>Ga0209061_1000009_pt1 | contig 789691 bp, 761 predicted proteins | sample Coa_R1_10_FD_187157 | JGI IMG/M metagenome (GOLD analysis project Ga0209061, IMG submission 187157) | Surface soil microbial communities from Centralia Pennsylvania, which are recovering from an underground coalmine fire - Coalmine... | ecosystem: Environmental > Terrestrial > Soil >...
CCATATGCCACGGAGGGATCCGATCGGCCGCCTCCGCCCACCACATGGCTACCTCACACCACCGACCCGGTGGTGGATGCTCAGGCCCTGGCCCTCACCGGGGCTCCGGAATGCGGTATCCAAGTACGGTGCACTACGGCATCTACGTAACCAACCCCAACGGGCCGTACGCCCACCTTCTCGCCGAGGGCCTGAACGACGCATGGCCAGATCATCGCCTTCGTCCGCAACGTGCGGACGTAGTGAAGGTCAATGGCAAGGGGACCGGGACGGTCTTCTCCAGGGACGCGGTCTGGAGCACGAACATTAGCGCCCGAGGCGCGTCCTCCCCACCCTGGCACGTGCTCTGTTAGGGGCACCCTACCTTGGCATGGTACCGGAATACTGCTCCGATCTGGTACACTGAGCTTGTACCGGATAGAGTAGCATGCCACAGTGGCGATCAGTGCTAGCGAGGCGCGTTCGCGCCTGTTCCCACTCATCCAGCAGGTGAACGACGACCATCTCCCCGATGAGGATCAGCTCCAAGGGCGGGGACGCAGTGCTCATGGCGGCTGACGACTTCGATTCCTGGCAAGAGACGATCTACTTGCTGCGGTCTCCGGCCAATGCCCGCCGGCTCATGGAAGCCGTCGCCCGGGACAAGGCTGGCGAGGTCACCGTCGTGAAGACCGTGAAGGAACTGCAGGCTTTGGCCGACGAGTAGTGCGGAGCATCCACTTCGACCCCGATGCCTGGGACGACTTCTTGTACTGGCTCGGCGCTGACCGGAGGATGGCGACAAGGATCACGCGCCTGATCGGTGACATCCAGCGCGACCCGTTCACTGGGATAGGCAAGCCGTAGCCCCTCAAGGGCGACCTGTCTGGCTACTGGTCCCGCCGCATTGATGACGAGCATCGTCTCGTTTACCGGGCTGACGACAAGGAAGTGAAGATCCTCAAGGCGCGCTACCACTACTACTACAGCGACTGAGCCGAGATCCCTCCCCGGGGGGCAGGTCCGGCTGTAGGCGATCCTCGGTGGCGCTCCGACCAGTCGATCTACGTCGATCTGCGTGGCTGCCACAGGCAGCCACGCAGACATCAGTAAACCCGAAAGCGCCAGGTGTAAGGCCCCTTGACCTGCACTTATCCAGCGCGCTCGGAGGGATTCGAACCCCCAACCTTCTGATCCGTAGTCAGATGCTCTATCCGTTGAGCTACGAGCGCAGTCTGTGGCCCACCGCCGGCTGACCTCCGCACGGGGGGCACCACCCATCATAGGTCTCGCCACCTGGCCGAGCCGCCGGCATCGCCCCCTCGGGGCCCAGCGGAGAGGGAGGGATTTGAACCCTCGGACCCAGTTTCCCAGGTCAACTCATTAGCAGTGAGCCCGATTCGGCCGCTCTCGCACCTCTCCCTGGGCCCCAGGGTAGTCGATGGCAGCCCTCGGTTCGATCCCGGCCGGCCGAGGCCAAAGGCCCAGGTAGATGGCAGACCCGCTCCTGGCCAGGACCCGGGCGGAGGCCGCCCGATGCCCTCGTCCCACCCCCCCTTCAGGAACCCGGGACCGGCCTCCCCCACCGGGCCACCGCCGGCGGCGGCTCCACTCCTTCGGGCACGTCTGCGGACCGCTCCGGCGAACCGGGGAGCAGCCTCAGGGGCAGCACCCCTGCCCACAAGGCCTGGCCCAGGTCGGCCTCGTCGTCCAGCGGTGGACCGCTACGCCTCTTGGCCGAGGCCTCCTCGATCTCCAGGGCCACCACCCGCGTGGAGGCCAGCTCGTGCCTGGTCGACTGGCGCACCTCGGCGCCCCTCCCGGGAGCCATATGGTCGACGACCAGGTCGAGAGCCTCCTGCTTCTCGGTAGCGTCGGTGACAACCCTCACCGGGCCGAAGACCACGGCCGACCGGTAGTTGAGCGAATGGTGGAAGGGGGAGCGGGCCAGCACCAGGCCATCGACCAGGGTGACGGTGGCGCAGGCCCGCTGGGCTTCGGCCGCCCTCCGCAGCAACCCGCTCGCCGGCGAGCCGTGCAGGTACAAGGTGTCCCCCTTGCGGGCGTAGATCATGGGCAGCACGACGGGACCGCTGGAGGTGGCCACCCCGACGTGAGCGACCAGGCCCTCGTCCAGCACCCCCCAGACCGTCTCCCGCTCGTAACTGGCCCTCTCGGGGTACCGGTGGACCTGGGTTCTGGCAGTATTGTTATAGTACGACATAGTGGAAGTACCAGTACATTACCCCATCGGCGGGTCCACTGCCCGGGAGGTGGTGGCCAGCGTCGAAGCCGCCCTCGCCAGCGGTGGGCTGTCACCCGGCCAGCGTCTGCCCACCGTGAGGGACCTCGCCGCCTCCCTGGGGCTCAGCCCGGCCACCGTGGCCTCCGCCTACCGGGACCTGCGCAGCCGGGGCCTGGTGGTTGGCGAGGGCCGGCGGGGCACCCGGGTGAGGGACCGCCCGCCTCTTCGCTTCGTGGCTCCGGTCTCTGCACCCCCCGGGACCCGGGACCTGGCCAGCGGGAACCCCGATCCGGCCCTGCTGCCGGACCTGGCAGCCGCCGCCCGGCGAGCCGCCGCCCGGCAGGCACCCGGCCTCGAACCGGCGGGTCCCCGGAGGGGCGCCAGGCAGGGACGACCCTCCGGCGCCTCCCTGGGCCATCCCCCCCAGCCCCGGCCCCTCCCCCGGCTCTACGGTGCCCCCGCCCTCCTGCCCGAGCTGGCCGACCTGGCCCGGGAGCACCTGGCCGCCGACGGCATAGATCCTGCTCACCTCGCCGTGGTGAGCGGGGCGCTGGACGGGGTGGAGCGAGCCCTGGCCGCCTGGTTGCGCCCCGGGGACGCCGTGGTGGTGGAGGACCCCGGTTACGCCTACATCTTCGACCTGCTGGCCACCATGGGCCTCCGGGGCGTGCCCGCCGCCATGGACGAAGAGGGGCTGGTGCCCGGGGCCCTGGCCCACGCCCTGGCCGGAGGGGCCCGGGCGGTGATCGCCACCCCCCGGGCCCAGAATCCGACCGGGGCAGCCTGGACGGCCACCAGGGCCTCGGAGCTGGCGGCGGTGGTCTCCCGCTTCCCCGACACCCTGCTCATCGAGGACGACCATGCCGGCCCGGTAGCGGGCTCGGCCGCCCTGACCCTGGGCCCCCGGGCCCGTTGGGCGACCGTGCGCTCGGTGTCCAAGTCCCTCGGTCCCGACCTGCGCCTGGCCCTGATGGCCGGCGACCAGACGACCATCAGCCGGGTGGCTGGACGCCAGGCCCTGGGCCCGGGCTGGGTCAGCCACCATCTCCAGGAGATGGTGGCGACGCTGTGGTCCGACCCTGCCACCCAGGCCCTCCTCACCAGGGCCGAGACCGCCTATGCCGAGAAGCGCCGGGCCCTGGTCGCCGCCCTCGGCCGCCAGGGCATCCCTTCGACGGGCCGCTCGGGCCTCAACGTCTGGGTTCCCGTGCCAGCCGAGCACCCCGTGGTGGCCGGGCTGCTCGAACGCGGCTGGGCGGTGTCCCCGGGAGAGCGCTTCCGGCTGGCATCCCGCCCCGGTGTGCGCGTCACGGTCTCCACCCTCCAGCCCCAAGAGGCGGACCGGCTCGCCGCCGACCTGTCCGCCTGCCTGCGGGCACCGCCGGCCCGGTCCGCCTAGCAGCCGTCGCCGCCAGGCAAGGCTGCCCCATCCCGCCTCAAGGCAGCTCGGCCGCCGGCGGGCCGGGACCCGGGCATGCTGGGACCATGCGCGCTGTCGTGCAACGGGTGACCAGAGCCGAGGTCCGGGTCGGCGGGACGGTGGTGGGAAGGATCGGCCCGGGGCTGTGCGCCCTGGTGGGGGTGACCCACGGCGACGACCGGTCCACCGCCGACCGCCTGGCTCTCAAGCTCTGGCACCTGCGAGTGCTGGACGACGGCACCGGGACCATGAACCGCTCCCTGGCCCAGGTCTCCCACGACGGTGGGCGGGCCGAGGTGCTGGTCGTCTCCCAGTTCACCCTCTATGCCGACACCACCCGGGGCCGGCGCCCCTCCTGGGTGGAGGCCGCTCCCGCCGGCGTCGCCGAGCCCTTGGTCGAGCGGGTGAAGGCGGCGCTGGAGGAGGTGGGCGCCACCGTGGCGACGGGCCGCTTCGGGGCCCACATGGAGCTGGACCTCGTCAACGACGGTCCCGTCACCATCCTCCTCGAGACCCCCCCTCGTCCCAGTGCCAACGCCGTCTCCTCCAGGGGTGGGAGAATGGAAGACGGGTCAGGACCGTGAGGTGCAAGGCGTGATCACCAAGTCGTGGCGAGGCTCCGGGCTGGCAGGGACAACGTTGGCCGGTTGCGCCCTCGCCAGCTGCTTCCTCGCCAGCTGCTTCCTCGCCGCCTGCCATCCCATTGCCGGCACCGTCCCCGGGGCCCTCATCCCCACCCCGGTGCCGGAGCCCGCCGTCTACGGCCGGCCCCGTTCCCCCTTCACCGTGTCCTTCCTGGGTCGCCCCCGACCCTCCGGGCGCCATCCCGACGGGCTGGCCGGTGTCCCCGGAGTGGCCTGGACCGAGGCCTGGCGCTACTGGGCCATCCGTCACGGCGTCCGGGAGCAAGAGACGGTGAGGGTGTGGAGGATGGAGAGGCGCCTGAGCGGCTCCCAGGCCGCCGCCTACCTCCGCAGCTCACTCCCCGGGGGCCGGCCCACCGTGGTCTCCAACCGCCCCGCCCGCCGCGACCTGACGCGTTGCGCTCGCGCCCGCTGCCAGGGTTACACAGGAAAGCTGGAGGTGGCAGGCCGCTCCACCATCTACTCGGTGTCGGTCAGCGGGGTGAACGGCACGGCAGCCTCCGACGTCCTGAACTCCTTCGCCGTCGGCGTCCGTCATCGCTGAGCACCACAGGGCCGCTACTTGAGGTCGGCCGGCTCCTCCCCCGCGTCGCGCAGGTGCCGGGCCAGATGCCGGTAGACGCCTTGGCGATCTGAGGCGGGGATATCGCTCCCGCCCCGGGCGCCGTTCAGCACGCCAATGCCGCTGGTGCAGGCCCGTACGTTGGCGGCCCCCACATTCCCTCCCGAGTCCACCTCGTGGTGGATGAACTTGTAGCTCGCCTTGACGTCCGGGTCACCCCCCGGATCGGTCCAGGCATAGGCGCGCCGGAGGGTTCGCGCCTTGGCGTCACCGAGCTTCGTCTCCATGCGGTTACCGGACCACGACGCGCCGGATGTTTCCGTGGAATGGGACCGGATGGGACCACGCTTGGCCATCTACTACTACTAACCTTTCCGCACCCGGTCGCGCCAGCAACTCCGGGGTGCGAATCTCCTGACCCCGCCCACATCCCGGCCCGTCACCTTGGTGGTGATCGCCCTCCTGCAAGGGAGAAGCGGTCTCACCGGCACAACGGACCCCGATCGCAGCCGGCCCCCAGCCACCAGCGGCTGTGGGCGGCCATGAACCGGTCAGGACAAAGGGCCACGATGGCGACCCTCAATGGCTGGCCTCGTAGGCCTCGAGGACGGCGCGGGGAATGCGGCCCCGGTCACTTATCTGGTGGCCCTTGCTCCGCGCCCACTCACGCACCTCCTGACTGTTAGCTGCCGTGCCGGAACGCCGGGCCCGCCGGGCCCGCTTGGCCGGGGCCGGCTCCGCGGCCCGGGACCGGGTGCCGCGCCGGCGACCAGCCCTTGCCGGCCGGCCGATGTTGGCATACCTGCCCACCTGGTCCTGGAACTCAGCGAGATGCTCGGCACACAGCTCGATCTCATAATCACGACTGTCCAAGCCGAAGCGGACGGTTTCTATCGCCTCGCTCCCGTCGATGTCGCACTTGAGCACCTCTATCGTCTCTCTTGCCATCGGAAGACAACCTCCTCGTGGATCGAACAGACGATAGCAGCACGCGCACAAAAAACCTGCCGCATTCATCCCCGGTGGGCGGGGCCATCGAAGCAATTGTGCCTCGAGAAACGAAAGGAGGTCCGCCTGCAGCCGCCCCTGGTTTGTGACAAGGTGGAAGGCCGTGCTCCCGACCGCCCTCGGGACAGCGCCCTTTACGGTGCGGCGATGGACCTAGAGGCCTTCTACGAAGCGGATGAGCGCCGGCGGGCGTCGGTGGAGATCGAGTTGGGCCGCGACTGGCACGATGCCAGCGGGACTCGCTATGAGCTGTCCTGGATAGAGGACACCGGCGAGCTCTATGCCATGCGGGAACCGCAGGCCGAGGGGGCGGTGGTCGATCCGTGGGGCGATTGGATTGCCGCCTCGCTACCAACCGAGGCCCTGACGGTCAGGGTTCTCGGCCACCTTCCCACCCGCGCTGCCCTGGAGGAGGTCCTGGCCGGATGGGAGGATGCCATGGGCCAGCCCAACAGCATCGGATGGGTGCTGGAGGCCCTCCACCGGGCCGGGGTGCGCCCGGAGGGAGAGCCCTCTCCGGAATAGCCACCAGCGCGGTTCGGCGCCCGGGGCCATCAAAGGCCTTTCCCATCGGCGCAGGCGCCCACCGCTGCCCGGGTGACGGGGTCTGGCCCGCCGAGCGAGGTCCTTCTCGAGGAACCACGGCCGCAGCCGAAGGCGGGCTGGCGGAAGGTGTCCGTACACGAGAAGGCCCTCGCCGGGCCGGATCCGCCGGATGGCATCGGCCGGAGCCAGGCGCCGGGGGGACACCGCCCTCGTCACGGACGAACGGCCGTCGGCGTCGGTGGTGGTGGACGCCTGGGTCGCCTCCCCCTCCCCGAGGAGGGCACTCACATGATCCAGGGTGGTCGGGTCGGATATGCCCGAGAGGATCACCTTGGCCCGGTGGTTGTTCACGACGGTGGCCGCCCTCTTCCCGTAGCGGGCCGCCACCTGGGCCATGTCCTGCCAGATGGAGACCAGCTGTATGCCCTGTCCCGCCGCCGTGGCCGCCAGGCCGTCCAGGTCAGCCAGAGGAGCGATGTTGGCCGCCTCGTCCAGCACCACCAGCAGCGGGGGTGCCAGCGGCTGGTGCTGGCGCGCCACTCGCTCATAGGCCGAGAGCAGCACCTGGCTGACCAGGGCCGTGAATGCCGGGCGCAGACGCCTCTGCTCGTGGGCGGGGGCGCATACCAGCAAGGTGTGCGACCCCCCGTCCAGGAGCGTGGCCGGGCTGATGTCCGAGCGCGCCGACGAGGACGCCACCGCCGGGTCGGCAAAGGCCTCGAGCACGGTCTCCGCGGTGGTGTACACCGAGCTCCTCTGGCGCTCCTCCCGCCGCCAGCTGGCTGTGGCCGCCTGCAAGGCCTCCGGCTGGCCCAGGCAGACCAGGATGCGCTCCACCTCATCCTCCTCCTGCTCGTCGACCCAGCGCACCACGTCCGCCATGCCGAGCCCGGCGCCGGCCGCCGCCAGCAGGAGGGGAGCCAGCAGCTTGGCGGCAGTGGCGTACCAGAAATCAGCATCGGCGGGGCCCTCCCCGGTCCTGGCCTCCCCGCACAGGGCGGCCGCCATACGGCGCGCCCCCTCCCACGTGCTGGCCCCCGAGAGGGGTGACCAGCCGCTCGAGGGCAGGCCCGTGCTTGCCGCCGGGTCGTAGAGCCACACCTGGCCGCACCGCTCCCGCCAGGCCAAGGTGTCCCGCACCAGGTCGGTCTTGACGCTCGTGGCCAGCACCGGGCCCTGCCACTCCAGGATGGCGGGAACGGCGAAGCCGGAGGTCTTGTGGGTCTGGGTGGGACCCACCACGATCACGGACTGGCCCCGTTCGGCGGCCAGCAAGCGCCGCCCGGACCGGCCCAGGGTGAGACGGCCTCCCGTTGCCTGCCCCACGACCAGCGCCCGCAGGTCCCCAGGCCGGGCCCAGGAGGCCGGCGCCGAGGGCGGCCGGCTCGCCCCCAGCCACCTCCGGGGTCTCCCCCCGACCGCCCGTGACGGGCCCGCCGCCCGCCGGGCCGCGCTCGAGCCGGTCACCAGGACGGCTCCGCCCAGGAGGACCATGCCCGCCAGGGCCCCGTAGAAGGGGACCGGCCCGGGCAGGAGCCTCCTGGCGGGGTAGGGCCAGGCTAGGGCGGGGTGGGCGGGGTGAGCCACCAACCCGGCCAGGATCGCCGGGAACCACCGAGCAGGGACCCGGGGCCAGGTCCCCCCGGCCAGGCGGCCGGCCACCTCACCCGCCGCCCAGGCCATCAAGCCCGCCAGGGCCACCAACCCCCCGAGCACCATCCCCGAGCGGGTCAGGGCGTCATGGCCGGAGGGGCCGGGGAGGCGGTGCCGGGGCGAGCCGGGGCTACCTGGTTGCTTCCACCCGCTCACGTCCCCTCCCCCCTCCGGTCATCTCGGCGTCGGTGTCGGTCATGGCCCGCTCGGCATCGCTCATGACGTGCTCCACCAGGAACGACTCCCGGCCCACCTTCCACAGGGCCACTCCCCGCCGGAGCAGGGGGAGCAGGGCCGCCTCGGCCCCCGTGAGGCCCACCCAGGCGGCCGAGCTCTCCACCTCGCCCGGCGGCTGGGCATAGACCACGACCGTCTCGGAGTCGGCCAGCAGGCCCTGGGCCGCCTTCGTGGCCTCGGAGCCGTCGTTGCCGGCGGCGGCCAGGTCCGAAGCGTGGTGCACCACGGCCACGTTGGCCACCCCCCAGGCCCGGGAGAGCTTCCACGAGGCCTGCAGCCACCGGGCCACACCGGGCCGGGCCAGGATGGCCCACGCCTCGTCCACCACGAACAGGCGCTGGCGGCCGGGGCCGCCGGCGAGGAAGGCCGCCAGCCAGGCCAGGGCGCAGGTCATGAGGATGCCGAGCGCCTCGGAGTGGTAGAGGGGGGAGAGGTCGAGCACCACGAGAGGGCCAGACAGGTCGACCCCGGGAGTGGTCGGGGCGTCGAACATGCCGGCCAGGTCTCCGTGCACGAGGCGGCGAAGCTCCAGGGCCATGTCACGCCCGTCCTCCTGCAGGGTCCTGACATCGGTGCACAATGCTCTGGCCGCCTGAGGCCTGGGCGACAGGAGGGCCTCCATCACAAGGGGGATGGTGGGCGGGCCGTCACCCTCGCCGGCGGCCTCGATGGCAACGTCGAGCGAGGCCCGCTCCCGGGGCGAGAGAGGTCGCCCCCAGGACCCCTCGAGCAGCGCCTCCAGCAGCTCGGCTCGGCTCCCTCCCAGGTCCAACGGGTTGAGCCGAAGGGAGCCCGCCGGCTCCAGGCGCAGGGGCTCGACCCCCGAGGCCCGGGCCAGCCCGGAGTACTCGCCCTTCGGGTCGATGACCCAGGCCTGGCGCCCCAGCAGGGACTGGCGCCAGAGGTAGGACTTGATGAAGGCGCTCTTGCCCCTCCCTATCTGGCCCATGACGACCATGTTCGGGTTCGAGATCACGCCGGCCCCATAGAGGCAGAAGGGGTCGTAGCGGAAAGCCCCTCCCAGGCAGTCGGCCCCGATGACCACGCCGTCCCCGGGCAGCCCCGGGCTGGAGAGGAACGGGTAGGCGGCCCCGAGGTTGGCGGTGGTGGCCCGGTGGGCGGGCGGGACGCGGCTGAGGACGGGTGGCGGCCTCACTGCAGCCCCCGCCCCAGGGGGAGGGTCCAGGTGAAGGCCTCGTCCTGCTGGCCGTAGAGACGGACCAGCTCGAGATGGGCCCGGGCGGCGGCCTGCTCGAGCCGGCCACAGTCCCTCTCCAGCCGTTCCGGTGAGGTGCCGGTGACGGTGACGTACCCGGAGAACCGGTACTCGGCATGGCCATCGGCCAGCTCCATCTCTCGGCGGGCGACCACCTCCGCCTCCCGGTGGCGACGGGCGGTGGTGAGGAAGCCGGCCCGGCGGCGAAGGTCGGTGTCGGCGAGATCGGCCACCCTGGCCTGGCGCACCTGGCGGGCCGACCGCCTCGGGCTGATCGGCTCCATGATGAGGGAGACGGCGTGGCGGGCCCCGGAATGGAGCAGCAGGGGGACGAGGAACCCCGGGCCCACCGGGAGGCGGGGCCATTCCGCCACCCAGTACGTGGCATGCCAGGTCGCCTCCGTCCGGTAGGCGGTCCAGGTGGCCTCGCTGGCCGTCGGCCAGGGCCAGAGGGGTCCGCCGCCCCCTTCGGCCCTGCCCGGGTCGGTCTCCAGGGGCCGGCGCAGGGCCCGGGCCAGCGCCTCGGGCCCGAGCACGCCCAGCACCATCACCCCCGCCTGGTCGAGCTGGGACATCAAGGCATGCACCTCCTGGTCGAGGAGCTCAAAGGGCCCTGGCGCCCTCCGGCCCGCTCGCAGGGGCCCGTCCCCCCGGAGGGACATGGCCAGCAGCACCTCGTGGTGGCAGGCCCGGCGGCCCACCCCCGCCACCACCTCGGCATAGGAGCGGGCCGCCGCCCCCTTGGTCTCCAGGGTTCCTCCGGGGACCCCGGCGGGCACCCCCGTCCCTCCGGGGTGGCTGCGCGCCACCCACTGGAGGCGGTGCACCGGGCTTCCCTGCCTGGCCATGCCGGCCAGGACCCCCGACCAGGCCGAGACCCGGGACTGCTGCTCCTCGGCCCCGAGAAGGGCGAAGGACGGCCCCGCGGCGCTCACCACCGCCGTGTAGGTCCCCGCCTCGGCATCCGCCACCACGCCCATGCGCAGGCCCCCGGACCCGGCGAGAGGTGCCAGCACGCGGCAACCTCGAAGCGGCCGGGGAGCCAGCCTTGCCCCATGCCCCTGGGCCCGGACCGGCTGGCCAGGCGCCAGGCGGGCCGCGGGGACGGCCCCCCGGGGTGCAGTCACGGGGACCAGGGTCCCGAGCGTGGGGACCTTCGACCGGTGCCGGCGCCATGGGCTGCCGAGCACCCAGCCGGCCACCACCGGGACCCACTCCTCGGGGGTCCTGCCCCAGAGGGGGAGGTGGGCCACCGCCAGCCCCGCCGCCACGGCCAGCCCGGCGCCGGCCAGCCCGCCACCCCCGGTCCCGCTGCGCAGGCATACCACCGCCGCCACGAGGGAGGCGGCCACGGCAGCCACCTGGCCTCCCCGCCACCCCGCGATCAGCCCCCTCCGCTCCAGGGGCCCGAGGCGGTAACGGGCCGCCCCCCTGTCATCACCACCCGGGGCCACGACCCTCCTCCCGTCCCTCGTCCTGGCCCGTCTCCTCTCGCCGCAGCTCCCCGGGCTCCGGCCGCCTATGGCTCTCCCGCCTGCCCGGCCCCGGCCCGGGGCCGCCACCCGGGGAGCCCGCCCCGGGGGCGGTCGGACCCGAACTGGCCGGGGAGCCGTCGGCCGGGCCCTCGGATGCCGGGGCAGGGGAGGCCGAACCCCCTGGGGCAGGGTCGCCCGAGGCCGAAGCCCCTGGGGCAGGGTCACCCGAGGCCGAAGCCCCTGGAGCAGGGCCACCTGAGGCTGAGCCCTCATTCCGTGGGGGGCCTGGGGACCCGGACTCGGCGAACAGGTCGGGCGGGAGCTCCCAGCCCCGGGGGGCGTCGGCCCAGGGCAGGACGACGGTGTCCGAGAGCCCCGTGCCGGTGGCGCCCACGGGCGGCTCCCAGGCGGCGTCGGCCAGCCCGGCGCCTCCTAGGAGGGCCGGGGCGGCCAGGCGCGCCGGCCGGGCCAGCGCCGACGCCGCCCGCCGTCCCAGCTGGCGACCGCTGCCCTCGAGGTGGGCCACCGAGCCCGCCTCCACCACCGGGACCAGCCGCAGGAGGGCGAAGGGGCTGGCCACGGCCAGGCCCAGCAGGGCCGTCCCCTCCACGACGGCGGCCGGCCCGGCCCCCCGGCCAGGACGAAGGAGGGCGGCGGCGGCCAGCACCAGCACCGCCACGATCACCAGCTTGGCCACCACCAGGGCCCCGAGGGTCTCAGCCAGCCGCCTGGCCCAGGCGGCAGTGGGGGGCCACACGAGGCCCGCCAGCGCCAGGGGGACGAAGAGGACCGCCACCTCGATGGCAGCCGACCGCACCACCAGCTCGAGCCAGAGCAGGAGGGCGCCGAGAGCCAGGATGAGCAAAAGGGCGAAGGTCACGAAGGCGGGGAGGGCCCCGCTGCCGGTGAGAGCGGCGAGCCGGCCCAGGGGGACCAGGCCGTCCAGGAAGTGGCGGGCATCGAGGCCGGTGCCCCGGGCCAGGGTCGTGCTCAGGTCGTCCACGGCTGCCACGCCCAGACGGACCAGCTCCACGGCCACGGCACCGAGGAGAAGGCCCAGGGGAAGGTAGACGAAGGCGCTGCGCACCAGCTGGCCGGCGTCCTGGCGGACGACGGCCTGCAGGGCTGACACCAGGAGCAGGGGGACCGCCACCACGGCAGCCAGCTCCAGCATCACCCGGTAGTGGCTGGTGAAGAAGGCCGCCCCCAGCTCGGGCCGGCTGGAGGCCCCAAGGGCGCGGCCGGCGTGGGAGAGGAGCCAGCCGGCCCCGGCGGCCACCCACCCGTTGACGGCCTCCAGAGCATGGCGGGCCAGGTAGCCGGCCACGGCCCCCCCGGGCCCCTCCCCCAGGGCGCCCATCAGTGGACGCCCTGGCCGGCGTGGAAGAAGAAGTTCACTATGCCGGGGGCCGCCCCCACCACCAGGGCCGCCAGCCCGGACACCACAACCGCCCGCCGGCCTGCCACCGACTGGTGGTAGTTCTGCGAGTGGGCGCCCAGGGCCCACACGGCGGCACCCAGGAGCAAGCCGATCAGGGCCAGCACCAGGGCCCAGCCCCCTATGCCGTTGGCCAGCCGCTGGAGGACCGCCCCCCCGGGCAGCTCGGAGGGGTTGGCGTGCAGGGTCACCCTCCCGCCGTGCAGCAGCAGTCCGGTCATGTCATCGGCTCCTTTCATGCGCTCCTTGCCGGTGCGGGCACGATATTAGAGCCTATTTCATGTTGTTTCAACTGTCATGATGTAGGATGGCTCCCCGTGAAGCTCGTCGCCGCCCTGCTCGCCATCCTGGCCCTGGGCGTGGTGGCGGCGGCCGGAGGTGCCCTGGGCATGGGCTCCCTGACCGGGCCCCTCCCGGCGGGGCCGGCCATCCCCCGCCCCAGCCGGGCGGCTCTGGCGGCCATCCCCGCTCCCTACCTCCACCTGTACCAGGGGGCCGCCAGGACGTGCCCCGGGCTTCCCTGGACGGTCCTCGCCGGCATCGGCACCGTCGAGTCGGGCAACGGCCGCAGCCTCAGCCCGGGCGTGCGCTGGGGGTCCAACCCGGCCGGGGCGGAGGGCCCCATGCAGTTCGAGCCAGCCACCTTCGCCCTCTACGCCCGGCCCGTGCCCCCGGGGGGGAGGCTGCCCCCGTCGCCCTACGACCCCGCCGACGCCATCTACGCCGCGGCCCGGGACCTGTGCGCCAACGGAGGGGGGAAGGCGGCCGGCCTGCGCCAAGCGGTGTACGCCTACAACCACGCCGACTGGTACGTGGCCGAGGTGCTTGCCTATGCCTCCTCCTACTCGGCTTCCGCTCCCACCGGCCCCGGCGCCGCCGGCCGGGGCGGGGTCCCGGGGGCGGGGCCGGGGGGCCCTGCCGGCTGGGCACCCAGCCCAGCCGCCACCACCGCCCTCCGCTACGCCCTGGCCCAGGTGGGCAAGCCCTACCGCTGGGGCGGGGAGGGCCCCACCGGCTTCGACTGCTCGGGGCTCACCCAGGCCGCCTACCGGACCGCCGGCGTGTCCCTGCCCCGGACCGCCCAGGCCCAGTTCGCGGCGGGCCCTCACCTCCCACGGGGTGCCCCTCTCCGTCCCGGCGACCTCGTGTTCTTCGGCTCCTTCACCGCTGGGGTGCAGCACGTGGGCCTCGTGGTCCACCCCTCGGGAGTCATGGTCGACGCCCCGCACCCAGGCGCCGTGGTGAGGAGGGAGTGGTTCCCGCCCCGACCGGGGGCACCCTGGGGAGGCGAGGTCTACCTGGGAGCAACGGACCCGGCACCGGCCCGGCCCGGCCTGGTTCACCTGGCCGGCAGCCGGTCCCGGTAGGCTGCCAGTGTGGTCCTGGCGCTCCCCGCTAGGGAACGGCTGTGACGAGCCAGCAGAACTTCCTGATCATCGTGGCGGTGGTGGCTGCCATCGCCTTCTCGGCCCTGGTCGTGGCGGGGGGGCTGCTCCTGGCCCGGCGCGGCCTCAAGCGGCGGCTGGCCAAGCTGGCCACCAGGCTCACCGATGAGCCCCTGGCGACCATCCTCGCCGCCAGCAGGGCCCAGGGCGTCCCCGACTTCGCCGACGAGGACGCCCGCCTGGACTCCACCCTGGAGCGGCTGGAGCGGGCCGTCGAAGGGGCCACGGAGGCGGTGGCCCTGGCCGGCGAGGACGCCGTGCGCCTACGGCAGGCCCTCGACGCCATGCCCCAGGGGGTGATCGTGTGCGGGGAGGACGGCCGGGTCCTGTTCCGCAACTCCCAGGCCATCGCCCTGGTCGGCAGCCGGCACGCCGACGCCATAGCGGCCCGGACGGTGGAGGAGATGCTGGCCGCCTCGGCTGCGGGGACCCCCGGGGACAAGACCCTGGACCTCTACGGGCCGCCCAGGCGGGTCCTCACCGTGCGCACCGCGCCCATCGACGACGGACGCCGTCACTTGGGGGTCATCGCCGTGCTGGAGGACATCACCGAGCGCCGCCGCCTGGAGGCCGTGAGGAGGGACTTCGTGGCCAACGTCAGCCACGAGCTCAAGACCCCGGTGGGCGCTCTCGGGCTCCTGGCCGAGACCCTGGCGGCTGAGCGGGACCCCACCGTGGCCAGCCGGCTGGCCGACCGCATGCAGACCGAGGCCTTCCGGGTCAGCCGCATAATCGACGACCTGCTGGACCTGTCCCGCATAGAGGCCGAGGAGGCACCCGTGCGGGAGCCCACGTCGGTCAACCTGGTCATGGCCGAGGCGGTGGAACGGGTCCGGCCCGCCGCCGAGGCCCGTCGGGTCACCCTCATCCTGGACGAGCCCGAGGGCCCGGTGGTGGTGCTCGGGGACCGCCGCCAGCTCGTGTCCGCCCTGTACAACCTGCTGGACAACGCCATCAAGTACTCCGACGAGGGCTCCCAGGTCACTTTCTCCGGTCGGGTCGAGGACGGCTCGGTTCTCCTGGCCGTGAGGGACCACGGCATCGGCATCCCGGCCCGCGACCGGGAGCGCATATTCGAGCGCTTCTACCGGGTGGACCAGGGCCGTAGCCGCCAGACCGGGGGCACGGGGCTGGGCCTGGCCATCGTCCGCCATGTGGCCCACAACCACGCCGGCCAGGTCACCCTGGAGTCCCTCGAGGGCGAGGGCTCCACCTTCACCCTGCGCCTGCCCGTCACCGAGCTGCCTGCCGCTCCCGGGGCTCCCGGGCCGCCACCCTCCGGCACCGAACTGGAGACCGGCGAGGCCTCGGCCGAGGTGGGCAGCGCCTTTCTCTCCCCATGAGCAGCCCCCAGGCCACCGTCCTCGTGGCCGAGGACGAGGACTCCTTCGTCGATGCCCTGGCCGTCGGGCTGAGACGGGAGGGCTTCCTGGTGGAGGTGGCCCGGGACGGGCCCCAGGCCGTCGAGATGTTCGACGCCACCCACCCTGACCTCATCCTGCTCGACCTCATGCTGCCCCGCATGTCGGGTCTGGACGTGTGCCGGGAGATCCGGTCCCGCTCCAACGTGCCCATCATCATGGTCACCGCCAAGAGCGAGGAGATCGACACCGTGGTGGGCCTCGAGGTGGGCGCCGACGACTACGTGACCAAGCCCTACAAGCTGAGGGAGCTGGTGGCCCGCATGCGGGCGGTGCTGCGCCGGGTCCCCCAGCCCGACGAGGAGCCTGGCGACGCCGAGGGGGTGCTGGCCGTCGGACCGGTCCATCTGGACCCCGATCGCCACCAGGTGAAGGTCCGGGGCGAGGAGGTCCGCCTCCCCCTCAAGGAGTTCGAGCTGCTCGAGCTCCTCCTGTCCAACGCCGGGCGCGTGCTCACCAGGGACGTGCTCATAGACCGGGTCTGGGGGCCCCACTACGTGGGGGACACCAAGACCCTGGACGTGCACGTGAAGCGGCTGCGGGCCCGGATAGAGGAGGACCCCTCCAACCCCAAGCTCATAACCACCATCCGCGGCCTGGGCTACCGCTTCGAGGCCCCCGAGCCAGTACAGGGGCAAGGCCGGGGCCACGAGGGCTAGCGCCGCCTTGCCTAGTCTGGGCCCGTGAGCTCCACCCGGACCGAGGCACTAGTCGGGACCTTGCGCCAGCACGGGTGGCGGGTCACCAGCGCCAGGCGGGCCGTGATCGCCGCCCTGGTGGAGGCCGAGGGCCACATGACGGCCGACCAGCTGGCCGAGAAGGTCCAATCGAACCAGCCCGACGTCCACCTGTCCACCGTCTACCGGACCCTCGAGGCGCTGGAGCAGGTGGGCCTCGTGGACCACACCCACCTGGGCCACGGGCGGGCCGTGTACCACCTGGCCGATGACCCCCACCAGCACCTGGTCTGCGATGGGTGCGGGGCCGTCATCGAGGTCCCCGACGACACCTTCACCTCCCTGGCCGACACCCTGCGGCGCTCCCACGGGTTCACCATAAGGCCCAGCCACTTCGCCGTGCTGGGCCGCTGCGCGGCCTGCAACCAGGGGCAGGCATCGGGGTGAGCGGTCAGGAGGGCCGGGCGCCAAGGCGTCATTTGGCCCCCGATAGCGTGATCCCGTGATCGACCTGCGCCGCTTGGGCGAGCCGGAGTACCGGGCCGGGATAGAGAAGAAGGGCTGCCCGGGGGACCTCCTCGACCGGGCAGTGGAGACCGACCGGGCACATCGGGCCCTCCAGGCCGAGGCCGAGTCCCTGCGGGCCGAGCAGAAGTCCCTCTCCCGGGCCATCGGCACCTCGAGCCCCGAGGAGCGGGCGGGGCGGATCGCCGCCGCCTCCGCCGTGAAGGAGAAGCTGAGCCGGGTCCAGGCCGAGCTGGCCCAGGTGGAGGCCACCCTGGCCGACCTGGCCCGCCGCATCCCCAACCCCGCCCACCCCTCGGTGCCGGCGGGTGGGGAGGAGGACGGCGAGGTGGTGAGGCAGGTGGGTGAGGCCGGCGGGCCGCCTCCCGCCTTCGACCATGCCGACCTGGGTGAGCGCCTCGGGCTGGTGGACACCCGACGGGGGGTGAAGGTGAGCGGCTCCCGGTTCGCCTACCTGATGAGGGAGGCGGTCCTCATCGAGCTGGCGCTGGTCCAGTGGGTCATGGGCCGCCTGGTGGCGGCGGGGTTCGTCCCCGTGGTCCCGCCCGTGCTGGTGCGCGAGGCCACCATGGAGGCGGCGGGCTTCTTCCCCACCGACCGGGCCCAGGTCTACGGGGCGGGCAGCGCCGACCCCGGGGGCGCCGCCGAGGAGGGGGAGGAGAGGGAGCTCTACCTGGTGGGCACCAGCGAGGTACCGCTGGCCGGGCTGCACATGGGCGAGATCCTGGAGGAAGCTGACCTGCCCCTGCGCTACGGGGGGTTCTCCACCTGCTTCCGGCGGGAAGCCGGCACCTACGGTAAGGACACGAGAGGCATCTTCAGGGTCCACCAGTTCGACAAGGTCGAGATGTTCTCCTACGCCCACCCGGAGCGGTCCTGGGAGGAGCACGAGGCCCTGCTGGCCCTGGAGGAGTCCCTGGTGGCGGCCCTGGGGCTCCCCTACCGGGTGGTGAACATGGCGGCTGGCGAGCTCGCCACCACGGCGGCCAAGAAGTACGACATCGAGGTGTGGCTCCCCTCCGAGGGGCGCTACCGCGAGATCACGTCGTGCTCGAACTACACGGATTTTGCCGCCCGCCGGGCGCGCACCCGCTTCCGCCCCGGCGAGGGCGGGGGGACGCGCCTCGTCCACACCCTCAACGGCACCGCCTGCGCCGTGGGCCGGACCCTCGTGTTCCTCTTCGAGCACTACCAGGACGAGGGCGGGGCCTTCGTCGTCCCCGAGGTCCTGCGTCCCTACTGCCACCTCGAGCGGGTGGACCGGGCGGCAGCCGACCGTGGTAGGGCGGGGGCCGGAGATAACCTGGCCTGACGTGCCCGCCATCGAGGTAGAGGGACTCGTCGTGCGCTACGGGTCCCGCGCCGCGGTGGACGGGGTCTCCTTCACCGCCGAGGCAAGCCAGGTGCTGGCCGTGCTCGGGCCCAACGGCGCCGGCAAGACCACGACCGTGGAGACCCTGGAGGGCTACAGGCGGCCCGCCGCGGGCCGGGTGCGCGTGCTGGGCCTGGACCCCCGGGGCGACCATCGGGCCCTGGCCCTCCTCATGGGGGTGATGCTCCAGCGGGGCGGCCCCTACCCGCGCCTCGATCCCCGCCGGGCCCTGCGGCTCTACGCCTCCTACTACCCGGACCCCGCCGATCCCGACGACCTCCTGGAGCGTCTCGACCTGGGCCGGGTGGCCACCACCCCCTACCGGCGCCTCTCGGGGGGGGAGCAGCAGCGGCTCTCCCTGGCCCTGGCCCTGGTGGGCAGGCCCCGGGTGGCCTTCCTGGACGAGCCCACGGCCGGGGTGGACCCGGCGGGGCGCCTGGCCATCCGGGAGGTGGTGAGGAACCTGCGCCGGGAGGGCACCTGCGTGCTGCTCACCACCCACGAGCTGGACGAGGCCGGGCGCATGGCCGACCGCGTGGTGATCCTCGACCGCGGCCAGGTGATGGCCGAGGGCACCCCCGCCGACCTGATGGCAGCGGGGGCGGGCCAGGAGATCCGCTTCGGGGCGCCGGCCGGGCTGGCCGTCGACGAGCTGGCCGCCGCCCTCTCGGCCCCCGTCGTGGAGGAGAGGCCCGGCGAGTACCGGGTGGAGACGGCAGCCACCCCGGCGGCGGTAGCGGGGTTGACGGCCTGGCTCGCCGAGCGGGACCTCCCCCTGGCCGACCTCCGGGCCGGCCGCCAGAGCCTCGAGGACGTGTTCTTCCGGCTGACAGCGGGGGCGGAGCGGCTCAGCGACGACCATGGCGGCGACGGCAGGCGCCGCCGAGGGGTGGGGGCGCAGCGTTGACAGCCACCCCCGCCACTGCCCCGCCCGGAATGACCCCCGGGCCGGCACCGTTCCGCCACTACCTGCGGGCCACCCTGGCCCATGCTCGGACCGAGGTGAGCCTCACCCTGTCCCAGAGCGAGCAGCTGCTCGTGAGCCTTGGCCTCCCGATCATCCTGCTCGTGGCCTTCACCTACATCCCCATCGGGTCGGTGGGCAGGGTCCATCGCATCGACTTCGTCGCTCCGGGGATACTGGCCCTGGCCGTCATGTCCACCGCCATGGTGGCCCTCGGCATCGGCACCTCGTTCGAGCGCAGCTACGGGGTCCTCAAGCGCCTGGGCTCCACGCCCCTGGGCCGGCCGGGGCTGATAGCGGCCAAGACCTGCTCGGTCCTCGCCATCGAGGGGGTGCAGGTGGTGGTCATAGGGGCGGTGGCGGCCGGCCTGGGCTGGAGGCCCCCCGCCGACCCGGGCCCGGCAGTGGGGGCCTACCTGCTCGCCACCTTGGCCTTCGCGGGGCTGGGCATGCTGCTGGCCGGCGCCCTGCCCTCCCACCTGGTCCTCGGGGTCGCCAACGGGCTGTGGGTCGTGCTCCTCCTCCTCGGGGGCATGATCTTCCCGCTCGGCCTGCTGCCCGGGGGATTGCAGGACCTCGGCCGGGCTCTGCCGGCCGCCGCCCTCTCCACGGCCTTGTACCGCACGGTGGGCGTCGGAGGCGGGGTGCCGGTGTGGGCATGGGCGGTGCTGGCGGCCTGGGGGGTGGCAGCACCGGTGACGGCGGTGCTCATGTTCCAATGGGAATAGGCCGCCGGCCCCGGTCCGAGGAGGCGGCGGGCCGGGGGCAACGATGGCCGTTCCGCTCCGGAGCTGGCCTAGCATCAGGGGGAGTGCTCCGCTACGGCCGGCTTCGCCCCGGGCCCCGGCTCTTCCGCCGCCTGGCCCTCATGTCGGTGGTCGCCCTGTCGCTCATCATCATCACCGGGGCCGCCGTCCGCCTGACCGGCTCCGGCCTCGGGTGCCCGGACTGGCCCACGTGCTACCAGCACCGGGTCGTCGCGGCCTGGGCCTTCCACCCCATGGTGGAGTTCACCAACCGCATCATCACGATCTGGGTGGTGGTCGTGGTGGCCCTGACCACGCTGGCCGCCGCCCTGCGCCGCCCGTTCCGCTCGGACCTGCTGTGGCTGTCGGGCGGCTTGGTGGCAGGGGTGGTGGGCCAGGCCGTCCTGGGCGGCCTCACGGTCCTCTTCAAGCTGGACCCCTCGCTGGTCATGGCCCACTTCGCCCTGTCCATCGCCATCCTGGCCGACGCCGTGGTCCTCCTCTACCGGGCCGCTCACGAGCGGGTGCCGGCCCAACCCATGGTGGGCCGCCAGCTGGTGTGGGCCGGCCGGCTCATGCTGGGGCTGTTGTGCCTGGTCATCCTGGCCGGCACCGCCACCACCGGGACCGGACCCCATGCCGGCAACGCCCATGCCCGGCGCCTGCCCTTCCCCTTCCACGCCACGGCCGAGTTCCATGCCACCCTCGCCGTCATGCTGATCGGCCTCACCGTGGGCATAGTGCTGGCCGCCCACCAGTCGGGGATGCCCCTCGGCGTGCAGCGCCGCTCCCGCCTGCTCCTCGAGGTCATGGCCCTCCAGGGCGCCATCGGCTACAGCCAGTACTTCCTCCACGTCCCCGCCGGGGTGGTGGAGCTGCACATAATCGGGGTCACCCTGCTCTGGATCGTGGCGGTCCGCTTCCACCTGGGCCTGTTCGCCCGGCCTGCGCTGGACCTGTCGCGCCGTCCCGCCCTCGACAAGGTCGAAACGGTACCCTCCCTGGCCGGGCCGGCCTGACCGCTCCCGTGCCGCGCTCGCCGGCCATGTCCCTGCCGATGCAGAATCGTGCCATGCCCACGTCGTCTCCGGTAACGGCCCCGACCAGGGTCGACCAACCCGAAGCGGGAACGGTCATCACCCCGGACCGGCCCTGGGTGGTGATCGTGTGGAACGACCCCATCAACCTCATGTCCTATGTCACCTTCGTGTTCCAGAAGCTGTTCGGCTACAGCCGCGAGAAGGCGACCAAGCTCATGCTGGACGTGCACCACAAGGGCAAGGCCGTGGTGTCGAGCGGGCCGCGGGAGCGGGCCGAGCTGGACGTCTTCCGCCTGCACGAGCACGGCCTGTGGGCCACCATGGAGCACGATCAGTGATCCGGGCCCGGCTGCGGCGAACCCGGGACGGGCGCTTCGTGCTCCGCCTCCCCGGCCAGGAGAGGGAGCTGCTGCGATCCCTGCCTGCCCAGCTCCGGGACCTGATCGCCGCCGGGGACCCCTCCACCCGCCGGCTCTTCCCGCCCGCCTACCCCGAAGACGACGAGGCCGAGGTGGAGTACCGCCGCCTGGTGGGGGACCAACTACTGCAGTCCCACCAGGGCGCCCTCCAGGTCCTCGAGGACACCGTGGACGCCACCGAGCTGGACGAGGACCAGCTCACCGCCTGGCTCGGGGCCCTGAACGACCTCCGCCTGGTACTCGGGACCAAGCTGGAGGTCACCGAGGACTTCCAGCCCCTGCCCCCCTCGGACCCGAGGGCTCCTGCCATGGCGACCTATGTGTACCTGAGCATGCTGCAGGAGAACCTGGTGGAAGCACTGGCGGCCTCCGGGTGACGGACCACCTCCTGGTCCGGGCGGCCCCCGGCGTGGACCTGGCTGTCGACCTCTGGCCCGGGCGGCACAAGGGCCTCCTGCTCGTGCACGGGCTGGCCTCCAATGCCCGGCTCTGGGACGGGGTGGCAGGGCGCCTCTGCGAGCTGGGCCACGCCGTCGCCGCCCTCGACCAGCGGGGCCACGGGCGCTCCAGCAAGCCCGAGGGAGGCTACGACTTCCCCACCGTCTGCCAGGACCTGGTCGCCGTCATGGGAACCCTGGCCGAGCGGGGACCGGCCTGGGACCGGCCAGTGGTGGTGGGCCAGTCCTGGGGGGCCAACGTGGCCCTGGAGCTGGGATGGCGGGAGCCGGACCTCGTCTCGGGTGTGGCCCTGGTCGACGGGGGCCTCAGCGACCTGTCCTCCCGCTTCCCCACCTGGGAGGCGTGCCGCCGGGCGCTGGCCCCTCCCCGCCTGACGGGGCTCCGGGCGGGGGACTTCGAGGCCTCCATCCGCCGGCTCCATCCCGACTGGGACGACCGGGCGGTGAGGGCCACCCTGGCCAACGTGGAGGTGAGGGCGGACGGCACCATCGCTCCCTGGCTCACCTTCGAGCGCCACATGCAGATCCTGGAGGCCCTGTACCGCCACCGGCCCCGCCGGCGCTTCCCCGAGATGAAGGTGCCGGTGTTGGTGGTGCCGGCCGACACGGGGGATGGGGCCTGGACCAAGGAGAAGCGGGCCGGGGTGGAGGAGGCCGAGGCCACCATCCCCGCCGTGCGGGTCCGGTGGTTCGCCCCCTCCGACCACGACGTCCATGCCCAGCACCCCAAGGAGCTGGCCGACGTCCTGCACGAGGCGGTGGCGGAGGGGTTCTTCGGGTGAGCCCCGGCTCGTGGCCACGGCTGCTCACGATCATGGGCTCGGGGGAGACCAGCCCGACCATGGCCAAGACCCACCGCCAGCTGCTGGGCCGCCTCGGCCCTCCCCCCGTGCCGGCGGTGGTGCTGGACACGGCCTTCGGCTTCCAGGAGAACGCCGACGACATCGCCGCCCGGGCCCAGGACTACTTCCGGGAGAGCGTGGGGGCCGAGATCGAGGTGGCCACCCTGCGCTCGGCCGAGGGCCTGGACCCCGCCCGGCGAGCGGCCTGGCTGGCCCGCATCCGGGACGCCCGCTACGTCTTCGCCGGCCCGGGGAGCCCGAGCTATGCGCTGCGCCAGTGGGGGCCGGCGGGCCTGGAGGGCCAGCTGAGGGAGAAGCTGCGCCCCGGGGGCACCGGCGGGGGGATCACCTTCGCCAGCGCCGCCGCCCTCACCCTCGGGGCCGCCACCGTGCCCGTCTACGAGATCTACAAGGTGGGGGAGGCGCCCCGCTGGCTGCCGGGCCTGGGCGTGCTGGAGGAGGCGGGCCTCAGGGCTGCCGTCATCCCCCACTACAACAACGCCGAGGGCGGCAACCACGACACCCGCTATTGCTACCTGGGGGAGCGCCGGCTGTCCCGGATGGAGGAGGACCTGGAGGAGGGGGTTTTCGTCCTGGGGGTCGACGAGCACACCGGCCTCGTCCTGGACCTGGACGAGGGATCGGCGACGGTGGTGGGCCTCGGCGTGGTCACGGTGAGGGCCCGGGGCCGCTCGGCCGAGATCCCCACCGGGTCCACGGTGCCCATCACCTCCCTGGCCGAGCGGGCCGAAGAGCTGGGCCACCGGCCGGTCCCGGCGTCGGGCCCCGGGGTCGTCCCGGGCCAGGCCGGCCCTCCCGGCACGGGGTCCTCTGGCCCGGCCGTGCGCCCCGCCGCCTCACCCCTGCTGGCCACGGTCTCGGACCTCCAGGCCTCCTTCGACAAGGCGGTGGAGGCCCGGGACACCGAGGGCGCCGTGCGGGCCATCCTCCAGCTGGACCAGGAGCTGGTGGACTGGTCCCGGGACACCCTCCAGTCCGACGAGCTCGACCGGGCCCGCGACGCCATGCACGCCATGGTGGCATCGCTGGGACGCCTGGCGGAGAGGGGAGCCAGGGATCCCCGCCAGGTGGTGGGCCCGTTCGTGGACGCCCTGCTCGAGGAGCGGGCCCAGGCCCGGGCGGAGCATCGCTACGCCGATGCCGACCGCATCCGCGACCGGCTGGTGGAGGCGGGCATCGAGGTCCGTGACAGCCCCTCGGGCACAGAGTGGCTCCTGGCGGCCTCCTAGAGGCCCGGCCGTCCCTCTGCCCAGCGAGCGGACCCGGTCGCCGATCGGCTGGTGGCGCTGCCTGCTAGGCTGACGGGCGCCCGTGCGAGGGTACGAGCCCCCATCGTCTAGCGGCCCAGGACGCCGCCCTTTCAAGGCGGTAGCACGGGTTCGAATCCCGTTGGGGGTGCCAAGCCCCGGGGACTCGGGCCGAACACAAGCAGGGACCTGTGGTGCAGCTCGGAGTGCACGCCGGCCTGTCAAGCCGGAGGTCGCGGGTTCAAATCCCGTCAGGTCCGCTGGCTCCCGCGGGAGCGGGGTCGGGTAGCTCAGTTGGTAGAGCGCGCGCCTGAAAAGCGCGAGGTCACCGGATCGATACCGGTCCCGACCACCAGGAACACCCCGATGCGAGCAGCGGACGCAGAGGCCGCCGTCCAGGCCGCCGACCGGCTCGTCGGGTTGGCCACGCAGGTCGTCGCCATCATCGGGCCGCGGTCCTGGTGACGGGTACGTGCTCGAAGCCCCGGAGGACCATGAGGGGCCGCCGCACGGGTGGCCGTGAGAGGACCAGGTCCGGGTAGCGGTGGGTGAGCTCCCCGAAGACGAGCCGCCCTTCGAGCCGGGCGAGCGCTGCCCCGAGGCAGTGGTGGATACCGAGGGAGAAGGCCAGGTGCCGGGAGGCATCAGGCCGGTCGATGAGCAACTGCCCGGGGCGCTCGAAGGCATCGGGGTCCCGGTTGGCACCGCCGAGGGCCACGAGGACCACATCGCCTCTCTTGATGGCTCGCCCCTCCAAACCGAGGTCCTCTGTGGCGATCCTCGAGGTGATCTGGACGGGGCTGTCATAGCGCAGCAGCTCCTCGACCGCCCCAGGGAGGAGCGCCGGTTCCTCCCCGAGCCGCCGCCACGCCCCTTCCTCACCCAGCAGGGCCACCGTCCCGTTGCCGATCAGGTTCACCGTCGTCTCGAAGCCGGCCACGAGGAGGAGCAGCGCCGTGCCGATCAGCTCCGTTGAGCTGAGCCGGTCGCCGCCGTCCTCCGCGGCGATGAGGGCGGACAGCAGGGTGTCGTCGGGGTCGGCCCGGCGGCGCTGGGCCAGGTCGCGCAGGTAGGCAGTGAGCGCCAGCTCCGAGGCACGCGTCCGGGCCTCGTCGCTGATCTCGGGGTCCAAGGTGGCGGCGAGGTCCTGCCCCCAGGCCCGGAAGCGGGCCTGGTCGTGTGCGGGGACGCCCAGCAGGTGGCAGATCACGGCAATGGGGAGGGGGAAGGCCACGTCGTCGATGAGGTCGAAGCCGGCGACGGTGTCGAGGGGCGTGAGCAGCCGGTCCAGGACCTCACGGATGAAGGGCTCGAGCCCGGCAATGCGGCCGGGGCTGAAGGCGCTCGACACCAGCATCCGCAGCCACGCCGAGCCGGGCTGACCGGCCGGGCCGACGGCCAACCCGGCTCCCTGCCCACACAGCCCCCCATGCCGCCGCGCCGCCGGCGCGCCGGGGAAGCACAGGCGACCATTCGCTCTTCAGGGGAACGCCGCCGTGGTCGGCGGTGTCGGGTACCACGTGAGCGCCTCCGCGGACCAGCTGCGAAGAAGGCTCACCCGGAGCCGGTGAGACCGGCGACCGGGCCGCTGGCCGCCGCCAGGTGGGCGAGCCCGGGTTGCCCGCTGGCCACGTCAGGGTCATCCGGCAGGGCCTGCCTCGTGCAGGGGGGAAGGAGAGGTGAGGGGGATGATGAGGGGTGGGCGGCCAGCCATGGTGCTGGCAGGGGGGGCCGTGCTGGCGGGGTCGCTGCTGGTCGTGGGGCCAGCCGGAGCCACAAGGGCAGGGCCGGCCGGGCCCGGGGCAGGCTCAGGCGCCAGTGCGTGGGTGGCGCCGGCGGCCGGGCACGACACCCCAGCCGGCTTCTGGTACGGGACCGACAGCTGGCCCATCGCCGTCAGCTCCCAGCGCCCCTACCGCGAGCCCGTCATCGGCGGCTACTACGGCGGCTACATCGGGATGGCGGGCAACTGGGCCCACTGGCTCGGTTGCGGGGGGCAGCTGGCCTGGTCCGCCACCAATGCCGCCCAGGCCAACACCAACCTCACCACCTACCACGTGGGGATCGGCACAGGCGTGTACTGGTTCATGGGCGGCCCGGGGGTCGACCCCCACTACAGCGGGACCACCGCCGAGGCCTACGCCTGGGGGCGGGCCCAGGCCCGGCGCGCCGTGTGGGACATCGGCTTCGACCACGTCACCTACCCGGTGGTGTTCATGGACGTCGAGCTGCCGGGGATCCCTCCGGCTCCTGACAACGGCTGGAACTCGGTGTACACCTCGCCGTGCAGCGGCCGGGTGAGGACGTACCACGTCCCTCCGCAGGTGGACCGGGCCGATTTCAACGGGTTCTGGGACTACATCAGGTACCACACCCGCTTCACACCCGGGGTCTACTCCTCGCCCGGTGTCTGGGCCTCCATCTTCGGCACCGGCAGCGCCTCCTACATCCCCCACACCGACGAGTGGACCTACATGGACGACACCGACAGCCTGGCCGACCCCCCCTCGGGCTGGTGCCTCCCCTCCACATCGACCTGTGCCCGGTTCTTCGGAGGGGTCACCGCCTCGGCCCCCCAAGCCCTCATGTGGCAGTGGTCGGGGGGCGGGGGCACCCACAACGGCTACGGGGACTTCGACCAGATCGACGCCAACCGCCAGCCCTAGGGCCGTGCCTCGTAGACGATGTTGAACGGTGTCTCGGCCACCCGCCGGAACCCGCTGAAGCCGGCGCCGACAACGATGTCGCGTATGCGCCTCTCACCTGCTTGGGCCCCGAGAGCCAGCCCCACCTCCTGGGAGAGGGAGCAGGGCGTGCACAAGAGGGTGGAGAAGGCGTAGTAGGCCCGCCCGACAGGGTTGAGGTTGTCCTCGATCCGGTCACCCGCCGCCGGCTCCACGATCATCCACGTGCCGTCGGCGGCCAGCGCCTGGAGCACGTGACGGGCCGCCCCGGCGGGGTCCCCCATGTCGTGCAGGCAGTCGAACATGGTCACCAGGTCATAGCTCTGGCCCGGGAAGGAGGCTGCGGGGGCGACCTCGAACCTCACGTCGACGCCGGGCCCGGCTGCGGCCGCCCGCTGGCGAGCCGTCGCTATCGACCCGCCGTGGTAGTCATAGCCGACGAAGCTGGAAGCCGGGTAGGACCGGGCCATCAACAGGGTCGAGGCCCCGTGCCCGCACCCGACGTCGGCGACCCGGATCCCCCTCTCCAGCTTGGGCACCACCCCTTCCAGAGCAGGCAGCCACTCCGTCACCAGGTGGGCGTGGTAGCCGGGCCGGAAGAAGCGCTCGCAACCCTCGTGCACGTCGGGGACGTGGTCGTGCCAGCCCACCCCCTCTCCGGTCCTCACGGCCTCGGCGATCCGGGGCGAGTCCAGGACCGAGCCCAGGGCGATCTGAAAGAACCCGGGCAGGAAGGCGGGGCTGGACTCGTCGGTCAGGGCCACAGCCTGCTCGGCGCCCAGCGAGTACCGGCCTGTACCGGGCTCGTAGGCCACGAAGCCCCCTGCGGCCTGGGCGCACAGCCACTCGGCCACGTAGCGCTCCGACGTGCCCGTGCGCTGAGCCAGCTCCTCGGGGGTCAGCGGCCCCGCCTCGGCCAGGGCCCGGTAGAGCCCGAGCTTGTCCCCCATGACCACCAAGGCTGTGTTGAGCGTTGCCCCCACCTCGTCGACGGCCCGGTACACGAACGCCATCAGCTTGTCGGGGTCCAGCACGGTCGGCTGGCGAACGGTCGTCATGGCTCCCTCCTCGGCCCGACCCCAGCCCGGTCTGGGAGCCTACGTTAGCAGCTTACACTGTTAACGGCAAGGCCCAGTAGTGCATGTCGGACGCCCCAAGGAACCCCCCGCTCCCCAGCCCCCAGCAAAGACGGCTACGCGCTACGGGTGAGGGCGCGGTAGCTCAGCTCGAGACAGGTGACCTCGAAGCGACGGCCCGGCACGGGGTGCCCGAAGCCGACCACCCGGTCACCCTCCCGGAAGGTCGACGCCCGCCTGCCCAGCCCCTCGGCGCAGGTGGCATCGAAGAAGGTCTGCTCGTGGCCCGGGCCGCTCCCCACCAAGGCGAAATGGCAGGCGGCCATGCCGTCCGGGCCGAACACCACTTCCGGTGCTTCAGCGAGAGTCCCTGCGAAGAAGATCCTGTCCATCCCAGTCCTTGTTGAGCTCTCCTCCCTTCGACTCACCACGTTCATCCTCGGTTTCCATCCTAGGAGCATGGGGGAACCAGGGAGTGCATACCAAAGCGGCTGGCGGCCCCGGCTAGGAGCTGGTCCCTCCGGCCCGAAGCCTGTCGGTGGGCGGGCCGCCCGCCGAGCGGAAGCGAGCCTTCAGGGCCGCCAGCTCGGAGGCAGGGACCTCCCGGGGCTCGTGGCCACCCACCAGGGCGGCCGCCGCCTCGTTGGTGGCCCACAGCCGTACCCACCCCGGTGTGGCGGACCGGCTGGCCACCACCACCGGCACCTCGGGACTGCCTGACTCCGGGGCGAAGTCGGTGGCCAGGTCGCACAGCTCCAGGAGGTCGGCATCCGCCCCGGCGTCGGCGGCTATGTCCTCGGGCTGAGCCTGCCCCTCCAGGCGCAGCACGACCAGCACCCGGTCCTCGGCCAGGGAGTCGACCAGCTCGATGCGGGCCCCGGCCAGCGGTCCCGTGGTGGGAAGCGGGGTCGAGGCCAGGACCCAGCGGGACAGGGTCTTGAGCACGTCCCGGACCGAGCGCATGCCGAGGGGGGGGACCACCGTCGAGCCCTCGGCCATGACCGAGCACAGGGCCCGCAGGGCCGCATAGGTGCGCCGGGGCCCGGCCACGCCCGAGTCCCGGAGCCCGGGCGTGAGCACCTCGGCCAGGGCCGACAGGGCCTCCCTGGTCGCCTCCACCAGCTCCTGCTCCTCGTCGCAGAGGTCCGATCCCTGCACCGCCAGGGCGGCATCCCGCAGCTCGCGAAGCTGCTCGATCAGCTTGCTCCAGTCGTCCACCCCAGGAGTCTCGCCCGCCACCCGCCCGGTGGCAATCCGCCCCCGGGCCCGGGCCGTCGTTGCCCCGGCGCCGGCAGTACGCTTCGGGGCATGGACATGGTGCGGCCCGACTACGAGGGCGCCTCGGTCGCCGGCCTCGTACCTGCCCTCCTCGGCTCCGCCGACGCGTCCTGGCTGCCTGCCTGCGTGGAGGGAGCCTCCGCCGTTGTCCTCCTGGTGCTGGACGGCCTGGGCTGGGATGCGGTCCGGGAGCACGCTGCCGACCTCCCCGTGATCGCCGGCCTGGAGGGCGGGCCCATCACCACCGTCGCCCCCTCCACCACCTCTGCCGCCCTCCCCTCCATCACCACCGGGGCGCCGCCGGCCGAGCACGGCCTGGTCGGCTACCGGATGAGGCTTGCCAAGGGCATCCTGGACGTCTTGAAGTGGGAGCTGGAGGACGGCCGCAAGGGGCCCCAGCCCTCCACGGTGGCCCCCGTGGAGGCCTTCTGCGGCCGGTCGGTGCCGGTGGTGACCAGGGAGGACTTCCTCGGAGGTGGCTTCACCGACGCCTTCATGAGGGGGTCGCGCTTCTACGGGTGGCGGATGCCCTCCAGCATCGCCGTGACCGTCGGCCGGCTGGTGCGGGCGGGCGAGCGCTTCGTGTTCGCCTACTACAACGGGGTGGACTTCGTGGCCCACAAGTACGGCCTGCGGGACCAGTTCTTCCCCTCCGAGCTGGCCTGCACCGACCACCTGGTGGGGGCGCTGATCGAGGCCCTGCCCGCCGAGGCGGCCCTGGTCGTGACCTCGGACCACGGCCAGGTCCATCTGGGCGAGCAGCTCCCCCTGGACCCCGTCGCCAGCCTCGTGGAGGCCTGTGCCGGTGAGGCCAGGTTCCGGTCCCTGCATGCCCCCCCCGGCGCCGCCCGGGACCTCCTGGAGGCCAGCAGGGAGGCCTTCGGGGACCGGGCCTGGGTCCTCTCACGAGAGCAGCTGGTGGACGAGGGCTGGCTCGGCCCCAAGGCACCGGGGACGGAGGTGCTCGGCCGCCTCGGGGACGTCACCCTGGCCGCCCGGGACCCCATCGGCTTCGCCGATCCCGCCCACCAGGGCGAGTGGACCATGCGCAGTGGGCACGGCAGCCTCACGCCGGCCGAGATGCTGGTCCCCCTGGTCGCGGCCCGGGGCTCGGGTCAGCGCCGGTTCCCGACCTGACGGCCGCTTGCGAGCCGGCCCCCGCAGGTGGCCAGGCGGGGCCCCGGCAGAGGCCCGTCATTCTGCTCCTGAACGTTCGGTAAGCTGAGCCCGTGCGCCTCTTCGAGCGGATCCACGGGGAAGACCACGAGCAGGTCGTCTACTGCCACGACCGCCGAAGCGGCCTGCGGGCCATCATCGCCATCCACTCCACCCGCCTCGGGCCCGCTCTCGGAGGGACCCGCTTCTACCCCTACCAGGCCGAGGAGGATGCCCTCGAAGACGTGCTGCGCCTCTCCCGGGGCATGACGTACAAGGCGGCGGCGGCCGGCCTGGACCTGGGCGGGGGCAAGGCCGTGATCATCGGTGACCCGGCCGTGCTCAAGTCGGAGGCCCTGCTGCGCACCTACGGGCGGTTCGTGGACAGCCTCGGTGGGCGCTACGTCACCGCAGAGGACGTGGGGACCACCCAGGCCGACATGGACCTGATCCGCCGAGAGACCCCCCACGTGGCTGGGGTGAGCCAGTCCCTGGGTGGGTCCGGTGACCCCTCGGCCGCCACCGCCTTCGGGGTCCTGCAGGGGATGAAGGCCGGGGCCGCCCACCTGTGGGGCTCGCCCCACCTGGCCGGGCGCCACGTGGTCGTGGCGGGGGTGGGCAAGGTGGGCTACGGCCTGGCCCGCCACCTGGTGGAGGAACGGGCCCGGGTGACCGTCGCCGACGTCTCGAGCTCCGCCCTGGACCGGGCCCGGGTGGACCTGGACGTGGAGGTGACCGGGGTGGAGGAGGCCTACTCCACGCCCTGTGACATCCTGGCCCCCTGCGCCCTCGGGGGCACCCTCGACCACGGCACCATCCCCAACCTCAAGTGCGCCCTGGTAGCGGGGGCGGCGAACAACCAGCTGGCCGACCCGGGCTGCGCCAAGCTCCTGTCGGACATGGGCGTGGTCTGGTGCCCTGACTTCATCATCAACGCCGGGGGCATCATCAACATCGCCGAGGAGCTGGGCGGCTACAGCCGTGACCGGGCCTTCGCCCGCATCAAGGGCATCTACGCCACCACGGCGGCCGTCCTGGCCGCCGCCCAGGCAGAGGGGACCACCACCGCCGAGGCCGCCGACCGCCTGGCCGAGAGCCGCATAGGAGAGCTGGAGCGCCTGGCATCCCTTCGCGTCAGGCCCCGGAGGGGCTACCCGGCGGCAGGGTAGGCCTCTAGTCCTCGTAGGAGAACCCGAGGTCGGGAGCGGTCACCAGGGCCCGGAAGGCGATCCCCTCCTCCTCGGCCAGGGCGGCGCAGGTCCCTCCCCGGTCCACCACCGCCAGCATCATGACCGGGTGAGCCCCCGCCTCCCGCACCGCCCGGGCCGCCTCCAGGAGCGAGGTCCCTCTCGTCACGGCGTCCTCGGTGAGCACGACCTTGTCACCCGGGTCGAGGGCGCCGGCGATCCGGCCTCCCCCGCCGTGGCCCTTGGCCTCCTTGCGCACGCTGAAGCACTTGAGCGGCCGGCCCCGGGCTGCCGCCACGCCCGCCGCCACGAAGGCCACCGGGTCGGCGCCCATGGTGAGCCCGCCCATGGCGGTCACCTCGTCGGGGACGAGGTCCAGGACCGCCTCGGCCACCAGCAGCATGCCCCCCGGCCGGCAGATGGTCTGCTTGGCGTCCACGAACCACTCGCTCCTCCGCCCTGACTTGAGCACGAAGGAGCCGCGGCGCACCGAGTGCTCGAGCAGGTGGGCCACGAGCGCACCCCGCCGGCCGGCGGCCCGGGCCTCGCTCACGGCTCGAGGACCACCCGGCCCGTCCCCGCCACCACCCGCCCCACCACCACGGCGTCCTGGCCCCGGCCGGCGAGGAGGGCCAGGGCCTCGCCGGCCACCTCGGCATCGACCACCAGGACCATCCCGATGCCGAGGTTGAAGACCCCCGCCATCTCGGAAGGGTCGACCCCGCCGGCCTGCTCGATCTCGGTGAAGATGCGGGGCACCTCCCAGGCCCCCCGCTGGACGAGGGCGTCACAGGTTGAGGGCAGTACCCGGGCCAGGTTGCCCGGCAGGCCGCCGCCGGTGATGTGGGCGGCGGCGTGCAGGGAGCCGGCCGGGAGGGCCTGGCCCAGGGCCAGCACCGAGGGTGAGTAGATGACCGAGGGCCTGAGCAGCTCGTCGGCCAGGCTGTGGCCGGCGCCCTCCCAGGCCGGGCCCCTCAGGTCCCGGCCGGCCTCCTCCAGCAGCACCTGGCGGGCCAGCGAGTAGCCGTTGGCACGCAGGCCCGGGGAGGCCAGGCCCACCAGGGCGTCGCCGTCCCTAACCCGGCCCGGACCGAGGATGCCGGCCCGCTCCACCACGCCGACGGCAAAGCCGACCAGGTCGAAGGAGCCGGCCCGCCCGGGGTGCTCGGCCATCTCCCCCCCTATGAGGGCGCAACCCGCCTCCCGGCACCCCTGCGCCACGCCGGCCACCACGGCCTCGGCCACCGCCGGCTCCAGGTGGGACGTGGTGTAGCAGTCCAGCAGGAAGAGGGGCCGGGCCCCGGTGCAGGCCAGGTCGTCCACGCACATCGCCACCAGGTCGATGCCGATGGTCCCGTAGCGGCCAGTCGCCTCGGCCACCACGGCCTTGGTCCCCACCCCGTCGGTGCTGGCAGCCAGGACCGGCTCGCTCCAGGACCCCGGCCGCAGGGCGAAGAGGCCGGCGAACCCACCCGGCCCGTCCAGGACCTCGGGCCCGAACGTGGAGCGCAGGGCGGGGCCGATGCGGGCCACGGCCTCCTCGCCGGCCGCGATGTCCACCCCGGCGGCGGCGTACCTACCCACAGCCCGGGCCGCCTGCCACCGCCGGCTCCAGCACCCCCTTGCCCAGGTGGGCCGGCACCGGCACCGGGTAGCATCCCGTCAGGCAGGCGTCGCAGAACCCGCCTCCGGGGGCGCCGATGGCCTCCTGCAGGTCCTCCAGCGAGAGAAAGGCGATGGAGTCCACGCCGAGGAAGCGGCCCATGTCGCCGAGGTCCCGGCCCGAGGCGAGCAGCTCGGCGCGCTCGGGGGTGTCGATCCCGTAATGGCATGGCCAGCGAAAGGGAGGGGAGGAGATGCGCAGGTGTATCTCCCTGGCCCCCGCCTCCCTCAGCATGGCGACCGTGGCCCGCTGGGTCGTCCCTCTCACCAGGGAGTCGTCCACCACGACCAGGCGCCGGCCCGCCACGTTCTCCCGGAGGGGGTTGAGCTTCCGCCGCACCCCGAGGTCCCGGGCCCGCTGGTCGGGAGCGATGAAGGTCCGGCCTATGTAGCGGTTCTTCACCAGCCCCTGCCCGTAGGGGATGCCGCTGCGGCGGGCATAGCCCTCGGCGGCGGGCAGGCCGGACTCGGGCACCCCCATCACCAGGTCGGCCTCCACGGGGGCCACCTCGGCCAGGAGCTCCCCCATCCGCCGGCGGGCACCGTGCACCTCCTGGCCGTACAGCCGGCTGTCGGGACGGGCGAAGTACACGAACTCGAAGATGCAGAGCCGAGGGTCGACCCTGGCCTCCGGAAAGGGCCAGAGCGAGCGGAGCCGGCCCTTGCTCACGACCACCATCTCCCCCGGCTCCACCTCCCGCACGAAGCTGGCTCCAACCACGTCCAGGGCGGGGGACTCGGAGGCCAGCACCCATCCCTGCCCCAGCCTGCCCAGGCAGAGGGGACGGAAGCCGTTGGGGTCCCTCGCCCCCACCAGCAGGCTCGTGTCCATGGCCACGAGGGAGAAGGCCCCCTCCAGCAGGGGCAGGACCTCGGCGAGGGCATCGACCAGGGCCGGCCCTGCCCCCCTCCGGTCCGCGAGGCGGGCCGCCACCATCTCGGCCATCAGGTCCGAGTCGGTGGTGACGGCGCCGCCGAGCATCCCCGCCCGGGCCGCCAGAGAGACCGTGTTGGTGAGGTTGCCGTTGTGAGCCAGGGCGAAGTCCACCGAGCCCGTGGAACGGTACACGGGCTGGGCATTGCGCCAGGTGCTGGACCCGGTAGTGGAGTACCGGGTGTGGCCTATGGCGAGGTGGCCGGGGAGGCCCGACAGGGTGCGCGGGTCGAACACGTTGGTGACCAGGCCCATGTCCTTCACGACCGTCACCGCCTCCCCGTCGGACACGGCCATGCCGGCGGACTCCTGCCCCCGGTGCTGCAGGGCGTACAGGCCGTCGAAGACCAGCTGGGCCACGGGGAGGGGGTGGGCCCCGGCGTCCGGGGAGGAGCCCCCCGGGGCCGGCATGGAGATGCCGAACACCCCGCAGGCCTCCTTGGGCCGGTCGGCACCCGGGGGTCGGCCGGGATGGGACCGATCGCGACCGCCCTGCACCCCCCCAGTCTCGCGCACCGGGACCCGACGCCGGGGCGCCCGGGCGGGGAGGCGGCCCCCCTCCGCAGCGGGCCGAGGCCGGCGCGGGCGGGCCGGCATCCCGCCGCCGTCTACCGTCCCGGCAGTGATCGACCTGCACACCCACTCCACGGTCTCCGACGGTAGCGACCCTCCGGCTCAGATCGTGGCCCTGGCGGCGGCGGCCGACTGCCGGGCGGTGGCCCTCACCGACCACGACCGCCTGGACGGCGTCCCCGAGGCCAGAGCGGAGGCCGCCCGCCGGGGCCTGGAGCTGGTGGCGGGGTGCGAGCTGTCATGCGTGTGGGGGCCGGGCACCTTCCACCTGCTCGTCTACTTCCTGGAGCCCGGGCTCGGGCCCCTCCAGGAGCACCTCACCACCCTCCAGGGCCAGCGCGACGAGCGCAACCATCGCCTCGTGGCCCGGCTCCAGGAGCTGGGCCTGCCCATCACGTTCGAGGAGGTCGAAGCCGAGGCCGGCGGGGCCGGCATCGGCCGGCCCCACGTGGCTGCCGTCTTAGTGCGCAAGGGAGTGGTGGCATCGGTGGCAGAGGCCTTCGACCGCTGGCTGGCCAAGGGGAAGCCCGGCTACGTGAGAAAGGCCACCCTCGAGCCCGGCGAGGCCATCGACCTGGCCCTGGCCAGCGGGGCCGTCCCCGTCCTGGCCCATCCCCACAGCCTGGGCCTGGAGCCGGGCGGGCTCGGCCCGACCCTGAGGGAGCTGTCGGAGCGGGGCCTGGCCGGCGTCGAGTGCCATTACGGGGCCTACCAGCCAGAGGAGCGGGCCGGGCTCACGGCCCTGGCCGGGCGCCTGGGCCTGGTGGCCACGGGGGGATCCGACTATCACGGCCGCTACAAGCCGGACCTCTCCGTGGGCACGGGACGGGGGGACCTGGAGGTGCCCGATGCCGTCATCGACTCCTTGCGGGAGCGGCGGGCGGCCTGAGGTCCCGCCGGGCGGGCGCCCCCCCGCCCATGGCCGCGGCGATGGCATCGTGCCAGGCGGAGCGCACCTCGTCCACGGCCAGGTCGAGGAGGTGCCCGATGACCACCCGGTCGCCCTCGGCCCGGCCCAGCCGGCTCCAGGGGACGCCGGCCTCCTCCGCCCCTTCGATGACCCGGGCGGCGTCCCGGGTGCAGATCACGACCCGGCTCGGGGACTCGGCAAAGAGCTCGGCATGGTCGCCGATCCCCGGTGCCACCAGCCCCACGCCGCTGCTGGCGGCCATCTCGGCCAGAGCCACGCCCAGTCCCCCGGCCGAGACGTCGTGGACGCCCAGCACCGGCCCCTTCTCCCCGGCCAGCTGGGACCCGACCCACCCCGCCACCAGGCGGCACAGCCTCAGGTGGAGGCCCAGGTCGAGGCCGGGCAAGCTCCCGCCGCGGTGCCGGCGGAGGCAGGTCGCCCAGCGGGACCCGGCCAGGTTGGGCTCGGTCTTCCCGAGGAGGACCAGCTCGGCCCCCTCGGCCAGGCCGATGCCGGGAGGAGGATGGGCCAGCCGCCCGATGAGCCCCACCACTCCCACCACGGGCGTGGGGTCGATGTCGCGCCCGCCGGTCTCGTTGTAGAAGCTCACGTTCCCGCCCACGACCGGTATCCCGAGGGCCCGGCAGGCGTCCGAGAGCCCGTCCACGATCCCCGAGAGCTGCCACATCACCTCGGGGTGCTCCGGGTTCCCGAGGTTCAGGCAGTTAACGAGGGCCGCCGCCTCGGCACCGGCACAGGAGACGTTGAGGACCGACTCGGCCACCGTCGAGGCGGTGCCCAGACGGGGGTCGAGGGCGCACCAACCGGCGTTGCCGTCCGTGGACAGGGCCAGGCCCCTCCCGGTGTCGGGCAGGCCGGGGGCCGAGAGCCTGAGCACGGCGGCGTCCCCGCCTGGGGGCCCCACCGTGTTCAAGAAGAGCTGGTGGTCGTACTGGCTCCAGACCCAGGAGGGATCGGCGAGCAGGCGGACCAGGTCGGCGCCGCAGTCGGCGGGAGGCGGGAGCCGGCCGGGGTCGTCGGCCCGGCGGACCTCCAGGTCTGCGGGCGGGCGGGCGGGGCGGTCGTAGACGGGGCCCTCCTCGGCCAGGGAGGCGGCAGGCACGTCGGCCACCACCGGCCCCTCCCAGCCGTCCAGGACCCGCAGGCGGCCCCCCTCTGTCACCCGGCCGACCTCGGTGGCCCGCACCTCCCACCGCCGGCACACCTCGAGCACGGCCGGCAGGTCTGCAGGGCGGACCACGGCAAGCATCCGCTCCTGGCTCTCGCTGGTCATGACCTCGAAGGGCGCCATGCCCGGCTCCCGTCGAGGGACGGCGGCCACGTTCACGTCCATGCCCGTCCCCGCACGGGAGGCCGTCTCGCTGGTGGCGCAGGCCAGCCCGGCCCCCCCCAGGTCCTGCAGGCCCACCAGCAGCCCGGACTCCAGCAGCTCCAGGCAGGCCTCGATCAGGCGCTTCTCCTCGAAGGGGTCGCCCACCTGCACGCTGGGCCGCTTGGCCAGCTCCTCGGCGAGGGAGGAGGGGGCACCGGGGGGGACGGGAGGGGCCTCCGGGCCGGCTCTGGGGGGAGCGGCCTCCTCGGTGGTAGCACCGAAGCCGGCCGAGGCCAGCACGCTCACCCCCCCTATGCCGTCCCGGCCCGTGCTGGCGCCGAGGAGGAGGACCAGGTTCCCCGCCCCCGACGCCCTCGCCAGCACCAGCCGGGAGGCGGGCATCAAGCCCAGGCAGAGGACGTTCACGAGCGGGTTGCCGGCGTAGGTCTCGTCGAAGAGCACCTCCCCGCCGACGGTCGGCACCCCGACGGCGTTCCCGTAACCGGCTATGCCCCTCACCACCCCTCCGAAGATCCAGCGTGACCTGGCGTCCTCCAGGGGGCCCATCCGCAACGAGTCCATGAGGGCGATGGGGCGGGCCCCCATGGTGAAGATGTCCCTCAGGATCCCCCCCACCCCGGTGGCCGCCCCCTGGTAGGGCTCGATGGCCGAGGGATGGTTGTGGCTCTCGATGCGCACCGCCACCGCCAGCCCCCCGCCGGCATCGATGACCCCGGCGTTCTCGCCCGGCCCGACCAGCACCGCGGGCCCGTCGGTGGGCAGCCGGCGCAGGTGGAGCCGTGACGACTTGTAGGAGCAGTGCTCGCTCCACATGGCGGCGTACATAGCCAGCTCGAGATGGTTGGGGGCCCGGCCCAGGATGGCGGCGATGGCGCCCGCTTCCCCGTCGCTCAACCCCAACTGGCGATGGAGGCTTTCCACGGCGCCAACGTACCCGGGTGGGGTCAAGGCGCCGAGGCGCACCTCGGGGAGGCGTTGAGGATCCTTGCCCTGATAGGCGATACTGCCTCAATGCCCCGCTCCGACCGGCCCGCCCCGGGCTCCCGCTCCCCCATGTCGGCAGAGCACAAGGAAGCCCTGAAGGCGGGCCGGAGCGAGAGCCGGGCGGTGCGCCGGTACCTCGAAGCCCTCGACCGCAACCGTCCCCGCCGGGGCCGGCGGCGCACGTCCGAGGCCATCCGCCAGCAGCTCGAGAGCGTCGAGAAGCGCCTGGAGGACGCCGAGCCCTTCGAGCGCCTGCACCTCCTGCAGGAGCGCCGTGACCTGGAGGCCGAGCTGGCCAGCCGGGACCAGGGCGTGGACCTGGCCACCCTGGAGGAGGAGTTCGTCCGGGTGGCCGCCGCCTACTCGGCCCGCAAGGGCATCTCCTACTCCACCTGGAGGGAATGGGGGGTGGAGGCCGCCGTGCTGCGGCGGGCCGGCATCACCCGAGGCCAGCAGTAGCCGGTCCCACCGGCTACCGTCGGGCGAGGAGGCGGCCCGCCCGCAGCAGGTTGGCGAGCAGCACGGCCCCGTCGGGGGAGCCGAGAAGGCCCCGGTACGCCCGCTCGGGGTGCGGCATGATCCCCACCACGTTGCCCTCGTCGTTGGCGACACCGGCGATGCGGTCCACCGAGCCGTTGGGGTCCTCCTCGTAGCGCAGGACGACCCGCTCCTCCGCCCTCAGCCTGGCGAGGGTCCCGGCATCGCAGGCGTAGCTGCCCTCGAAGTGGTTGATAGGCAGCCGGAGGGTCCGGCCCACCTCGAGGCCAGCGGTGAGGACCGATCCTGGCGAGGCCACCTTCACCCCGACGGTGGCGCAGATGAAGGCCAGGCCCCGGTTGCGCTGCAGGGCCCCGGGCAGGAGGCCCGCCTCGGTCAGGACCTGGAAGCCGTTGCAGATCCCCACCACGGGGCCGCCCGCGGCGGCGAAGTCCCTGACGCCGTCCATGACAGGGGAGAAGCGGGCCAGGGCCCCGGGCCTCAGGTAGTCGCCGTGGGCGAAGCCGCCGGGGAGCACCACGGCATCCACGTCCCCGAGGGCGGCGGAGCCGTGCCACAACAGGCGAGCCGACCCTCCGAGGGCCTCCACCGCCTCCACCACGTCGTGCTCGCAGTTGGTGCCGGGGAAGACCACGACCCCCACGGTGGCGGTCAAAGGTCCTCCCCCGGGCTCACCCAGACCTGGGCCTCCTCGATGACGGGGTTGGCGAGGAGCCGTTGGCAGAGCTGCTCCACGCGCCGGCGGGCGGCGTCCTCGTCGGGGGCCTCGACCGCCAGGCGGATGGCCTTGCCCATGCGCACCTCCCCCACGTCGGTGAAGCCGAGGGCGGGCAGGGCGGCCTCGACGGTGGCCCCGGCAGGGTCGGCGATCCCGGGACGCAGGCGGACCTCCACCAGCACGGGGAACCTCACTGACCGGCGAGCCTCACTGACCGGTGAAGGTCACGACGCCCCCGGCCGGTCCTCCGCCTCCGCCGCTCCGTGGCGAGCCAGCGGCTGGCCGTCCCAATCGGCCAGCGGGCTCCCGGTGAGGAGCTGGAAGGCGGTGGCATAGCGCTCGGAGCTGGCCCTCACCACCTCCTCGGGCAGGTGGGGAGGGGGGGGGCTCTTGTCCCACCCCGAGGCCTCCAGCCAGTCCCGGACGGGCTGCTTGTCGAACGACGGCGGGGTGCTGCCCGGCGCCCACCGGTCGGCGGGCCAGAACCGCGAGGAGTCCGGGGTCAGGACCTCATCGCAGATGGCCAGCTCGCCGTCGATGAAGCCCAGCTCGAACTTCGTGTCGGCTATCAGTATCCCCCGCTCGGCGGCCCAGGCGGCGCCCCTCTCGTAGGCGGCCAGGGCCAGCTCCTCGGCCGCCCGGGCCGTCTTGGCCCCCACCAGCTCCGCCGCTTGCTCACGGCTGATGTTCTCGTCGTGGCCGGTGGTGGCCTTGGTCGAGGGGGTGAAGACGGGCTCGGGTAACCGGTCCGACTCCGAGAGGCCGGCCGGCAGGGGCGTGCCGTGCATGGTGCCGCTGGCCCGGTACTCCTTCCAGGCCGAGCCGGACAGGTAGCCCCGCACGATGCACTCGATGGGCAGCATGTCGGCCCGCCGGACGAGCATGGCCCGGCCCGCCAGGTCATCGCCCAGCTCGGACGCCTCGGGGGGGAAGTCGCCGGGGGCGGTGCTCACCAGGTGGCTGGGGGCCAGGTCGGAGAGCAACCCCAGCCAGAAGGCCGTGAGCCCGGTGAGGACCTTGCCCTTGCCGGGCACCGGCTCGGGCAGCACCACGTCGAAGGCCGAGATCCGGTCCGAGGCCACCATCAGCAGGAGCTCAGGACCCGCCTCGTAGATGTCGCGCACCTTGCCCGAGTAGGTCAGTCTCAAGCCCATCATTCCTCCTCCGCTATCTGGTCCAAGGCGTCCACCGCCAGGTGGGCGTGGCGCAGCGCCCGCTCGAGGCTGAAGGCCTCCTCCAGCGCTCCCTCGGGCAGCACCACTTCCCGGTCCTCCTCCAGGACGGCCCGGAGGGGCCGCTTCTCCTCCCATGCCCTCCTGGCGTCCCTCTGCACGATCCGGTAGGCGCTGTCCCGGGGCAGGCCGGCGCCGACCAGGGCCAGCAGCACGGGCTGGGAGAAGACCAGCCCTCGGGAAGCCTCCAGGTTGGCGAGCATACGGTCGGGGTGCACCACCAGCCCCTCCACCAGGTCCGTGGCCTTCCGCAGGAGGTAGTAGGTGACCAGGCTGGCGTCGGGGAGCACCACCCGCTCCACCGATGAGTGGGAGATGTCCCGCTCGTGCCACAGGGCCACGTCCTCGAGGCCGGCGCTCAGGTACCCCCTCAGGAGGCGGGCCAGCCCGCACAGGCGCTCGGAGAGGACAGGGTTGCGCTTGTGGGGCATGGCCGAGGAGCCCTTGGCCCCCGAGCCGAACGGCTCCTCCACCTCGGCCACCTCGGTCCGCTGCAGATGACGGACCTCGGTGGCCAGCGTCTCCACGGTGGCCCCCGCCGAGGCACAGGCCCACAGGTACTCGGCGTGGCGGTCCCGGGCCACCACCTGGCTGGCGGGGACGGGCCGGAGGCCAAGGGCGGAGCAGACGTAGGACTCCACCGCCGGGTCGACCTCGGCATAGGTCCCGACGGCACCGGACAGCTTGCCCACCGCCACCGCCTGGCGGGCGGCGCGCAGCCGGGCCCGGTCCCGGTCGGCCTGCAGGCACCACAGGGCCAGCTTGGAGCCGAAGGTGGTCGGCTCGGCGTGCATCCCGTGGGTCCGCCCCGCCATGGCCACCTCGGCCAGCTCCCGGGCCCGTCGCTTGAGCGCGCCCACCAGGGCGGAGGCGGCTCCGAAGAGGAGGTCGGCGGCGTCGGCCAGCGTGGCGCACAGGGCGGTGTCCACCACGTCGGAGGAGGTGAGCCCGTAGTGGACCCACCCGCCGGCGGGCGGCCCGATGGCAGCCTGCACCACGTCCACGAAGGCGGCCACGTCGTGGTTGGTCACGGCCTCCCGCTGGGCCACCGCCTCCACGAGGTCGGCGTCGACCTTGGGCGCGGCCCGCCGCACCTCGGCGGCGTCGGCCCCGGGCACCACCCCTATCCGGGCCCAGCCCTCCACGGCGAGGACCTCGACCTCCAGCCAGCGGCCCAGCCTGGCCTGGTCGGTGAAGAGGGCGGCCATCTCCGGCAGCGAGTAGCGAGGTATCACCGGCCACCCACCCCGACCACGACGGGCCCCTGGCCCCTGCTCACCGGGCGCCCGCGGCCCGGAACTCCTCCAGCTTGGAGGCCAGGTCCGGGTCCGACACGGCCATGATCTCCACCGCCAGCACGGCGGCATTGGCCGCCCCGTCCACGGCCACCGTCGCCACCGGGATGCCGCGGGGCATCTGCACCGTGCTGTACAGGGCATCCACCCCGGAGAGGGCGCTGCCGGAAAGGGGGACCCCGATCACGGGCAGGGTGGTATGGGCCGCCACCGCCCCGGCCAGGTGGGCCGCCATGCCCGCCCCGCAGATGAGGGCGCCGTAGCCGGCGTCCCTGGCCTCCCGGGCAAAGCGCGCCACGGCGTCGGGCGTCCGGTGGGCGGAGAGCACCTGCTCGTCAGCCTCGACACCGAAGCGCTCGAGCATCTCCACCGCCGGGCGCATCCTCTGCGCGTCGCTGCCCGAGCCCATGATCACCCCGACCTTCACCTGACAGCCTCCCTTGCCGCCTCTTTCGCTATGTCACTCCGGAAGTGCAGCCCGCGCCAGTTGATGCGACTGGCCGCCCGGTAGGCCCTATCCCTGGCCACGCCCAGCGTGGGCCCCAGGGCCGTCACGTCCAGGACCCGGCCCCCGGCGGTGACCAGGCGCCCCTCGACGTCCCAAGCGGTGCCGGCGTGCAGCACCTGCACCCCTTCTACCAGACCCGCCTCCTCCACGCCCGTTATGGGGTCACCCCGGCGGGGGGCGCCCGGGTAGCCGGCGGCGGCCAGCACCACCGTCACACAGGCCTGGTCGCTCCAGGCGGGCTCGGTCCGCAGGTGGCCGGCGGCGGCCTGGGCCAGGAGGTCGGCCAGGTCCACGCCGGGAACCAGCCGGGGCAGCACCACCTGGGCCTCGGGGTCCCCGAAGCGGACGTTGAACTCGACCACCTTGGGACCCGCGGCGGTGAGCATGAGGCCGGCGTAGAGGACCCCCCGGTAGTCGATGCCCCGCCGGCGCAGCTCGGCCAGGAGCGGCTCCACGGCCCGGTCCATCACCTCGTCCACCACGTCGGGGCCGGCCCCGGGGACGGGGGAGTAGGCCCCCATGCCGCCCGTGTTGGGGCCCGTGCCCCCCTCCCCCACCCGCTTGAAGTCCTGGGCGGGGACGAGGGGAAGCGCCCGCCGGCCGTCGCACAGCGCCAGCAGGGACAGCTCGGGCCCGGCCAGGCCCTCCTCCAGGACCACCCTCCGGCCGGCCCCGCCGAAGGCCTGCCCGCTCAGCTTGGCAGCGAGGTCAGCCTCCGCCTCCTCTAGCGAGTCCGTCACCAGCACGCCCTTGCCCGCGGCCAGCCCATCGGTCTTCACCACGTAGGGAGGAGGCTGGCTCCTCAGGTGGGCCAGGGCCGGCTCCAGCGCCTCGAAGGTGGCATGGCGGGCGGTGGGCACGCCCGCCGTGGCCAGCAGCTCCTTCATCCAGGCCTTGGACCCCTCGAGCCGGGCCCCGTCCGCCCCCGGCCCCAGCACCAGGCGCCCCCGGGCCCGCAGGCGGTCGGCCAGGCCGTCCACCAGAGGTGCCTCGGGGCCCACCACCACCAGGTCGGCGTCCACCTCCTCGGGTGGTCCCGGCACGCAGGCCGTGCCGGGGGCGCCGGCCATCCCGGGGTTGCCCGGGGTGACCAGGACCTCTGCCGACCGGGCCAGGGCCAGGGCCAGGGCGTGCTCCCGCCCTCCGGCCCCTACGACCAGGACCCTCACGCCGCCACGCGCACGTACTGGTCCCGCCCGGGGCCCACCCCCACCACGCTCACGGGCACGCCGGCCAGGTCGGCAAGCAGGTCCACGTAGTCCCGCGCCGCCCGGGGCAGGTCGCCCGGACTGGTCGCTCCCGAGAGGTCGGCCTGCCAGCCCGGGAGCTCCTCGTACACCGGGGTCACCCGGTGCAGCACCGACTGGTGGTAGGGCATGTGCTGGTACCGGCGGCCCTCCACCGGGTCGTCGTAGGCCACGCAGACCCGCAGGACGGGCAGGGTGTCGAGCACGTCCAGCTTGGTGAGCGCCAGCTCGGTGAGGGAGTTGAGGCGCACGGCGTGGCGCAGCATGACGGCATCGAACCAGCCCGGCCGGCGCCGGCGCCCGGTGTTGGTCCCGAACTCCCGGCCCCGCTCCACCAGCACGTCCGCCTCCTCGCCTCCGAGCTCGGTGGGGAAGGGGCCCGAGCCGACCCGGGTCACGTAGGCCTTGGCGATGCCGATGACGCTGGTGATGTCCCTCGGCCCCACGCCGGCTCCGGTGCACGCACCTCCGGCCACGGGGTTGGACGACGTCACGAAGGGATAGGTGCCGTGGTCGAGGTCGAGGAAGGTGGCCTGGGCCCCCTCCAGCAGCACGTTGCGGCCCGCCTCCAGGGCCTCGTGGACCAGCCCCACCGAGTCGGCCACCATGGGGGCCAACCGGGGAAGGTACTCGCCCAGGTAGCGCCCGGCGATCTCGTCGGCGGAGAGCGGGAGGCGGTTGTACACCTTGGCCAGCACCGCGTTCTTCTCCTTGAGGGCGGCATCGAGCTTCTGGCGGAAGATCTTCTCGTCCAACAGGTCCTGCACCCGCAGCCCCACCCGGGCCGCCTTGTCGGCGTAGGCGGGTCCGATGCCCCGCCGGGTGGTGCCCAGCTGGTTGCGCCCGAGGTAGCGCTCGGTCAGCCGGTCCAGCTCCCGGTGCCAGGGCATGATGAGGTGGGCGTTGCCGCTCACCCGCAGCCGGGAGCAGTCGATGCCCTTGGCCTCGAGGGAGTCGACCTCGGCCAGCAGCACCCCCGGGTCCACCACCACGCCGTTACCTATGACCGGCACCGTCCCCGGGTACAGCACCCCGCTGGGGACCAGCTGCAGGGCGAAGGTCTCCCCCCCCACCACCACGGTGTGCCCGGCGTTGTGGCCCCCCTGGTAGCGGACCACGAGGGCCATGTCCTTGGCGAGCAGGTCGGTGACCTTGCCCTTACCCTCGTCACCCCACTGGGTCCCGACGACGACCGTGGCGGGCACGCCGGGAGTGTACTCCGGGCCGGGGGCCGAGCCCCGGCCCGGCGGGTCTCAGCGCAGGGCCAGCGAGTCCCCCTCCACCTCCACGTGCACCGTGTCCCCGTCGCTGAAGCGGCCCTCGAGCAGGGCCATGGCCAGGGCGTCCCCCAGCTGGTGCTGGATGAGCCGGCGGAGGGGCCGGGCCCCGTAGACGGGGTCGTACCCGGTGCGGGCCAGCCAGGCCCGGGCCTCCGGGCTCACCTCGAGCGAGAGCCGGCGCTGGGCCGCCAGGCGCTCGCCCAGCCGCTCGAGCTGGATGTCCACGATGCGGCTCAGGTCCTCCTCGGTGAGGGACCGGAAACGGATTATCTCGTCTATCCGGTTGATGAACTCGGGCTTGAAGAAATCCGCCGGGTCACCGGGCAGGTTGGAGGTCATGATGAGGACGGTGTTGGTGAAGTCCACCGTGCGGCCCTGGCCGTCGGTGAGCCTCCCGTCGTCCAGCACCTGCAGCAGCACGTTGAACACGTCGCTGTGGGCCTTCTCGATCTCGTCCAGCAGCACGACGGCGTAAGGCCGGCGCCGGACGGCCTCCGTCAGCTGCCCACCCTCGTCGTAGCCCACATAGCCCGGGGGGGCGCCTATGAGCCGGGCCACCGTGTGGCGCTCCTGGTACTCGCCCATGTCGATGCGGACCATGGCCCGCTCGTCGTCGAAGAGGAACTCGGCCAGCGCCCGGGCCAGCTCGGTCTTGCCGACCCCGGTGGGCCCCAGGAAGAGGAACGACCCGATGGGCCGATGGGGGTCGGACAGGCCCGCCCGGCTGCGGCGGATGGCGTTCGACACCGCCGCCACGGCCTCGTCCTGGCCCACCACCCTGGTGTGGAGGACCTCCTCCATGCGGACCAGCTTCTGCACCTCGCCCTCCATGAGGCGGGACACGGGCACCCCGGTCCAGCGGGAGACGACCTCGGCCACGTCCTCGGCGTCCACCTCCTCCTTCAGCATGCGCTGCTCCGACTGCAGCTCGGCCAGGGCCTTGGTGGCCTCCTCCACGCGCCGCTCCAGCTCGGGAACCTGGCCGTAGCGGATCTCGGCCGCCTTGGCCAGGTCCCCGTCGCGCTCGAAGCGCTCGGCCTGCCCCCGGGCTGCCTCCAGCTCCCCCTTGACCTCCCTGATGGCGGAGATGGCGTCCTTCTCGGACTGCCAGTGGGCCGTCATGGCATCCACCTGCTCCCGCAGGTCGGCCAGCTCCTCGTCCAGCTTGGCCAGCCTCTCCTTCGAGGCGGGGTCGGTCTCCTTGGCCAGCGACAGGCGCTCCACCTCGAGCTGGCGCATGCGCCGGCTGACCACGTCGATCTCCGTCGGCATGGAGTCGATCTCGATGCGCAGGCGCGAGGCGGCCTCGTCGATCAGGTCGATGGCCTTGTCGGGCAGGAAGCGCCCGGTCACGTAGCGGTCCGACAGCACCGCCGCGGCCACCAGGGCCTCGTCCTTGATGCGCACGCCGTGGTGGACCTCGTAGCGCTCCTTCAGGCCCCGCAGGATGGCCACGGTGTCCTCGACGGTGGGCTGGCCCACGAATACCGGCTGGAAGCGGCGCTCCAAGGCGGCGTCCTTCTCGATGTGCTTGCGGTACTCGTCCAGGGTGGTGGCCCCGATCATGCGCAGCTCGCCCCGGGCCAGCATGGGCTTGATCATGTTGCCGGCGTCCATGGCCCCCTCGGCCGCCCCGGCACCCACGATGGTGTGGAGCTCGTCTATGAACGTGATCACCTCGCCCTCGGCGTCGGCGATCTCCTTCAGCACCGCCTTCAGGCGCTCCTCGAACTCGCCCCGGTACTTGGCCCCCGCCACCATGGACCCGAGGTCCAGGGCCACCAACCTCTTGTTCTTCAGGCCCTCGGGGACGTCACCCTCCACGATCCGGCGGGCCAGGCCCTCCACGATGGCGGTCTTGCCCACTCCTGGCTCCCCGATGAGGACGGGGTTGTTCTTGGTCCGCCGGGACAGGACCTGGATCACCCGGCGGATCTCCTCGTCCCTGCCTATGACCGGGTCCAGCTTCCCTCGCCGGGCCTCCTCGGTGAGGTCCCGCCCGTAGCGCTCCAGGGCCTGGTACTGGGACTCGGGATCCTGGCTGGTGACCCGGTGGGAGCCCCTCACCTGGCGGAGGGCCTCCAGGAGCCGGCCCCGATCCACGCCCAGGCGGTCGGCCAGGGCCAGGAGGACGTGCTCCACGGACAGGTACTCGTCGCCCATCTCCCGCCTGGCCTCGTCGGCCGCCTCCATGCCGTCGCGCAGGTCCCTGGACAGGCCGGGCTGGCTGCCGCCGTAGGCGCGCGGCAGCCGGCTGAGGCGCTCGGCCAACTGGTTGCGCAAGGAAGTGGGGGAGACACCGGCGCGGGTGAGCACCGGGAGGGCCACGCCCTCCTCCTGGCCGAGGAGGGCGACCAGGAGATGCTCCGGTGACACCTCGGCATGGCTGGACGCCCGGGCTGCCTCCGTGGCGGCCTGGAAGGCCTCCTGGAGCTTGCGGGTCCAGCGGTTGGGGTCAAGGGCCATGCGGTCCACCTCGTTCTACGATCAATAAACTTGACATGAATGTTAGCAAGTTCAGGACCGGCCCTATTCCCTTCCTGCCGGACAACCCGAGCCTCACCCCAGTGTGACCGCCTCCGTACCGGGGCGCTGATCGTCCTCTCACCCCGCCCGGCGGGCCCCCGGTGGCACGGGAGGGTGTGAAGGGGAGGGCCTCCCCAACCCCCTGAGCCCCGGCGCAGGCAGGAGGGGCTAGGAGAGCCTGGCTCCCCAGCTGGTGGTAACCGTCTGGCCCGGCTCCAGGCGGATGACCCCCTCACCGCTCTGGAAGGCGTTGGGCGGGCAGGTCATGGGCTCACATCCGAGGCCGAGCCGGCGGCGCTCCGGCGCCAGGGTGTCGCCGGTGTAGATCTCGATGATCGGGAAGCTGGAGTCCACCCAGATCTCGGCCCGCCGCCCGTCCGTCCCCGTGAGGCGGGCCCAGGCCCGGCCCTCCCCGTCCCGGGCCAGGTCCGTGAAGGCGAAGTCCACCTGCTGGCCACCCAGCTGGCGGCCCCGGCGGAAGTCGAAGGCGGTGCCCTCGACCGGCTCCGTCCCCGTGGGGAGCTGGCGGACGTCATCGGTGACTATCCGGGTGGAGGCGTCCAGCTCCAAGGTGGCGTCGTCGATGTGCCCCTGCCCCGGGGAGAGGTAGGGATGCTGGCCGCAGCCGTAGGGACAGGCCTGCCTGCCCCGGTTGGTGGCCGTGGTGCGCACCGTGAGCCCGTCCTCCCCGAGGGAGTAGCTGACCGCCACCTCCAGGGTGAAGGGCCACCCCTGCAGGGGGTAGAGGGTCGTGCCCATGACCACGCTGGACTCGCCCTCGTCCAGGACCAGCCACGGCCTCCAGCGCAGGAAGCCGTGGATGGCATTGTGCTTGTCGGGCTCGGTGATGGCCACCTGGTAGTCGGTCCCCTCGAAGGAGTACCGCCCGTCGGCCAGCCGGTTGGGCCAGGGGATGAGCGGGGTCCCGTGAGCCCCGTCGCACATGGCATCCAGGGGGTAGGGGTCGAGGACGTTGCGGTCCCCCACCCGGTACTCACGTACCCCTCCTCCGACCTCCACCACGGTGGCGCGCTGGTCCCCGAAGGAGAGCTGGACCTGGCGGCCCGAGGGCGGCCACCCCTCCCCGCCGGGACCGGTCACCGCCGGCCCCGCCACAGCACGGGCGCCTGGCTCACCGGTACCAGCTCCCGGCGGTAGAGGCGGTGGGTGCTCTCGACCGCCTCTCTGGCCTCCCGCCGGGCCTCGGCCAGCTCGGCCCGCAGCCGCTCCACCTCGTCCTCGAGCTCCATGACCCGCTTCACCCCCTCGAGGTTAAGCCCTGCCGCCGTCAGGTCCTGAATCCGGCGCAGGCGCTCGATGTCCTCGTCGCTGTAGCGGCGGCTCCCCCCACCGGTCCGGGCCGGGTCAACCAGCCCCCTCCTCTCGTAGATGCGCAGGGTCTGGGGGTGCACCCCGGCCAGCTCGGCTGCCACTGATATCACGTAGACGGCCCGGGTGTGCCGGGGCCGGCGGGCCGCCTTCACGCGCTACGCCCCCGGGGCGGCGACTCGTTGAGCGTCCCGGCCAGGGCCTCCACGGCCTGACGCTGGGCGTCGTTCAGTTTGGTCGGCACGGTCACCTCCACCGTGACCAGCAGGTCCCCGGGGCCCTTGGCCCGGCCATTGCCGGAGGGGACCCCATGGCCCCGGACCCGGAAGGTCCGGCCCGAGGGCGTGCCGGGGGGAATGCGCACCGTGACCGGCTCGTGCAAGGTGGGGACGGTGATGGTGGCACCCAGGGCCGCCTCGGGGAAGCTGACCGGGACCACCACGGTGAGGTCCCGGCCCCGGCGACCGAACACCGGGTGGGGCCCCACCCGTACCAACACGAAGAGGTCACCGGGGGGACCGCCGTTGCGCCCCGCCCCACCCCTGGCCTTGAGCCTGATCCGCTGCCCGTCCTCCACCCCGGGAGGTATGCGCACCCTCACCTGGCGGGCCCGGCGCTCCACGCCGCTGCCCCGGCACGTGGGGCAGGGCTTCTCCACGATCAACCCCCGCCCCCCGCACTGGGGACAAGGCATGCTGAAGGAGAACAGGCCCTGGTTGTCGTCGACGACCCCGCGGCCGTTGCAGTTGGGGCAGATGCTGGGCGAGGTGCCCGGGGCGGCACCCGTGCCGCCGCAGGTGCTGCAGCTGGCGTCGCTGGTCACGTTCACCGTGGTGGTGACGCCCTCCACGGCCTCCTCGAAGGAGAGGTGGAGCTCGGCCTCCAGGTCGGCCCCCCGCTGGGGCCCGGAGGCGGCCCGACCGCTCGGGCCTCCCCGGCCGCGGTTGAAGATCCCGCCCAGCAGGTCGCCCAGGTCGTCCACCCGGAAGCTGAACCCTCCCGGCCCCCCAGCCGCCCCGCCGGCCCCGCCCCCGAAGGGCCCTCCCCCGCCGCCGAGGCGGGCCCCGATGGGGCCCATGGCCCGGACCTCGTCGTACTCCTTGCGCTTGGCCGCATCCCCGAGCACGTCGTAGGCGGCTGAGATCTCCTTGAACCGCTCCTCTGAGCCCGGGTGGGCATCGGGGTGGTACTGCTTGGCCAGCTTCCGGTAGGCCCGGGTTATCTCCTTCTCAGAGGCCGTCTTGGGCACCCCGAGCACGGCGTAATAGTCCTTCTCGAACCACTCCCTCTGGGGAGCCACCCGTGCCCTCCTCTAACCCTTCACCTTGACCATGGCCGGCCTCAGCACCCGGCCCCTCCAGCGGTAACCGGCCCGCAGGACCTCGGTCACCTCTGGCGTGCCCCCCTCCCCTCCCGGCTCGTGCATGACCGCATCGTGCTCCTTCGGGTCGAAGGGCTGGCCCTGGGGGTCGATCCGCTCCAGCCCCTCCTTGGTGAGAACCTCGGTCAGCGCACCCGACACCTGGGCCAGGGCCCCGGCCTCGGCCGCCCCTGGGCTGGGCGTCCCCGCCACCTCCCCCTCCCCTTCCTCCGTCCTGCCGTCGGAAGGCGAGTAGGTGGGCGCCGACACGTGGGCCAGAGCCAGGTCAACCGTGTCCAGCACCGGCAGGAGCTTGAGCACCAGGCCTTCGGCCGCCCGGTCCACCTGGTCAGCCTGCTGCTTCACGACCCGCTTGCGGTAGTTCTCGAAGTCGGCCTGGAGCCGGCGCAGGGCGTCGAGGTACTCGTCGCGCTCGGCGGCGGCAGCCGCCGCCGGGTCGGGCGCCTCCTGCACCTCTTGGGCTGCTTCTGCGGCTGCCTCCTCGGCTGGCCCCTCTCCAGGCGGCGCCTCTCCGGACGGCACCTCGGGAGGAGCTTCGGAGCCCTCCTCTGGCATCGCCCCGGCGGCGACGTCGGGCGGCGTTCCACCGCCGCCCGACGCCGGCTCCTCGAACGGGGCGTCCGCAGGTGTCGAGCGATCCTGGCGAGAGCCGCTCACTGCTCCTTGCCCTCGTCCACGATCTCGGCGTCCACGATCTCCTCGTCGGAGGGCTGCGAGGTGCCCGCTCCGCCACCGGCCGGGCCGGCGCCGCCGGCGCCGCCGGCGGCAGCCTGCTGGGACGCTGCTGCCTGCTCGTACAGGCGCTGCGCGAAGCCCTGGCTGGCGGTGACGAGGGACTCGGTGGCCCGCTTGATGGCCTCCACATCGCTGCCCGACAAGGCCTCCTTCAGCGACTTGAGACCGTCCTCGACCTTGGTCTTGTCGTCGCCGGAGATCTTGTCGCCCTGCTCCCGCAGCAGCTTCTCGGTCTGGTAGACGAGGGTGTCGGCGTTGTTGCGGACCTCGGCCTCCTCCCGGCGCCTCCGGTCGTCCTCGGCGTGGGCCTCGGCGTCGCGGATCATCCTCTCGATGTCGTCCTTGGGCAGCGAGGACTGGCCGGTGATGGTCATGGACTGCTCCTTGCCCGTGGCGCGGTCCCGGGCCGAGACGTGCACGATGCCGTTGGCGTCGATGTCGAAGGTGACCTCGATCTGAGGCACGCCCCGGGGGGCGGGAGGCAGGTCCACCAGCTGGAACTTGCCCAGCGTCTTGTTGTACATGGCCATCTCGCGCTCGCCCTGGAGCACGTGGATCTCCACCGAGGGCTGGCCGTCCTCGGCCGTGGTGAACACCTCGGTCCTCTTGGTGGGGATGGTGGTGTTCCGCTCGATGAGCCGGGTCATGATGCCACCCTTGGTCTCGATCCCGAGGGAGAGAGGGGTCACGTCGAGCAGGAGGACGTCCTTCACCTCGCCCTTGAGCACGCCGGCCTGGATGGCTGCCCCCACGGCCACCACCTCGTCGGGGTTCACGCCCTTGTGGGGCTCCTTGCCCGTGAGCGAGGAGACCAGGTCCTGGATGGCGGGCATACGGGTGGCCCCGCCGACCAGGACCACGTGGTCGATCTTGTCCTTGGACAGCCCGGCATCGGCGATGGCCTGGTCGAAGGGACCCTTGCACCGGTCGACCAGGTCCTCGGTCATCTCCTGGAACTTGGCCCGGGTCAGCTTCATGTCCAGGTGCTTGGGGCCCTCGGAGGTGGCGGTGATGAAGGGCAGGTTGATGGTCGTCTCCTGCACCGCCGACAACTCGATCTTGGCCTTCTCGGCGGCCTCCTTCAGGCGCTGGAGCGCCATGCGGTCCTTGGAGAGGTCCACCCCCTCGGTGTTCTTGAACTCGGTGACCAGCCAGTCGATGATGCGCTGGTCCCAGTCGTCACCGCCCAGGTGGGTGTCGCCGTGGGTGGCCTTCACCTCGAAGACACCCTCGCCGATCTCCAGGATGGAGACATCGAAGGTGCCCCCGCCCAAGTCGAAGACCAGGATGGTCTGGTCCGAGCCTTCCTTGTCCAGGCCGTAGGCGAGAGCCGCGGCCGTCGGCTCGTTGATGATGCGCAACACCTCCAGGCCGGCGATCTGGCCCGCCTCCTTGGTGGCCGTGCGCTGGGCGTCGTCGAAGTAGGCGGGGACCGTGATCACGGCCTGGTTCACGCTGTCACCCAGGTAGCTCTCGGCGTCCCTCTTCAGCTTCTGGAGGATGCGGGCCGAGATCTCCTGGGGCGTGTAGCGCTTGCCGTCGATGTCGATGCCCCAGGAACGGTCGCCCATGTGGCGCTTGACCGAGCGGACGGTGCGGTCGGGGTTGGTGATGGCCTGGCGCTTGGCCACCTCACCCACCAGCACCTCGCCGGACTTGGAGAAGCCCACCACCGAGGGCGTGGTGCGCGAGCCCTCGGCGTTGGGGATGACGGTCGGCTCGCCCGCCTCGAAGACGCTGACGACCGAGTTGGTAGTGCCGAGGTCGATGCCGACGGCCTTAGGCATTAGTGGGTGCCTCCATTGCTATCGTGGTTCTGTCGTTGGTCAGTATAGCGAAACATGAGCGTCGTCCGCTCAATTCCCATTCTCGCTCACGATAGCTGGCCTCCTCTCCCCCGCTAGCCTTACCCGGCGTGCCCACCCTGATCCTCCTCCGCCACGGGCAGAGCCCCTGGAACGCCGCCAAGCGCTTCACCGGGTGGACCGACGTGGGCCTCACCGAGGCCGGGGAGGCGGAGGCCCGCTCGGCCGGGCAGGCCCTGGCCCACTCCGGGGTCGATGCCGACGTGGTGCACACCTCCCTCCTGGTGCGGGCCATCGCCACCGCCGAGCTGGCCCTGGGCCAGGCGGGGCGCTCCTGGATACCGGTTCGCCGCCATTGGCGGCTGAACGAGCGCCACTACGGCGCTCTCCAGGGTGCCACCCACGCCGAGATGGAGGAGCTGCACGGGGCAGAGCAGGTCCACCTCTGGCGGCGCAGCTACGAGGTCCGCCCCCCCTTGCTGGCCTGGGACGACGAGCGCCACCCCCGTTTCGACCCGCGCTATGCCCGCCTGGCCCCCGACCTGCTGCCGGCGGGGGAGTGCCTGGCCGACGTGGTGAGCCGCCTCCTCCCCTACTGGTACGACGCCCTGGTCCCCGACCTCCGCCTGGGCCTGGTCGTGCTGGTGGTGGCCCACGGCAACAGCCTGCGGGCCCTCGTCAAGCACCTGGAGGCCATCCCCGACGAGGACATCCCGGGCCTGGAGATCCCCACCGGGGTCCCCATCCGCTACGAGCTGGATGAATCGCTGGCGGTGAAGGACAAGCTGGAGGTGGCTTAGGGCCCGGCCCCCTGCGGGGCGCCCGGTGGCATCTCGCCGAGAGAGGGCTCCATCACCTGGGCTATGTCGAGCACCCGGAGCGCCTCCGGGGCGGTGCCGGCGGCCTGGCGCTCCTTCACGGCATCGTCCAGCATGATCATGCAGTAGGGGCAGGCCACCCCGACCACATCGGCCCCCGTGGAGAGGGCCTCGTCGGTGCGCTCGGCGTTGATGCGCTTGCCTATGCGCTCCTCCATCCACATCCGGGAGCCGCCCGCCCCGCAGCAGAAGGTCCGCCTGCCGTGGCGGTGCATCTCCACCGAAGTGAGGCCGGGGACCGCCTCCAGGACCGAGCGGGGGGCCTGGCGGACGTCGTTGTGCCGGGCCAGGTAGCAGGGGTCGTGGTAGGTGACGCTGCGGTCCTGGGGGGCCGAGGGGCGCAGGCGGCCCTCGGACACCAGGCGGGACAGCAGCTGGGTGTGGTGGATGACCTCGAAGTCCCCGCCGAGGGCCGGGTACTCCCGGGCCAGGGTGTTGAAGCAGTGGGGGCACCAGGCCACGACCTTGCGGGCCCCCACGCCCTTCAGGGTCTCGATGTTCTGCTGGGCCTGGGTCTGGAACAGGTACTCGTTGCCCATGCGCCGGGCCGGGTCGCCCGTGCACGACTCCTTGGGGCCGAGGACGGCGAAGGAGACGCCGGCCCGGTGGAGGACCCGGGCCAGGGCCTGGGTGGCCCTGCGGGCCCGCTCGTCCAGGGCGCCGGCGCAGCCCACCCAGAAGAGGTACTCCACCCCCTCGGGGATGGAGTCCCCCACCACCGGGACCTCGAAGGGCAGGCCCTCGGCCCAGTCCAGGCGGTGGCTGGACCCGAGGCCCCAGGGGTCCCCCCGGTTCTCCACGTTGCGCAGCATGGTGCCAGCCTCGGTGGGGAAGCTCGACTCCATGAGGACCTGGTAGCGGCGCAGGTCCACGATGGTGTCGACATGCTCGATGTCCACCGGGCATTGCTCCACGCAGGCCCCGCAGGTGGTGCAGGACCACAGCACGTCGGGGTCGATGACCGAGGGCACGAGGCTGATGCCGGTGTGCCCCTTGGCATCCCCGTCGCCCCGCCCGAGAAGGGCGGGGGCGCTGGCGAAGAGGTGGTCCCGCAGGTTCATGATCAAGAGCTTGGGCGAGAGGGGCTTGGCCGTGGCCCAGGCGGGGCACTGGTCCTGGCAGCGGCCGCACTCCGTGCAGCTGTAGAAGTCCAGGTACTGCTTCCAGGTGAGGTGCTCGATCCGGCCCGCCCCGAAGACGTCCTCCTCCGAGATCTGCTCGGGGTCCATGTTGGGCGTGGTGGCGAGGGGGCCGAGGGCCTTGGGCCGCCGGGAGAGGAGGACGTTGAGCTCCGAGACGAAGATGTGGAGGTGCTTGGAGTAGACGACCAGCACGAAGAAGCCCCAGATGACGGCGATCTGAGCCAGGATGAAGGCGGTCTCGATCCCGGCGTTGGCCCCCCCGTGGCCGAAGGGCGCCAGCGCCAGGCCCACGCCGTGGGAGGCGAAGGTCCACCACGTGTGCCCGTAGGGGAAGGTGCCGTCGTTGTACTGCGCCCCCCGGTACAGCCACAGCGTGGCAATCACCAGGAAGATCAGCCCCAGCACGGCCCAGGCCAGCCCGGTGTGAGAACCGTAGAACCGTGACTCCCGGCCCCTCTCGTGGGGGTTGCGCACCAGGCGGATGACGGCAAAGGTCACCACGGCCGCCAGCACGAGGAAGGCGAAGAAGTCCTCCACGAACCCGAGCCCGGCGGTGTGGCCCACGAACGGGAAGGCGAAGCGACGGTAGAAGAGGTCGCCATAGACCTCGACGATCGTGAACAGCAGGGCTATGAAGCCCCAGAAGGTGAAGAAGTGGGCCACGCCGGGCACGCTCCAGCGCAGGAGCTTGCGCTGGGCGAAGACGTCCGTGACCTCGGCCCACAGCTGCCGGGGCAGACGGGCCAGGCGCCCGGGGGCCTCCCGCCCGGCCAGGGCCAGGCGCACCAGGAAGGCCGCCCGCCAGGCCACGAAGCCGGCGCCGACGGCAGTGACGGCGAAGCCGATGGCGAGTCGGAGGGGCATGGAGGCCGATCCTACTCGTCGGTAACTTGGCCCCTGGCCTGGCGGAGGTCGGGTTGACGGGCTGGGGGCGAGGCGAAGTTCTCGTGGTAGCGGCTGGGCGTGGGACCCCGCTGGTGCTGGTACTTGGACCCCACGGCCTGGGACCCGTAGGGCTCGTCGGCGGGGGTGCTCATGCGCAGGAAGCTGATCTGGCCGATCTTCATCCCGGGGTAGACCTTGATGGGCAGGTTCGCCACGTTGGACAGCTCCAGGGTCAGATGACCTGAGAACCCGGCGTCCACGAAGCCGGCGGTGCTGTGGATGAGCAGGCCCAGGCGCCCGAGGGAGCTCTTTCCCTCCAGCCGGCCGACCAGGTCGTCCGGCAGCGCCACCCGCTCCCGCGTGGACCCCAGCACGAACTCCCCCGGGTGCAGCACCAGGGCCTCCCCGTCGGGGACCTCCACCAGCTCGGTGAGGTCATCCTGGCTCAGGCGCACGTCGATGACGGCCAGGGTGTGGTTGCGGAACAGGCGGAAGTAACGGTCCACGTGCAGGTCCACAGAGGAGGGCTGCACGCAACCCGGCCCCAGGGGATCGATCACCACCCGCCCGGCGGCCAGCTCCTCCCGGATGGTGCGGTCGGACAGGATCACGCGAGGGACGATACAGTAGCCCTCGACCTGCGGGCGTAGTTCAGAGGCAGAACATCAGCTTCCCAAGCTGAGAACGCGGGTTCGATTCCCGTCGCCCGCTCGGGGAGAAAGTGCTGGTCAGACCCACATGGCCCCCTGGTGTGGGCCGCCGCGGCGGATGAGAATGGTGCTCGGTCGCCCGCCGAGCCCGAACTTTCATTGGTGCCACAGAGCCCGCGGGTCAGACCCCGATCTTTCAGCCCAGGATCGACAGATGCCCTTGAAATAAGGGGAAATCCGCGAGAAGGGCTCCTCTACCTGGGAGGATGGAGTTTGTAGAACGACACCCGGGCCCAGGAGAGGAGCACCTACAAGGTGAAGGCTACACCGAAGCTGTTCGAGGTCCCCGACACGGTGGTGAAAGGCCCAGCCTGCAGGTGGCCCGCCCGGTGGTGGCAGCCAGCGAGGACTCGGTGACCGGCGTGGCTGGCGTGGTGCTGTGGGGAGAGCTGCTGGATCACCTGGGAGTGGTGGACGAAGCCGACCGCAGGGAGCTTCGCCCCATCGGGCCGGGGGGCTACTCGGGGGGCGAGTGCTATAGGGCCGTGGTGGAGACCCAGCTGGCCGGGGGCGACTTCGTGTCGGACCGCTCCCTCCTGGCCGACGCCGCCACCTGCGAGCTGCGGGGCGGCCATCGCCTCCCCTCCAGCCCCACGCTGTGGCGCTTCCTGGCCGGCGCCGACCTGGGCCGGGTGCAGAAAGCGGCAGCGGTCAACCGGGCCATGATCCGTCGGGCCTGGGCTATGGGGGCGGCCCCGGACCCGGGCCTCTTGACCATCGACCCCGACGCCACCTGGATCCCTACCTACGGCAAGGAAAAGGAGGGATCGACCTTCTCCTACAAGCACGAGGTGGGCATGATGCCACGGAGGGATCCGATCGGCCGCCTCCGCCCACCACATGGCTACCTCACACCACCGACCCGGTGGTGGATGCTCAGGCCCCGGCCCTCACCGGGGCTCCGGAATGCGGTATCCAAGTACCGATGGGAATCACGTCGGTGACGTCGTCAACGAACTGCTGACGGCCCGGCCTGTGGGCTTCATCGGCAAGATGGACGCCCACCAAAAGCTCGGCGACGGTGACAGCCGCGATGGCTACCTCGTCATCGTCGGCGATGAGGTCCTCGAGCGTTGTACGTGAACGGTCGGCGTCTATGAGAAAGGTGGTATCGAGCAGAAGTCGGCTCAGGGTCGGCTCTCGATCTCGAGGAGTTGCCGGGCTGCGGCCACGTCTTGGGCGAAGGAGGGATCTCGGCCGTGACGCTGCAGCAGGGCTCTTACTTCGGTGCCCCTGCCCGCGTGCACGGGGTCGAGCTGAGCCACCACCTTTCCCCGACGCACGATCGTGAAGTGCTCGCCTTGATGCTCTACTGCGTCGAGGATGTCGGAGAAGTTCCGGGCCGCCTCGGTGGCACTTACCTCTGGCATGGGATCAGATTATGGCGACGTAACGGTCGCCCGACGGGCTGGAGGACAGCTCACTGGGGCCGACCACGAGCCAGCTCTCTCGTCGCAGCCGTAAAGGCTCACGTGAGCGGGCCGGCGTCCCGGGCACGGAGCCGGGCCTGAGGGCTCGTCCGGGCCCCCGAGGCGCCGGATGGCCCGGGCTGGACCCTTCGTCCACCCCGGGCTCCGGCTCGGACCACCGAAAGTGGCCTACCAGTAATACCATCGCTGGCCGCCGGGACGAATGAGAAATCCCAGCAGCCAGACCACCAATGCGGCTATGGCCACCCACCAAAGGAGGTGCAGGGCAAACCCCGCACCAAAGAGGACAATGGCCACTACCGCCAGCAAGATGATCGCGATCACCGATTCACCTCCTCCCGAGGCTACCCACAGGCCCCGATGAGCGAAGGGGTGGGGGAACGACCCCCACGGGCGCCCATCTTCACCTGCTATCGGCCGCGGGGACAGGGCGGCGTGGGCAGGGACTATACCCCGGGGACGGGGCTGTGATGCGGACCCGGCTCCCCCTCCGAAGCGGACTGGGCTTCTTGGACCACCTCCCGGGCCACGTCCGCCAGCCGCCGGCGCTGGGCCCGGGCCGAGGATCGCAGGCTCTCGTAGGCCTGGCGAGGGGAAACCCCCTGTCGGGCAACGACGACCCCTTTTGCCTGCTCGATTACTATGCGGGCGTCCAGCGCCTGCTTGAGCTGGGCCGCCATCTGTGACTTCTCCTCCCCTTGCATCATGCTGGCGATCAGGAGGGCAGCCAGGTCCGTGAAGGCGACCAGGGCCAGCTCGCTCTCCGGGCTCCAGGGGTGGGCCTTCCCCGACACCACGGCCACCACCCCGATGGCCTCGCGGTTGTAGGGGATGGGGGCAGCCAGGACCGCCCGGACACCTCTCTTGATGGCAGCGGACACGAAGTGCGGCCAGCGGCTCTCCCTGTCGAGGTCACCGGCGTGGACGAGCTGCTTCTCGTGGTAGGCGTCGATGCAGGGGCCCTCCCCGAACCGGATCTGGAGATCCTCGAGGTCCCGCAGGCGCACGTCGGACACGGCCAGGTTGCGTAGGAGCTGCTCGCTGTCGGCCAGCAGGAGGCCGGCTCCGTCCACGTTGAACAGGCGATGGGTCGTGTCCACGATGCGCTGCACACCGTCGTCCAGGCTCCCGGAGCCGAAGCGCAGGCTGGCGAGGTCGGTGAGGGCCTGATGGACGTCGGCGCTGGTCAGGGCCATTGCGCAAATCCTAGGTCGCGGCCATCGCCTCCTCACGGACCGGGGGCCCGGGGGGTTGGCGGCAGCCCGGCAACCGGCATCCCGCCGTCACGGGCGAGGCCTCCCACCCCGCCGGCCGGGACCAAGGATCAGCCAGTGGGCGGGCCCACCTTCAGGCAGGCGGCGATGGAGGCGGCGTGGTCGGCGGTCATCCCTCGCCCCAGGGAGACGAGCTGGCCCACCCGCTCGTCCACGACCCGGTAGTAGGCGAACCTACCCTGCCGGCGAACGCTCACCAGGCCGCAGTTGACCAGGCAGCCCAGGTGGGCCGAGACCCGCCCTTGGGACAGTCCCGCCCGCTCCACGCACTCGGTCCCGGTGGCCTCTCCCACCTCCATCAAGAAGGCGAGCAGGTCCAAGCGGGTGGGGTCGCCCAGGGCCCGGAAGAACTTGGCCACCAGCTCCCTGCCTGTCTCCCCGCCCAGGTCCCGGACGGCCCCCTGGTGGGTGGCGGTGGGGCTCACGCCGCGCAGCAGGACAGCTTGGACACGTCCTTCCCGAAGGACTGGGCGGCCAGCTTGAGGCCCTCGGCCATGGTCAGGTAGGGCGTCCAGGTCGAGGCCAGCTGGTCCACGGTCATGCCCGCTTCCAGGGCATAGGTGGCGGCCAGGATGACGTCGCCGGCGCCCTGGGCCACCATGTGCACCCCCACCACCCGCCCCGAGCCCTGCTCGGCCACGATCTTCACCAGGCCCCTCGTATCCCTGTTGACCACCGCCCGGGGAACATAGTCGAGGGGAAGGACCCGGCAGGTGCAGGAAAGGCCCGCCTCCCCGGCTTGGGCATCGGTGAGCCCGACCGAGGCGATGTTGGGGGTGGTGAAGGTCACCCGGGGGAGATGGGAATAGTCGAGGGTCCGGGCCGCCTCGCCGAACATGTTGTCGGCGGCCAGGGTCCCCTGGGCGGCGGCCACGTAGACGAACTGGGCCGCCCCCGCCACGTCCCCCGCCGCCCAGATCCGGGGGTGGGTGCTCTGGCCATGGGGATCTGTGACAACCTCACCCCGGGGCCCCAGCTCCACGCCCACCTCCTCCAGCCCGAGCCCGCCGGTGTTGGGCCGGCGTCCCGTGGCCATGAGGATGGCTCGCGCCCGGAGGCTCCCGCCCCGAGGGCCACCGAAGGCCGCCTCCACGCCCGACCCCCGGGAACGGACCTCGGTGAGGGGCGCCCCAGTGTGGACCTCGACGCCCTCGTCGACAAGGACGTCGGTGAGGGCCCCTGAGACCTCCGGCTCCTCACCGGGGGCCAGCTGGGGGAGGGCCTCCACCAGGGTCACCCGGCTGCCCAGGCGGGCGAAGAGCTGACCCAGCTCGAGGCCGACATAGTTGCCCCCGACCACGATCAGCGACTCGGGCAGGCGGGCCAGCTCCATGGCGCTGGTGGACGTCAGGTAGCCGGCCTCCTCCAGCCCGGGGACCGGCGGCACCCAGGGTGAGGCTCCCGTGGCCACGAGGTAGTTCGCCGCCTCGACGCGCTCCCCGTCCACCTCCAGGGCCGGCCCCTCGACGAAGGAGGCGCTGCCCCGACGCAGCTCCCAGCCGTAGGAGGCGGCCAGGTCCTCGTACTTGTCCTTGCGCAAGGCCGCCACCAGCTCCGCCTTGCCCTTCACGACCCCTTCCATGTCGGCGGCCCCGGCCGAGGTGGCGATACCGGGGAAACGCTCCTCTGCGGCCGCGTGGCGGGCCTCGGCCGCGGCCAGAAGGGCCTTGGAGGGGATGCAACCCACGTTCACGCAGGTCCCTCCTATCGTGTCCCCCTCCACCATCACGACCCGGCGTCCCCGGGTGACAGCGGAGATGGCAGCGGCGAAGCCCGCCCCGCCCGATCCGATGATCGCCAGGTCGTAAGCCATCCTTCCTCCTTGCATTTGTCAATGCGGATGCTAGCAAGTCAGTTGGTCCTCCGGCCCCGTAGCCCGCGCTTGTCCCGGTGAGCTGCCCTCTGGTCGCCCAGCGAGGAACAGGGTCTGCTTACGATGCGCAGATGATGGCGGGCGGGGGTGACAGGAAGCAGGGAGGGGGTCAGGAAGCTGAGCCGGTGCAGCTCGACCGGGCCGCCGGCGTGCTGGCGGGCCAGGCCGACGGGGACGCTCTGGGGGCCGGCTACGAGCTCGCCGGCAGGGGCCCGCCCAGCCCGCCATGATCGGAGGCGGCCTGGGTGGCTGGGCCCCGGGAGAGTGGACCGACGACACCCAGCAGGCCGTGTGCGTCGCCGAGGAGGCCGCAACGGGCAGGATCGACCCCGACGCCGTGGGGGAGCGCCTGCTCGCCTGGTACCGCTCGGGACCGGCTGACGTGGGAGCCCAGACCGCCGCCGTGCTGGGCCGGGCCCAGACCGGGGCGGCCCTCCCCTCCCTGGCCTCCACCTACCTCGCATCCCATCCGAGGGGTGGGGCCGGCAACGGCAGCCTGATGCGCACCGGCCCCGTGGCCCTCGCCCACCTCGGTGACGATGCCGCCATCGCCAGCGTGGCCCGGGCCGTGGGCGACGTCGCGGCCCTGGCCGGGGTCGACCCCGGCAACACCGAGGTGGTGGTCTCGCTCTGTCGGGTCGGGCGCGATGACGTTCCGGGGGACGTCGAGCGGGTCGCAATCTGGCTCCTGGACGACGCCTCCCCCGCCGAGAACCCCAACCTCGACCTCGTCCTTGCCGACCTCGGTGAGCAGATAGCGGCCTGGCGGGACGAGGGCCGGCGCGTGTTCGTGCACTGCGTGCGAGCCGAGTCCCAGACCCCGACGGTGGCGGCCGCCTACCTGGCCCACCGGCTCGGGATCCCCGGCGACGCCGCCCTGCGACGGGTGCTCGACGCACTGCCCAGCGCCTCCCCCAACCCCGCCTTCGTCGCCGCCCTCAGGCGGATCTGGCCATCATGACCGACCGGCCGCTCGTCGGGTGCGGGCCACTCAGCCCCCGCTTCGACGAGGCCGTGGGCCTGGCCGCCGATCTGCACCGCGCCCAGGTTCGCAAGGGCACCAATGTCCCCTACCTGGCCCACCTTCTCGCCGTGGCCGCCCTGGTGCTCGAGCAGGGCGGGGACGAGGACGAGGCCATCGCCAGCCTGCTCCACGATGCGGTCGAGGACCAGGGCGGCCAGCCCACCCTCATCCGTATCCGGGAGAGGTTCGGCGAGCGGGTGGCCGCCATCGTCGCCGCCTGCTCCGACACCGACCAGCAGCCCAAGCCCCCCTGGCGGGAGCGCAAGGAGGCCTACATCGCCCACCTCGGCCAGCCTGGCCTCGATCCCGGCGTGCTCCGGGTGTCGCTGGCCAACAAGCTCCACAACCTGCGAGCGAGCTCCTCGACCTGCGCACGGAGGGGGCCACCGTCTGGAGGCGCTTCAGCGCACCTCCCGCAGACCAGCTCTGGTACTACCGCTCACTGGCGCACATCTTCGCCGAGCGCCCCGGTGGCCCCTGGGCCGAGGAGCTCCTGGGCATGGTCCAGGACCTGGAGCGCTTCGCCCGCTGAGCCCCGTCCTGCCCTGCCGGCCACCATCCCGTCCCGGTCGTCACGACGCCGGGGCCGGGACCAGCGCGCGGGGCCGGGACAGGCCCCTCCTCCGCCAAAATGGGGAGATCCCGCCTTACCATCTGGATAGCCTCTGCTACCTGTGCCATCGGACCCTGCCGAGCCGCTGATCTGGGCCAGGGGGCTCTGCAAGCGGTTCGGCGACCTGGTGGCCGTGGACGGCATCGACTTCGAGGTGGGGAGGGGGGAGGCGTTCGGCTTCCTCGGGCCCAACGGGGCTGGGAAGAGCTCCGCCATGCGCATGGTGGCCTGCCTGTCGCCTTTGAGCGGCGGCTCCCTCAGGATCCTGGGCCTCGACCCGGCCCGAGACGGGGTCCGCATCAGGAGCCGCCTGGGACTGGTGCCCCAGGACGACACCTTGGACCTGGAGCTCACGGTGCGGGAGAACCTCTACATCTATGGCCGCTACTTCGACCTGCCCCGGAAGGTGATCAGGGAGCGGGCCGACCAGCTGCTGGCCTTCGCCCAGCTGACGGAGCGGGCCGACGACAAGGTGGAGCCCCTGTCGGGCGGCATGAAGCGGCGCCTCACCATTGCCCGGGCCCTCATAAACGAGCCCGAGCTGCTCCTGCTGGACGAGCCCACCACCGGTCTGGACCCCCAGGCCCGCCACCTGCTCTGGGACCGTCTCTGGCGGCTCAAGCAGCAAGGCGTGACCCTGGTCCTCACCACCCACTACATGGACGAGGCCGAGCAGCTCTGCGACCGTCTGGTGGTCATGGACAAGGGCCGGATAGCGGCCGAGGGCACCCCCCGCCAGCTCATCGAGCAATGGTCCACGAAGGAGGTCCTCGAGCTGCGCTTCGGGCCGGGCGAGCACGAGGCCCTGGCCGCCAAGCTGGGCGGGCTGGCCGAGCGCATCGAGGTGCTGCCCGACCGCCTGCTGCTTTACGTCGAGGACGGGGACGAGGCTCTGGCCGGGACCCACCGCCGAGGGCTCCGCCCCGACAGCGCCCTGGTGCGCCGCTCCACGCTCGAGGACGTGTTCCTGCGCCTGACCGGCCGCCGCCTGGTCGACTAGGGGCCTCGATGGCCAGCGCCGCCCTGCGCTCCCTCGAGTACTGGGCCTACCAGTACCGCCGCACGTGGCGAGGCACCATCGCCTCCAGCTTCCTCAGCCCGGTGCTGTACATGGCGGCCATGGGCCTCGGGCTCGGGAGCCTGGTCGACCGCAGCGGTCACGGGGCGTCCCTCGCCGGCGGTGGCTACCTCGCCTTCCTGGCCCCCGGGCTGCTGGCCGCTACGGCCATGCAGACCGCCGCCACCGAGGCCACCTGGCCGGTAATGGGGGCCATCAAGTGGGTCCGCACCTACCACGCCATGCTGGCCACGCCGCTCCGGGTGGTGGATGTCCTGGCTGGGCACCTGGCCTGGATGGCGCTCCGCCTCCTCCTGGTGTCGGCCATCTTCCTTGGCGTCATGGCTGCCTTCGGCACCACCCCCTCACCGTGGGCGCTCGCCGCCCTGCCCGCCGCCGCTCTCACCGGTATGGCCTTTGCCGCGCCCATCACCGCCTTCGCCGCCACCCGGGAGAACGATGCCGGGTTCAGCGCCCTCTTCCGCTTCGGGATCATTCCCATGTTCCTCTTCTCGGGCACCTTCTTCCCCATCGGCCAGCTCCCTGCCCCCCTCCGGCCCGTGGCTTGGGTCACCCCTCTCTGGCACGGGGTCGCCCTGTGCCGAGCCCTGGACCTGGGCACCGCCACCGCCGGCCCGGCCCTCGGGCATGTGGCCTACCTCGGAGCGTGGGCGGCGGCCGGGACGGTGCTGGCCCGTCGGGCCTTCCACCACAGGCTGGCCCGGTGAGCACCGCTCCACAGGTCACCACCCGGCCCCCCCGGGGCACCCTGGTGGCCCGGGTCCTGCCACCGGCTCTCCTGGGAGGGAGGCGGGCCGGGCGGCTGGTGGAGCGCAACCTGCTCGTCTACCGCCGGACCTGGATCGTGATCGCCTCGGGCTTCTTCGAGCCCCTCTTCTACCTGCTCTCCATCGGGGTCGGGATAGGCAAGCTGGTCGGCACCGTGACCGGGCCCGGCGGCCAGGTCATCAGCTACACGGCGTTCGTGGCACCCGCCCTGCTGGCCTCCTCGGCCATGAACGGGGCCATCTACGACGCCACCTTCAACATCTTCCACAAGCTCAAGTTCGCCAAGATCTACGATGCCGTCCTGGCCACCCCGGTGGGGGTGACCGATGTGGCCCTGGGCGAGATCTCCTGGGCCCTCATCCGGGGCACCATCTACTCGGCCGTCTTCCTCCTCGTCATGGCCGTCCTGGGGCTGGTGGGGTCGGTCTGGGCCCTGCTCGTGCTACCGGTGGCCGTGCTCATCGGCTTCGCCTTCGCCGCCGTGGGCATGGCCGCCACCTCCTACATGCGCAGCTGGCAGGACTTCGACTTCGTTCAGCTGGCCGTGCTTCCCCTGTTCCTCTTCTCGGCCACCTTCTACCCCCTCACCACCTACCCGCCTGCCCTGCAGGTCATCGTGCAGCTCACCCCCCTCTATCACGGCGTGGCCCTGGTGCGGGCCCTCGACACGGGCGCCGTGGGCCCGGGCGCCCTCGTCCACGTCCTCTACCTGGCCGTCATGGGGGTGGCGGGCCTCGCCGTCACCTCCCGCCGGCTGGGGCACCTTCTGCTGCGCTAGGGGCGCCCGGCCGGGGCCCGCCTACTTGGTGGCTCCTCTTGGGGCAGTGGTGGTCGGCGAGGCCGGAGCCGTGGTCGAGGTCGTGGTGGGCGAGGCCGGGGCGGTAGTGGTGGGGGAAGAGGGCTGGCCCCCCGACGACGGCTGGCTGTTGGAACCGTTCCCCGGCTCCGAGCCCGACCCGGGGACCGGCTGGTCCCCGCCGAAGAGGCTGCCCACGGTGGTCTCGAAGCGGGAGATCGTCTGTCCCTGGACGAGCTGCGAAAGGGGGGCCCGCGCCCCCACCTCGATGGCCGTCACCAGCCCCACGGCCAGGAGGAAGACCACCACCGTCATCACCGCCAGTCGCGGCCAGGCCAGCCGCCTCGCCGGCCGGGAGGGGGGGCGCCGGCCCCGGCGGCCGCCAGAGGCCGCCCGCCCCGGCGCCTGCGGCCCCCAGCCGAGCGGAGCCGCCACCGGGCCCGAGCGAGCCACGACCGTGCGGCCCGACGCCGCGGCCGTGCCCCCGCTGGTGGCTCCTTCCCCAGCGGAGGGGCAGCGGGCCGGGCCGGAACCGCCCGGAGCGCTCGCCAGCCCGGCCGGCACCGGCGGAGGGTCGACCACCCGGGCCTCGACGTGCTCGGCCGCCACCCCGGTCCTCCCCCTCTCGGCCGGAGAGGGGTCGCGGGGCAGCCTCTCCTTCACCCAGCTGTGGGTCTTGTTGATCGAGTGGAGGAAGATGGCTCCCCCCACGGTCACCACCACGCTGCCGAGGGCCGTGCCCACCAGCGTCCCGGCCACCCCGAAGAAGGATGCGATGACGGCCGCCGACACCGAGGCCAGGACGCTCGCCATGAGCTGGGGCAGGCTGATCTTCACGGCAGGCGAGAGTGGGCTGGGACAGTGCTCAGGTGAGGGACGCTCGCCCCCCAGGCTACAGGGCGGGTCTCGCCAGCCGGCGGTAGAGCGCCGCCGTCCGTTCGGCCACCGCTGACCACCCGAAGTGCTCCACCGCTCTCTTCCTGCCCGCCTCTCCCATGCGCCGGGCCAGGTCCGGATCGGCCACCAGGTCGTTGACCCGAGCCGCCAGGCCCCGGGCCAGCCGGTCTCCCCCTCCCCCCGGCGGCACCAGGAAGCCGGTCTCCCCATCCACCACGATCTCGGGTATGCCCCCGACCGCCGTCGCCACCACTGCCGTCCCGCAGGCCATGGCCTCCAGGTTGACCAGCCCGAAGGGCTCGTACACCGAGGGGCACACGAAGACCCGGGCGTGGGTGAGGAGCTGCACCACCTCCTCGTGAGGAAGCTGCCCCTCGATCCAGGTGAGGCGGGCGCCCTCCCGGCGGGCGGCGTCCACCAAGCACCGGGTCTCCTCCGCCAGCTCCTCGGTGTCTGCCGCCCCGGCGCAGCAGACCAGGTGGGCGCGCCGGTCGAGATGGGGGGCGGCGGCAAGGAGGTGGGAGAGGCCCTTTTGCCTGGTGACCCGGCCCACGAACACCACCAGGTTGTCCCCGGGGTCCAGCCCGTGGCGGGCGAGGGCGCCCGTCCCCCAGTCGGGCGCCCAACGGTCGGGATCGATCCCGTTGGGGATGACCTCGACCCGGGCCGGGTCGATCCCCGGGTAGCAGGCCAAGATGTCGTCCCTCATGGCCGCCGACACCGCCACCACGGCATCCGCCCCCTCGAGCCCGATCCTCTCGCACCAGCTGGAGAGGGCGTAGCCCCCCCCGAGCTGCTCCGCCTTCCACGGCCGGCGGGGCTCGAGGCTGTGGGTGGTGGCCACGTGCGGCACATCCCACACCACCTTGGCCAGGTGGCCGGCCAGGTTCGCATACCAGGTATGGCTGTGGCACACGGCGGGCGGCCCCCCTCCCGGCCCGTCCTCCCCGCCGACGCCCCTCGAGCCGGCCACCCCGGCCGCCATGGCCAGGTCCACCGACATCACCCGGAGGGCGGCGGCCTCGGGCTCCTTGCCCCCGAGCGCCTCCCAGGGCCGGTAGGTGCCCACGACCAGGGGCGAGGACCGCGGCCCTCCGAAGCAGTGCACCTCCACCGCCACCGAGCCCAGGGCCTCGAGGGCCGACGCCAGCTCGGCCACGTGCACCCCCGCACCCCCGTACACCTCGGGGGGGAACTCCCGGGTGAGGAGGGCGGCCCGCAGCCGGGCAGGGGTGGCCGGCGAGGGGGCGACCCGGGGAGGAGGGGAGCCGCCAGCGTGCCCACCGGTCACGGAAGGGGCACCACCTGGGCCTTGCCCAGCACCACGACGCCTCCTGGCGACACGGTGAAGCGAGCCCGGTCGGCCTCAGCGTCCACGCCCACCTTGGCGCCGGGCGGGACCCGTACCTGCTTGTCCAGTATGGCCCGGCGCACCACTGCCCCCCTGCCGACCTCGACCCCATCGAGGAGAACGGAGTCCTCCACGACGGCACCGGTGTGCACCACGACCCCCGGCGACAGCACCGAGCGGCGCACCGTCCCCCCCGACACGATCACGCCGGCGCTGACCATGGAGTCCACCGCGTGGCCCCGGCGGCCCGGCTCGTCGAACACGAACTTGGCCGGGGGCAGGGGTGGGCGCCACGAGTAGATGGGCCACCTGCTGTTGTAGAGGTTGAAGACGGGGTGGACCGAGATCAGGTCCATGTGGGCGTCGTAGTAGGAGTCCAGGGTGCCGACGTCCCGCCAGTAGGCCCGGTCCCTCTCGGTGGCACCGGGGACCTGGTTGGTGGCGAAGTCGTACAGGCGGGCCCCTCCGCCGGCCACCAGGCGGGGGATGATGTCCCGTCCCACGTCGTGGCCGCTGCGCTCACAGACGGCGTCCGCCGACACCGCCTCCACCAGGGCCGAGGTCCGGAATATGTAGTTGCCCATGGAGGCCAGCGAGGCCCCCGGGTCGTCGGGCAGGCCCGGGGGGTCGGCCGGCTTCTCGAGGAAGCCACGGATGCTGCCGTCAGGGCCGGCATCGATGATGCCGAAGGCGCGGGCCTCCCTCCTCGGTACCCGGATGCCCGCCACCGTCACCTCGGCCCCACTGGCCTCGTGCTCGGCCAGCATCTGGGCCGGGTCCATGCGGTAGATGTGGTCGGCACCGAACACCAGCACGTGCTCGGGCTGCTCGTCGTGCAGGAGGTTGAAGTTCTGGTAGATGGCGTCTGCCGAACCCAGGTACCAGCGGGGCCCCCGGCGCATCTGGGCGGGCACGGGGGCCACGTAGTTGCCCAGCACCGGTGACAGCCGCCAGGCCTGGCTTATGTGGCGGTCCAGGCTGTGGCTCTTGTACTGGGTCAGGACCACGATGTGGAGGAAGCCGGCGTTGACCAGGTTGGAGAGCACGAAGTCGACCAGGCGGTAGTTACCCCCGAAGGGGACGGCGGGCTTGGCCCGGTCGGCGGTCAGTGGCGCCAGGCGCTTGCCCTCCCCGCCGGCCAGGACGATGGCGAGAACCGAGACGGGGCCGCTCATGGCCAGCCCCCGGGGATGGGGCGGGACCGGTGCCGGTCCCCCACACCCGACCAGTCGCCTTCCGCGCCAGCCACGGCGCGACGGTAGTCCTCATCGGCCCCCGGCGCCCGCGGGAGCCGGGACCGCTCCCCGTCAGACGCGGGCCATGTTGGCGAAGCGGGCGTAGTTCTCCAAGAAGGCGAGGCGGCACACCCCGGTGGGACCGTTGCGGTGCTTGGACACGATGACCTCAGCCTGGCCCCGATCAGGTGAGTCGGGGTTGTAGAGCTCGTCCCGGTAGATGAACAGCACGACGTCGGCGTCCTGCTCGAGGGACCCGCTCTCCCTCAGGTCGGCCAGGACGGGGCGCTTGTCGGCGCGCATCTCCAGGTTGCGGGAGAGCTGGGAGAGGGCCACCACGGGGATGTCCAGCTCCCTGGCCAGGATCTTCAGCCCCCGGCTGATCTCCGACACCTCCACCTGGCGGTTCTCGGCCGTCTGCCTCCCCGTCATGAGCTGCAGGTAGTCCACCACGACCAGGGCCAGGCCCTCCTTGCTCTTGAGCCGGCGGGCCTTGGCCCTGATGTCCATCACCGTGGTGTTGGCGCTGTCATCGATGTACAGCGGGGCCTCGCCCAGCCGGCCCAGGGCGTGCTGGATCTGGGCCCAGTCCCGCTCCTGGAGCCTGCCCGTGCGCATGCGGGAGGAGTCGACGCGGGCCTCCCCGCACAGGAGCCGCTGGGTGATCTCCAGATGGCTCATCTCCAAGGAGAAGACGAGGACAGGCAGGCGTCGGACCATGGCGGCATGAGCGGCGAGCCCCAGGGCGAAGCTCGTCTTGCCCGCCCCGGGCCGGGCCCCCACGATCACCAGGTTGGAGGGCTGGAGCCCGGCCAGGTGCTCGTCCAGCTCCTGGTAGCCGGTGGGCAGGCCGGTGATGGCCTCCCCCCGCTCGTAGAGGCTCTCCAGGTTGTCCAGGGCGTCGTTGAGCAGCTGGCGGAGGGGCATGAGGCTGTCCACCCCGCGCCGCTGGGCCACCTCGAAGACCATCGACTCGGCCTGGTCCACGGCGGCGGTCACATCGTCGGGGACCGAGTACCCGAGCTCGGCGATCTCGGCTGCCACCCCGATGAGGCGGCGGAGGAGGGCGTGCTCCTCGACGATGCGGGCATAGCGGGCGGCGTTGGAGATGGCCGGCGTGTTGCTCTGCAGCGAGATGAGCACGCTGGCGCCGCCTATGGCCTCGAGCAGCCCGGCCCGGCGTAGCTCGTCCGCCACCGTCACCGGGTCGGCCGGCTCCCCTTGGCCATAGAGGGAGACGATGGCATCGAAGATGTGCCCGTGGGCGGGCTTGTAGAAGTCGGCCGCCGTGCAGGTCCTCACCCCCTCGGCTATGGCCTCGCGCGAGAGCAGCATGGCCCCGAGGAGCGACTCCTCGGCGTCGAGGTCGTGGGGGATGGTCCGGTTGCCTCCCCCGCCCCGGCCGGGACCGGTAGGCAGGCTCTGCACCCGGGCGGGGCGGGAGGAATGGAGGGGCTGGACCATGGCGCCTCACCTTGCCCTGTCCAGCCTGTGGGCCTCCAGTGGGCTACATGTGGATCTTCCGGGGATTTCCCGTGGATAACCCGCCTGGCGACCGGTGACGAACATCAGTTCGCATCCTAGGGCGAGGGTGTCACGCCCGGCCCCGGGTCAGCCGGCGGCCACCACCTCCACCGTCACCCTGAACTCCACCTCGGCATGGAGCTTGACCGGTATCTCGTGGGTCCCCACCGTGCGGATGGGCTCCTCGATGGACAGCCGGCGCCGGTCCAGCTCGATCCCCATCTGCTCGGCCACGGCCTGGCTCACGTCGGCGGCGGTCACCGAGCCGAACAGCCTGCCCCCTGAACCGGCTCGGGCCTGGACACGGATCACGGCCGGCACCAACTGGCGGGCGATGGCCTCGGCCGCCTCCCGGGCCCTGGCGTCACGCTGGTCCCTGGCTCGGCGCATGGCACCGGCCTGGCTCACCATCCCCTCGGTGGCCCTCATGGCCCGCCCCGTCGGGACCAGGTAGTTGCGGGCGTACCCGTCGGCCACCTCGACGATGTCGCCCCGCTTGCCGAGCCCGGCCGTGTCCGACCTCAGCAGGACCCTCACAGGTCCTCCTCGTCGTCGACCAGGTCCCCCGCCGGCGGCCCGGCACCCACCAGGGCCTCGGCCTCCTCGGGATCAGGCAGGGGCCCGCCCGTCTCGACAGCAAGGGGGCCGAGACGTCCCCGGGAGCGTCCCCGGTCGCTCACCGTGCGCTGGGTGTAGGGCAAGAGGGCCAGCTCACGTGCCGTCTTGATGGCCACGGCTACGGCTCGCTGGTGCTGGGCGCAGTTGCCGCTGACCCGCCTGGCCCTGATCTTGCCCCGGTCGCTCATGAACTTGCGCAGGAGGGTCACGTCCTTGTAGTCCACCCACTCGACGCGGTCGGCACAGAAGACGCAGACCTTCTTCTTGCCGCGGCGGGCGGTGTCCCTCGGAGAACGCCGCCCGCGGTCGCGGTCGTTGCTGCGGGCCACCTAGAAGGGCTCCTCGTCGAAGCCGTAGGCGCCCCCGGCACTCGGGGCCCCCACGGGGCTCGGGCCCACGCTTTCAACTCCCGAGCCGGCATCCATGCCGGCCGGGCCGCCCGGGTCACCTGCGCCCCGGCGGTCGTTCTTCTTTACCAAGGCAGTGGCCCAGCGCAGGCTGGGCCCCACCTCGTCGGCCACCACCTCTATCTTGGACCGTCGCTCGTGCTCGCTGTTCTCCCAGCTGCGCTGCTCCAAGCGACCGGTGACCACGACCCGAGTCCCCTTGCGGAGGCTCTCGGACACGTTCTCGGCCAAGGACTGCCAGCAGACCACATCGAAGAAGGAGGTGGTCTCCTCCCACTCCTGGGTCTGGCGGTTCTGCCAGCGGCGGTTGACGGCCAGCCCGAAGGTGGTCGTGGCCTGTCCGGCGGGGGTGAAGCGCAGCTCGGGGTCCCGGGTCAGGTTGCCGACCAGGGTGATGGTGTTGCCGTTTGACATTTGGTCTCAGCTCCGTTCGATGATCAGCCCGCCGCGGCCACCGTCTGGTCGTCGGCGGGAGGAGCGGGACGACGACGTCCCGCCACCCGCTCGGGCAGCCGGATGACCTTGTGGCGGAGCACTTCGTCGGCGAGGAAGAGCATCCGGTCGAGCTCGGCCATGGCGGCCGGCTCGGCATTGGCCTCGAGGAGGACGTAGTAGCCCTCCCAGCGGTTGGCCAACTCGTAGGCAAACCGCCGCCGGCCCCAGCGGTCCACCCGGCCGGGGTTCCCCCCGCCGGAGCGGACCACCCCGATGGCCCGGTCGATGACGGCCTGGATGGCCTCCTCCTCCAGGCTGGCGTCGAAGATGATCATGATCTCGTAGGGCCGCATCAGCGGCTCACCTCCCTCTGGACCCGGCTCAAGAGCCGGGGCCCCGCTCATGGCGGGGCAGGGCCGGTTGGGACCTCGTCATGGTAGCCGACGCCGGCGATCGATCCATCGCCCACAGTATGGCCCGGGGCGGTAACACTCAACCCGAACCGGCGCCTTCGGCCACGAGAGGCCCTCCTCGGCGGCACCCACCCGCGGTAGCGTCTGGCCATGGAACGGGTGTGCGAGAACTGCGCCAGGGAGGACGACGACCTGGCCACCGTCCATCGCCTGTACGTGAGCCCCGGCTCATGGGACCAGCCGGCGGCCACGACCAGGGTGGAGCAGACCGAGCTGTGGTGCTTCTCGTGCCGCTCCATGTACCCCCATGAGCTGGAGGAGCAGGAGGGGGAGGAGGCCTAGCCGGGTTGACGGGTGTCCCGGCCACCCAGGGACAGCTGGTGGGCCAGGTGGTTCCACGAGCACTCCGGGCAGACCTCGACCACATAGCAGGCCAGCCGGGCCGAGCGGCCTGACAGCTTGGCCATCTCCTGGCGGGAGGCCACGCACCTGCCGCTCGGCGGCAAGCGGGGGCCGAAGACGAAGGAGACGTGCACGACCTTGGCCTCCCCGCATATGGGGCAGTCCTCCCGGGTGGGGTCCCCGATGCTGCGTGCCGCTCTCATGAGCTCGGGGTGAGCGTCGCACACGTCGAGGCGGGACAGCCGTCCCCGACGGAACTCGCGCACCACGGCATTGCGGGCCAGCCGGTAGTCGATGTGCCCGGCGCCCGGGTGGGCCGGCTCGGCTCCCCGCAAGCTCTCAGTACCGAAGCTCACCAGGCCAGGCTAGCGCCGGTCTCCATCCCCCACCGGCGGCCCCCTGGATTCCCGGCGGGTGGCGGGGCCCTGGAACCGCCCCGGGGGGTTGTGCCATACTTTGGCCACAACGATATAACGGTTCGATATATATGACCCGGGAGGGAGACGTCCGCCAGGAAAGGAGGCCCAGCGTGCTCGACCTGGCCATCCTGGGCCTGCTGAGGGAGCAGGAGATGCACGGCTACGAGCTGAAGAGGCGCCTCGGCGACACTCTGGGGCTGCTGGCCACCGTCTCCTTCGGCTCCCTGTACCCGGCCCTGGCCCGGCTGGAGGCCTCCGGAGCGGTGGAGGCCCTGGCGCCCGGAGCCCAGGGCGGGTCGGGCCCGCCCCCAGCCCCCAGGCCAGAGGCCCCGGCGGCCCCCATACCCATGACGGGGTCCCTCGGAGGCGAGAGGGCCGCCTACCGCAACCTGGGCCGGCCCGACGCCTCCTCCCCCAGCGGCGCCCCCACCCGGGCTCCCCGCCGCTCCCGGGAAGGCCGCACCCGCAAGGTGTACGCCATCACGCCCGTCGGCCTGGCCCTCTTCGAGGCACTCCTGGCCGGGGGGGAAGGTCCCCGGGACGCCGAGGACGACCGGTCCTTTGCCCTGCGGCTGGCCTTCGCCCGCCACCTCTCGCCCGAGGCCCGGCTCCGTCTCCTGGAGCGCCGTCGGATGGCCCTCACCCTGAGGCGGGAGAGGCTGGCCGCCCGCTCCCGCCCCCCGGATGCCTATTGGGCGGCTCTGGTCCAGCACCGGGCCGAGTCCCTGGAAGGTGATATCGCCTGGATCGAGCGCCTGATCGAGGCCGAGCGCAGGCGGGCGGGACCCGCCGCAGCCAGCCACCCCACTCCCCTCGTCTCCCTGTCCGCGGCCCGCCCCCGGGCCTGACCCAGAAAGGCTGAGTCCTTCCATGAGCACCGTCCGCCTGGCCATCGCTGGCATAGGGAACTGCGCCAGCTCGCTCCTGCAGGGCATCCAGTACTACCGCCACGCCGACCCGGCCGAGCCCGTCCCCGGGCTCATGCACGTGGTCCTCGGCGGCTACCACGTGAGCGACGTCCAGGTGGTGGCGGCCTTCGACGTGGACGCGGCCAAGGTGGGCCTCGACGTGGGCAAGGCCATCTTCGCCGGGCACAACAACACCATCCGCTTCGCCCCCGTGCCCGAGCTGGGCGTCATGGTGGAGCGGGGGCCCACCCTGGACGGGCTGGGCCGCTACTACAAGGAGGTCCTCGAGGAGTCCCCCGCCGAGCCCGTCGACGTGGCCGCCGCCTTGCGCCGAGCGGGAGCGGATGTCCTCGTGTCGTACCTCCCGGTGGGGTCGGAGCAGGCCCAGCGCCACTATGCCCAGGCCGCCCTGGATGCCGGGGTGGCCTTCGTCAACGCCATACCTGTGTTCATCGCCAGCGACCCGGTCTGGGCCGAGCGCTTCCGCGCCGCCCGGGTCCCCATCATCGGCGACGACATCAAGAGCCAGGTGGGCTCCACCATCGTCCACCGCATGCTGGCCCGCCTGTTCGAGGACCGGGGCCTCGTGCTGGACCGCACCTATCAGCTGAACGTGGGCGGCAACATGGACTTCAAGAACATGCTCGAGCGCGACCGCCTGGAGTCCAAGAAGGTCTCCAAGACCCAGTCGGTGACGAGCCAGATCGAGCACGGCATCTCCTCCGACGCCGTCCACATCGGGCCCTCGGACCACGTCCCCTGGCTCGACGACCGCAAGTGGGCCTACATCCGCCTCGAAGGCCGCAACTTCGGGGACGTCCCCTTGAACCTCGAGCTGAAGCTGGAGGTCTGGGACTCCCCCAACTCGGCTGGGGTGATCATCGATGCCGTGCGCTGCGCCAAGCTGGCCCGGGACCGTGGCATCGGAGGGCCACTGCCCGGCCCGTGCGCCTACTTCATGAAGTCGCCCCCCGCCCAGTACCACGACGAGGAGGCACGCCGCATGGTGGAGGACTTCGTCTCGGCGGCATAGCCTCGTCCGCCCGTCCCGGGAGCTGTCCGCCCACCCCCGGCACCCGGCCCCGACCGGTACCGTTGTCCCATGCCGACCGACAACGCCGCCGCCTGGAACCGCCATTCGGCCAGTTACCAAGAAGGTCACCGGCTGCCGACAGATGTGGCCCACTACGGCCCGGACATACCGACAGAGGCGGAGCTGCGCCTGCTCGGCAACCTGAGGGGCAAGCGGGTCCTGGAGCTCGGCTGCGGCGGCGCTCAGTGCTCCATCGCCTTTGCCAAGCAGGGCGCCACGGCCATAGGGATCGACTTCTCGTCCGAGCAGCTGGCCTTCGCCCGCCGCCTGGTCGAGGAGGAGGGAGTCCGGGTGGAGCTTCGCCAGGGGGACCTGGCCGACCTGGCCTTCCTGCGGGCCGAGACCATAGACCTCGTCTTCTCTGCCTATGCCTTCGGGTTCGTGGAGGACCTGAGAAGGGTGTTCCGCCAGGTCCACCGGGTGCTCAAGACCGGCGCCCCCCTGGTCTTCAGCCTCCCCCATCCCGCCTACGACATGATCGACGACGACGCCGAGCAGGGCCTCCTCATCCGCAGGTCGTACTTCGACCGCTCCCCCATCGACTTCGAGCGGGACGGCATCGCCTTCACCGGCTACCACCACACGATCTCGGACATCCACTCGTCGCTGGTGCGCTCCAGCTACCGGGTGGACACCATCCTGGAGCCCGAGCCCTCCCCCGAGGGCCCGCGCAGCCAGGATTGGCGGGAGGCCTTCCGCTGGGTGCCCCGCACGCTCGTGGTCCGGGCCCGCAAGGAGGGGGCGTAGCGGGAGGGGCGAGCGGGCCCTCGAGGCGGGGAGGGGACGGCCTCACCTGGTCGAGGATTCCGGCTGGGACCTCCACCAGTCGAGCAGCCTCCTCGTGGCCTCCTCCTTGCCCAGAGGCCCTTCCTCCAGCCGCATCTCGAGCAGGTAGGCCAGAGCCCGGCCCACCACCGGGCCGGGACGTACGGCCAGCAGGTCCATCACCTCGTTGCCGTCCAGGTCGGGGCGGATGGCAGCCAGCTCCTCCTTGGCCGACAGGGTGGCGATGCGCTCCTCCAGCTGGTCCATGCGCCGGGCCAGGGCCCGGGCCAGGGCCTTGTTGCGGGTCGTGCAATCGCAGCGGGTCAGCTCGTTGAGGCGGCCGAGCAAGGGCCCGGCGTCTCGCACGTAGCGTCGCACGGCGGAATCAGTCCAGCCCATGCGGTAGGTGTGGAAGCGCAGGTGCAGGCGCACCAGGGTGCTCACGTCCTCGATGTCCTGTGCCGGGTAGCGCAGGGCCTGCATCCGCTCCCTCGTCATGCGGGCGCCCACCACGTCATGATGGTGGAAGGAGACCCCTCCCGGGCCGAAGGCCCTGGTGGCAGGCTTGCCGACGTCATGGAACAGCGCCGCCAGGCGCAGGACCCGGTCCGGCTCCTCCTTGCCCTCGCTGGTCTTGTCCACCACCGCCAAGGTGTGGGCCAGGACGTCCTTGTGGCGGTGGACGGGGTCCTGCTCCAGGGCCAGGGCCGGCAGCTCGGGCAGGAACTCTCGAGCCAGCCCGGTGTCCACGACGAAGCGAAGGCCCGGGGAGGGGCGGGGGACCGTCATGAGCTTGTCCAGCTCGTCCCGGATCCTCTCGCCGGACACGATGGCCAGACGATCGTGCATGGCCACCACCGCCGCCACCAGCTCGGGGTCGGGGGCCATACCGAAGCGGGCCACGAAGCGAGCTGCTCTCAGCATGCGCAGGGGATCGTCACCGAAGGAGACCTCGGGGGCCAGAGGGGTGCGCAACCGCCCGGCGGCCAGGTCGGCAAGCCCGTCATAGGGGTCGATCAGGACCAGGTCGGGCAGGCGGAGCGCCATGGCGTTGATCGTGAAGTCCCGCCGGGCCAGATCCTCTTCGACGGCGTCGGCGTAGGTGACCTCGGGCTTGCGCGACGAGGGGTCGTAGACCTCGGCCCGGTGGGTGGTGACCTCGTAGCGCCGCCCCCGGTGGGCGGCACCGATGGTCCCGAACCGCTTGCCCTGGGTCCACACGGCGTCGGCCCACCCCGCCAGGATGGACTCGGTCTCCTCGGGCCTGGCGTCCGTGGTCAGGTCGAGGTCGTGGTCCGGCCGCAGGCCGGTCCCTCCCGGGAAGCTGGCTATTGCATCCCGCACCACCCCGCCGACCAGGTAGAGGCTCTTGCCGGCCTTCTCGAAGCGCCGGGCCAGCTCGGCGGTCTCTTCGACCAGGGGGCGCACCCGCTCGGGGATCACGGCAGCCACGGTTCCCCGAGGGTAACGGTGCCGGTCCCCCGAGGCGCCCCCTCTAGCCGCCGGCGCCGGCCAGACGGCGAGCGGCCTCGGCCACAGCCGGGGCATCGGGACCACCCGACGAGGCCGGCTCGGGCCGCCAGCTCACCCCGGCCAGGGCCGCCACGCACGCTCCGGCCGACAGGGCCAGGGCATCCAGGTCATACCCACCCTCCAGGAAGGCCAGGCGCCTCCCGGGAGGCACCAGGGCCGCCAGCCGGGAGGTGAGGTCGGCGAAGTCACCGGCCGTCAGGGCCATGTCGGCCAGCGGGTCGGCGCGGTGGGCGTCGAAGCCGGCCGACAGTATGAGCCATGACGGCCGGAACGACTCGACCAGCGGCATCACCACGCTGTCGAGGGCCCGGCGATAGGAGTCTCCGGTGGTCCCGGGGCGAAGGGGGAGGTTGAGCGTGGTCCCTGCTCCGGCCCCGGCCCCGGTCTCCTCCAGCCGGCCCGTGCCCGGGTAGAGCGGCCACTGGTGAAGGGAAACGTACAGGACCCGGGGATCCTCGTAGAAGACGTCCTGGGTCCCGTTCCCGTGGTGCACGTCGTAGTCCACGACGGCCACCCGCTCCCCTCTTGCCGCCAGCCCGGCGGCGGCCACGGCCACATTGTTGAGCAGGCAGAACCCCATGGCCCTAGTCCCCGTGGCATGGTGGCCCGGAGGCCGCACCGCCAGGAAGGCAGCCTCAGCCTCACCTCTGTCGAGGCGCTCCACCGCCGCCAGGCCCGCCCCGGCGGCGAGCACGGCGGCGTCCCACGACCCCTCTCCCGCCCCGGTGTCCGGGTCGAGGTGGCCGCCCCCTGTCCGGCAGAAGCTCTCCAGCTCATCGAGGTAGGCCCCGGGGTGCACCCGCTCCAGCTCCTCCCGCTCCGCCGGCCGGGGGGTGACGCGCACCAGGGCCTCATCCAGGCCGGCGGCGTCAATCCCCCGGGCGACCGCCCCCAGCCGCCCCGGGGCCTCCGGGTGGCCAGGTCCGGTCTCGTGATCGAGGAACCGTTCATGAGCAACAAGGAGCACGGCCATCGCCGCCCAGGCTACGCCCCTGGGCCTGACCAGCCACCCGGGTTGCCCTGGCCCGTCACCACGGCCCCGGTAGTCTGGCCTGACAATGGGCAGGGCAGCTGGTGTCCAGATCATCCGCTGGTGCGGCGAGGAGGCCCGCACCACCCCCTGGCGAGGGGACTGCTCGACCGCCCTCCTCAGCCCGGTTGCGGGGGCCTCCGGCCCCAGCATCGCCTTCCTCAGCCGTTGCCTGGACGAGCTGGCCGCCCACGGCTTCTCCAAGGTGCTCACCTCGGCCCTCGGTCCCCTCGAGCAGACGCCCTACATGAGGGCGGGGTTCCGGGTCGAGGAGCGACTGGTCGTGCTGAGCCGCGGCCTCGCCCACCTCCCCCCCCCGCCCCGGACCCCGGGCATCTGCCTGCGCCGGGGGCGCAGGGCCGACCGCGCCCAGGTGCTGGCCGTGGACCACCTCGCCTTCAGCGAGTTCTGGCGCCTGGACCAGCGGGGCCTCGGGGAGGCGCTGGCCGCCACGCCCCGTTCCCGCTGGCGGGTGGCGGTGAGCGGGACCGGGGTGGTGGTGGGCTACGCCGTCACGGGCAGGGCCGGGAGACGCGGCTTCCTCCAGCGCCTGGCCGTCCACCCCGCCCACCGCGGGCGCGGGGTGGGCACCGCACTGGTGCTGGACGGCCTGCGCTGGCTGAGGCGGTGGCAGGCCGAGCAGGTCCTCGTCAACACCCAGGTGGGCAACTCCGGGGCCCTGGCCCTCTACGAGGGCCTCGGGTTCCACCCGGGCCCCCCCGGGCTGTCCGTCCTGTCCGCCGGCCTGTCCCCATGAGAGCCCGCCGGCCCCCTACCAGGGCCATGGCCGCTGCCCTGGGCTGCTTCCTGTCCCTGGGCCTGTGGCTCGCCCTGGCCGGGCCGGCAACCGCTGCCAGCCGCCCGGCCGTACACCGCTGGGCTCCGCGCCTTCGCCTGGTGGGCCAGACCTCCTGGGTGACGCCCGGCCATCCCTTCGTCCTGGACCTTGCCGCCGCGGGTAGGCCCAGCCAGCTCCAGGTGACGGTGGTGGTGTTCGACCGCCTCCACAGCCGTTCGGCCTTCGACCAGACCCTGCATAACCAGGTGGCCACCTACCCCCTCGAGGGCATGGGCCCCATGCCCCTGGCCTCCCTCCCGCCCGACCCCGGGCACCCAGGGGCGGTGAGGCTCTCGGTCAGCGTGGCCAGCCCCGGCCACCCGCTCCCCAACCCCCCTCCAGCGCGCCTGGTGGACCTGGGCTCGTGCGGGTCCAGCTGCGCGGGCGTGTACCCGGTCCGGGTCAGCCTGGAGAGCGTGCGCACCGGGGCGGTCCTCGACCAGTTGACCACCGACCTGGTCTTCGCCGACCGTCCCACCATGGGCCGCAAGCTCGACCTGGCGTGGGTCCTGCCCTTGCGAGCCTCGCCCCGGCCCGGCCCCGGCGGAGGCCTGGTCCTTCCCCCCGCCCAGCAGGCAGCCATGGCCGCCACGGCCGACGTCCTGGGGGCCAACAGCCGGGTGCCCCTCACCCTCGCCCCCTACCCGGACACGCTGGCCGGCCTGGCCGAGGGCGGCACGCCCGCCGACCGCAGCGCCTTGGCCAGGCTGCGCACCTGGGCGGCCCAGCCCTTCCACGAGGTCGCAGCCCTGCCGTATGCGCCGGTGAGCCCCGCCGGGCTGGCCCGCCAGGGGCTCGGGGGCCAGCTAAGGGCCCAGGTGCGCCGGGGGGAGCAGGTCGTCAGCTCCCTCCTGGGCGTGACCCCGGACACCACGACCTGGCTGGGAGGGCGGGACCTGGACGGCCCGGGCCTCCGCCTGGTGCGCTCCCTGGCCGGCGCCGCCCCCAAGCAGCTCGTCGTCCCCGAGGCCGTCCTCACCCCACTGGCGGAGCGCATAACCCCCGTCCAGCCCTTCCAGCTCCGGGCCGGGCGCCGGAGCATGGAGGCCATGACGGCCGACGCCGGCCTGGCCGCCCACCTGGCCGATGCCCGCCAGCCGGTCCTGGCCGCCCACCAGCTCCTTGCCGACCTGGCCATGATCTACCTAGACCGTCCCGGTGCCAGCTACACCCGGGGAGTGGTGCTCGACGCCTCCCGGCCCGGCCTGGCGGATCCCACCACCCTTGGCATCGTGCTGGCCGCCCTGGCCCACAGCCCCATGATCCGGCCCGTGACCCTGGACCAGTTCTTCACCCAGGTCCGGCCGGCCACCGTCTACGGAGTCGACCTGGTGCGCCAGCTCTCCCCCACCCCCTCGCCTCCGCCCCGCCTCCCGGCAGCCGAGGTCAGGGCGGCGGGGGCCCGGGTGACGGCCTTCGTCTCGTCCCTGGCCATCGACCCCGGCCGGGTCCCGGCCGTCAGCCGCATGACCGACCTGGTGCTGGACTCCGAGTCCACCTACCTGTCCCCCGCCGAGCGCCAGGCCGACCTGAAGGCGGTGGACCGGCTCGTCAAGGCCCAGGCTGACCGCATCCGCCTGCCCACCGAGAGCGTCACCCTCACCGCCCGCTCGGGCCAGCTCCCCGTGACCATCGTCTCCCGGGCCCCCTACCCTGTGCGGGGCGTGCTCGAGGTACGCAGTGACGGGCTCAACTTCCCCACCCACCAGTCCACCCAGGACGTGACCCTTGCCCCCTTCCGCAGCACCCCCACCCAGTTCGAGGTCAGCGCCCGGGCACCCGGAAAGTTCACCGTGCAGGTGAGCCTCCTCTCGCCCCGGGGCCGACTGGTGCTGGCCTCCAGCCGGTTCACCGTGCGGTCCTCGGCCTTCTCGGCGGTCGCCATCGGCCTCACGGCGGCGGCCGGGCTCGTCCTGGCGCTGTGGTGGGGGCTGTCCCTGCTCCGGGGCCGGCGGGCCCGCAACCGCCGCCTGGTGCCAGCGGGCGAGTGAGGACCCCCATCATGGCCCGGGGGGGGGATCGGGGCGCCCGGCTGTCGGAGACCGCCCGCCTGGCCCGGGCCACGCTCGGCATGGCAACGGGGACCCTGCTCTCGCGGGCCACCGGCTTCGCCAGGCTGTTCGCCCTCGGGTACGCCCTCGGCGTCAAGAACCCCCTGGCCGACAGCTACAACCTGGCCAACACCACCCCCAACATCATCTTCGACCTCCTCATAGGGGGGGTGCTGTCCGGGACGGTGGTGCCGGTCTTCGTCGAGCGACTGGCGTCCCGAGGGGACAGGGAGGCCTGGGAGGACATCTCGGCGGTGCTGACCATGGCCGGCGTCGCCCTGGTGGTCGCCACGGCGCTCGTAGCCCTCTTCGCCCCGCAGATCATCGACCTCTTCATGGGGGGGCAGCGGGTGGCGCACCTGGGCCGGGAGAGGGCCGCCGCCAGCTTCCTCCTGCGTCTCTTCGCCCCTCAGATCGCCTTCTACGGCCTGATAGGCCTGGTAACGGCGGTCCTCAACGCCCGCCGGCGCTTCGCCGCCCCCATGTTCGTTCCCATCGCCAACAACCTGGTGGTCATAGGGGTGCTGGTGGCCGTCCACGCCCTCTTCCCGGCTCCCACGCTGGCCAGTGCCGCCCATGACCCGGCCCTGCTGATCCTGCTCGGCGTGGGTACCACCGGAGGGGTGGTGGTCCAGGGGCTGCTGCTCATACCCAGCCTCCTTCGTGCCGCCCCCCTCGTCCCCCGCAAGCGCTCGCGGGCCAGGATCGCCGCCGCCTCCTGGTGGGCCAACACCCATGACCGCGGAGACAGCTGGGACCGGCTGGCCCGCATGGGGAGGCTGGCGGCCGCACAGAGCCGGCGGGCCCTGCACTGGAGATGGGAGCCCCGCAACCCTGCCGTGGGCCGGATCCTGCAGCTGTCGGGCTGGACCTTCGGCTTCGTCATGGCCAACCAGGTCGCTTACTTCATCGTCCTCCACCTGGCCTTTCTCTCCGGCCAGGGGGGCATCACCTCCTATACGTACGCCTACACCTTCTTCCAGCTCCCGGTGGGCATCATGGCCGTGTCGATCATGAGCGCCATCCAGCCCGAGCTGGCCGAGCACTGGAGCCGCCGGGACCGGGAAGGCTTCCGGGAGCGGGCCGCGGCCGGGCTGCGCTCGGTGGTGGTGGCGGTCATCCCCCCGGCCGTCGGGTACATCGTGCTGGCCGTCCCCATCTCCGCCCTGGTGCTGGCCCACGGGGCAGGGACCCTGGCGGGGGCGCGGGCCACTGCCTCGGTCCTGGAGGCCTTCTCCCTAGGCCTGCCCGGCTTCTGCGCCTTCCTGTTCCTGTCCTCCGCCTTCCAGGCCACCCAGGACACCCGGACCGTGTTCTTCCTCTACCTGGTCGAGAACGGGATAAACGTCCTGGCCGCCTTCCTGCTGGAGCCCTTCCTCGGGGCCCAGGGCCTCGGCCTGGCCCTCTCCATCGCCTACACAGCGGCGGCCCTGGTGGCTGGCCCCGTCCTCGCCCGGCGGCTGGACGAGGTCTCCTTGCCCGGCACGGAGGCCGACAGCCTCGAAGGCGGGAAGCGCTGGTGGCCCCGGGCTGGCCACCACCGCCTCCCGGCCCCGGCGCCGGGAACCGAGGTCCTCTCCTCGACGGCAGCCACGGTGAGCGACACGGGCCAGCTCTACCTGGCCCTCCCCGGGTCGGCCGGAGAGGGGCCCTGGAGCCTGGGGGCGGGCGGTGGGGGGCTGGCCCGGGGCCCCCGCCTCTCCCCGGGCCTGGGCCGAGCGCTGCTGCGGGTGTGCGTGCTGAGCGCCATCATGGCCGTGACGGTGGTGGTGGTGGCCGGCCACGTGGGCTCCGACCACGGCCTCGGCGACCTGGCCCGCGTGCTGGCCGGTGTGGGCGCCGGCGTGGCAACGTTGGGCCTCGGAGCGGCGGCGGCCTCGGTGCTGACCGGCGCCTGGTCCCGGCGAGGTCAGGGAGCAAGAGGGGATGAGAACCCACATCGTCACTGACAGCGGTTGCGACCTCCCGGACCACCTCGTCCAGGAGCTGGGGGTGACGGTCGTGCCCATGACCCTGCGCTTCGGGGACGAGGAGCTGCTGAGCGGGGTGGAGCTCTCTACCTCCGGCTTCTGGGAACGGTGTGCCCAGTCGCCCACCCTGCCCGAGACCGCCGCCCCGTCGCCCGGTGCCTTCCAGGCCGCCTTCCAGGCCGCTGGCGAAGGCGGTGCCGACGGTGTCGTGTGCGTGTGCATGTCGGGAGCCCTGTCTGCGACCCAGGAGGCGGCCCGGGTGGCTGCCGAGGCGGTATCCGAACAGCTTCCTGTGAGGGTCGTCGACTCCCGCAGCATCTCCATGGGTGAGGGGCTCATCGTCATCGGTGCCTCCCGCACGACGGCCGAGGGCGGGAGCCTGGACGAGGTCGCCTCCGTGGCTCAGGACCTGGTGAGCCGGACCCGCTTCTACGGCACCATGGCCACCCTGGAGTACCTACGACGCGGCGGGCGCATTGGGGCGGCTGCGGCCGTGTTCGGGTCCCTGCTGTCCTTCAAGCCGGTCATCGTGCTCTCGGACGGAGCCGTGCAGGCCGAGTCCCGCCAGCGGACAAGAGCCCGGTCACTGCACTACCTCGTGGACAAGCTCCGCCACCACCTCCCGGTGGAGCAGGTGGCTGTGGTCCACGGCCAGGCGGGGGACCTGGACGAGTTCCTGGACCTGGTCGGCCAGGTGGTCCCGCGTGACTCGGTCCTGGTGGCCGATCTCGGCCCCACCATCGGGACGCACTCGGGCCCGGGCTCCATCGGCCTCACCTTCCAGGTGGCGCCCTGAGCCTTGCCAGCGGCCCTTCGGGTTGCCCGGCCGGGCAGAGGGGTAGTCTCCGGCAATGACCATCATGCAGGAGGAGGGCGGCCCCAGACCGTCGCCGCTCTCGTCGGAATGGCCCGTCAAGGCCACCGACCAGCTGGAGATGCTGATAGGCCTGGTCCGGTCCAAGGCCATCCGCCCTCTGCAGCTGGTCGCCAGGGCAATCGTCTTCGGGATCATCGTCGCTGCTATGGGCGCGGTCCTGCTGGTGGTGGTGGCCATAGGTACCGTGCGTGTCCTCAACATCTATGCCTTCCCGGGCAGGGAGTGGGCCAGCCTGGCCCTGGTAGGGGGAATCTTCTTCGTGGCCGGCCTGTTCTTGTGGACGTTGCGCCGGTCCGGGCGCAAGCAGGCGTGAAGCGGCCTGAGAGGCCGCGAGCAGGCACGGATGTGAACTGGATGGCAGGATGACGAACGAAGAGTTCCGGGAGGTCACGATCATTGGCTCCGGCCCCGCCGGCTTGACGGCGGCCATCTACACCGCCAGGGCCAACCTCCGCCCGCTGGTGATCGAGGGGGAGCCGTCCTCCACGGGCGACCAGCCCGGCGGTCAGCTGATGCTCACCACCGAGGTCGAGAACTACCCCGGGTTCAAGGACGGGATCCTCGGGCCCGAGCTCATGGGGAGCCTTCGCGCCCAGGCCGAGCGCTTCGGGGCGGAGTACGTCACGGCCAAGGCCCACCGGGTGGACCTGTCGTCCCGGCCCTTCGGGATATGGGTCGGCGACCCCGGGGCCTCGGAACCCACCTACCGCACCCGTGCCCTGATCATCGCCACCGGGGCACGCTCCTTGATGCTGGGCGTCCCGGCCGAGCAGCGTCTCCTCGGCCACGGGGTCTCGACCTGTGCCACCTGCGACGGCTTCTTCTTCCGGGGCCAGGACATCGCCGTGGTGGGTGGAGGTGACTCGGCCATAGAAGAAGCCATCTTCCTCTCCCGCTTCGGCTCCTCGGTGACAGTGATCCACCGCCGCAAGGAGCTCCGGGCATCCAAGATCATGCAGGACCGGGCCTTCCGCAACGACAAGATCCGCTTCCGTTGGAACTCGGTGGTGGAGGAGGTGCTGGGCGACGGCTCGGTCCAGGGGGTCAGGCTGAGGGACGTGGTGACCGGGGAGACGTCGGTCCTCCCCGTGTCGGGACTGTTCGTGGCCATCGGCCATGCGCCCAACACGGACCTCTTCCGGGGCCAGCTGGACATGGATGATGCCGGCTACCTCCTCACCCACGAGGGGACCCGCACCAGTGTGGAAGGGGTCTTCGCCTGCGGGGACGTGCAGGACCAGGTCTACCGCCAGGCTGTCACCGCCGCCGGGTCCGGTTGCATGGCGGCCATAGACGCGGAGCGCTGGCTCGAGTCCCTGGGAGACGAGAGGGAGGGGCCCGCTGCCGCCTCCGTGGGAGGGGGAGCCTCAGAGCCCGCCGTCCCGCTCGGCGGACAGGACGGCTCGTGACGGGCGCCCCCCGCCGGGGGGGAAGCACGGGCCACGGCGCCCCGGCCCCGAGCCGGAGGTCCCAGGGCCACGACGACTGGGCCATCCCTGGAGGGTGGCACGACGACAGACAAGGAGGTCAGTCCCCATGGCAGGCGAGATAACGATGCTGTCCGACGCCAGCTTCGACGAGGAGGTCAAGTCCTCGGACCAGCCCGTGCTCGTAGACTTCTGGGCAGAGTGGTGTGGCCCGTGCAAGATGATTGCCCCGATCCTGGAGGAGATAGCTGGGGAGAAGGCTGGCAGCCTCCGGGTGGCCAAGCTCAACATCGACGAGAACCTCGAGACCGCCCGCCGTTTCGAGGTCATGAGCATCCCCACCCTGATCCTGTTCAAGAACGGCGAGCCCCAGCACCGGATCATCGGAGCCAAGGGGAAGGGGCAGTTGCTCCAGGAGCTGCAGACCTACCTGTAGGGCTCCGGAGCGGCCCACCCGGGTTCTGGGGCGCCAGCGAGGACCGGGCACCGATCGGACCGCTGCCGGCCGGGACCGAGGGCGAGGCCATCTTCCTGGCCCGTGGTAGCACGGGTGAGGCGGTGGCGGATCTCCAGCGCCGGTTGCGGGCCCTCGGCTTCCTGCCCGGGGCCGGCCCGCCACCGGGGGCAGGCGGACCCACGGTGCCACCCCTGCCGGGCGGCTGGTCGGCCGACCCCCACGGCAGCTTCGACGAGGAGACGGAGAGGGCCGTACGGTCGTTCCAGGCCCACCGGGGGCTCCGGGCCGACGGCATCTGCGGGCCCCAGACCTGGGCCGCCGTGGTGGAGGCCGGCTACTGGCTGGGAGATCGCCTGCTCTACCGGCGCCGGCCCTTGCTGAGGGGTGACGACGTTGCCGAGCTCCAGCGCCGCCTGAGCGCCCTTGGCTTCGACCCCGGCCGCATCGACGGCATCTTCGGTGACCGCACCGCCGCGGCCCTGGCCGAGTTCCAGCGAAATGTAGGGGTGCCCGTGGACGGGATCTGTGGCCGGGCCACCCTGCGCGAGCTGGAGCGCCTGCGGGCCCACACCAGCGACCAGGCCCTCATCCCCGCCATCCGGGAGCGGGAGAGGCTGCGCCGCAGCCCCCGCACCTTGGCGGGCCGCCGCATCGCCATAGGCCACGGGGGGGAGCTGGGCCCCGTTGTCGAGAACCTGCGCCGGGCCCTGGTGGCCTCCGGGGCTGTCCCCTTAGGCCTGCTCCACCCGGACGGCTCCCGGCGGGCCGCCCAGGCCAACGCCCTGGACGCCGAGGTCTACCTGGGTCTGGAGCTGAACCCCCGGCTGAGCTGCAGCCAGGTGGCCTACTACCGGGGCTACCAGGAGTCCCCGGGGGGCCGGAGGCTGGCCACCCTGCTGGCCTCGGCCCTGTCCCCCCTGGAGGCCGGGGCGGAGATAGCCGTGCTGGGGATGACGGTCCCCGAGCTGAGGGAGACCAGGATGACGGCAGCCGTCTGCGACCTCCACGACCCCGCCCTGGCCGTGGAAAGAGCGCCCGAGCTGGCAGACGCCCTTCGAGCGGCCCTCGCGTCCTGGGCCACCGTCCCCTGGGACTAGTCTCCCCGCCAGCGGCCCACGGGTCCCCCACCAGGGACGGCCCGTGGTCAAAGGCCCTTGGTGCGGTGGGCCTGGCCCCTTCGGCCCCAAACCTCCCGGGTGACCAGGCCTCGCCCTCCACTTCATCCACAACCTGTGCATGAGGTTGTGGATCACTCCCGGAAGGGACCCCTCAAGGTCGAGTCCTGGGCGCGCTTAATCAGCCCTCTCGCTATGTGTACCCAGGAGTGCCCCTGGCTAACCGGGGGGCGCCCACCCGGGCCGCCCCGCGGCCATGGGACCCTGACCAGCGGGGGTGCCGACCCTCTGGCCGCCTGGGCAAGCACCTCGGTCGACCGGGCGGGCCCGCCGGGCCGGTCTCCGGCCCGAGCGCCAGGGTCAGGTTCCCCGGCCCTGGCCTCCGGCCCCCTCGGTCATCACCGAGTAGATGCGAGCCAGGTCCTCGACGCTGGCAAAATCGATGACCACCCGCCCCTTGCGGGCCCCGAGCTCCACCCGCACCCGGGTGTCCAGGCGGGACGACAGGGATTCCTCTACCTCAAGAACTGCTGGTGGTCGTGTCGACGCTATACGTGGTGAACGGCCCCTCAGACGCCCTTTCGCTCCCCCCAACCTGGCCCTCACCGCTTCCTCCACGGCCCGGACCGACAAGCCCTCCGCCGCGGCCCGTCGGGCCAGGGCCTCCTGGAAGGCCCGGTCGTCGGTGCCGAGCAAGGCCCGGGCATGCCCGGCCTCGATGGCCCCCTGGGCCAGCAGCTCCTGAACCCCCGCTGGCAGCTGCAACAGCCGCAGGGTGTTGGTGACGGCGGCCCGGCTCTTCCCGACCCGGGCCGCCACCGACTCGTGGGTAAGACCGAACTCGCCTATCAGCTGCTGGTACGCCGCTGCCTCCTCCAGGGCCCCCAGGTCCCGCCGGTGCAGGTTCTCTACCACGGCCTGCTCCAGAGCGGACAGGTCGTCGGCGGTCTGAACCAGGGCCGGCACGCTCTCCAGCCCGGCCAGCTGCGCCGCCCGCCAGCGGCGCTCCCCGGCTATCAGCTCGAAGGTCCCGTCTCTGTCCGGGCGGACCAGGACGGGCTGGAGGACGCCCACGGAACGGACCGACGCCACCAGCCCGGCCAGGTCCTCCTCGTCCAGGCGGGTGCGGGGCTGTCGGGAGTTGGGCCGCACCGCGGCCACGGCGACCAGGCGGTAGACACCCTCGCCTCCGGCCTCGTCCCCGCCCCCCTCGGCAGGGATCAGCGCCCCCAGTCCCCTGCCCAGACCACTACGGCGCAACGCCAGCCACCTCCTTGGCTAGTTCCCGGTAGGCGATCGCCCCCCGGGAGGCGGGGTCGAACACGGTGATGGGCTGGCCGAAGGAGGGCGCCTCTGACAGCCGCACCGTCCGAGGCACAATGGTCCGGCAGACCGTTCCTCCGAAGTGGGACCGCACGTCGGCCGCCACCTGCTCAGCCAGCTTGGTCCGGGCGTCGTACATGGTCAGGACAATGGCCGAAACCCGTAAATGGGGGTTGATCTGAGTCTTCACCAGGCGTATGACCTGGAGCAGCTGCTCAACCCCTTCCAGGGCGTAGTACTCGCACTGGATGGGGACCAGTACCTCCCCGGCAGCAGCCAGACCGTTGACGGTCAGCAGTCCGAGGGAGGGCGGGCAATCCGCCAGCACGAAGTCGAACTGGGGCAGGACGGGCTCCAGGGCCCGCCGCAACCGCAGTTCCCTGCTCATGGCCGGGACCAGCTCGATCTCCGCTCCCACCAGGTCCAGGGTGGCGGGGGCCACCTTCAGACCGCCGACCCTGCCGTCCTGCAGGCATTCCTCCACTGGAAGGCCCTGGGTCAGGACCTCGTAAAGGGATACCTCCAGCTTCTGGCGGTCCAACCCCAGGCCGATGGTGGCGTTGCCCTGGGGGTCGAGGTCGACGACCAGGACCCTCCACCCTGCCTCGGCCAGCGCCGCTCCCAGATTCACCGCCGTGGTGGTCTTGCCCACCCCGCCCTTCTGATTGGCGATGGCCAGCACCCGGGCCTCCCGCGGGGCGCTTGGCCCCAGCAGGGCACTCTCCGCGCTCTCGGGGCTGGACCCGGCCCCTGCCTCGTGGCCCGACCCCTGGGGAGGCCTCACGGCCGCTCCCCCGACCTCCTCGAGCCCTGGCACATCCCCCGATCCTTTCGCCCCCTGCACCCCGGGTCAAGGACCGTGGTTTCACGTGAAACCCTCCCTCCCGGTACTACCTGGAGGCCGAGGGCCAGGACTCCCCGGCTGGGCCCCAAGCACGAGACCTGTTTCACGTGGAACAATCCGGTCAGCCATTGACCTGGGCCCCCGGCGGCGGGCGAATGGCCGTGGGCCCGGCCCACCTGGCCCTCACCTTCGTGCCTCATGGGAACAGGGGCCGCTTCCTCGGCACTCCCGATCGACGGGGGAAGCCCTGGGGGCAGGGCGCGCTCTTGGTGAGCACCTGGAAGCTGAAGCCCTGGCAGCTGATCCGTCTCTCGGGGGTCAGACCCAGTCTCTCCAGGGCTGCCGCCGGCCACCGCCGGTCTTCCTCCGGGTCGGGACCGCCCCGGGCCCTCTGCCCTTCCCCGCCCCCCCCAGCACCTTTCCCCTCTTCGCTCGGGACGGACCGGCCCCGGTCGCTGCTCTCCGGAGGAGGCTCGGACACGAGCAGTATCCCTCCGGGGGCCAGGAACGGTGAGGCGCACTCGGCTGTCACGGCCGGCGGGCCGAAGCCCCTCGATACGACTGCCGCGAAGGCCTCCCGGTAGTGGGACAGGCGCCCCAGCTCCTCGGCCCGGCCCCTCACCACCGTGGCCCGCTCCTCGAGGCCGAGGTTGCGCACTGCCCGTTCCAGGAAGTCCGTCCGCCGGAGGCTGGCATCCACCAGGATGAGGTGCCCGGCTACCCCCGCCACCGCCATGACCAAGCCGGGGAGGCCACCGCCGGCCCCCAGGTCCAGCAAGGGGCCCCGGTCCGGGGGGAGCCGGTCGGCCAGCACCCGGGCGAAGGCCTGGCCCTGGGCCAGCTGGCGCTCCAGGGGCCCGGGCCCGAGGAAGCCCAGCCGACGGGCCTCCCCCAGGGCGTCCACGAGCTGGTCCCAGAGCCGGGCTGACCGGCCTCCTGCCGGTCCCCGCTCAGCTCTCGTCGCGCTGGGGGACAATCACTACCCGGCGCTGGGGCTCCTCCCCCCGTGAGCGGGTGGTCACCCCGGGGATGGTGTTGATGGTGTCATGCACCACCTTGCGGTCGGGTGGTCCCATGGGTTCCAGCACCTGTTCACGGCCCTCCCTCAGGACCTGCTCGGCCACACTGCGCACGAACCTCTCCAGGGCCTGCCGGCGCCTCTGGCGGTAGCCTGCCACGTCGACCAGGATCCGGCCCCGGCGGGCTCCCGTCCGGCGCTGCACCACGGTGCGGGTGAGATCCTGAAGCGCCTCCACCGTGGTGCCCCGAGGCCCGATGAGGAGGCCGAGGTCCCCTCCCTGGATGGCCAGCTCCACGGTGTCGGCGTCGAGCTCCCTCACCTCGAGGGTGGCCGGGAGCCCGAAGCGATCCAGCACTCCGGTGAGGAAGCGCTCCGCCACCTCGGCCTGCTGGGCCAGGGGCACCTCAATCCCCAGCTCGGGACCGTCACTTCCTTCTTCGCCGCTGGCGCTCATGACCGATGCTCCTTCCTGGACCTGCCCATTGTCGCGCTGCCCGGCCCGCTCACGGCCCGCCCCCCGCCTCTTCCCGTCCGCCGACGACCCAGGGCGACGGCGGCGGTCCCGGCGGTCCTCCTTGGGGCGGGGCGGCCGGGGACGGACCCGGGCCCGCACCCGGGCCTGCCCCCGGCTCCGCCCGAACAGCCCCGCTCGGGGCTCGCTCAGGACCTCGAACTCGGCCTCGTCCATGGCCACGCCAAGCTGCTCCAAGGCCGTCCGCTGGGCCTCTTCCAGTGTCTTCCCGGTTGTCTCAATCCATTCCATCTTCAGATCTCACCTGGACCTAGGGGCTGCCGCCGGCCCTAAGTTTCCCCGGGGCGGCCCAGACCCATTCCCCCGGCACGGAGGCCGGCCTGGCGGGGGTCCCGGAACCGCTCGGGCCGGCACGCCCTGGCGACGCTGAGGCCGCCCCCCGCGCCCATCAGCGCTGGCGGCGCGGCTTCTTGGAGCGGGACCGGTTCTGCTGGCGGGGCGGGGACGAGCTGGCAGACCCCCCGCCCCCGCCGGTCGGCCGGGCCGAGGCCTTCCCCTTGCTCCCCCGGGCAGTGGTGGCCGTCCTCCCGCCGGTGGGGGCCAGCCCCCGGCTCTCCCCCGTCTCCTCTCCCCGCTTGGCCTGGGTCCCATTGCCTGCCGTCCGGCGCGAGCCCAGCTCCTGGTCGACCGCCCGCCGCTCCTGGGCGCCTCCCTGTCTCGGGACGCCCGGTTGCCGGCGGGAGCCGGGAGTGGACGACGGACGCCCCTTGGGGCCGCCCCCTCCTGACCCGGCCGGGCGCCGCTCAGTCGGGGCGCGCCGCGCCCAGCTGGCCTGGTTCTCCCTCGTGGCCTGGTCCCCGCCCGCGCTGGGCATCAGTTCGGCCCTGGCCGCCCTCAGGCTGGCCAGGAACCCGGCCCCCGCCCTCCTGCCTCCCTCCGGCGTTGCCGGCTGGGCGGAGCGGGCCGCCGGGGCCCTCTCCACCGTCTCGGCCGCCCTGGCCTCGCGGCCGGCAGCCAGATGGGCCTTGAGCTGGGGGTCGTAGCGGTACATGAGCTCCTGCTGGCCGATCCGGAACAGGCTGGACACGAAGAAGTAGATGTTCACACCGGCGGGGATCTCGATGTAGATGATGCCGAAGATCAACGGCATGAACTTCGTGTACTTCTGCATCTGGGCAGCGGTACCGGTGGCATTCTGCTGCAGGTTGCGGCCCGAGAGCTGCTTCATCTGCAGGTACTGGAGCCCGATGCAGACCGCGATCAGGAGCCAGTAGGGGATGATGTGGAAGACCCCGCCACCAGCGTTGAAGGCCGTCTTGCCCAGGTCGAAGCCCAAGAACAGCATGTGGCCGTGGGCCGCCACCAGGTGCTGGTAGAGCAGGCTGTGGTGCGAGATGTACTTCGGCTGGGCGACGGTATGCCCGTGCACCACCACCGGCTGGTTGTGGGCGTTGGTCCTGAGATGGGTGAGACCCAGGATCACCTGGTAGAGGACCCAAAACACCGGCAGCTGGATGAACATCGGCAGGCAACCGCCCGCCGGGCTCACGCCGTGCTCCTTGTACAGGGCCATGAGCTCCTCGTTCATGGCCTGCCTATCGCCCTTGTACTTGGCCTGGATCTTCTTGACCTCGGGCTGGAGCCGCTGCATGGCCAGCATGGACCGGGTGCTCTTCACCGTGAGGGGGGCCAGGACGACCATCACGGTGATCGTGAAGAGCGCTATGGCGAAGGCGTAGTTCGGGAAGACGCCGTACCAGAAGGCCACCAGGGCGGCCAGCACGTGGTACAAGGGCCCGAGGACCCGGTTGATGCCGTTCACGATGCCGCCGACGAGCACAAAGGCACCACTGACGGCACCCGGTCCGTGGTTCAGGGCGTGAAGCATGCTCCGGCCTTCTCACCTCTCGACGGGGGCCGGGGAGCCCCACTGTGGACAACTGGGGGCAGGGGGAAGCGTCCCGCCACGGTCCCGGTCACCCCGCTCACTCCGGCACCGGGTCGGCCCCGAAGCCGCCCCAGGGGTGGCAGCGCAGCAGCCTGCGCACCGCCAGCCATGCCCCTCTCCTGGCGCCATGGCGCTCCAGGGCCTCGATGGCGTAGGCGGAGCAGCTGGGAACGTACCGGCAGGGCGAGGGCCTCCCCCCGCGGGCGACCTGGTAGGAGCGGACCAGCCCGATCAGGGCCCGCTGGGGCAAGGCCAGCCTTCTCTCCCCGGCGGGGCGCGTGCCGACACGGGTCGCCGTCACCGCTCACCCGCTCTCTCGGTTGCGGCCAGCGCCTCCAAGGCCTGGTACACGTATGCCCTCAACTCTCTGAACGTCAACTGGGAAGCCCCTGGCGCCACTGCCAACAGGTAGGAGCCAGCCATCAGCGGCGCGCCGGCCTCCGCGCAGATGGCCCGCAGCCGCCGGCGGAGCCGGTTTCGCTCCACGGCTCCTCCGACCTTGCGGCCAATGGCGTAACCGACCCGAACTGACGATGTCGGGTCACCTCCCACCCAGGTTACCGTGACCGGGCCTCGTCGCACCCGACAGGAGGACCGGCGCAGCGCCGCAAAGGTCCGCCGGTCCCCGATCCGCTGAGGCCGTATGGCCGGGCCGCCCCGCCTAGGCGGACAGCCGGTGGCGTCCTTTGAGCCGCCGGGCCCGGAGGATGGCCCGCCCGGCCCGGGTGGACATACGGTGCCTGAACCCATGGTTCTTGGCCCGCTTTCGGTTGTTGGGCTGGAAAGTGCGCTTCACGGATGTCCTCGCTGCTTCTCGCCTGCACCACCCCCGGGGCCCGGGGTCCTGCGGCAGACCCGGTCTGGGGTGGTCCCTGCCGGATCCTACCGGGCGCCCGCCCCCTCACCTCAGAAACTTAGCCGTATCCCAAGCCCCGCCCTCCCTTCCGGGGTGGTAGCTTGCCCTACTTAGGCGAATCGGCTCGGCCATCTGCTGGAGCGCCAGCCCGAGCAGGCCCGCTTCCCCGGAGCCGGCGGTTGGAGCAACGCGGGAGGTCGCGGTTGGCGGGACCTTTCCACATCCTGTGGACATCGTTGTGGATGGCTTGTGGTTTGGGAGGCTGAATTACCTGGTGGATGACGCTTTACAGCTGTGGACGCAGTGCACCCTGGCCCTGCAGGGCCGTATCTCCGACACCGCCTGGCGGGCCTGGTTCGAGGCCGTGGAGCCCCTCGGGGTCCAGTCCGACGCCCTGCACCTGGCCGTCCCCAACCTCCTCGCCAAGGAGAGGATCGAGACCCGCTACCTGAGCCTGCTGGAGGAGGCTCTGTCGGTAGCTTCGCCCGAACGCCGCCTGGGAGTGAGCCTCGTCGTCCGGCCCGGCTCCCCGACCCCGCAGGGCTCGGTCCCTCCCGGTGACACGCACGGCTTCCCCGTGCCTCCGGGAGCGGTGCCCCCTCCGACGGCCAACCAGGGCCACCCCGCCACCAGCTCGCCCGGCCCGGCCCTTGGCCGGCGGCGGGGGAGCGGAGACGACATAGCACTCAACCCCCACTACACCTTCGACGCCTTCGTCATCGGGCCGTCCAACCGCTTCGCCCACGCCGCCGCCCAGGCTGTGGCCGAGACACCGGCCCGCTCCTACAACCCCCTCTTCATCTACGGCGATGCCGGGCTGGGCAAGACCCACCTCCTCCACGCCATCGGCCACTACGTGCGGGAGAACTACCCCGACCGCCTGGTCAGGTACGTCTCCACCGAGACCTTCCTCAACGACTTCGTCGACGCCATCCGCAGCTCCGCCACCACCGCCTTCAAGCAGCACTACCGGCTCTGCGACGTGCTCTTGGTGGATGACGTGCAGTTCATCGAGAACAAAGAGAGGTTCCAGGAGGAATTCTTCCACACCTTCAACTCCCTGTACGGGGCCTCCAAGCAGATCGTCATCACCTCCGACCGCCCGCCCCGGGCCATCTCCACCCTCGAGGACCGCCTCCGCAGCCGGTTCATGTCCGGCCTCATCACCGACATCACCCCCCCCGAGCTGGAGACCCGCCTGGCCATCCTGCGCAAGAAGGCCGAGGCCGAGGCCACCAGGATCCCCGACGAGGTCCTCGAGTTCATCGCCACCCACGTGAGGGACAACATCAGGGAGCTGGAGGGCGCCCTCATCCGGGTGACCGCCTTCGCCAGCCTCAACCACCAGCCCCTCACCAAGGCCCTGGTGGAAGACGTCCTCGCCGACCTCCTCGAGGCCAACCAGCCCCACCGCATCACCCCCGAGGTCATCCTCGAGGCCACGGCGTCGACCTTCGGGTTCACCGTCCAGGAGCTGTGCGGCACCAACCGGCGCCGGCCCCTGGTCACCGCCCGTCAGATAGGCATGTACGTCTTTCGAGAGCTCACGGACTTCAGCTACCCGGCCATCGCCAGGGAGTTCGGGGGCCGGGACCACACCACGGTCATCCACGCCGTGGACAAGATCGCCGGGCTCATGAAGGAGCGGCGCCAGATCTACGACCAGGTGACGGACCTCATCCTGCACATCAAGGGCAACCGGTGAGGCCTTGTCCCCAGGACGGCCAGGGATGCTGTGCACGGGGGCCGCTCCCGCCTGTGGACAGCGGCCCCCCGCCTGGGTGCCAAGAGGCGCCCTTCCCCAGGAGTCCCTTTCTCGGCGGCTCACCTGTGGGAACCTGGGGACAACATCTGGAGGGACGCATCCGCCCCCACCAGGGACAACCGGGCACCATCCACAATCCACAACCCCTACTTCCCCCACTGAGCTTGGTACCTCAAAGAGACAAGAGAGGAGACGCCGGCGATGAAGCTGCGCTGCGAGCGGGACATCCTGCGAGATGCTCTTGGCGTCGTCAGCAGGGCGGCCCAATCGACCTCGGCTGGTGGAGCTCAGGTCCTGTCGTGCGTGCAGTTCGTGCTGGAGGGGGACAAGCTGCGGCTCACGGCCACGGACCGGGAGCGGACCGTGCGGGTCGAGGCCGACGTGCTGGGGATGGGTGACGGGTCCTGCCTCCTGCCCGCCAGCCTTACCACCGACATCGTGCGGTCCCTGGACCCTGGCGCGGTGACAGTCGAGTCCGATGAGGAGGGGGCCCGCATCAACGCCGGGCACTCCCAGTTCAGCGTGCGCACGTACCCCGAGGAGGAGTTCCCGGCCCTCCCCGTGGTGGGGGGAGAGGCCCTGTCCCTCGACGGGAGGGAGCTGGCCGAGGCGCTGCGCCAGGTGGTACGGGCCGCAGCCAAGGGGGAGGACCGGCCCGCCTCCCTCTCGGCGGTGCACCTCCAGGCGGGCGAGCGCGGGCTCAGGCTGGAGGCCACCGACTCCTACCGGCTGGCCCAGCGGGACCTCGTGGGCACGACCGTGCTGGGCGAGGGCGAGCAGGTCCTGGTGCCGGCCCGCACCCTGGAGGAGCTGCAGCGCCTGCTGAGCGCCAGCACGGGGGTGGCGGCTCTGCCCCCGCCCAGCGAGGGACAAGGGGGTGGGGGGAGGACCGTGAGGCTGAGGGTGGCGGAGAGCTACGCCACCTTCGAGGTGGGCTCGGTGGTGCTCATGACCCAGCTGGTGAACCAGACCTTCCCCAACACGGCCAGCCTGTTCCCCCCCAGCTACCCCAACCGCCTGCTGGTGGGCAAGGACCCGTTGCTGGACGGGCTGAGGCGGATGAGGTTGCTGACCCAGGAAGACCGCTCGCCGGCGGTGCGCCTGTCGCTCGGGGGCCCCGAGGGCCTCCAGCTGAGCTCCACCGACCCCGAGCGGGGGCAGGCCAGCGAGGAGGTCGATGCCAAGTACGAGGGCAGCGAGCTCAAGATCGCCTTCAACCCCAGGTACCTCATGGAGGGGGTGGAGGCGGTGCAGGGGGACGAGGTGCTCATCGAGATGGGTGAGCCCACCAAGCCGGCCATGGTGAGCGGGGGAGAGGGTGACCCCTACCGCTACCTGATCATGCCGATCATGCCCCCCCGCTACGGCTAGGCGTACCTCTTGCCGTGAGGGTCGAGCAGCTCTGGGTCAGCGACTTCCGCAACTACCGGGCTGCCCACCTGGTCCCCGCCCCGAGCGGTCTGACCGTGGTGGTGGGCGCCAACGGCCAGGGGAAGTCGAACCTGCTGGAGGCGGTGTCCTGGCTGGCGAGCCTGCAGTCGTACCGGGGTGCGCCCAACGAGGCCCTGGTCCGTCTGGGGGCGGAGCAGGCCGCTCTAAGGGCAGAGGTGGTGAGCGCCGGCCGCGAGGTCCTGATCGAGGCGCTGGTGCCCTCCTCGGGGCGGGTCCGGGTGCAGGTGAACCGCCAGCCTCTCCGCCGGAGCCGGGACCTGCTCGGGGCCCTGCGGGTCTCGCTGTTCTCGCCCGATGACCTGGACCTGGTGAAGGGGTCGCCGGCCGGCAGGAGGCGGTTCCTCGACGAGGGCTTGGTTTCCCTGCATCCGGGGAACGACCTGCTGCGCTCCGACCTGGAGCGGGTCCTTCGCCAGCGCGGGGTGCTGCTGCGTCAGGCCGCCGGCCGGGCCACGCCTGACGTGGCGCGCACCCTGGACGTCTGGGACCACCAGCTCTCCCGGCTGGGAACGGCGCTTGCCGAGCGCCGCCAGGACCTGGTGGGGAGGCTAGCCCCGCGGGTGGGGGAGGCCTACCGGGGGCTGGCCGGTGGTCCCACCCCGGTCCTCGCCTACCGGAAGTCCTGGAGTGGTGCCCTCTCCGAGGCGCTGGCCGGGGCCCGGGACGACGACCTCCGCCGGGGCGTGACGACCATCGGCCCCCATCGGGATGACCTGGACCTGTCCCTCGGCGGCATGCCGGCCCGCACCCACGCCTCGCAGGGTGAGCAGCGCAGCCTGGCCCTGGCCCTCCGACTGGGGGTCCACGCCCTGGTGGCCGACGCCGTGGGCGAGGAGCCCGTGCTCCTCCTCGACGACGTCTTCTCCGAGCTGGACCAGGACCGGTCCGCCGCCCTCCTGGACCGGCTCCCGGGCGGCCAGACCATCCTCACCACCACGGGGTCCCTCCCGCCCGGGGCGGTGCCGGCCGCCGGGGTGAGGGTCCGAGAGGGCTCCCTGGGGGACCTGGTCAAGGGGGAGATGGAGGCGGTGGCCGGATGACGTGGCGCCCCCTTGCCCCCCGGCCCGGTGACGAGGACCCCCTCCCGCTCAGGCAGTCCCTGGACCAGCTGGCCCGGGCCCTCGGCAACCCGGGGGCGGGAGTGGCGGCCAGGGCCTTCGCCCGGTGGGAGGGGATCGTGGGGGCATCGCTGGCTGCCCACGCCCGGCCCGTGGCCGTGACCTCGGGGCGCCTGGTGGTGGAGGTGGACCACCCGGCCTGGGCCACTCAGGTGAGGTGGCTAGCCCCCCAGCTCCTGGCCAGCCTGGCCGAGGAGGCCGGCCAGGAGGTGGCGGAGGCGGTCGAGGTGAGGGTCACCCCCCATGGGCGGGAGTGAGGGGCCAGCCTGGTAAGATTGGACATCGCCCGAGCCGCTGACCTGGCCATTGGGAAGGAGTCGGAGGGCGCTTGGGCCTGACCATCGACCCGTGGAAAGGTCGCGTGCGTGGCTCTGCTACACAACACCCCTTCTTCTGACCAGCCGGCCTCTTACAGCGCCAAGGACATCATCGTCCTCGAGGGGTTGGAGCCGGTCCGCAAGCGACCCGGCATGTACATCGGCTCCACGGGGCCAAGCGGCCTGCACCACCTGGTGTGGGAGGTCGTCGACAACTCCGTGGACGAGGCCATGGCCGGCCGGGCCACCAGGATCGATGTGACCCTGCTGGCCGATGGGGGGTGCCGGGTGGTGGACAACGGGGGAGGGATCCCCGTGGAGCGCCACCACCAGTTCAAGGACAAGTCCACGGCCGAGGTGGTGCTCACCATGCTCCACGCCGGCGGGAAGTTCGGGGGCGGGGGCTACAAGGTCTCCGGTGGGCTGCACGGGGTGGGGGTGTCGGTGGTGAACGCCCTCTCGTCCCGCCTGGTGCTGGAGATCGACCGGGACGGGAAGCGCCACCGCCTGGAGTTCGCCAAGGGAGGCCGCCCCCAGGGGCGCCTCGAGGTGGTGGGGCCGGCCCCCCGGTCCCATCCCCGCGGCACCTCGGTGACCTTCTGGCCCGACGAGACCATCTTCGAGGACACCGAGTTCCGGGCCCAGACCGTCACCGAGCGCCTCCAGATCATGGCCTTCCTCAACCGGGGCCTGGAGATCCGCTTCGCCGACGAGAGGCCCGGGCACGAGCAGCAGGTCCGCTTCCAGTACAACGGCGGCATCGTGGACTTCGTCCGCCACCTCAACGCCTCCAAGGAGGCGCTGTTCAAGCGGGTGGGCTCCTTCCAGGCCGCCGAGGAGGGGCCCCACTCCATGCAGGAGGTGGAGGTCGCCTTCCAGTGGAACACCGGGTACTACGAGAGCATCCACTCCTTTGCCAACGGCATCGCCACCGTCGAAGGTGGGATGCACGAGGAGGGCTTCAAGAAGGCCCTCACCAACGTGGTGAACCGCTACGCCAAGAGCAAGGGGCTCCTCAAGGAGAAGGACGACAACCTCCTCGGCGAGGACATCCGTGAGGGCCTGACCGCCATCGTCTCGGTGCGCCTCACCGACCCCCAGTTCGAGGGCCAGACCAAGGCCAAGCTCGGCAACGTGTCCATGCGGTCGCTGGTGGAGAGGGCCACCAACGAGAAGCTGGCCGAGTGGCTGGAGGAGCACCCCACCGAGGCCAACCAGATCGTGAAGAAGGCCTCCCTCGCCGCCCGGGCCCGGATGGCGGCTCGCCAGGCCCGGGACCTCACCAGGCGCAAGACGGCCCTGGAGGGGGCGGGCATGCCCGACAAGCTGGCCGACTGCTCGACGCGCGACCCCCGGGAGTCGGAGCTGTTCATCGTGGAGGGGGACTCGGCTGGGGGCTCGGCCATCCAGGCCCGCAACCCCGCCACCCAGGCCATTTTGCCCATACGGGGCAAGATCCTCAACGTCGAGAAGGCCCGCCCCGACCGCATGTTCAAGAACCTGGAGATCCAGGCTCTCATCGCCGCCATCGGCGCTGGGGTGGGGGAGGAGTTCGACGTCGGGCGCATCCGGTACAACAAGATCATCATCCTGGCCGACGCCGACGTGGACGGCTCCCACATCCGGACCCTGCTCCTCACCTTCTTCTTCCGCCAGATGCGCCCGTTGGTGGAGGAGGAGCACGTGTACGCCGCCCAGTCCCCGCTCTATTCCACGGTGGTGGGCAAGGAGAAGATCTACCTGAAGGACGACCAGGCCAAGGCCAGGTTCCTGGAACGCAACCCCAACCACCGCAACGAGTTCCAGCGCCTCAAGGGGCTGGGGGAGATGGACTACACCGAGCTCGGCCTCACCACCATGGACCCGGCCCGGCGGACCCTGCTCCAGATAACGGTGGAGCAGGCGGCCCAGGCGGACAGCGTGATGTCCGTCCTCATGGGCGACGACGTTGAGGAGCGGCGGCACTTCATCCAGCGCAACGCCAAGGACGTGCGCTTCCTCGACATCTGAGCGACAGAGCCATGAGCGACACTTCGACGAGCAACGGGGGCCCGAGCGGGGAGGGCCCGGCCGGGATCGAGCCCATTGAGATCCAGGAGGAGATGGAGCGGTCCTTCCTGGACTACGCCATGTCGGTCATCGTGCAAAGGGCGCTCCCCGATGCGCGCGACGGGCTCAAGCCGGTCCATCGCCGGATCCTGTGGGGCATGCACGACCAGGCCCTCCGCCCGGACCGGCCCCACGTCAAGTGCGCCCGGGTCACCGGGGACGTCATGGCCAAGTACCACCCCCACGGGAACGCCGCCATCTACGACGCCCTGGCCCGCATGGCCCAGCCCTTCAGCCTGCGCCACCCCCTCATTGACTTCCACGGGAACTACGGCGCCCCCGACTACCCGCCCGCCGCCGAGAGGTACACCGAGTGCCGGCTGGCCCCCCTGGCCATGCAGATGCTGGACGGGATCGAGGAGAACACCGTCGACCTGGTCCCCAACTACGACGGCCAGGACGAGGAGCCGGTGGTCCTGCCCTCCCGGTTCCCCAACCTGCTGGTGAACGGCTCACAGGGCATCGCCGTGGGCATGGCCACCAACATCCCCCCCCACAACCTGGGGGAGGTGATAGACGCCACCATCCACCTCCTCGACCACCGGGAGGCGACCCCCGACGAGCTGATGGCGCTTGTGAAAGGTCCCGACTTCCCGACCGGCGGGTACATCCTGGGGCGGGCCGGCATACAGGAGGCCTACCGCACGGGGCGGGGCTCGATCAGGATGCGGGCCGTGGCCGAGATCGAGGAGCACCGCGGGGGCCAGGAGATCGTGGTGACCGAGATCCCCTACCAGACGTCCATCATGGGCATAGCCGCCAAGATCAAGGAGCTGGCCGACAGCAGGGAGCTGGAGGGGATACGGGATGTGAGGAACCTGTCGGCCAAGGGCCAGACCAGGCTGGTGATCTCGCTCAAGCGGGATGCCAACGCCAACGTCGTGCTCAACAACCTCTACAAGCACACCCCCCTCCAGTCCAGCTTCGGGGTCAACATGCTGGCCCTGGTGGACGGGGTGCCCCGCACCCTCAACCTGGCCCAGATGCTCGGGGCCTACGTGGACCACCAGGTCGAGGTGGTGAGGCGGCGGTCGGAGCACCGGCTGCGCCAGGCCCAGGACCGGGCCCACATCGTCGAGGGCCTCCTGCGGGCCATCGACCAGCTCGACGCCATCATCGCCCTCATCCGGTCCTCGGAGAACCGGGCCGCTGCCCGGGACGGCCTCATGTCCGAGCCGTTCTCCTTCAGCGAGGTGCAGGCCAACCACATCCTCGAGATGCAGCTGGGACGCCTCACCCGCCTGGGCCGGGCCGAGCTGGAGGGAGAGCTCAACGAGCTGCGCCAGCGGATCGCCGAGCTGGAGGCCATCCTCGCCGACCCCGCCCGGCTGCGCCAGGTCATCAAGGACGAGCTGTCCCGGGTAAGGGAGGCCTACGCCCAGCCCCGGCGCTCGCGCATCACCTTCGACCCCGGGGACCTGGACGCCGAGGACCTCATAGACGACGAGGAGCTGGTCGTCACCATGAGCCGGGCGGGCTACGTCAAGGCCATGCAGGCCAGCGCCTTCCGCACCCAGGGCCGGGGCGGACGGGGGGTGCGCAGCACCCGCCTCAAGACCGAGGACCTGGTGGCCCACATCATCCACACCACGGCCCACGCCTACCTCCTGTTCTTCTCCAACCGGGGCCGCGTCTACCGGCTCAAGGCACACGAGATCCCGATGAAGGAGCGCACGGCCCGGGGCACGGCCATTGTCAACCTGCTCCCCCTGGAGCCGGGGGAGAGCATCCAGGCCGTGATCGACACCCGGGATTACGAGACCAACCGGTTCCTGGTGTTCGTCACCCGCCTGGGGCAGGTGAAGAAGACCGAGCTGGCCGAGTACGACAAGTCTCGCCGGGAGGGCTTCATCGCCCTGGGCCTCAAGGAGGGGGACGAGCTGGTGCGGGTGGTGCCCACCGACGGCCACCAGGACCTCTTCCTCGTGTCCCGCCAGGGCATGACGATCCGCTTCTCCGAGGAGGAGGTGCGTCCGATGGGTAGGTCGGCAGCAGGGGTGCACGGGATGCGGCTGCGGCCCGGGGACGAGGTGGTGTCCTGCGACGTGGCCCGGGACGAGGCCGACATCCTGCTCGTTACCGATGCCGGCTACGGCAAGCGCACCAAGCTGGACCGCTTCTCCCGCCAGGCCAGGGGAGGCCTCGGGGTGCGGGGCATCAGGCTCACCGCCCGCCGTGGCTACGTCGTCTCGGCCTTCATGGTGGGGCTGGAGGACGAGGTCCTGCTTATCTCCTCCAACGGTGTGACCATCCGCACACCGGTCCGGGAGATCGCCTCGCAGGGCCGGGATGCCACAGGCGTGCGGGTCATGCACCTCGATCCGGGCCAGGTGGTCGCCTCCGTGGCCCCGGTGCTGGCCAATGGCGAGGAGGCCGGGCGGTGAGGGCGCCCCCCGCCCCGGCCGGGCGGGCCACCCGGGCGGCCGCTTCCACCCGGGCCCAGGCCCGGGCCCGGAGCCACTGGGTGCGCCGCCGGGTGAGGCACGTCGACGCCCACACCGTGCTCCTCATCTCCCTCCTCTTCTACCTGGGCCTGCTGGCTGTGGCCCTGGTGGCGGGGGTCATCATCTGGCAGGTGGCGGTGGCTGCCGGCGCCATCCACCACCTGCAGAGCTTCATTGTGCGGATCGGCTTCTCCCGCATCAGCCACCTCGGCTCCCGGGTCCTGCACTTCGGTGTGTACGTGGGCCTGGTCCTGGTGGGGATAGGGACGGTGGTCAACACCATCCTCGCCATCGTGTACAACCTGGTTGCGGACCTGGTGGGTGGCGTGGGGGTGATCTTCGAGGAGCGGGACTCGTCGGGGCGGGCGGCGAGGTAGGCTCGCAACGCCGGGGGCTATAGCTCAGCTGGTTAGAGCGCAGCACTGATAATGCTGAGGTCGCTGGTTCGAGTCCAGCTAGCCCCACTGCCTGTCTCTTCCAGGTAACGGTCCTCTCATTCGCCGCCGACGGCGCTCCCGAATTCAGCGTCCGTCCGCGGTTAATCTCACCACGGCAACGAGGATGTTCTGACCCGATAATTGGGCACTCCTTCTTGCCAACTGCTGGGCCTTCGACCGGCCCGGCGGTAAGGGCGCCGGATGGGTGGGAAAGGAGATGGGGTCGTCGAGGAGGAGTCACGGCAACGCCTACACTCTGCCCGATCCCAAGGGTGGAGGAGGGTGGCGTGAGCAGCACTGGCCATCTGTTCGTGATCCAGGGCGACGTGACCAAGCTCCGGTGTGACGCCTGGCTCCTTCCTACCGACGCGGTGTTCGAGGTCACGGAGGCCTTCCGCCCCGCCTTCGGCCTGAGGGCCGGGTCGCGGACTCGGGCCATTCCTGGAATGGGAGGCGGGTCATCCCGTTCGGTGGCGGTGAGCACTCACCCCAGATATGGCTGGGATGTGTGGGGAGCTGGCCAGGCGAGGATCCGAGGTGGTACGCGGACGCCGGTGAGGAGTTCGTGCGGAGGGCGGCGGAGGAGCTGTCGCCCGGCGGAGACCGACCACCCATGGTGGCCCTGCCGGTGATCGGGATCGGGCAGGGCGGCGGTGCGGAGGTTCAAGGAGAGGTCCACAAGGTCCTGCTGCCGACACTCGCCGAGGCCGCCCGGGCCTACGGCGTGGACGTGACGCTGGACTGAATAGCGGGGATGAGTGTTTGGATGGCCCCATCTGTATAGAAGCCGAGGTGCGTCAGGCCCTCCCGGAATGACCGGTTGGGCTGGCAGACGTAGGCACCGGACTGCTGATAGAAGGGCCAAGCTTGTCTAGCCGCAACCCGGAACCGGCTGGAAAGCCTCAACCGTGATCTGGACTGGCGAAGGCCCTGATGCTGGTCGTGAGGGCGGACGGTGATCCCATTCCATAGTTGCCACGGTGGTACAAGGTGTGACTGCCTGCGCTTAGTCTCGGGGTGACGCAAGGAACTGGTGGCTCGCTGAACACCGTGACACCGCGGCGCTAGGGTCGGTCGCAGGCAATGACCGGTTGGAGGGCCAGGGGCCGATCGTGAACAGGAACGACAGGGCGACGATCGCCGTGGCTGACCCGTCCGAGCTGGACGAGGTGGAGCGGCTGGTGACCCGGGTCGGCCTCCCCACGGGAGGGATCAGGGCCGGGAAGGGCCGATTCTGGCTGGCCCGGGACGGCGACGGCCGGGTGGTGGGCTGCGTGGGGCTCGAGCCCTATGGGGCCCAGGCTTTGCTGCGGTCTCTTGCCGTGGACCCCTCGTACCGTGGTGTGGGTACGGGTCGAGCCCTGGTGGAGACGGCCATAGCGGAGGCCGGGAGCCAGGCAGAGGAGATCGTCCTCCTTACGACCACGGCGAGGGCTTATTTTGCCCGCTTGGGCTTCGGGGTCATGAACCGGGCCGACCTCCGGGGGCCGGTCAATGCCTCCGAGGAGGTGGCCTCCCTGTGCCCGGACACTGCCACCGTCATGGTTCTCGCTCGCCCTCGGGCAGACGGGCGCCGAGGAGCCCCGTAGCTCATGCCGGGGGGCGGGGGTCCTTCCGGCGCCGGACCGGGTGAGCGGGCTGAGGGCCCGGCTGCGCGGGCTGGTCCGGGAGGTCGCCCGCTTCCCCTGGGGCGAGGGGGGCGGGACGAGGTGACTCCCTCGTGGCACCCAGCTTGATCACCTCGTAAGCGACGTTGCCGGCTCGCACGGCGTCGCGCACGGACCGCTCCCGTTGGCTGAGAGCGCCCGATCTGCCCGTCTTGACCTCGACGAAGACGACGCGGTCCACCACGTTGTCGGACAGGCCCTCGAACACCACGAAGTCGACAGGCTGGCCGAGGAACTTGGCATCCCGGGGGTTGTAGGGCCACTCGGGCAGCAGGGGTAGGAGGTGCTCCTTCACCTGGCCGGTGACGACGGCCCGGCTGGCCACCACGCTGTCTTGGCGGGCGCGCTCGAGTTGGGCTCCGGTGTAGGGGTGGGTCGCCTTGTAGGCGTAGAGACGCACCAGGAGGACCAGGACGAGGGCGAGCAATATCCCCAGGACGGCGACGGCGGCTGTCATCGCCCCGAGAGTAGAAACCGGGAGTGACAGGGACCGGAAGGGGTGCCTGGACCCAGGGCTGGCTCGACCGGCAGACCGGCACCGGTCCGAAGGGCTGAGCGGCGGGTCGGCACTATAGTTCGATGGTGCCAAGGGGCTCATGCCTTGGTGCCCGGCGCTGGGGTCGGGCAGTCCGGTTCGATCCCGGTGGGCCCCGCTCATGAAGCTGTCGCAGCGATTCATGTTCGCCCTGGTGGCCGCCGGTCTGGCGGCAGCTCTGGCGCGGCGACGGGGCGGGCCCGACCGCAACCACTCGCCAGGGACCTGGCGGGAACTGGCCGGACCCGACCTGCGCTAGCCGGGGCTCGGTGGGGACGGTGAGAGGCTCCCTGCCCGGACGGGGCATGCCGTGAGGGCGGTGGTGGTGGGGTCGGGGGCGGTGGGGAGCCGCGTCGCCCGGCAGCTCATGTCGCTCCCGGGCGAGAGCTCCGTCCTGGTCGTGGACCCCGACCGGGCCCGGGGCGCGGCCGTGGCCGAGGCCCTGGGACCGGGGGCCGCCGCCGGACCCTGGTCGGCCCGGTCGGTGTCGGCTTCAGAGGTGGTTGTCCTCGCCAGCCCCGGCCTTCACCACTCCCTTGCGGAGCAGGCCCTGGACCTGGGGGTCCACGTGGTGTCGGTGACCGATGACGACCAGGCGGCGCGCCGGTTGCTGGAGCTCGACGGCAAGGCCAGTGGGCGGGGATGCCATCTGGTGGTCGGCGCTGGGTTCTCGCCGGGCTTGAGCTGTGTCCTCGCTCGTCATGCCGCCCACGACCTCGAGCGGGTGCACGAGATCCGGGTGGCCCGGTGGGGGAGTGGGGGCCCGGCCTGCGCTCGGGGTAGGCAGAAGGCTCTCGCCTCGGTGTCCACCCCGCGGTGGCGGCTGGGGCCCTGGATGCGATCCCTCGCCGGCACCGGGAGAGAGCTGTGCTGGTTCCCCGAACCCGTGGGGGGCCAGGGGTGCGCGCCGGCAAGGGTGGCTGACCCCTTGCTCTTGGCGCCGGCCTTCCCTGACGCCGAGATCGTGGCCAGGATCGGGGCGACCCGGCGTGAGAGGTACGCATCACTGCTGCCCCCCATCGGCCGTCCTCAGGTCGAGGGGACCCTGGGGGCCGTGAGGGTCGAGGTAAGAGGAACGACGAACGGGGAGCCGGCCAGCGTGGTGCTGGGGGCCGTGGATCGGCCCGCGGTGGCGGCCGGCACGGTCGCCGCCATCGCGGCATCCTGGGCGGTGGCCGGCCGTCTGGCGCGCCCCGGCGCCGCCGGCCTGGCCGAGATGGTCACCGACCCGGTCCCCCTGCTCCACGAGCTGGCACAGCTAGGGGTGCGGGCCGCGGTGCTCGACGCCGGGAATGGGGATCGTCCCGGCCAGCCGGCACAGCCGGGCACGGGGCGCAGGGGAGAGCAGGTCACGGGGCCACGATGAGGGCCGCCAGGTCTAGGTCCTGGGGACTCCCCCGGCGCTCGGGGCTGGACGACCCGGGTGGGACCTGGGCCCGCCCCGAGAGGAGCAAGCGCCAGGACCGCAGCGCGGCCCGAGCCGCGGAAGACGAGTTCGCGCCCCCTTCGCGTCCCGTCTCGCAGCGCCAGCTCAGCGCCGGGGACCAGGCGGCAGAGGGGGCCTCCTCCACGGGTGGAAGGGGCCTTGGAGCGCTGGCGTGCGGCTTTCTGAGCCTTCTCTTCATGGTCCTGGTCCCGGCCCTGGGGCTGATCCTGGGTGCTGTCGCGGTTGCTCTCGGCCTGTCCGCCCGGAGCAAGGTCCTGAGGGGGGAAGGGGGGAGCCGGGCCCAGGCCACCTTCGGGGTGTTCGCCGGGGGTGTGGGGTTGGCCGTTTCCGTCGGCCTGCTGATCGCGACCGGCGTGTTCGTCCTCCATCACGCCACGGACATCAACCAGCTGCAGCGTTGCGTGTCCCACACCCACACGTTCCGGGGCTACGAGGTCTGCCAGCAGCGTTTCACCAGGGCCGCCCACCACCATCACTAGGGAAGGCCCACCCCCTATGATCGAGGGGCACGGGGACGTAGCTCAGTTGGCAGAGCACCTGCTTTGCAAGCAGGGGGTCGGGAGTTCGAGTCTCCTCGTCTCCACCCGAGTTTTGTATTCGAACCTGGACACGCTGAAGACGTCGTCGAAGGGGAGCCGGTACTGCTCGTGGCAGAGCGGGCCGTCCTTCACGTCGAGGCGCTCGAACACGGCAGCGTTGAACTGCTTGCGGGTGCGGTCGGACGCCTTGGCGTAGGGGTCGCCGCACCGGGTGGCGAACGTGGCCGCCAGCTCCAGGATCTCTTGCCACTCGCCGAGGTTGGCGTCGAGGTCACCCAGGCGGTCCTTGGCAGCTTGGATATCGGCGCTGATGGAAGCGCCCGACGCAGCGGAGTGACGGGGCGGATGGGGTCGCGGTAGCCGCCAAAGCGACCTACTTCCTGAAGTGACCAGCGTTGACACCAACAACAGCGGACCCGACTCAGGGGCGCGAAGGATGTGCAACCTTGGACGTGTCGTCCGTCATGTCCACGGAGCTGATGAGCTTGCAGAGTTGCTCGGCTCGTGGACAGCGCGGCTGGATTCGAATCGCGACAACTCAGCACCACTCAGATTCGCGACAACCCGGCAGGTCAGCACGATGTGGACGCGCCAGTCGAGGATAATCGAACCCCAGGTTCTCAGGATCAAGGAGGTTGGTTCAGTTGTTCAGTTCTGCCTGTCTTGCGGTGAGGCCGAACTGGTCGACCCGTCCGAGCCATTGTTCGGTGGCCGCACGGAGGCGGGGCCTTCACCCCCCGCCGGCTGCGAAGAGGCTACGAATCCGCGGCCCTCGGGGACCCTATCCTTAGCCTTCTTCGTCAGCTCCGACTGCATGGCCTTAGTCGTCGACGATGCCTTCGCCATGTCCGTCCTCCTTGCCTGCGCCTAGTGTACCGGTCGGTCGAGGCCCGAAGACCTGGTCGGCCCACGACCATTGGCGGCCGGACGGCCACCGCTGCACCGTTACGCCAAACGACACTCTCCAGCCCACCACCTCGGCGGGCAGAGCGCCGAGGGGAAAGACGACCGTCGTCAGAAGGGTCTCACCTCCGTCCACGAAGGAGCCACCGAAGACAGCCTCGGCGTCCCAGTGCCGGCCGTCTCGGAGGCCGCCCTCGATGTGGATCATCTCCGTTACACGGATCGTCGCTGCGTCATGGTCCCCCAATTTCAGCCGGAACAGCCCGACGGCGGAGACAGACGGGCGAGCGCTCAACAGGACCGCACCATCGGCGACGTACGCCTCCCCCGTCACCTGTGCGGTCGCCTTCCGTCCGTAGAACACCGCGATCGCGACGGCACCGAGAAGGCCGAGTGCGGTCGCTATGGCACCGGCAACCTCGGAAGCGTCGATCCATAGCACACCCAGGATATCCATGGCTTGCCAGCGTAAGTGGAGGGTGTGACGTGAATTGGATGTCAACGCTCGCCCTTGAGGAGCAACGTCAGCCTGTCGCGAACCTCGCCAGAGTTCGAATAGCGACAACTCAGGAAAGCCCTGAGGTCCAGAGGGTTCAGACCCCTCCGGGAAGAGCGGTGCTGGACTTGGGAGCTGAGCAGGGAGTTGGAGACTGCCCCCGACAGCGGCTGGGCGGCCTGAGGGTTCGACCGCCCGGACCCGGGCCCCGGGGTGGACGGGCGGCCCCCGGCTCCGGTCAGCGGATCAACTATGGCCGGGCCAGCCAGCCGGCAAAGGACACCAGGGCCAGGGCCTGGACCACCACCACGAAGGCCACCGCCGAGGCCAGGGACACCCCATAGAGGGCCCCTAGAGCGGTGGAGCCCGCCAGCCAGGCCAGGCCGTAGCACGTGGCGAAGACCCCGTAGCCGGTGCCCCGGCGGGAAGGGGGCACCAGGTCGGCCACGGCCGCCCTCATGGTGGAGTCCTGGACCCCCATGGCCGCTCCCCAGACCACTCCCCCCACCCATACGAAGGCTGGTCGCAGGGAGAAGGAGAGGGCGGGCACGGCGGCGGCCAGGACGGGGAGGGCCAGGAGGACCTTGAGCCCGACACGGTCGTACACCCGTCCCGAGGCGAGGGAGGCCAGGGCGTCCATCGCCATGGCTAGGGCGTAGATGACCGGGATCTGCCACCCCGGCACGACGTGGCGGACCTGGAGGTGGTAGGAGAGGACCCCGAAGGTGGCGAAGCCCGCCATGGTGAGCGAGGTGAAGGCCACGTAGGCCCAGAAGCGCCGGGAGAAGGACCCTGGTTGCCCGGGGGCCGGCTCCCCCGGCCTGGCGGGGCCAGCCTGGGAAGGCACCTGCGGACCTGCCCTCTCGTACGCCCCGGGGTCCGGCACGGCCCAGCGGAGCATCCCCAGCACCGCCAGGCAGAGGGCGGCCGGGACGGCCAGGACCAGGAAGCCGAGGCGGTAACCGGAGATCCCCACCATGGCCGCCACCAGGAGGGGGCCGAAGAGGGCCCCCGACTGGTCCAGGGCCTCGTGGAGGGCGAAGGCCCACCCCCTCCCCATGCCCGTGCCGGCCTGAGCCAGCATGGTGTCACGCGCCGGGCTGCGCACCGCCTTGCCGAAGCGCTCACCCACCGTGGCCAGGGCTGCCTGCCACAGCGCCTGGGCGGCGGCCAGCACCGGCACCGCCACCATGGTGACCGCATAGCCGGAGATGGCTAGGGGCCAATAGCGCCTGGTGCGGTCCGACACTGGCCCGCTGGCCAGGCGCAGGACCAGGGCCACCGCCTCCCCGGCGCCGGTGATGAAGCCCACCAGGGCCGCTCCCGCTCCAAGGGTGGCCAGGTAGGGGCCCACCACCGCCCGGGCCCCCTCGTAGACGAAGTCGCCCAGCATGCTCACGGCCCCGAAGGCCACGATGAACTGGAGGGGGCGGAGACGGTTCCCCGCCCCCCGGCTACGGGAAGAGGGCCGTTGGCCGGCCATGGGAAGGTGGCCCCGCCGGCGCCGGGCGGCGCCCGACGACCGGCTGGCGCCTCAGCGGGGGATCAGGCCGGGTGGCGCGGCGTCCAGGCTGGCCTGGATGGCCCGGGCCAGCGCCAGGGCCGACTCCGGGGACAGCTCCACCGCCACCCTGCTGTCGGGGCCGAGGTCCCGGTTCGCAAAGTCGATGTTGAGGGTGTGGTCGGCGGGGGAGTGCTGGGGATGGTCGAAGTAGACGACAGCCTCCTTGAGCCGGAACCATCCCCCCGGCCCCTTCCCGCTGCCGGTCACCTCCACCTTGTCGGTTCGGTAGGTGCACATGGGGTCTCCTCCTAGGCGGCCAGGTAGCGCCCGAACCAGGCCCAGATCCGCTCCCAGCCGTCCGTGGCGGCCTCGGGCCGGTAGCTCGGACGGTCGACGGCGAAGAAGGCGTGCCCCGCCCCCTCGTAGGTGTGGAACTCATAGGTCTTGGCGTGACGGGCCAGCTCCTCCTCCAGCTGCGAGGTCTCCTCGGGGGAGGGGAAGCTGTCCTCGGCGCCGAACAGCCCGAGCAGGGGGCAGGAGAGGTGCTCGGTCATGCCCACGATCGGCCCCACCTTGAGGGGCATCCCCTCCGGGGGGCTGCCCACGATGAAGGCCCCGTAGCAGTCGACGGCGGCATCGAGGGGCAGGCTGCAGGCGGCCAGGAAGGCCTGCCTGCCTCCCGAGCAGTACCCGATGACCCCGACCTTGCCGTTGCTGTAGGTGAGCGAGCGCAGATAGCGGGCCGCCCCGTCCACGTCGCCGACCAGCCGCTCGTCGGGGACCCCCCCTGCCGCCCGCACCACCGCGGCGGCGTCGTCGGGGCTGGCCCCGGGGGCCTCCCGCCAGTAGAGGTTGGGGCAGATGGCCGTGTAGCCGTGGGTGGCGAAGGTCCGGGTGATCTCCTTGGTGGCGGCGTCGTAACCGGGCATGTGGTGGATCACCACCACCCCTCCGTAAGGGCCCGGGCCCAGGGGGCGGGCGAAATAGGCCTCGATCTCGTCCCCGCCGTGGCCGGTGATGCGGACGCTTTCTGCCATCATCCCGTCGTACATGGCGTTACCTCCTGTCTTCACCCCGGTTCTATGCCGCTGCCGCCGGTTCCGCCAACCCGGGGGGGTTGGTGGGTAGCTTGGCGGCGTGGCCGGCCGGAGCATCCTCAGCCAGCCCGCCTGCCGCCCTGAGCTGCAGGCGGCCCGGGCGATGGTGGAGGAGGCCATGGAGAGGGACGGGGTGGTGGTGCTGAGCCCCCTGGAAGCCTCTCGCACCCTGGGCCTGGTCGCCGAGCTGGGTCTGGCGCCCACCTGCGCCATGCTCGACCCCTGGTACAACAAGGGCGCGGGCGGGGTCAGGCCCGACTACCGGGAGTTCCTGGACGGGCTGCTGGCAGGGGCGGGGGCCGTCGCCGACCACGTCTACCTGTGGGGCTTTCCCGAGATCGTGGCCGGCCAGCTCGAGCGCCTCCCCGCCCCCCTTCAGCTGGTGTCCTGGCTGACCTGGTACTACAAAAACAACCCCTCGGTCATAAGGGGATGGCGCTCGGCCCAGATGACCTGCCTGCACCTTTCCAGGCCCGGGGCCCGGCTCTATCCCGAGCACTTCCTCACCCCGGCCCAGCTGGAGAAGAAGAGGGCCGGCAAGCTGCGCTATCTCCCCGGGCCCCCGAGCGTGCTGGAGGCCCCTCTCCTGGTGGGGTTCGTGGGCCGGGCCGAGCGGACGGGCCACCCCTCCCAGAAGCCCTGCCAGGTCTTCTCCACCCTCCTTCGCATGGTGCTCGGGGAGGGGGATATCGTGGTGGACCCCATGTGCGGCTCGGGCACCACCGGCCAAGCGGCCCGGGAGGTGGGAGGCAAGGCCATCCTCTCCGACCACGACCCGAGGTGGGTGGAGGTGGCAGCCCGCCGCCTGGGGGTCAGGCCGGTGGCCCTGCCCGGGGTGCCCGGGTTCCGGGGACGGCCGGCCGGGTAAGTCTGGTCGTCAGCTGGCACCAACACGAGGAGGTCGGTATCCGTGCGTATGTCTCATGTCCCCTTGCGCTTGGCAGCGGGGGCGTTCATCTTGAACTCGGGCCTGTCCAAGCTGGGCATGGAGCACGAGAGGGCCAAGCACCTGCACGAGATGGCCACGGTTGCCTATCCGATGCTGAAGCGGGTCGACCCCGAGCCCTTTGGCCAGGCCCTGGGGGCAGGAGAGGTGGCCCTGGGCGCCACACTCCTCGCACCGTTCATCCCGTCGTGGATGGCGGGCCTGGCCCTGGCCGGGTTCTCGGGCAGCCTGGTCGGGCTGTACGTCCGCACGCCGTCGGCCCACCAGGAGAACAGCCTGCGTCCCAACGACCAGGGGACGGCCCTGGCCAAGGACACCTGGCTGGCCGGCATGGCTGCGGCCCTGATCCTGGACGAGCTCAGCTCCCGCCGGTCGAGGCGCCGCCGCCGCCGGGCGGAGGCCGAGGCGGCCGAAGCCCGGGAGCAGCTCGAGGCCGAGCGGGCCGCCCTGGAGGAAGCCCGGGCCGAGGCCAAGGAGGCGGCCAAGCGGGCCCGCCGGGCCGAGGGGTCCGGTATCGCCGGCCAGGTCCGCGAGGAGGCCAAGTGGGTCGGCAAGACGGCCAAGAGGGCGGCCAAGGGGGCCAAGGGGGGCGCCGCCGCCGGTGCCAGCCTGGCCAAGGTGGCCAGCCACATCTCCCCCGAGTCGGCGGTGGGCCGGGTCGGGAAGGTGGCCCGCCTGGTGAGCTGAGGCTGCCGGCGAAGGGCGGACCGGTCCTGCCCTGGTGGGGCGGCCCGGTCGGGCGGTGCCACCCGGGTAGCGTGGAGTGGTGAGCCAGGCCGACGCGACCCCGCGTACCGAGCCTCAGCGCGTGCTGGCCGGCCGCTACCGCCTGGTGCACCTCATCGACAGCGGCGGGATGGCTGAGGTCTGGGAGGGCCGGGACGCCCTCCTGGCCCGCCCGGTGGCCATCAAGATGCCCCTGGCCCACCTGGCCCGCCAGGACCAGGTCATGCGCCGGTTCCGCCGGGAGGCAGTGGCCGCCGCCCGCCTCAGCCACCCCAACGTGGTGGCCGTCTACGACACGGGGACGGACGGGGCCGACAGCTTCATCGTCATGGAGCGGGTCATAGGGACGAGCCTCCGCCGTCTGATGGAAGAGGAGGGCCCCCTGGGGGTGGACCGGGCTGTCTCCATCGCCACCCAGGTGGCCGAGGCCCTGGACTTCGCCCACCGTGCCGGCGTGGTGCACCGCGACGTGAAGCCGGCCAACATCCTGGTCACGCCGGAGGGGGTCGTGAAGGTCACGGACTTCGGCATCGCCAAGGCCATGCAGGAGGAGGATGTCACCAGGACCAACGGCACCTTCGGCACCGCCCGCTACATAGCCCCCGAGCAGGTCGAGGGAGCCACACCCGACGGCAGGGCGGACGTCTACGCCCTCGGGGTGGTCCTGTACGAGATGCTGTGCGGGCAACCGCCCTTCCAGGCCGACAGTGACGTGGCCCTGGCCCTCCAGCACCTGAGGGAGCCTCCGCCCCGCCCTTCCGCACTGCGCCCCGACGTGCCCTCCTGGCTGGAGGCGGTGGTGCTGCGAGCCCTGGCCAAGGAACCCTCCCAGCGCTTCGGGTCGGCGGGGGAGATGGGAGCCGCCCTGCGCCGAGGGGCCAACGGTCCATCCCCGCTCCTCACCGGGCGGCCGCCCTCCCCGCCGGCGGGCCTTCCCGACCGGGAGGGGCCGGGTGGCCCCCTTGACCCGACGGCGTCTCTGGCGGCCGGCCCCCGGGTCACCTCCGAGCTGGCCGGGATGGCCACCTCCGAGTTGGCGGCGGCCCGGGCCGCCGGGACTACTCCTGCCGCCGGGACGACCCCTGCCGCTGGGGAGGAGGTCATCGCCGACCAGCGAGTGGCTGCCGGTCCCGCGGGGCGAAGCTCTCCCGGGCCCGTCCCCCGCGGCCCGGCCCCGGACCGCCCCGGGCGGACCGGCGCTCACCGGCACCAGCGGCGCCGGGTTCCCTGGGTGGTGGGTGGGGTGGTCTTGGCGGCCCTGGTGGTGGTGGGGGTGGTGGCGTCCCAGGTGACGGCCGGCCGTGCTGGCGGCACCCAGGCCCCCGGGGCCGCATCCCGGTCGGGCGCCTCCCGGGCGGCCACCACGGGGCCCCGCACCCTGCCCATCGCCGGGGGGGTGTCGTACGACCCCGAGGGGGACGGCAGCGAGGACCCCGCCCAGGTCCCCAACCTCTACGACGGCAACCCGGCCACGGCCTGGCACACCGACCGCTACTACGGGAGCCGGCGCTTCGGCAACCTCAAGTCCGGGGTGGGCTTCGTCCTGGAGCTGGCCCGGCCGGCGCACCTCGACACCCTGCAGCTGCTCACCAGCACCCCGGGCTGGCAGGCCAGCATCTACCTCTCCGACCATGTGTCCCCCCAGCTGGACGGGTGGGGCATGCCGGTGACCCAGGGGACGGCCATCGGGCACCGGGTGTCCTTCAACCTTGCCGGTCACCCGGGGCGCGACGTGCTGGTGTGGTTCACCCTGCTCTCGCCCAACAACCAGATCTGGATCCAGGAGGCATCGCTGAAGGGCCGGTAGCAGCCTCCAGGGCGCAGACCTCGAAGGAGAAGGGCCGGGAACGCACCCTTGCCCACCAGCGCCCAGCGTGCTCCCCGGAGGACGGGTCGATCACCCGGCCCGCCACCACCACGGCGACCACTCGGGCGCCGGCGAGGGCGAGGCGGAGGCGGCGCTCTGGGCCCGGCTCCCGGAGGTCCAGGTGTCGTCCAGGACCAGGACCCTCGCCCCTCCCACCGGGCGGACGACACCAAAGGCCCCGTCGCTGGCCTGGATGTGGCCGAGGTGCCCCCCGCTCCAGGTCAGCAGCTCCTGGTGCCGGCGGGCCAGGGCGGGGACGGCCTGGATGGTCTGGGCCAGGGGGTGCAAACCGCCGCGCCCCCTGGTGGACGGCACGGTGGTGACCAGGTCCCAGCCGGAGGTGCCTCCCGTCAGGCAGGGCCGGTGCTCGGAGAGGAAGCGGCCGAGGAGGGCAGCCAAGGTGGCCTGGTGGCGCCGCCGGGCGAGGGCCGAGGCACTGTCCTTGTAGCCCCGCAGCACCCCGTGGACCGAGCTGCCCACCTCGTAGAGGGTGATGGGGACCACCCTGAGGCAGGGCCTGCTCACCTGCTCCACCACCCGGGCGCAGCTCCAGCAGAGGGCCCAGCCGGGCCCCGGGCAGCCCCGGCACAGGCGGCACACGCCCGGACCGGGGGGCGGTACCCAGCGGCACCAGGAGGCCAGCCGGGCCCAGGCCGTGGCATCCAGGGCGGAGGGACCGGCCACGGCCGGGCCTCACAGGAGCCGAAGCCAAGAGGTTCGTGTGAGTGGGAACCGCCGGGTGGTGGGCACCCCTGCGGGGCCGATGGGACCTGGCCGGCCGGCCCGGCGCCCCGGGACCAGCATCCCTACCTGCTGGGCCGGGCTGGCTCCTGTCATGCCATCGAAGATAGCGAGATGCTATGACAGCAAGAGAGCGTTTGGTGTCCGGCGGGGATCCTCGACGGTGCGGTCTAGTTTCCCCTGGGAGCCGACTCGGGGAAGGGAGAGCCGATGACCACCGCCGTGATCGTGGACGCTGTTCGGACCGCCGGGGGCAAGCGCAACGGCAAGCTCCGGGGCTGGCATCCTGCCGACCTGGCCGCCGAGGTGCTTGCGGCCCTGGCCCGGCGCAACGACCTCGACCCCGCCCAGGTCGACGATGTGATCATGGGCTGTGTCATGCAGGTGGGGGAGCAGGCGCTGAACATCGGGCGCAACGCCGTGCTGGCTGCGGGATGGCCCGAGTCGGTGCCGGGCACCACCGTTGACCGCCAGTGCGGGTCGTCGCAGCAGTCGGCCCATTTTGCCGCTCAAGGGGTGATGGCAGGCGCCTACGAGGTCGTCATCGCCGCAGGGGTGGAGTGCATGACCAGGGTTCCCATGGGCTCATCGCTCGGCCAGGGGGTGGGGATGCCCTTTGGCCCCAGGATGATGGCCCGCTATGCGCCTGCCGGCGGGCTGGTTCCCCAGGGCATCTCGGCGGAGATGATCGCCGACCGGTGGGGGCTCAGCCGGGAGGAGCTGGACACCTATGGGGCCGAGAGCCAGCGCCGGGCCGTGCAGGCCACCGAGGAGCACCGCTTCGACCCAGAGATCATCCCGGTCAGGGTGAAGGACGACAACGGCAACGAGACCGACGAGGTGCTCTCCGCCGACGAGGGCCTGCGCCCGGGGACCTCGGTGGAGACCCTGGCCGGCCTGAAGCCGGCCTTCAAGCCCGACGGCAAGGTGACCGCAGGCAACTCGTCCCAGATCACCGACGGGGCGGCCGCCGTCCTGATCATGAGCGAGGAGAAGGCGGCCAGCCTGGACCTCACCCCGAGGGCCCGCTTCCACGCCTTCGCCCTGGCGGGCGTGGACCCCGTGACCATGCTCACGGGGCCCATCCCGGCCACCTCCAGGGTGCTGGAGAAGGCCAAGCTGGGCCTGGACGACATGGACGCCATCGAGATCAACGAGGCCTTTGCCTCCGTGGTGCTGGCATGGCAGAAGGAGCACCACCCGGACATGTCCCGGGTGAACCCCAATGGGGGGGCCATTGCCCTCGGGCACCCGCTCGGCTGCACCGGGGCCAAGCTGCTGGCCACCCTGGTGAACGAGCTGGAGCGGGCCGGGGGGCGCTGGGGCCTCCAGACCATGTGCGAAGGCGGGGGCATGGCGAACGCCACGGTGATCGAGCGCTTGGGCTGAGGGGCTATCGGAGAGGGCGAAAGGTAGCTCGTCCGGCCCGCCCCCACCTTCCAGTCACCGTTGTCCCCAGCCTGTGGACATGTCTGGGGAGAACTACAGACCTGTGGTTACATCATCGGTATTGAGTGGCCACGCCGAAGCCGGCGCAGATCAGGACCAGCCCTAGCAGCAGGTACCAGTCCGTGGCTCCTCCGGGCAGCACCTTCAGGTAGTTGAGGATGATGGCCAGCACACCGAGGACCAGGAGGACCAGGAGCAGGACGCCCATCCACGCCGGGCTCGAGCGGCGCCGGCGGGGGATGGGCGGGGTGTAGCGGCCGCTCTGCACCGGGGCCGGCTTGGCCTTGGTCCTCCGCCTGGCCATGTCCCCGACACGATACCGGGGGCTAGCGTGACAGGGTGGCCGCCCCCCGGGTCCTCGTCGTCGACAACTACGACTCGTTCACCTGGAACCTGGTGCAGGACCTGGGGGAGATGGGGGCAGAGGTGATGGTCCACCGCAACGACGCCATCTCCGTGGCCGGCGCTGCCGCCCTCCGGCCCGATGCCATCGTGGTCTCGCCGGGCCCGGGGCGGCCCGAGGACGCAGGCATCAGCATGGCCATCGTTGCCGAGCTGGGCCCCCGGGTGCCCGTCCTCGGCGTGTGCCTGGGGCACCAGTGCGTGGGCCAGGCCTACGGGGCCAGGGTGGTGAGGTCACCCCAGATCGTCCACGGGAAGACCTCCCCCATCCACCATCGAGGCCAGGGGGTGCTGGCGGGCCTGGAGAGCCCGTTCGAGGCCACCCGGTACCACTCCCTCGTGGTGGAGGAGAGCTCGGTCCCGCCCGATCTGGAGGTGACGGCCTGGACCGCCGACGGACTGGTGATGGGACTGCGCCACCGCCAGCACCCGGTCGAGGGCGTCCAGTTCCATCCCGAGTCGGTCCTCACCTCCGTCGGCCGGCGGATCCTCCGCTCCTTCCTCTCCTCGGCGCCGCTGGCCGTCGGCTGAACCGGCCCCCTGCCCTCAGTGGTGGTGGTGCTTGGTGGTGGTCGTGGTGGTCGAGGCGGAGGTGGTCGAGGTGGTCGAGCTGGTGGTGGTAGTGGGGGCGGTGTATCGGCCCACCGTGAGGGTGACCGTGGTGCCCGGGGTGACCGATTGGTTGGCGCTCGGGCTTTGGGAGAGGACGATCCCGTCCTCCCGCTTCTTGTGCACGGTCCGGTAGGTGGTGCTCACCCCGAAGCCGGCGTTCTTGAGGGTTGCCTGGGCCTGGCTGGCGGTGTCGCCCACCACGGGTGGGACGACGGCCGTGGGGGGGCCCTCCGAGACGATGAGGCCCACGGTGGTGCCGGGGCTCACCTGCTGGCCGGCGGGAGGCTGGGTGTTGATCACCAGACCCTGGCTGATGGTCGAGGACTGGGCATAGCTGGTGCTGCCCACGTTGAGCCCGTGCTGGCCCAGGATGTTGCCCGCCTGGCTGGGGCTGTCGCCGCTCACCGAGGGGACGGTGACCGGCGCCGGGCCACTCGAGACCAGGAGGTGGACGGTGCTGCCGTGGGGGGCGCTACCGGTGGGGTTCTGGCCGATGACGGTGCCGGACGCCTTGGCATTGTGCTGGACGGAGTGCCTCACCTTGAAGCCCGCCGCCTGCAGGGCCGAGGCAGCCGCCGAGTAGGACTTGCCCACCTCGTTGGGGATGGCGTAGTCGTGGGGGCCGGTGGTGACGTCGAGGTCCACGGCGCTGCCCCGGGTCAGGTGGGCCCCGGCCCCTGGTGACTGGTGGTAGACGGTGTTCGGCGTCCCCCCGTGGGGCGAGCGGTGGACGTTGGCGAGCAGATGGTCGTGCTTGAGCACCGACTCGGCGCGCGACAGGGACATGTTGGTGACGTTGGGGACGGTCACCTTGGTGGTGACCGACAGGACGCCCAGGCTGGACAGGATGAGGTAGACCACGACCCCGGTGGCTGCCAGGAGCACTGCCAGCAGGAAGACGTAGAGGCCGGTACGGGCGGGGCGCTCCTCTTCCTCCTCCTCGGGGTAGTACGGCTCGGCGTAGGTGGGAGCCCCCACGGCGGTGGGGATGCGGGCCGTGGGCGCTCCCACCGCGGCCTGGACCGCGGTCGGTATGGCGCCGGCGGCCACCAGGGTCGGGGGCGGAGCGGCCACCGACCGGCCCTGCTGGAACGCCAGCAGGTCTGCTCGCAGGTCGTCGGCCCCCTGGTAGCGGGCGGCCGGCGACTTGGCCATGGCGTGGAGGATGATCCGCTCGAAGTCGGGGGGCAGGCTGGGGTTCAGCTCCCGCGGCGGTACGGGCTCCTCGCTCACGTGCTTGTAGGCGATGGCCACCGGGTTGTCACCCGAGAAGGGGGGGGAGCCGGTCACGCACTCGTACAGCACGACCCCGAGGGCGTACACGTCGCTGCGGGCATCCACGGGCTTGCCCTGGGCCTGCTCGGGCGAGAAGTAGGTGGCCGTCCCCATAACGGCTCCGGTCTGGGTCAGGGTCTCGTCGGTCCCGGCGGCCCTGGCGATGCCGAAGTCGGCCACCTTGACCGTCCCGTCGTTGCTTATGAGGACGTTGCCGGGCTTGACGTCACGGTGGATGACACCGTGGCGGTGAGCGTAGGCCAGGGCGGCGGCCACCTCGGCCCCGATGGCGGCAGCCCGGTCGGCGGGCAGGGGGCCCTCCGCCTTGAGGATGGATGACAGGGGATGGCCGTCCACGTACTCCATCACGATGAAGTAGGTGCGGTCGGCCTCGCCCCAGTCGAAGATGGGGACGATGTTGGGGTGGCTCAGGTTGGCTGCGGCCTGAGCCTCCCGCCGGAACCGGGCCACGAACGAGCGGTCCACCGACAGCTCGGGGAAGAGGACCTTGAGAGCCACGGGACGGTCGAGCAGGAGGTCACGGGCCAGGTAGACCTCGGCCATCCCGCCCCTGGCCACTTGCCGGACCAGCTCGTAGCGGCCGTTGTAGACCGGCGACTCGGTGGCCATGACAATCAGAGCCTAGGGCGGGCCCGGGGGGGCGACGGCGGATAGGGACGGTTCAGGAGGGGCGCTCTCACGGCGTCCCCAGAGCGGCAGAGATGACGGCCTTGACGATGGGCCCGGCCACGGAGGCGCCAGTGGCGCTGGGTGCCTGGTGCGGGACGACCACCGCCACCGCCACCTTGGGCGTCTGGCCCGGGCCGGCGGGCCCGAAGGCGATCATCCAGTCGTCGGTGTCGTTGTTGCCCGGGCCCAGCTGGGAGGTCCCGGTCTTGGCCGCCAACTGGACCCCGGGCAGGGCGATGTCGGTGGCCGTCCCCCCGTTCACCACCCCCACCATGAGCCTCTTCACCTTGCGGGCCGTGGCAGCCGAGGTGGGCCGCAGCCAGGGATGGGGGGTCCACTGCTTCACCAGGTTGCCCTGGTTGTCGCGGATCTGGCTCATCACGTGGGGGGCCATCATCGTGCCGTGGTCGGCGATGGTGCCGGCCACCAGGGCCATCTCGAGCGGGGTGGCGGCCACGTTCTCCTGGCCGATGGCCGAGAAGGCCAGGCCGGGGAGGTTGTTGGCGAAGCTGGAGGGGGCCGGGAAGTTGGAGGGCACGGGGGGCGGGGACACGTCGAGCGGGGGCGTCTTGTTGAAGCCGAAGGCGTCGGCCTCGGCGGCCAGGTTGCTCGCTCCGAGGGCCAGGCCGATCTTGGCGAACCCGGTGTCGCAGGACACCTTGAGCAGCGCGGGCAGGGTGCCGCCGCAGACCTCGTTGTCGTAGTTGTGGAAGGTGTTGGTGGTATCGGGCAGTTGGATCTGGGAAGCAGGGCGGATGCTCTTGTGGGCCAGGGCCGGCTTGTGGTCGTAGACCGCTGACGAGGTGATGACCTTGAAGGTGGAGCCGGGGGGGTAGCGCACCCGGTAGGCGGCGGGGACGAGGGGCTGGCTGGGGTCCTTCAGGTACGTGGACCAGGCTCGGTGCACCTCGGAGGAGTCGTGCGAGGCCAGCTTGTTGGGGTCGAAGGTGGGCTGGCTGACCATGGCCAGGATGGCGCCGGTGCGGGGGTCGAGGGCCACCACCGCCCCCTGCCGGTTGCCCAGGGCCCCGGCTGCCACCTGCTGCAGCTTGGAGGAGATGGTGAGGGTGACGTTGTCGACCCGCTGGGCGTCGGGTGTGAGGAGGTCCGAGAGGTGCGTGATGGGGGCATTGCGCCCCGAGAGGTACTGGTCGTAGGTCTGCTCCACACCGGTGAGCCCGTAGATGATGGAGAAGTACCCGGTCACGTCGGCGTACAGGGGCCCGTGGGGGTAGACCCGCTTCCACTTGTAGAGGTCGTTGGTGCGCACTGACTTGGCCACCACCACGCCATCGGCTGTTTGGATCACCCCTCTCGGGTGGGCGAACTCCTTCGTGATGCGCCTGGCGTTGCCGGGGGCATTGGCCAGCTTGGGGCCCTGGATTATCTGGAGGTTGTTGAGCTGCAGGAACAGGATGAAGAAAAGGACTATGGCCACCACCCCGAACCGCCTGATCTGCCTGTCCATGGGGCCTATGACCTCCCCGAGGTGGTGGTGGTCGAGGCCTTGTGGTGCGTCCGGCTGGGGTGGAACTGGGGGAGGCTGGCCGCCTCCTGGCGCAGGTTGGCCACGTAGCGGCGGGCGGCAGCCAGCGAGGGCTCTTGCATGCCGGCCCGCAGGTCCGGGCGGCGCGAGGGGAGGACCTCACCGGTGGTGAGGCTGGTCCGGTCCACGACGTGGGGCTGGAACCAGAGGAAGCCGCCGGGGCGACCCTGGTAGATGGCCACCCGCCGGCCGGCCAGGCCCACGTAGTACGACCCGGTGGCGTACCAGGCCACCGCTCCCACCACGGCGGCGATCACCGCCGCCAGCAGCACCAGGAAGCCCACCACCCGCAAGGTGACGGGCCGGGATGAGCGGGGCGGGGCCTGCGGTGGGCGGAGGGGCCGGGGTTGGGTGGGGGAGGCGCTGGGTACCTGGACCCGGCTGGTGACCGGCGTACGGGTGGCGGTGGCCAGGGCTACCCCGGTGCCACCCGAAGCCGCCGCCGGGTTGGCGGCCTGGCTGGGCGGGGGGCCGATGGAGCCCCCGCCCGGGTCGGCCGAAGTGGGAGGCCCTGCCGGGCCGACGGCGGCCGAGGTGGTCCCGGCCCCCCCGCCCTCGGCTCCGGCGACCACATCCACCACGATCACGGTGATGTTGTCCCGTCCCCCGTGCTCCCGGGCCAGGGTGACCAGGTCCCGGGCGGCCTGGCCCGGGTCCTCCACCTCGGCCAGCACGGAGGCGATGTCCTCGTCGCTGACCTCGTCCACCAGGCCGTCGCTGCACAGCAGGATCCTGTCGCCGGTGACGGGCCGCAGCAGCCAGGCGTCCACGTCGACGGTGGGCTCGACGCCGATCACCCGGGTGATGATGTGGCGCTTGGGGTGGTGGGCGGCCTGGGCCGCGCTCAGCTCCCCGCTGCGGACCATCTCCTCCACCAGGCTGTGGTCGGCGGTGAGCTGGGTGAAGTCACCCCCGCTCAGCAGGTAGGCGCGGGAGTCGCCCACGTTGGCCACCGCCAGCTCCTCCCGGCCCTCCTCCTCCACCAGGGCCAGGGTGGTGAGGGTGGTGCCCATGCCCCACAGGTCGGAGTCGGCCTGGGCCTGCTCCCACACGGCCTGGTTGGCCGTCTCCACGGCCTCGATCAGCAGCCCGGCAGGGGGGAGCCCCTCCGCAGGGGGCTGGAAGGCCCGGGCCAGGGCATCGATGGCCGTGCGGGAGGCCACCTCCCCGCCGGCATGGCCGCCCATGCCATCGGCCACGGCGAACAACGAGCCCGTCTCCAGCACGCAGTCCTGGTTCACCTGCCGGACCCGGCCCACGTCGGTGGCCGAGCCCGACCGGAGCAGGGTCACCGACCCACCTCCAGCACGGTCTGGCCTACCTGGAGGCGATCGCCCCGGGCCAGGGTGGCCGGAGCGGTGAGCCGGCGCTTGTTCAGGTAGGTGCCGTTGGTGGACCCGAGGTCCTCCACCCAGACCTGGCCGTCCTCCCGCCAGAGACGGGCGTGGCGGCTGGAGGTGAAGCTGTCGAAGGGGAGGGCCACCCCGCACTCCTTCCCCCTCCCCACCGTGGTCTCCTCCGCCAGCTCGAAGGTCTTGCCCCGGTGCTCGGGAGGTTCGAGCACCGAAAGGCGCAGGGGCCCTGAGCCGTCCTCGGGACGGGCCCAGGGGGAGGGGGGCGGAGGAGCCGCCCGGTGGGCCACAGGCTCGCCGGCAGGCGCCGGGGCGGGCGCCCGGCGCCGGGGCGGGGCGCTCTCGGCCTGGTCGGCGCGGCTCCGCTTGACCTCGGCCCACACCGCCCGCAGCACGCGCAGGAAGAACAGCCACAGAAGGGCCAGGAGGCAGTACTTGAGTATCTGGAGCAGCGGCTCAGGGATCACTGGCCCTCGAAGGACAGAGTGGTCATGCCCAGGGTGATCTTGTCGCCGTCCATCAGCCGGCACCGGGTCACACGTTCGCCGTTCACCTTGGTGCCGTTGGTGGACCCCAGGTCCACCAGGACCACCTCGTCGCCCTGGCGGCTCACCTCGGCATGGCGGCGGCTCACGTTGGGGTCCTCCATGACCACCGTGCAGCTGGGCAGGCGCCCGAGCAGGACGGGCTCGTCGCCGATGCTGAGCCGCTGGCCGTCGGGCAGGACCAGGTAGGCGGGCGGGTACCCTCCCGGGGCCTGCCGCACCTCGGCCTCCACCTCGAAGATGCCGGCGGGCAGGTCGGGGGCCCGCTCCAGGGTCACCTCGACCGGGCCGAGAAAGCCGTAACCCTCGGTCTGGGCGTGCTCCCGGGCCGCCTCGGCCAGCTCCCGGGCCAGGGCCTCGGCGAAGGACTCGAAGCGCTCCAGGTCGGCCTCGGAGAGGGCCACGGTGAAGGCGTTGGGGGCGATGATGCCATGGACGCCCATGGTGCGGTGCAGGTCCATCTCGCGGGCCAGCCTCCGCCCGATCTCCAGGGGCTGGAGACCCCGGCGGTAGGCCTTGGCGAAGGCGCCTTCGACGAGACGTTCGAGCCGGCGCTCGAACTGCTGGAGTACCATGGTCTGCAACAGCCTACCGGTCCCCACAAGGGGTGCGTGGGCCAGAGTGGTCCGCGCTCTGGCCCCTGACGCTAACGTAGGCGGGCGCACTCGGGCGAGTGGCGGAATAGGTAGACGCGCAGGATTCAGGTTCCTGTGAGGGCAACCTCGTGGGGGTTCAAGTCCCCCCTCGCCCACGTCAAAGCCCTGGTAAAGGGGGGTGGGCGTGGGTCGGGACGGCCCCGGTCCGGCCCCACCGGGAACCTCCCGGGGCGCTGCCCAGCTGGCGGCCCCTACGGCATGCCCGGGCCCAGCCGGGCGATGCGCCGTCCCAGGTTGACGGCGTGGTCCCCCAGACGTTCGTAGAAGCGGGCGATGAGGGTGAGCTCGGTGGCCACCGGCACGGGCATGGTGCCCTTGGCCACCTCGGCGGTGAGGCTGGTGTGGAGGGCATCCAGCTCCTCGTCGGCCTCGTCCAGCTCACCGGCGGCGTCGGTGGCCCGGTCGGCATAGGCCTCGGCCACGAGGTGCCACATCTCCAGGCCCACCTCGGCCATGCGCTGGACAATGCCCCTGCTGCGGGGGGTCATGTCCCGGCCCAGGCCATGGCCGGCCCGCTGGGCGATGTGCTCGGCCAGGTCGGCGCTGCGCTCCAGCTCGGGGAGGATCTGGAGGACGGTGATGAGGTAGGCAAGCTCCTCCCGGGTGAGGTTCATGCGGTCCAGGCGCTCGCGCACCAGCTCCTCCACCTGGCGGGACAGCTCGTCGATCTCCTGGTCCCGGGCCACCAGGGCCTCTGCCCGGGCCCGATCCTGGTGCAGCAGGGCCTCCGTGGCGCCGGCCAGGCCCTCCCTCACCAGCGCCAGGAGGCGGGCGACCTCGCCGTCCACCTTCTCCATCAACGATGGCTCGGCTGCTCCTGGGGTCACCACCTCCCTACCCTACTGAGGCCGGTGCGGGCCGCCGGAGGACGGTGTCGCCATGGTTTCATCGACGCGCTACCTGCTGTTCACCTGAGGTTGAGGGGCCCGTCACCCGGGTCCACCAAGCTGTAGGGCGTGGACGACAAGAGTGGCCTGGCAGTAGGAACGGCGGGTCCGGCGGGAGTGGGCACCGCGTCTATCAACAATGGGGTGGTTGAGGCCCTGAACGGGGCCCGCATCGGCAGCTTCCACCTGCGCGCCGCCGCGGTGACGGGCATCGGCTTCTTCACCGACGCTTACGACCTGTTCATCATCGGGGCAGCCCTCACCATCCTGAAGGGGCAGTGGCACCTGACCCCCACCCAGGTGTCCCTGCTGGGCAGCACTGCCCTCATCGCCGCCTTCGTGGGGGCGTTCGTGTTCGGCCGGATAGCCGACCTGTTCGGGCGGAGGAAGATCTACGGGGTCGAGGCCGCCATCATGGTCATAGGGGCCCTGGCCTCGGCCTTCGCCCCCGGCATTGTCTGGCTCATCCTGGCCCGCTTCGTCCTCGGCATAGGCATCGGCGGCGACTACCCGGTGAGCGCCGTTCTCATGAGCGAGTTCGCCAACCAGAGGGACCGGGGCAAGCTGGTCGGGCTGGTGTTCTCCATGCAGGCCCTGGGCCTCATCGTGGGTCCGCTCGTGGGCATCGTGTTGCTGGCCTCCCACGTGTCACCGGCCGTCGCCTGGCGGCTCATGCTGGGCCTGGGAGCGGTGCCGGCGGGCGCCGTGATCTGGTTCCGCCGGCGCATGCCGGAGTCGCCGCGGTTCTCGGTGGGCGTCGAGGGCCGGGCCGACGAGGCGGCGATGGAGCTGGCCAGGTACTCGCACGGGCAGCTGGCCGTGGAGGGCGAAGGGGAGGCAAGGCCGCTCACCGGCGGCGTCAGGCGCCTGGGCTTGAGGGCTCTGCTCAGCGACCGGCGCATCCTGCTCACCCTGCTCGGGACGGCAGGCACCTGGTTCCTCTTCGACTACGCCTACTACGGCAACTCCATCTCCACCCCGGTGATCCTGAGCGATGTCGCCCCCCATGCCAGCCTCCTCACCACCTTGGAGTGGAGCCTGGCCATCTTCGCCATTGCGGCGCTGCCCGGCTACCTGCTCGCCACCGCCACCATGGACCGCATCGGCCACCGGCGCCTCCAGCTCATCGGCTTCGCCGTGATGGCGGCGTCCTTCCTGGCCATAGGCCTCGTCCCGGGGGTGGCGTCGGCGGCCATCCCGTTCCTGGCCGTGTACGCGGTCAGCTACTTCTTCTCCGAGTTCGGGCCCAACACCACCACCTTCGTGCTCTCCGCCGAGCTCTTCCCGGTGCAGGCCCGCACCACCGGCCACGGGCTGTCGGCAGGGACGGCCAAGGTGGGGGCCTTCATCGGGGTGTTCGTGTTCCCGCTGCTCACGGCCACCGCCGGCCTGAGGGGCACCCTCACCGTCACGGCCGCCTTCGCTGTGGTGGGCCTGCTCCTCACCCTCATCCTGCCTGAGCCGGCCCGCCGGTCCCTGGAGGACGTCTCGGGGGAGAGCCGGATCCGCCAGCTGGCGGCGCGGCGCTCTGGCCCGGGTGGCCCGGGAGCGGTGGTGCCCGAGTACGTGGCCAGCTAGCCCGTCAGCCTGCCAGCCGGCTCCCCCTCAGCCGGCACTGGGCGGCGGCTCCCAGGGCTCGGGCCGGGCCTGCCACCATGCCGACTCGGCCTGCCTGGTGACCTCCCGCAGAGGGAGGCCGGTGCGACGGGCGACCCGGGCGGCGTCGTCGTGCTCGGCCTTTACCCTCCCGGGGCTGACCTTCACCCTCACCGGGTAGCCGGCCACCTCCACCTCCTCGAGGGAGCGGGGGGCGGGCCATCGCTGCAGGGTCGTGCCCCTCACTCCCAAGGTGCCGGTCTCGGCCCGGAGGAGGCCGGCCAGGGAGCCGGCCAGGGCCGGGTCCGAGAGCACCGAGAGCACATGGCCCGGCCGGCCCTTCTTCATGGTGACGGGAGTCACCCAGGCGTCGTGGGCTCCCGCCTCCAGCAGGCTGGCCACGGCATGGGCCAGGACCTCGCCCGTGGCGTCGTCCAGGTTGGCCTCCAGCAGGGCCACGGGCTGGCCGGCGGGGAAGGCCGACCCGGTGCCGACCTGCCCGGCGGCTCGGCCGAGGACGACCTGGACGACGTTGGGCAGGCCGTCGATCTCCCTGCTCCCCGCCCCGTACCCGGTGGACTCGACCACCAGGGGCGGGAGGGGGCCGTAGCTGGAGGCCGTGGCCGCCAGCAGGGCGGCCCCCGTGGGGGTGGTTAGCTCCACCGGGAGGTCCCGGCCCTCGGTAGGCACCCCCTGTAGCAGCTCCAGGACGGCGGGGGCGGGGTTGGGGAGGAGGCCATGTCCGGCCCGGACCACCCCCATGCCGGTGGCCACGGGGCTGGACTTCACCGTCTCCACCTCCAGCACCTCCAGGGCAGCGCAGGTGCCGACGATGTCGACTATGGCGTCATGGCCACCGACCTCGTGGAAGTGGACCTGGGAGACCGGGCGGCCGTGGAGCCGGCTCTCGGCCCGGGCCAGGGCGGCAAAGGTGGCCAGGGAGCGGTCCCGCACCCGGGGGGGGAGGCGGGCCTCCTCGATCATCCCCACGATGTGGGCATAGGTGCGCACCACGCCGTCGTCCCGGGCCCTTACCACGGCCCGGGTGGCGGCCACACCCCCCCGCAGGACCCTCTCGGCCGAGAGCGACCAGCCCCGGAGCGGAAGGGGCTCCAGGATCCTGAGCACCTCGTCCAGGTCGGCCCCGCCGTCGAGGAGGCTGCCCAGGGCCATGTCCCCGGCTATGCCTGCGAAGCAGTGGAACCAGGCCACGGTGGCCGCCCGGGCCCCGGTGCCCGGCGTGTCGCTCACTGGAGGAGGCGGGCCACGGCGCAGGCGGCACCGAACCCGTTGTCGATGCCCACCACCGTCATGCCCGCAGCGCAGGAGGAGAGCATGGCCAGCAGGGCCGTGACCCCTTCCAGGGCGGCGCCGTAACCGACGCTGGTGGGGACGGCTACCACGGGTGCCGCCGTGATGCCCGACACCAGGCTGGCCAGGGCTCCCTCCATCCCGGCCACCACCACGACGGCATCGGCCTGGGCCAGGTCATCCACGTGGGTGAGAAGACGGTGCACGCCCGCCACCCCGCAGTCCACCAGCAGCTCGGGTCGGAGCCCGTAGGCCTCGAGGGTGGCCACGCACTCCCTGGCCACGGGGAGGTCCGCCGTCCCCGCCGTGATGACCATGACCCGCCCGGGGCGGGCGGGGCTCTGGCGCCAGGCGACGGTGGCCGGCCCGGCCCCGAGGCGCTCTCCCGCCCAGGTGACCTGGCCACCGGGGTTGGTGGCTAGGGCGGCGTCGACCTGGGCCTGGTTGGCACGCGACAGCAGGACGGGACCGCCCTGGGGCTCCGCCAGCAGCTCGGCCACGATGCTGGCGCACTGCTCGGGGGACTTGCCCGGGCCGTAGACGGCTTCGGCCACCCCCTGGCGTAGCCGCCGGTGATGGTCGATGCGGGCGAAGCCCAGGTCGGCGTAGGGCAGGCGGCGGAGCCGGGCCGCGGCCTGGTCGGGAGGGAGGGCGCCGGAGCGGACGTCCTCGAGGAGGCGGCGAAGGGAGGGCTCGTCCATGACCCCACTATCCTGCCCGTTCCCGGTCCCCTGCCCGGCCCCCGGGGGTGGGAACCATCCCGGTCCCGGCCGGTGGCGGAGGGGCGGGTGGCGTAGGCTGGCCGGCTGGAGGGATGGCAGAGCGGCCTAATGCGAGGCTCTTGAAAAGCCTTGGGCGAGAGCCCCGGGGGTTCGAATCCCTCTCCCTCCGCCCGCCCGTCCTGGCCAGGTGCCCGGGGCCTAGGCATCACCTCGCCGTGGACGGATGGGAGGCTCCTCATCGCCGCCCTGACCGTGGCCGGCCAGCCAGCGCCGGTAGCGAGGGGGGTCGGACCAGGCGCCGGTGAGGCGGTCGAACTCGGCCGCCTCGGGGGCCATCCAGTGCGTCCTGCCGGCCCGGGCCCCCGTGGAGGAGATGCCTGCTGCTCCTGGCACTTCGAGCACGTGCACGCGCCCGGGCATAGTGGGGAGCGGGTGCGGGCCCCTTCTCGCCAGGGCCACCAGGGGCAGGCGGTCCAGGGCCTCGTCCCGCCGCCGGCGGGACCCGCCGTAGAAGGCGGGGTCCTGCACCTGGGCCCACTTGTCCGCCCCCAGGATCACCGCGTCGTAGCCGGCGGCCAGGTCCACCACCAGCTGGGCTTCGCTCAGGACGACACCCAGCCAGGGGAGGCGCCTGGCCGCCTGGTGCAGAACGCCCAGGCGGTGGTGGAGGGCGGGGTGCTCGACGTGCTCCTTGGCCAGGGCCACCCGTGACACCACCAGGTCGACCCGGTCCAGGTCGAGCTCCTCCCGGGCGGCCTCGGCGATGGACAGGTGGGCGACGGTGAGGGGGTTGAAGGATCCGGGGTAGGCGCCGGTCCGCGTCACGGGGACGAGCCTCAAGCCTCGCCCCAGAGGCGCCTGGTCAGGCCCGACGCTCTGGCGATGGGCCGGCGCACCGCGGCCCGGACGGCCTCCTCGGTGCCGGCCAGGATCAGGCGCTGGCGGGCCCGGGTGGTGGCGGTCAGGAGGAGCTCACGGGTGAGGAGGCGGGAGGCCGGCCCGGGGAGGAGCACGGCCGTCTCGTCGAACTCCGAGCCCTGGGACTTGTGGATGGTCATGGCAAAGACTGTGTCGACGTTGAGGAGCCGGAAGGGGCTGACGCTTACGACCGAGCTGCCCTGGCGGAACGCCGCCTCCATGCCCCGGGCCCCGGCCACCACCAACCCGCAGTCCCCGTTGAAGAGGCCCAGGCTGTAGTCGTTGACGGTCACGATGAGGGGCCGCCCCACGTACCAGGGGCCCTGGGGGGGCAGCCAGTCGACGGTCTCCGCCAGCCGTTCCTCGATCCTCGTGCTCCAGGTGGATGCCCCGGTGGGCCCTCGCCGGTGGGCGCACAGCAGGCGGAACCGTCCCAGCTCCTCCAGGGCGCGCTGCCCGTCTCCGGCTCGAGCAGCGGCCAGCATGGGCGTGGCGTGAGCGGCGGCGGCGTCGAGGACAGGCGCCATCTCCGTCGGGGCGGCAGTGCCCACCTCCACCCGGAGCCAGCGGACCGAGGGGTCTCCGGAAGCAAGGGTGGCCACGACCCCGTCCTCGTCGCCCGCCCGGATGGCGGAAGACAGCTCAGCCAGGGTCCCACGGGAGCGGTGGTTGACCCGGAGCATGGAGATGCTGGTGGCGATGCCGGGCCGAGCCCGGCGCTTCCCGCTGTGGCCAGGCGGGTCAGGTTCGGGAGGTGGCGGCGGCCCTCCCCCGGGGCTGCCTCCCAGGGCCGGGCCCACCACGTCCCCGAGCACGGCGCCCGCCTCGACCGAGGCCAGCTGCCCGGGGTCACCGACAAGCACCAGACGGGCCCCGGGGCGCACCGCTTCAACCAGCCTGGCCATGAGCCAGAGGGCGACCATGGAGGCCTCGTCCACGATGACCACGTCATGGGGGAGGTGGTTGCGCCGGTTGTGGCGGAACCGGTTGGGCCTTCGGGGGTCCGGACCCAGCAGGCGGTGCAGGGTGGAGGCCCTGAGCGAGGCCAGCCAGGAACGAACCTGAGGGAGGGTGTCCATACGGCAGGCCTCGGCGTATATCGCCTCTTCCATGCGGGCTGCCGCCTTGGCTGTGGGAGCGGCAAGGGCGACCCGGGGCGGGCGGGAACCGGGCCACTGCTCGCCCAGGAGGGCCAGCAGCCTGGCGACGGTGGTGGTCTTGCCGGTTCCCGGCCCGCCGGCGATGACGGAGAAGTGGAGCCGGACGGCCGATTCCACGGCATCCCTCTGCTCGCCGCTGTCGGGTTCGGGGAAGAGGCGGGCCAGGCCCGGGGAAAGGGCTTGGTCCTGGGCCGGGAGGGGCCCCGAGCCCACCCGGGCCAGGATGTCGGCGGCCACCGCCACCTCGTCCCTCCAGTGACGGTCCAGGTAGAGGGCGGTGCCGACCAGGCGGAGGGGGCGGTCGTCCGGTCCCTGCTCGCCGGCCACCAGGGGGCTGGCCCGGACCCGGGCCAGCCACCTGGTGGGGTCGGGCCAGGGCAGGGAGGCCAAGTCCCCGTCCTCCTCGTCGCCGGCGATGGCCGTGAGGCGTACGGTGGCCAGGTCGACGTGAACGTGGCCGAGGCGCGGGGCGCGCACGGCCAGGGCCACAGCCAGGAGGACGTCCGGGCAGCTCTCGTGCCCGAGGCGCCCCAGGCTGCCGGCGACGTGCACGTCGGCGGGGCTGAGGACACCGGCCCGGTTGAAGGCACCGAGCGGGTCCTGGGGGGGCAGCCCGAGGGCGACGCCGGCACCCCTCTCGGCCGCCTCGGGGTCGCTGAGGGCGCCTGAGCTGGTGGTCATGGATGACCGTCTCCTCTGGCCCCCCTGTCCATGAGGTCGGACAGGTCAGCCACCAGGTGGGGAGGGACCTTCCAGGAGAAGACCCCGCATGGCTGGCCTCCCACGACGGGAGTGGTGGGCCCGAGCATGCCCCGCAGGAAGAGGTAGAGGACCCCACCCAGGTTCGCCTCCGGGTCGTACCCGGGGAGGCGCCACCGGAGGTAGCGGTGCAGGGCAACCAGGTAGAGGAGAGCCTGGAGGGGGTAGTGGGCCCTTTGCATCTCGGCCTCCAGGGCTGCCGGCCGGTAGTGCCAGGCGCTCAGGGGGGCGCCCTCTTCGCCCAGCCAGTTGGTCTTGTAGTCGACGACGTAGAACCGCTGGGCCTGCCCGGGGCGACGCAGGCGGAAGACCAGGTCCAGGCTGCCCGTCAGGTACCCTCGGAGCTGGCTGGCCAGGACGGGGTCCGCCAGGCGACGGGGGTAGTCCTGTAGAGAGCTCCCGGGCCCGAGGTGCCGGGAGAGGAGGTGGGCCATGTCGGCCGTGGCCAGGGCTGCCCGGGGATCGTCACCTCCGACCACCGGAAGCTCGAAGCCCATCTCGTCGAGGCGGTCGCCACGGGCCAGGTCCCGGAGCCGCACCCCGCCTGCCAGGTCGCCGAGGGGTGTCTCTATGGCGGCGGCCAGTCCGGCCGCCAGCATGCCCGTGGGGCCCGGAGGGGAGCCCTCCAGGTCCGTGTCCTGGCCTGCTGGGGGGGCGGGCATGCCCTCGGGGCCCGCCGGCTGGCGTCGGAGCTGCACGGGCCTGCGGCCGTGCTCAGTGGCGATGGCCGCCACCAGCTCGGCCTGAAGGTGGGGAGCAGCGAAATCGACCTGCTCCAGCACCCGGTGCACGAAGGAGCCGACCTCCCTCCCCCCCTTCAGGTCAGCGAGCAGGCACCGGGTGCTCCGGAGCTGGACCTGCTGGTCTTCAGGACCAGCCGTTACCGGAGCGGGCGCTGGAGGGGCGCCATCGGCGTCCGGCTCGTCGGTGAGGAGGGGGTCCTCGGGCTCGCTCCCGATGATCATGCCCTCGTGGTAGGGGGCGGTGATACCGCTGTACGAGGTGCGTCTCCAGCTGAGGTCGAGCCTGCGTCCGAGACGGGCTGCCTCCAGGCGCCCACGGGCTTCGTCCCTCGAGGTGCTCGAGGTGCCACCGAGCCTGGGTGGGGTAGATGGGAGCGGGGCGCATCGCTCGGCGCTGATGCCACCCGCCGACTCCTGGGCCCACTTGGTGACCAGGTCCCACACCTCGCCGTCCTTGGGCACCTTCCCCCTGGTCTTGACGCTGCCGTCCTGGTCGCGGGCGGTGAGCAGGCGCCCCAGAGGTGAGTAAGGGGCTTCCCCGGTCCTTGCCCACCAGATCACCACCTGGTGGCGGGCACGGGTGAGCGCCACGTAGAGGAGGCGCAGGTCCTCGCCGCGCTCCTCGGTCAAGGACAGCTCCTGGGGAGACGGGTGGTCGTTGCTGGTATCCCCCCCGCCGAGGTCGAGGTGGCGCCGCTCGTCATCGGGGTCGTGGAAGAGGACGGGCTTCCCCTTGCCCCTCCAGGCGGGCTGCTCCCACAGATAGGGGCAGTAGACGACCGGGAACTCGAGCCCCTTGGCCCGGTGGACCGTGAGCACCTGCACGGCCTCTGCGTCGGACTCGGTCCGCCGACTGCGCTCCTCGGCGTCGGTGGCCTCCTTCCCTGCCCGGGTGATGCGCCCGGCCAGCCAGGCCCGAAGGGCCGGGGCCCCCAGCTGGTGGGCGGAGGCCTCGGCGTGGAGCAGCTCGCCCACATGGTTGAGGTCCGTGAGCTCACGCTCACCGACGTCAAGCTCGAGCAGGCGGGGGGTGAGGCCACCTTCCAGGGACATGGCCCGCATGAGGGAGGCAACCCCCCGCTGGCGCAGGACGTCGGACCACAGGTGGAGGCGGCGGTACAGCTCCTCCCAGGTCGAGGCCTCGGCAGCGGCCAGTTGCTCTGCTGTCAAGCCCAGGAAGGGGGTCAGGGCGGCGGCGGCGGCCCGGGCCCGGTCCCCCGGTTGCTCCAGGGCCTCCAGCACCACGAGCCACTGTTGGGCGCTGGAGGTGGCGAACACGCTGTCGGTGCCGCTCACCACGGCCGGCACCCCGGCGGCCAGGAGGGCCTCCTGCACGCGGAGGGCGTGCCTATTCTGCCTGACTAGGACGGCCACGTCCCCGGGGAGCAGTGCCCGCCCTGGCGGGGCCCTGCCATCGGGGTCCCGGCGCACCAGCCGGGCATCGGAGTCCAGCAGCTCGACCACGTCGCGGGCCAGGTCGCGGGCCACCCAGTCGACGACGGCCGTCTTGCTTGGTTGCTGCTGCTTGGGCGTGACGGGCAGCCGGTGGTCGGCGGCGAAGACCACCCTGACCCGCAGGGCGGCGGCCACGGGGGCCCCTTCCAGGCCGGAGGCCTGGTGATCCTCGCTGGCCCGCACGGTCCGGTACGGGATCTCAGGATGGCCGAGGAGCAGGGGGCTGAGGACCCGGTCGCAGGCATCGAGGAGGGCCTGGTCGCTGCGCCAGTTCTCCACGAGCGTGAAGCGGTGCCGGGCGCACCGGCCCGCCTCCAGGTAGGCGAACACGTCAGCCCCCCGGAAGGCGAAGATGGCCTGCTTCGGGTCCCCGATCAGGACCAGGGTGGTCTGGCCCGAGCCGAAGGCAGCCTTCAGGATGCTCCACTGGATGGGATCGGTGTCCTGGAACTCGTCCACCAGCACCACCCGGTAGCGCTCCCGAAGGAGCCTACAGGCGGCCTCCTTGCTGGCCGGGTCTGCGAGCGAGGCCTCCAGGCGGACGAGGAGGTCGTCGTAGGTAAGGAGGTTGGCCTCGAGGAGGCGGAGGGAGACCTCGGCCCGGGCCTTCTCGGCCAAGCGCCGCAGGAGCCCGGAGCGGCTCTCGGAGGGCGGGGGATCGAGGAGGGCATCGGGGTTCCCGAGAGCGGCCCTCACGGCGTCTGCGGCCTCCTCCCTCGAGAAGGGTGGGCTCCCGTGCCTGAGGAGACGGCGCAGGAGGAGGTCGTCAATGACCTCCTCCACCATGTCAGCCGCATCCTCCGTCAGCTCGGCTCCGGTTGCCAGGTTGCCGGTCACCCCCAGCCCGGACAGGACCAGGTGGCAGAAGCCGTGCGTGGTGGTGATGGTGGCCTCATCGAAGGTGGCCAGGGCGTCGGCGAGGCGCCGGTGCCGGTCCCGGACCTGAGCCCGGTCGCCAGTGGCCAAAAGGGCGAGCACCCGGTCCCCTGGCGGGGTCCGGGCCCCTCCGTCCAGGAACGACGCCAGTGCCGTCTCGGCCGAGGCCAGGTGGGCCCGCACCCGGTCACGCAGCTCGCTTGTTGCCATCCGGGTGAAGGTGATGGCCAGGATCTCCGATAGGAGGCAGTGCCCCTCGGCCACCAGCCTGGTCACCAGGGAGGTGACGGTGAATGTCTTGCCCGTCCCGGCGCTGGCCTCGAGCAGGGTTATGCCGGGACCGGGCAGCGACCCGCACAGGTCGAAGGGCAGGGGCTCAGCTCGGGGTGGGGATTGGACCCTGCCGGAGGTGTCGGGTGCGGGAGGACCGCCCATCAGAGGCTTTCCCGCTTCTCGACCTCGAGGAGCGGGTCCCAGAGCCGGCGGGCCAGCCGCCCGAACCGGTGGTGCTCGTCCATGGCCCATCCCGGCCCGTCCTCATCGTCCCGAGGCGACGACTGGCACAGGGCGTCCAGGGGGGCCCCGGCCCCGAAGACCAGGACATGGGCCGGATCCCGGTTCTCACCGGGCGGGCCGTCCTGGGACCTCCATGCTTTCAAGCAGTCCTGGCAGGGGTCCCGTCTCTCCCTGCGGGCCTCGGCCCAGGCGGCCGAGGTCTTGCAGCAGAGGGGGAGCGGCTCGCGTAGCCCCCGGTCGTAGAGGTCCACGAGATCCTCCAGGGCCTTCAGGGCCTGGGCCTGCCTGGCCCGGGGTCCCCCCAGCAACGGGCCCAGGCGGGCGGCGTCGCACTTCGAGCTCCTCCCACCCCTCCTGCCGATGGTGATGGCCGATACCTCGAGCTCCGGATGGGCAGCGGTGAGGGCCAGGAAGAGGACCCAGGAGTCCAGTCGGTGCTGGGGCCCCAACCGGGCGTAGTGGGGCCGGAGGAGGGTCCCTCCCCTGACGCCGGCGACCGTTCCCACCAGGAGGCGGCCGCCCGGGAGGGGGACGTGTATGTCCATGGAGGTGGGCTCCACCCGGGAGCAGGGGAGCGAGAGCACCCTGTCCACCAGCGGCTCAACCTTGCCGGCCAGACGATCCAGCACCTCTTGGCCAAGGCCCCCGGGGGGCAGCAGCCCGCGGCCCCGCTCGGCGGCACAGGCCCGCTCCATGTCCACGCCCTCCAGCCGGGCCTGCAGCAGCCGGTCCCCCGCACCCCATTCCTCGAGGGCGTTCAGGGACAGGGGCACCGCCGCCCGGACGTGCTCCTTGTTCTCGGAAGGGTAGACCCCGATCCGGGACCGCAGGAACTCCTTCACGGGGTGCTTCGTGAACCGCACCAGGGAGTGAAGGCTCACCTCGGGGCTCGCCATGGGCCGGAGCGGCTGGGGCAGGAAGGGGGGCCTCGGCCGGCGGGGCCGGGCGGCCCGGCGCGCCCCCTCCAGGTTCACGGGGTCGTAGCCCCAGGGACCGGGGACCTTGAGGGCCCCGGGGAGGAAGTTACGCTGGTCGAAGGGGTGAAGGGGGTGCTCGACGACCACGGCTCGGCGAGCAGGGACAGGCTCCTCCAGCCGCACCGTGCGGTCCACGGTGTCCAGGAGCTCGGCTACCGGCACGGCAGGGGGGCGTTCCCGGTTGTGGCGCTGGTCCCTGCCCTCGTATGTGATCACGAGGTGCTGTGTGGCAGCCAGGACCGCATCGAGGAGCAGCTGGCGGTCCTCGCGGCGGGCATCCCGGTCGCCCACGACCGGGTGGGCCAGCAGCAGGTCGTCACCGTCCTGGTCCCGGCGCCGGGGGAAGGAGTCATCGTCCAGGCCCAGCAGGCCCACGACGCGGTGGGGGACCGAGCGCATGGGGACCAGGGTGCACACGGTCAGGTCGCCGGTGCGGAAGTTGGCTCGTGTGGGACGCCCCTGCAGGCGGGCCGCCAGGAGGGAGCGGACCTCGGCGGGCTGCAGGCAGGTCGCCCCTCCGCCCGACTCCACCACCACCTCCTCCAGGACCCGGCGGAGCTGCTCGTGCTGCCACCTCTCCCCCGGGCCGGCTACAGCCAGGCTCTCGGTGGCGAGCTCCAGGGCGCCCACCCACTCTGCCACCGGGCGCTGGCGGCTCAGCTCCCCGACGGCGGCGCGCAGCCGCTCCACCATCTCCATGAACCGCCCGGCGAGGTCGACCTCCGTGCTCGCCACGTCGTCAAGGGGCAGGACTTCCCCGAACAGCCTCAGGCTCTCCTCGGTCATGGCCACCCCCAGGGCCAGCCGGTCGATCCCCGCCCGCCAGGTGTTGGCATCCAGGCCTTCCAGGTGCCAGCGGGCCCGGTGGTCCCCGTCCAGGCCCCAGCGGATCCCGGCGGCCTCCACCCATCCCTCGATGCGGGACAGGTCCTCCTCGTCGAAGCCGAACTGCCGGCTCACGGGCTCGCGGGCGGCGAAGTCCAGCACCTGGGAGGTGGTGACCCGGCCGTCGGCGAGCTCCAGGAGGTGGGCGGCCACGGCCAGGAGGGGGTTGGTCTGGCGCAGGGACCGGTCTGCCAGGCGGACCCTGAGGGTGGGCAAGCGCCGGCCGTCCGAAGCTGGCTCGGTGCCCATCACCGCCTCCTCCCCGGAACCGAAGGCGGCATGGATGAGGGGGGCGAAGGCCTCGATGTCAGGGCACATGACTATGACGTCGCGGGGCTCGAGGCTCGGATCGTCGGCCAGCAGGTGCAGGATGGCGTCCCGCATGACCTCGACCTGCCGGTAACGGCCATGGCACGAGTGGATGCGCAGGCTGGTGTCATCGGGACGCAGCAGGGGCCGGGTGTCCGCCTGCCCCGGCCCCGGTGGTCCCGGAGGCGGGCGGTCGGCCCTGATGTCGGCCTGTATGAGCCCGAGCAGGGTCGGGGCCCCTGGCGGCACCGGCCGGTGCTCGCCGGCGACGACGTCTCGGGCCCCCAGCACCAGCTGCATCTCCCGGGCGTCCCGCCCCCAGGAGCGCAGCAGCGGGTTGGAGGGAAGGCACGCTGTGGGGTCCTCCTGGCGCGCCAGGCCAGCCAGCTGGCGGGGCGACATCCGGAGGGCGTCCACTTTCTCCCACAGCGCCGCAGAGGGGTGGAGCAGGAACAGGTGCACGTCCCGCCCCCGGGCCAGGGCTTGAAGGACCTGGAGGTGGCTGGACGGTAGCCGGGTCAACCCGAACAGGGAGATGCGGGCGGGCAGCTCGGCGAGGTCGGGCCGCTCGGCCAGGCGGGTGGCGGCCGTCTCCAGCCGCTCCGCCGGGCTGGGCGTGCCTATCCGGTCCCGCAGCAGGCGCCAGAGGTCGGCCTGCCAGCGATGGCGCCCGTCGTTGCCAGTGCCCTCGTAGGAGCCCCCGGCCCACGACAGGATCATGTGGGGCCGGTGCACGGAGTACTGGTCGAAGAGGTCGGCCAGGTGGCGTAGGGCCGGGTAGCGCCGGGGGCCCGGGGGCTCGGACGGGCAAGGCGACGAGCTGCGGAGGTGGCGGGCCAGGGGAAGGAGGCATTCGTCGTCCAGGTGGGCGTCGACTACGTCGATCAGAGGCCAGACGGAGCGCTCGGGGGGCCATGGGTCGGAGTCAGGATCGAACCCGCAGGCCCGGGCGGTGGCGGCTCCGATCAGGCTCCCCGGGAAGGGGAAGTGCAGGTTGGCGCAGACGCCGTCCCCCCGGTCGGGCCCGGCACCGAGGCGATGGGACAGCCTCTGCGTGAGCCACCTCTCGACCCCCCTGGTGGGCACAGCGACCACCTCCTGGGCCATGGGGTCATCGAGAGGCTCGAGCAGCAGGTCTCCGAGGGCGTCGACCAGGAGGTCGGCCCGCTCCGATCTGTGGACCACCAGCACCACCGTCAAGATTAGGAACGCCCGGTATCACTGAGCTCAGGCTGGTGGCGGAACGGGCCGGCCGGGGCGGGCCGATCACCCCGGGGCCCGGCCGGACTCCTCCTCCTCGGGCCAGGGGTCCACGCGTGGCACGATGCCCACGATGTTGCCGCTGGGATCCTCCATCACCGTGTACCTGGAGCGGGCGTGGCGTCCCCCCCGCTGGACGTCGACCTTGGTGCGGGCCAGATAGGCGACGACCAGGACCATGATGATGGCGAGGACCAGAGCCACGCGGCCGTCGCCGTAGCCCAGGCCGCCCAGGGAGGGGGGCTTGCCGAAGCCGTCGGCGACGGATGCCCCCAGGGGGCGGGTGACCACGTAGGCGAACCAGAAGGCGAAGGCCGGGCTCCAGCGCCCGCGCCAGTAGCCGATGGCTGGGACGGTGATGATGGCGGCATACAGGGCGATGGAGGGGAGGTAGCCGATGTGGAAGGTGACCGCGGTCAGGTCGCCGGCGGCCGTGCCCAGGGCGAAGGTGGCCACCACCGCCGCCCAGTAGAAGAGCTCCCGCCGGAAGGTGTCGATGGCATGGACCGACAGGGTGGGCTCGGTGGCGTTCCAGGTGACGAAGACGGCGGCGAGGACGATGGCGAAGAAGGGGGCCGAGATGAAGTAGGGGATCCCCATGCCCACGTGCACCACGTCGGCGGCCATGGTGCCGAAGATCCCCACCATCCCCACCGCGAACCAGTAGGTCCAGGCGAGGTACCGCGGTGCCCTCAGCTGCAGGACCATGGCCACCACGAAGCCGGCGAAGCCGAGCAGGACGGCGGGCACGGGGTGGATGGTGTGGACGAGGTAGTCCGACGTGGCTTCGCCCAAGGCCGTCGACACGCCCTTGCCCAGCCAGAAGTAGGGGGTCGTCCGGGGGACCTTGAGTTCGTGGCGCGTCCGCCAGCGTTGGGGGAGGGTCCAGGCCATGCCGGGAAGTTTGCCCGCAGGGGGCGGCCCTCTTGGTCGCGCCCCCGAAGACGGGAACCGCTGGTCGGCCGGTGAAGGGCAACGGTCGATGGGAGGCAGCGGTGCCGGGCTCGGACCTGCCCGCGGGGCCCCGGCCCGATCGGGCAGGTGGGCCGCCCGGGGCTCGAACCCGGCACCTTGGGATTAAAAGTCCCCTGCTCTACCCGATGAGCTAGCGGCCCGGTCGCGATGCTAGGCCCACCGGCGGGGACCTCTTGGCCCGGGCCGCCCCCCCGGCCGGTGCCCTCGCCCGCCGGCAGGTGCCCCCCCGCCTGCAGGTGCCCGCCCCCCGCCGGCCGAGCCATGCCAGCGGCGGCCTGCGCCGGCCGGTAGGGGAAGGCAGCGCCTCCAACTTTGAACTCCGGATGTCGACGGACTAGCCTGTTCGGCCTAGAGCACCGGACCTCAAAGGAGGGGACGATGGGAGCTTGGCGCCGGCACGGGGGACGTTGGGCGGTGGCATTGGCAGCGGCCTCGTTGCCCCTGGCAGTGGCGCCCGGGGCGGCCCATGCCTCAACCGGCCATTCCCGGCATGGGACCGGGCACCGTCCGGGCGGGAAGGGTGGTGCCGCCGGTGAGTTCGTCCATGCCCCTCTCCCGCCTCCGCCGCCCGGTTCGACCAGCACCTACAACCAGGCCGCCGAGCCTCAGATCCGGGCCGCCCGGGACGGCTCCTTCTTCATCTCGTCGGAGAACGGCCTGGGCGCCGGAACCGACGCCTGGAGGTCGACCGACAACGGCCTCTCCTACACCTCCCTTCCCCAGCCCAATGCCATCTCAGCCGTGAGCGGGGCCACCGGTGTCGCCCCCGGCGGCGGCGACACCGACCTGGCCACCGCTCCGGTCAAGAACAGCTCCGGCACCTACAACATCTACGTGGCCAGCCTCACCCTGGGTGACGTGACCGTGAGCGCCTCCCAGGACGCGGGGAACACCTGGACCAGCAACGAGCTGTCGGCCACCGTGCCGGCCGACGACAGGGAATGGATCGCCCCCTACGGGGCCAACGGCTTCTACGTCTCGTACCACGCCATCGGGGCCGGGGACGAGATCATCGTCAACGAGGGCCAGACGGTGAACGGCGTCCCCACCAGCGTCGACACCTACGACGCCATCAACCCGGCCCAGCCCAGCATCTACGCCGCCACCATGGAGGGCAACGAGATCGGCAACATCGCCGTGGACCAGAGGACCGGTGACGTCTACCAGATCTTCGTCGGCTGCCCGCCCGGGGTCAGCCAGGTGGTCACCTGCTCCAACCTGAGCACCGCCTACATGGCGGTGGGAACACCGACGGGAGTGAGCGCCGGGGGCGAGCCCGTGCTCAGCTTCACCGACTACGTGGTCTACAACGGCAACCCCAACCAGGGCCTCGACAACAACTTCCCCAACGTGGCGGTGGACTCGGCCGGCAACGTCTATGCATCGTGGTCCAACGACCACAACGTCTACGTCAGCTACTCCACCGACCACGGCCAGCGCTGGAGCAAGCCCGTCAAGGTGAATTCCGGGTCGGCCACCACGGCCATCTACCCCTGGATGGCGGCAGGGTCGGCCGGCGAGGTGGACATCGTCTACTACGGCACCCCGGCAGCGGCCAACTACCAGACCTGCGGCAGCACCGGCACCTACACCTGCCAGAACGAGCCCTGGTACGTCTTCTTCTCCCAGGACCTGAAGGTCCTGAAGGGCGGGGGCTGGACCCAGCACCAGGTCACGCCGGTCGTCCATTACGGCGGAGTCTGCCAGGGCGGGGTCTCCTGCACGACCAACGGGAACGACAACCGGGACCTCTACGACGACTTCGGGGTGGCCGTGAGTCCGACCACGGGGTTGGCCTCCATCGCCTACTCGGACGACCAGTACTCGGACAACGTGGGCACGGCCAACGCCGGCGAGTGCACGTCGGCCGAGACCAACACTGTGTCCTGCGACCACACCGACTACGCCACGCAGGTGTCCGGGACGTCCATCGGCTGAGGGGGATGGGCCAGGCCCGGCCGGGGTACCATCGCGGCCATGGAACAGTCCGCCGCCCGCGAGCACCTGGAGAGCGAGCGAGCCAGGTTGGCCGGGCTGCGGGACGAGTTCGAGCGGTCCGGCCTCACCAGCGAGTCAGAGAGTGCCAACCTGTCCGAGCTGTCCGGCTCTGACCAGCACCAGGCCGACGTGGGGACCGAGACCTTCGACCGGGAGCGGGACCTCTCCATCTACGAGCAGGTCTCGGCCGAGCTGGCGGACGTGGAGCATGCCCTCCGCCGCCTGGAGGAGGGTACCTACGGGACCTGTGAGGCCTGCGGCAGGCCCATAGCCTCCGACCGCCTGGAGGCCATACCTGCGGCCCGGCTGTGCCTCGAGGACCAGGAAGCCGCCGAGCGGGAGGCGAGGAGCGCCTCCGGTCAGGCTTGAGGGCCGAACCCGGGGACAGACGGCCGGCGGCCACGCCGCTGGGAGCGGGTGCCACTCCTGATCAGGTGTCTAGGTCGGCCTCGGCCCCCATGGCCATGAGGTAGCCACGGGCACGCTCGGCCCTGGGGTAGCGGTTCACCAGGGACCAGAAGCGCCGATCATGGCTCGGGGTCACCAGGTGGGCCAGCTCGTGGACGATGACATAGTCCAGGACCCAGGGGGGGACCGAGGTGAGGCGGGAGGAGATCCTCACCGTCCCCTCAGCGGGGGTGCACGACCCCCAGCGGCAGTGCTGGTTGTCCACCCAGCGGATGGTGCTCGGGAGGGGAAGGCGGTGCCGCCGGGCCAGCTCCCGGGCTCGCGTGCCGAGATCGATCCGGCTGGCCTGGATCCTTCGCTCCACCCTCGCCACCATCTCGGCCACCCACCGTTGCTCCTCGGCCTTGGTCATGGTGGCCGGGATGCTGACCCTGAGGACGTCCCCGACCCGGCGGGCCTGGACGGTGCGGTGACGGCGGGGGCTGCGGACGACCTCGACCTCCACGGCGCGACGCTAGCCTGTCGACGGGCCGGGGCGGAGGAGAAAGGAGCGGGAGCAGGCGTGGCGCTGCCCTTGGACAAGCTGGGGACCGTTTACCCCGAGCGGGTGGAGCCGATCGACCCCGAGCGGGCCAGGGCCTATGCCGACGCCACCAACGACCCCAACGAGGCGTACCGGTCGGGGAAGCTGGCCCCTCCCCTCTTCGGGGTGGTGCCCACCTGGGAGGCCATGGGCCTGGCCGCCGGGGACGTGGTGCCCGCCGAGGCCCTGATGATGGTGGTGCACGGTGAGCAGGACATGCACTTCCACCGGCCATTGGTGCCCGGGCGCTCCCTGGCTACGCGGGCCCAGGCCCACAGCGTGCGGGTGGGGCCATCGGGGACCCGATTCACGATCCTGGTGCGCAGCACCGACGCCGAAGGGGGCGAGGCGGTCCTGGACCAGTACGTGACGCTGTTCATAAGGGGCATGACCGGGGGGGGAAGCGCTGGTCCCGACAAGCCGAGCCACACCTTCCCCGAGGGGGCACGCTCTTCTCCGGTCGGCTCCCACACGGTGCACGTGGACGAGGACCAGACCTACCGGTACCGCGACGCCTCCGGGGACCAGATGCCCATACACGTGGACGAGGACTTCGCCAGGAGCGTGGGCCTGCCCGGGATAATCGCCCACGGGCTTTGCGTCATGGCCATGTGCGGCCAGGCAGTGATCCGCTTGGCAGCCGGCGACGACCCTGCCCGCCTGGCCCGGCTGGCGGTGCGGTTCGGCGGCTTCGTCTTCCCCGGGAACGACCTGGTGACCACCGTCTACGACGCCGGGCGGGTGGACGGAGGCCACGCCTATGCCTTCGAGGCGTCAAGTGGGGGCCGGACGGTCATCACCCACGGCCGGGCCGAGGTCCGGGACTAGCCGGGAGGTCCCTCGTGGCCGTCCTGCGTCTGTTTGCCGCCGCCCGGGAGGCCGCCGGGACCGGCCGGGCCGAGCTGGCGGGGGCCACGGTGGGCGAGGTCCTGGCCGAGGCCAGAAATAGGTACGGGGGGCAGTTCGCCGGGGTGCTGGCCGGGAGCCGGGTGTGGCTCAACGGCCTGCCGACGGGGGAGGAGGCTCCCGTGAGTGAGGACGACGAGGTGGCGGTGCTGCCGCCGGTGTCGGGAGGCTGACCCAGCCGGGGCCTGGCACCAGGCCCCGGCCCCGGCTGGCTCGGCGCTCAGCCCTGCTTGGTCTCCCAGAAGATCTTGTCGATCTCGGCGATCTGGTCGAGGAGGTCCTGGGCCACGGCCACGTCCGTGCTGTGCTTGGACTCGCCGGCGGCCTTGGTTGCCTTCCAGAACAGCTGGTGCAGCTGGGGGTAGCGCTCCAGGTGGGCAGGCTTGAAGTAGTCGGTCCACAGCACCCAGAGGTGGTGCTTCACCAGCTCGGCCCGCTCCTCCTTTATCTGGACGGCGCGGGTCTTGAAGACGTTGTCATCGGAGCTGTGGAACTTCTCCATGATGGCCTTCACGGACTCCGCCTCGATGCGTGCCTGCGCCGGGTCGTACACCCCGCAGGGCAGGTCGCAGTGGGCCTGAGCGAGGCGGGGAGGGCTCAGCCGATCTACGAGGGACAGTAGGCGTATCGACATGCGCATGCCGTGCTCCTTGATCTCGGGTTGACCCACTCACCCTACCCTGCGGTCCGTGAAGTTCACGGTGGGGCTGGTGGGAGGGGCGGTCGCCGTCCTCCGGTGGGCGGGGCTGGACCGGGTGGAGGTGGTGGGAGAGAGCATGGCCCCCACCCTCCTGCCCGGGGACCGCCTCCTCGTGGCCCGCACCAGGCGGGTGCGGGCCGGGGACCTGGTGGTGGTGGCCGACCCCCGGGTGGGGGACCGGGACCTGGTCAAGAGGGTGGTATGGGCGGGGGCGGGCTCGGGCGGTCGCCCGGTGGTGTGGGTGGAGGGGGACAACCCGGGGGCCAGCACCGACAGCCGGACCTTCGGCCCGGTGCCCAGGGACCGGGTAAGGCAGAAGGTGGTCTGGCGCTACGGACCCCCGGCCAGAGCCGGAAGGGTGGCCCCGGGAGGCCGAGCCAGGGTGGGGGCCCGCCGGAGCTGAGGCGGGGGCCGCCGGCCGGCGACGGGGCCGGCGGCCGGCCGGGGCAGCGGGGGGCGGGGCGGTCCGGCCGGGGCGAGGGCCCGGCCCCCTCCCGGACTCTCGATAGTTTCGCCTGCCACGATAGGGTGGCCGCCGGTGCGGCGCCTGGCGGTCCTCTCCTTCCATACGTCGCCGCTGGCCCAGCCCGGGACGGGCGACGGCGGCGGCATGAACGTCTATGTCCTCCAGCTGTCCACCGCCCTGGCCCGGGCGGGGGTGCACTGCGACGTCTACACGCGGGCCTGGTCGGAGGAGCTGCCCCCCTCGGTGATGGTCGAGCCCGGGCTGGCGGTGCACCACATCCCCGCCGGCCCTCTGGAGCCAGTGCCCAAGGAAGCGATGGCCGACCTGGCCGGGGAGTTCACAGCGGGGGTGCTGGCCCGGATGGGGGCCGGCGGCGAGGGCTGCGTGCCCGATGCGGTCCATGCCAACTACTGGCTCTCGGGGCTGGCCGGCCATGTCATCAAGCACGAGCTGGGCGTCCCTCTCGTGTCCACCTTCCACACCCTGGACCGGGTGAAGGCCGAGGCCAGCATGGAGGAGGTGGTGGCCTCGGAGCCGGCCCGCAGGGCGGAGGCCGAGGCGGAGATCATCGCCTGCTCCGATGCCGTGCTGGCCTCTTGCGCCGCCGAGGCCGACCAGCTCGTCCAGCTCTACGGCGCCCAGCCCGAGCGCATCGAGCTGGTCGCTCCCGGGGTGGACCACGCCTTCTTCGCCCCCGGTGACAAGGCCCAGGCCCGCCGGGCGGTGGGTCTGGCCGAAGGAGGCCATCTGCTGGCCTTCGTCGGGCGCATACAACCCCTGAAGGGTGCCGAGGTGGCGGTGAGGTCCCTGGCCGCCGTCCGCAGGAGCCTGCCGGCCGAGCTGGTGGTGATCGGGGGCCCCAGCGGGCCACAGGGGGAGGCCGAGCTCAGCCGGTTGAGGTCCCTGGTCGGTGGCCTGGGGCTGGGCACGGCCGTCCATTTCGTCGAGCCCCAACCCCACGAGCTCCTTTCGACCTGGTACCGGGCCATGGACCTGTGCCTGGTCCCCAGCCGGTCCGAGTCTTTCGGCCTGGTGGCCCTGGAGGCGGCCGCCTGCGGGGTGCCGGTCGTGGCCTCGGCCGTGGGGGGCCTCCTCTCCCTGGTCGATGACGGGGCGACGGGCTACCTGGTCGAGGGGAGGGACTCGGTGGCCTTCGCCTCCCGGGCCGTGCAGGTCCTGAGCGACCCCGGCCTGGCCCGGGCCCTGTCCCGCCAGGCCGCGGCCCGGGCCCGGCGCTACAGCTGGTCGGAGGCCGCGGCCCGGCTCCTCGAGCTGTACCACCGGCTCACGGCCCGCCGCCTCGTGGCCTGCGACTAGCCCGGGCCTCGGGCCAAGGGGCCCGGCCTGGACCCGGGGCTTGGCGGAGAACCGTCTCGCCGACCCCATCCACGGACCCGGGGGCGGGGCAGCTCCCTGCGCCCCCTCCCCGCCCCTTCAAGAGCCGGCCCGAGGAACCTCGCCGACCTCGCACTTCCCCGAACGGGGCCAGGCTACGCCCCTCGGACCGACCTGAGCGACCGTAGTGCCATGGAGGCGGGCCGGCAAGAGACCACGTGGAGGGGGCCTGCGGGCTCGTGGCCCGGTTCCGCTTTCCCATCCCCTCCGGGCAGGCGTACAGTCAGGGGCGCGGAGAAGGGGTGATTCCACTGACAGGTCCACAGCACACCCGGGCTCGCTACCTCACCGTGGCCGAGGTGGCGGCCACCTTGCGGGTCTCCAACATGACCGTCTACCGCCTCATCGGCTCCGGCCAGTTGCCGGCGATCAGGGTGGGCCGGTCCTACCGGTTGCGGGAGGAGGACGTGGACAAGTACCTGGTCGAGAGGTACACCGAGGCCGGCTAGCACGGGCGGGGGCCGGTCAGCCGGTCCACCGCCTTGTGTAACCCCGGCCCGGCGCCCCCAAGGCAAGCGCCCTGGGCCGGGAGCCCCTATGGTCGTCATGACGCTGCCATGAACCCGACCATCAGCTTCCTCACCGACTACGGGCTCGCCGATGAGTTCGTCGGCGTGGTCAAGTCCGTGCTCCGGCGCCTGGCCCCGGAGGCCTTGGTCGTGGACCTCACCCACGACATCCCTCCTCACGACATCAGGGCCGGTTCCCTGGCCCTGCGCCGGGCCGTCTCCTGGTTGGCCCCGGGGGTCGTGCTGGGAGTGGTGGACCCCGGGGTGGGTACGGCCCGGAGAGCCCTGGCCGTCGAACCGGCACGGGGCGACTCGCTGCGCTTCGTGGCCCCCGACAACGGGCTCCTGATGCCGGCCCTGGCCGTCCTGGGCGGGGCGGCCCGGGCCGTCAGGCTGCCTCCCGCCCGCTACCCGGTCTTCTCGGACCCAGCCGTCGGTGGTGGGCCGGCCGCCGGTCCGACCTTCGACGGACGCGACGTGTTCGCCCCGGCGGCCGCCGCCCTGGCCAGGGGGGCGAACCTGGACGACCTGGGCGAGGAGGTCGACCCCGCCAGCCTGGTCCCCGGCCCGCAATCAGCCCCGAGGCCGCTTCCCGACGGGGTGGCCTGCGACGTCCTGTGGGTGGACCGGTTCGGCAACGCCCAGCTGGACGTGCCCCCGAGCGAGCTGGACCGGCTGGGGGCGGCGGTGGAGGTCCACCTGGCCGGCCGCCCGGCGGCGAGGGCCCGCCGGGCCCGGGCCTTTGCCGACCTCGCCCCCGGTGAGCTGGGCCTGGTGGTGGACTCGAGCGGGTTGCCGGCACTGGTGCTCGACCGGGCGCCAGCGGCGAGCCGCCTGGGGATCTCCCCGGGCACCGAGGTCGTGCTGCGCCGGCCGGTGGGGCCGGGTTGACCGGCGACCGAGGGCCCGGCCGGCGAGCACCCCTGGTGGGGACGGCCCAGTCACGGCAGTGAACCTGGCTGAGCTGGCTCAGCGCCACCCATCGGGGGCCATGGCCCTCCGGTGCGGCAGCCGGTCCTGGACCTGGGGCGAGCTGTGTTCCGAGGCGGGGGGGTGGCAGCGGGGCCTGGCTTCCCGCGGGGTGGGTCCCGGCGACCGGGTGGCCATCGTGGCGGGCTCTCAGGCCCTGTTCGTGGCGGCTTACCTGGGGGTGCTGGCGACGGGGGCGGTGGCCGTCCCCCTCAACCCGGCCAGCCCTCCCGCCGAGCTGTCCCGGGAGCTGGCGGCGGTGGGGGCCAAGGCGGCCGTGGGAGACCCCGGAGGAGCGGCAGCCCTGGCCGACCTGGGCAAGGCCGGCGCCGGGCCGGGCCATGTGCTGGTCCCGGGCTCCCCGGCCGAGGCAGGCCCGGGCTCGAGCGCTCCCGGTCCAGGGGCCCTGGAGCCGGTCCCCAGGGAACGGGACGACCTGGCCGTCCTGCTCTTCACATCCGGGACGGCGGGCAGCCCCAAGCCGGCCATGCTCACCCACGGCAACCTCCTGGCCAACCAGGACCAGGTGCTGGGAGTGCCTGCCCATGCCATCCACCCGGATGACAGGTGCCTGGCCGCCCTTCCCCTCTTCCATATCTACGGCCTCAACGTGGTCCTGGGCTTGGCCCTGGCCACCGGCGCCGGACTGGTGCTTCTGGCGCGGGGAGGCCCCTCGGAGGCCCTGGCCGCCGTCGAGGAGCACCAGGTGAGCGTGGTCGCCGGCGCGCCGCCCATGTTCGCGGCCTGGGCCGGGACCGGGGAGGCGGCGGTCCTCCGCTCGGTCCGGCTGGCCGTGTCCGGGGGCGCCGCCCTGCCCCGGGAGGTGGCCGAGCGGTTCACCGACCGCTTCGGGATACCGCTCGGGCAGGGCTACGGGCTCACGGAGGCATCACCGGTGGTGGCCTCCACCCTGGTCGATGGCCGGGCAGGCCCGGGCTCGGTGGGCGCACCCCTTCCGGGCCTGGAGCTGCGGCTGGTGGACGAGGGCGGGGGCGAGGCCCTGCCCGGGGACCCCGGCGAGATCTGGGTCCGGGGCCCCAACGTCTTTGCCGGGTACTGGGGCGCACCCGGGGCCACCGCTCGGGTCCTCGGTCCCGACGGCTGGCTGCACACGGGGGACGTGGCCGTGGTGGACGGGGCAGGGTCGCTGCACCTGGTCAACCGGGCCAAGGACCTGATCGTCGTGTCCGGGTTCAACGTCTTCCCCGGCGAGGTCGAGGCGGTGCTGGCCGCCCACCCCGCCGTGGCGGAGGCGGCCGTGGCAGGGTTCCCCGATCGGCGCTCCGGCGAGGCGGTGCGGGCCTATGTGGTGCCTGCCCCCGGAGCCGACCCGCCCGGCGAAAAGGAGCTGATCGACCACTGTGCCCGGTACCTGGCCCGGTACAAGTGCCCCGTGGAGGTGGTGGTGGCGGACGCCCTGCCCCGCATCGCCACCGGCGAGGTCCTGCGGCGAGCCCTGGGCCGGCCCTGACCTCGGCCTGTCCCATGGCGCAAGGCGTTCCTCACTATCCGGTGAGCCTGGTGGTGGCCGGGCGACCCTGCCTGGTGGTGGGGGGAGGGGCGGTGGCCGCCCGCAAGGCCGAGGCCCTGCTCCGGTGCCAGGCCCGGGTGCACGTGGTGGCCTCGCGGGTCGGCGCCGAGGTGCGGCGCCTCTCGGGGATCGTCACCGGCCCGGCCAGCTTGACGTGGGAGGAGAGACCTTGGCGGCCGGGTGAGCTGGCCTCCGGCCCGGCCGGGCCTGCCGGTCGGCGCTACTGGCTGGTCATGGTGGCAGTGGACGACCCCATGGTCAGCCGGGCCGTGGCCGACGAGGCCGAGAGGGCCGGGATGTGGGTGAACGTGGCCGACGATGCGGAGGCCTGCTCGTTCACCCTGCCCTCCGTACTGCGGCAGGGCCAGGTGACGGTCACCGTGGCCACGGCGGGCCAGAGCCCGGCCCTGGCCTCCTGGCTGAGGGACCGGCTGGCCGGTGAGGTGGGCCCCGAGTACTCCGTCCTGGCCGGCCTGCTCTCCGAGGCCCGGGAGGAGCTCAGGCAGAGGGGGAGGCCCACCTCCGGCCTCGACTGGCAAACTGTGCTGGACTCCGACATGCTCGGGTTGGTCCGAGCCGGCCGGGTAGAGGAAGCAAGGGAGCGGCTCAAGGCGTGTCTGTCGTTGTCGTAGGCCTCAACCAGCGGACAGCCCCCCTCGGGGTGCTGGAGCGCACGACGGTGAGCGATGCCGCCCTGCCCAAGGTCCTGCGCAGCCTCCTCGACCCGGGCAGCCTGTCCGAGGTCGTCGTCCTGTCCACCTGCGCTCGCACCGAGGTCTATGCCGTGGCCGAGAGGTTCCACGCCGGCCTGGCCGAGGTGCGGCGCCTGCTGGCCGACCTGAGCCTGAGCCGTCCCGAGGAGGTGAGCGACCACCTCTACTGCTACTTCGACGACGCTGCCGTCACCCACCTGTTCGAGGTCGCCGCCGGGCTGGACTCGGCCGTCCTGGGTGAGAGCGAGATCCTGGCCCAGGTGAGGCGGGCCTGGGAGCGGGCCAGGGAGGAGGATGCCGCCGGTCCCACCCTTTCGGACCTGTTCCGCCAGGCCGTGACCGTGGGCAAGCGGGCTCGTTCCGAGACCGGTATCGCCAGGGGGACGACGTCGATCTCCCAGTCCGCCGTGTCCCTGGCCCGCCAGCACCTGGGCGGCAGGCTCGAGGGCTCCTCGGTCCTGGTGCTGGGCACGGGGGAGATGGGGGAGGCGATGGCCACCGCCCTGGCCGGGGCAGGGGCCCGGGTCCTCGTCGCCAACCGCACCTGGGAGCGGGCCAGGGCCCTGGCCGGGAGGATCGGGGGCCAGCCCGTGGACCTCGGCCACCCGATGGATCCGGCCCGGCTCGGGGAAGCCCTCCTGGACGTCGACGTGCTGCTGGCCTCGACCAGCTCCCCCACCGTCATAATCGGGGCCGAGGAGCTGGCCCCGGCCATGGCCCTCCGCCAGCACCGCCCCCTCCTCGTGGTGGATGTGGCCGTCCCGAGGGACATCGACCGAGAGGTACGGGACCTCCCCGGGGTGGGCCTTCTCGACATGGAGGACCTGGCCGCCTTCGCCCGGGCCGGCGTGTCCGGCCGCCAGGCCGAGGTGGGCAAGGTGCGGGCCATCGTGGCCGACGAGGTCCAGCGCTACCTGGAGCGGCGGGCTTCCCGTACCGCCTCGCCCATGGTCTCGGCCCTCCGCCAGAGGGCCGAGACGCTGCGCCTGGCCGAGCTCGAGCGCTACCGGTCCCGGCTGGCTCGCCTGGGCCCGGAGGATCGTGAGATGGTCGAGGCCCTGACCCGACAGCTCCTGGCCAAGGTGCTGCACGAGCCCACCATGGCCCTCAAGGAAACGGCTGGCACGCCCAAGGCGGAGCGCCTCGGGGAGGCCCTGCGCACGCTGTTCCGCCTCTGAGGGCCGCCTCCCGCCCCCTCCGCCTCGCCACGCGGGGCAGCCCCCTGGCCCGCTGGCAGGCCGGGCGGGTGGGCGCCCAGCTCGAGGGCCTGGGGGCGCAGGTCCGGCTGGTGCTGGTCGACACCTCCGGTGACCGGCAGGGGGAGCGCAGCATCAGCGCCATCGGAGGTCAGGGCGTCTTCGTCAAGGAGGTGCAGTCGGCCGTCCTCGAGGGCCGGGCCGACCTCGCCGTTCACTCGGCCAAGGACCTGCCCTCCGCCCCCGTCCCGGGCCTGGTGCTCGCCGCCGTGCCCGAGCGGGGGGATCCCCGCGACGCCCTCGTGGGCCGGTCCCTGGAGCAGCTGGGACCGGGGGCCCTGGTGGCGACAGGGTCGGCCCGCCGCCGGGCCCAGCTGTCCTGGCTCCGTCCTGACCTGGCCTTTGTGGACCTGCGGGGGAACATCGGCACCCGCCTGGAGAAGGTCCCTCCCGGCGGGGCCGTGGTGGTGGCGATGGCGGCCCTCGACCGCCTGGGCTGGAGGGAGCGCGCTGCGCAGATCCTCGAGCCCGGCCTGGTGCTGCCCCAGGTGGCCCAGGGAGCCCTGGCTGTCGAGTGCCGGGAGGAGGACGAAGAGCTGGTCGGGCTCCTCGGGGAGATCGATGACCCCCTCTGCCGGGCCATGGTGGAGGCCGAGCGCTCCTTTCTCGGCGAGATGGGCGCCGGGTGCGAGCTGCCCATCGCCGCCCACTCCCGGCCCGTCCCTGACGGGCTGGAGCTGGACGGCCTGATCGCCTCACCCGACGGCAGGGTGCTCCTGCGCCAGCGGGCCACCGGTGACGACCCGGTCGCCCTGGGCCGGGAGGTGGCCCTGGGGTTGCTCGACGGTTGCGGCGGGCGGGCCCTCCTGCGGCGGCCCGGGCGACCATGACCGTCTACCTCGTGGGAGCGGGCCCCGGGGACCCGGGGCTGCTCACGGTGCGGGCGGCCGAGCTGCTCGCCCGGGCCGACGTGGTGGTCCATGATCGCCTGACCAGCGCTGAGCTCCTGGAGCTGGCTCCCCCCTCCGCTGAGCGGGTGGACGTGGGCAAGCAACCGGGAACCCCGGTGGACCAGGGCGGCATCAACCGCCTCCTGGTGGAGGCAGGCCGGTCGGGACGGTGTGTGGTGCGCCTCAAGGGAGGGGATCCCTTCGTGTTCGGCCGGGGGGGTGAGGAGGCGCTGGCCCTGGAGGAGGCGGGGGTGGCCTACGAGGTGGTGCCGGGCATCACCTCGGCGGTGGCAGCCCCCGCCTATGCCGGGGTGCCGGTGACCCACCGGGGCCTGGCGACCTCCTTCACGGTGGTGACCGGCCACCACCGCCAGGCTCTCGATGCCGAGGTGGACTGGGAGGCCCTGGCCAGGGCCGGGGGGACGATCGTGGTCCTCATGGGAGTGGCCCACCGGGGCCACATCGCCACCCGCCTCATGGCCGGCGGCCGGGACCCGGGGACGCCGGTCCTGGCCGTGCGCTGGGGGACGCGCCCGTTCCAGGAGGTGGTCCGGACCACCCTCGGCCAGCTGGGCCAGGTGGAGGTGAAGCCCCCTGCCACCATGGTGATCGGTGCCGTGTCGGCCCTCGACCTCGGCTGGTACTCCCGGCGGCCCCTCCTGGGCTGGAGGGTGGTGGTGACCAGGGCCCCGGGCCAGGCGGCGGCCCTGGTGGCCCGGCTGGCGGAGGCAGGGGCGGTGGCGCGCAGCATCCCGGTCATAAGCATCGAGGGCCCCGCCGACGGCGGGGTGGCCCTGGCCCGCGAGGCGGGGCGGGCCCGGGAGTACCACTGGGTGGTGTTCACCTCCGCCAACGCCGTCCGGCGCTTCCTCCCCCTGCTCCGCGACGCTCGGGACCTCGGTGCGGCCAAGGTGGCGGCCATCGGGCCCGCCACGGCTAAGGCCCTGGAGGAGCACAGGATCGTGGCCGACCTCGTGCCCGGCACCTATGTGGCGGAGGACCTCGTGGCGAGCTTCCCGCCGCCCCCGCAGGCAGGAGGCAGGGTCCTGCTCCCCCGGGCCGCCGTGGCCCGCGACGTGCTGCCCGAGGGCCTGCGTTCGGCGGGCTGGGAGGTCGTGGTGGTCGAGGCCTACCGGACCGGCCGTCCCCAGCCGGGGCCCTCGGCCGATGACCTGGCCTGGGCCAGGCAGGCCGACGCCATCACGTTCACGGCGCCCTCGACCGTGAACGGGTGGCTGGAGGTGGCCGGGAGGGAGGCGACGCCGCCCCTGGTGGCATGCATCGGACCCGTCACAGCCGCCGAGGCCGCGTCGCGGGGCTTGCACGTCGATGTGGTGGCCGGGAGCCACACCATCACCGGCTTGGTGGCAGCCCTGGAGGCGGAGGCTGCCCGGCGGGGGGGCCGTCGCGGACCCAGTCCGGACCGGTAGGAGCCCCAGAAGCGCTTGCCGTTGCGGCGAGGCGGTGTTAGCTTCCGCTTCTCACCCATAGGTGGTGGGGGCTCTGCGAGGGGTAGGCGGTCCCGGGGGACACGGTGCAATCCCCGTTCTCTGTCGCGCCCATGAGCGCAGTGCCACGAGAGCGAGGAGAGGGAGACATGAGAGAACGAAGGGGGAGGACCCACCGGCTGGGCCTGCGGGCCATGGCCGGGGGGGTGGGGGCGGCAAGCCTCATCGGGGGCCTCCTGGCCCTGCCCGCCACGGCAGCCCACGCCCAGACCAGCACCACCCGGCGCTACCAGGCCTCCGGGGTCCTGAGCGCCCACCGGGTGGGAACGGTGAACCTGAAGCAGCTGTCCCAGAACTACGCCGGCCGGGTGGCGGCGGCCCGGAGCGGGGCCTCGGCCAGCCAGGCCGGGCGCACCGTGCCCATGAAGCTGACCCCTGCCCGCCAGCAGGCCCTGCAGAGCCGGTCGGCGGGCATGCCCAAGGCCTTCCGCACCGCCGCGGCCGCCACGGCCACCTCCTCCATAACCGGCAACGTGGCCGGGGAGAGCGGCTTCACCGGGCTGACCGCTCCCAACAGCGCCTCGGTCAACGTTCCGTACCAGGGCATCCCCGACGTGACCCCTCCCGACCAGGGCCTGGCCGTCGGCCCCAGCTCGGCCGGGACCGTGGAGGTGGAGTTCGTCAATGATGCCCTTGCCATCTACAACACCCGCGGCCAGGCGCTCCTCGGGAGCATCCCCGCCTACGAGCTCTTCGGCCAGCCGGCCACGGCCGCCATGTCCGATCCCCGCGTCTACTGGGACCCGGGCAGCCACCGGTGGTTCCTCACCATGTTCGACGTGGGCAACTCGCAGAACCCGACGAGCACCCAGTTCATCGACGTGAGCTCGACCTCCGACCCGTTCGGCACCTACGCCACGTTCTCGATCGACACCACCGACTCGGGCCAGCCCAACTGCCCCTGCTTCGGCGACTACGACCAGATCGGGGCCGATGCCAATGGCTTCTACATCGCCACCAACGAGTTCGGGGAGACCTCGGGCTACAACGGCGTGATCCTCTACGCCATGTCCAAGCGCCAGCTGGAGGGCGACGCCACGAGCATGAGCGGGACCCCGCGGGTGGTGAAGTACCGGGTGCCGACCGACATCTTCGGGCAGACCTACCACCTGTCCCCGGCGTCGGTCCCCCAGTACGCCCACATGCCGAGCACGGAGTACTTCGTCGAGTCCAACGGTGACGCCCTCTACGGCCGGCGGCTCGAGGTCTACGCCCTGCTCGACACGTCCGTCCTCAACAGCGGGGGCACCCCCACGCTGGTGAGCTCCCCCGTCGGGGTGCACGAGTACGGCCAGCCGCCCAACGCCACCCAGAAGGCCGGGCCCATCCCTCTCGGCCAGTCCGTGGGGGACGGCGAGGCCCAGCTCGACACCGACTTCGACGCCGTCCAGGAGGTCACCTACACCCAGGGCAACCTCTACGCCGAGTACTCGACCATCGTGCCCTACCAGGGTCAGGAGCGGTCGGGAGCGGACTGGGTGGTGCTGAAGCCGTCGGTCTCGGGGAGCTCGGTGTCCGCCTCGGTGGTGAGCCAGGGCACCCTGGCTACCAGCCAGAACCTGCTCTACCCGAGCATCGAGGTGGCCTACAATGGCCTCGGCTACATGAACTTCGCCGTGGCCGGCGACTCGACCTACCCCACCCCGGCCTATGCGTACGTCCTGGGCACCCGGGGAGTGCGGGGCCGTGTCCACCAGGCGACGGCGGGGACGGCGCCGCTGGACGACTTCAGCTGCTACCCGTATTTCGGGTTCGGCACGTCCTGCCGGTACGGTGACTACTCGGCCGGTCAGTCCTTCGACCAGCGCATCTACATGGCGACCGAGTACGTGGGCCCCGTGCTGCGGGACAACTACACCGACTGGGACACCTACCTCTACAGCGCTCCCCGGCCCTAGCCGGCCCCGCGGGGCGAGCTTCCCTTCCCGGGCCGCGGCCTTGGTGCCGCGGCCCGGGAACGCGTCCGGGCCCGGACGGTGGCTACGCTTTGGGCCGTGACGTTCCCGGCCCGCCGTCTCCGCCGGCTGAGGAGGACCCCGGTCGTGCGGCGGCTGGTGGCCGAGGCCCGGCTGTCGGTGGACGACCTGGTCGCCCCCATCTTCGTGAGGGAGGGGATAGAAGAGCCCAGGCCGGTGGCCTCGCTCCCCGGCGTGATGCAGCACACCGTGGCGTCGGCGGTGAAGGAGGCCAGGCACCTGGCGGGCCTGGGCATCCCGGGCCTCATCCTGTTCGGCGTCCCGGCCACCAAGGACCCCTCGGGCTCCGGTGCCTTCGCCCCCTCCGGGGTGGTCCAGGTGGCCCTGCGCGAGCTGCGGGACGAGCTCGGGGACGAGATGGTGCTCATGGCCGACCTGTGCCTGGACGAGTACACCGACCATGGCCACTGCGGGGTGCTGGACGGCTCAGGCCGGGTGGACAACGACCGAACGCTGGAGCTGTACGGCCGGGTGGCGGTGGCCCAGGCCGCCGCTGGTGCCGACGTCGTGGCCCCCAGCGGGATGATGGACGGTCAGGTGCGGGCCATCCGGGACGCCCTGGACGGTGCCGGCCATCCCGAGGTGGCCATACTGGCCTACGCGGCCAAGTACGCCTCGGCTCTGTACGGTCCCTTCCGGGAGGCGGTGGACGTGAGCATCGCCGGGGGAGGCGACCGGCGCAGCTACCAGCTGGACCCCCGTAACCGGCGCGAGGCCCGCCTGGAGGTGGCGGAGGACGTGGCCGAAGGGGCCGACCTGGTGATGGTGAAGCCGGCTCTCGCCTACCTGGACGTCATAGCCGACGTGAGGGCGGCTGTGGACGTGCCCCTGGCCGCCTACCACGTGAGCGGCGAGTACGCCATGGTGAAGGCGGCGGCCGAGCGGGGCTGGATCGACGGCCCGGCCGTGCTGAGGGAGCACCTGACGGCCATCCGCCGGGCCGGTGCCGACCTGGTGCTCACCTACGCGGCGGCCGAGCTGGCCGAGGCCCTGCAGGCTTAGAGCGTGGGGAGCACCAACCGGGCTCTCTTCGAGCGGGCCTGCCGGGTGACCCCGGGCGGGGTGAACTCGCCGGTGAGGGCGTTCCAGGCAGTGGGCGGCTCCCCCTACTTTGTCGCCCGGGCGGAGGGCCCCTTCGTGTGGGACGTCGAGGGCCGGCGCTACGTCGATTACGTCCAGTCGTACGGGGCCTCGATACTGGGCCACGCCCATCCCGCCGTGGTGGAGGCGGTCAGCGCCGCCGCTCGGAGAGGCACGACCTACGGGGCCCCCACCGAGGCCGAGGTGGTGCTGGCCGAGGAGATCGCCCGGCGAGTGCCCGGTTGCGAGCAGGTCCGCCTGGTCGGGACGGGCACCGAGGCGGCCATGAGCGCCGTCCGGGTGGCCCGGGGGTACACGGGCCGGGACCGGGTGGTGAAGTTCGCCGGCTGCTACCACGGGCACGCCGACGCCCTGCTGGCCAGCGGCGGCAGTGGGGTGGCCACCCTGGGGCTGCCCGGCTCGGCGGGCGTGCCGGCGGGGGCAGTGGCCGACACGGTGGTCTCACCCTTCAACCGGGTCCCCGAGCTCGGCTCGGACGTGGCCTGCGTGCTGGTGGAGCCCGTCGCCGCCAACATGGGCCTGGTGCCCCCCGCGGAAGGCTTCCTCGCCGGGCTGCGGGAGGCCTGTGACAGCGTCGGGGCCCTGCTCGTGTTCGACGAGGTCATAACGGGGTTCCGGGTGGGGCGGGGCGGGGCTAGCGAGTGGAGCGGGGTCTGCCCCGACCTGTGGTGCTTCGGCAAGGTCATCGGTGGGGGCCTTCCCCTGGCCGCTTTCGGGGGGCGCCGGGAGGTCATGGAGGTGCTGGCCCCGACAGGGCCCGTGTACCAGGCCGGGACCCTGTCGGGGAACCCGCTCGCCACGGCGGCGGGCCTGGCTGTTCTGGGGGAGCTGGGCCCGGAGGCCTATTCCATCCTGTCCGCCACTGCTGCCGAGCTGGCCTCGGGCCTGCTGGCGGCGGCCGGCCGGGCCGGGGTCCCCCTCCAGGTCCCCCGGGTGGGACCTCTGCTCGGGCTGTTCTTCGCCGATGAGCCCGTGGTCGACTACGAGGGTGCGCGGGCGGCGGCCGCCGGAGATCGCTATGCCCGCTTCTTCCGGGCCATGCTGGAGCGGGGGGTGGCCTTCGCCCCCGGGGCGTACGAGGCGGTGTTCCCCAGCCTGGCCCACGGGCCCGAGGAGCTGGCCCACACCATGGCCGCCGCCGAGGAGGCCCTGTCGTCCCTCGTGGACTAGGACCTCCCTCCGGCCGGGGGCGCCGACGCCCTGGCCCACAGCCGGGATCAGCTGGTGGGCGCGGGGGGCTGGTCGGCGGGCGAGAGGGGGGCCAGGTGGGCCAGGGCGGCCACGGCCCGGTAGGCGGCTTCGGCGGGCCCCACCTCCTCCGGGCGGAGGAGGTTGGCCATGATGCGCAGCACCCACTCCATGAGCGGGCGGCTGCGCATGCCCGTCCCGACCAGGACGGAGAGGAGCCGGGGCCGGCCGATGAGGCGGACGAAGGCCCGGGCCACCCGGTAGTAGGTGCCGTAAGCCTCCTCCAGGCGCCGGGGGTAGGCGGCCAGGGCGGTCGGGTCGTTGCCGGCCAGGGCCTGACCCACCGAGAAGGCGGCCATACGGCCGGTCTCGTAGGCATAGGCGATCCCCTCCCCGTTGAAGGGGTTGATCGACCCCCCGGCGTCCCCAACCACCAGGTGGCTGGGGCCGGCGTGAGGGCGCAGCGAGAGGCCCATGGGCAGCTTTCCCCCCGTGGGGGGGGAGCAGCAGGTGGCGGGGGACAGCCCCCACGAGGCCGGCACGGCCTCCACGAAGGCCTCCATGAGGCGGGTGGTGTTGACCCCCTTCCAGCGGGCCGAGGTGGAGAGCAGGCCCACCCCCACGTTCACCCGGCCGTCCCCGAGAGGGAAGACCCATCCGTACCCGGGCAGGACGGCGCCGTCCCCGTCCCGGAGGTCGAGATGGGACTCGATCCAGGGCTCGGCCGACCGGGGGGAGAGGTAGTAGCCCCGGATCGCCAGCCCCAGGGGCCACCTTCTCTCCCTCGCCACGCCGAGTGCTCGGCCGAAGCGGGAGTTGGCACCGTCGGCCACCACCACATAGCGGGCGGCCACGGTCTCGGGCCCGTCCGGTCCCCGCACCACCGCCCCCCGCACCGAACCGCCCTCCCTGAGGGGGCTCACGGCCTCGGTCGCGTAGCGGATGGTTGCCCCGGCCCGCTCCGCCCGCCCTGCCACCAGCGAGTCCAGCTCGGCCCGGGTGACCACGTAGCCGTAGCTCGGATACTCGGGATGCCGGGGCCAGGCCAGCTCCAGGGCCCGCCCGCCGGCAATGGCCCGCAGTCCCTCGAAGCGGTGGTGGCCGCCCAGCTCCCGGCCCAGCCCCATGTCCTCGAGCTGGCGCACCGCCCGGGGGGTGAGCCCGTCCCCGCAGGTCTTCTCCCGGGGGAACCGCTTGCGCTCCACCACGCACACGTCCCAGCCCGCCTCGGCCAGCCAGTAGGCGCAGGAGGAGCCGGCCGGCCCGGCCCCTACGATGAGGGCGTCGTAGCGGTGCCGGGGCTGGTTGACCATGGGGGTGCGAGGCTAGCCGGCGGCTCCCGGGAGCGGTCGGGGGCGTGAGGGCCACGATGTGCCGTTTCGCCGGGGAAGGTGGTAGAAACGGGAAGGTCGGAGGGTGAGCTTCCTGACCGGCACCTCCCCTTTATGGTGGTCCGTGGATCGCTCTCCGGGCTCTGTCAGGGAAGGAGGTGAAGGCCAGTGCCAGCGGTTGTAGGAGCGCCAGCTACCGGGTTCAGCACCTACCTCGGCATCTTCTTCTTGATCTGCCTGTCCGGGCTGTTCGCCGGCCTCTCCTTCTTCGCCTCCGGCCGGCTCGGACCCAAGAAGCCCACCAAGGCCAAGACCGCCCCCTACGAGTGCGGGATCGTGCCCAGCCGGGCCCCCGCCGAGCGCTTCCCTGTGCGCTTCTACCTGATAGCGATGATCTTCATCATCTTCGACATCGAGATCATCTTCTTGTACCCCTGGGCCGTGGTCTACCGCCAGCTCTCCACGTTCGGCCTGACCGAGATCCTGGTGTTCTCGGCCCTGGTGTTCGCCTCCTTCCTCTACCTCTTGAGCAATGGGGCCCTGGACTGGGGGCCGGCCAAGCGCCTGCGCCCGCCCACCATGGGAGGTGGCATGCGGACCACGGAGTCGACCGTTCGCCGGTACGGTCCCGGGCCTGAGCCCGGCCGGGACGAGGCGGCGTAGCGCCGTGGGGATAGAGCGCCTCCACCACAACTTCCTCACCGCCCCCCTGGAGGAGATGGTCAAGTGGGCCCGGCGCAACAGCGTCTGGCCGGCCACCTTCGGGCTGGCGTGCTGCGCCATCGAGATGATGGCCGCCGGGGCCGCCGACTTCGACCTGGCCCGCTTCGGGATGGAGGTCTTCCGGGCCTCCCCCCGCCAGGCGGACCTCATGATCGTGGCCGGGCGGGTGAGCCAGAAGATGGCCCCTGTGCTGCGCCAGGTCTACGACCAGATGATGGAGCCCAAGTGGGTCATCTCCATGGGAGTCTGCGCCTCCACCGGGGGCATGTTCAACAACTACGCCATCGTCCAGGGAGTGGACCAGGTGGTCCCCGTGGACGTCTACGCCCCCGGGTGCCCGCCCGGCCCCGAGACGCTCATGCACTCCATCCTCACCTTGCACGAGAAGATCCGCACCGGGGAGATACTCCAGCGCCGCCGGTCGCGCCAAGGGGGCGCAGGGCTCCATCTCCAGGCTCCCCTCCCCGACCGGGCCAGCAACGAGCCGCGTCGGGTCACGGTAGGGACAGCACGCTGATGCTCATCGGGTCCGAAGGCACCGGCGAGAAGCGGCGCCGGGAGGGAGATGGCGCCGCCCTGCCGGGGGCCGGCGAGGTCAGGAGGGCGCCCGACGGCAGGCTGACCGGCCCGCCCAGCTACGGCCTGCCCACCTCCCATCCCCGGGGCGAGCTGGTCCTCCACCCCCCCCGGGAGCTGTACCGGGACCTGATGAGCACCATGCTGCGGGACGGCTTCGAGATGGTGAGCGACCTCTGCGGCGTGGACTACCTGGCCCATCCCACCCGGGCCCTGCCCGAGGGGGTGAGGCCCGAGCGCTTCGAGGTGGTCCTGTCGGTGGTCTCCCTCCGCCACCGCCGGCGGGTACGGGTGAGGGTCCAGGTGCCCGACCACGATCCGACGCTGCCCACGCTGTTCGACCTCTACCCTGGCACCGACGCCATGGAGCGGGAGACGTACGACATGTTCGGCATCCGCTTCGAGGGCCACCCTGACCTCACCCGCATACTGATGCCCGAGGACTGGGAGGGCTTCCCCTTGCGCAAGGACTACTCCGTCGGGCGTGTGCCGGTGCAGTTCAAGGAGGCACCCGGCCCCCGATGACCACCTACGACGTCCAGCAGTCGCCCCGGCCGGCGGGCCCGCCTCCCCGCTCGGGCCGGTGGGAGAGCACGGCCCTCGTGGCCGAGACCTCCGAGGGACCCCAGGAGATGGCCGAGCGGTTGCGCACCCGGGCCGAGGAGCTGCACCGCCAGGAGGGGGCGGTGCTCCGCCTGCCTGAGGGCGTCGCCATCGACCCTTCGGACATCGACGTCGAGGTGTCCGAGGACGAGACCATGATCATCAACATGGGTCCTCAGCACCCCTCCACCCACGGGGTGCTCCGGGTGATGATGGAGCTCGACGGCGAGACGGTGCTGCGCACCAAGCCGGTGGTGGGCTATCTGCACACGGGCATGGAGAAGACGGGGGAGGAGCTCACCTATGTGCAGGGGGCGACCAACGTCACCCGCATGGACTACCTCTCCCCCCTCCACAACGAGCTGGTCTTCTCCCTGGCCACCGAGGCCCTCCTGGGCGTGGAGATACCTCCCCGGGCGACCTGGATCCGCATGCTCATGTGCGAGCTCAACCGCCTCTCCTCCCATCTCATGTGGATGGCGACCAACGGGATGGACCTGGGTGCCACCTCCATGATGATCTACGGGTTCCGGGAGCGGGAGGTGGTGCTCTCCTTCTTCGAGAAGGTCACCGGCCTGCGCATGAACCACAATTACATCCGCCCGGGAGGGGTGGCGGCGGACCTTCCCGATGGCTGGGAGGACGACGTGTCGGCCATCTGCGAGATGATCCCGCCGCGCCTGCACGAGTACGACGAGCTGTTCACGGGCCAGCCCATCTTCCGGGAGCGCACCGAGGGAGTCGGCCAGATGAGCCAGGAGACTGCCATCGCCCTCTCGGCCACCGGCCCCATCCTGCGGGCCTCGGGGGTCCCCTGGGACCTCCGCCGCACCATGCCGTACCTGTACTACGACCAGGTGGCCTTCGACGTGGTGGTGGGGACCTACGGCGACACCTTCGACCGGTACGCGGTGCGACTCAACGAGATGCGGGAGTCGGTGAAGATCATCCGCCAGATCCTGGACAGGATGCCGACGGGCGATTACCGGGTGCAGGACAAGAAGGTGACGCCGCCGCCCAGGGGCCGGATCGACCAGTCCATGGAGGCCCTCATCCACCACTTCAAGATCTTCACCGAGGGGTTCAGGGTGCCGGAGGGCGAGGTGTACGTGGCCGTGGAGTCTCCACGGGGTGAGCTGGGTTGCTACCTGGTGTCCGACGGCTCCCCCAAGCCCTACCGCCTCCACATCCGGGGGCCGTCCTTCGTGAACCTCCAGAGCCTGCCGGTCATGCTGAAGGGGGGCCTGGTGGCCGACGCCGTGGCCGTCATCTCGTCGGTGGACCCGGTGATGGGGGAGGTGGACCGCTGATGACCGGCCCTGCGGACACCGCCGGACCGGAGGCGCGCCCGGCAGGGGGCCTCAGCCCCGAGGCCCTGGCTCAGGCCCGCGAGCTGGTGGCCCTGTACCCGGAGCCTCGCTCGGCTCTCGTGCCCCTCTGCCACCTGGTCCAAGCCGAGCATGGATGGCTCACCCCCCAGGCGATGGTGGAGGTGGCCGATCTGATCGGGGTGACGCCGGCCGAGGTGCTCGGCACCGCCAGCTTCTACGACATGCTCCATACCGAGCCGGTCGGGAAGTACGTGATCGGCGTGTGCACGAACATCGCCTGTCTGCTGAACGGCGGCATCGAGCTGCTCGAGCACGCCGAGGAGCGCCTGGGGACCCGGGCGGGGGCCACCACGGCGGACAACCTGTTCACCCTGGAGGAGGTGGAGTGCATCGCCCTGTGCGACAAGGCGCCCTGCCTCACCGTGAACTGGCGCTTCTTCGGCCCCCTGACCCACGACGGGTTCGACGCCCTGGTGGAGGACCTGGCGGCCGGGCGCCTGGAGGGGGAGGTGCCCCGCCACGGCATCCTCAACCGGGTGAGAAGGGAAGGAGGCCTGCGGGTGGCGAGGGAGGAGGTGCTGGCCGAGCGGGCCGCCTCCGACCAGGCCCTCGAGCAGCGCAAGGCGGCCCGGGAAGCGGTGGAGAAGAGGGAGCAGGCCCAGCAGGGGCAGGGGGGGAAGCAGGGCGGCAAGGGGTCGGCGTGATAACCGACGCCGCCCCCATAGTGACGGCGCGGCTGCGCCAGCACGCCGACTCCCACACCCTCGAGCGCTACCTGGCCACGGGCGGCTACCGGGCCCTGCGTAAGGCCCTGTCCATGCACCCCGAGGACGTGGCCGCCGAGGTCAGCAAGGCGAGCCTGCTGGGCCGGGGAGGCGCCGGCTTCCCGGCCGGGCGGAAGTGGTCCATGCTGCGGCCCAACCCGGTGCGCTACCTCACCGTGAACGGGGACGAGAGCGAGCCCGCCACCTTCAAGGACCACCTGCTCATAGAGTGCGACCCTCACCAGATCCTGGAGGGGTCCCTGATCACCGCCTATGCCATAGGGGCGGCCCAGGTGTTCATATACGTGCGGGGGGAGTTCGCCCTGGGCCTGGAGCGCATGCAGTCGGCCTTGAACGAGGCCTACCGCTACGGCGCCGTGGGCAGGGACATCTTCGGCTCCGGGTTCTCGGTGGATGTCGTGGTCCACCCCGGTGCGGGGGCCTACATCTGCGGGGACGAGACCGGCCTGCTCGAATCCCTGGAGGGCAAGCGTGGCTTTCCCCGGATCAAGCCCCCGTACTACCCGGCCGCCATGGGCCTCTATGGTGAGCCGACCGTGGTCAACAACGTGGAGACCATGTCCAACATCCCCTGGATCGTCCTCCACGGGGGCGACGCCTTCGCCTCGCTGGGGGAGGGCTCCTCCACGGGGACCCGGCTCTTCGCCCTGTCGGGCCACGTCCGCCGGCCGGGCAACTACGAGGTGGAGATGGCCAAGACCACCTTCTCCGACCTGATCCACGCCCCGGTCTACGGCCAGGGCCTGCGGGCCGGGCGGACCCTCAAGGCCTTCATCCCGGGCGGTGCGTCCTCGCCCTGGTTCGGACCCGAGCTGGTCGACCTTCCCCTGTCCCAGGACGAGGTGGCCAAGCACAGCTCCATGCTCGGCTCGGGGTCGGTGGTGGTGATGGACGACACCACCTGCGCCGTACGGGCGGCCTGGCGCATCACCCGGTTCTTCGCCCGGGAGTCGTGCGGGCAGTGCACCCCCTGCCGGGTGGGGTCGGGCTGGCTGGAGAAGATCATGCGCCGCATCGAGGACGGAGCCGGCCGGGAGGAGGACCTGGACCTGCTGCTGGACGTCTGTGACAACATCTCCCCCGAGCTGGTGTGGCCCCCCCAGCAGACCACGATCTGCCCCCTGGGGCCGTCGATCCCGCCTTCCATCTACTCCGCCATCCGGATGTTCAGAGACGAGTTCCTGGTGCACATAAAGGACGGGGCCTGCCCGTATGCCTGACGACGAGACCCTCACCATGGTGCTGGACGGCCGGCCTGTCCCCGCCCGCAAGGGCGAGAAGATCATCGCCGCTGCCGAGCGGGCGGGCACCTACATACCCCGCTTCTGCTACCACCCCAGGATGCGCCCGGTGGGGATGTGCCGCATGTGCCTGGTCGAGGTGAAGGGGCCGAGGGGCTTCTCCCTCCAGCCCGCCTGCTTCATGGACGCAGCCGACGGGATGGAGGTGGTCACCACCAGCGACAAGGTGAAGAAGGCCCAGGACGGGATCCTCGAGTTCCTCCTCGTCAACCATCCCCTGGACTGCCCCGTCTGCGACAAGGGGGGTGAGTGCCCCCTCCAGGACCAGACCATGACCTGGGGCCCGGGGGAGAGCCGTCTCGTCGAGGAGAAGGTCCATTTCGCCAAGCCCATCTGGATCAGCTCGCTCGTGGCCCTGGACCGGGAGCGCTGCATCCAGTGCGACCGCTGCACCCGCTTCGCCACCGAGGTGGCCGGCGAGGCCCTCATCAACTTCATCAGCCGGGGGGACCACCTCGAGGTCAACACCTTCCCCGAGCTGCCCTTCGACTCCTACTTCAGTGGCAACACGGTGCAGATCTGCCCCGTGGGGGCCCTCACGGCCACTCCCTACCGGTTCAAGGCCCGGCCCTGGGACCTGGAGCAGTGCGAGAGCACCTGCACCAGCTGCGCCGTGGGCTGCCGGGTGGCCGTCCAGTCATCGTCAGACAGGGTGATCCGCTATCTGGGGGTGGACTCCGACCCGGTGAACCACGGCTGGCTGTGCGACAAGGGCCGCTTCGACTTCGAGGCCAACAACTCTGAGGACCGGGTCATCCATCCCCTCCTGCGCAAGGACCAGGAGCTGCAGGAGGTCACCTGGTCCAGGGCCCTGGCGGCCGCGGCCCAGGGCCTGCGCCGGGCCCTGGACCGGTACGGTCCTTCGGGGGTGGGCGTGATCGGGGGGGCCCGTCTCACCAACGAGGACGCCTACGCCTGGGCCAAGCTGGCCAAGTCCGTGCTCCGCACGGACTCGGTTGACGCCCAGCTGGGCGACGGGCTGCCCGCCGAGGTGGTGCTGGGCCTGCCCCGGGCCACCATCGACCAGGCCTGCTCGGCCCGGGCCCTGGTCCTCCTGGCCCCCGACCTGCACGAGGAGCTGCCCATACTGCACCTGCGCCTGCGTCAGGCCGTCCTGGACGGCGGCCTGCCCGTGGTGGAGCTGGCTCCGGCGGCCAGCGGCCTCAGCCACCTGGCGAGGGTCTCCCTTCCCTACCGCCCCGGCGAGGCCGCCGACCTGGTCCAGCAGGTCCTGTCGCCGCACCGGGCCCGCTCGGCGGGACCCTCGGCCCCCACCGACGCCGATGCGGCGGCCCGTCAGGCAAGGGAGCGGGCCCGCCAGCTCCTCGGGCTGGACCAGGGGGGAAGAGGGGAGGGAGTGGTGGTGGTCCTGGGCCGTCCGTCCCTTGCCGAGCCCGCCGACTCCATCGCCGCCGCCGCCGCCGCCCTGGCCCAGGCTCTGCCCGAGGCACGCTTCCTGCCCGCCCTGCGGCGGGCCAACGTCCACGGGGCCTTGGACATGGGCCTGGCGCCCGGGCTCCTGCCCGGGCGCGTGACCCTGGAGGAGGGGCGCGACTGGTTCACCCGGGGGTGGGGGACCCTCCCCGACTCCAGGGGGCAGGAGACAGCGGGAATGCTGGCCGCGGCGGCCGAGGGGCGTATGGGGGCCCTCGTCCTGCTGGGAGCCGATCCTCTGGCGGACTTCCCGGATCGCCGCCTGGCCCGCCGGGCCCTGGACGGGGTGGAGTTCGTGGTGGCGGTGGACGCCTTCCTCAACGGGTCCTCCCGGCGGGCGGACGTGGTGCTCCCCGCAGCCATGTACGCCGAGCGGCCGGGCACCACCACCAACCTGGAGGGGCGCATCACCCGGCTGGGCCAGAAGGTGGTGGCTCCCGGGACGTGCCGGCCCGACTGGATGATCGCGGCCGAGCTGGCCGCGGCCCTCGGGGCCGACCTCGGGCTGGAGTCGGTGGAGGAGATCTGGGACGAGATCGAGCGCCTGGCACCCTCCCACGCCGGCATCACCCGGGTCCTGCTGGCCAGCCGCTCCTCCCGGGACGGCCTGCTGGCTCCCCTGCCCAGGGTGCCTGTGCGCATCCAGCCCGGGGTGGGGAGGCCGGGCGGGGGCCCTGCGGTCCACCCCGGTACCACCGACACCGGCGTGGGCGCCACCCAGGGCGTGCCTGCCCCCATCGACCCCATGGCCACGCCGGGCATCGGCTCGGCCGAGCGCCACGGGGTCCCCAACGTGGCGGGGGCGCCGGAGGACTGGAGCACCGAGGAGGAGCGGGAGGCCTGGGAGGGCCCGGACCGGGAAGCACGCGCCGAGGAGGCAAGGCGCCAGGAGGACGTCGCCTCGCGGCCCAGCCCGCTCACCTACTCCGGCCCGACAGTGGCCCCCGACGTCCCCCGGGTGGACGGCTACGGCCTGCGGCTGGTGACGGGTCGGGTCCTCTACGACCAGGGCACCCTGGTCCAGGCCTGCCCTTCCCTGGCCCCTCTGGCCCCGGGGCCCCGTCTCAGGGTCAACCGCTATGACCTGGACCGGCTGGGGCGCGCGCCGGGGGACCGGGTGCGTGTCGTGACCCCCGGTGCCAGCCTGGTGCTCGAGGCCGTGGTGGACCCGGGGATACCGAGGGGCTCGGCCGCCCTCGCCTTCAACCTGGAGGGGGAGGGGGCGGCGGACCTCATCGACGCCACCAAGCCCGTGACCGATGTCCGACTGGAGACGATCTAGGTGGCGCTCCACCCGCTGTACGCACCCCTGCCGCCCCTCTTCGCCCACGGGGTGACCCTGGGCGTGGTCATCATCGTGCTGGTCAAGGCCATCGCCGCCTTCGTGATCCTGCTGCTCTGCGTCCTGCTCATGATCTGGTTCGAGCGCAAGGTCATCTCCGACATGCAGAACCGGATCGGGCCCAACCGGGCGGGGCCCTTCGGGGTCCTCCAGACGATGGCCGACGGGGTGAAGCTGTTCTTCAAGGAGGACCTGCTGCCGGACCGTGCGGACCGGAGGGTGTTCCGCCTGGCGCCCTACCTGTCTGCCATCCCCGCCTTCCTCGTCTTCGCCATTGTCCCCGTCGGCGGCGAGGTGACGATCTTCGGCCACACGACCGAGCTCCAGGTGGCCGACCCCCCGATCGGCATCCTGTTCCTCCTGGCCATGTCCTCCATCTCCGTGTACGGGGTCATGCTGGCCGGGTGGTCCTCGGGCTCCAAGTACCCGCTCCTGGGCGGGATCCGGGCCTCGGCCCAGATGGTCTCCTACGAGGCCGCCCTGGGCCTCTCCATTGCCGCCGTGGTCCTCATGACCGGGTCCCTCTCGACCCGCCAGATCGTGAACTCGCAGTCGGCGGTGCTCTACGGGCCCGTGCCGGCCTGGAACGTCCTGCGCCTGGGCGTCGTGCCGTTCTTCATATTCCTGGTCGCCATCACGGCCGAGCTGAACCGCCCCCCCTTCGACCTGACCGAGGCCGAGCAGGAGCTGGTCGGGGGCTTCCAGACCGAGTACTCCTCGGTCCGCTTCGCCCTCTTCTACCTGGCCGAGTTCATGAACACCATCACCATGTCGGCCATCGTGGTGACCCTGTTCTTCGGTGGGCCCGACGGGCCCCACATCCGCCCCGTCCACTGGTTGTGGCCCATCCTCTGGTTCTTCATCAAGACGGTGGTGTTCCTCTACTTCTACGTCTGGTTGCGCGCCACCCTGCCCCGCCTTCGCTACGACCAGCTCATGGACCTCGGATGGAAGGTGCTCATCCCGGGATCACTGTTCTGGCTGCTCATCATCGCCGGGATGCTCATCGACTTGAAGTGGGGCTTCGGGATCTTCGGGGGCGGCATCGTCACCTCCCTCCTCATCCTCCGGGCCCTGAAGGTGGGCCGTTCACAGCAGGAGGAGCCGGGGGCGGAGTTCCGCTTCGTGGGCCGCTTCAGCCCGACCGGGGATGACGGCCCACCCGGCCCGTCCGCGGTCGCCGGCCGGCGGGCCGGCGCCCCCTTGACCTCGGGCTCGGCTGGCCGGGGGGCAGGGACCTGATGGGAGTCCTCGACGGGTTCAAGGGGTTCAAGGTCACCCTGAGCCAGGTCTTCCAGCCCCGGGTCACGTCCCAGTACCCGGAGCAGAAGCGGCCCAAGCCCCCTCGCTTCCACGGCCGCCACGTCCTCAACCGCTACGAGGACGGCATGGAGAAGTGCATCGGCTGCGAGCTGTGCGCCGGCGTGTGCCCGGCCAGCTGCATCTACGTCCGGGGGCTCGACAATCCCCCCGACGCCCCCGTCTCCCCCGGCGAGCGCTACGGGTTCGTCTACGAGATCAACTACCTGAGGTGCATACACTGCGACCTCTGCGTCGAGGCCTGCCCCACCGAGGCCATCACCGAGTCCAAGCTCTTTGAGTTCTCCTTCACCAACCGGGAGGACGCCATCTACACCAAGCGGGAGCTGGTCGTGGGGGACGACGGGCGGCCTCAGGTGCTCCCTTGGGAGGACTGGAGGCAGGGTGACGACGTGCACACCTCGGCCTGGGTGCGCGCCACCTCCCCGTCAGGAGCCGCCGCCTTCGAGGGCCGCCGCCAGTGGTCGGGAGAGCTGGGCTACGGATGCCGCCCCGGCGAGCTGGGTCAGGCTTCCCCGTCCTTCGACAGCGGCCAGCACGGCCCCAACGACTTCCCCATCCGCGAGCTGGCCGCCTACCACCTGCCCAGCCTCATCGGCTTCATGGCCAGGCGGCGGGCCAAGCGCCACGGCGTGACCCCGGCAGGGGTCAAGCCCTTCGGGCCCCCCGGCCCCAGGGTGGGCCACGTGCAGCACGGCCTGGAGAACCCGCCCATGACCATGAAGGAGAAGGTCCTGGACCTGATCAACGCTGGCCCCGTGCGGTTCGGCTCGGGGGCCCCTGATGGCTTCGCCTCCTCCCGGCCCGACCGGGGTGGGGAAGCGGGCCGGGAGGAAACCTGATGCACCCCCTGCCAGCGGTCACCCTCCCCGACGGGATCACCTTCGCCACGTGCGCCGTCATGTGCCTGACCGGCGCCTTCGGGGTGGTGCTATCCCGCAACCCCGTGCACTCGGCCCTGTTCCTCATCCTCACCCTCTTCGGCGTGGCCGTCCTGTTCGTGGAGCAGGACGCCCAGTTCCTGGCCGTGGCCCAGGTCATCGTCTACGCCGGGGCCATCGTGGTCCTCTTCCTGTTCGTGATCATGCTGATCGGGGTGGACCGCATCGAGAACCTGGGCCGGGAGCCCTTGCGGGGCCAGCGGGTCATGGGCCTCCTGCTCGGGGTCATGGCCCTGGCCGAGGTCCTCCTGCTGGCCCGGGTGACCTGGCCCGTCGGGGCCTCCTCGGTGGCCGGGCCGGCCAGTGGCCAGGGGACCAACGTGGCCAAGCTGGGCCGGTCCATCTTCACCACCTACCTCCTTCCCTTCGAGGTGACCTCGATCCTCCTGGTGGTGGCCGTGGTGGGGGCGGTGGTCCTGGCCCGCCGGCCGAGGACCGGCCAGCGCCGGCCCGGGGGGGAGGGAGAGGTGAGGGGGCCGGGGGACCCGGCCATGTCCTCACCACCCGAGGCTGCCTCGCTGGCCCCGCCCGGGCAGGCTGCGCGCCCCGTCTCGGAGGGACCGGCCGAGGGGGAAGACGAGGAGCTCGTTACCAGCGAGGAGCGGCCGTGAGCCTCGGGGGAACCTGGTACCTGATCCTGGCCGCCATCCTCTTCAGCGTGGGGGCCATGGGGCTGCTCCTGCGCCGCAACGTGCTGGTCATGTTCATGTGCGTGGAGCTGATGCTCAACGCCGCCAACTTGACGTTCGTGACCTTTGCCCGCATGCTCAACGACATCGGCGGCCAGTCGCTGGTCTTCTTCGTCCTGGTGGTGGCGGCGGCCGAGGTCGTGGTCGGCCTGGGCATCATCGTGGCCATCTTCCGCCGCCGGGTGGGGGCGACCGCCGACGACCTGCACGCGCTCAAGGGCTGACAAGAACCAACGGACCGATGCTCCTTTATGCCACAGCTGCCATAGTCCTGCTGCCCCTGGGCGGCTTCTTCGCCCTCCTGGTGGGCGGGCGGCGGTTGGGTAACCCCAGGGCGGGGTGGCTGGGGACGGGCTCGGTGGCCCTCAGCTTCGTGGCCACCGCCATCGTGTTCGGCGCCCTCTATGCCCGGCCCCCCTCCCACCGCCTGTTCGTCCAGACCCTGTTCAGCTGGCTGCCGGTAGGAGGCCTGCACGTCTCGGTGGCCTTCCGGGCCGACCCCCTCTCCCTGGTGATGGCCCTCTTCGTTACCGGGGTGAGCTCGGTCATCCACCTGTACTCCATCGGCTACATGGAGCACGACGAGCAGTTCCACAAGTTCTTCGTGTACTTCAACCTGTTCGTCTTCTCCATGCTGGTGCTCGTCCTGTCGGAGAACTTCGTCCTCACCTTCCTCGGCTGGGAAGGAGTGGGGGCCTGCTCCTACTGGCTCATCGCCTTCTGGTTCGTCCGGGACTCCGCCGCCAGCGCCGGGAAGAAGGCCTTCGTTTACAACCGGATCGGTGACTTCGGCTTCGTCGTGGCCATGTTCTTCCTGTTCAACGCCACCGGGACCTTGACCTACACGGGCGTGTTCTCCGCCGCCAGGGCCGGGCACATCGCCGGCACCACGGCCACGGCGGCCTGCCTCCTCCTCTTCATGGGCGCCGTGGGCAAGTCGGCCCAGATACCCCTCTACCCGTGGCTGCTCGACGCCATGGAGGGCCCCACCCCCGTCTCGGCCCTCATCCACGCCGCCACCATGGTGACGGCCGGCGTGTACCTCATGACCCGCATCAGCCCGCTGCTCGCCCTGAGCCCGGTGAGCAGCACGATCGTGGCCGTGTTCGGGGTCGTCACCGCCTTCGCCGCCGCCGCGGCTGCCTGCGCCCAGCAGGACATCAAGAAGGTGCTGGCCTTCTCCACCGTGTCCCAGCTCGGGTACATGTTCTTCGCCGTGGGGTCGCATGCCTACACGGCGGCCATCTTCCTCATGGTGACGCACGCCTTCTACAAGGCGCTTCTCTTCCTCGGGGCCGGGTCGGTCATCCACGGCCTCCACGACGAGCAGGACCTGAAGAAGATGGGCGGCCTGGCCAGGTACATGCCCATCACGGCCGTCACCTTCTTCGTGGCCTGGTTCGCCATCGCCGGGGTGGCGCCGTTCTCGGGGTTCTGGTCCAAGGGGGACGTGCTCACCACGGCCTTCCCTCAGGGCCACATCATGTGGGCCCTCGGAGAGTTCACGGTGGCCCTGACCGCTTACTACATCGGGCGGGAGTTCTACCTCTGCTTCTACGGCGAGGAGCGCTGGCGCCGGCTGGCGGCGCTGGCCACGGCCAGCCCCGGCCACGGCATCGGGATCGAGGGGGCCGGCGAAGGCTACGAGCCCCACGAGAGCCGGCCCGTCATGACCGTGCCGCTCATCGCCCTGGCGGTGGCCTCGTTCTTCGGGGGGTTCATCAACCTGCCCATCCGCCCCGACTGGGACTTCCTCTCCCACTGGCTGGCCCCCGTGGTGGGGCCCTACAGCTACCACTTCCCCCTGGGCCTTTCCTGGGCCGTGGGCCTGCCCGTCATGGACGGCGCCGTGGCCCTCATCGGGGTGGCGGTGGTCACCGCCCTGTGGTGGAGGCGCTGGGATCGGCCCGCCCTGGAGCCCATGTTCCTCCAGCGGGGCTGGCACCTGGACGACCTCTACGACTTCCTAGTGGGCCGGCCCGGCTACCGGGCGGCCGGGTTCGCCGCCGACCGCTTCGACCCCCTGGTCATAGACGGGGGAGTGAACGGCTCGGCCGGCCTCATACGGCGTGCCGCCACCCGGGTCCGTACCGTGCAGACGGGCTACGTGCGCAACTACGCCCTGGGCATCGCCATCGGGGCCGTGGCCATCATGGCCTGGGTGCTGTCCAGGGTGGGGGTGTAGCCCGTGGGCGCCGCCAGCACCCATTACGACTACCTGCTCACGGCCCTGGTCATGGTGCCGGCCGTGGCCTCCCTCATCGTGGCCTTCACCCCGTCGGCCGCATCCCGGCTCGTGCGCGCCATCGGGTCAGCCACGGCTGTGGCCACCCTGGGCCTGGCCATCGTGGTGGGGATCCTCTTCCGGCCCGGGGTGGCGGGGTTCCAGATGGTGGTGGACTATCCCTGGGTCTCCACCTTCGGCATCTCCTTCCATCTCGGGGTGGACGGGATCTCGCTGTTCCTCGTGCTCCTCACCGCCGCCCTGTTCCCCATCGGGCTCATCTGGGCGAGGGAGAGGGAGAACGTCAAGGGGTACGTCGGCTGGATGCTGCTGCTGGAGGCGGCCTGCATGGGCAGCTTCCTCTCCCTGGACCTCTTCCTCTTCTTCGTCTCCTTCGAGCTGACCCTGGTCCCCATGTACTTCATAATCGGGGGTTGGGGCTTCGAGCGCCGGGGCTATGCGGCCATCAAGTTCTTCCTCTACACGTTCCTCGGCTCGTCCCTGTTCTTCGTGGGCATGCTGGCCGTCGTCTTCCTGGAGGCCGGCCACACGGGCCACGTCAGCTTCAGCCTGGTGGCCCTGTCCCGCAACGCCGGGGCCCTGGGCGGGGCCGGGACGTGGCTGTTCCTGGCCTTCACGGCCGCCTTCGCCGTCAAGGCACCGGTGTTCCCGTTCCACACCTGGTCGCCCGATGCCTACGAGCAGACCCCCACGGGGGGAGTCATCATCCTGGCCGCGGTCATGGCCAAGCTCGGCACGTACGGGATGATCCGCTGGGACTTCGAGCTGTTCCCCAAGGCCAGCGTGTACTTCGTCCCCCTCATGCTCACCCTGGCCGTGATCGGCATCCTCTACGGGGGGATCGTGGCCTGCCGCCAGCGGGACCTCAAGCGCCTCATCGCCTACTCGTCCCTGTCCCACATGGGCTTCATCGTGCTGGGCCTGTTCGCCCTCACGGCCCAGGGGACGACCGGCGGTGTCATCCAGATGCTCAACCACGGCCTGTACACCGCCGCCCTGTTCCTGCTGATCGGCTTCATCTACCAGCGCTGGGGCACGTGGCGCCTCACCGAGCTGAGGGGCCTGCAGGCCGTGGCCCCCTGGCTGGCCGGGGCCTTCACCGTGGCCATGATGGCGTCCATCGGCCTGCCCGGTCTCAACGGCTTCGTGGGCGAGTTCCTCATCCTGCTCGGCACCTTCGTGAGCCACCGCTGGTGGGCGGTGGCGGCGACGGCTGGCACCATCCTGGCTGCCCTGTACTTCCTCTGGGCCTTCCAGCAGGCCTTCCACCACCGCCCGGGAGGGGTGGTGGCCCAGCCGGCCGGCGCCGCCGAGGGCCCGCCGCCCCGGAGGGGCCGGGCCCGGGACCTCACCGTCGGGGAGCGGGCCATCATGATCCCCCTCCTGCTCGTCATGGCCTTCCTCGGCGTCTACCCTCAGCCCGTGCTGGCCCGCATCACCCCCTCGGTGGACGCCCTGATCCACCATGTCGAGAAGGGGAGCCACTACGTCGAGCCGGCGGTGAGCCGGGGCCGGGCCTCGGCGGTCGGGGCCACCGGGGAAGGACAGCCGAGATGAGGCTCCCCGTGCCGGCTGGCCGGCCCGTCACAGGAGGCCGGCGGTGACCGGGCCGCTCGCCGCCCTGCTCAGCCAGGCGGGCACCCCCAGCCTGCCCCAGCTGGTCCTTCCTCACGCCCCCTACTCGCCGGCCATGCCGGAGATCCTTCTCGCCGGAGGGGCCATCGTCGTGCTGGCCCTGGCCTCCCTGGTGGGGACGAGGGTGTCCACCTACTTCTGGGCCGCTTGCTCGGTGGCGGGAAGCCTGGCCGCCATGGGCTGGACCTGGGTGGTCCTCTGGCCACAGGTCATGGCGCACGGGGGCTACACGACGCTGTCGGGGTCCATCTCCGTCGACGGCTTCAGCCTCCTCTTCTTCACCCTGGTGGAGGCCTCGGTGGCCCTGGGGTCCCTGGTGGCGGCAGCCTGGCTGGACCGGGAAGGCATGGCGGGACCGGAGTTCTACATCCTGGCCATGCTCTCGGGGTCGGGGGCCATGTTCATGGCCGCCGCCAACGACCTGATAGTGGTCTTCCTCGGCCTGGAGATCCTCTCCATCCCCCTCTACATCCTGGCCGGCCTCAACTCCCGCCGCAGCGAGTCGGGAGAGGCGGCCATGAAGTACTTCATCCTGGGCGCCTTCTCCTCCGCCATCTTCGTCTACGGGGTGGCCCTCACCTACGGGGCCACCGGGACCACGAACCTGGCCCACATCGCCGCCTTCCTCGCCAGCAACGTGGTCACCACCGACGGCCTCCTCCTGGCCGGCCTGGCCCTCCTCTTCGTGGGCTTCAGCTTCAAGGTGGCAGCGGTCCCCTTCCACACCTGGACGCCCGACGTCTACCAGGGCGCCCCCTCGCCCGCCACCGGGTTCATGGCGGCGGTGGCCAAGGCCGGCGGCTTCGCCGCCTTCCTGCGGGTGTTCTTCTCCACCTTCTCCACCTTGCGGGCCGACTGGCAGCCGGCCATCTGGCTGCTGGCCGTCCTCACCCTGGTCGTGGGGGCCGTGCTGGCCGTCGTCCAGACCGACATAAAGAGGATGATGGCCTACTCCTCCATCAGCCATGCCGGCTTCGTGCTGGTCGGGCTGTACGCCGCCACGGCCACGGGCATCGCCGGCTCCCTCTACTACCTGTTCACCTACGCCCTGATGATCATCGGCACCTTCGCCGTCATCACGGTGATCGGCGGCCGGGGCGACGGCAACCACCACATCGAGAGCTACCGGGGCCTGGCCCGGCGCCGGCCCGCCCTGGCCCTGTCCCTGGCCGTGCTCCTGATGGCCCAGGCCGGCGTGCCGTTCACGACGGGGTTCCTCGGCAAGCTCTACGTGATCGGGGCCGTGATCCAGCAGCACCGCTATGCCCTTGGCTTCATCGCCATGGTCTCGGCGGTGGTGGCGGCCTTCTTCTACCTCCGGGTCGTGGTGGTCATGTACACCCCCCGGGTGCCCGCTGGTGCCGGGAGGCTCCAGCTGGCCGTGAGCTCGGTGCCCTTCGGCCGGGGCGGGCGGCGGGGAGCCGTTCCCACGGATGGGGGCGGCCGCAACGGGGCCGAGGCCCGGGTGCCGGCAGGGACCCTGGCCGCCGTGGGGGCGGGCGGACCCCCCGTCGGCCCCCCGGCACCCGGAGGGGAGGCGGCCCCCCTCGCCCGGGAGGGGAGCCAAGGAGCAGCAGGTGGTGGCCCGGGGGGGCGGCCCGGGCCGGACGAGGAGCGGGCCCCCCGGGTGCCGCTGGCCGTGGCCCTGGTCCTGGTGGTGACCGTCGCCTTCACGGTGGGGTTCGGGTTCTTCCCCGCCCTGGTCGTGAACTTCGCCCACCACGCCAGCCTGGTCTTCTGATCCGCCTCCCGGGCGGCGAGCGTTCCGCAGCGACCGGGTGAGCCTCAGTCCCTGAAGTTCGTGAACTGGAGGGGGATGCCGAAGTCCTCGGCCCGCAGGGCGGCGATGACGGCCTGCAGGTCGTCCTTCTTCTTGCCGCTCACCCGGAGCTGGTCGCCCTGGGCCTGGGAGGAGATGCCCTTGCGCCCCAGGTCCTTGATGAAGCGGTTGAGCTGGCGGGCCCGGTCGGCGGAGATGCCGGCCTGGATGGAGATGGCCTGGCGCACCCGGCCCTTGGCCGCCTCCTCGACCTTGCCCGGCTCGAGGGCCTTGAGGGACACCTTGCGCTTCACCAGCTTCTCCTCGAGCACCTGGGTGAGGGCCCGCAGGCGCTCCTCGGACGAGGTGTGCAGGGTCAGCTGGTTCCCGGAGAGCTCGATGGAGCTGTCCGTGCCCTTGAAGTCGAAGCGGGTCGTTGCCTCCCGGTTGGCCTGGTCAACGGCATTGCGAACCTCCTGGAGGTCGACCTCGGAGACCACGTCGAAGGTAGGCATGGGGACAGACGCTATCGTTCTTCACCTCGAGGGTCGGTGCCCGAGCGGACAAAGGGAGCAGACTGTAAATCTGCCGGCTATCGCCTACAGAGGTTCGAATCCTCTCCGGCCCACGCACGCCAGCCCCGGGGGTGGGATGGAGGGGCTGGTAACATGACCGCACCGGAGCGCCGAGGCCGGAGCTGGAATGTCGCCCCCTTAGCTCAGTCGGCAGAGCACAGCCATGGTAAGGCTGGTGTCGTCGGTTCGATTCCGACAGGGGGCTCGGGGAGCGACCGCTGCGCATCCCCCGATGCCCGGTAGGGTGGAGTGGACATGGCGGCGTAGCTCAGTTGGTTAGAGCACACGGCTCATAATCGTGGGGTCGTCGGTTCGAGTCCGACCGCCGCTACGGCTCGTGGCCTCTGCCAGGAGAGGCGCGGCCGCCCCGGACGGGGGCCGACCAGTACCCGGGAGACGAGATGCCCAAGAACGAGAAGCGGGTCAAGGTGACCCTGGCCTGCGATGTCTGCAAGCGGCGCAACTACATCACCATGAAGAACCGCCAGAACGACCGCGAGCGGATCGAGATGAAGAAGTACTGCCGCTGGGACCGCCAGCACACCCTTCACCGGGAGACCCGCTGAAGGCTCGGGTCCCGGCCTCCCCAGCCGACCCCCACCCCCCTTGGCCTCCATGGGTGGCAACAGATGGTAACCAATGGTGACGGATCGTTGTCTGATCCGTTGATGGGCAGCACCGTAGCGGAGCTGGTGGCTCGGGCTAAGGCCGGTGACCAGGAGGCCTTCGAGAGGCTGGTGCGCGCCACCCACGCTGACACCTATGCCCTGGCCTACCGCCTCACCGGGAACGAGGAGGACGCCAGCGACGTACTCCAGGACACCTACCTGAGGGCCTACCGGGCGCTCAGGCGCTTCCGGGGGGACGCTGCCTTCACCACCTGGCTCTACCGGATCACGGCCAACTGCGCTTCCACGCATCTGGCCAGGAGGGGCCGGAGCCGCCACGAGGAGCTCTCCGAGGAAGTTCCCCTTGCCGACCTGCGCCCGGCCGTGGACCCCGAAGCCATGGCCGATGCGGCCGCCGAGCGGGACCGGGTGACGGCGGCCCTGGCCGCCCTACCGGACCGGCTGCGGGTGGTAGTGGTCCTGCGGGACATCTACGACCTTCCCCACGAGGCCATCGCCGCTGAGCTGGGCATCAGCGAGGCGGCGGCCAAGGTTCGCCTCCACCGGGCCCGCAAGAAGCTGCGGGAGCGCCTGTTCCCCACCAGGGAGGAGCGTCACCAGCTGGAGCAGGCCGATGCGGTGTGAGGAGGTGAGCGAGCTGCTTCCCGGGATCATGGACGGGGTGGACCAGGCCAATGCCGAGGTCGTGAGCCACGTCGAGACCTGCCTGCGCTGCCAGGCCGAGCTCGCTCAGTACCGCAAGCTGCTGAGGGTCCTCCACCAGCTCCGGGCCCAGTCCCTGGACCCCCCGCCCGGCTTGCTGGTCGAGGTCCTGGCCCAGCTGTCGGACGCCGCCGAGCGGGGAGCCATGCGCTCCGCCCTGGCGGGCAGGAAGCTGGCCTACCTGGCCGGGCTGGCCGTGGCCGCCGGCGCTGCCGGGGCGGCGGGGGCGGCCGTCATCCTGGCCACGCGGGGCCGGGGCGGCAAGCTGCCGCTGGCCAGCTGAGGAGCGCCTCCTCCGCTCCCGGGCGGCAGGACGGGGGCCCCCGCCGCCCGGGGCGGTCCACCCCGGGCCCGGTGCTATCCTGCCTAACTGCCCCCGAAGGGCAGTAGCTCAACTGGCAGAGCACCGGTCTCCAAAACCGGCGGTTGGGGGTTCGAGTCCCTCCTGCCCTGCTGGGTCAAGGTCCGGCCGACGAGGTACGCGTGTGAGCCGCCAACTCAACCACATGAGGCCCCACCAGGATCAGGCCGAGGTCCAGATCGAGGACCCGGCCCAGTTGGGCCGCGTCAGCGAGGGCTACGACGAGGACCTCTATCGCCGGGCCCGGCCCCGGGCCCGCACCACCCCGGCGCAGTTCCTGCGTGAGGTCGAGGCCGAGATGCGCAAGGTGGCCTGGCCGAGCCGCCCCGAGGTGGTCAACTACTCGCTGGTGGTCCTGACGACCCTGGTCGTTATCGTGGCCTTGATCTTCGCCCTCAACCTGGCCTTTGCCAAGGGCGTCTCCTTCCTCCTACAGCCATGACTGACGAATTCACCCCGTTCCCATCACCCGAGGGTCCCGACCTCCCCGGAGAGGGCCCTGCCGAGGAGGTCGCCGGCGCCCCGGGCCTCGACGCCGCTGAGGTCGAGCCTGTCCCGGCGGACCCCCCCGGCGCCGGCGAGTCGGGCCTTGTCACCACCGAGCCCCTGCAAGAGCCATTGTCAGAGGCCGGCGACAGGGACGACCTCGAGGAGCTGGTGGAGGAATCCCCTGCGGTCGAGAGCCCCTATGACCGTCCCGGGCAGTGGTACGTGGTCCACACCTACGCCGGCTACGAGAACAAGGTGAAGTCCAACCTCGAGAGCCGTATCAACTCCATGAACATGGAGGACCGCATCTACGAGGTGGTCATACCCATGGAGGATGTGGTCGAGTTCAAGGGTGGGCGCAAGGTCGTGGTGTCCAAGAAGGTCTTCCCCGGCTACCTGCTGACCCGCTGCGAGATGGATGACGAGTCCTGGTCGGTCATCCGCCAGACCCCTGGGGTCACCGGGTTCGTGGGCCCCGGCACCAAGCCCACCCCCCTGTCGCGCCGGGAGGTGGAGAGCATCCTCCAGGTCCGTACCGACGGCCAGGACAAGCCCGCCCGGACCAGGCCCCGGCTCGAGTACGAGGTGGGGGAGACCGTGCGGGTCAAGGAGGGCCCGTTCGCCGACTTCTCCGGCCAGATCTCGGAGATCAACGAGGACCAGCTCAAGGTCAAGGTGCTCGTCAACATCTTCGGCCGCGAGACGCCGGTGGAGCTCGAGTTCAGCCAGGTAGCCAAGCTCTAGCCGGCTGCCAGAGTCCGAGAGAGGAGACCGATGGCCAAGCGCCGCGTCGCCGCCGTGGTGAAGATCCAGTTGCCCGCCGGGCAGGCCACCCCTGCCCCCCCCGTGGGGACCGCCCTCGGTCCCCACGGCGTCCAGACCATGGAGTTCTGCAAGCAGTACAACGCCGCCACTGAGCACCAGCGCGGCTCGGTGATCCCGGTGGAGATCACCATCTTCGAGGACCGGTCGTTCTCCTTCATCCTGAAGACCCCCCCGACCCCCGTCCTCCTGCGCCAGGCGGCTGGCCTGGACAAGGGCTCGGAGACGCCCGGCAGGACGGAGGTGGGCACCATCAGCGACGCCCAGCTGGCCGAGATCGCCCAGGTGAAGATGCCGGATCTGAACGCCAACGACCTGGAGTCGGCCAAGCGCCAGGTGGCGGGCACGGCCCGGTCCATGGGCATCACCGTCAGCTGAGAGGCAAGGAGGAAGCCATGCCCGCCAGGGGCAAGAAGCACGTCGACGCCACCCGCCGCTACGACCGCCAACGCCTGCACTCCCCGGGCGAGGCCATCGACCTGGTGAAGAGCCTGGCCCCGGCCCGCTTCGACGAGACGGTGGAGCTGGCCGTGCGCCTGGGCGTGGACCCCCGCCGCGCCGACCAGATCGTGCGGGGCACGGTCGCCCTGCCGGCCGGGACCGGCAAGCCCGTGCGGGTGGCGGTCTTCGCCGCCGGCCCCGCCGCCGCTGAGGCCCGCGAAGCGGGGGCCGAGGTGGTGGGTGCCGACGACCTGGTGGCGAGGGTCCAGGGCGGCTTCCTGGACTTCGACGTGGCCATCGCCACCCCTGACCTCATGGGCCAGGTGGGGCGCCTGGGGCGCATCCTCGGGCCGCGGGGCCTCATGCCCAACCCCAAGACCGGCACCGTCACCCCCGAGGTGGGCCGGGCGGTGCGGGAGTTCAAGGCAGGCCGGGTGGAGTACCGGACAGACAAGGTGGGCAACATCCACGTCCCCCTGGGCAAGGTGTCCTTCGACCGGGCCAAGCTGCTGGAGAACATGCGGGCGGTGATGGACGAGCTGATCCGGGCCAAGCCGGCCGCCGCCAAGGGCCGCTACGTCCGCTCGGTCACGGTCTCTTCCACCATGGGCCCGGGGATAAAGGTGGACCCCAACCGGGCCCGGGCCGCCGACGAGGAGCTGGCCGCCACCGCCTAGTATCGGGCCGCGAGGACGGCACCCGGGCCCCCGGCCCGGTTGCCCAAGAGCTACAACCACACGCCACAGACATCCGGTGCGCCCGGCGTCCGCCGGGGCTCAAAGGGCACAGCCCGCCTGACGAGGCGACCCCCCGACCCCGGAGGGCCAGCCGCGCCGGGCGCCCGGTGGTCGAGGAGGAACCATGGACAACCCGAGGCCCGAGAAGGTGGCCCTGGTCGAGGAGGTGCGCCAGCGCCTGTCGGGGGCCAGCGCCGCCCTGCTCACCGAGTACCGGGGGCTCAAGGTCGGTGAGCTGGCCACCCTGAGGCGCTCGCTGCGGGAGGCGGGCGGGGAGTACAAGGTCTACAAGAACACCCTGGTTCGCTTCGCCGTGCGGGACCTGGGCCTGGACGAGCTGGCGGCCATGCTCACGGGCCCGACGGCCATCACCTTCGTGGACGGGGACGCCGCCGGCGTGGCCAAGGTGCTCAGGGACTTCTCCCGGGCCAACCCGGCTCTGGTGGTGAAAGGCGGGCTCCTCGGCCGGGACGTCCTTTCCAGCCAGGCGGCGGCGGCGCTGGCCGACCTCCCCTCCCGGGAGGTCCTGCTGGCCCGCCTGGCCGGGGGGCTGGCTGGCCCCCTCCGCCAGCTCGCCACCTTGCTCCAAGCCCTGCCCCAGAACCTCGCCTACGGCCTGAAGGCCCTGATCGACCAGGGCGGGGCCGGTGGCGCGACCCCAGAGACAGACCAAGACCAAGAAAGGTAGGAAAGAGGACCCATGGCCACACTGACCAAGGAAGAGATCCTGGACGGCATCGCCAGCATGTCGGTCATCGAGCTGTCCGAGCTGCTGAAGGAGTTCGAGGAGCGCTTCGGCGTGACGGCGGCCGCCCCCGTGGCGGTGGCTGCGGCCGGTGCCGGTGGCCCGGCGGCGGCCGGCGAGGCCGCCCCGGCCGAGGAGGAGCAGGACGAGTTCGACGTGATCCTGGCCACCGTCGGGGACAAGAAGATCCAGGTCATCAAGGAGGTGAGGGCTCTCACCAGCCTGGGCCTCAAGGAGGCCAAGGACCTGGTGGACAGTGCCCCCAAGCCGGTGCTGGAGAAGGTGTCCAAGGAGGACGCCGAGAAGGCCAAGGCCCAGCTGGAGGGGGCCGGCGCCACCGTCGAGCTCAAGTAGAACCTCTTGGGCTCACGGAGCTGGGAGGCCCACCACCGGCGTCCCCCGGACGGCCCTTGACTGGCGCCCGAGCCTGGCCTACCCTTCCCTGGGGATCTGTCCCGGAGGGGGTTGACCTCTTGCGCGCCAGCGAGTATGCTGTCCGGTTGCCGTGGTCCTCAGCCCGCTCACCCGAGCCTTGAGCGCCTGCTGGCGCGCGCCCCGGTGAACGCCTGTCCGTGCGTCCCTACGGCCCGTTGACGACCCCCCGTGCCAAGGAGTAGGCCCTTGCCCGCTCGTTCCACCCTCCCGGAACGCTTTTCGTTCGCCAACCTCGACGAGGCCCTGCCCCTGCCGGACCTCATCGCCATCCAGCGGGACTCGTTCCAGTGGTTCCTCGACAAGGGGCTGGCGGAGACCTTCCGCGACATCAGCCCCATCGAGGACTTCACCGGCGAGCTCAAGCTGGAGCTGGAGTTCGACCCCGACGACATCGACCTGCGCCCCCCGCCCAAGTTCTCGGTGGAGGAGTGCAAGGAAAAGGACATGACCTACGCCGCGCCCATCTTCGTGAGGGCCCGGTTCATGAACGCCAAGACCGGCGAGATCAAGGAGCAGACGGTCTTCATGGGCGACTTCCCCATGATGACCGACAAGGGCACCTTCATCGTCAACGGCACGGAGCGGGTCGTGGTCTCCCAGCTGGTGCGCTCCCCGGGGGTCCTCTTCCAGAGGGGGCGCGACCCCAAGACTCTCGTGACAGGCACCATCCATCCCTACCGCGGGGAGTGGATCGAGTTCGACCTGGAGGCCAAGCCGGGCAGGGACATCACCGCCGGGGCCCGGGTGGCCCGCAAGCGGCGGCTGTCCCTCTTCGTCTTCCTGCGCGCCCTCGGCTACGAGGACGAGGCCTTCCTCACCAGCTTCGTGCGCCACTTCGACTTCCTCGAGCCGCAGTGGGAGCACGAGCGGGACCTGGCCCCCACCAGGGAGGAGGCCCTGCTCGAGATCTACAAGCGCACCCGCCCAGGCGAGCCGCCCTCGGTGGAGGCGGCCAGGAACTACTTCGAGTACGCCTTCTTCAGCTCCAAGCGCTACGACCTCACCCGGGTCGGCCGCTACAAGCTGGACCGCAAGCTGGGGCCGGAGATCGACCGCTGCGCCGAGCTGTTCGGGATCGACCTCGAGCGCCCCGCCCCCGGCCAGAGCGTCCTGTCCCCGTCCGAGGTCCTGGCGGCAGCCAGCTACATGCTGCACCTGGCCATGAACGAGCCGGGCTACCGCCTGGACGACCAGGACCACTTCGCCAACCGCCGCATCCGCTCGGTGGGTGAGCTCATCCAGAACCAGGTGAGGGTGGGGCTGTCCCGCATGGAGAGGGTGGTCCGGGAGCGCATGACCACCCAGGACGTGGAGGCCATCACCCCCCAGACCCTCATAAACATCCGGCCCGTGGTGGCCGCCATCAAGGAGTTCTTCGGGACCAGCCAGCTGTCCCAGTTCATGGACCAGCACAACCCGCTGTCCGGGCTGGCCCACAAGAGGCGCCTGTCGGCCCTGGGCCCGGGCGGCCTGTCCCGGGAGCGGGCCGGCTTCGAGGTCCGGGACGTGCACACCTCGCACTACGGGCGCATGTGCCCCATCGAGACCCCCGAGGGGCCGAACATCGGCCTCATCGGGGCTCTCGCCACCTATGCCCGGGTCAACGAGTACGGCTTCATCGAGACCCCGTACCGCAAGGTGGTGGACGGCAGGGTCACCGACGAGATCGTCTACCTGGCCGCCGACGAGGAGGAGAAGCACGTCATCGCCCAGGCCAACGCCGCCCTGGACGACGAGGGCAACTTCACCGAGGAGCGGGTCCTGGTGAGGAGGGGGCCCCAGGGCGCCGCCATCCAGCTGGGAGTCCCGGGGTCCTCCTACGGGACCACCTCCGAGGTGGACTTCGTGCCTCCCTCGGAGGTCGACCTCATGGACGTCTCGCCCAAGCAGATCGTCTCGGTGTCCACCGCCTTGATCCCCTTCATCGAGCACGACGACGCCAACCGGGCCCTCATGGGGGCCAACATGCAGAAGCAGGCCGTGCCCCTGCTCGTGCCGGAGGCACCCTTCATCGGGACGGGCGTGGAGGCCCGGGCGGCGAGGGACGCCGGTGACGTGGTGCTGGCCGAGGGCGACGGCACCGTGACCGAGGTGGGGGGCGAGTCGGTGGTGGTCGAGTACGACCAGGGCCAGACCGACCGCTACGGAGCTCCCCTGGGGCGCAAGGTCCACCGCCTGGCCAAGTTCCGTCGCTCGAACCAGAACACCTGCATCAACCAGCGCTCGGTGGTGTACGAGGGCCAGCGGGTGGCCAAGGGCGACGTGCTGGCCGACGGCCCCTCCACCTACCAGGGGGAGCTGGGCCTGGGCAAGAACCTGCTCGTGGCTTTCATGCCCTGGGAGGGCTACAACTTCGAGGACGCCATCATCCTGTCCGAGCGCCTGGTCCGAGACGATGTGCTGACCTCGATCCACATCGAGGAGCACGAGGTCGACGCCCGGGACACCAAGCTCGGGGCCGAGGAGATCACCAGGGACATCCCCAACCTCTCCGAGGAGATCCTGGCCGACCTGGACGAGCGGGGCATCATCCGCATCGGGGCCGAGGTGGATGCGGGCGACGTGCTCGTGGGCAAGGTCACCCCCAAGGGTGAGACCGAGCTGACCCCCGAGGAGCGGCTGCTCAGGGCCATCTTCGGCGAGAAGGCCCGGGAGGTGCGGGACACGAGCCTCAAGGTGCCCCACGGGGAGACGGGCAAGGTCATCGACGTGAGGGTGTTCGACCGGGAGGACGCCAACGAGCTGCCGCCCGGCGTCAACCAGTTGGTGCGGGTCTACGTGGCCCAGAAGCGCAAGATCTCGGAGGGCGACAAGCTGGCCGGCCGCCACGGCAACAAGGGCGTGATCTCCAAGATCCTGCCCGTGGAGGACATGCCCTTCCTCGCCGACGGGACTCCGGTCGACATCATCCTCAACCCGCTGGGGGTCCCGAGCCGCATGAACGTGGGCCAGGTCCTCGAGTCCCACCTCGGCTGGGCGGCCCGCTGGGGCTGGGAGGGCGACGGGGTGGGGACCTCGGCCCCCCCCGGGGCCCAGGCGGACGGCACCGTCATAGAGCGGACCAAGACCCACCCCCGGGCCCTGCCCGCCGTGCCGGTGGCCACCCCGGTGTTCGACGGGGCCCACTGGGACGAGGAGGACAAGGCCGGGAAGCACCCGACCATCAAGAAGATCTTCGAGACCCTGAACCCCGAGTCCCCCGACGGCGAGCGCCTCATCGGCCCCGACGGCAAGGCCACCTTGTACAACGGTCGGACGGGGGAGCCCTACGACAACCGCATCAGCGTCGGCTATGTCTACATGCTGAAGCTGGCCCACCTGGTGGACGACAAGATCCACGCCCGGTCCACGGGCCCCTACTCGATGATCACCCAGCAGCCCCTGGGCGGCAAGGCCCAGTTCGGGGGGCAGCGCTTCGGCGAGATGGAGGTGTGGGCCCTCGAGGCCTACGGGTCCGCCTACGCCCTCCAGGAGCTGCTCACGATCAAGTCCGACGACGTGCTGGGCCGGGTCAAGGTCTACGAGGCCATCGTGAAGGGCGAGAACATCCCCGAGCCCGGGATACCGGAGAGCTTCAAGGTCCTCATCAAGGAGATGCAGTCCCTGTGCCTCAACGTGGAGGTGCTCTCCACCACGGGCGAGGAGATCGAGATGCGGGAGCTGGACGAGGATGTGTTCCGCACGGCCGAGGAGCTGGGCATCGACATCAGCCGGCCGGAGCGGGGATCGGACGAAGAGGACGCACGACGCTTGAGGGAGAGGAGCTTCTAGGTGCTGGACGTGAACAACTTCGACCAGCTCCGCATCGGGCTGGCCACCGCGGACTCCATCCGCACCTGGTCCAACGGTGAGGTGAAGAAGCCGGAGACCATCAACTACCGGACCCTGCGCCCGGAGAAGGACGGGCTCTTCTGCGAGAAGATCTTCGGTCCCACCAAGGACTGGGAGTGCTACTGCGGCAAGTACAAGCGTGTCCGCTTCCGGGGCATCATCTGCGAGCGCTGCGGCGTGGAGGTCACCCGCTCCAAGGTCCGCCGGGAGCGCATGGGCCACATCGAGCTGGCCGCCCCCGTGGTCCACATCTGGTACCTCCGCGGCACCCGGAGCTGGCTGGCGTACCTGCTCATGGGCACCGAGGTCCGTGAGGAGCTCAAGGCCAAGCAGCTGGAGAAGGTCATCTACTTCGCGGCCAACCTGGTCACCTGGGTGGACGAGGAGCGCCGCCACAACGACCTGCCCAACCTCGAGGCCGAGCTGCTGGAGGAGGTCTCGGACCTCGAGCGCCAGCGCGACGTCGAGATCGACCGGCGCTTCAAGTCCCTGGAGGAGGAGCTGGCCTCCCGGGAGGCCGAGGGGGCCAAGGAGTCGGAGCTGAAGGCTCTTCAGCGCTCGGCGGAGAGGGAGATCGCCCAGATCCGCGAGCGGGCCCAGCTGGAGATAGACATGGCCCGCCGGGCCTTCGACGAGCTGCGGGACCTCTATCCCCGCAAGATCGTGGAGGACGAGCTGCTGTGGCGGGAGCTCACCGACCGCTACGGCGAGTACTTCGAGGGCGGCATGGGCGCCGAGGCCATCTCGGCCCTCATCAACCGGATCGACCTCGACGAGGAGGAGCAGAAGCTGCGGGAGGCCATCGACCCCGTCGACGGCCGCCGGCCCCTCTCCGCCCAGCGCAAGCAGAAGGCCATCAAGCGGCTGAAGATCGTCTCCGCCTTCAACCGCAGGGACGAGAACGGCAGGCGCATCAACGACCCGAGGGCCATGATCCTGGAGGCGGTCCCGGTCATCCCCCCCGACCTGCGGCCCATGGTCCAGCTGGACGGTGGCCGGTTCGCCACCTCGGACCTCAACGACCTCTATCGCCGGGTCATCAACCGCAACAACCGCCTGAAGCGCCTCCTCGACCTCGGGGCCCCCGAGATCATCGTCAACAACGAGAAGCGCATGCTCCAGGAGGCGGTGGACGCCCTGTTCGACAACGGCCGGCGGGGCCGGCCGGTGACCGGTCCGGGCAACCGTCCCCTCAAGTCCCTGTCCGACATGCTGAAGGGTAAGCAGGGGCGGTTCCGCCAGAACCTGCTCGGCAAGCGGGTGGACTACTCGGGCCGGTCGGTCATCGTGGTGGGACCCACCTTGAAGCTGCACCAGTGCGGGCTGCCCAAGCAGATGGCCCTCGAGCTGTTCAAGCCCTTCGTCATGAAGCGGCTGGTGGATGCCGAGCTGGCGCAGAACATCAAGTCGGCCAAGCGGATGGTGGAGCGCCGCCGGCCCCAGGTGTGGGACGTCCTGGAGGAGGTCATCAAGGAGCACCCCGTGCTCCTCAACCGGGCCCCCACCCTTCACCGGCTGGGCATCCAGGCCTTCGAGCCGGTGCTGGTGGAGGGCAAGGCCATCCAGATCCACCCCCTGGTCTGCACCGCCTTCAATGCCGACTTCGACGGCGACCAGATGGCCGTCCACCTGCCCCTGTCGGCCGAGGCCCAGGCCGAGGCCCGGGTCCTCATGCTCTCGGCCAACAACATCCTGTCGCCGGCCACCGGCCGCCCCATCACCGTGCCCACCCAGGACATGGTGTTCGGCGCCTACTACCTCACCCTCATGGTGGAGGGGGCCAGGGGTGAGGGGCGGGCCTTCCGCCACCTTCACGAGGTGGAGCAGGCCTTCGAGGCCGGAGACGTGGAGCTGCACGCCAAGATCCAGTTCCGCCCGGCACCGGGATGGAGGAACGGCTCGGTCCCCGTCCCCCGTCCCCTCCACCTCTCCCCCGACGGGACGGAGCCCGAGGCCGCCGACGGCAGTGACGGCACCGGGTCCGAGGGACGGGCGGACCTCGCGTCCCCCGGTGAGGAGCCGGAGGGCCCGTCCGGGGCCGGTGCCGACGGGGCCGCTCCCGAGCCGTTCGAGACCACTCCGGGGCGGTTGTTCTTCAACAGTGCCCTGCCCGTCGGCTTCCGCTACGTGAACGACGTCGTCGGCCGGCGCAACACGCCCATAGGCGTCATCGTGGAGGAGATATCGGCCAACTACCCCAAGGCGGTGGTGGCGGCCAGCCTCGACCGCATCAAGGAGCTGGGCTTCAAGTACGCGGCCAAGTCCGGCCTCACGATGTCCATCGACGACGTCGTCACCCCCCCGGAGAAGGAGACCATCCTGTCCCGCTACGAGCGGGAGGCCGAGAAGGCCGAGACCCAGTTCCGCCGGGGGATCATCACCGACGACGAGCGCAGGCAGAAGGAGATCGAGATCTGGACCTCGGCCAACTCCGACGTGGGCCGGATCATGGAGCGGACGCTCTCCTCCAAGCGCTTCAACCCCCTGGACATGATGGTCGACTCGGGGGCCCGGGGTAACTCCCAGCAGATCCGCCAGATCGCGGGCATGAAGGGCCTGGTGTCCAACCCCCGGGGCGAGATGATCCCGAGGCCCATCAAGTCCTCCTTCCGCGAGGGCCTGTCCGTGCTCGAGTACTTCATCTCCACCCACGGCGCCCGCAAGGGCCTGGCCGACACCGCCCTGCGCACGGCCGACTCCGGCTACCTGACCAGGCGCCTGGTGGACGTGGCCCAGGAGCTGATCGTGCGCAGCGAGGACTGCGGGACGGCCCGGGGCATCTGGATCGAGGGCGTGGTCCCCGACCAGCCCGGCCGGCGCTCCTACCTGGAGACCAGGCTCTTCGGGCGCATGCTGGCCGAGCCGGTGACGCTCTCCTCGGGCGAGGTCCTGGAGGCAGGCCGGGTCATGACCGACGCCGATCTGGCCCTCCTGCGGGACGACCCCGACGTGACCCGGGTGCGGGTTCGCTCGGTCCTCACCTGCGAGGCCGAGCACGGGGTCTGCGCCGCCTGCTACGGCCAGTCCCTGGCCACCGGCCGGCTGATCGAGCTCGGAGAGGCGGTGGGGGTCATCGCCGCCCAGTCCATCGGCGAGCCCGGCACCCAGCTGACCATGAGGACCTTCCACACCGGAGGGATCGCCGGGGAGGACATCACCCACGGCCTGCCCCGGGTCGTGGAGCTGTTCGAGGCCCGCACCCCCAAGGGGGCTGCGGTGCTGGCCCGCACCTCAGGCGTGGTGCGGGTGAGCGAGGAGGAGAATGCCCGCCGCATCACGATCATGGGTGAGGACGGGGAGGAGGACACCTACACCGTCCCCCTCCGGACCCACCTCGAGGTGCGGGAGGGAGATGAGGTCCAGGCGGGCGACCCCCTGGTCGAGGGCCCCAAGGACCCCAAGGAGCTGCTGGAGATCAAGGGGATCCGGGAGACCCAGCAGTACCTCGTCGAGGAGGTGCAGAAGGTCTACCGGGACCAGGGCGTCTCCATCCACGACAAGCACATCGAGCTGATCGTGCGCCAGATGCTGCGCCGGGTCATGGTGGCCGAGCCCGGGGACTCGTCCTTCCTCCCCGGGGAGCGGGCCGATGCCCGCCACTTCACCGAGGTGAACCGGAGGCTGGTCACCGAGGGCAGGCGGCCGGCCGAGGGGCGCTCCGAGCTGATGGGCATCACCAAGGCCTCCCTGGCCACCGACTCCTGGCTGTCCGCAGCCTCGTTCCAGGAGACCACCCGGGTCCTCACCGAGGCCGCCATCGAGGGGCGTTCGGATCGCCTCTTCGGCCTCAAGGAGAACATCATCATCGGCAAGCTGATCCCGGCCGGGACCGGCATGGACCACTACCGGGATGTCGAGGTGGTGGCACCGGAGGCGGAGCACCTGACGTTCTGGTCCTCCGAGATGGCCTCGGACACCGGGGACCTGGCCGCTTGGCTGCGGGACGTGGGCTCGCAACCCGGTGGCGACGAGGGGTCCGACGGCGAGATCCCCGACTGGCTCCAGTCGGAGCCAGGGGCCTCGTGAGGCGGCCCGCCGGGGGGCGCGAGGGCGCCAGCCGCTACTATTCGCCACCGCGCCCGCCGGGATTCGAGCCTCGTGCCCACGTGCGCCGTATGACTGTGTAAAGGATCAAGCGTGCCCACCATCGCCCAGCTCGTCCGCAAGGGGCGGACCTCCAAGTCCGACAAGACCAAGACCCCGGCGCTGCGGGGAGCCCCCCAGCGCCGGGGCGTCTGCACGCGCGTGTACACCAACACCCCCAAGAAGCCCAACTCGGCCCTGCGCAAGGTGGCCCGCGTCCGCCTGACGAGCGGGGTGGAGGTGACCGCCTACATCCCCGGGGTAGGGCACAACCTCCAGGAGCACTCAATCGTGCTGGTGAGGGGGGGACGGGTCAAGGACCTCCCGGGAGTCCGTTACAAGATCGTGAGGGGCACCCTGGACGCGTCCGGGGTGCGCGACCGCAAGCAGGCCCGCAGCCGGTACGGGGCCAAGAGGGAGGCCTGAGATGCCCCGCCGCGGCCCTGCCCCCCGTCGTGACCTCGTTCCCGACCCCGTGTACCGCTCCGTGCTGGTCACCCAGCTGGTCAACAAGGTGCTCTCCCGGGGCAAGCGGAGCCTGGCCGAGCGCATCGTCTACGACGCCTTGGACATCGTGAAGGAGCGCTCGGGTGGTGAGGCCCTCACCGTCTTGAAGAGGGCCGTGGAGAACACCCGCCCGGAGCTCGAGGTGCGCAGCCGCCGGGTGGGCGGGGCCACCTACCAGGTGCCGGTGGAGGTGAGGCCCGCCCGGGCCGGCACCCTTTCCATCCGCTGGCTGGTCGGCTACGCCCGCCAACGCAGGGAAAAGACCATGGCCCTGCGACTGGCGGGAGAGCTGATGGATGCCGCCAACGGGGTGGGGGCGGCGGTGAAACGCCGGGAGGACCTCCACCGCATGGCGGAGTCGAACAAGGCCTTCGCCCACTATCGTTGGTAGGGGCCTTGTCCGGCCCACCCGGCCAACGGCACCCCTGGGAACATGGGCACCGTGGTCGAGGGGCCCGGCCCCGCTCCTCCCGCTGCTTGACCTGGACAAAGAGCAAAGAATGCCTGCTGCACCCGTGATCCGAGAGTTTCCCCTGGCCAGGACCCGCAACATCGGGATCATGGCCCACATCGACGCGGGCAAGACCACCACGACCGAGCGCATCCTCTATTACACGGGCAAGACCTACAAGATCGGCGAGGTCCACGAGGGGTCGGCGGCCATGGACTGGATGGCCCAGGAGCAGGAGCGGGGCATCACCATCACCTCTGCCGCCACCACCTGCAAGTGGAAGGACACCTGGATCAACATCATCGACACGCCCGGCCATGTCGACTTCACCGTGGAGGTCGAGCGGTCGCTGCGGGTCCTGGACGGGGCCGTGGCCCTGTTCGACGCCGTGGCGGGCGTGGAGCCCCAGTCCGAGACGGTCTGGCGCCAGGCCAACAAGTACCGGGTGCCGCGGATCTGCTTCGTGAACAAGATGGACCGCATCGGGGCCGACTTCGACCGCACCGTCGCCATGATCCGGGACCGCCTGGACGCCACCCCTGCGGTGGTGCAGCTGCCCGTGGGGGTGGAGTCCGGCTACCGGGGCTGCATAGACCTGATCGGCATGAAGGCTCTGCTCTGGGAGGAGGGCATGGGGGAGAAGTGGTCGGTCGAGGAGATCCCCGCCGACCTGGCCGAGGCGGCCGAGGCCGCTCATCACGAGCTCATCGACGTGCTCTCCAACTTCGACGACACGATCATGGAGCGCTACGTGGGCGACGAGGAGATCAGGCCCGAGGACCTGCGCCGGGCCCTGCGCCGGGCCACGATCGACAACCACGTCGTCCCCGTGCTGTGCGGGTCCGCCTTCAAGAACAAGGGGGTGCAACCCCTGCTGGACGCCGTGGTGGACTTCCTCCCCAGCCCCTTGGACGTCCTGCCGGCCAAGGGCACCGACCTGAAGGGAGTGGAGGAGCTGACGCGGGGAGCCGACGACCACGCTCCCTTCGCCGCCCTGGCCTTCAAGATCATGAGCGACCCTTACGTGGGGAAGCTCACGTACCTCCGGGTCTACAGCGGGACCCTCGAGAAGGGCTCCAGCGTGCTCAACTCCACCAAGGGCCACCGCGAGCGGGTGGGGCGCATCCTCCAGATGCACGCCAACCACCGGGAGGACAAGGAGGCCATCTTCGCCGGGGACATCGTGGCCGTGGTGGGCCTCAAGAACACCACCACCGGCGACACCCTCTGCGACCCGTCGGCGCCCGTGGTGCTCGAGTCCCTGGAGTTCCCCGAGCCCGTGATCCACGTGGCCGTGGAGCCCCGGACCAAGGCCGACCAGGACAAGCTGGGCAAGGCCCTGCACGCCTTGTCCGAGGAGGACCCCACCTTCAGGGTGCACACCGACGAGGAGACGGGCCAGACCGTGATCTCGGGCATGGGGGAGCTCCACCTGGAGGTCCTGGTGGACCGCATGCTGCGGGAGTTCAAGGTGGACGCCGGGGTGGGCAAGCCCCAGGTGGCCTACCGGGAGACGATCCGTCAGGCGGTGGAGAAGGTCGAGGAGCGCTACGTCCGCCAGACGGGCGGCCGGGGCCAGTACGGCCACGTGGTCATCAACCTGGAGCCCACGGGACCGGGCGGGGGCTACGAGTTCGTGGACAAGATCACGGGCGGGGTCATCCCCAAGGAGTACATTCCCTCGGTGGACGCCGGGATCCAGGAGGCGCTCACCTCGGGGGTCCTGGCCGGCTACCCGATGGTGGACGTGAGGGTCACCCTCACCTTCGGCTCCTACCACGAGGTGGACAGCTCGGAGATGGCCTTCCGCATCGCCGGCTCCCTGGCCGTCAAGAAGGCAGCCCGGCTGGCCCACCCGGTGCTGCTGGAGCCCATCATGAGCGTCGAGGTGGTCACTCCCGAGGAGTACCTGGGGGACGTGATCGGCGACCTGGCGTCCCGCCGGGGCCGGGTGGAGGGCATGGAGCAGCGCGGGACCCTGCACGCCGTGCGGGCCCACGTACCGCTGTCCGACATGTTCGGCTACGCTACCGACCTGCGGTCCCGGACACAGGGACGGGCCACGTACACGATGCAGTTCCACTCCTACCAGGAGGTCCCGGAGTCGATCTCGCGGGAGATCGTTGCCCGGGTCAGGGGCGAGTAGCCCGATCGACATAGGGGGCGCCACCGAGGTGGGGCGCCCAGAGCAGACGGAGTTGTCTTAACCATGGCCAAGAAGAAGTTCGAGCGGACCAAGCCCCATATCAACGTGGGCACCATGGGCCATATCGACCACGGCAAGACAACGCTCACCGCGGCCATCACCAAGGTCCTGCACGAGCACAACCCGAACGTCCAGGTCCGGGACTTCTACAGCATCGACAAGGCTCCCGAGGAGAAGGCGAGGGGGATCACGATCTCCATCTCCCACGTGGAGTACGAGACCGACAAGCGCCACTACGCCCACGTCGACATGCCCGGGCACGCCGACTACATCAAGAACATGATCACCGGGGCGGCCCAGGTGGACGGGGCGATCCTGGTGGTGGCGGCAGACGACGGGCCCAAGCCCCAGACCAGGGAGCACGTGCTCCTGGCCCGCCAGGTGGGCGTGCCCTACATCGTGGTGGCCCTCAACAAGGCCGACATGGTCGAGGACGAGGAGCTCCTCGAGCTGGTCGAGCTCGAGGTGCGTGAGCTGCTGAACCAGTACGACTTCCCCGGCGACGAGACCCCGGTGGTGCGGGTGAGCGCCCTCAAGGCCCTGGAGGGGGATCCCCAGGCCGCCGAGCAGATCATCACCCTCATGAACGCCGTGGACGAGTACATCCCCGAGCCCCAGCGGGACATCGACAAGCCGTTCCTCATGTCCATCGAGGACGTCTTCACGATCCAGGGCCGGGGCACGGTCGTGACCGGCCGGGTGGAGCAGGGCGTGATCAAGGTCGGGGACCCCGTGGAGCTGGTCGGCCTGCGGCCCACCCAGCAGACGGTGTGCACCGGCGTGGAGATGTTCAACAAGAGCCTGGACCAGGGCCAGGCCGGCGACAACATCGGGGTCCTGCTCAGGGGCACGAGGAAGACCGACGTGGAGAGGGGCCAGGTGCTGTGCAAGCCGGGCTCCATCACCCCCCACACCAACTTCGAGGCCCAGGTCTACGTGCTGACCAAGGAGGAGGGGGGCCGCCACAAGCCCTTCTTCAACAACTACAGGCCCCAGTTCTACTTCCGGACCACCGACGTCACCGGGTCCATCGCCCTGCCCGAGGGCACGGAGATGGTCATGCCGGGAGACAACACCACCATGACGGTGGAGCTGCTGAAGCCCATCGCCATGGACGAGGGCCTGAGGTTCGCCATCCGGGAGGGTGGGCGCACGGTGGGAGCCGGGCGGGTCACCAAGATCCTCAAGTAGTCACCATGCCCGACGGTGCCCGCCAGCGGATCCGCATCCGGATCAAGGCCTACGACCACGAGATAATCGACACCTCCACCAAGAAGATCGTGGAGACGCTGGTGAGGACCCAGGCCAAGCTGAGGGGCCCGGTGCCGCTACCCACCGAGAAGCACCGGTACACGGTCATCCGCTCGCCCCACAAGTACAAGGACAGCCGGGAGCACTTCGAGATGCGGGTCCACAAGCGCCTGCTCGACATCGTCGAGCACGGCCCCAAGACCGTGGACTCCCTGCAGCGCCTCGACCTCCCGGCCGGCGTGGACATAGAGATCAAGATCCAATCGGCCTAGAGCCGAGCCCGGGCGGCCCCGGCCTGGTGGGAGCCCGGCCTGTGGCGCTATCCTGGGTAACCGGCCTGGGGGCAGTCCCCAGGCGTTAGGCGACGTCCACGGGCGCCCCGCCCGGCCCTCGAGCGGGGGACCCCGTGGCAGCACCGGACATGCGCTCCGCTCGGGGCAAGCCCTGAGCGGAGCGTCTGCGTGATCGGGCCAGCCTCGGGCCGGCCCGGTCCCCGCAGGTTGTAGCCCCGAGAAGTTGTTGAGCCCGTTTACCGCCACCCGGAGAGAAGGGTCTGACATGGCAACCAAGGCGATCGTCGGCGAGAAGGTCGGCATGACCCAGGTCTGGGATGACCAGCACCAGGCCGTGGCCGTGACCGTCGTCAGGGTCGCCCCGGTCCGGGTCGTCCAGGTCAAGGTCCCCGAGCGGGACGGCTACTCGGCCCTCCAGGTCACCTACGGCTACCGCCGGCCCCGCTCGATGACGCGGGCCGAGCTGGGCCACTTCAAGCAGGTCGAGCCGGGCAAGCGGCTGGTGGAGCTGCGCCTGGACGAGGTGGGCCAGTACGAGGTGGGCCAGGAGCTGACGGCGGGGCTCCTCAGTGCCGGCGAGCGGGTCGACGTCACCGCCGTGAGCAAGGGCAAGGGGTTCTCCGGGCCCATAAAGCGCCACAACTTCAAGGGGCAGGGAGCCTCCCACGGCAACCACAAGAAGCACCGGGCCCCGGGGGCCGTCGGGGCCTGCGCCACGCCGGCCCGGGTGTTCAAGGGGACCCGCATGGCCGGCCAGCTGGGAGCCACCCGGGTGACGACCCTCAACCTCCAGGTGGTGCAGGCCGACGAGGAGCGGGAGCTGGTGCTGGTGAAGGGGGCGGTGCCCGGCCCCCGGGGGGGGCTGGTCCTCATACGCGACGCGGTGAAGGGAGGCGGTAGCCGGTGATCGAGGCCCCTCGTTACTCCAGCGCCGGCGAGAGGCTGGGGTCGGTCGAGCTCGATGCCGGCGTGTTCGGCACCGCCCCCAACGTGGCAGCCATGCACCAGGTAGTGACGGCCCAGCTGGCGGCCCGGCGAGCCGGGACCCAGAGCACCCTGACCCGGGCCGAGGTGAGAGGGGGCGGGGGCAAGCCCTACCGCCAGAAGGGCACGGGCCGGGCCCGCCAGGGCTCCATCCGGGCCCCGCACTGGGTGGGGGGTGGAGTGGCCCTCGGCCCCAAGCCCCGCAGCTACCACCAGCGCACCCCCAAGAAGATGGTGGCCCTGGCCCTGCGCTCGGCCCTGTCGGACCGGGCCGCCTGCGGGCGGGTAGTGGTCGTCGACTCCTGGGACTTCCCCGCTCCCCGGACCAAGGACGCCCTGGCCGCCCTGGAGAGGATGGGCGTCAGCGGCCGGGTGGCGGTGGTGGTGGACCGTGGCGACGTGGTGGGCGAGCGCTCGTTCCGCAACATCCCCGGCGTGACGGTCCTCCCCGCCGGCGGGTTCAGCACCTACGACATCCTGTGCTCGGACTGGGTGGTCTTCACCGACTCCACCCTGCCGGGCGGCGCCCGGCCGGCCCGGGGCCAGCCCGGCCAGCCGAGCGAGGCCCAGCCCGGAGGGGGTGACTGATGGAGCCCCGCAGCGTGATCATCAAGCCGGTCGTCTCCGAGCGCTCCTACGGCCGGTTGGACGACAACGTCTACACCTTCGTGGTCCATCCCGACGCCAACAAGATCGAGATCCGCCAGGCGGTGGAAGCCGTCTTCGGGGTCAGCGTCCGCAAGGTGAACACCTTGAACCGAAAGGGGAAGCGCAAGCGCCACCGCCGTACTGGCCGGTGGGGCCAGCGCCCCGACACCAAGCGGGCCATGGTCACGCTGGCCCCGGGCCACAAGATCGAACTGTTCGAGAGCTAGAAGGCCTCCCATGCCCCTGCGCAAGCGCAAGCCCACCAGCCCCGGTCGTCGGTTCCAGACCGTCGCCGACTTCTCGGAGATCACCCGGTCGCGCCCCGAGCGGTCCCTGGTCGTGTCCAACCCCGCCTCCGGGGGGCGCAACAGCTACGGCCGCAAGACCTCCCGCCACCGCGGGGGAGGCCACAAGCGCCAGTACCGGGTCATCGACTTCAAGCGGGACAAGGACGGGGTGCCGGCCAAGGTGGCCAGCATCGAGTACGACCCCAACCGCAACGCCCGTATAGCCCTGCTCCACTACCTGGACGGTGAGAAGCGCTACATCCTGGCCCCGGGCCGGGTCCGGGTAGGGGACGTGCTCCAGTCCGGGCAGGGAGCAGACATCCGGCCCGGCAACGCCCTGCCCCTCCGGTACGTGCCTGTGGGCTCGACCCTCCACAACGTGGAGCTGCGGCCCGGCGCCGGTGGGAAGCTGGCCCGGGGTGCCGGCATGAGCGTGCAGCTGGTGGCCAAGGAGGGTGGTTTCGCCACCCTGCGACTGCCCTCCACCGAGATGCGCCGGGTCCCCATCGACTGCCGGGCGACCCTCGGGGAGGTCGGGAACCCCGAGGCGGAGCTGGTGTCGATGGGCAAGGCCGGTCGCAACCGGTGGAAGGGCATCCGGCCCCAGACCAGGGGAGTGGCCATGAACCCTGTCGACCACCCCCTGGGGGGCGGCGAGGGCAAGAGCTCGGGCGGCCGCCACCCGGTCTCCCCCTGGGGGAGGCCCGAGGGCCGGACCAGGGCTCGGCGCAAGGAGTCCGACAAGCTGATCGTCCGCCGCCGCAGGACCCGCGGCGCCCGGCGCTAGGAGAAGCTGGCATGCCCCGCAGCCTGAAGAAGGGCCCGTTCGTGGACGACCACCTGCTGCGCAAGGTGGACGACCTCAACAGCCGCAACGAGAAGCGGGTGATCCGGACCTGGTCCAGACGGTCCACGATCATCCCCGACATGGTGGGCCACACCATCGCCGTGCACGACGGGCGCAAGCACGTTCCTGTGTACATAACCGAGTCCATGGTGGGCCACAAGCTCGGGGAGTTCGCCCCCACCCGGACCTTCCGCTACCACGCTGGCCAGGAGCGGGCGGGGAGGAGGTAGGAGTGCCGGCGACCAAGACCAACGAGCGCCCGGGCACGAGGGCCACCCTGCGCTACTGCCGCATGTCGCCGTACAAGGTACGGGAGGTGCTCGACCTCGTCCGGGGCAAGGACGTGGCCCAGGCCGCGGCCATACTGCGCTTCTCCGAGAGGGAGGCGGCCCGGGTGGTGGCCAAGCTGCTGGCCTCGGCCGTGGCCAACGCCGAGAACAACGACGACCAGAGCGCCGATGAGCTCTACGTCTCGGCCTGCTACGCCGACGAGGCCCCCACCGTCAAGCGCTGGCGGCCCCGGGCCCGCGGCCGGGCCACCCGTATCCGCAAGCGGACCTGCCACATCACCCTCATCGTGTCCCGCTTGCCAGATGAGGAGCTGCGACGGCTGCGGGCCAGGGCCCAGGCCGAAGCGGCCACCCGACGGGTCAGGCGGGCGACGGGCGGGCGGCGGGGCCTTCCCGGCCGGCGCCGGCGCGAGCGCCTCGAGCCGAGCGCCGAGCCCGAGGCGCCGGCCCCGGCCGAGCCCGAGCCGGCAACGGCATCAGAGCCCGAGCCGGCAACCGAGCCCGAGCCCGAGCCGGCAACGGCGTCGGAGCCCGAGGCCGGGGCCGAGCCGAGCGAGGCCGGCCAGCCGGCGGAGGACGAGCCCGGCCGGGCCGGGACCGAGGAAGAAGGGGAGTAATGGGACAGAAGGTCAACCCGTACGGGTTCCGCTTGGGGGTCACCACCGACTGGAAGTCACGGTGGTTCGAGGACCGCGGCTACCAGGAGGCCGTCGTCGAGGACTGGAAGATCCGTGACTACCTGATGTCCCAGCTGGAGGCGGCGGCGGTGAGCCGCATCGAGGTGGAGCGCACGCGGGACCGCCTCCGGGTGGACGTGCACACGGCGCGCCCGGGGATCGTGATCGGCCGTCGGGGGACCGAGGCCGATCGCCTGAGGACCGAGCTGGCCCGCATAACCAAGAACCCCAAGGTGCAGCTCAACATCCAGGAGATCAAGCAGCCCGAGCTGGATGCGGCCCTCATCGCCCAGGGCATCGCCGACCAGCTGGCCCGGCGCATCAGCTTCCGCCGGGCCATGAAGCGGGCCCTCCAGACGGTGCAGAAGGCCGGTGGCCAGGGGATCCGCGTGCAGTGCGCCGGTCGCCTGGGAGGATCGGAGATGGCGCGCCGGGAGCAGTACCGGGAGGGCCGGGTGCCCCTCCACACCCTGCGGGCCGACGTCGACTACGGCTTCCGGGAGGCCCGTACCACCTTTGGCCGCATCGGGGTCAAGGTCTGGATCTACAAGGGTGACATCCTGCCCTACCGCACCTCGGCCGAGGACAAGATCAGCCGGGAGGCGGCCATGGCCGTGGGGGAGACCTCGGGCCAGGGAGGGCGCCCCCGCCGGGTCATCTCGGCCGGCGGCGGGAGGCGCCGGCCCGAGCAGGGCGAGCCCGGGGCGGCGGCCTTGGCCCCCGAGGGCGCCCTGGCCACGGCCGAGGCCGGCGGCGCCGAGTCGAGCGACGCCGATCTGGAGCGTCTGCTGGCCGAGGAGGAGGAGATCGAGCGCCGGACCCGGGAGCAGCACCACGAGGCCCCCCACTTCCGCAAGGAGACTGACTAGATGTTGATGCCCCGCAAGGTGAGGCACCGCAAGCAGCAGCGCGGCCGCCTGACCGGCATGGCCAAGGGCGGGACCACCGTCACGTTCGGAGAGTTCGGCATCCAGGCCCTGGAGCCGGGATGGGTCACGGCCCGCCAGATCGAGGCCGCCCGTATAGCCATGACCCGCCACGTGCGACGCGGTGGGAAGGTCTGGATCAGGGTCTTCCCGGACAAGCCGGTGACGCACAAGCCCGCCGAGACCCGGATGGGCTCGGGAAAGGGCAACCCGGAGCTGTGGGTCGCCGTGGTGCGCCCTGGCCGCATCCTCTTCGAGCTGGCCGGTGTGAGCGAGGAGCTGGGCCGGGCCGCCATGGAGCGGGCCATCCAGAAGCTTCCGCTGAAGGCCCGCTTCGTGACCAGGGCGGAGGCCGAGGCGGTGGAGGTGGAGGCTTGATGACCAAGGCCGCCGAGCTGCGAATGGCCGATGACGAGGAGCTGGAGTCCAAGCTGGCCGACGCCCGTCAGGAGCTGTTCAACCTCCGCTTCCAGGCCGTGACGGGCCAGCTGGACAACAAGGCCCGCCTGGGCCAGGTACGCAGGGAGATCGCCCGCATAATGACCATCCAGCGGGAGCGGGAGATCGCGGCGTGGAGGGCCATGGTGGCCGGCGCCGAGCCGGCTTCGGCACCAGGGGCAGGAGGAGAAGGGCAGTGATGAGCGACACCGGCGAGACCTTTGCCACTGGCACCGAAGGTGGGGGCCCGGCGCCCTCGTCCCCGGCGAGCCCGGCCACCCCGCGGCTGAACCGGCGAAAGGTCCGCGAAGGGGTGGTGACCTCGGACAGGATGGACAAGACCGTCGTGGTCTCGGTGGTGGAGCGGGTCCGCCATCCCAGGTACGTGAAGACGGTCCAGCGGACCAAGAAGCTCTACGCCCACGACGAGGGCAACGACCTGCGCCCCGGGGACCGGGTGCGGGTGGCCGAGACGCGCCCGCTCTCCCGGCTGAAGCGGTGGCGGGTGGTAGAGGTGCTGGAGAGGGCCCGATGATCCAACAGGAATCGCGCCTGCGGGTGGCCGACAACTCGGGGGCCAAGGAGGTGCTCTGCATAAAGGTGCTGGGCGGCTCCAAGCGACGCTACGCCAGCATCGGCGACACCTTCGTGGCCTCGGTGAAGGACGCCATCCCCGGTGCTGCCGTCAAGCGGGGTGACGTGGTGAAGTGCGTGGTGGTGAGGACCAAGAAGGAGAAGCGCCGGCCTGACGGCAGCTACATCCGTTTCGACGAGAACGCCGCCGTGCTCATAAACGACCAGCTCCAGCCCCGGGGGACCCGCATCTTCGGTCCCGTGGGCCGGGAGCTCCGGGACAAGAAGTTCATGCGCATCGTCTCCCTGGCCCCGGAGGTGCTCTGATGGCCGCCCGCAAGACTCTTGCCCCCGGCCGCATGAGGCTGAGGAAGGGTGACCGGGTCCGTGTCCTCTCCGGCAAGGACCGGGGGAAGGAGGGCGTGATCATCCGTGCCCTGCCCTCCGAGGGCCGGGTCATCGTGGAGCACGTCAACGTGGCCAAGCGCCACACCCGGCCGGCGCGGGGCACCATGCAAGGAGGGATCATCGACAAGGACATGCCTTTGCCGGCCTCCAAGGTGGCGATCGTCTGCCCCCAGGACGGCCCGACCCGGATCGGCATCCGCCTCGACGAGCAGGGACGCAAGATCAGGGTGTGCCGCAAGTGCGGGGGTGACCTGTGAGCGCGGCGGCGCCGACCCCGGTCAAGCCCCGCCTCAAGGCCCGCTACGACGACGAGGTGCGGGCCCAGCTCCAGGAGAGCCTGGGCCTGGCCAACGTCATGCAGGTACCCAGGCTGGAGAAGATCGTGGTCAACATGGGCGTGGGGCGGGCCACCCAGCAGCAGTCGCTGCTGGAGGGTGCCGTCCGGGACCTCCAGGTGATCACCGGTCAGCGGCCCCTGGTGACCCGGGCCCGGCGCTCCATCGCCGGCTTCAAGCTCCGGGAGGGCAACGCCATCGGGGCCAAGGTGACCCTGCGGGGCAACCGCATGTGGGAGTTCTTCGACCGGCTGATCAGCCTGGCCATACCCCGCATCCGGGACTTCCGGGGCCTGTCGCCGGCCTCCTTCGACGGGTCCGGTAACTACACCTTCGGGGTGAGCGAGCAGCTCATCTTCCCCGAGATCGACTACGACAAGATCGACGCCACCAGGGGGATGGACATCACCATCGTCACCACCGCCCGCACGGATGCCGAGGGCAGGGCCCTGCTCGCCGCCTTCGGCTTCCCGTTCCGACGTGAGGGAGCTTGAGAGTGGCCAAGAAGGCTCTCATCGAGAAGCAGCAGCGCAAGCCCAAGTTCAAGGTACGCGCCTACACCCGCTGCCGGCGGTGTGGGCGGCCCCATGCCGTCTACCGCAAGTTCGGGCTGTGCCGTATCTGCCTCAGGGACATGGTGCACAACGGGGAGATCCCCGGCGTCACCAAGGCGAGCTGGTGAGAGGGGGAGAGGACCCATGACCATGACCGATCCCATCGCCGACATGCTGACCCGCATCCGCAATGCCAACATGTCGATGAAGGAGACCGTGCAGATGCCGGGCTCCAAGCTGAAGGAGAACCTGGCCGCCATCCTGGAGCGGGAGGGGTACATCTCCGGGTACCGCTGCACCGAGGCGTCGGGCCGGCCCGGCCGGGTGCTGGAGATCACGATGAAGTACACCCCCGACCGGGCCCGGACGATCTCCGGCCTGCGCAGGGTGTCCAAGCCCGGGTTGCGGGTCTACAGCCGTGCCGATTACCTGCCCCGCGTGCTCGGGGGCCTGGGGGTGGCAGTGCTGTCGACCAGCCAGGGCCTCATGACCGACCGGGAGGCTCGCCAGCGCCGGATGGGCGGCGAGGTCCTCTGCTACGTGTGGTGAGGGAGGAGCTCAGCCAAGATGTCGAGGATCGGACGGACACCCATCCCGGTGCCTGAGGGGGTGACGGTGACGGTGGAGGGCAGGACGGTGACGGTGGGCGGCCCCGGAGGGACCCTGTCCCGCCAGCTCCCGGGCGAGATCACCCTCCGCCAGGAGGGCTCCTCCCTCCTGGTGGAGCGCCCCGACGACCAGCGCCACAACCGCGCCCTGCACGGGCTCACCCGTTCTTTGGTGGCCAACATGGTGACCGGTGTCACGGCTGGCTTCGTGAAGGAGCTCGAGATCGTGGGAGTGGGCTACCGGGCCACGGCGAAGGGACCGGGCGAGCTGGAGATGGCCCTCGGCTTCTCCCACACCGTCCCCGTGAGGGCCCCCGAGGGGATCACCTTCGAGGTGCCTGCCCCCACCCGGATCCGGGTCAAGGGGATCGACAAGGAGCTGGTGGGCCAGGTGGCGGCCAACGTGCGGGGCCTCCGCCGGCCCGAGCCGTACAAGGGCAAGGGCGTCCGCTACGCGGGCGAGCGCGTGGTGCGCAAGGCCGGGAAGGCGGCCAAGTGAGCACCCGCCACACCCTCGTGGCTCGGCGGCGCCGGCACGCCCGGGTCCGCAGGAAGGTGTCGGGTACGCCGGAGAGGCCCCGCCTGGCCGTCTTCCGGTCCAACCGCCACATCGTGGCCCAGGTCATCGACGATGCCGCCGGCAGGACCCTGGCCGCGGCGTCCACCATGGAGCCCGGCCTCCGGCGCCGGCCCACCGGGAACGTGGCCGCTGCCGAGGAAGTGGGGCGCCTGGTGGCCGCCCGGGCCCGCGAGGCAGGGGTGACCCGGGTGGTCTTCGACCGGGGTGGGTTCCGCTACCACGGCCGGGTGGCGGCCGTGGCGCGAGCGGCACGAGAGTCCGGATTGGAGCTGTAGGCGATGCCAGAGACCCAGTACGAAGAGCGCACCATCAAGGTCAACCGGGTGGCCAAGGTAGTGAAGGGGGGCCGGCGGTTCTCCTTCACCGCCCTCATGGTCATCGGCGATGGCAATGGCCATGTCGGCCTTGGCTACGGGAAGGCCAAGGAGGCCGGCCTGGCTGTCCAGAAGGGCATCGAGGAGGCCAGGAAGAACCTGTTCGAGGTGCCGCTGGCAGGGACGACCATCACCCATCCCGTCATCGGGGAGAGCGGCGCGGGCCGGGTGCTGCTCAAGCCGGCGGCCCCCGGCACGGGGGTCATTGCCGGGGGGGCGGCCCGGGCCATCCTGGAGATGGCGGGCATCCACGACATCGTCGGCAAGTCGCTCGGCTCGCCCAACGGCATCAACGTGGCCCACGCCACCATCGCCGGCCTGAAGGCCCTGCGACGCCCGGACGAGGTGGCCCGGCTCAGGGGCAAGTCCGCCGGCGAGGTCACCCCGAGTGGTGTGCTGCGGGCCTACCAGGAGCGCCAGCGGGGCCCCCACGAGCCGGTGGAGGTGGCCTGATGGGCTCCGAGCGGGTGCTCGTGGTGAGGCAGGTAGGGTCGTCCATCGGTTCCAAGCCCAAGCACCGGGGCACGCTCAAGGCCCTGGGCCTGGGCCGGATCGGGAAGACCAACCGGCTCCCCGACGATCCCTCGGTGCGGGGGATGATCGCCCGGGTGGCGCACCTGGTCAGGGTGGACCGCGTCCGGGGCTCCGAGGGGCCGGTGCCGTCCAAGGGACAGGAGAGCCATGAAGGTCCATGATCTGAAGCCCGCCCCCGGCTCGCACCAGCGCAGGCGCCGGGTGGGACGCGGCATCGCCGGCAAGGGGGGCAAGACCGCCGGCCGGGGCACCAAGGGCCAGCGGGCGCGCGACACCGTCAAGCCCGGCTTCGAGGGCGGCCAGCTCCCCCTGTCGCAGCGGGTGCCCAAGCTGAAGGGGTTCAAGAACCCCTTCCGGGTGGAGTACCACGTGGTAAACCTCGACACCCTGGACAAGGTGGAGGAGGACGTGGTGACGCCCGAGTCCCTGCGCCAGCGGGGCCTGGTGCACAAGACGGGCCTGGTCAAGGTGCTGGGCCGGGGAGAGCTCCACCGGCCCCTGCAGGTCTCGGCCCATGCCTTCTCGGCATCGGCCGAGCGGTCCATCACGGCTGCAGGAGGTACGGTAACAGTGATCCCGCCACCGTTCGGGCACGGGCGACCCCCTGCCAGGGGTAATGCGCTGACCAACCGCTGACACGGCCAGCCCGGGCCCCCTTCGGCACAGGAGCTGCCGTGCTGTCCAGCCTGCTGAACATGTTCAAGGTGAGGGACCTGCGCAACAAGGTCCTGTTCACCTTGGTCATCATCGCCGTGTACGAGCTGGGCGCCAACGTCCCCGTCCCCGGCGTGAGCCTCTCGGCGGTGCACCAGCTGGAGCAGCAGGCCAAGGCGGGCGGCATCCTCGGCTTCCTCAACCTGTTCACCGGCGGGGCCCTCACCCGCTTCGCCGTGTTCGGGCTGGGCATCATGCCCTACATCACCGCCGCCATCATCATCGAGCTGCTGGTGACGGTGATCCCCAAGCTCGAGGAGTGGCGCGACCAGGGAGCGGTGGGCCAGCGCAAGCTGACCCAGACCACCCGCTACCTCACCGTCGCCCTGGCCGTCATGCAGTCCACCGGCCTCACCTTCGCCTTCCACAACGGCAGCATCTTCGGCGGGGCGACCAACGTCGACCTCATCCCCCACTTCACGGTGCCCCGCATCCTGTTCATAGTGGTGACCCTCACCGCCGGCACCGCCTTCGTGATGTGGTTGGGCGAGCTCATCACCCAGAGGGGCATCGGGCAGGGCATGTCCATCATCATCTTCGTGGAGGTGGTGGCGGGCATACCGGCCGGGGGCGGCGCGGTACTGGCCCAGGGGGGGCGCTTCAAGTTCGCCATCATCGTGGCCGTGGCCCTGGTGCTCATGGTGGCCATCGTGGTGATGGAGCTGGGCCAACGGCGCATCCCGGTGACCTTCGCCAAGCGGGTGATGGGCCGGCGCGAGTACGGGGGGCAGAGCACCTTCATCCCCCTCAAGGTCAACCAGGCGGGGGTCATCCCGATAATCTTCGCCAGCTCCATCCTCTACTTCCCGGTGCTGATCTCGAACGTGGTGCCATGGCAGGCCATGAGGACCTTCATAAACAACCAGCTGCAGCCCACCAGCCTGTGGTACATCTGCATCTATGGCGTCCTCACCGTCCTTTTCACCTACTTCTACGTCAGCATCCAGTTCGACCCCGCCCAGCAAGCCGACATCATCCGCAAGCAGGGCGGCTACATCCCCGGCATCCGGCCCGGCCAGCCCACCCAGCGCTACCTGGCCGGCATCCTCTACCGGCTCACCCTCCCTGGCTCCCTGTTCCTCGCCATCGTGGCCATCACCCCCTCCCTCCTGCTGTCGGCGTGGCACGTCACCTCCATACCCTTTGCCGGAGTGACGCTCCTCATTGCCGTGGGGGTCTCGCTGGAGACCCTCAAGCAGATCGACAGCCAGCTCATGATGCGCAACTACGAGGGCTTTCTCAGCTAGTTGGTACCTGGCATCCGGCTCATCGTCCTCGGCAAGCAGGGGGCGGGCAAGGGCACCCAGTGCAGCCGCCTGTCCCACCACTACGTCGTGCCCCACATCTCGACCGGTGACATCTTCCGGGCTGCCACCCGGTCGGGCAGCGAGCTCGGGCGCAAGGCCAAGGAGTACCTGGAGGCCGGGGAGCTGGTGCCCGACGACATCGTGCTGGGAGTGGTGGCCGAGCGCCTGGCCCAGGACGACACCCGGGTCCGGGGCTTCGTGCTGGACGGGTTCCCTCGCACGGCAGCCCAGGCCCAGGGCCTCCAGGAGATACTGGCGCCCGAGACCCTGGACCTGGCCGTGGAGCTGGCCGTGCCCACCGAGGTCGTGCTCCACCGCCTGGCCAGCCGGCGCACCTGCAGCGCCTGCGGCGCCAACTACAGCACCGAGCGCCCACCGTCGGTGAACTGGACCTGCGACATCTGTGGCGGAGAGGTGGTGCAGCGGGCCGATGACACGGTGGCGGCCATCCGGAGGCGCCTGGCCCTGTACGAGGAGGAGACAGCCCCGCTCATCGACTGGTACATGGAGCGGGACAAGCTGCTGTCGGTGAACGGGACCGGCCATCCCGACGAGGTGATGGAGCGGCTGGTGAGGGCCATCGACCACCGTCGCCAGCTGCAGCTGGCGGCCCGATGAGGAGGAGCCCCGAGGAGATAGCCAAGATGCGCCGGGCCGGCCGGGTGGTGGCCGAGATGCACGAGCGCATCCGGGCCGCCGCCCGCCCCGGGGTGACCACCGCCGAGCTGGATGGAGTGGCCCGCCGGGTGCTGGCGGAGAGGCAGGCCCGCTCCAGCTTCCTCGGCTACCGGGGCTTCCCGGCCGCCATATGCACCTCCCCCAACGACATGGTCGTCCACGGGATCCCGGGGGACTACCGGCTGGAGGAGGGGGACATCCTCTCGGTGGACTGCGGGGCCATAGTGGCCGGCTACCACGGGGATGCCGCCTTCACCATGGCCATCGGCGCCGTGGCCCCCCAGGCCCGCCGCCTCATGGAGGTCACCGAGGCCGCCCTGTGGGCCGGGATCGGGCAGATGGAGGACGGGAACCGCCTGAACGAGATCGGCCGGGCGGTCGAGGAGGTGGTGGAGAAGGCGGGCATGTCGGTGGTCCGGGAGTACGTGGGCCATGGGATCGGCACGGCCATGCACGAGGACCCCCAGGTGCCCAACTACTGGCCGGGGCGGCCCGGCCCCCGCCTCAAGGTGGGACATGTGCTGGCCATCGAGCCCATGGTCAACCTGGGCCAGGCGCCCACCGTGACCCTCGCCGACGGATGGAGCGTGGTGACGGCCGACGGCAGCCTCTCGGCCCACTTCGAGCACACCGTCGCCCTCACGCCCGCCGGCCCCGAGGTGCTGACCCTGGCCGGGTGACGCTAGACTGTCTGTCTGCCCGCAGACGGCTCGGTCATGCCTGCACGCCCCGGTCCAGGACAGGCCCCGGGTGCCTGGCACCAAGCGCCGTTTCGCCTGGAGGGACGCCCGCAGGATCACCGACCGGGCGTGTTAGCCGTGGATCACCGTAGGAGGATCATCTGCCCAAACCCAAGGAGGACGCCATCGTGCTGGAGGGGACCGTGGTCGAGCCCCTTCCCAACGCCATGTTCCGGGTGCAGCTGGAGAACGGCCACAAGGTTCTGGCCCACAGCTCGGGGAAGATGCGCATGCACCGCATCCGCATCCTGCCCGGTGACCGCGTCCAAGTGGAGATCACCCCCTACGACCTGACCCGCGGCCGCATCACCTACCGCTACAAGTGAGGCCTTCATGAAGGTTCGCCCCAGCGTCAAGCCCATGTGCGAGAAGTGCAAGCTGATCCGCCGCCACGGCCGGATCATGGTCATCTGCAGCAACCCGCGGCACAAGCAGCGGCAGGGCTAGGAGGAGGCAATGGCACGCATCGCCGGCGTCGACATCCCCCGCGAGAAGCGGCTGGAGGTCTCGCTCACCTACATACACGGCATCGGGCCTTCGGCCTCCCAGCGGGTCTGCCAGGCCACCGAGATCGACCCCGACACGAGGGTCCGGGACCTCACCGACGAGGAGGTGGCCCGGCTGCGGTCGTGGATCGACGCCAACCTCAAGGTCGAGGGCGACCTGCGCCGGGACGTGGCCCAGGACATCAAGCGCAAGATGGAGATCGGCTCCTACCAGGGTCTGCGCCACCGCCGGGGCCTGCCCGTACGGGGCCAGCGCACCCACACCAATGCCCGCACCCGCAAGGGCCCCAAGAAGACCGTGGCCGGCAAGAAGAAGGTTCGCAAGCACTGATGACCGGGAGGCTTTCCTAGATGGCCAAGCCCAAGCCAGGCGGCCGCCGGCCCCGGCGGCGAGAGCGCAAGAACGTCGCCTACGGCATCGCCCATATCAAGAGCTCGTTCAACAACACCATCGTCACCATCAGTGACCCCGAGGGGAACGTGCTGGCCTGGGCCTCGGCGGGCAATGTCGGCTTCAAGGGGTCCCGCAAGTCCACGCCCTTCGCCGCCCAGCTGGCCGCCGAGGCCTGCGCCCGGCGGGCGATGGAGCACGGCGTGCGCAAGGTGGACGTGCTGCTGCGGGGGCCGGGCTCGGGCCGGGACACCGCCCACCGGGCCCTGGCCGCCAGCGGCATCGAGGTGGCCAGCATCAAGGACGTCACCCCCATCCCCCACAACGGCTGCCGCCCCAAGAAGCGGCGCCGGGTCTAGGCGCGAGAGAGGAGAGCGCGTGGCTCGCTACACGGGTCCGGCGTGCCGGCTGTGCCGGCGGGAGAAGATGAAGCTGTTCCTGAAGGGTCCCAAGTGCGACTCGATGAAGTGCCCGATCGAGCGGCGCCCCTACCCGCCCGGCGAGCACGGCCGGGACCGGCTGCGCCAGGGATCGGAGTACCAGGCCCAGCTGCGAGAGAAGCAGAAGGCCCGCCGCATATACGGGGTCCTCGAGCGCCAGTTCGTCGGCCTCTACGACGAGGCCACCCGCCAGCCCGGGGTGTCGGGTGAGAACCTGCTGCGCATGCTGGAGATGCGCCTGGACAACGTGGCCTACCGGGCCGGGTGGGGGGCCAGCCGGGCCCAGGCCCGCCAGCTGGTGCGCCACGGGCATGTGAGCGTGAACGGCAAGAAGGTGACCATCCCCTCCTACCGGGTCCGCCAGGGAGACCGGGTCAGCCTGTCCCAGGCGGCACGGGAGATGATCGTCATCCGCCACAACATGGACACCCTTGACCGGTCGGTGCCGCCCTGGCTGGAGGCGGAGGCCGAGGGGCTGACCGTGCGGGTCCTCAACCCGCCCCTGCGGGAGCACATCGACGTCCCCGTGCGCGAGCAGCTGATCATCGAGCTCTACTCGAAGTAACCGCCAGAAGGAGATTTGCGGTCGTGCTCATCATCCAACGTCCCACCGTCGAAGCCCTCGGGGAGGAAGAGGGCAACCGCCAGCGGTTCTCCATGGGCCCCCTGGAGCCCGGCTTCGGCCACACGCTGGGGAACTCCCTGCGGCGGACGCTGCTCTCCTCGATACCGGGCGCAGCGGTCACCCAGGTCCGCTTCGACGATGCCCTCCATGAGTTCACCACCCTGCCGGGGGTGAAGGAGGACGTCACCGACATCATCTTGAACCTGAAGGACATCGTCCTGCGGGTGGAGAGCGACTCACCCGTCACCCTGCGCCTGGACGTGCGGGGGCCGGCGGAGGTCACTGCGGGCGACCTGCAGCTCACCGCCGACGTGGAGGTCCTCAACCCCGAGCTGCATCTGGCCACCCTCAACTCCAAGGGCCGCCTGGCCATGGACGTCACCGTGGAGCGGGGCCGGGGCTACGCCTCGGCCGAGCGCAACAAGCGGTCCTCCACCATCGGGATCATCCCGGTGGACTCCATCTTCTCCCCCGTGCGCAGGGTGGCCTTCAGCGTGGAGCCGACCAGGGTGGAGCAGTCCACCAACTACGACCAGCTCGTGCTGGACATCGAGACGGACGGGTCGATCAGCCCCCGGGAGGCCCTGGCCTCGGCAGGGGAGACCCTGCGCTCCCTGGTGGGCCTGGTGGCCGACATGAGCGACCGGCCCCAGGGCCTGGAGCTGGGCGAGGTGGGGGCCATCTCCAGCGGCTCCCCCGACCTGGACCTGCCCATCGAGGACCTCGAGCTCACCGAGCGCCCCCGCAACTGCCTGAAGCGGGCCCAGATCAACACCATCGGGGAGCTGGTGGAGCGCACCGAGGACGACCTGTTGGCCATCACCAACTTCGGGCAGAAGTCCCTGGACGAGGTCATCCTGCGCCTGGACGAGCGGGGCCTGTCGCTGCGCTCCAAGGAGTCCTGAGGTGACGGTTCCCGCCCGCCCCCGCAAGGGCCGCCGTCTCGGCGGGGACGCTGCTCACCAGCGGGCCATGCTGGCCAACCTGGCTGCCTCCCTGGTGGCCGCCGAGGCCCTCGTCACCACCGAGGCCAAGGCCAAGGCCCTCCGGCCGGTGGCGGAGAAGCTCATCACCAAGGCCAAGAAGGGCGGCCTGCACAACCACCGCCAGGTGATGGCGTTCCTGGGGGACCGGGACATGGCCCACAAGCTCTTCTCCGAGGTGGCGCCCCGCTACGCCGATCGTCCCGGAGGGTACACCCGCATCCTCAAGCTGGGCCCCCGTCACGGCGACAACGCCCCCATGGCCCGCATCGAGCTGGTCCAGTAAGGCCCTCGTCGACAGGACCCCCCGGTGTCGGAAGGGACCGTGAGGGTGCGGATGACGGTCGCCTACGACGGTTCGGGCTTCCACGGCTTCGCCCCCCAGTCCGGCCAGCGCACGGTGGCCGGTGCGCTGGCGGGCGCCATGGAGGCGGTGGTGGGAGAGCCTGTCCGGCTCACGTGCGCGGGGCGCACCGATGCCGGGGTCCACGCCTGGGGGCAGGTGGTGCATGCCGACCTGCCCGCCGTGGTGGGCAGGAGGCGGAGGCCCCTGGATGCCGCTGCCCTGGGGCGGTCCTGCACGGCCATGCTGGGGCCCGAGGTGGTGGTGAGGGAGGCGGTGGTGGCCGACCCCCGCTTCGACGCCCGGCGCTGTGCCGTATCCCGTTGCTACCGGTACTGGATCCACCAGGCCCCCTTCCCTGACCCCTGGCTGGCCCGCTGGACCTGGCACCTCACGACGAGGCTGGAGCTGCGGGCCATGGAGGCCGCCACCGACCCCATCCTGGGCGAGCAGGACTTCTCCGCCTTCTGCCGGCGCCCCCCGGCAGGGGGCTCCCTCGTGCGCCGGGTGAAGGAGGCCCGCTGGACCAGGCAGGTGGCCCCCAGCGGGGACCTGCTCTGCTTCCACATCGAGGCCAGCTCCTTCTGCCACCAGATGGTGCGCTCGCTGGTGGGGCTCCTCGTGGAGGTGGGGCGGGGCCGCCGGCGGGCGGGCGAGGTGTCCTGGGTGCTCAGGTCGGGCGACCGCTCCCTGGCCGCCTCGCCGGCCCCGCCCCATGGGCTGTGCCTGTGGGAGGTCCGCTACCCGAAGCCATGAAGCTGGACCCTGCTGGCGGCGCCGGGGGGGGCTAGGGGGGGCGGCGCCACCTGCAGGGTGCCATCCAAGCTAAGGCCGGCGCCTGGGAGCCACCTGGGAGCCGGATGGGTAGGGGCATGGAAGGAGTCAGCGGACCAGGTCGACCCGGAACCCCTTGGCCCGGAGCTGGTCGACGATCTCCTCCCGGTGGGCGGGGTCCCTGGTCTCCAGGGTGAGCATGACCTCCACCTCGTCGATGCCGAGCGATAGCCCCGAGCGGTGGTGCTCAACCGAGAGCACGTTCAGGTTCATCCGGGCCACCTCCGTGGTGAGGGCGGCCAGGGCTCCGGGCCGGTCGCCCAGCACGATGCGCAGGAGCAGGTAGCGCCCCGCTGATGACAGCCCGTGGTCTATGAGGCGGCCCAGCAGCAGGGGGTCCACGTTGCCTCCCGAGAGGAGGGCCAGGGCTGGCCCCCTCCCCCCCACCCTGCCGGCCAGGATGGCGGCCAGGCCCACCGCCCCGGCCGGCTCCACCACTGCCTTGGAGCGCTCCAGCAGGAGCACGATGGCCTGGCTTATCTCCTCCTCGGTGACCGTGACGATGTCGTCCACGTAGGCCAGGACGTGCTGGAGGGTGAGCTCGGAGGGAGACCGCACCGCGATGCCGTCGGCCATGGTGGCCAGCTCGGCCAGGACGACCGGCCGGCCGGCCTTGACCGAGGGGAGCATGGCGGCGGCGCCGGCCGCCTCCACCCCCACCACCTTGAGGGAGCGCTGCGCATGGGCCAGGGCGGCGGCCACCCCGGCCACCAGCCCCCCTCCGCCGACGGGGACGGCGACCACCTCGGCCTCGGCGGCCTGCTCGGCCAGCTCCAAGCCGATAGTGCCCTGGCCGGCGATGACGAGCGGGTGGTCGAAGGGGGGGACCATGACGGCCCGCTGCGCCTCGGCGTACTCCCGGGCGGCGTCGATGGCGTCGTCCACGACCGCCCCCACCAGGCGGACGGTAGCCCCGTAGCTCCGGGTGGCCTCCACCTTGGGCAGGGAGGCCGCGCACGGCATGAAGATGGTGGACGACAGGCCGCACAGGGTGGCGGCCAGCGCCACTCCCTGGGCGTGGTTGCCCGCCGAGGCGGCCACGACCTCCGGGGCCCGGCCCCGGTCGCCGGCGGGGAGGCGGGAGATGAGGTTGTAGGCGCCCCGGATCTTGAAGGACCCTGTGCGCTGCAGGTGCTCCTGCTTGAGGAGCACCGGGCGCCCAGCCGCCTGGGACAGCGAGGCCGACCGGGTGACGGGCGTGGCCCGGATGACGGGGGTGATCTGCTCCCGGGCCTGGCGGATCTCCTCGAGGGTGACCACGAGGCGAGGGTAGTGCGGCCCGGTGCGGGCCGCCGGGTCCCGGCCCCGGCCGGCCCGCCCCCTAGCGGACCCCGCCGGCCATGGCGGCCCCGACTATCCCGGCGTTGTTGAGCAGGCCGGCGGGGACCACCTCGGCCCGGGTCTCCAGGTGGGCGAGGAAGCGGTCGCTCTTCTTGCTCACCCCGCCGCCCAGGATGATGAGGTCGGGCCATACCAGGTCCTCCACCCGGCGGAGGTAGTGGTCGAGGCGCCGGCCCCACTTCTTCCAGGACAGGCCCTCGGCCTCCCTCACGGAGTCGGCGGCAAAGGTCTCGGCGTCTTGACCGTCCACCTCGAGGTGGCCCAGCTCGGTGTTGGGGACGAGGTGCCCGTCCACGAACAGGGCCGAGCCGATCCCGGTGCCCAGGGTTATCACCAGCACGACGCCGGCCCGGCCCCGTCCCGCCCCGAAGCACATCTCGGCCAGTCCGGCGGCGTCGGCATCGTTCATCACCTTCACCGGGAGCCCGGTCGCCCTCCCGAGGACGGCCCCGGCGTCCAGGCCGACCCAGGCGGGGTCCAGGTGGGCAGCGGTCAGGGCCACGCCCCCCTTGACGGCCCCGGGGAAGGTGCAGCCGAAGGGCCCCTCCCAACCGAAATGCCCCACCAGCTCGGTCACGGCCTCGGCCACCGCCGCGGGAGCGGCGGGCTGGGGGGTGGGGATGCGCCAACGCTCCTCCACCAGGGTCCCCCGGGTCACGTCGACGGGGGCCCCCTTGATGCCGCTCCCCCCGATGTCTATGCCCAGCCGCTGCATGAGAGGCCTCCGGTCTCGGACGGGGCCGGAGACTACCGGTGCGGGCCCAGCCGGGCTGCGTCTGGCGCGGTTGCCCCTCCTGCCCCCTCCTCCTATGCTGATTAGGCGCCGGCGGCGACCAGAGTGGCGCGCCGCTTCCCAGGACGAGAAGAGGATCATCAGCTTGCGTACCTACACCCCCAAGGCCAGCGAGGCAGCTGAGGCCCGGGCCTGGCACGTCATCGATGCCGACGGCCTGGTCCTGGGCCGCCTGGCCACGGAGGTGGCGCGCCTCCTGCGCGGCAAGGACAAGCCCATCTTCGCCCCCCACCTCGACACCGGGGACCACGTGATAGTGGTGAACGCGGCCAAGGTCGTGATGACGGCCGACAAGGCCGACAAGAAGCTCGCCTACCGCCACAGCGGCTACCCGGGGAGCCTCACCTCCCGCAGCTACGCCGAGCTGCTGGCAAGGCATCCCGAGGAGGTGGTGCGCCGGGCCGTCCGGGGCATGCTCCCCAAGGGCCCCCTGGGACGCCATGTCCTGCGCAAGCTCAAGGTCTACGCCGGCCCCACCCATCCCCACGCCGCCCAGTTGCCCCAGCCTCACGAAGTGCCCGGCGCCCGCCGGGCCTCGTAACCGCACAGGAGTCGCCACCACATGCCCGCCTCAACCGTTCCCGCCGCCCCCCGGGGCAAGCCCCTGGCCCAGGTAACCGGCCGGCGCAAGGCGGCCGTGGCCCGGGTGAGGCTGCGTCCCGGCTCGGGGACCATCGTGGTCAACCGCCGGCCCTTCGAGTCCTACTTCCCGTCGGCCACCCACCGGATGATCGCCACCCAGCCCCTGCGGGTATCGGGCAACTCCGACACCTACGACGTGGAGGCCACCATCGATGGCGGGGGGATCGCCGGCCAGGCCGGCGCCCTGTGCCTGGGCATAGCGCGGGGACTGGCCGAGCTGGACGCCGACCTGCGCCAGTCGCTCAAGCGGGCCGGCCTCCTCACCAGGGACGCCAGGGAGAAGGAGAGCAAGAAGTACGGGCTGAAGAAGGCCCGCAAGGCCCCCCAGTACTCGAAGCGCTAGCGTTTCCCCGATGACTGGGCCGGCCCCCCTGCGGTTCGGCACCGATGGGGTGCGGGGCGTCGCCAACGCCGAGCTCACCCCGGAGCTGGCCCTGGCCCTGGGCCGGGTGGTGGCCCGGGTCCTCGGGGCCACCCGCTTCCTCACCGGCAGGGACACCCGCCGCTCGAGCCCCTTGCTCCAAGCCGCCCTGGCCGCCGGCCTGGCCGCGGAGGGAGTGGCGGTGAGCGACGCCGGCGTGATCCCCACGCCGGGTTTGGCCTGGCTCTCGGCCCGGGAAGCGGTCCCGGCCGCCATGATCTCGGCCTCTCACAACCCCTTCCCCGACAACGGGATCAAGATCTTCTCGGCCGGGGGCGCCAAGCTCGGCACCCGTGCCGAGGCCGCCATCGAGGCAGAATGGTCCTCGGTGCTCGGCGAGGGCCCCCATTCCCTCACCGGGGGCAGGCGCCCCCCGGAGGGAGCGGCGGTGGGCTCCATCGAGGAGGACCGGGAGGCCGTCTCGGCCTACGTCGAGCACCTGGCCGCCTCCCTCGAGGGAAGGCGCCTGGACGGCCTCTCGGTGGTGGTGGACTGCGCCCACGGCGCTGCCACCGCCGTTGCCCCTGCGGCGCTGCGCTCCCTCGGGGCCGAGGTGAGCGTCATAGCGGGGGCCCCGGACGGCACCAACATCAATGCCGGCTGCGGCTCCACCCATCCCCAACAGCTGCGGGAGGCGGTGGTGGGCCTGGGGGCGGACGCCGGGTTGGCCTTCGACGGTGACGCCGACCGCTGCCTCGCCGTGGACCACACCGGGGCCCTGGTGGACGGGGACCACCTGCTCGCCCTCTTCGCCGTGGACCAGAGGGACCGGGGGAGGCTGGACGGGGGGGCGGTGGCGGTAACGGTGATGAGCAACCTCGGGTTCCGCCTGGCCATGGAGAGGGCGGGGATCGGGGTGGAGGTCACCGGCGTCGGCGACCGCCACGTGCTGGAGGCCATGGAGGCCAAGGGACTGGCCCTGGGCGGGGAGCAGTCCGGCCACATCATCTTCAGGCGCCTGGCGACCACCGGGGACGGGATACTGACCGGGCTGCAGCTCCTGGACCTCATGGTGAGGAGAGGTGAGAGGTTGGCCACCCTGGCGGGCGGAGCCATGACCCGCCTGCCCCAGCACCTGGCCAACGTGGCCGTGGCGCCCAGCGGCCTGGCCCACCTGAGCGAGGCGGAGGCGGTGTGGGCCGAGGTGGCGGCCGTCGAGGCCGAGCTGGGGGCCACCGGGAGGGTCCTGCTGCGCCCCAGCGGGACCGAGCCCGTGGTGCGGGTGATGGCCGAGGCTCCCTCCCATGACCTGGCCGTCGCCGTGGTCAGCCGGCTGTGCCAGGTGGTGCACCAGGAGCTGGGGAACGGGTCCACCTGGGCTCAGCCCGGGTAGAGGACCACATCCACCTTGCCCGGCCCGTGCACGCCGTACACGGGCTGGTGCTCTATGTCGCTCGACCGGCTGATGCCGGTCACGAAGGAGATGCACGATGGCCGGGGCTCCAGGGCCGCCAGGCGCTCTACGGCCACGGCGACGGAGGGGACCAGGCGGGAGAAGGGGACCAGGGCCACGTGCTCGGGGGGGACGAGCGAGGTGCTGCGGTCCCGCCCCGGCCCGGCCACCAGGGCCAGGGTGCCGGTCTCGGCCACCGCCAGCTCCACCCCGGTCACCCCCACCTGGGCCTCCCAGGCGTCCTCCACCACCGGCAGCCGCTCCGCCATCCCCACCAGGTCGGGGTGGTCCTCGATGGCGGTCGGCCGGCCGGCGCACAGGTCAGCCACCCGCTGCCGGGCCTCCTCGGCCGACGAGCAGATGTGGCCGGTGGCCCGCACCCTCTCCAGGGCCTGGGACAGCCGCCGGGCCGCCTCCTCGGGCCCCGCAGGTGGCGGGGCGCCGTCGAGGCCAGGGTGGGGGAGCTGCTCGGCGCCGGTCGGGCCTTCCGGGCCAGCAGGGGGAGCCGGGCCGGGGCCGGGCTGGGCCGGCCTCTGCCCGGGCCTCCTGGTCCGCAGCCATTCCCGCAGCTCCCCGGCGTGCTCGAGCGGTGGCATGGAGCGCCCCGCCCCCCAGCCGCGCCCCGGTCCGGGCAGGGCGGCCCGGGCCCCCGGAGGCAGCAGGGACCACAGCCGGCGGGTCACCCGGCTGGATGCCCGGAACCCCGGTCCCCAGGCCCAGGCTCGGGCCCAGGCGGCCCAACCGATCCGGGCGGGGTCGGGCCGGCGGGCCTCGTAGTCGGCGCGCAGGTCCACCAGCATGTCGGGAAGGGGGATCTTGACCGGGCAGGCGTCGGCGCACGCTCCGCACAGCGAAGACAAGAAGGGCAGCTCCGCCCCCGCTTCGGGGTCGCCTATGAGCGGGGTGAGCACGGCACCGATGGGGCCGCCGTAGACGCTGGCGTAGGCATGGCCTCCGACGGTCCGGTAGACGGGGCAGGAGAACTGGCAGGCCCCGCAGCGTATGCAGGCCAGTACCTCCTGGTAGCGGCCGCCGAGGAGACTGGTCCGGCCGTTGTCGACGATCACGAGGTGGAGCTGGTCGGGGCCGTCCCGCTCCCCCGGGCGGCGGGGCCCGGTGACGAGGGTCTGGTACACCGAGAGTGGGACCCTGGTGGCGGCCCAGGCCACCAGGGGCAACAGCACGGCGAGGTCGGTGAAACGAGGGACCACCTTCTCTACCGTCATGACGGCGACATGGATCCGGGGCTGGGATGTCACCATCCTCCCGTTGCCCTCGTTGGTGACCAAGGCGAGCGTCCCGGTGTCGGCGGCAGCGAAGTTCACTCCGCTGATGCCCATGTCGGCCCGGTGGAAGTCCTGGCGCAGTCGCTGGCGGGCGAAGGCCGCCAGGTCCTCGGGCCGGTGCCCGACCGGTCCCCCGGCCACCTGCTCGAAGAGGGCGGCGATGTCCTCCTTGGAGCGATGGACGGCGGGCGCCACGATGTGGCTGGGGCGCTCGTCGGCCAGCTGCAGGATGTACTCGCCGAGGTCGGTCTCCACCACGTCTATGCCCATGGCCTCCAGGTGGTGGTTGAGGTGGATCTCCTCGGTGGCCATGGACTTGGACTTGACGACCAGCTCCACCCCGTTGGCGGTGGCGATCTCCTCTATGACCCCAAGGGCCTCGGCCGGGCCGCCGGCCCGGTGGACCACCCCGCCGTTGGCCTCGACCCGTTCCGAGAGCTGGCCCAGGTAGCCCTCCAGGTCCCCCAAGGTCTCCCGCCGGATGCAGGCGGCCCGCTCGCGCAGGTCCGACCAGGGAGGCGCCCAGCCCGGGCCCACGTACTGGCGGTTGAGGATGTCGAGGCGGGCCGTGGTGGCGGGCTGGCCGGGACGCTCGAGCGCCTCGGTGGTCACCTGCGGGAGGGGCCGAGGGGGGCGGTCCAGCCCGGGGGCAGCCCAGTCGGGCCTGGTGGGGACCACCTTGCTGCGGCCCTGGAGGGCCTCGGACCTGCCCGTCACCGGCCCCCCCCGGGTCCGAGCGCATCACGCACCACCTCGGCCAGGTGGCGGGCCTGGAGGGGCGAGCCCTTCCAGGCCGCCCTGGCCTGGAGGTGCATGAGGCAGCCGGGATCGGCGGACACCATCCACTGTGCCCCGGCCCCCTGGCCCCGGGCCAGCTTGGCGTCGGCCATCGCCACCGAAACATAGGGGAACTTGGCCGAGAAGGTGCCCCCGAACCCGCAGCAGGTGTCGGCATCCTCCATCTCCACGATGCGCAGCCCCTCGATACGCCCCAGCACCGAGCGGACGCTTCGCCTCTCGCCCAGGGCTCGCCACATGTGGCAGGAGTCGTGAACGGTGACGGTGGCGTCGAGGGCCAGGGGCAGGCCCTCCCCGTAGGCCGCCACGAACTGGCTGAACTCATAGGTGCGCCCCGCCATGTCCCGGGCCCGGGCCGCCCATGGCCCCTCCAGGATGCGGGGGAACTGGTGGTGGACGTGGGCCACACAGGACCCCGACGGGCTCACCACGGCCTGGAAGGGCTCGAAGGTCTCGATCCAGTGGCGGGCGAGCAGGCGGCCCTCACCGGGGAAGCCGGAGTTGAGGGCCGGCTGCCCGCAGCAGCTCTGGGCCTCCGGGAAGCTGACCCGGCACCCCATGGCCTCCAGGACCTCCACCGCCGCCCGGGCCGGCCCCGGGGCGGCCAGGTCGGCGATGCAGCTGGCGAAGAGGGCCACGCTGGCCGGCGGCCCCGGCGGTGCCTGGTCGGGATGGACGGCGGGGCTGGTCGGTGAGGAGGTGGGAGGGCCGGAGGTCGCCACGGGCTAGAGGAGGCGGGCCGTCGCCGGCGTGCCGTGACGCTGGGCCAGGCGATGCTTGAGCTCGGCCGGGAACCGGGGGCTGGTTGCCTCGTGCAGGTCGGCGAGAAGCTGCTGGGCAGCCACATCGCCCCCCCAGGCGGCCACACAGGCCTCGGGCTCCAGGTTGGCCAGGGCCAGCAGGGCGCCCGCCGCCCCGACCACCCCGGCCAGCAGGGTCAGCAGGGGGGAGCCCGTCCACAGGGCTCCTGCGAAGCGGGGCACGGTGCGCAGCAGGCGGCTGGGGTCCCCGCTGGAGTCCTTGCAGCCGGCCACGGGGAGGTCGAGGAGGTCCTCGACGGCTATGCCGGGGGGGGACATCCGGGGGAAGTGGTAGGCGAGGACGGGAGTGGCCCCTGCGGCCTTGGCCACGGTGTCGTAGTAGGGCCGGGGGTCGTCGGCGTAGGGGGGGGAGAGCACCAGCACGGCGTCGGCCCCGTGGTCACAGGCGGCCGCGGTGAGGGCAGCGGCCTGGCGGGCGGAGGGGGCGCCGGTGCCGGCGATCACGGGCACGGCCGGCGGCACTGCCTCCCGCACGGCGTCCAGCAAGGCGATCCGCTCCTCGGGCTCCAGGGTCGCCGCCTCGCCCGTGGACCCGGCCACCAGCACGGCCTGCATGCCGGCGGCGGCCAACCGGGCTGCATGCTCGGCGGTGGCGCCGGCGGCCAGCTCCCCGTCCTCGCCGAACAGCGTCACCAGGGCCACCCCGACCCCGCTAAACAAGGGGGTTGCGCTCATGGGTCAGACGCTACCCGCCGGGGCCAGCGCGGGGACGAGCGGGGCCAGCCGGTCGAGGTACGAGAGGGTCTCGTCCCGTGCCCGCGGTGCCAGCAGGAGAAGGGCCCGGTCCACGCCGAGGCCGGCCAGCTCCTCCAGGGCCTCGGGCCTGGCCGGCGCCCCGAAGCTGGTGACCGGGATGGCCCCTCGCCCCGCCTGGGCCGCCCGGGCCTGGAGCTCTTCGACCCTGGCGGCCAGGTCCCTCCCCCCGGGGCGGCCGTAGATGGGCATCCACTCGTCCCCGTAGTCGAGGACCCGCTGGATGGCACTGGGCCCGCTGCCCCCGACCAGCACGGGCGGCCTGGGCCTGCCGGGCCGGCGCACCGGCTTGGGCCAGGACCACAAGGGCCCGAAGTCGACCAGGCGGCCGTGGAACTCGGCCTCGTCCCGGTCCCAGATGGCCCGGATGGCGAGCACCCGCTCGCGCAGCAGCTCCCAGCGCTGGCGCGGGTCGGTCCCGTGGTTCTCCATCTCCTCCCGGTTCCAGCCGCCGCCCACGCCGAAGAGGAACCGCCCACCCGACAGATGGTCCACGCTGGCCGTGGCCTTGGCCAGGATGATGGGGTCGCGTTCGATCACCAGGCACACCCCGGTGCCCACCAGGAGGTGCCCGGTGGCGGTGGCCGCGGCGGCACAGGCCACCAGAGGGTCCAGGGTGTGGCGGTACTCCTCGGGGAGGTCGCCGCCTCCCGGGTAGGGGGTCCGCCTGGAGGCGGGGATATGGGTGTGCTCGGGGAAGAGCAGTGACTCAAAGCCCCGCTCCTCGGCGGCCCGGCCCAGGTCGGCCGGGCCGATCGAGTAGTCGGTGGGGAACATGACCAACCCGATGCGCATGCCCCAAGGGTAGGCCCGCCCCTCCTGGGGGCGGGCGGCCTGCCGGGCGCCGCCGGCCGTGCTCCCCTAGCCTGGGAGGCCATGTGCGGGATCATGGGGGTTACGGGGGCCGTGGACGCCGTGGGGGTGATCCTGGACGGTTTGCGGCGGCTCGAGTACCGAGGGTACGACTCGGCAGGGATCGTCCTGGTGGAGGGGACCGGCTCTTCCGGTGGCGGGGGACCGGCCCGTCTGTGGCGGGCCCGCCAGGCCGGGGGGACCAAGTCGGTGGCCCGGCTGGCCGAGGAGGTGTCCGGGGCCCCGGCTGACGCCACCGCCGGACTGGGCCACGTGCGCTGGGCCACCCACGGCCGGCCCACTGCCGCCAATGCCCACCCCCATCTCGACTGCACCGGCCGGCTGGCCATCGTGCACAACGGGATCATCGAGAACCACCTGGAGCTGTCGGCGGAGCTGAGGCAGGCGGGGCACGCCTTCAGCTCCGAGACGGACACCGAGGTGGTGGCCCATCTGCTGGAGGAGGCCCTGGCGTCGGTCCCGCCCGGGAGCGGGTCGGGGCCGGGCCCCTCGGCCTTGGCCGTGGCGGTGCGGGCCGCCCTCAGCCGGGTGGAGGGGGCCTTCGCACTGGCGGTGGTCCATGATGGAGAGCCCGACCTGCTGGTCGGGGCCCGCAGGGTGTCCCCTCTCATCGTGGGCATCACCGAGGACGGTGGGCTGCTGGCCTCGGACATTCCCGCTCTCTTGGGCCGCACGCGCCACCTTTACGCCCTCGAGGACGACCAGGTGGTGGAGGTCCGCCCCGGGTCGCTGCAGGTGACCGACCTGGGGGGCAGGCCGGTGGAGCCTCGCCCCTTGCGCGTGGACTGGGACCTCGAGGCGGCCGAGAAGGGGGGCTATGACGACTTCATGGCCAAGGAGATCCACGAGCAACCCCTGGCCGTGCGAGAGACCCTCCTCGGGCGCCACCTCCCGGACGGCAGCCTGATGCTGGACGAGATGCGCCTGTCGGGGGCCGAGCTGCGGGACGTGGACAAGGTCTTCATCGTGGGGTGCGGGTCCAGCTACCACGCCGCCATGGTGGCCAAGTACGCCATAGAGCACTGGGCCCGACTCCCGGTGGAGATCGACATCGCCAGCGAGTTCCGTTACCGCGACCCCGTCCTCGACCGGAGGACCCTGGTGATCGGGATCAGCCAGTCCGGGGAGACGGTCGACACCCTCCAGGCCCTGCGCTCCGCCCACCGGTGCGGGTCCAAGGGCCTCGTGGTGACCAACGTGGTGGACTCCTCCATGGCCCGGGAGTCCGACGCCGTCCTGTACACGAGGGCCGGACCCGAGATCGGGGTGGCCTCCACCAAGACCCACCTGGCCCAGATAGTGGCCCTGGAGGTACTGGCCCTCTACCTGGGCCAGCTACGCGGGACCCTCAGCCCTGATGCCATCGCCGAGCTGCTGGATGCCATGAGGGCCCTCCCCGACCAGCTCGAGGAGGTCCTGAGGAGGGGCCCGGACGTGGCCCGGGTGGCCGAGGGGGTCGCTGGTGCCCGGGACTTCTTCTACCTGGGGCGGCACGTGGGCTATCCCGTGGCCCTGGAGGGCGCTCTCAAGCTGAAGGAGCTGTCCTACCTGCGGGCGGAGGGTTACCCCGCCGGCGAGCTCAAGCACGGTCCCATAGCCCTCATCGAACCGGGCACGGTGGTGGTGGGGGTGGCCACCAGGACCCGGCTGTGGGAGAAGCTGATGAGCAATCTGGCCGAGGTCAAGGCCCGGGGGGCGACGGTCGTGCTGGTGGTGAACGACGGGGACGAGGAGACGGCCGCCCAGGCCGACGCCGTGTGCCCGGTCCCCCGCACCCGACCCCTCTTTTCCCCGGTGCTGGACGTCGTGCCCCTCCAGTTCCTCGCCTACCATCTGGCCCGGTCCCGGGGGCTGGACGTGGACCGGCCCCGGAACCTGGCCAAGGTGGTGACGGTGGAGTGAGCTCCCGCCGGGTCCTTCAGGCCCCGAGCTGGCGGGACATCCAGTCCGCGCTCCTCGGCCGGTGGCGGTACACGACGTTGGCGCAGGTGTGGTTGCCCTCCTCGAGCAGGAGCATGGTGGTGGGGCCACCCGCCTCCTCGGCCAGGCGGGCGGCCTGGGACCAGTGGAAGATGCGGTCCTGCTTGCCCGCCACCACCAGCAGGGGGCAGGTGACCCGGCTGGCCCACCCCTCCAGGGTGAGGAGCCTGGCCCTGGCCTCTGCCTCCTGGTCGTCGGCGGCCCCCGAGCGGACGCGGAAGGCATCCCTTGTCAGCTGGGGGAGGTTGGGCCAGGCCTCTCCCAGGTCGTAGGGGCCACCGAGAGCTATGCAGGCCCGTACCCGGTGGTCCGCCGCCGACCACCGGGCTGCGTAGTAGCCACCCAGGCTCACCCCCCATACCCCCACCCGGCTGGTGTCCAGGTCCCTCCTGGCCTCGAGGGCATCGAGGATGGCCGCTCCCGGCGGCCCCCAGTCTGCCCGGATGGCGAGGTCGTACTCGGCCTCGCCCTGCCCGGGTCCGTCCACCGACAGGGTGGCCAGCCCACGCTCGAGGAAGGTCGTCTCCGTGGTCCTCAGCTCCTCCTTGGCGGAGTCCAGCCCGGGGACGAGCACCACGACCGGATGGGGCCCGGGTCCCGGCGGCACCCGCAGCACCCCGGCCAGGCGGGTCCCGGCGAAGGGCACCTCCAACCGCTCCCCGGGGGGGTCCAGGTGGGGAAGGGCGTCGGCCAGGCAGCGGACGGCCCGGCCATGGGCCTGGCTCATCTGCTCCCTGTCCTGCACCAGGAGGAACTTGGCGAAGTGGTAGTAGACGGCCGCCCGGGCCAGGTGCTCACCGCCTGAACGGAGGCGGCCCTCGTCCAGGGCCTCCCGGCCCAGCTCCTCATGGGCGCTCCCCACCTGGCACCAGGCCGGGCACCAGCCGTCCCAGTCGTCTATCCGGGAGGCCAGCCCCGACAGATCGTTGGGGTCCACGCCGTTGGCCAGGAAGCGGGGGGCCCAATGGCTCAACGCCTCCTGGACCTTGGCTGCGCTGGTCACGGCAGACTCTTGCATACGATTGCGAAGAGGGCCAGCCCGGTCTTTCCGCCTTGGGGGGACGCCGTAATGCCTGGCATGCCTTGACACGGCCGTTGGGAGCGTCAATACTGCGACAGTTTCTGCAATCGATTGTAGACACGGAGCTGCTGCGTGACCGCTCGGACGACGGCAAGGGGTGCCAGCACCCAGACCCTGGGGTGGGTCGGGGTCGGGCGCATGGGCACAGAGCTGGTGCGCCGGCTGCTGCGGGGCGGCCACGACGTGGCCCTCTACAACCGGACCAGGCAGAAGGCCGAGGCCCTGGCCGAGGAGGGGGCCAAGGTGGCCGACTCCCTGGCCGAGCTGGCCGGGCGGGACGTGGTCTTCACCACGGTCGGGTCGTCCGAGGACTTCCTGGACGTGACGGTGCGACCCGGAGGCCTGCTCACGGGCGAGAGCGCCCCGCAGGTGATCGTGGACTGCTCCACCGTGTCGGCCGAGTCATCCGCCCTGGCCCGCCGCAAGGCGGAGGAGAGGGGCACCATGCTCCTGGCCGCTCCGGTGAGCGGGAACCCCAAGGTGGCACGGGCTGGCCTGCTGACCATGGCCGTGTCCGGCCCCCGGGAGGGCTTCGACCGGGTGGCGGGGATACTGGAGGAGCTGGGGGCCGGCGCCACCTACGTCGGTGAGGGGGAGGGAGCGCGTACCGTCAAGATCTGCCACAACCTGTTGCTGGGGACGGTGGCCCAGTCCCTGGCCGAGGTCACGGTGCTGGCCGAGAAGAGCGGCATCAGCCGGCACGCCTTCCTCAGCTACCTCAACAAGAGCGTGGTGGGATCGGTGTTCACCGGCTACAAGACCCCTGCCCTGGTGAACCTGGACTTCAAGGCCACCTTCACCGCAGCCTTGCTGCGCAAGGACTTCGAGCTGGGCCTGGCCGCCGGGCGCGACCTGGAGGTCCCCCTGCCCGTGGGGGCGCTGGTGCACCAGATCATCCAGACCCTCGTCGGCAGGGGCTACGGAGACCTGGACTTCGCCGCCCTGCTGGCCCTCGAGGCCGAAGGAGCCGGGTTGGAGCTCGTGAGCGAGGAAGTGGACGTGACCGATGGCCTGCCGCCTGGCTGACGGCAGAGGCCCGGCAGGAGAAAGGGGGACAAGGAGATGGCTGGAAGAGGATTGAGGATATGGAGCCCGCTGGTGGCGGTGTGCCTGGGTGGGCTGATGCTGGCCGCCTGTGGCAAGGGCTCGTCGGCAGGCTCCTCGGCGAGCTCGACACCCGCTTCGAAGGCGGCCACCGGCTCCCAGTCATCGGTCGCCTCCAAGAAGCCCGTCGTGATCGGGGCCTCGCTGTCGCTCTCGGGGGACTTCTCCGCCGACGGGCAGGCCTTCCAGCGCGGCTACGAGCTCTGGGCCGACTACGTGAACCACCACGGAGGGCTCCTCGGCCACCCCGTGAAGCTGGACATCCTCTCCGATGCCAGCAGCCCCACCCAGGCCGTGACGAACTACGAGAAGCTCATCTCCAGCAACCATGTGGCGCTGACGTTCGGGCCCTTCTCGTCGCTCCTCACCATACCGACGTCCAAGGTGGCCGCTCGCTACGGCTATGCCTTCGTCGAGGGTGCCGGTGGAGCCCCCGACGTCTTCGCCGCCGGGCTGCACAATCTCTTCGATGTGGCGACCCCGGTGGCGAACTACATGCTGCCCTTCGCCAAGTGGGTTGCCTCCCTTCCCCCGGGCAAGCGGCCCAAGACGGCTGCCTACCCGACCAGCAACGACCCCTTCACCGAGCCTGTCATCAACAAGGCCAAGTCCCTGCTGCAGAAGGCAGGGGTGAGGACCGTCTACTACAAGGTGTTCCCTGCCGAGGTGACCGACTTCACGCCCATTGCCGACCAGGTGGCGACCACCGGTGCCCAGATGGTGGTCCTCGGCTCCGTGGACGTGCCCACGGTCTCCGCCTTCATGCAGGCCTTCGAGCAGCAGCACTACAACCCCAAGGTCTTCATCGCCAGTGCAGGGCCGGACCAGGGGCAGGCCTTCCTCAAGGCGGTGGGGACCAGCAACGCCAACGGGGTCATGGTCCCCAACGGCTGGTACCCGGGGGTGAGGATCGCCGCCAGTGAGGCGATGGTGAAGGCCTACGTGGCCAAGTACGGCGGGTCCCCCTCGGGGATCAACGCCGACGTCGCCGAGGCCTTCTCCGTGGGCCAGGTCGTGGCCCAGGCCGTGAAGGCCACCCACAGCCTGAGCAACGCCAAGATCATCAGCTACCTGCACAGCGGGGTCAAGCTGTCCAGCGTCGAGGGGCCGGTGAAGTTCGACTCCAAGGGTGAGAACATCGCCGCCCTGCAGTTCATATTCCAGTGGCAGCACAACGGCCACTTCGTCCAGGTGCTGCCTACCAAGGCCCCCGGCTCCCAACCCGTCCTCTTCCCCAAGCCGGCCTGGGGCAGCTGAGATGGCCGGAGCGACGAGGGCGGGGAGGCACCAGGGCTGATGGGAGGTGCGGTAGCCAAGGCCGTGGTGGACGGCGTCCTCACCGGCGGTGTGTACGCCCTGATGGCCGCCGGCCTGACGCTCATCTTCGGGGTCATGGACATCATCAACATCGCCCAGGGCATCCTCGTCGTCCTGGGGGCGTACCTGAGCTATGTCCTCTCCCAGGACCTGGGCATCGGACTGTTCCTGGGGCTCCTAATAACCATCCCCTCCCTCTTCGTGATCGGCGTCGCCGTGGAGTGGGCCTTCATGCGCCGTCTCCAGGAGCGGGAGCGGACCGCCCTGTCCATCCTCGTGACCTACGGGGTCGCCATCGTCATCGAGGGGATCCTGGAGCTCATATTCGGCCCCAACTACGTGCAGCTGCGAGCCTGGTACGTGAACCAGTCCTTCCACGTGCTCGGGTTCTACCTGCCCTACATATACGTGTTCGGCTTCGCCCTGGCGGTGTTCCTCCTGGGTGTCCTGTACCTCATCCTCTATCGCTCTCGCTTCGGCAGGAGCGTGCGGGCGTCCCTCCAGGACAGGGCTGCGGCCAGGCTGGTGGGCGTGAACGTGGAACGGGTCTCCACCATCACCTTCGGCATCGGGATAGCGGTGACGGCGGCCGGCGGCATGGTGTTCGGCGCCACCAATGCCTTCAATGCCAACAGCGGCTATGACCTCATATCCAGGTTGCTCACGATCGTGATCCTGGGAGGCCTGGGGAGCATCGGTGGCGCACTGGGGGCGGCCGTGTTCATGACCGTCATCGAAGGCCTGGTGGCGGTGCTGTGGTCCCCGGTCTGGGCCACGCTGGTGTTCTACGCCGCCTTGGTGCTCGTCCTCGTGATCAAGCCTGTCGGGATATTCGGCCAGAGAGCTGCTCGGGCCCAGTGAAGGTGACGGCACTGGTTCAGGGTGGCCGCCAGGCCCGGAGCCCCGCCGCCGACATGGAGGAGCCCTGGCAGCAGGAGCGCAGAGCCCGGGGGGCGTGGGCGGCGGGAGTGGCTGCCCTGTTGGCCATCGCCATCGCCTTCCCCTGGGTCTTCACCAACCCCACGACCACGTCGATCGGGGTGTTCACGCTCATATACATGGCTGCTGCCACGGCCTGGAACAGCTTCGCCGGGTACTCCGGCTACATACCGCTCGGGCATGCCGTCTTCTTCGGGAGCGGCGCCTACACCCTCGTGATCGCGGCCCAGGACCTCCACATCCGAGGGGGGTACACCGTCTTCGCCCTGGTCCCCCTGGCCGGGGCGGTGGCGGTGGCAGTGGCTGTCCCGTTCGGCCTGGTCGCCCTGCGCACCCGCAGGCACACCTTCGTGGTCATCACCATCGCCATCTTCTTCATCTTCCAGCTGATGGCCTTCAACCTGGGGATCACCCAGGGCTCCTCAGGGATTCCCGCTCCCACCCCCACCTGGCCGGCGGCCACCTTCAACGACCGCTTCTACTACGTGGCCCTGGCCATCCTGGTCGTCGCCGCCGCCTTCTCCTGGGGCATCCGGCGTTCGCGCTTCGGCCTGCAGTTGCTGGCCATCCGGGACGACGAGGACCGGGCTCTCAGCCTGGGCGTGAGGGTCTCGAGGGTGAAGCTGACGGCCTTCGCCCTGTCCGCCTTGCCGGTGGGCATGGTTGGAGCGGTGTGGGCCTACTTCATCGGCCAGGTGTACCCCCAGTTCGCCTTCGACCCCCTCTTCGACATATCGGTGGCCCTTATGGCCTTCCTGGGCGGCCTGGGGACGGTGTCGGGGCCCCTCCTCGGTGCCTTGATACTCGAGCCTCTCCAGCAGTACTTCACCCTGCAGTTCTCGTCCAACGCCCTCTACCTCGTGGTCTACGGAGCCCTGTTCCTGGTGGTGATCCTGCTCCTGCCTCGGGGGATCATCCCCACCGTCCGCGACCGGGTGGCGAGCTGGCGGGAGCGCCGGTCGGGGAGCACCGCCCTGGCGTCCGGGCCCGATGCGGCGGGCGGGGTCCTGTCCTCCGAGATGGCAGGGGGGGGCGTGGCGGGCGCTGCGGGCGGGGGGGCCGTGAGCCCCCCGGGGCCCTCGGGACCGGCGGTGAGGCGCGGGTGAGCTCCGCCCCCCTTCTCCTGGTGGACTCGGCCTGCAAGGCCTTCGGCGGCGTGCAGGCCCTGTCGGAGTGCTCGGTGGGGGTCGAGGAGGGCACGATCGCCGGCCTCATAGGGCCCAACGGCTCGGGGAAGACCACCCTGTTCAACGTGGCCACCGGGTACGAGAGGGTGGACCGTGGGGAGATCTACTTCAGCGGGAGGCGGATCACCCGGGCCTCGCCTGACAGGGTGTTCGCCCTGGGTCTGGGGCGTACCTTCCAGCTGACCCGGATCTTCTCCCGCTTGAGCGTCATGGAGAACATGCTGGTGGCCTCCCAGGCGGGCCGCAGGGGCCTGCGCAGCCTTTGCACGAGGGCCGGCTCGCCCGGAGAGCGCAGGCGGGCCCTCGAGCTGCTGGAGTTCGTCGGCATCGCCCGGCTGGCCTCGAAGCCCGCCGGCAGCCTCTCCTACGGCCAGCGCAAGCTGCTGGAGCTGGCCTACGTGCTGGTCGCCGATCCCGCCGTCATACTGCTGGACGAGCCGGCAGGGGGCGTGAACCCCTCCCTCATCAACCACATAGCCGACCGCATCCGGGAGCTCAACCGCCAGGGCAAGACCTTCTTCGTGGTCGAGCACAACATGGAGTTCGTGATGAGCCTCTGCCACCAGGTGACGGTGATGCACCAGGGGACGGCCATTCTCACCGGTCCCCCCTCCACCGTGCGCAGCGACCCGCGGGTGCTGGACGCCTACCTGGGCGGGGCTCTCGAAGAGGACCCCGGGGACGGACCGGAGGGCCAGGATGGCGCGGGCTCCCTCTGAGGAGCTGGCGGGGGCGGGGCCGGTCCCGCGGCCTCCGGGCCTGCTGGTCCTGGAGGGCGTGGTTGCCGGCTATGGCGGTGGTGACGTCCTGCGTGGGGTGTCCTTCTCCGTCCCGCAGGGCAGCATCACCTGCGTCGTGGGGCCCAACGGGGCCGGCAAGTCGACCGTGCTGGCGGCCATCAGCGGGATCCTGCGTCCCCGCCGGGGCGACATCCGCTTCGACGGCCGGAGCCTGGTCGGCAGGACGCCGAGGGAGATCCTCGGCCGGGGGGTGGTGCAGGTGCCCCAGAACCACAGCCTGTTCAGGGAGATGACGGTCCGGGAGAACATCGAGATGGGGGCCTTCACCTTGGGGGACCGGGCCCTGGCCCGGAGGCGGCTGGAGCAGGTGATGGAGATGTTCCCCGTGGCCAGGGAGAGGGCCAGGGACAAGGCGGGGGCCCTGTCCGGAGGCCAGCAGCGCCTGATCGAGTTCGCCCGCTGCCTCATGCTCGACCCCCTCCTGGTGATCCTGGACGAGCCGTCCATGGGCCTGGACCCGAGGACCCTGCGGACCGTGTTCGCGACCATCCGCATGATGCACGACCAGGGACGGACGATCCTGCTCGTGGAGCAGAACGCCAGGGCTGGGCTCCGGCTCAGCACCCACGGGGTGGTGCTGGAGAACGGGGTGGTGCGCCTGAGCGGGTCGGGCCGGGAGGTCCTCGACAACCCGGAGATCGGCGCCTTGTACCTGGGCGGGGGCATCAGCGCCGGCCCCACCGGGCAGCACCCGGCGGGGCCCCGCTCCGGTCACGAGGGAGGAAGCCCGTGAGGGGGCGGGAGGAGCCCGGGCGGGCCGCCGTGGTCGACGTCCATGCCCATGTGCTGGGCCGGGACCTGGTGCGGGCCCCGGGCAGGGAGGAGCCGTGGCGTCCGGTCCTGGCCGGGAGGGGCGGGCGGCGCGTGGTCGAGCTGGGGGGGAGGCCGGTGGACTCCCTGGTGGGCGAGCTGGTCGACATCGACGGCATCCTGGACGAGTCGTCACGGGCAGGGATCGGCCACGTCCTCCTCTCGCCCTGGGTGGCCCTGCTCCCCAATGGCTTGGATCCCGGGCTGGCCGCCGAGGTCTGCCGGCTGCAGAACGAGTCCCTGGCCAAGGCGGTGGTGGCCGGCCGCGGTTCGGTCAGCGCCCTGGGAGCGGTGACCCTGAGCCGGCCCGAGGAGGCGGCGGTCCAGCTCGAGGAGGCGATGTCCGCGGGCCTGGCGGGGGTGGAGGTGACCGCCAGCGTGGGCGGCGCCTACCTCGGCGACGACCGGTTCCTCCCCTTCTTCGAGGCCGCCGAGGAGCTCCAGGCCCTGGTCTTCGTCCATCCGGCCACCAGGGGCCTCAGCCTGCCGGTCTCGGGCCAGTACTACCTGTGGAACGGGCTGGCCAACCCGGTGGAGACGGCCCTGGCGGCGGCCCATCTGGTGCTCTCGGGGACCATCGAGCGCCATCCCCGTCTCCGGGTGCTCCTGGCCCACGGCGGGGGTGTGCTGCCCGCGGTGTGGGGGCGGCTGGACCGGGCCCACCAGGTGCGGCCCGAGGCCAGGGCCAGGCTGGGCGAGCCTCCCAGGCGGTCGCTCCGCCGGTTCTTCTTCGACACCTTGACCCATGACCGGGCCCTCCTGTCGAGCCTGGTCCAGGAGGTGGGCTCCAGCCAGGTCATGCTGGGCTCGGACCGGCCCTTCGACATGGGCTCGCCCCATCCCGTGGAGGACGTCCTCGCCCTGGGACTGCCGGGAGAGGCCGAGGCCCAGGTCCTCGGGGGCAATGCCGCCCGGCTGCTCCGCCTGGGGGAGAGGAGGGGGGAGGCCGCCGGAGGGGGTCGGCCCCCGCCACCGGGCCTGGGGGGCGGGGCCGTGACGGGCCCGGGGCCGGGGGCCGGCGGGGCATCGAGCGGTGAGTGACGCCTTCGACGTGGTCGTGGCCGGGGGAGGGCACAACTCCCTGGTCACGGCGGCCTACCTGGCCAAGGCCGGCTTCCGCTGCCTGGTGCTCGAGGGCAGGCACGTCCTCGGGGGCGACACCAGCTCGGAGGAGAGAACCCTCCCCGGCTTCGTCCACGACTCGTGCTCCACGGCCCACAACCTCCTTCAGGCCAGTCCCATGGTCCGTCGGGACGAGCTCGGCCTCGGTGCCTACGGGCTCGAGTACATCCACCCCGACCCCGTCGTCCACGTGCCCTTTGCCGACGGGAGCTGGATCACCCAGTGGCGGGACCCCCGGCGCACGGCGGAGGAGCTGGCCCGCTTCTCGAAGCACGATGCTAGTGCCTACCTGAGCCTGCTGGACGACTACGAGGAGATCGCCCCTCTCTACGGCCAGTGGCGCTACACGCCGGTGGGCTGGGGCCCGTCCCTCGACGACCTGCTGCAGGACGGCCCCGGCGGGGGCAAGTGGGCCAAGCGGGCGGCCATGAGCGCCTGGGAGGTGATCGCCGCCCGCTTCGAGGAGGAGCACGTGAGGGCCTTCATGGCCTGGATGGCCTTCATGACCCTCCAGCCGGTGGACCGGGCCGGGGGAGGCCTGCTTGCCTATTCGCTCGTGTACGGCCGCCAGCGCCACAGCTGGACCCTGCCCCGGGGCGGATCGGGGGCCCTCTGCTCCGCCCTCAGGCGGCTCATCGAGGACCACGGGGGGGAGGTGCGCACGGACCACCAGGTGGTGGGCCTGCTCATCGAGGCCGGCCGCTGCACCGGGGTGGAGACGGCGGACGGGAGCCTGTGGCGGGCGGGCAGGGCGGTGGTGTCCAGCATCCACGTGAAGGACCTCGTCGCCATGGCTGGACCCGACCTGTGGGGCGAGACCTTCGTGGAGGCGGTCGATACCTGGCAGCCGGGGCTGTCCATGTTCGTGGCCCATTACGCCACCACCGAGCCCCCGCGCTTCTCCGTGGGCAGGGACCGGCGTGAGGCAGTGGCCTGCGGGATCGTGCCTTCCGCCGAGTCCATTCTCGGCCTGGCGGCCCAGTTCCGCCAGGGGGCGGTGGCCCTGGAGGACCCCTCGCTGCTGGTCCTCTGTCCCACCGTGGCCGATCCCACCCGGGCGCCCGCCGGCTGCCATACGCTCAAGGTGATCGGCTTCCAGCCCTACGAGCTGGCCGGGGGCCCTGAGCGCTGGGACGCCATCAAGGAAGCGGTGGCGGCGGCCCATCTGGCCCAGCTCAGGCGGTTCGCCCCCAACCTCACCGAGGGAGTGATCCTGCACCAGGACGTGGTTAGCCCCCTGGACCTGGAGCGCCAGAACCCCCACAACTGGCACGGCTCCTGCCACGGCGGAGACATGGGGCCGGCGCAGTCGGGGCGGCTGCGCCCCGCACCGGGGTGGGCTGGGCACCGGCTTCCCATCCCCGGCCTCTACCAGACCGGCGCCACCACCCATCCCGGCGGGTCGGTGTCCGGGGCCCCTGGCCGCAACGCCGCCATGGTCATCCTGGCCGACCTCGGGACCAGCCTGGAGGAGGTCGTGGGCAGGGGGGCCCGGGGCTCGCCCGGCCGGGGAGGCGGCCCGCCGCCGGCGCACCCGGGAACGCAGCGCCCTGGTCCCGAGGATCCAACCACCAACTGACACGAGGGAGGTCCCCACATGCCCCACATCAGCTACGTCGACCCCAGCACCGTCTCGGACCCGGAGATAGCGGGATACCTGGAGCGCGCCCGCCTGGAGGGGACGCCCCGCCCCGAGAGCCAGGCCATCCGGGCGCACAACCCGGCGGTGATAAGGGCGTTCTCGCAGGCCTGGGACCTCACCTTCCGCCACGGGGTCCTCGACCACGGCCTAAAGGAGCTGTGCCGCAACTACGTGTCCCAGTCCATCGCCTGCTCGTACTGAGGCGCCCAGCGATCTGTCCAGGCTGGGCAGGCGGGATTGAGCGAGGACAAGTACTCGGAGCTGCTGCGCTTCTCCACCTCTGACAAGTTCAGCGAGCGGGAGAAGGTGGCCCTCACCTATACCAGCGCCATCATCTGGGATGCCGCCATCGCCGACGACGAGCTGTGGGCCCGTCTGCACCGGTTCTTCAGCGAGCCCGAGCTGGTGGAGCTGGGGTTCTTCGTGGCCCTGACCCTCGGCCAGCAGCGCTGGATCAAGACCCTCGGCATCGGGCACGGGGAGGTCCTGGCCGGGACCAGCGCCGGCCTGGCGCCGGGGGTGGCCGGCTCAGCTGGCGGGAGAGGTGACGGCCCTTAGCCGTCTGGCCCTCGTCCCTTGCCTGCCCCTGGCCTGCCGTCCGGCGGCCGGCGCCGGGGGGGGCTCCGTGGACCCCCTCACGACCAGCTCGGGGGCCAGGTAGAGCACCTTCACCGGGGAGGTGCGGTGGCTCAGCCTCTCCAGCATGAGCTGGGCGGCCTCCGTGCCCACCTCGTAGTGGGGGAAGCGCACCGAGGTGAGGGGGGGCCGCAGCCGGTCGATGAAAGGCATGTCGTTGAAGCCCACCACCGAGACGTCGGCCGGGCAGCGCAGTCCGGCCTCCTCCAGGGCGGCGTACACGCCCAGGGCCAGCATGTCGTTGGCGGCCACCACGGCGGTTGCCCCCAGGCCGGCAGCCAGGAGCTCCCGGGTGCAGCGCAGGCCCTCGGCCTGGGAGAAGGACTCGGCGAAGACGACCTGGCTGGGGTCCACCTCCAGGCCGGCGGCCGCCATACCCTCCAGGAAGCCCCGGTAGCGGCCGAAGCCGGTGGACAGGTCCTGGGGGCCGGCCACGCAGGCGATGCGGCGGTGGCCGAGGCCGGCCAGGTGGGCCACGACCATGGCGGTGCCGGCCCGGTTGTCCACCGAGACAGAGGGGAAGACATTGCTCTCCACCACCCGGTTGACGAGGACGATGGGGATCCTGGCCCGTGCGGCCCGGTCGAGCAGGGTGTCGCTGCGGTGGGCGATGGCCATGATGAAGCCGTCGACATGGCGAGCCCGCATCCTGTCCAGCACGAGGCGGGCCCGGTCCTCGTCGTTGTCGGTGTTCCCGACCAGGGCCACGTAGCCGGCCGCGGCCAGGCGGTCCTCCACCCCGCGCACGATGGGGGGGAACAAGGGGTTGGTGAGGTCGGGGATGAGCATGCCCACGGTATGGGAGCGCCGGGTCTTGAGGCTGCGGGCCATGGGGTTGGGCTGGTAGTCCAGGCTCCGGGCGGCTCGGAGCACCCTCTGGGCGGTTGCGCCCTTCACCAGGGCGCGCGTCTCGGGGTTGAGGGCCCGGGAGGCGGTGGCGGGGTGGACGCCGGCCCGCTCGGCCACGTCCCGCAGCGTCACGTGGCCCTCAGCCAATCCCCCCACCACCCTCACCTGCAGCCGCTCTCGCCCCGGCCAGCGCCGCCCACACCCTGGCCGGGGTGTAGGGGGGGTCCAGGTGCCCCACCCCCAGAGGGCCAAGGGCATCCGCCACGGCGTTGGCCACGGCCGCGGGCACCCCGATGGTCCCGCTCTCCCCCAGCCCCTTGGCCCCGAGGGGGTTGAAGGGTGAGGGGGTGTGCAGCAGCTCGGTCCGGACAGGGAACCCGGCCTCGGGGGGCCCCGGTACGCCGTAGTCGGCGAAGCTGGCCGTGAGGAGCTGGCCCTGGTCGTCGTGGACCACCTCCTCCAGCATGGCTGCAGCCATGCCCTGGATGGAGGACCCCAGCACCTGGCCTTCGGCCAGGAGGGGGTTCACCACTGTCCCGGCGTCGTCCACCGCCACCAGCAGGACCAGTCGCACCGAGCCGGTGTCCAGGTCCACCTCGACCACAGCGACATGGGCCCCGAAGGGGAAGACGGGGCCGGGCAGGGAGAACCGCTCGGTGGCCTCCAGGCCGGCGGCCATGCCCGCCGGCAGGGCTCCGGGGTCTGCCGCCACCCGGGCCACCTCGGCCAGGGTGAGCCGACGCGTGGGAGTGCCCGCCACCCAGAAGTGCCCCGCCTCGTAGCGCAGGTCCTCGGGGGCCACCTCGAGGTGGTGAGCAGCCACCGCCTTGGCCTTGGCCAGGACCGAGTCGGCCGCCAGGGCCACGGCGGAGCCTCCCACCGTGATGGAGCGGCTGCCATAGGTCCCCACGCCGGGGGGGCCGGCGGCAGAGTCCCCCTGGAGGACGCGGACCTGCTCGGGGCGGAGCCCCAGCCTGTCGGCGGCGATCTGGGCGAAGACCGTCTCGTGTCCCTGGCCATGGCTGCTCGACCCGGGGCGGACCAGGGCGTGGCCGTCGTTCGTCATCTCGACGGTGGCGCCCTCCCACAGCCCGGCTCCCGCCCGTTCGACGAAGAGGGCCACCCCGATCCCGGTCCGGGTCCGGCCTCGCCGGGCTCCGGCCCCGCCCGGGGGCTGCCCCTCGGCACCCTGTTCCCGGGGGGGCTGCCTCCAGCGGCGGTAGTCGGCCAGCTCGCAGGCCCGGTCGAGGGCGGCCTCGTAGTTGCCCGAGTCGTAGGTGAACCCGAGGGCGGTCCGGTAGGGGAACCGGTCCGCACCGATGAGGTTCCGCCTCCTGATCTCGACAGGGTCCAGCCCCAGGCGGGCAGCAGCCAGGTCCGCCAGGCGCTCCACCACATAGGCGGCCTCGGGCCGGCCCGCCCCCCGGTAAGGGCCGGTGGGCACCTTGTTGGTGGCCAGGCCGAGGACCTCCACCTCGGCCACGGCTATGTCGTAACCGCCCACCAGCAGGCGGGCCGAGGTGATGGGGACCACCGGGGTGGTCGGGTAGAGGTAGGCCCCCAGGTCCCACGCCAGGCGGGCCTGGATGGCAAGGAACCGGCCCGAGCCGTCGGTGGCCAGCGCCGCCTCCGCCACCAGGCCGCGTCCCTGGTACGAGGCGAGGAAGCTCTCGCTGCGGTCCTCCACCCACCGCACCGGACGTCCGAGCGCCCGGGCGCATACGGCGGCCAGGGCGTGCTCCGGGGCCAGGGTGCCCTTGCTCCCGAAGGCCCCGCCCACGTCAGGGACCACCACCCGCACCGACGAGGGATCGAGGCCCAGCACGGCGGCCAGGTGGGAGCGGGGGCGGTGGGGGTCCTGGGCCGAGCACCACAGGGTCATGGTGCCGGGCCCGGGTAGGTACTCGGCCAGGCAGCCCCGCGCCTCGATGGGGGCGGCGGCGAGGCGGGGCACCTCCAGCCGGGCCCGCACCACATGGGCGGCGCTGGCGAAGGTCCCTGCCACGTCCCCTTCGGCAAGGTGCCAGCGAAGCAGGACGTTGCCGGGGGCGCCGGGGTGGAGGCAGGGAGTGCCAGCGGCGGCCTGGTCCGTCCCCGTGACCACGGGCAGGGCCTCGTAGTCGACCTCCAGCAGGTCTCGGGCGTCCTCCGCCGCAGCCTGGCTCTCGGCCACCACGCAGGCCACCGGCTCCCCGGCGAAGCGAGCCACCCCATCGGCCAGGACCGGAACGGGCACGGCGGGCACCTGGGCGCCCTCGGGGACGGTGATGGGCATGCTGCCCTTCAGCCCGCCCTCGAGGTCCGCCGCCGTGAGCACGGCCAGCACGCCGGGGGCCGTCCTGGCCCTCGAGGTCTCGATGGACCGGATGGCGGCGTGGGCCAAGGGGCTGCGGGCCACCACCATGTGGGCGAGCCCGGGAGGGGCCAGGTTGCCGACATACCTGCCCTGGCCCCTGAGGAGCCGGTCGTCCTCGGTGCGCCGGAGCGGGCGGCCCACCCAGGGTGGCTCGTCGTCCGGGGCGCCGCCCGCCGGCCGGGGTGCAGCCGGGCTGGGCCGGCTCACCCCAACGCCCGGGGCACGGCCTCGAGCACCCGAGCCACGGAGGGCCGGGCCAGGTCCTCGAGCGAGTCGGCGGCCGGCAGGGGCACGTGGGGGGTGGTGACCCTGACGATGGGCCCGTCCAGGTCGTAGAAGCACTCCTCGGCCACGATGGAGGCCAGCTCGGCTCCCCAGCCGCAGAGGCGGGGGTTCTCCTCCACCGTCACCAGATGGCCGGTGGCGCTGACCGAGGACAGGACGGTCGACACGTCCAGGGGCACCAGCGAGCGCAGGTCTATGACGGTCGCCTGCACCCCCTCGGCGGCCAGGCGCTCGGCCGCCTCGAGGGCCACGGGGACCATGGCCGCCAGGGCCACCAACGTGAGGTCACCTCCCTGGCGGCGCAGGGCGGCCTGGCCCAGGTGGCCCACCAGCTCCCCGTCGGGCACCTCCCCCTTGGTGGGGTAGAGGGACTTGTGCTCGAAGACGAGGACCGGGTCGGGGTCCCGCACGGCCGCGGCCAGCAGGCCGATGACATCGCTGGGGCAGCTGGGGGCGACGACCTTCAGCCCGGGGACGGCCATGGCCCAGTTCTCGACGCTCTGGGAGTGCTGGGCCCCGAACCGGCTCCCCCCGCCGTTGCCCGAGCGCACCACCAGGGGAAGCTGGACCTGGCCGGCGGTCATGTAGCGGGACTTGGCGATCTGGTTGGCCACCATGTCCCAGCACACGGCGAAGAAGTCCGAGAACATGACCTCGGCGATCGGCCGCAGGCCGGTCATGGCCGCCCCCATGGCGGCCCCGAGGATGGCCTGCTCGGAGATGGGGGTGTCCCTCACCCGCTCGGGGCCGAACCGCTCGAGAAGCCCCCCGGTGGCCTTGAAGGCCCCGCCGGCCCCGGCCACGTCCTCCCCCAGGAGGACCACCGAGGGATCCCGCTCCATCTCCTGGGCGATGGCCCTTGCCACCGCCTCCCGGTACGTCAGCTCCGCCACGACGAACCCCCGTCGGCCCACAGGTCGGCCGTCACCAGGCCGGGGTCCGGGGGAGGGCCGGCCTTGGCCTCCTCGGTGGCCCGGTCCACCGCCTCCTTGGCCTCAGCCTCCACCCTCTGCAGCTCGTCCTCGGGCACCCCCGCCCCGACGAGCCGGGCCCGATAGGCGGGGACGGGGTCGCGGGCGAGCCAGTCCGCCACCTCCTCCTTGGGGCGGTAGGTGGCGGGATCGGCCCGGGAGTGGCCACCGTGGCGGTAGGTGACGGCCTCGATGAGGCTGGGCCCCCCGCCCGACCGGGCCCGCTCCAGTGCGGCCAGGGCCGTCTGGTGGACGACCTCGGGGTCGTTGCCGTCTATGGCGACGGGCGGTAGGCCGTAGGCGGGGGCGCGGTCGGCGGCCGGCCTCGGCACGGCCGTGACCGCCCCGATGGGGGTGTACTCCATGTAGAGGTTGTTCTCGCACACGAAGACGACGGGCAGGTTCCACACCACGGCCAGGTTGAGGGCCTCGTGGAAGGCCCCGATGTTGGTGGCCCCGTCCCCGAAGAAGCACACCGCCACCTGGCCGCTCTTCCTGTAGGCGGCGCTCCAGGCCGCCCCCACGGCCACCGGCAGGTGGGCGCCCACGATGGCGTAGGAGCCCATCATCCCGTGGGCCACGCTGGTCAGGTGCATGGAGCCGCCCTTGCCCCGCAGGAGGCCGTTGTCCCTGCCCAGGAGCTCGGCCATGATCGGGGTCAGGGGGACGCCGCGCACGATGGTGTGGGCATGGCCCCGGTAGGTGGCGAAGGTCCAGTCGTCCGGCCTCATGGCCACCCCGAACCCGGCAGCCACGGCCTCCTGGCCGAGGGACAGGTGGCTCGTGCCCTTGACCAGGTTCTGGAGGAAGAGGTCGTAGGCCCGCTTCTCGAACTGGCGGATCACCACCATCCAGCGGTACAGGGCCAGGCCGGTCTCCGGGCCTGACCTCGCGGCGGGCTCGGTACCGGTCGTGAGCGGGGAGGTCGCCACGGCTAGTAGGGGTTGGCGACGAACAGCTCGTCGGCCGGGAACAGGGTGATCACCTGGGCCCCGCTGGCGGTGACCACCACCTCCTCCTCGATGCGGGCCGCCGAGTAGCCGTCAGCAGCGGGGCAGTAGGTCTCCAGGGCGAAGACCATTCCCTCGTGGAGCTCCACGGGGTGGTCCAAGGAGTTGAGCCTGCTGATGATGGGTCGCTCGTGGAGGGCCAGGCCCAGGCCGTGGCCGAACTGGAGGCCGAAGGCCTCCATCTCGGACTCGAAGCCGAACTCCTCGGCTCGGGGCCACACCCGGGCGATGGTGTCGGTGGTCACCCCCGGCTTCACCAGGTCGATGGCGGCGTCGATCCACTCCCGGGCCCGCGTGTAGGCGTCGCGCTGGGCCGGCGTGGCCCGCCCCACGTTGAAGGTGCGGTAGTAGCAGGTGCGGTAGCCGTTGTAGGCCTGGATGATGTCGAAGAAGGCCTGGTCTCCCGGGCGGATCAGGCGGTCGGAGAAGACGTGGGGATGGGGGCTGCAGCGCTCCCCGGAAACGGCGTTGACGGCCTCCACGTCGTCGGAGCCCATGTCGTAGAGGACCTTGTTGACTTCGGCCACGATCTCGTTCTCCCGGATGCCGGGCTTCAGCACCTCGGCGATGCGCTGGTAGGCGCCGTCGACCATGGCGGCCGACATGGAGAGCAGGGTGATCTCGTCTCCGGACTTGATCTGGCGGGCGTCCAGCATGACCTGCTGGCCGTCGCGGACCTCCACGCCGGCCTCCTGGAGGGCGAAGATCATGGTCGGCTCGGCGATGTCCACGCCCAGCGGCATACCGGCCACGCCGGCGTCGGCGAGCAGCCCGGCCAGCTCGGCGGCGGCCCGGTCCAGCAGGCCCGCCTCGGGGGCCACCGAGCCGCGCAGGCCCACCATCCCGGCCAGGCAGCGCTCCGGGGCCAGCCAGGGGGCGTGCAGGCGGTGGTGCTTGGCTGCCGACCCGAAGTCCCACAGCGTCGGCTCCCCGCCCCTGGTCAGGAGGGCGTAGCGGCAGACCTTGTCCCGGGCCCATTCCCCTATGTGGGTGGAGGTGAGGTAGCGGATGTTGTTCATGTCGAAGCACAGGAGGGCACCGAGCCCGGAGGCCTCCAGCGCCGCTCGGGCCCGTTCCAGGCGGTAGCGGTGCAGCCGGGTGAAGTCGACCCGCTCCTCGAAGTCGACCGCCATCCGCCCCGGGGCCGGCAAGAGTTGGTTCGAGGCCGAGAGCATGCGCCAATGCTAGCGATTGCATACGGATCGGCAAGGCATGCGAGCCACGCCTGCGTCTGCTTTAGAGAACGTTTGCAACAAGGGCTCCTGGCCTGCTCCGAGCAGGCGGGCCGGCCGGCCCCAGCGGCACCCGGCAGGGTGCGCCTGCTGGCCCGGGCACCCCACCGGCACCGGCCCGGCGGCCACGCCGGCCCTCTCCCGCCGGCCCGGTCACGACCGTGGGGGGCGGCCGGTTGTCTAGCCTGGCCGGCGTGGAGGCCGTGGCCGGGCAGGGCGAGTCCTCGGGGCTGGCTGTGGGGATCGACGCTGTCGAGATCCCCCGTCTCCGCCGGGTACTGGCTCGCCGGCCGGGCGTGACCGAGCGGGTGTTCACCGCCGGCGAGCGGGGCTACGCCGGGCGCTTCGCCGATCCGGTCCCCCACCTGGCGGCTCGTCTTGCGGCCAAGGAGGCCGCCATGAAGGCGTTGGGCGTGGGACTGGGTGCGGTGGCCTTCGCCGACCTGGAGGTGGTTCGCCGGCCGAGCGGCGAACCCGGCCTGGTGCTGGCGGGCAGGGCTGCCAGGCTGGCGGGCGACAGGGGCCTCAGGGCCTGGGCCCTGTCGCTCACCCACACCGAGCACCTGGCCGTGGCGGTGGTGGCGGCCAAGAGCGGGGAGGACCGGTGCGGGCCGTAACGACGGTGGAGGAGATGAAGGCGCTCGACGCCGAGGCCCAAAGGCGGGTGGGCCTGGAGACCCTCGTGCAGAGGGCGGGTGCCGCCGTGGCCCGCGCCGCCCTGCAGCTCCTGGGCGGGTCCTACGGGCGCCGGGTGGTGGTGGTGGCCGGTCCCGGGCACAACGGGGACGACGGCCGGGTGGCGGCCCAACGGCTCCGGAGGAGGGGGGCCAGGGTGGAGGTGGTGCCCGCCCCGGGCCGGGGCGCCACCGAGCCACGCCGCCTGCCCGGGTGCGACCTGGTGGTGGACGCTGCCTACGGGACCGGCTTCAAGGGCGATTACGTGGCGCCCGAGCCGCCCCCGGGGGTCCCGGTGCTGGCCGTCGACATCCCCTCGGGGGTGCTGGGCGACACGGGCGAGGCGGGCGAAGGGGCGGTGAGGGCCACGGCGACCGTCACCTTCGCCGCCTGGAAGCCGGGCCTGCTCCTGGGGCGGGGGCCCGAGCTCTCGGGCCGGGTGGAGGTGGCCGACATCGGCCTGGACGTGAGCGGGGCCCAGGCCCATCTGGTCGAGGACCTCGACCTGGCCTGCCTTCCCGCCCGTGCCCGGGAGGCCCACAAGTGGCAGACGGCCCTCTACGTGGCGGCTGGCTCACCGGGGATGATGGGGTCTGCCTCCCTCTGCTCGCGGGCGGCCATGCGGGCGGGGGCGGGCATGGTCCGCCTCGGTGTCCCCGGCGCCTCACCGGGGGACCTGCCCGCCAACGAGGTGGTGGCCCAGGCCCTCCCCCGATCGGGGTGGGCCGGCGAGGTGCTGGCCGGGGCCGAGAGGTGCCACGCCCTGGTGGTGGGACCCGGGCTGGGCCGCTCTGACGAGGTGGCAGGGGCCGTCCGCCGGTTGGTGGCAGAGGCTCCGGTGCCCGTGGTGGTGGACGCCGACGGCCTCAACGTCCTCGGGCCGGCAGCCGCGGTGGCCGAGGTGGTCCGCGCCCGCCGGGCGGCGGGTCGTCCCGGCGTGGTGCTCACCCCCCATGCCGGCGAGTTCGCCCGCCTGGCCGGCTCACCCCCGGGAGCGGACCGGCTGGCGGCGGCCCGGGGCCTGTCGAGGACCTCAGGGGCGACCGTGCTCCTCAAGGGGTCCACCACCGTGGTGGCCGATCCCGGCGGGAGGGCGCTGGTGGCCGCAGCCGGCTCCTCCCGCCTGGCCACGGCGGGCACCGGGGATGTGCTCTCGGGGATGATCGGAGCCTTCCTGGCCATGGGGCTTGGCCCCCTGGAGGCTGCCGGCTGGGCGGCCCATGCCCACGGGCGGGCAGCCTCGTGGGGCCCGCCCCGGGGCCTGGTGGCGGGGGACCTCATCGACCTGGCGTCTGCCTACCTGTCATCGGTCGCCGGCGGTGGCTGAGGGATACCTGCGACCGGCCTGGGCCGAGGTGGACCTGGACCTGCTGCGGTCCAACGTTGCCAGCATGTGCCGGCTGGTGGCCCCGGCGCGCCTCTGCGCCGTGGTGAAGGCCGACGCCTACGGCCACGGAGCGCTCGAGGTGGCCCGGGCGGCCCTCGGGGCCGGGGCCTCCTTCCTGGCCGTGGCCCTCCCCGAGGAGGGGATCGAGCTGCGGGAGGGCGGGCTGGAGGCTCCCATCCTCGTCCTCTCCGAGCCGGTGCCAAGGGCCATGGCTGCGGTGGTGGAGTGGGGCCTCACCCCCACCGTGTACCGGGTGGAGACGGTGGCAGCAGTAGCCGCCGCAGCCCGGGCGAGAGGGCGGTCCCCGCTCCCCGTGCACCTCAAGGTGGACACCGGGATGCACCGCGTGGGTGCCGACCCGGAACGGGTCATGGACGTGGCCATGGCCGTGCAGGTGGAGTCGAGCCTCCGCCTGGAGGGACTGTGGACCCACCTGGCCGTGGCTGACCAGGTGGAGGACCCCTTCACCGCCGAGCAGCTGCGCCGCTTCGAGGAGGTGAGGGCCAGGCTCCGGGCGGCGGGGGTGGAGCCGCCCCTGGTCCATGCCGCCAACTCGGCGGGCGCCATGGGACATCCCGCTTCCCGGTATGAGATGGTGCGCTGCGGGATCTCCCTCTACGGCTACCACCCGGCTCCCGAGCTGGCGGGGACGGTGCCGCTGAGCCCGGTCCTGTCGCTGCGGGCCCGGGTGTCCATGGTGAGGGAGCTGCCCGCCGGCGAGCGGGTCTCCTACGGGCGCAGGTGGCCCCTGCCCCGGCGCTCGTGGGTGGCCACCGTTCCCCTCGGCTACGCCGACGGGGTCCCCCGGCTGTTGCCGGTGGGGGGGCCCGGGGCCCTCATCAGGGGGCGGAGGAGGACCCTGGCGGGCACCGTGACCATGGACCAGCTCCTGTTGGACTGTGGGCCGGAAGGAGACGTGGCCGTTGGCGACGAGGTGGTGCTGCTCGGCCGGCAGGGGGCCGAGACCATCACGGCCGACGATTGGGCCCGGGCCACTGGCACCATCAGCTACGAGATCCTGTGCGGGATAGGGCCCCGGGTGCCGAGGGTGCCCGTGCCGGACGGGCGCCGGGAGGGCCGGGAGCCAGGGGCGGGCGAGGCCCCGCCCCGTCAGCGGCAGGGCAGGAGGTGAGCCCGCTCCTTGGCCGCCAGGACGTGGCGCACGGCGTCCTCCATCACGCGGGCGAACCCGGGGTGGTGGGAGGCGAAGCGGAGCAGGGCGCTCTCCATCACCGAGGCGTCGGCCGGTGAGGAGGTGAGGACGACATCGCCCCCGGCGGCGACGAACTCCACCGCCCGGCGGGCAGGGGAGAGGCCCGCCACCGCCAGGGCCGAGCCGAGGTCGTCGGAGACGATCATCCCCTGGAAGCCCAGGCGGCGGCGGAGGAGGCCGGTGATGATGGCGGGCGAGAAGACGGCCTGGCGGCGGGGATCGAGGCGGGGGTAGCGGGCCAGCGACACCATGACCGCCGGGGCGCCGGCCCCGATGCCGGCCCTGAAGGGTTCGAGATCGGGGTCATGGGCGGTCATGGCCGGGTCGGATATGCCCTGGGCACTGGTGTCGGTGTTGGCCGGCACCCGCCCGAGGCCCGGGAAGTGCTTGAGGGTGGGCTGCACCCCCGAGGCCAGCAGGCCCCGGACCAGGGCCCGGACATGGCTCGCCACCTCCGCAGGGTCGTGGCCGAGCTCCCGGCCGTAGCGGCCGATGGCGCCATTGCTCTGGGCGCTGGCCGCAGGCACCACATCGGCCACGGGGGCCAGGTTCAGGTTCACCCCGGCCTCCTTGAGCTGCTGGCCCCAGGCCCGGGCGTCGCGGGCCAGCACGGCGGGGGCTAGCTGACCCTGGGCGATGCCCGGGGGGATGGGGGAGAACCCGGGTCCGTAGAAGGCCTGGAGGCTCCCCTGGGCGCCCCCCTCCTGGTTGCCCGCCACCCACAGCCCCACTCCCCTGGCAGCGGGGGACCCGACCTCCTGGAGGTGGTGGGCCGCCCGCCCGACGCGGGCAGCGCCGTCCCAGCCGGGGCCGTCGAGCAGCACCCCCCCCACGTGGACGGCCCGGATGACAGCGTCGTCCCCTGACACGGGTTGGCTGCTGGACAGCCCGATCAGGAACAGCTGCCCCACCCTCTGGGCCGGTGACATCTCGCCGTACAGGCGGGCGGGGCACGAGCGCGCTCCCGCCCGGGCCTGCCTCGGGGGGAGGGCACGGAGGCGGGGCCGGGCGCTCGCCACCGGCTGGGTCGCCACCGTTGCCCCCACCTTGGTGGGGCCCACCTTGGTCCTCGACGGTGTGCGGACCGAGGGGGTCGCCCTCCGGGGCGGGACCGAGGGTCCCGCCGGCTCGCCCAGGGCCAGCGAGGTGCAGCCCGCTCCTGCCAGGGCCAGTGCGCCCGCCAGCGCCGCCACCCGCCAGCTCACGGGGGCCGAGGCTAATGGCCCCTGGCGGGGGAGCCCGGCCGGCCGTGCCCTCTCGTGCATCGGCCCCTGGCGCCCGGAGTAGGCTGGCCCGGTGGCAACGTTGGCTGAGCTGGAGGTGGAGGCCAAGGCCTGCACCCGTTGCCCGCTGGCGTCGGGCCGCACCAAGGTCGTGTTCGGGGTGGGGGACCCCCATGCCGACCTGATGCTCGTGGGGGAGGGGCCGGGGCGGGACGAGGACCTCGCCGGCGAGCCGTTCGTGGGGCGCTCGGGCAAGCTGTTGGACCGGCTGGTGGGCGAGGAGATGGGGCTGCGCCGCTCGGAGCTCTACATCGCCAATGTCGTCAAGTGCCGCCCTCCCGGCAACCGGGACCCCCGCCCGGAGGAGATCGCCGCCTGCCGCCCCTACCTCGAGTCCCAGGTCGACCTGATCTCCCCCCGGGTGATCGTGACCCTGGGCAAGTTCGCCAGCCAGGTGCTCCTCGACACCACCGACGGCATCACCAGGCTGAGAGGCCGGACCTACCCCTACCGGGGCGGCACCCTGGTGCCCACCTTCCACCCCGCCGCCGCCCTGAGGGGAGGCGACGAGGTGGTGGCCAAGATGAGGGCCGACCTGGTACGGGCCAAGCGGGCCCTGAACGCCCCTCGCCCCGCCAGCCCGGCCCCGCCCACGGTCCCGGCCCCCACCCTGTTCCCCGGTGTGCCGGCGTGATGCAGCTGTTGACCAAGTCGGCGGAGGACACCCGGGAGCTGGCGGGGACCATGGCCGGGCTGGCCGAGCCGGGTGACGTGGTGCTGCTGGTGGGGGACCTGGGATCGGGCAAGACGACCTTCGCCCAGGGGTTCGGCTGGGGCCTGGGGGTGCGGGAGCCCATAACGAGCCCCACCTTCATCCTGGTGAGGTCGTACCGGGGCCGCCTGGCCCTCCTCCATGCCGACGTGTACCGCCTGGACCACCTCCAGGAGATCGTGGACCTGGGGCTGCCCGAGCTCCTGGACGAGGGCGGGGTGGCCCTGATCGAGTGGGGGGACGTGGCCGCCCCCGTGCTGGCGCCGGAGTTCCTGGAGGTGAGGCTGGAGCACGCCAACGGCGACGAGCGCAGCATCGCCCTCCGGCCCGTGGGCCGGCGCTGGTCGGCCCGGTGGCCCTCCATCGAGCTGTCCCTGGAGCGGTGGCGGTCCCGCTCCCCCCTGCCCGGGGAGGCAGGGGCTTGATCATCCTCGGCATAGAGACCGCCACCCAGCAGGTGGGGGTGGCCCTCGGCGGCCAGGAGGGCGTGCTGGCTTCGGTGCACGTCGCCAGGGGGAGGCGCCACGCCGAGGTGCTGACCCCCGCCATCGACTTCGCCTGCCGCCAGGCCCGGGTCGAGCTGGCCGAGGTGAGCGCGGTGGCCGTTGACGTGGGGCCCGGGCTGTTCACCGGGCTGCGGGTGGGGGTGGCAGCGGCCAAGGCCACCGCCCAGGCCCTTCGGGTACCGATGATCGCCCTTTCCAGCCTCGACCTCCTGGCCTTCCGGGTCCGCTACACCGATCGGCTCATCGTGCCCATCATCGATGCCCGCAAGGGCGAGGTCTACTCGGCCTTCTACCGCCAGGTGCCGGGGGGAGCTCAGCGCCTCGGCCCCTACCGGCTGGGCGGGCCGGCCGAGCTGGCCGCAGAGCTGGCGGCCAGGAGCGAGTGGTGCCTGGCCGTGGGGGACGGGGCCCTCAGGTACGCGGACCTCCTGTCCTCCGAGAGACGGGTGACCCTGGGCACGGCGGGCACGGCCTATCCCTCGGCAGCCTCCCTGGTCGAGCTGGCCCAGCCCCGGGCCCTCCGGGAGGAGTTCGTCCAGCCCTCGGAGATAGAGGTCCTCTACCTCCGGCGGGCGGACGCCGAGATCAACTGGGAGCGCCGCCACCAGGTCGTCCCGGGACCCGCCGGAGGCGGTGAGGTCGGGGTGAGCGGATCGGACCGGAGATAGAGGTGGCGGCCCGCGACCTCAACCTCGACAGGCCCGAGCCCGGGGAGGCCCCCGGCCCCGCCACCGTGCACCTGGCCCCCATGCGCCGCCGACATCTGCGGGCCGTGCTGCGGATCGAGGCCCAGGTGTACCCCCGGCCGTGGTCCGTCGGCCTGTTCATGAGCGAGCTGGCCCTCAGGTCGGCCCGGGCCTACCAGGTGGCCAAGGTGGGAGGGACCGTGGTCGGCTACAGCGGCCTCATGTTCAGCGGGGACGAGGCCCACGTGACCACGGTGGCGGTGGACCCGGCATGGCACCGGCGCAAGGTCGGGACCCGCCTGCTCCTCAACATGGCCCGACTGGCCCGGGCCCGCCAGTGCCGGGTCCTCACCCTCGAGGTCCGGGTGAGCAACCTGGGGGCCCAGGCCCTCTACAGGGAGTTCGGGTTCGTGCCGGTGGGCATCCGGCGCAACTACTACACGGAGACGAACGAGGACGCGATCATCATGACGGCCGAAGACATCTGCTCGCCCGCCTACGAGCGGCGCCTGGCACGCATAGAGGAGGCCGTTGGGGGCCTCACGATCGTGGAGAGGTCGCGGTGGTAGAGGCGGCCGCCCCCCGGGCCGTGCTCGGCATCGAGACGTCGTGTGACGAGACGGCGGCAGCGGTGGTGGTGGGAGGGCGCCAGGTCCTGTCCTCGGTGGTGAGCAGCCAGGTGGACCTTCACGCCCGCTTCGGCGGGGTGGTGCCCGAGCTGGCGGGCCGGGCCCATGTGGAGCTGCTCAGCCCGGTGGTGGCCGAGGCCCTGGTGGAGGCGGGGATGGACGTGAGGCCTCCGCCCAGGAGGGGCTCCACCGTCCGGCTCCCCCCGGTGGGCGAGGACCCCTCTCGGAACCTGGCCGCCGTAGCGGCCACGGTGGGCCCGGGCCTGATCGGCTCCCTCCTGGTGGGCGTGAGCACGGCCAAGTCCCTGGCCCTGGTGTGGGACGTGCCCTTCGTGGCCGTGAACCACCTCGAGGCGCACCTCTACGCCGCCTCCCTCGAGGACCCGGACCTCCGGTTCCCGACCGTGGTCCTCCTCGTCTCGGGGGGCCACACCATGCTGGTGGTGATGGAGGGGCACGGCCGCTACCGCCTGCTCGGCCAGACCCTCGACGACGCGGCCGGCGAGGCCTTCGACAAGGTGGCCCGCTTCCTCGGCCTCGGGTACCCCGGTGGCCCGGCCATAGACCGGGTCGCCATGGAGGGCGACCCCGAAGCCATCGACTTCCCCCGCGCCCTCATGGAGGGGGGCTGGGACTTCTCCTTCAGCGGGCTCAAGACCGCCGTCATCACCTACGTCCGGGCCCATCCCGAGGTCTCCACCGCCGACGTGGCCGCCTCCTTCCAGCAGGCCGTGGTGGACGTGCTGGTGGAGAAGGCCAGGCGGGCGGCCAAGCAGGAGAGGGCCGAGGCCCTGTGCCTCGCCGGAGGGGTGGCAGCCAACTCCCTGCTCCGGGAGAGGTTCCTCGAGGCCTGCCAGGCCGACGGCCTGAGGCCCTTCGTTCCCAGCCGGGCCATGTGCACCGACAACGCCGCCATGGTGGCCGCGGCCGGCTGGTGGCGCCTCCAGCTGGAGGGCCCGAGCCCCCTCGACACCGGGGCCGACCCGGCCATGGGCCTCTGCCTGGCCGGCTGACGGCCCCTCCCGCCCCCCTCCGTACCCCCCCTCCTCGGCCCGGTCGCGGTTGCTTCCCGGGGGCAGGGTCGCTATCGTTAGCACTCGCAAGGTCAGAGTGCTAACGGCGCCGAGTGGCGCCGGCGACCAAGGAGGCGTTCCACCAGATGAACCTGAAGCCCCTCGACGACCGGATCGTGGTTCGTCCCAACGAGTCCGAGGAGACCACCGCCTCGGGACTGGTCATCCCCGACACGGCCAAGGAGAAGCCCCAGCAGGGCGAGGTGCTGGCCGTGGGACCGGGCCGGCGGGCCGACAACACCGGTGAGCTGATCCCCCTGGACGTGGCCGTGGGGGACACCGTCGTGTACTCCAAGTACGGCGGCACCGAGATCACCATCGACGGCGAAGACCTGCTCATCCTCTCCAGCCGGGACGTGCTGGCCAAGGTGGTCAAGTAGATGCCCAAGATCCTCAAGTTCGACGAGAGCGCCCGCCGGGGGCTGGAGACAGGGGTCAACAAGCTGGCCGACGCGGTCAAGGTGACCCTGGGGCCCAAGGGGCGCAACGTTGTGCTCGAGAAGAAGTTCGGCGCTCCCACCATCACCAACGACGGGGTCACGATCGCCAGGGAGGTGGAGCTCGAGGACCCCTTCGAGAACATGGGGGCCCAGCTGGTGAAGGAGGTGGCCACCAAGACCAACGACGTGGCCGGCGACGGCACCACCACGGCCACGGTGCTGGCCCAGAGCCTGGTGCGCGAGGGGCTGCGCAACGTGGCCGCCGGTGCCAACCCCATGGCCCTCAAGAGGGGGATCGACCAGGCGGTCGGTGCCGCCGTGGAGGCCGTGCGCGAGCAGGCCCGGGAGATCGGGGACCGCAGCGAGATCGCCCAGGTGGCGGCCATCTCGGCCGCCGACGCCGCCATCGGGGAGGTGCTGGCCGACGCCATCGACAAGGTGGGCAAGGACGGCACGGTGACCGTCGAGGAGTCCCAGACCTTCGGCCTGGAGCTGGAGTTCACCGAGGGCATGCAGTTCGACAAGGGGTTCCTGTCTCCCTACTTCGTCACCGACCAGGACCGCCAGGAGGCGGTCCTGGACGACCCCTACATCCTCCTGCACTCGGCCAAGATCAGCGCCGTCCACGACTTCATCCCCTTGCTGGACAAGGTGATGCAGACCGGCAAGCCCCTGCTCGTGATCGCCGAGGACGTCGAGGGGGAGGCCCTCGCCGTCCTGGTGGTGAACAAGATCAGGGGGACCTTCTCGTCGGTGGCGGTGAAGGCCCCGGGCTTCGGTGAGCGGCGCAAGGCCATGCTGCAGGACATGGCCATCCTCACCGGTGGCCAGGTCATCTCCGAGGAGGTGGGGCTCAAGCTGGAGAGCGTCACCCTCGACCAGCTGGGCCGGGCCCGCCGGGTCATCGTGACCAAGGACGACACCACCATCGTGGAAGGCGCTGGCTCCAGCGAGGACGTGAAGGCCCGTGTCGCCCAGCTCCGCCGGGAGATCGAGGAGACCGACTCCGACTGGGACCGGGAGAAGCTCCAGGAGCGCCTGGCCAAGCTGGCCGGGGGAGTGGCCGTGGTCCGGGTCGGAGCGGCCACCGAGATCGAGCTCAAGGAGAAGAAGCACCGCATCGAGGACGCCCTGTCAGCCACCCGCGCCGCCGTCGAGGAGGGCGTCGTGGCCGGCGGGGGCACGGCCCTGCTCCGCAGCCGGGCCGCCGTCGATGCCGTGGCGGCGAAGCTGGAAGGTGACGAGGCCGTGGGGGCCCGGATCGTGAGCCGGGCCCTGGAGGAGCCGTTGCGCTGGATCGCCGAGAACTCGGGCCTGGAGGGCTCGGTCATGGTGCGCCAGGTGGCCGAGGAGACCGGCCCCGTGGGGCTCAACGCCCTGACCGGCTCCTTCGAGGACCTCATCAAGGCTGGCGTCATCGACCCGGCCAAGGTCACTCGCTCCGCCCTCCAGAACGCGGCGTCCATCGCCGGCCTGCTCCTCACGACCGAGGCGCTGGTGGCCGACAAGCCCGAGAAGAAGCAGCCCGCCCCGGCCGGCGCCGGAGGCGCCGGCATGGGCGGGATGGGCGGCATGATGTAACCCCCGGCCCGGGTGGGTGTTAGAGTTGACGCTGCCACGCTGACGGCGCTCACCTCCCCCCCGGGCGCCGAGGCGTTGGTCCACCGGCCGGGCCTCTGGGCCCGGCCGGTGGCGCGCCCGGGGCCGGACCGCTCATAGAGTCGGGACATGTCCCTCGCTGACCGCCCGCCGCCCGACCCGGCCAAGCTGTTGGCCACCTGGATGGAATGGGAGCGGGGGGAGACCCCCCCGGGCCGGGTCATGGCGGACCTCAAGACCGGTGGGATGCGGGAGGTGCTGGAGGACCTGGTCCGAACGGGATGGAAGGCGCCGGCGCCCGAGGCGAGTGGCTGAGCCCATAACCCTTGAGCGGGTGCGGGCCGGGCTGCGCCGCCCCGCCGGCGGGGCGGCGCAGCCTGGGGGCGGTCGCCAGTCCGCGGTGCTGGTAGCCCTGTTCCAGGAGGGCCGGGAGGCCAGGGTGGTGCTTACCCGGCGCTCCACCCGGCTCCGGACCCACACCGGGCAGGTGGCTTTCCCCGGTGGTGGCCTGGACCCCGGCGAGGACGTGGTGGCGGCCGCCCTGCGGGAGGCCCGGGAGGAGGTGGGCCTGGACCCCGCCAGCGTGGAGGTGGTGGGGGAGCTGTCGCCCCTCTACACCGCATCCAGCTCCTCCCGCATCACACCGGTCGTGGGCTTCCTGACGGGCCGACCCACCTTGGCGCCCAGCCCCGAGGAGGTGGAGGAGGTCTTCGACGTCGCCCTGTCCGACCTGGCTGCCGAGGGCGTCCACCGCCAGGAGATGTGGTCCGCCCCGGGGGGGGTCGCGCATCCGGTCCACTTCTTCGAGCTGGGGGGAAGGACCGTGTGGGGGGCCACGGCGGCTGTGCTGCGCGAGCTGCTGGACGCCATCCCGGCCGGCGCTGCCCGGCCCGACTGACCGGGCCCGGCAGGAGGGCGCCACCCCCCGGGAGACGGTCGGCCATCTCCCCTGGGACCACAACTATCCTGGCGCGGTGGCTGAGGTGGAGATCGGGATCGGGAAGTCGGGACGGCGGGCTTACGGGCTGGATGACATAGCCATCGTGCCCAGCCGGCGCACCCGGGACCCTGAGGACATAGACATGTCGTGGGAGATCGACGCCTGGCGGTTCGAGCTCCCCCTCATGGCTTCGGCCATGGACGGGGTGGTGAGCCCGGCCACGGCGATCGAGATCGGCCGCCTGGGGGGACTGGGCGTGCTCAACCTGGAGGGCCTCTGGACCCGCTACGCCGATCCCGAGCCGTGCTTCGAGGAGATTGCCTCGCTGGAGGGCGACAAGGTCACCGCCCGCATGCAGCAGATCTACGCCGAGCCGGTCAAACCCGAGTTGGTGGTGAAGCGCATCCGGGAGATCAAGGACTCCGGCGTCATCGCCTGCGCCTCGGTCACCCCACAGCGGACCCGGGCCCTGGCCCCTTCCATCCTCGAGGCCGAGCTCGACCTGCTGGTGATCCAGGGGACGGTGGTGTCGGCCGAGCACGTGTCCCGTACCAGCGAGGCGCTGAACCTCAAGCGCTTCATACGGGAGCTGGACATCCCGGTGATCGTGGGGGGCTGCGCCTCCTACCAGGCCGCCCTCCACCTCATGCGGACGGGGGCGGTGGGGGTGCTGGTGGGCGTGGGCCCCGGCAACGCCTGCACGACCCGGGGGGTGCTCGGGGTGGGAGTGCCCCAGGCCACCGCCATCGCCGATGCCGCCGGGGCCCGCATGCGCCACCTGGACGAGACCGGGGTGTACTGCCACGTGATAGCCGACGGCGGGATGAGCACGGGCGGGGACGTGTGCAAGGCCATCGCCTGCGGGGCCGACGCCGTCATGATCGGCTCCCCCCTGGCGGCCGCCCGGGAGGCGCCGGGCCGTGGCTACCACTGGGGGATGGCCACCTTCCACCCCACCCTCCCCCGGGGCACCCGGGTGAAGACGTCGGTGCGGGGCTCGCTGCGGGAGATCCTGCTGGGGCCGGCGCACGAGAACGACGGGCGCCTCAACCTGTTCGGGGCTTTGCGGACCTCCATGGCCACCTGCGGCTACGAGACCGTGAAGGAGTTCCAGAAGGCCGAGGTCATGGTGGCCCCTGCCCTGCAGACCGAGGGGAAGGCCCTCCAGCGGTCCCAGGGCGTGGGGATGGGCCGCTAGGTCGGGGCCGGCTGGCGCGCTCGGGGCAGTCGGTCTTCGGGCTCGGCCGTGGTTAGCCCCGCTCCCGCTCCGGCAGGAGCTGGCCCCCTCTCGCCCGCCCCCTCTCCTCACCCCGAGGACCTCGTCCTCGTCGTCGACTTCGGGGCCCAGTACGCCCAGCTGATCGCCAGGCGGGTGCGGGAGGCCCACGTCTACTCCGAGATCGTTCCCCGGGACACGCCGGCCAAGGAGATGCTGGCCCGACGCCCCCGGGGCATCATCCTGTCGGGGGGGCCGGCCTCCGTGCACGTGCCCGGCGCCCCCGGGCTGGACCCGGCCCTGTGGTCCGCCGGGGTGCCGGTCCTCGGCATCTGCTACGGCGCCCAGCTCCTGGCCCGGGACCTGGGGGGAGTGGTGGCCCGCACGGGGCAGGCCGAGTACGGCCGCACGTCGCTGTCCCTGGCGAGCGGGACCGGGCTCGGGTCGCCCCTGTTCTCCGGGTGGCCGGAGCGTGGTGACGTGTGGATGAGCCACTTCGACGCCGTGGTGGAGCCACCGGCCGGCTTTGCCGTCACCGCCTCGACCCCTTCCTCCCCGGTGGCGGCCTTCGAGGACCCTGGGCGGGGGCTGTACGCCGTCCAGTTCCACCCCGAGGTGGCCCATACCGACCGGGGCCAGGACCTGCTCAAGGCCTGGCTGAGGGACGTGTGCCGCTGCCGGCCGTCATGGACCAGGACCTCCATCATCGAGTCCGCCGTGGAGGCGATCAGGGCCCAGGTGGGCGGCGAGGCGGTCCTCTGCGCCCTCTCCGGCGGGGTTGACTCGGCGGTGGCGGCCGCTCTGGTGCACAAGGCGGTAGGGTCCCAGCTCACCTGCGTCTTCGTGGACACCGGCCTCATGCGCGAGGGGGAGGGCGAGCAGGTCGAGGAGACCTTCCGCCGCCAGTTCGGCCTGGACCTGGTGCATGCCAAGGCGGCCGACCGGTTCTTCTCGGTGCTGGAGGGGGTGTCGGACCCCGAGGCCAAGAGGAGGGCCATCGGGGAGACCTTCATCCGGGTCTTCGAGGAGGTGGCCAGGGCCTCGGGCAGGAGCGGGGCCCGGTTCCTCGTCCAGGGCACCCTCTACCCCGACGTCATCGAGTCCGGAACCGCTGACGCCGCCCGCATCAAGTCCCACCACAACGTGGGCGGCCTTCCCGCCGAGATGGGCCTGGAGCTGGTCGAGCCCCTGCGGCTGCTGTTCAAGGACGAGGTGCGGGCCGTGGGTGAGGAGCTGGGCCTGCCCGAGGAGATCGTGTGGCGCCAGCCCTTCCCGGGGCCGGGCCTGGCCGTGCGCATCGTCGGCACGGTCACCAGGGAGAGGGTGGAGATCCTGCGGGCTGCCGACGCCATCGTGGTGGAGGAGGTCCAGCGCGCCGGCCTGCACCGCCAGCTGTGGCAGGCTTTCGCCGTGCTCCCGGTGGTGCGCACCGTCGGGGTCATGGGGGACGAGCGGACCTACGCCTACCCCATCGTGATCCGGGCGGTGAGCAGCGACGACGCCATGACCGCGGACTGGGCCCGGCTCCCCTACGACCTGGTGGAGCGCTTGTCCCGGCGCATCATCAACGAGGTGCCGGGCGTGAACCGGGTGGCCCTCGACGTCACCTCCAAGCCGCCGGGAACGATCGAGTGGGAATAGGGGTCCGGCGGACATGGCCCCTCGTAGCCTCGCCGGCCAGTTGCTCGTGGCCACCCCCGGCCTCGTGGACCCCAACTTCGCCCGCACCGTGGTCCTCGTGCTCCACCATGACGAAGAGGGGGGCCTCGGCCTGGTCCTCAACCGGCCGACGGGCATGCCGGTGTCCGAGCCCTTGCCCCAGTGGATGGACCTGGCGGCCGAGCCCCCGGTGGTCTTCGTGGGGGGCCCGGTCTCGCCCGGGTCGGCCATCTGCTTGGCCCTGAGGGAGCCGGGGCCTCCGGAGGAGGGGGGGCACCGGGAGGGACCGGGGCCCGTCGGGGAGCCGCCCTTCCTGAAGGAGCAGGGGGACCCGGCGGGGCCGTGGCGGCCCGTTCTCGGGGACCGGCTGGGCACGCTGGACCTCAACGCCGACCGGGACCAGGCCGGGCCCGGGCTGAACGCCTTGCGGGTCTTCGCCGGCTACGCCGGTTGGGGGCCCGGCCAGCTCGACTCCGAGGTCGAAAGGGGGGGTTGGCTGGTGGTGGGGGCCGAAGCGGGTGACGCCATGACCGGACAGCCGGGGGACCTGTGGAAGAGGGTCTTGCGCCGGCAGGGGGGCGAGCTGGCCATACTGGCTGCCTACCCCTTGGACCTCTCGGCCAACTGAGGCCGGTCCTGGCTGCCGGGGCGGGCCCGGGTACCCTCCGGCCTCCTGGGCCGCAGGTAGGGTGAGGGCAGTGGCCCTCCCAGACACCCAGCCCGCCGGGGCCCGGCGCCCGACGCCGGCCGACCTGCTCGACGACCTCAACCCCGAGCAGCGCCGGGCCGTCGTGCACGAGGGAGGCCCGTTGCTGGTGGTGGCTGGGGCTGGCTCGGGCAAGACCCGGGTCCTCACCCGCCGCATCGCCTACCTCATAGCCGAGCGGAAGGTGTCCCCCTTCGCCATCCTGGCCATCACCTTCACCAACAAGGCCGCCGACGAGATGAAGGCCAGGGTGGGGGCCCTGGTGGGGCCGGTGGCCGAACGCATGTGGGTCTCCACCTTCCACGCCGCCTGCGTGCGGATACTGCGCCGGCACGCCGGGGAGCTCGGGTACGGGTCCTCGTTCACGATCTACGACCAGTCCGACGCCGTCCGCTTGACCGGCTACGTGGTGCGCGACCTCGGGCTGGACGCCAAGCGCTTCGCCCCCCGGCTGGTGCATGCCATGATCAGCGGGGCCAAGGCGGAGATGGTCGACTTCGAGAGCTACCGGGAGCGGGCGGGGAACCTGTTCGAGAGGCGAGTGGCCGAGGTCTACCGCGAGTACCAGGGCCGCCTGCTCGCCGCCAATGCCATGGACTTCGACGACCTCTTGGACAACACAGCCCGGCTGTTCCAGATGAGCCCCCAGCTGCTCGGGCAGTACCAGGAGCGCTTCTCCCACGTGCTGGTGGACGAGTACCAGGACACCAACCGGGTGCAGAACGAGCTGGTCCTCATGCTGGGCCGCCGGCACCGCAACGTGTGCGTGGTCGGGGACGCCGATCAGTCCATATACCGGTTCCGGGGGGCCGACCTGCGCAACATCTTGGACTTCGAGCACGCCTTCCCGGACACCACCGTGATCATGCTGGAGCAGAACTACCGCTCCACCCAGACCATCCTCGACGCCGCCAACGCCGTCATAGCCAACAACACGGCCCGCAAGCCCAAGGCCCTGTGGACCGACAGCCACCGGGGCCCCAACGTGGTCGACTTCGAGGCGGCCGACGAGCGGGACGAGGCGGCCTGGGTGGCCCGGACGCTGAGCGGGCTCCATTCCGGCTCCCCGACGGATGGCCGGGCCCGGTCGGAGGCCCCGTGGCGCTGGGGGGACATGGCCGTCTTCTACCGCACCAACGCCCAGAGCAGGGTGCTGGAGGAGGAGCTGGTGCGCCGGGCCGTCCCCTTCAAGGTGGTCGGGGGCACCCGCTTCTACGACCGGCGCGAGGTGAAGGACCTGCTCGCCTACCTCCGGGTGGTGGTGAACCCCGCCGACGAGGTCAGCCTCAGGCGCATACTCAACGTGCCCCGGCGCGGCCTCGGGGACACCTCGGTGGCCAGACTGGAGCGCTGGGCCCGTGACCGGGGGACCCATCTGGGCCAGGCTCTGGGTCGCGCCGAGGAGGCCGGCCTCTCCGGCCGGGCCCTGGCCGGGGCGGCCAGGCTGGCCTCCCTCCTCGACGAGCTGCGCCAGCGCATCGCCCCCGAGCCCCCTGAGCGGGCCACCACGGCGGAGCTGCTGGAGGCTGTCCTGGAGAGGACCGGCTATCGCCAGGAGCTGGAGGCCGAGCACAGCGTGGAGGCGGCCGGCCGCCTGGAGAACGTGGGGGAGCTGGTGGGCACGGCCAACGAGCACCCCGACCCGTACCAGTTCCTGGAGTCGGTGGCCCTGGTGGCGGATGCCGACGAGGTGGACGACGACGACTCCAGGGTCCTGCTCATGACCCTCCACACCGCCAAGGGCCTCGAGTACCGGGCCGTCTTCCTGGTGGGCATGGAGGAGGGCGTGTTCCCCCACCTGCGGTCGCTGACCGAGCCCGACCAGCTGGAGGAGGAGCGCCGGCTCTGCTACGTGGGCATCACGAGGGCCCGGGAGCGGCTGTACCTGAGCCACGCCTATTGCCGCTCCCTGTGGGGCTCCACCCAGTTCAACCCGCCCAGCCGGTTCCTCCAGGAGATCCCCGAGAAGCTGCTGGACAGGGCGGGTGAGGCTCGGCGCGGGAGGAGGCGGGGGGCGCTCACTCCCCCCGGGCGGTGGGGCCGGGACTGGCTCGTGGAGTCGGCGCTGCGCAGCGGGCGCACCGGTCCCACCCGCACCTCCGGGGCCGAGCGCCTGGGGCTGCGGGTGGGGGACGACGTAGTGCACGCCAAGTGGGGCGAGGGGGTGGTGGTGGACCTGCGGGGGGAGGGCGACAGGGCGGAGGCAACGGTGCGCTTCCCCGGCCTGGGGGAGAAGAACCTGCTGCTCACCCTGGCTCCGCTGAAGAGGGCCTGAGCCGCCTGGTTTGGGGCCCGGCGGGAGACCCCCGGTAGCATTCGGTTGATGCACAGGCCCTATCGCGTCGTCGTGGCCAAGCCCGGCCTGGACGGCCATGACCGGGGGGCCAAGGTCATCGCCCGGGCCTTGCGTGACGCCGGGTTCGAGGTCATCTACACCGGCCTTCACCAGACGCCCGAGCAGGTGGTCCAGGCGGTGGTCCACGAGGATGCCGATGCCGTGGGTCTCTCGCTCCTCTCGGGCGCCCATCTCACCCTGGTCCCCAAGGTCATGGAGGGGCTGGCGGCCCAGGGGAGCGACGCCCTGGTGGTGGTGGGCGGCATCATCCCCGAGCGCGACGTGCCGGCCCTCCTGGCCATGGGCGTGGCCCGAGTGTTCACCCCCGGGGCCTCCCTCCCCCAGATCGCCTCCTGGCTGGCTCAGGCCCTGGACGAACGGGAGCGCCAGCTGGCCGGGGACCCCGCCGGCTAGGCATCCGGGCCCCAAGGGGCCCTGCGGGGAGCGGGAGCGGCCAGCCCCGCTGGGGTGGGAAGAGTTCCATTTCGACGACGAGAAGGCAAGGAGAGCAGGTGGACCTGTTCGAGTACCAGGGCAAGCAGTACTTCGCCCGTTGGGGCATCCCCACCTCCCGGGGAGGGGTGGCCGACACCGTGGAGGAGGCGGTGGCCCGGGCCGAGGAGGCCGGCTACCCGGTGGTCGTGAAGGCTCAGGTCCAGGTGGGGGGCAGGGGCAAAGCGGGAGGGATCAAGCTGGCCTCCGGTGCCGACGAGGTCAGGTCCCATGCCGGCGCCATCCTCGGGATGGACATCAAGGGCCACCGGGTGCGCCGGCTATGGATCGAGCACGCCTCTGACATCGCCGAGGAGTACTACGCCAGCCTCACCCTGGACCGGGCGGCCAAGCTCCACCTGGCCATGGTCTCGTCCAAGGGGGGGGTGGAGATCGAGCAGGTGGCCGAGGAGGACCCCGCCGCCATCGCCCGGCTCCACATAGATCCCGTTGACGGCCTCTCACCGGACCAGGCCCGCCGGCTGGTCGCAGAGGCCGGCCTGGCCCCCTCCGAGCCGGGTGCCCAGGAGGAGGCAGCCCAGGTGCTCACCAGGCTGTACCGCTGCTTCGTCGAGGGAGACGCCGACCTGGTGGAGATAAACCCGCTGATCCTCACCCCCGACGGCCATATCCACGCCCTGGACGCCAAGGTGACCCTGGACGACAACGCCGCCTTCCGCCATCCCGAGTGGGAGGAGTGGAAGGGGAGCGCCGAGCTGGACGAGAGGGAGAGGCTGGCCCGGGAAAGGGGGCTCAACTACATAGGCCTCGACGGCACCGTCGGGATAATCGCCAACGGGGCCGGCCTGGCCATGAGCACCTGCGACGTCGTCAACCAGGTGGGAGGCAGCCCGGCCAACTTCTTGGACATAGGAGGTGGCGCCAACGCGGCCGTGATGGCGGCAGCCCTGGAGGTCATCAACACCGACCCCAAGGTGGCGGCCATCCTGGTCAACGTGTTCGGCGGGATCACCCGGGTGGACGAGGTGGCCAGGGGCATCGTGGAGGCCATCTCCCGGGTGGAGCTGGGGTCGCCCTTGGTCCTCAGGCTGGACGGCACCAACGCCGAGGAGGGGCGGCGCATCCTGAAGGAGCACGAGTCCGAGCGCCTGATCGTGCGGCCCACCATGCTGGAGGCGGCTCGCACGGCCGTCTCGCTGGCCGGGGACCGGAGCCGGGAGAGGGACGGAAGCCAGGAAGAGGGGACGGAAGGCAGGAGCCGGTGAGCATCTTCGTCGACGAGAACACCAAGGTCGTGGTCCAGGGCCTCACCGGGGGCCAGGGGCGCTTCCACGCCCTGCGCAACCGGGCCTACGGCACCAAGGTCGTGGCCGGCGTCACCCCGGGCAAGGGTGGCCAGGACGTGGAGGGCATTCCCGTCTTCGACTCGGTGGCCGAGGCCGTGGCGGCCACGGGGGCCAATGCCAGCTTCGTGTCGGTGCCCCCCCGCTTCGCCGGCGACGCCGTGGTGGAGGCGGCGGCGGCGGGCATCCCCTTCGTCGTGTGCATCACCGAGTTCATCCCGGCCCAGGACGAGGCCAGGTTCTACAACCTGTTGCGCCGGGACTACCCCGCTACCCGCCTCCTCGGGCCCAACTGCCCGGGCATCATCTCGCCGGGCAAGTGCAACATAGGCATAACCGCCGGGGAGATCGCCCTGGCCGGCGGGCCGGTGGGCATCGTGAGCCGGTCCGGGACGCTCACCTACCAGGCCCTGAACGAGCTCTCCCTCCAGGGCGTGGGCCAGACCACCTGCGTGGGCATAGGCGGGGACCCCGTGCCCGGCACCAGCTTCATCGACTGCCTGGCCGCCTTCCAGGCCGACCCGGAGACGGGGGCGGTGATGATGATCGGCGAGATCGGGGGCTCGGAGGAGGAGCGGGCTGCGGAGTACATAGCCAAGGAGATGACCAAGCCCGTGGTGGCCTACATAGCCGGGGTCACGGCCCCGCCGGGCCGGCGCATGGGGCATGCCGGGGCCATCATCTCCGGCTCCCAGGGCACGGCCCGGGCCAAGATGGAGGCCTTGGAGGCCGCCGGCGCCCGGGTGGCGCCCAACCCCACGGCGGCGGGGGAGATGATGGTCGAGGTGGTGAGGGGGCTCTAGGGGCCGCCGGCCCCTTCCCGTGCCCTCACGGCGGCCCCCGAGCCCGGAGGGCCTGCTGCTAGGGTCGGCCCCGGTGCGGATAGGGGTGCTGGCCTCGGGCAGCGGGACCATCCTGGAGGCCCTTCTGGGCGCTGGCCTCCCGGTAGGGGTGGTGGGCGCCGACCGCCCCTGCCGGGCCCTCTCGGTGGCCGCCAGGGCCGGGGTGGCGACCGAGCTGGTGGACAGGAGGGCCTTCGGCGGGTACGGGGACGGGTTCGACAGGGAGGCCTACACCGGTGAGCTGGTGCAGCGGCTGCGGGCCCACGACGTGGAGCTGGTGGCCATGGCGGGGTTCGGCACCGTGCTGGCGGGGCTCATGTTCGAGGCCTGGCCAGGCCGGGTGCTGAACACCCACCCGGCCCTGCTCCCGGCCTTCAAGGGGTGGCACGCCGTGGAGGAGGCCCTGGCGGCCGGGGTGCAGGAGACGGGCTGCACGGTCCATGTGGCCACGGCCGCCGTGGACGACGGCCCCATCCTGGCCCAGGAGAAGGTGCCGGTGCTGCCCGGGGACACCGCCCAGTCGCTGCACGAGCGCATCAAGGCCGTCGAGCGCCGCATCTACCCGCAGGCCATAGCTGGCCTGCTCGCCTCCCTCCTGGTCCCCTGATGGCCGGGCGCGCCCTTTTGTCCGTGTCGGACAAGACCGGTGTGGCCGACCTGGGCCGGGAGCTGGTGGGGATGGGCTGGGAGCTGCTGGCGAGCGGGAGGACGGCCGCCACCCTGGCTTCGGCGGGCCTGCCCGTGACCCCGGTGGAGGAGGTCACCGGCTTCCCCGAGATGCTGGGTGGCCGGGTCAAGACCCTGCACCCCCGCATCCACGCCGGCATCCTGGCTGACCGTTCCGACCCGGCGCACGGCCGGGAGCTGGCGGCCCAGGCCATCGAGGCGATCGACCTCGTCGTGTGCAACCTGTACCCGTTCCGGGAGAGCCCGGGGATCGAGACCATCGACATCGGGGGGCCCACCCTGGTGCGCGGAGCGGCCAAGAACCATGCCCATGTGGGGGTGGTGGTGGACCCCGCTGACTACGGCTGGGTGGTGGAGGAGCTGCGCCGGTCGGGCCGGCTGGGGGAGGAGAGCCGCCGGCGCCTGGCCCGGGCGGCCTTCGCCCACACCGCGGCCTACGACGCCGCCATCGTGGCCTGGCTCGATGCCCAGGACCCAGGGGAGGCCCTGCCCTTGAGCCTGCACCTCTGCCTGGAGCGGGCCCAGGACCTCCGCTACGGGGAGAACCCCCACCAGCGAGGCGCCCGCTACCGGGAGGTGGGCGCCGCCAGCTGGTGGGACGGGGTGACCCAGCGCTCGGGCACCGACCTCTCGTACCTCAACGTGCTGGACTCCGAGGCGGCCTGGGCGCTGGTCCACGACCTTTCTCGGGCCGGCAGCTCCGGAGGCCCCGCCGCCGTGGTGGTGAAGCACGCCAACCCCTGCGGCGCGGCCGTGGCCGGCGACCTGGCCACCGCCTACTGCCTGGCGGTGGCGGGCGACCCGGTGTCGGCCTTCGGGGGGATCGTGGCCCTGTCCCAGCCGGTGACGGCGGCGGCTGCCTCGGCCATGGTGGAAGGGCCCCAGGCCGACGTGGTGCTGGCCCCGGGCTACGAGGACGAGTCCGTGGCCATGCTGGCCCGGCGCCGGCGCAGCACCAGGATCCTGGAGGCTGGTCCCCCGGGCGGGCCTAGCGGTGGCCCCGCCCCGGGAAGCTGGGACCTTCGGCCCGTGGCGGGAGGGTTCCTGGTCCAGGGGCCCGACCGGGTCGGCCTGGCCCGGGACGGCTGGAAGGTGGTGACCAGGGCCGTGCCCACCGAGGCCCAGTGGCGTGACCTGGAGCTGGCCTGGCTGCTGGCTGCCGCCACCTGGTCCAACGCCGTGGCCCTGGTGGCGGGGGGGGCGGCCGTGGGGCTTGGAGGAGGCCAGCCCAGCCGGGTCGATGCCGCCGCCATCGCCGTCAGGAAGGCGGGCGGGCGCGCCGCAGGGGCCGTGGCGGCGAGTGACGGCTTCTTCCCGTTCCGGGACGGGGTGGAGCTGCTGGCGGGCGCCGGTGTGGCAGCCGTGGTCCAGCCGGGGGGGTCCGTCCGGGACCCGGAGGTGATCGAGGCCGCCGACGAGCGGGGGATCGCCATGGTGCTCACGGGGGAGCGGCACTTCAGGCACTGAGGGGGCGCCTCCGAGGGCGGCTCCAGCGGCGGGGCGGCCAGGCCGCTCGTGGCCCCGGGCGGGTCTAGGACGCCGGCGAGGCGGCGGTGGATGCTCGCGGCCTCGCCTGGCGCAGCCGTATGTCCCGGTGGCGGACCGAGACCAGCTTGAGGCGGCTCAGGGCCAGGATGGCCCACCACCCGGGGTCGAACTCGGCGCGGTGATGGGCGAAGCGAGCCGAGCTGGGGGCGGCATGGTGGTTGTTGTGCAGCCCCTCGCCCACCGTGAGCCAAGCCAGCCACTGGTTGTTGAAGGCGGTGTTGGGATAGGGAGCCTTGCCCCAGGCATGGCCGACGGCGTTGACGGCGGCGTTGAGGAACATGTAGAGGACCACGTGGACGCCGGCCGCCACCAGCATCACCTCCCACCCCAGGCCGGCCCACACGGCGGCCATGGCGATGCCCACGCCGAGGAGGGCATGGTCCAAGAAGAGCCGGTCCCAGATGTCGTGGCGGATGTCGCGCGAGTAGCGGGCCACCACGTCGGCGTCCCGGGCCGCCCGCCGGTACAGGCCCACGTTGTTGAACTGCACGGCCAGGAAGCCGACCAGCTTGGGGGAGTGGGGGTCTCCGGGGATGTCGGTGAAGGCATGGTGCTTGCGGTGCACGGCCACCCACTGGCGGGGGCGGATACCGCTCGACATCCAGATCACCACCCTGAACACTGCCGCCAGGGGCGCCGAGACCTTCATGGCCCGGTGGGCGAGGGCCCGGTGCAGGTAGAGGGTGGTGGCCAGCCCAGCCACCTGGAAGATGCAGACGCCAAGGACTATGCCGGTGAGGACGGGAGGCATACCCCCACAATAAGGAACGTGGCGGCATTGATCCAGCCCGAAGGCGCCAGGCCGGTGGACTAGCATGATGGGGCCATGGCCAGGATCGCTGACCTGCTGGCGGCCGGACCCACCTACTCCTTCGAGTTCTTCCCGCCCAAGACCGAGGAGGAGAAGCTCCAGCTGGTGCGCACCATGCGGGCCCTCGAGCCCTTGGAGCCGTCCTTCGTGTCGGTCACCTACCGGGGGGGGCGCTCCTCCCGCCGGCGCACCCACGACCTGGTGGCCGGCCTGCTGCGCACCACGGCTCTCACCCCCATGGCCCATCTGGTGTGCGTGGCCCATACCCGTCTGGAGCTGGCCGAGATCCTCGTGGACCTCCGCCGGGCCGGCATCGAGAACCTGATGGCCCTGGGGGGGGACCCTCCCGAGGACCCCGACGCTCCCGCCGGCGAGCTGGCCCACGCCATCGAGCTGGTGGAGCTGGCCCGGGCCATCGGGGGGTTCTCGATAGGGGTGGCCGCCCACCCCGCCGGCCATCCCCGCTCCCCCGACCTGGTGAGCGACCGTGACCACCTGGCGGCCAAGCTGGAGAGGGCGGACTTCGCCGTGACCCAGTTCTTCTTCCGGGCCGAGGAGTACGTCTCCTTGGTCGAGGACCTGCGCTCCCGGGGTGTCCCCAAGCCCGTCATCCCCGGCATCATGCCCGTCACCAGCCTCCGGTCGGTCGGGCGCATGGCGGAGATGGGAGCCGCCGTGCCGCCCGAGATGGTGGCCGAGCTGGAGGCGGCGGGGCCTGACGCCGAGGTCCGCCGGGTCGGCATCGAGCTGACGACCCGGCTGTGCCGGGAGCTGCTGGAGGCCGGCGCTCCGGGGCTGCACTTCTACACCCTCAACTGGTCCACGGCGACGAGGGAGATATACGCCAGCCTGGGCCTGGGGCCACCGGCAGCCGCCGCCGCCTCCTAGCCGGCGCCGGGGGAGGTGGCCCGGGCCGGGCGGCCACGGTGACCGGGCAGCCCGGTCGGTAGGCTCGGGGGCATGGCCGACAAGATCACCATGTCACCCAACGGCGAGCTCACCGTGCCCGACGAGCCCATCATCCCCTTCATCCAGGGGGACGGCACCGGCGTGGACATCTGGCCCGCAGCCAAGCTGGTGCTGGACGCCGCGGCCGCCAAGCACGGCCGGCGGGTGGAATGGAAGGAGGTGCTGGCCGGCCAGCGGGCCTACGACGAGACGGGCGAGTGGCTGCCCCAGGAGACCGTGGAGACGTTCCGCGAGTACCTGATCGGGATCAAGGGCCCCCTCACCACCCCCGTGGGCGGGGGGATCAGGTCCCTCAACGTGGCCCTGCGCCAGGTCCTGGACCTCTACGTGTGCCTGCGGCCCGTGCGGTGGTTCAAGGGGGTGCCCTCTCCGGTGCGTCACCCGGAGAAGGTCGACATGGTGATCTTCCGGGAGAACACCGAGGACGTGTACGCCGGGATGGAGGTGGCCGAGGGGACTCCCGAGGCCAAGCGGCTCATCGCCTGGCTGCACGACGAGATGGGCTGGGACATCAGGCCCGACTCCGGGGTGGGCATCAAGCCGGTGTCGGCGACGGGGTCCAAGCGGCTGGTGCGGGCGGCCCTCGACTACGCCCTGCGCAGGGGGAGGCGCAGCGTGACGCTCGTGCACAAGGGCAACATCCAGAAGTTCACCGAAGGGGCCTTCCGGGCCTGGGGTTACGACGTGGTGCGGGAGGAGTACCCCGACCGGGCGGTGTCCTGGGAGGACTGCGGGGGTGACCCCGGTGATCGGATCCTGGTGAAGGACACCATCGCCGACATCTTTCTCCAGCAGGTGCTCACCCGCCCCGATGAGTTCGACGTGATCGCCACCACCAACCTGAACGGTGACTATGCCTCCGACGCCCTGGCGGCCCAGGTGGGCGGGATCGGGATCGCCCCGGGAGGCAACATCAACTACGTCACCGGCCATGGGATCTTCGAGGCCACCCACGGCACCGCTCCCAAGTACGCCGGCCAGGACAAGGTCAACCCAGGCTCGGTGCTCCTGTCGGGAGTCCTCATGTACGAGCACCTCGGCTGGCAGGCCGCTGCCGACGACATCGTGTCCGCCCTCGAGGCCACCATCGCCGAGCGCATCGTGACCTACGACTTCGCCCGCCTCATGGAGGGTGCCACCGAGGTCAAGACCAGCGAGTTCGCCTCGGCCATCGTGGACCGCCTATAGCCCCCCGGGCGAGGGTCACGAGGGCCGGCCGCTCCATTTGGGGGGGCGCTTCTCCAGGAAGGAGGCGATGCCCTCCTTGGCGTCGGGCAGCTGGCTGGACGCGGCCATGACCTCGATGGCGTAGGCATAGGCCTTGGGCTGGTCCAGGTCGATCTGGGCGTAGAAGGCCTGCTTGCCTATGCCCTTGGAGGCGGCGCTGCCCCGCGTGGCCCGACGGAGGAGTTCGGTGGTGGCCCGGTCGAGGTCGGCAGCCGGCACCACCTGGTTGACCAGGCCCCAGTCCAAGGCGGTGGCGGCGTCGATGACGTCCCCGGTGAGGGCCATCTCCATGGCCCGCTTGCGCCCCACGTTGCGGCCCACGGCCACCATGGGGGTGGTGCAGAACCAACCCCCCTTTCCCCCCGGCGTGCAGAACCCGGCCTCCTCGGCGGCTACGGCCAGGTCGGCAGAGGCGACTAGCTGGCAGCCGGCTGCGGTGGCCAGGGCATGGACCCGGGCCACGACGGGCTGGGGTATGGCCTGCATGGTCTCCATGAGCCGGGTGCAGGCCATGAGCAGCCGGCGCATGGACTGCAGGTCCCGCCCGGCCATGTCGGCGAAGTCGTGGCCGGCGGAGAAGACCTTGCCCCTCCCGGCCAGGACCACACCCGTGGTGTCGCTGTCCCCTGCCTCGGTGAAGGCCCGGGTCAGCTCCTCCATGTGCTCCAGGGACAGGGCATTGCGCTTGTCAGGCAGGTTCATCCAGATCCAGGTGTCCCCCCCGGACCGCTCCACCTGGATGCAGCGATAGTCGCCGGTCATGGCACCACCTCCTGGGCCAACGCTAGCCTCCCGGGAGGGCTCCGATTGGGGGCGGCGGCGGGGGGGCGGTAGCTTCGGGGCATGGCCAACCAGCGCCCCCCCGTGCACGTCACAGTCACCGGTGCCGCCGGCCAGATCGGCTACGCCCTCCTCTTCCGGATCGCCTCCGGGCAGTTGCTCGGGCCCGACCAGCCCGTCGTGCTGAGGCTGCTCGAGATCGAGCCCGCCATGGGGGCCCTGGAGGGGGTGGTCATGGAGCTCGACGACTGCGCCTTCTCCCTGCTCGCTGACGTGGTGACGACCTCCGACCTGAAGACCGCCTTCGACGGGACCTCGTGGGCCTTGCTCGTGGGGTCCGTCCCCCGCAAGGCCGGGATGGAGCGGGGGGACCTGCTCAACGTCAACGGAGGCATCTTCAAGCCCCAGGGCCAGGCCATCGCCGCCCATGCCGCCAGCGACGTCAGGATCCTCGTGGTGGGCAACCCCTGCAACACCAACTGCCTGATAGCGAGGTCCAACGGCAAGGACGTGCCCGAGGAGCGCTGGTTCGCCATGACCCGTCTCGATGCCAACCGGGCCACCAGCCAGCTGGCCCGCCGGGCCGGGGTGCCCGTGTCCGAGGTGACCAACGTGGCCGTGTGGGGCAACCACTCGGCCACCCAGTACCCCGACTTCGCCAACGCCCGCATCGGGGGCCGGCCCGCCCCCGAGGTCATAGGCGACCGGGGCTGGCTGGAAGGAGAGTTCCTGACCACGGTGCAGAAGCGGGGGGCGGCCATCATCGAGGCCAGGGGCGCCTCCTCGGCCGCCTCGGCCGCCAACGCCGTCATCGACACCGTGGTGAGCCTGCGCACCGCCACCCCGAAGGGGGACTGCTCGTCGGTGGCCGTGCCGAGCCGGGGGGAGTACGGCGTGCCCGCGGGGCTGCAGTTCGGCTACCCGGTCCGCTCCGACGGGTCCTCGTGGCAGGTGGTGGAGGGCTTCCAGCACGACGACTTCGCCCGGGAGAGGCTGAGGGTGACCACCGAGGAGCTGGAGGCCGAGCGGCAGGCGGTGCGCGACCTCCTGGCCTGAGGCGGGCCGCCACGGGCACCGCCCAGAGGCACCCCGGAGGGGAGGGCAGGGGGGCTAGGTGCCCAGGTGGATGCCCATGCGGTTGAGGTAGGCCAGCTTGGCCGCAATGGCGCAACGCCAAGCCTCCAGGTCGGCTTGGAAGTGATCGCGGTCGCCTTCCTCGTAGGCGTGCTCCAACTCGTTGAAGGCGGCGTCCTCGGCATCGAGCAGGGCCCGGTACCGGGCCAGGACATGGTCGTCGATCACCCCGGTAAGCGTCACGGTGCTATTGCCCCCTGTGGTCGATGGTTCGTGCCCGCAAATCTAGCCCAGGGGTGGCTGGGGGGCATATGCCCGAGCCGCCCCGCCCGTGGGGGGCGGGCGGCGCCGGGTCACAGCCGGCAGCTGTCCATCCCGCTGGCCTGGGCCGTGGCGTCCACCTGCCGGCGCGCCGCTTCCACCTGCCTGGCCTCGCCGGGGCTGGGACGCCGGTGGGCAGCGAGGTCCTGGGAATAGCGGGTGCTGGCCGAGACCAGCCGGGCCCATTGCCTGACCCAGGTGCTCACCGCCGCCGCCCCGGCGGGGTCGGTCTGGAGGGACTCCAGGCCGGTGTAGATGGCAGCGGCGTCCCGGGCCAGCCGGGCGGCAGCGGTGGGGCCGACGGCGGCGCCTCGAGCCTGGCCTCCCGCTGCCCCCCCGCGGGCGGGGGACGCCCCCCGGGAGGAGCCGGCGGAGGTGACGGCGGCCCCTGAGGAGCCTCCCGCCGAGCGCAAGAGGCTGGTGCAGATGGCGTTGGCAGCTTCGACGTAGCGGGGGTTGGACAGGATGAGGGTGGCCCGTGGCCGGGCCGGTGCCAGGCGGGCCCGGCCCCTGGAGATGACGATGCTGCCGAGGATGAGGGCCACCACCACGACGAGGGCCAGCAGGGTCGTGAGGCGGCTCCGGACGCCCCTGGGGTCGGGGGCGGGGGGGGCGAGGCGGATGAGCTCGGTCTCGAGGGGTGCCCAGTTGGGACGGGGCCGCAGCTTGGCGGTCCAGCCCTGCCCGTCCCAGTACCGGACCAGGGAGGAGTCCTCGTGGTCGGGGTACCACCCGGGGGCGTGGGGGGCCGGGGTGCGCATCTCAGTAGGTGGTGTGCTCCCGGACCCGGTCGAAGCAGAGCTGGGCGCGGGCCATGGCCTGCTGGCCCCGGGCCAGCGCCTCGGTGTCGCCCTTCACCCGCACCAGCCCGGCGAGCAGGGCGGCCTGGGCGGTCAGCTCCCCCCGGGCCAGGGCGGCGGCCGTGGCGTAGTCCTCGGTCAGGGTCACGTCGGGGGTCCCGGCCTCGCCCGGGGCCACCTCCACCCGTCCCCCGTCGATGCGCAAGGTGTAGGAGGCCTCGTCCTGCCCCGGCCGGGACACCACCTGCTTGAGCGTCAGGTGGACGTCCCTGGCCGCCTCGGCCAGCTCCTGGTCCTCGGCCGCGGCCCGGTTGAGCTCGTCCATCCACTCGGGGGACAGGAACTGGACCAACTGCAGCCTCCTCCCGGCTCTTGGCCCCAGTTCTACCAGCACCAGGTGGCCTCGGCATCCCGGCCCGAGCCGCCCCGTCGGGGCCGGGTCGCGCCCAGGATGGCCAGGTAGGCCAGGCCCCCCGCCACGAAGCTCACGTAGAAGGCCAGGTCCCCGCCGTTCACGAAGTGGTTGGCGAAGCCGCCGAACAGCCACGAGAGGCTGGGCACGGCCTTGGCGATGGCCGCCCCGGTCGAGGTGTCGGAGAAGGGGAGCCCCACGAAGAAGCCGATGACCACGGCTGCCACCGCCCCCCACTGGGGCGCCCCGGCCGGGAGGGACCGGAAGCCGGTGCTCAGCAGGGCGTCGTGGTCCGCCCAGCTGCGGTGGCGGCCCCGGCGGACCCAGTCGATGAGCACGACCGCCGTCCAGGGAGTGATCCAGTAGCTGATGAGGAGCAGCACGTCCTCGAACTTGGCCCCCGTGGAGCCGGACTTGAGCCAGGCGGCCACGGCGAAGGCCACGGCGGCGCTCACCCCGGTGACGAGCGGGCGTACCAGGCGCACCCCTGCGGCCTGGGCCGCCAGGGCTCCGGAGTAGTCCTCCACGGCCAGGATGGCGATGGTGCCGAGGAGCATGGCCACCATGGCCAGGTCTCCGGTGGCCCCCCCACCCATGATGCGGGCCACCCCGCCCATGGAGCTGAGGCCCTTGAGGAGGGCGGAGGCCCCGAAGCCGAGGATCTCGATCCAGGTCATGCCCAGCACCAGCCCGGTGAAGGCGGCCATGAAGATGGCCCGCCCGGAGGTCCGCTCGGGCAGGTAGCGGCTGTAGTCGGAGGCCACGGGCCCCCAGGAGACGGCATAGCCGAAGACGATGGCCAGCATGAGCACGAAGCTCCCCACCAGGGGCCCGCCCGAGGCGTGGCCCACTATGTGGGGGTGGGCGAGGAAGGTCTTGGCGGTGATGACCGCGAACAGGACCAGCAGGACGGCCGACATGACCTTCTCGAAGAGGTGGATGGCCTCGTAGCCGGTCACGCTGAGAACGGCCATGCAGGCGAAGGTGACGGCCAGGCCCAGATAGTAGTCGAGGCCCACCAGGACGTGGAGGGCCTCGGCTCCGAAGATGGCGGCCAGGGCCTCGAAGCCGATCTGGGTGATCCAGGTGAGGGTGGCGGGGAAGTGCACGGTGCGCCCGAAAGCCTCCCGGGATTGCTGGAGCTGAGGGGCGCCGGTACGGCACCCGAGGACCGCCAACAGGGCCACCGTTATCGATCCCGCCAGGTTGCCCACCACGATGGCCACCAGGCCGAGGCGCCAGCCCAGGCCGATGAAGCTGGCCGTGCCGAGCACCCCGACGAAGAAGGTGGAGGGCGAGATCTGGGCCGTGAACCACAAGGTGAACAGCCGGAAGGGATGGCCGAACCTCCGGGCGGGGTCCACCGGCTGGACACCCCGCACCTCGAGGCGGAGATCGTTGGGCGCCCTCGGGCCCCTGGCTGGTGCGTCGGTCGCCACGGTTCGCCTCGGTCGCCCCGGAACCCGTGGGGGATCAGGAGAAGGCGGCCAGACCCGTGATGGCTTGGCCGAGGATCAGAGTGTGGATCTCCTCTGTGCCCTCGTAGGTGAGCACCGACTCCAGGTTGTTCATGTGGCGGATGACCGGGTACTCGAGGGTGACCCCGTTTGCTGCCAGCACGGTGCGGGCCGTGCGGGCGATGTCCAGGGCGGCGCGCACGTTGTTGAGCTTGCCCATGCTCACCAGCTCGGGCCGCAGGCCCTGGCTGTCCTTGCGCCTCCCCAGGTGGAGGGCGAGGAGCAGCCCCTTGTTGAGCTCGAGAAGCATCGACACCAGCTTCTGCTGGGTCAGCTGGAAGGCGCCGATGGGCTTGCCGAACTGCTGGCGGGTGGTCGAGTACTCGAGGGCGGCCTCGTAGCAGGTGCGGGCCGCCCCCAGGACCCCCCACACGATGCCGAAGCGGGCCTCGCTGAGGCAGGAGAGAGGACCGCACATGCCCACCACCCCCGGCAGCACCGCCGACCCGGGCAGGCGGACCTCGTCGAGGACCAGCTCGCTCGTGACCGAGGCCCGCAGGGAGAGCTTGCGCTCGATGTTGTGGGCGCTGAACCCCGGGGTGTCGGTCGGGACGAGGAAGCCCCTGACGCCCTCCTCCGTGGAGGCCCAGACCACGGCCAGGTCGGCGATGCCCCCGTTGGTGATCCACATCTTGGTCCCGTTGATCACCCAGTCCCCCCCGTCCCGGCGGGCGTGGGTGCGCATGTGGGACGGATCAGAGCCCTGGTCGGGCTCGGTCAGCCCGAAGCAGCCGATCACGTCGCCGGCTGCCATGGCGGGCAGCCAGCGCTCCTTCTGCTCGTCGGAGCCGTAGGCGTGGATGGGGAACATGGCCAGGGACCCCTGCACGGACACGAAGCTGCGCAGCCCGCTGTCCGCCGCCTCGAGCTCCATGCAGGCCAGCCCGTAGCAGACCGAGCTCATGCCGGCGCACCCGTAGCCCTGGAGGTGCATGCCGAGCAGCCCCAGGGACGCCAGGTCCTTCACCAGCTCGGTGGGGAACCGGCCCTCCTCGAACCACGCCGGGATGTCGGCCATGGCCCGGTCGGCCACGAAGCGGCGCACGGTGTCGCGCACGGCCAGCTCCTCCTCCTGGAGGAGGCTGTCCACCCCGAGGAAGTCCCGGGGATCGGGCCGGGGCAGGTCGGCGGTGCTCACGAGGCCGCCTCGGCGCTCCAGGGCCTGGTGACCGGGGTCCGCCTCGGCCTCCTCGTGATCTTGCGGCCCAGCCAGGCGATGGGGTCGAAGTAGCTGTCCACGACCCGCTCCTTCAAGGGGATGATGGCGTTGTCCGTTATGTGTATGCCGGCGGGGCAGACCTCGGTGCAGCACTTGGTGATGTTGCACATGACCACGCCGAACTCCCCCCGGATGAGGGGCCGGCGGTCAAGGTTGTCGAGGGGGTGCATCTCCAGCTCGGCCAGGCGGACCATGAACCGGGGGCCGGCGAAGAGCCTCTTGTTCTCCTCGTGGTCCCTGATGACGTGGCAGACGTCCTGGCAGAGGAAGCACTCGATGCACTCCCGGAACTCCTGGATCCGGTCCACGTCCGTCTGGGCCATGCGCCGCTTGCCGTCGGGATCGGGGGGGCCGGGGCTGAAGGGCGGGATGCGGCTGGCGACCTCGTAGTTGAACGAGACGTCCGTCACCAGGTCCTTCACGATGGGGAAGGTCTTCATGGGTGCCACCGTGATGGGCTCCCTCGGATCGAAGAGGCTCATCCTGGTCATGCACTGCAGCACCGGGCGCCCGTTCACCTCGGCACTGCACGACCCGCACTTGCCGGCCTTGCAGTTCCAGCGCACGGCCAGGTCGGGGGCCTGGGTGGCGGCCAGCCGGTGGATGACGTCCAGGATGACCTCACCCTCCTCGTAGGGCACCCGGTACTCGACGAAGCTCCCGCCGCTGGCATCCCCCCTCCAGACGAGAAGGGTGACCTCCCGCCCGGAGGTGACCTCAGGGCGGGCCCGGGGCGAGGGGCGGGCCGGGGCCTCGGCCCGGGCTGCCCCGTCGCCTTCCTGGCGAGCCTGCCCGGTTGGCGCGGCCCGCACCTCCTCGGTGGTCGCGTCGGCCATTCAGTGGTCCTCCTCGAACAAGGCCTGCAGCTCGGGCGGCATCTGGGGCAGGGGCTCCCTGCGCAGGACCAGCTTGCCGTCCTCCAGGCGGAGCACGTGGTTGATCTTGGCGAACTCCTCGTCGGGCTTGGGGTAGTCGTCGCGGGTGTGGCCGCCCCTGCTCTCCCGCCGCTCCAGGGCGGCGGTGGCGATGCAGCGGGACACGGCCAGCAAGGAGTCGATGCTGAGGGCCAGGTGCCAGCCGGGGTTGTACTGGCGGTTGCCGCCCACGGCGACCTGGGTGGCCCGCTCCTCCAGCACGGCCAGCTCCTCCAGGGCCTGGCGCAGCTCCTCCTCCGTGCGGATGATCCCGACCAGGTCCTGCATGGTGCTCTGGATGTCGTACTGCAGGGTGAAGGGGTTCTCCCCCTTCTCCCGCTCGAACGGGGCCAGGGAGGAAGCGATGATGGCATCCACCTCGGCGTCATCGACCTTCGGCTGGGTGCCGAGCCCAGTGGCGTACTCGGCCGCCGCCAGGCCGGCCCGGCGGCCGAAGGTGAGCAGGTCCCCGAGCGAGTTGCCCCCCAGGCGGTTGGAGCCGTGCAGGCCGGCAGCCACCTCGCCGGCAGCGTAGAGGCCGGGCACGGTGGCGGCGCAGGTGTCGGCCTCCACCCGCACCCCTCCCATCACGTAGTGGCAGGTGGGCCCCACCTCCATGGGAGTGGTGGTGATGTCCACGTCGGCCAGCTCCTTGAACTGGTGGTACATGGAGGGCAGGCGGCGGCGGATGTACTCGGCGTCCCGCCGGCTGGCGATGTCCAGGAAGACCCCGCCATGGGGGCTCCCCCGGCCCGCCTTCACCTCGGCGTTGATGGCCCGGGCCACCTCGTCCCGGGGCAGCAGCTCCGGTGGGCGCCGGTAGTTGCGCTTGTCGTCGTACCAGTGGTCGGCCTCGTCCTCGCTGTCCGCCGTCTCCGCCGCGTAGTAGGCGGGGATGTAGTCGAACATGAACCGGCGCTGCTCGCTGTTGCGCAGCACCCCGCCGTCGCCTCGCACGGACTCGGTGACGAGGATGCCCCGCACCGAGGGGGGCCAGACCATGCCCGTGGGATGGAACTGCACGAACTCCATGTCCATGAGCTCGGCACCGGCCCACAGGGCCAGGGAGTGGCCGTCGCCCGTGTACTCCCAGCTGGCCGAGGTCACCCGGAAGGCCTTGCCTATGCCCCCGGTGGCCAGGATGACCGCCTTGGCCCGGAACAGGACGAAGCGGCCCGACTCCCGCCAATAGGCGACGGCGCCGGCGATGCGGCCCTGGTCGAGGAGGAGGCGCACCACCACGCACTCCATGAAGACCTCCATGCCCATGGCCACGGCCCGCTGCTGGAGGGTGCGGATCATCTCCAGCCCCGTCCGGTCGCCGACGTGGGCCAGGCGGGCATAGCGGTGCCCCCCGAAGTCACGCTGGTTGATGAGGCCCTCGGGGGTGCGGTCGAAGACCGCCCCCCAGCTCTCCAGCTCCAGCACCCGGTCGGGCGTCTCCTGGGCATGGATCTGGGCCATGCGCCAGTTGGCGAGCATCTTGCCCCCCCGCATGGTGTCCCGGAAGTGGACCTGCCAGTTGTCCTCGGGCCACACGTTGCCCATGGCGGCGGCGATGCCGCCCTCGGCCATGACGGTGTGGGCCTTGCCGAGGAGGGACTTGCACACCACGCCGGTGCGGGCTCCTCGCGCCATGGCCTCGATGGCGGCCCTGAGGCCGGCCCCGCCGGCCCCGATCACCAGCACGTCCAGGTCGTGGGTCTCGATCTCGGCCATCAGTGGGCTCCGAGGAGGTGGACGTCGGGGATGAACCCCGCAGCCACGAGCCAGATGTAGAAGTCAGTCCAGGCTATCCACACCAGGCTCATCCAGGCGAAGAGCATGTGGTGCTCGTTCAGGGGGGAGATGCGCTTCCAGAGCCAGCGGCGCACCGGGGCCTTGGAGAAGACGTTGAGGTTGCCCCCGCAGAGATGGCGGCAGGAATGGCACGAGATCGTGTACAGCCAGATGAACACGGCGTTGGCGAGAAGGATGAGGCTCCCGATGCTCATGCCCACGCCGTGGGGGAAGCGGAAGGCGGTGATGGCGTCCCAGGACAGGATGACGGCGAAGATGAGGGCGAAGTACCAGGCGTAGCGGTGGATGTTCTGGAATATCAAGGGGAACCGGCTCTCGCCCGTGTACTTGGGCCTGGCGTCGGCGACGGCGCACGCCGGGGGGGCCCACCAGAACGCCCGGTAATAGGACTTGCGGTAGTAGTAGCAGGTCAGGCGGAACGTCAGGGGGAAGATCAGGACGGCCAAGGCGGGGTACGTCCACCACGACGGGATGATGGGCCCGTAGACGTACTTGCAGTTGGAGACGATGCAGGGGGAGTAGTAGGGGGAGAGGAGGGGGTTGGCGTAGTAGTTGGCCGGCTGGCGCAGGGCGGCCCACAGGCCGTCGGCCACGAAGGCGGTGAGCCCCAACACGACCACCACGGGCTGGACCCACCACAGGTCCCGGCGTGAGGTGGGGGTCTGGGGCCCCCCCCGCACGCCCCCGATCGTTACCGGGGTGCCAGGTCCCCGCTCCAGGATGCTCAAGAGCCACTACCTCCTCGTGCTGCACCGTGGGCCGTCCCTACGGGCGGCCACCCTGCATGTTCTCACCGTAGGAGCCGGGGGCGGTAGTCCGGTGCGGCCCTGCCGCTGCCGCGCACCCCGGCGCCCCTTTAGGCTGGCAGGGTGAGCACCCGCCCCGAAGCCGAGCGCCCGGCCACCATTGGACAGCTGCGACAGGCCGGCTGGGTCTCCCGGCCGGTCAAGGAGGAGATCAGGCGCAACGCCATGGCCCGCATCGCGGCCGGCCAGCCGCTGGTAGAGGGCGTGCTGGGCTTCGACGACACCGTGCTGCCCGCCCTCGAGAACGCCCTCCTGGCCGGGCACGACGTGATCCTGCTCGGGGAGCGGGGCCAGGCCAAGTCCCGGATGATCCGCTCCCTCACGGCCCTGCTCGACGAGTGGATGCCCATCGTGGCCGGCTCCGAGATCAACGACGACCCCTACCGCCCCGTGTCCCGCTACGCCCGAGACCTGGTGGCAGAGAGAGGCGATGCAGCCCCGGTCGACTGGGTGCACCGGGAGGAGCGGTTCGGGGAGAAGCTGGCCACCCCGGACACCTCGGTGGCCGACCTGATCGGGGAGGTCGACCCCATCAAGGTGGCCGAGGGGCGGTACCTGTCCGACGAGCTGACCCTGCACTACGGCCTGGTCCCCCGCACCAACCGGGGGATCTTCGCCCTGAACGAGCTGCCCGACCTGGCCGAGCGCATCCAGGTGAGCCTGCTCAACATACTGGAGGAGCGCGATGTCCAGGTGAGGGGCTACAAGATCCGCCTGCCCCTGGACCTTCTCCTGGTGGCGTCGGCCAACCCGGAGGACTACACGAACCGGGGGCGCATCATCACTCCCCTAAAGGACCGCTTCGGCGCCCAGATCCGCACTCACTACCCGAGGGACCACGGCACCGAGCTGGCCATCGTGGCCCAGGAGGCCCGCCCCTTCGGGGGGGACGGGGTCCGGGTCCAGGTCCCCGGCTTCATGTCCGAGATAGTGGCCGAGATCAGCCACCTGGCCCGGTCCAGCCCTTCCATAAACCAGCGGTCGGGAGTCTCGGTGCGCCTCACCATCGCCAACCACGAGACGCTGGTGGCCAACGCCGCCCGCCGGGCCTTGCGCACGGGCGAGCCCGACGCCGTTCCGAGGGTGAGCGACCTGGAGGCCCTGGTCCCCTCCACCGCCGGCAAGGTGGAGGTGGAGGCGCTGGAGGAGGGCCAGGACGCCCAGGTGGTGGAGAGGTTGCTCCGCTCCGCCGTCCTGGGGGTGTTCAAGCGGCACTGCGTCCTCAACTCCCTCCGGCCCGTGGTTGAGGCCTTCGAGGAGGGGATGGTGGTCCATGCTGGGGACGACGTGCCCTCCGGGGCCTACCTCGAGGTCGTCTCCCGGCTCCCGGCGCTCCGGGCCCCGGTGATGGAGCTGGCCGGCAGCGAGACACCTGCGGCCGTGGCCAGCGCCACCGAGTTCGTGCTGGAGGGCCTGCACCTGTCCAAGCGCCTCAACAAGGAGGCGGCCGGGGCCAGGGCCACCTACCGGGGCCGGAGCTAGGGGTCCCCATGCCCTGGCGTTACCGCTACTCCAGGTGGGACGGGACCCAGGCCGGGGAGGGCCTGGACGCCGACGAGGTGCTGGCCGAGCTCACCGACGACCTCCTCTACCACGGCGACCTGAACGCCGCCCTGCGCCGGCTCATGCAGTCCGGGTTCCGGGACCGGACCGGCGAGCAGGTGGCGGGCCTGCGCCAGCTGCTGGAGCAGCTGCGCCGGCGCAGGCAGGCGGAGCTGGAGCGCTGGGACCTGGGGGGGGTGTACGACGACATCGCCCAGGCCCTGCGGGAGGTGATGGACACCGAGCGGGCCGCCCTGGACGACCTGGCCCGCCGGGCCCGGGAGTCCGGTGACCGCCGCCGGGCCGATATCGCCGAGGAGATGGCGGCAGAGCGCCGGCTGCAGCTGGACCTGGTCCCCCCTGACCTGGCCGGGCAGGTGCAGGCCCTGCAGCAGTACGACTTCGCCTCCGCCGAGGCCGCCCAGCGCTTCGAGCAGCTGGTGAACCAGCTCCGGGAGCAGCTGGCGGGGAGCTGGTTCAACCAGATGGCGGGCTCGTTGCAGCAGGCCACGCCCGAGTCCCTGGAGCGGACCCGCCAGATGTTCGACGCCCTGAACCGCATGCTCGAGCAGCGCCAGGCCGGGCGCCCCCTCGACCCGAGCTTCGAGTCGTTCATGGGGCGCTTCGGCGACATGTTCCCCGGCCGGCCCTCGAGCCTGGACGAGCTCCTGGAGCAGCTGGCCCGCCAGCTGGCGAACGCCCAGGCCATGCTGGCCTCGATGTCCCCCGAGCAGCGGGCCCAGCTGCAGGCCCTGGCCGACAGCCTGCTCTCGGACCTGGACCTGCGCTGGCAGGTGGAGCGGCTGGCCGCCAACCTCCAGGGGGCCTTCCCCGATGCCGGCTGGGGGCGCCAGCTCCCCTTCAGCGGCTCGGACCCCCTGGGCCTCGGCCAAGCGGCCGCCGTCATGGAGGCCCTGTCCGACATGGACCAGCTGGAGAACCTCCTCCGCTCGGCGCACAGCCCGGGGGCGCTGGCCGACGTGGACCTGGAGCGGGCCCGGGAGCTGCTGGGAGACCAGGCGGCCCGCTCCCTGGAGCGCCTTTCCCGGCTGACCCGGCTCCTGCAGGAGGCGGGCCTGATAGAGCAGCGCGAAGGCCGCCTGGAGCTGACCCCGAGGGGCATGCGCCGCATAGGCCACAACGCCCTGGCCGACCTGTTCGCCCGGCTGGCCAGGGACCGCACCGGCAGGCACCCGACCGACCGCCCCGGTGTCGGGCACGAGCGCCAGCACGACACCAAGCCCTACGAGTGGGGGGACCCCTTCAACCTCAGCATCGGCCGCACGGTGCGCAACGCCGTCCATCGCCAGGGGCCGGGCACGCCTGTGAGCCTCCTCCCCGAGGATTTCGAGGTGGAGCGCACCGAGTCGCTCACCCGGTCCTCGACCGTGCTCATGATCGACCTGTCGCTGTCCATGCCCATGAGGGACAACTTCCTCGCCGCCAAGAAGGTGGCCATGGCGCTGCACGCCCTGATCTCCACCCGCTACCCGCGCGACTACCTGGGCCTGGTCGGCTTCTCCGAGGTGGCCCGGGAGCTGACCCCCCGGCAGCTGCCCGAGGTGTCCTGGGACTTCGTGTACGGGACCAACATGCAGCACGCCTTCGTCCTGGCCAGGCGGATGCTGGCCCGCCAGGCGGGGACCAAGCAGATCATCATGATCACCGACGGCGAGCCCACCGCCCACCTCCTGCCGGGGGGGGACGTGTACTTCAACTACCCGCCGGTCCCCGAGACCGTGCAGGCCACCCTGGCCGAGGTGGCCCGCTGCACCCGGGAGGGGATCCGCATCAACACCTTCATGCTGGACGCCACCCGCTACCTGCGGGACTTCGTAGAGCAGATGACCAAGCTCAACCGGGGCCGGGCGTTCTTCACCACCCCGGAGGACCTGGGTGACTATGTGCTGGTCGACTTCCTCGAGCACAAGCGCTCCTTGCGCACCGGGAGGTCGAGGCCGGCATGATGGGGAGCGAAAGGGGCCCCGGCCCCGGACCCGCCCCGGGCCCGGTTGCCGGGGCCGTCGGATAGAAGGAGTCAAGTGCCCAAGGACAAGTCGGGAGGAAGCCGGGCGGGGGTATGGCGGGCCATCATGCGCTTCGGCTTCGTCCGCCGCCTCTATGCCAAGCGCCTCCTTTCCTACATGGAGAAGTCGAAGCGCAAGAAGCGCCCTCTCCCCAACGAGCTGAGGGAGCTGGACATAGCCATGAGCCGGCTACCCGAGGCCCAGCGCCGGGCGGCCCTGGAGGAGGCACTGGCGGGCCAGGGGGCCGGCGGTCCCGCCATGGGGCGGCAGCTGCGACGGGCCTCTTCCCGCCAGAGCCGCCAGAGCGGCAAGGGCGGTGCCCACCGCCGGCCCGGGGCCATAAGGACCAGGGACACCGGTCCGCTGCCCCGCCCCCCCGGGGCGCCCAAGGCGTCGCGCCCCCGGTCCAAGGGAGGCCGCGGCTCGCGTTAGGGGAGGGAGGGGGTGAGGTGCCCGAGGAGCCGTCCTGCCTCGGCCCCCACGGCGTCCCACAGCTCCCTGACGTCCGCCTCCGCCGTCCCGAGGTTGCCGACGGAGGCGTGGAGGGCCGTCATCCCCCTGATGGGGGCGGTGGTGAGGAAGGCCCGGCCCGACCGGTTGACCGCCTCGGCGAGCTCCCGGTTGGCCCCGTCCAGGGCGGCGCCGCCCAGGCCGGGAGGGGACCAGCGGAAGTTGACCACGGCGAAGTCGACGGGAGCCAGGACCTCGAACCCGGGTGACTCCTCGACCCAGCGGGCGAGCAACCGGGCCAGGCGCATGTGCTCCTCGATGGCGGCCACGATCCCCGAGGTCCCCATGGCCCGCATGACCATCCACAGCTTGAGGGACCGCCACCGCCGGCCGAGGGCGAGGGAGTAATCCATCTGGTTGGTGGCGTCCTCGGCGGCCCGGAGGTACTCGGGCACGAGGGAGAAGGCGGCCCGGGTGGAGGCAGGGTCCCGCAGGTACAACACGCTGCAGTCCACGGGCACGAACAGCCACTTGTGGGGGTTGACCACCACCGAATCGGCATCGGCGACTCCCTCCAGCACCCAGCGGCGGGAGGGGGAGGCCGCCGCCGCCCCGCCGTAGGCGGCGTCGACGTGGAGCCAGAGGCCATGGGCCCGGGAGATCTCGGCCAGGGCGGGGACGGGGTCCACCGCCGTCGCCGCCGTGGTGCCCACGGTGGCCACCACCGCCATCGGGACCGCACCTGCGGCCCGGTCGGCCTCCACGGCGGCCTCCAGGGCCGAGGGGTCCATGCGGGCGCCCCCGTCGGTGGCCACCGGGCGCAGGGCCCGGCGGCCCAGACCCAGGGCCATCACGGCCTTGGCCACCGAGGAATGGGCCTCCTCCGAGGCGTAGACGGTGAGGGGAGGGTGCCCGGCCAGGCCGTCTTCCGAGGCCGTGGGGGCGGCCCGGTGCCGGGCGGCGGCCAAGGCCGAGAAGGTGCTGGTGGAGGCGGTGTCGTGCACGATGGCGAACCACGGTGGCAGGCCGAGGAGCCGGGCCAGCCAGCCCGTGACCACCTCTTCCAGCTCCGTGGCGGCCGGGGAGGTGCGCCACAGCATGGAGTTCTGGTTGGTGGCAGCGGCGATGAGCTCCCCGGCTATGGCGGGGGGCGGGCTCGAGTTGGCGAAGTAGCCGAAGAAGCGGGGGTGGTTCCAGTGGCTCATGGCCGGCAGGAGCACCCCGTCCAGGTCGGCCCGGATCTCGGCCCAGGAGGACGGGCCGGCAGGGGGATCCGGCGGCAGGGCATTGCGCACGGCCCCCGGCTCGACCTGGGCCAGCACCGGGAGGTCCCCCACGCCGGCCAGGTACTCCGACACCCATTGCGCCGCCTGGTGGACAAAATCGTCACTCATAGTCAGATTTGGCCGGTGAGCGGTTTCCTCCGGACGGGAGCACGGGAACAATGTAGGTGGCCGGCACTTCCATGGTCCTCGCCCACAGAGGGGGGCCCGGCCGTCGGCCAGGAGGTGGCAACGCATGGCGATGCCTTCACCACGACAGAGCGGAGAGCCTGGGACGGATGCCCCTCCCACCGAGGAGCTGCGCCCGGTAGCCCCGGCCTCGGCGGGGGCGGTGGAGACCCGGACCCGGCCCGTGGGCTTCGGCTTCATCGGGCTGTGGGCCCTGCTGTTCGGCATCTGGGCCGGGGTGGTGCCCTACGTGGGGCCCCTGTGGGGCTACCGCTCCAACGGGTCTGGAGCCCTCAGGCTCACCATGGCCCACGCCCTTCTCTACTCGGCACCCGGGTTCCTGGCCATGGTGGTCGGCATCATGATGCTCTCCTTGTGGCCCCGGGCCCGGCGGCTGGCCAAGGGGAGGTCAGGTTCTGCCATGGCAGGGATGCTGCTGGTGCTGTGCGGGGCCTGGCTGGTCCTCGAGCCCGCCATCTGGCCCATCTTCTATCCCGCCTACCACGTGTTCGGCCCCGCTACCACCAGGGTGGCCAATTTCGTGAACGTGGTCGGCTACAACTTCGGCCCCGGGTTGGTGCTGGCCGGCCTGGGGGGCATGGGGCTCATGGCCGCCCGCAGGGAGAAGCAGGTCCAGGTGGGCGAGCCGGCCGTGGTGGAGCGGGCCACGCTGTAGGCCAGCCGGAGGGTCTAGGTTGGCCGGCCATGGCCCGCCCCGATGCCGTGGTGTTCGACGTGGTGGAGACCCTCATGTCCCTGGACCCCCTGCGCCGCCGGCTGGCCGACGTGGGCCAGCCGCCGGACCTGCTGGAGGCCTGGTTCGCCCGCACCTTGAGGGACGGGATGGCCCTTTCCCTGGCCGGGGACTTCCGCCCCTTCCCTGCCGTGGCCCGGGCCGCCCTGCATGCCGCCACGCGCTTCGCCATCGAGGACGATGACGTCGACCATGTCATGGCTGGTTTCGCCGAGCTTCCCGCCCACCCCGATGCCGCTCCGGCCATGGACCTGCTGGCCGAGGCGGGGGTCAGGTTGGCGTGCCTGACCAATGGATCGGCTCCCGTGACGGCCTCCTTCCTGGAGCGGAGCGGGCTCAGGGCACGCGTGGAGCAGGTGGTGACGGCGGAGGACGTCGGGTCGTGGAAGCCTCCAGCCGCGGTCTACCGGCGGGCCCTCGATGCCCTCGGGACCTCGGCCGAGGTGACGGCCCTGGTGGCCGTGCACGCCTGGGACTGCCACGGGGCCAAGCGGGCCGGCCTCCTGACCGGATGGGCCAGCCGGCTCGAAGGGGGCTGGGGGGACGTGTTCAGCCCGCCCGACGTCAGGGGGGAGGACCTGGTCGAGGTGGCGAGGGGCCTGCTGGAGCTGTAGCGGGGCTGGCGGGCCGCCGGGGCAGGCGGCCCCCAGTGGAAAGCCAGGAGCCGGTGATGACCAGCACGAAGCCAGCCACCATGCCCCAGGTGAGGGGCTCGCCGAGCACGGCGACGCCCAGGCCCACGGCCACCGCGGGGTTGAGGTAGGTGATGACGCTGGCCCGGCTGGCTCCGGCCAGGCCTATCAGCGAGTAGAAGGCCAGGTAGCCGAGGGCAGTGCAGGCCACGCCCAGGACGGCCAGAGACCCCAGCACCGCCGGAGAGGGGACCCGGGCAGGGGGGCTGAGGGCGGCAGCCGGCAGGAGCACCAGGGCCGAGGCCGTCACCGTGGCCGTGGCCACCCCCAGGGGCGGGTAGCCGGCGAAGCGCCGCTTGACGAGCAGGGCCCCCGCTGCGTAGCCGAGGGCGCCCAGCAGTACCATCACGGCCCCGGCCAGGAGGCGGGGCCGGGGTCCAAGGTCCAGGCCCAGGAGGCAGACCACGCCCAGGAAGCCCAGGACCAGGCCCACCAGGCGCCAGCCCCGCACCCTCTCGCTGGTGTCCACCCGCAGGGCCAGGCCGGCTATGAGGAGGGGCTCCGCCGCCACGAGCAGGCCGGAGAGCGAGGACGGGATGCGCTCTTCGCCGTAGCTGATGGCGAGGAACGGTCCTGCCACGCCCATTGCCGCCAGCAGGGCCACCCAGGGGAGCTGCCGCCCCAGCCCCTTGAGGGCCCCCCGGGGGGCGGCGAGGGGGAGTAGCACCAAGGCGGCCAGGCCGGTGCGGACGAAGACCAGCCACACCGGGGAGACCTGGGTCACGGCGATCCTGATGAACAGGTAGGGGATGCCCCACAGCACGGCCATGAGCCCGAAGAGGAGCCAGGCTCGCCGGGACATGCCGAACGGTCAGCTCTGGGAGCTGGCGCTCACCCAGCCGGTCCCCTCTCCCGCCTCTCCCTGGTCGCCCGGCCTCTCCTTGGCCTCCCCGCCGTTGTCAGACGAGCCGGGCTGCCCTGCCTGCCAGGCGGGCGAGCGGGCGAGGACCAGGGTGGCCGCGGTCATGATCCCGCCGGCCAGGATGGCGAGGAGGATGAAGTACCCGCCCCGCATGGTCTCGCCGAACACCAGGGCGCCCCAGATGATCGAGACGTAGGGGTCGGCGAGGGTGATGCCGGGCTGGGCCACCACCAGGCGCCCGGCGTTGAGGGCGTTCTGCAGCATCCACATGGCGAAGAAGCCGGTGGCAAAGGCCAGGTACAGCTGCCAGGAGGTGAAGATGCCGACCATCCCGCCATTGGAGAACTGCTCGGTCATCCCCTTGGTGAGCGAGGCCGCCAGCCCGAAGGCGGTTCCGGTTGCCGCCCCCAGCAGGGCCGAGCGGCGGGCCGGGTCGGCCGTGCGCCGGGCGCCCACGTAGAGGGCCAGGACGGCGGCGACGGTGGCCACGATGGCCGCCGTCCACACCCACCAGGGGATGCCGACCGGCTCCCCACCCGAGGGGCCGAGGAAGACGATCAAGGCGATCGTCCCCCCGGTCATGGCCACGATGCTCCACCAGGCCCGGGGGCCCAGCCGCTCGCCCAGGAGAAAGCGGGCCCCGATGAGGGTGAGAGGCAGCTCGAGCACGAGGAGGGGCTCGATGGCGGCCAGGGTTCCGAAGCCCAGGCCGGTGGCCTGGAGCATGAAGGAGAGCATCACGGCGGCGATGCCGGCCAGCCAGACCGGCCTGCGCACCAGGTCCAGGAGGAGCCGGATCGAGAGCTGGTGCTCGGAGGGGATGTCGCGGTTGGCGGCCCGCTGGGCCACGTTGGCCAGGCCGTTGCACAGGGCGGCCAGGAAGCCAAGGAGGTAGGCGAGGACCGAGAGGGCGACGCTCTCCCCGCCCGGGGGCGGGAGCGGCTCAGTAGGCCAGCCGGCGCCCAGCACTTACGGTGTTTCCATGCGATTCGCGTTCAAGACAGCTCCTCAACTCACCACCTGGGCAGACATGTTGGCCGTCTGGCGGGCAGCGGATGACATCGACCTGTTCGAGTCGGGATGGACCTTCGACCACTTCTACCCGATCTTCTCAGACTCGGCCGGCCCGTGCCTGGAAGGGTGGACCACCCTAACGGCGCTGGCCCAGGCCACCCGCCGGCTGCGGTTGGGGGTGCTGGTGACAGGCATCCACTACCGCCACCCGGCAGTCCTCGCCAACATGGCCGCCACCCTGGACGTCATCTCGGGCGGCCGGCTGGAGCTCGGCATCGGAGCGGGCTGGAACGAGGAGGAGTCCGGGGCCTATGGCATAGAGCTGGGCACTCCCGGTGAGCGCAGCGACCGCCTCGAGGAGGCCTGCCAGGTGCTGATGGGGCTGCTCACCCAGGAGACCACAGACTTCTCCGGCACCTACTACCGCCTCACCGGGGCCCGCTGCGAGCCCAAGCCCCTGCAGCGGCCCCACCCCCCCATCTGCATAGGCGGGAGCGGGGAGAGGCGGACGCTGCGGACGGCGGCCCGCTTCGCCCAGCACTGGAACTTCGTGGGAGGCAGCCCCGATGAGCTGCGCCACAAGCTGGAGGTCCTGCACCGGCACTGTGCCGACCTGGGCCGGGACCCGGGGGAGATCCTGGTCTCGAGCCATGTGCGGTTGGCGCCGGGAGGCGATCCCAAGGCCACGGCGGGGGCCGTGGCGGCCCTGGGGGAGGCCGGCTTGGACCTGGCCGTCATCTACCTGCCGCCCCCCCACGACCCTCGGGTGCTGGAGCCGCTGGCGGGGGCTCTGAGAGAGCTGGCCTAGAGGCCCGGGTAACGGCGCTGCGGGCCGGACGGCCAGCCCGGGGCGTGCCGGGGCGGCCCACCCCCGAGCCTGGCCGGTCGGGAAGGCGTATCGAGCGTCAGGAGCCCCCTGAGGTCTGGGGCCTTCCCGGTGGACAGGTGGAACCCGGCGAAGCCCCCCATCACGCGCTGGAACGGGAGCTGAGCGAGGAGCTCCCCGCCAGCTGAGGCAACGGCTCAAGGTCGCCCAAGTCCGTCCCGGATCGGCTAGCGGCCTCCCGAACCTGGCATCCACTCGATCCATGTCCCGTGGGGATCGGTGCGAGCGAGGAGGTCACTGCCGTCGCGGATCAACAGGAACCCGTTGGGTGGCTGGTCCTCGCCGGCGCCGGGGAGGACGCCCGGCGCCTCGTTGGAGAGCCACACGGCGCCGAGGGGCGGCCACGGCCGCGGCGAAGGCCTGCCGCCTGGCTTGCTCGACGTAGGCGAGTACGGCGGTGTGGTACACGACGAGCGTGGCGTCCGGGGGCGCCTGGGCGGCGACGGCGGGCAGGTCGTCGAGCAGGTCGCCTCGGTGCAGTCGAGGCGGGTGCCGGCGGGCGACGCCGGCGGCGGCATGGAGCCGTTCGGTCCTGCCCTTCTCGCCCGGCCAGACGAGACACGCCAGCCAGGCGATGTCGGCTTCGTCGCCGGCGTCGAGGGGGTTCAGGTCGATCCCGGCCCGCCAGGCCACGTCTGGGACGGCACCTGGGAGTGGCACTGGGCCACAGGGTCGGCAGGCCAGCAGCGGTCCTTGGGTGTCGAGGCCGTCAACGCGATGGCCGGCGTAGTCGTAGGAGTACAGGTCGGGAAGGAGGGTGAGGCCAGCCGACGCGCCGACCTCAAGGAGGGCCAGGGGTTGGGGCAGGGCCGCCAGCGCGGGCAGCAGGACGGCGCAGCGGGCGGCCTCGTTGGTCTGGGTCCGCCGGGCGATCATCACCCCAGTCAGCTCGTCGGGGCGGTCCATGACGAGGGCTCGGAGGGAGCCTGCTCCTTCGGGCCATCGAGGTCTATGAGACTGACCGGGTTGACTTCGCTGAGGCTTACCTCGTGGCGTGCGCTGAGACCACGGGAGTCGGAAAGGTCGCCTCCTTCGATCGATCATTGGGTCGAGTGTCCACCGTTGAGCGGATCGAACCACTGTGACGTGCTGGGACCGGTCCCGCAGGGAGCGCACCGGCGGACAGTCCTCACTCAGCTCCGCAGAATGCTCCCCACTCAGCTCAGTGGTGACCGCGGTGCCCTCGCCCCCGGCGTTCAAGCTGAGGTTCTGGGGCTCCTCTCGAGTCTTGTAGCCCGGTCGCCTCGCAGTCCTTGGTCCGTTGTCTGCCCTAGCTTGTCGCTATGGCGGAAGGGCGAACTTCATGGACAGCGCGACCGTCGACGGTCACCACCTTCCCGGCTGTCCCCAAAGCCAATAGGGCGACAGCCCAGGCGATGGTTCGGACCTACTTCGGGGATCCGCACGGATCGCGCCCGGGGGGCTAGACCCGCTGGGGCCCCATCACCGAGATGGGGGCCGACCTGCGGCCTTCCTGGTCGGGAAGGCGGGATTTGAACCCGCGACCTCAGCGTCCCGAACGCTGCGCGCTAACCAAGCTGCGCTACTTCCCGCTGGCCCCCGCTGGGGCCCGGGCCCGATGTTAGCGGCCGGCAGTGGACGGCACGGGCTGGTAGGAGCGGTCGTGGTAGACGTCCCCGGCCAGCACGGCCTTCACTGCCTTGCGGAGGCGGATCGGGTCGAGCGGCTTCACCACCCACCCCTCGGCGCCCGACCGGCGGGCCAGGAAAACGTCCGCACGCCGGTCGAGCAGCATGAGGACAGGGACGTGGGGGAGGCGGCCCCCCGACTCCTCGAGCCTCAGGTCCATGCACGCCGCCATCCCCCCCATGTTCCCGATCTGGAGGTCCAGGACCACCAGCCGGTAGGGGTGGCGCTGCACCTCGGGGGTGACCTCGGCCCCACGGGTCACCTCGTTCACACCCAGGCCCAGGCCCTCCACCACGGAGCGGACCTCCTCCCGCACGGTGGCCTCGTCGCTCACGAGAAGGACGTCGCCTGCGCCTTCACTGTCATGGTGGTTGCCTGCCACCGCCCTCCTCCCGGACCTCGGTCAACGGCCCAGCTGAGCCTGGGCTCTGGGCTGGGGCGCCCAGGGCCGCTAGCCTAGCGGTGGCACCTGGTCGGTTACGATCCGGCGAACTCGGCGCCGGCCACCCTCGGCGTCTCAACGCACACCCGGAGGAGGTCGCCCGTGCTGGACATCCGCGTCGAAGAGGCAGACGGCTACACGGTATGCAGGCCGGCGGGGGAGCTGGATGCCTTCACCGTGGGCCAGTTCCGCCAGGTCCTGGCCGAGCTGGCCACCACTCCCCGCCTGGTCATCGACCTGGCGGGCGTGCCGTTCATCGACTCGGCCGGGCTCGGGGCCCTGATCGGGGGCATCAGGAGGGCCCGCGAGCTGGGAGGTGACGTGGCGGTGAGCTGCAACCGGCCCCAGCTGGTGCGCCTCCTGCGCACCACGGGCTTCGACCGCATCGTCACCGTGGCCGACACGGTGGCGGAGGCTGCCGCGTCCCTCGCTGGCGAGGAGCAGGCTGGCGAGCCCCGGCCCTAGGGCCCGGTCCCGGCCCAGCGCTCAGCCGAAGAGATGGTCGGCTATCTGGGCCAGCCCGTCCAGGTCGTGGACATCACCGGCGAGGAAGGGGATCCTCGCCACCGGCGCCGGGGAGACCCTCTCCGCCAGCACGGCCAGGTTCGACTCCTCCCGCTCGGCCACCGCCCGGAAGTCGGCCAGGTTGCGCTCCAGCACGGCCAGCCCCCCCTCCCCCCTCGGTTCGGCGGGGCCTGTCGAGGGTCCCTGCTCGGGGAAGCGGGGGTGGAGACGGTTGACTACCAGGCCCTGGACCTCGATGCCGGCATCGGCCAGCTTGTCGGCGAAGAAGAGGGCCTCGGCCACGGTGTCGGTACGGGGGGAGGCCACCAGGACGAAGGCGCAGTCCTTGCTGCGCAGCAGCTCCATGACCCGCTGGGCCCGGGCCCTGAAGCCCTCCTCCATGCCCTCGAAGGCCTGGAAGAAGGTGACGGCGTCCTCCACCACCTCGGCCCCGACCACCTTGGAGATGGTGCGCAGGATGGTCCTGGTGGCGACGGAGACCGCTCTCAGGTAGGTCCGGGTGGGGGTCATCACGAAGCGGAAGACCCGGTTGTCGAGGAAGCGGAGCAGCCGTCGGGGGGCATCGATGAAGTCGAGGGCGTTGCGGGTTGGCGGGGTGTCCACCACGACCAGGTCGAAGCGCTCCTCCTCGTGCAGCTCGTAGAGCTTCTCCGAGGCCATGTACTCCTGGGTCCCCGAAAGGGCGCTCGACAGGTTGCGATAGACCCGGTTGGTGAGGATGTTCTCCGCCTGCCCGGGGTCCGCCGCGTACCGGCTCACCAGGTCGTCGAAGGTCCCCTTGGTGTCGAGCATGAGGGCCCAGAGCTCCCCCGGCCACTGGCCCTCCACCAGCTTGGGGGCGTTGGTCAATGCCTCCAGGCCCAAGGCGTCGGCCAGGCGCTTGGCCGGGTCGATGGTGACCACGCAGGCCCGCCGGCCCTCCTCGGCGGCCCGCAGGGCGATGGCGGCGGCGGTGGTGGTCTTGCCCACTCCCCCCGACCCGCAGCAGACGATGACCGAGCGCTGCCCGACCAGCTCCGCCAGCCCGCTCACCGTTCTGCCGCCGCGGCCTCGGGCTCCAGTTGAGCTTCAGGCTCTGGCTCGGGGAGCCCCGCCACCGCTTCCGACAGGGCGGTGGCCAGGTGGTCGATCTCACCGGGGCCGATCTCGGTGGTGAACAGGTAGGGGACCTCCAGCATGGGGACGGCCAGTGACCGGGCCAGCCGGTCGGCCTGCTCCGCCTGGAGCCGCTGGCGCTGCAGGCGGAACTGCGCCGCCTCCCTGAGCACCCGGGCATGGGCCGGGTCGAGGCGCCCTCCCACGGCGGCCGCCGCCTCCTCGGGGTTGGCGCCCAGCCCCTCCAGCTCCTGGTAGCGGCCGTTCACGACGACGCCGGCCAGGGTCATGCCCACCGATCCCTCCAGCCGGCCGGCTGTCTCGACCGCCTCGTTCACGGGGGTCTCCTCCGGCAGGGTGACCACCAGGACCTGGCAGCGGGCCGGGTCCCGCAGCAGGTCGCCCACCTCGCTGGCCTGCACCCGGATGGGCCCCACCTTGGCCACGTCCACCAGGCCGGCGGCCGAGCCGAGGAACGTGAGGGCATGGCCGGTGGCAGGGGCGTCGATCAGTATCAGGTCCGCTCCGTCGGTCCTCTCCAGCTGCTTGACCTTGCCCAGGACGAGGATGTCCCGGATGCCGGGGATGGCGGTGGAGATGACGTCGATGGTCCCCGAGGAGAGCAGCCGCTTGGACACCGCCCGGAGCCCGTGATCGGCCAGGTACTCGAGCAGGGCCTCGTCGGGGGTGATGGCCCGGGCCCGGACGAGCCCCTCATCCCCCTCGGAGCGCAGGACCACCTCCTCGTAGCCGATGGGGCCGGGGTGGCCGAGGGCGCTGGCCACGCTCCCCTCCCCCTCCAGCTGGACGACCAGCACGTTGAGGCCCACCCGGGCTGCCATGACGGCAAGGGAGGCAGACACGGTGGTCTTGCCGACCCCGCCCTTGCCGGCGACGATGAGGATCCGGGCCTGGCGGCACCAGGCAGCTATGTCCATGCCGTGCCGAGCGTACCCAGGGAGGGCGGAGGCCCACGCCACGGGTCAGTTTCCGTAAATCACCTCTTGTTGGGGCCTGGCTGCCAGGGGTAGGGTGACCACCAACCTTATCTAGCCCAGGGAGCACCCCAGGGGGGCGGAGTGACCGTTCAGCATGCCGATGAACTGTGGCAGGCGAGGGCTGCGTGCCGGGGGCCCCATGCGTCCATCTTCTTCCCGCCGGCCCACTTCGAGCGCAAGGACGAGAAGCGCGACCGCGAAGCGCGGGCCAAGGCCATCTGCGCCGGCTGCCCGGTGCGCCAGGACTGCTTGGACTACGCCCTGCGGATCAGGGAGCCCCATGGGATCTGGGGAGGGCTCAACGAGCTGGAGCGCAAGGCCGTCCTGGCCCGGCGGCTGCACTGAGTAGGGAGCTCCGCAGCGCCCGGGCCCCGCCCGGAGCCTATTCCCAGGCCTCCAGCCCCCTTTGGGCGGTGCCTGCTGCCACCAGGAGCAGGAGGCCGAAGGTGAGGACGTGGACCACCGTGCAGTAGATGCAGATGGCCCCGATGACCAGGATCTCCATGCTCACGAGGTAGAGCACGAACCCGATGCCCACGACCGCCCCCGCCAGGCGGATCCTGGCCAGCCAGGCCCCGGCTCGCCCCCGGGCCTCCCACGACCAGGGGAGGTTGAGACCGACCATGGCCAAGAAGTAGGCGAGGCCCAGCACGGCCACGGGGATGACACCGAAGATCACGGACTCGGGGCTGGTGGTCACCTTGGTGCAGTTGACCACGCCGGTGTCGGGGCAGGAGAGGACGGCGGCGGTGGTGAAGTGGGCGTAGGTGAGGTAGGAGGCCACGGCCACGCCGGCCATTGCCACCAGCACCGCCGCCCAGGGCAGCCACCTCGAGACGACGGGGAGGGCCTGGTCCGCAGCCTCCGGCGGCCCGGGGACACGGGTGGTCGGGGCGACGGCGGGCCGGGTCGTCACTTGCCTGACTTGGCCTTGGAGGACTTGCCGGCGGCGTGCGCCTTGTTGAGGGCCGCCTCGGCCTTGGCCACGACGGAGCTGGAGCAGACGCTTGCCGGGCGGTTGTGGGTGACCTCGCAGATGGTGGCCGTCAGGTAGTTGGCCGAGGCATCGATGGCCCTGCCCTGGGGAGAGGTGGGCAGGGAGAGGCTGCCGGCGATGGTCCCCATGGAGAGCCCCTGGAGGACCTGAGGGTCATAGAGGGTGCCGCTCAGCAGGTAGCGGTTGGCGAAGTCTATGAAGGGGATGCCGTCCTGGTCGGCTTGGGGCACATAGGGCGGGCTGTCGTACTTGGCCAGGAGGGCGGACTGCTGCTTGGTGGGCACCTGGAGGGTTGGGTAGTTGCCGTTGACGGCCTTGTTCTTGTTCATCTCCACGGGGACGAAGCTCAGGTACTTCGACCTGTAGCTGGACCCGTAGAAGCTGAACGTGGCCGTGTTGGGGTAGACGTCTGTGCTGCTGGAATGGGTGGCCTTGAGCCCCGAGAAGGTGCCGAACCGGGACAAGGCCACGACCAGGGGCCAACGGGTGGCAGCGCAGTAGGGGCAGTACTCGGCTCCCATGTAGAGGACCTCGGGCTTGCCGTCCTTGGTGAGGGGGGGCTGGCCCCCCTTGATGGGACGGGGCGGGAAGACCGAGCCGGGTGAGCCCAGGCCGGCCTTGGTGAGGTCGGCGGCGGAGAGGTGGGTGGCCGCCGCCACGACATCGGCAGGGGCGGCGTTGGCCGCCGAGACCTTGGTGGTCCCCCCGCTGCCGGCGAACTTGTAGCCGAGGATGGCGCCCACGATCACCACGACCAGGGCGCCGGCCACGACCGCCACCATGGCCGGGTGGGGGCGCCACCCCTGTCCGGGGGAAGGGCGGGCCCGGCCACCCCGGGTGGGGCCTGCTCCCGGTCGGCGGGGCGGGGAGCCGGGCCGTCCCGGTTGGGTGCTCCTGCGCCCGGCGGGAGTGGACACGGAAGGGGCACGCACACCCCGCTGCGATTTCGCCACGTCAGAGTCCTCACAGGTACGGCTGTAGATGCCGGCACCATGCTATCGGGGGGTCCGGGGTTGGCGCGGGCGGGCTGGGTACAGTCCCCCCGATGGGGACCGACGCCGACTGTGCCTACCACCTGGTGTGGCGGCGCACGATCGTGGCCGGGCGCCCCACCGTGTACGGGGAGGCAGGCCAGGGACTGCCCGTGGTCTTCCTGCACGGGTGGGGCCTGGGCCAGCACAGCTACAAGCGGGCCCTCAAGCGGCTGGTGCGCCTGGGTTGCCGGGTGGTGGCGCCGGCCCTGCCCGGCTTCGGCGGATCCGCCGACCTGTCAGGGCCGGACCTCTCCTTCGGCGGCTACGCGAGGTGGGTCGACCGGTTCCTCGGGGCCATCGGCCTGGAGGAGCCGGCCTTCGTCGTGGGCCACTCCTTCGGGGGAGGCGTGGCCACCCAGGTGGCCCACGACTACCCGGGGCGGGTCCGCTGCCTGGTGCTGGTCAACTCCCTCGGGGGCCCCGTCTGGGCCGTTCGGGAGGCCCGGGTCCGGCTCCTCGCCGAGCGGCCCTGGTGGGAGTGGGGGGCCCGCCTCCCCCTGGACCTGGTGGGCGTGCGCCCCCTGCTCAAGGCCCTCCCGGCCGTGCTCGAGGACCTGGTCCCCAACGTCGTGCACAACCCTCTCGGGATCTGGAGGGTCGCCAGCCTGGCCCGCAAGGCCGACCTCACAGCCGAGCTGGAGCGGCTGAAGCAGCGCCGCCTGCCGGTGGTGGCGGTGTGGGCGAGCCAGGACCGGGTGGTGCCTCGGGCCTCCTTCGATGCCCTCTGTGCCGCCATTGGAGCCGACGGCGAGGTGGTGGAGGGGAGCCACTCCTGGCTGCTGGCTGACCCGGACCACTTCGGGCAGGTGATGACCAACGTCATCGAGGTGGCGAGGCTGGCCTCGGGCCGGGGGGTCCGGCGACGGAAGCCGGCGACACCTGCTGGGCGCCGGAAGGTGGGCTAGGCGACCCGGGGTCAGCGGGTGGCAGGCAGCTTGGGGCCCGCTACGCGCAGGTCCCCTCGCCGCCGGGTCACCCCGGTGGCGTCCAGGTGGGCGAGGAGGGGAAGCAGCCACCGGCGCGTCGTCCCCAGGGCGTCGCGCACCTCGGCCACCGTGACCCCGGCCGGCTTGGCCTCGAGCAGCCGGGCGACAGCCCGAGCCGCCTTCCCCACCGCCTCGGGGCTGAAGTAGACGCCGTCGCGCTCCACCACCAGGCCCCTGCGTACCAGCTCCCGCAGCTCGGCCCGGTCCACCCCCTCCGGGGGAGGGGGCTGGAAGGGTGAGGCCTCCAGGGCGGCCAGGTAGGGGTGGGAGGCCAGCCGGTCGTCGAGGGCGGGGGCCCCGGCGGGCCGCAGGCGGCCGCCGTCGAGGACGGTGCCCGGGAGGGTCTGGGCCACGGCCCGGTGCCGGTCGTCCAGGGCGGCCAGGTCCAGGCCCAGGGGACCGGCGCGTTCCAGGGCCGCCCGCACCCGGTCCTCGGCCTGGGCCCTGGCCCGGGGGGACACGATCCAGCGACCGGCCAGGTCGGGCGGCCGGCGCTCACCCGTGATCCTCTCCAGGAGGTCGGCCTCCACCCAGCCGCGCTCGGCCACCACCCGGTCCACGGAGCGGTCGGGACGGGCCCGGGACGCGGGGAGGACGGGGGCCACGTCCAGGACCTCCCCCCCGCCCACGGTCTCGGACCGCCCGCTCTCCCGCAGCACATAGCGGTCCCCGGGGAGGAGGGGGAGGGCCACAGGCAGGTGCAGCCGTACCAGCTCGGAGGAACCCGGCTCCACCGCCTCGGACCCGAGGACACGCAGGCGCACCGGGTGCTCGCCCGACCCTATGTAGGCGTGGTAGGCGCCCCGGCGGCTGACCTCGTGGTCCAGGCCCGCCAGCACCTCGAGGGTGGCGTCGAAGGTCGTCGTCGGCTCCCACTGGCCGGGCAGCACGACCGCATCGCCCCTCCCCGTCTCGTCGTGGCCCAGACCGGACAGGTTGATGGCCAGCCGGCGCCCGGGCCCGGCGCGGGAGAGCTCCCGGCCGTGGCTCTGCAGGCCCCTGATGCGGGCGCTGCGGCCCCGGGGCCCGGGGCGTCCGGCCCCGGAGTGGGGCCCGATGACCGCCACCTCGTCATCGACCGACAGGCTCCCGCCGGCCAGGGTGCCGGTGACCACGGTGCCGGACCCCTTGGCGGCGAACACCCGGTCCACCCACAGGCGGGGCCGGCCCCGGTCTGCCGCCGTGGGGGTGGTGGCGAGCAGGCGGTCCAGGGCCCTCCTCAAGTCGTCGAGACCCTGGCCGCTCGGGGCGTCGACCAGCACCACCTCCGCCCCTTCGAGAAAGGTCCCGGCCACTGCCTCCTCGACCTCCAGGCGCGCCAGCTCCAGCCACTCCTGGTCCAGGCCGGCGGTCTTGGTCAGGGCCACCAGGCCGTGAGCCACGCCCAGCAGCTCCAGGATGCGCAGGTGCTCCTCGGACTGGGGCTTCCACCCCTCTGTGGCCGCCACCACGAACAGGCAGGCGTCCACGGCGCCCACTCCGGCCAGCATGTTCTTGATGAACCGGACGTGTCCGGGGACGTCCACGAAGCCGACCTGGCGACCTGAGGGAAGGGTGCAGGCCGCGAACCCCAAGTCGATGGTGAGCCCCCGGGCCTTCTCCTCCACCAGACGGTCAGGGTCGGTGCCGGTGAGGGCCAGCACCAGGGTGGACTTGCCGTGGTCCACGTGACCGGCGGTGGCCACTACGTGCACCGGGCCTCCCCCGTCCCGGTACCGAGGGGGCTCTGGCCCCGATGGCCCACCACGGCGGCCAGGGCGCCGGCGAGGACGGCGTCGTCGGCGGGGTCCACGGTGCGCAGGTCGAGGATGGTGGAGCCGGCTTCGACCCTGCCCACGATGGGAGGGTCCCAGGCCCGGAGGGCCGGGGTGTGGTCGCCGTTCAGGGCCACCCCGGCCGAGGGGATGTCCAGGCCGGGGAGGGAGCCACCCCCGGCCACGGCCTTGCAGTCCACGGGGCCCCGGACCCCCCCGGCGGGGACGGCTGCCGCAATGGCCCCGGCGCGCCGGCGCAGCTCCTCCCGGGCCACCGTGGCCATCCGCCAGAACGGGATGGCCTTCCCGTCGCCCCTCAGGTAGCAAAGGGCTGTCTCCTGCAGGGCCTCCAGTACCAGGCCCCCGGGGCGCAGCGCCCGGGCCAGGGGGTGGCGGGCGCAACGCTCCACCAGGTCGGCCCGGCCGGCCAGGATGCCGGCCTGGGGGCCTCCGAGCAGCTTGTCCCCCGAGAAGGTGACCAGGGCGGCTCCCGCTGCCAGCGTCTGGCGGGCGGCGGGCTCGCCCGCCAGCCACGAGGGAGGGGGCCCCGGTAGCCAGGGGGTGGTGGCGTCGAGGAGGCCGGAGCCGATGTCGGCGACGACGGGCGGCCCCAGGCCGGCCAGCTCCTCCACCGGCACCGACTGGGTGAAGCCCACCATGCGGTAGTTGGACTGGTGGACCTTGAGCACCAGGGCGGGGTCGTGGGCGGAGACGGCCCTGGTGTAATCCTCCAACCGGCTGCGGTTGGTCGTGCCCACCTCTACCAGGGCGGCCCCGGAGGCGGCCAGCACCTCGGGGATCCGGAACCCACCCCCTATCTCCACCAGCTCGCCCCGGCTGACGACCACGGCCCTGTCCCGGGCCAGGGCGGCCAGGACCAGCAGGACGGCGGCGGCCCCGTTGTTGACCACCAGGGCCGACTCGGCACCGGCCAGGCGGGCCAGGAGGGAGCTGGCGTGCACCTGCCGGGAGCCTCGGCGCCCCGTGCCGAGGTCCAGCTCCAGGTTGCGGGCCCGGGACGGGCCGGCCGGGCTGGAGGGGCGGGAGGCCAGGGGGGCACGCCCCAGGTTGGTGTGGAGGAGGACGCCGGTGGCGTTGATGACGGGGCGGAGGAGGCTGCGGGCCCGGGCCTCGGCCCGCGCTCGGGCCGAGGCCGGGTCACCGGCGGCGATGGCGGCCCGGGCGGCGTCCACGAGCAACGGGTGGGGGAGGTCGAGGTCGGCCAGCTCCCTGGCCAGGGCATCGACCGAGGGGGGACGCACGGCCCGAGACTACGGGGACAGGCCGGGACCTGCTCGCCAGAGCGCCGCATCAAGGCGGGGAGCCGACGGGCTCTCTAGCCTGGGGGGGGTGCGGGCCAGAGTGAGGGACGCGGCCACGGTCATGGTCGTTCGCGACCGGGCCCCAGGGGGCGACCCGGGCAGGCGGTTGGAGGTGTTGATGCTGCGCCGCCGGCTGGACGCCGTGTTCGTCGGGGGCGCCTACGTGTTCCCAGGGGGTGCGCTCGACCCGGGCGACCGGGCCGCCGACATGGCCGAGGTCTGCCAGGGGCGCAGCCCCGAGGAGGCGAGCACCCTGCTCGGGGTGGGGTCAGGGGGCCTGGCCTGGTGGGTGGCAGCGGTGCGGGAGTGCTTCGAGGAGGCGGGTGTGCTCCTGGCCTACGGGGCGGACGGCCAGCTGGTCTCCCTCTCCGAGCCGGGCACGGCCCATCGCTTCGAGGAGCACCGCTCGGCCGTGCACGCCGGCACCCTCCGGCTGGCGGACCTGTGCCGGGCCGAGGGCCTGCGCCTGGCCGTGGACCTCCTCCATCCCTGGAGCCACTGGATCACCCCCGAAGGGCCGCCCCGGAGGTTCAACACCCGCTTCTTCGTCACCCGGATGCCCGCCGGCCAGGTACCCCGCCACGACGAGCGGGAGACGATCGCCCACCTCTGGATGGCCCCGGCTGAGGCCCTGGCCCGCCACCAGGCCGGTCAGCTGGACCTCATCGTGCCCACCATCAGGAACCTGGAGAGCATCGGCGCCTTCGCCACCTCCGGCGACCTGCTGGAGGCCGCCGGCCGGCGCGGGTCGACCCCGGCCATCCGGCCCCGGGTGGTGCAGGACGAGGACGGCATACGGGTCCTCCTGCCCGGAGACGAAGGCTACGAGGTCAGCTCCGGGGGCCCGGAGGTGGCACTGGCCCTCGGCGATCGCCCCGGCCGGCCCGGGCGGCGGGGGAGGGCCCAGGCGGCGGGGGGCCCCGGTGCCTGCTGACCTGCCGCCTCCCGGCGTGGTGTCCGAGGTGGCGACGGGGGTGCGGCGCATCCTCGCCCCCAACCCCGGCCCCATGACGGGGCCAGGGACCAACACCTACCTGGTGGGCCAGTCGGAGGTGGCGGTGGTGGACCCCGGCCCCGACGAGCCGGCCCACCTGGACGCGGTGGCCGCCGCGGGGGGAGGGGCGATCCGCTGGATCCTCGTCACCCACCACCACAGCGACCACGCTCCCGGTGCCTCGGCGCTGGCCCAGCGCACCGGCGCCACCGTCCTGGGCCGGGGTGGGGCGGGGGCCTTCCGGCCCGGCATGACCATCGACGAGGGCCATGTCCTGCGGGTGGGGGGGTCCGAGGTGGTGGCCCTGCACACCCCCGGGCACGCCTCTGACCACCTTTGCTACCTGCGCCCGGAGGACGGGCTGCTCTTCTCCGGCGACCATGTCATGGACGGCTCCACCGTCGTCATCGCCCCCCCTGACGGGGACATGGCTTCGTACATGGACGGCCTCCGCCGCCTGGCCGCCCTGCCCGGCCTCTCCGCCATCGCCCCCGGGCACGGCGCCCTCATCACCGAGCCCTACCGGCGCCTGGCCTCCTACCTGGACCACCGCCTGGACCGGGAGCGGGCCGTCCTCCACGCCCTGGACAGGATGGGCCGGGCCACGGTGGAGGACCTCGTGGCCGCGGTCTACACCGACGTACCCGACTCCGTGCACCCCGTGGCCCGCTTCTCGGTGTGGGCCCACCTGCGCAAGCTGGCGGACGAGGGACGGGCTGCCGCCAGCGACCCCGACGACGTGGGGGCTACCTGGCGCTCGGCACGCTGACGCCCTCCATCCTCTCGAGGAGGCGCGCCGTGCATCCGCTCATCTCCACCGGGGGGACGATCTCCTCGAGGAGGCGGTCGACGATGCCCATGAAGGCGGCGGCGACCGGGTGGGAGGGGTCGAGGACGGCCGGCCGCCCCGCGTCGCCGCCCGCCGCCACGGCAGGGTCGAAGGGCACCGAGCCCACGAAGGGCACCCCGATCTCGTCGGCCAGGGCCTGGCCCCCGCCCGAGCCGAAGAGCTCGTAAGTGGTGCCGTGGTCGCACGTGAAGGTGCTCATGTTCTCGATCACCCCCGCCACCCTCAGCCAGCCCTTGCGGGCCATGTCCGCCACCCGGGCGGCTACCCGGGCGGCGGCTTGGGGAGGAGTGGTGACGATCAGCACCTCGGTGCGGGGCAGCGTGCGGGCCAGGCCCATCTGGATGTCCCCGGTGCCGGGGGGCATGTCGACGAGCAGGTAGTCGAGGGGGCCCCAGCGGACGTCCTGGATGAAGTGCTGGACGGCCCGGTTGAGCAGCAGGCCCCTCCACATGATGGCCTCACCCTCGGACTCCGAGAGCAGGCCCATGGACACCACCTTCAGCTGCCCCTCGCCCAGGGGACGCACGGCGGGCACGATGGCCCATTCGTCCTTCGTCCCCTCGGCTTCGAGGCGGCCCTCGAGGCCGAGCATGCGGGGCACCGAGAAGCCCCAGATGTCGGCGTCGAGCAGCCCCACGGTGTAGCCCCGGCTGGCGAGGGAGGCGGCCAGGTTGACGGTCACGGACGACTTGCCCACCCCGCCCTTGCCGGAGGCCACCGCCACGACCCGGGCCGAAGGGCTGAGCTGGTTGGTGTCTGCCCGCTGGCGAGCCTTCCAGCGGGCCCGGGACATGACGGCCTTGCGCTCCTCGGCCGACATGGTGCCGACCTCGATCTGCACTCCCTCCACCCCCGGCAGGGATCCCAGCCGGGCCTTCACATCCCCCCGCAGCTGGGACCGCAGGGGGCAGGAGGCCACGGTCAGGGCCAGCTCCACGGTCACCCGGCCGCCCTCTGCGACCGAGACCCGGCGCACCATGCCCAGGTCCACCACGTCGTCTCCCAGCTCGGGGTCCACCACGCCCCGCAGGGCGTGGAGCACCGTCTCTTCGGTCAAGCTGGTGGCGGCCACTGCTTCGATGCTACCGACCGCCGGCCCGGGGGCCCCCGGGCAGGAGCCGCCCGCCGGCCAGCTCCGACGGCTGGCCAGGGGGGTGAGGACCGCCCGATCAGGGTCGGGGGCCCTGGAAGCTATGCTGACCAGGGCAACCGTTGGAGGAGGATTCGAGCGTGAGCATGGTGGCACCAGTCAAGATCGGTCGGCGGCCGGGACCGGTGACCCCTACCGACGCGGCCGTGGCCAAGGTGGCCGACCTGCTGGCCCAGGAGGGGAACTCCGACCTGGTGCTGCGGGTGGCCGTCCGGCCCGGAGGATGCTCCGGGTTCAGCTACGACATGTACTTCGACAGCGAGGTGGCCGAGGACGACATCGTGCGCACCTACGGGGCAGTGAAGGTGGTCGTGGACCCCACCAGCGCCGAGATGCTCAACGGCTCCACCCTGGACTACAAGGACACCCTGCAGGGGGCCGGGTTCCACATCACCAACCCCAACGCCACCCGTACCTGCGGGTGCGGCTCGTCCTTCAGCTAGCCCGTTGAGCACCCCCGTCGGCCCCTACACCCCGCTCGTAAGGGCCGGAGACTGGCTGGTCTGCTCCGGCCAGCTGGGTCTGCGCGACGGCTCCTTCGCCGGGGACGACGTGGCCAGCCAGGTCCGCCAGGCCGTCGCCAACGTCGAAGCCCTCCTGGCCTCGGAGGGGCGCTCCCTCACGGACGTGGTCAAGACCACGGTGTTCCTTGCCGACATCGGCGACTACGAGGCCATGAACGAGGCCTACGTGGAGGCCTTCGGAGAGCACCGGCCGGCCCGGTCGGCCTTTGCCGTGGCCGGCCTGCCCCGGGGGGCGCGGGTGGAGGTGGAGGCCTGGGCCTACGTGGGCTAGGCCAGCGCCGGTCCGGCGCTGACTTCGGGCCGGTGGCCCCTCAGCGCCACCGGCCCTGGCCCAGCCGGTAGCCCACCGATCGCACGGTGTGTATCAGGTGGGCGTGCTGGTCCCCGAGCTTGGCCCGCAGCCGGCGGATGTGGACGTCGACCGTCCTCGCCCCCCCGTAGTACTCGTAACCCCAGACCCGGCTGAGCAGGGTCTCCCTGGTGAACACCCGCCCCGGGTGGGTCACCAGGAAGCGCAGCAGCTGGTACTCCATGTAGGTGAGGTCGAGAGGGTGGCCAGCCACCGCGGCCTGGTAGGTCTCCACGTTCACGACGAGGGGCCCGTACTCGACCAGCTCGGGCCGCGTGCCCCTGCCCGTGCGCCAGAAGGCGTGCTTGAGGCGGGCCTCCAGCTCGGCGGGGAGGAAGGGCACCACGCAGAAGTCGTCGAAGAGGTCCTCGCGCAGCTCCAGGTCGGCCACCTGGTCGGCCCCCACCAGGAGGACGATGGGGGAAAGGGGGGGTTCGGCCTGCCGGAGGGCCCGGGCCATGGCGAAGGCCCCGTCCGGCCCGGAGGGCGGCCCGGCCGCGCCGGACACCGGCAGGGTCCACAGCACGCATCCTCCCCAACCCTCCTCGGGCCGGTTGGCCGCCGCCTGGTCGGGTGATGCCGCCCCCTTCCATGTCCAGCCGGCCAGGTCCAGGGCCTGGGCCAGCTCGGGGGGAGGGGGATCGGGATAGACCAGCAGGGCCTGCACGGGTGCCTAGAGCTGAGGGAGGTAGCGGTCCAGCTCGAACTGGCTCACGTGGGTCTTGTAGGCGTTCCACTCGTCCCGCTTGTTGCGGATGAACCACTCGAACACGTGCTCACCCAGCGTCTCGGCCACCAGCTCGGACCGGGCCATGCACGATATGGCCTCGTGGAGGCTGCCCGGCAGGTCCCCGATCCCGTCGGCGGCAAGCTCCTGGGGGGTCATGGCGTACAGGTTGGCGGCGGCCTCCTCGGGTAGCGGGTAGCCCTCCTCCACCCCCCTGAGCCCGGCGGCCAGGACCACGGCGAAGGCCAGGTAGGGGTTGCAGGCGGGGTCGGGCGAGCGGTACTCGATGCGGGTGGACTCCGGCCTGCCCCGCTTGGGGACGGGGACCCGGACCAGCGCCGAGCGGTTGTTGCGGGCCCAGGAGATGTGGACGGGAGCCTCGTACCCCCTAACCAGGCGCTTGTAGGAGTTGACCCACTGGTTGGTGACGGCCGTGATCTCGGGGGCGTGGTGGAGGAGCCCGGCGATGAAGCCCTTGGCCACCTTGGACAGCCTGTACTCGTCGCCCGGGTCCCAGAAGGCGTTGGTGTCCCCCTCGAAGAGGGAGAAATGGGTGTGCATGCCCGACCCCTGCACCCCGGCCAGGGGCTTGGGCATGAAGGTGGCGTAGACCCCCCGCTCCTGGGCGATCTCCTTCACGACCAGGCGCACGGTCATGACGGTGTCGGCCATGGTCAGGGCGTCGGTGTAGCGCAGGTCGATCTCGTGCTGGCTGGGGGCGTCCTCGTGCTGGGTGTACTCCACGGGTATCCCCATCTCCTCCAGCGTGAGGACGGTGCGCTTGCGCAGGTCCGTCGCCAGATCGGCCACGGTGAGCTCGAAATAGGAACCGGCGTCGAGCGGCCTCGGCGGCCGCGAGGGGTCGCTGTCGGCGAAGTAGAAGAACTCCATCTCGGGGGCGGCGAAGAACGAGAAGCCCGCCTCGGCGGCTCGGCCCAGGGCCCGGCGCAGGACGTTCCGAGGGCAGCCCTCGAAGGGGGTGCCGTCCAGGTTCAAGATGTCGCACACGACCCTGGCCACCGGGGCCTCGTCCACCCTCCAGGGCAGCAGCTGGAAGGTCTTCGGGTCCGGTTTGGCCAGGACGTCGGACTCCTGCACCCGGCTGAAGCCGTCGATGGCCGAGCCGTCGAAGGTCATCCCCTCCTCCAGGGCGTTCTCCATCTCGGCCGGCGTGACGCTCACGGCCTTGGGCACGCCCAGCACGTCGGTGAACCACAGCTGGACGAAGCGCACGCCGCGCTCCTCCACCGTCCTCAGCACATAATCCTGCTGGCTCTCCACCTCACCAGTGTCGCAGGGTCGGGCGGGCCCCTGCGGGGTGTTTACACACCGTTCATACAAGGGCAACGACCGGGAAACCTGTCTGGGGCAGTCTGGTGAGGGTCGTGGTCGGCCCTGTCTAGAAGCTAGGAGGAAGGAGGACCAGGTGGAGCAGCGGAGCCCGGCGGAGGTGGTCCGGCTGGTGGAGGAGGAGGGCGTGGAGATCGTGGACTTCCGGTTCTGCGACCTGCCTGGGCTGACCCAGCACTTCTCGGTCCCGGCTCGCCAGCTCACAGAGGAAGGCTTCGTGGAAGGATTCGGCTTCGACGGCTCCTCGATCCGGGGGTTCCAGGAGATCCAGGAGTCCGACATGGTCCTGCTGCCCGACCCCTCGACGGCGGTGCTGGACCCCTTCCGCCAGCACCGGACGCTCAACCTGAACTGCTTCGTCCACGACCCGATCACGGGGGAGCCCTACTCGCGCGACCCCCGCTACGTGGCTCGCAAGGCCGAGGAGCACCTGGCCCGGACGGGCATAGCCGACACGGCCTACTTCGGGCCCGAGGCCGAGTTCTTCATCTTCAACGACGTGCGGTTCTCCCAGGACCAGCACTCCGGCTTCTACGCCGTCGACTCCATCGAGGGGATCTGGAACTCCGGGACCGACGAGCGGCCCAACCTGGGCTTCAAGCCCCGGTACAAGGAGGGCTACTTCCCGGTTCCTCCCATGGACCACTTCCAGGACCTGCGCTCCGAGATGACCCTCACCCTCATGCGGATGGGCATCGACGTGGAGGTGCAGCACCACGAGGTGGGCACGGCCGGGCAGGCGGAGATCGACGTCCGGTTCAACACCCTCCTCGCCATGGCCGACCAGCTCATGCTGTTCAAGTACGTCGTGAAGAGCGTGGCCCGCAACGCCGGCTACACGGCCACCTTCATGCCCAAGCCCCTCTTTCAGGACAATGGCTCGGGCATGCATACCCACCAATCCCTGTGGAAGGGAGGCGAGCCCCTCTTCTACTCAGAGACCGGCTATGCCGGGTTGTCCGACCTGGCCCGCTGGTACATAGGAGGCCTGCTGGAGCACGCCGGGGCCGTCCTGGCCTTCGCCGCTCCCACCACCAACTCCTACAAGCGCCTGGTGCCGGGCTACGAGGCTCCGGTCAACCTGGTCTATTCCCAGCGCAACCGGTCGGCCTGCTGCCGCATCCCCCTCTACTCGAGGAGCCCCAAGGCCAAGCGGGTGGAGTTCCGCTGCCCCGATCCGTCCTGCAACCCGTACCTGGCCTTCTCGGCCATGCTCATGGCGGGCCTGGACGGGGTCCAGAACCGCACCGAGCCACCTGACCCGGTGGACAAGGATCTCTACGATCTCCCGCCCGAGGAACTGGCTCAGGTTCCCCAGGTCCCGGGGTCACTCGACGAGGCCCTGGCCGCCCTGGAGGCGGACAGTGACTTCCTGAAGGCCGGCGGCGTGTTCACCGACGACCTCATAGAGACCTGGCTGGCCTACAAGCGCCGCAAGGAGATCGACGAGGTTCGCCTCCGCCCGCATCCCTGGGAGTTCATGCTCTACTACGACATCTAGGCGCTGGGCGCACCACGGGCCTTCGTCCCTCCCTCCGGATGAGATCGGGTACAGCGTCTCGCACCAGCTTCCCTGCCATCTGAGCATCCTGCCCTGCCACTAGAAGACAGCCTTAGCCTCTTCGGAGGCCAGCCACGGTTGCCGAGCACCCCCGAGGGTCACTTGCTCATAGGCGGAGCGCAGGGTGGCAGCTCGGGTATTGGTCGTCTTACCCGTTTGGCCTATCAGGGTGGCGCCGGCAGGCCAGTACGAGGTTCCAGACGCCGTCCACCGGGGCTCCTGCGACGAGGTTACCCGTGGACCACGGGAAGACGTGGTCGACCTCGCACACGTCAGCCGCCCCCGATCGTAGTGTGAGCGGGTGCCGTGGGGCCAGCCCCGAGATCGCCCCGACCTGGCGGGCCCGGCGCCCCTCAAGGATGTGGCTCGAATACCTTCCACGACCGACCCAACCTGGAGCGCAGCTCCGTGGTCCTGCCACCCGGGGTGCTGGAGCTGGTGGAAGGCCAGGTCATGGGGCGGGCCACCAGCGGTCCTCGTCGACGCCGGACCGCTCTACGCCTACGTCGACGCCGACGACGACCACCACGGAGAAGCTCTTGAGCTCCTGGAATCTCACCCGGGTCCCCTGGTCGTGCCCATCCTGGTCGTGGCCGAGGTGGCCTATCTGTTGGGCAGCCGGCTCGGGGTGGACTCCGAAGTCCGTTTCCTGGGTGACTTTGCCGCTGGCAACCTGATTGGCGAGCCCGTCGCCGCCGGGGACTGGCTTCGTATCGCCGAGCTCGTCGGGCGCCATCGGGGCCGGCCGCTCGGAACGGTCGACGCTTCGGTGGTGGCGGAGGCAGAAAGGCTCCAAGTCGCCCAGATCGCCACACTCGACCACCGCCACTTCGGAGTCGTACGCCCCGCTCATGTCACCGCCTTCGAGCTGCTCCCATAGCGTCATAAGTCTGCTCAGGACCGTTCCCGAGACGCCGACCGGTGCCGCCACCCGAGGGGGTCCGAAGGGATGGCTCCAGGAACCAGGAGGGGGACGTTCGGTCTGCTGGTGCCAAGGAGCCAGCCTTCGGGGATGGCGGACAGCCGGTGAGCAGCCTGAAGGGCCCCTTGGCCCTTCAGGCCCCGAACCCGTAGAAGCGCTCCTCCATCACCTGCCTGGCCCGGCGCGTCACCCGCCGGTAGCGCTCCCGCAGCTCGGCGGGCGTGGTTCCCAGGCTGTGAGCCAGGCGGTCCAGCTGGGGCCCGGCCACCGGCAGGGCATCGGGCGGGCGCCCCCCCATGAGGGCCCACCGGTTCCGGACTTGCTCGCAGGTCTCGTAGGCCTCGGCAAGGATGGCGGCCTCTTCCCTCGAGAGGGAGCCGTCCCTGGCCAGAGCGGCCAGGGCGTAGCGGGTGCTGGGGGAGCGGATGCCTCTGGACAGCTGCAGGAGCTGTGCGGTCCATTCGACGTCGGCCAGGGCCCCGGGGCCCCGCTTCAGGTGGAACTGGGGGTCCTCGCCGGTCGGGGGCCTCTCCCGTTCGAGGCGGGCCTTCATCCTGCGGACCTCGCGCAGGTCGGCGGCCGTCCAGGGGCGCCCCCACACGAACTCTCCGGCCAGCTCCATGAAGCCGTGGGCCAGGTCTCTGTCGCCGGCGACGGGACGGGCCCGGGCCAGGGCCTGGCGCTCCCACGTCCGGGCCCTGCGCTCGAAATAGCTCCTGTAGCCCTCCAGGCCCGGGGCCAGCCGCCCGTGGCGGCCCTCGGGGCGGAGGCGGGGATCGATGGCCAGTATGCGCTCGGCCGGCGTGGCCCCGTGGAGCAGGCGCAGCAGGCGGGCCGCGGCAGCCTCCACCTCCTCGGAGTCGGCGCCCGCGCCGCTTGCCGACACCATGAGCAGGTCGGCGTCACTGGCGTAGGAAGGCTCGGCTCCGGCCAGGGCACCCAGGGCCACCACAGCCATGGGGACGGGCGGGCCGACCAGCTCCAAGGCCACCTCCAGCACCGCTTCCGAGAGGGAGGTGAGGGCCCCGGCCGTGACCTCGGTGGTGTCCATGCCCAGCAGGTCGCGCGTGGCGATGCGCAGGAGCTGGGCCTGCTTGAGCTGGAGGAGACCCCGGGCCTGGTCCCCCGGATCGCGCAGACGGAGGCCGGAGCGGAACCGCTCCACCAGCTCGTCCCGTCCGGGGAGGGCCAGGGCGGCGTCGTCCCCCAGGGTGGCTATGGCCTCCGGGTCGCGGCGCAGGAGCTCGTGGAGAAGGCGGCTGGTGCCGAGCAGCCGGCACAGCCGGCGGGCCGCCTCGGGCGAGTCCCTGAAGGTGGCGACGAGGAGGGCCCGGCGGTGGGGGGTGTCGGCCAGGGTCCTGAGACCGAGAAGCCCGAGGTCGGGATCGGGCTCTTCCGACAGCCAGCCCAGCACGAGAGCCAGCGTCTGGGCCATCATCCGGGACGACCGGGTGAGGCCCCTGGTGAGCTCGTCCAGGGCCGCCCGCGTCCTGGCCGCGTCGCTGAAGCCGAACGCGGCCAGCCGCTCGGACACAGCCGACTCCGGCATGGGGCCGGCACCCCCGGAGGGGGTCTCGGGGGGGCCGGGGGCGGGCAGGATGGCGAAGGCCTCGAGGAGGGGACGGAAGAACAGCCGCTCGTGCACGGTGCGGGCCTCGGACTGGTGGCGCCTCAGGTCGTCGTCGAACTGGGCCAGGGCCGTGGCGGCCCGCGAGTCGCGGTAGCCCATGACCCGGGCCAGGAAGGTGCGGGGCGCCGCCGAGGCCGGGACGGCATGGACGGGCTGCTCCTCGACCAGCTGGAGGCGGTGCTCGACGGCCCGCAGGAAGCGGTAGGCGCGCTCGAGGGCGCTGGCGTCCGCCGGGGAGACATAGCCCGCCCGGGCCAGCTCAGCCAGGGCCGGGAGGGTCGCCGGCCGGCGGAGGGCGGGATCGGCGCGCCCGTGCACCAGCTGGAGGAGCTGGATCGAGAACTCCACGTCCCGGATGCCTCCCCGCCCCCGCTTGATCTCCCGCTCGGTGAGGCCCCTCCGGGCCAGCTCGGCCTCGGCCCGGGCCTTCATGGCCCGGGCCTCCCTGATCTGGGCCGCCCCGAAGGGCTCCGCCCACACCGCCTCGGAAGCGGCTCGGGCGAAGGCACGGCCCAGCTCCTGGTCGCCCGCCACCGGCCGGGCCTTGAGCAGGGCCTGGCGCTCCCAGCCCGTGGCCCACCGCTCCCAGTAGGCCCGGTAGGAGCCGAGAGAGCGGACCAGGGGCCCGTTCCGGCCCTCGGGACGCAGGTCCACATCGACCCGGAAGCACCGGCTCGCCACTTGGAGGAACCTCCTGGCCAGGGGGGCGGCCGCTTCGGCCCCCCCTCTGGCGTCGTCGGTCACGAACATGAGGTCCACGTCGCTGGCGTAGTTGAGCTCCCTGGCCCCCAGCTTCCCCATGGCGATGACGGCGAGGCGGTGGCCCCCCAGGTCCCGGGCCCCGGACAGGTGGAGGGCCACCTCGAGCACCTTGTCCGCCAGGGCGGCCAGGCCGTCGCCCACCTTCTCCAGGGGGTCCATCCCGACCAGGTCCCGGGCGGCTAGGCGCAACAGCTCGAGCTGCTTGCGCCCGGCCAGCTCCTCCGGGTCGTGGGCCCTCACCGGGACCGGCTGGTCGAGAGCCGAGAGGGTCTCGAGGGCCGCCGGGTCGTTCTCGCACAGTCGGGCCAGGGAGTGGCTGGCCGCCACCACTGCCACCAGGGCTCGCGCTGACCCGGGGTCGGCCTCCAGGGCCTCGGCCAACCGCGGGTCGGCCTTGACCATGCGCTCCAGGGCAGTGGCGACGGCGGCCGGGTGGGCCGAGGAGTCCGCCAGCTGGCGCAGGAGAGGCGGCAGCGTGGAGGCCCGCACAGCCCCAGTCTCCCTCAGCCGGCCCCGGTAGCCTGCAGGGCCGTGAGCCATCTGCGGATCGCGGCCTGCCAGCTCAACCCCTGGGTCGGCGATCTGGAGGGGAACGTGGACCGCATCCTCGCCGCTCTTGCCCGGGCCGAGGAGGCTGAATGCGACCTGGCCGTGTTCACCGAGCTGGTCATAACCGGCTACCCGCCGGAGGACCTGCTGCTGAAGCCGGGCTTCGTGGCCGACAACCGGGCGGCCCTGGAGCGGGTGGCCCGGGCTACGGGCCGGTGTGCGGCGGTGGTGGGGTTCGTGGACGAGAACCTCGACCTCTACAACGCCGCAGCGGTGTGCGCCGGCGGCGGGATCGCAGGCGTCCAGCACAAGCGGCTCCTTCCCAACTACGCCGTGTTCGACGAGCAGCGGTATTTCGCCCCCGGCGGGCCGACGAAGGAGCTGTTCCTGGTGGCCGGGGTGAGGGTCGGGGTGTCGATCTGCGAGGACGCCTGGAGCCCGGACGGACCGGTCGCCGAGCAGGCCGCCGGTGGAGCCGAGCTGATAGTGAACATCAACGCCTCCCCCTACTCGGCCGGCAAGCTGGGCGAGCGCGAGCGCATGCTGGCCACCAGGGCTGCCGATGCCTCCTGTGCCCTGGTCTACGTCAACCAGGTGGGTGGCCAGGACGAGCTGGTGTTCGACGGGGGGTCCCTGGTGCTGGACGAGTCGGGGCGGGTGGTGGCCGCCGCCCCCCAGTTCGCCGAGGCCGTCCTGATGGTGGACCTCGATGTGCGCCCCACCTTCCGCAAGCGTCTGCTGGACCCGAGGGGGCGCCACCAGGCACCGGCCCTGCCCGCCATCAGGGTGAGCGAGACGAGCCGGGCTGGGGGCCCCTCCGGCCTCCACTCACCTGGGGCCGCCCCGGCCCTGTCGGCCGAGGAGGAGGTCTACGAGGCCCTGGTGCTCGGGACGGGGGACTACGTGAGGAAGAACGGGTTCAGCGATGCCTTGGTGGCCCTGTCCGGCGGCATCGACTCCTCCCTCGTGGCGGCCGTCGCCACCGATGCCCTTGGCCCCGACCACGTCCACGGGGTGGCACTCCCCTCCCGTTACTCGAGCGAGGGTTCGCTCTCCGACGCCACTGTGCTGGCGAAGAACCTCGGCATCGACCTCTCCACCATCCCCATCGAGCCTGCCCATGCCGCCTTGGCCGAGATGCTCGCCCCCGAGCTGGACGGCCCCCCGGCCGGGCTCACCGAAGAGAACATCCAGTCCCGCATCAGGGGGGTGGTCCTCATGGCCCTCTCCAACGCCCGGGGCTGGATCGTGCTCACCACGGGGAACAAGAGCGAGCTGGCCACCGGGTACTCGACCCTCTACGGCGACACCGCCGGCGGGTTCGCGGTGATCAAGGACGTTCCCAAGACCCTCGTCTACCGCTTGTGCCGGGCCCGCAACGAGCGGGCTGGCACCGACCTCATCCCCGCCTCGGTGCTGGCCAAGGCTCCTTCGGCCGAGCTCCGCCCCGGCCAACGGGACGAGGACTCCCTTCCTCCCTACGAGGTCCTGGACCCGGTCCTGGCCGCCTACGTGGAGGAGGACAGGACGGCGAGCGAGCTGGTGGCGGCGGGGTTCGACCCGGGCCTGGTGGACCTGGTCACGACCCTGGTCGACCGGGCCGAGTACAAGCGGCGCCAGAACCCCCCGGGGGTGCGGGTCTCGGCCAAGGCCTTCGGCAAGGACCGCCGGGTCCCCATAACCAACCGCTACCGGGGGCCCGACCGGTGAGGGGCCTGGACGGGACGCCGGGGCGCCCCGTCGGCCTGCCCCTCGAGGGGCTGGCGCGCCTGGTGGGGCACTACGTCTGGCTGGAGCGCCGCCTCTTCGAGGTCCTGGGCGGCTGGGTGCCGAGCACCGCCGACCCCAGGGCCAAGCTGGCCTTCCAGGCCCACGCCGGCCACCACGCCTGGCACGCTGAGCTGTGGATGGAGAGGTGCCCGCGCCTTCCCCACCTGGAGCCGAGGGCCCTGGTCGTGGCCCCGGACCCCGGGCTGGCCGACCTGTTCGACCGCCTGGCCCACTGCCCGGACCTGGCCCAGAGGCTGGCCTCGGCCTATGAGATGCTGGTCCCCCAGCTCATCGACTCCTACTCCCTCCACCTCCAGCGTGCCTCCCGGGTCTCAGAGGGGCCCGTGGTGCGGGCCCTGGAGCTGGTCCTGGCCGATGAAAGGCGGGACGGGGCCGAGGGGCGCTCCCTTCTCGGAGCCCTGGTCGGGACGGCCAAGGGCCAGGCGGCGGCCCGTGACGTGCGGGCTGACCTGGCCGGATGGCTGAGCCGGCGGTCCTCCGACCTGGCCTGGGACCCCGTGGGTCCTGTCCCCACCTCGTGAGGCGAGGGGGCTCGGGGGCCGGAACCCTTGACGGTCTCGGTACTCTAACGACCGAGAAAGGGCCTCGTAGGGGGCCACCAGAACCGTAACTCGGCCCCGCGGGGTGGAGAGCCAAGAAGGGTTGTGGCCTTGGTCAAGGAGCGAGCTGAGCGGGACGAGGAGGACCTTGTCCGGCTGTACCTGACCGATATCGGGCAGTACCCATTGCTCACCAAGGACGACGAGGTCCGGCTGGCCCAGGCCATAGAGGCGGGCTACGCCGCCCAGCGGGAGCTGGAGAAGGCCAAGGCCCAGGGGCTCGACCTGCCCACCGCCCGCCGTCGGGAGCTGCGCCGGGCCGTCCGGGGCGGCGAGGACGCCCAGCAGACCTTCGTGCAGTCCAACCTCAGGCTGGTGGTCTCCATAGCCAAGAAGTACCAGGCATCGGGGCTGCCCCTCCTGGACCTGATCCAAGAGGGGAACCTCGGCCTCATGCACGCCGTGGAGAAGTTCGACTGGCGCAAGGGGTTCAAGTTCTCCACCTACGCCACGTGGTGGATACGCCAGGCCATCACGAGGGGCATCGCCAACACGGGGCGGACGATCCGCCTGCCGGTGCACGCCGGGGACACCCTGGCTCGGGTGCAGAAGGCCCAGGCCCGCCTGGAGCTCAAGCTGGGTCGGCCGGCCACCCTGGCCGAGCTCGGCATCGAGGTGGAGATGCCCGAGGACAAGCTGGTCGAGGCCCTCCGGTTCCGCTCCGAGCCCCTGTCCCTCTCCGAGCCGCTCCGCGAGGACGGTGATGCCGAGCTCGGGGACGTGGTCGAGGACCGTTCTGCCGAGTCACCTTTCGAGGTGGCGGCCACGTCCCTGCTCCCGGTGGAGATCGCCAGGCTGCTGGCCCCCCTGGACGAGCGGGAGCGGGAGATCCTGCGCCTCCGCTTCGGCCTGGACCGAGGCGAGCCCCGCACCCTGGAGGAGGTAGGGGAGCACTTCAACCTCACCCGAGAGCGCATCCGCCAGATCGAGGCCCGGGCCATGTCCAAGCTGCGCCATCCCTCGAGCGACACGGGCGCCCGGGACCTCCTGACCGTCTAGCCGGCCGCCGGGGTCCGGGCCGGCCCCGGTCATGGTGGCGGAGGTGGACGGGAATCGAACCCGCCGGACGGGGATCACCCGTCCCACCCGCTTTGAAGGCGGGGGGGCCCACCAGGCGCCCGGACACCTCCGCCGGCCAAGCTAGCTGCCGGGGCCGGGCATCTGGCGGCCCAGCACCCGGCCGGCCCCCGAGGGGCTCAGCCCGCCGGGGCGGTCGGGGGAGACAAGCTGCCTGCGCAGCGACCGGACGCGCTCGGCGCCGCCCAGCCGCCAGCCCAGCACGGCTGCGCCCAGGGCCAGGGCCACCGCCCCCATGGCAGCGGCAGGGCGGCCCTGGCTGGCCACCCTGGCCCGCAGAGGGACGGGGTGCTCGAACCGGCGCACCTCCCAGCCCCGTTCCCGGGCCAGCTTCAGCAGGACGCGGTCGGGGTTGACCGCCACCGGGTGGCCCACCGCCTCCAGCATCGGGACGTCGGTGTAGGAGTCGGAGTAGGCGTAGCTGGCCGACAGGTCGATGCCCTGGCGGCGGGCCACCTCCACCAGGGCCTCGGCCTTGTACGGACCGTAGGCGTAATAGGCCATCTCCCCTGTGTAACGGCCGTCCCGGTCCACGAGGGAGCGGGAGGCGATGGCCTGGTCGGCTCCCAGGTAGTCGCACAGGGGGACCACGATCTCCTCGGGGGAGGCCGAGACGATGAACACCCGGCGACCGGCCTGGCGGTGCTCCTCCATGAGCCGGAGGGCCTCGGCGAAGATGATGGGGTCCACCACCTCGGCCAGGGTCTCGGCCACGATGCGGCGCACCGCGTCCTGGTGCCAACCCCTAGTGAGGGCGAGGACCGACTCCCGCATACGGGCCAGGCGGGCCTCGTTGGCCCCGAGGTGGAGGAAGATGAGCTGGCCCCAGAGGGCCCTCAGCACCATTCGGCGCGGGATCAGGCCCTCGTTGTAGAGCGGCCGGCCGAAGGCCAGCATGGAGGCCTTGGCGATCACCGTCTTGTCCAGGTCGAAGAAGGCGGCTTCCACGCCCTGATCCTAAGTGGACCCCCCCGGGGCCGGAGATGAGGCCCCGGGGGCTGAACCGGCCCGTCCCCTCGGTTCCTGCCTGCCTACCAAACTGGATCTCCCCAGACTAACTAGATATATTTGACCAGCCTAGTGGCTGGCAGTGGGCAGCCCAGGACCAACAGAGGCAGGGGAGATGCGGCTACGTTGGCTGGAGACGGGGGCGGTGGCCGTGGTGGCCGGCGCCACGATGGCACTGGCAGCGGGGCCCGCAGGGGCCAGCACGACGGCCACCTACGCGGGGCAGGCGCAGGGGGCCTCCTTCTCTCTCCAGGTCGGCAGCCAGGCCCCCTCCACCTCCGGAGCCAGCTCAGCCGACGTGACCTCCGTTCCGGCGGCTGCCGCCGTGGGGAGCGGGAGCGTCAGCCCGCTGGGCAGCCAGGGAGTGCAGAGGGCATCGGTCACCGGTGCCGGCCAGAGCCGGGCCTACCCCAAGCCGGCCTGCGGCAGCCCGCCTCCGCCCAAGGGGTCACCGATCACCATCGAGGTGGCCTGTGGTTCCGCCCAGGCGTCCACGGCGGGGGGCCTGCCCAGGGCCAGCGCGACCGGTCAGGTGGTGAAGGCCAGCATCAGCCTCCCCGCCGCCTCCGGGTTGGCCGTGGTGCCGGGCAACCCGCTCTTCAAGGCCCTCCAGTCCGCCACCGGCAAGTCCCTGTCCCAGGTCCCCGCCGGGGGTGAGCCCCTGGGCCAGGTGCTCACCAAGGTGCTGAAGCTCTCACCCGGCACCGCCTCCCTGACCCTGGGGGGGACCCTCCAGCCCGGGGCCAGCACCTCCACCGTCACGGCCACGGCCGCCACCGTGACGGCCCAGGCCACCTCCACCGGGGCGGAGCTCGACCTGTTCCCCATGCCCGTGACGGGGACACCCGTCCTCACCATCAAGGTGGGCCAGTCCTCGGCCCAGGCGGTGCTGGACCGCGCCACGGGGGCCATCACCCCGAGCGAGCACCCCGCCGTGGCCACCGTCACCGTTTGCCTGGCGGGAACCAGCTGCCGGGCCCAGACCATCACCCCCGGTGCCCAACAGCCCATCGTGATCCCGCCCGGCAGGACCCCTGTGGCCGTCGTGTCCGCCGGGACCGGCACGGCAACCACCCACAAGGACGGCTCGGTCACGGCGACCAGCACCAGCCTGGGGATCCAGCTGCTGCCCGGGACCCAGGGGCCGGTAGACCTGGCCCTCGGGTCCACCCGAGCCACTGTGGGCGCGCCCCAACCGGCATCGGCGCCCACCACCACCGCCGCCCCCACCACCACCGTGGCACCGACCACGACCACGCCTGAGCGCACGCTCCCCTACACCGGCGAGCGTCCCTGGATACCCTTGGCCGGCTTCGGCTCCCTGGCCCTGGCCTTCGGCACCTGGCGGCTCAGGGACAGGCTGCGGTGAGCCGGGAAGGGATGACACGCCTCCTGTCCAGGACAGGAGGATGGCTCCGCTCCCATCGGCTGGTCCGGGCCGGCCTCTCGGGGCTGACCGGGCTGCTGCTGCTCGCCGCCATAGGACTGATCGGCTTCCCCTTCTTCACCGACCTCTACCAGAGCCAGGTGGTGGAGGGCCACCTGGCTCACGAGCTGAGGAGCCCTCGCCTGAAGAGCCAGTACGTGCACCGTGACATCCACCAGGGGGAGAGCCTGACCCGGATCCGGATCCCGAGCATCGGCGTGGACACCATCGTCGTGCAGGGGACCTCGGAAGGGGCCCTCCAGGCCGGGGCCGGGCACTACCCGTCGACCCCGCTCCCCTGCATGGTGGGCAACGTCGCCATCGCCGGGCACCGCACCACCTACGGGCACCCGTTCACGAACCTCAACCTGCTGGTGCCCGGCGACCTCATAGAGCTGCAGACCCCCATCGGCTCCTGCACCTACCGGGTGAGCCGTCCGCCGTTCTCGGTCCTCCCCACCGACACCGCGGTGGCGGACAACACCCCCGGGCGGTACACGATCACCCTTACGACCTGCACCCCCGAGGGGTGGGCCACGCACCGCCTGGTGGTGAAGGGCGTCATGGTGAGCCGGAGCCTGAAGGGCTGATGGGTAGAGGCTCCCGAGCCAAGTCCCTGGCCCTGACGGCCGGCGCCGCCTGCCTCCTCCTGGGCGTTACGGTGGCGGGGGCGGTCCCCGCTCAGGCCAGCCCGTCGGTGGCGGGATCGGCCCCGGCCGCCTCGTCAGGCGTCTCCATCGTCCAGCCGGCTCCGTCCTCGCGCCTCACCACCCCGGCCCCCCCGGTGCAGGTGCTGGTCACCCCGGACCTGGGCTGCCCGCTGCGGGCGGAGCAGCGCCAGGTGGTGGTGGTGGTGAGGCCCGCCCAGGGGCAGGGGGCCACCTCCGGCAAGGTCACCTTGGACGACCCCCGCTGTGTCCAGCCGGGATCGACCCGGCCCGGGACCTCGGCCCTCTTCACCGGCCACCTGCCCGACATGACCTGGAACGGCGGCTGGACCGCCACTGCCGCCCTGGTGGGAGCGGGGGCCCGCACCAGCAGGCCGGTGACGTTCACCGTGGGGGTGCCGGCCGTAGCCCCCCGGGCCCTGGCGGCGAGGAGGGAGCCGCCCTCAGCAGTGGTGGTGACCTGGCGGCCCGACCCCGAGCCCGACGTGGCCGGCTACCGGGTGGCCCGCCAGGACGGCTCCGGGACCTGGCGGGTGCTTGCCACCACCTCCCAGGACCACTTCCGGGACGCCTCGGTGGCAGCGGGCCACACCTACCGCTACGAGGTGAGCGCGCTCCGTCCCGATGCCGCCCCCTCGGCCCCGGCCACCACCGGCCCCGTCTCCATGCCCGCCCCTTCGGGAGAGAATGGGCCGCCGGGCGGGCACTCGGGGCCGTGGGCCGGCAGCACCCGTCACCGCTCGGCCTCCCGGCCGGCCCGAGGGACCGGCGGGTCAGCGGCGTCGGGGGCCACGGCCCCCCGGGCGGGCTCGTCTCCTGACCCCTTGCTGTCTCTCTTTCCGGGGGCGTCGGCCCCCTCCACCACCCCCTCGGTCCCCCCGGCCCCGGCTGGCCCTGGCCCCGTCACGGGGGCGCCCAGCTACGGGCCCTACTCCACCCTGCTCCCCTACCCCCACCCCCGAGGCCGGGCTGGGCCCAGGTCAGCGGGAGCGGGCCGGGACCCCACGGGGCCCCGGAGGGCCTACTCGCTGCCGGCCCTGCGCGATCCCCGGCCCGCCTCCTCGTCCTCGCCGAACCGGGCCCGGGCCTTCGGCATGGTCGCCCTGGGCATGATCCTCCTGGCCCTGGTGGCCAACCTGCGCCGCCTGTACCGGCTGGTGATGAGCCAGGCGCCGGCGGCCTCCGGAGGGGAGGGTGTCGGGAGGCCCGCCGAAGGGTAGGGCTCCGGACCGGGAGGTCACCACGCCCCCGATCGCGGGCCGAGCCGGTAGCGTGAAGGCGAGGCCGGGCCGAGGCCGGCCTCCTACTGGCCGGCCTATCGGTCACCGCAGGTGAGGAGGACGACAAGACCATGGACTTGGGCCTGGAGGTCACGCAGCAGGATGGGTACACGGTCCTGGCCGTGCAGGGTGAGGTGGACGTCTACACGGCCCCGCGTCTTCGGGAGCGGTTGGTCGAGCTCGTGAGCCAAGGCACCCACCGGATCGTGGTGGACCTGGAGGGCGTGGACTTCCTCGATTCCACGGGCCTGGGCGTCCTGGTGGGCGGCCTCAAGCGGCTGCGCAGCCATGACGGCGACCTGAGCCTCGTCTGCACCCAGCCGCGCATACTCAAGGTCTTCGAGATCACCGGTCTCACCAAGGTCTTCTCCATCCACGACTCCGTGGAGGCCGCCACCTCGTCCCCGAACTAGGACTTAGGCCTCCGCCGCGGGCATCGCCCGTCCTCGACGGGAGGGGTCCCGTCTCAGGCGGAGGGGCTCGCCGGCTGCTGGCCCCCGACCAGCAGCCCCTTCACCTCGTCCTCCGACTGAGGGGTGACCAGGGCCAGGATCTCGTCGTTGGTCCCCAGGACCGTGTCCCCCCGGGGGACGATGACGTGACCGGCGCGCATGACGGCCACGATGGTGGCGTCCCTCGGAAGGTCCAGGTCGGAGATGGACCGCTCAGCGGCCGGGGAGCCCTCGGCCAGGGTGACCTCCACCAGGCGCACGCTGCTCCCCTCGAAGGTGAGGAGCCGGACCAGCGAGCCCACCGAGACGGCCTCCTGCACCAGGGCCGACAGGAGGTGGGGGGTCGACACCGATACGTCCACCCCCCAGCTGGGGGTGAAGAGCCAGTGGTTCTTCGGGTGGTTGACGCGGGCCACCACCCGGGGTACGGCGAACTCCTGCTTGGCGAGCAGGGAGACCACGAGGTTGTCCTCGTCGTCCCCGGTGGCGGCCACGACCACCTCGGCCGTCTCGAGCCCGGCCTCCTGGAGGGTGCCCATCTCGCAGGCATCGCCCACGACCCAGCCTGCCCCCGGGACGGTGGGCCTCACGCGGTCGGCCACATCGGGGTCCTTCTCCACCACCACGACCTCGTGCCCCCCCGCCATCAGGTCCTCGGCCAGGAAGACCCCCACGTTGCCCCCTCCGGCCACCACCACCCGCACGCTCAGGCCCCCGGGCCTTCGGCCAGGATGCGGTCCAGGTCAGCCAGGGCTTCCTTGCGCACGGCGAGGTGCAGCCGGTCCCCCTCCTGGCCCACCAGGTCGGCGGACGGCAGGAGAGGCATCTCGTCCCGCTGGACCGCCACCAGGCGCAGGCGGCCCTTGGCCCCCAGGCGCTCCAGGCGCTGGCCGGCCCAGGCCGGGGGCAGGCCCCGCTCCACCAGCAGGAGGTGGCCCGAGGGGTCCGACCAGTCGGTCCAGGGGGTGTCGGGGAAGAGGCGTCGGATGGCCTGGTCCACAGTCCAGGTGACGGTGGCCACGGTGTCTATGCCGAGGCGCCGGTAGATCTGGGCCCGTCGGGGGTCGTAGATGCGGGCCACGACGTGGGGGACCTGGTAGCGCTCGCGGGCGATCCGGGCCGTGAGGATGTTGGAGTTGTCCCCGCTCGTCACCGCGGCCAGGGCGTGGCAGTGGTCGATGCCAGCCTGGCGCAGGTGGTCCTGGTCGAAGCCGAACCCCACTAGGGTTTGCCCGCCCCATTCCCGGGGGAGCCGGCGGAAGGCGGCCGGAGACTTGTCCATGATCACGGTTTCAAAGCCCATCTCGACCAGGTTCAAGGCCAGCTCGGAGCCCACCCGGCCGCAGCCCACCACGATCACATGCCGGTCCTCCCCCTGGGGGGGGCGGTCGGGACGGGAGCCAGCCACATCCCTCAATCGAACACGTCCGGCCTGCCCTGCACAACTCGGCCACCATGTTTTACTGACATGGTGAGCAGCGCCGTCTCCCCGGGGCCCCTACCTTCCGAGCCTGTCGACCTTCCCGAGAGCCTGGGGTACCGCCTCAAGAACATCCTGCTCGGGCCCCCGCTCAACACCTCCCAGCTGCGTACCGAGCGCCTGTCCAACCCGGTGGCCCTGGGCGTGCTGGCACCGGACTGCATCTCTTCCTCGGCCTACGGCACGGAGGAGATCCTGCGGGTGCTGGTGCCCGTGGTCGGCGTGGCGGCCTTCACGCTGGTCCTGCCCATCACCGCCGCCATCATCGGGGTGCTCGTCTTCGTCACCCTCTCCTACCGGGAGGTGGTCCAGGTCTACACCCGGGCCGGTGGCTCCTACGTGGTGGCCCGGGACAACTTCGGGCCCAACATCGCCCAGATCTCGGCCGTGGCCCTGCTCATCGACTACACGGTGACCGTGGCCGTGCAGACGGCGGCAGGCACCGCCGCCCTGGTATCAGCCGTCCCGGCGCTCACGCACTACCAGGTCCTCATAAGCGTCCTGGTGGTAGTGGTCCTCTGCTATGGCAACCTCCGGGGCATCCGGGAGGCGGGCAAGACCTTCGCCTTCCCGACCTACTTCTTCTCCGCCTTTTTGCTGGTGGTCATCATCATCGGCCTGGTCCGGGTGGCCACGGGCACCCTTCCCCAGCTCCCGGTCCATGTGGCCGGGGCGGTTCATCTGGGCCACGTCGGGACGGGGATCTTCGCCGGGGCCGGCCTGTTCTACATCCTGCAGGCTTACGCCAACGGCGGCTCGGCCCTGACCGGCCTCGAGGCCATATCCAACGGGGTGAGCGCCTTCCGGCCCCCCGAGGGGGTGAACGCCCGCAAGGTCCTCGTGGTCATGAGCACCACCCTGGGCGTCCTCGTCATGGGGGTCTCCGTCCTGGCCCACTTCACCCATGCCGTCCCCTACGTGAGCGGCGCCCCCACGGTCATAGCCCAGGAGGCCAAGCTGATCTTCGGGGGGGGCCTGGGCCGGATCCCCTACTACCTGTTCCAGCTGGCCAGCCTGCTCATCCTCTGGACAGGGGCCAACACCAGCTTCAACGGCTTTCCCTTCCTTGCCAGCTTCGTGGCCGAGGACCAGTTCCTCCCCCGTCAGCTCACCAAGCGGGGGCACCGGCTGGTCTTCTCCAACGGCATCCTCGTCCTCGCCGTCGTGGCCATCGCCCTCCTCATCGCCACGCGGTCCAGCGTGGACTTCCTCATCTCCTTCTACGCCATCGGGGTCTTCACGGGCTTCACCATGGCCGGGGCCGGGATGGTCAAGCACCACCTCGACCACCGGGAGCCGGGGTGGCGGGTCAAGATGGCCATCAACGGGAGTGCGGCGTGCGTGTCGGGTGCCGTGGTCCTCATCTTCGCCTCCACCAAGTTCCTGGAGGGCGCCTGGGTGGTGGTGGTGGCGTTCCCTCTCCTTTTGTGGCTGCTGGTGCGCCTCAACCGTCAGTACCGAAGGGAGCGCGAGCGGCTGGAGAGGGGAGCGGAGCGGGCGGCCGAGGCACGCGCCCTGCGCCGCCACGTCGTCCTGGTGTTCGTGGACCGCCTGGATATGGCTACAGCCCGGGCCCTGCAGTATGCACGGACGATAGACCCGGAGGAGCTGAGGGCGGTGCACTTCGTTCTGGACGACATGGTCTCCGAGCACCTCCGCCAGCAGTGGGAGCGCCTGGGGCTCCCCCAGAAGGTGACCCTGGACCTCCGCAATTGCCCAAGCCGGCGCTTGGTCCACGATGCGGTACAGCTGGTCGCCGAGGAGCTGGTCGACGGCAACACCGAGGTGAGCGTCCTACTCCCTCGGCGGGCCTACGCCAGGGGTTGGAGCCGGATCCTCCATGACCGCACAGCCGACCGCATCGCCGGCCAGGTGAGCCGCCTGCCCCACGCCAATGCCACCATTGTCCCCTTCCAGGTGGAGGCGGAGCCCTTGCTGGTACGCCGGCAGCCGGAGAGGGCCAAGGTCACGAAGCGGGCGAAGGGGACTGCTGAGCATGGCCGACCCGCTCCTCTCCACGTGGAAGGCACTGTTCCCATAGGAGAGGTCCGCTGGCGCCAGCGGGCCAAGGTGGCCGGGTGGGTCCAAGCCGTCGAGGTGCAGCCGTGGGGGGACACCCCCAGGCTCACGGCCACCGTGATCGACGAGACGGGCGGACTGACCCTGGTCTTCGGTCGCCGGGACGTGGCAGGGCTCACCACTGGAGCCTGTCTGGTGGCCGAGGGCACCGTGAGCGAGGCCCGGGGGCGCCTGGCCATGTTCAACCCCCTGGTCACGCTGCTCCCCCCGGACGGTGAGGGGACCGGGCAGCGCGCCTGAGGGGCGCCTTGCCTTTTGAGCGTGCAAAAACTATCTTCTTGCCGTTCAAGAACTAGACCTCACCAGAGCTGAGCGGGAGATGCTCAAGGCGATCTATCGCCAATCGAGGGATGGCGCCGGGGCCCATACCGGCGACCTGGCCGAGGCCCTGGGCGTCAGCCCGGGCACGGCCACGGCCTCGGTGAAGCGGCTGGCCGACCGGGGCCTGGCCCTCCACCGCCCCTACCGGGGGGTGGAGCTCTCGGCGGTGGGCAGACAGGCGGCCATAGCGGCCATCCGCCGCCACCGCATCGTGGAGAGGTTCCTGTCGGACATGCTGGGCTACTCCTGGAACCAGGCTGACCGCCTGGCCACCTCCTTCGAGCACGACCTGCCCGGGGAGGTGGAGGAGCGCCTGTTCCAGGCCCTGGACCGCCCCGGCACCTGTCCCCACGGCTTCCCCATCCCCGCCCCCGAGGTGGCTGAGATGGTGGAGCTCCCGCCCCTGTACGATCTCGCCCCGGGTGACACGGCGGTGGTAGCCGTGCCCGGATCGCTGGCCCCCGAGGTGGTGGCCTTCCTGGACACCCTCGGCCTGCGCCCCGGCGTGCAGGTCGAGGTCATCGACAAGCACCCCTTCGACGGGCCGGTGGTGCTCAGGGTCGAGGGGAGGGAGCGCGCCTTGGGCGAGCGGATCGCCCGGCAGATATACGTGAAGAAGGAGACCCCGTGCTCGGTATGACACCCATCCTCGCCACCGAGGGCAGCTACCAGGCCTTCAAGCTGGGCGGCGTTGAGTTCGGCTGGCTCTACTTCGCCCTGGCGTGCGGGGTGGTGTCCCTGCTGACGGCGGTGGCGCTCATGCGCCAGGTGCTGGCCGCCGACCAGGGAACCAGCGTGATGAAGGAGATAGCGGCCGCCATCCAGGAGGGGGCGGTGGCCTTCCTCAAGCGCCAGTTCAAGGCCATCGTCATCATCATCATCCCCCTGGCCATACTGGTGGCCCTCACGGCCACCAGGGTGGTCGAGCCCAACGGGACCGTGGCCATGTCCCGGGTGGCCTCCTCCGCCTCGCGGGCCATCGCCTTCCTGGTGGGGGCCACCTTCTCCGGGCTGACCGGCTTCGTGGGGATGAGCCTCGCCGTGCGGGGCAACGTCCGCACCGCTGCCGCGGCCCGCTCCGGCCAGGTGCACGGGGCGCTCCGGGTGGCGTTCCGCACCGGTGGCATCACCGGCCTGTTCGTGGTGGGCCTGGGGCTCATCGGCGCCTCCGGCATCACCCTCATCTTCCAGAACTCGGTGGTGGAGGTGCTGGTCGGCTTCGGGTTCGGCTGCTCCCTGCTGGCCCTGTTCATGAGGGTCGGCGGCGGCATCTTCACCAAGGCCGCCGACGTGGGCGCCGACCTGGTGGGCAAGGTCGAGGCCGGCATCCCCGAGGACGACCCCCGCAACGCCGCCACCATCGCCGACAACGTCGGGGACAACGTGGGGGACTGCGCCGGCATGGCCGCCGACCTGTTCGAGTCCTACGAGATCACGATCATCGCCGCCCTGATCCTCGGCTACGCCGCCTTCCTTTCGGTCCACCTCAATCCCGTGAAGGGTGTCATCTACCCGCTCATCGTGGTGGCCTTCGGGATCCTGGCGTCCATCCTCGGCATCTTCACCGTCCGCAGCCGCCACGGGGAGGCCACGGCCATGCCGGCCATCAACCGCAGCTTCCGCCTGGCCGGCTTGGTCACCGTGATCGCCGCCCTCCTGGTGGCGGAGCTCTACGTGCACGACCTCAAGGTCTTCTGGGCCGTGCTGGTCGGGGTGTGCCTGGGCCAGGCAGCCAGCCTCATAACCGAGCACTTCACCTCCACCGAGCGCAGCCCCGTACGGGAGATAGCCGAGTCGTCCCGCACCGGGCCGGCCACGACCATCCTCTCGGGCCTGTCCGCCGGGCTGGAGTCCACCGTGTGGGCCCTGCTGGCGATCGTCATCGCCATCGCCCTCGCCATCGCCATCGGAGGGGTCCACAACATCGAGCTCACCCTCTACCTGGTCTCGCTGATCGGCATCGGGCTCCTGTCCACGACGGGCATGGTGGTCTCCGAGGACAGCTTCGGGCCGGTGGCGGACAACGCGGCCGGCGTGGCCGAGATGGCCGGGGAGTTCGGGGGTGAGGCCCAGAGCATCATGGTCAACCTGGACGCCGTGGGCAACACCACCAAGGCCATCACCAAGGGGGTGGCGATCGCCTCCGCCGTGATCGCCACCATCGCCCTGTTCGCCTCCTTCGTCGAGACCATCGGGTCCCAGCTCAACCTGCACGCGGTGGGGACGGCGCTGTTCCGGAACGCCGCCACGCAGATCAACGTGGCCAACCCCACCATCTTCGTGGGCCTGCTCATCGGGGGCTCGGTGGCCTTCATGTTCTCGGGCCTGGCCATCCGGGCGGTGGGGCGGTCAGCAGGCACGGTGGTCCAGGAGGTGCGCCGCCAGTTCCGGGAGCACCCCGGGATCATGGACCGCACCGAGCGCCCCGAGTACGGCAGGGTCATCGCCATCTGCACGGCAGCGGCCCAGCGGGAGCTCACCACCCCGGCCCTCCTGGCCATCTTGACCCCTGTGATCGTGGGCTTCGGGATCAACTACTTCGCCCTGGGGGCCTTCCTGGCCGCGGCCATCGTCACTTCCCAGCTGATGGCGGTCTTCCTCTCCAACTCGGGAGGTGCCTGGGACAACGCCAAGAAGTTCATCGAGGACGGCCACGAAGGGGGCAAGGGCTCCGAGGGCCACAAGGCAGCGGTGATCGGGGACACGGTGGGCGACCCCTTCAAGGACACCGCCGGGCCCGCCCTCAACCCCCTCATCAAGGTGATGAACCTGGTGTCGCTGCTCATCCTGCCCCTGGTCATCACCCTCTACCACCATGCCGCCGCCCGCTACACGATCGCGGGCCTCGCCCTGCTCATACTCCTTGCCTCCATCGCCTACTCCAAGCGCAAGACCGGCACCATGGCGGCCGAGCCGACCCCGGCCCAGGTGGCGGCGGGGCCGGAGTCGGTCCTGGCCACGGCGCCAGGCGGCGGCCCGGCCCTCCTGGCCGGTGGCCGGGACGAGGTGCTGCGGGCGGCCATCGACCGGTGGGTGGCCGACCTGGGCCACGAGGAGCACGACCTGCGGGACCGCCTGCTCGAGGTCAAGGCGGGACTGGGTGAGACCAGCGCCACGACCTGATCGCCGGTGCGGGCAGGTCGACACAGGGGTGGCTTGACAGCCGCGCGCCGTTTTGCGGAGCCTTCTGGATACTTATGGCCAAACCCCTGGTAATCGTCGAGTCTCCGGCCAAGGCCAAGACCATCGCCGGCTTCCTGGGCTCGGGCTTCGTGGTCGAGTCGTCCATCGGGCACATCAGGGACCTTCCCCGGAGCGCGGCCGAGATCCCTGCCGCCTACAAGGGCGAGCCCTGGGCCCGCCTCGGGGTGGACGTGGACAACGGGTTCAAGCCCCTGTACGTGGTGACCAAGGAGAAGCGGCCCCAGATCCAGAAGCTCAAGGCCGCCCTCAGGGACGCCACCGAGCTGTACCTGGCGACTGACGAGGACCGCGAGGGGGAGTCCATCGCCTGGCACCTCCTCGAGGTCCTGGCGCCCCGGGTCCCGGTGAAGAGGATGGTCTTCCACGAGATCACCCGGCCGGCCATCGAGCGGGCGGTCCAGGAGTACCGGGAACTGGACCGGCGCCTGGTCGACGCCCAGGAGGCCAGGCGCATCCTCGATCGCCTGTATGGCTACGAGGTCTCACCGGTCCTCTGGAAGAAGGTCATGCCCAAGCTGTCGGCGGGCCGGGTCCAAAGCGTGGCCACCCGCATGGTGGTGGAGCGGGAGCGGGCCCGGATGCGCTTCCGCGCCGGCACCTGGTGGGGGCTGACCGGGACCTTCGACAAGGCGGGTGACACCTTCACCGCCGGCCTGGTCTCCCTGGACGGCCAGCGCATCGCCACGGGGCGGGACTTCTCGGAGGCGGGGGAGCTGGCGGGCGATGCCGTGCTGCTGGACGAGCCCGGGGCCCGTCACCTGGTGGACCGGCTTCGAGAGGCGCCCTTCCGGGTCACGTCGGTGGAGGAGAAGCCATACAAGCGCTCCCCCTACCCACCCTTCATGACCTCCACGCTGCAGCAGGAGGCCGGCCGCAAGCTCCGGTTCAGCTCCCAGCGCACCATGCAGGTGGCCCAGCGGCTCTACGAGCGGGGCTACATCACCTACATGCGCACCGACTCCATCGCCCTGTCCGAGACCGCCGTGCAGGCGGCCCGGGCCCAGGCCCGCGAGCTCTACGGGCCCGAGTACGTCCCGGAGCAGCCGCGGCGCTACCGGAGCAAGGTGAAGAACGCCCAGGAAGCCCACGAGGCCATCCGCCCGGCAGGCGAGACGTGGCGCACCCCCGAGCAGCTGGCCGGTGAGCTCAGCACGGAAGAGCGCAACCTCTACGAGCTGGTGTGGAAGAGGACGGTGGCCTCCCAGATGGCCGATGCCAGGGGGACCAGCGCTCAGGTCCGGCTGACGGGCGAAATGGCCCCCGCTGCCCCTGGCCCTGGCCTTCCGCTGGCGTCGTCCGCCCGCAGGGCGGAGTTCTCGGCCAGCGGCAAGGTGATCCACTTCCCCGGGTTCCTGCGGGCCTACGTGGAGGGCGCCGACGACCCCGATGCCGAGCTCGAGGACCAGGAGAGGCGGCTCCCCCCCCTGGCCGAGGGGGACCGGCTGCGGGCCGAGGAGCTGGAGGCCGAGAGCCACACCACGCAGCCCCCGGCCCGCTACACCGAGGCCTCGCTGGTGAAGGCGCTCGAGGAGATGGGGGTCGGGCGGCCCTCCACCTATGCCACCATCATTGCCACCATCCAGGACCGGGGCTATGTGTGGAAGAAGGGTTCGGCCCTGGTGCCCTCCTTCGTCGCCTTCGCCGTGGTGGGGCTGCTCGAGAGGCATTTCAGCGAGCTGGTGGACTACGGGTTCACGGCCAGCATGGAAGACGACCTCGACGAGATCGCCGGCGGCCAGGAGGAGGCCGTCCCCTGGCTCTCCAGGTTCTACTTCGGCAACGGGCGCCCCGGGCTCAAGTCCATCGTGGCCGAGAACCTGGGTGAGATAGACGCCCGCGAGGTCAACTCCATCCCCGTGGGGAGGGACGAGGAAGGGCGTGAGATCGTGGTACGGGTGGGGCGGTACGGTCCCTACGTCCAAAGGGGGGAGGAGCGGGCCTCTCTCCCCGATGACCTGGCCCCCGACGAGCTGACGGTGGAGCGCGCCGTGGCCCTCCTGGCGGGTCCTTCGGAGGACCGGCTCCTCGGCAGGGACCCCGACACCGGCCTGCCCGTGCTGCTGAGGACGGGACGCTTCGGGCCCTACGTCCAGCTGGGCGAAGGGGGCGAGGGAGCCGGGGGCGCCAAGCCTCCCACGGCGTCCCTCCTGCGGTCCATGGACCCGGCCACCATCGGGCTGGAGGACGCCTTGAAGCTCCTCAGCCTGCCCAGGCTGGTGGGCCGGGACCCGGCTGACGGGGAGGAGATCCTGGCCATGAACGGCCGTTACGGTCCCTTCCTGAGGAAGGGAAAGGACAGCCGCAGCCTGGCCGACGAGCAGCAGCTCTTCACCATCTCCCTCGAGGAGGCGCAGGCCCTATTTGCCCAGCCCAAGGCGGGACGGGGAAGGCGGGCCCCTGCGGCCCCCTTGCGGGAGCTGGGCACCGACCCCGAGTCCGGGCGCACCATCACCCTCCGGGAGGGGCGCTTCGGCCCCTACGTCACCGACGGGGAGGTCAACGCGTCCCTCCGCAAGGGGGACACGGTGGAGGGGGTCACGGAGGAGCGGGCCATCGAGCTGCTGGCTGAGCGGCGAGCCAAGGGGCCGGCGAACCGGGCCCGGGGCGGCGGTCGCCGTCCGGGCGGGAGGTCTTCCGGCCGGCGCGCCACGGGAAGCTGAGCGGGGGCCCGATGGGCCGGGGCCGGCTGATCGCGCTGGAGGGCCCAGACGGGACGGGCAAGACCACCCAGGCCTCTCTCCTCGCCACGGCCCTCGATGCCCTGCTGACCCGGGAGCCGGGAGGCACGGCGCTGGGGGAGCGCCTGCGCGCCATTCTCCTCGAGCGCGATGGGATCAGGATCACTCCCAAGGCGGAGGCCCTGCTCATGCTGGCCCAGAGAGCGGAGCACACGGCCTGCGTGCTGGCCCCGGCGCTGGAGGAAGGCAGGTGGGTGGTGACGGACCGCTACACGGGTTCCACCCTCGCCTACCAGGGCTACGGGAGAGGGCTCGACATGGAGGAGCTGGCACTGGCGTGCTCGTGGGCCACCGGGGGACTGCAGCCGGACCTGAGCGTCCTGCTGGAGCTGCCCGGGGCCGAGGCCCGCCGGCGCCAGGCGGCTCGCGGCCAGCTCGTCGATCGCCTCGAGGACGAGGCCGCTTCCTTCCACCACCGGGTGGCCATCGGCTACCGGGCCCTGGCCGAGGCCGACCCCCTGCGTTGGGCCGTCGTCGATGCCTCGGGGACGGTGGACGAGGTGGCGGCAAGGGTGCTGGAGGTTGTCAACCAGCGGTTGGGTCCTCTCGGGATTGCCAGATGAGCGACCCCTTGTTCGCCGAGGTGGTCGGCCAGGAGGAGGCCGTTACCACCCTTCGGGCCGCCGCCCGCAACCCCGTGCACGCCTACCTGCTCCTCGGCCCGTCCGGGGTGGGCAAGCGGGCCGCCGCCCGCGCCTTTGCCGCCTGCCTGCTGTGCCCCGATGGCGGCTGTGGTACCTGCCGCCATTGCCGGCTGGCGCTGGCCAGCGCCCACCCTGACCTGGTGGTCGTGGAGCGCTCGGGCCCGTTCATAGGGGTGAACGAGGCACGGGAGATCACCAGGCTGGCCGTGCGCACACCCCTCGAGGCTCGCCGGCGGGTGCTGGTGCTCACCGACTTCCACCTGGTGGACAAGGCCGCCCCGGCCCTCTTGAAGACCATCGAGGAGCCCCCCGCCTCGACCGTCTTCGTGATCCTTGCTGACCGGGTGGTGCCCGAGCTGGTGACCATTGCCAGCCGGTGCGTGACCGTGGAGCTGCGCCCGCTGGCCCCCAGCCGCCTGGTCGCCCTCCTGCAGGCCGAGGGAGCTCCCCGGCATCAGGCCGAGCTGGCTGCCCGGGCGGCCGGCGGCAGCCTGGGGCGGGCCCGCCTCCTCGCTGCCGACCAGGGGCTGGCGGCCCGCCAGCAGGCCTGGGCCGAGGTGAGGGGCCAGCTCGATGGGTCCGGGGCCACCGTGGCCGTGCTGGTCGACCGGCTGCTGGCCGGGACGGAGGCGGCCCTGGAGCCGGTGAGGGCCCGCCAGCGCCAGGAGATCGAGCAGCTGGCGGAGGAGGCCGGGGCCCTGGGGGAGCGAGGCCTCCCCGGGCGGGAGGAGGTCGAGAGGCGGCACCGGCGGGAGCTGCGACGGATCAGGACCGACGAGCTGCGGGCGGGCTTGGCCACCCTGGCCCGGAGCTACGCGGAGCCGGTCCAGGCGCTGACCCGCGGGTCCGGGTCCGGCGGGGGGCGGGGGCCGGAGGGGCCGGGGCCGGAGGGGCGCCGCCCGATGGGCCGGGTGGCGGTTGCCAGCCGGGCGGTGGCCGCCATCGACGAGGCCAGCCGGGCTCTCGACCACAACCCGAACGAGTCCCTCTTGCTCCAGGCGCTCCTGCTTCGGCTGTCGGCGGTGGAACGGGAGGGAGTGGCCTAGGCTCCAATGCACGCCCGAGTAGCTCAGCCGGAAGAGCAGCGCACTCGTAATGCGCAGGTCAGGGGTTCGAGTCCCCTCTCGGGCTCGCTCCGCCGCTCGGGTGCTTGCTGCCAGTGGGATGAGACCGGCGGACGCTGCGGGGCCTGCGGGTCTATGAGGTCCAGGAATGGACGACCTCCCAGACCGAAGGAGCACCCGCAGCGACCAGCCGGGCCTGGGGTGATGACGGCCCCGAATGCCGCCGTGCGGCTTGCCAGCAGGGAAGCCCTCCTACGCAGGGCCTCCCGAGCCGGGGATCAGGCGGTTGATGTAGAGGTGGAACCCGATGAGGAACTGCTCGATGACGGGCAGCGGTGGGTCGTCAAGGGCCTGGTGGTCGCAGTTGTCACCGCCCCAGTGACCGCCGTGGCCGGCACAGCGGCGGTGGTCGCGGCGGATGCCACCCCGTAGCCGCCGGCTGTCACGCCAAGGGCGAGGGCACTGCCCGCTGTCAGCTTCCAGAGCAGATGTCGAGGTTTCATGGCGGTTGCTCCTTCGTTGTTCGGCGGGCCTCTCCCGCCTGGCAACCACTATCGACGGGGAGGGTGTGCGCTCGGTGACAGCGGTCTGAGAGGCGGCTATGAACATCGGCCCCGGCCCACGCCAGGTGAGGCCAGGCGCACCGGCCGCCGCCCGCTGCCGGCCCACAGCGACCGGCCTCGAACCGGCCACCCGATATCCCGAGCACCAAGGGGGCCCGGAGGCGACCCACCCAGCTGAGGGGGATTCGCTGGACCACTACCCGCGGGGCGGGCAGGTGATAAGCAGACATGATGTGGAACGTGAAGGACAAAGTGTGGACCCCGAGAAGATGAGGTCCTTGTGCGTGCGGTCGTCCAACGCCAGGCTCGGGACGGTGTACCTGGAGGGCGACAGGCTGCGGGGTGAGCCGGAGGACATCGAGGACCTGTTCCTGAGGCCCCGGCTGTTCAAGCCGGGCATCTCCGACCGCCAGCTGTTCGACGAGCTGAACGGCTGCACCAGCGGGTACGTGTGGGCCACGCCAGGGGGTCGGGCGTGGGACGGGAGGGTGGACCCCGTGACGCCCGGCTACCCCGAAGAGGGCATACAGGTGGTGGCCGAGGCCGGCGACGGCAGGACGGTGAGGGGGAGGCTCAGCTACGAGTGGGTGCCTGCTCCTGAGCCGGGGACGGAGGGGCAGTGGGACGTCCGGGTGGACGGCGAGCCCGTGGACGGCGCTTCGGTCCGGCCCGGAGGGGGGCTCTTGAGGTTCGTGGCCCTGCAGCGGCTGCAGGGGAGAGCGCTGTGGTTGCAGGGAGACCGGGGTGCCGTCGGACTGGGACGCTGAGGCGGAAAGCTGGGTAGCCTGGGCCCGCACCCCCGGCCATGATGCCTACTGGCACTACCGGGACTCGTTCTTCGAGGGGCTCCTGCCGGCACCCCGGCGCAGGTCCCTCGACGTGGGCTGCGGAGAGGGCCGGACCACCCGAGACCTGGTCAGTCGCGGCCACCGGGTCGTGGCCATCGACTCGTCGCCGACCCTCATCCGCTACGCCCGCCAAGCCGACCCGGGCGGCACCTACCTGGTCTCCGATGCCGCCTCCCTCCCCTTCCCCGACGCCAGCTTCGGCGTGGCCGTGGCCTACAACTCCCTCATGGACGTGGCCGACATGCCGGCCTCGGTACGAGAGGTGGCCCGGGTCCTGGCGGCCCACGGGAGGCTGTGCATCTCGGTCACCCATCCGATCAACGATGCCGGAGCTTTCGCGGGGGACGACGCCCGTGCCATCTTCGCCATCGAGGGCAGCTACCTCGCCCGGCGGAGGTTCGAAGGTTCCCTGGAGCGGGATGGGCTCCACATGACCTTTCGCGGCTGGTGCTATCCGCTCGAGGACTACGCCAGGGCGCTCGAGGAGGCGGGACTGCTGATCGAGGCCATACGGGAGCCGACGCCGGCCACGACCCACCCCGACTACGAGCGCTGGAGGCGCGTGCCCATGTTCCTGCACGTGCGGGCCGTGAAGCCGGCCTGACCGGCGGGCCGGTGACCGGGTGGGGGGCACTTCAGCTTCGCGGCCGCCCCGCCGATACATGGACCGTGCCTGCCGGCGACGTGAGCCCCCTGCCGTTCTCGCCCTTCGAGGCGCCGGCGCCCCCTGGAGGGGCAGCGCCGGCCAGCGCCCTGTTGCCCGAGCTCACCGAGATCCTGGCCAGCGAAGCCTTCTTTCCCCACCTCCTGGCCACGATGTGCGAGCGAACGGCCCGCCTGTTCCGGGCCAGGCGGGCAAGCATGTTCCTCATCGAGGAGGGCAGCCTCGTTCCGAGGATGGCCCGGCGCGTGGACGGGAGCCGGGACCCCGACCTCTGGGACCGATTCCTCGCCGCCCCCAGCCCTCCCTCCCTGGTGTCGGTGGCGTTGGCGGACGAGAGGCCGCACGTGGCGAGGAGGTTCGGTGTCGAGCCGGGAGATGCCTGGTGGGCACGGAGCTTCGGCATCGGCTCCGCCCTGGCCGTTCCCCTCGCCTCCCAGGGGAGGGTGCTCGGGGTGCTGGCCCTGGACGACCCGGCGCCGGGGGCCTTCGACATGGAGATGGCCGAGCGGGTGCTGGAGGCCACCGCCCAGCTCGGGCCGGTCGTGGCGGCGGGCCTCAGGGTGGGGCGCCAGGAGGCCGAGCTGGCGGCGGCCCGGGCCATGCGGGACATGATGGAGCAGTCGGCGGGGGCCACCACCGCCATGGAGGCGGCCACGGCGGTGGCCCGGGTCGTGAACCGGGCGCTCGGGACCGAGCGCTGCGCGGTCATGTACTTCCCGGGACTGGACGGGTCCCACGTCGAGGTGGCCACGGTGGACCTGCCCGCCGAGCTGGATGCCGCTGTGCGCCGGGCCGTCGCGACGGTGGACCCCGCCACCTCCCGGGGCTGGCAGCTGGCCACCTCCACCCGGCGTCCCTACCTGGTGGACCGGGTGGGGGAGAGGATGGGGCGCCCATCAGGCCTCCTGCGCACGTTGGGACTGCGCTCCTATGCCAGCTTGCCCCTGTTCGCCGGGGGGGAGTTGGTAGGCCGGGTGGTGTGCGGCCATTCCTCCCGGGAGCGCCGGTGGCGGGAGGCGGACAGGGTGATGGCGACCCAGCTGGCCCTGGAAGGGGCCCTGGTCATGGACGGGGCCCGCCTGAGGGAGGCCGATGCCGCCCACCGGGCCCACCTCGCCCACCAGGCCAGCCATGACCCCCTCACCAACCTCCCCAACCGGGCCACGGTGCGGGACCGGCTGGTGGATGCCCTGGACCGGGCCCGCCAGCGGGTCGCGCCCCTCACCGTGGTGCTGGTGGACCTCGACCGTTTCAAGGAGGTGAACGACGCCCTAGGCCACCACCAGGGGGACAAGCTCCTCGCCCAGGTGGCGGGCCGCCTGGAGCAGGCCGTGGGCCGTGACGGCCTGGTGGGCCGCCTGGGAGGCGACGAGTTCGCCGCCGTGCTGGAGCCCGGCCTCGGGGCGGTGGAGGGGGAGGTGCTGGCGGCCCGCCTGATGGCCGCCCTGGACGACCCCTTCGACCTGGACGGGAGCGCGGTCAAGGTGGCCGCCAGCATGGGGCTGGCCACCTATCCCGAGCACGGGGATGACCCCGACAAGCTGCTGCAGCGGGCTGACGCCGCCATGTACGAGGCGAAGAAGGCGGGGCTGGCCTGGCTCGTGTACCGTCCCGGAGCCTCCTGGTCCGCACCCCGGCGCACGGAGCTGGCCGCCGGGCTGCCCGGGGCCATCTCCGGTGACGAGCTGGTCCTGCACTACCAGCCTCAGGTGGACCTGCGCACTGGGTCGCCACTGGCCCTGGAGGCCCTGGTGCGGTGGGAGCACCCCCGCCTCGGCCTGCTCGGGCCGGCGGAGATCCTTCCCGTCGCCTTGGTGACGGGCCAGATCACGGCGGTGACCACCTGGGTCCTCCGCCACGCCCTGGGGCAGGCCGCCAAGTGGAGGAACCGGGGCATGGCCTTGCCGGTGGCGGTGAACGTGAGCGCTCGGGACCTGGCCGACCCGGGCTTCCACAACCGGGTGGTGCGAGCCCTGCGTGAGGCGGGGCTCAGCGGGGAGAGCCTGTGCCTGGAGCTGACCGAGCACACCCAGCTGGTGCAGCCGGGGCTGGCCGCCAGTACGTTCGCCGCTCTCCGCCGGCTGGGCGTCAAGACCAGCCTGGACGACTTCGGCACGGGGCACGCCTGCCTCTCCTATCTGCATGCCCTGCCGGTGGACGAGGTCAAGCTGGACCGCTCCCTGGTCGGGCCCGACCTCGACCGGGACCAGGAGGCCATCGTCCGGTCCATGGTGACCCTCGGGGAGGACATGGGCCTGGCCGTGGTGGCCGAAGGGGTCGAGTCCGAGGAAGTCGCCCACCGCCTGGCCCGTCTCGGGTGCCGGACCGCCCAGGGCTTCCACTTCTCGCCCCCGCTACCGGCCAGCGAGGCGGCAGCCTGGGTTAGGCGCCGCCGGGAGCTCCTGTCCGCCCGGGCCCTCTGACCTTCGCCGCCTGGTACCCGAGACCCCTCCCGGTAGGCCGCCACCGGCGTCGCGCTAGCGTTTCGGCCGGTGGTGGACCGGGACCTGGCCTTCATGCCCGCCGGGCGCCTGGCCCCCCTCATAGCCTCGGGCCAGCTCTCCCCGGTCGAGGTCACCTCGAACGCCCTGGAGCGGATCGAGGAGGTGAACCCGGTGCTCAACTGCTTCTGCTTCGTGTGGGCCGACGAGGCGCTGGAGGCGGCGCAGCGGGCGGCCGAGGCGGTGGCCCGGGGAAGGCCCCTCGGCCCCCTCCACGGGGTCCCCGTGGCCCTCAAGGACACCACCCCCACCGCCGGGCACCGCACCACCTTGGGCTCGTACACCCACGAGCACTGGGTGCCGGACCGGGACGCCTACGTGGCCCGGGCCCTGCGCCGGGCCGGCGGGATCGTGGTGGGCAAGACGACGACCCCCGAGTTCGCCTGCTGCGGCATCACCGACAGCCCCCTGTGGGGGGTCACCAGGAACCCGTGGGACCGCTCCCGCAGCCCCGGGGGCTCCTCGGGCGGGAGCGCGGCGGCAGTGGCCTCGGGCTGCGTCCCTCTGGCCGAGGGCTCCGACATGGGCGGATCGGTGCGGATCCCGGCCGCCTGGTGCGGGGTGGTGGGCCTCAAGCCGGGCCTGGGCCGCATCCCCATGGACACCCTGCCCGGCCTCTTCGACACCATCTCCCACCACGGCCCGCTGGCCGGCACGGTCGACGACGCCCGCATCTTCCTGATGGCCACCCAGGGGCCGGACGACTCCGACATACTGTCCACCCCTGTCCCCCTGGACCTGGCCGGGCCCGTACCCGGCTCGGTGGACGGGCTGCGCCTGGCCCTCTCCGTGGACCTCGGGTGCTGGGCGGTCGACCCTGCCATCGAACGGGCGGTGCGGGGGGCGGCCGAGGCCCTGGTGGAGGCAGGGGCCCAGGTGGAGGAGGTGGACCTCCACCTCACCCCCCGGGACGAGGAGGTCTGGGGTGAGCTGTGGAGCGTCTTCATGGCCGCCTACTACGGCCACCTCGTCCCCGGCTACCGGGACCGCATGGACCCGACGGTGCTCGAGCTGATCGAGCGGGGCAGCTCCATGAGCGCCGTGCAGCTGAAGAAGCTGGAGCTCGAGCGGACCGACCTGTGGCGCCGGATGGCGGCCGTGCTCGAAGGCCACGAGGCTCTGCTGTGCCCCACCATGGCGCAGGGGCCGACCCCCGCTGCCCGCGCCGAGCAGCCCTCGGGCCCGCCCCCCGACGACGGCCGCCACCACGCCCCGGACATGACCGCCCCCTTCAACCTGGTGTCTCCCTGCCCCGTCCTGTCGGTGCCCTGCGGCCGGGACGACCAGGGCCTGCCGGTGGGCTTGCAGGTGGTCGGCCGGCGGTGGCAGGAGGACACCGTCCTGCGCGTGGGGCAGGCGGTAGAGGCGGCCCAGCCGCCCCGGCGCCGGCCGCCTCTCTAGTGCCCCGCCGCTATCCGGCCGCCTCCATCTCCAGCAGGGCCACCTTGGTCTCGGTCCCGCCCCCGTACTGACCGGGGGAGCCGTCGCTTCGCACGACCCGGTGGCAGGGCACGACGATGGGGACGGGGTTGGTGGCGCAGGCCGTCCCCACGGCCCGGGCCGCCCCGGGGTGACCCACGGCAGCAGCCAGGGCCCCGTAGCTGGCCGTCTTGCCGTAGGAGATCGTCGGCAGCCGGGCCAGCACCTGGCGCCGGAACCCCTTGGACAACCTCAGGTCCACGGGTACCTCGAACTCCCGCCGGCGCCGGGCGAAATACTCCTCGATCTCCCGGGCCGCCTCGTCCAACCGGCCCGGGGCCCGCAGGACCCGGGGGCTGATGGCCCGGGACAGCTCCTCCAGCACCCGGTCGGAGTCCTCGTGGGCGAAGGCCACCCGCACCAGCCCCTGCTCGGTGGCGGCCAGGAGGAGCCTGCCTATGGGGGTGTCCAGGGTGCGGTAGGCGACGTCCAGGAGGCCGGCCCGGCCCGCGGCCTCCTCCAGCTTGGCGTGCAGCCTCTCCCTCTCCGCGGCACCCACCTCCTGCATGGCCTCCGGCCAGATCGTCATGGCCTCCTCCTCTCGCTGCGCTGGCGCGCCTTTCGCAGCGCCGCTATGCCGTCGGCGGCGGCCCGGCGAGCAGCCTGGGCGGAGCCTCCCACCACGGCGGCGACCTCGGCGTAGGGGAGGCCCGCCAGGTGGTGGTAGGCGACGGCCTGGCGCTGCTTGGCCGGCAGGGCGGCCAGGGCCGGCCAGAGGTCGGACTCCCAGGAGCCCGACTCCCCCGGGACGCCGGTGGGGCTGGGCACCTCGGGCAGGTCGGCGCGGGGCAGGGCACGGGACCCGCTGGCCCGTGCATGATCGATGGCCTTGCGGTGGGCGATGGTCACCAGCCAGGCCTCGACGTTGCTTCCGGGGCGGAGCCGCGGGTAGGCCCGCAGGGCAGCGAGGAAGGTCTCCGACCAGGCGTCCTCGGCCCCGTCGGGGCCGATCAGGGCCCTGCACACCCTGAGGACGGTGTTCCCGTGCCGCTCGACCACCCGCTCGAAGGGCTCCCGCTCCTGACCTCCTGCCACGACAGGTAAACGTGCCAGAAGGCTCGGATGTGAGGCCACCCCGGGTGAGCGAAGAGGATGGGGGATAGGAAACAGGGGTCATTGTGCCTCCCCGTGGCTTCCCGGGACCCCGGTGGTACGGTGGCATGCCCGTGGACGACGTGACGTGGCTGGACGCGACGGCCCAGGCCGAGCTGGTGAGCAGGGGCGAGGTCTCCCCCAAGGAGCTGGTCGAGGCGGCCGTCGCCCGCATCGAGGCCCTCAACCCCAAGCTGGACCTGGTGGTCCGGGAGCGCTTCGACCGGGCCCGGGAGGAGGCGGCGGGCGAGGTGCCGCCCGGTCCGTTCCGGGGGGTGCCCATCCTCTTCAAGGACCTGGGCTGCCTGGTGGAGGGGGAGGAGACGGCCTTCGGGCTGGGGCCGCTGCGGGGCTACCGCTGGCCGGTGACCTCTTACTTGGCCGAGCAGTTCCGGGAGGCGGGGTTCTTGTGCCTCGGGCGCACCAATGTCCCCGAGTGCGGCACCACGGTCACCACGGAGCCGATGAGCTTCCCGCCCGCTCGCAACCCCTGGGACCCGAGGTACTCCGCGGGAGGGTCTTCGGGGGGATCGGCAGCGGCAGTGGCAAGCGGGATGGTGCCGGTGGCCCACGGCAACGACGGGGGAGGCTCCATCCGCATCCCCGCCAGCGAGTGCGGAGTGGTGGGGCTGAAGCCCACCAGGGGGCGGGTGAGCCAGGGGCCGCTGGTGGGCGAGGGCTGGGCCGGGGGCACCATAGACGGGGCCCTCACCCGCTCGGTGCGTGATGCCGCCGCCGTGCTGGACGCCATAAGCACCCGCATGCCGGGAGAGCCCTACTACGCCCCCCCGTGGCCCCGCCCCCTCCGGGACGAGGTGGGCGCCGATCCCGGGTCCCTGCGCGTCGGGTTCGTTGACCGGCCCGGGCAGGCCGTGTACCTGGACGACCCCGAGTGCCGTGCGGCGGTGGAGGGAGCGGCGAGCCTGCTCGAGTCACTGGGCCACCATGTCGAGGAGGGTTTCCCCCCGGCCCTTTTCGAGCCCGAGCTGGTCCAGCACTTCACTGCCATCATCGCTGCCGACAGCGAGGCCATGTTCCAGGCCTTCGAGCTGCTGATAGGCCGGTCCATCGGCGACGAGGAGATCGAGCCCCGGAACCTGGCCTATCGCGGGGCGGGCCGGTCCATGGGCGTGGTGCCCTACCTGCAGAGCCGGGCCTGGGTCTCCATGTGGGCCCGGAGCATGGCCCAGTGGTGGGAGGACCACGACCTCCTCCTCACCCCGACGGTGGGCGCCCCTCCGCCGGAGCTGGGCTGGTTCACGGCGGAGGGGCCCGAGGCCGAAGGGCCCCGCATCGTGAGCTACATCCCCTACACCGCCCAGTTCAACATGACCGGGCAGCCGGCCATCAGCCTGCCTCTCCACTGGACGGCCGGCGGCCTGCCGGTTGGTGTCCAGCTTGTCGCCGCCTATGGCCGCGAGGACCTGCTGGTGCGGATCGCCTCCCAGATCGAGGAGGCGGCGCCGTGGGCCGACCGACACCCGGCGCTGGAGGGATAGTCGGCGCCACCCCGGCAGGGTTGTTGGCAGGCGTGGCGCGCTCGGGTTGGTAGTAGTACTTCTTGCCCCGGAACCAGGAGGCCGCGGCGGCGATGAGGACGGCGATGATGGCGAAGTCGAACGCCTCGTGCAGTCCGGCGGCGAAGGGCGGCGAGATCAGGTTGGGGAAGAAGGAACGCCCCGTCAGGTAGGCGGCCTTGGCATGGGGGAGGTGGGACAGCACCCCCGTGGGCCCGAGCAGGCTCTTGATCGGGTTGTAGCCGAGGAAGGCTCCGAAGACCGTCGAGGTGGGGGGGAGGCCAGCCAGCTTGGCCGCGTCCTGCTTGGGGACCCCCTGGGCCGTCAGGCCGGCGTAGAGGGCGTGGGGGAGGTGGGAGGACAGCCCCACGATGATGAGGGTGAAGAAGATGCCGATGGAAAGCACCATGGCGGCGTTCTGGGAGGTGGAGACCATCCCCGCTCCCTGCCCCCGCTCGTCGGGGGGCAGGCTGTTCATGATCCCGGCCCGGTTGGGGGAGGAGAAGATCCCCATGGCCAGGCCGTTCAGGAGCAGCAGCAGGGCGAACCACACGTAGTTGAAGTTGATGGGCAGCAGCTCGAGGAGCCCGAAGCTGAGGGCGGCCAGCAGCATCCCACCCGTGGCGAAGGGCCGGGCGCCGAAGTGGTCCGAAAGGTAGCCCGACACCGGGCCGGCCAGCAGGAAGCCGAAGGTCAGCGGGAGCATGTATATGCCGGCCCACAAGGGGGTGGAGGTGAAGCTGTAGCCGTGGCGGGGCAGCCAGATCCCCTGCAGCCAGATGATGAGGATGAACATGAGCCCCCCTCGCCCCAGGGCGGCCATCAGGCTGGCCAGGTTCCCGGCGGCGAAGGCCCTGATCCTGAACAGGGGGATGCGGAACATGGGCGCCTCTACCTTGGTCTCCACCCAGACGAACAGGACCAGGGCGGCGATGCCCCCTGCCAGGGCCCCGATCACGGCCGGGTTGGTCCAGCCCATGGCGTGGCCACCGTAGGGCTCGATGCCGTACACGATCCCCACTAGCAGGGCCACCAGCCCCACGGCGAAGAGGGAGTTGCCTATCCAGTCGATCTTGGCCGGCGTGCGCACGCCCTTCTCGACCAGGTTGATGTAGGCCCAGATGGTGCCGGCCACGCCGACCGGCACCGAGATCAGGAAGACCAGCCTCCAGTCGATGGGGCCCAGGATCCCCCCGAGCACCAGGCCGATGAAGGACCCGGCGATACCGGCCACGGTGTTGGTCCCCAGAGCCAGGCCGCGCTGGTCGGGAGGGAAGGCGTCGGTGAGGATGGCAGTGGAGTTGGCCATGATGAAGGCGCCCCCCACCCCCTGGAACACCCGGGTCACGATCATGTAGATGGCTCCCACCGGGCCCGTGAAGGGGGTCACCGACAGGAGGATCGAGAAGAGGGCGAAGATGGCGAAGCCGGCGTTGTACATGCGGACCCGGCCGAAGATGTCGCCCAGGCGCCCGAAGCTCACCACCAGCACGGCGGTGACCACCATGTAACCCATGAGCAGCCACAGGAAGTAGCTGGTATTGCCGGGCAGGAGGGGGTTCAGGTGGATGCCCCGGAAGATGTCCGGGAGCGAGATCAACACGATCGAGGCGTCGATGGTGGCCATGAGGACGCCCAAGGTGGTGTTGGAGAGCGTCGACCACTTCCCCTGGTAAGGATCTTCCCCTGAGTGGCGCTGGGAGCGCCTCTGCTTGAGGCCGGGCAAGCTCACCGCCTCACCTCCGCCAGCTGGCGGACGGGGGCGGCATGCCCGGGGCGGGCTTCGGCTCCTGCGGCGGCCAGGGTCTCCATGATGTCTAGCCAGGCCGCCACCTGATCGTCGGACAGGAGGTCGAGCAGCCCCGCCACGGCCCGGCGCTGGGCCTCACGGTGGCGGCGGGCCAGGGACCGGCCCTTGGGGCTGGGCACGAGGCGCACGACGCGCCGGTCAGTGGGATCGGTGGTCCGGCGCACGAGGCCCTGGGCCACCAGGCGGTCTGCCAGGGACGATGCGGTGGCCCCGCTGACCTTGAGCGAGGAGGCCAGCTCGTGCATGGTCATACCCTCGGCGGGGAGGCTGGACAGGGCTTGGAGCTGGTGAAGGGTGATGGGCTTGAGCTCGGCCTGGAGCTCGTCTGGGACCGAGGCCTGCATGCGGGCCACGACCGTCGGGCGCAGCTCCAGGAACCTCTCCACGGCGGCGGCCCGGCCGGCTGAGCGCCGTTCGTCCTTCATGGGCGGCTCTCCCTCTACTGGCTATCAGTTAGTCAGTCTAACAGTTTGGGACCCGATTCAGATTCCCGGCGGGCCGGTGCTGGCCTCCCGGTGAGGGGGCGCAGGGCGCTCAGCCATGGCCGAGCCCGGTGGGCGCCGGGGCCGCCCCCAGGGCGGCCCCGCAGGCCGAGCAGTATGTGACCAGGAAGGCCCGGGGCACGCCAGCAGGGTCCCGGGCCGTGAGGAGCCGGTGCCCCAGCACGGCCTCGAGGCCCACCCCGCAGGACTGGCAGCGGGGCCCACGGGGCTCGGCGCCGGGCACGGGCCGGGCCCGCACGGGAGCGGGGGCCGGCTCCCGCGGCTCGGGGCGGCCCGACCCCACCAGGTCGTGCAGCTGGCCCACGTCCACCCCCAGGCCCCGCAGCACCTGGCCGGCGGTGCCCTCCACGTCGAGGACGCCGAGGAGGATGTGGACGGGCTGCACCTCTCCGTCCCGGCGCTGGAAGCAAAAGCGAGAGGCCCGCTCCAGGGCCCGGCTGGCCCGGGCCGTGAGGGGCAGGGCCGGGCCGCCGGTGTCAGCGGGGTGCACCCCGCCGGGATCGGCGCTGTTGCGTCCCACTGCCTCTGCCACCTTGGCCCGGGCGGGATGGAGGGTGGCGCCGGCCCGGGCCAGGTCCCGGGCCACCTGACCGCCTTCGTCGACCATGAGGGCGAGGAGCAGGTGCTCGGTGCCGATGTGGGCATGGCCGAGGGCCCTGGCCTCGGCCTCGGCCAGGGCCATGACCTGACGGGCCGGCTCGCTGAACGAGTCGTGCACGCCCCAACCCTAGGCCGTCGCCAGGGCGGCCCGGGGTGAGGCCCCCTGGCCGGGGGCGCCGCCCGGGACGGCCCGGGCTGTGGTCCCCACGAGGAGGCGGCCGGTGGGGCGGGAACGGCCTGCCCCTACACTTGGGGGGTGACCGTTCGCCCCATCCGGCTCGTAGGGGACCCACTGCTGCGGACCAGGGCAGGCGAGGTGACGGAGTTCGACCGGTCCCTGGAGCGCCTCGTGGCCGACCTGTCCGAGACGCTCCATGACGCCAACGGGGCCGGCCTGGCCGCTCCCCAGATCGGGGTGGGCCTTCGGGTCTTCGTGTACGCCCTGAGCGACCCTGACGACCCCGAGCGCTTCAGGTACGGCCACCTCGTCAACCCCGTGCTGGCGGAGCAGAGCCCCGAGCAGGTGGAGGACGAGGAAGGGTGCTTGTCCATTCCCGGCCTCTATTACAAGCTGCCCCGTCCCTACCGGATCCTGGCCAGGGGCTTCGACGTCCACGGCGAGCCCGTCCAGGTGGAAGGGACGGAGCGCCTGGCCCGCTGCCTGGCGCACGAGACCGATCACCTGGACGGGGTGCTGTTCGTGGACCGGCTGGAAGGCCCGGAGCGCAAGCGGGCCTTGCGGGAGATCCGGGAGCTGATGGAGAGCGGGGTGGACGTGACGGTCAAGGCCTCCCCGCACGCCCCGCTGGGTTAGGGCCTGGGTAGGGTTCAGGCATATGGCCGACCGGGCGAGCTTCGCAGATCAGGCGATGGAGTACATGCCTGCGCTCTACAGCGCCGCCCTGCGCATGACCCGCAACCCCTCCGAGGCCGAGGACCTGGTCCAGGAGACCTACCTCAAGGCCTACCGGGGTTTCGGGGGCTTCCAGGAGGGGACCAACCTCAAGGCCTGGCTCTACAAGATCCTCACCAACACCTACATCAACTCCTATCGCTCCAAGCGCCGGAGGCCGGAGGAGAGCGACATAGAGGATGTGGAGGACCTCTACCTCTATCGCCGTCTCGGTGCCCTGGAGGCCGCTTCGGCCGGCCGCAGCGCTGAGGAGGAGGTCCTGGACAGCTTCACCGACGATGTGGTGAAGGCGGCCCTGGAGTCACTGCCCGAGCAGTTCCGTATGGCCGTGCTGCTCGCCGACGTGGAAGGATTCTCCTACAAAGAGATCGCTGACATCACCGACGTCCCCATAGGAACCGTGATGAGCCGCCTGCATCGCGGAAGAAGAGCGCTGCAGAAGGCGTTGGTGGAGTTCGGTACGCAACGGGGTCTGGTCGAGGCCAGCGGTCGTTAGGAGTCGGTAGGAGATGGAAGCATGAGGGGCTCGGAAGGCTCCTGGCCCGACGACTGCGAGCAGGTGATCCACCGGCTCTACCACTTCCTGGACGGGGAGCTGACCGAGGACCGGCGGGCCCAGATCCGCCGCCATCTGGACGAGTGCCAGCCCTGCCTCGAGGTGTTCGACTTCGAGGCCGAGCTGCGCCAGGTGATAGCTGCCCGGTGCCGGGATCACGTGCCTGACAGGCTGCGGGCCCGGGTGGCGGCCGCCCTCCGCTACGAGGCCAGCCGGGACGACAGTCCTGGAGGTGCCGGCCAGGAGGGCGGGGGCAGCGGGAAACCGGCGGAATAGGCAGGGTGGACCGGGCGTTAGCCGGTGGCATGAGTGAGCGAGCGGTTGGGGGTACGCCGATCTCGGGCAGCGACCGTCCATCCCGCTCCTTCGGGAGGGGAAGGGTCTGCCAGGAGGAAGGCTGCGGGACCCGGCTGTCCATGTACAACGAGGGCCGCTACTGCTACCGGCACGAGCCCATGGTGGTCCCGAGGACCCGCGGCAAGAAGATCGCCTGACCACCACCGAGCCCAGGGCGCGGGCCTCTGGTCCGCTTCGGCTGTCGTCCCCGGGCCCCGGAGGCCAGACTGGGGTACGAGAGAGGTGTGGACGTGAGCGAAGCGGTGTCCTGGGACCTGGCAGAGAGGGTGGCGGTGCGCGTGGCGGGGCGGGAACCGCTGGCCGAGTCCTACCACTATGCCTCCCTGCAACCGGACTTCGAGGAGCTCACCGCCCAGGCCGAGGAGCTGGTGGCCTCGGCCACGGGGCTGCGGTCCCTGTCCGGTCCGGCCCGGGCCCGGGTGACCGACCGGCCCGGTTGGGTGCGGGCCAACGTGGCCTCCTTCCGCCGCCTCCTCCGCCCCATCACCGACAAGCTGGGCCCCAAGCTGGCCAGCAGCCCGGTCGCCCCGGCCAGCCGGGCGGTGGCCGGGCTGCAGATGGGCACCCTCCTCGGCTGGATGTCGACCCGGGTCCTCGGCCAGTACGACCTGCTCCTGGTGGAGGACGACCGTCCCGAGGACCAGGACATCGTCTACTACGTCGGTCCCAACGTCCTCGGGCTCGAGAAGCGCTTCGCCTTCCCGCCGAGGGAGTTCCGCTTGTGGCTGGCCCTCCACGAGGTCACCCACCGGGCCCAGTTCACGGGGATCCCCTGGATGAGGGGCTACTTCGTCTCCCTGGTGGAGCAGGGCCTGGGCACCCTTGAACCCGACCCGCGCCAGTTCCTCGAAGCCCTGAAGAGGCTGGTGGACGAGCTCCTGGCGGGGCGCAATCCCCTGGCCGAGGGGCTTGTGGGGGTGGTTGCCAGTGAGGACCAGCGCCGGATCATGGAGCGGATCCAGAGCCTCATGAGCCTCCTGGAGGGCCACGGGGACGTCACCATGGACCGCGCCGGCGCCGCCCGCATCCCGAGCGCGGGGCGGTTCAGCAGGGTCCTGCGGGAGAGGCGCCACTCGGTGAGGGGGCCGGCCCGCCTCCTGCAGCAGCTGATCGGCCTCGAGGCCAAGCTGCGCCAGTACGAGGAGGGTGAGCGGTTCATCGAGGCCGTCGAGCGGTCCCAGGGGAGGGGTTTCCTCGACCGGGCCTGGCAAGGGCCGGAGTGGCTGCCCTCGCTGGCCGAGATCCGCCAGCCCGCCCTCTGGGTGGACCGGGTCGGTGAGGCGGCCTCACCGGTCCCCTGAGCAGGGGCCCCATCCGGAGGGGAGGGCCAGCGGCCATGGGCGAGGATGCCCGGGCCTTGCCGGCCCGGGGCGGGTCGGCGGGGGTGCGCCCGTTGGGGGGTGAGGATTTGGCGCCCGCCTGCCCCCTCCCGCCCTGCCAGCACCTTCTGGCCCGCTGCCACTTCCCCCCCGCCGGCCAGCCCCTGGTGTGTGCCGTCTCGGGCGGCCCCGACTCCCTGGCCCTGCTGGCCCTGGCCTGTGCGGCGGGATGCCGGGTGACGGCGATCCACGTGGACCACGGGCTGAGGCCCGGCTCAGGCGCCGAGGCGGACCGGGTGGCCGAGGTGGCAGCCGGTCTCGGGGCCGCCTTCCGGGCCGAACGGGTGGTCGTGGCGCCGGGGCCGAACCTGGAGGCGCGGGCCCGGGAGGCCCGCCGCTCCGTGCTCCCCCCGGGCACGGCCACCGGGCACACGGCCGACGACCAGGCCGAGACCATCCTGCTGAACCTCCTGAGGGGCGCGGGCCTGGACGGCCTGGGGGGGATGCGCCCCGGGCCCGTCCACCCCATCCTGGGCCTGCGGCGGGCGGAGACCCGGGCCCTTTGCGCCGCGGCCGGCTGGGTGCCCCTGGACGACCCCACCAACCGGGACCCCCGCCTGCGCCGCAACCGCCTCCGCCACGAGGTCATCCCCCTGCTCTGCGAGGTGGCGGAACGGGACGTCACTGCCGTGGTGGCCCGCCAGGCCGAGCTCCTCGCCGAGGACGCCGACCTGCTCGAGGAGCTGTCGCTGGGCCTCGACCCCACCGATGCCCGGTCCCTGGCCCGGGCCCCCCGCCCCCTCGCCCGGCGGGCCGTGAGACGGTGGCTGCGGGACGGCCAGGGCCACCCCCCCGCCTCGGCGGCGGTGGAGCGGGTCCTGGAGGTGGCGGCCGGCCAGGCCGTCGCCTGCGAGATCGAGGGCGGGCGCCGGGTCCGCCGCTCCCGGGGAAGGTTGTGGGTCTCGGGCCCCCCCGAGGGCGGACTTCCCGGGTAGGGTCGGCGACCGTGAGTGGCTTGGTCGGGTGGCAGGGCCGGGACGACCGGAGGGGACGGCCATGAGCATGAAGGGACTGGTCCCCATGGGCGGCCCCCCGCCGGGGGGAGACCCTGCCCTCGGGCCCATGGTGGTGACCGAGAGGGAGCTGTCCGCCCGGGTGGCCGATCTGGGGGCGGCCATCGGCAGCGACTACGCCGGGCGGCCCCCTCTCCTGATAGGGGTGCTCAAGGGCGCCTTCATGTTCATGAGCGACCTGGCCAAGACCATCCCCCTTCCCGTGGAGTTCGACTTCATGGCCGTGTCCTCCTACGGCAGCGCCACCAGGACGAGCGGCGTGGTGAGGATCGTGAAGGACCTGGACCTGGACCTCTCGGGCCGCCACGTCCTCGTGGTGGAGGACATCGTGGACAGCGGGCTCACCTTGTCGTACCTGAGCCGCAACCTCCTGGCCCGGGGCCCCGCCAGCCTGGAGGTCTGCGCCCTCCTGGTGAAGGAGGGGCTGCAGCGCACCCCGCTGGACCTGCGCTACGTGGGCTTCACCATCCCCCCGGAGTTCGTGGTGGGCTACGGCCTGGACCTGGACGAGCGGTACCGGAACCTGCCCTTCATCTGCACCTACGTCGGCCCGGAGGCCTCTTCCCCATGACGGCCGCCGAGCCCACCCGTTCCCCCCGCCTGGTCGGGGAGCGGGGGGTGGACGGGGCCCGGGTGGCAAGGGCGGTGCGCGAGCTCCTCCTCGCCATAGGCGAGGACCCCGACCGGGAGGGGCTGGCGGGCACTCCCGCACGGGTGGCCGACATGTACCAGGAGCTGTTCTCGGGCCTGCACGACGACCCGGGGCGCCATCTGACCGCCACCTTCGCCCTCGAGCACGACGAGATGGTCATGGTGAAGGACATCCCTTTCGCCTCGCTGTGCGAGCACCACCTGGTGCCCTTCATCGGCAGGGCCCATATCGCCTACATCCCGAACGAGGAGGGCCGCATCACCGGCCTCTCGAAGCTGGCCCGGCTCATCGAGGGCTATGCCCGCCGCCTGCAGGTCCAGGAGAGGATGACCTCTCAGGTGGCCGACACCATAGAGAGGGTGCTGAGCCCGCGGGGGGTGCTGGTCGTGCTGGAGGCCGAGCACCTGTGCATGTCCATGCGCGGGGTCAAGAAGCCGGGCACCCTCACGGTGACCTCGGCCGTGAGGGGGATGTTCCGCACCAGCGCCGCCACCCGGGCCGAGGCCATGCAGTTCATCCACGGGGGCCGCTGATCCCGGCGGCCCTGCTCGTGGCCGTCCCCCCGGCTGGCGGGCCCGCCAGGACCCCATCCCGGGGGCCTCTAACGTAGACCGGGATGAGTGCCCTGGTGATGGGTGTGCTCAACGTCACCCCCGACTCCTTCTCCGACGGAGGCCTCTACCTGGACCGCGACGCGGCCATCGCCCACGGCCTGACCATGGCCGAGGAGGGTGCAGCCCTGATCGACGTGGGGGGCGAGTCCAGCCGGCCCGGGGCCCAGCCTGTGGAGGAGCCCGTCGAGCTGGCCAGGGTGGTGCCGGTGATAGAGGCCCTGGCCCCCAGGGTGAGGGTGTCGGTGGACACCGTCAAGCCGGCCGTGGCCGAGGCAGCCGTGAGGGCCGGTGCCACCTTGATAAACGACGTGTCAGCCGGCCTGGCCGGGGTGGCCGCCGCCCTGGGGGTGGGCTGGGTGGCCATGCACCGCCAGGGCACGCCCCAGACCATGCAGCGGGCACCCGCCTACCGTGACGTGGTGGCCGAGGTGCGACAGTTCCTGGATGACCGGGCCCACCGGGCCCGCCGGCTGGGGGTGGAGGAGGTGTGGATCGATCCCGGCATCGGGTTCGGCAAGACCGCCGGCCACAACCTGAGCCTCCTCCGCCACCTGGGCTCCCTGGCCGCCCTGGGTTTCCCCCTCCTGGTGGGGACCAGCCGCAAGGGCTTCCTCGGGCGTCTGAGCGCCCTGCCCGGCCAGCCGCCGGCGCCGCCCAGTGACCGCTTGGAGGCCTCCTTGGCCAGCGCGGTCTGGGCCGTCGACCAGGGAGCCTCCATGGTCCGGGTCCACGACGTGGCCCCCACCGTCCAGGCCCTCAGGGTGGCCGGTCCCGGCCGGGTGAGGTCCGTGCCGCCGGAGGAGGGCGTGCAGGCCGGGGAGGACCGGTGAAGGGCCGGTGGGCGGCCGGGATACCCCCCCGCTACTTCGTCTGGATCATCCGGGACCGCCTGGCCATCTCCGAGCGCCCTGGGGGCTACGCCCGCAACCACCGGAGGGTCCGCCGCCAGGAGGAGATCATCTGGCTGCAGGGGAACGGGTTCAACAGGGTGGTCTCGCTGCTGGCCTCGCCGCACAACCTCCATGCCTACGACGAGGTCGACCTGGCCTGGGGCCACGTCCCGTTCCCTCCCGGGGCCGACCCCCGGCTGGTCCTGCCCGACCTGTACCAGCAGCTGGACGCCTGGCTGGCGGACGGGGAGCGTCTCCTGGTCCACCAGGAGGAGCTGGGGGACCGGGTGATGGGGGTGATGGGCGGTTACCTGCTCTGGTCGGGGAAGCTCCCCAGCTCGGCCCAGGCCATCACGGCCATAGAGCGGATCGTGAAGCGCCAGATGGGACCGGAGGGTCGCCAGCTGGTCACGGTGGTGCCCAGCCTGGTCCGCCCGGCAGGCCGGGCGTGAGTGACCTCGGCCCGGACGGGGCCGGAGGGTCTCGGCCCAGCCGGTTGGTCTTGGCGGGAGGCTGGCGGGGGCCGGGGGCTCACCTCGGGAGCCACAGCCGGTGGTGGTGAGGGACCCTTTGGGGGCGGGAGACGATCACCTGCTCATCAGGGGGTTGCGCGTGGTGGGGACCCACGGGGCTCTGCCCGAGGAGCGGGAGCGGCCCCAGCCCTTCGAGGTGGACCTCGACATCCTCGTGGACATGAGCCCAGCGGGGCGCAGCGACGACCTCTCCGACACCGTCGACTACGGGGCGGTGGTGGGTGACGTGGTGGCGGTGGTGACCGGCCAGCGGTTCCTTCTCCTCGAGGCCCTGGCCGAGGCGGTGGCCGGCACCGTGCTGGCCTGGGGGGCCGTGGAGGGGGTGACGGTGACGGTGCGCAAGCTGCGCCCACCGGTGCCCGCCGACCTGGCCTGGGCCGGGGTGAGCATCACCCGGCTCCGGGCCGGCCCGGCATGAGGCGGGCGTTTCTCGGACTGGGCTCCAACCTCGGGGACCGCCGCCGGTTCCTGGCTCAGGCGGTGGCCTCCCTCCCCGACCTCTACGCCGTCTCGCCCGTGTACGAGACCGAGCCCGTGGGGGGCCCTCCGGGCCAGGGGCCCTACCTCAACCTGGTGGCCGAGCTGCGCACCGAGCGGGGGGCCCGGGACCTCCTGGGGGTGGCGCGCCGGCTCGAGGCCGCCGCCGGGAGGGTCCGCACCGAGAGATGGGGACCGAGGACCCTGGACGTGGACATCCTGGCGGTGGGGGACGAGGTGGTGGATGAGCCCGACCTCAGCGTCCCCCATCCGCGCCTGGCCGAGCGGGGCTTCGTCCTGTTCCCCCTGGCGGACCTGGCTCCCGAGGTGGCCGACGCCCTGGGACCGCCCGGGTGGCGGGAGGCGCTGGCCGGAGGGCTGCGTCGGCTCGGCCCGCTCTGAGCGGGCTGGCCTCTCCTGGCCCGGTTCGACCTGCGCCCGGCCCAAGGGGCAGGCTGGGTGGAGTGCTCCTCGCCATCGACGCCGGCAACACCCAGACCGTCGTGGGCCTCTTCGCCCTCGACCCCGGCGAGGCCCGGCCCCCCGGAGCGCCCGGGGACCACGGCCTCCTCCACCACTGGCGGATGGCCACCGATGCCGACCGCACCGCCGACGAGCATGCCCTGCTCGTGGCAGACCTGGTCCGGCTGAGCGGCTACGACCCCTTCAGCGCCATCACCGGCACGGCCATCTCCTCGACCGTGCCCCGCGTCCAGGGGGCCCTCCGGGAGATGGCCGAGAAGTGGTTCGGCGTCACGGCCGTGGTCCTCGGCCCCGGCGTGCGCACCGGGATGCCCATCCTCTACGAGAACCCCCGGGACGTGGGGGCCGACCGCATCGCCAATGCCGTGGCGGCCCTGGACCTCTACCGGGCCCCCCTCATCGTGGTCGACTTCGGGACGGCCACCACCTTCGACGTGGTCTCGCCCCATGGGGAGTACCTGGGGGGGGTGATCCTGCCCGGGATCGAGATCAGCCTCGATGCCCTCTTCGCCCGGGCCTCCATGCTCCGGAGGGTGGAGCTGGTGGAGCCCCGCCACGTGGTGGGCAGGTCCACCATCGAGTCCATCCAGTCCGGCGCCATCTACGGTTTCGCGGCCATGACGGACGGGATGTGCCGGCGGATCGAGGACGAGGTGGGGCGCTGCACCGTCGTGGCCACCGGGGGCTTGGCCGAGCTGATGGCCCCCCACGTGGGCCGGGTGGAGCACCTGGACCCCTGGCTCACCCTCCATGGTCTGCGCCTGGTGTGGGAGCGCAACTGCGGTGGAGGAGGGGGCGCAGGTGGCTGAGGGCCCCATGGAGATCCCCTACCGGTTCGCCAAGGACTCCGATGCCGGCGAGCTGCAGGCCAGGTGGCGGGACCTCCCGCCGGGAGAGGAGGCTCACCAGGTCGCCACGGTGGCCGGGCGCCTCATGCTGATCCGCCCCCAGGGCCGGATGGTGTTCGCCACCCTGCGGGACTGGACCGGGGCCATCCAGCTGTGGGGGGTGGCCGGTGTGACCGAGGACCTGGAGAGCCTGGGCCGGCTCTCCCTGGGGGACTGGGTCGGCGCCACCGGGGACGTGGTGCGGACCAGGAGGGGCGAGTTGAGCGTCCGGGTCCGTCGCTGGGTGCTGCTGGCCCGGGCCAGGCGGCACTTCGGGGACAAGTGGCGGGGGGTGAGCGATGTCGAGACCCGGTTCCGCCAGCGCTACGTGGACCTGTGGGCCAACGACGATCCCCGTTCCATCCTGCTCCGCCGCTCGATGATGGTGAGCCTCATGCGCCGGTTCCTGGAGGAGCGCGGGTTCGTGGAGGTGGAGACCCCCATACTCCAGGTGGTGCCGAGTGGGGGGCATGCGCTCCCCTTCGTCACCCACCACAACGCCCTCGATGCCGACCTGTACCTTCGCATCGCCATCGAGCTCCACCTGAAGCGCCTGGTCGTGGGGGGGATGGAGAAGGTCTTCGAGATCGGGCGGATCTTCCGCAACGAGGGCCTCTCCCCCCGTCACAACCCTGAGTTCACGATGCTCGAGCTGTACCAGGCCTACGCCGACTACACGGACATGATGGCCCTCACCGAGTCCATGGTGGCCCATCTGGCCCGTGAGTGCTGCGGGTCGGTGGTCATCCCCTACGAGGGGCGAGAGCTCGACCTCTCCCCTCCCTGGCGACGGGCGACCATGACCGAGCTGGTGGAGGAGCAGACCGGGGAGGTGGTGGACCTGGCCATGGGCCGCGACGGCCTGGCCAAGGTGGCGGGCCGGCTGGGGGTGACGGTGGAGCCGCGGTGGGGCCCGGGCGCCCTTCTCTTCGAGATCTACGAGAAGACGACCGAGCCCAACCTCTGGGGCCCGGTCCATGTGTGCGACTACCCGAAAGAGGTGTCGCCCCTGGCCCGGGACCATCGCTCCCGGCCCGGGTACGTGGAGCGCTTCGAGTCCATCCTGGCCGGGCGGGAGCTGGCCAACGCCTTCTCGGAGCTGAACGACCCCGACGAGCAGCGGGCCCGCTTCGAGGACCAGGCCCGCCAGCGGGCCGCCGGGGAGGAGGAGGCCATGCCCCTGGACCGGGACTACCTGCGGGCCATGGAGTACGGGCTGCCGCCCACGGGGGGGCTGGGCGTGGGCGTGGACCGGCTGGCCATGCTCCTCACCGGTTCGCGCCACATCCGGGAGGTGATCGCCTTTCCCGCCATGCGTCCCGAGGTCTGGGATGAGGCCGAATGACACCGGGTGCAGCGGGGGAGGGCACCCCCGAGCGCTCCCAGCAGTTGCCTAGCCGGAGGGAACGGGAACGGTGTCGGCCAGGCCGAAGGCCAGGCCCCTCAGGGCCTCGGCCACCGAAGGATGGCTGAGGCGGGCGGCGGCCTCAGCCGCCTCCTCGGCCCAGCGGCGGGCCTCCTTGGCTGCCGGCGGGGCTCCCGTGATGGCCACCAGCCCCCGCACCCGCTCCAGCTCGGCACCGTCCAGGGGGCTGCCCAGCAGCACGGTCAGGTCCGGGCCCACCTCGGGATCGGCCAGGGTCCTGAGCACGGGGAGGGTGTAGACGCCCTGGACCAGGTCCTGACCCGGTGGCTTGCCCAGCTCGTCCCCCGTGGCCACCACGTCCAAGACGTCGTCCCGGATCTGGAACGCCATCCCCAGGCACTCGCCGAAGCTGGTGGCCGCCTCGACGTCGGAGGGGTCGAGGCCGGCGGTCAGGCCGCCGATTCGGCAGGCGGTGGCCATGAGAGACGCCGTCTTGCCGGCGATGGCCGACAGGTAGGACGACTCGCTACGGCTGGTGTCATAAGCGGTCTGCACCTCCTGGACCTGGCCCTCCATCATCCGGGCCAGGGTGGCGGCCAGGGCGCCGGCCACCTCGGTCCCCAGGCTGGCCGCGATGCCGGCCGCCCGGGCGAGCAGGAAGTCCCCGGTCACCACGGCCATGAGGTTCCCCCAGCGGGCATTGACGCTCGGCAGGTGGCGCCGGTTGACGGCCTCGTCGATGACGTCGTCGTGGTAGAGCGAGGCGAGGTGGACCAGCTCCACCGCCACCCCTCCGAGGAGCACCTGGTCACTGGCCCTGCGCCCGGCGACGGCGGCGGCGGCCAGGGCCAGGACAGGGCGCAGGCGCTTGCCCCCGCCACCGATCAGATGGGTGGCCACCTCGGCCAGGAAGGGGTCATCGGAGGTGGCCGATTGGCGGAGGACGCCCTCCAGCCGAGCCAGGTCATCCTCCAGCCAGGGAAGGCCCAGGAGGTCGGCGACGTTCACCCAGGGGAACTTAGGCGACAAGAGTGGTCAACCGATAATGGCAATGGGTGGCCCCTCGATCGGGGAGGTCGTGGCAGCCCCGGCGTTGGGGTAGGTAGATGCCAGAACGGCACAGGCCACGGCTAGAATGCGAAGTACGCAACCGTCCGGGAGGCGGCACTTGTTCGAGCGCTTCACAGATAGGGCACGCAGGGTACTGGTCCTTGCCCAAGAGGAAGCCCGCCTGCTCAACCACAACTTCATCGGAACCGAGCACATTCTCCTCGGCCTCATCCACGAGGGCGAGGGGGTGGCCGCCAAGGCCCTGGAGTCGCTCGGGATCTCCCTGGAGGCCGTGAGGGAGAAGGTGGAGGAGACCATCGGGCCCGCCGGCACCTCGCCGGCCGGCTCTCCCCCCTTCACGCCCCGGGCCAAGAAGGTCCTGGAGCTGTCCCTGCGGGAGGCCCTCCAGCTGGGGCACAACTACATCGGCACCGAGCACATGCTCCTGGGCCTGGTTCGCGAGGGCGAGGGGGTGGCCGCCCAGGTGCTCGTCAACCTGGGGGCGGACCTTTCTAGGGTGCGCCAGCAGGTCATCCAGCTCCTCTCGGGCTACCAGGGAGGCAAGGAGGCGGGGGCCAGCGCCGGCTCCGGGCAGGATGCCCCGGCCAGCTCGCCGGTCCTTGACCAGTTCGGCCGCAACCTCACGTCCCTGGCCCGGGACCACAAGCTGGACCCCGTGATCGGGCGGGACAGGGAGATCGAGCGGGTCATGCAGGTGCTGTCCCGCCGGACCAAGAACAACCCTGTGCTCATCGGAGAGCCCGGCGTGGGCAAGACCGCCATCGTCGAGGGCCTCTCCCAGCAGATCGTGAAGAACGAGGTCCCCGAGACTCTCCGGGGCAAGCAGCTCTACACCTTGGACCTCGGTGCCCTGGTGGCGGGCAGCAGGTACCGGGGCGACTTCGAGGAACGCCTGAAGAAGGTCCTGAAGGAGATCCGCTCGCGGGGCGACATCATCCTGTTCATCGACGAGCTCCACACCCTGGTGGGCGCAGGGGCCGCCGAGGGGGCCATCGATGCGGCCTCCATCCTCAAGCCCATGCTGGCCAGGGGGGAGCTGCAGACCATAGGGGCCACGACCCTTGACGAGTACCGCAAGCACCTGGAGAAGGACGCCGCCCTGGAGCGGCGGTTCCAGCCCATCAAGGTGGACGAGCCGTCCCTGGCCCACACCATCGAGATCCTGAAGGGCTTGCGCGACCGTTACGAGAGCCACCACTCCGTGACCATCACGGACCAGGCCCTCGTGGCCGCGGCCAACCTGGCCGACCGGTACATCTCGGACCGCTACCTGCCTGACAAGGCCATCGACCTCATCGACGAGGCCGGCAGCCGCCTGCGCATCCGGCGGATGTCGACGCCCCCCGAGCACCGCAAGCTGGAGGAGGAGATCGCCAAGACCCGCAAGGAGAAGGAGGCCGCCGTCGAGCGCTCCGACTTCGACCGGGCCAGCCGGCTCTCGGCCCAGGAGAAGGAGCAGCTCGAGCGCAAGGCCCAGACCGAGGCCCGTTGGCGGGCCGAGGGCAGGGACCTGTTCGATGTGGTCGACGAGGAGGTCATCGCCGAGGTCCTGGCCAACTGGACGGGGATACCCGTCTACAAGCTGACCGAGGAGGAGACGGCCAAGCTCCTGCGCATGGAGGAGGAGCTGCACCACCGGGTCGTGGGGCAGGAGGATGCCATCAAGGCGCTATCCCGCTCCATCCGCCGCACCCGGGCCGGCCTCAAGGACCCCAAGCGGCCCAGCGGCTCCTTCATCTTCCTCGGGCCCACCGGGGTGGGCAAGACCGAGCTGGCCAAGGCCCTGGCCGAGTTCCTGTTCGGCGACGAAGGGGCCCTCATCCAGCTCGACATGAGCGAGTACATGGAGAAGCACACGGTCAGCCGGCTGGTGGGCTCCCCGCCCGGTTACGTCGGCTACGAGGAGGGGGGCCAGCTGACCGAGGCCGTGCGCCGCAAGCCCTTCTCGGTGGTGCTCTTCGACGAGATCGAGAAGGCCCACACCGACGTGTTCAACACCTTGCTCCAGATCCTGGAGGATGGTCGGCTCACGGACTCCCAGGGCCGCACGGTGGACTTCAAGAACACGGTGCTCATCATGACCTCGAACCTGGGCACGGCTGACCTCGGCAAGCAGGCCGTGGGCTTTGCCAAGACCAGCGAGGTGCTGACCCACGAGCGGATGAAGGAGAAGGTGCACGAGGCCCTGAAGGGCCACTTCCGCCCGGAGTTCCTGAACCGCATCGACGAGGTCATCGTCTTCCACGAGCTGTCCAAGGAGGAGATCACCCAGATCGTCGACCTGATGATCCGCAGGGTGCGCGAGCAGCTGGAGGGCCAGGGCCTGGGCCTGGAGCTCACCAAGGCCGCCAAGGAGCTCCTGGCAGAGCGGGGCTACGACCACACCCTGGGTGCCCGTCCCTTGCGCCGGTCGATCCAGCAGCTGGTGGAGGATCCGCTGTCCGAGAAGATCCTGTGGAAGGAGTTCCGGGTCGGGGAGACCATCATCGTCGACGTGGAGGACGGGGAGCTGGTCTTCCGCTCCATCGAGGGGATCGAGCCCCCTCCTGTCGAGCTGGCCAGCGCCGGGCCGGCCTCGGACTAGGCCCGGCGCCGGCTCGCCCGGCCCTTGCCGGGCGGCCAGCGAGCGCCCCCCCGGGCGGCCAGCCTGAGGGTGTCACAGGCCGTTCGTAGCATCAGCGGGGTGGCTCGGCCCCGCTCACAGCACCGCTGCACCGAGTGCGGCACGCTCCACCCTCGCTGGGTGGGGCGCTGTGCCGGCTGTGGGGCGTGGAACTCCCTGGTGGAGGAGCCCGAGGAGCCGCCCCGGGCCGGCCCCGGCTCCCCGCGGCCGGGGGCGGCTCCCGTTCCCTTGGCCGAGGTGGGCGTGGCGGGCTGGGGGCCGCGAGCCACGGGGGTGGGCGAGCTGGACCGGGTGCTGGCCGGGGGCCTCGTTCCCGGGTCGGTCACCGTGGTGGGGGGCGAGCCCGGGGTGGGGAAGTCCACCTTGCTCCTGCAGGCGGCCGCCTCGATGGCCCTTAAGGGGTGCCGGGCCCTTCTGGTCTCGGCCGAGGAGTCCCCTCCCCAGGTCCGCCTGCGGGCCCAGCGGGTGGGTGCCTTGGTCCCCGGCCTCTGGCTGGTGAGCGAGACCCTCCTTCCTGCCCTGCTGTCAGCCTGGGACCAGGTGCGCCCCGACGTGATGGTGGTGGACTCGATCCAGACGGTGGCCGACCCCGACCTGGGGTCGGCACCGGGGACCCTGGTCCAGGTGCGGGAGTGCGCGGCCCGCCTGGTGCAGGAGGCCAAGGCCCGGGGGACGGCCGTGGTCCTGGTGGGGCACGTGACCAAGGACGGGTCCCTGGCGGGGCCCCGGGTGCTGGAGCACGTGGTGGACACCGTGGTCTCCTTCGAAGGGGAGCGCCACCACGCCCTTCGCCTGCTGCGGGCCACCAAGCACCGCTTCGGCCCCACCGGTGACCTGGGGCTCTTCGAGATGACCGGCACCGGCTTGGTGGGCGTCCCCGACCCGAGCGGGCTGCTCCTGGCCGACCGCCGGCCGGGCCTGGCCGGGACGGCGGTGCTTCCTGCCCTGGAGGGCACCCGGGCGCTGATGGTGGAGGTGCAAGCGCTCGTGACGCCCACCCGGGCCGGCGTGCCCCGCCGCTTTGCCCAGGGGCTGGACGGCGGGCGCCTGGCCCTGCTGCTGGCTGTGCTGGCCAGGAGGACGGGGCTCTCCCTAGCCGGCTGTGACGTGTTCGCCTCGGTCGTGGGCGGAGTGCGGGTGGGGGAGCCGGCGGCGGACCTGGCCCTGGCCCTGGCGCTGGCCTCAGCCGCCGCCGACATCCCCCTCCCCGCCCACCTGGTGGCATGTGGGGAGGTGGGCCTGGGGGGTGAGGTCCGCCAGGTGGCCCAGGTGAAGCGCCGGCTGGCCGAGGCCGAGCGGCTCGGGTTCGCCGGCGCCGTCGTCCCCTCCTCCTGCCCCGATGGGCCGGCCGGCTTCGAACTGGTGCGGGTGGGCTCGCTGGGCGAGGCGGTGCGAACCCTGCTGGGCGCCGGACCGGACCCGGGGGAGCGGCGGGATCTCCGGTTGGCCGCCGCCCCGGGCTGAGCCGGAGGGCGGCGACAAGGGGGCGGGGACGCCAGGGGGGCACGGGGTCGGGGCCCACCCCTTGCCGGGGGCCGCCCCCAGAGGCCAGGCACGGGCACGGGGTCGTTCCCAGGGCCCTCCAGGTGTCGCAGTACCATGCGGCTGTGGCAGCCCGACCGAGCCCGGCGATGGTGCGAGCGCTGGCGTCGGTGGCGCCGGGGACGCCCCTTCGCGAGGGCCTGGACCGCGTCCTGCAGGCCGACCGGGGAGCCCTCATAGTGGTGGGCGACTCGCCTGCGGTCCTGGCCATCTGCTCGGGGGGTTTCCACCTCGGAGCCGAGTACACCCCCCAGCGGCTCTCGGAGCTGGCCAAGATGGACGGGGCCATCATCCTGGCCTCCGACGCCAGCCGCATCGCCTGGGCCAATGTCCACCTGGTCCCCGACCCCCGGGTCCCCACCACCGAGACCGGCACCCGGCACCGCACCGCCGAGCGGGTGGCCCGGTCCATCGACGTCCCGGTGATCTCGGTGTCCGAGGACCTGTCGATGATCGCCGTCTACCGCCATGGCGACAAGCACCGCCTCCAGCCCACCCCGGTGCTCGTGAACCGGGCCAACCAGGCCCTCCAGACCCTGGAGCGGTACAAGAACCGCCTGGAGGCGGTGAGCAGCTCCCTCACCGCCCTCGAGGTGGAGGACCTGGTCACGGTGAGGGACGTGGTGGCCGTGCTCCAGCGGGCCGAGATGGTGAGGCGCATCTCGGAGGAGATAGACGGCTACCTGGTGGAGCTGGGTGATGACGGCCGCCTGGTGCTGCTCCAGCGCAACGAGCTGATGGGAGGGGTGGAGGACGACCGGCGGCTCGTCATCAAGGACTACTTCCACCAGGGCCGTACCTGGCGCCTGGAGCAGGCCATGGACCAGCTGGCCTCCCTCGGGACCGAGGACCTCCTGGACCTGACCAGGGTGGCCTCGGTCCTGCGCCTGTCGCCCGATGGCGGGGAGCTGGACGCCACCCTCCAGGCCCGGGGCTACCGCCTGCTCTCCAAGGTGCCCGGGCTGCCGGCTGACCTGGCCGAGCGCCTGGTGGGGCACTTCGGCACCCTGGCCAAGGTCATGCGGGCCACCTACGACGAGCTGGCCGAGGTGGCCGGGGTGGGCGAGGCCCGGGCCCGCATCGTGAAGGACGGCCTGTCCAGGCTGGCCGAGACCAGCATCCTGGACCGCTACAGCTAGGCCCTGCCTCCCCGGGGGGCAGCGGCTCCCGGGAGCGGTCACCTCTCCTGGGCCGCGGGCGGCCGGCCAGCCGTAGGCGGGGAGTTGTGGCAAGGGCGCCCGGCCCCTGTACCCTGGGGATTGCTCCGTCAAGTCGGCTGTCTGGAGAGGAATGGCTTTCGACGTCGGTGACAAGGTCGTCTACCCCCATCACGGCGCGGCCGTGGTGGAGAGGCGGGAGAGGAAAGAAGCCTTCGGCGAGAACCGGGAGTACCTGGTCCTGCGCCTGGCCTATGGGGACCTGACCCTGATGGTCCCCGCCGACAACACCGATGAGGTGGGCCTGCGGGAGGTCATCAACGACGAGGAGGTCGAGGAGGTCTTCGCCGTCCTTCGCAAGAAGGAGGCCCGCATGCCCACCAACTGGTCTCGCCGCTACAAAAACCACGTGGAGAAGCTCAAGTCCGGGGACATCTACCAGGTGGCCGAGGTGGTGCGGAACCTCTCCATCCGGGACAAGGACAAGGGGCTCTCGGCGGGCGAGAAGCGCATGCTGACCCGGGCCCGCCAGATCCTGGTTTCCGAGCTCACCTTCGCCATCGGGGTGAGCGAGGAGGAGGCCGAGGAGCGGCTCAACCAGGCCCTGCCCTAGGGCCCGCTCACGGTGAGGACCTGGGCCGTGGTGGTGGCCGGGGGGCGGGGCCAGCGCTTCGGGGGGCTCAAGCAGTTCGAGTTCCTGGCCGGCCGCAGGGTGCTGGAGTGGTCGGTAGGAGCCGCCCGCTCGGTGGCCGACGGCGTGGTGGCGGTACTGCCCGAGGGGGTGGCCCTGGACCCCTCCGGGGCCGACGTGGCCGTGCACGGGGGGCCGACCAGGTCGGCGTCGGTGCGGGCCGGGCTGGCGGCCCTGCCACCTGAGGCGGAGGTGGTGGTCGTCCACGATGCCGCCCGCCCCTTGGCGGGGGAGGACCTCTTCCGGGCCGTGACCGCCGCGCTCCTGGACCCCGGGGTGGACGGGGCCGTCCCCGCCCTGCCGGTGGCCGAGACCGTGAAGCGGGTGGCCGCCGGCCGGGTGGTGGAGACCGTGCCCCGCCAGGACCTGGTGGTGGTGCAGACCCCCCAGGCCTTCCGGGCCAGCGCCCTCGTGGATGCCCACCGGGACGGTGACGAAGCCACCGACGATGCCTGCCTGGTGGAGGCCCGGGGAGGCCGGGTCGTGACCGTCCCCGGTGACCCGGCCAACCTCAAGATCACCTCCCCTGCCGACATGGTGCTGGCCGAGGCCCTGTTGAGGGGGCGCTGACGTGGCCGGGGACACCAGGGTGGGCTTGGGGTTCGACGTCCATCCCTTCGCCGGCGGGGAGGGCCGGCCCCTGGTGCTGGGGGGGGTCTTGCTGGCCGAGCAGGGGGGCCTGGGGGGCCACAGCGACGCCGACGTGGTGTGCCACGCCCTGGCCGACGCCATCCTCGGGGCAGCCGGGCTGGGTGACCTGGGTCAGCACTTCCCCGACTCCGACCCCGCCTGGGAGGGGGCGGACAGCACGGCCATCCTGGCCCGGGCCTCGGCGCTGGCCTCGGTGTCCGGGTGGGGCCTTGCCAACGCCGACTGCTCCGTGGTGCTGGAGGCCCCCCGGCTGGCCCCCCACCGGGAGGCCATGGCCCAGCGCCTGAGCCAGGTGGCCGGCGGGCCGGTGAGCGTCAAGGCCAAGCGGGCCGAGGGGCTGGGGGCCCTGGGCCGGGCCGAGGGGGTGGCCTGCCTGGCGGTGGCGCTCCTCGAGAGGAAGGCATGAGGGGCCGGCGGAGTCGGCCCCCCGCCCGGCCGACCCGGACCCAGCCCCCCGCCCGGCCGTCCCGGACCCAGCCCCCCCGCCCCCGGGCCCCTCGGGGGCTCGGGGGCGAGCAGGTGGAGGGGCGTCGGGCCGTGCGCGAGCTGCTGGCGGCGCCGGCGGTCAGGGCCCGGGACGTGTGGGTGGCCGAGGACCTGGACGGCACGCCGGCGGTGGAGGAGATCGTGGCGCTGGCCCTGCGCCGGCGGGTGCCGGTGCGGCGGGTGAGCCGGGCCAGGTTGGAGGCCGAGGCCCGCACCGAAGCCCCCCAAGGGGTTCTGGCCCATGCCCGCCCCCTGGAGCCGGTCGGTCTGGACGAGCTGGCCGGGGGCCGGCGGGGAGCGCCTCCCTTCCTGGTGGTGCTGGAGGGCGTGACCGATCCTCACAACCTGGGGGCGGTGCTCCGCTCGGCGAGCTGCGCCGGCGCCACCGGGGCCGTCCTGGGGCGGCACCGGTCGGTCCATGTCACCCCCGCGGCGGCCAAGGCCGCGGCGGGGGCCATCGAGCACCTGCCGCTGGCCGTGGTGCCGGGCGTGCCCGCTGCCCTGGAGCAACTCGGGCGGCGGGGGGTGTGGACGGTGGGGCTGGATGCGGGTGCAGCCCAGTCCCTCTTCGACCTCGACCTGGCCGACCAGCCGCTGGCCCTCGTGCTGGGCGCTGAGGGATCGGGGTTGAGCCGCCTGGCCGCTCGGCGCTGTGACGTGGTGGCGGCCATCCCGCTGCTCGGGCCGCCGGCGTCCCTCAACGTCTCGGCGGCGGCGGCGGTGGCCTGCTTCGAGGTGGCCAGGAGCCGCCTACGGCTCCGGGTCACCTGAGCCCGGGGCGCGGAGCGGACGGGCAGACCACCACCAGCGCAGCACCCGCTCCCGCTGGCGCTCCTCGACGAGCAGGTGCTGGCGGGCCTTCAGAACATCGACAGTGGAGACCACGCCCACGAGCCTTCCCTTCTCCACCACCGGGTAGGCGCCCAGGCCCTGGGACACCATGCGGTCGGCCAGGTTGCGGACCGTGATCTCGGGGCCCACCGCCCGGTAGTGGCTGATCATGGCCCGGGAGGCGGGCTGGTCCCCGTTGCCGGAGCGGTGCTCCAGGATCACCGACCAGGGCAGGAGCCCGAGGAGCGAGCCGTTCCCGTCCACCACCGGGTACAGGCGCTGGCGCCGGGAGGGATCGGCCTCTGACAGGTCCTCGTAGACCTCCTCGATGGGGCGGTCGGGCTCGATGGTGACCACGTCGGTGCGCATCACCTCACGCACGAAGAGCGCATCCAGAGGGTCCACGGCGTACTCGGCCGTCACCGGGATACGGGACTGGCGCACCACCTTCTCGGTCAGGATGGAGCGCTTGAGGACGAGCACGCTCACGGTGTGCGCCGTGAAGACGGCGATCAGCAGGGGGAGCAGGTTGCGGTAGTCATGGGTCAGCTCCAGGGAGAAGACCACTCCGGTGAGGGGGGCCCGGGCCATGGCGGCCAGGGTGGCCGCCATCCCCACCAGCGCCCACAGGGGCTCGGAGCCCCCGGGCAGCACGGAGGCCATGATCCCTCCTACGGCCGCCCCCATCATGAGGATGGGGGCGATGATGCCCCCGCTGGTGCCCGAGCCGAGCGAGAAGGCCCATATCCCGAGCTTGACGAAGAACAACAGGACCAGGGCCCCGAGGGCCAGCTTGCCGGCCAGCTCCAGGTCGATGATGTTGTAGCCCACCCCGAGGGCCTTGGGGTCGGCCAGGCCCCCCAGCGCGATGGCGAGGCCTCCGAGGGCCGGCCACCACATCCAATGGATGGGCAGCAGATGGAAGAGGTCCTCGGAGGCGAACACCGCTTTGGTCATGAGCCAGGCAGCGCCCCCTGCCACCAGGCCGACCGCCACCGCCTCGAGGAGCGGCCAGCCCGTCAGGGTGACCGCATGGGGGACCTTGAAGAGGGGCTCGGTGGCGATGAGGCCCACCCGGGCCAGGGAGATGCGGATGCCGTCGGCCACGGCGCAGGCGGCGGCTATGGGGACCAGCGAGCGGGGCCGGCGCTCAAGGATCAGCACCTCCAAGCCGAAGATCGTGGCCCCCACCGGGGTGCCGAAGACGGCGGTCATGCCCGCCGCCGCCCCCGCCACGAGGAGGCTCCGCCTCTCGGCCGCCGAGAAGCGGAACAGCTGGGCCACCACCGACCCCAGCGCCCCTCCGGTCACGATGATGGGGCCCTCGGCCCCGAAGGGCCCCCCGGTGCCGATGGCCATGGCGGAGGCCAGGGGCTTGAGCACGGTGAGGCGGGGTTGCACCCGGCTCCCCCTGGTGAGGATGGTCTGCATCGCCTCGGGGATGCCGTGGCCCCTGATCTGGCCGGAGCCGTAGCGGGCTATGAGCCCCACGATCACCTCGCCGGCGACGGCGATCGGTATGAGGTACGGCCCCACGTCGTTGTTGTTGGGCGAGACCGCTACCACGCTCACCCTCTGGTAGAAGGCGAGGTTGGTGAGAAGGTAAATGAAGTCGAGGAGGGCAAGGGCGATGAAGGTGGCCATGAGGCCAACGGCCACTGCCAAGGGGATGAGGCGCAGGAAGTCCACCGGGGCGCTGAAGTCCCGGTAGGCGGCGCTGCGGGCCTCGACCCCCTCGGGGTCGGCGATGGCCCAGCTGGGGGTCTCGCCCGGCGGTTTGCCTCCTGGGATCACGCCGGCCGACCGTTCGGGTTGCTCATGGCCCAATCGTGCTCCAAATACCGTCTCGCTCCCTCAGCGGGCCGCGGCCCGGCCAGAACTACCGTTCTTCGCCGTGAAGGTCGACTTTGGCCGGAGGGCGGACGACTACGCCACCTATCGGGCCGGCTTCCCGGATCAGCTGTTCTCCCGGCTCCATGCCATGGGTGTCGGCGTTTGCCGGCCAGCGGGTACTGGACCTCGGGACCGGGAACCGGGACCCTAGCCCGTGACTTCGCCTGGGCGGGGTGCACCGTCCACGGGCTGGACCCCTCGCTTCCCCTGCTCCGCCAGGCCCGCCGCCCGGGACTTCCCCGAGGCCCGCGGGCGGTGCCGCACCGGGTGTGGGCCCTGGTGGCAAGGGAGCCGGGGCGGTCGTGCTGAAATGGTCCGCCATGGACGTCTCTTCTCTGCTGCTCGAGCTGTATGGCCGCATCCCGCCCCTGGCCCGCCAGGCCGTGGACGGCCTCGACGCTGGGGCGCTGGCCCGGAGGCCGGCGCCGGGGACGAACAGCATCGGCTGGCTGGTGTGGCACCTGGCCCGGGTGCAGGACCACCACGTGTCCGAGCTCCTCGGCACCGACCAGGTATGGGAGGGCGGCGACTGGGCCCGGCGCTGCGGCTTGGAGGCCGACCCCGCCAACACTGGCTACGGGCACTCGGAGACCGAGGTGGGCTCGGTGCGCCCCGAGGGGCCGGAGGTCCTGGTCTCCTACCTGGAGGCGGTGGACGCTCGCACCCGGGGCATGCTGGCGGCCCTGGCGCCACCGGACCTGGACCGCATCGTGGACCGCAGGTGGGAGCCGCCGGTCACCGTGGGCGTCCGGCTGGTGAGCGTGGCCGACGACAGCCTGCAGCACGCCGGCCAGGCTGCCTACGTGAGAGGGATGCTGGGGCTGTGATAGACGCCCACCACCATCTCTGGGACCTGTCGGCCCGGGAGCACCGGTGGCTCTCGGGGGGGCAGACGTGGGCCAGCGACGACCAGCTGGCCCGGCTGCGCCGGTCCTTCACCCTGGACGACCTGGCCCCCCTGGCGGCCGCCGCCGGGGTGAGCGGGTCCGTGGTCATCCAGACCATGGCCGAGGCCTGGGAGACGCCCGACCTGCTGGCCCTGGCGGCGGGGCACAACCCCTACGGCGGGCCGGACCCCGGCTCCCCCAACCTCTTGCGGGCTGTGGTGGGGTGGGTGGACCTCACCTCTCCCGGGGTCGCCGAGTCGGTGGCCGGGCTGCGCTCGTTGAGGGGAGGGGGGTTCCTGCGCGGGGTACGCCACCCGGTGCTGGCGGAGGCGGACCCCGGATGGCTGGCCCGGCCGGAAGTGCTGGACGGCCTGGCCGAGCTGGCGACCACCGGGCTCTGCTTCGACATCGTGGCCCGGGCCCACCAGCTGCCGGCGGCGGTGACGGCGGCCCGGTCGACCGCCGGGCTGACCTTCGTGCTCGACCACCTGGGTGGGCCTCCGGTGGCTCGGGGGAGGGAGAGCTGGCCACCTCCTGGGCGGCCGCCATCGGGGACCTGGCGGCCCTCCCCAACGTGGTGTGCAAGCTGTCCGGAGCCCACTCCGCTCCGCTCTCGGCCGCGGACCTGCGTCCCTACTACGAGACCGTGCTGGAGGCCTTCGGCCCCGAGCGCTTGATGTTCGGCTCCGACTGGCCCGTCTCCACCCTGGCTGCCAGCTACGGCGAGGTCTGCGACATGTACCGGGAGCTCACCGCCGACCTGTCGGACGCCGAGCGCCAGGCTGTCTTCCAGGGCACGGCCCAGCGCGTGTACGACCTGGCATGAAGCCGGCCGAGGGGACGGGGATGTGGCCGCCAGTGGCTGGCCCCGGGCCGGCCACCGGGGCCTCCCGCTAGCGTCGGACCCATGGACTACGTCAGGCTGGGCCGCCACGGCCTAGAGGTGTCCCGTATCTGCCTGGGGTGCATGAGCTACGGAGTGCCCGGGCGCGGCAACCATCCCTGGAGCCTGGACGAGCCCGAGGCCCGGCCCTTCATCAAGGCCGCCCTGGATGCGGGGATCAACTTCTTCGACACGGCCAACGTCTATTCCGACGGCACCAGCGAGGAGATCTTGGGCCGGGCTCTGGCCGGCCTGGTGTCCCGGGAGGAGGTGGTGGTCGCCACCAAGGTCCACGGCCGCATGCGCCCGGGACCCAATGGGGCCGGCCTGTCCAGGAAGGCCATCCTCTTCGAGATCGACCAGAGCCTGCGCCGGCTGGGCATGGACTACGTCGACCTGTACCAGATCCACCGGTTCGACCCCCGTACCCCTATCGAGGAGACCATGGAGGCCCTGCACGACCTGGTCCGCATGGGCAAGGTCCGCTACCTGGGGGCCTCCTCCATGTGGGCGTGGCGGTTCGCCAAGGCCCAGTACGTGGCCGAGTCCCACGGGTGGACCCCGTTTGCCAGCATGCAGAACCACTACAACCTCCTCTACCGGGAGGAGGAGCGGGAGATGCTGCCCCTCTGTGCCGACCAGGGGGTGGGGGTGATCCCCTGGAGCCCTCTGGCCCGAGGGCGGTTGGCCCGCCCCTGGGAGGAGGAGACGGCCCGCAGCCGTACCGACGAGTTCGGTCGGACGCTGTACGCGGAGAGCGACCGGGTCATCGTGGAGCGGGTGGCCGAGGTGGCCAAGGCCAGGGGGGCCTCCATGGCCCAGGTTGCTCTGGCCTGGCTGCTGCACAACCCGGTGGTGACCGCTCCCATCGTGGGGGCCACCAAGCCCCACCATCTGGAGGACGCCGTGGCTGCGCTGGACATCCACCTCGGGGACGAGGAGATGGCTCGGCTGGAAGAGCCCTACGAGCCCCACCGGGTCGCCGGGTTCTCCTAGAGGCAACGGCCCGGCCGGGGCGAGCGGCGCTCCGGGCTCAAGGGGTGGTGGCGACCCGGGACCAGCTGGCTCCCCCGTCCACCGTCCTCCAACAGCTGCCCGCTCGGGGAGGAGCGCACGCCCACCGGGCAGCCAGAAGGCACAGCCGTGCCGGACGGTGGTGAGCCCGATCACCTGCCAGTGGCCGGTCGGGGTAACCGCCCTGCCGGTCAGCAGAGCGGCGCGGAAGAGGAGCTACCGGCCCAAGGCGAGGTTCAGCGCCTCAGAGACCATCGCCTTGTGCCAGAGCCGCAAGGCGGTCCAGCGAAGCCTGCAGCTTCTCGGCGGTGGTGGCGCGGGCACGAGGCATCCGGGAGGGGTCCCTGAGCTCGGTCCAGTCGTAGGTGTGGGTCACCAGGGTGCGCGACGGTCCCAGCGGTTCGAGGTCCCAGGCCCAGAGGTGGCCGGGTGGGGGCTTTCCCGGCACGGCTGGCCGCCAGGCCAGCCGGCGGCCCTCGACGAAGTCGACCACCCGGTTCTCTCGGTCCCCGCCCCGCTTGAGCCCCATGGTGAAGACGTCGCCGACCGCCCGCACCCGTTGACCGGGGGCAGCCTCTCGCAGGTTGTCGTTGCCATCCCAGCGAGGCTGCTGGGCCGGGTCGGCGATCAGTTCGAAGATGTGCTCTGCGCTGGCTTCGATCACCCGAGAGGCCCTCACCAGGCGCGCCCGCTCATCCTGGCTGGTCATGGCCCCATTGAAGCACTCCGGAGGAGAGGGCGTGCGAGGGATGGCCCCCTCCTTCTGCCGCTAACCCAACACCGGCAGTCTGGCCCCGACCGCTCCCGGGCTGTCCGGGACGGGAAGGCGGCCCATCGCTTGGGAGCCGCTGACGACGGCGGCCGCCACGTCCCGAAGCTGCTTCAGGAGCTCTGACGGACGCGTACAGGCGGCCGCCCGTCGCCTCCTAAGCCATCAGGACCTTGACGCGGTCGGACCGGAAGGTCAGGTGGGCGAGCGCCGTCCAGTAGGAGGCGGCGTCCACCGTCGGGTCGTCGCCGACCAGGGTTACGAAGCCACCAAGCATCTCCTGCCAACCAGCGACGATGGAGCCACCGTGGCCCTGCCCAATGACCGGGTCCCCGCCGCCGCTGTGCGTACGCTATGGCGGTGACCGGCGAGGAGCCGTCCCTTCGGATCATCGCCGCCCAGGCGGGCAAGGAGAGGGCACTCCTCACCGCCCATGCCAACGCCATGGACGCCAACGCCGGCGTGCTGGTTGGTTTCGGGGCCACGATCACGGCCTTCTCCGTCCCCCACCACAGTGGGCCGGTCCGGGCTGCCCTCTTCTTCTCGCTCGTGGCCAGCATCACCGGTCTGGCAGCCGTGTTCCGCCGTCGCCGGACCTTCAAGGTCATCAACCTCGCCGTCCTGTGCCACTCACTGACGGACCATCCCCTCGTGACGACGCAACGACTACTCGGGGCCGAGAGAGAGATCGTCCGACGGATCGAGCAGGAGCTCGCCATCAAGGCCCTTCTCCTGAGGGCATCGGCGACCTCTCTGGTTCTGGCGCTGGTGTTGCTGCTGGTCGCTAACCTGGTGGCCTAGGAGGTCGTAGTGGCTCTGTTTGGCAACAAGGTATTGCAGAAGGTGATGGAGTCCCTGGTCGACAAGGTCGACCCGGAGGTGACTCCCAGCGACAACCGCGACGACCTCATCGAGCCCATGGAGCAACTCCACCCCGCCTGACGGGCCCGGGTCAACAGGGCGACCGGGCCCTGCCGGGAAGGCCGTTCGCCGGCGGGTCATTGCCGCCGGTTGATGTCGGGTCGGGACGGAGCCATGTGGGAGCCACCCGACGGGCCCTTCTTCAGTGGGTGCGCCCCCGGGGATTCGAACCCCGAACCTGCGGATTAAGAGTCCGTTGCTCTACCGTTGAGCTAGAGGCGCCCGCCCCCACCCTACCGCCCGGCCCGCCCGGGGGCCTCCGGCAGAAGGGGGCAAGGGTGACCGAGGGGACTCGAACCCCCGACCTCCAGGGCCACAACCTGGCGCTCTAACCAACTGAGCTACGGCCACCACGGGACCATGGCATCCTACCGGGTGACGGGGTGGGTGGGCCGCCCGGTCAGCACACCCCCCGGGTCTTGCCCTCCCCCGTGCGGTCCCGGGCGGCGGGGTCGCCCTGGGCCCTCCTCTCCAGGTCCTGGACGGCCCGCCCGATGTCGGACACGAGCAGCTCCGCCATGTCCCGGGACAGCCCCTCCCGCACCACCACCCGCAGGACGGAGATGTGCTCGGCGTCGGGGGCGAGGGTGTAGGCGGGGACGATCCACCCCCGCTGGCGCAACCGGGCCGAGATGTCGAACACGGTGTAGGGGCGCTCGCCCCTCAGGCGCCAGCACACCAGGGGAAGGGTTCCGGGCTTGCTCAGCACCTCGAAGGGGCCCACCCGTGCCACGGAGTCGGCCAGGTAGCGTGCCGTGCCCTCCAGGCCGGTCATGATCTCGGTGTAGCCTGCTCGCCCCAGGCGGAGGAAGTTGTAGTACTGGGCGAGGATCTGGCCGGCCCCCCGCGAGAAGTTGAGGTTGAAGGTGGGCTGGTCCGAGCCCAGGTAGTTGACGTGGAACACGAGGTCCTCGGGGAGCTGGCGGTGGTCCCGCCAGATCACCCACCCCACCCCGGGGTAGACGAGGCCGTATTTGTGACCCGAGACGTTGATGGACCGGACGAGGGGGAGCCGGAAGTCCCAACGGAGGTCGGGGCGCAGGAACGGGGCCACGAAGCCTCCGCTGGCAGCGTCGACATGTATGGGTACGTCCCAGCCGGTGCGGGCATTGAGGTCGGTGAGGGCGGCGTCGAGCTCGCCGATGGGCTCGTACTCCCCGGTGTAGGTGCTGCCCAGGATGCCAACCACGCCGATGGTGTTCTCGTCGACGAGCTCCACCGCCTCCTCCACCCCCAGCACCCAGCGGCCCTCGGTCAGGGCCACGTACCTCGGCTCCACGTCGAAGTAGCGGGCGAACTTCTCCCAGCACACCTGCACGTTGTGGCCCATGACCAGGTTGGGCCGGTCGGCCGGCCGGCCCTGCTCGGCGCGGCGCTGGCGCCATCGCCACTTGAGAGCCAGTCCGGCCAGGTGGATGGCCTCCGACGAGCCCACCGTGGCCGTTCCCACGCTGCGGCCGCCGTCGGGGGCGTGGAAGAGCCTGGCCAGCATGGCCACACAGCGAGACTGGATCTCGGTGGTCTGCGGGTACTCCTCGGCATCGATGTAGTTGCGGCCCAGGGTGGCGGCCATGAGGCGGTCCGCCTCGGGCTCCATCCAGGTGGTGACGAAGCTGGCCAGGTTGAGGGCCGGGTTGCCGTCCAGGTTGAGCTCGTCGGCGATGATCTGGTACGCCACCTCGGGAGGCATGCGCTCCTCGGGGAGGCGGTTCCTGGGGACGGACCTGGTCAGGTAGCGGCTGGCGTAGGCGGGCGTAAGCTCACCTTGGCCATCAACCGTGTGGGAGAGCATGGGCAGGCACCTCCTGTGGGGCCGTGGGTAGTGGCAAGCCTGCCGCGCCGGCGGCTTCGGTGCCCAGTCAGCCCGGGTTCGAGGACAGGGGGCCGAAGGACAAGCACCATCACCGCTTTTGCCAAAGACCGTGCCAGGAGGAGCTCTCGTGTCGATCGATGTCGCTGAGGTACGGCGCCGCTTTCCGGCGCTGGCCAGGACCCTGCGGGGATTGCCCGTGGCCTATCTCGATGGGCCGGGCGGCTCTCAGATGGTCGACTCCTGCATCGAGGGGATGGCAGCGTACCTGCGGCGGGGCACGGCCAACCTGGGCGGGGCGTTCGTCACCGCCGAGGAGACCGAGCAGGTCGTGGCCGAGGCCCGGGAGGTGGCCGCCGCCCTCCTCGGAGCGCAGAGCAGCGAGGTGGCCTTCGGGCAGAGCACGACGGCGCTGGCCTTCTCCGTGGCGGCGGCCCTCGGGGCCACCTGGAGAGAGGGGGACAACGTGGTGGTCACCGAGCTGGACCACCGTGCCAACGTGGACCCCTGGATCTGGGCGGCGCGCCGGGCGGGGGCGCAGGTCCGCTGGATCCCGGTCGACCCCGAGGGCCTGGTCCTGGACCTGGACGGCCTGGACCGGCTGATCGACGAGCGCACCAGGCTGGTCGCCGTGGGGCGAGCCTCCAACGCCGTGGGGACCATCAACGACCTGGGCCCGGTGGCACTGGCAGCCCGCTCGGCGGGGTCCCTGATGGCGGTGGACGCCGTGCACGCCGCCCCCCACATCCCGCTCGACATGGACGACCTGGGCGCTGACGTCATCTTCTGCTCGGCCTACAAGTTCTTCGGCCCCCACCTCGGGATCGTGGCCATACGCCAGGAGCTGTTCGAGCGCATGGAGGTGGCGAAGGTCGAGCCGTCACCCTCCAGCCCACCGGACAAGCTCGAGATGGGCACGCAGAACCACGAGGGCCTTGCCGGGCTCCCGGGCTCCATAGGGTTCATCGCCTCCCTGGGGACGGGGGTGACGCTGCGGGAGCGGGTGACGTCGGGCATGGCCGAGATCCGGGCCTGGGAGGACGGCCTGGCCTCCCGGCTGCGCAAGGAGCTGGCTGCCGTCCCCGGGCTGCGTCCCTACTGGGCCGGAAACGGGGTGGAGAAGACGCCGACGGTCACCTTCAGGCTGGAAGGCTACTCGCCGAGGGAGGTTGCCACGCACCTGGCCCGCCACGGGCTCTTCGTCGAGGACGGGAACTTCTATGCCAGCACCCTGGACGAGCGGTTGGGGACCCGGGACAGCGGTGGCTGGGTCCGTGCCGGCCTGGCCCCGTACACGACCCCCGAGGAGGTGGCCGCCTGCCACGAGTGCGTCGCCCGCTTGGCGGCGGAGGGCAACCGAACCACCGACCGGCCGAGGGGTTGAGGTCCCAGCCTGCGATCTCTTGCCGGCCCTTGTGGCTCAATCACCTGCTGGCCCACCCCAACCCTCGCCCCTGGTCAGCAGATCCGGTCCAGTTCGGCTTGGTCTTCCGCCGACAGCACCACCTCGGAGGCACGGAGGTTTTCTTCCAGGTGGGCGATCGAAGAGGTGCCGGGGATCAGCAGCACGTTCGGGCCGCGGGCCAGGAGCCAGGCCAGGCCGACCTGGCTGGGGGTCACCCCGAGCCGGGCCGCAATTCGTCGAACAATCGGGTGCTCGGCCACCTTCGGCCTGTCCGGGAAGGCCGAACCAAGGGGGAAATAGGGCACGTAGGCGATGCCCGCCTCGGCACACCATTCGAGAACTTCGGTGTCGTGGCGATCGATAAGGCTGAAGGGGTTCTGCACACAGACGATTTCGGTTATCCGCACAGCCTCTGCCAGCTGATGGACAGAGACCGTGGAAAGGCCGATGCCAGCGATCTTGCCCTCATCGCGGAGCGACACCATCTCGGCGAGCTGCTCTTCTAAGGGAACTTGAGCGTCCGGGCCCAGATTCCGGTCGTCCAACCGGCGGAGGTTGACCGCCGTGAGCCGCTCGGTCCGGAGGGAGCGAAGGTTCTGCTCGACGTCGGCACGCAATTCGGCCGGGGTCTGGGCCGGGACCCACCCACCCTTGTCATCCCGGCGAGCCCCCACCTTCGAGACGATGGCGAGGTCGTCGGGATAGGGGTGCAAGGCCTCCCGGATCAGGGTGTTGGAGACGTCCGGGCCGTAGAACTGCGCAGTGTCGATGTGGTCGACGCCGAGCTCTACGGCACGGCGCAGGACCCGGAGCGCTTGGGCGGGATCCCGGGGCGGCCCCAGTACGCCTGGCCCGGGAAGCTGCATGGCACCGTAGCCGATACGCCGCACGCTGCGGTTCGCCAGCCGGTAGGTGTCCGTCATCGTGTTCCTCTTCTCCTGGTGGTCGCGTTCAATGGTCATCGTGGGATCTCTTCCCCGCCTGATCGGCTGCCCTCCGCACGGGCCCGCCGTGAGCCATGAGCCAGTCGTCAATCGCCTGGCGCAGCTGGGCGCTGGTGCCAGGACCCGGGCGAGCCATCGATGGAGGGCCGGGCACGGTACGTACCTTCGAGGGTGAGGGGGCGGAGGTGGTTGCCACGTCGAGCTCCTTTGGATGGAGGGGGATGGCGAGGGCGTCGGCGGGCAGCTGCTTTGCGGTCCTGCTCATCGCTCAGGCCGCCCGTACGTCGTCGAGGTTGCCCTGTGCCTCGCCCGGGGGGAGCCGCCTGTCGCGGGCTTCGGGCTGCCGGGCGCCCCCGGGGGGCGGGAGGAGAAGGGCCAGGCCCGCCCCCACCGCCAGGGCCACCGCCGCCAGGACAAAGGCCCGGTCATAGCCGGCCGTCAGGGCCAGGGCGGACGCCGGCGAGGAGGAGCCATGAGCGGCGGCGGCGGCCACGGTGGCCATGAGGGCCAGGCCAATGGCTCCCCCGACCTGGCGGGTGGTGTTGATGAGCCCCGAGGCCAGCCCGGCCTGGTGGCTGGGGACCCCGGAGGTGGCAGCCATGGTCATGGGGACGAAGGACAGACCGAGGCCCAGCCCGACCATGATCATGGGGCCGAACAGGTGGGGCCAGTAGCCGGCTCCCGGAGCCAGGCGGGTGAGCCAGACCAGTCCCCCTCCCGCCAGGGCCGGCCCCAGCACCAGCTGGCGGCGCAGGCCCAGGAGGGCCAGCAGGCGGGTTCCGGTCAGCGCTCCCGTCAGGACGGCCAGACCCATGGGCAAGAAGGCGAAGCCGGCCCGGAGGGCGCTGTAGTGGTTGATCTGCTGGACATAGAGGGACAGGAAGAAGAACGTGCCGAACATGGCCGCTCCGATCATGACGGCCATGGCGTTGGCCGCCGCCAGCCCCCGGCGGCGGAACACACCGAGCGGCACGAGGGGATGCCGGGCCACCCTGGCCTCGATGACCAAGAAGGCAGCCAACAGAGCCCCGCCGAGGGCGAGGGAGACGAGGGTGCGGGGCGACCCCCAGGGGCGGGTGTCGGTGCCGACGATCCCGTACACGACGACCGCCAGGCCGGCAGTGACGGCGAGGGCGCCCGGCAGGTCCAGGGAGGCCCGGTCGGCACCGCCCCGGGACTCCTGGAGGGCGAAGGCGGCGACGACGAGCAGGATGGCTCCGATGGGCACGTTCACGAACAGCACCCAGCGCCAGTCCAGTACCTGGGTGAGGACCCCGCCCAGGAGGACACCGATGGCTGCCCCGCTGGCGGCGGTGGCTGACCAGGCCCCGAGGGCCCGCCGGCGTGCCTCGGGCTCGACGAAGTGGGTGGTGACGAGGGTGAGCGTCGCCGGGGCCAGCACTGCTCCCCCCAGGCCCTGGGAGGCTCGGGCCAGGATGAGCCAGGCACCGCTCTGGGCCACCCCCCCGAGGAGGCTCGAGGCGACGAAGAGGCCCAGGCCCCCCAGGAAGGTGCGCTTGCGGCCGAACAGGTCGGCGGCCCGGCCCCCGAGCAGCAGGAACCCCGCAAAGCTGAGGGTGTAGGCGTTGACCACCCACTGCTGGCCCACCACCGAGAGCCCGAGGGCGTCTCGCATCTGGGGGAGGGCCACATTGACGATGGACACGTCCAGCACCACCATGAACTGGGCCAGGCAGCAGATGGCGAGCAGGACCCAGGTGGAGGTCTGTCCGCCATGGGGCTGCTCGGCTCGTCCTCCGCCTCGGGCGGGGGAGCGGAGGCCGGCCCGCCTGGCCAGGAGGGCTCTGGGCGCGGCGCGAGAGGTAAGGGTTGGGGAGGGCATTACCTATGACCTTTCCGCTGGTATAGTGGGTAAGCGGAAGCTTCCTCCGGTTAGTATACGGAGGCTCCCTCCGGTTGGCAACCCACTTCTGCCGGCGGGGACGTGAGGCCGATGATCGGGGGGAGCCGATGGTGGCCTCCGGCGCAAGTGCTGTGGGGTGGTCGGCGTCTTCGCAGACCACAGCGGCCGGCGGTGCATTGCACGGACGGTACGCGCCTGGTCAGCGGTGAGGGCGGTGCCCGAGGGCGAAACACGGGCGTAGTGGGCCGATTGCCCCGCCCGGGCCACGCCAGCGGCGATGGCCAGGGCGTCCAGTGGTCCTTCAGGCGACACACAAGTCGGCAACCACGAGATCGTCGTCGCTGGATCCTCGCCTGCGGAGGTGGTCCCCGAGTGTCCATGGCCATGAAAAGTCCTCGCGTGTGGCCAAGTCGATGTCCTCGCGTGTGGCCGTGTAGAAGTTCTCGCCCTTTTCTGAAGCATCCACCGCTGGTGTCCTCCGGGTGGTCACGGTGCCGGTGTCTAGCCCGCACCGAGCACCCGGAGGACAGCTCCATTGAAGACAGAGAGGGAACGAATGAACATCGTCGCCGCCTTCAACGAGGTTGGCACCTACCGGGGCGCGGCTGCCGTATGCGGCTGTGACCCCAAGACCATGAGGAGGACGATCGAGCGTCTCGCTGCAGGATCCACACCTCCCCGCGGCGAGCGGGCGCACAACTACGACGTCGTGCGTGATGTGGTGGCCAAGCGGATCGGTTCGACGAAGGCGCGGATCTCGGCCAAGCGTCTGCTCCCGGAGGCTCGCGCCGCGGGCTTCGCCGGCTCGGCCCGCAACTTCCGCCGCCTGGTGGCCAGGGCGAAGTCGGAGTGGCGCAGGGACAACCATCGGGCCGCCGCCCGGCGGTGTGGTCGCCGGGCGAGACGCTGGTGATCGACGGGGGCACCGAGGGGCGCCTGCACGTGTTCTGCGCGGTGCTCGCCTGGTCCCGGGTGCGGTTCGTGCGTTTCGCCGCCGACGAACGCGCGGACACGACGCTTCGGCTGCTGGCTGAGTGCTTCGAGGCGATCGGCGGTGTGCCCAAAGTGGTGCTCGCCGACCGGATGGGCTGCCTGAAGGGCGGTGTGGTTGCCAACGTCGTGATCCCGACGCCTGCCTACGTGCGCTTCGCCACGCACTTTGGGTTCCGGCCGGACTTCTGTGAGGGCGGCGATCCCGAGTCGAAGGGGATCGTCGAGAACCTGGTCGGCTACGCCAAGTCCGACCTGGTCGTCCCGAACGAGCTGGACGTCGCGGATCTCGACGGGGCGAACGGGTGGGCCCGCCGCTGGTGCGATGAGGTCAACGCCCGGCCCCACAGCGAGACCTGCGCCGTGCCGGCCGAGCGGCTCGTCGCCGAAGGGGAGCTGTTGGGCCCGCTGCCGTCGCTTCGGCCCCGCCGCTCGCTCCCGACATCGCGGCCGGTTTGCGCCGCCTGAAGCTCGCCGCCGTCCGCCGGATGGCCCCCGAGGTGCTCGTCACTGCCAAAACCCAACCCTGGGCGCCAGAGGAGCTGCTGCGCACCCTGATCGACGCCGCGATCGCGGCGCGCGACGCCTCCAACGCCCGGGCCCGGCTGCGGGCCGCCAACTTCCCGGTCCGCAAGACCCTCGAGGACTTCGACGTCGCCGCATCCTGCGTGGCCCGGCCCACCTTCGACTACCTCGCCTCCCTCGAGTGGATCCGAGCAGCCGAGTGCCCCGTGCTCGTCGGCCCGGCCGGCACCGGCAAGAGCCACCTACTCGTCGCCCTCGGCCACGCCGCCGTCGACGCCGGCCACCGGGTGCGCTACTTCTCCGCCGTCGAGCTCGTCGAGACGCTCTATCGCGGTCTGGCAGACAACAGCGTCGGCGGGTCATCGAGTCGATCCTGCGGGCCGACTACGTGATCGTTGACGAGCTCGGGTTCGCCCCCCTGGATGACACCGGGGCGCAGCTGCTGTTCCGCTTCGTCGCCGCCGCCTACGAACGGCGCTCCCTCGGTGTCGCCAGCCACTGGCCCTTCGACCAGTGGGGCCGGTTCCTACCGGAGCACACCACCGCCGGATCGCTCATCGACTATCTCCTCCACCACGCCCACGTCATCGTCACCGACGGAGAGAGCTACCGGATGCGCGAAGCCCGCCAGAGAGGAGGTGGACCCCGCCCCAAGAAGCCCTAGCTGCCCCGAGGGGCGAGGACTTCTTGTTGGCCACCAGCGAGGACATCAACTTGGCCATTGACACCCAGCCCTCGGGGAGCCGGGAGCCTAGGTTTGGGACCGTTGTTCCCGACATGCTGCCCAGCGTCCCTAATACAGCGGCTGCCTATAGCATCGATCGGGCAAAGTTACCTGCTGCATGAGCCGTGTGTAAGGACGTGATCAGCCTGGACGCTGGCAAAGTAGCAGGTCAGAGGCTATATGTCGTTGCCCCTGTAGCTCAGCTGGATAGAGCGGCTGCCTTCTAAGCAGCGGGTCGGAGGTTCGAATCCTCCCGGGGGCGCTGACCCCGTCAAAGCACACCAGCCCCGATACGACGGGGTCGCTGGCCTCGAGGCACGACCTAAGCGGGCCATGACGGGACGAAGGACGCCGTGACCGACATCGTGATGCTGCGGGCACTGGCGCATCCGGTCCGACTAGGCGTCCTTCGCCGTCTCGCCCGGGAACCCGAGACGTGCGCTTGTGACTTCACCGACCTGTTCTCCGTGTCCCAACCGACCATCAGCCAGCACCTGAAGGTGCTACGCGAGGCCCGCCTAGTGCAGACGCGCCGTCGCGGCACCCAAATCTGCTACTCGATCCGGTCGGACAGCATCCTCCGACTCCTCGATCTGCTCGGGGCCCTGCAACCGGACGCCGCCGCCGACTCCCCGGCGGGGTAGGCGGTAAGCGCCGGGCGCGCGCTAGTGCCCGCAGCTTCACAGGTTGGCAGTTCGTGTCGATCGCGTCCGAGACGAACCGAGCGACCTATGGCTATCGCCCCCAGAATGGCTCTTCGTCTCCAGACGACCACCTCGCGCTCGGGCGCGTTCGGGTCCCTCGTCTCACTGCCGCCGGGATCAGCCACGGAGCTCTTCGGCCTGGGAGCGCGCGGGAGCAAGCGGCTCAACGCCGGCGGGCCATCACCGCGTATGTCTCGTAGGGAACCTCGATCTTGGCTCCCTCCTGCCCGGCCACGATGGCAGCGACGGCGTCCAGCAGCCTGGTCCTCCTGTCATCGGGTAGGAGGCGGTGGTCGGACTGGGTGAGGAGGAGGTCCGTGAATTCGCGGGGGCCGAGGGCCGTGCGCCACCGGTGCGAGGCCACGGTGGGCTCGGTGAAGAGGGGGCTGGCCTCGATCTCCTCCAGGGCCCCCTGTCCACTGCGAGCGATCCCCAGGCCCGGGAAGCCGGCCCTCTCGTACAGGTGCGGCTCCAGACGGCGGTAGAGGTCGGCCAGGTCGTCATGCATGGGCTCCCCCTCCCAGCGGAGGCGGTGCCAGAGGAGGGCCAGCACGCCTCCGGGCTCGAGGACCGCCCCGGCCTTGGCGCAGCGGACCTCACGGTCCACCCAGTGCCAGGCCTGGGCGGAGAGGACCAGGGAGAAGGGCCTTGCCGGAGGGTCCCAGTCCTCGAAGGAGGTCTCCTCGAGGCGTACCCCCGGGTAGGGCAGGCAACGGCGCCGGGCCACGGCGGCCATGGCGGGATCGGGCTCGAGGGCCACGATCTCGAGGCCCCGGCGGGCCAGGGCGCCGGTCGCCTTACCGGTCCCGGCGCCCACCTCGAGCACCCGCCCGGGGCTCACCCCTCCGGAGGTGCAGTAGGAGAGGACGACCTCGATCAGCTCTTCGGGGTAGGAGGGGCGGGCCCGGTCGTAGAGCTCGGCCACCTCGCCGAAGACGAGCCGCTGCTCCCTCACGGCCAGGCCGGCCCGGCTATAGCGAGAGGAGGGCCGGGGCCAGCGCCCGCCATTGGGCCAGGGGCAGGCCACGGGGTTCGGGCGAGAGGACCTGGAGGGCCACGTGGTCGGCACCGGCATCCAGGTGGGCCCTCACCCGGTCCACGATCACCTCCTCCCCGCCCCAGGCCACGATGTCATCGACCAGGCGGTCGCTGCCCGGTACCTCCAGGTCGTCCTCGCCGTAGCCCAGGCGGGCCAGGTTGGCCCGGTAGTTGGGGAGGCGGAGGTAGGCGGCCGTGTGCCGCCGGGCCACCTCCCGGGCCCGGGTGGGATCGGTCTCCAGCACGGCAGCCTGCTCGGGGACCAGCAGCTTGGCCGGGCCCAGGCGGGAGCGGGCCGCCTCGGTGTGGGGCGGGGGCACGAAGTAGGTATGGGCTCCGTCGGCCCCGTCCCGGGCCAGGTCCAGCATCCGGGGCCCCAGAGCGGCAAGGACCAGCGGAGCAGGCGACGCAGGAGGGACGGCCCGGTAGAGGGAGCGGGCCTGCTCCATGTGCTCGAGGTAGGTGCCCATGTGGGACAGGGGCCGGCGGTAGTCCTGGCCCCTCTGGGCCACCAGGGGAGCATGGCTGGCCCCGATCCCCAGGATGAAGCGCCCTGGGTAGGCCTCGGCCAGGGTGGCTTCGGCCGCCACCATGGCCAGGGCATCCCTGGCCCATATGTTGGCGATGCCCGTGGCCACCACCAGCTGCTCGGTCGCCCCGAGGAGCAGGTGGGCGGCGCCGAACACCTCGCGGCCCACCGCCTCACCGGTCCACAGGGCCCGGTAGCCGAGATCCTCGACCTGGGCCGAGGCGGCGCGCACCTCCGAGGCCGGCACGTAGTCGAGCTGGCCCGTCCAGATCCCCACCTTGGCCATCATGGGCATCGATCCTGCGGGCAGCTGGTCCTCCTCGGCCTCTGCCGGCCCGTCGCCGGCACGGGCGGCCACCCTAGCGCCCCCCTCCTCCCGGGATGACAAGCGGGCGCAGGGGCGCTTGCGCAGCCGCCCCCGTTGGGGCAGAGTGGCGCCTGACGCACCATAAGTAGTGATTCGACTGCCCCAAGTGACCCAGGAGGTTGAGGCACGGCGGGGCCTGGGGGAGGCAGTCCATGAGGTTCTCCATCGCTGGCTACGGGCGCCGCGGCCATCTGCCGCGTCGCCATTGCTGGCTTGGTCACCGGCTGTGCCGGCAGCGACGGGCCCGGGCGGGCGGGTCGGAAGCGCCGGCATGCCGGTGGCCAGCTCCGCGGGATGAGCGCAGGCTCAGCGCTCCCTGGCCAGGCGCCGGTAGCGGCCACCCAGGTGGACCAAGGGGCCGGGGTGGCCCTTGGCTTCCAGGTGGACCTCCTCGATGGTGCCCCGGACCAGGAGGTGGTGGCCGGCATCCGAGGCTCCGGCCAGCCGGCAGCCCGCCCAGGTGAAGGCACCGGGCAGGAGGGGCCCGTAGGGGGTGCTGGCGGGCGTCAGGCCCCCGAAGGGCCCGCCCAGGCCGGGACGGGCCCCCGAGAAGCGGTCGGCCAGGGCCCGGTCATCCTCACCCAGCACGTGGACGACGAAGGACCCCGTGCTCTCCAACCCCTCCCAGAGGTCGCTGAGGGGCCCGATAAGGCCCAGGACCTGGGCCGGCTCCCCCTCGGCGACCAGGATCGAGGACACCGTGAGCCCCACCGGGCCGCCCCCTCCTCCGGAGGTCCACACCGTGACCGGGGCCGGTAGGCGGCCCCGCAGCCGGCGGGCCGGGTCCCTGGCCTCCGGGGGGGCGACGAAAGGGTTCTCGTAGCGCAGCACCGTGCGGCCCTCCTCGTCACCTTCCACGCCCGACAGGCTACGGCGAGGCCCGCACAACCCCTATTGTCGGGGGCCCGGTGGCACCCTATGGTGAGGGGCAGCGCCGGAGGGAGGCAGGATCGGTGATCTTCCGCCAGTACTACCTAGCTTGCCTGTCGCATGCCTCCTACCTGGTGGGCGACGCCCGCAGCCGGAGGGCGGTGGTCGTGGACCCCCAGCGCGATGTGTCCTGCTACCTGGCCGATGCCGAGGCCGAGGGCCTGCACATCGAGCACGTGATCGAGTCCCATTTCCATGCCGACTTCGTCTCGGGTCACCTGGAGCTGGCGGCGCGCACGGGAGCCGACATCTGCTACGGGGAGGGCGCCGAGGCCGACTTCCCCATCCGGTGGCTGGCCGACGGCGAGCGGATCGACCTGGGAGGGGTGAGCCTGGAGGTGCTGGCCACCCCCGGCCACACCCCCGAGTCCATCTGCCTGGTGGTGCGCCGGGAGGGCGAGGCGCAGCCCTGGGGGGTCCTCACCGGCGACACCCTCTTCGTGGGCGACGTGGGTCGGCCCGACCTCCTGGCCGCCCAGGGCGCCAGCTCCGAGGAGATGGCCCGGGCCCTCTACCGGTCGCTGCGGGACAAGCTCTTGACCCTCCCGGACACCACCCGGGTGTTCCCCGCCCACGGGGCAGGATCGGCCTGCGGCCGCAGCTCCTCCCGGGAGACGTCCTCGACCATCGGGAGGGAGCGCCTCACCAACCCCGCCCTGGCACCCATGACCGAGGCCGAGTTCGTGGCCATGGTGACCGAGGGCCAGAGGGTGGCGCCCCTCTACTTCGGTTACGACGCCCACCGCAACCGCGAGCGGCGCCCCCTGCTCGAGGACACGGAGGCACCGGTGGCCATGAACCTGGGCGAGGTCCTGGCCCGGCAGGAGGCGGGGGCGGTGGTGCTCGACACCCGCAGCCCCCAGGCCTTCGCCGCCGGCCACCTGCGGGGCTCGGTCAATGTGGGCCTGGAGGGCCGGTTCGCCGAGTACGCCGGCGACCTCCTGGAGCCCGACCAGGAAGTGATCCTCGTGTGCCCCTTCGGGCGGGAGCGGGAAGCCCGGGTCCGCCTGGGCCGGATCGGCTTCGACCGGGTCGTGGGGCACCTGGCGGACCCGGCGGGCACGTTGGCCGCCTTTCCCGGGGTGGTGGAGAGGGCCTGCCGCCTCACCCCCCGCCAGTTGGCCGAGGCCCTGAGGGAGCCAGACGCCCCGGTGGTGGTGGATGTGCGCGACCCGGGAGAGGTGGCCGAGACGGGCTCCATCCCCGGCGCCGTCAACATCCCCATGGCCCAGCTGCTCGGGAGGGTGGGCGAGCTGGACCCCCGCCGGCCCACGGTGGTCTACTGCGCCAGCGGGTACCGCTCGTCGATGGCGGCCAGCGCCCTGGGTGCGCGCGGTTTCGCCTCGGTGTCCGACCTGGTGGGCGGCTACGACGCCTGGGTAGCCGCCGCCCGCCAGCCCGCCCTCTCCTGAGCCGGATAGGACGACCAAAGGGGCCCCTACCTCCGGACCACCTACGCTGGGCCCATGGTGCAAGGCGTGGAGGTGCGGCTCCCGTCCGGCGCTGCGCCGGCGGGGGCAGAGGAGGTGCTCACGGACGAGGCCCTGGGCTTCGTGGCCGGCCTGCAGAGGGAGTTCGGGTCTCGCCGGGCCGACCTCTTGCGTGCCCGTGCCGAGCGCCAGCAGCACCTCTCCGCCGGGGGGACGCTCGACTTCCTCCCTGCCACCGCCGGAGTCCGGGAAGGGGAGTGGCGGGTGGCCGAGCCGCCGGCCGACCTGCGCAACCGGCGGGTGGAGATAACCGGGCCCACCGACGCCAAGATGATGATCAACGCCCTCAACTCGGGGGCCAACGTCCACATGGCGGACTTCGAGGACGCCAACACGCCCACCTTTGCCAACATGGTGGACGGGCAGTCCAACCTCATGGCGGCCATAGACAGGCGCATCGGCTTCGTCGGCCCCGAGGGAAGGCAGTACCGCCTGGTGGAGGAGCCTGCGGTGCTCATGGTGAGGCCCCGGGGATGGCACCTGGACGAGAAGCACCTGCTGGTGGACGGCCCGGCGGTGTCGGCGTCGCTGTTCGACTTCGGCCTCTACCTGTTCCATTGCGCCCGGCGCCTGCTGGAGCGGGGCAGCAGGCCCTACTTCTACCTGCCCAAGCTGGAGAGCCACCTGGAGGCCCGCCTGTGGAACGACGCCTTCTGCTGGGGGCAGGACCGGCTGGGCATCCCCCGGGGGACCATCCGGGCCACGGTCCTGGTGGAGACCATCCCGGCCGCCTTCGAGATGGAGGAGATCCTCTACGAGCTGCGTGACCACTCGGCCGGCCTCAACGCCGGCCGGTGGGACTACATGTTCTCCATCATCAAGAAGTTCCGCTCCCGGGGCCAGGACTTCCTCCTCCCCGACCGCAACTCGGTAACCATGACCGTGCCCTTCATGCGGGCCTACACCGAGCTCCTGGTGCGCACCTGCCACCGTCGCGGGGCCCATGCCATCGGCGGCATGGCCGCCTTCATCCCGTCCCGCCGGGACAGGGAGGTGAACGAGCGGGCCCTGGCCAAGGTGGCCGAGGACAAGGCGAGGGAGGCCGGCGACGGCTTCGACGGCTCCTGGGTCGCCCACCCCGACCTGGTCGAGGTGTGCCGGGCCGAGTTCGACAGGGTGCTCGGGTCCAGGGACAACCAGATCGAGCGTCTGCGGGAGGAGGTCTCGGTGTCGGCCGCCGACCTGCTGGCCATCTCCCGGACCCCGGGCCAGATCACCGAGGAGGGCCTGCGCAACGACTTGAGCGTGGCCCTCCAGTACCTGGAGTCCTGGCTGCGGGGCCAGGGGGCGGTGGCCATCTTCAACCTGATGGAGGACGCCGCCACGGCGGAGATCGCCCGCTCCCAGGTCTGGCAGTGGGTGCACAACTCGGCCCGTCTCGAGGGGGGGCCGGCCATGACGCCGGAGCTGGTGCGCTCGGTCCTGGACGAGGAGGTGGCCAAGTTGGGAGGGGACCCCGGTCGCTTCGGCAAGGCCCGCTCCCTCCTCGAGCAGGTGGCGCTGGCCGACGACTTCGTGGAGTTCCTGACCCTGCCCGCCTACGAGCTCATTCCCTAGCCCTCCCCCAGGGCCGGCGCCATGAGGGCCCCGTCGGGGCTCCCCCAGCCCGTGCAGGCGTCCCAGCCGGGGCCGGCCTGGTAGGTGCCGTTGCTGCCCGAGGTGATGTCCCGCAGGTCGCCGCCCGGCCCCAGGGCCTGGTAGAGGGTCGGGTTCAGGAAACCGAGGGGAGTGCTCCGGGCCTGGTTGAGCAGGGTGACCAGGCCCGCCCACAGGGGCGCCACGGCGCTGGTCCCGCCCACGACCAGGTCCTCCCCGTCGACCCTGATCTGGTATCCCGTGGCGGGGTCGGCATCGCCCGACACGTCGGGCACGCCCCTTCCCGTCCCCCCTCCCGGGTTGGCCGAGGGGGGGACCCCGGCCTGGTCCTGCCACGAGGGCAGGGGGAACAGGGCGCTCACGCCTCCCCCGGTGGCCTCTCCTCCCCCGTCGTTCCACACCACCTCGGAGCTGATGGTGCCGCCCGAGGCCACCAGGGTGGTCCCACCGCAACCCAGCACGTAAGGGCTGGAGGCCGGGAAGTCGACGTGGGCCAGCCCGTCGTTGACGCCGTCGCTGGACCCGCTGTCCCCCGCTGCCACGCAGATGGTGACGCCGAGGGGGCCGGCGGCCTGGCAGGCCTGGTTGAGGGCGGCCAGCCCCTGGGAGGTCCAGGAGGACTCGGGGCCGCCCCAGCTGATGGAGACCACGGCCGGCCTGCGGGTGGCGTCGTGCACGGCGGCCGTGACGGCATCCACGAACCCCTGCTCGGTGTTGGGGGCGAAGTACACGGCGATGGAGATGCCGGGCACCAGGGCGCCCACCACCTCGATGTCGAGCGCCACCTCGGGGTCGGGCCCGGAGGTGGAGCCGGTGGGGGAGTTGGTGGCCCCGTCCACTCCTATCGCCTCCACTGCTGGGGCGGTGAGCCCCAGACCCGAGAAGTAGGCCGTGAGGTCCGATTGGCGGTACCCGCCGCCCAGCTCGATGACCCCCACCCAGCCCGAAGGGGAGGCGGGTGGCTTGGGGAACTGGTAGAGGGAGGCCAGCTGCGGCGGCGTGTAGGAGACCTGAGGGGCGGCGGCCAGCCTCACGTGGGGGCGGGCCACGGGCCGGGTGTCCAGGCCCAGCACCGCCACCACCTGGCCGGCCAGGGTGGAGGGCACCCGGACGGGACCGCCCGGAGCCCGGTAGGGCCCCGCCGGGTGGTCATAGCGGGTGAGCTCCACCCCGAAGGCCCGGGCCAGGTCACCGGCTCTCCCCGCCAGGACCACCCGCCGGCGAGGGACGCTGCGCTCCACCACGCGCAACCCGGCCCGGGCGGCGAAGGCCTCCCAGGCGTCGATGGCGGCCGGGTCGGCCCCGTAGGCGGCCTCCACCTCCTCGGCGCTGGCGCCGGCTACGGGCTGGCCAGGCTCGGGGAAGGGCTGACGGGGGGCCAGCACCACCGTCACCGTGGCCTCTTCGCCGGCGTCGGCGGGCCCGACGGGGGTGGACCCCGGCAAGGGCGCGGTGAAGCTGTCCTCCAGGGCGAGCGTCGTCTCTTCGCTAGGCATCAGGTCACCTCCCGGCGCGCGCCGGCAGGCGGGGCAGGTCGAGCCGGGGACGGTCGTCCATGTCCGGCCTGGGGGCCTCGTGCCGGGACAGGGCCGCCATCACCAGCTCGATGGCCTTCTCCAGCTGGGGGTCTTGCCCGGCGGCGTAGTCACCGGGCCCTATGACCACCACGTGGTCGGGGTCGGCCCCGTGGTTCTCGACCCCCCAGCCCACGTCGGCGAACCAGTAGGCGTATTGCGGCTGGGTCGTCACCGTCCCGTCCACCAGGGGCAGCGTGAGCTCTATGCCTATGACTCCCCCCCAGGTACGAGTGCCCACCACCGGGCCCAGACCGAGCATCTGGAAGCCGTGGGTGAAGATGTCCCCATCGGAGCCGGCCCACTCGTTGGTGAGGAGAACGAGGGGGCCGGCAGGGGAGTCGCCCGGGTAGGGCAGCAGGGGACCCCAGCGCACCACGTCGTAGCCGATGCGCCGGCGGGCCAGCTTCTCGAGCAAGAGGCCCGAGACGTGGCCGCCCTGGTTGTAGCGGGCGTCTATGACGAGGGCGTCCCTTTCCACCGCGTTGCGGTACCCCCGGTGGAACTCGGCGAAGCCCCTGGCCATCATGTCGGGGATGTGCACGTAGCCGGCCCGCCCGGCCGTCTCCTCGTGCACCCGCTCCCGGTTCGCCTCCACCCACTCTCGGTAGCGCAGGGGCCGCTCGTCGGTGAGGGTGGGCACGAGCACCCGCCGGGGGGAACGGGCCCCCTCGTCCTGCACGGTCAGCTCGACGGGCTGCCCGGACTGGTTGGTGAGGAGGGGCCCGGGCCCCCACTCGGCCGGGACGGGCTGGCCGTTGACGGCGAGCACGGCTGTGCCCGGCCCCACGCCCACCCCGGGGCCGGCCAGGGGGGGTGCCTCGGCCGGCTCCCAGGTCTCCCCCCGGACCAGGTGGGACACCCGCCAGCACTGGCCCTCGGGGTCCCAGGCCAGGTCGGCCCCGAGGCGCGCCACCCCCCAGCGAGGGGCGGGGCGGTAGTCGCCCCCGATCTCGTAGCAGTGGGAGGTGCCCAGCTCCCCCTGCATCTCCCATATCAGGTCGGACAGCTCGGCCCGGGTTGCCACCAGCTCGACCAGGGGCAGGTAGCGCTCGAGCACCCGGTCCCAGTCCACTCCGGACAGGTCGGGCGCCCAGAACTGCTCCCGCTGGAGGCGCCAGGCCTCCGTGAGCATCTGGGACCATTCGGCCCCGGGGTCCACCTCCACCCTGACCCGGCCCAGGTCCACCCACCCGCTGGCCTTGCCGGCGGGGTCCTGCTCGGAGCCCTCCGGGGGCTTGGTGGCTGACTCCAGCACCCTCAGGTGCTGGGTGCCGTCCTCCGAACGGGTGGCGTAGGCCATGCGGCGGCCGTCGGTGCTCAGGGTGAAGCCCTCGACGTCGTGGACCAGGTCCTCGTGCTTGCCCTCGGCGAGGTCGTAGACCTCGATGTTCCCGTTGGGGGGCGAACTGGTGGCGAACACCTCGCCGGACAGGGCGCCCTCTATGGGCCGGGAGAGGAGGAGGGCCTTGCTCCCCGGGATGAGGGCCAGCTGCTCGTAGCGGGCCTCGGGTACGGGGAAGGGGACTGCCCTGCCGGCCAGACCGTCGAGGTCTATGCGCACCGGCGACGGGGCCCCCTGCTCCTTGGCGTCCTTGGCCTCGTCACCTCCTTCAGCCGGCTTGGGCTTCACGAGGAAGGGAGACGGGTCCTCGGCGTGCAGGGTCACCAGGTAGGGGCGCACCCCTTTGGGAAAGCCCATGTCGAAGAGCAGGTTGTCGTACACCGGGTCGAAGGTGCGGTGGGAGAGGAAGCCCAGCCACCGCCCTTCAGGGTCGAAGGTGGGGCAGGAGTCGTGGAACCGGGGAGGGGTCACGTCGTGGACGTGCCCGGACTCGTCCTCCAGGTCGGCCAGGCGGATGTTCCTGGCGTGCTCCGTGGCGGGTGAGGCCCAGGCCAGGTACCGGCCATCGGGCGACCAGGCGGGCTCTCCCGGCCGGCCCGCCCCCGGCTCGTCCAGCACCCTGGTGGCGGTGGTGTCGCGGTCCACCACCAGCAGCTGGTTGCGGTGGTTGGTGATGGCCAGGCGGCGGCCATCGGGCGAAGGGACCAGCTCCACCACCCGGCCCACCTCGGGCACCGGCAGGCGGGAAGGGACAGGCCCGTCCTCCAGGGGATGGACCTCCACCCCCTCCTCCCCGCCCTCGTCGCTCACGCTCACCAGATCCTGGTCCCCGGCGAAGCGGGCCAGGCGGTAGCGGACCCCTTGGGCACGGCCGTGCTGGCGGACGGCTCCTTCCCAGGTGCCTAGGCTGACCAGCTTCCCCCGGACGTCGAGGGCCAGGCGCTCACCCGTCCTGTCCAGCGTCCACCCTCCCAGGTTGTGGTCGGTGTCCACGAAGCGGCGCCGGCGTTGGGTCCTCGGGCTGCGCACCTCCACCCGGAGGGGACGAGGCTCCCCTGCGCCGGGGTCCATCAGCCACAGCTGGGCCGCCACCTGGTAGACGACGCGGGTGCCGTCGGTGGACGCCCAGCGGGCGTAGTGCTCGTCGTGGTCGGTGTGACGGCGGAGGTCGGTGCCATCAGGGTGGCAGGAGTAGAGGTTCCCGATGCCCTCGTGGTCGGAGAGGAACCAGATGCGCTCGCCGATCCACATCGGGCAGGCCAGGTTGCCCGGGAAGGGGTCGCTTCCCGGCTGGCCGTCGCTGCCGGCCGAGCCGAGCAGCGGCCGCCAGTCGCCGGTGCCGGCCGGGTCTACCCAGAGGGCTCCGGCCGTACCGCCCCGGTAGCGCTTCCACCGAGCGGGGTCGGCAGTGTTGCGCCCTATGACGACCCCGCCGCGGGGCCCGTAGGAGACCGCCCCCACCGGGCCGTAGGGCAGGGGCTCCGGGGCTGTGCCGGGGGCCGGGTCGGGACGGAGGGCGTAGGCCATGGTGAGGGACCCGAAGGCCTGCCCGGCGGCGCTGGCCATGACGATGCGCCCGTCGGGGGACCATCCGAGAACGGCGCCCTCGCCCAGCCAGGTGAGGCGGCGGGCCTCACCCCCGGCCGCGGGCATGACGTAGACGTCGGGCTGGCCGCCGGCCTCGCTGGTGAAGGCCACCAGCCTGCCGTCGGGAGAGAGGGCGGGGCGGCCGACCTGGAGCAGGTCGGCGGTGAGCCGGCGGGCCTCACCTCCCTCGGCGTGCACCGTCCACAGGTCGTCCTCGGTGACGAAGATCACCTGGTCGCCATGGATGGCCGGGTAGCGGAGGTAGGCGGCGGGGGCGGTCATTGCCCCGACGCTACCGGCCCGCCGCCCCGCGGGCCCGGCGGTAAGCTCCACCCGGTGAGCGCCGAGATGCGGGCGGCGGGCGGGGCCGTGTGGCGGCAGCGGGCTGACGGGACCGTGGAGGTGGTGCTCGTCCACCGGCCGGGCCATGACGACTGGTCCCTGCCCAAGGGCAAGGCCGAGCCCGGGGAGGCGGACAGGGAGGCAGCCGTGCGCGAGGTGGAGGAGGAGACGGGGGTGCGGGGCCGGTTGGGCCGGGAGCTGGCCACGGTCCGGTACCTCGACCGTGACGGCAGGCGCAAGGTCGTGCGCTACTGGGCCATGGAGCCAGAGCTCGTGGGGCGGCACGAGCCCGACCACGAGATCGACCAGGTGGACTGGCTGGCCCTCCCCGAGGCCAGGGCCCGGCTCACCTATTCCGCCGACCAGGCGGTACTGGACGCCCTGGAGAGGATGCTCGGGGAGCCTTCCCGCCAGTAGCCCGGGGGCCATGGCGGGAGGCGGCTGCCGGGGAGCCCGGAGCCGGGGGACCCAGCCTGGGCCCCGCCCCTGCATGCCAGGGGCCGGGGGCCTTCCCCGGGCGGGAGAAACCTGCACGGGAGAATTAGTCAGGTCTTCTCCTCTCGGTCGGTGCGCGTTCACTTTGCCTTTACACAGCTTCCGTACCTTGACTGGCATGCGAGCAGCAACCCACCAGCACGAGGGGAGCCGGGTCCAAGCTCACCGTCTCGCCATGGGGTCTGCCCTCGAGGAGGCAGCCCCGGCGGACGGGCGCCAACCCGGGGCCTCCAGGCACCACGTCCTGCGCATCCGTGGGCTCACGGTCGGGTTCAAGGGTGACCCGGTCCTGACCGGAGTCGACCTGGTCTTTCCCCGGGGGACCATCACCGCTCTCATCGGGCCCACCGGCTCGGGGAAGTCGACCTTCCTGCGCACCCTCAACCGCATGAACGACCGAGTCCCGGGCTATTACCGCAAAGGGGAGGTGGAGCTGGACGGGCAGAGCATCTTTGCCCCGGGGGTCCAGCTCATGGCCTTGCGCCGGCGGGTGGGCATGGTCTTCCAGCGCCCCAACCCCTTCCCCCTCTCGATCATGGAGAACGTGGTGGCGGGCGTGCGGGCCCACGGCCTGGCCGACAGGGCCGGGCGCCGGCGCATCGCCGAGGCCCGCCTGCGCGAGGTCGGGCTGTGGGGCGCCCTGGCCCACCGGCTGAACGAGTCGCCCTTCCGCCTCTCGGGCGGCCAGCAGCAGTTGCTGTGCCTGGCCCGGGCCCTGGCCATCGGCCCCGACATCCTGCTCCTGGACGAGCCCACCTCCTCGCTCGACCCGGTCACGGTGGAGGCGGTGGAGGACCTGTTGCGCCGCCTGACACCCGCCATCACGGTGATCGTCGTCACCCACAACCTGGCCCAGGCCAAGCGGATCGCCCACTTCACCGCCTTCTTCAACCAAGGCCGGCTGGTGGAGCACGGCCCCACGGCAAGGGTCTTCGGCGATCCGTCGGCCGAGGAGACCTCGCGTTACGTGACCGGCCGCATCGGCTGAACCGGTTGTGCCGCCCACCGTCTGCCCAATCAAGGAGAGATCCACGACCATGCGACTCCGCAAGCTCGCCCTGCCCTTCGCTCTCGTGAGCTCAGCCGGCCTGGCCCTCACGGCCTGCGGCGGCTCCTCGACATCAGCGTCGCCCACCACCTCGGCGTCGGCGGGCCCCACCCCGGCAAGCACGGCGGACAGCGCCTCTGGCGGGTCGGGGGCGTCCAGCGGTGGTAAGGGCCAGGTGGCCCTCACCGAGGCGGGGAGCAGCCTGCTCTACCCGCTGTTCCAGATCTGGGCGCCCGCCTACCACCGCGTCGACCCCGAGGTCACGATCGACCCGGCGGCCGGGGGATCGGGCAAGGGCATATCGGGCGCCATCGCCGGCACCTTGGACATAGGAGCTTCCGACGCCTATTTGTCCCCCGCCGACATGGCCAGCCATCCGGGGGTGGAGAACATTCCCCTTGCCATCTCGGCCCAGATGATCAACTACAACCTGCCGGGAGGCCCCCGGCACCTGAAGCTGAACGGCCAAGTGCTCCAGGGGATCTACGAGGGCAAGATCACCCGCTGGGACGACAAGGCCATAGCGGCCCTGAACCCCGGCGCCCACCTGCCTGCCACCAAGATCGTCCCGTTGCACCGCTCGGACGCCAGCGGTGACACCTTCCTCTTCACCCAGTACCTGTCCAAGTCCAACCCGAGAGGGTGGGGGGCCACCTATCACTACAACACCTCCTATCCCGGCCCCGCCCTGGCCGGTGCCCTGGCCGAGAACGGGAACGGCGGGATGGTCACCGGCTGCTCGCACACCCCGGGCTGCATCGCCTACATCGGGATCTCGTACAAGGCCCAGACCGACGCGGCGGGCCTCGGCGAGGCGCTCCTCCAGAACAGGTCGGGGCGCTACCTCTTGCCCGGCCCCACCACGATCGTGGCCGAGGCCAGAGGCTTCGCCTCGAAGACGCCTTCCAACGAGGCCATCTCGCTGATATACGGCCCGGCCCCCGACGGCTATCCCATCATCAACTACGAGTACGCTGTCGTGAGGACCAGCCAGTCAGGTGCTGCCGTGGCTTCCGCCATCCGCTCCTTCCTCACCTGGGCCAGCAACCCGGCCGAGGGCAGCTCCCCCCGCTTCCTCGACAAGGTGGGGTTCCAGCCCCTGCCGTCCTCGGTGGTGAGGCTGTCGCGGGCCCAGATCGCCAAGATCAAGTAGGGGGTAGCGGTGGCGAGCAACAGGCCCGAGCCGGCGGCCGGCCCCGAGGGGCTGCCGGCGCCGGGGGGGAACGGCTCAGCGCCGGGCCCTGGGCCCGAGGGGGGCACCCGGGTGGCCCTGCAACCGGCCTGGGCCAACGGCCCCTCGAGGGGCTCGAGGCTCCCTGGAGCGGGGACGACCCTGATGGAGCGGGCCCGCCTCCTGCCCCGGAGGGGCCGGCGAGGGAGCGGTGCGGGGCTGAAGGGGCTGGGGGCGTCGGCAGCCACTGTCCCTTTGCTGGCCCTGGTGTTCATCCTGGCCACCCTCGTCTACGAGGCCGTCCCGGCCATCAGGCTGAATGGGCCCGGTTTCCTCACCCGGCTGGCCTGGGACCCCGGCAACTTCTACGGCGGGGTGTCCCACGCCGGCGGGGTGCTGCATCCCGAAGGAGCGAGTTACGGGGCCCTCTCACTCATCGTGGGCACGCTCCTCTCCTCGGCCATAGCACTGGTGCTGGCCGTCCCCCTGTCGGTCGGAGCGGCCCTCACCATCGTCGAGAGGCTGCCCCAGCGCCTTTCCGGCGGGGTGGGCTTCTTCCTCGAGGTGCTGGCCGGCATCCCCTCGGTGGTCTACGGCCTGTGGGGAGTGGTCACGCTCGGCCCTCTGCTCGCCAACCACGTCTCGCCCTTCATCGCCGGGCATCTCCCCGATGTGCCGGTGCTGTCGTGGTTCAAGGGCAACGTGGGGCACGGCGAGGGGCTGCTCACCTCGGGCATCGTCCTCGCCATCATGGTCGTTCCCATCGTGGCCGCCACCACGAGGGACCTGTTGCGCCAGGTTCCCGCCCTCCCCAAGGAGGGCGCCACGGCGCTCGGCATGTCGGACTGGGAGGTCAGCCGGAGGGTGACCCTGCCGTGGGTCGCCTCGGGGATCGTGGGGGCGTCGGTGCTCGGGCTGGCCCGGGCCCTCGGCGAGACGATGGCTGTGGCCATGGTCTCGGGGGCGGTGGTGGGGACGCTTCCCTCCAGCATCTATGCCACCTTCACGACAATCGCCGCCACCATCGTCTCCCAGCTGGACTCCGCCTTGACGGATGCCACCGGCTTCGCCGTGAGCTCGCTGGCGGAGGCCGCTCTGGTGCTGATGGTGATCACGTTGCTGGCCAACGTGGGCGCCCGCATCCTCGTCCGCCGGGTGGCGACGAGCGGGCTCCCCGTGGGCCGAGGTGTCTGATGGCGAGGATGGTGGGCGCGCCGGCCGGCGAAGGGACCCCGCTCCCGGCTCTGCCGCCCCTCCAGGGGAGCCCCGGTTGGCGGCGAAGGGTGGCTAACAGGCTGGCCTGGGCCCTGGCCGGGCTGGCCCTGGTCGTCATCCTGGCCCCAGCGGTGTGGATCGTCGCCGGCGTGGTGTACCGGGCCGCCCCCCACTGGCACTGGTCGGTGCTCACCACCCCGGGGGACCGGCCCACGCTGGCCCTGCCCTCGGGAGGCCTCGAGAACGCCGTCCTCGGGACCCTCCTCATCATGGCCGGGGTCACACTGGTGGCCGGCTCCATCGGGGTTCTGTCGGGGATCCACCTGGCCGAGCAGGCCCGGGGCCGCGTCGGGGACCTGTTGCGGGGGGCTTCCGAGGTGCTGGCGGGCATCCCCTCCATCGTGCTCGGCTACGTGGGCTACATCGCCCTCGTGGTCGGCTTCCACTGGGGCTACTCGCTGCTCGCCGGCGTCCTCGTGCTGGCGGTCTTCGTGGTCCCCTACGTGGCCAAGTCCACCGAGGTCGCCCTGCGCCAGGTCCCTACCTCCTACCGGGAGGGGGCTGAGGCCCTGGGCATGCCGCCCGGCTATGCGCTGCGCCGGGTAGTACTGCGCACCGCCCTGCCGGGCATCACCACCGGGCTCATCGTGGCGCTGGCGGTCGCAGCCGGGGAGACCGCCCCTCTCCTCTACACCGCCAACTACTCCGACGCCCTGCCCACCCTCCACCTCACGCACCATTCCGTCGGTTACCTGACCGACGTGGTCTGGACCTTCTTCAACCTTCCGTCCCGGGCCGAGGTCCAGCTCTCCTACGACGCGGCCCTGCTCCTCATCGTCTTGGTGATGTTGCTGATCGCCGTCTCCCGGTTGGTGATCGGCCTCACCCAGCGCCATGCCGAGCCGGCGCGAGGCTGAGCCCTGGCTCCGGGCGCCGGGCCGCCACCACAGGCCCTGGACCACGCCATGAGGGCGGCCCCTGCTCCGGGTCCCCTGTCCCCCCGGGTGCTGGTGGTGACGGGCAGAGAGGCCCTGGGCGCCGAGCTGGGGGCAGCCCTGGCCGCCGAGGGCTACGGGGTGGACGGCCCCTGGGCGTCACCCGACGCTCTGGCCAGGCTCCGGGCCGGAGGGCCGGACCTGGTGGTGGTGGACGTGGGGCCGGTGGACCGAGTGGCGCTGGACACGTGCCGGGAGGTACGCAGGCGGGCGGATGTGCCCATCCTGGCCGTGTCGTCCTGCTCGTCGGAGGGGGAGGTGGTGGCCTGCCTGGAGGCCGGGGCCGACGACCACCTGGCCCACCCCGAGCGCCGCCACGAGCTCGTGGCGAGGGTCCGGGCGCTGCTGCGCCGGCGCCCGGCTCCCGATCCGGGGGCAGGGGGGGGCGTGCTGGTGGCGGGGGACCTGGTTCTCGACCCCGAGGGGCACCGGGTCCGGATCGGGGAGCGCCAGGTCAGCCTCTCGCTAAAGGAGTTCGGCGTCCTCGAGTACCTCCTGGTCAACCGGGGGCGGGTGCTCAGCGCGGGCCAGCTCCTGAGCCACGTCTGGGGGCCCCGGCGGGGCACCGACGAGAGGACGGTACGGGTGCACATAGGCCGCCTCCGGGCCAAGATCGAGGACGACCCCGCCCGGCCCTCCCGGGTGCTCACCGTGCGGGGCGTCGGCTACCGCTACCAGGCTTAGGCTCGGGCCCTCACCCGGGCGCGGTCCCCATGGGCAGCGAGGCCGGGGATGAAGGGCGGGCCCTAACCGGATCGCCCCTCCTCAGGCGGCCTCCGGTGAGCACGTCGCAGCGGAGGCCCCCCCGCTCTCCGGCCAGCAGTCCCCTTAGGCCGGGACGGGTCCGGGCCTCCAGGTAGCGGCAGGGCAGGCAGGGCCGGACGCCGCGGCACACGACGGGGCCGAGGAGGAAGGTCTTGCCCACCAGGGAGGCCAGGTCCACGCCGGAGGTGACGACGTTGCGGCGGGCCTCCCGGGGGCTGAGCCCCGTCTCCTCCAGGACCTCGGCGGCGACGAGGGTCAGGGCCTTGCCGGTGGGGTCGGGCCAGGAGGACCAGTGCCCGGACCCCAGGGCGTAGCGGTCGCCGGCGATGCCCTGGCCGGCGACGAGCCAGGCCTCCTCCAGCTCCTCCAGGGGCTGGCCGGCGGCCGGGGCGCGGTAGAGACCTGCTACGCGGCCGGGCCCCGGGCTCGGCTCGGGGCTGGCAGGAGCTGATGACCCTGACCGGGGGGGTGGCACGGGGAATTTCTAGCCGCCCAGTCCGGGGAAGAGTGTCCGGTGGGCCTTGTCACGCCCAGCTGCGAGCTTCGGGGGCGGACAGGGAGGAGGCCAGCCGCAGAGGGCGGAGGCGGCGGGCCCTCAGCTGGGCCACCTCGCCGGCATGGCCCTCCACCACCCCTTCCACGAGGAGGAACGGGCTGGTGCGCACCACCGTGCGGCAGGCCTCGTACAGGCTGGCGGAGACCATGACGCTCACCATCCCGTGCTCGTCCTCGAGGAGCAGGAAGACCACGCCCTTGGCGGTCCCTGGCCGCTGACGGCACACGACCAGGCCGGCGGTCTCAACGGCCGAGCCCTGCCGGTGGGCCCTCAGCTGGGCCGAGGAACTGACCTGGGGAGGCAGATCGGGGCGCAGGAGGCCGAGGGGGTGGTCCGAGGGGGACAGGCCGAGCACCTCGTAGTCGGTAGCCAGGCGCTGCCACCGGGTGAGGTCGGGCAGGGCCACCTCGTCCTGGAGAGTAGGCAGGGGGAGGGTGAGCTGGCGGGCACGGCCGGTACGAGGACGGCCCGATCGAGCACCCGATGCCATCTCGACGAGCCCCAGCTGCCACAGCAGCTCCCTGCGGTTGCCGCCGAAGCCGTCCAGCGCCCCCACCCCGGCGGCGCTCTCCAGGGCCTCGCGGGACAGGCTCGTCCGCTGGAGGAGGTCGTGGGGGGATCGGAACGGGCCACCTTGGTTCCGCTCGGCCACTACCTCCTCGGCACCGGCCAACGACAGCCCCTTGATCCAGGAGAGGCCCAGACGCACGGCCCCGCCCTCCAGCGTGCAGGCCGCTCCGCTGGCATTGATGTGGGGCCGGCGCAGGGGCACGCCGTGGCGGCGGGCATCGCCGGCCAGCACGTGGGGAGGGTAGAAGCCCATGGGCCAGTTGTTGAGCAGAGCGCAGTAGAAGGCGGCCGGGTGGTGCTCCTTCAGCCAGGCCGACTGGTAGGCGAGGAGGGCGAAGGCCGTGGCATGGCTCTTCGGGAAGCCGAACTCGGCGAAACCGCACAGGGTGGCAAAGACCTCTTCGCCCACCCGGGCGGGGACGCCCCTTTGACCGGCGCCTTCCAGGAAGCGCCGGCGATGGGCGTCCATGGCCTCCTTGGCGTCGCGCCTGCCCATGGCCCTCCGGAAGGCTTCTGCCTCCCCGGAGGTGAAGCCGCCCATGGCCATGGCGACCTGGAGGACCTGCTCCTGGTAGAGGACCACCCCCAGGGTCTCGGAGAGGGCCTCGGCCAGGCAGGGATGGGGCAGCTCGACCGGAGGAGGGGGCTGGCCTGCCTCCAGGGCTGACCGCAGGGCCTGCCGGCGGGACACGTAGGGATGGACGGCACCACCCACGATGGGGCCGGGACGGATGATGGCCACCTGGGCGGCCAGGTCGTCCAAGTTGGCCGGGCGGGTCTTGGTCAAGATGGCGGCCTGGGCCCGGGACTCGATCTGGAAGACCCCGACAGTGTCCGCCCTGTGGATGCGGTCGTAGACGGCGCGGTCCGAGTAGTCGATGCGGGACAGGTCGACCAGGGTTTGCTCGTGGATGGCCACCAGGTCCAGGCACTCCTCGACCAGGGACAGCATGCCGAGGGCCAGCACGTCGATCTTCACCATGCCGGCGTCGTCTACCGAGTCCTTGTCCCACTGGCAGACATAGCGCCCGGGCCAGGCCGCCGGCTGGAGGGGGACACAGTCCACCAGGGGGTCAGAGGCGATGACCACTCCCCCTACGTGCTGGGAGACGTGGCGGGGGAAGTCGGCCAGCTCGTAGCTGAGGTCGATCAGGTGGCGCCAGCCCGGCGCCCCCACCAGGGGGGCGAACTGGGGAGAGCCCAGCATCTCCTGCCTCACGGTGCGGGCCGACCCCCACCCCTCGGCCTGCTTGGCCAGGCGGTCCAGCTCGGCCCCGGGCAGGCCCAGGGCCTTGCCCACGTCCCGTATGGCGGAGCGGACCCGGTAGCGGGGGAAGGTGGCGACCAGGGCGGCGTGGTCGGTGCCCCAGCGGTCGTACACGGCCCGGAACAGCCGGTCGCGGATGTCGCGCGGGAAGTCGAGGTCTATGTCCGGCAGGCTCACCAGGTCCTCATTGAGGAAGCGGCCGAGGAAGAGGTTGTTGCGTACCGGGTCGATGTGGGAGAGGCCGATCAGGTAGCAGACCACGCTGCCCACGCTGGAGCCCCGCCCCCGCCCCGGGGGGAGGTTGGCCCCGGCCCGGGGCGCCCCCCGGCGGGTCTCGGCTGCCACCTGGGTCGCCAGCTGGAGGACCTCGTGGTAGACGAGGAAGAAGCCGGCCAGGCCGTGTCGGGAGATGAGGGCCAGCTCCTGGTCGAGGCGGGCGGCGGCGGCGGGTTGCTCGGCGGGCTCGTAGCGGGCCCGGAGGGCCTGGTGGCAGAGGTGGGCCAGCCAGGTGTCGGGGGTGTGGCCGGCGGGCACGGGTGGAGAGGGGAGCCGGTAGCCGAGGTCCTCGTTCAGGTCGAAGGAGGCGCAGCGCCTGGCGATGTCGGCGGTGGCCCCGATGGCCTCGGGCCAGGCCGCGAAGCGGGCGGCCTGCTCGGCGGGGGAGCGGAGGTAGAGCTGGCCGTTGGGCCGGCGCAACTGGTGGCTTTGGTCCAAGGTGGTGCGGTGGCGGATGGCGCAGAGCACGTCGTGGAGGCGGTGGCGCGAGGGATCGTGGTAGTGGACGTCGCCGGTGGCGACCGGGGTGACCTGGAGGGAGCGGGCCAGATCGACCAGCGCCCGGCAGCGTGGGAGGTCGCCGTGTACCAGGTTGTGGTGTAGCTCAACGAAGACGTTGCCGGCGCCGAACTCCTGTATCAGGCGCCCCAGGGCGGAGGTCGCTGCGCTTCGCTTGGTGCTGGAACCGGCGGCGTGCTGATCCGGGCCGGGGGCGTGCTGATCTGGGCCGGGGGGGCCGGCGGGTCCTGTCGCCCGGCGGGCCCCTCCCGCCTCCTCCGTTTCGCTCCGTCGGCGGGCCCCTCCCCGGGCGCCACCCGCCGGCTCCTCACCACCCTCCGGTCCCGCTCCACCCGCCGGCTCCTCGCCACCCGCCGGCCCCGCTCCACCCGCCGGCGCCGCGCCGACCGGGTGGGCCTCTCCGGCCGGTTGTCCCTCGCCGGCGGGCGTCCTCCTGGCGCCGCTCCGGGCGGGGGGGGTCGTCCGGGCCTCCTTCCGTTCCTGGTCCGGTCCCACCCGTCCCCTCCAGAGACCGGCGTCGACCGCCATGGCCACCTCGCTGCGCCGGCCTCCGGTCAGGCAGATGAGCCCGGCCGAGTGGCTGGCGAGGTATCGGCGGGCCAGGCAGGGGTCCCGCCGGCGCCGCTCCCGGCCGGCCTGGGTGGTCTCGGCATGCCCGTGGGCCAGGCTGACCAGCCGGCACAGGTTGGCCCAGCCCCGGCGGGTCTCGGCCAGCAGCACCAGTGAATGGCGGCTCCCCTGGCCGGGCTCCTGGCCCGGGTCGGCGTCGGGGTCCTCAGCCACCGTCAGCTCCACGCCGGCAATGGGCTGGATGCCGCGCTCCCGGCACAGGCGGGCGAACTCGAGCGCCCCATGGAGATTGTCCCGGTCGGTGATGGCGAGAGCCCGGTACCCGTAGTCGGCGGCTTGCTCGACCAGCTCCCGGGGATGGGAGGCTCCTTCCAAGAGCGAGTAGTTGGTGTGGACGTGCAGCTCCACATAGTCCGGGGCGGGCTGGCCCGGGCCGCTGGTCTCATGGCTGGATGGACCGGAGCTCCTTGGGCAGGAACCGGTCTCAACCGGCATCGAAAGGGACGGTCTCGGTGACGGGGCGGCTGAGGCCGGCCGGCTCCTGGCCTCGAACATGTGTTCTACAATAGCCGTGATACCTGAGTCGGGCTGTCAGGCCAAGGCCGAGGAGCGCAACTGCATCCCGATACGCATGACCCGCTCGATGAGCTCCGGATCGCCGAGCTGATCGGGGAGCCGCTTGGGCTTCTTGCCGTCGAAGTAGCGCCCCGAGACGGCCTGAAGGGTAGCCAGGGCGAGCCGCTCGCAGTTCCCGGCGGCACGAGCCGGATGGGCCCGGCGCTGGAAGGCCCGCACGACGGGGAAGAAGTACCTCCATGCCGGGACCACCTCAGGGGTCATGGACTGGGTCATCGGCGTCCAGGTCATCCCCGGGTTCACGGCCACCACCACGAGCTCTCTGGGCGGGGTGTGGCGGCTCAAGCCGAGTGACCACAGCAGGGTGAAGAGCTTGGCTCGTCCGTGGACCTCGATACCCACGTAGGACCGGGCGGCCTGCAGGTCCTCGAAGGGGTCCCCCCTGGCCATCTTGTAGGCGCTGGAGACGACGTTCGGGCACCGGCTGACGCCGGGGCTCTCCCTGAGCTTGGGGAGGAGGGCCCCGGTGAGGGTGAAGGGGGCGAGGAAGTTGACGGCCAGGGACCACTCGATGCCCTCTTCGGTGACCCGCCGCTTGGCCGAGATGCCCCCTACGTTGTTCACCAGCAGGTCGAGGCGGTCGAGGGAGCTCGTCAGGCGGGCGGCCAGGTCCTGGTTGGCCGCGGCCAGCGAGTGGTCACAAGCCATGAACCGCACCGCCCCGTGCCCGGCCGCGGCCCGGATGGCCGCCACGGCTCCGGCGCCCCGCTTCGGGTCACGCCCGGTGATGGTGACGGATGCCCCTCGCCTGGCGAAGAGCAGGGCTGTGTGGAAGCCGATGCCACTGCTGGCGCCGGTCACGACGGCAGACTGGCCGGCGAGGGGGGAGCCGGTCCCTGGGGTCATGACAGAGACCCGGCAGCGGGAGCGGCCGGGGCGGGCCTGGGTACCGGGGGGATGCCTCTGCCCGGTGCCGGGCCGAGCGAAGGGGAGGGACGAGGGCCAGCCAGCTCAGCCATGGCGGCCGGCCGGCGTGGCTTCACCCGTCCCGGACAGGGCCGCCCCCGCAGCCGTGGCCTCCGCCCGGTGGTCCTCCCTGTCGGCCGGTCTCATGGGGGAGGGCGAGACGAAGAGGATGGCGGCGTAGGACACGATGGCAAGGCCAGCGGCCAGCGCCATCACCAGGGAGGCGTTGGTGCTCCCCTGGCCCACGAAACGGGCCCCGCTCCCGCCGGCGACCAGTATGGCCGCCAACCCGGCAGCGGCCAGGGAGATCGGAAGGGTCCGGCGTAGGAGGGCGGCTCGCACCACCACGGTGATCCCGCTCACGAAGAGGAGGATCCCCAGCACCACGTGGATGGACAGCCCAACCGGGCCATTGGCCACCACCTCGGCCAGGCAGCGATCACGGCGCCGACATCGGGGTCCAGGGCCGCGGGGGCTGGTGATGCTCCTGGGACGCCTCGGTCCGCGCCCGCCGCGAGGGGCCCGCATCGACGAGCTGGCCAGGACGCTGCATGTGCTGATGGGCTTCGAGACCTTCGACGGCCTGGCCGGGGAGGACCGCAGCGCCGCTGAGGTCGTGCCGATCGTGGCTGACCTCTTTCACCATGTCCTCGCCCGCGCCGGTTTACGCCGGCCGTCGGGGCGATAGCCCGGCCCCGCCCGTGGTCAATACCGCTGGGCCCACCAACCCCCCCCGACCAGGTCCCGGTAGACGGTGAGGTGCTGGCCGTCGGCCAGGACCAGACGGTAGTAGAGCCGGGAGATGGGCTTGGGCCGCCACCAGCCCTCGTCCACCCGCCAGGTCTCCTGTACCTCCACCACCTCCTGGCACGACCGGCCCCGGGCGCCGGCGCGGGCCGGCTGGCCTCCGGCGCCGGTGGTGACCTGGGCGGGGACCGGCTGGCCTAGAGGTCGAAGTCGATGAGGGCCAGCCGCCGCTCGGGGATCCTGCTCCATGGCTCCACCGCCACCACCCGCCCGACGGGGCAGTAGCCGTAACGGGCCTTGAGCTGGCGCAGGCACTCCTCCAGGCGCTCCCGCTGGGGGGCCATCCGGGGGGGGAGCAGCTCGCCTTGCTGTCCCCGCTGGGGGCAGAGCCCGTCCAGCTCGATGGAGATCTCGCTCACCGGGGCAGGCAGGCGGGCCTCGGCCAGGTAGGGGCGCAGCACGGTCCACAATGCCCTCCTGCCAGCCAGAGCGGACTTGAAGGTGACCGTCCGGTCGTAGGCCCCGCCCCGCTCGTCCACGGCGAGCAGGCGAGCCCGGCGGGCCGCCCTTCCCCGGAAGCGGGGCTGGCGCACGGCCCGGGACAAGGTCTGCTCCGCCGCTGCCAGCAGGGCCTCCCGACTGGACAGGGGCTCGGAGAGGAGGAGCCGGCCCACCACCTTCACGGGGTGGGCCCGGGGGCGCACCGGCTCGGCCTGGCCCCGGGCCAGGTCCCAGGCCCGGCCCCCGACCGGGCCGAACTGGGCCACCACGGCCGAGCGGGGCAGGCCGGAGAGCCGCCCCAGCGTGGTGATGCCCATGAGGACCAGCCGCCGGCGGACCTCGGCCGGGACGGGCAGCACGGCGACGGGCTGGCGCTCCAGGTAGGCGGCCATGGACTCCGCCTCGAGGGCCAGGATGCCCCCACCCGGGGCCCCGTGGGCGGCGACCAGGGCGGCGAACTTGGCGGGGGCCACACCCAGGCGGGGCTGGAGGCGGGGTGGGACCCGGCCGAGGTGGGGAGGAAGGCAGGCCAGCAACCCGGCCCACCAGCCTTGTGAGGAAGAACCCAGGCGGTCCACCCGCTCCACCCAGGCCACACCGGGGGGGCCTTCTTCCACCCCCGGGGCTGCCCCTTCCAGGCAGGCCATGACCTCCTCGGCCACACTGGCATAGCGGGCCGGCCGTCCCTCGAGCACGGCCAGGGAAGGGCACCGCCCCAGGGCCTCGGACAGAGGTTGACCGGGCGCCACTCCCTCTGCCTCCGCCTCGGGAGAGGCTGTCCACACCACCGGGGAAGAGGGGTCGGCCACCGCCACCGGCAGGCCGGCCAACCAGGGGCGCTCGGCCACTTCGCAGGCCAGCGGGAAGCGCGGCACCAGCAGGCAGCCGACCTCGCTCCTGCGCTCGAGGAGGGTAGGGCCCTCCGGGGACACGACGACCTGGCTCAAGGCCACCACCTCTCCTGCTCGCTCCAGCTTTGCTCCGCCCGGTGGCCCGGGTCTCCCATCCTACGAACACCAGTTCGATACCGCAAGAGCCGTAAGGTTCGGTCCCGTGGAGCCGGTCCCCATCACCTTGGCCCGTTCGGTGACGAAGGTGAGGGCCGGCCCTGAACGAACCGACCTCGACCTGGAGATGGTCACCGGCCTACGCCTGAGCTCCTCGCTCGGGGTCCTCACCGGGGAGGATCCCGCCACCCAGGGGATCGTCGTCGACCTGCCCAACCTCCCCCCCCTGCCCGCCCTGCCTGTCGGACGCTCCCCCGCCTCCCTCGTGGTCCGCTCCCCGGCGCCCGCTGTCCTCCGGCTCACCCTGGTGCCGGGCCGGCCCTGGCGCCCCCTCGACGACGGTCTCTCCGCCGGCATCCTGGCCGGCGACCCGGGGACGGGTCCGCTGGAGGTGGCCGAGCAGGAGAGGGCGGTGGTCCTCGGCACCGAGGCGCTGCAGTGCCGGATCGGCCGCCGCCCCTTCGGCTTGACCCTGATGGACCCCACCGGACGCACGCTGGTGACCACGGCCGGCGAGCGCCGGCAGGTGGCCGGCCTGCCCCTCGCCCCGGCGGTGACCCTCCACCCCGGCGGCAAGCTGTCGGTAGCCCTCGAGATCCAGCCCGGCGAGGCCATCACGGGACTGGGCGAGCATTTCGGGCCCCTGGTGCGCAATGGCCAGCGGCTCGAGCTGGTCGTAGCCGATGCCCTGGGCACGGGCACGGGGCGGGCCTACAAGGCAGCCCCGGTGCTCCACAGCAGCGCCGGCTACAGCGCCTTCGTCCACTCCCCGGGGCCGGTGGTGGCCGACGTGGGCGCCACCTGGCCGGCGGTGCTGGCCCTCGAGGTGGAGGGGGAGGTGATGGACCTCTTCCTCATCGTGGGACCCGACCCGAGGGAGCGTCTCAGCCTCTACACGGAGCTGACCGGGCGCCCGCCGATGCCCCCCCGCTGGGCCCTCGGGGTGTGGATGTCGCGCTGCCGCTACCGGGACCGGGCCCAGGTGGAAGAGGTGGTGTCCGGCCTGCGCCGGCACCGCCTCCCCTGCGACGTGGTCCACCTGGACCCGAGCTGGCTGGTGAGGGACCGGCTGTGCTGCGACTTCGAGTGGAGCGAGGAGCGCTTCGGCCGTCCCGAGGACCTGGTCGGCGACCTGGCTCGTGAGGGGCTGCGCCTGTCACTGTGGGAGTGCCCCTACCTGGACCCGGCCTCCCCCGCCTACGGTGAGGCTGCTGCCAAGGGGTTCCTGGTCGAGAAGGCAGGGGGGCAACCGGCGGCGGTCTCGACCTTCACGGCCGATGGTCGTCCCCGGGCCATGGTGGACATGAGCAACCCCGAGGCCCGCAGGTGGTGGCAGGAGCGCCACCGGCCCCTGCTCGGGGCGGGGGTGGCCGCCTTCACGACCGACTTCGGCGAGGGTCTGCCCGACGACGCCGTGATGTCGGACGGCAGCCCCGGCCGGTCGTGGTGCAACATCTACCCCCTCTGGTACAACCGCACGGTCGCCGAGGTGGCGCCCTTCGTCCTGGGCCGCAGCGGGTGGGCCGGCTCGCAGCGCTACCCGGGGCAGTGGGGCGGTGATGCCGAGTGCAGCGTGGCCGGCATGGCCGCCAGCCTGCGGGGTGGCCTGGGATGGGCGGTGTCGGCACCGGGCCTGTGGGCCCACGACATCGGCGGGTTCTCGGGCCATGGCCTCACGCCGGGGCTCTTCGTCCGCTGGGCCCAGTGGGGGTGCCTCTCCCCCCTGGCCCGCTTCCACGGGATCGGGCCCCGCGAGCCCTGGGCCTTCGGCGACCGGGCCCTCGGGATAGTCCGGGCGTTCATGGAGCTGCGCTACCGCCTCCTGCCCTACCTCCTGCACGTGGCGGGCGAGGCGGCCCGCCACGGGTGGCCCCTGATGAGGCCGGTGGCCCTGGAGTACCCCGGGGACAGGGCGGCCTGGGCTGTCGAGCACCAGTACCTGCTGGGCTCGGACCTCCTGGTGGTGCCGGTCCTCGACGACGGGCCGGGCCCCGTCGGTGTGGCCTGCTACCTGCCTCCCGGGGAATGGGTGGACTGGTGGTCGGGGCAAGCCCGCACCGGCCCCGCCTGGGTGGAGGTGGAGGCCCCCCTGGAGCGGCTGCCGCTGTTCGCCCGGGGAGGGTCCGTGGTGCCCATGGGGCCGCCCATGCAGTGCACGGACCAGGTGGCCCCCGGGGAGCCCTGGACCCTGCACGTGTTCCCCGGGCCCGGCCGTCCCGGTGAGATCCTCGACGGCCCCCACGTCTGGCGTCCCCGCCCCGTGCTGGACGCCACCGGGGCGGTGGTGGCGGTGGACATGGCCGGAGGGCGAGCCCGGCAGGCCGTCGTCCACCTGCCCGGCGGCCTGGTCGAGGTCCCGGTGAGAGGCTGATCGCGGCTAGGCGAGCCGGGCGGCGAGCTCCTCGAGGGAACGGACGTGGGCATGGTCGCCGGCCCCGCACAGCCGGTAGGGGTCGAGGTGTACGGGCCGGACACCCGCCGCCCGGGCCCCCTGCACGTCGAAGTGCACCGAGTCCCCCACGTGGATGGAGCGCTCGGGCTCCACCCCCAGGGCCTCCAGGGCGATCCCGAAGATGGCGGGGTCGGGCTTCTCCACCCCCACCAGGTGGGAGTCCACCACCACCGCCACCCGGGCGCAGGCCCCGCCGTCCACGGAACAGATCCGGTGCTCGGCCAGCTGTTGCTCCACCGTGCCCGTGGCATTGGACACCACCGCCAGGGCCAGGCCCGCAGCACCCAGGCGTTGCAGGGCCTGGGCCGCGCCCGGTGCCGCCACCCAGGGCTCCGTCACGTAGACATGCGGTATAAGGCCTACCACCTCGTCCAGGGCTTCCTCGGGGACACCGACCGCGCCGGCCACGGCGCCGTCCACCGCCCGCCAGTCCGGGAGGTCCAGCCGGTCCAGCGCCCGAACGCCGGCGTAATGGGCCCGGCGGCAGGTCTCGTCGTCCGGTACGACCCCGAAGGGGGCCAGCGCCCGGCGGAGCGCCAGCGGATCGGGCAGGAGCAGGACACCGCCGGCGTCGAGCAGGACGGCGTCTATGTCCGAGCCGTTGAGGTCGCCCACCCTCTGGCAAGCTAGTTGGTAACGTGTCGCCACGGGGGAGGTGCGCCCATGGACCGCCGGGGCTTTTATGAGCCGTCCAGGTGCGAACACGGCATGGGGGTGGCCGACAGCGAGCGGCCAGGTCCCCCTGCGCCCCCTCCGGATCTGCTTGGCCCCTGGGGGGCCCATTGGTTCGCTACCGTGAGCACGGCCCCCAGCACTCACAAGGACAGTCGGTGAACACGACCTTCTACAAGGACATAAACCATTTTGCCCGGACCACCCCGGTGATCCACGGCTTCATGTCGGCCTGGGCCCTGCTCGGGGGGGTGGCCTTCCTGGCCCTCGTCCTGCTCCTGGCCTGGTGGCGGGCGCGCTCGGACGGGGACCCCCGCGAGGCGGTGGCGGCCGTGCTGTGGGCGGCGGCGGGCACCGTGTGCGCCGTCGCCATAGCCCAGCCCATCAACCACCTGGTGGCCGAGATACGGCCCTACTACACCCTCCACGGGATGGAGGTGCTGGTCCCGAGGGCCCATGACTTCTCGTTCCCCAGTGACCACGCCACCACCGCCGGGGCCGTGATGACCGGCCTGTGGCTGACCGGCCGGGACCGCTGGCTGGCCCTGGTGGCTACCGTCGCCGGGCTGTTCCTGGCCTTCGCCCGCATCTACGTGGGGGCCCACTACCCGGGTGACGTGGTGGGCGGCCTGGCCCTCGGGGCCTTGGTCATCCTCCTGATCCGCCCCATCGGCATGTTCCTCCTGCGCTGGGTGACCGAGATCGTGGACCGCACCCCCCTGCGTCCTCTGGTGGAGGCGGGCTCCTGGCGGGGGCTGGGCGTTGGAACCTCGCGCTGAGCCAGGGCCTCATGGACTTGCCCGTCATGCCCCCGGTGGCCCCCATGCTGGCCAAGCTGGCCCGGGAGCTGCCGGCGGCAGGGGGGGTGGCCTACGAGCCCAAGTGGGACGGGTTCCGCTCCGTCGTCTTCCGGGACGGGGACGAGGTTGTCCTGGGGAGCCGGAACGAGAGGCCCCTCACCCGTTACTTCCCGGAGCTGGTGGCGCCCCTGCTCGCCTCGCTGCCCGCTCGGTGCGTGGTGGACGGGGAGATCGTCATCGCCGGCCCCCGGGGGCTGGACTTCGACGCCCTTCTCCAGCGCATCCACCCGGCCGCCTCCCGGGTGAGGATGCTGGCCGAGGCCACGCCGGCCTCCTTCGTGGCCTTCGACATCCTGGCCCTGGGCGGCCGGGACCTGCGCCCGGCGCCCTTCGAGGAGCGGAGGGCCGCCCTGGGGGAGGCGCTGGCCCGGGCCCGGCCCCCGGTCCATCTCACCCAGCAGACGAGGGACCGGGAGGTGGCGGGGGACTGGTTCCGGCGCTTCGAGGGGGCCGGGCTGGACGGGGTGGTCGTGAAGGCCCTGGACCAGCCCTACCAGGAGGGCCGGCGGGCCATGGTGAAGGTCAAGCACGAGCGGACCGCCGACTGCGTCGTGGCCGGGTTCCGCTGGCACAAGTCCGGGCCGGTGGTGGGGTCGCTGCTGCTCGGCCTCTATGACGACGGGGGCGTGCTGCATCACGTGGGGGTGACCGCCTCCTTCACCGACCGCCGCCGCAAGGAGCTGGTGGGGGAGCTGGAGCCCTACCGGGTGCCCGACCTGGCCGGTCACCCGTGGGCGGGGTGGGCCGGTGAGGATGCACAGCCCGCAGCCGGTGAAGGGGCGGGGCCCCCGGCCGGGGCCGGCCGGCGCCCCGGTGCCACCAGCCGCTGGAACGCCGGCCGGGACCTCTCGTGGGAGCCCCTGCGGCCCGAGCTGGTGTGCGAGGTGGCCTACGACCACCTGCAGGGGGACCGCTTCCGCCATGCCACCACCTTCCGCCGCTGGCGGCCGGACCGCCCGGCGGAGAGCTGCCGTTACGACCAGCTGGAAACGGCCGTGCCGGAGGAGCTGGCCGCCGTCTTCGGCTCCTGAGGGCCCCGGCCTGGCGCCGGCGCCGTCCAGGCCGTTCGAGCCTGTGGGGATCTGAGCGCCCGGGGCCTCGTCAGGGCCTGTCCGTACCCTCAGGCCGGGTCGGGCGCCGGCATCCCTCCTCCTCCGGTTCCCGCCACCGACGGGTCCGGGAGCACCACCACCGCCACCGTGGCGGGGCAGTTGGCGAGCACGTGCTCCACGGTGTGCCCCAGGAAGGGCCGGCCATCGATCAGACGGACGGTCGTGCCCAGGACGACCAGGTCGGCCTCGGACTCCTCGGCGGCCAGGACGATCTCCGGCCCTGCGGCCATGCCCACCCGCACGTTCGTCTGGACGTTCTCGGCGCCGTGCTCGTGGGCCAGGGCCTCTGCCTCCTTGAGCACCCCGTGGGCGGCATCGGTCCCTGACCGGCCACCACCCGCCCCCGGGGGGCCCACCCCGGTCCGGGCGGCCCCGGCCGGGAGGGGCTCGCCGGGGCCCGGCGAGGGGGCACCGGCACCGGGTCCCCCCGCCAGGGCCGGCGCCGACCGCACCACCACCCCGGCTGCCGCTGCCGGTGGGCGGGTCACCACGTGCATGACCAGGAGGGCGGTGCCGAGGTGGCTGCTCAGAGTGGCGGCGACCTCCTGGGCGGCCCGGGACGGTGCCGTCCCCACCACGGGAACCAGGGCCCGGGCGAAGGCCGGGGGTAGCGAGCGGTCCATGCCGTGGGCCCGGCGCACCACGAGCAGGGGGATGGGGCTGCGGGCCAGGAGGTCGTCCACCACGGGAGACAGGAGGTGGCCGGCCACCGGCTCCTCGGCGGCCCCCACCCCGATCACGCCGTAGCCCAGCCGGGCCTCGGCCAGGATCGAGTCCAGGACGTGGTCCGAGGGCACGTGACGCTGCTCGACCTGACGGTTGGCCAGGACGTCGGCCACCGTCGTCGTGTCGTGGGCCCGGCCCCGCTCGCCGCCCGGGGCCGATCCTATGGAGAGGATCGTCACCGGGGACTCGCTGGGCCAGGCAAAGTCCAGCACCTCGGCGGCCACCAGCGAGTTGGGGCTGCCCCGGCTGGGGAGGAGCAGGCGCTGGCCCCGGACCACGACGTTGCGCTCCAGGCGTTCCTCCTTCTCCAGCCGGGCCTGCTCCCCCTCCGAGCCCCGCCACCCCGCCACGATGGACCTCAGCAACGGGGGGGTCGCCACGGAGGTGACGATGGAGAGCAGGATGACGATGGTGTAGGCCTGCTGGCCGAAGGCACCGGTGGCCAGGCCGGCCGTGGCCAGGATCACCTGGAGGGCGCCGCGCCCGTTGAGCCCCACACCGAGGGCGAAGGCCTCCCTCCCGGGCAGGCGGGCCAGCCGGGCGCCCAGGGCGGCGCCGGCGAACTTGGCCACGGCGGCCAGGGCCGTGAGCACGACGAAGGAGGCCAGGACGGGCAGGCTGGCCAGGTCGGCCAGGTTGACCCTCAGGCCGGCCGTGCTGAAGTAGATGGGGGCCAGGAAGGCCGTCGACAGGCGGTCGAGGTGGCGCAACCCCTCTCCCTGCTGGAATCGGGAGCGGCCCAGCAGGACTCCGGCCAGGAAACCCCCCAGGGCCCCTTCCACGCCTATGGCCTGGGTGGCGGCGGCAGCCACCAGGGCGGTGGCGATACAGATACCAAGGGACCCCGTCACGTTGGGGCCGAGGCGCCTGACATGGCGCAGCATGGCATCAACGGCCCGTTGGCCCCCGGTGAAGGCCACCACGATGAGGAAGACCAGGCCTGCCAGCGCCACCGCCAACCGGCCCGATGCCGCTCCTGCGCCACCGAGGCCGGTGGCCAGGGCCACCACCAGGAAGCCGAAGACGTCGTTGGCCGTCCCGGCGGCCAGGGCCAGCTGCCCGAAGTTGCGTCGCACCGCGCCGAGCCCGGTGATGATCTTGGCGATCACGGGCAGCGAGGAAACCGATACCGCCCCCGCGATGAGCAGGGCGAAGACGAGCCGGTTGTGGTGCGGGCCGAGGAGGGTGGCGGGGAGCAGGACCGCCGCCCCCAGGCCGGCGGCGAAGGGCACCGCCAGGCTCAGGGCCGACACCGATGCCGCCGCCCTCCCCAGGCTGCGGATGAGGGGCAGATCGGTCTCGGCCCCTATCACGACGAGGAGCAGGACCAAGGAGAGGGCCGCCACGGTGAGCAGGGGGTCGCCCTGGAGGTGGCCGGGGGGCAGGAACCAGGCGAAGCCCTTGGGCCACAGCTGGCCGAAGACAGAGGGTCCGAGGATGAGGCCGGCCAGCAGCTCGCCCACCACCGGGGGCTGGCCCCACCGGCGGGCCAGGGCTCCGAGGGTCCGGGCCGCCAGGATCAGGGCAGCCAGCTGGACCCATAGCAGGACCAGGCTGTGGTTGGAGAGGGCGGGGAGCTCCATGGGTGATCCAGGGGCGGAAGCAGGCAGTGTAGCCGGGGGGAACGGGGATCCTGACGGCCCGGGAGGCGTCGGCAGGGGGGCCTCCCTACGATGGGGGCATGGCAACGACGTCGCTCCCTACCGCCCGCCCCCTGCCCCCCGAGCAGGTTCACGAGGAGCTCGGACAGCACCTCCTGGTGGACGGCTTCCGCTTGGTGCTCGATATCGCTGCGAGCCACGGGTCATGGCTGGTGGATGCCAGGACAGGAGAGGAGTACCTGGACGTCTACACCTTCTTCGCCTCGCTCCCCCTGGGCATGAACCCGGCGGGGCTGGCCGATGACCCCGAGTTCGTGTCCTACCTGGGGCGCGTGGCGGCCAACAAGCCGGCCAACCCCGACACCTACACCGTGGAGCTGGCCGAGTTCGTCCGGACCTTCTGGCGGGTGCTCGGCGACCCCGCCCTGCCGCACCTGTTCTTCGTGGAGGGCGGTGCGCTGGCGGTGGAGAACGCCCTCAAGTGTGCCTTCGACTGGAAGAGCCGCCACAACGAAGCGCACGGGCGGCCTGCCTCTCTGGGCACGAGGGTGATGCACCTGCGCCACGCCTTCCACGGGCGCAGCGGGTACACCCTTTCCCTCACCAACACCGACCCCGTGAAGACCGAGCGCTTCCCGGTCTTCGACTGGCCCCGTATCGATTGTCCCGCCGTGGTGTTCCCCCTGGAGGAGCACCGGGGGGAGGTGGAGGAGGCCGAGCGCCGGGCCCTCGCTCAGGCCGAGGAGGCCTTCGCTGCCCATCCCCACGACATCGCCTGCTTCATCGCCGAGCCCATACAGAGCGAAGGGGGGGACAACCACCTGCGGCCTGAGTTCCTCCGGGCCATGCAGGACATGTGCCATGAGCACGATGCCCTGTTCGTGCTGGACGAGGTCCAGACAGGGGTGGGTCTGACCGGCACGGCCTGGGCCTACCAGCAGATGGGCCTGGAGCCGGACATCGTGGCCTTCGCCAAGAAGGTGCAGGTGGGGGGGATCATGGCCGGTCGCCGGGTGGACGAGGTGGCGGACAACGTGTTCAGGGTCAGCTCTCGCATCAACTCCACCTGGGGCGGCGGGTTGGCCGACATGGTGCGCTCCCGCCGGCTCCTTGAGATCATGGAGCGCGATCGGCTCTTCCCGAGGGCCGCCGAACTCGGGGAGGGCTTGCTGGCGGGGCTGGAGAAGCTGGCGGCCGCCCATCCCGGGCTGGTGTCCAATGCCCGGGGGCGGGGCCTCATGTGCGCCATCGACCTGCCGGGCCCGGCCCAGCGCGACGAGGCCCTGCGCCGGCTGCGGACCGAGGAGCACGTCCTGGCCCTGGGCTGCGGCGAGAGGGCCATCCGCTTCCGCCCCGCCCTCACCGTAGGGGCCGAGGAGCTGGAGATGGCGGTGGCGGCCCTGGACCGGGTGATCGCCCGCATGGAGGAGCAGGCATGAGCACCCGCACCGTGTGCTCGGTCATCGCCGGCAAGGCCGACCCCGCCGGCCCCGGGGGCAAGTTGAGCTCCCGCAACCCGGCCCACCTGGACGAGGTGGTGGCCGAGGTGGCGCTCGGGGACGCCGCCACCCTGGCCGAGGCCTGCCAGGCGGCCCGGTCCGCCCAGCTGGCCTGGGCCGACGTCCCGGCGCCGGTGCGGGGACGGGCCATCGCCCAGATCGGGCGCCTGGTGGAAGCCAACAAGGAGGCCCTGGCCCGCCTGGTGACGCGCGACATCGGCAAGCCGCTGGTGGAGGCGCGCGGCGAGGTGCAGGAGATCGTGGACACTTGCGACTTCTTCCTCGGCGAGGGCCGGCGGCTCTACGGCCAGACCGTCCCCTCGGAGATGCCGGACAAGGCCCTCTTCACCTACCGCAACCCGGTGGGCGTGGTGGCGGTGATAACGGCCGGGAACTTCCCGGTGGCCGTCCCGTCGTGGTACCTGGTGCCGGCGCTCCTGTGCGGCAACACCGTGGTGTGGAAGCCCGCCGAGTACGCCGCCGCCAGCGCCGCCGCCCTGTTCGAGATCTTCAACCAGGGGGGCCTGCCCCCGGGGGTCCTCAACCTGGTCATGGCGGACGGGCCGGCCACCTTCACGGGCCTCTCCCAGGCGCTCGACGCCGGCCTGGTGGACAAGGTGGGCTTCACGGGCTCGTCGGAGGTGGGGGCCAGGATCGGGGAGCTGTGCGGGAGCCACCTCCAGTCCCCTTGCCTGGAGCTGGGGGGCAAGAACCCCATGGTGGTCATGGCCGACGCCGACCTGGACCTGGCCGTGGAGGGGGCCCTGTTCTCCGGCTTCGGCACCGCCGGCCAGCGCTGCACCTCGCTCGGCACCGCCATCGTCGAGGAGGCCGTCCACGACCAGTTCGTGGAGCGCCTAGCGGGCCGGGTGGCGACGGCGGCCATCGGGGACCCCTTCCGGGACGTGCTCTACGGCCCCATGCTGGACGAGAGGTTCCTGCAGCGCTTCTGCGATGACCACCTGGGGCTGGTGCAGCCCCATCATCGGGTGCTGGGGTCGACCGGCACCGGGCGCATCACCAGCGGGGAGAGCCCGAGGGAGGGGTTCGTCGGGGACCCCGACGCCGGGCTCTACTGCCATCCCACCATCGTGGACGGGGTGGTGGCAGGCGATGACCTGCTCGTTACCGAGACCTTTGGCCCCATCGTAGGGGTGGCGTCGTGCGTGGACCTCGACCACGCCCTCTCGCTGGCCAATGCCTCGGGCTACGGGCTGTCATCGTCCATCTACACGACATCGGCCACTTCGGCCTTCCACTTCCGCCGGGGCATCAGCGCCGGCATGGTGAGCATCAACAACTCCACCTCCGGGGCGGAGGCCCACCTTCCCTTCGGCGGGAACGGCAAGTCCGGCAACGGCAGCCGTCAGTCGGGTATGTGGGTGCTCGACCAGTTCACCCGCTGGCAGGCCGTCAACTGGGACTACTCGGGCCACCTGCAGCGGGCCCAGATGGACGTGGGGGAGCTGGCCGGGGACCCGGGGTTCCGGCTCCAGGACTGATCGCTGGGCCAGAGGATGCCCGATGGAGGGGGCCCGGGGGCGGGCCCGGCCCTGGCGCCCGCAAGGAGAAGGACGGGCCGGGGCCCGGCGGTGGCCCCATCAGGGGAGGGACCGCCCGAAGGGCTCAGGAGGGAGCCAGGCGGCCGCTGAGGGCAATGCGGCCGGTGCCTAGCCCGGTGACGGCCCCGATCACGGCGGCGGCATGACCGCTGGCCCGCAGGGCGGCCGCCGCCGCCGCGGCCGCCTCCAGGGGGGCGCCGAACAGCAACCCCCCTGAGGTCTGGGCGTCGGCCAGGACCGTGAGGGTGAGGTCGTCGGGCCCCGGGCCCTCCGGCGTCGTGGCCAGGCGCTCCCGCACCCAGTCCAGGTTGCGCCGGCTGCCTCCCGGGACATGGCCGGCGAGGGCCAGCTCGCCCGCCCCGGGGAGGAGGGGCACGGCGGCGGCGTCCAGGGTCACGTCGACCCCCGAGGCCTCGGCCATCTTGGCCAGGTGGCCGAGGAGCCCGAAGCCCGTGATGTCGGTGGCGCCCGTGGCCCCCGCCAGGAGGGCCTGCTCGGCGGCCTGGTCGTTGAGGCGGCCCATGGAGGCCACCGCCGCCGCCTCCACCTCGGTGGTGGCCACCCCCGCCTTGAGGGCAGTGGTCACGATCCCCGTGCCGAGGGCCTTGGTCAGCACCAGGTGGTCGCCCGGGCGCAGGCCGGCATTGGTGAGGAGGCGGCCGGGGTGAGCCTCGCCCACCACGGCCTGGCCGAACTTGGGCTCCGGGTCGTCCACCGTGTGACCGCCCGCCACCACCCAGTGTCCCTCGGTGGCCGCCTCGGCGGCCCCCTCCAGGACCTCCACCAGCACGTCTGTGCCCAGCTCCTCGGAGTTCCAGGCCACGAGGTTGAGGGCCAGGAGGGGGCGGCCCCCCATGGCCCACACGTCACTGGCAGCGTTTACCGCCGCTATGCGCCCCCAGGTCCGGGCATCGTCCACCACCGGGGTGATGAAGTCGGCCGTCACCACCAGGGCGCGCGACTGGTCCAGGCGCCACACGGCGGCGTCGTCACCGGTGCTGGTTCCCACCAGGAGGTCCGGGTGGGTGCTAGGGGTCAGGCGGCGCAGAACCTGTGCCAGCTCGCCCGGGGCGAGCTTGCAGGCTCAGCCAGCGCCGTGGCTGTACTGGGTCAGCCGGCGGGGAGGTAGGGAGCTCATGGAAGGGCCACGGTAGTGGGGGGGAAGCGTGGCTGACGGGATTGGGACCCTGGGCCGGGCCCCGGGACGGGCTGGGGGCCGGGCCGGGAAGTCCGGGCGGGCCGGCCCGGCCCTCCTTGCCCCCCGGGGACGGCACCTCGCCGCTCACCAGGGTGGAGCGGGCCAGGATGACGACGCCCACCGTGAGCAGGGCCAGGGCCAGCACCTCCACGGGCAGGTGCAGTCCCACGGTGGCGATGCTCTCGCCCAGGGCCAGGGCCCCGATGATGATGCTCACCACCGGGTCCACGACGCTGAGGGTCGGCAGGGAGGCGCGCAGGGGCCCGGCGTGGAATGCCTTCTGGGTCATGAAGAGCGTAAGCAGCCCGATGGCGGCCAGGGCGTAGGTCTGCCATCCGAGAGCCAGCCGGAGCCATCCGAAGCTGAGCAGGTCGGCCGTGGCCTTGGTCAGGGCGGCCGTGAGCCCGTAGGCGATGCCGGACGCTGCTGCCAGCAGCACCGCCCGCCTGATCCCCGGCCTCCGCCCGGCCAGGCCCACCAGCAGGCCGGCAGGCACCAAGGTGCCAATCAGGGTCAGGCCCCAGGTGAAGTTCGAGGCCTCCACGAAGCCGGGGGCAGGCCGGGCCACGACCAGGAACAGGGCGAGCCCGCACACCACGGCAAGGGCACCCACGAGCTCCACGGTGTGGGGGCGGCGCCGGTTGAAGGCCGCCGCCAGCGGCAGGGCGAAGAGGAGGCCGCTCACCAGCAGGACCTGGACCACGACGAGGGTCCCCTGCCTCAGGGCGATGAACTGCAGGACGTAGCCCCCGGCGTCAGCGAGGATCCCCGCCAGCCACACGGGCCGGAGCACGAGGCGGCCCATGTGGTGCACCCGGAAGGTGGCCTCCTCCGACTCCCGCTCAGCCGAGCGATGTTGCAGCACCGAGGCCAGGGCGAACAGGAGGGCTGCGCCCAGGGCGGCCACGGTGACGACCACCACGCCATTAGCTTGAGAGTGCCCGAGTGGGACGACCTGGTGTGGGATGAGCTGGATCATGCTGTGGAACATCGATTGGGGTAGCGGTTCCCCTGGCCTCCACTTCGGGCCACCTCCTCTGGCCAGGGGCTACCCCGGGAAGGATGGGCGGCGGCCACCGCCCGACGAAAGTAGCGCACCCAGGTGACGGTCCTCGCCGTCTCGCTGGCGGCAGCTGCCGCCTTCGCCCTGGCATCGGTGCTCCAACAGCAAGGCGGCGTGGAGGGCGACATCGGTTCCGGCCTCAGCGCCATCGTGCTGGCCCGCCTGGTGCGGCGCCCGCTGTGGCTGATCGGGGTGGCCACGCTGCTGGGCGGCTACGTGGCGGAGGCGGTGGCCCTCGGCACCGGCAACGTGGTCGAGGTGGAGCCGCTCCTGGCCACGAGCCTGGTCTTCACGCTCCCCCTGGCCTCGGCGTGGGCCCATCAGCGCATGAGCGCCCGGGACTGGCTGGCCACGGTGGCCACCACCGGGGGTATCGCCGCCTTCTTGGTGGTGGGGAACCCGACGGGAGGTGCCAGCACGGCCTCCAGCGCCCGCTGGATACTTGCCGGCGCTTCGGTGTTCGTGTGCTGCGCTCCCCTGGTGGTCCTGGGGGCCAGGACCCATGGCGGGCCCCGGGCCCTGCTGCTCGGGGTCGCCGCCGGCATCACCAACGGGCTGGCCGACGTGGTCACCAAGTCGACGGTGGCCCTGCTCGGGGTGTCCGTCGTGCGGGTGGCGGAGAGCTGGGAGCCATGGACCCTGGGTGCCCTCGCCATCCTGGGGCTCCTCCTGTCCCAGGGTGCCTACCAGGCGACCCACCTGGCGGCCTCCGTGCCGGCCATGACCATCGCCGAACCCGTGGTCGGCGCCATCCTCGGGGTCTTCCTCTTCGGCGAGCAGATCAGCCAGGGCGGTCCCGCACCTGTCATCGAGGCGGTGAGCGCCGTCATCATCGTGGCCGGGGTGATCGCCCTGGCCCGGTCCCCGCTGGTAACCGGCCAGGTCTCTCAGGAAGCCCCAACGGCCACCGGCGACGAAGTTCCCTGACACCCCGGTGAAGGGCCCGCCAGGGGCGCTATGCCTTCCCCGGCTGACCTCCCCGTCCTCCTTGTCTAGGTGGCGGGGGGGAGGTCCACGGTGGGGGGCTGGAGGGCGGTGCAGAACGAGCACCGGGAAGCGGCGGCGGGGATCTGGCTCAGGCACTCGGGGCAGGACTTCATGGGCGCCGGCCCCAGCCCGAGGCGTGCCATCAGATGGGTGAAGGGGATGACGACCATGAAATAGACAGCGGCGGAGATGATGATGAAGGCGATGAGGGCGTTGATGAAGGAGCCCCAGGGATAGAGCACCTTGCCGATGTGGAAGCCGCTGTTGGCGAAGTTGCCGTGGCCCCCGGCGGCCAGGGCGATCGACGGCGTTATCCAGGCCTTGACGAAGGCCTGCACGAGAGCAGCGAAGGCCAGGGCCATAACGAAGGCGACTGCCGCCGAGACGAGGTTCCCCTTGAGGAGGAAGTCCCGGAATCCTTTCATGGCTCACCTCCATGGGTAGTTGCAGCCGCCTCACGCTAGCGCTGGGCCAGGCTGACCAAAGGGATGTGGACCGTGCGGCTGCCCGGGGGTCCCAGGCGGCGGCCGCTGTCACCCCACGGCTTGTCCCCGAGGGGCCAGCCGACCGCCTCAGGCCGTCTCGGTGGCCGCCGCCTCCTCCAGGCCCAGCTCGGCTACGGCCATCTCCCGCATCTTGAACTTCTGGACCTTCCCCGTCACGGTCATGGGGAACTCGTCCACGAACTTCACGTAGCGGGGCACCTTGTAGTGGGCGATGCGGCCCCGGCAGAACTCCCTTATCCCCTCCTCGTCGACCCTCGCCCCCGGGCGCAGGCGGACCCAGGCCATCAGCTCCTCGCCGTAGCGGGCGTCGGGCACTCCGATCACCTGGACGTCCTCCACCTCGGGGTGGCCGTATATGAACTCCTCCACCTCCCGCGGGTAGATGTTCTCCCCGCCCCTTATGACCATGTCCTTGGAGCGCCCCACGATCTTCACGTAGCCCTCCTCGTCCATGGTCGCCAGGTCCCCCGTGTGCATCCAGCGGGCCCGGTCTATGGCCTCGGCGGTGCGGCCGGGGTCGTCCCAGTAGCCGAGCATCACGCAGTATCCCCGGGTGAGCAGCTCCCCGGGCTGCCCTCTCGGGACCACGGCGCCGGTGGCGGGGTCCACGATCTTGATCTCCACGTGGGGGTGCACCCTGCCGACGGTGGAGACCCGCTGGTCCAAGCTGTCCTCGGCGCCGGTCTGGGTGGATACAGGAGAGGTCTCGGTCATGCCGTAGCAGATGGTCACCTCGGTCATGTGCATCTCCGACACCGCCCGCTTCATGATCTCCACGGGGCAGGGGGAGCCGGCCATGATGCCGGTGCGGAGGCTGGAGAGGTCGAACTCGCTGAAGCGGGGGTGGGAGAGCTCGGCGATGAACATGGTCGGCACCCCGTAGAGGCTCGTGCAGCGCTCATCCTGGACGGCCTCCAGCACCGCCAACGGGTCGAAGCCAGCCGAGGGGAGGACGATGCAGGCCCCGTGCGTGGTGCACGCCAGGTTGCCGAGCACCATCCCGAAACAGTGGTAATAGGGCACCGGGATGCACACCCGGTCGGACTCGGAGTAGCCGCAGCCCTCCCCTATGAAGTACCCGTTGTTCAAGATGTTGTGGTGGGAGAGGGTGGCCCCCTTGGGGAACCCGGTGGTGCCGCTCGTGTACTGGATGTTGATGGGGTCGTCGAACTGCAGGCCGGCCATGCGCCGGCGCAGCCGGTCCCGCCCCTCCGCTCCGGCGCCCTCGCCCGCCTCGACCAGGCCGTCCCAGTCGGGGGAGTCGAGGAAGACCACGTCCTCCAGCGCCCCCAGCCCGGCGCGCACCTCGGCCACCATGGCCCGGTAGTCGCTGTCCCTGAACGACGGGGCCGAGACGAGCATCCTGCACCCCGACTGGCCGAGGGCGTACTCCAGCTCCGTCACCCGGTAGGCGGGGTTGATGTTGACGAGTATGGCCCCGATCTTGGCCGTGGCGTACTGGATGATCGCCCACTCGGCGCGGTTGGGACTCCAGATGCCGACGCGGTCGCCGGCTTCGATGCCCCGGCCCATGAGCCCGAGGGCCACGGTGTCCACGGCGGAGTCGAACTGGGCCCAGGTGTACCGCAACCCCTGGTGGAGGGACACCAGGGCCTCGGAGTCGGGGTGGCGGCGGACGGTGCGCTCCAGGTTGGCCCCGATCGTCTCGCCGAGGAGGGGGGTGGAGCTGGCCCCGTGGGCATAGGAGGGCGTCATGGCCGAAGCGTAGGACCGCCTCGGGGAGCGGACAACGGGAGCCGGGAGAGGTCGGGGGCCCGGGCGCCCCCTTGGGCCTCAGGGGGCTGCGGCCCACGCTCCTTCTCGCTCCAGGGCCCCATGGCGCCACCGCCAGGGGGTGGCCAGGAGCGCCCGCGGGTAGTCCTCGTAGAGCCAGCGGGCGAAGTGGCCCGCCACCCATTCGTTGGCCGAGGTGGCCCGCACCGCCCCCCGGGCCCCCAGAGGTGTGCGCAGGACCCGGGACAGGGCCCCGGCCAGGCGGTTGTCCAGGGCCAGCCCCGAGGACACCGCCCTCTGGTAGAGGCAGGCGGCCCTCCTCGGGGCCAGGGCCCCGGCGGCCAGGATGGCCCGGGCGGCCAGGGCCCCGGTCTCCAGGGCCTGGGCGATGCCCTCTCCGGTCATGGGGTCGCTAGCCCGGGCGGCGTCCCCGGCCAAGAGGACCCTCCCCCCGGCACCGGCGAGGGCGCTCCGGGCCAGCCGGGCCGGTATGGGCCAGGCCCGGTGGGGGGCGGCGGGCCGGGCGTGCGGCCCGAGCAGCTCCCGGACGTGGGGGAGGGCCAGGACCTCGGGCCAGAGACGGGCCATCACCGATCCCCGGAACCCCGGGCCCCGGCGGACGCCGAAGCCCACGTTGGCCGCCCCTCCGGGCAGGGGGAAGGACCAGGCATAGCCGGGGAGGAGGGCAGGCTCGAACCACACCCAGAGCTGTTCGGCCGCCGGGCCGGTGACGTCCGTGAAGTACTGGCGGAAGGCATGCCACTCCCCCCGGTAGGCGTGGTCCTCCAGAAGGCCCGCCTGCTTGCGCAGGGGGGACCACATGCCGTCGGCCGCTATGGCGTAGCGGGTGCGGACCGTGCCCAGGCCCTCCACCTCGAGCTCGATGGTCCAGCTACCGGCCCCCCCTGTGTCCACCCCTACCAGGCTGTGGCCGTCCCTCACCTCGGCGCCGGCCCGGCGGGCCTCCTCCACCAGGGCCGCGTCCAGGTCGACCCGGCGGGCCACGGCCCCGTACGAGCCATGCCCCCGGGGCAGGGGGTAGCGGGCGACCCGGCCTGACGGGGAGCGGATCCAGATGTCCTCGACCGGCGTCCAGGACCGCACCCCTTGGGGGCGGAGCCCCAGGCGCTCCAGCCAGCGCACCGCTCCCGTGGTGAGCCCGTCCCCGCAGCACTTGTCCCTCGGGAAGCGGGCCTTGTCCACGAGCAGCACGTCCCGGCCCGCCCGGGCCAGGGTGATGGCTGCCGCCGATCCCGCCGGGCCGGCGCCCACCACCACGGCATCGGCGCATATCACCCGGGGCCGCCCTCGGACAGAGCCGCCCGGAGGGCGGCCTCGAGGTCAGGGTGGCGGAACGGGTATCCGGCGGCCTCCAGCTTCCTCGGGAGGACCCGCTGGCTCACGAGCGCCATCTCGGCCGCCATCTCCTGGCCCAGGGCCAGCGAGAGGGCCGGAGCGGGGACCGCCAGGAGGGCGGGCCGGCCGAGGACCCGGGCCAGGGTGCGGGTGTACTCGGCGTTGGTCACGGGCCGGGGCGAGGTGGAGTTGACCGCCCCGCTCAGGCCCGGGTCCGCCAGGGCGTGCATGATGACCCCCACCTCGTCGGCCAGCGATATCCAGCTCAGCCACTGGCGGCCATGGCCCAGGCGGCCCCCCAGCCCCAGCCTGAACAGCGGGAGCTGCTTGGCCAGGGCACCACCCCGCCGGCTCTGCACGATCCCGGTGCGAAGGTGGACGACCCTGGTACCCGCCTCCTCGGCAGCCAGGGTGGCGCCCTCCCAGGCGGCGCAGAGCCCGGCCAGGAAGCCGGAGCCCGGCGGGCTCCCCTCGTCGAGCACCTCGTCCCCCCGGTCGCCGTAGTAGCCCACGGCCGAGCCGCTTACGAGGACGGCGGGGACCGGCTCGAGGCGGGCCAGGGTCTCGGCCAGCAGGCGGGTACTGTCCACTCGGCTGTCCTGGATGCGGGCCTTTTGCTCCTCGGTCCAGCGTCGCTCGCCCAGTGGCACCCCGGCCAGGTGCACGGCGGCATCCAGGCCTTCGAGGGGGGCCAGGTCGATCCGGCCGGCGGCCGGGTCCCAGCTGGCCTCGCCGGGGCCCGGCTGGCCCCGGACCAGGCGCACGACGTCGTGGCCGGCCCCGGAGAGGGTTTCTACCAGGGCCGACCCGATGAGCCCGTGGGAGCCGCTCACGAGGACCCTCATCGGGGGCCACCTCCGGCCAGGGCCACGGCCCGGCGGACCAGGTCGGCGAGGGGCCCCGGGTGGGTGATGGGAGCGTCGTGGCCGGCCCCTTCCACCAGCTCCAGCCGGGCGCCCGGGATCGACCGGGCCAGGCTGGCGAGGGCGGGGCGGCGATAGGGGGCGGTCTCGGTCCCGCAGGCCAGGATCACGGGAACCTCGATGCTCTCGGGGGTGAAGGGGGCGCCCAGAGAGCGGAGCTCCCCCAGCTCTGCCACCAGGGCCGGCCCCTCCAGCCGCCTCTCGGCCCTGACCCCGGCCGGCAGGCGCTCGAAGCCCTCGTCGCCGAGCACCTGGCGCATGAAGGCCTCGGCACCGGCGCCGGGATCCCCTGCCTCCTCGGCGGCCCGGAGGGCCAGCCCGCCGGCACTGTCCTCCGGCCATCCGGCCAGCCAGGGGAGCGGAGGCTCGTAGGCCAGGGCGGAGCGGACGACCTCTGGTGCGCCGGCAGCGGCGGCCAGGGCCACGAGACCTCCGTAGCTGTGCCCCACGGCCACGGCCGGCCGCCCCTCCAGGAGACGCAGCAGATCGTCCACGTGCTGCCCCAGGCCGGCCGCCACCCCTGCCTCCCGTGACCGGTGGTAGCCCCGGCGGTCGTAGAGCATCACATGGAGGTCGGGGAGCCGGCTGGCCACGGGCGCCATGACCGCGCTGCGGCTCATGGACCCGTGCACCAGGGCCACGACGGGTAGGCGGCCGCCCTCACCGGGGGCGCGCTCGGTGGCCCGGAGGCGGGCGGCGGCGGTGGTCATGGGATGACTTCCTACCAGGTGGCCCGTCGTCTGGCGCCCCGTCCGGCGGCGAGGTAACCGCCGCCGGCCCCGGCCATGAGAGCCGCCCCCACCACCGCCACCCACCACAGGGCGGTGGGCCCCCGGGACCTCGGCAGCCGGTAGGCGAACAGCCCGTGGTCGGTGGCAGCCAGGAGCCGGTCCCCGACCCGCAGCACCCGCCACACCACGCCCTCGGCGGCCAGGCCGGACCAGGTCTGCGCCCAGGTCCTGCCGCCGTCCAAGGACACAGCTATCCCGTCCACCATCGTGCCGGCGTAGGCAGGGCCCCGGCGGGAGGCGGTGACGCTCACCACGTGGACACCCCGGAGCGCTCCGTGGTCGTGGACCTGCAGCCCGGCCTGGGCCGATTGCCACCTGCGGCCCTCCAGGACCCGGATGCCGTCGCCCATGGAGCTGGCAAACAGCCGGCTCCCGGCAGGGTCGAGCATGACCACCCCGTACTGGCCGGAGCTCACCACCCAACGCCGGCCGCCCCACCGGTAGACATGGTGGGCCGTGCTGGCATAGAGGGAGCCCCGGAACCAGGCCAGGGCCCAGCTGGTGGAGGCGGAGCCCACCCCGGCGTCCTCCCGTCTCCAGGTGCGGCCCCCGTCGGTCGACCGCCAGAACCCTGACAGGGAGCTGGCCCAGACCACGCCGGGCCGGCCCGGGTTGGCGGCTATGGCGTGGACGGTGCTGGCCGGCAAGGGGACCCGGTGGTACGGGCCCCGCAGTCGGTGAGCGGCCCACAGCCCGAGCACGGTGCCGACCCAGGCCCGGACCTGTCCCCGGGGGGGGAGGTCCAGGCCCGTGACGAGGTTCTGCACGCCGAAGGGGCCCACCCTCTCCCACCCCCGGCCGACGTGGCCGGCGGGGGACAGGTACAGCCCTGCCCCCCCGGCCACCAGCGTGGAGCCGCCCCGGGTCACGGCCAGGCGGTCGAGGAAGGGCCGCGGGCCGGCACGCTCCCATGCCGCCCCTGCTCCCTGCTGGGCGAGGGGCGAGACGGCCCGGGGGCCGGCCGAGGGTGCCAGCGCCAGGCCGGCTGCCAGGGGCAGGACCAGGAGCCCGAGACCACCGGCCACCCGCCGCCCCCCCGGCCGCCAGGGCCTGGTGACCATGGGGAGGGCCCGCCGGCGATAGGTGGCGAGGTGCACGGTGGTGGGCACCGTCGCCCACACCGCGGCGATGAGATGGCCGTCGACCAGGTCGGCCCGGAGCCCTCCCGGGAAGGGAACCAGGGTGAGCGCACCCGTCGCCCCCACACCTGCCCACAGCACCACCAGGGCCCACGACAGCCACCGGCGGCGGGGTGCGGGCTCCGGTTCGCCCGCCACCTTGAACCGGAAGCCGACGCGGGCCGACTTGAGGGCGAGCAGGGCCAGGAAGGCCACCCCCAGGTAGAGGTGGACGAGGTCTACCACGGCCAGGCGGACGGGACTGGCTAGCCCCCCGCGGACCACCAGGTAGGCGAGGGAGGTGACCCAGGCCAGGGCGAGGGCTACGGCCAGGGCCACTCCCAGAGCGGCGGGGTCCAGGGACCGGGTGGAGGGGCGAAGGCGTGACCAGGTGGGCGCCAGTCCGGTTGCCACGGCGGGGCGGCCTCTAGCGCCTGCGCCGGCCGGCCTGCCAGAGGCCGGCCACGCCCACTCCCACCGCCATCCCGCCCCAGAAGATCACCCCGTGCTGGACCCAGTCCCCGAGCTGGCTCGCCGAGGCCCAGGCGTTGAGGCCGAACTCCGAGAACATGGCCACACCGGCCCCGGCCATCACCAGGGCCAACAGGCCCACGGGGACCAGGTAGGGCCGGGTCAGGCGGCGGCTGGCCACCTACGAGATGTTAGGTAAGGGGCCCCGCCCAGGTGAGGCGGCCCCCTGCCTTACAGTTGCCCGATCAGCTTGTGGGTCTGGGGAACCACCCGCACCCGGGGGTGCAGACGGAGGGCCAGGGCCTGCCAGCCGAGCACCTGGTCCGGCGACGGGGCAGCGGCGACGCTCCCACAAGGCGTCACCGGCTGCAGGTACACCTCTGCCGCCGGGGCCACCTCGTGCACCATGGCCACGGCCCCGGCCAGCTCGCCCTCGTCGGTGTCGGGCCCCACCACGATCTTGGCCCAGACCCGGCGCTGGCGGGCCACCTCCAGGAAGCGGCGCTGCAGGGCCGGGTCGACCGCCTCCCCGTCGACGCTCGAGAGCTTGAGGTCCATGCTCACCAGCTGGACCCACGGCAGCAGGCGAGCCAGGGCGGCGGGGAGGGTCCCGTTGGTCTCCACCATCACCGGCCGGCCTTCCCGGGCCCACCGGGGGAGGAAAGCGGCCAGCCGCCTCGACTGCATGAGCGGCTCCCCGCCGGTGAGGCTCACCGAGTGGTGGGGCAACTGGTCCCAGAGGCGGTCGAGGTCACGGGTCAGGTCGGCGATGGGCAAGGGGCTCGACCTGACCTCCCAGTCCCGCCTGCCTGCCGTGCGCTCGAGGCGGCAGGGCCCGGGCCGGCGCTCCAGGGCCTCGGGCTGGTCGCAGTAGCCACAGCGGATGTTGCAACCCGCCAGGCGGACGAAGACCTGCCTCTCGCCCACCAGGGCTCCCTCGCCCTGGATGGCGGAGAAGACCTCGGTCACGAACAGCTCGTCGCCCACCGTCACTCGAGGGAGGGATCGGGAGCGCCCGCCTCGGCGAAGCCCTTGGCCCGCAGGAGGCAGGCGTCGCAGCTCCCGCAGGGAGCCGGCCCTCCCCGGTAGCAGGACCAGGTGAGCCTGAGGGGAGCCCCCACCTCGAGGCCCAGGCGCACGATGTCCGCCTTCGACAGGTGCTGCAGGGGGGCCCTGATCTCGACCGGCCTGCCCTCCACCCCCCGCTGCTGGCCGACCCTGGCCACGTGGCGCATGGCCTTGATGAGCGGGGGCCGGCAGTCCGGGTAGCCGCTGTAGTCGAGGGCGTTGACCCCTATCCAGACCCTGTCGGCCCCCTTGGCCTCGGCTACCCCCAGGGCCACGGCCAGGAAGATGATGTTCCGGCCCGGGACATAGGTGGCAGGCAGGCCCTCGCCCCCTCCGCTGGGGACCTCGATGGCCGGGTCGGTGAGGGCCGACCCTCCCCAGGCCTCGGCATTGAGGCGCACGACCAGCTGCTCGGCGCCCGCCTCCCGGGCCACGGCCGCGGCCCTCTCCAGCTCGACCCGGTGCCGCTGCCCGTAGTCGAAGGTGAGCGCCAGGGCGGGCCGGCCTGCCTCCCTGGCGGCCAGGGCCAGGCACACCGTCGAGTCCAGCCCGCCGGAGAGCACGACGACGTCCGAGACCGGGGGAGGGCTCACGCCAGCAGCTCCACGCAGGACTCGGCGGTCTCCCACAGCCGGAGGGCCACGACGGCCAGCCCCGCAGCTTCCAGCCGCTTCCAGGCTTCGGCGGCGATGAGCTCGGCCGTGGGGTTGCCCATGACGTCGTTTAGGTAGCTGTGGTCGAAGGGGCCCACCACCTCGCGCTCGGCCACGGCAGCCACGTCGGCGAAGTCGACCACCACGCCGTTGGGGCCCACCGGACCCTCCACGGTCACCTCCAGGCGGTAGTGGTGCCCGTGCAGGCGCCGGCACCGGCCCGGGTGCCAGGGGAGCTGGTGGGCCGCCTCGAAGGAGAAGGTGCGGGTCACTCGGGTTCGCACGGCCTCCCCAGACTACGGGGCGATCAGGGGCCCGGGGGCCCGTAGGGCTGGCCGGCGGTCTCGTAGCACTCGGCGTGGTAGTGCTCCACCCGGGCCCACACGCCCGCCTCGTACACGTTGGCGATGACCTGGCGGGCCTGGACGCGAGCCTGGAACTTCACCGGCCGGCCGCAGTGGGCGCACTCGGCGCTGGTGCCGGGCTCGACGAGGCGAAGCACGGCCCGGCTCTCTGCCATGGACCTAGAGCATGCTCGAAATGGCACCGCATCTCCACTGCCTTCCCCTCTGCCCCCTGAGGTCAGCTGCGCACCAGGGGCTTGTAGCGGATGCGGTGGGGCCGGTCGGCCTCGGCACCCAGCCGGCGCCGCCTCTCAGCCTCGTAGTCGCTGAAGTTCCCCTCGAACCAGCGGACCTCGGAGTCCCCCTCGAAGGCCAGCACATGGGTTGCCACCCGGTCCAGGAACCAGCGGTCGTGGCTGGCCACCACGGCGCAGCCGGGGAACTCGGCCAGGGCCTCCTCCAGGGCCCGCAGGGTGTCCACGTCGAGGTCGTTGGTGGGCTCGTCCAGCAGCAGGACGTTGGCCCCCGAGCGCAGGACCTTGGCCAGCTGGGCCCGGTGGCGCTCTCCCCCCGAGCACTCCCCGATCCGCTTCTGCTGGTCGGGACCCCTGAACCCGAAACTGGCCACGTAGGCCCGCCCGGGCAGCTGCCGGCCGCCCACCACGATCGGGTCCTCCCCGCCGGTGATCTCCTCATAGATGGTCCGGTCCGGGACCAGGTCGGAGCGGGACTGGTCCACGTACCCCAGACGGACGGTCGGCCCCACCCGCAGCGTGCCGGCGTCGGGGGCCTCCTCGCCCGTGATCATGCGCAAGAGCGTCGTCTTGCCGGCGCCGTTGGGCCCGATCACCCCCACTATGCCCCCCGGAGGCAGCGAGAAGGACAGGCCGTCGATGAGGAGGCGGTCTCCGTAGCCCTTGGTGATGCCCTCGGCCTCCACCACCACGTCACCCAGGCGGGGCCCGGGAGGTATGGAGATCTCCAGGCGGTCGGGCCGCCCGGGGGCCGACTCTGCCTCGGCGAGGAGGGACTGGTAGGCCCTGAGCCGGGCTTTGCCCTTGGCCTGGCGGGCCCGGGGGGAGAGGCGGATCCACTCCAGCTCGCGCGCCAGGGTGCGGGCCCGGGCCGACTGGGCCTTGTCCTCGGCGGCCAGGCGGGCGTGGCGCTGCTCCAGCCATGACGAGTAGTTGCCCTCGAAGGGGATCCCGGCGCCCCGGTCCAGCTCCAGGATCCACCCGGCCACGTTGTCCAGGAAGTAGCGGTCGTGGGTGACGGCCACGACCGTGCCCGGGTAGTCGGAGAGGAAGCGCTCCAGCCAGGCCACGGACTCGGCGTCGAGATGGTTGGTGGGCTCGTCCAGGAGGAGCAGGTCGGGACGGGCGAGGAGGGTCCTGCACAGCGCCACCCGGCGCCGCTCCCCCCCGGACAGGGTGGCCACCTGGGCCTCGGGTGGGGGTAGGCGGAGGGCGTCCATGGCGACCTCGATCGAGCGGTCGAGGTCCCAGGCCGAGGCGGCTTCGATACGGTCCTGCAGCGCCCCGTACTCCTCCAGCAGCTTCTCCATCTCCTCGGGCCCGGCCTCACCCAGCCGGGCCCCTATGTCGTCGAACCGTTGCAGCAGGGCGCGGGTTCCCGCCACGCCCTCGTCCACGGTGGCCAGCACGTCCTTGCCCTCGTCCAGGACGGGCTCCTGGGGCAGGTAGCCCACCGTGAAGCCCGGCGTCAGCCGGGCCTGGCCCGTGTAGCCGTCGTCCTCCCCGGCCATGATCCGCAGCAGCGAGGACTTGCCCGCCCCGTTGGGCCCCAGCACGCCTATCTTGGCCCCCGGGTAGAAGGCCAGGGAGATGTCCCGCAGGACCTGGCGGTCTGGAGGGTGGACCCGGGACAGGTGCTGCATGGTGAAGATGAACTGGGCCGGCACCCCTCCGACCGTAGACGGCGAGACCGTAGGATTGGAGGTGATGCCGCGCCGATCCCCGGAACCGTCCGCCATGGGGGCATTCGGCCCCAACGCCTGGCTCGTGGATGACATGTACGAGCAGTACCGCCAGGACCCTGGCTCAGTGAGCGAGAGCTGGCAGGAGTTCTTCGCCGACTACCAGCCGGGCAGGGGAGTGGCGGGCCCCGGCTCCCGCCCTGTCATCGACGTCGAGGGACGCCCGGTGCCCACCGGTGACCCGCCCTCTCCCCAGCCTTCCGCCCCTCAGCCCCCGCCCAGCCCCTCGGAGGACGGGGCGGCACTGGGCTCGCCGGCCATCCGTGACGGCAAGGAGCCGGAGGGAGCGCCGGGCCGGCCGGGGAAGGAGGCGAGCGGACCGGGGACGGCTGCGGGCAAGGAGCAGCATCTCGACGGGGATGCGAAGCCGCTGCGGGGGGCGCCGGCCCGCATCGCGGCCAACATGCAGGCCAGCCTGGCCATCCCCACCGCCACCAGCGTCAGGCCGGTGCCCACCAAGCTGCTGGAGGTCAACCGCACCATCCTCAACAACCACCTGGCCCGTACGCACGGGGGCAAGGTCAGCTTCACCCACATCATCGGCTACGCAGTGGTCCAGGCGGTGCGGGTGGTGCCGGCCATGAACCGGCATTTCGTGGAGGACGTCGACGGCAAGGGGACGCCCGGGGTGGCCCAGCCCGAGCACGTGGGCCTGGGCCTGGCGGTGGACGTCGAGAAGCCCGACGGGTCGAGAACCCTGCTGGTACCGGTGGTGAAGAGCGCCGACACCTTGGACTTCCGCAGCTTCGTGCTGGCCTACGAGGAGCTGGTACGCAAGGTCCACACCAACAAGATCGCCCCTGACGACTTCAGTGGGGCCACCCTCACCCTCACCAACCCGGGCACCATCGGGACCGTCCACTCCATCCCCCGTCTTATGCCCGGCCAGGGGGTGATAGTCGGGGTGGGGGCCATCGCCTACCCGGCGGAGTACCAGGCCGCCGACCCGGCCCGGCTGGCCGAGATGGGAGTGGGGAAGGTCGCCACCCTCACCTCCACCTACGACCACCGGGTCATCCAGGGGGCCGAGTCCGGGCTGTTCCTGGCCCGGGTCCACGAGCTGCTGCTGGGAGCCGACGGCTTCTACCACGAGATCTTCGGGGCCATGGGGGTGCCCTACGAGCCGGTGCGGTGGCTGCCGGACACCAACCCTGCCGTCGACGGCGAGCGGGCCCGGGCCCTCAAGCAGGTGCACGTCCAGACCCTCATCAACATGTACCGGGTGAGGGGCCACCTCATCGCCGACCTCGACCCGCTGGCGGCCCTCCCTCCCCGCATGCACCCCGAGCTGGACCCGGCCACCTACGGCCTCACGCTCTGGGACCTGGGGCGCAGCTTCCTCACCGACGGGTTGGCCGGCCACGACGAGCTGCCCCTCTCAGAGATCCTGGGCATCCTGAGGGACGCCTACTGCCGGACCGTCGGCGTGGAGTACATGCACATCCAGGAGCCAGCCGAGAAGCGCTGGATCCAGGAGCACGTGGAGGGCGTGGACACCACCCTCCCTCCCGACGAGCAGCGCCACATCCTGGGCCGGCTCAACGCGGCCGAGGCCTTCGAGAGGTTCCTCCAGACCAAGTACATAGGCCAGAAGCGCTTCGGCCTTGAGGGCGGGGAGTCGGCCATCCCCATCCTGGACACCATCCTCGACCTGGCCGCCTCCGACGGGCTGGCAGAGGCCGTGCTGGGAATGGCGCACCGGGGCCGGCTGAACGTCCTGGCCAACATCGTGGGCAAGTCCTACGGCGAGATCTTCAACGAGTTCGAGGGCCACATCGACCCCGACACGGTGCAGGGATCGGGCGATGTCAAGTACCACAAGGGGGCGAGCGGCAAGTTCGTGGGCCGCAGCGGCTCGGACATCCCCGTGACGCTGGCCTCCAACCCCTCCCACCTGGAGGCCGTCGACCCGGTAGTGGAGGGCATGGCCCGGGCCAAGCAGGACCTCCTGGACCGGGGCACCGAGTTCCCCGTCCTCCCCGTTCTCATCCACGGGGATGCCGCCTTCGCCGGCCAGGGGGTCGTGGCCGAGACCCTCAACCTGTCGGGGCTGCGGGGGTACCGCACAGGGGGGACCGTCCACCTCGTCATCGACAACCAGCTGGGCTTCACCACCACCCCTGAGGAGGGCCGCACGTCGGTCTACGCCAGCGACGTGGCCAAGATGGTCCAGGCGCCCATCTTCCACGTGAACGGGGACGACCCCGAGGCCTGCGTGCGGGTGGCCAAGCTGGCCTACGGGTTCCGCCAGAGGTTCCACCGGGACGTGGTGATCCACATGGTCTGCTACCGCAGGTACGGGCACAACGAGGGGGATGAGCCCAGCTACACCCAGCCCCAGATGTACGAGCGCATCGACCGCCATCGCTCCGTGCGCAAGCTGTACACCGAGCGCCTGGTCCACCGGGGCGACCTCACCCTGGAGGAGGCCGAGCAGGCCCTCGAGGACTTCTCCGCCCGCCTCCAGACGGCCCTTGAGCAGACCCGGTCCTCGGCACCGCCCAAGCCGGACACCGTGCCTCCTCCGCCGCCGGTGGAGGTCGTGTCCGCCCCCCCCACGGGCGTGGAGCGCAGCGTGCTGGACCGCATCTCCCGCGCCGTCCACAACGTCCCCGAAGGGTTCACCTTGCACCCCAAGCTGGAGAAGCAGATGGCGGGCCGGGCCAAGGTGTATGCAGGCGGCGAGGTGGACTGGGCCCTGGCCGAGGCCCTGGCCTTCGGGTCGCTGCTGCTGGAGGGGGTGGACGTCCGCCTGGCGGGCCAGGACAGCCGGCGGGGGACGTTCAGCCAGCGCCACGCCGCCTATGTGGATTACCGGACCGGGGAGGAGTGGGTGCCGCTGGCCCATCTCGCCCCCGAGGGCGGATGGCTCAACGGCGCCAGCGGGGGAGGGGCCACGCGGGGAACGGGGGCGGCGCCCGCAGCCGGTCCCCTGGCCCCCGACGAGGGTGACAGGCCGGCGGCGGCACCCGAGGAGCGCCAGGGGAGGTTCCTCATATACGACTCGCTCCTCTCGGAGTTCGCCGCCCTGGGCTTCGAGTACGGGTACTCGGTCGTGCGGCCCGACGCCCTGGTGGCCTGGGAGGCCCAGTTCGGAGACTTCGCCAACGGGGCCCAGACCATCATCGACGAGTTCATAGTCGCGGCCGAGGACAAGTGGGACCAGCGGTCCGGGCTGGTCCTGCTGCTGCCCCACAGCTACGAGGGCCAGGGCCCTGACCACTCCTCGGCGCGGGTGGAGCGGTTCTTGACCCTTGCCGCCGGGGGCAACATCCGGGTGGTGAACGCCAGCACCGCGGCCCAGTACTTCCACCTGCTCCGGGCCCAGGTGCACCGGCGCGACCGCCTCGTCCCCCTCGTGGTGCTCACGCCCAAGTCCCTCCTTCGCTCCCGGCACTCGAGGTCCAGGGTGGAGGACCTGGTGGAGGGGTCGTTCCGGGAGGTGCTGGACGATCCCGCCACCTCCGACGGTGGACCCATCGACCCCCTGTCCGTCGGTCGGGTAGTGCTGTGCAGCGGGAAGGTCTCCTACGAGGTCATGGCCCGCCGGGACCAGCTCCTGAAGGAGGGGAAGGGCCCGGTGACGGCGGTGGCCAGGGTGGAGCAGCTCTATCCCTGGCCCGAGGACCATATCGCCGGCCTCCTGGCCCGCTACGAGCGGGCCGAGGAGGTGGTGTGGGTCCAGGAGGAGCCCGAGAACCAGGGGCCCTGGGGCTTCGTGCACGGCCGCCTCCACCGGATCCTGCGCAACGACTTCCGCCTGGGCCATGTGAGCAGGGCGGAGGCCGGCAGCCCGGCGACGGGCAGCTCTGCCGTCCACCAGCTGGAGACCGAGGATCTGCTGCAGCGGGCCTTCGCGCCCCTGGCGGTGCCCGTCGACTGACCGCAGGCCGGGCAGGGTCCTCGGTGCCCGCTCCAGGGCCCCGGCCCCCCCTGCCGGCCCGGGGTCACCGGCGCGGGGGCGTGGGGATGGTTGACTACGGGGGAGATGCCACGCCGCCACGTCGTCGTCGACGGTTCCAACATTGCCACCGAGGGACGGTCGCTCCCCAGCCTGGCCCAGCTGGACGAGGCCGTCCGGGCCTTTCAGGCCGAGTTCCCCGACGCCGAGATCACGGTGGTCGTCGATGCCACCTTCGGCCACCGCATCGACGAGTCGGAGCGGGCCTCCTTCCAGGAGGCCGAGGCTCACGGGGAGGTGGTCTCCCCGCCGGCCGGTGCCATCGGGCGGGGTGACGCCTTCCTGCTGCTGATTGCCGAGAAGACCGGCGCCGTGGTCCTTTCCAACGACTCCTTCCAGGAGTTCCACGGGGAGCACGAGTGGCTGTTCGACAAGGGAAGGCTGATCGGGGGCAAGCCGGTCCCCGGGGTGGGCTGGATCTTCACCCCCCGCACGCCCGTGCGGGGCCAGAGGAGCAAGCAGGCCATGAAAGAGGCCCGGATGCACCGGGTGCGCATCGGCTCCAAAGAGGCCTCCCAGCCCATGCCGGTCCCTACCACTCCCCCGCCCCGCCCCATCAGCCCTAAGGGTGGTGAGGCCGTGGGGATCAAGGCCGCCCCGGCCAAGGACGAGAAGGTGCGCAAGGCCATTGCGGCGGCCACCAAGGAGGTGGAGGCTCCCGACTCGACCACGGCCCGTCGCCGGCGCCGCCGGAGAGGAGCCGGACCACCACCCCAGGCCGTGAACGAGCCCCTTGCGTTCATCACCTTCATCGCCGAGCACCCCCTCGGCAGCCAGGTGGAGGGCGAGGTGGAGAGCTTCACCTCCCACGGGGCGTTCATCACCGTGGACGGGGCCAGGGGGTACGTGCCCCTGTCCGGCCTGGGGGACCCGCCGCCGACCAAGGCCAGGGCGGTGCTGAGCAAGGGCGAGCACCGCAGGTTCGTGCTCCAGGCCCTGGACCCCCAGCGGCGGGGCATCGAGCTGGCCCTTCCCGAGTTCGCCCAGGTCGCCGGGACGCCGAGCGAGGAGACGGTGGAGGCCGAGATCGCCGGCAGCGCCAAGCAGCAGAAGCCCAAGCGGGCCAGCGGGGCCAGAGCCAAGGCGGCGGGGACGGAGCCGGCGAAGGGCGCTGCCAAGGAGGCGGGGCGGGAGGAGGAGCCGAGCCGGCCCGCCCCCGAGAAGGCCCCGGCCAAGCGGGCTCCCCGCAGGAAGGCGCCAGCAGAGCCCGAGCCGGGAGGCGGGGAAGGCGGGGGCGAGGCGGCGCCGCCGGGGGAGGGCCCGCCACCGGCCGGCAAGAGGGCCACCCGGCGGACCAGGGCGGCCGCCGCTGAGAAGGAGGGCCCGGAGGGTGCCACCGGCGGGACGGCGGGGACAGGCAGGAAGGCCGTCCCGAAGGCCGGGGGAGCCAGGGCAGCCAGGAAGGCGGGCCAGGAGGCCGGGGCCACCGGGCCGAAGGCCGGTGGGACGGCCCCGTCCGGGCAGAAGGCGGGGAAGGCCCCGGCGGGGCAAAGGGCAGGGAAGGCCCCGGCCGGGCAGAAGGCAGGCGGGAAGGCCACCGCCGCTGACAAGGCCTCCCCCGCTGACAAGGCCTCCCCCGCCGAGAAGGCCCCCGCCGCCAAGCGCTCCCGCACCAAGAAGGCTCCCCCCTCCCCGGAGGGGGAGCCGGCCGAGCCTCCGCGGCCCACCCGCCGGCGCCGGACGCCGGGCCCCGAGGGCGCAGGGGGTTCCTGAGGGGGGGACGGCCCTCGGCCGGTTCCCAACCCGGCGCGCTATGGTCGCCCCCATGCACCCCGGGGACCTACTGCCCCACCGCCCCCCTTTCCTCCTCGTGGACGAGATCGTGGACATCCAGCCCGGCACGGGAGCGAGGGGCCGATGGCACCTGACGGGGAAGGAGGACTTCTTCGCCGGGCACTTCCCGGGACAGCCCACCCTCCCGGGTGTCCTGATGGTGGAGTCCCTTGCCCAGGTGGGGGCGGCAGCCCTCCTCGCCGATGAGCGCTTTGCCGGCTCCCTCCCCCTCTTCGGGGGCATCGACCGGGCCCGGTTCCGGCGTCAGGTCGTCCCCGGTGAGACCCTCGACCTGGAGGTCTCCCTGAGCCATCTGTCGGCCAAGGCCGGCAGGGGGCACGGCCGGGCGGTGGTGGACGGGGCCCGGGCCTGCGAGGTGGACATGCTCTTCGTCATCAGCCGCTGAGGCACCGTGCGCATCGCCACCTGGAACGTCAATTCCCTGAAGGCCCGGCTTCCGAGGGTCGAGGAGTGGCTGGACTACGCCCAGCCCGACGTGCTGTGCCTGCAGGAGACCAAGATGGCCGACGGCGACTTCCCGGCCATGGCCTTCGCCTCCCGGGGGTACGAGGCGGCCCACCATGGCCTCGGCCGCTGGAACGGGGTGGCCATCCTGAGCCGGGTGGGCCTGGAGGAGGTGCGGGCCGGCTTCTCGGGCCAGCTCCCAGAGCAGGTCACCGAGGCCCGCCTGGTCAGCGCCACCTGTGGAGGGGTGAGGGTGGCCAGCCTCTACGTGCCCAACGGGCGGAGCGTGGGCAGCGAGCACTACGAGGCCAAGCTCGCCTGGCTGGACAGCCTGCAGCACCACCTGGAGGAGGCCTGCGACCCGGCGGGGCCGCTGGCCCTGTGCGGGGACTTCAACATTGCCCCCGACGACCGCGACGTCTGGGACCCCTCCTCCTTCCAGGGAGCCACCCACGTGAGCGAGCCCGAGCGCCAGGCGCTGAAGGGGCTCCTCAGCTGGGGCCTGGTGGACGCCTTCCGTACCCGCTACGACCAGGAAGGGCTCTTCTCCTGGTGGGACTACCGGGCCGGCGACTTCCACCAGCACCGGGGCATGCGCATCGATCTCATCCTCCTCACCCGCCCGCTGGCCGAGCGGGTGACCTTCGCCCTCATCGACCGCTTCGCCCGCAAGGGCAAGCAGCCCTCTGACCACGCCCCGGTGCTGGTCGACGTGGCCGACGGGTGGCGCCAGGGCCCGTAGCGCCGCCGGCCCGGGGCTGGGGGCCTCAGCCCGAGGCCATCTGGGCCCGCAGCTTGGCCAGGCCCGAGCTCAGGGCGGAGCGCAGCTCGGCCCGGGAGCAGCCCGTCTCGGCGTGGAGCTCCTTCATGGTGCGCACTGGCCCCCCGCCCACCCCGAAGCGCGCCGCCAGCACCGTGCGCTCCAGCGGGTCCAGCAGCTCCAGGGCCCTGGGTGGCAGGCAGTGGAGGGCCAGCAGGTCCTCGTCCAGGTCGGCTTCCGGGTCCCCCAAGCCCCGGTCCTCGTCGGGGTAAGGCCAACCGTCCTCGGCAGGCCAGATGAAGGTGGTCATGCTCAGTTGTCGCGCCGTCAGGGGCCGGCGTCAACCCGTCCCGCCTACAGCCCCTCCCGCCCGTTGGTGTCAGGCGGAGGCCCGGTAGGGCGCCAGTACCTCCAGCAGGGCCCGGCCGTAGCGGGCGACCTTGACGGGGCCGAGCCCGGGGAGCCCCTGCAGGTCGCCGGGGGTGGAGGGCAGGGCGCTGGCGAGGCCGGCCAGGGTGGCGTCGTGGAGGATCACGTAGGCAGGCACCCCGGAGGCCCGAGCGGTGGCTGCCCGCCAGGCTCGCAGGGCCTCCACCGCCTCGGGGTTGGCGGACCGGGCCAGGGTGAGCGCCGGTGCCTCGCGGGGACCGCCCCGCCCGGTCCCCCCGCTCCGCCGCCCTCGCCTGTGGACCAGGTCCGAGCGCCCTCCCGCAGCTGGGCCCGCTCCCTTGGTGGCCCCCTGCTCCAGGGCCCTTCGGCTGGCGGCCAGCAGGTCGGCCACCTGGGCCCCCGCCGGCGCCCGTGCCAGGGAGGAGCAGACCGACTCCAGCGTGGCCAGGTAGGGGGAGGGGGAGCGCCGGGTGGTCCGCTCACCGAAGGTGCGCCGGCGGGCCCAGGAGCAGTGCAGCTCGGCCTCGGCCCGGGTCAGGGCCACGTAGAGCAACCGGCGCTCCTCCTCGTCGGCCGCCGGGGTGGTGGCGTGGCCGATGGGCACCAGCCCGAGCTCCAGCCCCGCCACCAGGACGACCGGCCACTCGAGGCCCTTGGCCCGGTGGAAGGTGAGGACCTGGACGGCATCGCTCCCCTCCTCCTCCGAGGCCCGGCCCAAGGTGGCGACCAGCCAGGGCTCGAACCCCGCCGCCGTCGCTTCCGGGTCGAGCGACTGGTACTCGCCGGCCAGGCGGGCCAGGCCCAGGAGCAGGTCGGCCCGCTCGTCGCCCGGGTCGCCGGCGGCGCCAGCACCGACCGGGCCCGGAGCCTGCAGGTCCCGGCTCGGGGCGGCCCACTCCGCTGCCTCCTCCCTCAGCTGGGCCGCCACCGCCGTCATGCTGCGGTGAGGCGAGCGGCCCAGGCGGGCCAGGGCCTCCTGCACGACACCCTGGGAGAGAAGCCCTCCTCCGGGAGCCCGGTGCGGTATGCCTGCCGCCTGCAGGGCCTCCTCCAGCAGCGGTATCTGGGCGTTGGTGCGCACCAGGACAGCCATGTCCGACCAGGGACGCCCCGGCCGGTGGGCTTGGCGGGCCCTGCGGGCGATCCCTTCCGCCTCCAGGCGGTCGGAGCCGTAGGGGGTGATGGTGGGCACGGGGCCGTCGGGTCGGTGGGCCCGGAGAGGGGCGCCCCCGCCCCGGGCAGCCCGGCGGCCATGGCTCAGCACGGCCGAGGCCACGGCCAGGATCTGGGGCGAGGAGCGCCAGTTGTCCTCCAGCCTCACCACCTCCGTGCCCGGGAAGCGCTCGGGCATGCGGGTCAGGGCGGTGGGGTCGGCTCCGTTCCATCCGTATATGGCCTGGTGGGGGTCCCCCACCACGCACAGGTCCCGGTTGGAGCCGAGCCAGGCCCTGAGCAGGCGCTCCTGGGCGGGGTTCACGTCCTGGAACTCGTCCACGAACACGTGCCGGAAGCGCCAGCGCTGGGCAGCGGCGAACACGGGGTCGGCCTCGATGGCGCTGGCGCAAGCCACCAGCAGGTCGTCCAGGTCCATGAGGCCCCGTCTGGCCTTCTCTTCCTCATAGGCACGGTAGGCCTCTGCCACCTCCCCGGGGGTGAGCGGGGGGCGCCGGCCCCCGGCGACCGCCGCCGACGGGTAGCCCGCCGGGTCGACCAGGCGGGCCTTGGCCCACTCGATCTCGCCGGCCAGAGCGGCCAGGACCTCGCCCGGCTGGCCTCCCCGGTGATGGCGGGGTAGGACCCGGCCCAGCAGAGCGGACTTGCGCTGGAGGATGGCCGGGGGAGTCCGGCCCTGGTCCGCCCACCGGCGGCGGAGCTGGGCCAGGGCGGCGGCGTGAAAGGTGGCTGCCGCCACCTGGTCCCGCGCCCCCAGCGACAGCAGGCGACGGCGGAGCTCGCCGGCAGCCTTGCGCGTGAAGGTGAGGGCCAGGACATGGGAGGGGCTGGCCGATCCCGAGGCGATCCTCCAGGCGATGCGGTGGGTGAGGACCCGGGTCTTGCCCGAGCCGGCGCCGGCCAGGATGCACAACGGGGCCGCCTCCACCACGACGGCCTGGCGCTGGCTCGGGGTGAGGCCATCGAGCAGCCGGTCGTCCATGGCCCGACCATAGCCAGCCCGCGTTACACCGATGTGGTTTTGGCTCCGGGGCCCCCACGCGACTCGGCCCCAAGTAGCCGGGGATCTCCCCGGTCTCCTCGGGACCGAGCCTCCGGGCTTACCCGGCTCTATGGCGGAACTGCTGTTCCGCTGCAGGGCTAGACGCCCTGACCCAGTGCAACCTCGCCCCGCTCCCGCTCCAGGGGGGCGACCTGTGGCCACCCTCTCCCCGGCGTCCGCTGGGCTGCGTCACGCTGAGCTAGGGGGAGTCTGCACCCTCCCGGTCCCACAGTCAAGGGGCATCGGCCCACTATCGTGACCATCCGCGAGATGCGCACCCCGTTCTCCCGAACCCCATGCTGAGCTCCTTCGACGCTGGTCGGCTCTTCGGCGCCAGGACGGGGTCCCGCCCTCCCTGGGCACTGGCCCTCCACGGTTGGCGGAGGACCCACCGCGACTTCGACTCCGTGCTGGGCCCGGTCCCGGCCACCCCCGGAGCCGGCCCGGAGCCGGCCCTCGATGCCGTTGCCCTGGACCTGCCCGGCTTCGGGGCCAGCCCGCCGCCGCCTGAGGGGTGGGGGTCCGAGGGCTACGCCCGGGCGGTGGTCCCCGTCGTGGAGGCCATGGCGGGGGAGCTGGGCCGGCCGGTGGTGGTGCTGGGCCACTCCTTCGGGGGGAGGGTGGCCGTGCGCCTGGCGGCTGGCTGGCCCTCGCTGGTGGGAGGGCTGGTGCTGACCGGCGTCCCTAGCCTGGCGCAGGTGGGCGGGGGGCCGAGGAGGGCCCCGCTGGCGTTCCGCCTGGCCAAAGGCGCTCACCGCCGTGGGCTCCTTCCCGACGCCACCATGGAGAGGCTGCGCCATCGCTACGGCTCGGCCGACTACCGCCAGGCCAGCGGAGTGATGCGGGAGGTGTTCGTGCACCTGGTCAACGAGGCCTATGACGATGACCTGGCCCGCCTGCCCGGCCCGGTGGAGCTGGTGTGGGGCGAGCATGACACCGAGGTCCCCGTGGAGGTGGCTCGGGCCGCCTCGGCCCTGCTGGACGGACGCGCCCGGCTCACCCTCTGCCCCGGAGCCGGGCACATGACCCCGATCGAGGTGCCCGGTGCTCTCCGCCAGGCCCTCCTCCGCCACCGACCCCGGTGAGCCCCTCGCTGTGGGCCGCTGCCCTCTCGGGCCTGGTGGCCTCGGCCCTGGCCGGGGTGCGGTGGCTGCGGGTCGCCCAGCGCGAGCACTACCTGGCGCCGGCGGGATCGCGCTTCGCCCTGCGCTGGTGGGGGGGCATCGGGTTCAACCGCCTGCTGTGGGTGCTGGCCGCCCTGGCCCTGCTGGTCTCCCTCTCTCAGCCGGCGGTGGAGGTCGTGACGGCGGCCGTGGTGGCGGGGGGGCCGCTCGGGCTGGGGCTGCGGGGCCGCACCGCCAAGCTGGCCTGGACGGCCCGCCTGCGCCGGCTGGCGGCCATTTGGGCCCTGCTGCAGCTCGTGGCCCTGGCAGCGGCAACCGTGGTGGGGGCGGAGGCAGGGGGTGGGGGAGCCCTGATCGGCCTGCTCACCCTGTTCGTGCCGGCCACGGTGGACCTGGCCTGCCTCCTGGCCGCCCCGCTGGAGCGCCGGCTGGTGGCGCCCTACGTGCGCCGGGCAGCGGAGCGGCTGGCCAAGGTGGGCCCCGTCGTGGTGGCCATCACGGGCTCGTATGGCAAGACCAGCACCAAGGGGTACGTGGCCCACCTCCTCGGCACCACCCGCTCGGTGGTCCCCAGCCCGGCCAGCTACAACAACCGGGCCGGTCTGGCCCGGGCCGTCAACGAGCACCTGGCACCGGGGACCGAGGTCTTCGTGGCCGAGATGGGCACCTACGGCAAGGGGGAGATCGCGGAGCTGTGCTCCTGGACCCATCCCAAGGTGTCGGTGATCACCGCCATCGGCCCTGTGCACCTGGAGCGGTTCGGGTCGGAGGACAGGATCGTGGAGGCCAAGTCGGAGATCCTGGCCGGGGCCGAGGTGGCCGTGCTGAACGTCGATGACGAACGGCTGGCGGCGGTGGCGGGGCGGGCGGCGGCATCCGGGAAGCGGGTTTGGCGCTGCTCGGGTACCGACCCCTCCGCCGATGTGTTCGTCGGTCCTGCCGGGGACGAAACGGTCCCTCCTCCTGCTCGTCCTCCCCTTGCAGGGACCGGGGCTGGCGGTCCCATGTGGGCGGTCCTGGTCGGGGGCCGGCCTCTGGGCCGGGTCAGGGCCCGGACCGAGGTGGCACCGACGAACGTGGCGTGCGCCGTGGCGGTGGCCCTCGAGCTGGGTGTCCCCGGGGACGAGGTGGGCAGGCTCCTGCCCTCCTTGCCCGTGGCCGCCCACCGGCTGGCCCCCCTGGAAGGCTCGGGGGGGTTCTCCATCCTGGACGACACCTACAACTCGAACCCCGCCGGTGCCCGCATGGCACTGGCTGCCCTGGCCTCCCTGGACTGCCCGCAGGACGGCCGGCGGGTGCTCGTGACCCCGGGGATGGTCGAGCTGGGCGAGCGCCAGGCCGGGGAGAACCAGGCCCTGGCCGCCCTGGCGAGGGAGGTGGTGAGCGACCTCGTCATCGTGGGCCACACCAACAGGCGCGCCCTCCTGGCCGGGGTGGGGGCCAGCGCCAGGGCCGCCCCCGTGCCTGTGGCGGCCGGGCCCGCCCGGCGCCTGGTGGACCTGGACCCCGAGGCTCCGTTGCCCTCAGGCCCCCGGGTGGTGCTGGTGGCCAACCGGGAGGAGGCGGTGGCCTGGGTGCGCCAGAACCTGGGGCCGGGCGATGCCGTGCTGTACGAGAATGACCTACCCGACCACTTCCCCTGATAACGAGGAGAGATGGGAGACATCGCGGTGATCTTCGGGGGGCCGTCCCCCGAGCATGACGTGAGCGTGCTGACCGGGCTGCAGGCGGCCCGGGCCCTCGGCCCCGGCCCGGCCCGGGTCCGGGGGCTCTACTGGGCCAAGACCGGGGACTGGTTCGAGGTCGATCCCGGGCTCGAGGGGGCCGACTTCGCCGACGGCCCGCCACGGGGTGCCTCCCCCCTCCGCCTGGTGGCCAGCCCCGGGGGGGGTTTCGTGGCCCCGGGCGGGCGCCTGGGAAGGGAGCGGCCGGTGGAGGTGGAGGTGGCCGTGAACTGCTGCCACGGGGGCCCCGGTGAGGACGGCAGCCTGCAGGCCGCCCTGGACCTGGCCCAGGTGTCCTACACGGGGCCCACCGCGGCCGGAGCCGCCCTCGGGATGGACAAGCTGGGCTTCGGCGCCGTGGTGTCGGCGGCAGGGCTTCCCTGCCTGCCCCGGGTGGCGCTGGGCGGGGGGGGCGACCATCCCCCCGGCTGGCCCGGGTTTCCCGGCCCCTACATCGTGAAGCCACGCTTCGGCGGCTCTTCCATCGGTATCGACGTGGTCGAGGACGCCGAGACGGCCCGGGCCCGGCTGGTCGCCAACCCGCACCTGCGCCAGGGGGCCGTCCTGGAGCCCTACCGGCCGGACCTGTACGACCTCCAGGTGGCCGTCCGGACCTGGCCCGAGCTGCAGCTCTCCGCCATCGAGAGGCCCTTGCGCTCCTCCACCGGGGCAGAGATCTACACCTACTCGGACAAGTACGTGGGGGGCCAGGGGATGGCGAGTGCCCCCCGGGAGCTGCCTGCCCGCCTCGGCACCGGCCTGGAGGCCGACCTGCGCCAGGCCGCTCGCCAGGTGGCGGTCCTGGCCGGGGTGAGGGGGGTGGCCCGCCTGGACTTCCTCTCCGACGGCCAGGAGCTCTTCGTCAACGAGATCAACACGATCCCGGGCTCCCTGGCCAGGTACCTGTGGGTGGACCCGCCCCTCGAGTTCGCCCGGCTGCTCGCCGACATGGTCGAGGAGGCGGCCCGGCGCCCCGCCGTCCAATGGACGACGGCGGGAGCGGACGGCAGCGCCCTGCGCTCGGCGGGTACCATCGCCGGCAAGCTGGGCTAGGGGCCGCAGGCCTGAAGCGGCCCCTCATCGGTACGATTCGGGCCGGTGCCGTACCCGATCCGGCTGCTGGACGAGGGGGAGGACGTGGTGGTCGACCTCCGCCCGCACTGGTCCTTTTTGGCCGGCCCGCTCGCCTTCACCCTGGCGGCCATGGCGGGCGCCCTGGCCGGCTTCGTGCTCCCCGCCGTCCCCGGGTGGGGGCTGGAGGCTCTGGGAGTGGTGGTGCTGGCAGGGGTGGCCTGGGTGGCGGCCCGGTACGCCCGGTGGGCCACCACCAGCTTCGTGGTGACCAACGAGCGCGTCATCTGCTCCCGGGGGGTGCTGGTCCGCCAGGGACGGGAGATCCCCCTCAGCCGGGTGGCCGACCTGTCTTACCGCCAGACCCCCGGTGAGCGGCTGGTGGGCTGCGGGACCATCACGATCGAGTCCGGGGGGGAGAGGGGCCAGGCCGTGATGGCCCGGGTGCCGCGCCCGGCCGCCGTCCAGCGCCTGATCTCCACCCAGGTCGAGCGCAGCCGGCGGGCGGGCGCCGGCCCCACCCCGGGGCACCCCGACTTCCTCTCCATCGCCGACCAGATCGAGAGGCTGGACGATCTCTGCCGGCGGGGGATCATCTCCCGGGCCGAGCTCGACGCCAAGAGGGCCGAGCTGCTCCAGCGCTGGTAGCCGCTCAGCGGGGATGGTGGACGAGGGCCCGCCAGGTCCCGGTGATGGGGAAGGACGACACCACCTGCACGGCCTCCAGCAGCCAGGCCAGTACCTCTTCGTGAGGCGTAGCGGCGGGGAGCCTGGCCACCAGGCCGGCCCGGGGCCGGTCCTGCACCAGGCGCCATCCCGGGGGAAGGGCCAGGCCCGCCCGGACCAGGAGCGACCGCACCGTGTCCGGGCGCCCGTGCTGTATCCCGACCGTGGCGGGCTCGGCCTGCGGCCCCCGGCGCCTGCCGGGTGCCCAGGTGGCCAGGGTGAGCTCCGGGGGACGGCGCTCGAACAGGGACACCAGGGCGCTGGGGCGCCGGGGCGGGACCCCCCTCACCTCGGGCTGGAAGTTGACCCAGCCACCGGCCCGCTCCTCCAGCCAGGCCATCCGGGTGACGACCTCCCCCAGGTCGGGTGGGCGGAACTCGATGACCTCGGGGACCCGCTTCACGCCTGGCACCCGGCGGGCTCCATGGGGAGAGGCTAACTCCCCGCTAACCTGACTCCCCCATGGTGAGCGGAGGACCAGCGGCCCAGCGGTGGGCCGAGCAGCTGGCCTCCTGGGCCATACCCGAGGAGATACTGGCCCGGGCCCCGGAGTCTCCGTGGGGCTTCCCCCCCGAGCTGTTCGCCGCCCCCGACCAGCCCCCCGACACTCCCTCCCGCCGGCGGGCCCTGGAGGCCCTCCCCGAGGGAGGCTCGGTGCTGGACGTGGGGGCAGGCGCCGGTGCTGCCGGCCTGGCCCTGGTCCCTCCGGCGGGGAGGCTGACGGCGGTGGACCAGAGCGCCACGATGCTCGAGGCGCTGGTGGCCAAGGCCGGGGCCCGGGGTGTGGAGGCCCAGACGGTGACGGGCACCTGGCCCGAGGTGGCCGGCCAGGTGGGCCCGGCCGACGTGGTCGTCTGCCACCATGTGCTCTACAACGTGGCCGACGCCGCCCCCTTTGTCGCCGCCCTCACCGAGCATGCCCGGCGCCGGGTGGTCGTGGAGATCACCACCGCCCATCCCCAGGCGGGGCTCAACCACCTGTGGCGCCACTTCCACGGCCTTGACCGGCCCGAGGGCCCCGGTCTGGAGGACGCCATCGCTCTCCTCAGGGAGGCGGGTGTCGAGCCCGGTGCGGAGCGCTTCGAGCGGCCACCCCGGGCGGGTGACCTGGACCGCCGGTCGCACGTGGCCTTCGTCCGGCGCCGCCTGTGCCTGGACCCGAGCGCCGACCCCGAGGTGGACCGCCTCCTCCCCCCGGGGGCGGGCCTGCCTGCCACCGAGGCGGCCTGCCTGTGGTGGGACGTGGCTCCTTGACCGCCTGGTCAAGCTAAGGCCAGCATCTGGCATGCCCCGCGCTCTGGTCAACGGCATAGAACTGGAATACGAGCTGACGGGTCGGCCCACCGACCCGGCCATGCTCTTGATCATGGGGCTGTCGGCCCAGATGGTGTGGTGGGAGGACAGCTGGTGCCAGGCCCTGGCCAGCCGGGGGTTCCAGGTGGTGCGCTTCGACAACCGCGACGTGGGGCTGTCCACCAAGCTGGACGGTGGACCTGCCCCTGACATCGCCGCTCTCATGAGCGGCGACCCGTCCTCTGCCCCCTACCGGCTGGAGGACATGGCCGAGGACGCCGCCGGGCTGCTCGATGCCATCGGGGTGGAGCGGGCCCATGTGGTGGGGGCATCCATGGGGGGCATGATCGCCCAGGCCCTGGCCGTGGCCCACCCGGAGAAGGTCGCCAGCCTGTGCTCGGTCATGTCCACCACCGGCGCCCGGGGCGTGGGCCAGCCCAGCCCGGAGGCCATGGCGGTGCTCCTGCGCCCCCCGGCCACGGACTGGGAGAGCTACCTGGCGGGCTCCCTGGCCTCGGCGGCGGTCATCGGGTCCCCTGCCTACCCTCCCGACCCCGAGAGGCTGAGGGCCCGGGCGCAGAGGTGCTGGCAGCGCGGCTACCACCCCCAGGGCGTCGTTCGCCAGCTGGCCGCCATCCTGGCCTCGCCCGACCGCACGGAGGCCCTGGCCCGGGTCAGGGTGCCCACCCTCGTGATACACGGGGAAGCCGACCCCCTGGTGACCCCCAGCGGGGGGGAGGCGACGGCCAGGGCCGTTCCCGGTGCCCGGCTCATGCTGGTTCCGGGCATGGGCCATGACCTCCCCCCCGAGCTCTGGGACCGGATCATCGACGCCATCGTGGACAACGCCCGGCGGGCCGAGCCGACCCAGGCGGAGCGGGCGGGTTGAGCGGGCCGCTGGCCGGGCTCAGGGTGGTGGAGGTGGCGGGCATCGGCCCCGGGCCCTTTGCCGCCATGATGCTCGCCGACATGGGGGCAGAGGTGCTCCGGGTGGACCGGGCCTCCTCGGTCCCCGCCGGCGGGCCGGATACCCCCTCCGCCGACCTCCTGGCCCGCGGCCGTCGCTCGGTGGGCGTGGACCTCAAGCACCCCGAGGGCGTGGCGACCGTGCTCCGGCTGGTGGAGCGGGCCGACGGCCTCATCGAAGGCTTCCGGCCCGGGGTGGCGGAGCGGCTGGGGATCGGGCCCGAGCCCTGCCTGGCCCGCAACCCCCGGCTGGCCTACGGGCGGATGACGGGCTGGGGCCAGGACGGCCCGCTGGCCGGGGCCGCCGGGCACGACATCGACTACATCGCCCTGGCCGGTGTCCTGGGCGCCATCGGCAGGGCGGGGGAGCGCCCGGTCCCGCCCCTCAACCTGGTGGGCGACTTCGGCGGGGGAGGGATGCTGCTGGCCTTCGGGATGGTGTGCGCCTTCCTCGAGGCGGCCCGCTCCGGCAAGGGCCAGGTGGTCGATGCCGCCATGGTGGATGGGGCCGCCCTGCTCACCACCATGATCCACGGGCTGAGGGCCATGGGCCTGTGGAGAGACGAGCGGGGCACCAACCTCCTCGACACCGGAGCCCACTTCTACGAGGTGTACGAGACGGCCGACGGGGGCCACGTCGCCGTAGGGGCCATCGAGCCCCGGTTCTACGCCGAGCTGGTGCGCCGGAGCGGGCTGGAGGAGGAGGACCTCCCCCCCCAGATGGACCGGGCGGCCTGGCCCCGGATGAAGGAGCGCCTGGCCCAGGTGTTCCGCTCCCGGACGAGGGACGAGTGGTGCCAGCTGATGGAGGGCTCGGACGCCTGCTTCGCCCCCGTGCTGTCGATGGCAGAGGCGCCGGGCCACCCTCACAACCGGGCCCGGGGCACCTTCGTGGAGGTGGGCGGGGTGGTGCAGCCGGGGCCCGCTCCCCGCTTCAGCCGGACACCCGGCGAGGTGGGGGCTCCGCCGGCCCACGCCGGCCAGCACACGGACGAGGCTCTCGCCGACTGGGGCTTCAGCGCCGCCGACCTGGCCCGGCTGCGCCGGGTGGGTGCTCTGGCCTGACCGGCGGCGGTGACCCCCTCCCTGTACCTGGGAGCCACGCCGGCGGGGTGGGCGTGGGCCCCTCCCGAGGCCCACCTCCTGGTGCTGGGACCGCCCCGGTCGGGCAAGACCTCGTCCCTCGTCATCCCCAACGTCCTGGCCGGGGGAGGGCCGGTGGTCTCCACCTCCACCAAGCCCGATGTGCTGGCTGCCACCCTCGCCCACCGGAGCCGGTCCGGGGAGTGCTGGCTGTTCGACCCCACCGGAGAGGTGGGGGTCCCGGCCGGCGTGAGGGCCCTGCGGTGGTCGCCCGTCCCGGCCTCGGCCCGCTGGGAGACGGCCCGGCTGGTGGCGCGCCGGCTGGTGGCCACCTCCTCCTCCGGCCGGGGCACCCTCGACGCCGACCACTGGAAGGGCCGGGCCGAGGCCCTGCTGGCGCCGCTTCTCCATGCCGGGGGAGTGTGCGGGGCCTCCATGGAGGACGTGAGCCGGTGGGTGAACCGCAGGCAGGTCTCTCCCGCCGAGGCGGTCCTCGGTGAGCAGGGCTCGCCGCTGGCCGCGGACGTGCTGGCGGGGGTCACGGACTGCGAGGACCGTGAGCTGTCGGCCATCTTCTCCACCGCGGCGCAGGCCATCTCCGCCTACCAGACCGATGCCGCCCTGGCCACCACCCGCCGGCCCAACTTCGAGCCCGGGGCCTTCGTGCGCTCGCGGGACACGGTCTACATATGCGCTCCCTCGGGGTCCCAGGACCTGGTGGGGCCGCTGGTGGTGTCCTTGCTCGAAGAGGTGTGCTCAGCCGCCTACCGTGCCGCCGGGGAGGCGGGTTCCCGCCCCGTCCCTCCGGCCGTGGTGCTGGCCCTGGACGAGGTGGCCAACATCGCCCCCCTCCCCAGCCTCCCCCGCATCGTCTCGGAGGGCGGAGGCCAGGGGGTGCTGGTGCTGGCCTGCTTCCAGGACCTCTCCCAGGCCCGGGACCGCTGGGGCCCGGCCGCTGCCGGCGGCTTCCTCAGCCACTTCCGGGCCAAGCTGATCCTCCCCGGGCTGGGGGAGGCCAGGATCCTGGAGGCCCTGTCGGCCCTTTGCGGTGACCTGGACGTCCCTGTCCGCTCGGTCAGCCGCTCGGGCCGCTGGTGGCAGCGGGGTGGCCTCAGCTCCACCACGACGTGGTCCACCAGGCGCCAGCCCCGGGTGCCGGTCGCAGCCCTGAGCCAGGGAGTCCGGGGCCGGGCCGTCTACCTGGAGGCGGGGCGCCCCCCGGCCTCGGTCCGCCTCACGCCCAGCCATGCCTCCCCGCCCTGGAGGGACCTGGTGGCGGCCCCTGAGGGCAGGACACGGGTGCGGGAGGGCCGGCGCCGCCCGGACGGGGACGGGGTGGGCCTGTCCCGTTGAGCGAGGGCCCGGTGGCCGGCGGGTGCCGCCTCTCGGGCGCCCTGCTCAGCGGGTCAGGGCGGAGACGTCGATGACCAGGAAGGCCACCACCAGGGCCATCACCATCAGGTAGACGGCGGTGACGGGCCAGCGCCAGCGGTGGTCGGCCAGCCAGAACCTCCTGATGCCCACCACGTCGAACACCAGGGCCAACAGGCCGAGGGGGACACCCACGTCGGGCCCCACGCTGGCCGCCCCCTGGACCACGAGGCTGATGACGGGCAGGACCACGTAGGTGGCCAGGCAGCGGCTGGCGGAGAGGACGATGGAGGTGCTGAAGAGCCGTTCGGCCTGGGCCTGGCCCACGGTCAACCGGTCATCACGCACCCGCAGCACCCGGCGGGCCCAGCGGTCAGGGGCCGGCCGCGTGGGAGGTCCGCCAGCCGGCGGGCGGGGGGCGGCGGGGGCTTGCACCACGAGACCCAAGCTAGGCGCCGGGGCGGGCTGTCTCCACGCGGCGGGCGGTGGTGGACCGTGGGGAGAGGCGCCCAGGGATGCCCTCGGGCCCCCTAGAGCTTGACCACCGGGCAGGTGAGGGTCCGGGTGATGCCCTCTATGAGCTGGAGCCGGCTCACGATCAGCTTCCCCAGCTCGTCCACCGAGTTCGCCTCGGCCCGGACGATCACGTCATAGGGGCCGGTGACGTCCTCAGCGGTGACCACACCCTCGATCCTGCTCACCTCACCGGCGACCTGGGCCGCCTTGCCCACCTCGGTCTGGATAAGCACGTATGCCGTCACGGCGTCGCTCACTATGCCTCCTCATGCTCTCCAGCCCGCATGGTAAGCGAAACGGCCCTGGCCCGCCCAATGGGCGGCGGGGCGCACCCTCTTAACCGCGCAGGGGCCCTCCGGCGCCCAGGGTGAGCGCCGAGACGCCCACCAGCACCGCCCCCACCAGCGCCGGCACCAGGGTCATGGTGAGCGAGCCCGACACATCCGAGGCCACCCCACCCAGCACGGGAAGGGCGAAGGCCAGGGTGTAGCCCACGCTGAACATCCCCGCTGACAGGCGGGCCACCTCCTCCCGGCCGGCCCACACGGGGGCCAGGGCCAGGGTGAGGAGCAGGAGGAGCGAGGAGGAGAAGCCGATGGCGACCACGGGGGCCAAGAGCACGGGTGGGGGGGCGGCCAGGAGGCCCACGGACGCCACCAACAGGATCCCGCCCAGGCCCAGGAGGGGCCAGCGGGGCCCCACGAGGCGGCGGGAGAGGAGGAGGAGGAGGATGGAGGCTGGCAGCTGGCTCACGTTGAGGGCGGCGAGGGTGGGGCTCACGAGGCCGGGGCTCCCCAGAGCGTGGAGGTAACCGGGCAGGAAGGTGTTGGTGGCGAAGTAGGCCGCCGAGGCCCCTCCCTGCACCAGGCCCAGCTTCCACACCCGGGAGTCCCCCAGGTCGGGCCAGGAGGTGGTGGCCTGCGCCGGAGCCGGTGGGCCGGCGGGCCGAGGGGTGCCATCCTCGGCCGGGGCGGCCCCCGCCTCCCCCCGCCCCGCCAGGGGAGGGGGCTCGGCCCGCCTGGTCACCCAGGCGGCCAGCCCGGCTGCCAGGGCCACGGGTGCTGACCACACCGCCAGGCTGGCCTCCCAGGAGCCGGTGTGGGGCAGGACGGCGGGCAGGGTTATCGAGGCGGCCAGGGCCTCGCCCACGAGGAGCCCGTTGCCGTAGAGGGCCGTGGCCGGCCCCACCGCCCCCGGGAGCCACTGGCGCACCAGGGTGGGCAGGGCCGGCTGGAGGACCGCTATCCCCACTCCCATGGCGAAGGTCATGGCGAACAGCACGGCGGTGTCGGCCCCCGCCCCCCGGAGGGCGCCGGCCAGGGCCACCGTGACCAGGCCCACCAGGAGGGCCCGGCTGGCACCCAGGCGCCCGATGATGGCCGACCCCAGCACCGAGGCCAGGCCCAGCAGCAGGACCGGGAGGTTCGTGAGGGCCCCGACCGCGGCCCGGTCCAGCCCCAGGTCCGCGCTCACCAGGGGCAGCAGGGGGGGCAGGGCGAGCAGCGTCACCCGCAGGTCCATCCCCGCCAGCCACAGCAGCGCCAGGCGGCCGGCGGACCCCGCCCGCGCCTTGGTCCTCACCCACCGCACGCTAGGGGTTGGCGGAGGGCCCCCTGGGCAATCGGTGAAACGGGGCGGGGGAGCCCGCCGCTGGGAGGTTCCTATGCTCGCCTCGTGCCCTGGGAGCGCCTCGCCCGCCTGCTGGCTTGCCCGGTGGACGGCTCGGCGATGGAGCCGGCCGGCGGGGAGGTCCGGTGCCAAGCCGGTAGCCACCGCTTCGGGCCCGGCCCCTCGGGCTTCCTGCACCTGGCGGCTGCGGGGAGCCCCGCCCTCCGCCTGGAGACGACGAGCGATTCCTGCGCCCGCATCCAGGAAGGGGCGGGACGCCGCCTCTACGACGCCTACCTGCGGCCCTGGCTGGACCGGGTGGGTGCCCGGCGGGTCCTCGACGCCGGTTGCGGGATCGGCCTGGGCGTGGAGGCCATGCGGGCCGACGGCCTGGAGGCGGTGGGCCTGGACGTGGCCTCCGTAGCCACCCGCTGGGCCCAGCTCGGCCACGACCCCGAGGGCTTCGTGGTGGGCGACCTGGGCCGGCTCCCCATGAAGGCGGGCACCTTCGACGCCGTCTTGGCCCTCGGGGTCATCGAGCACGTCGGCACCACCACCGGGCACCTCACCCTGGCCCCGGGCTGGTGGCAGGCCAGGGTGCGGTTCTGCTCCGAGCTGACCCGGGTGACCAGGCCGGGGGGGCGCATCCTCGTGGCCTGCCCCAACCGCCGCTTCCCCCTCGACGTCCAGCACGGGCCCAACGACGGCCAGACCACCGCTCCCCGCCGGGCCTGGCTGTTCGAGCGGACGGGGGTCAACCTCCATCCCGTGTGGGGGCCCTACCACCTCGCCTCCTACGGCGACCTCCGCCGGTGGTTCGGCCCGAGGCCGTTGCGGCCCCTCCCCCTGGCCGGCTACTTCGGCTTCTCCTCCCTCGATCGGGCCGGGCTGCCCGCCCTGGCCAAGCGGGTCCTCGGCTCGGCCCTGGCCCGCTTCCCCCCGCCGCTCCTCGGGACCGCCCTCAACCCCTACGTCCTGGCCGAGGTCGAGGTCTGAGGGCCCGGCTAGGGGGTCCCCTTCCCGGCCGCGGCCAGCAGGGCCTCGACCGAGGAGGGGTTGGCCAGGGTGCCGAGGTTCACCACCTTGCTGGCGTCCTCGCCGGCCAGGAGGCGCTTGACGGGAACCTCCAGCTTCTTTCCCGACAGGGTCCTCGGGACCTCGGGGACCTGGACCATCTCGTCGGGCACGTGGCGGGGGGAGAGGGCGGAGCGGATGGCCCCGGCGATGCGGCGGCGCTGGGCGTCGTCAAGCACCCTCCCCTCGGCCAGGACCAGGAAAAGAACCAGCCGGCCCTCGCCGGCGCCGGCGCCGGAGGTGTCGACGACCAGGCTGTCCACCACCCCCTCCACCTGCTCCACGACCCGGTAGAACTCTGCGGTGCCCATGCGGACCCCGCCCCGGTTGAGGGTGGAATCGGAGCGGCCCGTGATCACCACGGTCCCCCGGGGGGTGAGCCGGGCCCAGTCGCCGTGGCGCCACACGCCGGGGAAGGTCGAGAAGTAGCTCTCCCGGTACCGGCTGCCGTCCTCGTCCCCCCAGAACCCCACGGGCATGCAGGGCATGGGGGCGGTTAGGACCAGCTCCCCGATCTGGTCCACCACCGGCTTCCCCGACTCGTCGTAGACCTCCACGGGGGCACCCAGGCCCCGGCACTGGCACTCCCCGGCGTAGACGGGCAGGAGGGGGCAGGAGGCTACGAAGGCGGTGCAGACGTCGGTCCCTCCGCTCACCGACCCCAGCACGAGGTCGGACCCCACGTGCTCGTAGACCCACTCGAACCCCTCGGCGGGGAGGGGGGCCCCGGTGGAGCCCACCCCCCGAAGGCGGGAAAGGTCGTGGTGGCGGCCGGGGTCGGTCCCGCTCTGGCGCTGGGCCAGGATGTAGGGGGCGCTGGTGCCGAAGTAGGTGATCCCCGCCCGCTCGGCCAGCTCCCAGAGGGCCTCGGGCCCGGGGTGGACGGGGCTGCCGTCGTAGAGGACCAGGGTGGAGCCCGTGAGCAGCCCGCTCACGAGGAAGTTCCACATCATCCAGCCGGTCGTGGTGAACCAGAAGAACCGGTCGTCGGGGCCCAGGTCGGCCTGGAGGGCCAGGTACTTCAGGTGCTCGATGAGCATGCCACCGTGCCCGTGGACGATGGCCTTGGGCAGGCCCGTGGTCCCCGACGAGTAGAGGACCCAAAGGGGATGGTCGAAGGCCACCGGTTCGGGCTCGGGAGGGGTGGGGGCGGCCAGGAGGTCGGGCCAGCCGAGGGCCCGGCCTCCCCCTTCCACCAGTTCGGCCTTCCTTCCTCCCAGGTAGCCCACCGTGACGGTGGCGGCCAGGTCGGGCAGGCCGGAGGCGATCCGGCCGGCGACAGCCCTCCGGTCCCGGTCCACCCCGCCGTAGCGGTAGCCGTCCACGGTGAGGAGGACCTTGGGCCGGATCTGGGTGAAGCGGTCCAGCACGCTCTCGGCACCGAACTCCGGGGCGCAGCTGGACCACACCGCCCCCAGGGTGGCCGTGGCCAGGAAGGCCACCAGGGTCTCGGGGATGTTGGGCAGGAAGGCCGCCACCCTGTCGCCCTTGCCCACCCCCAGCCGGCGCAGCCCGGCGGCGGCCGCGCCCACCTGGTCGCCCAGCTCGCCATAGGTGAGCGTGACGGGTCCCCGCGTCTCGGACCAGGCCGACACGGCCAGGTGGTCCGGTGGATGGCCGAGGGCCCGCTGGGCGTAGTTGAGCCGGGCCCCCTCGAACCAGCGGGCCCCCGGCATCTCCCGCCCGGAGAGGACCCGCTCGTAGCCTCCGAAGGCGCCCAGCCCGCTGAACTCCCAGACCGAGCCCCAGAACCCGGGGAGGTCGTCGACCGACCAGCGCCACAGGTCCTCGTAGCCCTCGAAGCGCCGCCCCAGGTGGTCGGCCAGCCAGCCGAGGAAGGCGGTCAGCCGGGCCCGCTCCCTCACGGCCGCCGGGGGTTCCCACAGCATGCGGCCCTCTGCTCCCATGGGACAGGTGTAGCGCCGCGGCTCGCAGCGGGCAAGACCCGCCCCCGGACGGCCCCGCTCCGGGGTGGCCCGAACCCTTGGCCCGGCGGCCCCGGCATGGCGGTGGCCCGGGAGCGGGAACAACTAGGGTCAAGAACCTCGGCCCGCCGGTACGGCGGGCCTGAAGGGAGGTCGAGACGATGCCGCGCACAGGCAACGGGGCCGGGCGCTGATGGCAGGTGTCATGCAGTCGCCCGGGCTCCTGAGAGGGGGCGAGAGGCCGCCGGCCGGCGGCGAGGAGTACCCGGCCGAGGAGCTGATAGAGGACTACCGCTTGGCGTGCATCTCCCGGTCCCTCGACGACCGCGAGATCATCCTGCAGAAGCAGAGCCGCGTCTTCTTCCAGATCTCGGGGGCCGGGCACGAGGCGCTGCTGCTGGGCCTGGCCCGGTACCTGCGCCCGGGCTACGACTGGTTCTTCCCCTACTACCGGGACCGGGCCCTCATGCTCGGCCTCGGGGTCACGCCCACCGAGATCCTGCTGGAGGCGGTGGGGTCGGCCGCCGACCCGGCCTCAGGGGGACGCCAGATGCCCTGCCACTGGGGCTACCGGGACAAGAACGTGGCCACGTCGTCCAGCCCCACCGGTACCCAGTGCCTGCCGGCGGTGGGCTGTGCCGAGGCGGCCCGCTACATCTCCCGCCGGCCCGACCTGGTGGGCTGCCGGGCGGAGGGGGACGAGGTTACCTACGTGTCCCTGGGCGAGGGAGCGACCTCGGAGGGGGAGTTCTGGGAGAGCCTCAACACCGCCTGCACCCTCCACCTCCCCGTGCTGTTCGTGGTGGCGGACAACGGGTACGCCATCTCCGTCCCCTCGTCGGACCAGGCGCCGGCGCCCGTGCACGAGCTGGCCCGGGGCTTCCGGGGCCTGGCCATCCACGACCTGGACGGCCGGGACTACTTCCAGGTGAGGGAGGTGGGCTCGGCGGCCATCGCCCGGGTGCGGGCCGGCGAGGGACCGGGGCTCATCCATGCCAGGGTCACACGCCCCTACTCCCACTCGGCGGCCGATACCCAGAGCAAGTACCGCACGCCCGAGGACCTGGCCGACGAGGCCCTCCACGACCCCATCCTGTTGATGGAGCAGGCCCTCGTGGCGAGGGGGATCCTCGACCCCGACCAGGTGGCGGCCATCCGGGCCGAGGCCAAGGCGGTGGTGGGCCGGGCCGCGGCTGAGGCCCTGGCTGCTCCCCGCCCCGACCCGGCCACCGTGACCGACCACGTGTACGTGCTGCCCCCGGCCCCCGACCCTGGGCCCGAGGACCGGGAGCCCGACCCCGCCCTGGCCGGGAGCGGGTCCCCACCGGCCGGGGAGGCGGTGGTGGCCTTGGGCGAGGCCATCCGGCGCACCCTGCACGAGGTCATGGCCGCCGACGAGCGGGTCCGGGTGTTCGGGGAGGACGTGGCCGACGCCAGGGAGGCGGTCCTGGCCCAGGTGGAGGGCAAGGGAGGGGTGTTCGGCACCACGCTCGGCCTGCAGCGGGAGTTCGGGCTGGCCCGCTGCTACAACACCCCCCTGGCCGAGGCCAACATCGTGGGCCGAGCGGTAGGCCAGGCCCTCCGGGGCCTGAGGCCCTGTCCCGAGATCCAGTTCTTCGACTACATCTGGCCGGCCATGAGCCAGATCAAGTCCGAGGCGGCCACGGTGAGGTGGCGGTCGAACGGGGCCTTCACCTGCCCCGTGGTGATCCGGGTCCCGATCGGGGGCTATCTCACAGGGGGCGCCATCTGGCACTCACAGTGCGGAGAGTCCATCTTCACCCACGTGCCCGGGCTCCTCGTCGCCTTCCCGTCCCGGGCCCGGGACGCGGCCGGCCTCCTGCGCTATGCCTTCCGTTGCGAGGACCCCGTGCTGTTCCTCGAGCACAAGCACCTCCTGCGCCAGCCCTACACCCGGGGGGAGACGGGAGGCCCGGAGCACGTGGTCCCCTTCGGCCGGGGGCGCTATGTGACCCACGGCCAGGACGTGACCGTGGTCACCTGGGGGGCCACGGTGGAGCGGTCCCGGCAGGCAGCCCTGCAGGTGGCCGACGACGTATCGGTGGAGATCATCGACCTGCGCACCCTCATCCCCTGGGACCAGGAGCTGGTCGCCTCGTCCGTGGCCAGGACCGGCCGGGTCCTGGTGGTGCACGAGGACGTCCTCACCTCCGGGTTCGGAGCCGAGGTGGCGGCATGGGTGTCGGAGCACTGCTTCGCCGAGCTGGATGCCCCCGTCCGGCGCATCGGGGCCAAGGACTGCCACGTCGCCTACGAGCCCACCTTGGAGCGGGCCATCCTGCCCCAGGTCCCTGACATCGCCAGGGCGCTGGAGGAGCTGGCCACCTACTGAGCCGGGGCCCTTCTCAGGTCTGGCGGGGCGGTGGCTCGATGGGGACGGGCTCCACGGCGTCCACCACCTCGAAGCCGAGGATGGCGCCGTAGAAGTAGAGCTCGGCCTCGAGGCAGCGCTGCACCGTCTCGGCCCTCCGGAAGCCGTGCTGCTCGCCCTCGAAGGCCAGGTAGGCATGGGGTATGCCCCTCTCCCGCAGGGCCGCCACCATGGCCTCGGCCTGGTTGGGCGGGACCACGGGGTCCTCCAGCCCCTGGAAGACTATGAGGGGGCAGGAGAGCTGGGCGACATGGTGGACGGGCGAGCGCTCCCAGTAGGTGCGCTCCGCCTCCGGCCAGGGGCCGATGAGCCCGTCCAGGTAGCGTGACTCGAACTTGTGGGTGTCGGCGGCCAGAGCGGCGGCGTCGGCCACCCCGTAGTAGCTGGCCCCCGCGGCGAACACGTCCCTGAAGGTGAGGGCGCAAAGGGTCGTGTACCCACCGGCGCTCCCGCCCCGGATCGCCAGCCGGTCCCCGTCCACCTCGCCCCTGTCGGCCAGGTACCGGGCGGCGTTCACGCAGTCGTCGACGTCCACGATCCCCCAGGCGCCCTTGAGGCGCTGGCGGTACTCGCGTCCGTAGCCGGTGCTGCCTCCGTAGTTGACGTCCACCACGGCGATGCCCCGGCTGGTCCAGTACTGGATGGCCAGGTCGAAGGCGCTGGAGGTGGCAGCGGTGGGGCCACCGTGGCTCATCACCACCAAGGGTGGCCGCTCGTCCTCCGGTCCCCGATGGCTGGCGCTGGCCGGCCGGTAGTAGAGGGCATGGGCGCTGCGGCCACCGGTTGTCGGGTACTCGATCGGATCGGGTTGGGCCAGCCCCGCTGGGTCGAGGTCGAGGTGGCGGCTCCTGGCCAGCACCCTGGCCGACCCGGGCTCGCCACCGCCCAGGGGGATCTCCACGACCTCACGAGGGGTCCGGGGGTCGGCGCCCAGGTAGGCCACCCCCCTGGAGGTGGCCCGGACGTGGGAGATGGAGGAGTGCGGGATGCTGAGCTCGGTAAGGGAAGCCTCGCCGGCGCCGGGGTCGAGCAGGCCGAGATGGCCCAGGCCCGCCTGCGACCAGCTGCAGGCGATCCGGCCGTCGGGAAGGTGGGCGTAGGTGGACTGGCCGAACACCCACTGGGGCAAGGCGAACTCGGCCTCCCGGGCGGTGAGGGCATGGGGCCCTTCCCCGTCCAAGCGGTCCAGGTACAGGTTCCACCAGCCGCTGTCCCGGTCGCTCACGTAGGTGAGGCTCCCGTCCGGTGCCCATTCGGGCTGGAAGACCGATTCCTCCGGTCCGCCCCCCACCATGCGGGCACCGTCCAGCGAAGGCCCGTCCAGGTCCGCCACCCACAGCTCGGTCCCGTCCCAGGGCATGCGGGGGTGGTCCCAGCAGGTCCAGGCCAGACGGCGGCCGTCGGGGCTCACCCTGGGGAAGGAGTAGAAGTCCCGGCCCGTGGCCAGCACGCGCTCCTCCCCGCCGCCCTCGCCCGTGGGCAGGGCCACCAGCTCGTTCACCACCTGGGTGGCGGCCGGTCCGTAGTGGGACTCCCGGACGCAGACCAGCCAGCGGCCGCCGGGGACCATGCAGGCGTCGGCGAAGCGGACCGAGAGCGTGCCGGGCCGGCGCTCCTCCGCCGGGGCGGTCAGGGCGACGGGGGCGCCAGCCCCCGGGTCCAGGCGCCACAGGCGCTGGTCGGAGAAGTTGGAGAAGAACACCACCCCAGCCGCCACCAGGTAGGCCCCGCCTCCGTACTCATGGGCCCTGGTGCGCACGGACCACGGTGCGGGTGTCACCTCCTCGGGCTGGGACGGCGATCCTTGGCTCTCGTCCCCGCCCTCAGCCGCCAGCCGCATGAGCGCCACCCGGCCCCCCTCCTGGGGCCGGCTCTCCAGCCAGTAGAGGGTCGACCCATCGACCTGGAGGGCGTCCCAGCGGCGGGCCCCGGCCGCCACCATGGCAGCGCCTATGGGGGACGGCCAGGAGCCGTGAGGCGCGACGGCACGGGGGCCGGTGGAAGGCATCGCCGGCCTACTTGTCCAGGCGCTGGGAGAGCGCCTCCAGCTCCTCGGCGAGCTCCGCCGGCAGGTGGGCTCCGAACCGCTCGAAGTGCTCCCTTATGAGCGGCACCTCGGCCCGCCACTCGCCGGTGTCGACGCGCAGCAGCTCCTCCATGTCCTCCTTGGGCACGTCGAGCCCGCTGGTGTCGATGGCCCCGGGGGCGGGGACCAGGCCCACGGGGGTCTCCACCGCCTCGCCCCTGCCTCCGCAGCGCTGGAACACCCACTCCAGGACCCGGCTGTTCTCGCCGAAGCCGGGCCAGAGGAACCGGCCCTCGCTGTCCTTGCGGAACCAGTTGACGTAGAAGATCTTGGGCAGCTTGTCCGGCGTGGTCGCCCGGCCCACCTCCAACCAGTGGCCGAAGTAGTCACCCATGTTGTAGCCGCAGAAGGGCAGCATGGCGAAGGGGTCACGCCTCAGGTTGCCCACCTTGCCGGCGGCCGCAGCAGTTGTCTCCGAGGCCATGATCGATCCCAGGAACACCCCGTGGCGCCAGCTGGTGGACTCCACGATGAGGGGCACCACTGAGGCCCTCCGCCCCCCGAACAGGATGGCCGAGATGGGGACCCCGGCCGGGTCCTCCCACTCTGGAGCGATGGCGGGGTCCTGGCTGGCCGGGGCGGTGAAGCGGGCATTGAGATGGGACGCCGGCGTCCCCGAGGACGGTGTCCAGGGCTGGCCCCTCCAGTCCGTGAGGTGGGCGGGTGGCTCCTCGGTCATCCCCTCCCACCACACGTCGCCGTCGTCGGTGAGGGCGGTGTTGGTGAAGATGCAGTTGCCGTCCAGGGTCAGCATGGCATTGGGGTTGGTCTTCATGCTGGTGCCGGGAGCCACGCCGAAGAAGCCCGCCTCCGGGTTGATGGCGTAGAGCCGGCCGTCGGGACCGAACTTCATCCAGCAGATGTCGTCACCCACCGTCTCCACCTTCCATCCGGGAAGGGTGGGGACCAGCATGGCCAGGTTGGTCTTCCCACACGCCGACGGGAAGGCACCCGTGACGTAACGCGTCTCCCCCTCAGGGGAGGTCAGCTTCACGATCAGCATGTGCTCCGCCAGCCAGCCGTCATCGCGAGCCATGACCGAGGCGATGCGCAGGGCCAGGCACTTCTTGCCCAGGAGGGCGTTGCCCCCGTACCCCGAGCCGTAGGACCAGATCTCGCGCGTCTCGGGGAAGTGCACGATGTACTTGTTGTCGGGGTCGCAGGGCCAGGCCACGTCCTGCTGGCCCGGCTCCAGAGGGGCGCCCACGGAGTGCAGGCAGGGGACGAAGTCCCCGTCGTCCCCGAGCACGTCCAGGGCAGCCTGGCCCATGCGGGTCATGATCCGCATGTTCACCGCCACGTAGGCAGAGTCGGTGCACTGGACCCCGATGTGGGCGATCGGGGACCCGAGGGGTCCCATGGAGAAGGGAATTACGTACATGGTGCGCCCCCGCATGGAGCCCCGGAAGAGCCCGGTGAGGGTCCGGCGCATCTCGGCCGGGTCCCGCCAGTTGTTGGTGGGGCCGGCATCCTCCTCCCGCTCGGAGCAGATGAAGGTGCGCCCCTCCACCCGGGCGGTGTCGGCCGGGTCGGAGTGGGCCCAGTAGCTGTTGGGTCGCTTGGCGTCCGAGAGGCGCACGAAGGCCCCCTGGTCCACCAGGAGCTGGGCCAGCCGGTCGTACTCCTCGGCCGAGCCGTCGCACCACTCGACCCGGTCGGGGGTGGTGAGGGCGGCCACCTCGTCCACCCACCTCAGCAGCTTGCTGTTATGCGACCTTGCACCCATGGGCCCAGCCTAGGGGGGCGCCAGATGAGGGGCGAAATCGCTTCTCTTTCCCATCACGTTCGGTGTCCGCTTACTCTCTGGCTCGTGGGCGCCGGAGAGTTCGCCGCCATCGGGCGCATACAAGAGCTGCTCACGGCCCGGCTGGGCGTCCCGCCCCCGGGGGAGACGTGGGTCGGCGACGATGCGGCCGTGGTCCAGACCCCCGGAGGGCCCCTCCTCCTGGCTGCCGACCTCGTCGTGGCCGGGGTTCACGCCGACCTGGGCCTAGAGGGCCTGGACGACCTGGGCTGGAAGGCGCTGGCCGTGAACGTGAGCGACATCGCCGCCATGGGCGGGGTCCCCGGCCACGCCCTGGTGACCGTGGCCGGGCCTCCCGAGACGGATCTGGGGCTGCTTTACTCGGGCCTGGTCGAGGCGGCGAGGCGCTGGAGGTGCCCCATCGTGGGCGGTGACCTTTCCAACGGCCCGGTGGTGACGGTGTCCGTGGCCGTCACCGGCTCGCTGCCCCGAGGGCGCCTCCCCGTCCTGCGCTCCGGAGCCCGGGAAGGGGACCTCCTGTTCGTGACCGGGCCCCTCGGCGCGGCAGCGGCGGGGCTGCGGGCGCTCCGGGGCGGCTCAGGCGACCTCGAGTCACGAGCGCTGGCGAGTCGCCACCGCCGGCCCGAGGCCCGGGTGGCGGAGGGGCTGGCCGCTGCAGAGGGTGGGGCCCGGGCCATGATCGACATCTCCGACGGCCTGGCTGCTGACCTCGGGCATCTCGCCCGGGCCTCCGGGGTGGGGGTGGACCTGGACCACGTGCCGGTGGCCGAGGGGGCAACGGAGGCCGAGGCGCTGACCGGCGGGGAGGACTACGAGCTCCTCTTCACCTCCCCCGACGCCGGCGCCGTGGACCGGTCCTTCCGGATGGCGGGTCTTGCCGGGCCGGCGTGCATAGGGCGCTGCACAGGCCGGGCCGGGCAGCTCCGCCTGGGAGGCCAGCCCCTGGAGGCCGGCGGCTGGGAGCACGAATGGAGATGGGCCGGCGACTAGAGGGGTGGACGGAGCGGGGGGCCCGGCGGAGGGATACGATGTATCGGCCCCGCCTCATGAGGGCGGGAAGAAGGGAGGGGCAATGGCACACCCGAACGAGGAGCTCTTGCGCCGCGGCTACGAGGCCTTTGGTGCCGGCGACCTGGACACGGTCCTGTCCATCTTCTCCGAGGACATCTCCTGGCACATCGGGGGGGACAGCCCGCTGACCGGCGACTACAAGGGCCACCAGGAGGTCATGGGCTTCTTCGCCAGGCTCATGGAGCTGTCCGGGGGCACCTTCCGCCTTCAGGTCCACGACATCCTGGCCAACGACACGCATGGGGCTGCCATGGTGGTGGCCCACGCCGAGCGGGAGGGGCGCACCCTGGAGGGGCGAGCCGTTCACACCTGGCACCTGGCCGGCGGGAAGGCCACCGAGTTCTGGTCCTTCGAGGAGGACCAGGGCGCCCTGGACAGGTTCCTGGCCTGAGCTCCGGGTGGTGATGACGGCCCGGGCGGGGTAAAGATCGGGCAGTGGTTACTGACCGGTAACCCGAAGCCCAGAGGAGGAGCCGTGCCCGAGGCCGTCATCGTCGCCACCGCCCGCAGTCCCATCGGCCGCGCCTTCAAGGGCTCGCTGGTCGACGTCCGCCCCGACGACCTCGCCGCCACCATCGTGCAGGCCGTCCTGGCCAAAGTGCCCGAGCTGGACCCCGACCAGGTGGAGGACATCATCCTGGGCTGTGGCCTGCCCGGGGGGGAGCAGGGCTACAACATGGCCCGGGTGGTGAGCATCCTGGCCGGCCTGCACGACGTCCCGGGCACGACCGTCACGCGGTACTGCTCGTCCTCGCTCCAGACCATCCGCATGGCCGCTCATGCCATCAAGGCCGGCGAGGGAGACGTCTTCATAGCCGCCGGGGTGGAGATGGTGAGCCGGTTCGTGAAGGGTACCTCCGACGGCATGCCCGACACCCAGAACCCCAGGTTCTCAGAGGCCCAGGCCCGCTCGGCCAGGCGGTCCGAGGGCGGGGCCGAGCCCTGGGCGCCCGCCGAGGGCCTGCCTGACGTCTACATCGCCATGGGCCAGACAGCGGAGAACGTGGCCGAGCTGGAGCAGGTGTCGCGCGAGGAGATGGACCGCTATGCCGCCCTCTCCCAGCAGCGGGCGGTGAAGGCCCAGGAGGACGGCTTCTTCCGCGACGAGATCACGCCGGTGACCCTCCCCGACGGCAGCACCTTCGAGGTCGACGACGGGCCCCGTCCCAACACCACCGTCGAGGTCCTGGCCACGTTGAAGCCCGCCTTCCGCCCCGACGGGAGGGTGACGGCCGGCAACAGCTGCCCCCTCAACGACGGGGCGGCCGCGGTGGTGGTGATGAGCGACACCCGGGCCCGCCAGCTGGGGATAGCCCCCCTGGCCCGCATCGTCTCCAGCGGGGTCAGCGCCCTCAACCCCGAGATCATGGGCCTGGGGCCCATCGAGGCCAGCCGCCAGGCCCTGAAGAGGGCGGGCATGACCATCGGGGACGTCGACCTGGTCGAGCTGAACGAGGCCTTCGCAGCCCAGGTCGTGCCCTGCGCCCGCCATCTCGGCATCGAGTGGGACAAGCTGAACGTGCACGGGGGGGCCATCGCCCTCGGGCACCCGTTCGGCATGACGGGCGCCCGCATCATGACCACCCTGCTCAACGGCCTGGCCCACGAGGACGCCAACGTGGGCCTCGAGACCATGTGCGTCGGGGGGGGCCAGGGGATGGCGATGGTGGTGGAGCGCCTCTCCTAGGAGGCAGGCTCCTACCGGGCCGGCTTGGTGACCTTGCCGGCCCGGATGCAGGAGGTGCAGACGTTGAGCCGGCGGGGGCTGCCGCCCACGACGGCACGGACCCTCTGGATGTTCGGGTTCCACCGCCGCTTGGTGCGGCGGTGCGAGTGGCTGATGCTCATCCCGAACGAGGGGTGCTTGCCGCACACCTCACAGACTGCTGCCACGGCGCGAACCTCTCACTCGCCAGACTGGACTGGCGGGGAGGTTAGCATGCCCCGCCATGAACCCGGCCGGCCAGCTCGGCGCCCCCGACCTGCGCCGGGCCATGCGGATGTACGCCGAGGCCCTCGCCAGCCACCGGGAGGCCATCAACCGGCTCAACGTGTACCCCGTCCCTGACGGGGACACGGGCACGAACATGGCCCTCACGGCCTCCTCGGTGGTGGCTGTCCTGGACGAGCTGGGCGAGGAGGAGGAGCCGGGGATGGAGCGCACGTGCCAGGCCATCAGCCACGGAGCGCTCATGGGGGCCCGGGGGAACTCCGGCCTCATCCTGTCCCAGGTGCTCCGGGGCATGGCCGAGGTCCTGGCCCGGGAGGAAGGCCCCGCCGGGCCCTCGTCCCTGGCGCGCGCCCTGGGCCGGGGCGCCGAGTCCGCCTACGGGGCGGTCACCCGCCCGGTGGAGGGGACCATCCTCACCGTGGCCCGGGTCGCGGCCGAGGCTGCTGCCGCCGCCGCCGGCACCGGCCTGGTGGGGCTCCTGGAGCGGGCGCGCCAGGCCGGGGCCGCCGCCCTGGCCAGGACGCCCGAGCAGCTCCCGGCCCTGTCCCAGGCGGGGGTGGTCGACGCCGGGGGGGCCGGGTACCTGCTCCTGATCGATGCCTGGCTGTCGGCCCTGGACGGCCGGCCTCTCCCCGAGGCACCGGCCTCGTCAGGGGCGCCTCTGGCCTCTCGCGGGGCCGGGGAGGGCCCTGGCCCCCACGACTCCGTCGCCGACCTGCGCTACGAGGTCATGTACCTACTGGAGGCGCCCGAGGAGGCGATCGCCGGGTTCCGGGAAGCCTGGGCGGGGCTTGGCGACTCGATCGTGGTGGTAGGGAGCGGATCCCTCTGGAGCTGCCATATCCACACCGACGACATCGGGGGGGCCATCGAGGCCGCCCTGGACGTGGGCCGGCCCCGCAACATCCGGGTGACGGATCTCATGGAGGAGGTGGAGGAGGAGCGCTGGGTACGGGAGGCTGCGGCCGGCGGCGCAGGCCCTGCTCCGCTGCCCGGGCATGCCGTCACCACGGCGGTGGTGGCGGTGGCCAACGGCGAGGGCATCAAGCGGATCTTCCGCTCCCTCGGGGTGGGCCAGGTGGTGGCGGGAGGCCAGTCCATGAACCCCTCGACGGCCGAGCTCCTGTCGGCGGTCGAGGGGGCACCGGCGGGGGAGGTGGTGATCCTGCCCAACAACCCCAACATCGTCCCCGTGGCCGAGCAGGCCGCCCGGCTCTCGCCCAAGCAGGTTCGGGTGCTGCCCACGAAGGGGATCGTGGAGGGGTTCGCCGCCCTCATGGAGTACGACCCCGAGGCAGGGGCGGAGGACAACTCCCGGGCCATGGCCGAGGCGGCGGCCCGGGTGGTGACCGGTGAGGTGACGAGGGCGGTGCGCAGCTCGGGCGGTCCGGCAGGCCCCATCACCGAAGGGGACTGGCTCGGTCTGTCCGGGGGACGGATCGAGGTGGTGGAGGCCGGGGGGCCGTCCGATGCCGCCTGCGCCCTCCTCGCCAAGCTGTGCCGGGACGACCACGAGCTGGTGACCCTCATCGAGGGCGAGGGGGCCCGGCCTGCCGACACCCGCCGCATCACGGAGTGGCTGGCCGAGCACCGTCCCCGGGCCACGGCCGAGGTCCACCACGGTGGTCAGCCGCTCTATCCCTACCTCATAAGCATCGAGTGAGCGTCACCACCCCGCCGGCCCCTCCGAGGAGCCTGGACTACCTGGCCAGCCTGCCTGTCACCAGGGTCCGCCGGGTCGGTCCCAAGAACGCCGAGGCCCTGGCCGAGATAGGCATCGAGACGGTCTACGACCTCGTAACCCACTACCCGCGCCGCTACGTGGACCGGACCAGGCAGGCCGGCATAGCCGAGCTGTCGGTGGGCGAGGAGGCCACCGTGGTGGGCACCGTCCGGCGGGTGACCTCCCGGCGGACCCGGCGTGGGCAGCCCCTCGTGGAGGCCCACGTCTCGGACGGACGCGCCTATCTCAAGCTCACGTTCTTCAACCAGGCCTGGCGGGCCCGCCAGCTCCAGGCCGGCCTACAGGTGGCGGTGTTCGGCAAGTTGGACTCCTACCGGGGCCGGGTCCAGATGACCAACCCCGTGGTCGACCTGATAGGCGACAGGACGGGGCGGATCATCCCCATCTACCCGCAGTCGGAGAAGGCCCAGGTCGTCAGCTGGAAGCTGGCGGAGTGGATCGCTGAGGCCCTTCGCCGCCTGCCCAACCTCATCGACCCGGTGCCTGAGCAGCACCTGGCCGAGCTGGGGCTCATGGACCGCAACCGCGCTCTGCACGCCATACACCAGCCCCAGTCCATGGCAGAGGCGGTCCAGGCCCGGCGGAGGCTGGCCTTCGACGAGCTCCTGCGCCTCCAGCTGACCCTGGTGGCTCGCAAGCGGGCGGCCGAGCAAGAGGCCGTGGGCATCCGCCACCTGGTGGAGGTGGACAAGGGAGGTGGTGAGCTGCTGGCCCGCTTTCGCCGGAACCTGCCCTTCACCTTGACCGGGGCCCAGGAGAGGGCCCTGGCCGAGATAGCGGCCGATCTGGGCGGCCCTCTCCCCATGCACCGGCTGCTACAGGGGGACGTGGGCTCGGGCAAGACGGTGGTGGCGGTGGCGGCCATGCTGGTGGCCGTCCAGGGGGGGCACCAGGGGGCGCTGATGGCGCCCACCGAGGTCCTGGCCGAGCAGCACTACCTGGGCGTGCGGGGGCTGGTGGAGGGGCTGAGCGTGCCCGACCCCGGCCGGCTCGGCGGGGAGCGTCCTTTGCGAGTCGAGCTGCTCACCAGCCGCACCACGGCCTCGGACCGGGCCGCCCTTTGTGCCGACCTGGTCGAGGGGCAGGTGGACATCCTCATAGGCACCCACGCCCTGCTCACCGAGGACGTCGCGTTTCATTCCCTCGGCGTGGTGGTGATCGATGAGCAGCACCGCTTCGGGGTGGAGCAGAGGGCCGTCTTGAGGGAGAAGGGCCGGGCCGGAGGGGGTGCCGACCCCGACGTGCTGGTGATGACGGCCACCCCCATCCCGCGGACGGCAGCGATGACGGTCTTCGGTGACCTGGACGTCACCGAGATGCGGGAGAGGCCGGCGGGGAGGACCCGGGTGCAGACGGTCTGGGCCCGGGGGCCCCTCGAGGTGGAGGCGGCCTGGTCCCAGGTGAGGGCCGAGGTGGCAGCGGGCAGGCGGGCCTATGTCGTGTGCCCCCTGGTCGAGGGGTCCGAGAAGGTGGAGGCCGCCTCGGCCGTCGAGGAGAAGGAGAGGCTGAGCGCCGGCGAGCTGGCCGGGCTGCGGGTGGGCCTGCTCCACGGCCAGATGGCGGCCCGGGAGAAGGAGCAGGTGATGGCGGCCTTCCGCCGGGGCGAGGTGGAGGTGCTGGTGGCCACCACCGTCATAGAGGTGGGCGTGGACGTCCCCGACGCCACCGTGATGGTGGTGGAGGACGCCGACCGCTTCGGCATGGCCCAGCTGCACCAGCTGCGAGGCCGGGTGGGGCGCTCCGACCTGCCCTCCTGGTGCTTCCTGCTCGGCCAGGCCTCCTCCCCCGAGGCGGAGCGCCGGCTGACGGTGCTGGCCTCCTCCGATGACGGGTTCGTGCTGGCGGAGGAGGACCTGGAGCTGAGGGGGGAGGGGACCATCCTCGGGACCCGCCAGAGGGGCCGCAGCGACCTGAAGGCGGCGTCACTGCGCCGGGACCGGGAGCTGGTGAGCGAGGCCCGCCGGGTGGCCCTCTCCGTGGTCTACGAGGAGGGGGGCCTCGAGGCGCACCCCGCCCTGGTGAGGGAGCTGGAGGTGCTCCTGGCCGGTGACGACACCGAGTTCCTGCTTAAGAGCTAGGGGGCATCCCCGTAAAGGAGGTGGGCCTGGCGTCGGGAGCAGAAGGCGCCCAGGTCGTCCCGCCAGGACCGGCAGATCGTCTCCACCTCCACCCCCTGGCTCAAGGAGAGGCGGACCGAGTCCGTGCCGCACAGCCGGTCGAAGTGCGCCTCGTCGAACTCGAATCGCCCCGGCCAGGTGCGGGCGGTGACGGCCAGGACCTCCAGCCCCACCCTGATGGGGTCGAAGACCTCTCGGTCAACCACATGGAGCTGGGCCCCGTGCACCACCTGGCCGGCGTAGGCGGAGAAGGTGGGCACGAAGTGAGCCTCCCTCACCCTCACGCCGGCAAGAGGGCGCTCCCGCAGCTGGGCTGCCAGCCGGCCATCGGCCCAGGGGGCGCCGAAAACCTCGAAGGGCGTGGTGGTGCCCCGGCCCACCGACAGGTTCGTGCCCTCCAGGAGGCAGGTACCCGGGTAGCAGAGGGCGGTGGCCGGGGTGGGCATGTTGGGCGAGGGCGGCACCCAGGGCAGGCCCGTGGCGGCAAAGGACATGGACCGGCGCCAGCCTGCCATCCGCACCACCTCGACCCCGCTCGAGCCGAGGAGGCTGGCGAAGAGCAGGGCCAGCTCGCCCGGGGTCATGCCGTGGCGCAGCGGTATGGGCGCTCTTCCCACGAAGGAGGCGAAGGCCGGCTCCAGGACCGGTCCCTCCACCCGGGTCCCCCCGAGGGGGTTGGGGCGGTCCAGGACCAGGACCCCCACGCCGGCCCTGCCGGCGGCCTCGATGGCGTCATAGAGCGTCGAGACCAGGGTGTAGAAGCGCACCCCGACCCCCTGGAGGTCGGCCACCAGCACCTCCACCCCGGCCGTGTGCAGCTGCTCCGCCAACCGGGAGGAGCCGCCGCCGTAGGTGTCGTAGAGGGGGATCCCGGTGCCGGGGTCGGTGGTGGTGGGCTCGGAGGAGCCCGCCTGGGCAGAGCCCCGGAAGCCGTGCTCGGGCCCGAAGCCGGCTGTGACCCGGACCCCTGCCTCCAGGAGGACGTCGAGGCCGTGCCGGAGGTCGGGGAGGACCCCGGCCTGGTTGGTGAGGAGGCCGACCCGGCGCCCTGCCAGCGGGCCGGGCCGGGACGAGGCCAGCTGCTCGATTCCCGGAGAGACGGCCACGGCGGCGATGATAGGCAATGGTTACCCGATATTGGTAGCCTCCTGGTCGAAAATCGACAGACAGCTGCGCAGGGGGCTGCATGGACCACGAGCGCCGCCTGAGCGGCGGGACACTGGACCGGCTTCTTCGAGAGGCGGTGGAGGCCGGTGACGTGCCGGGAGCCGTGGCCGTGGCGGGCATCGGCCCCGGGGGCCCCCACTGCGTGCACGCCGTGGGCTGGGCCGAGCGTTGGGATGGTGGGGCGCGGCCCCTCGATGCCTCGACGGTCTTCGACCTCGCCTCCCTGACGAAGGTGGTGGCCACCCTTCCCTGCCTGCTCCGGCTGGCCGAAGCGGGGCAGGTCTCTCTCGACGACCCGGTGGTGCGGTTCGCGGCGGGCTTCGCCGGACCGGGAAAGGATGCCGTGACCATCAGGCACCTGCTCACCCATACGGCCGGGCTGCCCGACCACCGTCCCTACTGGGAGCAGGCGTCCGCGCCACCCGAGGTCCTGGCTGCCGCCCTGGCCGAGCCGCTCGTCTCCCCCCCCGGAGCGGAGGTCCGCTACTCGGACATCGGGTACATGGTGGCGGGGCACCTGGTCGAGGTGGTGACCGGCCTCGGCCTGGACGGGGCCTTCCGGGAGCTGGTGGCAGGGCCCCTGGGGCTGGGAGCGACCGGCTTCTGCCCGCCACCGCCGGAGCGGTGGCGGATCGCCGCCACCGAGGCCGTGGGTGACCGACCACCCAAGGTCGGCGTGGTCCACGACGAGAACGCCGAGGCCCTGGGTGGGGTGGCGGGCCATGCCGGCCTGTTCGGGCCGGCCGGCGACCTGGCCACCTATGTCCGTGCTTGGCTCGGTCCCTCCGATGGCTTCCTCTCCCCGGAGACGAGGGCCGAGGCCCTCCGGTGCCAGACCGAGGGCCTGGGTGGGAGACGGGGCCTCGGCTGGTCGCTACGGGGGGACCGCTGGGACCACACGGCCGGGGCCTGGCCCTCCACCGGCGCCGGCCATACCGGCTTCACGGGCACCAGCTTGGCCTTCGACCCCGTGAGCGGCCTCTGGATGGTGCTCCTCACCAACGCCGTGCACTACGGGCGGGACAAGTCCCGCGTCGTGACCCTGCGCCGGCGGACGCACGCCGCCCTGGCCATGGAGGCGGGCCTGGCCCGAGAGGGGGAGGCGGAGCCGGCCATGCCCGGTGGTGGACAAGTACCCTAAGATGCCAGCGATGAGCAGGCCGAGGCGGCCGCCGGGGGGTGGGCCGGACGAGCGCTCCGGGCAACCGGGCCTCATGCATTCCCCTGAGACCCTGCTGGTCCACGTGCGGGCACTGAAGCCCAGCCTGGCCCCGGCGGAGCAGCGGGTGGCCGACGTCGTGGTGGCCGACCCGGCGGGGGCAGCCGGGATGACCATCACCCAGCTGGCGGGGGTGTGCGGCACCTCGGAGACCACGGTGGTCCGCTTCTGCCGGGCTGTGGGCTTCGCCGGCTACCCCGAGCTGCGCCTGGCCCTGGCCGCCGTCGCCGGAGCCGCCACCAAGGGCCCTCCAGGGTGGGTCGAGGGGCCGGCGGGGGACATCGGGGCCGAGGACGGCCTCCGGGAGGTGGTCAAGAAGGTCAGCTACGCCGATGCCAGGGCTGTCGAGGAGACAGCGGCCCAGCTCGACCTAGAGGCCATGGAGGCCGTGGTCGAGGCGGTTGCGGGGGCGCGCCGGCTGGACGTGTACGGGGTGGGGGCCAGCGGCTTCGTGGCCCTGGACCTCCAGCAGAAGCTGCACCGCATAGGCAGGCTGGCCTTCGCCTGGACCGACCCGCACGCCGCCTTGACCTCGGCCGCCCTGCTCGGCCCGGGCGACGTGGCCATGGGGATCTCCCACACGGGCACCACGGGGGACACCGTCGATGCCCTGGCCGAGGCCCGCCGGCGAGGTGCCACCACCATCGCCGTCACCAACTTCCCGCGGTCCCCCATTGCCAGGGAGGCCGACCTGATGGTGACGACGGCTGCTCGGGAGACGACCTTCCGCTCCGGGGCCATGGCCAGCCGGATCGCGGCGCTGAGCCTGGTGGACTGCCTGTTCGTGGCCGTGGCCCAACGAGACCATGCAGCCACCCTGGCGGCCCTGGAGCGCACCTATGCCGCTGTGCGCACCAGGCACTCGGCAGCCACCCGGAGCGGCCGGCCCCGCCAGGCCTCCCGAGCCGGATCCACGCCACCCGCCCGAAGGGCCCGGCCCAGGCGGCGAGGATAGGGGCGGGCGCAGGGCTCGGCGCTAGCTCAGGGGGCGGGCGAAGGTCCTGAAGGTACGGTCCAAGAAGGCGCCCACCGCCCTGGAGTAGAACCGGGCCGGTCCCACCCAGGCGATCTCTGCCGTTCGCAGGCCGGCAGCCCGCTGGTCGGCCAGGCAGCGGCGGAGGAGCACGGTGCCGATCCCCTGGCCCCGGGCCGAGGGGGCGGTGCCGGTGGGGCCGAACCAGCTGCGGCGGTTGGTGCCGTGACAGGCGAAGCCGAGGATCTCTCCCCCCCGCCGGGCCACGTGGCAGGACACGGGGTCGCGCCGGAGCGTCCGGGCCGCCTCCCAGGCCCAGCCCGGACCCCAGTGCGCCTCGACCCAGGCCAGGAACGCATCGGGCTGCTCGTGGCTCAGGCGCTCGACGCTGATGCCTCTTGCCCCCAGGGCCCGGTCCCCCTCGTCCTCCCCCAGGCTGGCCGCCTCCAGGTCGACCGTCATGTTCATGGCCGGGGACGGGGTGGCCTGGTAGCCGCTGGACTCCAGGAGGCAACAGGCGGGCGTGTAGCGCACGTCCACGCCGGGCCAGGCGTAGCAGGGTGCCTGGTTGCCCACCCAGGCCTCCCCGGCCCCCAGGGCGGCCATGCGCTCCTCCATGCTCGAGAGCAGCAGGCGCCCGAGGCCCTGGTCACGGGCCTCGGGGGCCACGACCAGGAGGGTCAGGTGGCCTCTCCTCACCCCGTCCGGGCCCGGGCGGCCGGCCAGGGTCCCCAAGGCGGCACCGAGGACGGCACCCCCGAACGAGCCGAGGAGACGGAGGGAGGGGGCGGCCTCGGGATGGGACCAGAGCAGATCTGCCAGCTCGGGGGCGTCCTGGCGGTCCCAGGCCAGGGAGCTCTGGCAGAGCTGCCTGATGGCCGGGAGGTCCCCGGGCGTGGCCTCCCGTACCTCGAACTTCACGGGAGCAGCACTGTACCAGCCGGGCCCGGCCCCCTCGGGGTGCCATCCCCGCCCCCCGGGCGGTGCTATGTTGACGGTTCACGGGAACCAGAGCAATATGGTAAAGCTCTGTCCAGCCCGGGGAGTCGAGCTGGTCGGCGCTGGTCGCTGACGTCAGACCTGGAGGGCAAGGGATGAGGTTGAGGCTCAGGCATGTGGCGGGGCTGGCTGCACTGGCCGTCGGCTTGGCGGCCTGTACCGGGAGCTCGGGAAGCTCGGGGAGCTCATCGGCCTCGGGGAGCGGCTCGAGTGGGGGGACGTTCACGGCCATAAACGAGTTCGGCACCATCCACCCGGGCGCCCCCAAGAACCCCTTCAACTCGTCGGGCAACTACTACCCGAGCTACGACGAGATGCAGCTGTGCTGGCTGGCCTACTCGGCCTCGAACCCCAACGCCTGCTTCCCGGGCCTGGCCAAGAGCTGGACCTCCTCTGACGGGGGACGGGTCCTCACCGTGCACCTGCAGCCGGGGGCCAAGTGGTCCGACGGGGCTCCTGTCACGGCCAACGACGTGAAGGTGTCCCTGGCCATCGCCTTCACCCAGGGCACCGCTCAGCCTGCCAACCTGGGCTCGGTGAAGGTCGTCAACTCATCGACCGTCCAGCTGATCCAGTCCCCGGGGGCCAACGACAACACCTTTGCCTCCGATGTCCTCCAGCTCCCGGTCGTCCCGGCCAAGGTCTACGGCCACCTGCTGCCCGCCGACATCTGGTCGTTGATAGCCACCAGCCAGTACGGGGGGTCCAGCAAGGCCAAGACGGCTGCGGCCAAGAAGGCCAGCGGGACCCTGGTGGCCCTGGGCAAGAAGATCGCTGCCTATGCCCCGTCCCAGGACCTCTCCGCAGGCCCCTACGTGCTGTCCAGCCTCAACCCGGGCGAGGCAGTGCTCACCAAGAACAAGTACTTCTACGCCGCCTCCCGCGTCCACCCCTCCCAGGTGGTCCTGCGGGCCTACAGCGGGAACAGCCAGATCTGGAACTACCTGATATCCGGCCAGCTGGACGCCGCCCCCTACACAGCCATGCCGACCAACATCCTGCACAAGGTGCTCTCGGTGAAGGGGAACAAGGAACTGGTCTCCCGCACCTTCGTGGCCGCCAGCCTGGGCTTCAACGAGCACGATTACCCCTACAACCTGCGGTCGGTCCGCCAGGCCCTCGCCTATCTCATCAACCGTCAAGCGGTCCAGAAGGTGGCCGAGCCGGTGAGCGGGAGCCCCTCCAAGTACACCACGGGCATGATCGACTCGGTGGTGCACGACTACCTGAGCTCGGGGCAGATGTCCAAGCTCAACACCTACAGCTACAGCCCCTCCAAGGCCACGCACCTGCTGGAGGGGGCGGGGTTCAAGAAGGTGAACGGGCAGTGGATGCTGCCCAACGGGAAGCCTTGGACCATCACCGTGCAGACCGTGAACGGGTTCAGCGACTGGATCGAGGCTTCCAAGGTCATCAGCTCGGAGCTGACGACCTTCGGCATCCCCACCACGGCCAAGATCAGCCCCGACTATGCCTCCTACCTGACGGAGCTGGCCAACGGCAAGTATGCCGTCGGGTTCTGGCTGGATGCCCTGGGCCCCAACCTGTACACGACCTACCAGCGCCTCTACGGGACCAACGACGGCTACGTGGTCCAGGGGGGGAAGCTGACCCACCAGGGCCCCAACGCACCCGCCGCCGCCGAGCAGGGCAACTGGGAGGACACGCCCACGACCTACCAGGTGCCGGGGGTGGGTGCCGTCAATCCCGGCGAGCTGACCTTCAAGCTGTCCCAGGTGCCGGTGGCCCAGCAGCGAGCTATCGTGGCCAAGCTGGCCCAGGCAACCGACTACGAGCTCCCGGTCATCCAGCTGTGGAACTACCTGAACGTGCAGTTCGTCAACACCAGCCGCTGGACCGACTTCCCATCGGGCAACGAGGGCCTGCTCAACAACCAGCCCGGCCTGTGGATCTCCATGGGGTACGTGCACAAGCGCTAGGCAGCCCAGGCGCCCGGGTCCAGGAGGCAGAGCGGTGAGCGGCTTGGCGCGTCGCCTGGCCAGCCGGATCGTGGTGGCCGTGGTCATGATCTGGATCGTGGCCAGCTTCACCTTCTTCCTGGTGCGGGCCATCCCCGGCAACCCTGTCCAGGCCGAGTACGAGACCCTGGTGTCCCAGGGCGTGAACCCGGCCCAGGCCCGGGCCGAGACCCAGGTCATCTACGGGTTCCTCCCCCACCAGCCCCTGGCCACCCAGTACGGGCACTACCTCTGGCAGCTGCTCCACCTGAACCTGGGCAAGTCGATCTCCTACACGGGGACCCCCGTCTCCCACATCGTGCTGTCGGCTGCCCCCTATACGGTGATCCTGGTCCTGTCGGGCATCGTGGCGAGCTTCGCCATCGGGGTCATCGCCGGCGTCCTGGCCGCCGTCCGGCGCTCCACGCGCCTCGGCGACGTCCTGTCCGTGTCGGGGTCGCTGCTCCACGGCGTGCCCCAGTTCGTGATGGCCCTGCTGCTGGCCTACCTCTTCACGACCGAGTGGGCCATCTTCCCCTTCGGGGCTCCCTACGACGCCTCCATCCCGGTGGGCTTCAGCCCGGCCTTCATCGGCTCGCTGGTCTCGCATGCCATCCTTCCCGTGGCTGCCTATGCCCTCTCCAGCTACGGAGGCTGGCTGCTGACCATGAAGTCCAGCGTGGTGTCAGTGCTCGGGGACGACTTCGTCCTGGCTGCCGAGCTGCGGGGCATCCGGCCCATCACCCGGCTGCGCTACATAGGCCGCAACGCCATCCTGCCCCTCTTCACGATCCTGGCCCTGTCGATAGGGTTCATGTTCGGCGGCTCGGTCTTCATCGAGGACATCTTCGACTACCCGGGGCTCGGCCAGCTCCTGCTCCAGAGCATCAACCGGCGGGACTACCCCCTCATGAGCGGCGCCTTCCTCCTCATAACGGTGGCCGTCATCGTGGCCAACATCCTGGCTGACCTCCTCTACGGGGTCATCGACCCCCGGGTGCGCAAGGGCTGACAGGTGGTTGCCGTCGACCCCCTGGTGCCCGAGGCCAGGCCCCGGCTCCCCCGCACCGGGTTCTGGTCAGGGGCCGGCCGGGTGGTCCTGCGCAAGCCCAGCCGGATATTCGGGCTGGCCGTCATCGTCTTCTTCGCCCTGATGGCCATCGTCGGGCCCTTCCTCTACCCGAAGAACCTGCCCATCGACCCCAACGCCATCTACGCCCCGCCCAGCCTGGCCCACCCCCTGGGGACCGATTTCGAGGGGACGGACGTGCTGGCCCTCATCGTGACGGGGGCGCGTTACGTCCTCTACTCGGCGGCGGTGGCGGCCGTGGTGACCGTCGTGGTGGGGACGGGCGTGGGCCTGCTGGCCGGGTACTACCGGGGGATCAGGGACTCGGCCCTGATGAGGGTCACCGACCTGTTCCTCACGGTGCCGGGGTTCCCGCTTCTCATCGTGCTCTCCACCATCTGGAATTTCGGCGCGGCACCGGCCATGGGCCTGGTGCTGGGGCTGACCGGTTGGGGGGGCTTGGCCAGGGCCGTCCGGTCGCAGACCCTCTCGCTGCGGGAGAGAGGGTTCCTCGAGGCAGCCCGGGGGCTCGGGCTGTCGACCCCGCACATCGTGATCAAGCAGATCCTGCCCAACGTGGCTCCCTATGTGGCCATGAACCTGCTGCTGTCGGTGACGGGGGCGATCTACGCCGAGGTCGGGCTCTTCTTCCTCGGCGTGGTCCCGTTCAAGGCCAACAACTGGGGGGTCATGCTCAACCTGGCCGTCTTCTCGGGGGGAGCCATCACCAGCCAGAACGCCCTCATCTACCTGCTCTCTCCCCTGGTGGCGATCCTGCTCCTCACCCTCGGCATCGTGCTCTTCCTCGACGCCATGGACGAGCTGTTCAACCCCAGGCTGCGAGAGGGCTGATGGCCACCGCCGAGACGGGGGTGCAGGCGGCAAGCCCGGGGACGGGGGAGGCCGCGGTCCGGGTCCGGGACCTCACGGTCGTCTACGCCACGGCTCGAGGCGAGCTGCCAGCGGTGGCCCATGTCGACCTGGACCTGCCCGCCGGGCAGATCACCGGCATCGTGGGCGAGTCCGGCTCGGGCAAGTCGACCCTGGCCCTGGCCCTCCTCAACGCCGTGCAGCGCCCGGGGCGCATCCTGTCGGGGTCTGTGCAAGTCGCCGGGGTGGGGGATGTCGTCACGCTGGGCCGACGGGCGCTGCGCCAGGCCAGGGGCGGGAAGATCGGCTATGTCTTCCAGGCCTCGCAGAGCTCGCTGAACCCCCTGAAGACCGTCGGCAAGCAGCTGCTCGACCTAGGACGCTCCCATGACGTCGCCGACCTCAGGCAGCTCATCAGGGAGGCCAAGGGGCTGGCCGAGGAGATGGGGCTGGACCCCGTGCGGGCCCTGGGCTCCTACCAGCACCAGCTCTCGGGCGGTATGCGCCAGCGGGTGGGGATCATCTTCGCCCTGGTCCTGAATGCCCACGTCCTGGTCCTGGACGAGCCCACCACCGCCTTGGACATGCTCTCCCAGGCCCTGGTGCTGGGCATCGTCCGCCGGGTGCACCGGGAGCGGGGGCTGACGACGGTCATCATCACCCACGACATAGGGGTGGTGGCCGAGCTGGCCGACCGGCTGGCCGTCATGTACGCCGGCAGGATCGTGGAGGAGGGAAGGACCGAGGAGGTGCTGGCCAGCCCCTTGCACCCGTACACGGCGGGTCTCATTGCCGCCATCCCCCGGATCGTCGGCGACCCCAACCGGTCGCGTCCGCTGTCCGGGCGGCCTCCTGACCTGACCACGGTGCCCCCACGGGGCTGCCCCTTCCGGGAGAGGTGCCCGGTGGCCATGGACGTGTGCGAGGTGGAGGACCCGGCCCTGGTCGAGGTGCCCGGTGGCCGGCGGGTGGCATGCCATGCCCGGGGAAGGGGGGTGGCGGTGAGGTGATCGAGGCCATGGGGCTGGTGAAGACCTTCCCGGGGCGGGGAGGGCTCCTCGGCCACGAGCCGGTCAGGGCGCTGCGCGGCGTGGACTTCTCCATCCCGGCGGGCGGGGCGGTGTCCTTCATCGGGGAGTCGGGGTGCGGCAAGACGACCCTCGGCAAGATCCTCACCGGGCTCGAGTCGTACGACGGAGGGACACTGGCCATCGACGGCCAGGATGTCCGGCGCCTGCCGGCGGGGCGCCGGCGGGCGGCCTTCCGCCGGATCCAGATGGTCCATCAGGACCCTTACGCGGCCTTGAACCCGACCCGTACCGTCGCCCAGACCCTCTCCGACCCGCTGAGGATGCGGGCCAGGGAGCTGTCCCGGGACCAGAGCTGGATAGACGGGCGCTCGGAGGACCTCTTGAGGATGGTGGGCCTGGACCCCGGCTTCGTGCTTCCCCGCTACCCCCACATGCTCTCGGGGGGCCAGCGCCAGCGCCTGGTCATCGCCAGGGCCCTGACCGTCGACCCGGACATGCTGGTGGCTGACGAAGCGGTGTCCATGATCGACGTGTCGCTGCGGCTGGGGATCCTGGGGTTGCTGCGCGAGCTACGGCGTGAGCTCGGCATCGCCCTGCTGTTCATAACCCACGACGTGGCCACCGCCCGCTACATCGGCCAGGACGGGGACCTCTACGTGATCTACCGGGGGAGGGTGGTGGAGCACGGGCCCACCGACGTCGTCATCGAGAGGCCTGTCCACCCCTACACGCAGTGCCTGCTCTCGGCCATCCCGGTCATGCGGGGACTGGAGGACGCAGGCCCGGAGCGGGTCATGCCGGTGAGCGACGAGATGGCGGAGGAGACCCCCTGCCTCTTCGCCCCCCGGTGCCCCTTCGCCACCGAACGCTGCCGCACCGAGGTCCCGCCGCTCAGCCACTCCGGTGGGACCCCCCAGGAGCATGCGTGCTTCTACCCGGTGCCACGGCGGGTGGTCCCCGTCGACCGCCCCGTGACCCAGGTCGGCGCCGGACCTCGGGGATAGCGCCCGTGGCCGCAGGGCGGACTCGGGTGATCGGGTGCATGTCGGGGACCTCCTTCGATGCCATCGACGTGGTCGTCGCCGACCTCCGCTACCTCCCGCCCGTCGAGGAGGGGCTCGTCGAGTGCTCGCTTGTGGGCCACCTCCGCTGGCCCTACCCGGACACGCTGCGGAGGGGCATCGCCTCCGCCCTCCGCCCTGCTGCCCCGGCCGTCTCGGACGGCGGGGCGGCGGATTGGTGCCGCCTCGACAACGAGATCGGGAGGGCGTTCGCGGCTGCTGCCGCCGAGGCCCGCTCCGTGCTGGGCAAGGGGAGCGCCGACCTGGTGGTCCTGTCCGGCCAGACCCTCTACCACTGGGTGGAGGACGGCGAGGTGAGAGGAACCCTGCAGGCCGGCCAGCCGGCATGGGTGGCCGAGGCTACGGGTCTCCCGGTCGTCAGCGACCTGCGGGCCCGTGATGTGGCCTGTGGCGGCCAGGGGGCGCCGCTCGTGAGCCTGTTCGACTGCCTGCTCCTGGGTCCGGCGGACCGGCCCCGGGGGGCCCTCAACCTGGGGGGCATGGCCAACATCACGGTGGTGGCACCAGGCGAAGAGCCCCTGGCCTACGACCTGGGCCCGGGCAACGCCCTCATCGACGCCGTTGCCTCCTACGGGAGCGCCGGCCGGCTGGCCATGGACCGCGACGGTGCCATAGCCAGCCGGGGGCGGGTTGACGAGGACCTGCTGCACGCCCTCCTCGACGACCCCTTCCTCTCCGCTCCCCCTCCCAAGTCGACGGGCAAGGAGAAGTTCCACCTCGACTACGTCCTGGAGGCGCTGGGGCGCTCGGGCCTCAGTGGCGAGCGCCAGCCGCCCCTCGAGGACCTGGCTGCCACCGTCACCATGATGGCCGCTCAGCTGGTGGGGCAGGCGTGCCGACGCCACCACCTGGCTGAGCTGGTCGTGAGCGGCGGGGGCACGCGCAACCGGGCCCTCATGGCCGGGATCAGGAGGCTGTCCGGCCCGACCCGGCTCCGGCTGGCCGACGACCTGGGCATCCCCTCCCAGGCCAAGGAGGCCTGTGCCTTCGGCCTGCTGGGCTTCCTCACCCTCCACGGAGTGGCCGGCACCGTCCCCAGCTGCACGGGAGCACGGGCGGCGGCGGTGCTCGGCAGCATCACCCCCGGGCGGGGGAGGCTGCAGCTGCCGGCGGGGACCTACCCGCCCCCCCGGCGGGTCCTCATCGGGGCCGCGCCCTGAGCAGCCGGAGGTGGGCCGCCCCCGCAGTCATTGATTACCACCTCCAGAGTCGACGCGGTAGCTTGTTGCCATCCGACGCCACCGAGGGGTGATGCGCATGCTGTCAGGTCGTTGCCTCCCCGCCGCGGCCGCTGTCCTTTGCGCCGGCCTGGCGCTGGCTGCCTGTGGCGGGGGGAGGGGGACGAGCTCCTCGACGAGCTCGACGTCCGGCTCTGCCGCCGTCAAAGCGGCCAAGGGGGGGACGGCCAGCTTTGCCGAGGTCCCTGGCGACCAGCCCAACTTCATCTTCCCCATCGACCCCGTCGCCTTCCAGACCGTCGCCAACTCCAGTGACTTCCAGGACCTGATGTGGCGGCCGCTGGTGTGGGAGGGGGTCGGCTCGGGCCCCGGCATCGACCGCACCAAGAGCCTGTTCTCCTCGCTCAGGTACTCGAAGGGGTCGAGGAGCCTCACCGTGACCCTCAAGCCCTACAAGTGGTCCGATGGCAAGCCGGTCACCAGCCGGGATGTGCAGTTCGACTTCAACCTCCTCAAGGCCAACAAGGACAAGTGGGGCGGCTACACGCCGGGGGAGCTGCCTGACAACATCACCAGCTTCAGGATCATCAACTCCCGTACCTTCGAGCTCCGGCTCAACCAGGCCTACTCCCGGCAGTGGTTCACCAACAACCAGCTCCCCGCCCTTCGCCCCCTCCCCCAGCAGGCCTGGGACAAGACCTCGCCGGGCGGCAAGGTCGGGAACTACGACATGACCACGGCGGGGGCCAGGAAGGTGTTCAGCTTCCTGGTCAGCCAGGGGAAGGTCGTCAGCACGTTCGCCACCAACCCCCTGTGGCAGGTGGTGGACGGGCCATGGCGCCTGGTGGGCTACACGTCCACCGGTAAGGCCACCTTCGTCCCCAACAAGCACTACTCGGGGCCGGACAGGCCCCATCTCTCCCGGTTCGTCGAGCTGCCCTTCACCTCCGACAGCGCCGAGTTCAACGTCCTGCGCTCCGGGAGCGCCATCACGGTGGGATCGCTCCCCTCCCAGGACTACAAGCAGCAGCCTGCCCTGAGGGCCCAGGGCTACGTCCTCAGACCCTGGATCATCAGCACGATCTGGTACATCATCCCCAACCTCACCAACCCCCAGGTGGGCCACATCCTGTCCCAGCTCTACGTCCGCCAGGCCATCGAGCACGTCATCCCCCAGGAGCTGATCATCAAGAAGATCTTCCACGGCTTCGCCTACAGGGAGGACGGGCCGGTCCCGCTCAAGCCGAGCAGCGACCTGGTATCCCCCTACGAGAAGAGCAACCCCTACCCATTCAGCATCGAGGACGCCGTCCGCCTGCTCCGCACCCACGGATGGGCTGTCAACCCCAACGGCACGGACGTGTGCGAGAGGGGTGGTGCCGGCCGGGGCCACTGCGGGGCGGGGGTGGCGACCGGGGCACGCCTGTCCCTCAACCTCCTGTACGCCACCGGTAACCAGGGCATGACCCTGGAGACAGAGGAGATCAAGTCCGAGGCCAGCAAGGCCGGGATAGACATCAGCCTGTCCAGCGGGCCGGTCAACACCGTCTTCGGTGAGGTGGCGCCGTGCCCCAAGACGTGCAACTGGCAGCTGGGCTTCTACGGGAGCCTGACCTACCCCTCCGGCCTCCCCACGGGGGACGGCCTGTGGACCAAGGGCGGGGCCCTCAACGCCGGCACCTGGTACACGCCCGAGACCCAGCGGCTCATCGACGCCACCTTGCACTCCAACGGCCTGAAGCTGTTCTACGCCTACGAGGACTACATAGCCAAGGAGCTGCCGTGGATATGGGTGGCCGACGTGGACGGGTCCCTGGCCGAGGTCAAGAAGAGCCTCCACGGGTTCACCGAGAACGAGTACTACGCGATCACGCCGGAGGACTGGTACTACACCAGGTAGGCCGGCCGGGCCGGCAGAGGCCTCTGGGGGGGCTCCTAGCCGGCGCTGCCGTCGAGGCTGGCCACCGCCGCCCGCACGTTGCCCTCGTGGGCGGCCAGCGTGGCCCGGGCCTGGGCCGGGGAGGTGTCCGCCAGCAGGCAGACCAGGGCCACCTTGAGGTCACCTTCGGCGGCGCTCAGGGCGCTGATGCAATCGGCGTCAGCCCGCCCGGATGCCTCGGCCAGGATGGTGAGGACCCTCCCTCTCAGCTTGGAGTTGGTAGCGGCCATGTCGACCATGAGGTTGGACCAGGTCTTGCCGCAGCGGATCATCACGGCGGTGGAGAGGGAGTTGAGGACGAGCTTCTGGGCCGTCGCCGCCTTGAGGCGGGTGGAACCGGCGATCGCCTCCGGCCCCGTGTCGACCAGCACGTGGTAATCGGCCAACCGGGCCAGGGGGGCGGCGGGATTGGAGCTGACGAGCACCGTGACCGCCCCGGCCTCGTGGGAGGTGCGAAGTGCCCCCGCCACATAGGGCGTCCTCCCGCTGGCGGTAAGGCCGAGGGCCACGTCAGCGCCGGTCACCCCGGCGGCGTCCAGGGCCCCGAGGTCCGCATCGTCCTCCACGCTCTCGGCCGGCCGGTACAGGGCCTCCGGACCCCCGGCGTGGTGAGCCACGACGGTCGAGGGATCGAGGCCGAAGGTGGGCACCAGCTCGGCGGCATCCATGATGGCCACCCTCCCCGAGGTCCCCGCCCCGAAGTAGTGGAGCCGGCCCCCGGCTCCGAGCCGGGCCGCCGTGGCGTCCACCACCTGAGCCAAGATGGGCAGGGCGGCCGCCACGGCCTCGGGCACGAGGCGGTCCTCGGCGTTGAGGGCCCGGAGCAGCTCGAGGGTCCCCAGTCGGTCGATATCCACTGTGCGTGGGTTGCGAGCCTCCGTGGGGGCATCGACAGCCTCGATATCGCCCAACCTCACCGACCTCCTCCGCTCCTACGCCCTGCTGCCCGGAAACACCTGCCTGGAGGCCAGCCCTCCTGGCGGGGAAGCGCGGGTCCCTCACCACCGCTGTCACCGTGTGACACACCCTAGCCTACACCTGTAGCTTTCTAACGAGAGGGCCGCTATTGTGCTGGGCCGGATGCCGCTAGCCATCATCCCCCGACCCGTCTCGTGCATCGCCAGGGATGATCCCTTCGTGCTGGCGGAGGAGACGGCGATCACCTGCTCGCCGGGAGCCGAGGGCGCCGGCGAGGCCCTGAGGGCCGTGCTCGGCCCTCCCACCGGGCTGCGCCTCCCGGTGAGGGGCCCGTCGGAGGCCAGCCGCATCGCCCTGTCGGTCGACCCGTCCGAGGAGCGGCTGGGCGAGGAGGGCTACCGGCTCTCGGTGAACGGCGCTGACCTCCAGCTCCGGGCCGCCGGCCGGTTGGGGCTGCTGCGCGGGGTGCAGACCATTCGCCAGCTGCTGCCGGCCGAGGCCCTGGGGGGCGGGCCGGTCCCGGGCCCGCTGTCGCTGCCCGGGGTGGAGATCGCCGACTGGCCTCGCTTTGCCTGGCGTGGCGCCCACCTGGACGTGGCGAGGCACTTCCTGCCCCTCCCCTTCCTCCTGCGCTTCCTGGACCTGCTGGCCCTCCACAAGCTCAACGTCTTCCACCTCCACCTGACCGACGACCAGGGGTGGCGCCTCGAGGTGCGCAAGTACCCCAAGCTGACCGAGATCGGTGCCTGGCGCCGGGAGTCCATGACCGGCCATCCCTGGGAGGGTCGTTTTGACGGGAAGCCCCACGGTGGCTTCTACACCCAGGACGAGCTCCGGGAGGTGGTCGACCATGCCAGCCGGCTCGGCATAACGGTCGTTCCCGAGATCGAGCTGCCGGGACACTCGCAGGCAGCCATCGCCTCCTACCCGGAGCTCGGGAACCGGCCGGATGCCCCCCTGGAGGTGGCCACGGGGTGGGGAGGGGGCGCGGACGTCCTGAACGTGGAGGACGCCACGGTGGAGTTCTTCCGGGATGTCCTGGCCGAAGTGCTCGACATCTTCCCGGGGCCCTTCGTCCACGTCGGGGGGGACGAGTGCCCGAAGGGCCCCTGGCGCCAAAGCGCCCGGGCCCAGGCCAAGCGGCGGGCTCTGGGCCTTGCCGACGAGGACCAGCTCCAGAGCTGGTTCATCGCCCAGATGGGCAGCTTCCTCTCCGGTGCCGGCCGTCGGCTGGTGGGCTGGGACGAGATCCTGGAGGGTGGCTTGCCCCCCGGTGCCGTGGTGATGTCCTGGCGAGGGGAGAGGGGAGGGATCGCAGCAGCCCGGGCCGGTCACGACGTGGTCATGGCCCCCGAGGGCCGCACCTACTTCGACTGGGCCCAGTCCGCGGATCCCCGTGAGCCGGTCGCCATCGGCCGGCCGGGGGAGCGGGTCACCTCCCTCGAGGACGTCTACGCCTACGACCCGGTCCCCGACGAGCTCGCCCCGGCCGAGGCGGCCCACGTGCTCGGGACCCAGTTCCAGCTGTGGACCGAGTACATGGCGGACCCGGGCCATGTCGAGTACATGGCGTTCCCCCGGGCTTGCGCCTTGGCCGAGGTGGCCTGGTCCCCTCCCGAGGGCCGGGACCTCCCCGACTTCATCTCCCGCTTGGATGCGCACCTGCGGAGGCTGGACTCCCTCGGGGTCCGCTATCGCCCCCTGGGTGGCCCCGCGGGCGGCTAGAGGGTGGAGCTCCGGGCCTACAGGCCAGGCGACGAGGCAGACCTGGTCGCCTGCTGGAACCGGGCCCTGCCCAGGGACCAGGTCAGCCTCCGCCGGTTCATCGACACGACCCTGCTGGACCAGAACTTCTGCGAGGAGGGCCTCATAGAGGCCCGGGACCAGGGTGTCCTGAAGGGGTTCGTGCACGCCGTGGCCGGGCCGGGGGCCTCGCCCTCCCCCGGGAAGGAGGGCTGGATATGCGCCCTGGCCGTGGAGCCCGGCTCCCGCCGGCGGGGAGTGGCGAGCGAGCTGCTCACCCGGGCGGAGGCCTTCCTGGCCCGGCGGGGCTGTGCCCGGGCCCTCGTGTCGCCCTACCCGAGCGGCTACTACTACCCGGGGGTGCCCCTGGGTCGCTACCCGGGGAGCAGGGAGGTCTTCGAGAGGCGCGGCTACCGGGTACAGGCCATGGCGGTGGCCATGGATCTCCCCCTGGTGGACTACGAGGTGCCCGCGGAGGTCTCCCGCTGGAGAGGCGAGCTGGAGGGCCAGGGGTGGCGCTTCGGGGCGATCTCGCCTCCCTGGTACGTACCCTTGATCCGGTTGTGCGAGAGCTTCTCGGAGGACTGGGCCGCCACAGCCCGGGCCGCCCTGCGGCGGGACCTGGACCCCCGCCGTATACAGGTTGCGGTCCTCGGTGATGCCCTGGGCGGGTTCGCCATGTTCGGGGGCTTCGACCGCTCGGCTGACCGGTTCGGGCCCATGGGGGTGCACCGGGACCTGCGCCGATCGGGGCTCGGCACCGTCCTTCTTCACGAGACCCTGAGGGAGATGGCCTCCCAGGCCCTGCACGTCGCCTGGTTCCTGTGGACCGGTGAGGAGGACGCCGCCGCCCGTATCTACCGGCGCGCCGGCTTCCAGGTGACGAGGCGCTTCGCCATCTACGAGCGAGCTCTCGGATGAGGCCCTGGGGCCCGGGAAGGGGCAAGCATCACCTCGGGCCGGGAGCGCCCCGCCCGGGGCGGGCCGGCGGGGGGGCCGACGGCCCCGGCGGCCATGCCCTCCGACCTGTCGGGTCGAGGGCCCTCCTCCCGGCCGGGAGCAGCCGATGAGGGACCAGGTGGCGGCCGGGATGGACGTGGGAGGGACGGCGACGAGGGCCCTGGTCGTGGACGCCAGAGGACGCCCCCTGGGGGAGGGCCGGGCGGGCGGGGCCAACCCCACGGCCCACAGCGGCAGAGGCTGGGAGATGAGGGTGCTGTCCGCCCTCCGCCGGGCCCTCGACCAGGCCGGCCGCCCCCGGGTCGGCTCGCTCGTGGTGGGGATGGCTGGGGGCGAGGCAGGGCTGGGCACGGCCGCCCGCCGAGCCCTCGCTGACCTGCTGGCCGCGGAGGTGGGGCCGGGATGCCTGCTCGAGATCACCGGGGACGTGGCGGTGGCCTTCTCCGCCGCCACCGCGTCCCCTGACGGGACGGTCCTGGTGGCGGGGACGGGGGCCGTGGCGGCGGCCATGAGGGGGGGGACACCCTGGCGCACGGTGGACGGCTACGGCTGGCTGCTCGGGGACCTGGGCTCTGGGTTCTGGTTGGGGCGGGAGGCGGCCCGGGCCGCCCTGGCTTCGCTCGACGGGCGGCGAGGCTCCGCCACCGCGCTTCTACCCGCCGTGGCGGGCGAGGTGCTGGGAGAGGAGGCGGCGAGAGCCGGGTGCGCCCTCAGCCGGCGGGACCTGCTGAGCGCCCTGTATGCGGGGAGCCCCGTGGAGCTGGCCCGGTTGGCCCCTTGCGTGACCCGTTGCGCCGCTGCTGGGGACCGGGCCGCCAACCGGATATGCCGGCAGGGTGTCCGCCACCTCGTCTCGGCCGTCACGGCCATCCGGGCCCGTGGTGAACGCACCCCCCTGGTCCTGGCCGGGGGGGTGGCCGCCGGGGACCACACGGTCGCCCGCCTCCTGCGCCAGGACCTCGAGGCACGATGGCCCGGCTGCCTCTCCTGGGGAGCCGAGCCCGTCGTGGGGGCGGCGGGGCTGGCCGCCTCCCGACTCGCCGGCGGCCCCGAGCCACCGGAGGGGGTGATGAGGTGACGGGGCCCGGGCCTGGCGCCCCCGGGGCGGGAGCCACCATGGCGCTGGAGATGGAGGAGCAGCCGGCGGCCCTGGAGCGTCTGCTGTCGCGGGCCGGCGAGGTGGCCGATGCCGCCAGAGAGGTGTTGCCGGCAGCGCTCGCAGGCATCGTGATCGTGGCCCGGGGGTCATCGGACCATGCAGGCACCTTCGGACGGTACGTCCTCGAGATGGCGGCCCGCCGGCCGGTGAGCCTGGCGGCGCCCAGCCTCCACACCCTCTACCACGCCGAGGTCGACTACTCGGGCTATCTGGCCGTGGCGGTCAGCCAGTCAGGGCACACGCCCGAGATAGCCGAGGTGCTGAGCAGGATGCAGTCCATGGGGGCCAAGGGGCTGGCCATAACCAACTCCGGGTCCAACCCCTTGGCCGATGTGGCTCATGTCGGCGTCAGCCTCGAGGTGGGGCCCGAGCAGGCCGTTCCGGCGACCAAGACCTTCACCGCCCAGCTCATGGCCCTCGCCTTGCTGGCCGGGGCGCTGGACCCGGCCGCCTTCCCGCCCGAGGCGTTGGCGGGTGTCCCCGCTGCCGTGGGAGCGGTGCTGGGCGACCCGGGGCCGGTCCACGAGGTGTGCGCCGGGCTGGCCGGGGCGCCCGGGCTGGTGTTCGTGACCCGAGGGCACCTCTACGCCACGGCCTCGGAGGCCGCGCTCAAGGTGAAGGAGACCTGCGCCCTGCTCGCCGATGCTTACTCGGCTGCCGATCTCCGGCACGGGCCCATAGCGACGGTGCGTCCCGGGGTGCCGGTGGTGGCGTTCCGGGGGGAGGACCCGCCTGACCGGGACGTGAGCGAGCTCGCCGCCGAGCTCCGGGGGCGGGGGGTCACCGTCTTCGAGGCCTCGGCCCAGCCCGGCTCGGCCCTGCCCCTGCCTGCCGGGTTGCCGGGGTGGGGGTTGCCGGTGGTGGCCGCCGTGCGGGCTCAGCAGCTGGCCCGAACCTTGGCCCTGCTGCTGGGACGGGACCCCGACCGCCCCCCCGGGCTCACCAAGGTGACCCCGACGTGAGCACCCAGGACAGGCTGGTCCTGGTGGACTGCAGGGTGGTCACGCCTCGGGCGGTCATCGACAACGGCATGATCGCCGTGGAGGGCGGGAGGGTGGCCGAGGTGGGCGCCGGCTCCGGCAGCGGGGGGCGCCGGCTGCCCCTGGGTGGCCGGTGGGTGCTGCCGGGGTTCATCGACCTCCACGTCCATGGCGGGGGCGGCTCCGACCTCGTCTCCAGCGATCCCGAGGAGGCGCTCCGGGCTGCTCGCTTCCACCTGGCCCACGGGACGACCGCCCTGCTGGCCAGCCTCGTGGCCCGGCCGGACGGGGACCTGGCCCCCCTGCTGGCTCTGGTCTCCAACCTCGGCAGGGAGGGGGCCCCGGGGGGCCCGGCCATCATCGGCGCCCACCTGGAGGGCCCCTTCCTGAGCCCCGAGCGCCCCGGGGCGCTCGACCCCACGGCCTTCCGCCTGCCCGACCCCGCCTACCTCGACAGCCTCCTGGAGGCGGGGCGGGGGGCCCTCAGGATGGTGACGGTGGCTCCCGAGCTGCCGGGGGCGGTGGGGCTGATCGGTACCCTGGCCGGCAAGGGCGTGATGGCAGCCCTAGGCCACACCGCCGCTGGCTACGAGGAGGCCCGGGCCGCCATCGCCGCCGGGGCTCGGCATGTCACCCACCTGTTCAACGCCATGCCCTCCTTCCATCACCGCCAGCCCGGGGTGGTGGGGGCCGTCCTGGAGGACCCCCGGGTCAGCTGCGAGCTGATCCTGGACGGGGTGCACGTCCACCCCGCAGCTGCCCGCCTGGCCTGGAGCGTCCTGGGCCCGGACCGCCTGGTCCTCGTCACCGACGCCATGGCCGGTGCCGGCATGCCCGATGGCAGCTACCGCATCGGCTCCATCGAGGTCCAGGTCGAGGGGGGGCGGGCAATGACGCCTGATCGGAGGGCCATCGCCGGCAGCACCCTCACCCTCGACGTCGCCCTGCGCAACGCCCGCCGCGTGCTGGGACTGGACATGGTCGTGGCGGCCCGGCTGCTCGCCACCAACCCGGCCCGGGTCCTCGGCATCGGGCACGAGAGGGGTGGCCTGGAGCCGGGGAAGGTGGCTGATCTCGTGGTCCTCGGTGACGACCTCTCCATTGACCATGTCATGGCGGCCGGGAGGTGGGTGCCGGGCCTGGAGCCGGAGGCGGGCTGACCCGAGCAGGGCCGGGCACCGGGGCCGTGGGCCGCTGCTGATGGGTAGCGGCGCGGTGGTGGCCCCGGTTCGTGCCCCCGGGGGCGCTGGACCCCCACGGAGGGCTCACGACCGGGCGGTACGATGCGGGCGATGGCGCCCGAGCAGGAGATCAGCTGGTTCCCCATCCCTCCCGAGGAGGAGCTGCCCGAGGACCTGGCCAAGCTCTTCGCCAAGGCCCGAGAGCGCCTGGGCTTCGTCCCCAATGTGTTCCGGGCCTATGCCTGGCGGCCCGACCGCCTGAGGTCATGGTTCAGCCACTTCCGCCAGCTGCACGAGCCGACGGCGGGATTGTCCGCAGCCGAGCGCGAGATGGTGGCGGTGGCTGTTTCGATGGCCAACGGCTGCCTCTACTGCCTGGTGGCTCACGGGGCGGCCCTGCGCCAGGAGCTGGGGGACCCCGTGCTCGCCGACCGCATCACCTTGGACTACCGCCGGGCCGGCCTGGATGCCAGGCGACGGGCCATCCTGGACTACGCGGTGAAGGTCACGAGGACCCCGACGGAGTGCGACCGGGACGACATAGCCGGCCTCGTCGGGCTGGGCCTCACGGTGGAGGAGGTGTGGGACGTGGCCGAGCTGGCGGCCATGTACAACTTCACCAACCGCTTGGCCATGGCCACCGGCCAGCTGCCCAACGACGAGTACCACTACCTGGCCCGCCGGGACCCAGGGGACCAAGAGGGGTAGCTCGCCGTGAGGGTGGTCGCTGGCACGGCCCGGGGCCGGCGGCTCCGGGCGCCGGCGGGCTCCCTGACCAGGCCGACCGGGGAACGGGTCCGGGAGGCGGTCTTCGACATGCTGGCCAGCCGGGATGCCGTTGAGGGCGCCGTGGTGGCCGACCTGTTCGCCGGGAGCGGGGCCATGGGGGTGGAGGCCCTGTCGAGGGGGGCGGCTTCGGCGACCTTCGTGGACCGGGACCGGCGGGCCGTGGAGGTCATCCGCTCCAACCTGGCGGTCCTCGATCGCGCCCCGGGCAGAGCCAGGGTCGTGCAGGCCGATGTCATGACCTGGCTGGGGGCGCTGGCAGGGCGGCCGGCCTCCGCTCCCTGGTCCGGGAAGGAGCGCGACAAGGGCGGGGAGGGCCTGGCCGGGGCGGCTCGCTTCGATCTGGCCATCTGCGACCCTCCCTATGGGTTCGGGCAATGGGGCCGGCTCCTGGACCTGCTCGCAGGAGCAGGGGTGGGCCTGGTGGTCGCCGAGTCGGGCGGCCCCATCCCGGGGTCCGCCGGCTGGGGGGTCCTCCGGTCGCGGACCTACGGGTCCACCGCCATCACGCTGCTCGGGGCCACTCCTGGCCCATGAAGGCGGCCGGCCGCTCCCGGAGCCCCCGACCCCCGGGATCGGTCCCCGGCGCCTCGTGGCAGTACGGTGGTGGCTCCGCCATATGGACAGGTCGACGCATCCCCCCGAGAGGCCACGAGTGACCACCGCCTTGTTCCCCGGCTCCTTCGATCCCCTGCACAACGGGCACCTGGAGATAGTGGAGCGGGCCTCACGCCTGTTCGACGAGCTGGTGGTGGCGGCGGTGCGCAACCCCCAGAAGGGGGAGCCGCTCTTCCCCCTGTCGGAGCGCAAGCAGATGCTGGAAGAGTCGCTCGGCGACCTCCCCGGGGTGAGGATCGTGGCCATGACCGGCCTGGTGGTCGAGCTGGCGAGGGAGGTGGGCGCCACCGTCCTGGTGAAGGGGCTGAGGGCCGTTTCGGACTTCGAGAACGAGATGCAGATGGCCCAGATGAACCAGCACCTGTCGGGGATCGACACCCTGTTCATGTTCACCAGCTCGACCCACTCGTTCCTGGCCTCCAGGCTGCTGCGCGAGGTGGCCCGGTTCGGCGGGGACGTGACGGCCCTGGTGCCGCCACCGGTGGCCATCCGGCTGAAGGAGCGGTTCCCCCACCAGTGAGTGGGAGGCGAGGGCGATGAGGGAGAAGGACCGGCCATGAGCCCGTGGGACGAGGGGGACGGCCTCGACGCCGAGGTCCTGATGCGCCGGGTCCTGGACCTGGTCATGAACGCCAAGTCCATGCCTCTGTCCGCCTCGGCCCTGATCAGCCGCGAGGAGGTGGCCGAGCTGCTGGAGGAGGCGCTGGAGCGCCTGCCCGAGGACCTCCGCCGGGCCCGCTGGATGCTGCGTGAGAGGGAGGAGTACCTGGCCAAGGCCCGGCGGGAGGCGGAGGAGATCGTGGAGTCCGCCCGGGCCAGGGCGGAGCGGATGGTGCAGCGCACGGAGATAGTGAGGGAGGCGAGGAGGGGGGCGGAGCGCCTCATCGAGGAGGCGAGGGACGAGGCCCGCCGGATGCGCCACGAGGCCGAGGACTATTGCGACACGCGTCTGGCCAACTTCGAGGTGGTGCTGGAGAGGCTCAGCCGCACCGTCCGGGCCGGTCGGGAGAAGCTGCGCGGGTTCGCGTCCCTGGAACCGGGCCCGGCGTCCCCGGCCGGGGCCCCGGAGACCGGGGAGGCCCCCGAGGAGGCCTTCTTCGACCAGGACCGCTAGCGGAGCGGCACCGGTAGCCTGGGAGCCGAGGAGGCGATCTGTCCCCATGGTGCACAGCTCGTTCGTTGTAAGCGTGGCCGCGGTCCTCCACCAGCCCGGCGCCCGCCGCCGTGAGCACCGTTCGGGCGTCATCCCGGACCTGGCCGTCACCGGCAGCGGCGTCCCCGCCGGGGAGTCCGTCCATGTGGATGTGGTCCTGGAGGCCGTGGAGGAGGGCATCCTGGCTACCGGCCAGGTCACGACCTCCTGGTCAGGGGAGTGCCGGAGGTGCCTGAGCCCGGCCGGAGGCAGGTTGTCCGCCCCGGTGAGGGAGCTGTTCCTGGACGGCGGTGACCCGGAGGTCACCTACCCCCTGGCGGGCGAGCACATGGACCTGGAGCCGATGGCCAGAGATGCCGTGATCCTGGAGCTGCCCCTGGCTCCCCTGTGCCGCCCGGACTGCCGGGGGCTGTGCTCCTCCTGCGGCGCTGACCTCAACGAGAGACCGTGCTCCTGCCCCTCCTTCTCCCCGGACCCCCGCTGGAGCGCCCTGGATGCGTTGCGGGGGGGAGAGCCGGGCCCCGGCCTCTAGCCAGGTTCCGCCAGGCCGCCCCGGACGGGGCCGGCAGGCGGGTCTCCAGGTAGTCTGAGCCGGTAACCCCCGGGGCGGGGCCGGTGCCACGCGAGCAGGAGCGAGACTGACCATGGCTGTACCGAAGAAGAAGACGTCCAAGGCCAAGACCCGCAGCCGGCGGGCGTCGAACTGGACCCTCTCCGCCCCGCCGAGGAGCGTCTGCCCCCAGTGCCACCAGGTGAAGCTGCCCCATGTGGTCTGCCCCACCTGCGGCTGGTACCACGGCCGCCAGGCGATAGAGGTGGGCTGACACCGGTGACAGGACCGGGGCCCGAGGGTGGCAGGCCGCTGGCCCCAGAGGCTGCCGGCGGAGGCGCTGAGACCGGGAACGAGCTCCCGGTCGCCGTCGACGCCATGGGGGGGGACAAGGCCCCCGAGGAGGTGGTGGCCGGGGCCCGCCTGGCTGCCAGCCAGTTCGGGTTGCCCGTGAGCCTGGTGGGGTGCCCCGAGCTGCTCGGCGACACCGGGGGCCTGAGGGTGGTCCCGGCCCGGGAGGTCATCGGCATGGACGAGGAGCCCGGCCAGGCCGTAAGGCGCAAGAAGGACTCGTCCCTGGTGAGAGCGGCCGAGGAGGTGCGCGACGGTCGGGCCCTGGCCATGGTGAGCGCGGGCAACACGGGGGCGGCCATGGCCAGCGCCATGCTGCGCATGGGGAGGCTGCGTGGGGTGGCCCGCCCGGCGATCGCCACCCCCTTGCCCATACCGGGGTCCACCCCCTTGGTGCTGTTGGACGCAGGGGCCAATGCCGAGTGCTCCGCCCCCTGGCTGGTGCAGTTCGCCCAGATGGGAGCGGTCTTCGCCCGGTGCCGCTACGGGATCGCCGACCCGCGGGTGGCCCTGTTGTCCATAGGTGAGGAGCCGACCAAGGGGACCTCTGTCGTCAAGGAGGCCCACAGCCTCCTGGCGGCCCAGGAAGAGGTGCGCTTCGTGGGCAACCTGGAGGGCCGGGACCTCATGTCCGGCCTGGCCGACGTGGTGGTCACCGACGGCTTCACCGGCAATGTGGCCCTCAAGACCCTGGAGGGCGGCCTGCGCTTCTTCTCCGAGACCCTGCTGCGGGCCATGCAGTCCACCGAGGCGGGTCGGGAGGCGGCCAAGGTCCTGCTGCCCTTGGTGGCACCGCTGGTGGCCGAGCTGGACCCCGATTCTCAAGGGGGGGCCATGCTCGTGGGGGTGGACGGGGTCTGCATCATCAGCCACGGGTCCTCCTCGGCGGCAGCGGTCGCCAATGCCATCCGGGTGGCCCACGACCTCGCCTCGGGCGGGGTGGTAGGCGAGCTGCGCCGGGCCGTGGCGCCCCGGCCGGTGCCCCAGGCCAGCCAGCCAGCGGCCACCTGACTATCATCCTGTCGTCCCATAGCCACGATCACCGGAGCGCAGCCTTGCCCCCCGACAGCCCGGCCGCCAACCATGTGTCGATGGACCGCCACCAGGTGCTGGACCTGATCCGCGTGCAGCTGGCGGACATCCTCGAGATCGACCCCAGCCGCATCTCGGAGGGCTCGTCGTTCTCGGAGGACCTGAACGCCGACTCCCTGGCCCTCATCGAGCTGGTGGAGGCGCTGGAGGAGGCGCTCGGGGACCAGGTGGAGGACTTCCGCATCGATGACGAGGACCTGGAGGACCTGAAGACGGTCCGGGATGCCGTGGACTACGTGATGGCCCGCTTGGAGGAGCCCTGAGCCAGGGGCGAAGCCTGGGCCCGGACGGCAACCGCGAGCAGCTCGCGGCCCTGGCTGATCGGCTGGAATGGGAGTTCCAGCGCCCGGAGCTGCTGGCGCTGGCCATGGCCCACCGGTCCTGGTGCGCCGAGACACCGGGCCAGGAGTCCAACGAGCGGCTCGAGTTCCTGGGCGACGCCGTGCTGGGCCTGGTCGTCACCGACCACATCTTCCGCTCGTACCCGGACCTCCCCGAGGGCGAGCTGGCCAAGGTCAGGGCGGCCGTGGTCAACTCCGAGACCCTGGCCGAGGTGGCCAACTCCCTCGACGTGGGCTCGGCCCTTCTCCTCGGCAAGGGTGAGGACGCGTCCGGCGGCAGGGAGAAGTCGTCGATCCTGGCCGACGCCACCGAGGCGGTGATCGGAGCCGTGTACCTCGACGGGGGATGGGTGCCGGCCGCCCGTCTGGTGATGTCGCTGCTCGGCGACCGGATCAAGGAGGCCTCGGTCGGCCCCGGCGGCCAGGACTACAAGACCCGCCTGCAGGAGCTGGTGGCCCGCCAGCGGGACCAGCTGCCTCGCTACGAGGTTCGGGACGAGGGCCCGGACCACGCCAAGCGCTTCTATGCCAGGGTCCTGGTCGAGGGGGAGCTGGTCGGCCAGGGCCAGGGGAGGTCCAAGAAGCAGGCGGAGCAGGCGGCGGCCCGGGAGGCCTGGACGAGGCTCACGGCCCTTGACGGGCCCGTGGCCAAGGGGGTCCTGGAGGCGGGGGCGGCCACCGCCGGCCAGCCGTCCGAGGCCTGAGCCAGGCAGAGCCGTCCCAGTCCGGGTCCATGGCCGGTGCCTGAGCTCCCGGAGGTGGAGACGATCCGGCGGGACCTCAGGGAGGCCGTGGTCGGGCAGCGCATCACCGCGGTGGCGGTGAGCGGGCTCCGCTCGGTCCGGAGGCACCCGGACCACCGGGTCTTCGCCTCGGGCCTGGAGGGCAGGACCCTGCTCGAGGTGGGCAGGAAGGGGAAGTACCTCCTGTGGCGCCTGGACGGCGGGCAGGCCCTGGTGATCCACCTGGGGATGAGCGGCCAGCTGCTGCTGGCGGAGGAGGCCACCCCCCCGCCCCCTCACGCCCATGTGAGGCTCGGGTTGAGCGGGGGAGGGGAGCTTCGCTTCGTCGACCCACGGACCTTCGGCCAGCTCTTCCTGTCCCGTCCCCGGTCCTCAGGGACGGTGCCCGAGCTTGCCCATCTGGGGCCGGACCCCATGGAGGACAGGCTGGAGGAGGACCGCTTCGCCTCGGCCCTCTCCCGCCGCCGGACCATGCTCAAGCCTCTCCTGGTGGACCAGCGCTTCCTGGCCGGCATCGGCAACATCTACTCCGACGAGATCCTCTTCGCGGCGGGATTGCGCTGGGACCGGCGGGCGGCCAGCCTGAGCCGGGAAGAGGCCGGGACCCTCTACCGGGCGATGGGGCGAACCCTGGCAGCCGCCATCCGGGCCCGAGGCTCCTCGCTGGCTGACGCCCAGTACCGGGACTTGTTCGGGGCCCCGGGCCGCTATCAGCTCCAGCACCGGGTCTACGGCCGGGAGGGTCTTCCCTGCCCCCGCTGCCAAGCCCCTGTGGTGAGGCAGAGATGGGGGGGGCGAAGCTCCTTCTGGTGCCGGGTCTGCCAGTCCTGAGGCTCGCCGGCGGGTGGGGGTGGATCCCCGGCCCGGGGCCGTGCCCTTAGTAGCCTCGGGCCCAGCGTGTTCCTAAGGACCCTCACCCTCAAGGGCTTCAAGTCCTTCGCCGACCCGACGACCCTGGAGCTCGAGCCGGGGATCACGGTGGTGGTCGGGCCCAACGGCAGCGGCAAGTCCAACGTCGTCGACGCCGTGGCCTGGGTGCTCGGGGCCCAGGGGCCCCGCACCGTCCGGTCCTCCAAGATGGAGGACGTCATCTTCGCCGGCTCCGAGCGCCGGCCGGCCCTGGGCCGGGCCGAGGTGAGCCTCACCATCGACAACTCCTCGGGCCTGCTTCCCATAGGGCTGAGCGAGGTGACCATCACCCGCACGTTGTGGCGGTCGGGTGAGAGCGAGTACGCCATGAACGGCGCCCCGTGCCGGCTGCTGGACGTCCAGGAGCTGCTCTCGGACACCGGCGTGGGCCGCCAGCAGCACGTGATCCTGGGGCAGGGGCAGCTGGACTCCGTGCTGGGGGCGCGCCCCGAGGACCGCCGCTCGATCATCGAGGAGGCTGCCGGCGTCCTCAAGTACCGGCGCCGGCGGGAGCGGACCGAGCGCCGGCTGGCGGCGACGGAGGGCGACCTGGCACGGCTGCAGGACCTGCTGAGGGAGGTCCGCAGGCAGATGCGTCCTCTCGAGCGCCAGGCCGAGGCCTCCCGTCGCTATGACTCCATGGTCGCCGAGCACCGGTCCCTGCGTCTCCACCTGGCGGGGAAGGAGCTGTCGGAGGCGGGGGCCCGGGTCGAGGCGGCGGTGGCGGCGGGCACGGAGCTGGAGTCCAAGGGCCGGGAGCTGAGGGACCGGCTGCGCCTCCTGGACGAGCAGGTGGCCGAGGCGGAGCGGGTGGTCTCCACCAACGGCGTGGAGGACCTCAACCTCGCCATCGGGAGGTTGGAGCGGCTGCGGGAGCGAGCTCGGGGCCTGCGGGGGGTGATAGCCGAGAGGCTCCGCTCCCTGGAGCGCTCTCTCTCCACCACCGTGGACGCCGGGGTGGTGGCGGCCCTCGAGGCGGAGGGTGCCAGCGTCAGGGCCGCCCTGGCTGCCGCTGACCGGGAGGCTGAGGCCCTCGGTCCCCAGCGGGCCGACCTGGAGGAGGCCGAAGCCGGCCTGGCCCGGGAGAGGGAGGCAGCCGAGGCGACCCTGCGAGCTGAGGGGCTGGTTGCCGCTCCCGGCCGCCAGGGCGCCCTCTTCCCGGAGAGGCGCCGCCAGGGGCCCTCCCTGGGCGAGCTGCGGGGCCGGCTGGGCGTGCTCCGCCAGGCCCTGGAGAGGGACCGGTCCCAGCAGGAGCACCTGGGGCAGGCCCTTGCCGGTCTGCAGGCCAGAATCTCCGACCTGGTGGCAGAGGCGGGGGCCCACCGGGCCGAGCTGGCTGCCGCCGACCAGGCCGAGAGCCCCATCGTGGCGGACCTGGAGCAGGCCGAGCGCCGCCGCCGTGAGGCGGAGGCCGAGGTGGGGGCGGCCCAGGCCGAGGTGGCGGCCCTCGAGGAGGAGGTCCGGGCCTGGGCGGCTCGGGCAGAGGCCCTGGCCCTGGCCCTCGAGGACGTGCGAGCGCGTGGGGGCCTGCGCCATCTGCAGGGCGCCCCGGGGCTGCTCGGCACCCTGGCCGAGCTGGTGGAGGTGGACCCTGGATGGGAGCTGGCCTTCAGGGCCGGGGCGGGTGAGGCCGTGGCCTCGGTCGTGGTGCGGGGCCTGGCCGAGGCGGTCGGCGCCCTGGAGAGGCTGGCGGCCGAGGGTGCGAGCGGGACCGTCATAGCCGCCGGCGAAGGGGAAGGGTCCCCCCCGGCGACCGGGGAGCCAGAGGGCCAGGGTTCCCTCCTGGCTCACGTGAGGTCGCCCGACCCTGCCGTGGGCCGGGCCCTTCGCCATCTCCTGGCCCCCGTGGTAGTGGTCGAGGGCGACTGGAGGTCGGCGCTCGATGCCCACCTGGCCAGCCCGGCCCAGGTGGTCGTGAGCCGGGGCGGGGACCGCTTCGGGCCCGACGGGTGGCGCGTGGGTGACCCCGGGTCCGGGGCGACGGGCTCGGCGCTGGCCGAGGCCCGGTCCCGCACCGAGGGGGCCGAGCAGGCCCTGGACAGGGCCCGGGACCGCCACCGGAAAAGGCTCGAGGAGCGGGAGCGGGTCAGGGCCGAAGAGGGTCGCCTCCAGGCCAGCCTGGATGCCAACGACGAGCGCATGGGCCGGGCCGCCGACGACCTGCAGAGGGCGGAGGCCGAGCTTTCCCGGGTCAGGGTTGAGGCCCGGGGGCTGGAGCAGCGGAGGGACGAGCTGCGCCGGCGAGCCGAGGAGACGGCCCGGGAGGTGGCCGAGCTGGAGTCTCAGTTGGGGGCGGCCGAGCTGGCTGAGGCCGAGGAGGAGGCCCGGTGGCACCGGCTCGAGGAGGTGCTGGGGGACCTGGAGAGGCGCCAGGCCGAGGTGGGTGGGCGCCGCCACGACTTCGAGGTCCGCTGGGCCGGGATAGAGGAGCGCCGGGCCCTGCTGGGACGCAGGCTGGAGGAGATCGAGGAGCGGCTGGCCGCCAGCGTGAAGGCTCGCCAGGAGGCGGAGGCACGCCGGGAGGGGCTGGAGGCGGCCCTGGTGGCCATCACCCGCCTGGGCCAGGTGGCCACCAGCTGCGAGCGGCGCCTGGACTCGGAGCTCGAGGCCTTGCAGGCCCAGCGGCGCCAGCGGCTCTCGCTGGTGGGCGAGCAGGGGGCGGCCCTGTCCCGGCTGCGGCAGGAGCGGGTGGCCCTGGAGAGGACCTTGGCCGAGGTTCAGGAGAGGATCCAGCGGAACGAGATCCAGCTGACCGAGCTGCGCCTCAGGCGGGAGGCGGCTGTGGAGGGGTTGCGGCGGGACCTCGATGTGGAGCCGGAGTCCGCCCTGGGGGCGCCCTGTCCCGAGCTGCCCCCGGGGACCACCCCCGGGCAGCGGGCCCGCGACCTCGAGCGCGAGCTCCGCCTGCTGGGGCCGGTGAACCCCCTGGCCGTGGCCGAGCTGGAGTCCCTGGAGGAGCGGTCCCGCTTCCTCGATGGGCAGCTGGAGGACGTGAAGGCGGCCCGGCGGGAGCTGGCCAAGGTCATCCGGGCCATCGACGCCGAGATCGTGGCGGTGTTCTCCGCCGCCTACGACGACGTGGCCCGTCACTTCTCCGACCTGGTGGCCACCCTGTTCCCGGGAGGCTCGGGCTCACTCAGCCTCACCGACCCCACCAACCTCCTGGAGACGGGCGTGGAGATCTCGGCCCGGCCGGCGGGCAAGCAGGTCCGCAAGCTCTCGCTGCTGTCGGGAGGTGAGCGCTCGCTGGTGGCACTGGCCTTCCTGTGCGCCGTCTACCGGAGCCGGCCCTCACCCTTCTACATCATGGACGAGGTGGAGGCGGCCCTGGACGACGTGAACCTCCACCGCTTCCTCAACCTGGTAAGAGAGTTCAGGACCGATGCCCAGCTGCTGATCGTCAGCCACCAGCGCAGGACCATGGAGATGGCGGACTGCCTCTACGGGGTGACAATGCAGCCGGGAGGGTCCTCACGGGTGGTCTGCGAGCGGGTGGCGGCCCGCAGCTGAGGACCCGTCCGGACGGGCACCAAGGGGCGCCGACCGGTCTCTAGGCTTCCTGGTCGATGCCCTCCGACCTTGTCCTGGCCTTGGCCGTGCTGGCCTTCGTGCTGCTGGTCGCCCTGGTGAGCGTGAGCACGGTGGCCCTTGGCCGCCGGCGGAGCCGCAGGGTGGAGCTGGAGCCGCCGCCCCCCCCGCCGGCCACGCCTGAGCGGGCAGCGGGCGCACCGGCTGAGTCACCGCCCGCCGTCTCCGGGGCCGCCCCTCCGCCTCTCACCGAGGTGGACCCGGACCTGGCGGCCAGAGTGGAGGAGGCCTTCGCTCCCGCGCCGCAGGCCCCTCCCGGAGAGGCCCCCGCCCCCCCGGCCCCGGCCCCCGAGGAGGCCCCGGCCCCGCCCGCGGCGCCGCCGCGGCCCCGCTTCCGCGACAGGCTGGTCAAGGCCAGGGCCCTCCTCTCCGGGCACCTGGGCGGGGTGGCCGGCCGCGAGCGGATCGACGACCAGACCTGGGAGGAGCTGGAGGAGGCCCTGGTCCTGGCTGACGTCGGCATCGCCAGGACGACGGCTCTCCTGGACCAGCTCCGGGCCAAAGTGAAGGCGGGTGAGGTCCGCACCCCGCCCGAGCTGCTGGCCTCCCTCAAGGAGGATCTCAAGGCCGCCCTCTCGGCGGGGGACCGCACGATGCACCTGGCTCCCGGGCCCGCCAATGTCTGGCTCTTCGTGGGCGTGAACGGCGTGGGCAAGACCACGACCATCGGCAAGGTGGGCATGCGGGAGGCCGAGGCCGGGCGCAGCGTGGTGATGGCCGCCGGGGACACGTTCCGGGCGGCCGCCGCCGAGCAGTTGGAGCTGTGGGCCAAGCGGGTGGGGGCCGACCTGGTGCGGGGGGCAGAGGGCGGTGACCCCGGCTCGGTGGTCTTCGACGCCGTCCAGAGGGCTGCCGCCCGCCAGGCCGACCTGGTGCTGGCCGACACCGCCGGGCGCCTGCACACCAAGGTCAACCTCATGGAGGAGCTGAAGAAGGTGAAGCGGGTGGCGGAGCGCCCCCCGGCCCAGCTCAACGAGGTCCTGCTCGTGATCGACGCCACCACGGGCCAGAACGGCTTGGTGCAGGCCCGCCAGTTCGCCGAGGCGGTCGGGGTGACCGGGGTCGTCCTCACCAAGCTCGACGGGACGGCCAAGGGAGGCATCGTCCTGGCCATCCAGGCAGAGCTGGGCCTCCCCATCAAGCTGGTGGGGCTGGGCGAGGCACCCTCCGACCTGGTGGACTTCGACCCTGAGGAGTTCGTCGAGGCCCTCTTCGAGTAGGGCCGGGCCCCTCGGGTCGGGCACCGGCGTGAGTGGCCGGGGGACGGCTGGGTGACCACGGGGCCATTTGGCCCCGGACCCGGGGGAAGGCGCCATCAGCGAGCACGGGTAGCCTGGGGGGCTGCATGTTCGAGTCCCTGTCCGACCGCTTCGACGCCATCTTCACCCGCCTCCGGGGCCGTGGCCGCCTGGGCGAGGCCGAGGTGGACCAGGCCCTGAGGGAGATACGCCTCGCCCTCCTCGAGGCCGACGTCAACTTCAACGTGGTCAAGGCCATGGTGGCCCGCATCCGGGAGCGTTGCGTCGGGGCCGAGCTGTCCAAGAGCCTCACGCCTGCCCAGCAGGTCATAAAGATCGTCAACGAGGAGCTGACCAACGTCCTGGGCGGGGAGCCGCTGCGCATCTCCTATGCCTCGCGGCCCCCCACGGTGGTGCTGCTGGCGGGGCTGCAGGGCTCGGGCAAGACCACCGCCGCCGCCAAGCTCGGCCGGTGGTTCAAGCAGCAGGGCCGCCAGCCCCTGCTCGTGGGGGCCGACCTGCAGCGGCCGGCGGCCGTGGAACAGCTGAGGGTCCTGGCCAACCAGGCCGGGGTGCAGTTCTGGAGCGAGGCCAGCGACCCTGTGGCGGTGGCCAGGGGAGGGGTGGAGGAGGCCCGCCGGCGGGGACGCGATGTGGTGGTGGTTGACACCGCCGGGCGGCTCACCATCGACGCCGAGCTCATGGACGAGGTCCGCCGCATCTCCGAGGCGGTGGAGCCGGGCTACACCTTCCTCGTCATAGACGCCATGACCGGCCAGGATGCGGTCAACACGGCCCAGGCCTTCCATTCCACCCTGGCCCTGGACGGCGTCATCCTCACCAAGCTGGACGGGGACGCCCGCGGCGGAGCGGCCCTATCGGTCAAGGAGGTGGTGGGGAAGCCCATCGCCTTCGCCTCCACCGGCGAGAAGCTGGCCGACTTCGACGCCTTCTATCCCGACCGCATGGCCAGCCGCATCCTCGGGATGGGTGACGTGCTCTCCCTCATAGAGCAGGCGGAGCGCACCTACGACCAGGAGGTGGCGGCCCGGGGGGCCACCCGGTTGCAGGAGGGCCGGTTCACGCTGGAGGACTTCCTGGAGCAGCTGCAGCAGGTGCGCCGCATGGGCCCGCTGAAGGGGCTCTTGGGCATGATGCCCGGAGTTCCAAAGGAGCTCCGCCAAGCGGACTTCGACGAGAGGGAGATGGACTGGGTGGAGGCCATCATCCACTCCATGACCCCCGAGGAGCGCCACGATCCCTCGATAATCAACGGGTCCCGCCGGTCCCGGATAGCCAACGGCAGCGGGCGGTCGGTGGCCGACGTCAACCAGCTGCTCAAGCGCTTCGGCGAGGCTCAGGCGGCCATGCGGAGCCTGGGGTTGATGCCCAAGGCCACCAAGCGGTCCGGGGGCAACAAGAAGAAGAAGGGCAAGCGGGGAGCCGGTCGGGTCACTCCGCCGCTTCGCAACGCGCCGCGGGACCTCAGCCCGCTGCGCCCCAGGTAGAAGAAGGAGAGGACAAGCAAGTGGCTGTGAAGCTCCGTCTCACCCGGATGGGCAAGAAGAAGCAACCCACCTACCGGGTGGTGGCCGCCGACAGCCGGTCACCCCGCAATGGGCGCTTCATCGAGATACTGGGCACCTACACGCCCCGCTCGGAGCCCTCCGGAGTGGTGATCGACAACGCCCGGGCCATCCAATGGCTCTCCCAGGGGGCTCAGCCCACGGAGACGGTGGCCAAGCTGCTCAGGATCTCGGGGGCCTGGGACGAGTTCCAGGCCTCCAAGGGCCGCCGGTGAGGACCAGGTGAGCGGAGCGGACGAGGCGGCGGTGGCGGGCCCCGGCCCCGGCAACGCCCTGGAACCGGAGGCGGCCGGCGTGGTGGCCGACGACGCCGGCAACCGCGTGGTGGGGGCCATCCCGAGGGACGTGCTCGGCTTCGTGGCCCGGTCCATAGTGGACGAGCCCGACGCCGTGGTCGTGGAGGCCGAGGAGGGCGAGGGGAGGGTCGACCTGCGCCTCAGCGTGGCGCCCGCCGACATGGGCAAGATCATCGGCCGCCGGGGGCGGGTGGCCCAGGCCATCCGGACCCTGGTACGGGCCGCCGGTGCCAGGGAAGGCGTTGAGGCCACCGTCGAGATCCTGGACTGAAGGCCCGGGCGGGGCCGGCGGCCCAGGCCGGGAACCCCGGAGCCCCCTCGGGCCTGATCTCCTGGAGGTGGGGCGGGTGGTCCGCCCCCAGGGCCTTCGGGGAGAGGTGGTGGTGGAGCTGGGCACCAACCGGGAGGAGCGCCTGGCCCCGGGCTCCCGCTTGGCCGCTGGCGGGCTCGAGCAGCGCTGGTTGCAGGTGGTGCGTGCCGCCCCTCTGCCCCCGGCCAGGAGGTCCGTCCTGAGTGGGGGGCCGCGGCGCTGGAGGGTCGCCTTTGAGGGCTTCCACAGCCGAGAGCAGGCCGAGGCGCTGCGGGGCCTGGTCCTGCTGGCGCCCCCCATGGGGGAACCGGGGACCCTGTGGGCCCACGAGCTGGTGGGGGCCGAAGTGAGGGACCGGGAGGGCCGCCGCCTGGGACGGGTCGGCGCCCTGGAGGCCAATCCCGCCAGCGACCTCCTGGTGCTGGAGGACGGGGGCCTGGTGCCGCTGCGCTTCGTGGTGAGCACGGCCCCGGGCCTGGTGGAGGTGGATGCTCCGCCCGGGCTCCTCAGCTGAGGCCCGGCATGCGCGTCGACATCTTCACCCTCTTCCCGGACCTGGTGAGGGGCTACCTCTCGGGCAGCCTCATCGGCCGGGCCTCGGCCTCGGGGCGGCTGGACATCCGGGTCCACGACCTGCGCTCCGCCGCCACCGACCCCCGTCGCTCGGTGGACGACGCCCCCTTCGGTGGTGGACCCGGGATGGTGCTCGCCCCGGGGCCGGTCTTCGGGGCCGTCGAGGCGGCCGACCCGCCCCGGCCGCTCTACCTGCTGGGCCCCGGCGGGCGCCGCCTGGACCAGGCCCTGGTGCGCGAGCTGGCCGGCCTGCGCCCCGGCTTCTCCCTGCTGTGCGGCCGCTACGAGGGAGTGGACCAGAGGGTGGCGGACCACCTGGTGGACGGGGAGCTGTCCATAGGGGACTACGTCCTGGCCGGGGGCGAGCTCGCCGCCCTGGTGGTGGTGGAAGCGGTGGCCCGCCTCGAGCCCGGCGTCATGGGGAACGAGGCATCGGCGTGGGACGAGAGCTTCGCCGACGGCCTCCTCGAGTACCCGCAGTACACGAGGCCGGGTGACTTCCGGGGCTGGGCCGTGCCCGAGGTCCTGCGCAGCGGGGACCACGGGCGGATCCGGCGCTGGCGGCGCGCCCAGGCCCTCATCCGCACCCTGGAGCGGCGGCCCGACCTGATGAGGGCCCGGGGCGGCCTGAGCCCCGACGAGGTGCAGATCCTGGAGGAGCACGGGTATTCTGGGGAGGCCCACAGCCCCCTTCAGGAGTAGCGCGCGCCATGAACCCCACCGACATGATCGACCGCGACAGCTTGCGGGAGGACGTGCCGGCGTTCGCCCCCGGGGACACTCTGCGGGTGCACGTGAGGGTGGTGGAGGGCAACCGGGAGAGGGTCCAGGTCTTCCAGGGGGCCGTCATACGCCGGCAGGGGTCGGGGGTGAGGGAGACCTTCACGGTCCGCAAGGTGAGCTTCGGCGTGGGGGTGGAGAGGACCTTCCCGGTCCACTCGCCGATCATTGCCCGCATCGAGCCCGTCACCAGGGGCGATGTCCGCCGGGCCAAGCTGTACTACCTGCGGGGCAGGACCGGGAAGGCGGCCAAGATCAAGGAGAAGAGGCAGCCCTCCACCCGCTGAGCCGGGGTGCGCCGGGGGCGGGCCGCCTGGGCCCGCCGGGCTATCGTCGCCCCCCGATGAGAGGAGCGGGCATGCACCGCCAGTGAGCCGGCGAGGGCCTCGCCCGGTCGGGCGAGAGAAGCCGTGGCGGCTCCTGCTCCCTCCTGTGGTGCTGACGGTCGCCACCTGCCGCGCCTGAAGGCGCTGGCTGCGCCCACCGCCGCCTGGCCGTGAGCCCGGGCCTTGGCCCCGATTACGACAGGAGGACGACCCTTGGAACCGATCGCACCCCGGCCCCACCCCGGTCCCTCGCTGCCCTTCCCTGCCGAGCCGCGTCCGGCCGGCGTGGCCCCCACCCCCGTCCGGGTGGGGATGCTGGTGCTCTTCCTGGCCATGGCCGCCGTCGGCACCTACCTGGTCAAGTGGCACCCCTACTTCCTGAAGGGCTTTCAGGTCGCTGCCGGCCATGGCCTCGGCTCCTCCTACCTCTCCGGGCACTCGGCCCGGTCCCCGGGGGGATGGCGGGCGGCGCTCGACTATGCCCGGCGGTATGGGCTTGCCATCTGGCCGGCGCTGGTCGTGGGCCTGGTCATAGCGGCCGGCGTGCAGGAGGTGGTGCCGCGGGACTGGCTGCTCCGCTTCCTCGGCCGGGGGCGCCTCAGGTCCACGGCCACGGGAGGGCTCGTGGCCGTGCCCTCGATGATGTGCACGTGCTGCTCGGCCCCGCCCACCGTGTCCCTCGCCCGCAGCCAGGCGCCCGTGGGTGCCACCCTTGCCTACTGGTTGGGGAACCCGGTGCTGAACCCGGCCACGATCGTGTTCATGGCCTTCGTGCTGGGCTGGCGCTGGGCCCTGCTGCGCGTGGTGGTGGGCGCCGTGCTCGTCTTCGGGGGGGCCCACCTGGCCCAGCGGCTCTTCGCCGGGGCCGACCTGCCCGAGGCCGTGCAGCAGGCGGCCGTGCCCGCCCCGCGGGAGGACCTCCGGTCGTTGCCCCTCCGCTACCTTCGGACCCTCGCCCGCCTGTGCCTGGGGCTGGTCCCCGAGTACGGCGTCATCGTGCTCGGCCTCGGAGCGGTGCGCGCCTGGCTCTTCCCGGCGGTCAACCCGGTCGTCGGGCACACGGCCTGGCTGGTACTGGTCCTGGCCGTCACCGGGACTCTGTTCGTCATACCGACGGCAGGGGAGGTCCCCATCGTCCAGACCTTCATGGGCTTCGGGCTGGGGGCGGCGGGCGCCGGGGCCTTGATGATCACCCTGCCGGCCGTGAGCCTGCCCTCCTTGGTCATGGTGGGCCGGGCCGTCCCGGCGCGGGTGCTGGCCTTCGTCGCCGGGATGGTGGTCCTGGTGGGCCTGGCTACGGCCGGCCTGGCCATGGCGCTCGGGTTGTAGCGGCCCCGAACGACCTCCAGCCTCAGCCCCGAGGGAGCCGGGCCCGGGGGCGAGAAGGGGGCCCCGGGGGACGGCCGACGGCAGCGTTCAGGGCGGTGGCGAACAGGCACCAGGCCAGGTAGGGGACCAGCAGCGACCCGGCCACGGCGTCCTCCCGGGCGGCGGCCACCACCTCGGCGCCGACCAGCAGGTCCAAGGCCACGATCACCGAGAGGGACAGGCGCTTGTCGCGGGCGGAGAAGAAGGCCAGGGGCCAGGCGGCGTTGAGGGCCAGCTGGGCGGCGTGGAGGCCGAGAGCTACCCGCGCCGAGCGCCGGGCGAGGCGGTAGGCAGCCACCGCCATGGCCCCGTACAGTGCCGTCCACACCGGCCCGAAGGCTTCCGCCGGGGGGGCCCAGGCCGGCTTGGCCAAGGCGGCATAGACCGGCCCGGCCCGGCGGGCACCCAGGCCCCCGACGGCCGCCGCCGCCAACGACCCACCTGCCCCCAGGACGGCCGACGGTGCTGGTCTCACCCTTGCTCCTCCTCCTGGCGCCCCTGCCCGGCGCGGGCCCGTCCAGGGCCCGGGATGGGCCCCCGGGAAATGCCGGCGGTCACGGCGGGAACCACCCTTGGCGCAGGAGGCCCAGCGCTGCTGCCGCCGCCTCCTCGGTGCCCAGGTGGCCGGCCACGAGATGGCGGCGCAAGGCCCCCAGCATGCCGAGAACCAGGTCGGCGGCCAGCTCGGGAGAGATCCCGGGGCGGGCCGAGCCGCGGGCGGCTGCCTCGGCCAGGGTCCGGGCCAGCAGGTCCCGCAAGGGGGCCATCCGGGCGCTCACCTCGGCGCGCACCGCCGGGGAGACGGCCTCCGACTCGAGGTGCTCGGCTCCGAGGCGGTGCTCCTGGCTGGCGAACAGGCCACACTGGGCCCGTACCAGGTGGGCGAGACGGTTCCAGGGGTCGGTGATGCCGCCCGCCTCGGCCAGGAGCTGGCGTACCGAGCGCTCCACCTCCCGCCCGACCCAGGCCACCAGTACGGACTCGATGTCGGGGAAGTAGTGGTAGAGGGTAGCCCTGGACGTCCCTGCCTCCTGGGCCAGGGACGACATGGAGAGCCCGGCCATGCCCCGCTCCGAGAGCAGGCGGAGGGCGGCGTCCAGTATGTGGTCGCGCTGGTCGGCCCGGTGAGCCGAGACCACCTCCTCCCACCGGCTTCCGCTCACCTGGTGCTGGACAGAGTGTCAATGGCTTGACACACTGTAAGGACCGTGACCATACTGCAGGAACTGTACCGCCGTCCCGCCCGAGCCTACCTCCGCCTGGTGACGGGCAGGCGCTCCAAGTGGGCCGTGCTCGCTCTCGGGATGCTCGTCCTCGTTGCCGTCTCCCCCCTGGCCGGCCAACTCGGGTCCCTCGAGTCCAACTCCCCCCAGAGCTTCCTGCCCTCCGGGGTCGCCTCGACGAGGGTGCTGCGCTACGAGGAGGCCCACGGCCGGGCCAGCAGCCCGGCGGTGGTGGTGTACGAGCGCCGCGGAGGGCTGCGCCCCTCCGACCGGCGTGCCATCCAGACCGCCCGGGCCGTCATCGCCCGCCACCGGTTGGCCGGAACGGGCCGGCCCACCCCCCTCAGGGTTTCGACCTCGGGCGAGGCCGCCCTGTTCACGGTGCCCATAGCGGCATCGACCCCCCAGAAGGTGCTGGTGAGAGACGTCAAGACCATCCGTCTCCTGGTGAGGGGGACCGCCGTCCCAGCCACCTCCTCCCCTTCCGCCCGCCTGGAGGTGGCCGTCGGGGGGCCGGCGGGCTCGGCCACCGACGCCGTGGGGGCCTTCGCCGGCATCAACGGCAGGCTGCTGGTCGTGACGGTGGTGGTCGTGGCGGTCCTGCTCCTCCTCACCTACCGCAGCCCCTTCCTGTGGCTTCTCCCTCTGGTCTCCGTCGGCCTGGCGGCAGGCTGGTCGGAGGGGGTGGCCTACGGCCTGGCGAGCTCCGGCTTCGTCGTCAATGGCATGACGGTCGGCATCCTCACCGTGTTGGTGTTCGGGGCCGGGACCGACTACGGCCTTCTGCTTGTCGCCCGGTACCGGGAGGAGCTGCGCCGCCATCAGGACCCCCATGAGGCCATGGCCGTCGCCCTGCGGCGGGCGGGGCCGGCCATCGCCGTCTCCGGCCTCACCGTCATCCTCGCCCTGGTGTGCCTCACGCTGGCCCGTCTCAACGACGTGGCCGCCCTCGGCCCCGCTTGTGCCGGCGGCATCCTGTGCGCCCTGGCCGCTCAGCTGGTCTTCCTGCCCGCATTGCTGCTCGCCACGGGACGGCGGGCCTTCTGGCCCTTCGTGCCCCGACCGGGCGACGGTCTGCCCGAGGAGCCCGGCGTGTTCGGTCGCCTGGGCCGGTCGCTCCTGCGCCGGCCCCGGGCGGTTTGGGGGGGACTGGTCGTGCTCCTGGCCTTGTGCTCCATAGGGCTCGTGTCCTACCGCGGCGGGCTCAGCCAGCAGGACGGGTTCACCAGGCCCGTGGGGTCGGTGGCCGCCCAGCGGATCCTGGACGCGAACTTCCCGGCCGGGTCGTCGGCTCCCGCCGTGGTCCTGGTCCTCCCCGGTGGCCGTCTCGAGGCCGCCCTGGCCGCGGCCCGTGCCACGCCGGGGGTGGCGGGCGTCACCCCCCCGGAGAAGCTGGGCCGAGCCCGGCTCTTCGACGCCGTGCTGTCGGCCGATCCGGTCAGCCCGGCGGCCGAGCACACCCTGGGCGTGCTGCGCCAACGGCTGCACGCCCGGGCCGGAGACCGGGTGCTCGTGGGGGGGGAGACGGCCACCAATGTCGACCTGAGCAGGGCCGCCGGCCGCGACCGCCTGGTGATAATCCCGGTCGTGTGCGCCGTCGTGCTCCTGATGCTGGGCCTGCTCCTCCGGTCCCTCATGGCCCCCGTGGTCCTGGTGGCCAGCGTGCTGCTCTCCTACGTGGCCGCCCTTGGCATCACCTCGGTGGTGTTCCGCCTCATCCTCTCGGTGGCGGGCTTCGACCCGTCGGTACCCATCTTCGGCTTCGTGTTCCTCGTCGCCCTGGGGGTGGACTACAACGTCTTCCTCATGACCCGGGTCAGGGAAGAAGCTCGCCGGGGGGCCCAGGTGGGGGTGGTCCGGGGGCTGGCCGTCACCGGGGGAGTGATCACCTCGGCCGGGGTGGTCCTGGCCGCCACCTTCGCCGTGCTGGGCATCCTCCCCCTGGTCGCCCTGGCCGAGGTCGGCTTCCTGGTGGCCTTCGGGGTCCTCGTGGACACCCTTCTCGTGCGCTCGGCCCTCGTCCCCGCCCTGGCCATCGACCTGGGGGACCGGCTGTGGTGGCCCGGGCGGCCTGGTCCCGCCCGGGGGCGGGGCGGAGCCTGGCCGCTGGCCTGACCCGCCGCAGGCCGTCCTGTCGGACGCCTCCTCCACCGGCCGGGTGGGCGGGGCGGTGCCGGCGGCGAGCTGCGCCTACAGTTGTGGGCAGCCCAGCTGGCAGGGGCCGGACCCAGGGCGGTCAGGAGGAGGCGAACGAGCCGTGCCGCGATGAGCACGAGGCCATGAGCGCCGAGGATCTCGAGCGCTACGAGACCGAGATCGAGCTGGCGCTGTTCCAGGAGTACCGGGCCGTCCTGCCCATGTTCCGCTACGTCGTGGAGACCGAGCGGCGCTTCTACCTCGCCAACCGGGTCCAGCTGGACCGCCGGGGAGAGGGCACGGGGGCGTGGTACGAGGTCAAGTTGGAGGATGCCTGGGTTTGGGACATGTACCGCCCGGCCCGGTTCGTCACCTCGGTGAAGGTGGTGACCTGCCGAGATGTGAACATCGAGGAGCTGCCCGAGAAGGAGCTGTGAGGTGGGGGCTCCCGATCCCCGCCGGGCCCTGGGGTCCCGGGGCGAGGCCATGGCGGCGGAGTGGTACGAGGCCCGGGGGTACCGGGTGCTGGCCCGGAACTGGCGCTGCCGGGAGGGTGAGATCGACCTCGTCCTGGCCCGGGGCCGGACCTATGTGTTCTGCGAGGTGAAGACCCGGGCCACCGAGGCCTTCGGCCTGCCCGCCGAGGCGGTGACGGCACGCAAGCGGGCCCGCTTGCGGCGGTTGGCGGCCCGCTGGCTGGCGGAGACGGCGCTGCCCGGCGGTGACGTGCGCTTCGATGTGGCCGGCGTGCTGGATGGCCGCTTGGAGGTGGTGGAGGAGGCCTTCTAGAGAGGGCTTGGCGGATCGGGGGGCCCTGCCTCACCGAGGGCCGGGCGGCTGGCCTCGGCGGCGGTTCACGGGCTGGGCCCGGGCCCGCCCGGGCCGGCGCCGCTGCCTGTGCTCCCAGCAGGGCCGGTGCCAGTGGCGGCGGAGATCGGGAGCCCCCCGGGGGACCACCACGACGTGGCCCGTGCCCGGCTCGAGGTCCTGGTTGCAGCCCGGGCAGAGGTAACGCTTGGTGGCCTGGTAGGGCTGGACAGTCCTCACCTCGGCCGGTGAGCCGGTGAGGGGGTCCACGGGAAGGCTGCCGTCCACGCCGACCATCCTCCTCGATCCGGCCCGTGCCCGTGCCGTCACGGGGCAGGCAGGGTGAGGACCGCTCCGTGAGGCACGGACCGGGGGACGGCCGTGGCCTGCACCACCCCCACCTGGTCGACGGCAACGGAGGTGTTCGTGCATCCCCCCTGGGCGTGCTCCTGGTAGGTGACGGTCATGGCCGCCGGCGCCACCTCCTCTCCGCCCTCCCCCCCGGCCAGGGGCCGGGACCAGCGCACCGCCACGCTGGGATGGTCGCAATCGGCGAAGACCTCGGACCACACGACCGGGCTGGCCAGCCAGGGGCCCGGAGCCTGCAGGTCCCTCACCGGTGTGAGGGCGCCCGTCACCTCGTCGGTGATCGTGGCCCTCCACCCGGCGCCGGGGGACGGGCTGATGGCCAAGCGGTAGGGGCGTCCGGGCTGCCAGTCGTACCGGCAGGTGTTGGGGTTCCCGTCGAGGGAGGGGAGCAGGGGCTCGGTCCCGTCCAGCTCGCCACCGCCGTCGGCGGGGTCCTGGTAGCCACCCCAGTTCACGGCCCGGCGGGCCCCCCCGGGCCCTGGGCACCACTGGAGCCCGGTGTGGCCGGCACCGCGGGGCCGCTGCCCGTCATGGAAGCTGGCCTGGAGGGCCCAGAAGTAGAGCCGGTCCACCGTGGGTGGACGGAGCACCTCCAGGGACACCTCGAATCGCCTCCAGCGCCCCGGGGGCAGGTCCCACCACAGGTGGAAGGAGGAAGCCCCGTTGGCGGAGGGCGGCCTTCCCCGCACCCGCTCGGGGGCGGCGTCCCCGCTCCGGCCCTGCGGGCGGGAGCGACGGGGCCACCTCCTGATCACAAAGGGGAGGTTAGGGGTGGCCGTCACAGGCGGGGCCTATCCTGGGAGCAGCCGTCGTCGGGCCGGCTGGCACCACCCATCGCCCCCCGGGTCCGGCGCCCATGGCGCCGGACCTCTTCGAGGAACCGTTCCAAGGGGAGGTGCCGTGATCGCCACCATCGCCTCGGCCAGCCTGCTCGGCGTGGAGGGCAGGCCGGTCTGCGTGGAGGTCCACGTCGGCAACGGGCTGCCTTCCTTCACCGTTGTGGGGCTGCCCGATGCTGCCTGCCGAGAGTCCCGGGACAGGGTGAGAGCGGCGTTCCTCTCGAGCGGGCTGCGGTTCCCGTCCCGGCGGGTGACCGTCAACCTGGCCCCCTCAGGAGAGCGCAAAGGGGGACCCGGCCTGGACCTGCCCATCGCCGTCGGCCTCCTCGTCGCTGACGGCCAGCTGCCACCTGCCGCCGTGGCCGGCTGCGGCTTCATCGGGGAGCTGGGCCTCGATGGCTCGGTCCGGCCCGTGCCGGGGATGGTGCCCATGGCCGCCGCCGTCCAGGCGGCGGCACTGGTCGTGCCCTCGGCGGCCGCTGGCCAGGCGGGGCTGGTGGGAGGCCCGGCTGTTCGCGCCGTCGACGACCTGGCCGGCCTGGTCGCCGCCCTGAGCGGTCGGGGGCGCTGGGCGGCACCCGCCAGGGCCCGACCGCCTGGACCGGCTCGGCCTGAGCCCGACCTGGCCGAGGTAAAGGGGCAAAGGATCGGCCGGTGGGCTCTCGAGGTGGCTGCCGCCGGAGCCCACCACCTGCTCCTCATCGGCCCCCCCGGCGCGGGCAAGACCATGCTGGCTCGCCGGCTCCCGGGCCTGCTGCCGGCCTTGTCGCCCGCAGAGGCGCTGGAGGCCAGCAGGATCCACTCCGCGGCCGGACTGGGGTGGCCGGGAGGGGGCCTCATGACCCGCCCGCCGTTCCGGGCTCCCCACCACGGGGCCTCGGTGACCTCACTGGTGGGCGGGGGCACGGCGGCCATGCGCCCGGGCGAGGTCAGCCTGGCGAGCGGCGGCGTCCTGTTCCTGGACGAGATGGGGGAGTTCCCGGCGTCGGTCCTGGACGCCCTGCGCCAGCCCCTGGAGGAAGGCATCGTGCGGGTGTGCCGGGCCCGGGCCACCATTGCCTTCCCGGCCCGCTTCCTCCTGGTCGGCGCCATGAACCCCTGTCCCTGCGGGGAGGGTTACCTGCCCGGGTCCTGCCGGTGCAGCCCCGCCGCCCGGGCCCGCTACGCCCGTCGGCTCTCGGGGCCCCTGCTGGACCGGTTCGACCTGCGGGTGCCCCTCGGCCGGCCCGCCGTGGAGGACCTGCTCCGGGGCAGCCCCGGGGAGCCCACCAGCGTGGTGGCCGCCCGGGTCCTGCAGGCCCGGGAGCGGGCGGCGGCACGGGGGGTCAAGGTTAACTCCAGCCTGAGCGCCGGGGAGCTCGACCGATGGGCGCCCTTGTCGACCGGGGCGGAGAGCCTTCTCGAACGCCGGCTACGGGCCGGCCTGCTCTCGGCCCGGGGCCTGCACCGGGTGCGCCGGGTGGCCCGGACAGTTGCCGACCTGGCCGGGGCCGGGGAGGTGGTGGAGGTCGAGCACGTGGCTGCGGCGCTGGAGCTGAGGGTCGGGGTGTCCTCGATCCTGCCGGCCGTGGCCTGAGCCGGGCTCACGAGAGGAGGTTCACGATGGACGCCGAAGAGGCCCACGGGGCGGCCCTGGCCGCTCTGCCCCAGATGACCCCCGGCCGGCTGCGGCGCCTGCTGACGGGCAGGTCGACCCTGGAGGCCTGGTCTGCGTTGCGCGACGGTGGGCTCTCTCCCGGGCCCTCCGGGCCATCCCGAGGCCAGGGACCCCTCTTCCCCGCTGGCGGGGAGGAGGCCGCCCTGTACGAGCTCTGGGCCCGCTGCGCCCGCAGGGTGGACCCGGCACGGGTGATGCGCTCGTACACCGAGGCCGGGGTCCGGGTCCACCTGGCCGGCCGCCCCGGGTTCCCCGAGCCCGCCGCCTTGGCACCCAGTCCCCCCGCCATCCTGTTCTCGATGGGGTCCCTCGGGGCCCTGGATCGGCCGCGGGTGACCCTCGTGGGCACGCGCTCGGCCACCCACTACGGCCTGGAGGTGGCGGCCGAGCTGGGTGCGGGCCTGGCCCGGGCCGGGGTGAGCGTCGTATCGGGGCTGGCGGCAGGCATAGACGGTGCCGCCCACCAGGGCGCCCTGGTGGGCGGGAACGCTCCCCCCCTCGCCGTGGTGGCCACCGGCCTGGACGTCGTCTACCCCGCTTCCCATGCACGGCTGTGGGCCCGCGTCGCCTCGGAGGGGAGCCTGCTTTCGGAGTCCCCCCTCGGAGCGGTGGCCCAGCGCTGGCGCTTCCCCTGGCGCAACCGGCTCCTGGCTGCTCTGGGGGACGTGGTGGTGGTGGTGGAGTCGCATGTAAGGGGGGGTTCGCTCCTGACGGTGGAGGCGGCCGCCCGGTGCGGGAGGCCTGTCCTGGCCGTGCCCGGATCGGTCCGGAGCCCCGCCTCGGCCGGGGCCAACTCCCTGCTGGCCGATGGCTGCCCCCCGGCCCGGGACGTGGACGACGTCCTGGTGGCCCTGAGCCTCGAGCAACCCGGCGCCGGGCTTCGGCCCGCTGCGAGCCTCCCCGGCCTCCGGCCTCCGCAGGCCGGGTGGCCACCGTCGGGATCCCCCTCCCGCCCCGGGGCCCGGCCCCCCGGCCCCGGGGGGAAGGAGCGGGGCCCGCGGGGCCGTGACGAGCGTTCCGTCTGGGCCGCCCTGGGCACCGAGCCCACCACCATCGATGTGGTGGTGAGGCGCACCGGCCTGGGTCCCGCCCAGGTGGCCGCCGTCCTGGGCCGCCTGGAGGGGTGGGGGTGGGCCCGGCCAGGCGAAGGGTGGTGGGCGCGGTGCCAGCCGGGGGTCCACGGCTGAGGCTCCGGCGAGCTGAGCGGGAGCCAGGCCGGGGGGAGCTGAAGCAGGGCGGCGAGCAGGCTGGTAGGGAGGGGTTCCATGGACGATGCCGAGATGCACCGGCGGCTGGCCCTGGCCCGGGTGGGGCGCCTGGCCACCGTGAGCGCCCAAGGGGTTCCTCACCTGGTGCCCTGCTGCTTTGCGCTGGAAGGGGAGACCATCTACTCGGCCGTGGACGCCAAGCCCAAGAGGACACAGTCGCTTCGGCGGCTGGAGAACCTCCGGGCCACGGCCAGGGCCTGCCTGCTCGTCGACCATTACGCCGAGGACTGGGCGGAGCTGTGGTGGGTACGGGTGGACGGCCGGGGCCGGGTGGTGGAGCGCGGACCGGAGCGGGACCGGGCTCTGGCCGCCCTGGCCCGCAAGTACGAGCAGTACCGCCGGGCCCCTCCTCCCGGTCCCGCCATCGCCCTCGACATCACCGGCTGGCGGGGATGGGCCCCGGGGGGCGCCGGCGCCGGCTGAGGGCCGGCGCCGGCCCGGGCCTCAGGACAGCCGGTCCCAGTCCTCCTCGGGCAGCTCGATGGCGGCGGCGGCGCAGTTCTCCTCGAGGTGGGTGATCGACGAGGTGCCCGGGATGGGCAGCATCACCGGCGAGCGGTGCAGCAGCCAGGCCAGGGCGATCTGGGAGGGGGTGGCACCCGCCCGCTCAGCCACCTGGGCCAGGGGGCTGCCCGGGCCGGCCAGCTCGCCCGTGGCCAACGGGAACCAGGGGATGAAGCCGATGCCCTCCTCGGCGCAGGCGTCCAGGACGGCCTCGCTGCCCCGGTCGATCAGGTTGTAGCGGTTCTGAACGGTCGCCACCGCAACCACCTGCTGGGCCTGGCGGAGCTCCTCCACGCTCACCTCGGACAGCCCGATGTGGCGGATCTTGCCCTCGGCCTGGAGCTTGGCCAGCTCACCCAGGGAGTCCTCGGCCGGTACCTGGGGGTCGATCCGGTGCAGCTGGTAGAGGTCGATGCAGTCCAGCTTGAGCCGGCGCAGGGACATCTCCACGCACTGGCGCAGGTACTCGGGCCTCCCCACGGGGGCCCACTGGCCCGGCCCCGAGCGGGTGAGCCCGCCCTTGGTGCCGATGACCAGGTCAGCCGGGTAGGGGTGGAGGGCCTCGCGGATGAGGTTCTCGCTCACCTCGGGTCCGTAGGAGTCGGCGGTGTCGATCAGGTTGACCCCGAGCTCGACGGCACGCCGGAGCACGCTCAGAGCTTGCTCACGGTCATCGGGCTCCCCCCACACTCCCTCCCCGGGTAGCTGCATGGCACCGAAGCCCAGCCGGTTCACCTCCAGGTCACCTCCGATGGCGAAGGTGCCACTCGCTGCCACGGGCTTGGCTTGGCTGCGCGTCGTCATCTGCCTCCTCTCACAGGGGTTCTGGGCAACTGCCTGGTCCTACCCACGAGGCCCTCGGGCCATTGCTGGGGCCCGATGGAGGGTCGGCCCCTAGGGCCAGGCTTCAGGACAGGCGCACCTCGAACCAGACCGTCTTGCCCGGGGGGCAGGCCGTCACGCCCCAGGCACAGGAGAGCAGCTCGACCAGGGCCAAGCCCCGGCCCGACTCCTCGAACGTGGCCGGCCACCGGGCCTGGGGCAGGCCGTCGGCGTTGTCATGCACCTCGACCCTGATCCGGTCGCCGGGCCAGTAGTGGAGGGTGACGTCCATGGGGCTGTGGGCATGCCGGGCGGCGTTGATGGCCAGCTCGCTGGTGAGGAGCAGGACATCCTGCAGCTCCTGCATCTCGTGCAGGTCGCTCGAGGCGGGCCAGCCCCACCGGTTGAGGCTCTCTTGGACGAAGTCCCGGGCCTGCCTCCCGCTGGCATACTCGGCGGCCAGGTGGCGTACGGCATGGCGTTCGGCGGGCGGACGGGCCGGCATGGTGGCCAGCGCGCCGCCGGGGCCTTGCCCGACCCATGCCGCCTGGTAAGCCATGGCTGATGACATCCTCCTTGCCGAAACCCGGTCCACCTCGCTATGCCCAGTTTATGACGATTCTATGACACTTGGGCGGCGCCCCCGGGGATCCTCACAAAAACGCCGCGGCTTGGTGGCTGCCTGGAGGCGGCCCTCGCCCGGCGGTCGCCGCCACGTCCGGGCGGCGCTACGTTCGGTCGCCTGACCGACTACCCGCTCGCCGGCATCCGGGTCCTGGACCTCTCCCGGGTCCTCGCCGGCCCCTTTGCCGGCCGCATGCTCTCGGACCTCGGGGCGGACGTGGTGAAGGTGGAGCCCCCGGAGGGGGATGTGAGCCGGGTATGGGGCGAGGTCCGCCACGGGCTCTCCGGCTTCTTCACCCAGCAGAACGCCGGCAAGAGGAACGTGTGCATCGACCTGGCCGCCCCGGGCGGACCGGGTCTGGTGGGCCGCCTGGCCGCCCGGGCCGACGTGCTGATCGAGAACTTCCGTCCCGGCGTTCTGGGGCGGTGGGGCCTGGGGTGGGAGGCTCTCAGCGCCGCCAACCCCGGCCTGGTCATGCTCTCGATCACGGGGTTCGGCCAGGACGGGCCCTGGCGGGACAGGCGGGCGTACGCGCCCATAGTCCACGCCGAGTCGGGGCTCCTGTGGCGCCAGGCCCGCTTCGACGGCACCCCCCCCAGCGATCCCATGCTCTCGGTGGCCGACACCTATGCCGGCCTGCACGGCCTGGTGGCGGTGCAGGCCGCCCTGTGGCTGCGCCAGCGCACGGGCCGGGGCCAGCGCATCGACCTGGCCATGCTGGACGCCATGCTCGCCACCGACGACTATGCCCACCACGCCCTGGACGGGTCGGCCGTGGAGCGCCTGGGTGGCCAGGTCTGGGAGGGAGCCGGGCAGCCGGTCCTCCTGGCGGGCAGCTTCCGCTACCTGTGGAGGCAGGTCTCCACCGTGCACGGTCTGGCCGATCCCACCCCCCCGGGTGCGTCGCTGGAGGACAAGGTCGAGCATCGCCGGCGGGCATTCGGTGAGTGGATGAGGTCGTTCTCCTCGAAGGAGGAGCTGGTGGCGGCCCTGGAGGGGGCCGACCTGGCCTGGGCCGACATCCGGGCCCCCGAGGAGGCCTTTGCCTCCCCACCCGCACTGTCCCGGGCCGTGGCGGCGGAGGTGGACGACCGCGGGGGCGGCAGCCGCCGGGTGGTCCAGTCCCCCTACCGGTTCTCCGAGGCCCTCAGCGGAGTGCGGGGAGGGGCCGCCCACCGGGGGGAGCACAACGAGCAGGTGCTGGCCGACTGGCTTGGCAGCAGTCCCGCCGAGGTGGCCGAGCTGGAGCGCTCCGGCGTCCTCCGGGCTGTCCCGGAGGGGCGCCCGCCCCGCCGGGCCGCCCGGCCCGGGCCGGGTGGGGCCTCCGGCTCGAGGGGCTCCTGGGGCCAGCGGGAGGAGGGGGTTCTCCATGAGGCAGAGGGCCGGGACGCTCCTCAGCCCGGCCCGTCGGCCCCCGGGGGTGGCCCCTATGTCGCCGTGGTGGGTGGGGGGAGCGCGGATGCCGACGAGGAGCAGGTGGCGGAGGCCGTGGGCCGGGCCGTGGCCCAAGCGGGGGCTGTCCTGGTTTGTGGGGGGCTGGGCGGCGTCATGGAGGCGGCCTGCCGGGGAGCCAGGCTGGAGGGGGGGCTGACGGTGGGCCTCCTGCCGGGGACCGACCGAGGGGACGCCAACCCGTACCTGAGCGTGGCCTTGCCCACGGGGATGGGAGAGCTCCGCAACGGGCTGGTGGTCCGGGCCGCCGACGCCGTAGTAGCCGTGGGCGGCGGCTACGGCACCCTGTCGGAGATCGCCCTCGCCCTTCGGACAGGGCGGCCGGTGGTGGGGCTGGGCACGTGGGAGCTCACCCGGGGCGGAGGTCAGCCAGACGACGCCGTCCTGCGGGCCGATGGGCCCGATGCCGCGGTCGGGGCGGCCCTGAGCGCCGCCAGGAGGGCACGTTGCGCAGCGAAACCCGGGAAAGAAGGGGCTCCGGGCGCCTGACCCGGCCCTGGCGCCGGTGCCGGGACCACAGGGGGACGCCCCCCAGGAGCCGCCGCCGGCGGCGCTCGCGGGACTGACGGCGGTTGCGCACCCGGGTGAGGCGCCGGTTGCGGGCTTCCGAGGGGCCCGGCGGTCCGGAGTTTCCTCCCGAGGAGGTGGCGGCCCGGGGGGACCGGTGCCGTTCAAGGGCGGCCTCGCCCCCGTCCCCGGCGGTGGGGGCGAGCAGGCCCAGGAGGTCGTCGGTGGGATCCGAGGCGAGGAGCTGGCTGCCGGCCGAGACCAGGCTGTGCCGGAGCGGTCCGGGGGCGCTGACCCGCTCCAGGGTGGGAACGAGCTGGTCGTCCTCGGTCACCCAGGCCGCCACGCCGGCCCTCGCCATGGCGGCGACGTTGGCGCGCCCGTGGCCCGGTATGGGGTGGAAGCTCACCACCGGCCGGCCGAGGGCCAGGGCCTCCATGGCCGTGAGCCCTCCGGCGTTCTCCACCACCACGTCGGCCGCCACCATGAGGCGGGCCATGTCGTCGACCCAGCCCATGACCAGGCAGCGGCGGCCGGACCGGGCCACCTGGCGAGCCAGCCGCCGCCGGAGCCGCTCGTCGGCCCCGCACACCACGACCGGGGTCAGATGGGGTGACTGCTGGACGAGGGACAGGGTGTTGGCGATGTCCCCCGAGCCCCATGACCCTGCCACCAGCAGCACGACCCTGTCGTCCGGGCCCAGGCCGAGGCTGGTCCGGGCCCCGTGGCGGTCCCAGGAGGGGTCCGTGAAGTCGGGCCTGACGAAGGGGCCGGGGGCGGTGGCCCGGGGAGCACCCCTCCGGCGGGCCTCGGCAGCGGACAGCCGGTGGAGGCAGACATGGAGGTCGACGTCAGGGTCCACCCAGAGCCGGTGGACGGCCGGGTCCACCACCACGCTGGCCGACGGGACAGGGAGCTCGCCCCGCCGGCGGAGGCCGGCCAGCACGGCGGAGCAGAGGTGGAAGGTGGAAACGGCCAGGGCGGGCTGGTGGTCGGCGACCCAGCGCCGGACCTTGCGCTCGGCGAGCACGGTGATGGGTGAGACAGGGCCCCCTCCGCCCCGGGGCTCGAACCACACCCGGAAGATCAGGTCGTAGAGCCAGGGGGCCCACCTGAGCATGAGGGCGTAGCCGCCGCGCAGGCCCCGGCCCACGACCCCCGGAAGCAGGCTCAGGATGTCCAGGACCTCGACCGCCAGCCCTCTGGACCTCAGGCGCCGGGCCAGCTCCTGGGCCACGCCGTCGTGCCCGGCACCCATGCTGGCGGAGAGGATGAGCACCAGGGGCCGCCCATCCTCCCCAGGGCGCGGAGCCCTCCCCGTCCATGTCGGGAGAAGGGATCGGGTGGCGTCGGCCGTCGGCGTTGGCTCTCTCAGGGTCATGGAAGGCAGGCCCGCTCCTCGGGTCCCCTTCCATCTTGCCCCAAAAGGCCCGGGCTCTACCGCCATCGGCCCCCCTCACCTGGGGCCGGGCCCCCAGCAGGGCCCGGAGGTGGGCCCGGATGCTCTGGCCTGGGCCCGCCTGTTATGTTGAACCCCGATCAGCGAGCCAGCTGGGCCCGGAGGTGGGCCCGGATGCTCTGGCACCGGGAGAGGCTCGGGGAGCTCCCGTCCACGGGGCCTTGGTCCCACACCGGGTTGAGGCCCGAGGCCAGGCCCGGGACCTGCCAGGCGGCAGCGGCGGAGCGTATGAGGCTGTCTGCCAGGGACCACCCCGGGGTGGGGGGAGGCCTCTTCCCGCTGAGCACGGCCCGCAGGGCCCGGTCGGCGGCCGGGTTGGCCAGCATGGTGCCGTGGAAGGCGGGAAAGACCACCGACGGTATGCCAAGGGGGGAGGGGTCGGGCGAGGCCACGGCGTCAGCCAGCGGCAGGAAGGCGACCTGGCGGACCCCGGGCAGGGGACAGGAGAGCAGGGGGCGCAGGTCGGAGGCCTCTCGGACGACCGAGCGCAGGAACGGCGTGGAGGGCGAGAGGGGAATGGGGGCCACCGAGCGGATGGTCCGGCTCAGGGTGAGCAGGCCGGCCCCCCCGGCCAGCCCCCAGCCCTGGGAGCCGGCGGGGGGGTAGTAGACGCGGGCCGGCCTCACGAGGGGGCTCACCATGACCAGGGTGCTCACGGGCGCCCCCGGGGTTGCCGCCAGGTAGGCCTTGGCCACGAGGGCGCCCTCGCTGTCGGCCACGATGCTCACCGGCTCGCCGGTGAGGCGGTGGAGGGCCTGGACCTGCACAGCCATCAGCCTCTCCAGCTTCGCCAGTGGCTGGGTGGTGTCGGCGCTGGTATAGGGGAGGGGACCGTGGGGGCCCAGCCCCCGGTAGGAGAAGCGACGCTCTATGTAGGGTCCGGGCAGGGGGGCCGGGGACCTGGCACCGTCCCAGTGCGTCCCGTAGCCGCTGGCGATGAGCAGCGGCTGGCGGGGCCGGTCCCCTGGGGCGGGATCGCCCCCGGGCCCGCCCGCCGTCCCCCGGTGGAGGGTGCTGGGCCCCGGGGAGCGGGGGACCCGGGCCGCCACGCTGAAGCCCGCCACCGTGCCCGCCATCACCACGACGGCCAGGCTCACCAGCCCCGCCGGGGCCACGGGCCGGAAGCGCGCTGCCGTGGGCCTGTTGGCGACGGCGGAGACCAGCCCCCGCCAGGCCCAGGCGTCGAAGACCCCCGCCACTCCGGCCACGGCCACCCCGGCCACCGGGGGCAGGGAGCCGGTGACCTCGGCGCTGGCCGACAAGGCCAGGAAGGTGAGGACTATCCAGGCCAGGGCCTTGGGAGCGAGGCTCTGGCGCCACCAGCCCGGGGCGATGGCTCCCTGGTGGACCAGGAGAGCGATGATCAGCGCCGCCGGGACCGAGGCCAGGAAGAACCATGACACCGGGGCCACGGCCAGGCCGAACAGCAGGATGGTCCAGGGAGACAGGAGGGCCGTCGCTCCGAGGGTGAAGGCGGCCGCCCGCAGGAGCAGCGAGGCCAGGGAGGGCCGGTCGAGGCCCGGGGGCCAGGCGGCCCGCACGGTGAGGGCGGTGAGGAGGCTGCGGGCGACCAGGAGGGCCATCCCCTCGGCCACCAGCCCCTCCCAGGAACGGGAGTAGACGATCAGCCAGCGCAGGTCGTGGAAGACACCGAAGGGCACGGGGGCATTGGCCTGGGGGGCGAGGCTCAGACCGCTACCGGCCCCCAGGGCGGTCACCAGGACCGCCTCCACCAGGCTGGGCCCCACGCACAGGGCCAGCAGGGGGCCAGGGAGGTGCAACCGGTTGTGCACGGCTCGTAGCCGGGAGCCTGGCACCTTGCCTCCTGGGGTTCCCTGGACCGAGACGACGGTAGCGGCACCGGACGGGGGAGTCCCGTGCCTCCGCCCCTCCCTACTCCCAGCGCCAGGCCAGGCCGGTGACGCCAGGGCCGGTGTGGGCCACCATGACCGGGCTGAACGACTCCACCAGGCAGGTGGCTGGCTCCACCTCGGCCCGGATGGCGGAGACCAGGGCGTCGGCCATGGCGGTGTCGAGGGCATGGGACACCACCACGTGCAGCGCCGCGGAGCCGGAGAGCCCAGCCCGGCTGCGGCGCCAGTGACCCAGCAGGGCCTCCAGGGCCCCGTCCCGGCTCAGGGAGGGTCGCAAGGGCCTGATGCGGCCCGCCCGGAACTCGAAGAGGGGCCTCACGCCCAGGTAACGGCCGGCCCGACCGGCCAGCTCAGGGATGCGGCCCCCTCGGGCCAGGTACTCGAGTGACCCCACCGCCGCCACCAGGCGGACGCCTTCCCTCACCGCTTCGACCCGGGCCACCACCTCCTCCAGGCCCCTGCCCTGCCTGGCCGCCTCGGCCGCAGCCAGCACCACCAGCGCTTGGCCCCCCGCTGCCGTGCGGGAGTCCACCACCTGCACTCGCCCCGAGTGCATGTCGGCGCCCAGCAGGGCCGACTTGTAGGTGCTGCTCATCCGCTCCGATACCGTGACCGCCACCACCCCCTCGCCCTGGTCGGCGGCCATGAAGGCCCGGCGGAAGGAGGCGGGGGCCGGCCCCGCGGTGTGCACCCCCTCGTCGAAGCGCGCCACCACCTCCTCCAGGGGGACGCCATCTCCCTCGTAGCTCTGCTGCCCGATGGTGATGCGCATGGGGACCACCGTCACCCCCAGGCTGGCGCTGAGGTGGGAGGGCAGGGCAGCGGCGCTGTCGGTGACTATCCCTACGGGCATGGCCTGGCGGTCTTCCCGGGTTGGAGCCGGGGTCGGGGCGGGGGGCTGTCCCGGTCGAACAGGACCCGGCTGACCAGCTTCTCCCCCTCCAGCCGGGGGGGCCAGGAGTTGCCCAGGGCCCGCTTGACGAGGAGGGGGAGCGAGATGGCAGCGGCATCCACCAGCCCGGTGCGCCCTCTCGTCGAAAGGAGCAGGGGGCCCAGCCCCAGGTAGGCGAGGAAGCACCCCGCCCCGGTCTGGCCGACCAGGCGCCCTCCGCCCAGGCCGAGGGCCAACACGGCGGTGGCTTCGGGCGCCAGCACCAGGCTGGCTCCCAGGGCGGGCGCCAGGCCCCTCCCCCCCGCTCCCCGCAGCCACGGGGACCAGTTGTGGCCGGCTATGGCCAGGCTGGCACAGGCCGCCCGCAGGAGCGGGGCCTTCCCGGTGCCGGCCGCTGCCCCCAGGGCCCCCTTGGCCACGTCCAGGCCACCCGCCACGGCCAAGGGGCAGAACCCGGCCACTCGGTACAGGCCGGTTCCCGACACGGTGCCCGTGCCGACCGAGCGCAGGTCCACTCCCTGAAGGGCGGTGGCAGCCAGGTTGGAGAAGGGAAGGCTGCCCGCGGCGTAGGCCAGGGCCAGCCTGGCGAGGGGAGGGAGCAGGCGCCTCCGCCCAGCGGGGGCGCCGGACTTGGCCGAGCCCCCTTGCTCCCGTTCCCCGTCCATGGCCCACGGTTCTACCTGACCCGGGCCTCGCCCCTGCCCCACCGGGCGGGCAGGGGGCCATGGCGGATCTCAGCCCCGGGTGGGCCTAGTCCAGGCCAGGGCGATCCCGTTGCCGCGCATGGTGCGGCGGAACATGACCACCGACACAGCGATGGCGGCCACCGTGATCCCCCAGGAGAAGAGGGTCCTTTCGACCACGAAGGACTTGAGCGACTCCTCGAACAGCAGCCACAGGGTGACGGAGGCATTGGACAGGAACACGAACGACCACAGCAGGGTGACCGAGAGGAAGAACCGCCTGACGCAGGCCCGGGCGAGCAGGTCGGGGTCCAAGGGGCACAGGTCGCGTGCCAGGCGCAGGCAGAGCGGCTTGCCGAGGGGAACCGACACCAGGAAGGCGAACGCCACCAGGAAGGTGGTGGCCGTGGGCTGGAGGAAGTAGATGACGGCACTGCCCGTGACCAGGGAGACAGCCGTGCGGGCGGTGAGTATGACCGTGGCCATCCAGAGCATGGCCGGGATCCGCTCCCTCTTCACCACCCGGCGGACCAGGGCCAGGTACGCCCATCCCAGGGCGCCGAACAGCGCTCCCCACAGCCCCAGGGCCCACAGCATGGCGTAGAAGAGGGCCGCCGGGACGAAGGCGCTCTCGATCAGGTGGGGCAGGGCGTGGCGGAACAGAGCACGTGGGGACGGCAGGTGGACGGTGGTCAGGGACATGTGCTCGCTTCTTCGGGTGCAGCCTGCCCGGCCAGCCGAAGCCCCGGGCCCCGCAGGCCCAGGGTAGCCCAACGCCAAGAGCCCGGGGGTAGCGGCTCGGAGGGTCCTGGCGGGCACGAGGCGGTGCGCTTCTCCATCGGTCAAGTTATCGGCCTTCCCCGCCCGGCGGTGGAGGACACGTTGTGCTCCCTGGCCTCCTCCGGCGTCCCCCGCCAAGGGTCTCTCGGGCCATCTGGTCCCGCCCTGCTGGAGCCGCCCGGACGTAAAGGCCCGCAGGGGGCCGCTGGTGCGGCTAGGCCCCGTCCCGGGAGCTGTCCAGGAAGCCTCCCTCCCGGCCGGACCGGGAGGCCACCAGGCCCGACAGTATGGAAAGGGCTATCTCGGCCGGCGAGGCACCTCCGAGGTCCAGGCCGACCGGGGACTGGACCCGGGCCACGTCGCTCGGTCCGAGGCCGGCCCGGGCCAGGGCCTCCAGGTGGTGGCCCACATGGCGGCGGCTGCCCATGACGCCGACGAAGCGAGCCCCGGCCCGCAGGAGGATGGCGAGGTGGTCGGCCACGTCGGGAGCGTCATGGTCGGTGTGGACGGCATCCAGGGGGCGGCGGCGGTGGGAGAGGTCCAGGGCGGCGGGTGAGGTCACCACCCGCCCGGCGGCGGACCGCAGCTCGCCGTTGATACGTTCCGGGCGGCTTTCGACCAGGGACGTGTCCCATCCGAGGTCCGGAGCCCAGCGGAGGAGCCACCCCGCCACCGGGGTGGCTCCGAGGACCACCAGGAGGGGCCGTCCCAGATAGGGTTCCAGCCAGGCCTCTACCGCTCCCAGGTCGTGGCGGTACGTGCGCAGGGAGGCCACCCCGGCCTCGAGGACGGTGGGCACGTCGGCCAGGGCCTGGGAGTCCAGCTCGGCGCAACCGAGGGTCCCGGCCAGCGGGCCGCTCGGCCCGACGAGCAGCTTGTACCCCGGGCGGCAGGGGGGCTCGCCCTGGGTGCGGACGGCGGTGGCCACCACGACGTCCTCGGAGTGCTCGAGGCGCCGGGCCAGCTCGACCATCAGCTCAGGGTCGGGGCTCGCCGGTCCGGCCACGGGCCCAGCATAGGAACCCACCTCAGCCCGGCGGCCCCGGTACGGTGGCCCGTGTGGCCTGGTGCCTGGACGAGTTCACCGCCTCGCTGACGGCGGCGGCGCCCGCCACCGTGTCCGCCTACCGCCGGGACCTGGAGGCCTTCATCGTCTGGGCCGAGCGGGGGGGCCTGGACGGACCCGAGCAGGTGGGCCGCCTCACCCTCCGGCGCTACCTCGCCTATCTCGGGACCAGGGGGTACGCACGGCGGACCATGGCTCGGCGGGCGGCGGCCCTGCGCGCCTACTTCGCCTGGGCGCGGCGGACCGCCCGGGTCGGCACCGACCCCTCGGCCGGCCTGTCGTCGCCATCCGGCGGGGGTCGGCTACCCAGAGTGCTCACCCCGGCCGAGCTCTCCCACCTCCTCGATCAGCCTCCTCCGGACGCCGGGGAGGGGCGCCGGCCCGCCACCCGCTGGCGGGACCAGGCCGTGGTGGAGCTGCTCTACGGGAGCGGGCTGCGGGTGGCCGAGCTGTGCGGGCTGGACCTGGGCGACCTGGACCTGCGGGGCGGCACCGTGACGGTGTGGGGCAAGGGGTCCAAGCAGCGCCAGGTCCCCATGCACGAGGGCTGCGTCAGGGCCCTGGAGCTGTGGGTGAGGGAGGAGCGCCACCTCTTGGCCCGCGACCCCGAGGCCGCCGAGGCCCTCTTCTACAACCTTCGGGGCCGGCGCCTGGGCCCGAGGGACGTGCGCCGCATCCTGGACCGCAGGGCCCAGTCTCCCACCCACCCCCATGCCCTGCGGCACACCTTCGCCACCCACCTCCTGGACGGAGGGGCTGACCTGCGGGTGGTGCAGGAGCTGCTGGGCCATGCCAGCCTCGGGACCACCCAGGTCTACACCCACGTGAGCAAGGACCGCCTGGTGAGGGAGCACGGCCGCACCCACCCCCGGGCCTGAGGCCCAGGCGGGCGGGCTAGGAGGTGAGGGCCCCGGTGGCGCACAAGGAGCCCAGGGCCTCCAGCTCTTCGTCGAGGTCCCCGACCGGGATCACCGAGACGTCCGAGGCGCCTGCCTCGGCCAGCTCCTCCAGCCTGGCCCGGCAGTCCTCCAGCGTGCCCCAGAGCGCCGACCTGGCGAAGCGCTCGAAGGGAAGGTGGTAGAAGCGTTCCAGGGTGCTGGCTATGCGGTTGCGGGCCTCCGGGCGCGAGGACCCGATGCAGCCCCACACCACCAGGCCCGTTCCCACGGGCCGCCCCGCCTCGTCGGCGAGCTGGCGCAGGCGGGCGGCGCGGCGTCGGTAGGTGACGGGGTCGAAGAAGATGCCGTCCCACCTGTCCCCACACCGTGCCGCCCGGGCCAGGGCCGCCTCCGACCGGCCCCCGACCACGATCGGGGGATGGCCGGGCTGGACCGGTCGCAGTCCCAGGCGGACGCCGTCCAGGTGGAAGTGGCGTCCCGAGAAGCTCACGGGCTCGCCGTCCCAGAGGGCCTTGATGACCGAGAGGCCCTCGTCGGCCCGCTGGCCCCTGGTGTGAGGGTCTATGCCGACGGCGGCGTACTCGTGGGGCCACTCCCCTCCCACCCCCACCCCCAGCTCGATACGGCCCGCGGAGAGGACGTCCAGGGAGGCGAAGGACTGGGCCACCTGGACCGGATGGCGGAGGGGGAGCACCAGCACCTGGCTGGCCAGGCGCACGGTGGTGGTGGCGGCGGCCATCACCGAGAGGCACACGATGGGGTCGAAGGTGGGGACGTGGTAGACGAGGTGGTCGCTCACTGCCACCCGGTGCAGCCCGAGGGCCTCGGCCCGGGCGGCCCGTGCGGCCAGCCCGGGCAGGTCGAACCCGGAAACGGGGTCGGGGGCGAACAGGACGCCGAGTCGGGGGAGGGAAGGGCCGGCCACGGGGTCTTGGACCGACGGCGGGGCCCGGCCGTTACCCCCGGCCGGCCCGAGGGGCCCGACCCCCGGGGAGGCTACACTGATCGGGCGGCCGCGCTCCGCCGGCCCGTATCAGCACAGATTTCCACCTGCTGCGTCCCCACGGTCGCCTCCCAGTAGGCGTTGCGCAGCAGCAAGGACCAACCGATGGGAGGAGCCGGATGGCCGTAGTCACGATGAAGCAGCTGCTGGAGGCCGGGGTGCACTTCGGCCACCAGACCCGGCGCTGGAACCCCAAGATGCGGCGGTTCCTCTTCGGCGAGCGCAACGGCATCTACATCATCGACCTCAACCAGACCCTCGCCCACATCGAGGTGGCCTACTCCTACGTGAGGGACCTGGTGGCCGGGGGCGGGATCCTGCTGTTCGTCGGGACCAAGAAGCAGACCCAGGATCCCGTGGCCCGCTACGCCCGGCAGTGCGGCATGCCCTATGTGAACGAGCGCTGGCTCGGCGGAATGCTCACGAACTTCGCCACCATCGGGAGCCGGGTGAAGAAGATGCAGGAGTACGAGCGGATGCGCGCCGCCGGTGACTTCGAGGCCATGCCCAAGAAGGAGGCCCTGATCCTGAGCCGGGAGCTGGAGAAGCTGGAGCGCAACCTGGGGGGCATCCGCCACATGACCCGGTTGCCCGACGCCATCTTCGTGATCGACACCAAGAAGGAGCACATCGCGGTCACCGAGGCCAACAAGCTCAAGCTGCCCATCGTGGCCGTGGTGGACACCAACTGCGACCCCGACCTCATCCAGTACGTGATCCCCGGGAATGACGATGCCATCCGGGCGGGGACGCTGATGTGCCGGATCATGGCCGACGCCGTCCAGGAGGGCCAGTTCATAGCCTCCAGGCGCTCGGCCGACGGCGCCGGCGGGGCGGGGCCGGCGCCGGACCCGGCGGAGGAGGCGCGCCGGGCCGCCCAGCAGGCCGAGGCCCGCCGGCAGGCCGCCATCCAGGCCCAGGAACGTGAGGCCCGCCTGGCCCGCTCCCGGGCTGGTGCCCAGGCCCCCGCCCCGGCTGCGGCCCCGGCCCCTGCCGGGCCGACCGCCTCCGCCGGAGCGGGGGAGGGAGCCCCCTCAGGTGATGGGGAGGCCCCGGCCCGCAATGCCGCCACCGTCCCGGCCGGCGCCACCGGCCAAGAGATATCGCAGGCACCCGAGACACCGGAGTCCCACGACCAATGAGCTACAGCATCCAAGACGTGCAGAGCCTGCGCCGGCAGACCGGCGCGGGGGTCCTCGACTGCAAGAGGGCCCTGGAGGACGCCGACGGCGACCTCCAGGCGGCCGTGCAGCTCCTCAGGGAGAGGGGCCAGGTCGAGGCGGCCAAGCGCGCCGGCAGGGAGAGCGCCCAGGGGGCCGTGGCTCTGGTCATCGACAACGTCGGGGCCCTGGTCGAGCTGCGCTGCGAGACCGACTTCGTGGCCAAGTCCGAGGACTTCGTGAACCTGGTCCAGGACCTGGCCAGCGTGGTGGTGGCCAAGGGTGAGGAGGCGGTCTCCGAGCGCCAGGAGGACATCCAGGCCCTTACGGCCACCCTGGAGGAGAACATCAGCCTGGGCCGGGTCGTGCGCTTCGTCCCCTCGGACGGGGCGGTGGTGGACGGCTACCTCCATGTGCAGAACGACCGGGGCGTCAACGGCGTGCTGGTCGAGCTGGCCGGTGGTGAGCGGGCCCTGGCCCATGACGTGGCCGTGCACATCGCCTTCGCCCGCCCCCAGTACCTCTCCCGGGAAGACGTCCCGCCCGACGAGGTGGCTGCCGAGCGGGCCCTGCTGGAGACGATCTCCCGCAACGAGGGCAAGCCGGAGGCGGCTCTCCCCAAGATCGTCGAGGGTCGGCTCACGGGCTGGTTCAAGGAGCGGTGCCTCCTCGAGCAGCCCTACGTGAGGGACGAGAAGAGGACCATCAAGGACCTGCTGGGGCAGGCCAGGGTCCTGCGCTTCGCCCAGGTCGTCGTCGGGGACTGACGGGGCCGGGCGGGGGAGACGCGAAGAAGGCCGGAGAGGTCGGGCGGAGGACCGGGGAGATGACTGAGGCAGCGACCACGGGGGAGCTCGGCACGCGACCGCCCTCACGCTGGCGGCGCGTGGTGCTGAAGATGTCGGGGGAGGCCCTGGCCAGCTCGGCCTCCGACGAGACCATCGACGCCGGCGTGGTGGAGCGCATCGCCGAGGAGATCGCCCGGTCCCGGGCCGAGCTGGGCAACGAGATCGCCATAGTCGTCGGCGGAGGCAACATCTGGAGAGGGACGACCGGGGCCCATGCCGGCCTGGACAGGGCCACCTCGGACCACATGGGGATGCTGGCCACGGTCATAAACGCCCTGGCCCTGCAGGACGCCCTCGAGCGCCAGGGGCAGCCCACCCGGGTCCTGTCGGCCATCCACATGGCCGAGGTGGCAGAGCCCTACATCCGGCGCCGGGCCATCCGCCACCTGGAGAAGGGCCGCGTCGTGATCTTCGCCGCCGGCATGGGCAACCCGTACTTCACCACCGACACCCCCGCCGCCTTGAGGGCGGCGGAGATCGGGGCCCAGGCCGTGCTCAAGGGGACCCACTCCGGTGTGGACGGGGTCTATTCGGCTGATCCCCTGATCGACCCCAGCGCCACCCGCTTCGACGAGATCAGCTTCATGGACGTCGTCACCCAGGACCTGCGGGTCATGGACCTCACGGCCATCACGTTCTGCAAGGACAACGGGCTGTCCATGCTGGTCTTCGACCTCATGCGTCCCGGGAACATCTATCGCGCCCTCAGGGGGGATCCGATCGGTACGCTGGTCAGGTGATGGACGATTCGCTCACAGCCGTTGCCCTGACCGAGACCAGGGAACGGATGGACAAGGCGGTCGACCACACGCACAGCGAGCTGGCCACGATCCGGACCGGCCGGGCCGCTCCGGCGCTGGTGGAGAAGCTCAAGGTGGACTACTACGGCACCGAGGTCCCTCTGCAGCAGCTGGCCGGGTTCACGGTACCCGAGGCCCGGCTGCTCGTGATCAGCCCCTATGACAAGGGATCCCTCAAGGCCATAGAGCGGGCCATACAGCTCTCGGACATAGGGATCACCCCCTCCAACGACGGCCAGGTGATACGCCTGGTGTTCCCCCCCCTCACCGCCGAGCGCCGGCGGGACATGGTGAAGATGGCCAGGCACAAGGCCGAGGAGGGACGGGTGGCGGTGCGCAACCTGCGCCGCTCCGCCCGCCACGACCTGGAGGCGCTGGAGCGCGACGGGGAGATCACCTCCGACGAGCTGGACCGGGCCGAGAAGGAGCTGGAGAAGCTCACCCAGGAGCACGTCGGGGAGATCGACCGGGCTCTGCAGCACAAGGAGCAGGAGCTCCTCGACATCTGATGGGACGGGACGGCGGCCGCAGGGCCGCCCGGAGGAGGAGGCGCCATGGACGGGCCCAGCGGCAGGACGGAGGAGGGCCGGTTCCCTCCCGGCCAGGCCGGGGTGGCGCCTGCTGGCAGGAGGCGTAGGGTCCGGATGAGCGAGTTCGAGGAGGACCTCTCGGTCTGGAGCGGCCTCGGCCACGAGGGGGAGGGATCGGTCCTCACCGCTGAGCCCCGGCTGGTCACCTCCCGGCCGCAGGAGGAGGACGGGAAAGGTGACGGGGCGGGCCGCCCCGCCGCCAGGATGAGGTTCTGGGCCTCCCGCCGCCCCAGGGAGAGGGGCCCGCATGCGCTGGCACCCCAACTGGAGCCGGAGCCGGCTGAGGACAGCGAGCCCAGCCTGGCCGCCGTGCCTGCCCCTCCCCGGCCCGGGCGCTGGTCCCAGGGGCCGGTGCGGGTGGCTACGGGCGTGGCCGTGGGCATCCTGGCCCTGATCCTCTTCGCCGTGGGCCCGGTGGCCTCGCTGGCCCTGGACGTGGTCCTGGTGACCCTGGCCGCCGCCGAGCTGTTCGGGGTCCTGCGCCGGGCCGGCTACCGGCCCGCCACCCTGGTGGGCCTGGTGGCCACCGTGTGCATCATGGTGGCGGGGTTCGAGAAGGGGCAGGCCGCCCTGGGAGTGGTGGTGGTCCTCACCGTGGTGGTGGCGCTCCTCTGGTACCTGCTCGGGGTGGAGCGGTCCCGGCCCACCGTGAACCTGGGCGCCACCCTGTTCGGCTTCCTGTGGGTGGGGTTCCTCGGGTCCTATGCGGGGCTCCTGCTGAGCCCCCGCCTCTTCCCCCACCGCCACGGGATCGCCTTCCTCCTGGGGGCGGTCATAGCGGCGGTGGCCTACGACGTGGGGGCCCTGCTCGTTGGCTCCCGCTGGGGGCGCCACCAGCTGGCCCGTTCCATCAGCCCCCACAAGACCTGGGAGGGCCTGGCGGGGGGGACCCTGGCCTGCCTGGTCTTCTCGGTCCTGGTCGTGGGGCGCATCCACCCGTGGGGCAGCCTGAGCGGGCTCGCCCTCGGCCTGGTGGTCTCGGTGGTGGCACCTCTTGGAGACCTGTGTGAGTCCATGATCAAGAGGGACCTCGGCATCAAGGACATGGGTTTCCTCCTGCCCGGTCACGGGGGGGTGCTCGACCGGGTGGATGCCCTGTTGTTCGTCCTGCCCGCTACCTTCTACCTGGTACGTGTCCTCAACCTCGGATGACCGGTTGGGGGGTACCGCTGGAGGGAAGGACCTGCTGGTGAAGTCGGTCAGCCTGGTCGGCTCGACGGGGTCGATCGGGCGTCAAGCCATCGACGTGATCCGCTCCAGCCCGGAGGGTCGCTACCAGGTGGTGGCCATCGGGGCTCACCGTTCGGTGGACGCGCTGGCTGCCCAGGCCCAGGAGCTGCGCCCCGCCTATGTGGCCCTGGGCGAGGCCAGCCTGGCCGGCTGCCTGGCCGAGAGGGTCCCTCCCGGGACCGAGGTCCTGGCGGGACCGCAGGCCCTCGAGGCCATCGCCGGCGAGGCCGACGTGGTGGTCAATGGGGTGGTGGGCTTCGCCGGGCTGCCCGTCACCCTGGCCGCCCTGCGGGCCGGGCGGCGCCTGGCCCTGGCCAACAAGGAGTCCCTGATCGCCGCCGGCCCTGTCGTGCAGGCGGTCCGCTCCACCCCCGGCGCCGAGATCCTCCCGGTGGACTCGGAGCACTCCGCCCTCCACCAGTGCCTTCGCTCGGGGCGCGCCGCCGAGGTGGCCAGGCTGATCCTCACCGGGAGCGGGGGGCCCTTCCGGGGGCGGTCCCGGGGGGAGCTGGCCGGGGTGGCGGTGGAGGAGGCCCTGGCCCACCCGACCTGGAGCATGGGGCCCAAGATCACCATCGACTCCTCGACCCTCATGAACAAGGGTCTCGAGGTGATCGAGGCCCATGAGCTGTTCGGGATCCCCTACGAACGGATCGACGTGGTGATCCAGCCCCAGTCGGTGGTCCACTCCATGGTGGAGTTCGTGGACGGTTCCACCGTGGCCCAGCTCTCCCGCCCCGACATGCGGCTCCCCATCGGCTACGCCCTGGCCTGGCCCGAGCGCCTCGAGCGGCCCTTCGGGACCATCGACTGGACCCGCCTCCCCCAGCTGGACTTCGAGCTCCCGGACCGGGCCTGCTTCGCCTGCCTCGACCTCGCCTACCAGGCCGGGCTGGCCGGGGAGGGGGCGCCGGCCTGCCTGAACGCTGCCAACGAGGTGGCCGTGGCCGCCTTCCTCGACGGGCGTATCCCCTGGCTGTCGATAGCAGAGGTGGCCGCCGAGGTCCTCGAGGGCCACGAGCCGGCTCGCCTCACCAGCGTGGAGGACGTGCTGGCGGTGGATGCTGCCGCCCGCAGGAGGGCGGGGGTGGCCGTGGACCGCCGGAGCAGGGCGGCGTGAGGGAACCTGCCCCCGGCAGGGAAGCGACCCCCCGGAGGGGTGGCAGGAGCCAGTGGCCGGCCCTGGCCCGCATGGGCCTGGTGGTGGTGGCCGGGGTCGTGGCCGCCGTGGTCCTGCACGCTACCGACCTCCTCGTCGTGGTGGTGGCCCTGGTGGCCATGGTCATGCTGCACGAGGCGGGCCACTTCGCCATGGCCAAGTGGGGAGGCATGAAGGTGACCGAGTACTTCCTCGGGTTCGGCCCGAGGGTGTGGTCGGTCCGCTTCGGGGAGACCGAGTACGGGGTGAAGGCCATCCCCGCCGGCGGCTACGTGAAGATCGCCGGGATGACCAACCTGGAGGAGGTGCCTGCCGCCGACGAGCCGCGCACGTACCGCCAGGCTCCGTTCTGGAGGCGCATATCGGTGGCCGTGGCCGGTTCCGTGGTGCACTTCCTCATCGCCCTCGTGCTCATGTGGGCGGTCTTCGCCCTGGTCGGGGTGCCGAGCACCAGCCAGGTGGCGGTGGCGGCCTTGAGCCGCTTCAGGGGGACCGCCAGCCCGGCCCAGCGGGCGGGACTGCGGCCGGGCGACATCATCGTCTCGGTCGATGGCCACCACTACGTCGGGGACTCCCTGGCCTCGTTCATCCAGCACCATGCCGGCGACCGGCTCACCATGGTCGTGCGCCGCCACGGCCAGAGGCGCACCCTGCACGTGACGCCCGTCCCGGCCGACAGCATCCGGTACGCGTCGACCGGCTCGCCGAAGACCGCCGTCCCCACCGGCTCCGAGGGGGTGATAGGGGTGACGCTCACCGCCCCCAGGGTGAGGTCCAACCCCGCCGTGGCCGTGGCCCAGGGCGCCCGCCAGACATGGCAGCTGGCCACCACCAGCGTGATGGGGCTGGTGCACTTCTTCTCGCCCCACGGCATCAGCCATTACGTGACCCAGGTGAGCGGTGCCCAGCCTTCCCCCCAGGGCGCCTCACCGGGCCCCGCCCCGGCTCAGAGCGGCGGCGGTGGGGGGGGAGGGCGGCTCATGTCCATCCTGGGGGCGGCCCGGCTGGCCACCCAGGCTGCCAACGCCGGCCTCTTCAACGTGCTCCTCGTCATCCTGGCCGACATAAACGTGTTCGTGGGCATCTTCAACCTGATCCCGTTGTTGCCCCTGGATGGTGGGCACGTCGCCGTTGCCGTCTACGAGCGCCTGCGCTCCCGCAAGGACCGGCGCTACGTGGCCGACCTGGCCAAGATGCTGCCGGTCACCTACGCCGTGTTCCTGATCCTCGTCGTCATCGGGGCGGGGACGCTCTACTTCGACATCGTCCACCCCGCCCCCAACCCGTTCCATTGAGGTGATGCACCCATGACCCGCGCTGCCATAGTCGCCGCCCCCCGCCGCCCCACCCGCCAGATAATGGTGGGGAACGTGCCGGTGGGCGGGGGAGCGCCAATCAGCGTCCAGTCCATGACCACCACCAAGACGGCCGACGTGGAGGGCACCCTGTCCCAGATCTATGCCCTGGCCGCGGCCGGAGCCGACATCGTGCGCTGCACCTGCAACGAGCCCGAGGCGGCCGAGGGCCTGGCCCGCATCGTCCCCCGCTCCCCCGTGCCCCTGGTGGCCGACATCCACTTCCACGTGGAGATGGCCCTGGCTGCCATGGAGGCCGGCGTGGCCTGCATCCGCCTGAACCCCGGCAACCTGCGCAAGCCCGAGGAGATAAAGCTGGTGGCCTCCGAGGCCCGTGACCGTGGCATCCCCATCCGGATCGGGGTCAACGCCGGGTCCCTGCACAAGGACCTGTACAAGAAGTACGGAGGCGCCACCCCCGAGGCCCTGGTCGAGTCGGCCCTCATGGAGCTGGGCTACTTCCAGGAGGTCGGCTTCGACTACGTGAAGATCTCGGTCAAGGCCTCGAGCGTCCCCCTCATGATCGAGGCCTACCGCCAGCTGGCCGACACCGTCGACCACCCCCTGCACCTGGGGCTGACGGAGGCCGGCCCTCCCCCTGCCGGCCTCATCAAGGGGACGGCGGGCATCGCCACCCTGCTCGCCGAGGGGATAGGAGACACCATCCGCTACTCCCTCACGGCCGACCCGGTGGAGGAGGCCCGGGCCGGCCGGCAGCTGCTCGAGGCCATGAACCTCCGGGAGCGCAAGGGCCTGGACCTCATCGCCTGCCCCTCCTGCGGGCGGGCCGAGATCGACGTCATCGGGGTGGCCAGGGAGGCCCAGCGGGCCCTGGAGAGCCGCAACCTGCCCATCCAGGTGGCGGTGATGGGCTGCGTGGTGAACGGCCCCGGCGAGGCCAAGGAGGCCGACCTCGGTATCGCCGCCGGCAAGCAGCGGGGGCACCTCTTCATAAAGGGGCAGATCGTGCGGGTGGTGCCCGAGGACGAGATGGTGGAAGCCCTGGTGGCCGAGGCCGAGAAGATCGTGGCCGAGGGCATCGAGGCCCGGCTGGCCGCCGCCGACAGGCACGCCGAGGCCGAGGCCGAGGCGGACCGCCGTGCCCTGCTCGAGGCCAAGGGGGGCGACGCCAACATGAGCGAGCAGCGGGTGGAGCTGATCCGCAAGAAGCTGGGCTCCTAGGGGCGGCCGCCCCGTCACCTTCTCCTCCCGGAGGCGCGAAATCCGAGCGACAGGCCGCCCCTGCTCGGGCTAGACCGGCCGGCGTGGAAGTGGAGATCCGCCCTGTCGGGCCCGACGAGGTCGAAAGCTTCATCCGGGTGGGGAACGCCGCCTTCCTCGGCTGCCCCACCGAGGAGCAGGTGGAGGAGCAGCGCCCGCAGCTGCCCGAGCTGAGTCGGACCCTGGGCGCCTTCGCCGGCGGCCGGCTGGTGGGGACGGCCGGGGACTTCGGCCTCGAGCTGACCGTGCCGGGGGGAGCCCTGGTGCCGATGGCCGGCCTCAGCTGGGTGGGGGTGCTGCCCACCCACCGCCGCAGGGGGATACTCACCGCCCTGGTGCGGCGCCACCTGGACGGCGCCCGGGAGCGGGGCGAGCCCCTGGCGGGCCTGGAGGCCAGCGAGGGGGGCATCTACGGGCGGTTCGGCTACGGCTGGGCCACCTTCGAGGCTACGGTGGAGCTGGACCGGGACAGGGGGAGGCTGCCTCCGGGCGTCCTGGGGGACGAGGGGTCCATCGAGCTGGTGGGCGAGGACGAGGCGGGCAAGGTCCTGCCCGAGGTCCACGACCGGGCCCGCCGGCAGCAGGTGGGGGACGTGAGCGCCGGCCCCGGTTACTGGGTCAGCACCCTGCGCAGCTCCGATCGCGGCCACGACGGCTGGGGGGGCAAGCTCTTCGCCGTCTGCACCGGGAGGCAGGGCCAGGTGGAGGGCGGGGCCGTCTACCACGTGCCCCCCGAGGGCACCTTCGGACGCTACGCGGTCCACGTGGACCACCTGGTGGCCGTCAGCCGGGGTGCATACCACTCCCTGTGGGGCTTCCTTGCCGACCTGGACCTGACCGGCAAGGTGGTGGCCAGGCACCGGCCGCTCGGGGAGCCGCTGCGCTGGATGCTCACCGACCCCCGCCAGCTGCAGGTGACGGGGGTCGGCGACCACCTGTGGGTCCGCCTGGTGGACCTGCCTGCCGCCCTGGCCGCTCGGGGCTACGCCGCGGAGGGGTCGGTGGTCCTGGACGTGTCCGACCCTGCCTGCCCATGGAACGAAGGGCGCTGGCTCCTCGAGGCCGGCCGCTCGGGCGCCTCCTGCCGGAGGGCCGCGCCCGGCCAGGAGACCGAGCTGGCCCTTGATGCCTCCACGCTGGGCTCCCTCTACCTCGGTGGCGTCTCGGCCGCCTCCCTGGCGGCCGCCGGCCGGGTGGGGGAGGCGGTCCCGGGGGCCGTGGCCAGGCTGGCGGCCATGCTGGCGGTGGACCCACCCCCGTGGTGCTCCACGGGGTTCTGAGCCCCCTTGGCGCTATACTGGCCTGTCGCCGTTCAGTAGGTGAGGTTTGGTAGAAGCGTGGGCGGTTGCCGCCCACGCTTTGTGTCGCGAAGGGAGGTTCGGTGCCGGTGACCACGAAGGCAGGGGTGGCGGAGGTGGTCCGCTCCGCCCTGGCCGGCGCCGGGCCGGGGCTGGCGGACGTGGAGCTGTTCGACCTCGAGGTGGGCAGGGGCCTGGTCCGGGTCCTCCTTGACCGCCCCGGGGGGGTGGACCTCGACACGCTGACCGTGGCCAACCGGGCCATCTCGGCTGCTCTCGATGCTGCCGACCCTCTCCCGGGCCGCTACATGCTCGAGGTGTCGAGCCCCGGCCTGGAGAGGCGTCTGCGGACGCCCGAGCAGTTTGGCCGCTATGTGGGCCAGGAGGTCAAGGTGAAGACCCGACCCGGCGTGGCCGGTGAGCGACGGGTCCGGGGATGCCTGGTTGCTGCCGGCGAGGCCGGGATCACCGTGGCGGGCGAGGGCGAGGAGCGCTTCATCCCCTACGGGGACATCGAGGCAGCCCGGACCGTCTTCGAGTGGGGCCCGGCGCCCCGGCCGGGGAAGGGCGGCAGGAACCGGGGTGAGAGGACAGGCGAGGCGAGAGGCACCGAGGGCCATTTCGCCAAGGACAAGGCGGCGCGGCTATGAGCAAGACCAACTTCGAGTTCCTGGACGCGCTGCAGCAGATCGCACGGGACAAGGGCATATCGGTTGACACCCTGCTGGAGGCGCTGGCCAATGCCTTGGTGGCGGCCTACAAGCGCCTGCCCAACGCGGCCGAGGAGGCCGTGGTCACCATCGACCCCGACTCGGGGGAGATCCGGGTCTACGGCCAGGAGCTGGACGAGGACGGCAACGTCGTAAGGGAGTGGGACGACACCCCCGAGGACTTCGGCCGTATCGCCGCCCAGACGGCCAAGCAGGTCATCCTGCAGCGCATCCGGGAGGCGGAGCGGGACCTCAAGTACGAGGAGTACGCCGGCCGGGAGGGTGACATAGTCACAGGGATCATCCAGCAGAGCGACAACCGCTACACGCTCCTCGACCTAGGCAAGGTGGAGGCCCTCATGCCCCAGGCCGAGCAGGTCCCCTACGAGCGCTACGAGCACAACGCCCGCCTCAAGGCCTACATCGTCGAGGTGCGCCGTACCTCCAAGGGCCCCCAGATCGTGGTGAGCCGGACCCACCCCGGCCTCATCAAGCGGCTGTTCGAGCTGGAGGTGCCCGAGATCAGCAGCGGGGTGGTCGAGATCAAGGCTGCCGCCCGGGAGCCCGGGCACCGCACCAAGATCGCCGTGTGGTCCAACGACCCCAACGTGGACCCCGTGGGCGCCTGCGTCGGGGCCCGGGGGGCCCGGGTGCGCATGGTGACCAACGAGCTGCGGGGTGAGAAGGTGGACATAGTCCCCTACTCGGACGACCCTGCCGAGTTCGTGCAGCGGGCCTTGCAGCCGGCCAAGGTGAAGGAGGTCCGCCTGGACGAGGAGACCGGCACGGCCACCGTCATCGTGCACGACTTCCAGCTGTCCCTGGCCATCGGCAAGGAGGGCCAGAACGCCCGCCTGGCGGCCAGGCTCACGGGCTGGCGGATCGACATCAAGAGCGAGAGCCAGCTGGCCGAGGAGGAGGCCTACGCCAGCCAGGAGTGGGCCGAGGGCGAATGGGTCGAGAACGAGGCCGGGGAGATGGTGTGGCAGCCAGCCGAGGGAGGAGCGGCCGTGTCGGCCGAGGAGTGGTCAATGGGCGGGGGGGCCGAGCCGGGGGCCCGCGAGGCCATCGAGGGAGCAGAGGCGGCCAGCGGTGCCGCCACCGTGCCCGGAGGCGAGGGGACCCCGGGGGAAGGGGAGGCCCTCGAGGACGAGGAGCTTGTCGCCGGAGGTGCCACGGCTGGGGGCGAACAGCCCCCCGGCCAGGAGTTGGGCGAGGACGTGCTGGGCCCGGAGGCCCTGGCCGAGGGAGCCCTGCCCACCTCCTCCGAGGACATCGCCCTCATCCCCCAGGATGAGGAGGCCGGCGTGTCCCCCGCCGGGGAGCCGGCCGGGGAGGTGGCGGCCGTCAACGACACCGAGGGGACCCCACCCCCGAGAGGAGAGGAGCCGGGATAGGCCCGCAGCGGACCTGCGTCGGGTGCCGGCGAGTGGCGCCGGTCGACGAGCTGGTCCGGCTGGTCCGGCTGGGGCCTGACCGGGTGGTGGTGGGCCGGCACCTTCCCGGACGCGGCGCCTGGTTGTGCCGTGGCTCGGTAGCCTGCTTGGAGAGGGCGGAGCGGCGCCGGGCGTTCGCCCGGGCCTTCCGGGCTCCGGTGGAGCCCGGGGCCATCGCCCGCCTGCGGGCCGAGCTGGCCTGTAGCCCGCTATGGGATGATGCATAAGAGGTTGAGAGCACCAAGGGATAGCCGAGAGGACTGAAGCAGCAGTTGGCGAAGAAGATCCGTGTGTACGAGCTCGCACGGGAGCTCGGGATCACGAACAAAGAGGCGCTGGACCTCTGCGAGGCCCTGGGCATAGGTGTCCGTAGCCACTCCTCGAGCATCGAGGACGCCCAGGCCGACCGGGTCCGCCGGAAGGCTGACAGCCTGGGGCTGAGACGCTCCAGGCAGGAAGCCGCTGCTGCCCAGGCCCAGCCGGGGGCTTCCCCTGCTCCTGCGAGCGAGGAGCAGGCCGCCGGGGCGGCCGGCGGCCGGGACAAGGTGACCAGCGGGGGGGCCCGGGTGGGCGCCCGGCGCCGGGAGGAGCCCCCCGCGGCTGGCGCCCCGGCCGCCCCTCCGGCTGCCCCTCCGGCGGCCGAGGTCCACCCACCGGCGGCAGCGGCGGAGCCCCCAGCCTCTCCGGTGGCACCCCCTCCCTCTCCCTCGCCGGCAACCGGGCCCGCCGAAGGGCCGGCCCGGGCCACCCCCGACCGCCCGGCGGCGGGGCCGGGCAGCCCTCGACCGGTGCCACCGCCCCCCGGGGTGAGCGGTCCCCGGGCCGCCCCGCCCCGGCCGGCAGGGGCGCCCCCCAGGCCCTCCCCGCCCCCTCCACCCCGGCCCGCCCCCGCCGGGGAGCGTCGGGTGCCGCCCGGCCCGGGGGCTCCGAGCCGCCCCACCGCCGGTGCGCCGGGGGCGCCGCCCTCCACCCAGCGGCCCGAGGCCCGCCCTCGCCCTGAGCCGGGGACCCGCTCCCGCCCGGCGGCGGCAGCTGCCGGCGAGGCCGGCGCTCCCCCCAGGCCGGCGCCGGCCCGGCCGGGCCAGGAAGGCGCCCCGCGTATACCCATGCCCCCGAGCGGACCCCCCCGGTCTCCCTCGGGGCGTCCCATCCCGCCCCCTCCGGGGGGACCACCGCGCTCTCCGTCCGGGCGGCCCATACCGCCGCCGCCCGGGATGGGGGGGCGGGGCCCCGGAGCCGGCCGGGGTGCGAGCCCCGTCGGTCCCGGCCGTCCCAGCGGGCCCAGCCGCCCGAGTGCCCCCGGCGGGCCGGGGGGGCGTTCCGGCTTCGGCAGCCGTCCCGGCTACGGGACCAGGACCGGGCTGGGCGGACGGAGCGCCCCCGGGGGCGGCCCTGGCCGCGGGCCCGGTGCAGGGCGGGGCGGGCCCCCGCCCGGGCGGCGCACGACCACCCGCCGCAGCGGGCGCCGGCGGCGGCGGTCGCTGGAGGAGCTGGAGCCCACCCAGCCGACCAGCTACACCCCGTCCAATGCCCCGGTCCCCCAGGGAGAGATCATCGTGGAGCGCGGCTCCACCGCCCAGGACCTCGGGCCCAAGCTCAACCGGTCGGCCGGGGACGTGGTGCGCTACCTGCTCCTCCAGGGGGAGATGGTCACCGCCACCCAGGCTCTCTCCGACGAGATGATCGAGCTGTTCGCCGCCGAGCTGGGGGCTGACGTGCGCCTGGTGGACCCGGGTGAGGAGCAGGAGGCGGCCCTGCAGGCCCGGTACTTCGGCGACGAGGACGGCGAGGAGGACGAGAGCCTGCTCGTGCCCAGGCCGCCGGTCATAACGGTCATGGGGCATGTCGACCACGGCAAGACCAAGCTGCTGGACCGCATCCGGGAGACCAACGTCGTGGCCGGCGAGGCGGGGGGCATAACCCAGCACATCGGCGCCTACCGGGTCGAGGTCGGGGACCGCTGGATGACCTTCATAGACACCCCGGGCCACGAGGCCTTCACGGCCATGCGCGCCCGGGGGGCCGAGGTCACCGACATAGTCGTGCTGGTGGTGGCCGCCGACGATGGGGTGATGCCCCAGACCGTCGAGGCCATCAACCACGCCCGGGCCGCCGGCGTGCCGATCGTGGTGGCCATCAACAAGATCGACCGGGAGGATGCCGACCCCAACCGGGTCATGCAGCAGCTCTCCGAGCAAGGGCTGGTGCCTGAGGCGTGGGGCGGCGACACCATCACGGTGGAGTTGTCTGCGCTCCAGGGCCTGGGAGTGGACGACCTCCTGGAGCAGCTCCTGGTCCTGGCCGAGGTCCTGGAGCTGAAGGCCAACCCGGAGGGCCCTGGTCGGGGGGTGGTCCTGGAGGGCAACCTGGACGTGGGGCGCGGTCCCGTGGCCACCGTCATCGTGCAGCGGGGCCACCTGGACGTGGGGGACTCGGTGGTGGCCGGCCCGGCCTGGGGCCGGGTGAAGGCCCTGATCGACGACCGGGGGGAGAACATCAAGAGGGCGGGGCCGTCCATGCCGGTCGAGGTCCTCGGGTTCTCCGACGTGCCCAGCGCCGGGGACGAGCTGAGGGTGACCCCCGACCTCCAGACGGCCCGGACCATCGGAGAGCAGCGCAGCCATTGGGCCAGGGTGGCCGGGTTCACCTCCAGCGCCGCGGCCTCGGCCACGCCGGGAGCCAAGCTGGAGGACATCTTCGAGCAGATCCAGCGGGGCGAGACCGCCACGCTCAACCTCGTGGTCCGGGCCGACGTCCAGGGGTCGCTGGAGGCGCTCACCGAGGCCCTGCGCAAGCTGGAGCGCGACGAGGTGAAGCTGAGCTTCGTGCACCGGGCGGTGGGAGGGATCACCGAGAACGACGTGCAGCTGGCGGCGGCCTCCAACGCCACCATCATCGGCTTCAACGTCCGCCCCGACCGCAGGGCGAGGGAGCTGGCCGCCGCTCAGGGCGTGGAGATACGGACCTACGAGATCATCTACAAGGTCCTCGAGGACATAGAGGCTGCCATGGTGGGCATGCTGGCCCCCGAGTTCGAGGAGGTGGTCACGGGGGAGGCCGAGGTGCGCGAGGTCTTCCGGGTTCCCCGGGTGGGGGCAGTGGCAGGCTGCTACGTCCGCAGCGGCGTCATCACCCGCGGCTCCAAGGTCCGCTTCCTCCGCGACGGGGTCATCATCTGGAAGGGGACCATCAGCTCCCTGCGGCGGTTCAAGGACGACGTGCGGGAGGTCCAGGCCGGCTTCGAGTGCGGCGTGGGCCTCTCCGACTTCCAGGACCTCCACCAGGGTGACGTCATCGAGACCTTCGAGGAGCGGGAGATCCAACGCACGTAGGCGTGCTGTGCATCGACCTGCACCTGCCCCAGTGCCGCTCCCTCAAGGACAAGCGGGCGGCCATCAAGCCCATCCTGGCCGGCGCCCGCCAGCGCTATGCCGTAGCTGCCGCCGAGGTCGACCACCAGGACCGCCAGCAACGGGCGCTGCTCGGCATGGCGGTGGTGGCCTCGAGCGCCAGTCACGTGGAGCAGGTGCTGGACGAGGTGGAGCGCTTCGTGTGGAGCCGGCCCGAGGTGGAGGTCCTCACTGCCGAGCGGACCTGGGTGGAGACCTGAGCGCTCCCCGGTGTCGTTACCCTCTTGTCCATGGCGAGCGGGGAGGGCCGATGACTGCCAAGCACCGCAAGGAGAGGGCCCGTCCGGGGGCGGCCTCCCGCTACCCCCGCTCGGCACGGGTCAACGAGGTCCTGCGCCAGGTGGTGGCCGAGGAGCTGGAGCGCCTGGGTGATCAGGACGAGCGGCTGCGGCTGCTCACGGTCACGGCCGTGGAGAGCCAGCCCGACCTGCGCCATGCCACCGTATGGCTGGACACCATGGACGAGCCGGCCGAGGAGGCCCTGGCCCGGGTGAGGGTCAAGATCCAGGCTGCCATCGGTCGCCAGGTGCGCCTCAAGCACACCCCCCAGCTCTCCTTCGGCGCCGATCCCGCTGTGGCCAGTGGGCGCCGGGTGGAGGAGGTCCTCCGGGTCCTGGCCGAGCGGCGGGCCCCCGGGGACGGGTGGCCGGGGGGAGGGTGAACCCCTCCGCCGGCCCCCTGGAGGGGCTGGTGGTGGTGGACAAGGAGCAGGGGTGGACCTCCCACGATGTGGTGGCGCGGTGCCGGAGGCTGCTGGGGACCCGCCGGGTGGGCCACGGGGGCACCCTCGACCCCGCCGCCACCGGGGTCCTGTTGGTGGGGGTGGGGAGGGGCACCCGGCTGCTGCGCTTCGCCGCCCGCGGCCCCAAGCGCTACCGGGGGGAGGTCGTCCTCGGAGTGGCCACGTCCACCCTGGACGCCGAGGGGGAGGTGACCGGGCGCTGGGACATGGCCGGAACGACCCTGTCCCAGGTGCGGGAGGCCGCGGCCCGGCTCAGGGGGGAGACGGAGCAGGTCCCCCCCATGGTTTCGGCCCTCAAGGTCGGTGGCCGGCGGCTGCACGAGCTGGCCCGGGCCGGCGTGGAGGTGGAGCGCCGGCCCCGGCCGGTGACGGTCCACCGCTTCGACGTGGCGGTCACGGACGAGGACGGGGTATACGCCATCGAGGTGGTGTGCTCCTCGGGGACCTACGTCCGGTCCCTCGCTGCCGACCTGGGGACTGCCCTGGGCGGCGGGGCCCACCTGCGCAGCTTGCGCCGGGTGGCCGTGGGGTCGTTCGGGGAGGCCGAGGCGATCAGGGTGGACGAGGTGGGCCCGTCACGGCTGATGCCCCTGGGGGCGGCCGTGCGGGACCTGGCGGGGGTGTCGGTGGGTGCTGAGGTGGCAGCCGCCGTGGCCCACGGGGCCGTCCTCGAGCCAGCGGTGCTCGGGGTGGGGGGAGACGGCCCCTGGGCGGTCCTCGACCGCCAGGGGTCCCTCCTGGCCGTCTACGAGCCCTGCGAGGGGCGGGCGAAGCCTGCGGTGGTCCTGGCCGGCTAGGGGCGCCGGCCCCCTGAGGCCTTGGGGCCCGGTGGCGCCGCCGGGGCCACCGCTAGCCTCGGCGGGCAATGGACGTGCTGACCGACGAGGGGCCCTGGAGCCCTCCGGAGGGCGGGACCGTTGTCACCATCGGTGCCTACGACGGCGTCCACCTGGGCCACCGCCGCCTGATAGCCCGGGTGCAGGAGCGTGCCAGGCAGCTGGGAGCCGCCAGCGCCGTGGTCACCTTCGACCGCCACCCCGCCACGGTGGTCCGGCCCGAGTCGGCGCCCCTCCTGCTCACCGACCTCGAGCAGCGCCTCGAGCTGCTGGCCGGGACCGGTGTGGACTGCACCCTCGTCGTCACCTTCGACCGGGAGCGCTCCCAGGAGTCGGCCGAGGACTTCGTGACCGAGGTCCTGGTCCACCGGCTGAAGGCCCGGTGCGTGGTGGTGGGCAGGGACTTCCACTTCGGCCACGGCCGCCGGGGCAATGTGGCCCTCCTCGAGTCCATGGGCCGGGCCCTCGGGTTCGAGGTCATGGGCCTGGACCTGGTGGCCGAGGAGGGCGGCACGGAGCCCGTCTCGTCGACCCGTATCCGCCAGCTCCTCTCGGGGGGCCATGTGGAGGAGGCCGCGGCGCTCCTGGGCCGGCCTCACGAGGTCCGGGGCAGGGTGGAGCGGGGCGACGGCAGGGGGGGTGCCGTGCTGGGCTTCCCCACGGCCAACGTGGGCGTCCCGGGCGAGATCCTCGTCCCGGGCGACGGGATCTATGCCGGCTGGCACGTCCGGCCCGACGGTACGTCACACCCGGCGGCGATCTCGGTGGGGCGCCGGCCCACCTTCTACGCGGCCGGGGCCCGCCTGCTCGAGACCTACCTTCTCGGGTTCCAGGGCGATCTCTACGGGGAGGAGGCCCGAGTGCGGTTCGTGGCCAGGCTGCGTGACGAGCAGCGGTTCTCCTCCGTGGAGGAGCTGGTGGCGCAGATGGGCCGGGACGTCGACGCGGCCCGCGCCGCCCTGGCGGACCCGGCCTGAGCCGACCCGGCGGGGTCCTCTGCCCGGGCCGGCGGGGGCTAGTCCGGCTCCGGTGGGAGGCGCCGCTCGGACTTGCGCCGGGAGCGCCGGCGCTTGTCCTCCAGGCGGCGCTCCCTGGCCGCCGGTGACGGTGCCGTCGGCTGGCGGGCGGGAGGCTGCCGGAGGGCGGCCCCCAGCTTTCCCTTGAGGCGCTCCAGGGCCAGGTCGCGGTTGGCAGCCTGGGAGCGGCTCTCGGACGCGCTGGCCCGGACGGTGGGGCCCAGGCGGTCGAGCAGGCGGGCCCTCTGCCGGGGGCCGAGCGAGGGGGAGGCGGCGACGTCGAAGCTGACCACCACGCGGGTGTGGGAGCGGTTGGCGTGCTGGCCCCCAGGCCCGCCGGGGGGGCTGGCCCGCCAGCTCAGCTCGTCCAGGGGTATGGCGCAGGTCCTGGTCACCTGGAGCAAGGCGGGCACGGAAGCAGGCTAGGGGCCTGCTAGAGTGGCCCTGGAGCACGGTGGGCGCGCAGCCCGACCTGTGGTTCGTTGCCCGACGAGGCCCTGAGGGCCTCTCGGATCCAGATGAGGAGCCCGAGCCCCGCATGCCAGCAGACAAGACGGCCACGATCGCCGAGTACCGAACCCATGAGACCGATACCGGCTCTCCCGAGGTCCAGATTGCCTTGCTGAGCGGGCGGATCAACCACCTGACCGAGCACCTCAAGGTCCACAAGGGCGACCACCACACCCGCCGGGGGCTGATGCAGCTCATCGGCCGGCGGCGGCGCCTCTTGGACTACGTGAAGGCCAACGATGTTGAGCGCTACCGGGACATCATCGCCCGGCTCGGCATCCGGCGCTGATCCCACCGAGGCTCCGGGGCGGCTCGCCGGCCGTCCCTTCGGAATGACGGGGGAGCCTGGCTCCCCCGTGTTGGAACCGGCGGTGCCTGGGTCCAGCTGCCAGTCGCCGGCCACCCGGCTTCTAACCGGGTGGGCGACGACTGGGAACTGGCCACGCCACCGCCCTGATCGTCAGGAGTGAGTATGGCGGGTGCCATCTCCGTGTCGGCCCCGGTGAGCGGGACGACCGGCAAGACGCTGTCCTTCGAGACCGGCAAGCTGGCCGGCCAGGCCGATGGAGCGGTCCTGGGCCGGCTCGGGGACACGGTGGTCCTGGTGGCGGCCACGGCCGCCAAGACCGTCCGGGAGGGGATCGACTTCTTCCCCCTCACGGTGGACGTCGAGGAGCGGATGTACGCGGCCGGGAAGATCCCGGGGTCGTTCTTCCGCCGGGAGGGCCGGGCCACGGACCAGGCCATCCTCAACGCCCGCCTGATCGACCGCCCCCTGCGGCCCTCGTTCCCTAACGGGTTCCGCAACGAGGTCCATGTGGTGGCCACCGTCCTCGGGGCCGACCAGGTCAACCCGCACGACGTGCTGGCCATCAACGCCGCCTCGGCTGCCCTCATGGTCTCGGGCATCCCCTTCGACGGCCCCATCGGGGCGGTGCGGATCGCCTACTCCACCTCCGGGGAATGGATCCCGCACCCCAGCTGGCAGGAGGGTGACGAGTCCAGCTTCGAGCTGGTGGTGGCGGGGCGGGCCGTCGACGGCGACGTGGCCATCATGATGGTGGAGGCCGGCGGCACCGAGGGCAGCTGGGAGCGCTACCAGGAGGGGGCCCCCAAGGTGACCGAGGAGGTCATCGCCGAGGGCCTGGAGGCGGCCAAGCGCTGGATCGCCGAGTCCATCGACCTCCAGCGCCGCCTCGTGGAGGCGGCGGGCGGGAAGCGCCCGCCCATCCCCTACGAGCTCCAGGTGGATTACGGCAGCGACGTATGGGAGTTCGTCACCTCCGTCGGCACGGACCTGCTCTCCCGGGCCAACGCGGTGGCGGGCAAGGCCGAGCGGGCGGCGGCCCTCGACGAGGCCGGCTCGCAAATCCTGGCCGCGGCCGCCGAGCGGCCGGAGCTCGAGGGGAGGGACAAGGAGGTGCGGGCGGCCATCCGCTCGCTCACCAAGCAGCTGGTACGGCGGCGGATCGTGGAGCAGGGGGTGCGCATCGACGGCCGGGGCCCGAGGGACATCCGGCCGCTGTCGGCAGAGGTGGACGTGCTGCCCACCGCCCACGGCTCGGCCCTCTTCCAGAGGGGCGAGACCCAGGTCCTGAGCGTCTGCACCCTGGGCATGCCCCGCATGAGCCAGCAGCTCGACACCATCGGGGTCGATGACTCCAAGCGCTACATGCACCATTACAACTTCCCGCCCTACTCCACCGGGGAGACCGGCTTCATGCGGGGCCCCAAGCGCCGGGAGATAGGCCACGGGCTCCTGGCGGAGCGGGCGCTCGTGCCGGTGGTCCCGACGGCCGAGGAGTTCCCCTACACGCTGCGCGTGGTGTCCGACGTCCTTTCCTCCAACGGCTCCACCTCCATGGCCTCGGTGTGCGGCTCCACGCTCTCGCTCATGGATGCCGGGGTGCCCATCAAGGCCCCGGTGGCAGGCATCGCCATGGGGCTGGTCCACGCCGAGGGGCAGTACGTGACCCTCACCGACATCCTCGGGGCCGAGGACGCCTTCGGGGACATGGACTTCAAGGTGGCCGGGACGGCGGACTTCGTCACCGCCCTCCAGCTGGACACCAAGATCGACGGCCTGCCGGCCGAGGTGCTGGCCCGGGCGCTGACCCAGGCCCGGGAAGCGCGCCTGCAGATCCTGGAGGTGATGCGGGCCGCCATCGCCGAGCCCCGGCCGGAGGTGAAGGACAGCGCGCCCAAGATCGTGAGCTTCGAGATCCCCCTGGACAAGATCGGGGAGATCATCGGCCCCAAGGGCAAGATCATCAACACCCTGCAGCAGGAGACCGGGGCGGACATCAACGTCGAGGACGAGGACCTGGTGGGCCTCGTCACCATAGGCGCCAAGGACGGCGGGGCGGTGAAGGAGGCCCGCCGCCGCATCGAGATGATCCTGGACCCCCCCAAGGCCGAGATCGGTGGGACCTACACGGGCCGGGTGGTGAACCTCACCAAGTTCGGTGCCTTCGTGAACATCCTGCCCGGCAGGGACGGCCTGGTCCACATCTCCAAGCTGGGCCGGGGCCGGAGGGTAGAGCGGGTGGAGGACGTGCTCGACCTGGGCCAGGAGGTCGAGGTCAAGGTGGATGACATAGACCCCCAGGGCAAGGTGTCCCTGTCCCTAGCCGAGGCGGGCGGGGCCGCCGTGGCCGAGCCCGGCTCGGGGGCCGACAGTGGTAGCCAGGGCGAGGGTGGCCGCCCGGATGGTCGCTCGGGCGAGGGCGGCGCAGGCCGGGGCCGGGAAGGCGGTGGCGGTCGCCACGACGGCGGTGGCCGCCAGGCGCGCTCAGCCGGCGGCGGCCAGGAGAACCAGGCTCCGTCGTTCGAGGAGGTCTTCGCCGCCGAGCTGGAGAGCGAGTACGGGGACCTGGGCCCTGATCCCAACGCCTCGCCGGGCCGCGGCCACCGCTCCGAAGGCCACGGGCCCCGGCGCAACCCACGCCGCTCGGGCCGCCGCTAGGGGGGTGGTGCCGGACGAGCCGGGCGCAGCCGGGTCGGGCCCGGGGGTGGACGGCTCCGGCATCAGGGCCGTCAGCCTCGACGGTGGGCTGACGCTCGTCACCGAGGCCATGGACAACGTGGCCTCGGTGAGCCTGGGCTTCTGGGTCGGCACCGGGGGGCGGGACGAGGACAGCCGGCTCTCGGGGGCTTCCCACTTCCTCGAGCACCTGCTCTTCAAGGGGACGCCCGAGCGCAGCGCTCGGGCCATCGCCCAGGCCGTGGACGCCGTGGGGGGAGAGATGAACGCCTTCACGGCCAGGGAGTTCACGGCCTTCTACGTGAGGCTGCTGTCCTCTGACCTCGACCTCGGCCTGGACATCCTGTGCGACATCATGACCTCCCCGGCCCTGCGGCCGGACGAGATCGAGGCCGAGCGTCAGGTCATCTTGGAGGAGATCCTCATGCATGCCGACGAGCCGGCTGACCTCGTGCACGAGGTCTCGGCGGCGGCGATCTTCCCCGGCCACCCCCTGGGCCGGGACGTTCTCGGCTCCGAGGAGAGCGTGCGGGCCATGGGCCGGGCAGACATCCGCCAGTTCTTCGAGCGCCACTACCAGCCGGCGAACATGGTCGTGTCGGTGGCGGGCAACGTGGACCCCGGCAGGGCGAGGGAGGGGCTGGAGCGCCGCCTGGGCGACCGCTCGGGCGGGGAGCGGCCCCGGCGGCAACCGCCGCCAGCCCAGCCGGTGCCCATGAGCGTCATCCACCGGCCGACCGAGCAGGCCCATCTGGTGGTGGGGATGCGGGGGCCGGCCCGGCGCGACCAGTCCAGGTGGGCCCTCGACATCCTCAACCACGTGCTCGGGGGCGGGCTCTCCAGCCGCCTGTTCCAGGAGATACGGGAGCAGCGGGGCCTGGCCTACGCCGTCTACTCAGAGCGGGTGGCCTACGAGGACTCAGGGGTGCTCTCCATCTACGCCGGCACCGCCCCCAGCCGGGCCGGCGAGGTCCTGGCCCTGATCCGCGACGAGCTGGACCGCTTGGTGGCAGAGGGCATCACCGAGGCCGAGCTGGAGGTGGCGAGGGGGTACCTGCGGGCTCAGTCGCTGCTGTCCCTCGAGGACTCGGGCGCCAGGATGAGCCGGATAGGCAGGAGCCAGCTCCTCCACGGGGAGGTCCTGGAGCTGGAGGAGCTGCTGGCCCGCATCGAGGCCGTCACCTTGGACCAGGTCCACGAGGCGGCTCGCCGGGTGCTCGGTGGGCCCCGCAGTCTGGCCGTCGTGGGGCCCTTCCGCGAGGACGACTTCCAGCCGGGGGCGGTCGGCTAGGGGGCGTCGCCCTGGCCGGTCAGTGGCTCCGCTCCCCCCGGGCCGGGCGTCCCGAAGCCCGGGAAGGGGTCCCGGGCGAATGGCGGCCACCGAAGACCGAGGCCAGGGTGGGCCCCAGGGATACGGCTGTCTCCCCCACGCGGCGCACGCAGCGGAACAGGCACTCGGCAACACCCCTTGGGCGGCGGGAAAGGTCGGCCCGGGCCCGCCGGGTGGACAGTGACGCCGAGGTGCGGCTGCCCACGGTGTCGCCTTCGGCGGCGAGCAGCAGCGGTTCCTCGCTGTCGTCCTGGGCCAGGGCCAACCCGGCGGACACCAGCCGGGGCGAGATCAGGAGCGAGAAGCGCCCCGGGCTGCGGCCCGGGGCCCGGGGCTCTACCGTGGGCGTGGTGCGGGTGGCAGTGCTCGGAGCCGGCGGACGCATGGGAGCTACGGTCTGCCGGGCGGTGGCCGCCGAGGCCGACCTCGAGCTGGTGGCCGCCGTGGACCCGCGGCGGGCGGGAGCCTCTCTCGGGGAGGTGGCCGGCACGGCCCAGGGTGACCTGCGGGTGGCGCCCGGGATCGAGGCCCTGGAAGGTGCCCGAGCCGAGGTGGCGGTGGACTTCACGTCGCCCGGGGCGGCCCTCCCCAACCTCAGGTGGTGCGCCGGGCACGGCGTCCACGCCGTTGTGGGGACCACCGGCCTCGGGGCCCGGGCCGTGGAGGAGTTGGAGCGGCTCTTCCCCCCCGAGGGGGGAGGCCCCAACTGCATCCTGGCCCCCAACTTCGCCGTCGGGGCCGTTCTCATGATGCGCCTGGCCGAGCTGGCGGCCCCCTTCGCCGACTCGGCCGAGGTGGTCGAGCTCCACCACGACGCCAAGGTGGACGCCCCGTCGGGGACCGCCCTGCGCACCGCCGAGCGCATGGCCCGGGCCAGGGAGGCGGCAGGGCGGGGGGCCTTCGGGCCCGACCCGACACGCGAGGAGTCCCTGCCCGGCAGCCGAGGAGGGGAGGGCCCCGGGGGGGTGAGGGTCCACTCGGTGCGCCTGCGCGGCCTGGTGGCCCACCAGGAGGTGCTCCTCGGAGCCACGGGCCAGAGCCTCACCATCCGCCACGACTCCTATGACCGGGCCTCGTTCATGCCCGGCGTGCTGCTGGCGGTGCGGGCCGTCGCCGGCCGGCCGGGGCTCACGGTGGGGATCGAGCCCCTGCTCGGGCTGTAGGGGGAGGGTGCCCTGGAGGCCCGACGCGGCGGCCACCCCCAGCCGGGAGGACCGATGCCCGGCAAGCCTCCCGGCCCGGGGGTCAACCTGGCCCCCACAGGGGCGCAGTAGCATCCCGGGCATGGAGGTGGATGCCTGATGGCCATCCCCGGCAGGTTCGGTGCCGTCCTCACGGCCATGGCCACGCCCTTCGGGCCCGATGGCTCTCTCGACCTGGACGGGGCGGCCCGCCTGGCCAGGTGGCTGACCGAGCACGGCAGCGACGGCCTGGTCGTGGCCGGCACCACCGGCGAGACGCCGGCCCTCTCCGACACCGAGAAGAGGGACCTGTGGAGGGCCGTGGCCGAGGCGGTCACGGTCCCGGTGATCGCCGGGTCCACCACCAATGACACCGCCCACTCCCTCCATCTGACCCGCCAGGCCGAGGAGGCCGGGGCCGCCGGCATCCTGGCCGTCACCCCCTACTACAACCGCCCCTCGCAGGCCGGCCTGGCCGCCCACTTCAGGGCGGTGGCGGAGTCCACCAGCCTGCCCGTCATGGTCTACGACATACCCGTGCGCACCGGGCGCAAGGTGGCCCCCGAGACCCTCCTCGACCTGGCTCGCGGGGTGGCCAACGTCGTGGCCGTGAAGGACGCCGCCGGCAGCCCGGCGGCGTCAGCCCGCCTGCTGGCGGAGGCGCCCGGGGGGTTCGAGCTCTACAGCGGGGACGACGCCTTGACCCTGCCGCTCCTGGCCGTGGGGGCCAGCGGTGTGGTGGGGGTGGCCACCCACTGGGCCGGGGTGGAGATGGCCGGGATGATCTCCTGCTTCGCCAAGGGCGACATCGAAGGGGCCCGGGCGGCCAATGCCCGCCTCATCCCCTCCTACGCCTTCGAGACCGGTGACGAGGCTCCCAACCCCGTGCCCACCAAGGCCATGCTGAGAGTCCTGGGCCTGCCGGGTGGGGCCTGCCGGCCCCCCATGGGCCCCGAGCCCCCCGGCCTGGAGGACCGGGCCCGGGCCGTGCTGGCCGGCCTGAGGGAGCCGGCTGCGGCGTGATCGTCGCCCACCGTGCCTGAGCCGGTCCGCATCGTCTTCCTGGGGGGCCTCGGGGAGGTGGGGCGCAACTGCGCCTGCCTGGAGGTGCAGGGGCGCATCCTGATCCTGGACTGCGGGCTCATGTTCCCCAACGAGGAGATGCCCGGCGTCGACCTGGTGCTGCCCGACTTCACCTACCTGCGGGACAACGCCGACCGGATCGAGGGCTGCATCCTCACCCACGGGCACGAGGACCACACAGGGGGACTGGCCTTCGCCCTGCGGGACCTCTCCTTCCCCGTGTACGGCTCCGCTCTGACCCTGGGCCTGGCCCGCCACCGCATCGAGGAGGCGGGCCTTCTGGGCCGGACCGAGCTGATCGAGGTCCGGGACAACGAGCGCCGCCGCATCGGGCCGGTAGAGGTGGAGTTCATACCGGTGACCCACTCGGTCCCCAACGGCTTTGCCACCGCCTTCCACACCGAGCAGGGCGTCATCCTGCACTCGGGAGACTTCAAGCTGGACCTGACCCCGGTGGACGGGCGGCTCACCGACCTGGGGCGCATCGGCGCCCTGGCCACCGGCCCGGGCATCCGCCTCCTGCTCTCGGACTCCACCAACGCCGAGGAACCGGGCACCACCAGGAGCGAGGCCGAGGTGGGCGTGGTCCTGCGCCGGCTGTTCGCCGACCACCGGGGGCGGCGCATCATCGCCACGTGCTTCGCCTCCCACATCCACCGCATCCAGCAGATCGCCGACGCCGCCGTGGCCTCGGGCCGGCGGGTGGCCACCTTGGGGCGGTCCATGGCCAAGAACGTGGCCCTGGCCCGCAGCCTGGGTCTCCTCAGCCTCCCCGACGAGGCCCTGGTGGACATCGAGGACATCGGCAGCCTGCTCCCCGAGGAGGTGTGCGTGATCTCGACGGGGTCCCAGGGCGAGCCCATGTCCGCCCTGTCCCTGATGGCCGCCGGCGACAACAAGTGGCTGGACGTAGGCCCGGGGGACACGGTGATCCTCTCGTCCCACGCCGTGCCGGGGAACGAGTCCGCCGTGGCCCGGGTCATCGACGGCCTGTACCGGCGGGGGGCAGAGGTGGTCCACACCGGGGTCGCCGAGGTCCACGCCAGCGGCCACGGCAAGGCGGAGGAGTTGAAGACGCTGCTGGCCGTGGCCCGCCCCGAGTGCTTCGTCCCCGTCCACGGCGAGTTCCGCCACCTCACCAACCACGCCCGGCTGGCCACCGTCATGGGGGTGGCCGAGTCCAAGGTCCTCCTGTGCGAGGACGGCGACGTCGTGCGCCTCTCGGACTCCGGCATCGACTTCGATGGCGAGGTGCCGGCGGGCTACCTCTACGTGGACGGCACGGTGGGCGACGTGGGCCACGGGGTCCTGCGCGACCGCCAGGCCCTGTCCGAGGAGGGGGTGATCGTGGTGGTGGTCACCGTGGACGTCCAGACCGGCGACGTGGTGACGGGGCCTGAGATCATCACCAGGGGCTGGGTCTACGCCCCTGAGGCGGAGGCGCTCCTCGGGGAGGCGCGCCAAGCCGTGCTGGCCGGCTTGGCCGAGGCGGCAGATAGGGGGGCGACCGACCAGGACACCCTGCGCCGTCACATCCGAGGGGCCATGGGCCGCCTGGTGAGCGAGCGGACCCGCCGGCGGCCCATGATCGTGCCGGTGGTCATGGAGGCCTGAGCCTTCCCCTCAGAGGCCCGAGCCCCTGCGGGCGGTCACGGCGCCGGCCCAGGAGCCGGCCCGGGCCCCGGGGTAGCCACTGGGGGCTCTGTGGCTGGTGTTAGCGTTGTGACTGCTGTGAGCCTGGCGAAATCACGCCCTTCCCGGACCCGCTCCGCCCCCACCTCCAAGGGCCGGCCGGCCCCGCGGGGTGGGACGCGCCGCGGCCGTCACCGCCGGCCGCCCCCCCGCCCCGACCTGGCGGCGCGCCTCGTGGGGGGGGTGGTGGTGGCCCTGGGCCGCTTGAGCGGCCAGGTCTGGGGCGTGATCCTCGTGGTGATCGGCTTACTCGCCGCCCTGGCCGTGTACGGCTCGCTCATCGGGCCCGCCGGCCGGCTGTTCGATGCCGGCACAGGTGACCTCTTCGGATCGGCCCGCCTGCTGGTGCCGCTCGGCCTCATGGGGGTGGGGGCGGCCCTGGTGTCGGGGCGGGAGCGGGCTGCCCCGGGCCGGGTGGCGGGCGGGACGCTCACGGTCATGGTCGGGCTGGCCGGGCTCCTGGCCCTCGTCGACGGCCCTCCGCACCTGGGAGCACCTCTGGCCCGGCTACGCCCGGCCGGGGGGCTCATCGGGGCGGCGGTGGGTGAGGCGCTCCGGGCCGCCCTGGCCTCCTGGGGGGCGGGGATAGTTCTGGGGGCGGCCATGGGCCTCGGCCTGCTGGTCCTCACCGGGACCTCGGTGGAGGAGGCGGTGGCAGGGGGGAAGGCCTGCGGACGGGGGCTGGGCCGGGTGGCCCGGGGCGGCTGGGGCCGGCTTCGCCCGGCCCTCCGGAGGCCCCCCGGGGAGGCCTCCCCCCGCCTGCTGGGGGTGACGGGGCCCGCCGGCGTCGCCGATGCCCCTCCGGCCCCGCCTGGGCCCGAGGGGGCTGCCAAGCCCCCGCCACCGCGCCCGCCCCGCACCGAGCCGCTGGCGGTGGTGGAGGAGGTTCCGGCCCAGGGCGAGCAGCTCAAGCTGGACATCGAGCCGGCGGTGGGCTCCTGGCGGCTACCGCCGCTGCGCCTGCTGCACCCGGGACGGCACCAGGCCGTGGACCGGCGCCAGCTCCTCGATCGGGGCGAGGTGCTGGTGGAGTCGCTGGCCGCTCACGGGGTCGGCACGACCCTGGTGGGCATGACGGTGGGGCCTACCGTGACCCGCTACGAGCTCGAGCTGGGAGCGGGTGTCAAGGTGGCCCGGGTCACCAGCCTGGCCAGGGACATCGCCTATGCCATGGCCTCCCCCGACGTGCGCATCCTGGCCCCCATTCCGGGCCGGTCGGCCATCGGCGTGGAGGTCCCCAACGTCCAGCGCCAGATCGTGGCCTTGGCCGACATCCTGGCCTCGCCCGAAGCCCAACGGGCCACCCATCCCCTGGAGGTGGCCATGGGGAGGGACATCGCCGGGCGCCCGGTCATGGTGAACCTGGCCGAGATGCCCCACCTGCTGATCGCCGGCGCCACCGGTGCCGGCAAGTCGTCGTGCATCAACTCCCTGGTCACCTCCATCCTCATGCGGGCCACACCCGAGCAGGTGCGCCTGATCCTGGTCGACCCTAAGCGGGTCGAGCTGGGCCAGTACAACGGGCTGCCCCACCTTCTCACCCAGGTGGTGGTCAACCCCAAGAAGGCTGCCAACGCCCTGGCCTGGGCCGTGAAGGAGATGGAGCGGCGCTACGACCTGCTGGCCGAGGTCGGCGTGCGGGACATAACGGGCTACAACCGCCTGGTCGACTCCGGCGAGCTGGCCAGCCCCGCCCCGGTGGTGGGGGGGGTGACCGGGCCTGCGGAGGAGCCCGGAGCCGGCGACGAGGGGGCCCAGCACCAAAGGCTCCCCTACATCCTCGTGGTGGTCGACGAGCTCAACGACCTCATGATGGTGGCGGCGAGGGACGTGGAGGAGGCCATCTGCCGCATCGCCCAGATGGCCAGGGCAGTGGGGATCCACCTGGTGATCGCCACCCAGCGCCCCTCTGTGGACGTCATCACCGGGGTCATCAAGGCCAACATCCCCTCCCGCCTGGCCTTCTCGGTCTCCTCCCTGGCCGACAGCCGCGTCATCCTGGACCAGCCCGGGGCGGAGCGCCTGGTCGGCAAGGGTGACATGCTCCTCCTCACGGCCTCCTCCAGCGTCCCCCGCCGCCTGCAGGGCCCCTGGGTGACCGAGCCCGAGGTGCGCCAGGTGGTCGCCCACTGGCGGCGCCAGAGCCAGCCCCGCTACGTCGAGGGGGTGGAGGGCGAAGGCCCCGGCGGGCCCGGTGACGATCCCGACGGCGAGGACGACGACCTCCTGGCCGAGGCCCTGGACCTGGTGGTGCGGTCCCAGCTGGGGTCGACGTCCATGCTCCAGCGCAAGCTGCGGGTAGGCTTCGCCCGGGCCGGGCGCCTGATGGACCTGCTCGAACGCCGGGGGGTGGTCGGCCCGTCCGAGGGCTCCAAGGCCCGAGCCGTGCTCATGACACCGGAGGAGCTGGACCAGCAGCAGTGACCAATCCCCCTGAACCGCCCACCGGCAGCAGGCCCCCCGGTGGGCGCGACGAACCCGGCTCCCGCCTCCGGCCAGGCGGGCATGACGAGGGGGAGCCCAAGGTCCGGCCCTTCCGCCGGGCGCGGGCCGAGGAAGGGGGGGGAGGGCCCGGTGGGGGGGCGGCGGGGGCCGCTGGTTCCGAAGGAGCCCGGGCCCGGGTCAGGCCGGAGCCGGGGGTGCGAGACCGGATTCGCACCGGGAGCAGCGGGGGGCTCCCCGGCCTGGCGGCGCTGGGGCGGGCGGAGGCTCGGGCCGAGCGGCTGGCCCAGGGGGGCGAGACGGGCCGTGGCGCCCGGCGGGACAAGGGCCGGCCCGCCTCCGACCAGGAGCGCCCGTCCCGCAGCCCCGTGGGCCGGGCCGGTGATGCCACCCAGGCCGGGAAGCAGACGGTGGTGCTGCGTCCGCCGCCGCTCTCGCCCAGCGCCTTGGCGCCCCCCCAGCGTCGCAGCGAGCGGCGGGCCCGGCGGGTGCTCACCTCGCCGGCGGGGACCCGCTCCCGCCGGAGGGACCGGCGCTCGGAGCGGCCTGCCCGGGGGCCGCTCGGATGGCTGGCCCTCCTCTTCACCATGGCCCTGGTGGTGGCCGTGGCGGCCGGGGTCTTCGTCGGGGTCCAGGCCTTCCGGCCCGTGCCCGCCCCCCGGCTGGTCCGGGCGAGCACCTCGAGCCTGGCCATCCCGGGCCGCCGGCCCACCCTGCCCTGGCCCGGCTCCGGGGAGTCGGGCGTGCTGGTGCCGGGACTGGGGACGCTGGGGCCGGTGGGAGGCTCCAAGCCCGTGCCCATAGGCAGCGTGGCCAAGATCATGACCGCCTACGTCGTGCTCCGCGACCACCCCCTGGCCTCCCCCGCAGCCCAGGGCCCTTCCATGACCGTGACACCGGCCGACGTGGCCCTCTACCGACGGGAGCTGGCCCAGGGGGACTCCGTGGCGGCGGTGGCGGCCGGGGAGCACCTCACGGAGCGCCAGGCGCTGGAAGCCCTCCTCATCCCTTCGGGCGACAACATTGCCAACCTCCTGGCCAGGTGGGATGCCGGCTCGTTGACAGCCTTCCTCCACAAGATGAACGCCGCCGCAGCGGCCTTGGGCATGCGCCACACCCATTACGCCGACGCCAGCGGGCTCTCGTCCCGGACCGTGAGCACCCCGTCCGACCAGCTGATCCTGGCCCCGCGGGCCATGGCCATCCCTGCCTTCGCCCGGATCGTGCGCAAGTCCCAGGTGATCCTGCCCGTGGCCGGCCTGGTCACCAACTACAACACCCTGCTCGGCAAGGACGGCATCGTCGGGATCAAGACCGGCTCCACCCCGGCGGCAGCGGGGTGCTTCGTGTTCCTGGCCCGGAGGAAGGTAAACGGGCACCGCCTGGACATCTACGGCACCTTGCTGGGCGTGACCCCGGGCCCGGGCCAGGGGCTCATCACGGCCGCCCTGCAGGCCAGCCAGCGGTTGCTGGCCGGCGTGGTGGCCACGATCAAGCCCGTGACAGCGCTGCCGGCGGGCACCCGGGTGGGGCGCGTCGTGTCGGCCTGGGGTGGGTCGACACCGGTCCGGACCACGGCTCCCGTCACCCTGGTCGGATGGCCCGGCCTGCGCGTCCACGTGTTGGTGCGCCACTACGGCCCGGCCCTGCTGCCCCGCGTGCCGCCCGACGCCGAGGTGGGCCAGGCGCAGGTGTCGCTGGGCTCCCAGCGGGCCAAGGTGCCGCTGCGGACCACCCGGGGGTTCCCCTCGCCGAGCCTCGGCTGGCGGCTGGGCCGGCTGTAGCGCCCGGCCCCCCCGGGGGCGCCTACGGTTGGCCGCCGTGAGGGCCCGTGCCCCTGCCTCCTCGGCCAACCTCGGTCCCGGCTTCGACGCCCTGGCCGTGGCCCTCTCCCTCTACGTCGAGGTGGAGGTGGAGCCCGCCCCCCGGCTGGTGGTGCGGGGGGAGGGGGAAGGCAAGGAGCTGGCCGGGCCCGGGAACCTGGCGGCCAGAGTGGCGACCGGGGTCTGTGGGCACGATCGCCTGGCCATCACCGTGCGTTCCGGGATCCCCGTAGGGCGGGGGCTCGGGTCGTCGGCGGCCGTGGCCGCTGCCGCCGCTGCCGCCGCGGGGTCGCCCGATCCCCTGGCCGTGGCGGCCGCCACCGACGGCCACCCCGAGAACGCCGCCGCCTCCGTGATGGGGGGCCTGGTGGCCGCCACCAGCTCGGGGTCCTCGGTCCTGGCCGCGCCCCTGGCCCTGGACCCGGCCCTGGCCTTCGTGGCCCTGGTGCCGGACCGCCCCCTGCCCACCACCACCGCCCGCCGGATCCTGCCCGGCCAGGTGCCCCACGCCGACGCCGTGTTCAACCTCGGGCGGATGGGGGTCCTGGTGGCGGGCCTGGCCGACCACCGGCGCCTGGTCCCGGCCGCCACCGAGGATCGGCTCCACCAGCCGGCCCGGGCCCGGCTCTTCCCGGAGGCCGCCGAGCTGCTCCAGGGTCTGGTGGCTGCCGGCGCCCGGGCCGCCTGCTGGTCGGGTGCCGGCCCCAGCCTCCTCGGCATCTGCGCCCCAGGCGATGCCCAGGCGGTGCGTGCAGCCGGGGTGGAGCTCCTGCGGCGGGCGCGGGTGCCGGGGCGCTCGCTCCTGCTGCGGGCGGAGACCAGAGGCCTGGTGGTCTGGTAGGGGGTTGCCGGTGGCAGCGGTGCCCGGGCCCACCTGCTCGATCGCCTCATAGTGTGAGGGCGTGCCGAGCATGCCCTCGAAGTCCCTGGTGGCCCTGCCCAACCCCAGGCCCGGCCGCCCCTACGAGGTCCGCTGCGAGTCCCCCGAGTTCACCTGCCTATGCCCGGTCACGGGCCAGCCCGACTACGCCACCGTGACCATCACCTACGTGCCCGGGCCCTCCATCGTGGAGCTCAAGTCCCTCAAGCTCTACCTGTGGAGCTATCGCAACGAGGGCTCCTACCACGAGGACGTCACCAACCGGATCCTCGACGACCTGGTGGCCGCCATCGAGCCCCAGAGCCTTGACGTGCGCACCGACTGGCTGGTGCGGGGAGGAATCCACACGGTGGTGGAGGCCCACCACCCCTGAAGCTCCCTGCGGCCGGGGCCGGGGGTGGGCGGGTAGTCTTTGCGGGTGCCTCGCCAGTACTGGGTCGAGACTCTCGGGTGCCCCAAGAACCAGGTGGACTCGGACAAGCTGGCGGGCACGCTCCTGGCTGAGGGCATGGCTCCCGCCACCGCTCCTGAGGGAGCCGACCTGGTGGTGGTGAACACCTGTGCCTTCATCGAGGCGGCCCGCCAGGAATCGGTGGAGACCATCCTGGCCCTCTCGGAGGCCCGGCGACCCGGGTCCCGCCTGGTGGTGACCGGCTGCCTGGCTGAGCGCTACGGGGCTGAGCTCGCCGAGGCCCTCCCCGAGGTGGACCTGGTCTCCGGCTTCGGGGTGCCGGTGAGCCTGGGCACCAAGCCGGGCAGCCCTCCCAGCCTCGACCTGCTGAACCTCCCCCGCCCGCCGGCAGCAGCCCCTTGGGCCTATGTGAAGGTGGCCGAGGGGTGTGACCGGTCATGCGGGTTCTGCGCCATACCGAGCTTTCGGGGCCGGCAGCGCTCCCGGGAGCCGGCGGCGATCCTGGAGGAGGTGGAGCGCCTCGGGGTGCGGGAGGTGGTGCTGGTGGCCCAGGACCTGGCTTCCTACGGGCGCGACCTGGGCAGGCCAGGTGCGGTCCTGGACCTGGTCGCCGGGGCGGCGGAGCGGGTGGACCGGGTCAGGCTCCTGTACCTGTACCCGTCCGCGCTCACCCCGGAGCTGGTCGAGGCCATCTGTGCCACCGGCGTCCCCTACTTCGACCTCTCCTTGCAGCACGTGTCGCGGCCCCTCTTGCGGCGTATGCGGAGATGGGGGGACGGGGACCGCTTCCTCCGGCGCATCGAGGCCATCCGGGGGCGGGAGCCCGACGCCGCCCTGCGCTCCTCGTTCATCGTGGGCTACCCGGGCGAGACCGAGGCCGACCACGACATGCTCCTCGACTTCCTGGCCCGGGCCGAGCTGGACTGGGCCGCCTTCTTTGCCTGGTCGAGGGAGGAGGGGACGCTGGCGGCCGGCCAGGATGGCGTGGTGCCACCCGGCCTCGTGACCGAGAGGCTGGCCGAGCTGAGCGAGGTGCAGGACGCCATAACCGCCCGCCGGCGGACCGAGCTGGTGGGTCGCGAGGTCGAGGTGTTGGTGGACGCTCGGGGGGTGGGCCGGACCCACCGGGAGGCCCCCGAGATCGACGGGGTGGTGGAGGTGCCCGAGGATCTCGCTGTGGGGAGCATCGAGCGGCTGGTCGTCACGGGCGCCGTGGGGCCCGACCTCCAGGCCGCTCGGGTCGGTGAGCCCCGGCCGGTGGGAGCGGTGCCGCTGTGAGGTGGGTCTCGTCCACGTTCGGCCCCACGGCGGTGGCCACCCCGGCCAACGCCGTCTCGGCCGGGCGCCTGCTCATAGCCCCGGTCCTGGTGGCCCTGATACTGCTGCTCGGCCCCTCCTGGTGGACGGCGGGGGCCTGGGCCGTGATGGCAGGCACGGACTGGCTCGACGGCTGGATGGCGAGGCGCCAGGGCGCCACGCGCTCAGGGGCCTTCCTGGACCCGCTGGCGGACAAGTTCCTGGTCCTCGGGGCCCTGGTGGCCCTGGTCCTGACGGGAGGGCTGTGGTGGCTGCCGGTGGCGCTCATCGGCTTCCGGGAGCTGGGGATGAGCCTGTACCGGGCCAGGCAGGGGGCCCGGGGGGTGTCGGTCCCGGCCCGGGGTTGGGCCAAGCTCAAGACCTGGGCCCAGGCCCTCACCATCGCCCTGGCCCTCACCCCTCCGGTAGCCAGTCATGCCCGGCTGGCGGTGGTGGCCGTCCTGTGGCTGGCAGTGGCTCTCACCCTGTGGACCGGGAGCCTCTACTGGTTCGCCCACCGCCGTGGCGAGCTGTCGGCGCCGATGGGCGGCGCCGGCCTCGGCCAGGACGGGCTGCCCGTGACCGCCGTACCCGGTCCCAGCCTCCCCATGCCGGGGCCGGCGCTCCCCATGCCGGGGGCGGCGGCCGGCACCCTCCCCGGCGCCCCTGGCCATGGGCGCCGGAGGAACCCGTGACGTCCCGGGCTGGCACGGCGAGGGACCGAGGACAGGGATGAGGGCAGAGGTGGTTGCCGTCGGGACTGAGCTGCTCCTCGGACAGATCGTCGACACCAACTCGGCCTGGATGGGGGAGCGCCTGGCCCGGGCGGGGATCGACTCCCACTTCCAGACCAAGGTGGGGGACAACCGGGAGCGCATCGTGCTGGCGTTGCGCACCGCCCTGTCGCGCAGCGAGGCGGTGATCACCTGTGGAGGGCTTGGGCCCACTCAGGACGACATCACCAGGGAGGCCATCGCCGAGGTCATGAACGTCGAGCTGGTGCGGGACCAGGCCGTGCTGGAGCGCATACGGGCCCTCTTTGCCGCCCGGGGCCGGGAGATGGCAGCCAGCAACGGCCGCCAGGCCGATGTCCCCGTCGGAGCCAGCGTGATCCCCCAGGTGCGGGGCACCGCTCCCGGGCTGATCTGCCCCTTGGGGGGCAAGGTCATCTACGCCGTCCCCGGGGTCCCCCACGAGATGCGGGAGATGATGGAGCGGGCGGTGATCCCGGACCTGGTGGCGCGCGCCGGTTCCCGCGCCGTGATCATGTCCCGCGTGCTCAGGACCTGGGGCCTGGCCGAGTCAACTCTGGCCGAGATCCTGGCCCCCCGGATCCAGGCCCTGGACGAGAGCACCGGGACGGGGGCCAGGCCCACCATCGCCTTCCTTGCCAGCGGCATCGAGGGCATCAAGGTCCGCATCACGGCCAAGGCGCCCACGCCGGAGAAGGCCCGCTCGCTCCTCGACCTGGAGGAAGCCGAGGTGAGGGCGCTGGTGGGTGACCGGGTGTTCGGGGTGGACGACGAGACCATGGAGGATGCCGTGAGCCGGCTCCTCGTGGAGCGGGGCCTCACCCTGGCCCTGGCGGAGTCCCTGACCGGGGGGCTGGTGGCATCCCGGCTGGTGAACGTCCCCGGCGCCAGCTCCTGGCTGCGGGGATCGGTGGTCGCCTACGGGGAGGGGGTGAAGCAGGCCGTGCTGGGCCTGCCGGAGGGCCCGGTTGTCTCGGAGGAGGCTGCCCTGGCCATGGCGGAGGGGGCACGGCAGATCATGGGCGCTGATGTGGGCCTCGGGGTGACGGGCGTGGCCGGCCCCTCCGAGCAGGAGGGGCAGCCCGTGGGAAGCGTCTGGTGCGGGCTGGCCGGCCCGGGAGGGCACCGCGAGGCGGTGCGGCTCAGCCTCCCGGGGCAGCGGGAGCAGGTGCGCCAACTGGCTGCCATCTCCCTCCTGGACCTGTTGCGGCGCCACCTCATGGCCCTGGCTCCGGTCTGAGCGAGCGGGGTGCGCCTGTTCATCGCCACCTGGCCGTCGCCCGAGGTGGTGGAGGCGCTGAAGGCGATGCCCCGGCCCGCGGTCGAAGGGGTGCGCTGGACCCGGCCCGACCAGTGGCACGTGACCCTTCGCTTCCTCGGTCAGGTCCCTGACCCCGGGGTGGTGCTGGCCGGCCTCACCGGGCTCGGCGGCCTCGGGCCTCCGGTGGTGGCCAGAGCCGGGCCCGCCACGGCCGTCCTGGGGTCGGTCCTGTGCGTGCCGGTGGGGGGGTTGGAGGGGCTCGCCTCTGCCGTGTGCCGGGCGACGGCCGGGGTGGGAGGGTACCAGGAGCACCGACCCTTTCGGGGCCACATCACCGTGGCCCGGGTGCAGGGACGGCCTGGCCGGGGGCGGGGCCGGGCATCCCGGTTGGAGCCGATGGCCGGGTTGGGCCTGGACGCCTCCTGGGAGGTGGACAGGGTGAGCCTGGTCTCGTCGCAGACCCGGCCGGAGGGATCCCGCTACGAGGTCCTGGCCGAGGTGGCGCTGGGGGCGGCGTAGGGCGTCGGGCGGGGTCCCTCAGGGGGCGGTCTCTCCGTGAGCCTCCGCCTCGTGGTGACGGGGAAGGTGACGCTGGAGCAGCTCGTGGACCACGGCGTCGTGGCTGGCCTCCGCCCGCTCCCGCCGAGCCGTCTCGGAGCGCACGGTGGCGGCCAGGCACGAGCGGCAGAGCACCGGCCCCGAGCCGGACCCCCGTACGGTCCAGCGGTGGCAGCTGTCGCAGCGGCCGGCCCTGGCCAGGGAGTAGACGGCGGAGACCCCCACGCCGACGATGAAGAGGCAGGCCAGGAGGACCAGGACGATGAAGACCACGTCGCCGACCACCACCCCGGTCACCACCGGGTGCACCGAGCCCACCTCCTCTCAGTTGCCCTGGTCCATCTTTAGCGTGAACGATGCGGGATCGTGCCCCGGGGTCACCGGTGCCGGTCCTGGTGGTGGGTCCCAAACCGGCCGGCGGTGCCCCCTCCAGTGGGCACCCCCGGCCCCTGGGGCCGGCAGCCGCCGGGAGATGCGGGGGGGCATCCCCATGTCGCCTCGAACGTCCGTTTGGAACTACACTCGGGGAGTTCCATCCGTGTAAGTGTCATAGGCCGTTCGTAGGGTAGCCCGAGCTAGCCACCAGACAGAGAGGAGCTTGCGGTGGAACGAGACAAGGCCCTCGAGATGGCCATGAGCCAGATCGAGAAGCAGTTCGGCAAGGGCTCGATCATGCGCATGGGCGAGAACGCCCACATGGTCGTCGAGGCCGTCTCGACTGGTGCCATGGCCCTCGACCTGGCCCTGGGTGTCGGCGGCCTGCCCCGGGGCCGGGTGGTGGAGATCTACGGGCCGGAGTCGTCGGGCAAGTCGACCCTGGCCATGCACGTGGTGGCCGAGGCCCAGCGCAATGGAGGCATCTGTGCCTACATAGACGCCGAGCATGCCATGGACCCGGTGTACGCCAGGGCCATCGGTGTCGACATAGACGAGCTGCTGATCTCCCAGCCCGACACGGGCGAGCAGGCCCTGGAGATCGCCGACATGCTGACCCGCTCAGGCGCCCTGGACGTCGTCGTCATCGACTCGGTAGCGGCCCTGACCCCCCGGGCCGAGATCGAGGGTGAGATGGGTGACAGCCACGTCGGCCTGCAGGCCCGGCTCATGTCCCAGGCTCTGCGCAAGCTGACGGCCACCCTCAGCCGGTCCAAGACCATTGCCATCTTCATCAACCAGCTCCGGGAGAAGATCGGTATCTCGTATGGCAACCCCGAGGTGACGCCGGGGGGCAGGGCCCTCAAGTTCTATTCCTCGGTTCGTCTGGACATCCGTCGGGTCGAGTCGATCAAGGACGGTGGCGAGATCATCGGCAACCGGACCAGGGTCAAGGTGGTGAAGAACAAGTGCGCGGCGCCCTTCCGCCAGTGCGAGTTCGACATCATGTACGGCAAGGGCATCAGCCGGGAGGGGTCGCTGCTGGACGTGGCGGTGGACCTGGGCCTCATCAAGAAGTCCGGGGCGTGGTACACCTACGAGGGCGAGCAGCTGGGCCAGGGCCGGGAGAATGCCAAGCAGTTCCTGGCCGACAACCCCGAGGTCATGGTCGAGGTGAACGAGCGGGTGCGCCAGCAGCTCGGGATCGGCGAGCCCGTCGAGGACCCCGAGGGGACAGGCGCCCTCAGCCCCCGCTGATCCCGGGGTCCCCTTCAGCCCGGGACGGAACATCGGCTGGTTGGCCGGCCTTGCCTCCTCGGCAGGGCCCTGGGCCGTGGCGGCACCTCGCTGGCGCGCTCGGCCTTTTCGCATCCCCATCGGGTTGGACCGCGGCCCTACCTCCGGTGCCTGCGTAGGTGGCTCCCCTCCTAGCCACTTCCTTTAGTGACTTGCCAACAAGTTTGCTGAACAGCTAACCTGGAGGTGTCAGCCGGCTCCAAGGCGGCGGATTGAGTCACCTAGCCAGCACGGTTACGAGACAGGAGGTCATCCGATGGCGCTGATGCGTTCCGATCCCTTCAGGGAGCTGGACCGCCTGGCCCAGCAGATGTGGGGTACCCAGGGCCGTCCTGCCGTCATGCCCATGCCCCTCGATGCCTACCGCCGGGGAGACAACTTCGTTGTCGACGTGGACCTGCCCGGGGTGGACCCGGAGTCGATAGACATCTCGGTGGAGCGTGATGTGCTCACCATCAAGGCTGAGCGTTCCTGGAGCCCCGAGGAGGGGGTCGAGGTCACCCTGGCCGAGAGGCCCCAGGGGAGCTTCTCCCGTCAGCTGTTCCTGGGCCAGAACCTGGACAGTGACCACATCCAGGCCAACTACGACAAGGGGGTCCTGACCCTCACCATCCCCGTGGCGGAGAAGGCCAAGGCCCGCAAGGTCGAGGTCACCACCGGCGGGGGGCAGCGGGCCATCAACGCCTGAGCCCGACCGTCGCTGCTGCCGAGGGGGGCGGGGGTCCCCGGCCGGGGCTGGTCGGGCTCCCGCCCCTTTCGGGCTCCTACCTTTTCGGGCTCCCGCCCTCTCTCGGCGCCCGTACCGGCTGGTGACGGCATCCGCCCTTTCCAGCCTTTGTCGAGGCGCTCCTTGCCCTCGGCACTGGCCCCTTTCAGGGCTCTCGCCCTCCACCCCGCAGGCTGGCCTCGGCCTCGGCAACGCGTTCGCCCACCTGGGACGGGTCCGCCACGCCGAGGTCGACATCCCTGGCCGCCTCCTCCAGGCCCTGGGCGGCCGCCCGGGCCTGGCTCCCGGCGCCCCCGGCACCCGAGTGGGCGCCGGCCGGGCTCCGTCCCCTGGCCCCGTCCGTACCGGCCAGGACCCGCAGGCGGCCGGCCAGGCGGCGGAGGCCTCCGGCGAGGGGGGAGCCGGCCTGGCGCCTCTCCGGGGGGGCCAGGGCGGACCAGCGGTCGAGCTCCTCGCGAAGGAAGCCGATCTCCTCGCCCAGCGCATCGGGCTCGGCCGCCAGCTGCTCCTCCCATCCCACCTCCTCCACCAGGTTGCGCAGGACCGAGTGAGGCTCGAGCTCCAGGTTCCCCGGTAGCTGCACCAGGTGCCTCAGCACGCCGACCAGCTTCTCGAGGTAGGGGTCGGCCAGCGAGGCCTGGCTCAGGGCGTAATCCCACCAATCGGGGGCCAGCGGGTAGCCACAGCCGGGGCACAGCCCGTCGGGGACGTCCCTCAGATCCCCGAGGAGAAGCTCCTGGTGGCACCGCCGGCACCGGGCCTCGATAGGGGTGATGGCCATAGGGCAGCTCCTCGATCTGTTAGCTTGACACTCAAGTTATCTATTGGCATACTTAGGGTACCATCTGCGAACGTAAAGGAAGGCACCGGATTGGACCTGAGCCAGCAGGCCAACCGGGACCAGGAAACGGCACAAGAGGAGGTGAAGTTCATGGCACTGCTGAGGTCGGATCCCTTCTTCGGCGACCTCTTCAGCTGGCTCGACGGGCTGGGCGGCCGGCCCTTCTCCATCCGGGGCGCCGGCTTCGGGGCCATGGATGCCTACCGGGAGGGCGATGCCGTCGTGGCTCGGATCGACTTGCCCGGGGTGGACCCGAGGTCCATCGACGTGACCGTGGAGCAGGGGGTCCTCACCATCAAGGCCGAACGCCAGTGGTCTCCAGGCGAAGGGGACGAGGTGGTCGTGGCCGAGAGGCCCCAGGGGAGCTTCGTGAGGCGCCTCTCGCTGGCCGACAACCTGGACGTGGACCGGGTGGAGGCCAACTACGACCACGGGGTGCTGACCCTGCGCCTGCCGCTGGCGGAGGGGGCGAAGCCCCGCAAGATCGAGATCGGGGCCGGGTCGACCCGGGCCATCGACGCCACCTCCACTCTCAAGGCCAGCTGACCTGGCCGGCTGGCACCGGCGGCCCCGGGGCACTCCCCGGGGCCGCGGCGCGCCTCCCCCCCCGGGGGAGGCTGCCCCGGAGTCGCCCTCCGTCCGGGCTGCGCTCAGCCCCTCGGAGGAACCCCGCTCAGCCCTCTGAGGAAGGCAGGAGGTCCTGCTCCCCGGGGCCGGTTGGGACGTCGCCACCGGCGGCGGGAGAGAGGTCGTCCCAGGGATAGGCCGTGAGGGGCACGACCCGGCCGGCCAGTATCCCCGAGATGCCCGTGAAGGGGGCGAGGATGTGCATGCCCCGGTCGTCGATGGTGAACTCGTGGATCCGCCGGTCGTGGGGGGAGCCGCGCATCTTCAGCACGGCGATCCCCCGGCGGACCTCGGAGCCGGTCTCCACATAGCGCAGCAGCACGATGGTGTCCGTGAGGGTGGAGATGTGGCTGTCGGTGATGGACGGGCCGCCCAGCAGCGAGGGCGTCGTGGCGGTGAAGAGGGCCGTTATCTGCTTGCTCTTGACATAGGACGTGAGGACGATGATGAACTCCCGGAAGCCCTTGGCGGTGCCGGAGCGCTCCAGGGCCGAGAGGGAGTCGATGGCGATCCGGGACGGGCCGAAGGACTCGATCTGGTCCGTTATCTCCACCAGGTGGTCCTCGAGAGCGGCCCCCTCGGGGTAGGTGGCGACGACCTTCAGCAGGCCCTGCTGCTCGAGGCCCTCGAAATCACGACCCCAGCCCCTGGCGTTGCGGATGAGCTGGGCCCGGCTCTCCTCGAAGGCGAGGAGCAGCGAGCGCTGGCCCGTCTCGGCTCCCCGGCTCAGGAACTCCGTCACGAGCAGGGTCTTGCCCGTCCCGGTGGCGCCCGAGACCAGCACCACCGAGTCCTTGAACAGGCCTCCGTGGCAGATGCGGTCCAAGGGCTCGACCCCCGAGGTGGTGCGCTCCTCGCCCGAAGGCTGCTCCAGGCCGATCACGGACCGGGGGATCACCACCATCCCCTGCCCGGGCAGGACCGTGAAGGGGTACTCGCCCTTGCGGTGCATGGCGCCCCTCATCTTCAGGACCTCGATGGTGCGCCGGCGCTTCTCGTCCTCCAGCACGTTGCGCAGGACCACCACGTTGTCGGCCACGAAGGCCTCCATGCCCGACAGGGTCACCTCTCCCCCCGGCGAGGGGGCCTCGACGGTCATGACCGTGGTGAGCCCCAGCCGGCGCAGGTCCCCGGCCAGGGTGCGCAGGTGCCCCCGGGCCCGGTCGGGGTCCCCCAGGGCAGCCAGCATGACGTTCAGGGAGTCGAGGACGATGCGGGAGGCGGCAGTGCGGTCAACGGCCTCGCCCACCTGGGCCACGAGCGTCTTGAGCCCTGCGGAGGGGTCGAAGGTCCACCCGCCCTCCCCGGCCACGGGGGAGGCGTCCACGAAGCGCCACAGGCCCGCCTCCTCCCAGGCCCGGATGTCCCAGCCCAGGCCGGCCAGGTTGGTCCTCAGGTCGACGGCGGGCTCCTCGAAGGTCACGAAGACCGCCGGCTCCCCCCTCTCCGCCCCCTCGCACAGGAACTGGCCGGCGAACACGGTCTTGCCGCTGCCGGCCGGGCCCACCACCAGCGTGGCCCGGCCCCGCGGCAGCCCCCCCAAGGTCAGGTGGTCGAAACCCAGTATGCCGGTCTGCAGCCTCGAGTCGGGGCCGGGGCCCGGCCCCCCCCGGCCCCCGGCGGCCGGCCTCCGGTTCGAGAATCCGCCCGTTGTCACCCTCGTCCCTCCTTGGCCGGCCCAGCCTTCTCGACGATGAACCACGTAGTCTTACCGCCCTCGTACTCAGTGACGCCCCAGCGGTGGGCCAGGGCGTCCACGAACCCAAGTCCCCTGCCCCCAGTGCGCTCCTCGCTGTAGGGCTGCTGCTCGGGGCGCAGGAGGTTGCGGTCCCCGACCGAGACCATCACCCGCCCGGGCCAGCACGTCACCCCCACCTGCAGCGGAGTGCGGGCATGGAGGATGGCGTTGGTGATGAGCTCGCTGGCCAGGAGAACGGTGATGTCGTGGTCCTCGGGGCTCAGGTGACCGGCCACGTGGGAGGAGACGAAGCTGCGCCCGGCAGCGGCGGACTCCGGCTCGGGCGGGAGGTCGCAGTGGGCCGACACTCCGACCTCGTCGCTCCCCTCGGGGAAGGCGGCGGGGTCAGCGATTACGGGGTGGCAGCACATCGGAACCTCTGCCGGCGCCTCGGGCGGCAGATCCCACCCCCCTCTGGTAGCCAGCGCCCCTGCTTGCCATGGCCGGCCATCTACCCGGGCGGCGGCCCGGCTATGCCACCGGCCGCCGGTGACTAGCTCTCGCGCCCCACTTCCTCGGGGTCTCGGTCCTGGCGCATCCCGACGAAACGGGGGTGGCGGACCGTGCCGGTGTGGGTCCATTCGCTGAAGGCCACCTCGGCCACCAGCACCGGCTCCACGAAGCGGACCTGCCGGCTCGCCGGGCCGGCCAGTCGAGGGGGCGGGTCGAAGGGGCTCTCCTCCCGGGCTATCCCCTCAAGGACCGGGGTGAGGTGCCGCAGGTCAGCTTCGCTGAACCCGGTCCCCACCCGTCCGGCATAGCGGAGGCGGCCGCCCTCCCAGTAGCCGACGACCAGGGCCCCCACCTCACCCGAGCGGCGGCCCTCGCCGGGCAGCCAGCCCCCCACCACCATCGCCTGCCTGAGCAGGTGCTTGACCTTGCGCCAGTTGGGCGAGCGCCTGCCGGGCCGGTAGGGGCTTCCCAGTCGTTTGGCCACCATCCCCTCCAGGCCCTGGGCCCGGCTGGCCTCGGCCAGGGCCGCGCCGTCACCGACATGGAAGCGGGGCACCTGCCAGACGGGCGGTGCCGGCCCGCTCGCCGCGCCCAGGCCGAGGTCGTCCAGCGCCGCCCGGCGCTCCTCGTAGGGCCAGGGCATGGTGTCCCTCCCGTCCAGGTGCAGGAGGTCGAAGATCATGTAGGTGACGGGCAGCCGGGTGGCCAGGCGCCGGGTGGCGTGCTGGTCGCGCACGTGCATCCGCCTCTGCACCAGGCCGAAGTCCGGCCGCCCCCCCGGCCCGAGCACCACCACCTCGCCGTCGAGGGCGACCCGCCTGGAGCCCAGGGCCCGGCCCAGCCGGGCCAGCTCGGGGTAGGCGGGCGTGATGTCCACGAGGCGCCTGCCCTGCAGGCGGACCTGGCCCCCGCTCACGAAGGCGATGGCCCGTACCCCGTCCCACTTGATCTCGTAGGCCCACCCCTCGTCGGTGGGCAGCTCGGGGGCGGGCACGGCCAGCATGGGCTCGATCCTCTGGGGGAGGGGCCCGGCCCCCGGGTCCTGGGGTGGGTCCATGCGGTGGAGCATCCAGGTGCGCTCCCCGGTGCGGAAGAGCACGTGGCGCCCCCTCACCCTCTCGCCGTGGAGGGTCACCTGCACCTCCCCCGGCCCCCACTTGTGGCAGTCGTAGGTGCCCCGGTCCCAGATGGAGACGGTGCCTGCGCCGTAGCTTCCGGCCGGGATGGTGCCCGAGAAGCTCAGGTACTCGAGGGGGTGGTCCTCGGTCGGGACGGCCAGGCGGTTCTCGGACGGGTCGAGGGGTACGCCCCTGGGCAGCGCCCAGGAGACCAGCACCCCGTCCCGCTCCAGGCGGAAGTCCCAGTGGAGGCGGCGCGCATGGTGCTCCTGTATGACGAAACGGCGTCCCTCCCCCCACCCCTCGGCTGGCCGCTCTCGTGCCTCCCCGCCTGGGGAGAGGCCGGGCTCGGGCGTTCGGGCCGGGTCCCGCTTGGCCCGGTACCGGTCGAGGGGGCCAGCGCTCACTTCTGCCATCATGCCCCCATGGGAAGGAGCCCCGACACCGTGCAGGTGGAGGTCGAGGGGCGCCGGCTCACCCTCTCCAACCTGGGCAAGGTGCTCTACCCGGCCACCGGGTTCACCAAGGCCGCCGTCATGGACTACTACCGGCGGGTGTCCCCGGCCATACTGCCCCACCTGGAGGGCCGGCCCCTCACCCTGAAGCGCTTCCCGGAAGGGGTGGAAGGGGGCCACTTCTTCGAGAAGTCCTGCCCCTCCCACCGCCCGGCCTGGGTGAAGACGGTGCAGGTGCCTAGCACCCGCAGGGAGGAGAAGGCCATCCGGTACTGCCTGGCCGGCGACCTGCCGACCCTCATGTGGCTGGCCAACCTGGCCGCACTGGAGCTGCATCCCCTGCTCGCCCGCGGGGACGACGTCGACTGCCCCACGGTCGTGGTCTTCGACCTCGACCCCGGCCCCCCGGCGGGCCTCACCCAGTGCCTCCAGGTGGCAGCCTGGATCCGGGAGACCCTGGCCGGGGACGGCCTGCAGGCCTGCCCCAAGACGTCGGGCTCCAAGGGGCTGCAGCTCTACGTACCCCTCAACACCCCCCACACCTACGACCAGACCAAGTCCTTCGCCCGTCAGGTGGCCTCGAGCCTGGCCCGTGCCCACCCCGGCGCGGTCGTGGACCGCCAGGACAAGCGGCTGCGGGCCGGCAAGGTGCTCATCGACTGGGGGCAGAACGACCGCAACAAGACCACCGTGGCCCCCTACTCGCTCCGGGCGGTACCCGAGCCGGCCGCCTCCACCCCGGTTACGTGGGAGGAGCTGGACCAGGCCCTGTCCATGGGCCGGGAGGATCTCCTCCGCTTCCCCCCGGCCGAGGTGGTGAGCCGGGTGGAGCGCATAGGGGACCTCTTCCGCCCCGTCCTCGAGGCCCGCCAGCGCCTTCCGGGGTGCTGAGCCCGCCGGGCCCCTACGCAAGGAAGAAGCTGGCGAGCGAGGGACGGCGTGGGTAAGAAGGGTCCATGGACCTGAACCACTCTGACCCCAGCGCCGGAGACATGCCCGAGGAGTACCGCCCCTACTTCCAGGGGGTGGGACGGTTCCAGCAGCTCCCGAGCTGCTTCGGCGACAGCCCCAGCGCCTTCATGGTGCACTTCGAGGCGGGCGCCAGGACCAGGCCCCACATCCACCATTCGGGCCAGATGCTCTACATAGCCGACGGCGAGGGGATCGTCGCCGATGGCAAGGGCCGCCACCGCGTCCGGCCCGGGGACGTGGTGACGGTGCGGCCCGACGAGTGGCACTGGCACGGCGCCACCCCCGAGAGCCCCATGAGCCACTTCACCGTGCAGGTCACGAGGGCGGGGGACATCGAGTGGGACGTCGAGGAGCGGGACTGGGCCACCGGCTACGGCGGCTAGTAAGAGCGGGTGCCCCGAACCAGCTCCCGAGGCGGCCGCGGCCGCGTCCTCACGGCCCTGGCCATGGCGGCCTGCGTGGCGGGGCTGACCGCCTGCGGAGGGGGCCGGGCCGCAGGCCCTCCTCCGTCCAGCTCCGTCCCCCCCGGCTCGTCCTCCCCGGCCAGCACCTCCTCGGCGGGCGCCCACCCCGGCCCGGAGGGGGTCCCGGTCCCCGCTGGGCCCGACCTGGCACCGGTCACGAGCTCGGCCCGGGGGGCCACGGTCGACGGCATCCGCTGCCAGCGCAGTGAGCAGGTCCTGTTCCACATCCATGCCCACCTGGCCGTCTTCGTGGACGGGTCCAGCCGCAGGATCCCCTACGGGATCGGTATCGCTCCTCCCCGCCAGGTGCAGCAGACCGCCAACGGAGCCTTCGTGACCGGGGGCAGCTGCTTCTACTGGCTGCACACCCATGCTGCCGACGGGATCATCCACATCGAGTCACCCGTCAAGCGCACCTACACCCTGGGGGAGTTCTTCGACATCTGGCACCAGCCTCTCGGCCCCGACCGGGTGGGGCCCGCCCGGGGGAAGGTGACCGCCTTCGTGGGTGGCCGGCGCTACACCGGGAACGTGCGGGACATACCGCTCGCCGCCCACGCCGTGATCCAGCTGGACGTGGGCCGGCCCGTGGTGGCGCCCCGGCCCGTGAGGTTCCCGTCCGGCCTCTGACCGGCTCGGGGCGGGGGCGCCCCGGTAGGCTCTGGGCCATCCCATCCGTACCGTGACCGGCCCGCCGGCACGAAGCGAGCGAGGAGCTAATGAGACCCAGGCGCATGGCCCCCTTGCTGGTGGCTCTACTGATGCTGGCCGTGGTTGGAGCCGGGTGCGGGGGAGGGAGCGCCTCCCGTGGCGGCAAGCCGACGACTTCGGGGGGGGCCCGGGGCGGAGGAGCGGGCCGGGCCGGCTCGGGCACGTCCCTCACCATCGGGTCCCAGGTCGCCCCCCCCACCCTGGACCTCACCTCCAACCCGGCAGCGGCCATCGACGAGGTGCTGGACTACAACGTCTACCAGCACCTCTACGAGCTTGACCCGGCCGGGAAGCTGGTGCCGGTCCTTGCCACCTCCTACTCCCTCTCCAACGGCCGGCGCACCTACACGTTCACCATCCGCAAGAAGGTGCGCTTCTCCAACGGGGACCCGCTCACCCCCTCTGACGTCGTCTACAGCCTCGAGCGGGTGACAAGGCCCGGCTCCACCTATCCCTACAAGGACCTGATGAGCGAGGTCCGCTCCGTGCGGGCCGTCGGTGACGACGAGGTAGCGGTCACGCTCAGCCATCCCGACTGGGAGTGGCTCTTCGACCTGGCCGCCTACTCGGACGGGGTGGTGCTCGACCCCAAGGCGGTGGGGCGCATAGCCACCCACCCCGTCGGGACGGGCCCGTTCGCCTTCAAGAGCTTCACCCCCAACTACGCCGTGACCCTGGTGCGCAACCCCTACTACTGGGGCCCCAAGCCCCAGCTCTCGGAGGTCACCTGGCGGTACTTCTCGTCGGCGGACGCCGAGAACGCCGCCCTCCAGAGCGGACAGCTCAACGTCATCGACAACGAGCCCGTCCCCCAGGACGTGGCCCGGTTCAAGCGCGACCCCCGCTTCCAGGTCATCGACGGGCGCACCAACGGCAAGGTGCAGCTCAGCATCAACAACGCCTACGGGCCCCTCCGGGACAAGCTGGTGCGCCAGGCCATCTGCTACGCCACCGACAAGCGGGCCATCATCGACGCCGCCTCCGCCGGCTACGGCGTCCCTCTCGGGAGCGATTCCGTGCCCGGCGACCCCTACTACCTCGACCTGGCCCGCACCTACCCCTACAACCCCAGGAGGGCCAAGGCGCTCCTGGCCCGGGCCGGCTACCCCCACGGCTTCCGCGTCACGATCACCCTCCCTCCCTACAGCTACGCCCAGGTCTCGGGGCCGCTCATCGCCGCCGAGCTGCAAGCCGTGGGCATAACCGCCACCATCAAGAACATCCAGTGGCCACTTTGGCTGTCCCAGGTCTTCGCCCATCGCGACTTCCAGCTCACGATCGTGGACCACGCCGAGGCCAGGGACATCTCCAACTACGCCACCCCTGGCTACTACTGGAACTTCGCCCACACGGCCCAGGTGGCCCGGCTGCTGCAGGCCGGTGACGAGGCGCCCACCCGCGCCCAGTGGATCGCCGACTACCGCCAGGCCCTCCGCCTCATAACCAGCCAGGCCGTGAATGACTGGCTGTACGTGCTCCCCCAGCTCACCGTGGCCCAGGCGGGCCTCGTCGGCCTGCCCACCTCCGGGCTCACCGAGTCCTTCCCCGTCCAGTACATCCGCTACGGCGGCCACGTGCCCGCGCCGGTTGCCCACCAGGGGTACAGCTCATAGTCCTCATCGCGGCCCGCCGCCCCACGTCCCGCTGGCCCCTGGTCCTGGCCCGGTCCCCGCTGGCCCGGTTCCTGGCCAGGCGCCTCGCCTTCCTGGTCGCGTCCCTTTTTGCCGCCTCCCTCCTGGTGTTCGCCGTGCTGGCTGTGCTGCCCGGCTCCCCGGCCCAGGTGATCCTCGGCACCCAGGCCACCCCCTCCGCCGTCCATGCCCTCAGCGCCAAGCTGGGCCTCGACCAGCCCCTGTGGGAGCGCTATGCCCGCTGGGTGGGGGGGCTGGTGACGGGGCACCTGGGCCGCTCCTACATATCGGGCCGCCCCATCGCCGGCCAGATCGGCTCGGCCCTCCAGGTCACCGGCCCCCTGGTGGGGCTGGGCCTGGTCGTGGGGTTGGCCGTGGCCCTGCCCCTCGGCGTGCTGGGCGCCCTCCGCCACCGCCGGCCCTCGGGGGTGGCCATCTCCGCCGCCAGCCAGGTGGGCATAGCCGTTCCCAACTTCGTCGCCGGGATCCTGCTCATCATCGTCTTCGCCGTTGCCCTGCACCTCCTTCCCGCCGGGGGCTTCACCCCCTGGGCGGTGGCCCCCGTCACCGCCATCCGCTCCCTGGCCCTGCCTGCAGTGGCCCTGGGGGTCGTGGAGGGCGCCATCTTGAGCCGCTACGTCCGCTCTGCCGTCCTCGACGTCCTGCGCTCCGACTACCTGCGCACGGCCAGGGCCAAGGGCCTGCGCCCGGCCCAGGCCCTCTGGCGCCACGGCCTGCGCAACGCCGCCGTTCCCGTGGTCACCGTGCTGGGGCTCGAGGTGGCCGGCCTCATCGTCGGCGCCGTGGTGGTGGAGAACGTGTTCACGCTGCCCGGGGTGGGGACCCTGCTGCTGCAGTCGGTCCAGAACAGGGACCTGCTCACCGTGGAGGACATCGTGATGATGATCGCCGGTGTGGTCCTGGTGGTGAACCTCCTCGTCGACCTGTCCTACCACCTGCTCGACCCCCGCATCGGAGCCCGGGCATGAGCGGTACGGTCCCGCCTCTCACCCGCCCCTCGCTCCCCCTGGCCCCAGCCGGCGAGGAGTGGGAGGAGGCCCCCTTCTGGCGGCGCTGGCTGGGGAGCCCCAGTGCGGTGGCGGGAGGGGTGATCGTGGGGGCCATCGTCCTGGCCGCCCTCGTCTCGCTGGCCTGGACCCCGTACCCCCCCCTGGCCGTGGCCCCCGCCCATGCCTTCGCACGGCCCGGGCCGGCCCACCTCCTGGGCACCGACAACTACGGGAGGGACGTCCTCTCCCGGCTCATGGCCGGGTCGCTGACCACGCTGTTCGCCGGGGTGGTGTCCGTGCTCATAGCCGCTGCCATCGGGGTGCCGGCCGGCCTGGTGGCCGCCTCCCGGGGGGGCCTGGCCTCGGAGGGCATCATGGGCCTGGCCGACGTCGTCTACGCCTTCCCCGCCCTCCTGGCCGCCATCGCCCTGGCCGCCGCGGCCGGCGCCTCCACCCTCACCGCCATGGTCGCCATCGGCGTGGCCTACATGCCCGTGTTTGCCCGGGTCACGAGGAGCGGGGCCCTCCAGGTCCTCTCCACCGACTACGTCCTGGTGGCCCGCTCCTACGGACGGAGCCGGGCCGCCATCGTCCGCCGCCACGTCCTACCCAACATCACGCCCCTCCTCATCGTGCAGAGCTCCCTCCTCTTCTCGCTGGCCATCCTGGCCGAGGCGGCCCTGTCCTACCTCGGGCTCGGCACCCCTCCCCCCGCCCCCTCCTGGGGCGCCATGCTCCAGGGGGCCCAGAACTACCTCTTCGACGACCCTCTCCTGGCCGTGTGGCCTGGGCTCGCCATCGCCCTGGCCGTGCTGGGCTTCAACCTCCTGGGGGACGGCCTGCGCGACGTGCTCGACCCCGGGCTGAGGGCGAGGAGATGACCGGGGCGCTCGAGGTCCGGTCCCTGTCGGTGGACCTGGGCGGGGTCCCGGTCGTGGCGGACGTCTCCTTCTCGCTCCGGGCCGGGGAGAGGCTGGGCCTCATAGGGGAGTCCGGCTCGGGCAAGTCGGTGACGGCCCTGGCCATCATGGGCCTCCTGCCCGAGGGCATGAGGGCCGGGGGCCGCGTCGAGCTGGCCGGGGAGGACCTGGTCTCGATGGGCGAGCGGCGGCTCTCCGCCCTCCGGGGGGACCGGATCGCCATGGTCTTCCAGGAGCCCCTGACCGCCCTAAACCCGCTCATGAGGGTCGGCCGCCAGGTGGCGGAGGTGCTGCGCATCCACCGGGGGCTCGGCCGGCGGGGGGCCGCCGAGCGGGCCCTCGGCCTCCTCGGGAGGGTGGAGCTGGACGACCCGGCCGGGGTGGCCCGGGCCTATCCCCACGAGCTGTCCGGGGGCCAGCGCCAGCGGGTCATGCTGGCCATGGCAGTGGCCTGCAGCCCCCGGGTGCTGGTGGCCGACGAGCCCACCACCGCCTTGGACGTGGTCGTACAGGACCAGGTCCTCTCCCTGGTCCAACGACTTGCCGACGAGGAGGGCTCGTCCCTCCTGCTCATCAGCCATGACCTGGCCGTGGTGGCCCGGATGTGCGAGCGGGTGCTCGTCATGTACGGGGGGAGGCTGGTGGAGGAGGGACCGACCCGGGACATCCTGTCCCAGCCCCACCACCCCTACACGGCCGGCCTGGTGGCCACGGCGGCCGCGGTGTCCTCGCCGTCGGGGGCCCGGCGCCCGGGGTCGCTCCCCGCCCTCCCGGGATCGGTTCCCCCGCTGGGGCGCTTCCCTTCCGGCTGTGTGTTCCGCGACCGGTGCTGGAGGGCCGACCGGTCCTGTGAGGCCGTCCCGCAGCTGTGCGGCCGGGACCACGCCGTGGCCTGCTGGCACCCGGTGGGGGAGGGGGCCGGGTGAGCGCCCCCATCCTCGAGGCCCGGGGCCTGGCCAAGGCCTATCGTGACCGCCGCTCCCGGTCACGTCCCGGGTCCCGCTGGGCCCTGCGGGGCGTGGACCTCGAGGTCCGGGCGGGTGAGACGCTCGGGGTGGTGGGCCAGTCGGGGGCGGGCAAGTCGACCCTGGCCCGGTTGCTCCTCGCCCTGGAGGAGCCAACGGCGGGCGAGGTCCTCTTCCGGGGCCAGGCGGTGAGCGGGAGGCGCAGCCCCGGGCTCCCGGAGCTGCGCCGGAGGGTCCAGATCGTGCTCCAGGACCCCATGGGCTCCCTCGACCCCCGCATGCGGGTCGGCGACATCGTGGCCGAGCCCCTGAGGGCGTTGCGCATCCCCGGCGACCATCGGGCCAGGGTCCACGAGATGCTCGAGGCGGTGGGCCTGGCCCCGGGGGCGGCCCGGCGCTATCCCCACCAGTTCTCGGGGGGGCAGCGCCAGCGCATCGCCATCGCCAGGGCCCTGGCCCCTCGCCCCGACGTCCTGGTGGCCGACGAGGCCGTCTCCGGGCTGGATGTCTCCGTGCAGGCCCAGGTCCTCAACCTCCTGTCCGGCCTGATCGCCGACCTCGGGCTCACGACGGTGCTCATCTCCCACGACCTGGCCGTGATCCGGTACTTGTGCCGGCGGGTGCTGGTGCTCTATCAAGGCCAGGTGGTCGAGGCGGGGAGCACCGAGGAGCTGTACACCGAGCCGCGCCACCCATACACCCGGCGCCTGCTGGCGGCCGTCCCCGAGATGCCGGGCCGGCCTTGAGCGGGGCCGGCGCCCCGGGACCTGCCAACGGCCTCACCGACGTGGCCGGCCTCATGGTGGGGCACTGGCAGGAGGACCGCCCTCCCTACCTCACCGGGACGACCGTGGTGCTGGCGCCAGAGGGGGCGCGCGCCGGGGTGGACGTGCGAGGCGGGGCCCCCGGCACCAGGGAGACCGACGCCCTGGACCCCCGGAGTCTGGTCGGCCAGGTCCATGCCGTCGTCCTCACCGGAGGGAGCGCCTACGGCCTGGACGCCGCCTCGGGGGTCATGGCCTGGCTCGAGGAGCGGGGGATGGGGTTCCCCGTGGGGCCCGAGGCGGGCCAGGTGGTCCCCATCGTGGCTGCCGCCGTGCTCTTCGACCTGGGGAGGGGCGGCGGCTGGTCGGCCCGGCCCGGCCCCTCCTTCGGCTACCGGGCCAGCGCCGGGGCCTCGGGGGGACCGGTGGCCGCCGGCTGCGTGGGAGCGGGGACCGGGGCGGTGGCAGGAGGGATCAAGGGCGGGGTCGGTACGGCCAGCCTGGTCCTGCCCGACGGGACGCTGGTGGCTGCCCTGGTGGCCGTGAACGCCAGGGGCAGCGGCATCGACCCCTCCTCGGGGCTGCCCTGGGCAGCTGACCACGGCCTGGAGGGTGAGTTCGGCCCGCTGCTCCCTCCGGCGGAGGAGGAGCGGGCCCGGCTGGCTGCTGCCACGGAGCCCAGGGGCGAGGGCGGGGCGGGCCGGCACACCACCATCGGCGTGGTGGCCACCGATGCCGCCCTCACCCGCCCCGAGGCCTCCAAGCTGGCCGGCGTGGCCCATGACGGCCTGGCCCGGGCGGTGCGCCCTGCTCACGGGCCCTTCGACGGGGACACCTTCTTCGCCCTGTCCACGGGGAGGCGGGAGCTGGGAGAGGGGACGGGTCCGGGGGACCAGCCGCTCTGGGGCGGTCCCCGGGCGGCCCGCCTCGAGGGGCTGTACGAGGCGGGGGCCGGCTGCGTGGCCCGGGCCGTGGTCCATGCCCTGCTGGCGGCCCGGGGGGCGGGAGGCGTCCCCTCCTATCGGGACCTTTGCCCGTCGGCCTTCGGAGGAGGAGCCCATGGACGCTGAGGCCATCGAGGCCGCCGGGCGGGATTTCGCCGCCACCCACGAGGTCCCCGGGCTGGCCTTCGGCGTGGTGGTGGGCGGGGAGCTGGCCCTGGCCGGCGCGCTGGGGGTGAGGGAGCTGGGGAGCGGGGCCCCGGCCGGGGTGGAGACGGTGTGGCGCATCGCCTCCATGACCAAGAGCGTGACGGCCGCCTGCGTCCTCTCGTTGCGGGATGCCGGGGCGCTGGCCCTGGACGACCCTGTGGCTCGCCATGTCCCCGAGCTGGCGGGCTGGGCCCTTCCCACCGGCGACTCGCAGCCCCCCACCCTGCGCCAGCTGCTCAGCATGTCCGGGGGCCTGGTGGACGACAACGCCTGGGGCGACCGCCACCTCGACATGCCGGAGGAGGAGCTGTCCGCCCTGCTGAGGGCCGGCGTCCCCTTCCAGCACCCTCCGGCGGTGACCTACGAGTACTCGAACCTGGGTTACGCCATCCTGGGCCGGGTGGTGGCCAATGTGAGCGGAGAGCCCTTCTCCTCCTACGCCACCCGGGTCGTGCTGGCGCCCTTGGGCATGGGCGACAGCACCTGGGAGGCGGGAGAGGTCCCGCCGGACCGCCGGGCCCACGGGTACCTGAGGGAGGACGGGGGGTGGAGGGAGGAGCCCCCGCTCGGGCACGGGGCCTTCGGGGCCATGGGGGGCCTGTGGACCACGGTCGGCGACCTGGCCCGGTGGGTGGGCTTCCACCTGGCGGCCTGGCCGCCCCGGGACGGCCCCGAGGGCGGCCCCCTGCGGCGCTCCAGCGCCCGGGAGATGGCCCAGCTGTGCCGGTTGGACGAGGAGTCGGCGGCCAGGGCTTCGGTCCCCGGGGCGACCCCGGACCCTCTCGCCCCCCTCGGGTACGGCTTCGGCCTCGACTGCGGCGTCCACCCGGACCTGGGCCGGGTGGTGGGCCACAGCGGGGGCCTCCCCGGCTTCGGGTCCCGCATGACCTGGCTGCCCGACTGCGGGGCCGGCTTCATGGTGCTCGCCAACCGGACCTACGCCCCCACCCGGGAGCTGGTGGCCCGCATGGTGGGAGAGCTGGCGGCGAGCGGGGACCTGCGCCGCCGGCCCCGGCAAGCCTCCCCGGCGCTGGTGGCGGCCCGTGACGAGGTCGTGGCCCTCTACGAGCGCTGGGACGAGGAGCGGGCCCGGGGGGCGGCCGCCGACAACCTGGCCATGGACCGGAGCCTGGCCCGCCGGGGGGAGGAGGTGGCCGCCCTGCGCCGGTGCTGCGGGCGTTGCGTGGGGCTGGGCGACCTGGTCCCCACGGGCGACCTGGGAGGCAGGTGGACGATGGAGTGCGAGGCGGGCCGGATCGAGGTGAGCGTCTCGCTGTCACCCACCCGTCCTCCCCGCATCCAGACCCTCACCTGGCGCCGGGTGGACCCGCCGGGATGATCCCGCTCCAGGGCGGGCGGGCCGGCCCTATCCTCTAGCGGGTGGCCCGCAAGTTCTGGATCCGCACCTTCGGCTGCCAGATGAACGAGCACGACTCCGAGCGGCTGGCCGGGTTGCTGGCTGCCGAGGGCATGGAGCCCGCCGCAGAGCTCGAGGACGCCGATGTGGTCGTCCTCAACACCTGCTGCATCAGGGAGAACGCAGACAACAAGCTCTATGGCAACCTGGGCCAGCTCAAGGCCCTGCGGTCCCGCAAGCCCGGGCTCCAGATAGCCGTGGGCGGCTGCCTGGCCCAGAAGGACCGGGGCCTCGTGCAGCAACGGGCCCCCTTCGTGGACGCTGTCTGGGGCACCCACAATGTGGGCCATGCTGCCGACCTGCTGCGCAGGGCGGCCACCGACGGGCCGGTGATGGAGATCCTGGACGAGCCCTCCGAGGAGGAGTTCCCCTCGGCCCTCCCGGTGCGCCGCCACCTTCCCCATGCCGCCTGGGTGACGATCCAGATCGGGTGCGACAACTCCTGCGCCTTCTGCATCGTCCCGGCGGTGAGGGGGAGGGAGGTGAGCCGGCCCTTCGGCGAGGTCGTGGAGGAGGTGGAGGGACTGGCCCGCTCCGGGGTCGTGGAGGTGACCCTGCTCGGCCAGAACGTGAACTCCTACGGTCGGGACATCACCCTGGCGCTGCGCCAGGAGGCGGGCGGGGAGGCCGCCTGGCGGGCGGGACGGGCCTGGGTGGACGAAGGGGCCCGCCGGGCCCGGCCCCTCTTTGCCGACCTCCTGCGAGCGGTGGGAGAGGTGCCCGGCATCCGGCGGGTCCGCTACACGAGCCCCCATCCCAAGGACCTCCGCCCCGAGACCATCGCCGCCATGGCCGAGACGGCCACCGTGTGCGAGCACCTCCACCTTCCCCTCCAGGCCGGCAGCGACGCGACCCTCGCCGCCATGCGCCGGGGCTACACGGCCGAGCGCTACCTGGAGCGGCTGGCGGCCGCCCGGGCGGCCATCCCCGACCTGGCCGTGACCACCGACCTCATCGTCGGGTTCCCGGGCGAGACCGAGGAGGACTTCGCCCGCACCCTGGAGGTGGTGGCCGAGGCCGGCTACGACAGCGCCTACACGTTCGTGTTCTCCCCCCGGCCCGGGACCCGGGCCGCCGCCATGAGCGACTCCTTCGTCCCTGACGAGGTGGTGGCGGAGCGCTTCAGCCGGCTCAAGGTCGTGGTGGAGCGCTCGGCCCTGGCCAGGCACCGGGCCCGGATCGGGCGGGTGGAGGAGGTGCTGGTCGAGGGGCCGAGCAAGCGGGACCCGGCCATGGTCTCCGGGCGGACCAGGCAGAACAAGCTGGTGCACTTCCCTCCCTCCGGCGCCCCTCCGGCACCGGGCACCTTCGCCCAGGTCCGGGTCACCTCGGCCGCCCCCCACCACCTGGGAGGGGAGCTGGTGTCCTCCGAGCCCAAAGGGCCCCGGGCGCGGGTTCCCATCCCGGTCACGGCAGGGTAGGGGCCATGGCCACCTCAGGGGTGGTCGGGGCCCGGGCCTGGTGGAGGGCCGGCCTGGACCCCGTGGTGCTGGCGCTGTGCGCCGCCGTGGCGGTCGAATGGATGGCGGGCACGGCCATCCTGCCCCTCCTGCCCCTCTTCCTGCGCCGGACGGGCGGTTCCCCCCAGATGGTGGGGGTGGTCATGGCAGCCTTCTTCGCCGCCAGCTTCCTCACCCAGTACCCGCTCGGCCGCTTGTCCGATCGCGCCAGCCGGCGCGCCCTGCTCCTCGGCTGCCTGGTGGCCGAGGGCCTGGCCACGGCGGCCTTCGCCCTGCCCCTGCCGGTGGTGGCCTACATAGGCCTGAGGGCCGTGCAGGGGGTGGGGGCCGGGGGGGTGGCCCTCCTGGCCGCCGCCATCATCGCCGAGGTGGTCCCCCTGGAGCAGAGGGGGAGGGCCTTCGGAGTCCTCTACGGCTCCCAGATGGCAGGAACGGCGGTGGGCCCGGCGGTGGGGACAGTGGTGGGGGTGTGGTCCATGGCCGCCCTGTTCGTGGGCTCGGGAGCCCTGGTGCTGGTGGCCCTGGTCCCGGCCGGCCTGTGGCTCCCTCGCCTGCGGGGGCGAGCCGGGCCGTGCCCGGGAGGGAGCCCCTCCGGCCCGGTCCGGCCGGGAGGGTTGTGGCGGCAGCGGACTGTCCTGGGTGTGCTGGTCGCCAGCGTCGCTGCCGGGGTGCTAATCGGGACCTACGAGACGGACTGGAGCCTGCTGCTGCACGCCAGGGGGGCGAGCTCATGGGAGCTGGGCGTTTCGTGGACCCTCTTCTCAGTCCCCTTCGTCCTTTGCTCCTGGCCCGCCGGACTGCTCGTCGACCGCTGGGACCGGCGGGTCCTGGCCGGCTTCGCCCTGGTGTCCTCGGCGGCCTTCTGTGCCGCCTACCCGTTCCTGCCCGGGGTGGGCCTCCTGGTGGGGCTGGGGGCGGCCGAGGCGGTGGGGACCACCGTGGCCTACCCGGCCATCCAGTCCCTCCTCACCGGGTCGGTCCCGCCCACCCAGCTGGGCCGGGCCGAGGGGCTGGCGACCAGCTCCCAGACCGGGGCCGTGGCGCTGGGCGCGGTGGTGGCCGGGGGCCTGTTCGGCCTGGGGGCCTGGGTCCCCTTCGTGGCAGCGGCCGGGGTGGTGGGGCTGGCCGTGGTGGCCCTGGGGGCGGTGTGGCGCCCGGTGGCGGGACGGGTAGGGGATGGGCACCGGTCCCCGGCCTCCCAGGGTGCGGTTTCCACCGAGGCAGCCTGGTCGCCGGCCCGGGTCGAGTAGGGGGTGGCCGCCGGCGGCCGGAGGCCCGGCTCTCGCAGGCGGCCCGGGCGGGGTCCACCCGGGTGCCCCGGGCCCGGGCCTAGCATGCGCTGGCGATGAGGCGGCGCCCGACCTCGACGTCGGCCTTCGGCGTGTCCCGGCGGGAGAGCCACGACTCCAGCGCCTTCTACGGCCGCTTCACCCCGCCCCTGGTCTCCCGGGACTCGGAGGTGGGCGCCCACCGGGCGCTGGACAAGCTGATCGTGGGCGATGCCCGTTGCATGAACGAGGTCCCGGACTCCTCCGTGGCCCTGGTGGTCACCTCCCCCCCCTACTTCGCCGGCAAGGAGTACGAGGAGTCCCTGGGCGCAGCCGGCGCCCCGGCCACCTATCTCGAGTACCTGGCCCTGCTGCGCGACGTGCTCGGTGAGTGCGTGCGCAAGCTGGAGCCCGGCGGCCGCCTGGCCGTGAACGTGGCCAACCTGGGCCGCCGCCCGTACCGTTCCCTCTCCGCCGATGTCATAGGCATCCTCCAGGATGACCTCCGGCTGCTGCTCCGGGGCGAGATCATCTGGCAGAAGCAGCGGGGGGCATCGGGGTCCTGCGCCTGGGGGAGCTTCCGGAGCGCCGCCAACCCCGTGCTCCGGGACCTGACCGAGCGGGTGATCGTGGCCAGCAAGGGCCGCTTCGACCGGGCCCTCCCGGCCAAGGTGCGCTCGGAGCGGGGCCTTCCTTCGGAGTCCACCATGACCCGTCAGGACTTCATGGACAACACCTTGGACGTGTGGGAGATCCCGGCCGAGAGCGCCACGAGGGTGGGCCACCCGGCCCCCTTCCCGGTGGAGCTGCCTGCCCGGCTCATCCAGCTCTACACCTACCGGGGGGACCTGGTGCTCGACCCCTTCGTGGGCTCGGGCACCACGGCCGTGGCCGCCGTGAGGACGGGGCGGCATTTCGCCGGCTACGACCTGGAGGAGTCCTACATCCGGGTGGCCGAGAGGAGGGTGGCCGGCGAGAGGGTGGGGGAGCCCCTCCCCGGGAGGGACGAGGGGCGGTCAGGGGTGGCCAGCGGGGGGCGGCCTGCCCGGGAGGTGGCCCGGAGCCTGATCGAGGCGGCCGGGTTCACCCGGGTCCGGGAGGGCCGGGGCGAGCTGGCGCCGACCTTCACCGCCTTGGACCGCCGGGCCGCGACATGGGCCTTCGAGGTGGCGGGGGCCTTCACCACCCACCGGCCCGGCCTGAGGCGGGGCGAGGCCCTGTGGAAGGCCCTCGGCAAGGTGGCCGTGGTCCATTCGGGGGGCGCCCGCCCACCAGGAGGGGCCGGTGAGGCCGGCGCCCCGGAGGCCCCGGTCCCCCTCGTCCTGCTCACGCCGGGCGTCCCGGCCCCCCCAAGCCAGGGTGCCGCCCTCCTCGGAGCCGTCACCGGGCCTGGAAGGCCGCTCCGGGCGGTGCTGGACATCCTCGAGCCTGGGGCCCTCGAGGAGCTGCGAGCCTTGTGCCAGGGACAGGGAGCGCCACCCCCTGGGCCCTCCGCCCCCGGGGGAGCCCAGGCCGAAGCCGGGATGGAGGGACGGCTTTCCTGACCGGGGACACCTAGGGGATTTCCCCTATTTGGTGGGCCCCTGTGTCCCTTCTACCTTGGCCCTCGCATCGTGTGATCCCGAGATTTCCCTTGCTCGCGCCCCAGGTGATGGCGGGGGAGGCAGCAGAGGAGGCAGTCAATATGCGCAGGAACCGGTGGGCGGGACTCGCCCTGGCCGCCATGGCCCCCTTGGCAGCCATGGTCCCGGTGGCACCCAGCAGTGCCCAGACCACTTCGCCCTTCCAGCTGGTCTACCAGACCCATTTCGCCAAGCCCGACCCCAGCCACTGGGTCCCCACCGACGCTCCGGCGGGCAAGCACCACTGGATCCCCTCCCAGCTCACCTACGGGAGCTCCGGGCTGGTGATCCACGTCTCCCAGGCCAAGCTGGGATCGGGGAACCACACCTGGTACGGGGGAGCCCTCAACTTCCGGTTCGGCCAGACCTACGGTGAGTTCTCGGTCACGAGCAGCTGCAGCTACGGGGTCACCAAGTGCATAGCCCTCCTGTGGCCGGACGCCAAGACCTGGCCCCCCGAGCTGGACTTCGAGGAGACCTTCGCCGACGACCCCCTCCGCGACTCGAACAAGTGGACCGACCACTACGGCCCCCCGGGGACCAACTACATGGTGGCGGCCCACATCCTGGGGCACTACAACGAGCTGAACACCATCACCGTCCGGTGGACGCCCAGCGCCGTCACCTTCTTCCTCAACGGCAAGGTCACCGGTCGTGTGACGACCAGCTCCCGGATACCCAAGATCGCCATGCACCTGGTCCTGGCCAGCAACGAGCAGGTGACGAGCACGGGGAAGGTGATCGTTCCGACCCATGCCACCACCTTCCGCATCACCGACGTGAAGATCTACCGCTACGTGGGCTGAGCGGGGCCGTCCCGGCCGCCTACCGGGAGTGCTGCGGCTCCAGGACCAGTAGCCGGTCGCCCTGCCCGACGGTAGGGTCCTGGGACACCCCTACCGTGACCTGGCCGTCGTGCACCAGCCCCAGGACCAGGCCATCCCGCTCGGCTCTCACGCTGCTGAGCGGCCTCCCCTCGAGGGCGGCCTCGACCGACACCTCCTTCAGCCGGTAGCCGTCCGACGTGACCAGGCGCAGGAGCAGCTCCCCGGCGTGGGGAGCCTCCAGGCTCTTGGCCAGGGTGTGGGCCAGGAGGTCCTCCCCCGACACCGCGGTGGCGATGCCCAGCTCCCTCAGGGCCGCCACCACGCTGCCCGAGTGGGCGACGGCCACGCTCGGCACCTCCGGGGCGAGCTGGTGGACGAGCACCGCCGTGACCAGGACATCGGCGTCACTGCTGCCCGTCACGAGCAGCTGGGCGGCCCGCTCCGGGCGGCCCCGGCGCACCCCGTCCTCGGTGGTGGGATCGGCATGGACCAGGTGCACCGCCTCGGGAAGGCTGGACGAGTCGGCGCTGGCCACCACGACCACCTCCCTGCCCGCCTCCAGCAGCTCCCTGGCGATACGGGGCACGGTGGGATGGAAGCCGAGGATCACCACCTCCCTCCCGGTCCCCTCATGGTGGGCCACTCCGAGGAGTCTACGCAGGTGGGTGGCGGCGACCGCCCCGGCGAACATGGCGAAGGCCGAGGCGAAGAGGGGGATGGTCGTCAGCATGACGGCGGCGGCCACGGCCCGCCCAGCGGCGTTCTTGGGCGTCACATCCCCGTAGCCCACGGTGGTGGCGGTGGTTATGGCCCAATAGAGGCCGGTCCCGTAGGAGACGTGCTGGGTGGCCGAGAAGGCCCCCGCTCCGGCCAGGAGGCAGGCCGAGCCGATGAGCACCAAGCGGACCGCCTGGGACCGCGACACCCGCGAGACGAGCACGCTGAGCAGAGTGACCATGGGCCCAAAGCCTTGCAGATGGGGGCGATCAGGTCCGGGCCCCGTCCCCGGCCAGGCCCCTCAGCCGGCCGATGGCCTTCCCGAGGGCCGTGGGCACGTCGCCCACCAGGAGGTGGCGCCCGCCCTGCACCACCCGGCGGCCGCCCACCACCACGTCGGTGACATCGCTGGCACTGGCGGAGAAGACCAGGGCCGCCAGCACCGTGCCGGCAGTGGTGCCCGCCAGGCGGGGTGTGTCCAGGGACACGGTCACCAGGTCCGCCACCCCTCCCACCGCCAGGCGGCCGGCCTCCGGCCAGCCGAGGGACCTGGCCCCGCCCACCGTGGCCGCCCGCAGCAGCTCAGCGGGGCGGTGGTGGCCCCGCTTGCCGGTGAGGAGGCGCTCGTCCAGCTCCACGGCGCGCGCCTCCTCGAAGAGGTCGGTGACGGCCTGGCTGTCGGACCCCAGGCTGAGCGGGCTGCCGGCCCGGGCCAGGGCTGAGCCCGGCCCGATGCCGTCGGCCAGGTCCCGCTCCGTCGTCGGGCAGAGGCAGACGCCCGTCCCGGACCCCCCGAGCAGGGCCACATCCCGGGCGCCCAGGTGCGTGGCATGCACCGCTGTGGACCGGGGACCGAGGGCCCCGGCCCGGTCCAGCAAACGGGCCGGCGTGAGGCCCGTGACCGCCAGGCAGTCCCGGTTCTCGGCCTCCTGCTCGGACAGGTGGAAGTGGAGAGGAGCGCCTCGGGCCGAGGCCCAGGCCACCACCGCCGCCATGTCCGCTTCAGGCACGGCGCGCACCGAGTGGATGGCCGCCCCCAGCCGGGCCCGCGGGCCGGGGGCCAGAGCGGAGGCCCTCTTGGCCCAGCCATCGCCGTCCCCGTCGCCGAAGCGGAGCTGCACGCCGCTGAGGGGGCGGCCGAACCCCCCGGACAGGTAGCAGGTGTCGATCAAGGTGATGCGGATGCCGGCGTCTTCCGCCGCCTGGACCAGCGCCTGCCCCATGGCGTTGGGGTCGGCATAGGGGGTTCCCCCCGGCCCGTGGTGCAGGTAGTGGAACTCGCCGACGGTCGTGATCCCGGCCAGGGCCATCTCGGCGTAGGTGGCCCGGGCCAGGTCCAGGTAGGAGTCCGGACCCAGGGCCTGGGCCGCGGCGTACATCTGCTCCCGCCAGGCCCAGAAGTCACCGGCGCCCCCCTGGGTGCGACCCCGGAGGGCACGGTGGAAGGCATGGCAGTGGGCGTTGGCCAGGCCGGGGAGCGTTACGCCGGCCAGCCTCACCACTCCGGGGGGGCAGGCCGCCCCCGGCCTGAGGGCCCCTATGACGCCGTCGGCCTCTTCCACGAGCACGCCTTCGGCCACCTCGTCGCCGCCCAGCCAGGCCAGCTCGCACCAGTAGGTGGTCACCGGGACAGGTCCTCGAGCAGGCCGGCCAGGGCCAGCACCCCCGCCACGCAGTCGTCCTCCCCTGCCGCCTCGGCGGGGCTGTGGCTCACCCCGGTGGGGTTGCGCACGAAGAGCATGGCCGTGGGGAGGGCGGAGGCCAGGACGGCGGCGTCGTGCCCGGCGCCGGTCTCCACCTCGGGGACCCCGCCCAGCACCTGCCGGGCCCGCCGGCGGAGGCCGGCATCCAGCTCTACCCTGGGAGTGAACGACTCCTGCTCGAAGTCGAGCCCCACCCCGTGCTCAGCGGCCGCCCGGGAGGCGACCTGGCGGATGACCTCCACCGTGGCGTTCAGGCGGCCCTGGTCGGGAGCCCGGGCATCGAGCCACGCCGACACCTTCCCCGCCACCCCGTTGGTGGCGTTGGGCTCCACGACGACCCGCCCGACCGTGCCCAGAGCCTGGTGGCTGGCGGCGGCCGATCGGGTGGCCAGCACCACCTGGGCCAGGGGGAGCATGGGGTCATGGCGATCGGGGAGGCGGGTGGTGCCGGCGTGGTCCGCCGTGCCCTGGAAGCCCATCCTCCAGCGCCCGTGGGGCCAGATGGCCGAGCCGACCCCCACCGCCTGACCCAGGCCCCGCCCCTGCTCCACGTGGAGCTCCACGAAGGCCGCCAGGTGCCCCAGACGCTCGGGGTCGGGGCCGAGGCGGCCCGGGTCGGCGCCGGCCTCCCTCATGGCCCGGGCCAGGGTCAGCCCTCCCGGGTCGGTGAGGGCCCGGGCCTGGTCGGGGTCGATGGCCCCGGTGGCGAGCCGGCTCCCCAGGCACGCCACCCCGAAGCGGCCACCCTCCTCCTCGCACCAGGCCACCACGGCCAGGGGGCGGGCCGGAGGCACCCCTCGGGCCCGCAGCAGGTCCAGGGCCACGAATCCCGACACCACTCCGAGAGGCCCGTCGTAGGGGCCTCCCCCCGGGACGGAGTCGAGGTGGGAGCCGGTGGCGATGGCCCCGCCGGCGGCGGGGTCGCCCCACCAGGCCCAGAGGTTGCCGTTGCCGTCCTGCTCATGGGCCATCCCGCTGGCCTCGGCCCGGGCCGCGAACCAGGCCCGCAGCCTCTGGTCCTCGGGAGTCCAGGAGAAGCGCCAGTAGCCACCGGTCCCGGGGTCCCGGCCGATCGGGGCCAGGGCCTCCAGGCCGGCGCGCAGCCCCTGGCGGGCAGCCTCAGCAAGCGGGCACGGGGGATGGAGGAAGGAGGAGACCCTTTGGCCCCCCGTCACGGGTGCTCGCGCATGGGGATGCGCACGCCGCGGCTCTGAGCCACGGCCTCGGCCTCGGGGTAGCCGGCGTCCACGTGGCGCACGATCCCCGTGCCGGGGTCGTTGGTGAGGACCCGGGCCAGCTTCTCGGCCGCCAGCTGGCTCCCGTCGGCCACCGTGACCTGGCCGGCATGGATGGCCCGGCCCATGCCCACCCCGCCGCCGTGGTGGATGGAGACCCACGCCGCCCCCGAGGCGGTGTTGAGGAGGGCGTTGAGGAGGGGCCAGTCGGCGATGGCATCGGAGCCGTCGGCCATGGACTCGGTCTCCCGGTAGGGGGAGGCCACCGACCCGCAGTCCAGGTGGTCCCTGCCGATCACGATGGGCGCCTTGAGCTCGCCGCTTCGCACCATCTCGTTGAAGCGCAGGCCGGCCCGGTCCCGCTCCCCGTAGCCCAGCCAGCAGATCCGGGCCGGCAGGCCCTGGAAGGCCACCCGCTCGCCGGCCAGGCGCAGCCAGCGGGCGAGGGCCTCGTTGCCGGGGAACAGCTCGGCCACGGCCCGGTCGGTGGCGGCGATGTCGGCGGGGTCGCCCGACAGGGCCGCCCAGCGGAAGGGCCCCTTGCCCTCGCAGAAGAGCGGCCTGATGTAGGCCGGCACGAACCCGGGGAAGTCGAAGGCCCGCTGGTAACCGGCCAGCTTGGCCTCACCCCGGATGGAGTTGCCGTAGTCGAACACCTCTGCCCCCTGGTCGGCGAAGCCCACCATGGCCTCCACGTGGGTGGCCATGGAGGCCCGGGCCCGGGCCACGAAGCCCTCGGGGTCCTTCTCCCGGGCCTCGGCCATGTCCTCGAAGGCCAGGCCGAGGGGCAGGTAGGTGAGGGGGTCGTGGGCCGACGTCTGGTCGGTGACGACGTCGATGGGGGCGCCCTCGGCCAGCAGGCGGGGCACCACGTCGGCGGCGTTGCCGAGGACGCCTATGGAAAGGGGCCTCCGGGCGCGCCTGGCCTCCTCGGCCCGGCGGAGGGCGTCGTCGAGGTCATCGGCAGCCTCGTCCAGGTAGCGGGTCTCCAGCCGGCGGGAGATGCGGGAGGGGTCGCACTCCACCACCAGGGCCACCCCACCGTTCATGGTGACGGCCAGGGGCTGGGCCCCCCCCATGCCGCCCAGGCCGGCGGTGAGGGTGACGGTACCGGCCAGGCTGCCGTCGAAGCGCTTGGCCGCAATGGCGGCGAAGGTCTCGTAGGTGCCCTGCAGGATCCCCTGGGTGCCTATGTATATCCAGGAGCCCGCCGTCATCTGGCCGAACATGGTCAGGCCCAGGGCCTCCAGGCGGCGGAACTCCTCCCAGCTGGCCCAGTCCGGGACCAGGTTGGCGTTGGCGATGAGGACCCGGGGCGCCCACTCGTGGGTGCGGAAGACACCGACGGGCTTCCCCGACTGCACGAGGAGGGTCTCGTCTCCCTCCAGCTGGCGCAGGGTGGCCACGATGGCGTCGAACGCAGCCCAGTTGCGGGCGGCCTTGCCCGAACCCCCGTACACGATGAGGTCCTCGGGGTGCTCGGCGACCTCGGGGTCCAGGTTGTTGTGCAGCATGCGCAGGGCAGCCTCCTGCGGCCACCCCTTGCAGGAGAGGTCGGTGCCCCGGGGGGCCCGCACGGGCCGGGGGCGGTGCTCGGGTGCCACGGGCCCGGACCTAGGAGGCGGGGACCCGCCACCCCATGGCCGCCGCCACCTCCTTGCAGGTGGGGCAGAGGGGGTAGCGCTTGGGGTCACGGGAGGGAACCCAGGTCTTGCCGCACAGGGCCGTGCACGGCTTGCCCGTGACGATGGCCTCCGTCACGGCCGAGGCCGGCAGCACGATGTGGGCCATGCGGTCATGGTCGCCTTCGTCGTCGAGGACGGCCCTGGTGTCGGTCTTCTCGCTCTCGATGACCTCGGTAGCGGGCATGGACCGCGATGGTAGTGGCGGTGGCAAGGGCCGGGTAGTGGGCCGGCGGGGTCAGGCCATAGTGAGCCCACCGCTCACCGACAGGGTCTGGCCCGTTATGTAGCCTGCCTCCTCGGAGGCGAGGAAGGCCACTGCTGGCGCTATGTCCTCTGGCCTCCCGATGCGGCCCATGGGCACCGCCTTGGCCAGCGACCCTACGATCTTCTCGCCTCTCGGGTCGCCGCCGGCCACGCCGGCCAGCAGGGCCGTGCCGGTGGGCCCCGGGCAGACGCTGTTGGCCGTCACCCCCGAGCGGGCCGCCTCCCTCGCCACCGTCTTGGTGAAGGCTATGAGGCCCCCCTTGGCACCCGAGTAGATGGACTCCAGGGAGGAGCCCACCCGCCCCGCATCGGAGGCGATGCTGACCAACCGGCCCCAGCCCCGGTCCACCATGCCGCCCAGCACGGCCCGGGTGACCCGGATGGGGCCGGCCAGGTTGACGGCGAGGACCTTCTCTAGGAACTCCTCGTCGGTCTCCAGCAGGGGGCGCAGGCGGTCCCAGCCGGCGCAGTTCACGCAGATGTCGATGGGGCCTAGGGCCTCGGTGGTCCTGCTCACGGCCGCCTCCACCGACGCCGGGTCGGTGACGTCCAGGGCCACGCCGAGGCCCCCCAGGGGGGAGGCCACCGCCTGGGCCTCGCCGGCGGAGAGGTCGGCCACGGCTACCCGGTGACCGGCCCCGGCCAGGGCCCGGCAGATGGCGCTGCCGATGCCCCCGGCCCCCCCGGTCACGAAAGCCACCCTCTCGCTCATGTCCTCACCTCTTTCGTCGTCGAGCCTGTTCTCCCCGGGGCTCGAGCACCGAAAGGCACCCGATTGCCGCTCACCCCTGGACCCCACCTGGGTCGGCAGCGGGCCTCTCTTCCCCGGCCCCCCCGCCTCCCGGTCCCCCCTGTCCGCCCCGCTGGGCCTGGCCCAGGTCGGCCAGGCGCTCCGCCAGGGCTCGGAACGCCCGTCCCCGGTGGGAGAGCGAATCCTTCTCCTCCGCCCCCATCTCGGCAAAGGTGCGACCGCCGCCCCCGGCGGGAACGAACACCGGGTCGTAGCCGAACCCTCCCCTGCCCCTTCGCTCGGGGGCAATGGTGCCCTCGACCCGGCCCTCGGCCAGGATCTCAGCCCTGCGCCCACCGGGCCAGGCCACCAGGGCCACCGTCCTGAAGGCCGCCCGCCGGTCAGCCACCCCCTCCAGGGCCCGGAGCAGCTTGTCCACGTTCTCGGCGTAGGTGGCGTCCTTGCCGGCGTAGTAGGCCGAGTCGACGCCGGGGGCGCCCCCCAGGGCCACCACCTCCAGGCCCGTGTCGTCGGCTACGGCCGGCCATCCTGCTGCCTCGGCCACGGCGCGGGCCTTGAGCCGGGCGTTCTCCACCAGGGTGGTCCCGGTCTCCTCCACCTCGGGCAGGGCGGAGGGACGGGGCAGCAGCTCCAGGCCGGCAAGGGGGCCCAGGATGGCCTTGATCTCGGCGGCCTTGTGGGGGTTGGCGGTGGCCAGGACCAGGCGCACCCTAGCGACGCCCCGGGGGCTCGGCCAGCACCTCCTGCTGGCGGTCGAGCAGCTCGGCGATCCCGTGCTCGGCCAGGCCGAGGAGCTCGTCGAGCTCGGTGCGGCTGAAGGGCTGGCCCTCGGCTGTGCCCTGGACCTCGACGAACCGGCCCGACGAGGTCATCACGACGTTCATGTCCACCTCGGCCCTCACGTCCTCCCCATAGTCCAGGTCCAGCATGCACACGGCGTCCACCACGCCCACCGACACCGCCGCACAGGACTCCGACATGGGATGGGCGGTGAGGCGGCCCTGCTGCACCAGCCGGGAGAAGGCGTCGTGGAGGGCCACATAGGCGCCGCAAATGGCGGCGGTCCGGGTTCCTCCATCGGCCTGTATCACGTCGCAGTCGCAGACCACCTGCAGCTCTCCCATGAGGGCGAGGTCGGTGACAGCACGCAGGGAGCGCCCGATCAGCCGCTGTATCTCCTGGGTGCGGCCCGACGGCCGGCCCCGTGACACCTCCCTGGCCGTGCGCTCGGCCGTCGAGCCGGGCAGGAGGGAGTACTCGGCGGTCACCCACCCCCGCCCGCCGCCCCGGAGCCAGGGCGGGACCTTGTCCTCCACCGAGGCGGTGCAGAGGACCTTGGTCCTCCCCATGGTCATGAGCACCGATCCCGGTGCGAAGGCCGTGTAATCCCGTTCGATGGCCACGGGGCGCAACTGGTCCAACTCCCGCCCGTCCGCTCTCACCCTGCCTCCTTGGCTTCCTTTCCTGGCGCCGGCTCCGTCGGCCACGCCTACACGTCCCAGCGGGCCCCCGCCCTCGCCTGCTCCACAGCCGAGCCAAAGGCCTCCGAGCCCTCCTCCCAGCTGTCCCGGGCTGCCACCGTGGGCCAGCGGTGGGTCAGCACCAGCCTGCCCACCCCGGCCTCCCGGGCCATGGCCCCGGCCTGACGGGCGCTCAGGTGCTGCGCCGTCCCCTCGCGGTCCCTCAGCCAGGTGGCCTCGCACAGCGCCAGGTCCAGGCCCGGACCCAGGGCCTGCAGCGACCACGCCGGGCCGGTGTCGGCCGAGTACCCGAGGGCCCTCCCCTCTCCCTCGATCCTCACCGCCAGGGTCTCGGGCCCGTGGTCGGTGCGGGAGAAGGAGAGGGCCAGCCCGCCTACCTGCTGGCGGTCGCCGTCTGCCACGACCCGCCAGTCAAGGACCTCGGGGAAGTCGTGGTAGACGAGCTGCTCCAGGCCGGCGGGGGCGTAGACGGGTAGCCCCTGGCGTCCCAGCTCGAAGGCCGAGACCACGGCCAGGCCCTCCAGGTCGGACCAGTGGTCGGGGTGCTCGTGGCTGATGAGCACGGCATCCAGCTGGCGCAGGTCCAGCCGACCCTGGATGGCGGCCAGGGTCCCCGAGCCGGCGTCCACCCACAGCCGGGTGCCACCGCTCTCGACCAGGTAGCCGCTGGCCGCCCCCCCCGGCCCCGGGTAGCCGCCGTCGCAGCCGAGGACCGTCACGCTCAGGCCCATGCCCGGCTCCCCGGGGCTCGGGACAGGGGCAGGGCCGGTCCCGCCCAGCGCACCGGCTCCACGGCTCCCAGGTCCAAGGACAGGAGCCTCCGGGCCAGGTGGGCGAAGAGCGCCGGGTCGCCCGATGAGCACCACGCCCGCTCACCGGGTGGGCCGGGGGGCCGGGCCAGGCCTGACCGGTTGAGGACGGCCCTGACCTCGAAGGCAGTCTCCTCGGCCGAGGAGACGAGGGTTACCTCCTGGCCCATGACGTCGGAGATGGTACGGGCCAGGAGCGGGTAGTGGGTGCACCCGAGCAGCAGGGTGTCGACCTTGGCGGCCCGCAGCGGCCTCAGGCGCCGCTCCACCAGCGACTGCGCCTCGGGCCCGGTGGTTCGTCCCTCCTCCACCAGCTCGACGAAGCCGGGGCAGGCCAGGCAGTGAAGCTCGATGCCGCGGGCGGCCCTCGGGTAGGCCCCCGAGCTGATGGTCCCGGTGGTGGCGATCAGGCCCACTCTCCTGGTGCGGCTGACCCGGGCTGCAGCCCGCAGGCCAGGCTCGATGACGCCCACCACGGGGACGGCCAAGGTCTGCTGCAGGTGTCCCAGGCAGGCAGCCGTGGCGGTGTTGCAGGCCACCACCACCATCTTCACCCCTCGCTCCTCGACCAGCCAGCGGGCGATCTCGGTGGCGAACAGCCTCACCTCCCCCTGGGGCCGGGGCCCGTAGGGGTAGCGGGCCGTGTCGCCCACGTACACGATGCCCTCAGCCGGCGACAGGTCCATGAGGGCGCGGGCCACGGTGAGGCCGCCCAGGCCGCTGTCGAAGATACCTATGGGCCTCCCGTCCATACGGCGAGCCAGGGTAGGCCACGGCCGGTCATCAGAGGGGGGACCTGGAAGGGGCGTCGGGGTGCCGGGAGGGGCTGGGTCAGAAGTAGACGGTCTGGCGGGCCCGCTCCGCCGCCTCGCCCAGGTCGCCGCTCCAGGCCCCGGTGGAGAGGTACTTCCATCCTCCGTCGGGCAGGACGGTGACGATCACCCCCTGGTCCACCGTCCGGGCGCAGCGCACGGCACCGGCCATGGCCGCTCCCGAGGAGATGCCGGCGAAGATGCCCACGTCGAGGAGGCGCCGGGCCCACTCGATCGAGTCCCGGGGGCCTATCACGGTCTTGCGGTCCAGCAGCTCCGGGCCTCCCCCGTCCAGGAAGACGGGTGGTATGTAGCCGTCGTCCAGATTGCGCAGGCCGTCGACCAGCTCACCGGCCGGGGGCTCGATGGCCCAGACCTCCACGGCCGGGTTGCGCTCCTTCAGGAAGCGCCCTACCCCCACCAGGGTGCCGCTGGTGCCGAGACCGGCCACGAAGTGGGTCACCTCGGGGCAGTCCCGCCAGATCTCGGGCCCGGTCCCCTCGTAGTGGGCCCCGGGGTTGGCCGGGTTCCCGTACTGGTAGAGGAAGACGTACTCCGGATGCTCGGCCACCAGGCGCTGGGCCAGGCGCACGGCGCCGTTGGAGCCCTCCGCCGCCGGCGAGTCGATGATCTCGGCCCCCCAGATGCCGAGCAGCTGGCGGCGCTCCTCTGAGACGTTGGCCGGCATGACCACCTTGAGCCGGTAGCCCTTGACCCGGCAGACCATGGCCAGGCCGATCCCGGTGTTGCCCGAGGAAGGCTCCAGGATGACGCTCCCGGGGGAGAGGGTCCCGTCCTTCTCGGCTTCCTCCACCATGGCCCGGGCCACCCGGTCCTTGACCGAGCCCCCCGGGTTCTGGCCCTCCAGCTTGGCCAGTATGCGCACCGATGCCTTGGGGCTCAGGGAGGAGACATCGACGAGGGGGGTGTCCCCGATCAGGTCCAGGGCATTGGCGTAGATGGTCATGAGGTCACGCCGGGCAGTCGCCAGGTCATCCCGGAACCGGCTATCCGCCGGCGACGGCCGGCAGGATCGACACCACGTCGTCCTCGCCGACCTTGGTGTCCAGCTTGTCCAGGTACCTCACGTCGTCGTCGTTCACATAGACGTTCACGAACCGGTGCAGGCCGCCGTCGGGGGCCAGCACCTGGCCGGCCATCTCGGGGTACGTGGACGTGAGGTCCCCGAGGACCTCACCGATGGTGGCGCCCTGAGCCTTGACCGACGCCTGGCCCGCGGCTGCTGCCCGCAGCACCGTTGGCAGTCGCACCTCGACCGGCATACCTACCTCCCGGATTGTTGACCTTCCAGGTCACGATTTTACCTGTCGTCAACAACAACGGGCTCCTCGGCTATCTTCCCGTCCGCCAAGCGGTAGGAGCGGAGGGCGGGGGTCTCGTGGCGCAGCGAGACCACCACGTAGTGCCAGGTGGGGTCGGGCGCCTGGGCCAGGTCCGTGGCCGAGGGGTAGGCGTCGGTATGGGTATGGGAGTGGAAGACCCCCATGATCTGGAGGCCCGCTGCCCCCGCGTCTCGGTCGGCCCGCAGGTGGTCCCGGGGTTCAACCGTGTACACCCGGGCTGAGGCGGCGGCGTTGGCCGTGGGGTACCACCGCAGCACCCTCCCGTCGGCGGGGTGTCCGGCCAGCAGGCCACAGGCTTCGTGAGGCTGGCCGTCCAGGCAGTGAGCCAGGATGCCCAGCCAGATCGCCTCGGGGAGCACCAGCACCGGCCGCACGGTATCGCCCCACCTCTGCGGGGGCGGCCCGGCCCGGCCGGGGACGAGCCGGGCCGTCGCTCCCGCCCCCCAGGGTCTCGGGGTACGGTGCTGGCGTGCCGGCCGCCAAGAGCTCGAGGAAGGGGAGCGGGACCCCGGGGCGGTCCGGCGCGGGGGGGAAGGAGCAGCCCCGGCAGGTGGTGGCCCACAACCGCCGGGCCCGCCACGACTACCAGGTGCTGGACACCTACGAGTGCGGGATCGCCCTCCAGGGCAGCGAGGTGAAGTCCTTCCGGGAGGGGAGGGTCCAGCTGAGGGACGCCTACGCCAGGATCGAGGGGGGGGAGGTCTGGCTGGTGGGGATGCACGTCCCCCCCTACGCCAACGCCGGCGGGTTCGGGGCCCACGACCCCGACCGAGCTCGCAAGCTCCTCCTCCACCGCCGCCAGATCGACCAGCTCATGGGCAAGGTGCAGCAGCAGTCCCTGACCCTCGTGCCGCTGTCGGTCTACTTCCGGGACGGACGGGCCAAGGTGGAGCTGGCCCTGGCCCGGGGCCGGCGCAGCTACGACAAGCGGGCGGTCCTGGCCGAGCGGGACGCCACCCGGGAGGCGGCCCGGGCCCTGTCCCGGATGCGGCGGGGAGCCCACCGGGCCGAGCTCGGGGACAGGCGGTAGAATGGGCCAGGCACATTGACAAGGGGGTGACAGGCTTCGACTTCGGTCGTCGAGACGGGAGAAGCGAGCCGTGGTCTCCGGATCCACGTTAAAGAGCCGGAACCCAAACAAACGCCGAGCCTCAGCTCGCACTCGCTGCCTAGTAAGTAGCGACGTCTGACCGGTCCCGGCCCTGCGGGCCGGATCCAGGCGACATCCAGCAGGGCTCACCCGGGCAGCCCCGCCGGCGGGCTGCCAGGGAAAAGCTTTGCCGGCTAGGGCCCTTCCCCGGTGCCGGTAACGGGGTGGGGCCCGAGAAGCACCTACCGGCTGCGCTCGGAGAAGCCCCGTCGAGAGCCCGAAGGACGCGGGTTCGATTCCCGCCACCTCCACGATCTGCCAGAAGGACCAACCGGTGTCCGCCCTTCGGGCGGGCACAGGTGGCGCGTCCGGGGCTCGGTGGTCACAGGCGGCCGGTCGACCGAGGCGTCGCCCGTCGGTGGGACGGGCTCGGTCACTGCCCGGCAACCACCTCGCCCACCAGCATGGTGGCCCCGCCCGTGGCGAACTTCGGGACATCAGCTGCGGCCCTCTGGCCCTCCGGGCTGGCGAAGCAGGCCTGGAGGGCCGCAGAGTCGTCGAACCACAGCTCGGCCTGCAGGTAGTAGGGAGAGGCCGATCCGTCCATGGAGGTGCACTTGGCCACCTCGAAGCGCCTCACCCCCGGCATCTGGGCCACGAGGTCGGCGTGGGCCGAGAAGTAGTGGGAGTCGAAGGCGGCCGAATCGGTCGGTTGGCCATAGAGGACGATGAGCTTGACCATGGGGGGGAAGCGTAGAGCATCCCTCTGTCCCGGGCCGGCGAGGACGAGGTCGGCTCCCCGGAGGGGCTGTGCGGGCGGGGAGACTCGAACTCCCACCCCCGAAGGGACCGGGACCTAAACCCGGCGCGTCTGCCAGTTTCGCCACGCCCGCGGGGCTGCTGCCACCGTAGCCTCCCCCCCGGCCACAGGGCGGGTCGCAGGTCGACCGGGAGTAGCCTCTAGGGCCATGGACAGCTTCCCGGTCGCCGCCCCTCTCCTGGCCGCGGGCGGACCCGTCGTGGGCCAGTCCGGCTCGTCGGAGCGGGCCCAGGACGTCTACCAGCGCCTTCTCAAGGAGCGCATCGTCTTCCTCGGCACCCAGGTGGACCAGAGCTCGGCCAACCTCATCTGCGCCCAGCTGATCCTGCTCGAGGCCGAGGACCCCGAGCGGGACATCTCCCTCTACATCAACTCCCCGGGCGGCTCGGTGACCGACGGCCTGGCCATCTACGACACCATGCAGTACGTCCGCTGCGACGTGGCCACCATCTGCGTGGGCCTGGCCGCCTCCATGGGCCAGTTCCTCCTCTGCGCCGGCGCCCCGGGCAAGCGCTACGCCCTGCCCCACTCCCGCATCCTCATGCACCAGCCCTCCGGCCAGATGCAGGGCCAGGCTGCGGACATCGCCATCCAGGCCGAGCAGATCGTCTACCTCAAGCGCATGATGGCCGAGCGCATCGCCTTCCACACCGGCCAGCCCGTCGAGCGGATCGAGGCCGACTCGGACCGGGACCGGTGGTTCACCGCCTCGGAGGCCAAGGACTACGGCTTCATAGACCAGGTCATCGAGCGCTCCATGGCCACCAGGATCAACTAGGACGAGCGGACCGGAGCTGTCTGTAATCCCCATTTCCTCCGGCTGGCAGGGCGGCTCGGTCCCACCGGGCGTGGTCGAGGGTGAACAGGGGGCCGGTGGTCCAGGCTCTACGATGCCTGGGACGTCGCCGGCGCGAGGCCCCCAAAGGATGCTGATACCGACATGCTGAGCAGGACCGACACCGGATCGGCCCGGAGGGCGGACGAGGGCCCCCAGCGGGGCGAGGGGCCCCAGGGGGCCAGCCGCCCCGAAGGTGGCGACGCCGTGATCTCTGAGGCAGGCGCCGGCTCGGTCACGGGCCGCCTCGGGCGGGCCCGCCGGGGGGGACGGGCCATGCTGGAGGGCCGTCCCGGGCTGCCGTCCCTGGCGGTGGACGAGTCGCGGGTGCGGGTGGTGTCGGCCGAGGTCAGCGTCTGGCGCCGCATGCGCCTGATCTGGGAGTACCGCAGCCTGCTCCTCAACCTCATCGGCAAGGAGCTGAAGGTCAAGTACAAGAACAGCTTCCTTGGCTTCCTGTGGTCGCTGCTCAACCCGGCCTTCATGCTCCTCATCTACTACTTCGTCTTCCAGGTCGTCCTGGGCAGCGGCATCAAGTACTTCGCCATCTTCTTGATGTCGGGCCTCCTCGTGTACAACCTGTTCAACTACGCCACCATGAACGCCACCAACGCCATGGTGGCCAACGCCGAGATCGTGAAGAAGGTGGCCTTCCCGAGGGAGATCCTGGCCCTCTCGTCGGTGGGGGCCGGCCTGGTCTTCTTCTTCTTCCAGGCCATCGTGCTCATGATCGCCCTGGCCGGGTTCCGCTACGTCCCGGCCTGGGGCTACCTGCCCCTCATCGTCCCTGCCCTGGTGGCGGTGACGGTGCTGTCCGCCGCCCTGGCCGTGTTCCTGGCGGCGGTGAACGTGTACCTGCGGGACACCCAGCACCTGATCGAGATCCTGGTGGGCTCGGCGTGGTTCTGGGCCACGCCCATCGTCTACGGGTATGCCCAGATGGACCGCCACTTCGTGGCCCACGGCCTGCCGGCCTGGCTCTACCTGCTCAACCCCTTGACCGACATCGTGCTGGCCTTCCAGCGGGGCATCTACGGCAAGGTCTACGGGGGCAACCCCGCCGCCGCCCACCACTCCCTCAGGCCCGGGGCCGCCATCCAGAGCGGCACGGCCATCCTGGCCCCCTTCGGCGAGTGGTGGTACGCCTGGCACATCCTCATCGTGATCGGTGTGGGCCTGGTCCTGTTCGTGGCCGCCCTGGCCGTGTTCGGCCGCCTCGAGGGCAACTTCGCCGAGGAGCTGTAGGGCGGTGCCCACCGCCGTTGCGGTCCAGGGGGTGTCCAAGAGGTTCCGCCTCTACCACGAGAAGTACACCTCGCTGAAGGAGCGCCTCATCCACCTGGGCAACGTCCCCTACGAGGAGTTCTGGGCCCTCAAGGGGATCGACATGGACATCCAGCAGGGCGACACGGTGGGGCTGCTGGGCCACAACGGCTCGGGCAAGTCCACCCTGCTCAAGTGCGTGGCCTCCATCCTGCGCCCGACCGAGGGCCGCATCCTGGTGCGGGGGAAGCTGGCGGCCATGCTCGAGCTGGGGGCCGGGTTCCACCCGGAGCTGTCGGGGCGGGACAACGTGTTCCTGAACGCCTCGCTCCTCGGCCTCCCCCGGCGGGAGGTGGAGCGCCGCTTCGACGACATAGTGGCCTTCGCCGAGCTCGAGCAGTTCATAGACAACCAGGTCCGCTTCTACTCCTCGGGCATGTACACCCGCCTGGGCTTCGCCGTGGCCACCGCCTTCGAGCCCGAGGTGCTGTTGGTGGACGAGGTCCTGGCCGTGGGGGACGAGGCGTTCCAGCGCAAGTGCCTGGGCCGCATCAAGGAGTTCCAGGACCAGGGCCGCACCATCATCATCGTCTCCCATGCCCCCGACAGCCTGAGGTCCATCTGCAACCGGGGGTTCGTGCTGGACCGGGGCAAGGTGGTCGGGGAGGGGCCCATCGGGGAGGCCATCAGGATCTTCCGGGACTCCCTGCGGGGGGCGGCCCCGGAGGAGGACCAGGTCGCCGCCACCGAGGCCCCCGCCGCTCCCGAACCTGGCTCCGTGGTGAGGATCACCGGGGTGGACCTGGTGCATCCCGGCACGGGCTCTCGCCCCTACCTGTGCCCGGGGGAGCCCTTGGAGGTGCGGGTGTCCTACCAGGCCCGCCAGCCGGTGGACGACGCCGTCTTCACCATCGCCATCCACGACGCCGAGGGCAAGCTGGTCTACGGCTGCACCTCCCAGCTGCTCGGGGCCGACCTGGGCCCTCTCGGGGGGAGGGGACAGGCCGTGTTCACCTTCGACTCCGTCCCCCTGCTCGACGGTGCCTATGCCCTCACCCTGGGGGTGGGCAGCTCCGCCGGGGAGGTGTACGACTGGCGGGAGCAGCAGGACCGCTTCGCCGTGGTCAACCCGGGCAAGGCCATGGGGTCGGTGGCCCTCCCGCTGCGCCTGGAGCTGCGCCCCTTCGGCGCCCTGTCCGGCGCCGGGGTGCACGGCGGCCTGGAGGAGGCCGCCGGCGGGCGCTGAGCCGGCCCACCATGCCCGACACCGCCCCCGACCCTTCCCGCCTGGTCGAGGCCGAGGTGGGCCGCCTGCAGGCTGAAGGCGCCTTCCCGCCCGGGGTGGAGGCGGAGCTGGCCCGCAGCTTCGCCCGCCTGACCCCCCCTGACGCCCTCGACGCTGCCTACATAGACGCCGAGGTGCCCACCGCTTCCCGCCTGCCGGGCGGCGCCCCCCTGAAGCGGCTCCTCCGCTCCCTCCTCGGCTGGTACCTGGGGGCCGTGGTGCAGCAGGCCAACCGGGCCAACGCCGCCCTGGCAGGGGCGATACAGGACCTGGGGGCCAGGCTGGAGGCCCTGGAGCGGAATGCCGCCCTGCCTCCTCCCCCCGGAGGCGACCTCTTGGGCTCGCTGCTCGGTGGCCCGCCCCCGGGTCCCGTGCTGCAGGCCGCGGCCGGCCAAGAGGGGCTGCTGGCCGAGCTGCCCGACGACAGCCTGGGTGGTCTGGTGCTGGCCGGCGGCCTGGACCGGGCGCTGGCTGCCCTGGCCCGGGCCAAGCTGGCCCCGGGCGGCGCCGTGGTGGTGCTGGGCGTGGTCCCCGGGGTCTGGGCCGGCCTGCTCGGCGAGGCCGGCCTGGAGGGGGTCGAGGTGGTGGCCAGGCCGCCTGCCCTGGTGGGCCGCCGGCCGGCGGCCGGCCCGGCGTGACCGCCGTCCACCAGTTCATCCCGGTGCTGGCCCCGCGGGACGCCGTGGGGGCCCACACCCTGTCCCTGCGGGACCTGCTCCGGGAGCAGGGCTTCGACTCAGAGGTGTTCGCCGACTGGGCCCGCCCCGGCATGGAGGGCCAGTGCCTCCCCTACCGCCGCTACCGGCGCGGCAGGGGGGAGACGTTCCTCCTGTACCAGGCATCCATCGGCAGCCCCGTAGCCGACTACCTGCTCCAGCGCCCCGAGCCCAAGCTGGCCTACTTCCACAACATCACCCCTCCCCCCCTGGTCCAGGCGTGGGAGCCGGAGGTGGCCGCAGCCGGCCTGGCCGGGTGGGCCCAGCTCCGGCGCCTGGCGCCTGGCCTCCTCGCCGGCCTCGCCCCCTCCCGCTACAGCGAGAGGGACCTGGCCCGGGCGGGAGTGGCCAGGACAAGGGTCGCTCCCCTCCTCGTCGACCTGGATGCCACGGGCCGGGAGCTCGACGAGGCGGCCCTCTCCCGCCTGCAGGCGGGGAAGGCCGGGGCCGACCTGCTGTTCGTGGGCCGCCTCTCGGCCCACAAGGCCCAGCACCTCCTGGTCCAGGCCCTGTGGGCCTACCGCCGGGCCTACGACCCCGGGGCCCGCCTGCACCTGGTGGGAGGCTGGACCGGCCCGTCCTACCGGGATGCCGTGGCCCGCCATGCCGAGGAGCTGGGCGTCAGGGAGGCGGTGAACCTGGCCGGCTCGGTCACCCCGGGGGAGCTGGCCGCCCACTACCGCAATGCCGACGCCTTCGTGTGCGCCTCCCGCCACGAGGGCTTCTGCGTCCCCCTGCTGGAGGCTCTCCACTTCGGGCTGCCGGTGGTGGCGTGCCGGGAAGCGGCGGTGGGGGAGACCCTGGGGGGCGCCGGGCTGGTCCTGCCCGGGCGATCCCCTCTCGCCCTCGCCGCCGGTGTCCACCTGGTGCTGGGCGACGAGGGGTTGCGGGAGTCGCTGCGGGCAGCCGGGCGGGAGCGGGTGGCTGAGCTGGCCCTGCCCCGGGCCAAGGCCACCATGATCTCCGTCCTCCACGACGCGCTGGCTTAACATCGCTGGGGGAGTTGAGCGCCATGACTGCCACCACGACCCTGCAGGAGCCCGGCCCGGCCAGGATGCCCCTGGCCGGCCCGGCCACCCGGTGGGCACCCTGGTCGGGGCGCCTGGCCGTCATCCTCCTCGTCCTCGGCCCTGTGGTGGCCTTCCTCGTGCCCACCCTGCTGGGCGGCGTTCCCATCAGCGGGGACAACCCGGTCCAGGCCTTCCCGGAGCGGGTCCTGGCTGCCCGCATCATCTCGAACGGGCACCTCCCCCTCTGGGACCCCTACCTGTGGAGCGGCACCCCGCTGCTGGCAGGGTTCAGCGCCGGTGCCCTCTACCCGGCCACCTTCCTCTTCATGGGGCTTCCGGCGGTCTGGGCCTGGGCCGTCACGGAGATGCTCGTCTACATCGTCTCTGACCTCGGGATGTACGCCTTCCTCCGTGGCACCCGGCGCTCGGTGGGGGCCTCGGTCCTCGGGGCCATGAGCTGGAGCTTCGCCGGGGTCATGGTGGCCCAGGTCGGCCACATCGACCTGGTAGAGGGCATGGCCATGGCCCCCTGGATGATGCTGGCCCTGCACCGTCTGGCGGAGGGCCCGGGGCCGGGTGCGGGGCGGTGGGCCGCCCTCCTCGGGGCCAGCTTCGCCCTGGTCATCCTGGCCGGGGCGCCCGAGGCCATGATCGACCTGGCCATACTGGTGGCGGTGGTGGCCGTGGTGACGGCTGCCGGGGGTGGGGCCGAACGGCCCTGGCGCTACCTGGGCATGGGGCTGGCCGGCATGGTGGGGGGGGTGGCCGTGGGCGCCATCCAGTGGCTCCCGGGCATCGACTTCGCCTTCCACTCCCAGCGGGCCGCCATCAGCTATGCCTTCTTCGCCTCGGGGTCGCTGCCCCCCAAGCTGACCGGGCTGTTCGTGCTGCCCTACTGGCTGGGGGGCTACGGCACCCACGGCCTCCCGCCCTACACCGGCCCCTACAACCTGGCGGAGCTGTCCGGCTACGTGGGCCTGCTGCCCCTGGTGGCGGCGGCCGCCCTGCTCCTGCGCCGGCGCCGCCCGGGCGAGCCCCCCCTCAGCGCCTGGTACGCCGCCGTGGCCGTGGGGCTGGTGCTCTCCTACGGCTCGTACACGCCCCTCGGCCACCTGCTCTACCACGTCCCCGTCTACGGCCAGCAGCGGACCCAGAGCCGCAACCTCATGGACGTGGACATGGGCCTGTCGGTGCTGCTGGCGGTATGGGTGGACCGGGTCCGGGGGGCCCGTCCCTCGAGCTGGTGGCGGGACGGCACCGGTACCTGGACCCTGGCCTCCTTCCTGCCCCTGGCGGCGGTGGGCGCCGCCCTCGGCGTCACCCACCTGCGGGGGGACCTGGAGGCGGCGGTGGCCGGTCCCAGCCATGCCCCGGCCGGGGCCAGCCCGGGCATCGGCTGGTACGTCGTGGCGGCCCTGGTGCTGGCCCTGGCAGCGGCGGTTGTGGGGGTGGGGGTCCCGCACTGGCCCCGCCGCTGGCGGTTCCCTCCCCTCCTCGCCCTGGTGGCGGCGGATCTCGGGGTCTTCGTGGCCGGCAGCTACGCCTTCGTCCCGTCCACCTCGGCCATCCTGTCCTCGACCACCCCCGGGGCAACCCGGCTGGCGGCCGCCACCGGCCCCACGGCCCGCTTCGGGATCTACGGGGACACCCTGCAGCGCTTCTTCGAGCAGTACCGCCTGGGCGGGCCGGACCTCAACATCGTGGACCGGGTCCACAGCGTGAGCGGGTACGGGCCGGTGGTGGGGGGTGCCTACGCCGATGCCACCGGCACCCACGGCAGCCCCGGCCTCGTCGCCCCGGGCCTGGCCGGCAGCACCTACGACCTCCTCGACATGAGGATCCTGGTGGCGCCGGCGGCGGCCTTCTCGGTGGCCCTCCGCCCGGGCCAGGCCCCGCCGGCGGCGGCCTACCGCACGGTGGCCCCCAAGGCCCGCACGGCCTGGCTCATGGGCTCGGTCCGCACGGTGAGGTCGGTGAGGGTGGCGGGCAGGCACCTGCGGGTGGGGCTGCTGGAGCCCTCGGGAAGGGTCGCCTGGGGGGCCAGGTCGGCACGGGCGGTGGGAGTGGTCGTGGACAACGTCGGGGCGGCGACCGCCAGGGTGCCGGCCCCGGTTGTGGCCCTGGCCGGTGGCAGGCGCCTGTGGCTCAACGGCGCCCTCTCGGGGTCCGTAGAGCCGCCCCACTGGGGCTGGGCGGGGTCGGCGGCCGGCTTCGGCCTCTACCGCGATGCTCGGGCCCGGGGGCAGGTATGGGTGGCAGGCCCCGGCCGGGCCCGGGTCGTGAGCCAGGCCGAGTGGGGAAGGGAGGTGGACCAGGTGGTGACCCGCCGGCTCGGGCTGCTCGTGCGCAGCGTGGCTGATGCGCCGGGCTGGACGGCCACCGTGCACCCGGCCGGAGGCCGGCCGTACACCCTGCCCGCCCGCCGGCACGGGCTCGTCCAGGCCGTGCCGGTCCCGGCCGGCACCTCCTATGTGACCTGGACCTACCGGCCCCGGAGCGTCATCGCCGGCGGGGTGGTGACCCTGGTTGGCCTGGTGGGGGGCGGGGTCCTCCTCGGCATGTCGGCCCTGAGGCGCCGGCGCCGTCCCGCTACGCTGCCGGCCCCGTGAGCGACCTCGATCAAGCCCTCGAGCGCCTGCGGGCCCGGGTCGACGAACGGAGGCGGGCCGGCGACTACCCCCCGGGGCTGGAGGAGGAGCTGGCCTCCCACTTCGAGCAGATCGCCGGGGAACGCCTGGCGGGGGAGGGGCTCACGATCCGGGAGCAGCTCGAGAGGGAGGTCCACCTCCCGGTGGTCGACCCCGAGCGCCTGGCTGCGGTGGCCTCCTCCTTCGTGCCCGGGGGGCCCCGGGTCCAGGGCATGGTGGCCCGCCTGCTCCAGCGCCAGGCGGCCGGGATCCTCGGGCAGGTGGCGGCCCTCACCTCGAACCTGTGGAGGGGGCTGGAAGTGGTGGCCGGTGCTGCCGACGAGGCCATAGGGGCCATCTCGGCCCCCAGCCCCAGCTTCGCCCACCTGGTGGCGGTGGTGGATGCCCTGGTGGAGCGGGTGGCCAGCTACGAGCGGGCCCCCGCCGCCACCCCGGAGGGGGTGGCCGAGCTGGCCCGGCGGGTCGAGCGCCTGGAGCGGGCCGAGGCGTCTCGGGTCCCCCGGCCGTGGTTCCGCCCCGGCTCCCTGGTGGAGGGGCCCGCCGAGGACCCCGAGCGCTGGCGCCGCCTGCTCGAGGGGTGCCAGCCAGTCCTCGACCTGGACGAGGAGGGCAGCGCGTCCCTGGAGCAGGCGGTGGACGCCTCGCTGGGGGGGGTGGTGGCCCTCGACCTGGTCGAGCGCCTGGGAGCCCAGGAGTTGCTGGACCTGGTGCGGGAGACCGCCGACAAGCTCCGTCCCGGCGGGCGACTGGTCGCCGGGGCCACCAACCCCCGGTCGCTGTGGGGGTTGGCCCACGGCAGCGCCGGCCGGCCCGACCGGGCCCTGGTCGACCCGGGCTGGCTCTCCCTGTGCTGCCGGGAGGCCGGGTTCTCCTCGGTCGAGGTGGAGTGGGGCCCCGCCCCCGAGCCGCCGGGGGGAGCGGACCAGGACGGCGAGCTCCGCAGGCTCGTCTTCGCCCCCACCCGGTACCTGCTGGTCGCCACCCGGTGACGGCGGTCCACCAGGTCCTGGCGGCCGCCGCCCCTGGGGATGCCACGACCAACGCTGCCCTCGACCTCCGCCGGGCCCTGCGGTCGAGGGGGCGATCCGAGGTCTTCGCCGCTCACTTCGCCCCCGAGCTGGCCGGCCGGGTCCACCCGCTGGCGGATTTCGCCCGATTGGCCGGGAGGACGGACCGGCTGGTGGTGCACGTCTCCATCGGCGAGCCCCTCCTCACCTCCTTCCTGGAGGAGCGGAGCGAGCCGGTCTCGGTCCTCTACCACAACATCACCCCGGCAGCTGCCTTCGCCCCCTGGGACCCGGGCTTCGCCCGCCTGCTGGACGAGGGGCGGCGCTGGCTGGCCAGCCTGGCCGGCCGGGCCGAGGTGGCGGTGGCGTTGTCCCGGTTCAGCGCCGCCGAGCTCGGGTCCCTCGGCTTCCGCCGCGTCCTGGTGGCCCCGCTACCGGTCGACCCCCGGCGGCTGCGGGCCACGGTCCCCGACCTCTTCTGGTCGGTCCGCCTGGCGGGCCTGGACGGACCCGCCATCCTGCACGTGGGCCAGGTGCTGCCCCACAAGCGTCTGGACTGGCTGGTCATGGCCTACCACGCCCTGGTCACCCACCTCCTGCCCGAGGCCCACCTGGTGGTGGTGGGGGCGCAGCGCCAGCCCCGTTTCGCCGCTGCCGTGCGCCGCCTGGTGGCAGACCTCAACCTGCCCCGGGTCCACCTCCTCGGCCCGGTGGCCCAGTCGGTGCTCGTGGCCGCCTACCGCCGGGCCAGCGTGCTGGCCACCGCCAGCGAGCACGAGGGGTACTGCGTCCCGCTCCTCGAGGCCATGGCCTTTGGCGTGCCCGTGCTGGCCCGGGCCTTCGCTGCCGTGCCCGAGACCCTGGGCGGGGCCGGCGTCCTGATCCCGGCGGACGACGGCCCCCTGGTGGCCGCCGAGGCGCTGGCTGGCCTGCTCACCGACCCCGCCCTCCGGGAGGAGGCGGTGGACCGGGGGCGGGAGCGGGTGGCGGCCCTCGACCCGGCGGCGGCCCGGTCCGCCCTGGCCGGTGCCCTCCTCGGTGCGGCCTGATGCGGCTCCTGTTCGTGGTCCAGCGCTACGGGGCGGAGGTGGCGGGCGGGGCCGAGCAGCACTGCCGCCGTTTCGCCACCCTCATGGCCTCGCGGGGCCACGAGGTGGAGGTGCTCACCAGCGCCGCCCTCAGCTACGTGGACTGGGCCGACCACTACCCGCTGGGCACCGACAACTCCGAGACCGTGGTGGTCCACCGCCTGGGGGTGCGCCGGCCCCGTGACAACCGCCTGTTCGGGCCCCTGAACGCCCGGGTCGTGACCAGGCCGGGGTCGGTCCCCCTCTTCCTCCAGCAGGAGTGGATGCAGGCCCAGGGGCCCGACTTGCCCGGCCTGGTCCCCTGGCTCTGCTCCCATGCCCCTTCCTACGACGTGGTCATCTTCTTCACCTACCTGTACCAGACCACCTGTGCCGGCCTCCCGGTGGCCTCCCGTCTGGCCCCGACCGTCCTCCACCCCACCGCCCACGAGGAGAGGCCGCTCCGCCTCCCCCTCTTCGACCTGGTGTTCCGCCATCCCCGGGCCTTCGCCTGCAGCACCGAGGAGGAGGTGGCGCTGCTGCGCCGGCGGTTCCGAGCCCCCCAGCGGGCCGCTGTGGTGGGGGTGGGGGTGGACCTGGAGGTGGAGGCGGCGGCTGAGGAGGAGGCCGCCTTCCGCTCGGCGTGGGGCCTCGGGGACCGCCCCTACCTCCTCTACCTGGGCCGGCTGGACCCCCACAAGGGCGTCGACGAGCTGTACCACTTCTTCGTGGCCTGGCGCCGGCGCCATCCGGGATCCGACCTGGCCCTGGTCATGGCGGGGGACCCCGTCCGCCCCCTTCCCTTCCACCCCGACGTGGTGGTCACGGGCCTGGTGGACGAGGAGGCCCGCAGGGGGGCCCTGCAGGGGTGCCTGGCCTTCGCCCTCCACTCTCCCTTCGAGAGCTTCTCCATGGTCCTGGCCGAGGCCTGGGCCGCCCGCAAGCCAGCCCTCGTCCAGGGCTTCAGCGAGGTGCTGGCCGGCCAGGCCCGCCGGGCCGGGGGAGCCATCGCCTTTCGCGGCTACCCAGAGTGGGAGGCAGCGGTGGAGCTGCTGGTGGAGGACCCGGGCCTCGGGCCCGCCCTCGGCAAGGCGGGGAGGGCCTACGTCGAGCGCCGTTACCACTGGGACGTCGTCCTCTCCCGCTACGAGCGGCTGCTGGAGCAGGTGGCGGCATCGCGTCCAGCGTGAGGGGCGGGCCCGCCTGGCCCCGGCCGCTGGCTCCCCCTGAGGCCGGTGGTGGGGCGGCCGGGCCAGGGCACCCGCCTCGGGTCCGGGGGGGCCACAGCTAGCCTGCGGGCGTGCCGGCTCCAGCCCGCTCCGAGGTGGTCCCCTGCACCCTCGCCGGCCGGCGGGTGGAGGTGGAGGGCCCCGCCGACGACGCGACCGTCATGGGGCCCCTGCGGGCCGGGGGCTGCTACGAGCCCCATCTCATGGCGGCCATGGAGCGCCTGGTCCGCCCGGGATGGGTGGTCCTGGACGTGGGGGCCAACATCGGGCTCCACACCCTGGCTGCGGCCAGCCTTGCCAGCCGGGGGCAGGTGTATGCGTTCGAGCCCGCCCTCGAGACCTTCACCTACCTCGAGGCCAACCTCCGGCGGGCAGGCCTGCGCAACGCCCGTGCGGAGCGCCTGGCCCTGTCGGACGGCCCGGGGACGGCCCGCCTCGCCTACCGGTCCCACCAGTCGGGTGCCAGCCACTTCATCGGCGAGGGACCCGACGAGGACGGCTCCTCGGTGGAGGAAGTCCCTTGCTGCTCCCTCGACTCCTGGGTCGCCTCCCGGGGCCTGGACCGGGTCGACCTCGTGAAGGTGGACGTGGAGGGGGCCGAGATGGCCGTGCTGGACGGGGCCGCCCAGACCCTGGCGACCAAGCAGCCCTGGGTCATCATGGAGTGCAACCCCGTCACTCAGGCCCGGGTGGGGCGCTCCTCCTACCAGGCCCTCCTGCGTCGGCTCCGGGGCATCTTCCGTTCCGTGTGGTGGGTGCGAGGTGATGGGAGCTTCGGCCTGGTCGTCTCGTCCCGCCAGCTGGGGCGCCTGCTCGGCGCCTTCGGGCTGGTGGACCTGGTGGGGACCTTCGAGCCCGTGGACAGGGCCCGTCGGGCCAGCCCGCACCGCCCCGAGCTGAGCGCAGCGGCGGCCTGGGCCCGATTGGCCTGGCGCGACAACCGGTGGCGCCGGCCGGTGCGGAGCTACGTGGGGGGCCCCGTGGACGTGGTCGGCGCCCGTCCCGAGGTGGTCTCGGTCGCAAGGGGCGGGTCCTTCGAGGTGTCGGCCACGGTGGTGAACCGGAGCCGCCAGTGGCTGAGCTCCGCCTTCCCTGACCATCCCGTGCTGGCCTCCTACCACTGGCTCGACGAGGGGGGCCGGGTGGTCGTCCAGGACGGGCGCCGCACGCCGCTGCCCGCCGACGTGCCTCCGGGCGGGAGGCTGGCGCTCAGCCTGGTGGCCGACGCCCCGCCGGCCCCCGGTGACTACCTGCTGGGGGCCACGCTGGTGCAGGAGCGTTACGTATGGCTGGACTGGCTGGGTGGCTCGGTGGCCAAGGTCCGGGTCAGGGTCACCTGAGCCCGGGCCGGGGGGCCGCCCCGCGCCCCCCGTGCCTGCGGCTGGCCAGGACCGCCCGGCGTCCCACCCAGCAGGGGGTGTCGGCCATGGCCAGCAGGTGGGCGTCCCCAGCGCTGTCCCCGTAGGCGTGCAGGACGGCGGGCTCGCAGCCCAGCCAGGCCCGCAGCCGGGCCGTCTTCTCCTCCCCCCGGCAGTTGGCTCCCTCGATCCTCCCGGTGAGAAGGCCGTCGATCCCCACCTCCAAGCGGGTGGCCAGCACGGCGTCCACGCCCAGGCGCCGGCCGGCGGGGGCCACGTAGAGCTCAGGCGAGGCCGAGATGATCACCAGGCTGTGGCCGGCGGCCCGGTGCTGCTCGAGGCGGGCCCGCATGGTGGGGCGCACCCTCTGGGCCAGGCGAGCTCCATAGGCCTCGGCGATCCCAGCCACCTCGTCGTGGGGACGCCCGGCCAGCAGCCGGGCCAGGATGCGGGCCTTGGTGGCGTCCCGGCCGGCGTGCCCGCTGCGGGCCAGGGAGGAGAGCACCGGGGCCGCCTGGCCCGCCAGGGCTCGTGCCGTGGCCGGCACCCCGCAGGCCAGGACCAGGAAGGGAACCAGGCTGTCCCCCCACACCAGGGTGCCGTCGAAGTCGAAGGCGGCGACCACGGGACCCGTCATGCCACCTGACGGGCTTCCGGCCCCGGCCATCAGCCGGGGACCTTGCGCCACAGGGCCCTCGGCAGGTGGCGGCTCAGCGCCATGAAGGCCCGCAGCCCGCCCGGCACCCATACCGTCTCGGCTCCCCGGGCCAGGCCCTCCACGATGGCCTCCGCCACGGCATCAGGGGTGGTGGCGAAGGGCGCCGGCTGGCGCCCGGCGGTCATCCGGCCCCGCACGAAGCCGGGACGGACCACCATGACCCTCGCCCCCGAGCCGGCCAGGGAGTCCCCCAGGCCCTGGGAGAAGCCGTCCAGGCCGGCCTTGGAGGCGCCGTACACGAAGTTGGCCCGGCGGACCCGCTCGCCGGCCACCGAGGACAGCACGACCAGGGTCCCTTGGCCCTGAGCCCGCAGCTGGCCGGCCACGGCCAGCAGGGCCGCCGCCGGCCCCGTGAAGTTGGTGGTGATGACCCGGGCCGCCGCTTCCGGGTCGCTCTCGTCACGGGCCTGGTCACCGAGGACGCCCACCGCCATGAGCACCAGGTCGATGGGCCCGTGGGCGGTGAAGACCCTCTGCACCAGCTCGCAATGCCGCTCGACCTCGGTGGCCTCGAAGCGCTCCACCGCCACCCGGTCGGCCCCGGCCGCCCCGGCCTCGGCGGCTGCTGCCTCCAGGCCCCGGCGGTCCCGGCCGGCCAGGACGACGGTCCTGGCCCGGCGGGCCACCAGGGCCCTGACGGTGGCCCGGGCGATGTCCGAGGTCCCCCCCAGGACCAGCACCGACTGGGGCAGGGAGAAGGCGTCGTTCATCCTTGTGATCTTCCCTCGGTGAGCAGGGGTGGGGGCGGGGGAGCGGGGCGCGGGGGGCTCACCAGCCCCAGGCGCCGGGCCATGTCGGACTGCATGACGCCCTCGGGGTCGGCTTGGTCCCGGACCGAGCGCCATCGGGCCAGCCGGGGGTACATCGCCCCCACCAGATCGGGCGAGAGCCGGGAGTCCTTGGCCAGGTACACCCGGCCCCCGGCGCCAGCCACGGCCTCGTCCAGGCTGTCGAGGACCGGGGCCAGGGAGGGCCGCCCGGCAGGGAGGTCGAGGGCCAGGGTCCAGCCCGGCATGGGGAACGAGAGGGGGCCGGCCTCCGGGCCGAAGCGCTTCAGGACGGTGAGGAAGGAGGCCGCTCCCGAGCGCGAGCAGCGCTCCAGCGCCAGGCGCAGGACGTCCTCGGCGCCGAAGGGCACCACGAACTGGTACTGGAGGAACCCCCGGGGCCCATAGAGGCGGTTCCAGCCCCCGACCCCGTCCAGGGGGTGGAAGAAGGCCGCCACCGGCTGGATCTGGCCCTCCCTCGAGCGGGGCGCCCTGCGGAACCAGGCCTCGTTGAAGGCCCCCACCGTGACCCGGTTCAGGAGGCCGCCGGGAGCCAAGGGGGGAGCCTCGAGGCGGGTGGCAGGGGCGAAGGCCAGGGCCTCGCCGGGCCGGCGCCGGGCGGGAGGGAGCTGGCCCAGGCGGGCGTGGTTGCCCCTGGTGAGCACGGCCCGGCCCAGGTGCCGGCCCCGGGCCAGGCTGTCCACCCACGCCACGGAGTACCGGTAGCGCTCGTCCCCGCTGGCCATGGCGGCCAGGAGCGAGTCCAGGTCGGGCAGGCGCTCGGTGTCGACGCAGATGCTGGCGGTCTCGACCGCCAGCATCTGCATGGTGGCCTCCAGGATCACGCCGGTGAGGCCCATGCCGCCGGCGGTGGCCCAAAAGAGCCTGGCATCCTCGCTCGGGTCCTCCGGTCCCGAGCCAGGCCGGAGGACCCGGATACCGGTCGGGGTGGCGAGGGTGAGGGAGCGCAGGTGGGCAGACAGGCTCCCGTCCCCGTGGTGGTTCTTGCCGTGGATGTCGGCGGCGATGGCGCCGCCCACGCTCACCTGGCGGGTGCCCGGGGTCACGGGAACGAACCAGCCCCGGGGCAGGAAGGTGCGCATCAAGGTGTCCAGGCTGGCGCCGGCGCCAACGGTGAGGAGGCCCGTTTGCGGGTCAAAGCTTCCCAGGTGGTCGAGGCCGGTGGCGTCGAGGACGGTGCCGCCGGCGCACTGGGCGGCGTCTCCGTAGCTGCGCCCGAGGCCCCGGGGGATGACGCCCCCCGTCCCGGGGCGGGAGACCAAGGCAGCCAGGCTGTCCCTGCCCATCCCGGAGGCGGGCACCACCCTTGCCCGGCTGGGAGAGGTGCGGCCCCAGCCCGTGAGCAGCTGGTGCCGGCTAGAGCCCATACACCCCGAGGGAGAAGAACAGGACCCAGAGCCCCCCGAGGACCAAGAGGGCGGGGTCCCCCAGGACGACATCCTCGGGGGCCCCCCCCTTGCCCGCCTCGAGGGCGAGGGCATAGCGCAGGATGGCCACCACGAAGGGCGCTATGGACACCTCGAACCACAGGGCGGCGTGGCCGGCGGGCCCGGCCTTCTCGAAGGCCCACAGGCAGTAGGCGGCTATGGCGACCGCCGAAGCCAGCGAGCGGACATAGCGCAGGAACCCGAGCGAGTAGGTCCCGAGGGTCGTCCGGTGCGCCCCCCGGCCGACGCCCAGCTCCTGGTGCTCGGCAGACCTCTTGCCGGCCACCATGAAGAGCGAGCCGAACGAGGCGACGATGAGGAACCAGTGCGACAGGGGAACCCCTACGGCCACCCCGCCCGCCACCGCCCGCAGCAGGAAGCCGGCCGCCACCGCGGCCAGGTCCAGGACGGCCTCGTGCTTGAGCCAGAGGCTGTAGGCCAAGGTGATGGCCACGTAGGCCGCCACCACGATGGTGAGGCCAGGGCCCGCCAGGGCGAAGGAGGCCCCGATGCCGGCTCCCAGGAGACCGATCCCCACGCCCCAGGCGGCCCCCACCGGGACCGTCCCGGCCGCGACGGGACGCCTGCTCTTCTGGGGGTGCAGGCGGTCGGCCTCGGCGTCCCTGGCGTCGTTGATCAGGTAGGCGCCGCTGGAGACGAGGCAGAAGACCCCGAACGTGCCCACCGTCACCAGGAGCGGGTGCACCTCGGTGAGCACGCCGGCCGCCCCCGGGGCCGCCAGCACCAGGACGTTCTTCACCCATTGCTTGGGCCGGGCGGACCGGAGCAGGCCGGGAACGATGCGGGCCGCTGGCCGGCGGGCCCGCTCGCCGGCGGGGGGGACAGGGGCGGCCACGGCGGGGGACGCGGCCCCCGGACCGGTCTCGTTGGGGGGGTGGATCACGGGTGAGGCCAGAGTCTACGCACCACCAGGCCGACCGGCTGGGAAGCAGCCATCCGGGCGGCCCCGCTAGGGTCCCGCCCGTGAGCGGGACCTGGGACGCGGCCACCTACGACCGGGTGGCCGCTCCCCAGGCGAGGTGGGGGCAGGTGGTGGTGAGCCGCCTGCGCCTGGTGGGGAACGAGAGGGTGCTCGACGCTGGTTGCGGGACGGGGAGGGTTACGGAGGTGCTCCTGGCCCGGATGCCGGGTATCCGGGTGGTGGCCCTCGACACCTCCCCCGACATGATCGAGGTGGCGAAGCGGCGGCTGGCGCCCTGGGGGGAGCGGGTCTCCTTCGTCCAGGGCGACCTCCTGGTCGGGGCCCCGGGGCCGGTCGAGGCCGTCCTCTCCACGGCCACGTTCCACTGGATCCACGACCATGACCGGCTCTTCGCCAACCTGGCCCAGGCCCTGGTGCCGGGGGGCCAGTTGGTCGCTCAGTGCGGCGGGGTGGGGAACCTCGCCTGTGTGCAGCGGGCTCTGGTGGACCTGGGCGCCAGGGTGGACGACACCTATTTCGCCACCCCCGAGGACACCGAAGCAAGGCTGGAGCGCACCGGCTTCGAGGACATCAACTGCTGGTTGCAGCCTGAGCCCACCACCTTCGGCTCCGAGGAGGACCTGGAGACCTTCCTCGGAGCGGTCGTCCTCCGCCACCAGCTGGCCGAGCTCGTGCCCGCTCACCGGCCGGCCTTCGTGCGCCGCGTGGCGTCCCGGCTCCCCGGCGGCACCATCGACTACGTCCGGCTCAACATCCTGGCTCTCCGGTCCCCTCATCCTGCCTCCCGTGGCTGAGCCCGCCCCGGTCAGCGCTCAGGTGCACCGCCGACTCGAGGTGGCCATCGGTGCCTGAGTCCGTGCCCGGGGCCTGCTGCCCGGCCCGTTCCGGGTCCTCGGCCCGTGCCACGGGGGCTCCGGCCCGTTCCGGGTCCTCGGCCCGTGCCACGGGGGACCTGTACCCGGGCCGGGCCGGCGGGTCACCTGGCCCGGCGCAAGTGGGCAGGGGAGGCTGAGCGAAGGAGGTGGCCTCTCGCTCGAGCTCCCCGGCGGAGGGCGCTGGGCCCGCCGCGCCCGCACCCCCGGCGTGGGGGAGGGGGGACCGGGCCACGGTCGGCCTCCTCACCGGCTCCCATGCCGTCCAGCACTTCTATTCCGCCGGGCTGGCCGTCACCTACCCCTTCGTGGTGGCTCACTTCCACGTCTCCTATGCCACCTTGGGGGTGGTCCTCACCGTGGCCGGGGTCCTGAGCGGCGTGTTGCAGGGCACGGCCGGCCTGGTGCGGAGGGCCTCGGCTCGCCTCCTCCTCGGCGGCCAGAACCTGGTCCTCGGCCTGCTCAGCCTGGCGGGCGCCGCCGCCCCCGGGTTCGCCGCCTTCGGGGCCGCCCGCTGCTCCGCCGCGCTGGCCATGTGGCCCCAGCACCCGGTGGGGAGCGCCTATCTGAGCGAGCGCTTCCCCGAGAGGCGGGGCATCGTGCTCAGCTGGCACACCACAGGGGGAAGCATCGGGACCGTCGTGGTGCCCATCCTGGCCTCGGCGCTCATCGCCGCGTGGGGATGGCGCTGGGCCTTGGTGGTCCTGGCGGTCCCCATGGCGCTGGGCGGGATCCTGGTCGGCACCCGGCTGCCGGTCGAGCCGCACCGGCGAGGCGGTGAGGGGCGCAACCGTCAGGGCCGTCCGGGGGGGACCCGCCACGGCCAGGCCCCCGGGGCCGGCGACGGCGAGGCCCTCGGGGCAGGCGGCAGCCCGGAGGAGGCCGCTTCTCGCGTTTCTAGGTCGGCGGCGCCCCTGTGGCCGATGATGCGCCGGCGCAGGGTGGTCGCCATCCTCGCCGCCGGCACAATGGCCGCCGCCGGGAGGGGTCTGGGTGTCCTCACCGCCTACATCCCCGCCTACCTGCGCAGTGGGGTGCACCTGGGGGCTCTCCTGGTCGGGGCGGTCTTCACGGTGGTCGTGGTGGGCAGCGTCATCGGCCCCGTCGTGGCTGGCCATCTCTCCGATCGCGTGGGCCGGCGGCCCATGCTCCTCCTGTCCTACCTCGGGGGGGCGGTGGCCCTGGTCGCCTTCGGCTTCTCGGGGCCCAGCCTGGTGGCGCTGGTGGTGAGCGGCCTTCTCGTGGGCATGCTCGCCTACGCGGAGTCCCCCCTGCTGCAGTCGCTGTTCTCCGATGCGCTGGAGGGAGCCGACGCCAGGGGGGCCTTCGGCCTCTACTTCGCTATCTCCTACGGGGTGGGCTCCCTGTGGCTCGCCATCATGGGTGCCATCATCGCCCGTGCCGGGTTCACGTGGGCCTTCGTGGCCATGGCGGGCTCGTTCGTGATCGCGGCGGCCATCGTGCTCGGGATGGGCCCCGAACCCGGAGCGGGGGAGGCGGCCCGGCCGAAGCGCCTCGGCCCCGGCCTCGAGATCGAGGGCTCAGGTCCCTGAGCCGGCCGGCGGGAAGGACACCGGCCCCAAGCCCGACGCGCTTCCGCCGCGATCCAGTTGGGCCATGGGGGCCGGCGGAGGCCATGATGGAGGTGCCGGCCACCGGAGGGCCGGCCCGGGCCGCCGCCGGCGGCGCCGGCAGGCGACGAGCTGACCACCCACATCGTCGGAGGAGATGCGATGGCGAGCACTGAGCAGGCGTTGGCGGACTTCGACTGGGCCAGGGTCCTGGACTACGCCAAGCGGGTCCAGGTGGAGCCGCCCAAGACCCAGTACGAGCTTCCCGGGGTGACCGAGGAGACCCATCACGGAGTGCCCGTGGCCGTGGTCCCGCTATGGCACGCCGTGGTGACGGCCAGGCTGGCCTTCCCGCCCGAGCCGGACCTCCTGCGCCAGGCCCAGCGACGCCTCGAGGCCGCCCTGGCCGAGGTGGAGTCCATCTACCCCCTTGGCCCCGGGGGCATCCTCTCGCAGGTGGCCTACGGGCTCAACTACTTCAAGACGTACATCCCCGAGAGCCTGGCCGAGGAGCACATGCCCAAGTCGACCCGGGCCGGCTCCGAGGGGCAGTGGGCCCTCATCGACGCCATCCGCTTCCCGAAGGACCCCGAGGACCTGGTCCTGGAGCAGTTCGACATCAACTTCCACTTCAAGAGCGACTACCGCGAGCACATCGACGAGGTGCTGAAGGCCCTGTTCTTCCCGGAGGGGCGGAGCCTGAACGGCATCCCGGTGGAGTCGACCTACGTGGGCGACCTGTTCAAGATCACCACCATCCGGCGGGGGTTTGCCGGCCACGACATGCCCCGCACCATCGGGACCCGCCTCGGCATCCCCGGGGCGGAGAAGATCCCGCCCGGGGCCATGCTGTTCATGGGCTTCACCTCCAGCCATGTCCATGGGCTGGCCGCCGGCAACCTGCCCAGCTTCGAGACCATTCCCGGGTGGACGGACCAGACCCCGGACAGCTATTTCGCCGGGGGGACGGCCATGCACCTCTCCCACATCGCCATCGACCTCGACCTTTGGTACGACCTCTCCCACCAGGACCGCCTGCACCGGATGTTCAACCCCCGGCGGACGGAGGCTCCCGAGGTCCTCTCGCCGGACCAGGCGCCCGCCACCTCCACCTTCAAGGCCGAGCGGGACAAGGACACCGAGACCTACAAGCTGGTGGGCCACAACGAGCAGATGCAGTTCCTGTCACGGGTGGAGGAGGAGACCGTCACCGCTTACGGCCAGAGGCTGGAGAAGGGCACGGTGTTCTTCCTGCGCCAGGACTTCGACACCGTGGAGAACCCCTTTGAGTTCTCCTCCGAGGGCCCGGTGAGCCCCCAGCCGCGGGCCGGCGTGCACTTCATCGGCTTCGGACCGTCCTCCCAGCACTTCGAGCTGATGCGGCGCGAGATGGACAGCGTCGATCTCCAGCAGCGCTACGGGCTGGCCGACGAGAACGTGGGCTTCACCAAGTTCCTGCACACCACCCACCGCCAGAACTACCTGCTCCCTCCGAGGGCGCACCGGTCGTTCCCGCTGGCGGAGCTGGTCTAGAGCGGCCTGCGGGGGCCGGGCCGGCCGGCCCCCGCGGCCAGCCTTCTCGGCGCGGCGGCCAGCCTCCTCAAGGTGGCGGCGAGCCCGGGTCAGCCCCGGGCACGGAGCCCGTTCATCACGATGGCCAGGATGGCATCGGCGAGGGCGGTCCCCGACAGGCTCCCTCCGGGCCGGTACCACTCCACGACCCAGGTGACCATGCCGATCACCAGGCGGGCGGCCAGCTCGGGATCGAGGTCGGCCCGGACCGTACCCTCGGCCATGGCCTCCCCCAGCAGGCCCGCCACGGCATGGTCGAAGTCCCGCCGGCGGGCCAGCGCCTCCCGCTGCGTCTCGCTGTTGCCCCTCGTGTGGAGCAGAACCGACACGGCGGGGAGGAGCTCCACCTCCACCTCCGTGGTCCGCCTTAGCACATGAGCCAGGCGCTCCATGGCGGGTCCCTCCTGCGAGCCCGGCTCCTCCAGGATGGCGAAGAGGGCGCTGAGGGCGCGCTCCAGGCCCCGCCGGAGCAGCTCTTCCTTTCCCGAGACGTGGTAGTAGAAGGCAGACTTGGTCACCCCGGCGGCGTTGGCCAAATCCTCCATGGAAGTGGCGTCGTAGCCCCGTTCCAGGAAGACCTCGAGGGCCACGTCCACCACCGACTCGAGGTCGTAGGGCTCGCGCCGGGCCGCCTGTGGCCGACGGCGTGCGCCGGGCACCATGGCCTGGACTCCCGCCTCCCTGTCAGCCACCCTCAAGTCTCCTCTCCCGGGCCCGCGCTCGCATCAGGCCAAGAGCCTGACCGTCCCCGGGCACGGGATAGCTTGCCAAACGTTCGGTCAGTCGGGATCATAGGCCCCATGACCGTCCGATTGAGCGTTGAGGGGCAGGTGGCCGAGGTGCTCCTCGACCGCCCCGACAAGCGCAATGCCCTGGACGACGCCATGGCGGCCGCCCTGCGGGGCGCCCTGGACGAGGCCGAAGGGGCCGGAGTGAGGGCCTTGGTCCTCAGGGGAGCGGGCAAGGGATTCTGCGCCGGGCGGGACCTGGCCGGTGCCAACCCGGCCGAAGAGGATGCGGAGGCCATCCTGGTCAAGACGTTCAACCCCTTGATCCTGCGCCTGGCCCGCTTCCCCGTGCCCACCTTCGCAGCCGTCCACGGGGCGGCCCTGGGGGTGGGGCTCGGGCTGGCTCTGGCCTGCGACGTGGTGTGCGTGGCCGAGGATGCCCAGATCGGGTCGCCCTTCGCCCGGATCGGGGCGGTGCTCGACTCGGGGGGCCACAGCCACTTCGTCCATCGCCTCGGCCCGCACCGGGCTCTGGAGCTCATCTACACCGGCCGCCTGCTCACGGGAGAGGAGGCTGCCGCCTGGGGGCTGGTCAACGCCTGCCTCCCCGCCGGCCAACTGCTCGAGCACGTGAGGGCCATGGCGGCCACTGTGGCGAGCGGGCCGACCCGGGCCTTCCGCCTGTCGAAGTCCTTGGTGCAGGACATCGACACGAAGGGCTGGGGGCTGGAGGCAGTGCTGGCGGCCGAGGCCAGGGCCCAGGGCGAGGCCTGCCGCACCGCCGACTATGCCGAGGGCATAGGCGCCTTCCAGGAGAGGCGCCAGCCCCACTTCGTCGGCCGCTAGGGGCAGGAGCCGCTCCCGGGGGGAGGGGCGGCCGGGAGGGGCGGCGGCGCCACCGGCTAGGTGGGCGGCGGCTGCCTCAGGTCCACGATCCGCCTGGCCTTGCCCAGCGAGCGCTCGAGGGTGTCGGGCTCGACCACCTCCACGGTCACCGACACCCCCATTCGCTCCTTCATCCTGCCTTCGAGCCTGCCTCCCACCCCTGTCACCTCGGCTCCGGGGCGCCTCTCCACCCGCACCGTCATCTCGTCCAGCCTCCCGGGCCTCGTGAGGACGCACTCGAAGTGGGGTGCGAGCTCGGGCACCTCGAGGATGAGCTCCTCCACCTGGGTCGGGAACAGGTTGACCCCCCTGAGGATGATCATGTCGTCCGACCTCCCCGTTATGCGGGCCATGCGCCGCATGGGCCGGGCCGTCCCGGGGAGCAACCGGGTCAGGTCCCGGGTGCGGTAGCGGATGACCGGCATGGCCTCTTTGGTGAGCGAGGTCAGGACCAGCTCACCGGGCTCTCCCTCGGGGAGGACCCGGCCATCCAGGGGGTCGATCACCTCGGGGTAGAAGTGGTCCTCCCACAGGTGGGGCCCGTCCTTGGTCTCCACGCACTCGTTGGCCACACCTGGGCCCATGATCTCCGAGAGCCCGTAGATGTCCAGGGCATGCATGCCGATGCGGTCCTCGATCTCCTTGCGCATGGCCTCGGTCCACGGCTCGGCTCCGAAGACCCCCACCTCCAGCGAGGTCTGCGAGGGCTCGACCCCCTGGCGCACCATCTCGTCCAGGATGGCGAGCATGTAGGAGGGGGTGACCATTATCACCTGGGGTCGCAGGTCGCAGATCAGGCGGACCTGGCGCTCGGTCATGCCGCCCGACACCGGGATCACGGTGCACCCGTAGACCTCGGCTCCGTAGTGGGCGCCCAGGCCCCCGGTGAAGAGGCCATAGCCGTAGGCCACGTGGACCCGTTCACCCGGCCGCACCCCGGACGCCCGCAGGCACCTGGCCACCAGCCCGGACCAGGTCTGCACGTCGCGGCGCGTGTAGCAGACCACCACGGGCTGGCCCGTGGTCCCGCTGGAGGCGTGGATGCGCGACACCTGCTCGAGGGGCACGGCGAGCAGGCCGAACGGATAGTTGTCCCGCAGGTCCTGCTTGGTCGTGAACGGGAAGTGCTCCAGGTCTCCGAGCCCCTTCAGGTCAGACGGGTGGACACCGGCCTCGTCGAAGCGCCGGCGGTAGAAGGGGACCCGGTCGTAGGCGTGCTGGAGGGACCAGCGCAGCCGCTCCAGCTGCAGGGCGGCCAGCTCGTCGCGCGAGGCCCGCTCGATGGGCTCGAGGGTCTCGGGGGCCACATAGGGCTCACGCACGGCCGTTCCCCCCGGAGGAAGCGGGTGCCCGGCCGGTACCGTCCCCCATGGCCAGGTCGGCCCCCTTGATGGGCCGGCGGAGGGACCGGCTGGCGCCCCGGAACTCAGCGACCACGGCCGGCGGGTCCCCGTCCCGGCTGATGGTCACGTCCGAGATGCCGTTGCGGGACTCGGCTCCATAGAGAAGGCGCTCCTCTGCCCTGGCGACCAGCCGGTCGCCCGCTCTGGCCGGCTCCAGGAAGATGATCTGGGCGCTGTGGGCGACGGTCATGAGGCCGTGGGAGTTGCAGGCGAAGGCGAAGGCCGTGTCGGCCAGCAGGAAGAGGTACCCCCCATGGACTATCCCGTGGCCGTTGACCATGGTGGGCCCCACGGTCATGGCCGTCACGGCCCGGCCGGGCCCCACCTCCACCAGCTCGATGCCAAGGTGGCGGGAGGAGACGTCTGCCTCGAGGAGGGTGGCAGCGCACGCCTCGGCTAGCTCTTGGTCCGTCTGCATTGGGCGCCTCCGGGGGGCTGGTTGCGGCCCGAACCTAGCGCCTCGGACGCGGGGGGAGCGGACGGCCGAGAGGGACCCCGGGGGTGGGTGAGGCCGAGGGTGGCGAGGGACCCGGGGCGCCGGGTGAGCGGGCGGTGGCGAGGGGCCCGGGTGCCGGGTGAGCCGACGGTCCGAGTGAGCGGACGTCCGAGTGGGCGGACGGTCCGAGTGGGTGGACGGTCCGAGTGGGTGGACGGTCCGAGTGGGTGGGCTCCCGTTTGGCCCAACCGGCTCGGCGAGCGGCCTTGTCGAGGGCACCCCCGGTCCGGGGGCCCTGCACCGCCCCTCTATGCCCGGGGGCGGCCCTTGTCTATGGCTACTTCGGAGTGCGAAGGATCATTCTGATTGCGTTCGGCATGGCTGGTTGGCCTCAACATGACTCAAAATGACCCCTTGCACTCTGAAGTGGCCGTTGCGTTTGGGGACTTCGCCCGGGGCAAGTTGCGGTGAACGTGGAGGAGGGACCGAATGGCGATGCAGGGGCAAGACCAGCGACCGGCCAAGGCGGCCATGAGATGACGCAAGGCAGCGCGGGCCAGGACCCGATCGGCGGGCAGGAACGGGGCGCCGTCGCGCCAGGCACTCAGGTGACGGCCGGGTGGCCCGCACCCGCCCTGCGGGCGGCGCCTTCACCGGGGGCCTGGACCCCTGGCCTCGGTGCGTTATAATGAACGTTCAGTCGGTAGCACCCAGCCGGCCGGAGGAGTAGGGGAGGGCCTGACCGGCTGGGTAGCCAGGAGAGGGAGAGGTGCCGTGCCTGCAGATACCGGGATCGAGGGGCGGGACCAAGCCCCCAGCGAGGTCAGGGTCGCCGGCGAGGTCGAGGAGCTGGAGCGCCGGTTCCAGGAGCTGGTGGACGCCGACCAGCGCATCGAGCCCCGGGACTGGATGCCCGAGGGCTACCGCAGGACGCTCATCCGCCAGATCGCCCAGCACGCCCACTCCGAGATCATCGGCATGCAGCCCGAGGGGAACTGGATCACCAGGGCCCCGTCCCTCAAGCGCAAGGCCATCCTGCTGGCCAAGGTCCAGGACGAGGGAGGCCACGGGATCTACCTGTACAGCGCGGCCGAGACCCTGGGGGTGAGCCGTGACGAGCTGGTGGACCTGTTGCACAGCGGCAGGCAGAAGTACTCCTCGATCTTCAACTACCCCACCCTCACCTGGGCCGACGTGGGTGCCATCGGCTGGCTGGTGGACGGGGCGGCCATCACCAACCAGATCCCGCTGTGCCGCTGCTCCTACGGTCCCTACGGCCGGGCCATGGTGCGCATCTGCAAGGAGGAGTCCTTCCACCAGCGTCAGGGCTACGACATCCTTTACACCCTGGCCCGGGGGACCCCGCGCCAGCGCGAGATGGCCCAGGATGCCGTGAACCGTTGGTGGTGGCCCTCGCTGATGATGTTCGGGCCCCCCGACGAGGCCTCCCAGCACAGCGCCCAGTCGATGGCCTGGGGGATCAAGCGCCATTCCAACGACGAGCTGCGCCAGCGCTTCGTGGACGTGACGGTGCCACAGGCGGAGGTGCTGGGCCTGTCGCTGCCCGATCCGGAGATCCGCTGGAACGAGGACCGGGGGCATTACGACTTCGGCCCCATCGACTGGGACGAGCTGCGCCGGGTGGTGAGTGGGGATGGCCCCTGCAACCGCCAGCGGATGGCCCACAAGGTGGCGGCACACGAGAACGGCCGTTGGGTCCGCGAGGCGGCGTTGGCCTATGAGGCCAAGCTGGAGGCCGGGTACAAGCGGGGGGCCCGAGCGAGCGGGAGGGCGGCGTGAGCTCCGGCGGGGCGGAGGGGCCGGCGCCGCCAGGCCCGGAAGCCGCCGTCCCCGGCTCTGCCCCGCCCCCCCGCCAGTGGCCCCTGTGGGAGGTGTTCGTGCGGGCCAAGCGGGGGCTCTCCCACCACCATGTCGGCAGCCTGCACGCCCCTGATGCCGAGATGGCCCTGCGCAATGCCCGGGATGTCTACACCCGCCGCCAGGAGGGGGTCAGCATCTGGGTGGTGCCGGCGGCGGCCATAGTGGCCTCCTCCCCCGACGAGAAGGACCCCTTCTTCGACCCCGCTGGGGACAAGGTCTACCGCCACCCCACCTTCTACGAGCTGCCCGAGGGGGTGCGCCACCTGTGACCACTGCGGGCAGCCGGCCCACCCCCGCCGGCCGGCCCACGCCGCCCGGCACTGGCGGGGCCCCCACCCCGCCGGGCAACAGGGCGACCGGGGTGACGAGCGAGGACCTGGTCACCTACGCCCTGCGCCTCGGGGACGACGCCCTGATCATGGCCCAGCGCCTCGGGTCCCTCGTCACCAACCTCCCCGAGCTGGAGGAGGACCTGGCTGTGGCCAACATCGCCCTCGACCTCCTTGGGCAGGCCCGGGCCCTTCTTACCTATGCGGGCCAGCTGGAGGGGAAGGGGCGAGGCGAGGACGAGCTGGCCCTGGAGCGAGATGAGCGGGAGTTCCTGAACGTTCAGCTGGTGGAGCTCCCGGACCGGGACTTCGCCGTCACCATGGGCCGCCTGCTGCTCTTCTCCACCTATCAGCTCGGTCTCTACCGGGCGCTCACGGGCTCCAGGGACGAGACCCTGGCCGGGGTGGCGGCCAAGGCCGCCAAGGAGGTCGCCTACCACCGGGACCATGCCGAGCACTGGGTGGTGCGCCTCGGAGACGGCACCGAGGAGAGCCACGCCCGCATGCAGGCCGGCCTGGCCGAGGTGTGGCCGTACGGGGCGGAGCTGTTCGAGGTGGACGCCGTCCAGGAGCGCCTGGAGCGAGCGGAGGTGGCCCCGGACCTGGCCGCCCTGCGCCCCGGTTGGGAGAGCTCCATCGGGGAGGTCCTGGCCGAGGCCACCCTGGAGCCGGTGGAGACGTCCTGGGAGCCCTCGGGCGGGCGCCGGGGCCTGCACACCGAGAGCTTCGGCTACCTCCTGGCCGAGATGCAGCACCTGCGCCGCTCCCATCCGGGGGCGAGGTGGTGAGCGACCTCGAGGAGGCCCGGGCGGCGGCAGCGGCGGTCACGGACCCAGAGGTCCCCGTGCTCACCATCGAGGACCTCGGTGTGCTCCGGGGCGTGGAGGAAGCCGGGGACGGCCGGGTGGTAGTGACCATCACCCCCACCTATTCCGGGTGCCCGGCCATGGAGGTCATCGCCCGGCAGGTGGAGGAAGCCGTGCGGGCAGCCGGCTTCGCCGCCGTCGAGGTGCGCACCGTGCTCTCCCCCCCCTGGACCACGGACTGGCTGACCGAGGCGGGCCGGCGCAAGCTGGCCGAGGCGGGCATAGCCCCTCCGGCAAGGACCAGCCGCTCGGGGACCGGTACCAGGGTCCCGGTGGCTCTCGGGCTGCGCTGCCCCCGCTGCGGCTCCACCAGCACCAGGATCGTCTCCCGCTTCGGGGCCACCGCCTGCAAGGCCGTCCATGCCTGTAGGGCCTGCGGTGAGCCCTTCGAGGAGTTCAAGGCCCTGTGAGCGCCATTGACACCACCGAAACCGCCCCGGCACCTCCGCGTCATGCCGTGTTCCACCGCCTGGTGGTGTCCGGCGTGGAGGCGCTCACCGAGGACTCCGTCGCCATCACCTTCGACGTTCCCCCCGAGCTGGCCGAGGACTACCGCTTCGGGCCGGGCCAGCACGTGGCCATCCTGGCTCCCGTCCCCGGTGACCAGGTGCGGCGCAACTACTCCATCTGCGAGCCGGCCGGCTCGCCCACCCTGAGGGTGGCCGTGAAGCGGCTGCCGGGCGGGGTGTTCTCCAGCTGGGCCCACACCGAGCTGCGCCCGGGAGACAGCCTGGAGGTGATGACCCCCGTGGGGCGGTTCTGCCCTCCCCTCGACCCCCACCACTCCAAGCGGTACGCAGCCATCGCCGCAGGTAGCGGCATCACCCCGGTCCTGTCCATCCTGGGGAGCGTCCTCCAGGTGGAGCCGGCCAGCTCCTTCACCCTCGTGTACCAGAACCGCACCACCGCCTCCATCATGTTCCTGGAGGAGCTGGAGGACCTGAAGAACCGCTTCCCGGACCGCCTGGAGCTGATCCACATCCTCTCCCGCGAGCCCCAAGAGGTGGAGCTGCTGCACGGCCGGGTGGACGGGCCCAAGCTCAACCGCCTCCTCGACACCCTGGTGGTCCCCGAGGCCGTGGACGACTGGTTCCTGTGCGGGCCGGCGGCCATGATCGAAGAGGCCCGGGCGACCCTCTTCGAACGGGGGGTGGCCTCGTCCCGGGTCCACCGGGAGCTGTTCCACTCCGAGCCCTCCCCGGACCGCCGCCGCCCGGTTGCCGAGCGGGCCCCCGGCAGCGAGGGGGCTCACCAGGTGACAGTCAAGCTGGACGGTCGGACCTCGACCTTCGACCTCCGGGCCGGGGAGGGGACCATCCTCGACGCCACCCTCCGGGTCCGCCCCGATGCCCCCTATGCCTGCAAGGAGGGGGTGTGCGGGACGTGCCGGGCCAAGCTCATGGAGGGCAGGGTGGAGATGGACCATCCCGACGCCCTGGAGGAGGCCGAGGTGGCGGCAGGCTTTGTGCTGGCCTGCCAGTCCTACCCAGCCAGCGAGAGGGTGGCCCTGGACTTCGACCAGTGAGTTGGATACGCTGTCAGCAGACATCGATCCGGCCCATGGTCGGGGGGAGGGGTACCAAGATGCGTTGCCTGATGCAGGCCAAGATGGACACCGCGGCCGGGAGCCGGGGGCTGGCGGACGGCACGTTGCCCAAGGCCATACAGCACACCCTGGAGACGCTCAACCCCGAGGCCGCCTATTTCGGGACCCTGGACGGCCGGCGCACGGCGTGGATCGTCTTCGACTTCGAGGACCCGGCCGACATGCCCCGTATAGCTGAGCCGCTCTTTGGCATCGGAGCCGACGTGCAGTTCGCCCCGGTGATGAGCCCCGACGACCTCCAGCGGGGGCTCAGCCGGCTCTAGGGCCTCTTGGCCACCAGGGTGAGGATGTCGTAGCTGGCCACCGAGGCACCCTCCTGGTTGGTGACGTCCACGTCCCAGCGCACCTCCCCCCAGTCCTGGCCGGGGCGAGAGGAGATCTGCTTGCAGGTCAAGGTGGCCGTGAGGGCGTCGCCGGGATGGACCGGGGTGGTGAAGCGCAGGCCCTCCAAGCCGTAGTTGGCAAGGACCGGGCCCGGGGCCGGGTCCACGAATAGCCCGGCGGCCAGGGAGACGATGAAGTAGCCATGGGCCACCCGTCCCCCGAAGAAGGGGTGCGCCCTGGCCGCCTCCTCGTCCATGTGGGCATAGAACCTGTCCCCGGTGAGGTCGGCGAAGGCCTCGATGTCCTCCAGGGTCACGGTGCGGGGGCCGGCCACCACGGTGTCGCCGATGCGCAGCTCCTCGAGGTGCTTGCGGAAGGGGTGGACGTCACCCTGGAGCCTGGGGGCGCCCCGGATCCAGCGTCCCGTCACCGCCGAGAGGGTGGCCGGGGAGCCCTGGAGGGCCGTGCGCTGCATGTAGTGGAACACCCCCCGGACCCCTCCCAGCTCCTCGCCGCCGCCGGCGCGCCCCGGGCCCCCGTGGACCAGGTGGGGGAGGGGGGACCCGTGGCCGGTGGACTCCGAAGCGCAGTCCCGGTTCACGATCAGGATGCGCCCGTGGTGGGCGGCCGTGCCGACCACCACCTCACGGGCGAAGTCGTCGTCGGCGGTGAAGACCGAGGCCACCAGGCTGCCCCGACCCAATCGGGCCAGGTCGGCCACCTGGGCCGCCGAGTCGTAGGGCAGGACCGTGCTCACGGGGCCGAAGGCCTCCACGTCGTGGGCGTCGGAGTGCAAGGGATCGTCTGCCACGAGGAGAGTGGGGGGCAAGAAGGCCCCTCTCCCCGCATCGCCTCCCCTGACCGGGAACCCCTCACCGCCACCCAGGACCAGGCGGCTGCTGCCGGCCAGCGCTGCCACCGAGCGCCTGACCTCCTCTCGCTGACCCAGGCTGGCCAGGGGCCCCATGCCCACCTCGGGATCGGCGGGGTCGCCCACCGCCACGGCGCGAAGAGAGCCCGACAGGGCCTCCAGGGCCGGGTCCAGCAGGTGACGGGGCACGAAGGCCCTCCTGATGGCGGTGCAGCGCTGGCCCGCCTTGATCGTCATCTCCTGCACCACCTCGGCCACATAGAGGTCGAACTCGGGGGTGCCGGGCGTGGCGTCAGGGCCGAGGATGGAGGCATTGAGCGAGTCGGCCTCAGCCGTGAACCGGGTGGAGCGCTCGGTGACGGCGGGATCGGAGCGGAGCTTGGCGGCGGTGGTGGCCGATCCGGTGAAGGCCACCACGTCCTGGCCTCCCAGGTGGGAGAAGAGGTCGCCCACCGAACCGCACAGCAACTGCACCGCTCCCTCGGGAAGGAGGCCGGAGCCGACCATGAGGCGAAAGGCCGCCTCGGTCAGGTAGGCGGTCTGGCTGGCCGGCTTCACCACACAGGGGACACCGGCGAGAAGAGCCGGCGCCAGCTTCTCCAGCATCCCCCACACGGGGAAGTTGAAGGCGTTGATGAGCACGGCCACTCCCTGACGGGGGACCCAGATGTGCTGGCCGGCGAAGGTCCCCCGCCTGCCCAGGGCCTCGGGCGGGCCGTCCAGGCAGAAGGTGGCGTCGGGCAGCTCCCGGCGCCCCTTGCTGGAGTACACGAAGAGGGTCCCGATGCCCCCGTCGATGTCCAGGGCGGAGTCGGATCGGGTGGCCCCGGTGCGCGTGGACAGGGGGTAGAGCTCCTGGCGGCGGTCGTTGAGGTAGGCGGCGAGGGACCGGAGCAGGCCGGCCCGCTCCGGGAAGGTCATGGCCCGCAGGGCCGGCCCCCCCACCTGGCGGCCGTGCTCGAGCATGGCTCCCATGTCCAGGCCGGTGCTCGATATGCGGGCGACCTCCTCGCCCGTGGTGGCGTCGAGGAGAGGCTGGCCCTCGTCGGGAGCCCGGTACCACGACCCGGCGGCGTAGCTCTCGAGCAGCATCCTGTGGGACACTAGCACCTGACTGACCGTTCGTTTGGTGGAAGGAGAGCAAGTGCAGGCCTTCCTCGTTGGTGGAGTGCGCACGCCATTCGGCCGCTACGGAGGGGCCCTGGCCACGGTGCGGCCCGATGACCTGGCGGCCCTCGTGGTGGGCGAGGCCCTCAGCCGCACGGGGCTCCCGGGAGAGGCGGTGGACGAGGTGATCCTCGGGGCTGCCAACCAGGCTGGGGAGGACAACCGCAACGTGGCCCGCATGGCGGCCTTGCTGGCCGGGCTGCCCGACTCGGTCCCCGGCTACACGGTGAACCGCCTGTGCGGGTCGAGCCTCACCGCCATAGCCGGGGCGGCCCAGGCCATCCGGGCCGGGGAGGCCGACGTGGTGGTGGCCGGGGGGGTGGAGTCCATGACCAGGGCTCCCTGGGTCATGGCCAAGCCGGCCCGGGCCTGGGCCAAGCCCGGGGAGGTGTTTGACACCTCGCTCGGATGGCGGTTCACCAACCCCCGCTTCGCCAGCATGGACGGCGGCCTGGCCACCCTCTCCATGGGCGAGACCGCCGAGGAGGTGGCCACCCTGGACGGCATCACCAGGGAGGAGTCCGATGCCTATGCGCTGGGCAGCCACGAGCGCTCCGTGGCGGCCACCAAGGACGGCCTGCTCGCCGGCGACATGGTGGCGGTGGACACGCCAGCGGGGAGCGTGGGGGTGGACGAGGGCCCCCGCCCTGACACCAGCCTGGAGCGCCTCTCACGGCTGCGCCCGGTGTTCCGTGAGGGGGGGGTGGTGACGGCGGGCTCCTCGTCGCCCCTCAACGACGGAGCCGGGGCCATCGTCGTGGCGAGCGAGCGGGCGGTGGAGCGCCACGGGCTGACGGCGCGAGCCCGGGTGGTGGCCTCGGCCAGCGCAGGGGTCCCTCCGCACCTCATGGGCCTGGGTCCCGTCCCCTCCACCGAGCGGGTGATGGGGCGCACCGGCTGGTCGGTCGGGGACCTCGACGCGGTGGAGCTCAACGAGGCCTTCGCCGTGCAGGTGCTGGCCTGCCAGCGCCGCCTCGGGCTCGACCCCGACACCCTCAACTCCTGGGGCGGGGCCATCGCCATCGGCCACCCTCTGGGGGCGAGCGGGGTGCGCCTGGCCATAACCCTCCTCGGCCGCCTGGAACGGGGGGGCGGGAGGCGGGGGCTCGCCACCATGTGCGTGGGGGTGGGCCAGGGGGTGGCCCTCCTGGTAGAGCGGGTCTGATGGCCGACATCCTCGTCGTGGAGGGACGGGGCGACCGGGTGGTGGCCCGCCTCAACCGCCCCGAGGTCCGCAATGCCCTCGATGCCCAGATGGTGGGTCGCCTGCACGAGCTGTGCGACGCCCTCGAGCGGGACCCGAAGCTGCTCATACTGGCCGGGGGCGACGGGTTCTTCGCCGCCGGGGCCGACATAGCCGAGCTGCGCCGCCGGGGGAGGGACGAGGCGCTGGCCGGCATCAACTCCACCGTCTTCGAGCGCATCCGCCGTCTCCCCCTCCCCACGGTGGCGGCCGTGGACGGCTATGCCCTGGGCGGGGGAGCCGAGCTGGCCTATGCCTGCGACCTGCGGGTGGCCTCCACCCGGGCCCGCTTCGGCCAGCCCGAGCCGGGGCTCGGCATCATCGCCGGCGCCGGCTCGTGCTGGAGGCTGCGGGAGCTGGTGGGCGAGGGCCTGGCCAAGGAGATGCTGCTGGCCGGGCGGTGGCTGGACGCCAGCGAGGCGCTGGCAGCCCACCTGGTGTGCGAGGTGGTGGAGCCGGAGGCCCTCCTGGACGCTGCTCACCGCCTCGTGGACAAGATGGCTGCCTCCTCCGCCCTGGCCCTGCGGCTCACCAAGCTGGCCGTCGACGCCGATCCCCGGGCTCACCCGGTGGTGGACCACCTGGCCCAGGCCGTGGCCTTCGAGTCCCCCGACAAGGCCCGGAGGATGGATGCCTTCCTGTCCCGGCGCCAGGCCAAGGAGGGCTCCCGCCCATGAGCCTGCCCGAGAGGATAGGGGTCATCGGAGGCGGTCGCATGGGCGCCGGCATCGTCCAGGTGGTCCTGGCAAGGGGCAGCGACGCGGTGATGGTGGAGGCCGACGAGGGGGCCGCCCGGGCGGGTGCCGAGAGGGTCCGGTCGGGGCTGGAGCAGGCGAGCAGGAAGAACAGCCTGGACCGGCCCCCCGAGGAGTTCATGGCCCACCTGGCTGTGGGCACCGACCCGGCCCTGCTGGCCGGCTGCGGCCTGGTCGTGGAAGCGGTGTTCGAGGACCCCCAGCTCAAGATGTCGGTGCTCGGCCGGGCCGGGAGCGCGGTCGGGCCCGACGCGGTCCTCGCCACCAACACCAGCTCCATCTCCATAGACGAGCTGGCTGTGGCCCTGTCCGACCCGGGCCGCTTCCTCGGCATGCACTTCTTCAACCCGGTCCCGGTCAGCTCCCTGGTGGAGCTGGTCCAGGGGGAGGCCACCCGGCCCGAGGTGGTGGAGGCGGCCAGAGGTTGGGTGGGGGAGCTGGGCAAGACGCCGGTGGTGGTGAGGGACAGGCCTGGCTTCGCCACCAGCCGCCTGGGCGTCCTGGTCGGGTTGGAGGCGGTGCGGATGCTCGAGGAGGGGGTGGCCTCGGCCCAGGACATCGACACCGCCATGGAGCTCGGCTACCGCCACCCCATGGGACCACTCCGCCTGACGGACCTGGTGGGCCTGGACGTGCGCCTCGGGATCGCCAGGTACCTGGCCGAGCGCCTGGGGGAGCGCTTCCAACCCCCCCGGCTCCTGGTGGAGAAGGTGGAGAGGGGCGAGCTCGGCCGCAAGGCCGGCCGCGGCTTCTACGACTGGGAGTAGCTACAGGTGGCCCAGGGCCACCACGGGGTTCTCCACGCAGTCGGCCACGAAGCGCAGGAAGCGGCCCGCCGGCTCCCCGTCACAGACCCGGTGGTCGAAGGCCAGGGTGAGCTGGGTCACCTTGCGCACCGCCAGCTGGCCCCCCACCACCCAGGGACGCTCCTCTATCCGGCCCAGGCCCAGGATGGCGGCCTCCGGGTGGTTGATGATGGCGGCCGACCCGTCCACCCCATATATGCCGTAGTTGTTGACCGTGAAGGTCCCCCCGGCCAGATCGGAGGGGGAGAGCGACCCATTCCTGGCTCCGGCCGCCAGGCGCTCCAGCTCGCCGGCCAGGCCCACCAGGTTGCGCCGCTCGGCATGGCGCACCACGGGCACCATGAGCCCCCGGGGGGTCTGGGCGGCGAAGCCCAGGTGGACCCAGGGGTACTGCACGACCTCGCCGGCCTCGGGGTCGAAGGTGGCGTTGAGCTCCGGATGGCGGACCAGGCCTGCCACGCAGAACCGGGCCAGGAGGCAGAGCACGCTCACCCTCACCCCGGGGTTGGCGGCGGCCAGGGCCTCCCGGGCCTCCAGGAGGGCGGTGGCGTCGGCGTCCACCCACACCGTGGCCTCCGGTATCTCGCGGCGCGAGCGGGACAGCCGCTCGACCATGGCCCGGCGGCTGGCGCTCAGGGGGAGGCGCCGGGCAGGGGGCTCGCCGTCCGGGGAGCCGTCGCCGGGGCCGGCGCCGGCGATGGCGGACTCCACGTCCTTGCGGGTGACGAGGCCGGCGGGCCCGGAGCCGGCCACGCCGGCCAGGTCCAGGCCGTGCTCGGCGGCCAGCCGGCGCACGACGGGGGAGACGACCCGGGGCCGGTCGCCGGGCGGGAGGGGCGGGGCCGGGCGCCGGGTCGCCCGGCGGCGGGGCGGCTCGGCCGTCCCCGAACCCACCAGCACCGCCCCCGAGCCCTCGTGGGGGGCGGGCCCCACCGACAACAGGGGCTGTCCCACCGCGACGGTGTCGCCGGGGCCGGCGTGGAGGGCCACCACCACGCCCTCGAAGGGGACGGGCACCTCGGCCACGGCCTTGGCCGTCTCGATGCGGGCCACCGGCTGGTCCACGCTGACCCGGTCCCCGACCTGGACCAGCCACTCCACTACCTGGCCCTCGGTGAGCCCCTCCCCCAGGTCCGGGAGCAGGAAGTCGCGCCTGTCGGGGGTGCTCACCGGGCGTCCTCCCACTGGAGCCCGGCCACGGCGTCCAGGATGCGGTCGGCGTCGGGCAGGTGATGGTGCTCCAGGGCCGGGGGGGGATAGGGGATGTCCAGGCCGCCCACCCTGGCCACGGGGGCCTCCAGGTAGTGGAAGCAGCTCTCGGCCACCTGGGCGGCCACCTCCGCCCCGTAGCCGCAGAAGGTGGGCGCCTCCTGCACCACCACGGCGCGGCCCGTGCGCCTGACGCTGGCGCAGACGGTCTCGATGTCCAAGGGGGACAGCGAGCGCAGGTCCACCACCTCGAGCTCCCAGCCGTCCTCGGCGCCGGCCTCGGCCGCCTCCATGGCCGTGGCCACCATGGGGCCGTAGGCGATGACCGTGGCGTGCCGGCCGGGCCGCCGGATGGCGGCCCTGCCCAGGGGCTCCCCCTGGCCCGGGCCGAGCTCCAGCTCCGCCCGGGCCCAGTACCGCCGCTTGGGCTCCAGGAACACCACCGGGTCCGGGCATTCGATGGAGGCCCGCAGGAGGGAGTAGGCGTCGGCCACCGTCCCCGGCGTCACCACGCGCAGTCCGGGGGTGTGGGCGTAATAGGCCTCGGAGGAGTCGCCATGGTGCTCCACCGCCCCGATGCCCCCTCCGTAGGGGATGCGGATGACGAGGGGGAGGGAAAGGGCCCCGGCCGTGCGGTTGCGCAGCTTGGCCACATGGGAGGTGACCTGCTCGAAGGCCGGGTAGGCAAAGGCGTCGAACTGCATCTCCACCACGGGGCGGAAGCCCCGCATGGCCATGCCCACGGCGAAGCCCACGATGCCCGCCTCGGCCAGGGGGGTGTCGAAGCAACGGTCCTCGCCCAGGGAGGCGGCCAGGCCGTCTGTCACCCGGAACACCCCTCCGAGGGCCCCCACGTCCTCCCCGAAGACCACGACCTTCTGGTCGGCCTCCATGGCGTCGCGAAGGGCCCGGTTGAGGGCCTGGGCCATCGTGTAGGTGGGCATCTACGGCTCGGAGAGGGAGGCCATCTTGGCCTCCAGCCAGGCCCGCTGGCGCAGGAGCGGAGCCGTGGGCTCGGCGTAGACGTGGTCGAACAGAGCCAGGGGGTCAGGGGCGGCCGGCTCGGACAGGGCGGCCCGCAGCGAGGCTGCCGCCTCCTCGGCCTCCTCGGCGACCGCCTTGGCCCTGGTGTCGTCTAGGGCGCCCTGCCGGCGCAGCCAGGCCTCCAGCCGGAGGATGGGATCGCGCTGGCGCCAGGCCTCCACCTCCGCCTCGTCCCGGTAGCGAGAGGCGTCGTCGGAGTTGGTGTGGGGCTCCAGCCTGTAGGTGTGAGCCTCGATCAGGGAGGGGCCCTCCCCGGCCCGGGCCCGGGCCACGCCGGCCTGCACGACGGCCAGGACGGCGAGGACGTCGTTGCCGTCCACCTGCTCGGAGGCCACCCCGTAGCCGATCCCCTTGTGGGCCAGCGTGGGGGCGGCGGTCTGGCGGGCCAGGGGGACGCTGATGGCGTAGCGGTTGTTCTGCACGAGGAACACGGTGGGAGCCCGGAAGACCGCGGCGAAGTTGAGCGCCTCGTGGAAGTCGCCCTCGCTGGTAGCCCCGTCGCCCACGAGCGCCAGGGCCACCGTCGGCTCCCCCAGGCGGCCGCAGGCGTAGGACAGGCCCGCCGCATGCAGGGCATGGGTGGCGAGCGGGGTGCACTGGGGGGCCACCTTCACCTTCTGCGGGTCGTAGCCGCAGTGGCGCGTGCCCTGGAGGAGGCCGAGAGCCTCATGGGCCTCGACCCCGCGGCTCAAGATGGCCATGGTGTCGCGGTACGTGGGGAAGAGCCAGTCGTCGGGGCCGAGGGCTAGCACGGTGCCGACCTGGCAGGCCTCCTGGCCCCGGGACGAGGGGTAGACGGCCAGACGCCCCTGGCGGGTGAGGGCTGAGCACTGGGTGTCCAGCCGCCTGCCTACGACCATGCGCCTCCAGGCCTCGACCACCAGCCCGAGGTCGGGCTCCTGGTAGCCCTGGTGCTCGTCCACCGGGTTCCCCCGCTCGTCCAGGAAACGGATGGGGGTGGGGCTCGGCAGGAGCTGGCTGCCCGTCACGGGTGAGCTGTGGGCAGGTGTGATCACTGTGCCCATCCTCGGACGACGGTGACGGCTGGGCAACCCTGGGCCATGCGCTAAGACATGTCGATGGCTGAGGGGCTTAGAGTGGGCCATATGTCTAGTGAATCGGCACTGGACGAGGTGGATAGGCGACTCCTGGCCGAGCTCAGCAGGGACGGGCGGCTGTCGATCCGGGCCCTGGCCCAGCGGGTAGGGCTGTCCCGCGCCGGCGCCTATGCCCGGGTGGACAGGCTGACCCGGTCCGGGGTGATCAGGGGGTACGGGGTGCGCCTGGACCCGGATGCCGCCGGCCTGGGCACCTCGGCCTACGTGAGCGTCCAGATAGAGCAGAACTCATGGCGGCAGGTGTCCGGGCGGCTGAGCAGGATCCCTTTTGTCGAGCACCTGGCCCTGGTGGGCGGGGACTTCGACGTGCTGGTCCTGGTCCGGGCCCCTGACAACGCCTCATTGCGCCATGTGGTGCTGGAGGAGATCCAGGACGTCCCGGGCGTGCGGTCCACCCGCACCTGGCTGGTCTTCGACGAGCTGGCCGGCCCTGGGCCCTGGCCGGCCCGGGAGGCCGGCCGGCAGGGGGAGCTGGCCCGGGAGGCCGGGTCCGCATAGGGTGCCTCCCCGGGAGCGGTGCGCCCCGGGCCGCTAGGGGCCCTGCCCCACGGCCCGGACGACCAGGTTCGAGTACACGACCTGACCCGCCGGGTCGGGGTGGATCTGGTCGGGCCAGAGGAGGCTCGGGGAGGCCGAGGCCTGGTACCAGTCGGCCAGCCTGAGCCGGGGGTCGGTGGCCACCCCCGAGGCGATGGTCTGGTTGGTGATGGACTGCCACGCGCGGGGCACGCGCACGTTCACCAGCACCACCTCGGGGACGCCCCTGGTGATGCTCTCCAGCTGGTGCAGCTGCTGGGGGATGAAGGGTCCGTTGCTCCCCAGGTCCACCACCACGGCCCGCAGGCCCCTCAGCCGCCCGGCGGCCCGGTAGGCGGCCAGGCGGGCCAGGCCCTCGGACACCTGCCTGCCCACCTTGGCATCGACGGTGATGGAGGAGCCGAACGCCTCCTGCAGGTCCTGGCTGGCGGCCAGCATCACCGAGTCGCCGATGGCGAGGACGGGCCTGCCGGGTGGGGCATGCAGCAGGCCGGGAGGTCCCGTCGTCGGCGGCGAAGCTCCCGTGGCGGGCGTGGTCCTCGGAGCCTTTGCATGCCGGGGCCGGCCGCCCAGGCCAGCGGCGGACACCGGGCGCCGGCCAGCGGCGCCCACCAGCGAGCCGGGGCCTTGCTGGTGGACGCGGAGGGAAGGCTCGCTGCTAGAGGTGCTTGATCCGGCCACCCCACCCCGTCCCAGTTGGCCCCCCTGGGGAGGGCTGGAGACCGGCCTGGAGCGGCGGAGGGGGGTCACCGCCCGGGCCGCAGCGGGGGTGGCGGTGGTGTGGAACGGAAGGGAGGAGCTGGGGGAGGGGGCGGTCACGACCAGGGCCACCAGGGTCGCCAGCGCACCGGAGGCCGACAGGGCGCCCAGCCGGCGGTGCGCCGGCCGGCGGGCCAGCACGGAGCGCAGGGCGGCCTGGGCCCGTCCCGACCTCCAGGGCTGCTCCACCAGGCGGTAGGAAGCCTCGGAGGCCACCGCGATGAGGACCAGGCGCAGCACCACCAGAGGGGCACCGGCGAAGGGCAGGTCCTGGTGGGGCCGGGTGAGGTCGAGGATGGGCCAGTGCCACAGGTAGACGGAGTAGGAGCGGGTGCCCAGCCATCGCAGGGGCGCCCAGCTGAGCGCCTTGGACAGCCGGCTGGCCGGGTGGGCGGCCACCACCACGGCCGCACCTGCCAGCAGCACCACGACGCCGAAGCCACCCCGCCAGGTGATGGTCGTGGCCTGGTTGAGCACCACCATCAGGGCGATTAGGCCGGCCACGGCAGCCGTGCCTACCCCGTCGAGCACCCAGCGCGCCCCGGCCTTCAACCCGTCCCTCATGCGGGACGGGGGGACCAGGAGGCCCAGCGCCGACCCGAGCAGGAGCCCCTGGCAGTGGGTGTCGCTGCCGTAGTACACCCGGTTGATGCTCGCCCCCGGGTGGTAGAGCAGGGCCATCGCCAAGGTGGAGGCAGCGGCGCCGGCCAGGGCGAGCAAGGCCACCTTGCCGGGGCGGCGCCAGCGCAGCAACAGGATCGCCAGCACCGGCGGCCAGAGGAGGTAGTACTGCTCCTCGATGGCGAGAGACCAGAAGTGCACCAGGATCGGCGGGCGGCCCACGGCCTGGAAGTAGGGCACGTGGTGGAAGATGAACCACCAGTTGGTGAGGTAGACGAGGGCGGCGGCGATGGTCCAGCGGGCCGAGGCCAGGGCATCAGGGACCAGCGTGGCCCCGATCACCACCACGACCACGAGAAGGGCCACCACTGCCGGATAGAGGCGCTTCACCCGCCTCAGCCAGAAGGCCTTGAGGTCGACCCCACCGCGCTTGGCCCATTCGCCGGCGAGGAGGCTGGTGATCAGGTAGCCGGAGATGACGAAGAAGATGTCGACGCCGAAGAAGCCCGCAGGGAGCAAACCCGGGTCCAGGTGGTAGGCGACGACCGCTGCCACTGCGAGGGCCCTCATGCCGTCCAGGCCGGGCCAGTACCCCGAGGCTCGCCGGCGGGCAGGGGGGCGGGGGTGGGCGGGCGCCTCCTTCGGGTCCTTGGGAGCCGCGACCTCCGTGACCGAGAGCAGCACCCGAGAGGCCCGCGGGGAGAGCTGGGCGCTGCTCATGCAGCCTCGGCTCCCGAGCCGCCGCCGGAGTTCCTGGACACGCGCGTGATCAGACCTTGTGTGCCGCCCGCCTAGACACGAGGCCGAGCCTAATGACGCCTCGTCCCACAGGTACCGCGGCCCCCGGCCGGGCTTGGGCTGGGAGCAGTGTCGGCGGTGCCGGGGCAGTCCCGGGTAGCGTCTGGGCGTCCGGCGGCACGAGGAGGGTGGCTAAGTGGGATTGGACGTTCGTCCCGTGCGGGGTCCCCTCGGGCGGTCGCGCTTTGTCGGCCTTCCCTTCCGGCTGTTCGGCTCGGAGCCGGGCTGGGTGCCTCCCCTGCGCCGTTCGGTGCGGGACCGCATCTCTCCCCGTCACCCGGCCAACACCCACCAGCGGGTGCAGCTGTGGATGGCATACCAGGACGGCCACCCGGTGGGCCGCATCGGGGCCTGCGTCGACACCATGTTCAACGAGTTCCAGGGCCTGTCCTGGGCCTGGGTGGGGTTCTTCGAGTGCGTGGATGACCCGGCCGTGGCCTCGGCCCTCTTCGAGCGGGCCTGGAACTGGGCGGGCTCCCAGGGCATGCAGGCCTGCGTGGGGCCGGCCTCCTTCACCACCAACGACGAGATCGGCCTGCTCGTCGAGGGCCGCGAGCACCCCCCCACCCTCCTCACCCCCCACAATCCGGCCTACTACGAGAAGCTCTGGCTGGACTCGGGCTGGTCAGCGGTGATGGACCTGTGGGGCTGGCGCTTCGGGCCCGGGATCCCGCACCTTTCCAGCCGCCAGCAGGCGGTGCTGGAGCGGCTGCGCCAGCGGGGCCCCTACCAGGTTCGGAGCGCCAGCATGCGCCACTTCGATGCCGAGGTGCGCCGCTTCTTCGACATCTACAACGCGGCCTGGTCGCACAACTGGGGGTTCGCGCCCATGACCGAGGCCGAGGTGAGCCACCTGGCCAAGGAGCTGAAGCTCATAGCCGATCCCGACCTGGCCCTCTTCGTGGAGCGGCCCTCGGGCGAGACGGTGGCGGCCGCCCTGGCCGTGCCCGACATCAACCAGGCGGTGGCCAGCCTGCGGGACGGCCGGCTGCTGCCCACCGGCTGGCTGCGCCTCCTCCTGGCCCAGCGCCGCATCACGGCGGCACGCGTCCTGTTGCTGGGGGTCCGCCCGGAGTACGAGAGCCGGGGGGTCGGGCCCCTGCTCTACGGGGCCCTGATCGAGCGGCTGGCGTCCAAGCCCCGCATTGCCAGCGCCGAGGCGTCCTGGACCCTGGCCACCAACCACAAGATCAACTCGGCCGTCGAGTCCATGGGGGCGGTTCACCACAAGACCTGGCGCCTCTACGAGCGGCGCCTCTGAGCCGAGGGACCTCGGGCGGGGCGCCGGGGAGGGGCCGGTTCCTATCCCCGGCCCCTCCGCCACAGCTCCTCGAAGCCCTTCTCCCAGGCCTCGTGGCGGGACTTGCCGTCCTTCACGAAGGGCGAGGAGGCAATGGACTTGATGACCAGCTGGTTGAGCCAGGACACGGGGGGAGGCAGCGGCCTCACCACGTCGGCGAAGAGGACCACCCGGTCCTGATCAGTGTCGTTCCAGGCCTCATGGGGATAGGTGTCGTCGAAGAGGAGGCTGTGGCCCTCCTGCCAGGCGGCCTCCTCTCCTCCCACCTTGATCCGGCAGGCGCCGGGGGGGTCGGGCACCTTGAGGGCCAGGTGGTAGCGCAGCACCCCCTTGTAGGGGCCACGGTGCTCGGGCAGGTGCTTGCCCGGGCCGAGGATGGAGAAGAAGGCGGTGGTGAGCCCGGGGATCCGGTCGAGGAGGGCGGCAGTCCTCGGGCAGCGGGCGCAGTTCTCCTCCGAGCGGAACCCGTAGGCGAAGAAGAAGAACGTCTTCCAGCGATCGTCGTTGGTGAGCTCGGCCTGGTCGACGGAGATGTCCTGGAAGTTGGGGAGGGCCTCCCGGTAGGAGAGCACCTCGTCCAGCTCCTCCCTCATCGCCTGCCAGCCGGCTTCCACCTCGGCGACCCAGGGGAAGGTGGTAGGGGGGAGGAAGGGGAGATCGGGGACGATCGAATAGCGCCGGATCAGCTTCTCCACCATGAGGATGCCCTGGAACCCGAGTGAGATCACGGCCCGGTCCAGGCGGCCCTTGAGGCTGGTGGCGGGCCGGTGGGCACCGGGGCGGGGCAGTCGGGCGGGGGCGGTCCTGGCCACGGCGCGACCCTAGTCCCCGGGCCGGCGGCTCAGCGGAACACGATGAGGCGCAGCACCACGAAGCTGAACAGCGACGCCGAGGCCATGGCCGCCACCTTGGCCAGGTTGCTGGCCGCCACGGCGGGCATGAGGTGGGAATGGAGCAGGAAGGGAGCGGTCACGGCCACCACCCCGTCGTTGATGCCGATGTTGCAGCCCGACTGGACCAGGAAGAGGAGGCGCTGCCGGGCGGCGCGCCGTCCCCGCCGGGCGGCTCCGGCCCGGAACGCCCACCGGCTGTTCCAGTGGTAGCTGTTCACCACCGCAGCCACCACCCCGACCGTGCTGTAGACGACCAGCAGGCCCGCCCCGCTCGGCTGGTGGATGAAGAGCAGGAGGTTGTACAGGGCGAGCTCGATGCCGGTGCTGCTGAGTCCGACGGTGGCGAACTTCAGGAACTGGCGGACCCAGCCCCTGATGCCGCCGTAGGACGACCCGTAGGGATCGATCTGTCGGCTCGGTCTCCTACCCTGCTTCTCCTCCGTGTCGGTCAGCGCGGATCACCGCCTCGTACACGGCCACCAGCCGCTCGGTGGCCTGTCCCCAGCTCCATCGCTCTGCTGCCCGTCTCGCATGGGCGGAACGACGCCTCCACTCCGGACCCAGGGTGCCCATCTCTCGCACCATCGCCGGCAACAACCCTACGCTGCCCACCGGGCACAGGCGGCTTCCCGAGTCTCCCGAGAGGAGCTCGGTGCTGGTCTCGGTCTCCAGGGCGACCACCGGCAGGCCTGAGGCGAGAGCCTCGAGGAGGACGAGTCCCAGGGTCTCGGTTGTCGACGGGAACACGAAGACGTCGGCTGAGGCGTAGGCCTCGGCCAGCTCGTCGCCCGAGAGGGACCCGAGGAACGTGGCAGAAGGACCGGCCATGCGGTGCTCCATGGCGCTGCGGAGGGGGCCGTCCCCCACCACGGCCAGATGGATGCCCGGGTCGGCGGCCAGCTCCTCGAGGCGGCTCAGGTCCTTCTCCGGTGCCAGCCGGCCCACGTAGAGAGCGACCACGTCGGCACCAGCGCCTCCGGTCAGGGCTTTGCGGACCCGCTCGCTGCGCCGGGAGGGGTGGAAGCGCTCCAGGTCCACCCCATAGGGCCACAGGACCGGCGTCCCCAGCCCATGGCGCTCCAGGGTGGCGCCAGCGGCCCGCGAGGTGACCAGGTTGACATCCGCCATGCCCTGCAGGCGGCGGGTGTAGGCCCAGATGACGGGGCCCAGCCAGCCCAGGTGGTAGCGGGCCGCCACCAGGGCGATGTCCTGGTGGAAGGAGGCGACCAGGGGGTGGCGGCCGCGCCTGGCGGCCAGCACCCCCGCCAGGCCCAGCACGAAGGGGTGCAGGACGTGGACCACGTCGGGATGGAAGCGCTCCACCGCCCTCGCTGCTCCGGGGGTGGGCAGCCCCCAGGGCTTGCCCCCGGCCAGGAAGGGCAGGCCCACGGCCGGCATCCCCACCACAGGGGCCCCGCACCATTCCGCCTCCCCACCCCTCGGGGCCACCACCAGGGCCTGGTGGCCGAGCCGGGCCAGCTGGGAGAGGGTTGCCTCCAGGCGCGTCACCACCCCATCCACCGAAGGCCGCCACGTCTCGGTCACGAAGGCGATCCTCATGCCGGCCAGGTGGGGATGCCCCGTCCCACCTGAGCATCATGGCCCACCCTGCCCCGCCGGGGGCGGACCGCGCCCGGGTAATGCGTGCGAACCGATGCCCGACGTCGGTAGGGTCTCACCCATCCTGGCGGTGACGAGGAGCGGCATGGTTCAGCGAAGGGGCGGGATGCGGAGCCCCGGCGAGGCTCAGCGGCAGAGGCGAGGGACCCCCGCCCGGGCAACGGCCCCGCCGACCTGATGCGCATCGCCTGGGGGCCGGCCGGCCCCAGCGACGGTGCGAGGGGAAGGCGGGTGGCGGTGACAGGCATGGGGGTCCTCGCTCCCTGTGGGACCGGCCTGGAGGCCTTCTGGGACGGGCTCTGCCAGCAACCGCCACCGGGCCCCGCCCGGCGGGTGGAGGACTTCGACCCGGTGGCCTCCTGTGGTCCCAAGCTGGCCCGCCAGAGGGACCGCTTCAGCCTCCTGGCCCTGGCGGCGGCCCAGATGGCTCTTTCCGACTCAGGGGTGGAGGTTGACCCCTTGCGGGCAGGGGTGGTCATGGGCAGCGGGATCGGAGGCATGATAACGATGGAGGCCCAGTTCGACGTGAGCCGGGCCAAGGGCCTGGACCGGGTCTCGCCCTCGCTGGTCCCCACCATCATGCCCAATGCCCCCGCCGCCACCATCTCGGCCCGGTTCGGGTGGAGGGGCCCGTCCCAGACCATGGCCACCGCCTGCGCCTCGGGTGCCCATGCCCTTGCCTACGGTGCTGAGCTGGTGGCCACCGGACGGTGCCAGGCCGTCCTGGCCGGGGGCACCGAGGCCATCTTGAGCCCCATCACCCTGGCCTCCTTCGCCAACATGACCGTGCTGTCGCCCTCGGGGCAGTGCCGTCCCTTCGACTCGAGGCGCGACGGCATAGTCCTCGGCGAGGGGGCGGCGGTGATGGTGCTCGAGGACTGGGAGGCCGCCCGGGAGCGGGGCGCCCGGGTCCACGCCGAGCTGGCCGGGGCAGCCAGCACCTCCGACGCCTACCACATCACCGCCCCCTCCCCCGAGGGAGAGGGAGCGGCGGTTTGCATGGAGCTGGCCCTGGCCGACGCCGGGGTGGACCCCGGTGACGTGGGGCACATCAACGCCCACGGCACCGCCACCAAGCTCAACGACGTTGCCGAGGCCAGGGCCATCGCCAAGGTCTTCGGCACGCCGGGCCCGCCCGTCACCTCCATCAAGGGGGTGATCGGCCACACCCTGGGGGCGGCCGGGGCCATCGAGGCGGTGGCAACGGTGCTGGCCCTGGAGAAGGGCCTGATCCCCCCCACCGCCGGGTACGGGGTCCCCGACCCTGAGGTGCCACTGGACGTGGTGGCAGGCTCGCCCCGGCCGTGGGAGCCCGCCCCGGCCCTTTCCAACTCCTTTGGTTTCGGTGGCCACAACGGCTGCCTCGTGTTCCTGCCGGCGGTGCCCTAGAGATGGACCTGTTCGCCAAGTGCCAGAACCCCAGGCTGGAGGAGTACCGGGCGGCCCAGAGCATGGGCCTCATGCCCTTCTTCTTCGAGCTCGACGCCTGGCCCGGGGACCTCGTCATGCTGGGGTCCAACAACTACCTGGGCCTGGCCCACGACCCCCGGGTGCGCAAGGCGGCGGCCGAGGCGCTCGAGACCTTCGGCACCGGGTGCACCGGGAGCCGCCTCATGAACGGGACCCTCTCGCTCCACCGCCAGCTGGAGGAGGAGCTGGCCGACTGGATGGGCACGGAGTCCTGCCTGGTCTTCACCACCGGCTACTCGGTCAACCTGGGCACCATCTCCACCCTCGTCGGGCCGAGGGACCTGGCCCTCGTGGACGCCGCCAGCCATGCCAGCGTGGTGGACGGGGCCCGGCTGTGCCCGGGGCGGATGAGGTCGTTCGGCCACAACTCCGTCCCCAGCCTGAGGCGCCGGCTGAGGGCGTGGGCCGACCAGGGAGGGGGCGGCGCCCTGGTGGTGGTCGAGGGTGTCTACTCGATGGAGGGGGACCTCGGGGCGGTGGAGCCGATAGTGGGCGCCTGCCGCGAGATGGGGGCGCGGGTCCTGGTGGACGAGGCCCACTCCCTGGGGGTGATCGGCCCCAAGGGGGCCGGCACGGCAGCCCAGGCCGGCGTCCGGCCGGACCTGGTGATGGGCACCTTCTCCAAGTCCCTGGCCTCCTGCGGGGGGTTCCTCGCCGGTCCCCACGACGTCATCGAGTACATGCGCATCGCCTGCCGGTCCTTCCTGTTCACCGCCTCCGGGGTCCCGGCCGCCGTGGCCGCCGCCCTGTGCGCCACCCGGATAGCCCGGGACGAGGAATGGCGGCGGGAGGCGGTGTGCGACCGGGCCCGCCAGCTCCACCGAGGCCTGGCCGACCTCGGGTTCCAGGTGGGGGAGCCTCCCCCCGCGGCCATCGTCCCGGTGGTGATCGGCGACGACTGGCGGGCGGCCCTCCTCTGGAGGGCCCTGCTCGAGGAGGGGGTCTACACCAACTGCTGCGTGGCCCCGGCCGTCTCCAAGAGCGGCGCCCTGCTCCGTTGCTCGGTGGAGGCCACCCAGGACGAGGCCGACATCGACCGTGCCCTCCTGGCCTTCGAGGTGGCCCGATCGAAGCTGGACTGACGGGGGGGACGGGCCACCTGGGCCGCCGCCTCCTGGCGCTGCTGCTGGACGACCCCTCGGTCTCGGTCGTCCGCTCGGTGGCCCGCCGGCCTCTGCCGCCCCATCCCAAGCTGGTCCACACCCGGGCCGACCTGGGCGACCCCGCGGCGTCCCGGGCGCTGGCCGGCTCTGAGGTCCTCTGGCACCTGGGGTTCTCCCTGTGGCCGGGCGGGGGAGGTGAGGGGCTCAACCGGCAAGCCACGAGGTCGGTCCTGGCCGCAAGGCCCGGGCGGGTGGTGCTGGCCTCCTCGGCGGCTGTGTACGGGGCCTGGCCCGACAACCCCTGCCCCCTGGGCGAGGAGCACCGGGCCCGGCCCAACCCCCAGTGCCCCTACGCCGGCCAGAAGCTGGAGGCCGAGGAGACGCTGCTGAGCGCCGTCCCCGGGGTCGCCCTGCGCATCTGCGCCGTGCTGGGCCCAGGCGCCGACCCCCGGGTGGCCCGCGTGGCGGACGGCTACCGGCTCGCCGTTCCTGCCATCAGGGGCGTCAGCCAGCGCCTGCAGTTCCTGCACGAGGACGATGCTGCCGCTGCTCTCCATCTCGCCGGCACGGCGAGGATGACCGGTGTGTGCAATGTCTCGCCCGCCGACTGGCTGGGGGTAGAGGGCATAGCCGAGGTGGCCGGGAGCCGGGTGGTGGCCCTCCCGGCGCCAGTCCTGTTCGCCATGGCCGAGTGGGCCCGGCGGCTCCGGCTCTCCCCCTTCGGTGTCGATCGAGCCGTGCTGCTGTCGGGCCCTCTCGCCTTGAGCCCGGCCCGGGCCGAGCGTGAGCTCGGATGGCGGGCGTCGAAGGGGTCGGCCGAGGTGCTGGCGGGCTTCCTCCACCGCTGAGGGCCCCTGCTCGGCCAAGCCAGCGGAACAGCGCCATAGCGTGCAGCCGTGGAGATCAGAGAGGTCCTGCCCCATGAGCACGAGGTGGCCGGGCGGCTGGTCGTGGACGCGTACCGGGCCCTCCCCGGGCCCCCCCTGTCGAAGGGCTACGCCGAGGAGCTGGCCGATGTGGGGCGCCGGGTCAGGGGTGCGCAGGTCCTGGTCGCCGTGGAGGGGACCGGGGAGGAGGGGGCCCCGGGCCTGCAGGGCTGCGTCACCCTGGTCACCGACCCCGGCTCCCCCTACGCCGAGCTCCTGGAAGAGGGGGAGGCCGGGGTGCGCATGCTGGCCGTGCACCCCCGGGCGCAAGGCCACGGGGTGGGCCGGGCCCTCCTGCGCGCCTGCATCGGGCGGGCTGCGGGCCTGGGCCGGCGTGGGATGCTGCTCCACTCCACGCCGTGGATGCGCGCTGCCCATCGCCTCTATGAGAGCGAGGGGTTCGTCCGGCTCCCCGAGCGGGACTGGCACCCGGAGGGGGTGGAGCTGCTGGCGTTCTGGTTGAGCCTCAGGTGAAGCTCACTGCCGCCCGAGGGTGCGCACCCCGCCCAGGAGGTGGAGGGCGACGGCGACGACGAGCCAGCGGGACGTCGAGGACGGGCGGCGGGCGGTCGCCGAGAGCCGGTGGGGGGACTCGAACCCCCGACCTGACGATTACAAGTCGCCTGCGCTACCAACTGCGCCACACCGGCAGGCAGCAGGAGCCTACCGGAGGGGGCAGGAGCGGGCCGGCGAGGGTCCTTGACTCCCGGGCCGGGGGCAGGCAGGCTGCCAGCATGGCGCTGTCTCCCAGGGAACAGGCGATCCTCGACTTCGAGCGCACCTGGTGGACCGAGCCGGGCACCAAGGAGTCCCGGATCCGCCAGCACCTCGACCTCTCGCCCGCCCGCTACTACCAGCTGCTGGGCCAGATCGTGGACCGCGACGAGGCCCTGGAGCACGATCCGCTCCTTGTCCGCCGGCTGCGCCGGCTGCGCCAGCGCCGGCGCCGGGCCCGCTTCGACGGCTCCAGCGCCGGGGAGCACCACCAGCCGTAGGCCATGGCACGCGGGAGGCACGCCAGCCGGGACGGGTCGCTCCACCGCTCCACGGCCATGGCCACCCTGCGGGGCCTGGGCCTGGTGGCGGCGGCGGTCGCCATCGGCATCGTGCTGCTGAGCAGTGTCCCCACCCCGGGAAGGGTGGCGACGGCGGCAGTCCACAAGGCCGGGCGGCACAGGACCCTCCCCACGGTCGCCCGGAAGGCTCGCTCCAAGGGCCGCTCCAGGGCCCATCGGTCGGCCTCGCCGACCACCACCAACTCCCTGCCTCCCTCCAAGGTGACGGTCCTCGTGGCCAACGGGACCGGGGCGGGGCTCGGCGCCACTCACCTCGACCAGGCCCTGCGCTCGGCGGGCTACAGGACCCTCGGGCCCATGAACACGACCCAGCCCGAGTCCTCCCCGGCCGTGTACTTCGTCTCCGGCTACGACCAGGCGGCGGCGGCCCTGGCCCAGCGGCTCCACCTGCCCCCCAGCTCGGTGGCCCCCCTGCCAGCCTCGGTGCCGGTGACAAGCTCCGGGGGCGCCGACGTGGTGATCATCGAGGGGACGACCCTCGCCCGGGAGTACTCGACCAGCTCGACCCTGCCCTCCCGTCAGCCCGGGGCCGCCTAGTTGAGCGCCGTCCCGGGCGCCCTCTGGCCCCTGGTGGCCGGCCGGGACCAAGCGGCCCTCCTCAGCGACTTCGACGGGACCCTGTCGCCCATCGTGGACGACCCGGCCCGAGCTGTTCCCCTGCCGGGCGCCCTCGGGCTGCTCCGTGCCCTGGCCGAGCAGCTGGCCGTGGTGGGCGTAGTGTCGGGGCGCCCGGTGAGCTACCTCCTCTCGCGCTTCGAGGGGCAGCCCGGCCGGGTGCGCCTGGCCGGCCTCTACGGGCTGGAGGTGCTGGCCGGGGAGGGCGGGGGGTCGGTCGCTACGAGGCCGGGCGTGGAGCCCTGGGCGGCGGTCGTGGACGAGGTGGCCAGCCAGGCCCGTGACCAGGCCCCTTCTGGGGCGGAGGTGGAGCACAAAGGCCTGATCCTCACGCTTCACTGGCGCCGGGCGCCCGAGGTGGCGGACTGGGCCACCGGGTTCGCTGCCGCCCAGGCCGAGCGCACCGGGCTCTGGGCCCAGGGGGGCCGCATGAGCGTCGAGCTGCGCCCCCCGGTGGAGGTGGACAAGGGCACCGCCGTCACGGACTGGTGTGCCGGCCTCAAGGCGGCGTGCTTCCTGGGGGACGACCAGGGCGACCTGGCGGCCTTCAGGGCCCTGGACCACCTCCGGGAGGAGCAGGGCCTCGAGGCGGTGAAGGTGGCGGTGGCGAGCAGTGAGTCGCCACCCGAGCTGGTGGAGGGCGCCGACCTGGTGGTCGAGGGACCCCGGGGGGTCGTGGAGCTGCTCTCCGGCCTGGTGCAGGCCCTCGGTTGACCGGCAGAGGGCCGTGCCGAGGCTGCTAGCGGCTCCCGACAAGTTCCGGGGGACCGCCAGCGCCCCCGAGGTGGCTGCCGCCGCCGCCCGGGGTGCGCAGGCCGCCGGCTGGGAGGCCACCACCCTGCCCATGGCCGATGGCGGGGAGGGCACCCTGGACGTGCTGGGGGGCCGGCGCCGGCGGGCCCGGGTCTCGGGCCCCCTCGGGGGGCCCGTCGAGGCCGAGTGGCGGATGCTGGACGGCCTGCCCGGCCTCTCGACGGGCCCGACGGCTGTGGTGGAGATGGCCCGAGCCTCGGGGCTGGCCCTGGTGGGCGGGGCGGCCGGCAACGACCCCATGACCGCCTCCACGGCCGGCACCGGCCAGCTGGTGGCGGCAGCGGTGGCGGCCGGCGCCAGGACCGTCGTGGTGGCGGTGGGGGGATCGGCCACCACCGACGGGGGGTGGGGGGCGGTCGAGGTCCTGGCCCGGGGCTCGCGCCTGGCTGGCGTGGAGGTGGTGGTGGCCTGCGACGTGGACACCCGGTTCACCGACGCCGCCGCCACCTTCGCCCCCCAGAAGGGGGCCACTCCCGCCCAGGTCTCCCTGCTCACCCGCCGGCTGGAGCGCCTGGCCCAGCTGTACGAGGAGCGCTATGGCGTCGACGTGCGCCACCTCCCCGGCTCAGGTGCAGCGGGGGGGCTGGCCGGGGGGCTGGCCGCACTGGGGGCCAGGTTGGTGCCGGGCTTCGAGCTGGTGGCCGAGGCCCAGGGCCTGGCCAGCCAGGTGGGCGCCGCCGACCTGGTCCTCACCGGGGAGGGCTACCTCGATGCCCAGTCGTTCCGGGGCAAGGTCGTGGGAGGGGTGCTGGAGCGGGCCCGGGCCGCCGGCCGCCCGGCCCTGGTGGTGGTGGGGGATGCCGACCCTGCCCTGCTGGTCAGCGACCAGGGGCCTCCGGGCCGGCTGGTCTCCGACCCGGAGGTGGTGGTCGTGCGCCTGGCCGAGGCGGTGGGCCTCGACGCCTCGCTGGCTGATCCCCTCCGGCACGTGGAGCAGGCCGTGGCCCGTCACCTGGGAGGCTGGCGGTAGCCCGGGGCCTCGCCCAGGGGAGGGCACTCGCCGGGAGTGACCACCACCGGGGGCAGCCCGGGCCGGTCGAGCACCGCCGGTCCTGACGCCGCTCCCGCCTTCGCCAGCGCCACCTGCATCACCGCCAGGGCCTGGACGGACAACTCCTCCAGGGGGCGGTTGCGGTGGACCCGGACCCCGAGGTCCACCTGGGCCAGCGAGCCCGTCCCCCAGCGGGTCGAGACGTCGATGAGAAGCCCCAGCTCGACCCCGTACCCGTGGGCGAAGGCGACCTGCTCCAGCACCTGGCGGGTAGCCGCCGTCTCGCCGGCCAGGGGTTGGATGACCCCGCCCAGGTGGGGGAACAGGGTGGCTATGAGGGGCCGGGCCACCAGCTCGGTCACCCGTCCCCCGCCCCTGCCGGCACCGTCCAGAGGGCGCTGGTAGAAGCCCTTGACCAGGGCCACCTCCCCGGCCTCCAGCAGGGGCCCGAGCAGCCCGGTGACGAAGTGCGGGCCGAAGTTGGCCACGTCGGCGTCGCAGAACACCACCAGGTCGCCCGAGGACTCCGCCACCGCCCGCCACAGCGCCTGTCCCTTGCCGAGGCCCTCGGAGCCCGTGGTCACCACCCGGGCGCCGGCGGCCTCGGCCACCTGGGCCGTGGCGTCCCTGGAGCCGTCGTCCACCACCACCACCTCGTCCACCAGCCCGGCGCCCGACACCAGCTCGGACTGCACGCAGGAGAGGATCGGGCCCAGGGTCCCGGCCTCGTCCCGGGCCGGTATGCACACCGATACCCGTCGCCCGTGCTTCAGCCCGGCCAGGCGCTCGGGCGGGAAGCGGCTGTGGTGGAAGGTGGCGATGCTCACGCCTAGGAACGTCTAGCAGCCGGCTTTGACCGGGAGCGCCTTCATCGGCCACCATAGGGGCGCCCTTATCCAGAGCGGCCGAGGGACGGGCCCGTAGACGCCGCGGCAACCAGCGCCAGCGCGCCAGGTGCCAATGCCCGACCGATGAGGAGGACCGGTGACCTTCGTCCAGGGATTGAGATGCCGTGAGTGCGGGCGCGCCTACCCGGCCCACGCCCTGCAGGCGTGCGAGTGGTGCTTCGGGCCCCTCGAGGTGTCCTACGACTACGAGGCCATGGCGGGAGCCGTCTCCCGCCAGCGCATAGAGCAGGGCCCCCTCACGATCTGGCGCTACGCCGACCTGCTGCCCGCCGATCCGACCTCCCCGGTCGACCTGGGGGCGGGCTTCACCCCTCTGGTCCGGGCCGACCGCCTGGCTTCCTGCCTGGGGCTCTCGGAGCTGTGGGTGAAGAACGACACCTTGAACCCCACCGGCTCGTTCAAGGACAGGGTGGTGTCGGTGGCCCTCACCGCCGCCCGCCAGCTGGGGTTCAAGGTGGCTGCCTGCGCCTCCACGGGGAACCTGGCCAACTCCGTCGCCGCCCACGCCGCCCGGGCCGGCATGGGCTCCTACGTCTTCATCCCCTCCGACCTGGAGGCGGCCAAGGTGGCCGCGAGCTCCGTGTACGGCGGGCGGGTGGTGGCCATCCGGGGTAGCTACGACGACGTGAACCGGCTCTGCGCCGAGCTGGCCGGAGAGCGCCCCGAGTGGGCTTTTGTCAACGTGAACTTGCGCACCTACTACGCCGAAGGGTCCAAGACCCTGGCCTACGAGGTGGCCGAGCAGCTGGGCTGGCGGGCTCCGGACCACGTGGTGGTCCCGGTCGGCTCGGGGGCCCAGCTGGTCAAGGTGCACAAGGGCTTCGAGGAGCTGGGCCGGCTGGGCCTCCTGGAGGAGGCGCCCCACGTGCGCATCTCGGGGGCCCAGGCGGCCGGCTGCTCCCCCGTCGCCTCGGCCTTTGCCGCCGGCGCCGACGCCATCCGCCCCGTGAAGCCCCGGACCATCGCCAAGTCGCTGGCCATCGGGGACCCCGCCGACGGCTGGTACGCCCTCCAGGCGGTGCGCTCCACGGGCGGGGCCCTGGCGGCGGTGAGCGACGAGGAGGTCCTGGAGGGGATCTCCCTCCTGGCCCGGACCGAGGGCATCTTCGCCGAGACCGCCGGGGGGGTCACCATCGCCACCCTGGCCAAGCTGGCCCGGGCCGGGGCCATCGGGCCGGGGGAGACGGTCGTGGCCTACGTGAGCGGCCACGGCCTCAAGACCGCCGAGGCGGTGGGTGCCCGGCCCAGCGCCACCATCGCTCCCTCGCTCCAAGCCTTCGCCCAGGCGGAGGAGGCCTGGCAATGAGCGTGACGGTCCGCATCCCCACCCAGCTGCGGGGGCTCACCGGCGGGGCCGGGGAGGTCCCCGTGGAGGCCTCGACCGTGGGCGAGGCGCTGAAGGTCCTGGACGCCGCCTATCCGGGGCTGGCCGCCCGCCTGCTCGACGAAGGGGGCCGGCTTCGCCGGTTCGTTAACGTGTTCATCGCCGAGGAGGACGTCCGCTTCCTGTCGGGCCTGCAGACACCCCTGCCCGACGGGGCCACCGTCTCCATCGTGCCCGCCGTGGCGGGGGGATCCTAGGCGAAAGGCCGCCGGTGCCCCCGCCCTTGGTGACCCGCTCCCGACGGTGCCGGGCAGGGGAGGGGCGAGGCGGCGAGGATCATTTTGCCTCTGAGCGGTGGCACACGGCGGCCGCACCTGCTTTACTGTTAGCACTCAAGGAGTGAGAGTGCTAACGGAGGGAACCAACACATGCCCAAGCTGATCGCCTTCGACGAGTCGGCCCGCCGCTCGCTCGAGAACGGCATGAACCAGCTGGCCGACGCGGTCAGGGTCACGCTCGGCCCCAAGGGACGCAACGTCGTGCTGGAGAAGAAGTGGGGCGCCCCCACCATCACCAACGACGGTGTGTCCATCGCCAAGGAGATCGAGCTCGAGGACCCCTACGAGAAGATCGGGGCCGAGCTGGTGAAGGAGGTGGCCAAGAAGACCGACGACGTGGCCGGCGACGGCACCACCACCGCCACGGTGCTGGCCTGGTCCATGGTGCGGGAGGGCCTGCGCAACGTGGCCGCCGGTGCCAACCCCATGTCCCTCAAGAAGGGCATCGAGGCCGCCGTGGACGTGGCCGTGGACTCGCTCAAGTCCATCGCCAAGGACACCGAGACCAAGGACCAGATCGCCCAGGTGGCCGCCATCTCGGCCGCCGACTCCGAGATCGGGGCCATGATCTCCGAGGCCATCGACAAGGTGGGCAAGGACGGCGTCATCACCGTCGAGGAGTCCCAGACCTTCGGGATGGAGATGGACCTGGTCGAGGGGATGCGCTTCGACAAGGGGTACATCTCGCCCTACTTCGTGACCGACACCGAGCGCATGGAGGCCGTGCTCGAGGACCCCTACATCCTGCTCGTGGGGTCCAAGATCTCGGCGGTACGGGACCTGCTTCCCGTCCTGGAGAAGGTCATGCAGTCGGGCAAGGCCCTGGTCATCATCGCCGAGGACGTGGAGGGAGAGGCCCTCGCCACGCTGGTCGTGAACAAGATCCGGGGCACCTTCAAGTCCGTGGCGGTCAAGGCCCCCGGCTTCGGTGAGCGGCGCAAGGCCATGCTCCAGGACATGGCCATCCTCACCGGTGGCCAGGTCATCACCGAGGAGGTGGGCCTGAAGCTCGAGAACGTGACCCTCGACCTGCTGGGCAAGGCCCGCAAGGTCGTGGTGACCAAGGACGAGACCACGATCGTCGAGGGTGCCGGCTCCGATGCCGACATCAAGGGCCGCATCAGCCAGATCAAGACCGAGATCGAGAACACCGACTCGGACTACGACCGGGAGAAGCTGCAGGAGAGGCTGGCCAAGCTGGCCGGCGGGGTGGCCGTGATCAAGGTCGGGGCCGCCACCGAGGTGGAGCTCAAGGAGAAGAAGCACCGCATCGAGGACGCCGTGTCCACGACCAAGGCTGCCATCGAGGAGGGCGTGGTGCCCGGCGGTGGCGTGGCCCTTCTCCGCTCCCGCCAGGCCATCCTGGACGCGGCTGAGAAGCTGGAGGGCGACGAGGCCACCGGTGCCCGCATCGTTGCCCGGGCCGTGGAGGAGCCCCTCAAGCAGATCGCCGTCAACGCCGGCCTCGAGGGCGGCGTGGTGGTCGAGAGGGTGCGGGGCCTGAAGGGGCGCTCCGAGGGCCTCAACGCCGCCACGGGGGAGTACGAGGACCTGTTCAAGGCGGGCGTCATCGATGCCGCCAAGGTGACCCGCTCCGCCCTGCAGAACGCCGCCTCCATCGCCGGCCTCTTCCTCACCACCGAGGCCGTCATCGTGGACAAGCCGGAGGAGAAGCAGCCGGCCATGCCCGGTGGCGGCGGCGGGATGGAGGACTTCTAGCCGATTCCGCACCAGGAGGGGCGCTCCCCCGGGCCCTCGATCGGGCCCGGGTGGGGCGCCCTTCCTCGCGCTCGTAGACTCTGGGGCGTGGCCCCCCAGCTCTCCCCTGCGACCGGTTGGGGGGTCGTGCACCTGTTCTGCCGGGCGGGGGAGCGCACCGACCGCCAAGCGTTGGTGTCGGCCGTGAAGGGGGCCCGGGCCGACGGCCACCAGGTGGTGCCGGTGTCGGTGCTCGGGCACAAGGCCGACGTGGCCCTCATGGCCCTCGGTCCCGACTGGTGGCGGCTGCGCCGGTTCCAGACGGAGGTGGGGCAGGCCGGGCTGGAGGTGGTGTGGTCCTACGTCTCCCTGACCGAGGTGTCGGAGTACGCAGCCGGCCTCTCCGAGGCCCGCAAGCGCCCCCGGCTCTACCCCCGGCTGCCACCCGAGGGCAAGCCCGCCTGGTGCTTCTACCCCATGTCCAAGCGACGGGGCGAGGCTCACAACTGGTACCGCCTGCCCTATGAGGAGCGGGAGGCCCTCATGGCCGGGCACGGGGCGGTCGGGCGGGGCTTCTCGGGGCGGGTGCTCCAGCTCATAACGGGCTCGGCCGGCGTCGACGACTGGGAGTGGGGGGTCACCCTCTTCGCCGAGAGCCCGACCGACCTCAAGGAGGTGGTGTACACCATGCGCTTCGACGAGGCGTCCGCCCTCTACGCCGAGTTCGGGCCCTTCGTGGCCGGCATGGTGGGCGAGGTCGAGGAGGTGCTGGACGGGGCGGGGGTGGCGTGAGCCGCCTGCTCTTCCTGGAGGACGCCTACCTGAGGGAGTTCACGGCCCGGGTGGTCTCGGTGGGCGACGGAGAGGTGGCCCTGGACCAGACGGCCTTCTACCCCACCGGCGGGGGCCAACCTCACGACACCGGCACGCTGGGGGGGAGGAGGGTGGTGTCGGTGCGCAAGGAGGGGCCGGTCGTGTGGCACCGCCTGGAGGGAGGTGAGCCCGCCGTGGGCGAGGAGGTGGCGGGCTCGATCGACTGGGAGCGCCGGCACCGGCTCATGCGGACCCACACCGCCCTGCACGTCCTGTGCGGGGTGATCTGGAACGAGTGGGGCGTGCCGGTCACCGGGGGGAACATGGAGCCCCTCTCCGCCCGCATGGACTTCGAGTTCGACCCCCTGCCTCCGGGGTTCGGGGCGGCGGTGGAGGAGAGGGTCAACGCCGAGCTGGCCGCCGACCGGCCTATCAGGGTGTCGTTCCTCCCCCGGGAGCTGGCCCTGGCCGACACCGACCTGATCCGCACCAAGGTCAACCTGATCCCCCCCTCGGTGGACCCCATCCGGGTGGTGGACATCGTGGGCCTGGACAAACAGGCTGACGGGGGCACCCACGTGGCCAGCACGGCTGAGGTGGGGAGGGTGCGGGTGACAAAGACCGAGTCCAAGGGCAAGGGGAACAAGCGCATCCGCATCGAGGTCCAGGACCGGTGACGGGAGGGGCTGGCGGTGGGTGACGAGGCTGCCCTGCGAGCCGAGCTGCGCCGGTTGGGCCGGGTCGTGGTGGCCTTCTCGGGCGGTTCGGACTCCGCCTACCTGGCCTGGGTGGCCACCTCCGAGCTGGGCCCCGAGAGGGCCCTTTGCCTCACGGCCGTCTCCCCCAGCCTCGCCCCCGAGGAGCGGGAGGAGTGCGCCTCCCTGGCCCGGGAGTGGGGGCTGCGCTGGCAGGCAGTGGAGACCACCGAGCTGGCCAACCCCGCCTACGCCGCCAACGACGGCCAGCGCTGCTACCACTGCAAGGCCGAGCTGATGGCCGTGGCGGGGGAGGTGGCCGCCGGCGAGGGGGCCACGGTGGTGCTCGGGGTGAACCTGGACGACCTCGGCGACCACCGCCCGGGCCAGCAGGCGGCGGCCGAGAGGGGGGCGGCCTTCCCGCTGGTGACGGCGGGGTTCACCAAGGACGACGTGCGGGCCGCCTCCCGGGCCGCGGGGTTGCGCACCTGGGACAAGCCGGCGGCGGCCTGCCTGGCCTCGAGGGTCCCCTACGGCACGCCCGTGACCCTGGGGGTGCTGGCGTCGGTGGCCAGGGCCGAGTCGGGGCTGCGCCGGCTGGGCTTCCGCCGCCTGCGGGTCCGTCACTACGGGCCCCTGGCCCGGGTGGAGGTGGGCCTGGACGAGCTGCCCCGGGCCCTCGAGCTGCGGGAGGGCGTGGTCCGGGCGGTGAAGGCGGGGGGGTACTCCTATGTCACCCTCGACCTCGAGGGGCTGAGGTCGGGGAACCTGAACGAGGCGCTGGGGGAGGAGCGGGTGGCCCGGGGGTCGGGGCCGACCTAGCCGCCCCTCTAGGTGCCCGTACTTCGGGGCCCGTCCTCGGTACCCTGCGAGCGTGCGCAAGCTGCTGGTGGGCCTGGTCGTGGTGGTGGTCCTGGTCGTGGTGGTGGCCGTGGGCCTGGACCTGGCCATGGAGTCCTGGGCCCAGTCCCAGCTGGCGGCCCGGGCCAAGAAGGCCAGCGGGGCCGCCTCGGCCACGGCCCACGTCGGCAACTTCCCGGTCCTCTACCGGGCCCTGGCCCAGGGCGTGGTTCCCGACGTGCGGGTGGACCTGCGGGACGTGCCGGTGGGCCGGCTCCGCCTGAGCACCGTGCACATCGACCTGCAGGGGGTGAGCATCTCACGCCACGCCCTGGTCCAGCACCACCAGATACAGCTGGGCAGCATCGAGCTGGGGGTGGTCACCGCCACGACCACCGCCTCGGACCTGTCCAAGGCCCTGGGCCGGCCCATCAAGCTCCTCGCCAACGGTGACGCCTCGGTGAGCGTGGCGGGGAAGCCGGTCCTCGTGAAGCCCGAGCTGGCGGGCAACGGGGTCCTCAAGCTGGTGTCCCCCTCCGGTCTCGATGCCCCGGTGGCGATCCCGAGGACGCAGCTGGTCCCCTGCGTGACCGGTGTCAAGGTGAGCGCCGGCACCCTCATGCTCTCCTGCACCCTGGACAGCATCCCCGCCTCCCTGGCCCGGGGGACCACGGCCTCGGCCCGGTAGGGGTGGCGCCCCGGGGCAGGGCGGGGAAGATGGGGGCATGGACGAGCACTCTGAGGCGCTGGCCAGGGGAGTGGACGCCGCCCTGCCCGGGTGGGTCGAGAGGTCGGTGACCCGCATCATCGTCGCCTACCGGGGAGAGGTGCCCCCCGAGGTGGCCAGCGACGCCGCCCGAGCCGGGCAGGAGGCCAGGAGGGAGGTGGCGGGGCGGGTGCGCTCCCTGCTGGAGCAGGACATCGACGCCCAGACCACGACACCCCTTGCCATAGTGCGGGAGGCGGTCCGTTACCCCACCGCCGTCCTGCGACGGGCCGGCGTCCCGCCGGTGGAGCGGGACGAGTTCGCCGAGGCCCGCTTCCCCGAGGACGACTACGGGCTCACCCCGGCGTCCTGGGCCGAGGTGGGCCCGGAGCTGGCCGAGCTGGGGATGGCCTGGGGAGCAGCCAAAGCCATGGCCCACCGCCGGCGGCACGGCGCCGGATAGGGTGCGGCCTTGGTGGCCCGCACGCCCTCAGCCCAGGACCTGGTGCGTTGGAGCGAGGCTCTGGCGGCCATCGCCCGCACCGGCCTCGGCTTCACCCAGAACCTCTACGAGCGGGAGCGGTTCGAGGAGGTGCTGAAGGTGGCTGCGGACATCCGGGTTGCCGCCGCCTCGGAGGTGGGGACGGACGGCGCTGCCGACCTGGTGGCGGAGTGGCTCTCCAGCGTGGGAGAGGGGGTGGAGGGCTACGTCACTCCCAAGGTCGCCGTGGGGGCGGTGGTCGGCAACCAGCGGGGGGAGCTGCTGCTCGTGAAGCGGGCCGACTCAGGCGCCTGGCTGTACCCGACGGGCTGGGCCGATGTCGGGTACTCGGCCTCCGAGGTGGTGGTGAAGGAGGTGAAGGAGGAGACCGGCATCGAGGCGGAGCCGCTCCGGCTCATCGCCGTGCTCGATGGGCTCCGCCTGGGGACGAGCGGTATGCCCTTCTACTCGCTGGTCTTCCACTGCCGGGCCACGGGAGGCGAGCTCGTGCCCCATCCCCTCGAGTGCGCCGACGTGGGCTGGTTCGCCGAGGACCGGCTGCCCTCACCGCTGATCGGAGCGCAGCGCTGGGCCAGCCATGCTTTTGCGGCCCTCCGGGGTGAGCCGGTGGAGGTCCTCTTCGACCGGCCCCGCCGCCCCCCCTGGAGGGGCGAGGGGTAGGGAGGAGCCCGCCCCCCCGACGGTCTGGGGAGCGGGCAGGCCGGCGCCGGCCATGCTTGCGGCCAGGGCCGGCCGGCGGGCAGCCACCAGGCGGTCCCGCTGCCACCAGAGGAGCACGCCCCCCACCGCCACGGCCACGGCCACGGTGGCCACCCCCCCTATGAGGAAGCTCCACCTCGCTCCGAGGACCTGGGCCAGCCAGCCCACCAGGGGGGCACCTATCGGCGTGCCCCCCAGGAAGACCAGCATGTAGACGCCCATGACCCGGCCCCTCATCCCCTCGTCGGAGGCCAGCTGCAAGGAGGAGTTGGCCGTGGTGGTGAAGGTGAGGGACAGGGCTCCCGTGGGCACCAGCACCCCGGCCAGGGCTCCGTAGCTGGGCATCAGGGCGCAGGCCACCTCCGCCACCCCGAAGGCCAGCGCCGCCCCGACCATGATCCGCAGGCGGGGGCGCTGGCGGCGGGCCGCCAGGAGGGCGCCGGCCAGGGAGCCGATGGCAAGCGTGGAGGAGAGCAGGCCGTAGGCGCTGGCCCCCAGGTGGAACACCGAGCGGTCCATGAGCACCAGCGTGAGCTGGAAGTTCAGCCCCAGGGTGCCGATGACGCCGGCCATGATGATGGGCAGGTACAGGATGGGCCGCCGGCGCACGTAGGCCAGGCCGGCCCGGAGCTGGCCCTTGGCCCGGGCCTGGAGACGGGCGCCGTAGAGCTCCCTGTCCCGCATGAGGAACAGGCTGACCAGCACGGCCAGGTACGAGGCGGCATTGCAGAGGAACACCGGCCCGGTGCGGTCCCCCAGGGCGGCGATGAGGCCGCCGGCCAGGGCCGGCCCCACGATCCGGGCCGTGTTGAAGGTGGCGCTGTTGAGCCCGACGGCATTGACGACGTCGTCGGGGCCCACCATCTCCACCACGAAGGCCTGCCGGGTGGGGTTGTCGACTGCGGTGGCCACCCCGAGGAGGAAGGCCAGGGCATAGACCTCCCACAGGGTCACCTGCCCGGAAACCACCAGGAGGCCCAGCCCCAGGGCGAAGAGGGCCATGGACGTCTGGGTCACCATGAGGATGCGCCGCTTGGGGTAGCGGTCGGCCACCACCCCTCCGTAGAGGCCGAAGAGCAGCATGGGGAGGAACTGGAGCCCAATGGTGATGCCGAGGTCGCTCCCGCTGGTGTGGGAGAGCTGGCTCACCAGCCAGTCCTGGGCCAGCCTCTGCATCCAGCTCCCGGTGAGGGAGACCACCTGGCCCGAGGCGAACAGGCGGTAATTGCGCGACCGCAGTGAGCGGAAGGTGCGGATCATGACTGGCTGAGGCGGTCGAGCACGTCGGCCGCGGCCCGCAGCCGCCGGCGATCCTCCTGGCTCAGCTCGGCCAGCCGGCGGGAGAGCCACGCCTCCCGCTGGCGCCTGTCCGCCTGGAGCAGGGCCCTTCCCGCCGGGGTGATGGCCACCACCGCTTGGCGGCGGTCATGGGGATGGGCGGTCCGGGTCACCAGGCCGCCCTGCTCCAGGGCGGCCACCACCCTTGTCATGGAGGGTGGTTGGACCTTCTCGTGCTCGGCCAGCCCCGTGGGGGTCATGGGCCCGTGGCCCTCCAGGGTGGCCAGGGCGGCCAGCTGCGAGGTGGTGTAGGGGGTGTCGGCCCGCTGGGCCCGCATCCGGCGGGCCAGCCTGGCTATGGAGATGCGGAGGGAGCTGGCCAGGGCGGTGTCGGTGCTCGGCTCGTCGATGGCGGTCCCGGAGCTGGCGGTCACAGATATTTAGCCTAGCTCATTAGCTTGGCTATGGATCTCCCTGGGGCGGCGGATCTTATGTGCGCCCGTCACTTACCGGCCCGTCCGCTGCGTCGTACCCTGGCAGCGGAGCTGGTCCTCGCCTGCCGCCTGGGTGGGGAACCTCGACGGGAAGGAGATGGGGCGCATGTCGGACGTCACCGTCGAGAAGGAGCAGATGGCCACCACCGTCCACGTCCTTTGGATCCCGGCCGGGCTGGGCTGCGACGGCGACTCCGTGGCCCTCACCAACGCCACCCAGCCGACCATCGAGGAGATCGCCCTCGGCGCCCTGCCCGGCCTCCCGAGGCTCGACATCCACTGGCCGCTCATCGACATGGACGTGGGGGACGACTTCATCCAGTACTTCCACAAGGCGGCGGCCGGGGAGCTGGACCCCTTCGTGCTGGTGCTCGAGGGCTCGGTGGCCAACGAGAGGATCAAGCCGGAGGGGTACTGGACGGGGTTCGGCAACAGGCCGGGGACGGACCAGCCCATGACCTTCTCGGACTGGATCGACGTCCTGGCCCCCAGGGCCTGGGCGGTGGTGGCCGTCGGGACCTGCGCCACCTACGGGGGCATCCATGCCATGCAGGGCAACCCCACCGGGGCCATGGGGGTCCCGGACTACCTGGGCTGGAGCTGGCGGTCCTCGGCGGGGATCCCGATCGTGTGCGTCCCGGGATGCCCCATCCAACCCGACAACCTCTCGGAGACCCTGCTCTACCTCCTCTACCAGGCCACGGGGGCCGCCCCCATGATCCCCCTGGACGACTCCCTCCGGCCCCAGTGGCTGTTCGGCAGAACCGTCCACGAGGGCTGCGACCGGGGCGGGTACTACGAGCAGGGCCAGTTCGCCAGCGCGTACGGGCAGGTCGAGTGCCTGGTCAAGCTGGGCTGCTGGGGGCCGGTGGTCAAGTGCAACGTGCCCAAGCGGGGCTGGACCGGCGGGGTGGGGGGCTGCCCCAATGTGGGGGGCATATGCATCGGCTGCACCATGCCGGGGTTCCCCGACAAGTTCATGCCGTTCATGGACGAGCCCCCGGGAGCCAAGGTGTCTGCCGCAGCCAGCGGGCTCTACGGCAAGGCCATCACGGGGCTGCGCAGCTTCACCTGGAGGACGGCCGAGAAGGAGCCCAAGTGGCGCAGGCGCAGCACCGAGCTCACGACCGGCTACCACCCCAGGTGGTGACCAGGGCGCCGGAGGGGGCGGCCGGGCCTGAGGGGAAGCGATCCTTTTCGATCAAGGAGGAGGCCACCTATGACGACGACTGAGGCCAGGCCAGCGGGGACGGGCAGGGAACCCTCCGAGGGCCTGGTGGAGATGGCCTGGGACCCCATCACCCGGATCGTGGGGAGCCTGGGCATCTACACCAAGATCGACTTCAAGCAGAAGGTCGTGGCGGAGTGCCACAGCACGTCGTCGATCTTCCGCGGCTACAGCATCTTCATGAAGGGCAAGGACCCCCGGGACGCCCATTTCATCACCAGCCGCATCTGCGGCATCTGCGGCGACAACCACGCCACCTGCTCCTGCTACGCCCAGAACATGGCCTACGGGGTGAAGCCGCCCGACATCGCCGAGTGGATGTTCAACCTGGGTGAGGCCGCCGAGTACATGTTCGACCACAACATCTTCCAGGAGAACCTGGTGGGGGTGGACTTCTGCGAGAAGATGGTGGCGGCCACCAATCCCGGTGTCCTGGCTCAGGCCGAGCGCACCGAGGCCCCGCATGCCGGGGACCACGGCTACCGGACCATCGCCGACATCATGCGCTCGCTCAACCCCTTCGAAGGGGAGTTCTACCGCGAGGCCCTGCAGATGAGCCGTATGACGCGGGAGATGTTCTGCCTCATGGAGGGCCGCCACGTCCACCCCTCCACCCTCTATCCGGGCGGCATCGGCACACCGGCCAGCGTCCAGGTGTTCACCGATTACTACACGCGTCTAATGCGCTACGTGGAGTTCATGAAGAGGGTCGTCCCCCTGCACGACGACCTCTTCGATTTCTTCTACCAGGCCTTGCCCGGCTACGAGAAGGTGGGACAGCGCCGTGTCCTCCTGGGCTGCTGGGGAAGCTTCCAGGACCCCGAGGTGTGCAACTTCAACTACCGGGACATGACCAGTTGGGGCCGGCGCATGTTCGTGACCCCGGGGGTCGTGATCGACGGCCGCCTGCACACCAACGACCTGGTGGAGATCAACCTCGGGATCCGCATCCTCCTCGGCAGCTCCTACTACCAGGACTGGGAGGGGATGGAAAGGTTCGTCACCACCGACCCTCTGGGGAACCCGGTGGACGAGCGCCACCCGTGGAACCAGCACACCATCCCCAAGCCGCAAAAGCGCGACTTCTCCGGCAGCTACTCCTGGGTCATGTCCCCGAGGTGGTACGACGGCAACGACTACCTGGCCCTGGACACCGGCGGGGGCCCCATCGCCCGCCTGTGGTCGACGGCCCTGGCGGGCCTGGTCGACATCGGGTTCGTGAAGGCCACGGGGAGCAGCGTGCAGATCAACCTGCCCCGCACCGCCCTCAAGCCGGCCGTCACCCTGGAGTGGAAGATCCCCCAGTGGAGCAATGCCATAGAGAGGGACCGGGCCCGGACCTACTTCCAGGCCTACGCCGCCGGTTGCGCCCTCTACTTCATCGAGAAGGCCCTGGCCGAGCTGCGGGCCGGGCGAACCAGGACCTGGGAGCCCTTCACCGTGCCCGAAGAGGGGATCGGCTGCGGGTTCACCGAGGCCGTCCGGGGGGTGCTGTCCCACCACCTGGTGATCCGGGACGGCAAGATCGCCAACTACCACCCCTACCCACCCACGCCCTGGAACGCCAACCCCAGGGATGTCTACGGCACCCCGGGGCCCTATGAGGACGCCGTGCAGAACACCCCCATCTTCGAGGAGAACGGCCCCGACAATTTCAAGGGGATCGACATCATGCGGGCCGTGCGCAGCTTCGACCCCTGCCTGCCCTGCGGCGTGCACATGTACCTGGGCAACGGGAAGGTGATCGAGAAGCACCATTCCCCCACCTCCGTCCACCAGGGGTGACGACTCCGGAGGACGCCCACCTGCGGGAGGTCGGCGACCGCATCGAGGCGCTCGTCACCAAGCTCGGGTCGCACGCCGATCCCCGTACCCGGGCCGAGGTGGACGAGCTGGTGCGCCTCCTGGTCGAGCTCTACGGGGCGGGCCTGCACCGCATCCTCACCATCGTCGACGAGAGCGGGCCGGGGGCCACCGGGCTTTTTGCCCGCTTCCTGGACGACCAGCTGGTGGCCAGCCTTCTCGTGCTTCACGACCTGCACCCCCTGGACCTCCCCGCCCGGGTGCGAGCGGCGCTGGAGCGGGCCCGGGCCTCCCTGGACGGGGTGGCCAGGGGGGCCGGGGTGGAGCTGGTAGGGATCGAGGAGGGGGAGCCGCCTGTGGTCCACCTCCGCCTGGCCGCCCCGGGGCACGGTTGCGGGTCGCCCGGCGCCGCCCTCCGGGAGGCGGTGGAGGCGGAGCTGCGCCGGGCCGTGCCCGAGGTCAGGGTGGAGGTGGAGGCCGAGACGGTGCTCCCCCCACCCCGCTCGGTGCCCGTGGCCCTGCGCCGGAGGGCCGGGTGACGGCGGGAGGGGGGCTGGTGACCGGGGCGGGGACCGGGCAGGCCCCGGCCACCCCTCCCGGGGGCGAGCTGGCGGGACTGCGCCGGCTCCTCGACCGGCCCCGGCAGGCCGCCGGACCGGCCTGCGACCTGTGCGGTGTGGCCGTGGAGGAGGACCACCCCCATGTCGCCGACATCGAGCACCGGTCCCTGCGGTGCTCGTGCCGGGCCTGCTGGCTGCTCTTCACCAACGAGGCGGCGGCCATGGGCCGCTGGCGGGCGGTGCCCGAGGACTGCCGGGCGGTGGACCTCCACCTGGACGAGGGCGCCTGGGAGGCACTGGAGATCCCGGTGGGCCTGGCCTTCGTGTTCCATTCCACCCCCCTGGGGCGGCCGGTGGCCTTCTACCCCGGTCCCGCCGGCGCCACCGAGTCCCTCCTCGGGCTGGAGAGGTGGGGGGAGCTGGTGGCTGCCCACCCGGAGCTGGCCGCCATGGTGCCCGACGTGGAGGCCCTCCTCGTGAGGCGGCTGGCCCCGGGGAGCTTCTCCTGCTGGATCGTGCCCGTGGACGCCTGCTACGAGCTGGTGGCGCTGGTGCGCCGGTCCTGGCGGGGATTCGACGGGGGGCCCGAGGCCAGGCAGGCCATCGAGTCCTTCTTCGCCGGCCTTCCCGACCGGGGCCGGGGGAGGCGGGGCCGGCCGCCAGCGACGTACATTTCCGGGGACCGGGGGTGATGAGCGCCCTTCGCTTCGCCCTGGTGGGGCACTCGGCCCCGGCGGACACGCTGGCCCCGAGCGTGGTGCTGAGGCTGCGCATCGAGGCATCGGGCCGGGTGGAGGCCCTGGTGCTGTCGGCCCAGGTCCGCATCGAGCCCAGGCAGAGGGGCTACTCCTCCCGGGAGGCCGAGGCCCTGCTAGGGATGTTCGGGACCCCGGACCGCTTCGCGGAGACCCAGCGCAGCCTGCTGTGGGCCCGGGTGGACCGCAACGTGGCCGGGTTCTCGGGCTCCACGGAGGTGGACCTGGCCCTGCCGTGCAGCTACGACACGGAGGTGGCCTCCTCGGCCACCTATCTGGGGGCCCTGGAGGGCGGGGAGGTGCCCTTGCTGGCGCTGTTCAGCGGGACGGCCTTCTGCCGGGGCCCGGAGGGGAGGCTGGAGGTCCTGCCTGTCCCCTGGGAGCACGAGGCCCGCTACCGGCTGCCCGTGGCCGCCTGGAGGGAGGCCATGGACCGCAGCTTCCCCGGCTGCACCTGGCTCCGCCTCTCCCACGACACCTACCGGGCCCTGGCCCGCTTCAAGGCCGAGCAGGCCCTTCCCACCTGGGAGCACGTCATGGGCGCCCTCCTCGACCGGGCTTCTCAGGGGGAGCGGGTGTGAGCCCGGGGGCGAGCCGGCCGGCGGGGCAAGGCCAGAGGGTGGCGGCTCCGGGCCAGCCCGGCCGCCGTCACGGGCCCCATCCGGGCTTCGAGGCCGCCCGGCGGGTGGCCGACGCCGTGCTGTACGAGGGCTACCTGCTCTACCCCTACCGGGCCTCGGCGGCCAAGAACCAGGTGCGCTGGCAGTTCGGGGTCCTCGCCCCCCGCTGCTGGGTGGAGGCCGGGGGGCCGGAGGCCTGGAGCTCGCGCACCGAGGTCCTGGTGCGCCCCCGGGGCCGGACCCGGCTGGACATCAGGGTGCGGGCCCTGCGCATCCGGGCCCGCCAGGTCGAGGAGGCCGACGACGGGGGTTTCCGCCCCGTCGCCGAGCTGGGGGCGGAGGGGCGGCGGGTCCTCACCTGGGACGAGGGGGTGGAGGTCGAGGCGGACTGGGCCGGCGTGGACCTCGGGGAGCTCATGGCCGGGGGCGAGCTGGTCCTTCCCCTGGAGCTGGCCGGGGAGGTGGAGGAAGAGCCCGTGGGGGGGCCCGGGGGCCGGGTCCGGGGCCGGGTGGTCCGCCGGTGCCTCCCCGTCACGGCGTCCCTGGCGCTGAGCGCGGCCCCCGTGGCCGGAGCGAGCCTGGTGCGGGTGCGCCTGGACCTGGCCAACCTCACCCCGTGGTCCGGGCCGGCCCGGGACCGCGACGAGGCCCTGCGCCACTCCCTGGTGGGAGCGCACCTCCTCCTCGGCGCCCACGAGGGGAGCTTCGTGTCCCTCACCGACCCGCCCCCCGATGCCGCCGCGGCGGCGGCTGCCTGTGAGAACCGGGGTTGCTGGCCGGTGCTGGCAGGTCCCCCGGGGGAGGACGACGTGGTCCTCTCGTCCCCCATCATCCTGGCGGACCATCCCGAGGTGGCGCCCGAGAGCCGCGAGCAGCTCTGCGACGCCACCGAGATAGACGAGATCCTGACCCTGCGCATCATGACCCTCACCGAGGAGGAGAAGGAGGAGGCAAGGGCCACCGACGAGGCGGCCCGCCGCATCCTGGACCACGCCGACACCGTGGCGCCCGAGGTGCTGGGCCGCCTGCACGGGGCCATCCGCTCCCTGCGGCCTCTCGGCCCAGGGGCAGGGGAGGGCTCGGAGCCCCCGGGCCGGGACGAGGGGGCAGGGCACGGGCAAGGGGCAGGGGGCCCGGCCCCGCCGGGGGAATGGGAGCCCCTCGGCGACCTGGAGGGCGACGACCCGCTCGAGGCGACCGTGCCGGTGGGTGCCCTCCAGGTCGGGAGAGGGTGGCGGGTGAGGCTGCGGCCGGGGAGGCGGGCCGATGCCATGGACCTGTTCCTGGCCGGCCGGGAGGCGACGGTGGCCGGCGTCTACCGGGACCCGGAGGGCCAGGCCCAGGTGGGGGTGGTGCTGGACGGCAGCCTCGCTGACCCTGCCGGCGGCTCCTATCAGCGGCCCTTCTTCTTCCATCCCGACGAGATCGAGGTGCTCGGGCCCCCGGGGCCAGCGGACAGCACCCGCCCCGCCCGACAGGTCCAGGAGAGGGCCGCCACGCGGCGGGTCCTGGTAGCTGGCGTGGGCAACGTGTTCCTCTCCGATGACGGGTTCGGCCCGGAGGTGGCTCGCCGGCTGGAGGGGGCGAGCGGGAGCGGCGGCGCCCTCGTCCTTCCTCCTGGAGTGGAGGTGGCCGACGTGGGCATCGCCGGGGTCCACCTGGCCTACGAGCTGCTGGACCCTCCCGACCTGACGATCCTGGTGGACACGGCCAAGAGGGGCGGGCCCCCCGGCACCCTCTACGTGATAGAGCCCGACCCCCCCGGCCAGCGAGCAGCCCACCGCCGGGGGGCCGGCGGCGAGGAGCCCGACCCCGCCGCCGATGCCCACGCCATGGACCCCGAGGCGGTCCTGGCCCTGGTGGGCCAGCTCGGCGGCACTCCTCCTCCCATGGTCGTGGTGGGCTGCGAGCCAGCCTCCCTGGAGGAGGGCATGGGGCTCTCGCCCCCGGTGGCCGCCGCCGTGGACGAGGCTGTCGCCCTGGTGGGCCGCCTGGCGCGGGAGGCCCTGGAGGGGGAGGATCGGGGCCGGACCGCCCGGCCCCATGGTCCCTAGTGCGAAGAGCAAGGAGGTGACGTCCATGATCTCTCGCCTGATCAAGGGGGCGCTGCTGGCCGGCGTGGCTGCCGTGGTGGTGACCTCGCTACCCGACATCGCCCGCTACCTGCACATAAGGGAGATGTAGCCCGTGCACGAGCTCGGCCTCTGCGAGGGGGTCGTGCAGGCCGTCCGGGCCCGGGCCGCGGGCCGCACCGTGTCCCGGGTAGCCCTGCGGGTGGGGGCGGCCCATGCCGTGGACGAGGGGTCGCTGCGGCAGGCCTTCGAGCTGGTGGCGGCGGGAACCGAGGCCGACGGCGCCTCGCTCCTGGTCACCACCGTCCCCATGCAGATGAGCTGCGCCGCCTGCGGGGCCGAGGCGTCCAGCAACGATCCCCTGGCGGTGTGCCCGTCCTGCGGGTCGGTCGAGGTGGCCCTGGCCGGCGGAGACGAGCTGACCCTGGAGTCCCTCACCTACGCACCAGTCCCCTCGCCGCCGGCCTGACCAGGCTCCGGGCCGGGGGAGCGCTCTTGGAACCCAACGACAGCAAAGGAGTCGACCATGTGCCTCGGCATCCCGGGCCAGGTGGTGGAGCGGTTCTCCGACCGCCCGGACCTGGCCAGCGTGGACGTGTGCGGGGTCCAAAGGACCGTGAACGTGGGCCTCGTCACCGACGAGGGGCTGGAGGTCGGTGACTGGGTGCTAATACACGTCGGGTTCGCCCTATCCAAGATCGACGAGGACGAGGCCCGGGCCTCCCTCGAGTTCCTGGAGGGGATGGGCCAGGCCTACGCCGACGAGCTGGCCGCCCTGTCCCGGTCCAGGATCGGGTAGGGAGCGGTCCGATGCGCTTCGTCGACGAGTACCGGGATGCCGACAAGGCCCGGGCCCTGGCCGCTCAGATCGCGGCCCTGTGCCAGCCGGGCCGCCGCTACAAGTTCATGGAGGTCTGCGGCGGCCACACCCACACCATCTACAAGCACGGCCTCGAGGACTACCTGCCCGAGACCGTCACCCTGGTGCACGGGCCTGGCTGCCCGGTGTGCGTGATCCCCATGGGCCGGGTGGACGACGCCATCGCCATAGCCACCCGGCCGGAGGTGACCATGACCTCCTTCGGGGACATGATGCGCGTCCCGGGCAGCCACGGCTCCTTCTTCGACGCCAAGGCCGCCGGGGCTGACATCCGCATGGTCTACTCGCCCCTGGACGCCCTCGAGACGGCCCGGCGCAACCCGGACCGCCAGGTGGTCTTCATGGCCATCGGGTTCGAGACCACGGCCCCCTCCACGGCCATGACCCTGCTGCGGGCCGAGGCCGAGGGGATCGAGAACTTCTCGGTCTTCTGCAACCACGTGACGATCATCCCGGCCATAAAGGCCATACTCGACTCGCCCGACCTCCGCCTGGACGGGTTCCTCGGCCCCGGCCACGTGTCCACCGTCATCGGCTGCCGCCCCTACCGGTGGATAGCGGCCCAGCACCACAAGCCCCTGGTGGTGGCGGGGTTCGAGCCCCTGGACATCCTGCAGGCCGTGTACCAGCTCCTGGCCCAGCTGGCCGAGGGCCGCTGCGAGGTGGAGAACCAGTACAAGCGGGTCGTGCCCTGGGACGGCAACGCCACGGCCTTGAAGGTGGTGAACCAGGTGATGGAGCTGCGCCCCCACTTCGAATGGAGGGGGCTGGGGTTCATATCCCACTCGGCCCTGAAGCTGAGGGAGCGGTACGCCTCCTTCGACGCCGAGGTCCGCTTCCCGGTCCCCGGGGTGAGGGTGGCCGACCCCAAGGCCTGCCAGTGCGGCGAGGTCCTGAAGGGGGTGCTGAAGCCCTGGGAGTGCAAGGTGTTCGGGACGGCCTGCACGCCGGAGAACCCCATAGGCACCTGCATGGTCTCCTCGGAAGGAGCCTGTGCTGCCTACTACAACTTCGGCCGGTTCACCCGGGTGAGGGTGAGAGAGGCGGTACGGGCATGAGCCAGGCAGGTCCGGGCACGGAGACGCCGGCTGCACCGGGGTCCCCCCACCTGTCCCGGGAGGAGCAGGTCCTCTCCCGCATCGAGCGGGCCCGCCGGCGCCGGCCCCGGGTGACCGAGGAGCGCATCACCCTCGCCCACGGGGCGGGGGGCAAGGCCACCCACAACCTGATCGAGGCGGTCTTCCTCGAGGCACTGCGCAACCCCTTGCTGGAGCCGTTGGAGGACCAGGCCCGGTTCGAGGTGGGGGGGGCCAGGCTGGCCTTCACCACCGACTCGTTCGTGGTGTCGCCGCTCTTCTTCCCGGGCGGGGACATCGGCGACCTGGCGGTGAACGGGACGGTGAACGACCTGGCCGTCTCGGGCGCCCGTCCCCTCTACCTGTCGGCGTCGTTCATCCTGGAAGAGGGGTTCCCCGTGGCCGACCTCACCCGTATCGCCGCCTCGATGGCCAAGGCGGCCGAGGTGGCGGGCGTCTCCGTGGTGACCGGCGACACGAAGGTGGTGAACCGGGGGAAGGGCGACGGTTGCTACATCACCACGGCCGGGGTGGGAGTCATGGAGGGCGACGGGTCCCTCGGCGCCGGCCAGGCCCGGCCGGGGGACACCGTCATCGTCTCGGGACCGGTGGGGGACCACGGCGTGACGATCATGCTGGCCCGGGGGGAGCTGGGCATCAACGCCGACATCGCCTCCGACACGGCCCCCTTGGGGGGGCTGGTGCGGGCCCTCCTCGACGCCGCCCCGGGGACGCGCTGCCTGCGGGACGCCACCAGGGGAGGGGTGGCCACCGTCGTGAACGAGGTGGCGGCGGCCTCCGAGGTGGCCGTGGTCCTGGACGAGGGGGCGGTGCCGGTGCGCCCTGCCGTCACCGGCGCCTGCGAGATCCTTGGCATCGACCCCCTGTACGTGGCCTGCGAGGGGCGCTTCGTCGCCATCGTCCCTCCCGGGGAGGCCGAGGCCGCCATTGCCGCCCTGCACGGCCATCCGGGGGGCGAGGGGGCGGCGGCCATCGGCAGGGTGGCCGAGGACCCGCCGGGGCTGGTCCTGCTGAAGACGGCCTTCGGGGGCACCCGCATCGTGGACATGCTGGTGGGTGACCCCCTCCCCCGCATCTGCTGAAGACCCCAAGGCCCGCCGCGGCCCTCGTCCCCGAGATGGGGGGCCGGTCACCCGGGCCCGGGCCCGGGACGGCTGGCGAGGCGGGCCCCGGCCACCGCCACCTGCCCCAGGCTGATACCCCCGTCGTTGGGGGGGACCCGGCTGTGGGTGAGCACGCGCAGGCCCCGGCGCCTCAGCCGGCCCACCACCCGGTCGAGGAGGAGGACGTTCTGGAACACGCCCCCTGACAGGGCCACGGTGGACAGGCCGGTGCGCGCCCCGATGGCAGCGCACAGGTCGGCCACGGCGTCGGCGAGGCCGTTGTGGAAGCGTCCCGCCACCGTGGGCACCGGCACCCGGTGCACCAGGTCGGACACGACAGCCCGCACCAGGTCCGTGCCCACGAGGCGCACCGGCACCCCGAGGCGGAGCCCGGTCGGGTACGACCCCTCTTCGGTGGGGTCGGCGGCCTGCTCCAGCTCGACGGCGGCCTGGCCCTCGTAGGTGACCACGTCGCGGAGCCCGCACAGGCAGGACACGGCGTCGAACAGCCTCCCGACGCTGGAGGTGAGGGGGCTGTTGACGCCCCGCCGGGCCATGTCCAGGACCGCCCCCCAGGGCCCCGACCACCTCTCCCTCACCCCCAGGCCCGGGGGCAGGTCGTCGCCGTAGGTAGCCTCCAGCCAGGAAAGGGCCATGCGCCAAGGCTCGGCGATGGCAGCCGCCCCCCCGGGCATGGGGACGGGTTCCAGATGGGCCTCGCGGTCGAAGCCCACCAGGTCGGCAACCAGCACCTCGCCGCCCCACAAGGTCCCGTCAACCCCGTAGCCGAGGCCGTCGAAGACGACCCCGATGACGGGCCCCTCCTCGCCGTTGTCAGCCAGGCAGGAGGCCAGGTGGGCGTGGTGGTGCTGGACCGCTACCAGCGCCAGCCCGGGATCGCTGGCCGCCCGGTCCACGGCCCACTTGGTGGACAGGTACTCGGGATGCAGGTCATGGGCGAGAACGGCGGGCTCGATCTGGAACAGGCTCTCCAGGTGGCTGATCCCCTCCTGGTAGCTGCGCATGGTCTCCCAGTTCTCGAGGTCCCCGATGTGGTGGGACATGAAGGCACGATGGCCACTGGCCAGGCAGAAGGTGGCCTTGAGCTGGGCCCCGCACCCCAGGACGGGGCGGGGCACCTCGGTCACCAGGTGCAGCGGCATGGGGGCGTAGCCCCGGGACCGGCGCAGGGGCAGCTCGGCTCCCTCCCACAGCCTCGCCACCGAGTCGTCCACCCGGGTGTGTATGGGGCGGTTGTGGACCAGGAAGTAGTCGGCCACCGACCCCAGCCTCTGCCTGGCATCGTCGTCGCGGTAGGCGATGGGCTCGTCGGAGAGGTTGCCGCTCGTGAGCACGAAGGGCTGGCCGACCTGGTCGGCCAGCAGGTGGTGCAGGGGGGTGTAGGGCAGCATGACCCCGAGGCAGCGGTTGTGGGGGGCGACGGAGGGGGCGATGCCGGCATCCCCCCCGGCCCGGCGCTCGAGCAGGACTATGGGGCGGCGCCAGCCGGCGAGCAGCCTCTCCTCCTCCTCGCTCACCTGCCCGAGGCGCCGGGCCCAGTCCAGGTCCGGGGCCATGAGGGCGAAGGGTCGGTCCTCGCGGTGCTTGCGGGCCCGCAGGCGGGCCACGGCGGCCTCGTCGGCCGCCAGGGCGGCCAGGTGGTAGCCACCCAGGCCCTTGACGGCCACCACCTGGCCGTCCAGGAGGAGCTGGGCGGCGAGGGCCACCGGGTCGCCACCGGCTCCGGGCGCCCCGGGGGCGGTGGCGGTCCCGGGGCCGGCCCCGGCAGGGTCGCCGGCGAGGAGCCGCCCCCCGGAGTCCACCAGGGCCAGGGTGGGACCGCAGGCGGGGCAGCAGACGGGCTGGGCGTGGAAGCGCCGGTTGGTGGGGTCCTCGTACTCGGCCGCGCAGTCGGGGCACATGGCAAAGCCGCTCATGGTGGTGGCGGCCCGGTCGTAGGGGATGTCGCGCACGATGCTGAAGCGGGGGCCGCAGTTCGTGCAGTTGATGAAGGCGTACCGGTAGCGGCGGTCCCCGGGGTCCGCCAGCTCGGCCAGGCAGGCGTCGCAGGTGGCCACGTCCGGGGAGACCAGGGCGGTGCGCTCCCCGCCGGCGGGGCTCATGGCGATGACGAACCCTCTCGCCCCGGTGGGGGGGAGGACCTGGGTGCTGATCCGCTCCACCACGGCCAGCGGAGGTGCCTCGTGCTCCAGGGCCTGCACGAAGCGGCTCACGGCCGCCTCCTCACCCTCGGCCTCCACGAAGACCCCCCGGCTGTCGTTGCCCACCACCCCGGCCAGGCCCAGGGCGGTGGCCAGGGTGTGGACGAAGGGCCGGAACCCGACGCCCTGGACGATGCCCTCCACCCGGACCTGGACCCTGACCGGGCGTGGAGGCGCGGTGGATGTGTCGGGTGAGCCCACCCCGTCCAGCTCAGGCGGCAGGGGAGAGGCGAGGCCGGCCCTCGGGGCCGGAGGCCCGGTCCCGGAGGAGCCCCCGGATCTCGCCCACAGCCCCGGCGCCGAGCTGGCGCGCCACCTCGGCGAGCAGGGACCGGGCTGTCTCCTTCAGCTCCCGGGCCCCGTCCGAGCCCAGGATGTCGAGGGTGGCCCGCACGGCCCGGTCACGCCCCTGCCTGCCGGCGCCGGTCCCCACCAGGTATCCCACGGCGAAGCCGATCAGGGTGCCCATGGTCCTCCTCCTTTCCCCGGGCCTCAACCCGGGCGCTCGGCCACGATGCGGGCATGGACGGTCACCTCCGGGTAGACGCGCAAGGTGAGGATCCGGGGGGGCTGGATGCCGTAGTCCCGGACGTCGAAGGTGTGCTCGCCCTCCACCACGAGGGTCCCGTCCTCGGGGAGGGTGACCGTCACGTCCTCCTCGAAGGGACGGGTGACGCCGTGGAAGGTCAGCTCCAGGGCGAGGCGGACCCGTTGGTCGCTACCTGCCTCCCGGGCTTGCACGAGCTCCACGACCGCTGTGGGGTAGGTCCTGGTCTCTATGCGACGGTGCAGCTCGCGGTCGTACAGGGCGTTGCCCGAGGCCAGGGTGCGCAGGGGCAGCTCGAGGCGCCCCCGGGGGGGAGCCGAGAGGTCGACTTGGCCATCGGCCACCAACGCCTCGATCGTGCCCGAGAGGTCACGCCCTTCCCCGTGGATGGGGTGCAGGCTGGAGCGGGCCTCTATGCGCACGCTGGACCGAGCCGGCACCACGGTCCAGGACGAGCCGCCTGAACCCGTCACCTGCCCATCACCGGCGCGAGTGTACGGCGGGCGTCTCCCCCCGGTAAGTGTCCTCGGCCCCTACGAGGCGGCCAGGGCGGCCTGGGTCAGCTCGGCCAGCACGTGGTAGACGGTGGTCTGAGCCTCCTGGATGCGGTGGACCGAGGAGGAGGGGATGACGAAGAGGAAGTCGAGCGCCGCCTCGGCCATCTTGCCCCCGTCATAACCCGCCAGCCCCACGGTGAGCATGCCGGCCCGCTTGGCCTCCTCGATCCCGGCCAGCACGTTGGCCGAGCCCCCGCTGGTGGAGAGGGCCACGGCGATGTCGCCCGGGCGGCCCCAAGCGGCCACCTGCCGGGCGAAGACGACCTCGAAGCCGATGTCGTTGGCCAGGGCCGTCACCACCGCTATGTCGTTGGTGAGCGAGAGCGCCGGGAGGGGCCGCTCGCCGGCGGGCGGGTCCAGGAAGGCGTGGGCCACCGCCTGGGCGTCGCTGCTGCTGCCACCGTTGCCGAAGGCCAGCAGGCGGCCCCCTCCGGCGAAGGCCTGGGCCATGGCGCTGGCGCAGGCGGCCAGGCGGTGCGCCTTGGCCTCACCGACCTGCTGGCGCAGGAGGGCGATCTCTTCGGCCTTGGCCGCCGTAGACCGGGCCACGTCGCCCAGCACGGCATCGGGGTCGGCATCGCGCTCCTCGTAGAGGAACGGGTAGAGGGACGAGAGATCCTCACCGGGCGGCTCCGCCGGGCCGGCGGGGCAGGCCGGCTCGCCCTCCTCCGGGGGGACCACGGCGATGGCCTCGCCCGCGTGCACGAGGACCCGGTCTCCCACGCAGGCGTCGACCAGGGCGATGCTCACCTTCTCCAGCCCCTGTCCCGTGTCCACCATGGCCAGCGACCCCTCCAGCAGCGACACCACGGGGAAGGCCTGGGCCTGGTCCGAGCAGGTAACGCAGGTCGGAGGGCCGGGGGTGGGGAGGGCCCCGGGCCTCTCGAAGAAGATGTGCACCAGCTCCCACAGGACGTGGTACAGGGTGACCTGGACCTCCTTGGCGATGCGGGGGTCCTCGGAAGGGACGGACAGGAGGTGGTCGACCGGCGTCTCCACGACCCCCGGCCCGCCGGCGGCCAGGGCGACGGAGAGCAACCCTCGGCCCCGGGCCTCCCGGAGACCGGCCGTGACGGCGGGGTCGGGCTCGGCCCCATAGAGCCCGAGGGCGATGTCCGCCGGCGCCGCCAGGGCCCGCAGCTGGTGGGAGAAGACCTCGGCGGGGCCCGCCGCCAGGGCCAGGCCGCTCACCGTGGCGGCATCGGTGGCCAGGGTGAGGGCGGGCAGGGCCCGCTTGCCCACGATGACGGGGTGAACGAACTCCACGCTCACGTGCTGGGCGTCGGTGGCCCTGGTGCCCGACCCGAACACGAGCAGCTTGCCCCCGCCATGGAAGCGCCCGGCCATGTCCCGGCAGGCCCGGGCCACCGCGCCGGCCTGGTCGGCGACCGCCCGGGTAGGGGCCTGCCGCCTGGCGAAGGCAGCCGCGGCCCGGTCGCCGGTCACAGCGGCGGGGGTCATCACCGGGCGCCTCCGGCCCGCGGAGTGTCCAGGGGGTCCACGGCGTCGAGGAACCGGTCGAGGAAGCCCTCGATGGTCCTCCGGCAGTCGTCCAGGGCCCGCCCGTAGCAGAGGAGGGCCCGCTCCCCACACGGCGTGAGCACATAGGTCCGTCGGGCCGGCCCCGAGCAGGACTCGCCCCATCCCGAGCGCACCAGCCCCTCCCTCTCCATCCCCCGCAGCGTCCGGTACACCGCCCCGGGGTCCTCCTGGTCCAGGCCCAGCGATCCCAGCCGGGCCAGGAGGTCGTAGCCGTGGTCAGGGCGCTCCCGGAGGAGGAGGAGCAGGCAGGCCCGCAGGAAGTTCCGGGGCGCCATGCCGGTGACCTCCATCACCCCATCGCCCTGTGCTTCCCGGGTGGCGGTCATGCGCCTCCTTCCCAGCTCCGAGAATGACCGTACTCCCGGGGGCACGGGCTCGCCAGGGGCAATCCCTCCCCGTGGCCCCGGCCGGCGAGGGCGTGCCAGCATGGGGCATGAGCGATTCCCAGGTCCCTTCCCAGCTGCATCCCTTCTCCCGCCCCGCTGCCCGCGCATCGGACTTCATCACGATCGTGTCGGGCGAAGGGTCCACGGTGGTGGACGACCGGGGCAGGAGGTACATCGACGCCCTGGCCAGCCTGTGGTACTGCAACGTGGGGCACGGAAGGGCCGAGATCGCCGATGCCGTCGCCGCCCAGTCCCGGAAGCTGGCCGGCTTCCACACCTTCGACCGCTTCGCCAACCCCCCCGCCGACGAGGTGTGCGGCCGGCTGGTGGGCCTGGCCCCCATGGAGGGAGCCCGGGTCTTCCTCACCTCGTCGGGCTCTGAAGCCGTGGAGACGGCCATGAAGCTGGCCCGCCTGGCCCACGCCCAGGCCGGGCACCCCGAGCGGACGCTCATAGTGAGCCGGCGCCCCTCCTACCACGGGGTGACCTACGGGGCGGTGTCCGCCACCGGTCTGCCGCCTAACCAGCAGGGCTGGGGACCGCTGCTGCCCGACGTGGTCCAGGTGGACCGGGACGACCTGGACGAGCTGGACGCCCTGCTGGAGGACCAGGGCGGGGGAGAGAGGCTGGCGGCCATAATGGCCGAGCCGGTGGTGGGAGCCGGAGGCGTCTACCCACCCTCACCCGGCTACCTGGAGGGCCTGCGCCAGCGCTGCGATCGCCATGGGGCCTTCCTGGTGCTGGACGAGGTCATATGCGGGTTCGGTCGCCTGGGGTCGTGGTGGGCTGCCCAGCACTACGGCGTGCGCCCGGACCTGGTCACCTTCGCCAAGGCCGTGACGTCCGGCTACCAGCCCCTCGGGGGGGTCCTGGTGGGCCCGGCCGTGCGCCAGCCGCTCGAAGCCGACCCGGAGCTGGTCCTCCGGCACGGGAACACCTACAGCGGGCACCCGGCCGCCTGCGCCGCCGCCCTGGCCAACCTGGCCATCATCGAGGGGGAGGGCCTGGTGCGCCGGGCCCGCAGCGTGGGGGAGCGCCTGGGCAAGGGCCTGGCCGGGCTGGTGGACGGCAAGGCCGTCCTCGAGGCCAGGGGGGACGGGGCCATCTGGGCCCTCGGGCTCGCCGAGGGGGTGGACGCCTCGGCGGTGAGGGACGCCATGCTCGAGCGGGGGGTGATCGCCAGGCCCATCGGGACCTCCACGGTCGCCTTCTGCCCGCCGCTGGTCATCACCGACGCCGAGGTGGACCGCTGCGTGGAGGTGGCCGGGGACGCCGTCCGGGCCGTCTCGTAGGCTCTAGGGCCGAGGTCGGGCCGGGACGGCGACACCGGCCGAGCGCAGGGCCTGGCGCAAGGCCCCGGCACCGGGGAAGAGGAGGGCCTGGAGCCCGCATGCCCTGGCGCCGGACACGTTGGCCTCGACATCGTCCACGAAGACGGTGGCGGCGGGCTCCAGGTCGAACTTGGCCACCAGGGCACGGAAGATGGCCGGGTCGGGCTTGACGATCCCGAGGTCGCCCGATACCAGGGCCCCGTCGAAGGACTGGAGGAAGGGCTGGGCCCGGCAGGCCTTGGGAAAGGCCTGGCCCGGGGAGTTGGTGAGGATGTAGGTGGCGAGCCCGGCGGAGCGGAGGTCGTCCACCAGCTCGGGCATCCCGGGCAGGGGCCCGGCCACCATCTCCACCCAGCGCTCGCGGTAGGCCCGGATGGAAGCGGCGTGCTCTGGGTGGCGCTCGGCCAGCTCCTCCACCGCCTCGGCCATGGGCCGGCCCCGGTCCAGCTCCAGGTTCCACTCCGGGGTGCAGATGGTGGAGAGGAAGCGCTCCATGGCGCCCTCCTCGCCGGCGAAGATCCGCCGGTAGAGGTGCCTCGGGTTCCAGTCCACCAGGACTCCCCCCAGGTCGAGCACGACGGCCCGGACGGGTGCCGAGAGCGCCGTGGTCACTCCCCCCGCTGCTCGCGCAGGAAGCGGGCCGCCTCGTCGGCCAGCTTGGCGCCCGACACGAGCCCCTCGCCGAGGTCCTCGTCCTCGTCGTCGCCCACCTCCTCCAGGCGGGCTACGTAGGCGGCGGCGTCCTCGTCGGCGGCCACCAGCTCGTTCACCTGCCTCTCGTAGGCCGAGGAGGCCACCTCGAGGTCCATGGTCTCGACCCGGGTCCCGAGGAGGCCGGCGGTGCGCTCCACGAGGGCCAGGGTGGCCTTGGGGGACGGGCTCTGGGCCACGTAGTGGGGCACGCTGGCCCACAGCGAGGCGGACGGGATGCCCGCGGTGGCGAAGGCGTCGTGGAGCACACCGAGGATGCCGGTCGGCCCCTCGTAGCGCGACCGGCGGAGGTCCAGCCGCTTCACCAGCTCGGGGTCCATGGCGGTGCCTGTGACCTTGACCGGACGGGTGTGGGGCACGTCGGCCAAGAGGGCCCCCAGGCCCACCATCATCTCCACCTGGAGCTCCGAGGCCACGCCCACCACGGTCTGGCAGAAGGTCCTCCACCGCAGCCCGGGCTCCGTCCCCCGCAGGAAGACCACGTCCTGGCGCCTGCCGGGCACGGGGGCAGCCGACAGGACGGTGGTGGGCCACTCGAGCCGTCGGGTGTCCCCGTCCTCGACCTTCACCTGGGGGCGGGAGACGGTGAAGTCGAAGAACTCCTCGGGGTCGATCTCCGCGAAGGGCCGGGCCCCCCACGACCGCACCAGGTAGTCGACGGCCGAGGTGGCGGCATCGGCAGCGTCGTTCCAGCCGGCGAAAGCCGCCACCAGGACCGGTCGGCGGAGCCTGGGGCGGCGGTGCCAGCGCAGAGGGTCCACCCCGCCAGGCTACCGGCGCCCCCGGCCAGCGGCGCTACCGGCCCCGTCCGTGAGGGAGCCCCGGCCCCCGGGACACCAGAGCCCCCATGTCCACCAGGCGGTCGATCACGGGCAGAGCCCCCAGCCGGCCGAGGCCCATGAGGCGGGGGACGGCAATGGTGTCCCATCCGGGCACCCCCGCCAGCTGGATGGAGCGGACGATGGCCCGGCCGGCCAGCGACCCCGGGAGGGGGCTGCCCCCCGCCAGGATGCCCTGGGGACCGGGGGAGGGAGCAGCCCGGACCTGGAACTCCGTGGCCAGCGGGCCGGGGCTGATGAGGCCAACGGACACGCCCCTTCCCTGCAGCTCTCTTCGCAGCCCCTCGGTGAACCCGGCCACGGCGAACTTGGTCGCCGAGTAGACGGTGATCGGGGGCACGGCCACCCAGCCCCCGGCCGAGCCCACGTTCACGATGTGGCCCCGGCGGCGCTCCAGCATGCAGGGGAGCACCCGCTGGGTGAGGTCGATGAGTCCGAGGACGTTCACCTCGAACAGCCTGCGCACCTCGGCGGAGGGCATGTCCTCCACCAGGCCCATCCACCCCACCCCGGCGTTGTTGACGAGGACGTCCAGCGGCCCGTCCCTGCCCACGGCCTCGACCAGGGCCGCCCGGTCAGCGTCGTTGCCGACGTCGGCGGGGTAGGGGACTATCCCCTCCTGCTCCCGGGCCAGCTCCTCCAGCCGGTCCTGGCGGCGGGCCACCGCCCACACCGTGGCCCCTCGCCTGGCCAGCCGGACGGCGGCGTCTCGCCCGATGCCGGACGAGGCGCCGGTCACCACGATCCTCGCTCCTTTGATGCGCATGGCCCCACTACACTCCCGCCGTCCGGCCCAAGGCGAACCGGGAGGTCCTGATGGCGGATACGGCTGGGGCGGCCCCGCTCGTGGAAGAAGCCACGAAGGTGGATGACGAGCTGCTCTCGGCCTTCGCCCGGCTGGTTCCCCAGCTCTCCTCGTCGGCCTCCGTCCCAGGGGGCGAGGAGCTGGCCGAGATGGTGGCTTCGGAGGCGGTCCGGCTCCTCGTGGCGAGGGACGGGGCCGGGGGGGCAGTGGTGGGGACCCTCACCTTGGTGCTGTTCCGTATACCGACCGGGGTGAGGGCCTGGATCGAGGACGTGGTGGTGGACCAGGCCCGGCGAGGGAGGGGAGTGGGAGAGGCGCTGACCCTGGCCGCCGTGGAGCGGGCCCGGGAGGCAGGGGCCCGGACCGTGGACCTGACGTCGCGGCCCTCCCGGGAGGCAGCCAACCGTCTGTACCAGCGCCTCGGGTTCCGGCTCCGGGAGACCAACCTGTACCGCCTGGACCTCGGCTGAAGCTTGGCGGCCGGGCCGTCGTAGGATGGCTTCGCAAAGGGTAGAAGCGAGACAAGGCGCAGGGTCGCTTTAGGAGGAGAGGTAAGTGGCCGAGAGCATCACGATCACCGACAACCGCACCGGCCAGTCCCTGGAGGTCCCCATCAAGGACGGGGGCGTGGCCGCCTCCGAGTGGTCCAAGCTGCTGCCCGGTATCTGGTTCTTCGACCCCGGCTTCCTCTCCACTGCCGACGCGGCCAGCAGCATCACCTACATCGACGGCGCCAACGGCATCCTGCGCTACCGGGGGTACCCGATCCAGGAGCTGGCCGAGCAGTCCACCTTCCTCGAGGTGGCCTACCTGCTCATTTGGGGCGAGCTGCCCACCCAGGACCAGCTGGAGGAGTGGCGCCACGACATCACGTACCACACCTTCATCCACGAGAACATGCGCAAGCGCTTCCTCGAGGGCTTCCACTACGACGCCCATCCCATGGGCATCCTGGTGTCGGCGGTGGCCGCCCTGTCGACCTTCTACCCGGAGGCCAAGCACATCGAGGACCCCGCCAACCGGCGCAAGCAGATCATCCGCCTCATCGCCAAGATGCCGACCCTGGCGGCGGCGGCGCACCGCTTCAGCGTGGGAATGCCCTTCGTCTATCCGGACAACTCCCTGGAGTTCGCCCCCAACTTCCTCTCCATGATGTGGAAGGTGGCCGAGCCCCGCTTCGAGGCCCACCCGGCCCTGTCACGGGCCCTCGACATCTTGTTCATCCTCCATGCCGACCACGAGCAGAACTGCTCCTCGACCGCCATGCGGGTGGTGGGCTCGGCCCATGCGGACCCGTACTCGGCCTGCGCCGCGGCCTGCGCCGCCCTCTACGGGCCCCGCCACGGGGGGGCCAACGAGGCGGTGATCCGCATGCTCACCGAGATCGGCTCCATCGACAACGTCGACGCCTTCGTGAGGTCGGTGAAGGAGGGCCACGGCCGCCTCCAGGGCTTCGGCCACCGTGTCTACAAGAACTACGACCCGAGGGCCAAGATCATCAAGCGCACGGCGGAGGAGGTGTTCGAGGTGACGGGCAAGAACCCTCTCCTCGACATCGCCCTCAAGCTCGAGGAGGTGGCCCTCAAGGACGAGTACTTCACCTCCCGCAAGCTCTACCCCAACGTGGACTTTTACTCGGGGCTCATCTACCAGGCCATGGGCTTCCCGGTGGACATCTTCCCGGTCCTCTTCGCCATCGCCCGCACGGCGGGGTGGCTGGCCCAGTGGGAGGAGATGGTGGAGCAGGACAGCAAGATCTTCCGGCCCCGCCAGCTCTACGTGGGTGAGGGGGAGCGCCAGTACGTCCCCCTCAAGGAGCGCTCGGCCTAGGCATCACCTCTGGGCGGCGCCGGGTGAGCGCTCACCCACCAGCCGGATGAGGCCCTCCTGGACCACCGTGACGGCCAGCGCCCCTGTCCTGGTGAAGATGGACCCCCTGGCCAGGCCCCTTGCCCCCGAGGCAGACGGGCTGTCCTGGTCGTAGAGCAGCCAATCGTCGGCCCGGAAGGGCCGGTGGAACCACATGGCGTGGTCGAGGCTGGCCCCCTTCACCCGGGGGTCGAACCAGCTCAGGTCGTGGGGGAGCATGACCGAGTCCAGGACCGACATGTCCGAGGCGTAGGCGACCACACAGGCGTGCACCAAGGGGTCGTCGGGCAGGGGGCCGTCGGCCTTGATCCAGACCTGCTGGTGGGGAGGGCGAGGGCCGCCCCCGGTCTGGGGGGGATCGTCGACATAACGCTGGTCGATGGGCCGGGGACGCGTGTACCACTCGCCCAGCTCCTCGCGCCAGGGCGCCATTCGCTCGGCGAAGGTCGGCAGGCTCTCCGGGTCGGGCGCCTCCGGCATGGGCAGCTGGTGGTCGATACCCGGCTCGGTGACCTGGAACGAGGCCGACAGGTTGAAGATGGCCTGGCCCCCCTGGATGGCCACCACCCTCCTGGTGGTGAACGAGCGGCCGTCCCGGATCCGGTCCACCTCGTAGAGAATGGGCCGGCTCGGGTCCCCGGGGCGCAGGAAGTAGGAATGGAGGGAGTGGACCAGGCGTCCTTGCTCCACCGTCCGCCCCGCGGCGACCAGAGCCTGGCCGGCCACCTGCCCGCCGAAGACCCTTTGGCGCTTCTCGTCCGGGCTCCATCCCCTGAAGATGTCCACCTCGACGGGCTCGAGGTCGAGCAGGTCGAGCAGGTCGTGCAGGGGGGAGCTCATGGGGGCCATCCTGCCAGAGCCGGGGCCGTCTCCTTCGAGAAGAACTCATGGCCCCTGACCGCTTGCTCCGGTCCGATCGAGGGTAACCTAATCGTAATGATTGCCCTGGCCCGCAGGTTGCTCGCCCTCGCACGCACTCCCACTGGCCGCAAGGCGGTCAAGTACTCGACCGTGTCGTTGATATCGATCGCGGTGGCCCAGACGGTGCTGTTCCTCACCTTCGGGGTGGGCCGCATCGCCCCGGCCATGGAGTGCAACATTCTCGCCACAGCCGTTGCCACCATCCCGTCCTACAACCTCAACCGGCGATGGGCCTGGGGGAAGGGCGGGAAGTCGCACCTGTGGAAGGAGGTGGTGCCCTTCTGGACCATCTCCTTCATAGGCCTGGCCTTCTCGACGGGCATGGCCGGCCTCGGGGCCCACATAGCCCAAGGTGCCGGCCTGCCCCACCTGTGGGCGTCCGTGGTGGTGAACGTGTTCAGCCTCACCGCCTACGGGATCCTGTGGGTGGGCAAGTTCATCGTGTTCAACCAGTTGCTCTTCGTGGACAGAGGGGCGCCGGTGGTGGCCGAAGGGGATGACCTGCCAGACGGGCGGGGGGACCGGATTGGCCTCACCCGCCAGTCGGCGTAGAGAATCTCAGGACGACACAGGGACAGGCTAGGGAGGCACAGGCCAGGGAGGAAGGCTCGCCCCTTCCCGGGCGCCTCAGGGCAGGATCGACGGCGGGCGGCTTCCGGGCCGCCGCCGCCCAGGTCCGGCTTCCTGACGAGGCGGCCGCTGCGGCCGCGGCCGCCCGTCAGGACCGGTTGACCAAGCCCCGCCGTTCCCTCGGGCGAGTGGAGGACCTGGGGGCCCGCCTCGCTGCCATCGCCGGCACCTGCCCTCCGCCCGTTCCGGCCCCGGTGGCGGTGGCCGTGTTCGCCGGCGACCACGGCGTACTGGCGGAGGGCGTCTCCCCCTGGCCGGTCGAGGTGACGGCCCAGATGGTGGCCAACTTCTCGGCTGGGGGGGCGGCCATCAACGTGCTGGCCCGTCAGGTGGGGGCCTCGGTGACGGTGGTGGACGTGGGGGTGGCTGGCGACCTCAGCCATCTGGTCGGTCCCTCGGTCTCCTCCGGGACGGGCGAGGGGCGAGGGTCAGGCCTGCTCCTGGCCAAGGTCCGCCCCGGTACGGCCAACCTGGCCGAGGGGCCGGCCATGTCCCGGGCCGAGGCGATCCAGGCCCTGGACGTGGGGGCCCGGGTGGCGGCGGAGCTGGTGGAGGGCGGGGCGCGCTGCCTCGTCACGGGGGACATGGGTATCGGCAACACCACCCCGTCGGCCGCCCTCATAGCCGCCCTCACCGGGGAGCCCGCCCGCCGGGTCACCGGGCGGGGGACGGGTATCAGCGAGGAGGCCTGGGAGACCAAGGTGTCCGTCGTGCAGCGGGCCCTGGCCCGCTCCGGAGCCGGGCCACAGGATCCGCTGGGTGCCCTGGCCGAGGTGGGGGGCCTCGAGATCGGGGCCCTGGCCGGCTTCATCGTGGGGGGGGCGGCGGGGGGCGTGCCGGTGGTGATCGACGGGGTCATCGCCTGCGCGGCCGCCCTCGTGGCCGCTCACCTGGTCCCTGAGAGCAGGGGATATTGCGTGGCCGGGCACCGCTCGAGCGAGCCGGGAGCCACGGTGGTGCTGGAGCGGCTGGGCCTGGTCCCCCTGCTCGACCTGGACCTTCGTCTGGGGGAAGGGACGGGCGCCTGCCTGGCGGTTCCCATCCTGCAGGCGGCGGCCAGGATCCTGGGGGAGATGGCGACCTTCGACTCGGCAGGGGTGGCCGACAAGGGATAGGGGGCCATGGCTCCGTCGGCCCTGCCTAGCCCGGTGCCCGCTCCCGCCGACCACCCAGCACCCAGCCCACGATCAGCAGGGCCCCGGCCAGGGCCAGCTCAGGGAGGTCCCCGCCCCGGGCGTACAGGGTGAGGCCCCGCCTCCTGGTCACCTCGGCTTCGATCACCTGCCGGGGTCCCAGGCGGGATCGCCTCACCACGGCCCCGTGGCGGGTCACGACCGTCGAGTACCCGACGGGGGAGGCCTGCACCAGCTCCCGGCCCTCCTCCACGGCCCGCAGCTTGTCCGCCGCCACCTCCTCCTTGGGCACCAGGTCGGAGGCGTAGGAGGAGGTGTTGGTGGGGACGACCAGCAGCTGGCCGCCGGCGAGCACGGCCGCCCGGGCCCGGGAGGCGAAGAAGACCTCGTAAGAGATCATGACCCCGAGAGGGCCGGCCGGCGTCCTGAGCAGCCCGGGGCCGTGGCCGGGGATGGCGTCCCTCGGGACGTCGCTCAGGTTGACGATGTGCTTGAGGACCGAGCGGAACGGGACGTACTCGCCGAAGGGCACCCGGTGGACCTTCTCGTACCAGCCGATGATCCTCCCCCGGGGGTTCCAGGCGACGGCCTTGTTGGTGAACCGGGTGGCCCCCACCAGCTCCGTCACCCCGGCCACGAGGGTGGCGTGCAGCGACCGGGCCAGGTCGCCCACCTGCCGGGCGGTGGGGGAGCCCAGGATGGGGCCCGGGAGGGAGATCACGTCCTCGGGCCACAGCACCAGGCCCAGGGGGGGGTGCAACCGGTGGGTGGCGGCGAGCTGGGCGTGGTAGATGATGGCGGGGTTGACGTCGATGGCGCGCAGCCCCCGGGGTCCCCCGCCCTGCACCAGCCCCACCCGCAGGCGGCCTACCGGTGGCCCCCCGTCGGGGGCGACCGTGCCACCGGCCACAGCGCCGGCCACGATGGCCGCAGCCAGGCCGGCCGACAGCAGGTGACCGGCGCCCATCCCCCTCCGCCGCCCGCCGCCCGCCGCCCCCCTGCCCGACCCTGGGGCCCCCTGGCGCGCCCGCCACCAGGCCTCACCGGCGCGGCCGAGCTCCGCCAGGCCCACCCCGCCCATCGCAGCCAGGCCCGTGACCAGCAGGGGACCCCCGACCCGGGCGGCCGCGAGGAGGGGCCCGCCCGCCTGGCCGAGGGCGATGCCGCCCATGGGGAAGCCGCCGAAGGGCCACACGCTGCGCGCCTCCTGGGCCAGGGTGACGACGGCCGGGAAGGCAGGAGCCCAGCCCCAGCGGGGCACCCGCCTCCCCCCCTGGGGCTCCCGTCCCCGGTCACGGGGCACGAGGCCGAAGGCCAGCACGTAGAATCCCGACTCCACCAGCACCAGGGCGCCGTAGCCGGCGGCGTTGAAGCTCGTCACCCACTCGAGCGTGGGGCCGAACAGCCCGATCCCGAAGAGCAGCCCCGCCAGCAGCCTCCCTCTGGCCCGCAACCGGGGCAGGAGCCAGGCCAGGAGGCCGAGCCCGAGGAAGGCCGCCCACCACTGCCCCCAGGGGGGGACGCTGGCCGCCACCAGCAGGCCTGACAGCAGCGATGGCACTGCCACCCGGCCCCTCCGGGGGACCAGGCGGTGAGAGGCTCCGCCGGTCCCCTGGCCCCGTGGGGGGGAGGCCAGGCGGGGGGCGGTCACCCGGCCGACGCCCTCCCCCGCCTGCCCGGTGCGCGCCCCGTCTTGTCCTCCTCGTCCCGGGACAGGCTGGCCTCCAGGGCCTCCATGAGGTCGATGACCGGAGCCGCCGGACGGGCCGGCTCGGTCACGACCTCCTGTCCGGCCGCCTTGGCCTCGATCAGCTCCAGCACTGCCTGGCGGTGGGTGTCCTGGTACTTGGAGGGGTCGAAGTCGGTGCTCATGGCCTCGACCAGCTGGTTGGCCAGGCGCAGCTCCCGCTCGGAGGTGGACACCTCTGGCCCGGGCAGGCCCTCCAGGTCCTCCCGGTGGACCACCTCGTCGTCGAAGTTCATGGTGGAAAGGGCGAGGGCCCCGTCGACGGGGCGGATGGCGCACAGGTACTGCTTGGTGCGCAGGACCACCTTGCCGATGGCGACCCGGCCCGTCTCGTTCATCACGTCGAGGAGGAGACGGTAGGCCTTGGTCCCGGCCTGGTCCGGCACCAGGTAGTAGGAGGAGTCGTAGTAGAGGGGGTCGATCTGGTCGAGGGACACGAAGTCCTCGATGTCCACGGTATGGGTGGCCTCGGGGTCGAGAGCCTCGAGCTCCTCGGGCTCTATGACCACGTACTGGCCAGGGGCTATCTCGTAGCCCTTCACCAGGTCCTCCCAGGCCACCTCTTCGCCGTCCTGGGGACACACCCGGCGTTGCTGTATACGCACATGGTCCTTGGCGTGCAGCTGGTGGAAGCGGACGTCCTGCTTGCGTACGGCAGTGACCAGCTTCACCGGGATGTTCACCAGCCCGAAGCTGATCGTGCCGCTCCAGATGGACCGGGGCATGCCCTTATCCTCCCCCATGGAGGGCGGCTCCAGGAAGCAGGTGCTGCCTGGCCCCGGCCGCCGCCCTTCGGCCCTGGGCGATGCAGGAGGAGATCCCGAGGCCCCGGTAGGCGGCACCGGCGAGGATGAGCCCGGGGCCGAGAGCAGCCTCCACGGCCTCCATCCGGTCCAGGTGGCCCACCTCGTACTGCGGGAAGGAGGCAGGCCAGCGGTCCACCCTCCACTCGGAGGGGCCGGGCCCTCCCAGGCCCAGGGTGGCCGCCAGCTCGGAGTGCGCCGCTGCCACCAGTTCCTGGTCGTCAAGGGCCCCGGGCCGGTCGTCACCCATGCGCCCCATCGACACCCGCAGCAGCACCCGGTCCTGGCGGGAGAGGTGGGCCCACTTGCTCGACAGCCACGTGCACGCCGTCATGAGCCGGCCCTCGACGGCGGGGACGAGGAGGCCGCTGCCCTCCAGCGGGAAGGGGACGGCACCGGGTGGGTAGCTCAAGGTGGCCAGGGCCACCGAGGCGTAGGGCACCTCCCGGAGCAGCCCGGCCGCCTCGGGGGCCACCGCCGCCAGCAGGTCGGCGGCCACGGGTGAGGGGACGGCCAGCACCACCGCGTCGGCCACCGTGGGGCCCCCGGCGTGACCGAGGGCCCAGCGCCCCCCCCTTTCCGGGGTCAGGCTGGAGACCGGCGTCCGGGTGAGCAGGCTCACCCCCAGGGCGTCCAGCTCCTCGGTGAGCCGTTCTACCACCCGGCTGAGCCCGCCAGGGTGGGTGAGGAAGACGGGGCGGGCGCCGTTCCCCCCCGCCGGGGGGCCACCTCCGGCGCTGGCGCGGAGCCCGAGCATCAGGCTCCGGGAGCGCCTGGCCGCGGCGTCGAGCTGGGGGGCGACCGCGGCCATGCTGAGGTGGTCGGTACGCCCGGCGTTGATGCCACCGAGGAGAGGGTCGACGAGGCGGTCGTGCACCTCTCCCCCCAGGCGGGCCCGCACGACCCGGCCCACTGCCCGGTCGCCGGGCGTGGGCGCTCCTCCTCCCCACCATGCGGGCAGGACCAGGTCCAGGGCCGCCCTGGCCGCCCCGGCGGAGGAGACGATGCCCGAGCGGGCCACGGGGCCGAGGCGTGTCGGGACCCCCAGCACCAGGCCGGCCGGGAGGGGCCTGGGCCGGCCCCGGGACCAGACGAAGGCCCGCCCCGTCGCCGGAGCCACCAGCTCGCCCTCCAGTCCCAGGCGCCGGCACAGGTCCACCCCCTCGGGGACCCTGGCCAGGAAGGAGTCCGGCCCCGCCTCGACGGCCAGGCCGTCGCCGCCAAAGGGGCGGGTCAGGATCTTGCCCCCCCATCGGGGAGAGGCTTCGAGCACCCTGACCTCCAAGCCGGGGGTCGAGGCCAAATCCAGCGCCGCTGCCAGGCCGGCGATACCTCCCCCCACCACCGCCACCCGCCCGTCAACCACCGGGACCGCCGGCAGCTCGATGCTCGTCGGGAGCGGGGGGCGAAGAGGGGAGGGAACCGGCCGCCCGCCTCACCACCTCGGCCAGCACGGCCAGGAAGCGGGGATCGTCGTTGAGGGACTGGGTGCGGGCGAGCGCCAGGCCCGCCTCGGCCGCCACCTGGCGGGCCTCCACGTCCACGTCGTACAGGACCTCCAGATGGTCGGAGACGAAGCCGGCCGGGCAGACGACCACGGCTCTGGCGCCCTCGGCGGCCACCTGGCGGATGACCTCCAGGATGTCCGGGCCCAGCCAGGGCTCGGGGGTGCGTCCCGCGCTCTGCCAGGCCAGGCGCCACCTCCCCACCCCGGCCCGCGAGCACACGGCCTCGGCCGTCTCCCGCAGCTGGGCGGGGTAAGGGTCGCCCATGTCGAGCACGCGCCGGGGAAGGCTGTGGGCCGTGACCAGCACCTCGGCCTCCCCGCCCACCTGGGCCAGGGCCGAGGTCACCCGGTCGGCCAGGAGGCCGATGAGCCCCTCCTCCAGGTGCCAGCTCTCCACGCCGGCCACCTCCATGCCGGGCGGGGCGGCCCGGCGCACCCGCTCCAGGTACTCGCCCACGCTGAGGGCCGAATAGTGGGGGGCCAGGACCAGGGCCACGGCCCGTTCCACGCCGGCCTCGGCCATGGCCCTCACCCCGTCCTCGATGAAGGGCGGAGCATGCTTGGCCCCGAGGAACACCTGGTAACCCTCCCCCAGGGCACGCCCCAGGCCGTCAGCCTGCTCCCTCGTGCGCTGGGCGAGGGGGGACACCCCGCCGATGGCCTCGTAGCGCCGGCGCAGGTCGGCCAGTTGCTCGGGTGACGGGGGGCGGCCCCCCCTCACATGGATGTAGTAGGCCTCGATCTGGTCCGGGGTGGCCGGGGTGCCGTAGGACATGACGAGGACGCCCACCGGGGAGCTCATGGCCTGCCCCCCTCCTCGTGCACCAGGTCAACCAGGCGGGCCAGGATGTCCGGGTCCGTCTCGGGTAGCACCCCGTGGCCCAGGTTGAAGATGTGGCCGGGCTGGGCCCCGGCCTCGGCCAGCACCGCCCGCGACTGGGCCGCCACCACCGGCCAGGGGGCCAGGCAGACCGCCGGGTCCAGGTTGCCCTGCACGGCCAGGTCGGGCCCCAGGCGCCGGCGGGCCCGGTCCAGCGGCACCCTCCAGTCGACCCCGACCACATCGGCACCCGCCCCGGCCATGAGCTCCAGCAGCTCGCCCGTGCCCACGCCGAAGAGGATCCGCGGGACCCCCAGGTCGGCGAGGCCTTCCAGCACCCGGCGGGTGGCCGGGAGCACCAGATCGCGGTAGTCGCGGGGCGAGAGGGTCCCCACCCAGGAGTCGAAGAGCTGCACCGCCGCCGCCCCTGCCTGGACCTGGGCCCGCAGGCTGGTCAGGGACAGTGCGGCCAGGGCCTCCATCAGGGCACGCCACAGGCCGGGGTCGGTGTGCATGAGGGCCTTGGTGCGGGCCCAGGTCCGGGAAGGCCCACCCTCTATGAGGTAGCTGGCCAGCGTGAAGGGGGCCCCGGCGAAACCGATGAGGGGCACCTCGAGCTCCCTGGCCAGGATCGCCACCGTCTCCAGCACGAAGGGCATGTCCTCCTCGGGCTCCAGTGCCCGCAGGCGGGCCAGGTCGGCGGAGGACGAGAAGGGACGGGCCACCACGGGGCCGTGGCCGGCCACGACCTCGATGCCGAACCCCACGGCCGCCAGGGGGACGATGATGTCCGAGTACAGGATGGCCGCGTCCACCCCGTACCGGCGCACCGGCTGCAGGGTCAGCTCGGCGGCCAGCTCGGGACGGGCCACGGCCTCCAGGATGCTGCCCGACCCCCGCACGGCCCGGTACTCGGGCAGGGACCGGCCGGCCTGGCGCATGAACCACACCGGGACGGGGTCCGCCGGCTGTCCCCGGCAGGCCAGCAGGAAGGGAGATCCCTCGAGGGTCTGGGCCACGACCACCGAAGCTAGGCGAAACAGCCCTCCTTGCCCCCAACGGCGCCGCCCACCATCGCCCGGGCCGCACGCCCGGCGCTCTCCGGCTAGACCCACTCCGGTGCCCCCCGATGCCGTGGTGGTCGGGGCCGGGCCCAACGGCCTGGTTGCCGCCAACCTGCTGGCCGACGCCGGCTGGGAGGTCCTCGTGCTGGAGCAGCAGGACCACCCCGGGGGGGCGGTGGCCAGTGCCGGCTACCTGGGGGAAGGCTATGTGGCCGACGTCTGCAGCGCCTTCTACCCCCTGGCGGCGGCCTCCCCCCACATAGCGGCCCTGGACCTGGAGGAGCACGGGCTCGAGTGGTGCCATGCCCCCGCCGTGCTGGCCCACCCCCTCCCGGGCGGGGAGGCAGCCGTGCTGGCCAGGGAGGTCGAGGAGACGGCTGAGGGCCTGGAGGCCCTGGCTCCCGGCGACGGCCGGGCCTGGAAGAACCTCTACGGGCTGTGGCAGCAAGCCGGCCGCCAGCTCCTGGGTGCCGTCCTGGGCCCCTTCCCGCCCCTGGGGCCCGGGGCCCGCCTGGCCTGGAGGCTGGGCCCGGGGGGGGCGGTGCGGATGGCCCGTTTCCTCCTGGTCCCTGTCCGCCGCCTGGCCGAGGAGGAGTTCGGTGGTCCTGCCCCGCTGCTGCTCGCCGGTTGCGCCCTCCACACCGACCTGGCCCCCGAGTCCCCGGGCAGCTCGGCCTACGGGTGGCTGCTGGCCATGCTGGCCCAGGAGGTCGGCTTCCCGGTCCCGAGGGGCGGAGCGGGCCAGCTGGCCTGGGCCCTGGCTCGCCGGCTCGAACGGCGCCGCGGGCAGGTGCGCTACGGCACCGAGGTCCGCTCCGTGGTGGTGCGCGGCGGCCGGGCCAGGGGGGTAGTGACCGCCGCCGGCGAGGAGGTGCCAGCCGCACGGGCCGTGCTGGCCGACGTGGCAGCCCCCCGCCTCTACGGCGGGATGGTGGGGTGGGAGCACCTCCCTTCCCGGCTCCGGGACGACATGCGCCGGTTCCAGTGGGACCATGCCACCCTCAAGGTGGACTGGGCGGTCGAGGGGGGCATCCCGTGGGCCAGCGCCGCCACCGGGAGGGCAGGGACCGTCCACCTGGCAGCCAGCCTGGACGAGATGACCGAGTGCTCGTCGGCCCTGGCCATGGGGCGGGTGCCTGCCCGGCCCTTCGTGGTGCTGGGCCAGATGACGACCTCCGACGCCTCGAGGTCCCCGGCCGGCACGGAGGTGGTCTGGGCCTACTGCCACGTCCCGAGGCGGGTCAAGGCGGACGAGGGAGGGGAGGGCATCACCGGCGCCTGGGACGAGTCAGAGGCGCAGCTGATGGCAGCCCGCATCGAGGCTCAGGTCGAGCGCTTCGCCCCCGGCTTCGGCGCCCGGGTGCTGGCCCGCCACGTCCTCACCCCTGCCGGCCTGGAGGCCCACGACGCCAGCCTGGTGGGGGGGGCCATCAACGGGGGCACGGCGGCCATCCACCAGCAGGTGGTCCTCCGCCCGGGACCGGGCCTGGCGGGACCTGACACGCCGGTGGAGGGCCTCTACCTCGCCTCGTCCTCGACCCACCCCGGAGGCGGGGTCCACGGAGCCTGCGGAGCCAACGCCGCCCGGGCCGCCCTGCGCGACCGCCAGGGAGCCAGCCGGCTGGTGGCTGCCCCCCTGCGCCGGGCGGCCTTCAGACTGGTCAGCGGTTGAGGTCGAGGGCCACCAGCACTCCCGCCGGCGGGGTGGGGGCAGGCTCGGGGGCAGGGACGACCTCCTCCGGCGCCGGCGCCCTGGGGGCAGGCACGACCTCCTCGGGCGCCCTGGGGGGGCTGGGGATGGTGTCCATCATGCGCTCCACCCGTGCCAGCGCCAGCACCAGGGTCGCTATGGCAGCCAGCACTATCGCCGGCACGCTCACGACCACCCAGCCCTTCATGGCACGTCATTTTCCCCGCCGGGGGCGGTTCTGACACCCCTTGTCCTCGAGCCCGGAGGCGCCCTCCCGGCCCCTATGCTCGATCCTCCTTCTTGGCCCACTGGAGGACGTCGTGGTAGACCACCCCGACCTTGAAGCTGAGCAGGCCCACATCGACCTGGCCTACGAGCAGTTGGAGGCCAGCCGGCAGGCGGCCCGTGCGCTCATGGTCTCGGTCCTCGACCAGGGCCGGGGAGGGACCCCCCAGGCCAGGGAGGAGCGTGACGTCCTGGTGCGCACCAGCCTCCACCGCCTGGAGCAACTGGACATCGGGGACCAGCCTCTCTGCTTCGGCCGCATAGACCTCCTGCCCGGCGACGGAGGCGGTGGGGGCGCCAGCTACCACATCGGCCGCCTGGCCGTGTCCGGACCAGACCTCGAGCCCTTGGTGGTGGACTGGCGGGCCCCGGTGGCCGAGCCCTTCTACCGGGCCACCTATCGCGACCCCATGGGGCTGTGGCGCCGGCGGCACTTCGCCAGCGAGGGCCGCAAGCTGGTGGGGATCGAGGACGAGGTCTTCAGCCTGCCGGAGGGGGCCCATGGGGAGGAAGGGCCCGAGGTCTCCGGGGCCCTGCTGGCAGCCATGGAACGGTCCCGGTCAGCACACCTGCGGGACATCGTGGCGACCATCCAGAAGGAGCAGGACGAGATCATCCGGGCCCCCTTGCCCGGCCTCCTCGTGGTGCAGGGGGGACCAGGCACGGGCAAGACCGTGGTGGCGCTGCACCGTGCTGCCTACCTGCTCTACACCTACCGCTTCCCCCTGGAGCAACAGGGGGTGCTGGTGGTCGGGCCCAACCCCCTCTACCTTCGCTACATCGAGCAGGTCCTGCCTTCCCTGGGGGAGAACGGGGTGGCTTCCACCACGGTCGAAGCCCTGTACCCCGACGCCCGACCCCGGGCCGAAGAGGACCGCTCCCTCGCCCGCCTGAAGGGCGAGGAGCGGATGGCCCAGGTGGTGGCGGCCGCCGTGCGGTGCCGCCAGCGCCCCCTCCGCCATGACCTGGTGGTGGCCTGGGGGGCCGAGGTGCTGAGGTTGAGCCGGGACGAGCTGCGCCGGATCGTGGCCGCCACCAAGCGCCGCCCCGGTACCCACAACGGGCGCCGCCAGGCGGTGGCGGCCCAGGTCACGGCCCGGCTGGCGGCCCAGGTGGGGCGGGCCCATCGCCTGGCCGGGGTCCCCGGGCAGGGGGGTGCGGAGGCGGAGCTGGCCGCCGAGCTGAGCCGGGCGCCGGAGGTGGTGGAGGCATTGGACCGTATGTGGCCGCGGCTGCGCCCCGAGGAGCTGCTGCACGACCTGTACGGGGCACCACCCTTGCTGGCCCGGGCCGGCCAGGGCATCCTCGACCCGGCCGAGCAGGCCGCTCTCCATCGTCCTCGGGCCGCCACGCTGGCCGACATCCCCTGGACCCGGGCCGACATCCCCCTGCTGGACGAGGCCCAGGTCCTCCTGGGGCCCACCCGGCGCCGCTCAGGGGACGCCGGGCCCCGCAGCTACGGGCACATCGTGGTGGACGAGGCCCAGGACCTGTCTCCCATGCAGCTGCGCATGCTGGCCCGGCGTTCCCTGTCGGGCTCCATGACCGTGGTGGGGGACCTGGCCCAGGCCACCGGGCCTCATGCCGCCCGCCGCTGGGAGGACCTGACCCGGGTCCTGGCTCCCGGGCGGCCGGTGCGGCGTGCCGAGCTCAGCGTCAACTACCGAACGCCGGCCGAGGTCATGGAGCTGGCCGCCCCGGTGCTGGCCGCCGCCGCCCCGGGCCTCCGCCCGCCCCGGTCGGTCCGCTCCACGTCCTTCCCGCCGGCGGTGGTGGCCGTCCCAGGCGCCTCGCTGGTCGACGAGGTGGCGGCCCGGGCCCGCCAGGAGCTCGAGGCGGTCCGACCCGGCACGCTGGCGGTGGTGGGCAGCCGGTCGAGGGTGGGCGAGCTGCGGGAGGCGCTGGAGGGGGGCCTGCCTTCGCGGTTGGGGGCCGAGAGCCTGGAGGCGCCGGTGACGGTCCTCTCCGTGGAGTCCGTGAAGGGGCTGGAGTTCGACGCCGTCATCGTCGTCGAGCCCGCCCAGATCGTGGAGGAGGCAGGCAGCCTGCGCTCTCTCTACGTGGCCCTCACCCGGCCTACCCGCCGGCTCACGGTGGTCCATGCCCGCCCCCTGCCCCTGCCCCTTGCCGAGGCGGCCTGAAGTGGGCGGGACCGAGGGCGGCCGGGTCCTGGACGAGGCAGCAGTGGCCGGTGATCCCCTGGACCAGGTGCGGCGCTGGCTGGCTGACGCCGTGGCGGCGGGGGTGCTCCAGCCCGACGCCATGGCCCTTGCTACCGCCACCCCCGACGGCCGGCCCTCGGCCCGCATGGTGCTGGTGAAGGGGGTGGACCAAAGGGGGCTGGTCTTCTACACGAACCGTGACAGCGCCAAGGGCCGGGAGCTGGCTGCCAACCCCAGGGCGGCGGCCATCCTGCACTGGCAGCAGCTGCAGCGCCAGGTCCGGGTCACCGGGGGGGTCGAGAGGCTCTCGGAGCAGGACTCGGCGGCCTATTTCGCCACCAGGCCGCGGGGGAGCCAGCTGGCTGCCTGGGCGTCCCACCAGAGCCAGGTGGTGGCGTCCAGGGGCGCCCTGGAGGACAGGTTCGCCGAGATGGAGCAGCGCTTCACCGGGGAGGAGGTGCCGCTGCCTCCCTGGTGGGGCGGCTACCGCCTGGAGGCCGAGGTGGTCGAGTGCTGGCAGGGCCGCCCCAACCGCCTGCACGACCGCCTGCGCTGGACCAGGCAGGGGGCCACCTGGCGGCTGGAGCGTCTGGCGCCTTAGGCGCCCGAGGAGGGCGGCGCCGGGAACGGCGCTCCCGCCGATGTGAACGCCGGTGGGACTCTCGACTAGAAACTGTCCCCGATGACCCAGGCGATCGCCGTCCAGCAGGGGGTCGAACCGGCCCGGCCCCAGCGCCCCAACCTGCTGAGCGTTGGCGTGATGATCTGGCTCGGCTCGGAGCTCATGTTCTTCAGCGGCCTGTTCGCCGCCTACTACACGATCCGGGCCCACGCGGTGACCTGGCCCCCGCCCGGGGACCACACCGACACCATCGAGGAAGCCATCTTCACCTTCATCCTCGTGCTCTCCAGCTTCACCATGCAGGCGGGGGTGTGGAACGAGGAGCACGGCCGGCGGACCGCCGCCCGCTGGTGGGTGGTCCTCAGCTTCCTGCTGGGCGGGGCCTTCGTGCTGGGCCAGGCGGCGGACTGGCTGATAGTCCCGTACTCGGCCTCCACCGACGCCTTTGCCTCCCTCTTCTTCGTCATGACGGGCATCCACGGCCTGCACGTGATCCTGGGCCTGGTGGCGATGATCGGGCTGATGGGCCGGATGGTCGGCCAGCCCGGGGACCCAGGGGAGCGCCAGGTCTTCCAGGCCGTCTCGTACTACTGGCACTTCGTCGACGTGGTCTGGATCGGTCTGTACAGCACGATCTTCCTGGTGCACTGAGGACCCCCGTGCGTAGCCGCCTGCTCGCCCTTCCCATCCTCCTCGTGGCCTTCGTGGCCGCCGTGGGCGTGTCCTTCTTCGCCTCGGCGCCCGCCCGGGCCCAGGTGCGCTACGCGGCGCGCCCCGCCTCCGCGAAGGCGGCGTCCGCCAAGGGCGCCACCACCACCTCGCAGGTCACCGTGCCGGCTCCCCCCACCACCCTCTACAAGGGGGAGCCCACCACTCTCCCCTCACCCACGCCAACCCAGATCGAGCCCGCCGTCACCACCACCACCGGTGTCTCCCCGCCCACCACGGTCTCCCTGGCCACGGCCAACCTCGGCAAGGGCCGCCTGCTCTTCCAGGAGAACTGCGCCTCCTGCCACGGGGTGGACGCCGAGGGCTCGGCCCGGGCCCCCAACCTGCAGGGCGTCGGTGCCGCCACCGTCGACTTCTGGCTGTCCACGGGGCGGATGCCCCTCGCCTTCCCCACCGCCCAGGCCGTGATCAAGCAGCCTCGCTTCGACCGCACCCAGATCCGCGACATCGTGAAGTACGTCACCTCCCTGAGCCCCGGGGGCCCCGGGATCCCCAACGTGGACTTCAAGAACGCCAACATGGGGGCCGGCTTCTCCCTCTTCGTCACCAACTGCGCTGGCTGCCACGCCGTCACGGGGGTGGGGGACGCCCTTTCCAACGGCCTCTACGCCCCCTCCCTCTACGGGGGGCCGACGGGCCTGCTCAAGTCCGACGGGGGCCAGGGGCCGGTGACGCCCCGGGAGGTGCTGGAGGCCATGAGGACCGGCCCCGGGAACATGCCCCGGTTCAGCCCCCTCCAGCTCGACCAGGAGCAGGCCACCGACATCGCCTACTACGTGACCAAGGGAGGCATCCAGCACCCCTACGACAAGGGAGGGGACGGGCTAGCCCACGTCGGGCCCATCACCGAGGGCTTCGTGGCCATATTCGGCGGGCTGGGGGCCATGCTGGGCCTCCTCTGGTGGATCGGCGACAGGGCCAAGGCATGACGGCGGAGACGGGAAGATGAGCGAGCACACCCGCCACCCGGTCCAGGCCCAGGAGCCCGACCTCCCCCCCTTCCCGGAGGACGACCCCCGCCTGCTGCCGGGCGTACGCCACCCCTGGCAGGCCGAGGTGCTGGTAGGGGTCCTGTTCTCCCTGAGCTTCCTTTCCACCGTGGCCCTCGCCACCACGTACTCGGTGGGGGGCCAGCCCCAGCTGGAGGGCGGCTTCCTGGGCTTCGCCCTGGCCTGCCTGGGGGCGGGGATGATCTCGTGGGGCAAGTACCTGATGCCGAGGGGGCCCTTCGTCGAGGACCGGGAGTACGAAGGGCGGGAGGACCTGGAGAGCAACCCCGAGGACCGGCGCAGCTTCATCGGCTCCTTCGGGCGGGGGGCGGTCATCGTGGGCCGCCGACCCTTCCTCCTGGGCCTCCTCGGCATGGCCGGGGCCGCCTTCAGCGCCGTCTTGATCTTCCCCCTCCGGTCCCTCGGCCCCCAGCCCAAGCTGACCCTGTTCAAGACCAACTGGGGCAAGGGGACCCTGGTGGTGAGAGAGGACGGGAGCCCGGTGAACGTGGCCGACATGGACGTGGGCTCCTACATGACGGTGTTCCCGGCGGGGTTCGAGACCGATCCCAACGCTCAGGCCATAGACCAGGTGATCCTCATCCACGTGGCTGCCGAGCCCCTGCCCACCAGGCAGGGCCCGGCCAGCTGGACCCCCGACGGCTACTTCGCCTTCTCCAAGGTCTGCACTCATGCCGGCTGCCCGGTCTCCCTGTATGAAGCGCAGACCCAGCAGCTGCTCTGCCCCTGCCACCAGTCCCTCTTCGACATCCTGATCGGGGCCTTCCCGATCTTCGGCCCGGCACCGAGGCCGCTCCCGCAACTGGCTCTCATGGTCGACAGCAAGGGCAACCTGCGCTCCCAGCACGGCTTCCTGGAGCCCATCGGCCCCGGCTTCTGGGAGAGGGGCGCCTACCCCAAGGGTGGTTACCGGTCATGATGCCCGAGCAGATGCTCCAGCAGGGCGGGCGCCTGGCCCGCTGGGGGGACGACCGCCTGGGCGCCGCCCACTGGGTGTCCAAGGCGCTCAACAAGATCTTCCCCGACCACTGGACCTTCATGATGGGGGAGGTCGCCCTCTACTCCTTCATCATCCTGATCCTGACCGGGATCTACCTGACCTTCTACTTCAACCCCTCCCTCAGCACCCACATCTACAACGGGCCCTACAAGCCGCTCGACGGCCAGGTCGTGACCGACGCCTACGCCTCGACGGTCAACATGAGCCTCTACGTGCGGGCGGCCCTCGTCATCCGCCAGATGCACCACTGGGCGGCGGACATCTTCATTGCCGCCATCGTCGTGCACATGGCCCGCATCTTCTTCACCGGCGCCTTCCGCCGGCCCCGGGAGATCAACTGGGTCATCGGGGTGCTGCTCCTCTTCACGTCTCTCATCAACGGGTACATCGGCTACTCGCTCCCTGACGACCTCATCTCGGGCACCGGGGTGCGGATCATGTTCTCGGTCATCGAGGCCATCCCGGTCGTCGGCTCCTACCTCGCCTTCTTCATCTTCGGGGGCAACTACCCGGGCACGGTCTGGGACGGGCGGCTCTACGTGGTCCACATCCTCCTCCTGCCCGGCGTCATCGCCGGCCTCCTGGGGGCCCACCTGGCCCTCATCTGGCACCAGAAGCACACCCAGTGGCCAGGGAAGGGGGCCACCGAGCGCAACGTCGTGGGCTCGCCGGTCTGGCCCATCTTCGCCTTCAAGAGCGTGGGCCTCCAGCTGATGGTGTGGGGGGTGATAGCCGCCCTGGGCGGGCTGGCCCAGATCAACCCCATCTGGCTCTACGGGCCCTACATCCCCTACAAGGTCCCCTACCTGGTGCAGCCCGACTGGTACATGGGTTGGCTCGACGGCGCCTTGCGGCTCATGCCCTCGTGGGAAGTGAACATGCAGGGCCACATGATCCCCAACCTGTTCTTCCCCGCCATCTTCCTCCCCGGCATCACGGTGCCCTTCCTCATGGCCTGGCCGTGGCTGGAGGCCAAGTTCACCAAGGACAACCTCCGCAGCCATCATCTCCTGGAGCGGCCACGGGACCGGCCGGTCCGCACCGCCATAGGGGTGGCCGTGTTCACCTTCTATGCGGTCCTGCTGCTGGGCAGCGCCACCGACCTGCTGGCCAACTTCTTCTCGGTCTCGCTCAACGCCGTCCTGTGGTCGCTGCGCATGATCCTGGTGTTCGCACCCATCGCCACCGGTTACCTGGCCTGGTGGCTGTGCAAGGAGGCGCAGCGCATCCCGGTGGCGGGCCGCCGTCCCCGGGCCAGCATTATCATGCGCAGCGCCAGCGGCGGGTACGTCCTGCGGGAGTCCGACCCGCGTCCGGGGGACGAGCACATAGAGCTGGAGCCGATGCCGGTTCCGAGGGCCGACCTCTCCCGGGGGGTGGGCCGCCAGGTGATCAGGGTGGGCGGGGACGGGTCCCCGGCCCTCTCCGAGTCCGGGGTGCTGCAGGCCCCCCGCCAGCCCGCACCCCGGCCCTCTCTTCGGGACCTGCTTCGTCCCGGGGGCAACGGGGGCCTTGGCGGGCTGCGCTCCCGGCGGCCCCGGAACGGCGGTGCCGACGGCGGCCCGGGAGGCGGGTCCGGGGACGGCGGCCCACCCGGGGGTGGAGCGGGCGGCCCGGCGGCTGGCGGCTAGCCGGCCCGGGAGCTGCCGGCCGTGGCGGAGGTGGCCGGTCGGGGCCCACTGGCCCGGCGGGTGGGGTCATGGGTGGTGTGGTGGGCCGTGCTCATGGCGCTGTGGGTGCTGCTCGACGACTCCATTGCCCTGGCCGAGCTCCTGGCCGGGGCGGGCGCCTCCGCCCTGGGGGCCTTCCTGGCCGAGCTGGTCCAGTACCAGGTGGGCTCGCGCTTCCGCCCCCGCATCGAGTGGGTGGCCCCCGCCCTGGGCCTGCCGGTGCAGGTGGCCAGGGACACCGTCCTGCTCCTAGGCGTACTGTGGCGCCGGCTGGCGCGGGGGGAGCAGCCCCCCAGCGGGTTCCGGGAGGTGCCGACACCGTGGGGGCAGGACTCGGCCGAAGGAGCTAGCAGGAGGGTGCTCATCGTGATGGGGCGGTCGGCGCCTCCGGGAACGTTCGTGCTCGGTATCGACCGGGAGCGGGAGGTGGCGGTGGTCCACCACCTGGTTGTCAGGGGGGAGAGGGCGGACCGGAGCGGGGCGGGATGACCGGGTTCGTCGCCGCCTCCATCGCCATGCTGGCCTGCACCCTCCCCCTCGGTGCGGTCCTGTGGCGGGGCAAGCTGATCGAGGCGGTGATGGCCCTACAGGTGGTGGGGGCCGTCGTGGTGATGGTCCTCATCATGCTGTCGGAGGGCTTCGGCCGCCCGGGCGAGTTCGAGCTGGCCGTGGTGGTGGCCGTCTTGCTGCTGGGGAGCGGCCTGGTCTTCCTGCGCGCCCTGGAGCGTTGGCTTTGAGCGGGGGCGGGTGAGGGGAGGAAGTGACGGTGCTCGTCAAGGACGTGGTGGCTGACGCCCTCCTGGCCCTGGCCGTGGTGGTGGTGCTGGGCTCCACCCTTGGGGTGGCGGTGATGGAGGACGCCTACCAGAAGCTGCACTACGTGGGCCTGGCCACGCTGGTGGCACCGGTGCTGGTGGCCCTGGCCGTGCTGGTGCAAAAGGGGTACTCGGAGAACACCACCGAGACGTGGCTGGCGCTGCTCTTCGTGGTGCTGTCGGGCCCCGTCCTCACCCATGCCACGGCCCGGGCCGCCGCCATCCGGGAGCGGGGCAACTGGCGCCTCCTGGCCGGCGAGGGTGATCCCGGTCCCGAGGAGACCGGGTAGCCGGGCCGTGCCCACCCAGCGGCGGGACCAGGCGAGCCGGCGGTGACTCCTCCGGGCACGACCGCCCTGCAGGCGGCCATACTGGTGCTGGTCGCCGCCGGCGCCACGGCGGTGGTCCTCATGCGCCAGCCCTCCCGCCAGGTCGTGCTGCTCAGCGTGTACGGGCTGCTGCTGGCGGTGCTGTTCTTCGCCTTCCAGGCGCCGGACGTGGCCCTCTCCCAGCTGACGGTAGGGGCGGTGATCCTGCCGATCCTGTTCCTCCTCACCCTGGCCAAGGTGAGGAGGCAAGAGGAGTGACCCCGGGGGTGCGCCGCGGGGTCTTCCTGGCCGGTATGGCAGCCGTCCTGGCCTTCTTCCTGTGGGGGCTGGTGGGCCTGCCCGGGTTCGGCCACTACCCGGGGCCCTACGGCGACGTGCTCAACGCCATAGGGATACGCCAGACCCACGCCACCGACATCGTGTCGGCGGTGAACTTCGACTACCGCGCCATGGACACCCTGGGGGAGGAGTTCATCCTGTTCGCGGCGGCCACGGGCATGGGCGTGGTCCTGCGCCACCTGCGGGAGGAGAGGGAGCGTTCCGCCGTGGACGAAGCCAGGGATCGCACCGACCCCGGCACCAGCGAGGCCGTGCGGGTGGCGGCCATCACCTTCACCGGCCCCACGGTCGTGGTCGGCTGGTACATCGTGTCTCACGGCCAGGTGAGCCCCGGAGGCGGGTTCCAGGGCGGGGTGATCCTGGCCACGGCCTTCGCCATGATCTACCTGGCAGGCGAGTTCCTGGCCCTGAAGAGGATCAGCCCCGTCCCCCTCGCCGACGCGGTGGAGGCGGTGGGGGCGGCCAGCTTCGCCATCATCGGCATCTCCGCCCTGGGGGTGGGGGCGGCCTTCCTGGCCAACGTCCTGCCCCTGGGGCACATGCCGGGGGAGGTGGACTCGGCGGGGACCATCGCCCTCATCAGCTTCTTCGTGGGCATCGAGGTGACGGCGGCCTTCGTCGTGGTGGCCAGCGAGTTCCTGGAGCAGACCCTGATCGTCCGGAGGCATTGATGCAGATCTTCCCCTTCATCGTCGTGGCCTGGATCCTGGCCGTGGGCCTGTACGGGATAGTCACCAGCCGCCACCTCGTCCACCTCATCATCTGCCTGGCCGTGGTCCAGTCCTCCACCTACGTGCTGCTGCTGGGCGTGGGCTACAAGGCGGGGGCGGCGGCCCCCTTCTTCTCCGACATCCCTCGGTCCACACCGGCCGTGGACCCCGTCGTGCAGGCCCTGGCCCTCACCGACGTGGTGGTGGAGGCGGCGGTGTCGGCCCTGCTGCTGGCCCTGGCCGTGCAGGCCCACAAGCGCTTCGGCACCCTGGACCCAGAGGACCTCCGCCAGCTCCAGGGCTGAGCCGCTCCTCTCCTCGCCGGCGTGCGCACCCTCCTCCCTCTGGCCGTGGCCGTCCCCCTCCTGGTGGCGGCCGGGCTGTCGGCCGCCAGCGCCGCGTTCCAGCGCCGTAACCGCTGGGCCCTGGACGGGCTGGCCATCCTCACCGCGGCGGCGGTCACGGCCATGCTCATGGCCCTCACGGTGGGGGCGGGCAGCGCCCAGGTGTACTGGTTCGGCGGCTTCCGGCCCGCCCACGGGGTGGCGCTCGGGATTGACTTCGTAGCCAGCCCTCTGAGCGCGGGGCTGGCTGCCTTCGCCGGCCTCCTCGTGACGGCGGCGATGGTCTTCTCGTGGCGTTACTTCGAGCGGGTGTCCACCTTCTACCACGCCCTCATGCTGGTCTTCCTGGCCGGCATGGCCGGGTTCTGCCTCACCGGCGACGTGTTCGACCTGTTCGTCTTCTTCGAGGTGATGGGGGTGGCCGCCTATGCCCTCACGGCCTACCGGACCGAGGAGCGGGGGCCCCTCCAGGGGGCCCTCAACTTCGCCATCACCAACAGCGTGGGGGCCTACCTGTCCCTGGCCGGCATCGCCTTGGTCTATGGCCGGACCGGGGCCCTCAACATGGCCCAGGTAGGCCGGGCCCTGGCCGGCCACCGCCCCGACGGGCTGGTGGTGGTGTCCTTCGTGCTCATAGTCGTGGGCCTCCTCGTCAAGGCCTCCATCGTCCCCTTCCACTTCTGGACCGCCGACGCCGAGGCGGTGGCCCCGAGCCCGGTGTGCGTGCTGTTCTCCGGCGCCATGGTTGAGCTGGGCCTGTACGGGGTGGCCAGGGTGTACTGGTCGATGTTCGGCTCCGCCCTGGGTCACCGGGGAGCCATCAGCTCCACCCTCCTGGCCCTGGGGGCAGCCACGGCCGTGGTGGGGGCCCTGTTCTGCTTCCGGCAGCGCCACCTGAAGCGGATCCTCGCCTTCTCCACCATCAGCCACGCCGGCATGTTCCTGATGGGTGTGGCCCTGCTCACCCCCCTGGGCCTGGCCGGGGCGGCCATCTACGTGGTGGGCCACGGCCTGGTGAAGGGGGCTCTCTTCCTCTGCACCGGGATCGTGCTGCATCGCCTGAGATCGATCAACGAGACCTGGCTGCACGGGCGGGGCCGGCGCCTGCCGGTCACCGGGGCGGTGTACATCCTGGCCGGCCTGGGCCTGGCCGACCTACCGCCCTTCGCCACCTACCTGGGCAAGGGCTACATCGAGGAGAGCGGTTACAGCCACGGGATGGCCTGGGTCACCGCCGTGCTCATCATCACGTCCATCCTGGTCGGGGGGGCCGTGCTGCGGGCCGGGGGAGGGGTCTTCTGGGGCCTGGGGGACGCCCCGTCCGAGGACCCCCGCATGGCGGCCGAGGCCTCCGAGGAGCACTCCGAGACCGAGGAGGGCCGGGGCCGGACGCCCCTTTCTATGGTCCTGCCCCCCCTCGTCCTGGTAGCCCTGGCGGTGGCCGTGGGCCTGCTGCCCCACCTGGGCTCGGTGGTGCAGGCGGCGGCGGTCCGGTTCCAGGACCAGGGGGCGTACAACGCCACCGTCCTCTCCGGGGCCCGGGTGCTGCACGCCCAGGCACCTCAGCCCCCCGAGCCCACGGGCATCACCATCGCCGACGTCGCCACCGGGGTGGGGTCGGCGGCCGGGGCGGCCGTGCTGGCGCTCGTCTCTCTCTACTGGCGGCGCCTGCCGTTGCTGCGGAGGGGGCTCGAACCCGGTCTGGGCCTGGTAGGCCCGATCCGGCGCTTCCAGAGCGGGGTGGTCACCGACTACGTGACCTGGATCGTGCTGGGCCTGGCCGTCATAGGAGGAGCACTGGCCCTGTCGATCAGGTAGGAGCGGGCTGCTTCGCCCCGGCCCTCAGGCCCCTGGCCCCGTCGTGGGGCTAGACGACCCCGCCCCGCCGGCTCTCGGCGATCACGCCCACGAACGAGATGATGGCCACCACCCCTCCTATGACCGCCAGCCAGGGGCCGAAGGCCAAGGCGAGGGCCACGAAACCCATGGACACGCCCACGGTGAGGGGCCACACGCTCCGGTCGGGGAAGGAGTTCACGGTGCCCGCCCCCTCCTCCAGGGTGGCGGCAGGGCGGTCCTCGGGCCGAGGCCGCATGCGCCGGGACCACCAGAACAGGTAGCTGCCGGGCAGGAGGCCCAGGCACACCGTGAACAGCAGGAGGAGGGAGCCCCCGTCCTCGTAACTGCTGAACCAGTAGACGCCCAGGACGATGGCGAAGAAGGCGGCGGTGCCGAGGAAGAGGAGAGCCTCGCTGCGAAACCCACCGGTCCCCTTGGAGGTCCCCACCGCCTTGGCCATGAGGCTCCTCATGCTCACCGCACGGTCACCCCCGTGGGACCGGCCACGTCCACCCGGGCCGGCTCGCCGTGGTTCATGTCCCAGGTGGGACGCTCGGAGCGGATGGGGGGAAGGAAGTGGAAGTTGTGGTGCGGTGGGGGCGAGCTGGTGGCCCACTCCAGGGCGTGCCCGTCCCAGGGGTTGTCACCGGCGGGTATGGGGCGCCGCCAGGAGATCCACTGGTTGACGAGGAAGAACAGGAAGGAGACCCCGATCAGGTACGCCCCGGCGCTGGACAGGACGTTGAGGGTGGTCCAGTGGTCCGCCGGGGTGTAGGTGGCGATGCGCCGGGGCATGCCGTAGAGGCCCAGCACGTACTGGGGCATGGTCTGGAGGATGAAGCCGATGATCAGCAGCACGCAGTGGATCTGGCCCAGGCGGCTGCGCAGCATCCGGCCCGTGAACTTGGGGTACCAGTAGTAGTAGCCAGCGAAGCCGCCCAGCACGGCAGTGCCTATCAGCACCTCGTGGAAGTGGGCCACCACGTAGTAGGTGTCGTGCACGAAGAAGTCGATGGGGGGGGAGGCGAGGAGCACCCCGGAGAGGCCGCCCAGGAGGAACACGAACAGGAACCCGATGGCGAACATCATCGGGGTCTCCAGGGTGATCTGGCCCTTCCACATGGAGCCGATCCAGGCGAAGAACTTGATCCCCGTGGGCACGGCGATCAGGTAGGACATGCCCGAGAAGAAGGGGAGCAGCACCACGCCGGTGGTGAACATGTGGTGGGCCCACACGCTGGTGGACAGGCCGGCTATGGCCAGGGTGGCAAAGACCAGCCCCTTGTAGCCGAAGACGGGCTTGCGGGAGAAGACCGGCAGTATCTCGGTCACGATCCCGAAGTACGGCAGGGCCAGGATGTAGACCTCGGGGTGCCCGAAGTACCAGAACAGGTGCTGCCAGAGGATAGGAACACCGCCGCCCGACACCGTGAAGAAGTGGGCGCCGAAGTGCCTGTCGCAGTACAGCATGACCAGGGCGCTGGTGAGGACCGGGAAGGCGATCAGGATCAGGATGGCCGTCACCAGCATGTTCCAGGTGAAGATGGGCATCCGGAACATGGTCATGCCGGGGGCCCGCAGGTAGAAGATGGTCGTGACGAGGTTCACCCCGGTGAAGATGGCCGAGAACCCCGTGAGTATCAGGGCGGCGATCCACAGGTCGGGGCCAGCCCCGGGGCTGTTGGTGGCACTCGACAGGGGGGCATAGGCCACCCAGCCGAACTCGGCCGCCCCGCCCTGGACGAAGAAGCCCGAGATCATGATGACCCCGCCCGCGGCGTAGAGCCAGTAGGAGAGGAGGTTGAGGCGGGGGAACGCCATGTCCGGCGCCCCGATCTGGAGGGGGATGATCAGGTTGGCGAAGCCGCCGAAGGCGAAGGGACCGGCGAAGAGGTACATCATCAAGCTGCCGTGCATGGTGAACAGCTCGTTGTACGTCGCCTGGTCGAAGAAGCCGGTGTCGGGCTGGATCAGCTGGGTGCGGATCATCATGGCCATGAGGCCGGCCATGAAGAAGAACACCATGGAGGTGTACAGGTAGCTCTTGCCGATCGACTTGTGGTCGGTGCTGGTGAACCACTTGAGGAGCCCGGGAGGTAGCTCCTCCTCCTCCTCGTGCACGGGGAGATGAAGGGCGGCGGCTTCGTCGAGGAGGGTCATCCTTCGGGCAGGCCCTTTCCGGTCGTGTTGGTGGGTATCGACTTGCCACCGCTGGCCACCCAGTGGTGGTAGGCGGACTGGGAGACCACCTTCACCCAGAACAGCATCTCAGTGTGGTACAGCCCGCAGAACTGTGTGCAGCGGCCGGGGAAGAACCCCGTCCTGGTGGGGGTGAAGTCGAACTGGTTGGTCACCCCGGGCTGGGCGTAGCGGCTGAACTCGAAGGCGGGCACGTAGAAGCCGTGCACCACGTCGTTGGAGACCAGGTTGATGTGGGCGGTCTTGTTGACAGGCAGCACCATGATCGGGTACTCGACCGGGCTGGCCAGGGCCTGCTCCCCCTGGTTGGCCTGGCTGGGCGAAGGGGTGGGGGCCCGCTTGGGCAGGACCTGGATGACCTTGCCCCCACCGACCGGGTAGTTGAACTGCCATCCCCACTGGAAGGCAGACACGTCCACGGTGACGTTGGGGTGCCTCACGACCTGGTCGGCGGCGTCCTCGGCGATCACGGTGTAGACGAAGATGCCGATCACCATGAGGATGGGGGTGATGGTGTAGACCGCCTCCCATTTGATGTTGTAGCGGGTCTGCTTGGGCAGCTCGCCCGTCTCGGCCTGGCGCTTGGTCCGGCGGTAGCGCAGCAGGCACCAGATGATGAGGCCCCACACGATGCCCCCCACCACCATGGCCGCGATGGTGAGACCCTGGTAGAGGCTGTAGGCGTCCTGCTCCTGCTTGGTGATGGGCGTGTAGGTCCCGAAGGTGGGGAGGTTGCAGCCCCCCAGCACCAGGGCAGCGACCAGGGCCAGCAGGGCCATGCCGAGGAGCCGGGCCCGCCGGCCCGAGCCGGGGGTGGGGGCCGGGCCCGCCGGCGGTTGCGGCTGGTCGCTGGTCATCGGGGGCGAATCTAGCCAAGTCTCAGGAGAGATTCGAAGTCGGCGGCCGTCACCTTCGGGCCACCGCCAGCCCATCAGCCGTGGCGGCGTTGCCTCCTCCGCCCCACCATCCCGCCCAACCGGCGGGCCCCCTTGGTGAGGAGGCGGTCGGTGCCCTCCAGCGCCCCCTCCCGGGCCTTGCCCGCGGCCCGGCCCGCGGCCCGGGCCACCCGCTCCGGGCTCCCCCCGCTCCTCCCCTGGGGTGTGGGCCGGCCACCCCCGGGAAGGGGCCGCCCGGCCCCCGGCTCCTCGCCGGGCCGGTCGTCTGCGTCCCAGGCGGAGGACGCCGGGAGAGGGGGGAGGCCGAGGCTCGCAACGGCCGGGGAGCCCGGGTGCCGTCCTGCCGGACGGGCCGCCACGGCCACCGGCCGGCGTCCCGTCTCCCGGAGGGCCAGGTACCCGAGCCCCGCCGCTGCCGCCTCGGCCACCAGGACCCCCCCCAGGCCGAGATGGTGCATGACAGCCAGGGGGGAGAGGGCTGTGGCCAGGGCCAGGGCAGGGTCGAGCAGCCGGTGGCTCCGGAAGGAAAGCGCCCGCAAGGCGCCGAGGGGTCCCCGGGTGGAGGCGGCCAGGATGGCCAAGGCACCGGCAACGGCGACCAGGACCCACTCCATGGGACCGGTCAGGTGCACGGCCACCTCGGCGATCAGGAAGGCCAGGGCGTACTCGGCTGCCTGGTGCAGGCCGACCCGGAGGCGCCCGCTGCCCCCCCGCCGGCTGTCAGCTGGCCTGGCTACCGGGTGTCTCCCGGGACTCGGTCACCTTGTCGGCGACCTTCTCCGCCACCTTCTCCGCCATCTTTTCCTGCTGGCCCTCCTCGACTCCCTTGCGGAACTCGTGAGACGCCGACCCGAGGGAGCGGGCCAGCTTGGGCAGCTGGCTGCCCCCGAAGAGGAGGACGATGACGCCGATGACGATCAAGATGTCGTAGCCTTCGAGCAAGCCCAAGAGCATGGGCAACTCCTTCTTCGCCAAGGATGCTGCTCCTAGGCTAGATGTTCCGGCGCAGGTTCGCGAGCGCGCCCTGCCGCAGCCCTCATCCAGGGGGTGGGCCGCCGGTGGGAGGCGGCCACCGAACGGTGGGTAGTCTCCAGTCGTGGGTGCCCTGGAGGAGGTCAAGGCCGAGCTGGCCCGGGTCCTCCCCCCTGACGCCGTGGTCACCGACCCGGCTGAGCTGGCCACCTACAGCTGTGACGGGCTGGCGGGCTACCGCACCACCCCGGGGCTCGTGGTCCTGCCCACCTCCACCGAAGGGGTGGCATCGGCGGTGAGGGCCTGCTCGGCGCGGGGAGTCCCCTTCGTGGCCAGGGGCTCGGGGACCGGGCTGTCCGGGGGGGCGCTCCCCCATGCCGAGGGTGTCCTCATCGTCTTGTCCCGCATGAGGCGCATCCTGGAGGTGGACCCCGTCAACCAGCGCATGGTGGTGGAGCCCGGGGTGACCAACCTGGCCATGTCCAAGGCGGTGGCCGCCCACCACCTCTACTATGCCCCCGACCCCTCGAGCCAGGTGGTCTGCTCGGTGGGCGGGAACGTGGCGGAGAACTCGGGAGGGGCCCACTGCCTCAAGTACGGTTTCACCACCCACCACGTGCTCGGCCTGGAGGTGGTGCTGCCCGACGGCAGCGTGGTCGAGCTGGGAGGCCGGACGCTGGATCCTCCCGGCTACGACCTGCGGGGGGTGTTCGTGGGCTCCGAGGGCACGCTGGGCATCGCCACCCGGGTGACGGTGCGGCTCCTCCGCCTTCCCGAGGCGGTGGCCACCCTGGTTGCCGACTTCCCCGATCCCAGCACGGCGGGCGAGGCGGTGAGCGGGATCATCGCCTCGGGCATCGTCCCCGCCGCCGTCGAGATGCTGGACAACCTGGCCATCCAGGCCTGCGAGGCGGCTACCGGCGCCGGCTATTCCCTGGATGCGGGAGCCGCCCTGGTGGTGGAGCTGGACGGGCCCAGGGAGGAGTGCCTGGGACGCTTCGGTGAGGTGGAGGCCATCTGCCGGGGGGCGGGGGCCACCAGGGTGAGGGTGGCCGGTAGCGAGGACGAGAGGGCCCTCATTTGGAAGGGCCGCAAGGCCGCCTTCGCCGCCATGGGGCGGCTGAGCCCGGGCTACTTCGTGCAGGACGGGGTCATACCGCGCACCGCCCTGGGCCCGGTGCTGGCCCGCATCGCCCACCTGGCGTCGGAGGCGGGCCTGCGGGTGGCCAACGTGTTCCACGCCGGTGACGGCAACCTCCACCCCCTCGTGCTCTATGACCCTGACCGGCCCGGCGAGCCGGAGCGGGCCGAGGAGCTCGCCACCAGGATCGTGGAGCTGTGCGTCGATGCGGGTGGCTCCATCACCGGCGAGCACGGCGTGGGGGTGGACAAGGCCTGCTCCATGCCCAAGATGTTCTCCGAGGACGACCTGGCCGTGATGGCCCGGGTGCGGGCCGCCTTCGACCCGGCGGGCATCTGCAACCCCGGCAAGGTGTTCCCCACCCCCCGCCTGTGCGGGGAGGTCATCGGCCCCTATCGGCCCCATCCCCTGGAGCTGGCCGGGGTGGCGGAACGGTGGTAAGGGGGGGCGGGGCGGTCCAGGTCGTCCGGCCTGCCGACCTGGCCCAGGCCCATGAAGCCATGGCCTCCTCGACCGCAGCCGGCCAGCTGGTGTCCATACGGGCAGGGGGCACCAAGCAGGACTGGGGTCCCCCGCTGGCCCCAGCCCCCGATCTCGTCGTGGACACGACCGGCCTGGATGCCCTGGTGGCCCACAACGCCGGCGACCTGACGGCCGTGGTGGGTGCCGGCATGGCCTTGAGCCGTCTGCAGGAGCGGCTGGCGGGCGCCGGACAATGGCTGGCTCTGGACCCTCCCAGCCAGCCGCGGGGGGCCACGGTGGGGGGCCTGCTGGCGACGGGCGAGGCCGGCCCCCGCCGCCATCGCTACGGGTCGCTGCGGGACCTGGTCATCGGGGTTACCATGGTCCTTCCCGACGGCACCGTGGCCCGCTCCGGCGGCCAGGTCATAAAGAACGTGGCCGGCTACGACCTGGCCAAGCTCCTGTGCGGGTCCCAGGGCACCCTGGCCCTGGTCACCGAGGTCTCATTGCGCCTCCACCCCCTGGACGCCCACAGTGCCACGGTGCGGATCCCCGCCACCCCGACGGAGGCCACCCCGCTTGTCGTGGGCCTCCTGGCCGCCCCGGTCGTGGCCAGCGCCCTGGACTGGGCCGGCGGCGCCCTGTGGGTGAGGATCGAGGGGTCGGCGGGCGGCGTACGGTCGCAGGTGGAGGAAGTGAGGTCCCTGGCTGCCGAGGGCTCGGCACCATCTGCGGTCCTGGAGGGGGAGGAGGAGGCCCGGGCCTGGGAGGAGCTGGCCCGGATCGAGGCCGGTGAGGAGGGTGACACCCTGGCCGTGGCCACCTCGCTCCCCAGCCAGCTGGCCGAGGTGGCCGAGGCGTCGGACCGGGCCGCCGGCGAGGTGGGCGTGGCAGCCGACCTGGTCAGCCGGGCGGGCCTCGGCCTGCACACCGCCCGCCTGCGGGCCGAGGACCTGGGGGCGCATGCGGGCTTCATCTCCGCCTGGCGCCGTGCCGTCCAGCGCCTGGGGGGCACGGTGGTGGTCCGCCGCCATCCGCCGGGCCTGGAGGAGGTGGCCGACCTGCTCGGGCCCCCGCCCTCGGCCGTCGAGGTCATGGGCCGGGTCAAGGACCAGATGGACCCCGGTCACCGCCTGGGCCGGGGCCGGTTCTCCCCCTGGTGGCTATGACGGGGATGAGCGAAAGAGGACCCGTGCCCGAGGCCCCGGTTGCCCACTCACCCGCCGGCACAGGCCATGGGGCCTTCGACGGCCACCACCCCCCCTCCCGCCGGCGCGTGGAGGAGTGCGTGCACTGCGGGTTCTGCCTGCCCGCCTGCCCCACCTATGGGCTGTGGGGGGAGGAGATGGACTCCCCCCGGGGCCGGATACTCCTCATGAAGGAGGCCCTGGAGGGCCACATAGCCCTCGACGACGTCTTCGTCCGCCATATGGATGCCTGCCTGGGCTGCATGGCCTGCATGTCGGCCTGCCCATCAGGGGTTCGCTACGACGAGCTCATAGAGGCCACCCGGGCCCAGATCGAGCGCCTCCACCGCCGGGGCCCGCTGGAGAGGGCCTATCGGGAGGCGCTGTTCGCCGTCTTCCCCCATCCGGGCCGGGTGCGGGTGGCGGCCGTGGCGGCATGGGCGTACCAGCGGTCAGGGCTGGCGGGGGCCCTGCACGCCAGGAGGTGGCCCGACCGGCTGCCGGGCCGGATGGGGAGGTGGCGGGAGGCCCTGCGGGCCCTCGACGGCCTGATGCCCCCGGTCTCCCTCGGGGCCGTGGCTCGGCCCCTCCCCAGGCAGGTGGGCCCGCACGGCGCGCCCCGCCGTCGGGTGGGGCTGGTCGCCGGCTGCATCCAGCGGGGGTTCTTCGCCCAGGTCAACTGGGCGACGGTGCGGGTGCTGGTGGCCGAAGGCTGCGAGGTGGTGGTCCCTCGCCCCCAGGGATGCTGCGGAGCTCTCATGGTCCATGCGGGGCGGGAGGCCTCGGCCCTGCGCTCGGCCCGGGCCCTGGTCGATGCCTTCGAGGGGTGGGAGTTGGACGACGTCGTGGTGAACGCCGCCGGTTGCGGCTCCACCCTCAAGGACTACGGGCGGCTGCTGGCCGATGACCCCGGGTATGCGGGGCGGGCGTCAGGGCTGGCCGGGAAGGCCCGCGACGTGACCGAGGTGCTGGCCGGCTTGGAACCGAGGGCCCGGCGCCATCCCGTGCGGGCCCGGGTCGCCTACCACGATGCCTGCCACCTCTCCCATGCCCAGGGGGTCCGGTCCCAGCCCCGCCAGGTTCTGGCCTCGGTCCCGGGGCTGGAGGTGGTGGAGCTGGGGGACGACCAGTGCTGCGGCTCGGCAGGGATCTACAACCTGGTGCAGCCGGAGGCCGGTGAGGAGCTGGGGCGGCACAAGGCCGACCTGGTCCGAGCCGCCGGGGTGGAGGCGGTGGTCACAGCCAACCCGGGCTGCAACCTGCAGCTCAGGAGGTTCCTCGGCCCCGGGGTGCCCGTCTTCCATCCCGTGGAGGTGCTGGACGCCTCCCTGAGGGGGCGTCCCAGCCTCGCCGGCGCTCAGGGCGTGTAGTCGAAGGGGGCCGTGGCGTCTATCTGGTCGAAGACGGCGTTGCCGGTCGAGGAGGGTTGGTTCTGGGCGGCGGTGATGCCCGTCACGCTGTAGAAGGGCCGGTACTGGGGAGGCTTGGTCCAGTTGCCAACGTAGGCGGCCGGCACCGTCAGGGTTATGAGGCCCTTGGCGGTATACGTGCCCTTCACGTAGTGGGGCCCGTTGGGCGGGGGCGGGCTGTTCGGCCCCGGGGAGGGGTAGGTGAGGAAGAACCCCTGCTTGCCCAGCGGCCCGCCCGAGATAGTCGAGCTCTTGCCGGCATAGAAGATGGGCGTGGTGCTCGTGGCGTCCTTCTCCATGGCCACGTAGGGCACCTGGCCCTGGTCCGAGAAGCTGAGGTAGGCAGGGCGCGTCGGCCATTCCCAGCGGACCAGCCACACCGCATCCGTGTCGCCGTCGGTGGTGAGGGTGGGCGGCACGCTGAGGCTCGACAGGCTGTCCACCTTGATGTGGAAGATGTAGTCGTCGTTGGCATTGGGCCCCGACACGCAGACGTACTGGATCTTGAACTGGGCAGGGGCCGGGTTCTGCAAGCTGTCGCCGGAGAAGTAGGCGTCGGGCGACCCCTTGCCGCACTGGGCCTGGGGCTTGGGCCCCGAGACGGTGGTGCCGTACAGGCCCGTCCCGCCCACCTGCTGGGCGAAGCCGATGGTGGCCGAGGAGGTGCCCCCCACCCCGTCCTGGTTGGCCGAGTCGGCCCAGACCACGGCGGCGGCGCCGCTGGGCTCCACCTGGACCTGGATGAAGTCCAGCAGGCCCCGGTCACCACCGGTCGAGCAGGAGATCCCGAAAGTGCAGATGGAGCCGTAATGGTTGGGGTACTCGGTGACCTTGGTGGTGGCAAAGGCGGGGGAGCTGTTCGGCTTCCCGTTCACCACTGCGTTCAGCGACTCGGCCAGGTAGACGTTCCAGCTGGCGGTGATGCTGCCCGAGCCGCACCCGGCCGTGGAGGAGCAGTCCCCCAGGGTCTTGGTCCCGTACCAGGCCACGTCCACGGCTCCGTCCTTGCCTGCCGCCACCCAGGGGAACACGTTGGTCTCGAGGCCCGACACGTGGCCGCTCACGTCGATGGGCTTGCTCCACGTGGCCCCGCCGTTAGAGGACACGGCGAGGTAGATGGTGCTGGGCCCGTCGATGATCCCCGACGAGTTGACCGGGGCCTGGGCCCAGGTCACATAGATGTTGCCCGCCTTGTCGATGGCCATGGGGGTGAAGTCCTGGCCCACCGTGACCGTGCTCAGCCCCGAGGAGGTGATGGGGGCGTGGAACGCCGTCTCGCTGTAGCAGGGGCCGGTGGAGTTGTAGGGCTTGCACAGCGAGATGCTGGTGGGCGGGATCGGGGTGGGGGTGGCCTGGTCGTAGCCGCCCGGGAAGCGGTCCACGATGACGGCGTTGTCGTTGCCGTTGGCGTCCGAGCCGCCGATGATCTGGCCCTTGTCGTTGGTGTAGCCGCTGTGGACCAGGTAGAGGTCGCCGTTGCTCTGGTTGACCACGGTCCCCCCGATGATCCCGTCCGGCTCGACCTGCTGGTCGGGGAGGGGCTCGAAGACCTGGGCCTGGGCCGCCGCGCCCCCGGCCCAGGTGAGGCCCACGATGTTGGAGCCGGCCTGGCCCAGGCCGCAGTTCACCGTGCACTGGGCCACGTTGTCCACCGTCATGTACTCCCTCCCCGTGGTGAGAGGGTCCTTGTAGGTGGACAGCCAGGGCCGGTCGGTGACCGTCGAGTTGGCCTGGTTGCAGGTGGTGACCCAGGTCTTGCCTTCGTTGGTGGACACCGAGTCGCTCACGTCCGTGAGGCCCTGGAGGTCACTGAAGTAGAGGTTGCCGGCGGTGTCGTTCACGATGTTGCTGTCGCCCCCGCCGGGACAGGTGACGAGCGGCTTGCCGGCGGGGGGCTGGTTCCCGGGCACCAGGTGGAAGCTCTGGCCCCCGTCGTCCGAGCGCCACACGAAGCTCTCGGTGGTGAGGAAGCCGTTGGGCGTGCTCACGTAGATCTCGTGGTAGCCCTGCGCGTTGAGGGTGGGGGAGATGGAGAGGCTGGGCTCCCCCGTAATGCGCTGGGCGTCGACGACGGTCTCGTGGCCGAAGACCGGGGGGCTGGGGGACGAGGTGGTGGTGGAGGTGGCCGCTAGAGAGGTCGACGGCCGGGGGGCGGCGGAGGCTCTCGGTGACCCCAGCTGGGCAGGCACGGCGGCCACCAGCCCCACCCCCAAGGCCATCACCCACGCCCCTGTCAGCCTGCGCCGCAGCGTGATGCGCATCTTGAGACCCCCTGCTTTTTCGCCTCCCGGTTCCCAGGCCCGGGACAGGCGGGGGGAGCATAGCTCAAGGGTCTCGGCCAGGGGCAAGTCCAGGGGGATTGAGGTGGGTGCCGTTCGGGAGGGGCCCAGGACGGCCCGCCTAGGCCTGGCCCAACAGGCGGGCCCGGCAGGCCAGCTGCAGGGCCAGGCGCTGGTCGGGGTCGGAGAGGTCGGTCCCGAGCAGGGCAGTGATCCGGGCCAGGCGGCGGGTGACGGCGTTGCGGTGCAGGTGGAGGGCCCTTGCCGTGCGGACTGTCGAGCCCTGCTCGTCCAGGTAGGTCTTGAGGGTGAGTATGGCTGACTCCGCCCTGGCTCCCCCCAGGGCCTCGAGGGGCCCGAGCTGGTCCCGCACCGCCCGGCGAGCTGTGTCCGATGCGTACCACTCGACGAGGGTGCGCTCTATCCCGAAGGCATCGAAGGCCACCACCGGGGCAGCCCGTCCCGCCGCCCGGGCTGCGGCCAGCACCGCCCTGGCCTCGGTGACCGAAGCCCTTAGCCCGAGCGCCCCATCGTGAGCTCCGCCGACGCCGGCCCGGGCCCCTGCCTGGGGGAAGCGCTCCTCGATGCGCTGCAGCGCCAGGCCTACGCTGCGCATCACCCGGGTGGCGGTTTGCGGATCGGGGGCGCCCAAGGCCATCCGCACCAGCACCACATCCGGGCCCGAGCGGGTGAGGAACCAGTTGCCTCCGCTTGCCTGGCAGGCCTGGAGGGCCACCTGGCCGGCCGCCTCCACCAGCTCGAACCGCCCGATCTCGTCCTCGGTGGCACCAGCTGACAGCTCCAGGTGCACGGCAACGTGCCAGCCGTCCACCGGGATGCCCAGGCGGCGGGCCTCGGCGAGCATCTCCTCCCGCCTGGTCGGGTCGGAGACGAGGAGGGCGCTCACCAGCTCGCCTCGGGAGCGGGTGGGGATCTCCCGCTCCCGCTGGATGGCGGCGAGCCGGCGCGAGGCCGCTCCCGCCGCGGCGTGGAGCACAAGCATGGTGGCCGTGGCCAGGTCACCACCCACGCCGGTGGCGGCGAGGTAACCCTGAGGGTGACCTCCGGCCATGACTGGCACCGCCAGCTCCCCGTCGCCGGGCCACTCGATCCTCACGCCCAGCGCCAGCCCGGCCACACGAGCCAGGTCCCCGGGCCCTGCCCCTTCCGCCTCGGCGCTCTCCAGGGCGGCCAGGGCGGCCCGGGCCCGCTCCAACGCCGCCCCCGGGCCGCCGGCCAGCTCCTTCGCCATGGCCTGGATGAGCCAAGCGAGGTCCGTCCCCTGGGGAACCCATACGAGGGCCAGGTCGCAGCGCCGGGCGATGTCCGAGGCCGTCGTGGGTGGCCGCCAGCGAGAGGGCAGGACGGCGGCCACGGCGCTGGCTCCTCTCGCCCCGGCGCTCCGCAGGGCCATGTCGATCCGGTAGTCGGTGGCCTGGGTCGAGCAGGTTCGGGTCAGGAGCACCAGGGAGGAGGCCTCGCAGCCGGCCAGCTCGTCAAAGCTCTCGGCCAGGCTCACCCTGGTGACCTCCCGGCCGCCGCCCCAGGGGGTGACCCGGGCCAGGCCGGCCAGGGAAGCCGCCCCCACGAGCTCGTCGACTGTGGCCACCCCTGCAGTGTGCCATCTGCACATGAGAGGGCCAACCTTCGTATGATCCGCCCATTCCCGTCTGGGGCAGGAGGGAAGATGATCATGGGGTGAAGGACACTGCCGCCGGGCCCAGAGGAGAGCGGTGCCGGCTGGCGGTCGACATCGGGGGGACCTTCACCGACCTCGTCGCCGTGGTAGGAGAGGGGCGCTCTGCCCGCGTGGCCCGCTCCAAGGCCGACACCACCCCGGGGGGCTTGGAGGACGGCGTCATGGCGGCGTTGAAGGTGGCCGGCCTTCCGGCCAGCACGGTCTCGGTCTTCGTGCACGGGACCACGGTCGTGATCAACGCCATCACGGAGCGCCGGGGGGCCCGGACAGCCCTTGTCACCACCGAGGGCTTCCGTGACCTGCTGGAGATCGGGCGAGCCAACCGCCCCGACCTGTACAACCTGGCCTATCGCAAGCCCCGGCCTCTGGTCCCCCGCCGTCTCTGCTACGAGGTGGCCGAGCGGATCTCCTACCGGGGCCGGGTCCTCCAGCCCCTGGAGGACCGGGCGGTGGAGGAGCTGGTGGAGCCCATCCGGGCAGCGGGCGTCGAGGCGGTGGCGGTGTGCTTCCTCCACTCCTGGGCCAATCCCCGGCACGAGGCCCGGGCCGCGGCCCTTCTCCGGGAGCGCCTCGATGTCCCCGTCCTGGCGTCCCACCAGGTGAGCGGGCAGTGGCGGGAGTACGAGAGGGCCAGCACCACCGTGCTCTCCGCCTACGCCCAACCCGTGGTCTCGACGTACCTGGGCTCCCTGGCCAGGCGCCTGCGGGCCGAGGGAGTGGCGGCCCCCAGCTATGCCATGAGCTCCAACGGAGGGGTGTGCTCGTTCGACAGGGCGAGGGCCAACCCCATCCGTCTGCTCGAGTCGGGACCGGTGGCGGGCGTGGTGGCCTCCGCACAGCTGGGGAAACGGATGGGCGCAGGGGACATCCTGTCCCTCGACATCGGCGGCACGACGGCCAAGACCTCGGCCGTCCTGGGCGGCGGGGTGCGGGTGGAGCGCGGATACCGGATCGAGGCCAGCCCGCTCAGCGCCGGCTACCCGGTGCAGGCCCCGATCGTGGACATAGTCGAGATCGGGGCGGGGGGAGGCTCGGTGGCCTGGGTGGACCCCGCCGCTGGGCTGCACGTCGGCCCTTCCAGCGCCGGGGCCGACCCTGGCCCGGCTTGCTATGGGCGGGGTGGGACCGCCCCAACCCTCACCGACGCCAACCTGCTGACCGGCCGGCTCGATCCCCTCTACTTCCTGGGCGGTGCCATGGGCCTGGACCTGCAGGCGGCTGAGGAGGCCCTGGCCCGTCTGGGTCAGCAGATGGGGGTCGGGGCCGGCGAGGCGGCCCGGGGGGTGCTCAGGGTGGCGGTGGCCCAGATGACCCGGGCCCTCCGCCTCGTGACCCTCCGGCGGGGGCATGACCCCCGGCGCTTCACCCTGGTCGCCCACGGGGGTGCCGGCCCGCTCCACGCTGCCCTGCTCGCCCGGGATCTCGGGATCCCCCGGGTGGCGGTCCCTCCCGGCCCGGGCCACTTCTCGGCCTTCGGCATGCTGGCCGGAGGGCTGCGAGCTGACGCCGTGCGGACCCGGGTGGGGCGGCTGGCGCCGGGGCCCCTCCAGGACCTGATGGCCTCCCTGGACACGGAGGCCCTGGAGGAGCTGGGAGCCGCCGGCACGGGTGCCTCGCTGGAGCGCCACGTCGAGCTGCGCTACCTGGGCCAGGAGCACACGTTGGAGATCCCGCTCCGTCCGGGGGTCGAGGGGGAGGCTCTGGTCAGCGGCCTGCGGGAGGACTTCGACCGCACCTCCCGCCAGGCTTATGCCCTCGAGCTCCCCGGAGTCCCCCTGGAGATGGTGGGAGCGCGGGTGTCGGCGACCGCGCCCGCCGATCCCGTGCCTTGGGGCGCCTCGCGACAGGCGCTCCAGGAAGGGGTCGGTGAGCCGGCCGAGGACAGGCGGGTGGTGGACCTCGACCAGCAAGGCGGCGTGGTCGAGGTGGCCGTGCTGGGGAGATCAGGGCTGGAGCCCGGGAGGGAGCTGCAGGGGCCGTGCATCGTGGAGGAGCCGGCCGCTACCACCCTTGTCCTTCCGGGGCAGCGGGCCTGGGCTGACCCCGACGGCAACCTCATCCTGGAGGAGGCGTGAGGATGGCATGGGAAGCCCCCTCCCCGGACCGGTTCACGGCCGACGTGCTCCGGGAGGCTTTCCTTGCGATCGCCGACGAGATGTTCGTGTCCCTGCAGCGAACCTCGCAGAGCCCGGTCGTCTACGAGGTGCTCGACTTCGCCGTGGGCCTCACGGACGCCCGCGGCGAGCTTGTCTGCCAGGGGAACGGGGTGGCTGGGTTCCTCGGCCCCCTCGGCGAGGTGGTGAGAGAGGCCCTGCAACGGTCCCCCGACCTCCGGCCCGGTGACGTCGTGGCAGCCAACGACCCCTATACGGGTGGGGGGACCCACCTGTCCGACGTGGCCGTGGTGCGCCCCGTGTTCTTCGGAGACCACCTGGTGGGCCTGGCCGCCGCCAAGGGGCATTTCACGGAGGTGGGCGGCAAGGACCCGGGCTCGTGGACCGCTGATTCAACCGAGGTGTTCCAAGAGGGATTGCAACTCCCCTTCGTCCGGGTGGTGAGGGGGGGTGAATGGGACCGGGACCTGTTGGCAGTGATCAGGGCCAACAGCCGACTGCCCGACATGGTCGAAGGTGACCTGCGGGCCCACGTCGCCTGCCTGGAGGTCGCCGAGCGCCGCCTCCTGGAGCTGTGCCGGCGCTACGGCACCGAGGTGGTGACGGGGGCCATGGGCCAGGCCCTGGACCGCGGGGAGCACCTGGCCCGGGTGGCCCTTGGCCGGTTGCGCCCGGGCGTGTTCGAGGCCGAGGACGGGATCGACGACGACGGCCTCGGCCACGGCCCCTTCCCGGTCCGGGTCCGCGTCGAGGTGGACGGGTCAGGCGTCCGCTGCGACTTCTCAGGCAGCCATCCCCAGGTCCCAGGACCGGTCAACTGCTCGAGAAGTGGCCTCGTATCGGGGGTGCGAACGGTCTACAAGGCGCTGACCGACCCGCAAGAGCCGGCCAACGACGGCTGGTTCCGGCCCCTCAGCGTGGTCTGCCCGTCGGGCACGGTGTTCACTGCCGAGCGCCCTGCCGCCGTGGCCGCCTACTTCGAGGCCACGGAGATGGCGACCGACCTGGTCTGGAAGGCCTTGGCCCCCGCCTACCCCGACCTCCTGCCGGCCGGCAGCTTCCTCTCGGTCTGCTCTACCAGCGTGGCCCTCGAGCATCCCGACACCGGGGAGCCCGCCTTGCTGGTCGAGCCCCAGGCGGGTGGTTGGGGGGCAACAGGAACGGCTGACGGCCAGCATGGCCTCGTATCGGTGGGGGACGGGGAGACGTATGTGATCCCGGTGGAGGTGGCCGAGCAGCGCTACGGGATACTGGTCGAGCGGTTCGGCCTGGACGTGGTGGAGGGGGCGGGGGCGGGGCACCACCGGGGCGGACGGGGCCTCCGGCGCGAGTACCGGGTCCTCTCTGACCAGGCCTTGCTCACGGTTGCCTTCGGCCGCCACCGGTTCCCCCCCTGGGGGGTGGCCGGCGGGCGGGCCGGCTCCTGCAACTACGTGGAGGTGGTGCCGGCCGACGGATCGGAGCCAAGGCGCTTCGGGAAGGTGGCCCGCATGGCCCTCCGCCGGGGGGACCTGGTGCGCCTGGTGACCGGGACGGGAGGGGGTTACGGGGATCCCTTGAGCCGCCCGCGGTCCCTTGTTGCCGAAGACCTGGCCGATGGCCTCGTCACCGAGGAGGAGGCTCGTCACGTGTACGGGTGGGACGGATGAGGCTCTCGCTGGACGCATCCACGCTTCCGGCTCTGGCCCTCGGATGCTCGGTGTTCGGCACCGGTGGGGGTGGGGACCCGGCCATCGGGCTTTTGATGGCTCTTCAGGCGGTGGAGGACTTCGGCCCGGTGCCGCTCATGGGACTTGACGAGCTTCCCGCCGAAGGCCTGCTCATGCCGTGCGGCATGATCGGGGCGCCCACCGTCCACATCGAGAAGTTCGAGAACGGGGAGGAGGGCCGTCGCCTGCGGGACGAGGTGGAGAGGCTGTGGGGCCGCCCTGTGGTGGCCCTCATGTGCGCCGAGCTGGGGGGCTCAAACGGGCTGCTGCCCATCGCCTGGAGTGCCCGGATGGGACTGCCTCTGGTGGACGCTGACGGCATGGGGCGGGCTTTCCCCGAGGTGCCCCAGGTCACCATGCACCTGGCCGGCATCTCGCCCAGCCCGGGGGTGATGACCGATGAGAGGGGCAACCTGATCGTGTTCCGACCCCTCGACGGGCGCTGGATGGAGCGCCTGGCCCGGGCAGCGGCGGTGGAGCTGGGCGGCTCGGCCGCCTCGGCCGAGTACTGCCTGACGGTGGCCGAGGCAGCCGGGGCCACGGTGCAGGGTTCCCTCTCCCGGGCCATCGAGGTGGGAAGGGCGGTCCGGGAGGCCGAGCACGACCCCGTCGAGGCGCTGGTGGGTGCGGTGGGAGCCTTCCGCCTGATCGAGGGCAAGGTCTCCGACGTGGAGCGCAGGACCACCAGAGGATTCGTGCGGGGGTCGGTGGTCATCGAGGGACTGGCCGGGGATACCGGCCGGCTCCTGCGCCTGGAGATCCAGAACGAGAACCTGATCGCCCTGGAGGCAGGACGGATGCTGGCCTCGGTACCCGACCTCATATCGGTGGTCGACAGCGAGACGGCCGATGCCATAGCCACCGAGAGGGTCCGCTACGGCCAGCGGGTCACGGTGGTCGCCTTCCCCTGCGACCCGATCTGGCGGAGCCCGTCGGGCTTGGAGATGGTGGGGCCCCGAGCCTTTGGCTATGACATCGACTACGTGCCCGTGGAGGAGCTGGCCGATGCCACCGCTTGATCACCGGATCGGGGTGGATGTCGGAGGGACCAACACCGATGCCGTGGTCCTGGACCGAGACGACACCCTGGTGGCCAAGGCCAAGGTGCCCACCAGCCCGGAGGTGGCCGATGGCATAGGCAGGGCGATCGGAGTAGCCCTCGGTGAGTCGGGGATCGACCGGAGCCGGGTGACCCACCTGATGCTCGGGACGACTCATGCCACCAATGCCGTCCTGGAGCGGCGCAATCTCCAGCGCGTGGCCGTCATCCGGATCGGGAGCCCGGCCACCCATGCCGTGCGCCCGCTGTTCGGCTGGCCCGCCGACCTGCGCCAGGCGGTCTCGGTGGGGGAGGCCATCGTGGGAGGGGGTATCGAGCTGGATGGCCGGGAGCTGGCCCCCTTCGACCACGATGGGGTGGCCCGGTTCCTCGCCCGGGTGGGCGAGCGGGCGGAAGGGGTGGCGATCGCCAGCGTGTTCGCCCCCGTCCTCCCCGACCATGAGCTCATGGCTGAGGAGGTCGTCCGCAAGGAGCTGGGGGATGTGCCCGTGTCCCTCAGCCACCGGGTGGGGTCCATCGGCCTGCTGGAGCGGGAGAACGCCACCGTGCTCAACGCCGCCCTGGGCCGGGTGGCGAGGGACGTCATCGCCGCCCTCGAGCGCTCGCTCTCGGCCCACGGACTCAATCCCGTCACCTACTTCGCCCAGAACGACGGAACGCTCATGGCCTTGGACTATGCCCTGCAGTACCCCGTGTTCACGATCGGCAGCGGGCCGGCCAACAGCATCCGGGGGGCGGCCTTCCTGGCGGGGGTGGACGACGCCCTCGTGGTGGACGTGGGCGGGACGTCTACCGATGTGGGGGTGGTCGCCAACGGCTTTCCCCGGGAGTCCTCCCAGGGCGTGGAGATAGGGGGGATCCGGACCAACTTCCGTATGCCCGACCTCATCACCTTGGCCCTCGGCGGAGGAACGGTCGTGGCCGCCGGGCCTGACGGCCGGGTCCAGGTGGGCCCGCAGAGCGTCGGGTACCGCCTGCAGGAGGAGGCCCTGGTCTTCGGGGGGCGCACCCCCACCCTCACAGACGCTGCCGTGGCCGGGGGGCGGGTGCGGCTGGGCAGCAAGCCGTTGCCCGAGAACCGACGGCGGGTCCTGACTGAGGCCCTGCAGCGGGTGGACTTCATGCTGGCCGATGCTGTCGACAGGATCAAGACGTCCAAGGGCGATCGTCCCCTGATAGCGGTGGGGGGAGGGAGCGTACTGATCCCCGAGCAGATACCGGGTGTGAGCGCGATCACCCGTCCCCACGACTTCGACGTGGCCAATGCCATCGGGGCCGCCATCGCCTCGGTGAGCGGGCAGGTGGACCGGATCTTCCACCTGGGCGCGGGGGGCAGGGAGGCGGCTCTGAGAGAGGCCTGTGAGGACGCTACGGAGCGGGCGGTGGCCGCCGGGGCGGAGCTCGACACCGTGAGCGTGGTCGAGATGGAGGAGGTTCCCCTCGCCTACCTGACCACCCAGGCGGTACGCATCCGGGTCAAGGCCGCAGGCTCGCTCGGAGGGCTCTAGGAGAGGACGGAGGCAGACCATGACCAGATCGAGGTGGTGGCGGAGGCTGACGATGGTGCCGGCGGCCGCCGCACTGGTGGCCCTGTCGGCTTGCGGGGGCGCCAAGTCCGGGCACACGGCATCCACCAGGGCCGAAGCGGCGAGCGTCTTCAAGGGGGGGACGGCCACCTTTGCCCTCCAGCCGGGCAACACCCCCACCTACATCCTGCCCCTGGTGAGCGCGGCCTACTTCACGCTGGTCAACGAGGACGAGTTCGAGTGGATCACCTACCGGCCGCTCTTCTGGTTCGGGCGGGTGGGCACCACCACCAACTTCAACCCCCAGCAGAGCCTGGCCTACAAGCCCCGGTTCTCGGTGAACCCCGCCGGCGACACCGTGGCCAAGGTACGGCTCAAGCCCTGGGTGTGGTCGGACGGCAAGCCGGTCACCACCCGGGACGTCGAGTTCTGGATGAACCTCCTGGAGGCGAACAAGCAGGACTGGGGGGTCTATGTCCCCGGAGCCTGGCCCGACATCATCAAGTCGATCGCGTACACGAGCAAGACCAGCTTCACGATCGTCTTCAAGCGCCGCTACAACCTGAACTGGCTGCTGCAGGACGAGATGGCCCAGATCTTCCCCCTGCCCCAGCATGTCTGGGACAAGGTGTCCACCTCCTCCCCGGTGGGCAACTACGACATGACGCCTGCCGGGGCCAGGCGCGTCTACAAGTTCCTCAATGCCCAGTCCCGGGACACCTCCACCTACGGCTCGAACCCCCTGTGGAAGGTGGACGACGGGCCTTGGATCCTCCAGTCCTACAACACCGGGACGGGTCAGACCACCCTGGTCCGCAACCCGCGCTACCCGGGTCCTCGGAGCGGACAGGTGAAGCGGGTCGTGGAGATGCCCTACACCAGCAATTCCGCCGAGTTCACCGCCCTCAAGGCGGGGAGCCTGGACGTGGGGTACGTCCCGCCCTCCGACATGTCGGCCATCCCGGCCCTGGAGGCACAGGGCTACAAGATCGCCCCCTGGTGGCAGTGGAACGTGAACTTCTTGTTCATCAACTTCCGGAACCCTACGGCGGGCCCCATCTTCAAGCAGCTGTACGTGCGCCAGGCCATGCAGAGCCTCATAGACCAGTCCGCCTACATCCGCCAGGTCTACAAGGGCTACGCCAAGCCGACCTATGGGCCCATCCCGACAACGGTGGCCAACCCCTTCATAGCCCCCCAGGAGAGGGCCAACCCTTACCCCTACAGTGTGGGACGGGCCCGCCGGCTCCTTGCCAGCCATGGATGGACGGTGCGGCCGAGCGGGGTGACGACGTGCGCGCGCCCTGGGACCGGAGCGGGGAAGTGCGGACCGGGGATCAGGGCTGGCGCCCGCCTTTCCCTCACCCTGCTCTACTACACGGGCAACGTGGACGTGAACGACGAGATGCAAGCCATCAAGTCGTCCTTTGCTTCGGCCGGGATCCAGGTCGGCCTGCGCCAGGCCCCCTTCACCGACGTGACGAGCACGGTCTACGGCTGCAACCCGGCCAAGCCGGGCACCTGCGGGTGGCAGCTCGTGGCCGATTCCGGCTGGGAGTACTACCCGTACCCGTCGGGGGAGGAGCTGTTCAAGACTGGCGGGTCGGGCAACGCCGGTGGCTACAGCAACCCCCGGGCCGACCGCCTCATCCAGGCCACCTTGACCCAGCCGGGGCTGGGGCCCATGCGGCAATACGAGACCTATCTTGAGAAGGACCTCCCGGTCCTCTACCTCCCCACACCCGCCTACCAGATCACGGCCTACAAGACCGGGATCTCAGGGGTGCTGCCCCAGGACCCCTCGCTCAACATCTACCCCGAGCTGTGGAGGGCCGGCTGAGCAGCTGTCGAAAGGCGGGGGGAGAGGCAGGAGCTCGGCCACGACGCTGACTCTTGAGCGCACGATCGGCTAGCTCCCTCGGCACTGACTTGGCCGGGGCACGGATTGACACGGGGGGCCGGGCGCGCTGTGATGAGCACCCCAGCGTGAGAGGAGGCCGAGTCATGAGCGAGGTCGCACCGGGGGTACTCGAGAACCTCGACAGCCGCCCCCCGACTTCCTTCTACTGGTACCTCGCCCTTCTGGCCTGCATCGGGGGTTTCCTGTTCGGCTACGACACCTCCGACATCGGCTCGGCCCTGGGCTTCATCCCCTACCACCTGTCCAGCTTCGCCACGGGTTACCTGGTGGCCGGGGCATCCATCGGGGCCGCGGTGGGCGCCCTCATCGCCGGGCCCCTGACCGACAGGTTCGGGCGCAAGTCGCTGCTGATCGCCGACGCCCTCATCTACGCCGTCGGGGCCATCCTGTCCGCGCTCACGGTCAACGCCGACATGCTCCTCGCCTCCCGCACCCTCATCGGCCTGGCCGTCGGGGCCGACTCGGCCATCGCCACCGCCTACATAGCCGAGTTCGCCCCCCGGGGCAGGCGGGGAGCCCTGAGCATCATCCAGCAGTGGATGATCACGATCGGGATCCTCGCCTCCTACATCGTCGCCATCATCATCCTCTCGGCCGCTCCCCACTCGGCCACCGGTGCAGACTGGAGGCTCATGCTGGGCCTCGGGGCCATCCCGGCAGTCATCGGGCTGGCGCTGCGGACCAAGATGCCCGAGTCCCCCAGGTGGCTGATGCGCCAGGGGCAGTTCGACAAGGCTCGCAGGTCCCTGGCCATGCTCGAGCTGGACGTCACCGAGGAGCAGGTGCGCCAGACTGCCGACCAGCTCGTGCGCCAGGAGAGCCAACGCTCCGAGAAGCAGCAGACCTCGTGGACCTACGGGGTCAAGCGAGCCTTGGTCGTGGTCTGCGTCTTCTTCATATTCCAGCAGATCACCGGCATCAACATCCCCTTCTACTACGGACCGCACATCCTCTCTCCCTACTTCCACGGGCCCGGGGCGAGCGCCGTGTCAGCTGCCATTGCCGGCGTGGAGGTGACGGCGATCATGGGTGCGGTGAACGTGGTGGCCACCTATTTCGCCTTCCGACTCATCGACGGCCGGGGACGGAGGCCGCTGGCCCTCGGCGGCTACCTGGGCATGACGGCCTTCATGCTGATGGGCGCAGGGGGGCTTGCCTTCGCGGCCGGGCTGCCCAAGATCATCGTGCTCATGATCGGGCTCGACCTGTTCATCGCCTCCTTCGCCATCGGGGTCGGCGGCACCGGTTGGCTGATCCAGGGCGAAGTCTTCCCCACCGCCGTCCGGGGCCGGGCCGCGGCCATAGGGGCCATAGCCGACTGGGTGGCCAACTTCGTCATCATCGAGGTCTTCCCGGCCTGGCAGAAGACGATCGGGTTGGCCTGGGTCATGGTGTGCTTCGCCGCCCTGTCGGTCGCAGCCCTGGTCTTCGTGGCCCTGTTCCTGCCCGAGACCAAGGGCCTGCCGGTGGACGAGGTCATCGACCTCTTCGAGCACAAGGGGTTCGCCACCGGCTCCGGCCACCGGGGCCCTCCCGCCGGGACCCCGGCCTTCCCCCCTCCCGCCGTCGGCCCTTCCTAGACGTGGCGGGGCATGGATCCCCCACTCAGTCGTAGGAGTGAGGCGTCCCGGTGGAGGCGCTGGCCACCATCAGGAGGACCCTGAGCAGGCGGTAGACCTCCGGATAGTCGCTGGAGACGTACTCGACCTCCCGGGGGGAGACCCGCTTCACTCCGGGGACACCTTCACACCAAGAGGCAATGCTGGTGGAGCTCCACTCGATCCTGAGGGCGAAGGGAGGGTCCACCCGGTAGGGCCGGATCTCGGCGAGGCGCTCGAGGGCGGAGGCCGCTCCCTGACGTATGGCTTGCCTGGCTCTGCCGGGATGGAGGGACAAGGCGGTGTACTTGTCGATGGCCTCCTTCACCTCCACGACTCCGGTGCCGGGCAGGGTCTCACGGGCTTCTCGGCAAACCACGTCGTCCCCCGAGACCAGGGCCACGGGGACCCCGTGCCAGCCTGCCATGGCGGCGTTCAGCCTCAGCTCTCCGGCCATCTCGCCGTTCAGGGAGACCCTCAGGAGGTCGCGCCCCCTCATCGTGTGGTTGAGCACCCCGTCACCATGGCCGGCAGCAGCGTGGTAGCCGATGAACAAGGTGGCATCCATGCCCCGGTCCAGCGCCTGCATCATCCCGAGGGGCTTGGGCCTGCCCCGGACGACCCTGGCCCGCTCGTCGAGCTCCTCCTGCAAGAGGTTGAGCATGGTGCCGTGGGAGTCGTTCACCACCACCTCGGCAGCCCCCGCATCGAAGCAACCGGCGATGGCGGCGTTGCACTCACCGGTCATGAGACGGCGGCAGTACTCGTAGTGGGGGGCGCCGAGGGTGGTGTCGGCACCAGCTGCCACCCCGGCCACGCCCTCCATGTCCATCGATATGTGCACCTTCATGCGCGCTCCTGCGAGTCGGGCCGGCCCCACCGTCGCGGGTCCGTGCTGCGCTCCTCAGCTGCCCAGGTCATCTCGATAGGTGACCCCGCCCTTCATGATGACGGCCAGGCACTTGGGCTTCGCCAGCAAGGAGAGGTCCTCCAGCGGGTCCCCGTCCACCACCAGCAGGTCGGCCTGCTTGCCCACCTCCAGGGTTCCCACCTCCCCATCCAGGCCCAGCAGCTCGGCTGAGCTCCTGGTGGCGGCCACGATCGCCCCCATCGGGCCCAGCACCTGGGCCTTTATCTGCAGCTCCCTGGCCTTGTGCACGGCCCAACCGCCGAGAAGGTCAGAGCCGGAGGCGATCCTGACACCGGCTTCCTCGGCCCGGCGGAGACCTTCCAGGCCGGCATCGTAGACCTGGGCGGCCTTCTCCAGGCTCTCCCTGGGCAACCCGCGACGCTCCCCTTCCTCGTACAGCTTCTCGTAGGTGACCAGAGTGGGCACCAGGAACGTCCCCCGCTCGGCCATGAGGGCGGCGGTGCCGGCGTCCAGGAAGTTGCCGTGCTCGATGGACCGTACTCCTGCCTGCACGCAGTTGCGGATGGCCGCTGGCGTGTAGGCGTGAGCAAGGACGTAGGTCCCGGCGGCAGCCGCTGTCTCCACCGCCACCTGCAGCTCCTCGAGGGAGTACTGGACCGAGGTGAGCTTGTCGGTGGGCGACATGACCCCCCCGCTGGCCATCACCTTGATCTGGTCGACACCCTGGCGGAGGTTCTCCCTCACCGCCTTGCGCACCTCGTCGGGGCCGTCGGCGATCCACTTCACCATGCCGACCTGGGGCCAACTCGGAGAAGGGGCCCCGCCTGGCTCGGTCGCCAGCCTGCTGTCCCCGTGGCCGCCGGTCTGGGACAGGGGCCGGCCCGACACCAGGAGCCTGGGGCCAGCCACCACGCCCCCTTCGATCGCCCGGCGGAACCCGGCGTCGGCGCCCCCGGCGTCCCTGACCGTGGTGAACCCCTGGTGGAGGATCTGGGTGAGGACGGACCCCATCCGGAGGGCCAGCTCGGAGGCGAAATAGCGCCGCTGCTGCTCGGTGATGTTCTCCTCCACGGCGCCGATGTGCACATGGCAATCGATCAGCCCCGGCAGCACGGTCCGCCCCGCGCAGTCGATGGAGCGGTCCGCTTCGCCCACCTGGCGGCGGGATATGTCGGCGATACGCCCGTCCTCCACGACCAGGTGGGCACCTTCGACCGGCTCGCCGCCTGTCCCGTCCACCAGGACGGCGTTCGAAAGGACCGTACGGCTCACGTGCTCCTCCTCCTTTCGTCTGTCCGGCCGGCCTGGAGGGGCACACCGGAACGCCCCGGCAGGAGGGCCGGACGACCCTCTGGCGTGAGCCTAGGCCCGCCTTGCCAGCGCGGTCTGCGGTCGGCAGTTACATTGCGCTCGTGCCCGGGGATGCTTGGGCCGGCCTGGCCGACAAGTTCGCCGACGAGGCGTATGCGTCCGTCAAGGGCTATGTGCGCACCTACGTGGTCCACCATCAGCTCATGGAGCACCTGGTGCCACCCCCGGCGTCCGTGCTGGATGTCGGGGGTGGAGCGGGCCACCAGTCGTTCCCCCTGGCCCAGGCCGGCTACGACGTCACCCTGCTCGATCCCTCCCCGGCGATGCTGGGCAAGGCGCGCCAGCGGCTGCAGGGGCTGAGCGCCGAGGCCCGGCGCCGGGTGCGCCTGCTGGAGGCGGACGGGCTCCACGCCGAGGAGGCAGTGGGCGGCCGGCGCTATGCCGGTGTGCTGTGCCACGGCGTGCTCGGCTACCTGGCCCAGTCGGGGCCCCTCCTCGACCAGCTGTGCCGTTGCGCCGATGGCGGAGGGGTGGTGTCGGTGATGACGGGCAACGCCAGAGCCATGGCGGTGCGGCCAGCCATGGAGCGGCGGTGGGCTGACGCCCTGGCCTCGTTCGATGCCCGGAGCGAGATCGGGGTGCTGGGGGTTCCAGGGCGGGCCGACACCGTGGACGAGCTGAGCGACCTGATGCGCAGATCGGGTGTAGAGCCGCTGGAGTGGTACGGGGTCTGGCTTTTCGTCGACTGGCTGGAGCTCAGCGGTGCCAAGGTGGCTCTGGCGGAATGGGAGGGGGCGGCAGCGGTGGAGCTCGAAGCGAGCCGCCGGGACCCCTACCGCCAGCTCAGCCGAGCCTTTCACCTCGTCGGCCGCAAGAGCAGCGGCCGAGCTCCCGGGAGACGCTAGGCAGAGGTCGAGCACGAGGCGGCGCCGACCGTGACCTCGATCTGCTCGCCGGAGTGCGTGTGCCAGAGCGTGATGGTCGCTGCCCCGGACGACCCGATCCGAAGGCGCCGACCTCGGCTAGCTCCTGGCCACGGCCTCCATGTCCCTCATGGCCCGCAGCACATTGGCGTGGGCCAGCTTGGTGAGGTCGGTGGCGGACCAGCCTCTTTCAGCCAGCACATCGAGGAGAAGGGGATAGGAGGAGACGTCCGGCATTCCCTCGGGGAACTTCGACGAACCGTCGTAGTCCCCGCCCAGGCCCACATGGTCCACGCCAGCCACTGCACGCACATGGTCGACGTGGTCGGCCACGTCCTGGACCGTGCAACGGGGCGGCGGGTCGGTGGCCTGACGCTCCTTCATCACCGCTTGCACCTCGTCGACGTTGCGTGGATCGCCGCCCGCCTCCTGCACCGCCTGCTTGCACTCCGCCATCCAGGTCGACACCCCCTGGGAGACGAAGGCGGGCACGAACGTCACCATGCACACCCCGCCGTTGGCAGGCAGCCGGGCCAGCACGTCGTCGGGGACGTTCCGTGGGTTGTCACAGAGCTCCCGGGCGCTGCTGTGGCTGAAGATGACCGGGGCCCGGCTGGCGTCCAGGGCATCGCGCATGACACCGGGCGAGACATGGCTCAGGTCCACGAACATCCCCATCCGGTTCATCTCGGCCACGACCTCGAGCCCGAAGTGGTTGAGGCCCCCGATGGCCGGCGTGTCGGTCGCGGAGTCTGCCCAGGGGACGTTGGCATTGTGAGTGAGGGTCATGTAGCGCGCCCCGAGGTGGTGAAGGGCCCGTAGCGCTCCGAGAGACCCCGCGATCGAATGGCCTCCCTCGATGCCCATGAGGCAAGCGATACGCCCCGAGGCGGCGACCTGCTCCACTTCGTCGGCGGTGGCTGCGAGGCCCAGGTGCTCGGGATAGCGGGCCGCGAAACGCCGGACGAAGTCGACCTGCTCCAGGGTCGCCGTCACCGCCTTGTCGTCGGCCAGCGAGCAGGGGACGTAGAGCGACCAGAACTGGGCCCCGACACCTCCTGCGCGCAATCGGGGGAGGTCGGTCTGCAGGTCCGGCACGTTCCCGTCCAGCTCCACCTGGTCGAGGTCGTAGTCGCACAGGTTCCGCATGGCCCAGGGCAGGTCGTTGTGCCCGTCGAAGATGTAAGGACCGGTTCCCATAGGAGGACGAATGTAGCCACCATCGCAGCTCCGGCATTGAAGCCGGGCCGAGCGGGAGCCGGGCAGCGGCGGCGGTCAGCGCCCGTGGGGCCCGGTGGCATAGAGCCGCCGGGCGGTCCCGCTGCCGATGGTTGCCGCCACCCGCTCGGCATCAGCTGCGGACCAGCGTCCCTCGGCCACCCAGGAGCCGAGCACCTCGGCCAGCCCCTGGCGGAACGAGGTGGCCCCCAGGTAGTAGAGCTCGGGGAGGCCGAAGGCGTCCGAGGAGAAGAGCATCTTGTCGAAGGGCGTCAGCTCGAGGGCCTCGGCCAACAGGGCGGAGGCGCGAGGGCCCACGTAGTTGAGGGCCAAGCCCAGATCCATGTAGACGTGGGGGAATACGGCAGCGAGGTACCCCGCCTGCCGATGGTACGGGTAGCAGTGCAAGAGCATGACCGGCGTGCCCAGGGGCTGGCTCGCCACCAGGAAATCGGTGAGCAGGGCCGGGTCCGAGCGATGGAGCCGCAGGTCGGGGTCCCCGTAGCCGACGTGGAACTGCAGCGGCAGGCCCCGGTTGGCGCCCGCCCAGATTACGTGGCGGAGCAGCACGGGGTGGTCGAGGCGGAAGGCCGAGGCCCCCTCGCCCCGCCGGAGCCATTCTCCAGCGGCGGCGGCGACCTCCACCGGGGCGGGGGGATGGGGGTCGAAATCGAGCCCGTAGCGGTAGGCCACGACCGACTTGAGCCCCACGGCGGTGGCACAGGCCAGGTCCAGGGCATCGTCGAAGGCGGCTGAGAACCCCGTGGCGCTGGTGCCGGCGGCGGCCACTTCCTCCGCCAGGGCCTCCAGGCGCACCACCTCTCCAGCCCATCCTCCTGCCAGCCCGGCCAGCTCCTGAGGGCTCAGCAACTCCTGCGACCGATAGCCGGTGTCCACCAGGAAGGTGGTGATCCCGGATGCCCCGAGGAGGAGCCGGGTCACCTCGCCGGTCCCGAGCTCGCCACGACGGCGAAGGTAAGCCTCCGGTGAGGCGTGCGCCTCCAGCCCGAGGACCGGAGCACACCACCGCCGGAGGCTGAAGCCCAGCTGGGTGTCGAAGTTGCTCAGGCCGGGCGGGGGGGCTCCGGACTCGCTCAGGTAGGTCTCGAACTCGGCCGGCCCGAGCTCACGCCGGACGACACCGTGGCAATGGTGGTCGACCAGCTCGAGTTGGCCCAGGTCGAGCATCGGGATCCTCTCTGCTTGTGCCTTGCACGTGCCCCTTCCCGGCCCCGGAGCGCCACTCGCCGGCGTGCCGGGGGCGGACAAGGGGCCCGGTGACTCTCGAGGGGGCCGGTGGCCCAGCGGGGACCCTCTGCAACCGCCCTGCTCCCGGCACGGATGGCATGACCATCCGCCCCGAGCTGCGGCCCGTGGTCGTGGAGGCGATGGGACTCGAACCCACGAACCTCTTGACTGCCAGTCAAGCGCTCTACCAACTGAGCTACGCCCCCGAGCCGTAGTGACCTTATCAGCCCGACCGGGTGGGACCGCACGACAGGTCGGTGCCCAGTGGGAGGATGGCTCCGTGCCCCCGCCAACCGCCCCTGCCCCGGGCTGGTCGACCCACGAGGTCCTGAACCAGCCACCGCCGCTGGCCGGCTACGACGTATACCGCTCCGACCGGGCCCTGGTCGAGGCCGTCCACAGGGAGGGGGCCGGCTGGGCCGACGCCGAGATCGCCGCCCTCGGGACCCTGGCGGGGAAGGCGGAGGTCATGGCCTGGGGCCACGAGGCCAACGCCCACCCCCCGGTGCTGCGCACCCACGACCGTTACGGTCACCGCATCGACGAGGTGGAGTACCACCCGAGCTATCACCGGCTGATGGAGACGGCGGTGTCCCACGGCCTGCATGCCGGTCCCTGGGCCCACCCCCGCCCCGGGGCCCATCTGGCCCGGGCAGCCAAGTTCGCGGTGTGGAGCCAGGTGGAGGCGGGCCACGGGTGCCCGGTCTCGATGACCTACTCGGCCATACCGGCGCTCAGGTCCGAGCCCGAGGTGGCAGCGGCCTGGGAGCCGGGTCTCACCTCCCTCGTGTACGACCCCGCCCTGCGCCCGCCCGGCGACAAGGCCGGCCTTCTCTGCGGTATGGCCATGACGGAGAAGCAGGGAGGATCGGACTTGAGGGCCAACACCACCCAGGCCCAGCCCTTGGCGGGCGGGGGGCGCGCCCAGGAGTACCGGCTCGTCGGGCACAAGTGGTTCTGCTCCGCCCCCATGTGCGACGCCTTCCTGGTGCTGGCCCAGGCCCCTGGCGGCCTCTCGTGCTTCCTCTTGCCCCGGGTCCTTCCTGACGGCTCCCGCAACGGAATTGCCCTCCAGCGCATCAAGGACAAGCTGGGCAACCGCTCCAACGCCTCCTGCGAGATCGAGCTGCATGGAGCCCTGGCCCGCCTGGTGGGCGAGGAGGGCCGGGGGGTGCCCACCATCATCGAGATGGTCAACTACACCCGTCTGGACTGCGTGGTGGGCACCGTGGCCGGGTTGCGCCAGGCCGTGGTCCAGGCCATACACCATGCCGACCACCGTCGGGCCTTCGGCCGGCTCCTCGTGGACCAGCCCCTCATGGCGGCCGTCCTAGCCGACCTGGCCGTGGAGTCCGAGGCCGCCACCGTGCTCATGGCCCGCCTGGCCCGCAGCTATGACGGGGCCGCCGCTGGCGACGCCCAAGAGGCCTCCCTGGGCCGCCTGGCCACGGCGGTCGCCAAGTACTGGGTCTGCAAGCGCCAGCCCACGGTGGTGGCCGAGGCCCTGGAGTGCCTGGGAGGCAACGGGTACATAGAGGAGTCCGGGATGCCCAGGCTCTTTCGCGAGAGCCCGCTCAACGGCATCTGGGAGGGGTCGGGCAACGTGATCTGCCTGGACGTGCTCCGGGCCATCTCCCGGGAGCCGGAGACCCTGGACGCCTTCCTGGCCGAGGTGCACTTGGGGTCCGGAGCCGACAGGTGCCTGGACGCCGCCATCGCCTCCCTCGAGAGGGAGCTGCCCGGCGCCGCCGGCCGGGTGGGCATGGCCCGGCGCCTGGTGGAGGCCATGGCCCTCTGCCTCCAGGGCTCGCTGCTGGTCCGCCACGCCCCCGACCCGGTGGCGGGAGCCTTCTGTGCTACCCGGCTGGCCGGGGACTGGGGCCGGGCCCTCGGCACCCTGCCTCCCGGGACGGACACCAGGGCGATAGTCGACCGGGCCCGCCCGGCCCGTTCAGGCCCTTAGCAGCTCCGCCACCCGGAAGGCCAGATCCAGGGACTGCCCGGCGTTGAGGCGGGGATCGCAGGTGGTGGTGTACCGGAGGGGCAGGTCGTCCTCCAGGACCTCGGACCCACCGCCCAGGCATTCTGTGACGTCGTCCCCGGTCAGCTCCACATGGACCCCCCCGGGCCAGGTCCCGACCTGGGCATGGGCGGCGAAGAACCCCCGGATCTCCTCGATCACGTCGTCGAAGCGGCGGGTCTTGCGCCCGCCGTCGGAGGAAAAGGTGTTGCCGTGCATGGGGTCGCAGGCCCACACCACCGGATGGCCGGCGTCAGCCACCGCCGACAGGAGCGGAGGCAGGGCGGTCCCCACCTTCATCGCCCCCATGCGGGCGATGAGCGTGAGCCGACCGGGCACGCGCTCGGGGTTCAGGGCCTCGCACAGGCCGAGCACGTCGGCGGGGGTGGCCCCCGGCCCCACCTTGGCAGCCACCGGGTTGTGGACGCCGCGCAGGAACTCCACGTGGGCGCCGTCCAGCCCCCTCGTCCTCTCACCTACCCAGAGCAGATGGGCCGAGCAGTCGTACCAGTCCCCGGTGAGGGAGTCCCGGCGGGTGAGGGCTTCCTCCCAGGGAAGGAGCAGGGCCTCGTGGCTGGTCCAGAAGTCCACCTGGTGCAGCTTCCCCTCGCTCGAGAGGTCGACCCCACAGGCGGACATGAAGCGCAGGGCCCGCTCTATCTCCCCGGCCAGGGCCTCGTAGTGGCGCCCGGCGGGGCTCCGGGCCACGAACTCCTGGTTCCACACGTGGACCTGGGAGAGGTCGGCGAAGCCGCCCTTGGTGAAGGCTCGCAGGAGGTTCAGGGTCGAGGCCGACTGGTGGTAGGCAGTGAGCATCCGGGTGGGGTCGGGCACCCGGGCCTCGGCCGTGGGGGCGTCGTCGTGGACGATGTGGCCCCGGAAGGCCGGGATCTCCACCCCTCCGGCCTTCTCGGTGGCGGCGGTGCGCGGCTTGGCGAACTGGCCGGCGATGCGGCCCACCTTGACGACCGGCACCCCGCCCCCGTAGGTGAGGATGACCGCCATCTGCAGGATCACCTTGAGCTTGTCCCGGATGATGTCCGCGCTCCAGTCCGAGAAGGACTCGGCGCAGTCGCCGGCCTGGAGGAGGAAGGCTCGTCCAGCGGCCACCTCGGCCAGGGAGGACCGCAGCCGGCGAGCCTCGCCGGCGAACACCAGCGGCGGCAGGCCCGAGAGGGTCTTGAGGGCGGCTTCCAGCGCCCCCGGGTCCGGCCACTCGGGCTGCTGGCTCACAGGGCGATCCCGCCAGCTGGCCGGGTGCCAGGGGCTATCGCTCATCCGTCCCAGCCTCCCCGATCGGGCCCGGGGTTTTCAAGCAGCCGGGCCGCCCCGTGAGGGGAGGGGAGGAGGAGGGGCAGATGCGATTCCGCCTAGCATCCGGGCATGGCCGAGGCCTATGACGTACGGGGCATAGAGAAGAAGTGGCAGGAGAGGTGGGCTTCGGACGGCACCTGGGAGGTGGAGGCCGACGACCCCCGGCCGCCCTACTACGTGCTGTGCATGTACCCCTACCCGAGCGGGGCGGCCCACCAGGGCCACATCCGCAACTACACCTTCGGTGACCTCAATGTCAGGTGGAGGACAATGCTGGGGTACGCCGTGCTGTCCCCCATCGGCTTCGACTCCTTCGGGTTGCCGGCGGAGAACTCGGCCATCAGGACGGGGGTCCACCCCCGGGTCTACACCGAGGCCCGGATCGGGGAGCTGACGGCCAGCCTCCGGTCCCTGGGGGCTGCCTACGACTGGCGGCGGGTGGTCCGCAGCCACGACCCCGAGTACATCCGCTGGAACCAGGTCTTCTTCCTGCGCATGCTGGAGGCGGGCCTTGCCTACCGGGCTTCGGCCCCCGTGAACTGGTGCCCCGGTTGCCAGACCGTGCTGGCCAACGAGCAGGTGCTGGCCGATGGGACCTGCGAGCGCTCGGGTGACCTGGTGGTGCGCCGGGAGCTGGAGCAGTGGTTCCTGCGCATAACGGCCTACGCCCAGGAGCTGCTGGACGCCCTGGACGGCCTGGAATGGCCCGAGCGCGTGAAGACCATGCAGCGCAACTGGATCGGGCGCTCCGAGGGGGTGGAGATCGACCTGGCCGTGGACGGAAGGCCCGACCTGCGGGTCACGGTGTTCACCACCCGGCCCGACACCATCGGGGGGATGACCTACGCCGTGCTGGCCCCCGAGCATCCCCTGGTGGGCGAGCTGACCCTGCCCGAGCAGGAGAGGGAGGTGGGCCAGCTGGTGGAGATGGTGGCCCGGCGGTCGGAGATCGAGCGCCAGGCCACGCTGGAGGCGGGGGAGGCTCCCGAGAAGCGGGGCGCGTTCACCGGCAGCTACGTGGTGAACCCCCTCACCGGCCAGCCGGTGCCCGTCTACCTGGCCGACTACGTGCTCATGGGCTACGGCACGGGTGCCATCATGGCCGTGCCGGCCGAGGACCAGCGGGACTGGGACTTCGCCACCGCCAATGGCCTGCCCATAGTGCGGACGGTGGAGCCCCCCGAGGGCTGGACGGGGGAGGCCTATTCCGGCGAGGGCCTCAAGGTGAACAGCGCCTGGATGGATGGCCTGTCGGTGGCGGAGGCCAAGGAAGCCGCCAGCGTGTGGCTGGAGCAGGAGGGGATCGGCCGGCGAAAGGTGAACTACAGGTTGAGGGATTGGCTGGTGAGCCGCCAGCGCTACTGGGGCTGCCCCATCCCGGTGATCTGGTGCCGGGACTGCGGGATGGTGCCCGTGCCCGAGGACCAGCTGCCCGTCCTGCTGCCCGACGACGTGGAGTTCCGCCCCACGGGGGAGTCACCCTTGGGCCGGCACGAGGGGTTCATGTCCGTGAGCTGCCCCCGCTGCGGCGGGCCGGCCCGGCGGGAGACTGACACCCTCGACACCTTCTTCGACTCCTCCTGGTACTTCCTGCGCTTCTGCGACCCGTGGGCGGAAAGCGAGCCCTTCGGGAGGGTGGCGGTCGAGCACTGGATGCCCGTCGACCAGTACATCGGCGGCATCACCCATGCCATCCTGCACCTGCTGTACGCCCGGTTCTTCACCCGGGCCCTGGCCGACCTGGGCTTCGCACCGTCCTTCCTGCGCGAGCCCTTCCAGCGCCTGTTCAACCAGGGCATGATCCGCCTGGAAGGCAGGGCCATGTCCAAGTCGCGGGGGAACCTCGTCGGCCCGCAGAGGTACTTCGACACCGTCGGGGCGGACGCCTTGAGGCTGTTCCACCTCTTCGCTGGCCCCCCGGCCGACGACCTGGACTGGAACGAGCAGTCCGACGAGATCATCGAGAGCTGCGCCCGATGGCTGGGGCGAGTCTGGCGGCTGGGCACCGGGGAGGCGGGGGTGCCGGGCTCCGACCGGGCCGCCCGGGCCGCCGACCAGGAGGTGGTGCGGGCCGTGCACCGGGCCATCGCCTCGGTGACAGCGGACTTCGAGCGATGGTCGTACAACACCGCCGTGGCCCACCTCATGGAGCTCACCAATACCTTGTACCGCTACCTGGGCGTCGAGGGTGGCCCCCGGGCGGCGACCCTCTCTGAGGCTGTGGACACCTTGTGCCTGCTCCTCTCGCCCATGGCGCCCCACCTGGCCGCCGAGATCTGGGAGCGCCGCCACGGCTCCTCGGCCGGCCCCGTCTACCGCCAGCCCTGGCCGATGGCCGATCCCGACCTGGTCCGTCCGTCCTCGGTGACCCTGGTCGTGCAGGTGAACGGCAAGGTCCGGGACCGCCTGGAGGTGCCGGCCGGTGCCGGCGAGGAGGAGGTGGTCCGCCTGGCCCTGTCCTCGCCCCGGGTGGCCCACCACCTCGGGGGGCGGGAGCCACGCCGGGTCGTAGCCCGGCCGCCCACCCTTGTGAACGTGGTGGCCTGAACCCGGCCCGGCGGGCCCGGGTAGGCCCGGCACCGCCAGGGCCTGTTGATGCCGGGCGTGCTGGTCTCCGCTCCCGGGCGTAGCCTGAGCGGGACGGGTGACCGGGGGCCCCACGCCGGCCCTGGCCGGCATGGCGCTCAAACCGGAGTACGGGGACTTGGGGCCACGAGCGCTACAGGGTGACCCCCAGCTCCGTCCACGCCGAGGTGATGATCACCGCCAGCTCCCGGCACGCCCTCTGCCAGGGCTCGGGGGCGTCCCTCCAGTCGAAGCTGCCCCCCGACAGGCGCCCCGCCGCCTCGGGCTGGCTCGGCAGGGTGACCATGGCACTGGCCTGGGGCAGATAGGCCCCCAGCCTTCCGAGGTCCAGCCCCAACCGCCCGGTGGGCAGCTTGTTCACCACGACGATGATAGGCCGGCCGCTGGCGGCCACCAGGGCCCCGGCCTCGGCCACCAGGCTGGCCGTGGCCGGCTCGGCATCGGTGACGAGGAGGATCTGGTCGCAGGTAGCCAGGGCGGCCCGGGCGGCCGGCTCCTGCAGGCCCGTGCCGCAGTCGAGGATGACCATGCCCACGAAGCCCTTGAGCCTGTCGATCACGGCCCTGTAGGCCCCCTCGTCCAGGCGGGCCATGCGGGCCGGGTCGGTGGGGGCGGGCAGCACCATCAGGCCGTGCACGGCCCGGCCCAACTGGCTGTCCAGGTCGGTGAGGGTGAGGCCCGGCTGGCCCACCCGGACCAGGAGGTCGTCCACGAACAGCTGGTGGTCGGGTGTGAGCACCCGGCCCAGGGAACCGAAGTCGGGATTGGTGTCCACGGCGACGATCCGGTCCCGCCGCTGGAGAGCCAGCAGGGTGCCGAGGAGGGAGGTGATGGTGGTCTTGCCCACCCCGCCCTTGGGCGAGACGACGGCGATGGTCACGCACCGGCGCAGTCGCGGGGCGGCGATGGCGGCATCGAGCTCCTCCAGGTAGTCCGAGGCCCTCCAGGCCAAGCGGGCCCGGGCCAGGGCCGAAGGCGGCTTGGCGACCGTCAGCGAGGCGGGGCTGGGGGCCGATCCCGGGACGGGCGGCGGCCGGGTGTCCGCTGAGGGGGGGCGCCGTATGGCGGCCCCGACGGCCATGGCCAGGCGACGAAGGGGACCGTGGGAGGGTGGCAGGAGGGCACGGCTCCGGTCCAGGAGGGTCCGCTCCAGGAGGAGGGGCGGGGTCCCTTCGGGAGGGGGTCCTCGCCGAGGGACGGCGATACCGGTGACGCCGGAGACCGCAGGTACGTCTCGGCCGGGGGGCGTGAGACCCGCAGGCCACTCCACCGGAGCGAGTGGCGGGGGGGCATCGCCCCCGGAGGCCGGCCCTCCCCCAGGCGTCCCGGGGACCACCCCGGGGCGAGCCGAGGTGGGGGTTCCCGTCGCCGCCAGGCACAACACCGCTCCGTCACCCACCCCATGGTCCTGGAGGCACCTCGAGGCGTCGAGGGGAGTCCCATCGGTTGACCTCAGCTCCCAGCTGGTCCTGTGGGAGGGCCCGGCTGCGGCCCGGACGATGTCGGGCAGCATCTCCCCCACCGCCTGGTCGGGGGGCAGGGCCAGGTCGAACCGCCCCACCGGGGACACCACCGTCACCAGGACCCGCCCGGAGCCGGGGCCCCCGGGCGCCGGTCCGGGGCCCTCGCCCAGCCCGCCCACCACGGGCGGGCAGCTTAACGTCCCCTAACAGGGGCGACAGTCCCGGCCCGGTAACGGCCGCCCTCCCCGCCCGGTCCAACGGGCATGAGCCTGACCCTCCCCCAGCGCATCGAGGCGGCCAGCGGGACCGGAGGGGTGACGTTCATCGCCGGCGACAGGTCGGAGAGCCTCTCCTGGGCCCAGCTCCACGAGGAGGCGCGGGCCATGGCGGCTGGGCTGCAGGCAAGGGGGGTGGGGCCGGGCGAGCGCGTGGCCCTGCTGGGCCCCACCTCGCGCTTGCTGGTGACGGCCATCCAGGCTGTCTGGCTGTCAGGGGCGGCCACGGTCATGCTCCCCCTTCCGATGAGGCTGGGGTCAGTGGAGGAGTTCGTGGCCCAGACCCGCGGGCGCCTCCGGGCCTCTGACGCCAGCCTGTGCCTGGTCGACCCGGCCCTGGCCGGCGTGGTGGAGCCAGCCCCGGGCGACCCGCCCCTCGTCCCCTTCGAGGACGTGGCGGGAGGCCAGGCGGGGAGGTTCGAGGCCCCACCCGCCGACGCGAGCTCCCTCGCCATCATCCAGTTCACGAGCGGGTCCACCGCCGAGCCCAAGGGTGTCATGCTCCCCCACGCCCAGGTCGGGGCCAACGTGGAGGCCATGGCCGAAGGCCTCAAGATGACGCCTGACGACGTCACCGTGTCGTGGCTGCCCCTCTACCACGACATGGGCCTGATCGGCTGCCTCACGGTGCCGATGGTCACGGGCGGGCAGGCGGTGCTGGCCACCCCCCAGGAGTTCATGTCCTCCCCGTCCCGCTGGGTGGAGTGGATGAGCGCCTACCGGGGCACCTGCACGGCGGGCCCCAACTTCGGCTACGCCTTGGCGGCCCGGGCTCTGGCCCGCATGGACCGCCTCGACCTCTCCTCCTGGCGGCTGGCGTTCAACGGGGCCGAGCCCATCGACCCGGGGGCCGTCGAGGCCTTCTGTGCCGCCGGCGAGCGCCACGGCCTCGATCCCCGCTCGGTCCTGTGCGGCTTCGGGATGGCCGAGGCCACCCTGGCCGTCACCTTCCCGGAGCTGTGGACCGGGCTCACCACCGACGCCGTGGACCGGGCCACCCTGGAGCAAGAGGGATTGGCGGTGCCAGCCGACCCGAGGGCGGCGGTCGCCAGGCGCCTGGCCCGCCTGGGCCGGCCCATCGGGGACCTGGAGGTCCGCATCGTGGACCCCGAGGGGAGGGTGCGCGGCGAGCGGGAGGTGGGCGAGCTCCAGATAAGGGGGAGCTCGGTTACCCCCGGCTACTACGCCAACCCGGAAGCCACGGCCAGGGCCTTCACGCCCGACGGTTGGCTGCGGACCGGCGACCTGGCCTACATGGCCGAGGGGGACCTCGTGGTGTGCGGTCGGTCCAAGGATGTGATCATCGTGGGGGGCCGCAACATCTACCCCGAGGACGTGGAGCGGGCCGTGGCCGGGGTGGCGGGCGTGAGGGCGGGCAACGTCATCGCCTTCGGGATAGAGGGGACCCGGGGACGTGAGGGTCTCGTGGTGGTGGCCGAGACCCGCCAGGCCGACGCCGACTCCCTGCGGCGGGCGGTGGCCGAGCGGGTCCGGCACAGCGTGGGCCTGCCGCCCCGGGACGTGGTCCTGGTCGGCCCGGGCAGCCTGCCCAAGACCTCGTCGGGCAAGCTGCAACGCTCGCTCTGCCGCCAGCGCTACCTCGAGGCCGACCTCCAGCCCGCATAGGAGGGCGAAACCGGTCCTCGGCCCCGCCCCCTCCCTGTCCACCCACCCGGTGCGCTCGACGGCAGGGCAGACTGGCTCCCATGCCCGAGCGTGTCCGCTGGCTGGTGTTGGTGTACCGGGTGCCGTCGGAGCCCACCCGGTTGCGAGCGGCCGTGTGGCGGCGGCTCAAGCGTCTCGGGGCCGTGTACCTACAGAGCTCGGTGGCCGCCCTGCCGGCCAGCCCCGCCGCCGAGAGGGCTCTGCGTGCCCTGCGCAAGGAGATCATCGAGCAGCTCGGGGGTTCCTGCCTGCTCCTGGCGGCAACGGCGCTGGCCGGCCAGACCGACATGGTGGCAGCCGTCAACGCGGCCCGGGACGACGAGTACGCCGAGATCGTGGACCGCTGCCGCGACTTCCTGGCGGAGATAGAGAAGGAGATCGCCGCCCGCCACTTCACCTACGGGGAGCTGGAGGAGAACGAGGAGGACCTGGCCAAGCTGCAGGGGTGGTTCCAGACGGTGCGGGGCAGGGACGCCCTGGGGGCGGCCGGCGCCAAGGAGGCCGAGGCCGCCCTGGCCACCTGCGCCGAGGCCCTGGAGGGCTTCGCCGCCCGGGTGTACGAAGCCGACGAGATGTAGCCCTAGGCCTCCTTGAGCCCGGCCAGGATGGGGCGCCAGCGCTCGGGCTCGGACCGGTAGGGGGCGTAGAAGCTGAACCGGTCCACGGCTCCGCCGAACCTCTCGTGGACCAGACGGGGGATGTCGGCGGGGGCGCCCACCACGGCGAAGGCCTCCAGCACCTCGTCGTCTACGAGGTCTCCCATGGCCGCCCACTCCCCCTGCTTGGAGAGGCGATTGAGCTCGGTCTGCAGGTCCCCCCATCCGTGGAGGTCGAGGACCGGGCGGTAGGCGGGGGTGGACCCGTAGAAGGCGATCTGGCTCTTGACGGCCCGGGCAGCCTCTTGCATCTCGGCCTCGTCCTTGCCCGTGACGACGAACCCCGGATACGACACCTGGAAGGCCTGACGGGACTTGCCCGCCCTGTCCAGGCCTCTCTGGACGGCGGGCAGCGTCACCTCCCGGAGATAGCGCTCGGTGGTGAACCCGTGGACGAGGACACCGTCCGCCACCTCGCCGGCGACCTCGGCCATGTGGGGTCCCACCGCAGCCAGGAACACTGCCGGGGGCCCATAGGGATTGGGCCCCGGGCTGAAGAAGGGCGTCATCAGCGTGTGGGTGTAGAAGTCGCCCCTGAATTCGAGCTTGGTGCCGTCGTTCCAGCAGGCCCAGATGGCCCGCATGGCAAGGATCAGCTCCCGCATGCGGGGGGCGGGATGGGACCAGGGCATGGAGAAGCGCTTCTCGATGTGGGGCTTGATCTGGGACCCGAGCCCGAGCAGGAAGCGGCCCCGGGAGAAGATCTGCAGGTCGTTGGCCAGCATGGCCAGGTTCATGGGGTTGCGGGCGAAGGCCACGGCGATGCCTGTGCCGAGCTCGAGCGTCGAGGTGTGCTCGGCTGCCACCACGAGGGGGAGGAAGGGGTCATGGCCCGTCTCCGGCGACCAGAGGCCGTCGTAGCCGACTTCCTCCGCCTCCCTGGCCGCCTCCGCCGCCTGGGAGAGGTCGAAGCCGGTACCGAACCCCATGCCGCCGTCCACTCGCACGGGAGGAGCGTAAGCCCGAAAGGGCGTGGCTGGCGACCGGGGAGGGGGTGACAGGGGGCGGTGCCTACAGACCCTCGGTCACGGCCAGGGCCCGCTCGGCCAGGGTGACCACCTTGTCGGCGTAGCCGGCGAAGTCGCTCTGGTCTCCACCCCCGGCACCCCCCAGGTAGCGGGCATAGACGCCCTCCAGGATGCAGGCCAGCTTCCAGTAGCCGAAGGCCACATAGAAGTCCAGTTGCCCGAGGTCCCGGCCCGAGCCCGAGGCGTAGCGGGCCATGATCTCCTCCCTGCTCGGGAAGCCGGGGACCTGCGTGGGGGGCTCGACCAGCAGCAGGTCGTCCTCGCCCTCCTCGGTCCAGTAGACGTTGAGGAGGCCCACGTCGGCGAGCGGGTCGCCCAGGGTGCAGATCTCCCAGTCCAGCACGGCCAGCACCTCGCCCGTGTCGTCAAGCAGGGCGTTGTCCAGCCGGTAGTCCCCATGCACTATGGCCGGGGGCCCCTGGGGAGGGACTCGGCGGCCCAGCCGGGCGTGGACCTCTGCCATGGCCGGGACGGGCCGGCGGGTGAGCATCTGGGACCGGGTGAACTGCTCCTGCCAGCGCCTCAGCTGGCGCTGGATGTAGCCCTCTCGCCGCCCCAGGTCCCCGAGGCCCACTGCGTCGGGGTCGACGGCGTGGATCTCGACCAGCACGTCGGCCAGGGCCAGACCGGCCCGGCGCCGGCTGGCCGGGTCGAGAGACCGGGCGGCCGCCGCATCGCGGATGACCCGGCCCTCCACGAAGCCCATCACGTAGAAGGGCTGCCCGTTCACCGCTTCGTCGCCGCAGTAGCCGAGGGCCGGGGGCACCGGCACGGAGGTGGGCCCGAGAGCGGCGATGACCCGGTGCTCCCGGGCCATGTCATGGGCCGTGGGCAGGACGTGGGAAAGCGGTGGCCGGCGGAGGGCGAAGCGCTGCCCGGAGGCGTCGGTCACCCGGAAGGTGAGGTTGGAGCGGCCGCCGGCTATGAGCTCGAAGCGCAGGGGAGGCCGAACGCCCTCGATGTTCTCGGTGAACCAGGCCGTCACCCGCTCCTCGTGGATCGCCTCCATGGGCGGGGAAGATAACGTCGGATGTGCCATGAAGGACGTAACCGACTCCACCTTCGCCACCGACGTACTGCAGCGCTCCGACGAGGTCCCGGTCGTGGTCGACCTGTGGGCACCGTGGTGCGGGCCCTGTCGGACCCTCGGGCCCATCCTCGAGAAGGTCGTGGACGAGACCGGGGGGGCGGTCGAGCTGGCCAAGGTGAATGTGGACGAGAACCCGGGGGTGGCCACGGCCTTCCGGGTGCAGTCCATCCCGGCTGTCTTCGCCGTGCGGGGCCAGCAGGTGGTGGACAGCTTCATCGGGGCCTTGCCCGAGCAGTCGGTGAGGGAGTTCGTGGCCCGCCTGGCCCCGGCCCCTCCGTCGGAGGCCGACCGGCTGGTGGCGGCGGGGGACGAGGCCAGCCTGCGGCGGGCTCTCGAGATCGACCCCGACCACGCCGGGGCGGTGGTCGCCCTGGCCCAGCTGCTGGTCGACAGGGGAGACAACGAGGAGGCCCTGAGCCTGCTGGGGCGCATACCCGAGTCACCCGAGACGCGGCGCGTGGCTGCCCTGGCCCGGCTCCGCGCCGGTGAGGGCGATGGCGCCGGCCTACCCGAGGGAACGGACCTGGAGGGCCGGCTGGACGGCCTCCTGGAGCGGGTGAAGGAGGACGACGAGGCCCGCCAGGAGTTCGTGGACCTCCTCGAGACCATGGGCCCCGAGGACCCCCGTACCGGGCACTACCGCCGGGCGTTGGCGGCCCGGCTCTTCTAGCCCTCCCGGCGCCCCGGCCCGTGCACCTGACCCTCGGGCAGCGCCGCTACGACCTGGAGGCCAGGGCCCTCGTCATGGGGATCCTCAACCGGACCCCCGACTCGTTCTACGACCGGGGCTCCCACTTCGCCCTGGACGCCCTCCTGCGCCGGGCCGAGCAGCTGGTGGCGGAGGGCGCCGACATCCTGGACGTGGGAGGGGTCAAGGCCGGGCCCGGCCCCGAGGTGGGGGAGCAGGAGGAGCTGGAGAGGGTGCTGCCCGCCGTCGAGGCCCTGGTGGACCGCTTCGACGTGCCGGTGTCGGTGGACACCTGGCGGGCAGCGGTGGCCACTCAGGCGTTCGCCGCCGGGGCGGTCCTGGGCAACGACATAAGCGGCTTCTCCGACCCCGGCTACCTGCCCGCGGCCGCCTCTGCGGGCGCCAGCGTGGTGGCCACCCACATCCGCCTCGCCCCTCGGGTCCCCGACCCCGAGCCCACCTATGGGGATCTCCTCGGCGAGGTGGAAGCGCGCCTTCGCCAGCTGGCCCGGCAGGCCGCCGGGGCCGGCCTCGGCCCGGACCGGGTGGTGCTCGACGCCGGGCTGGACCTGGGCAAGACCTGGGAGCAGTCCTTGGCCCTCCTGCGGGCCTCCGACCGGCTGGCCCGGCTCGGCCACCCGCTCCTGCTCTCGGCCTCCAACAAGACCTTCCTGGGGAGGCTGCTGGGCCTCGACGTCATGGACAGGCGGTACGCCACGCTGGGGGCGACAGCGATCGGGGTGGCCAGGGGGTGCCGGGTGGTCAGGGTCCACGACGTGATGGGCGCCCGCAGGGTGTGCGCCACCCTGGCCGCCGTGCAGGAGGCGGAGTGACCGGGGTCGGGTCTCCGCCCGCCCCCGCCTACCTGGTCCGGGGCTCGGACCCCTCACTGGTGGGCCAGGCTGCCAGCGAGCTGGTGAACAGCCTGGTGGGGGGCGAGGACCCCTCCCTCGTGGTCGAGGACCACGGCCCCGAGGAGGGGGGCATCGCCGCTGCCCTGGAGGCGTGCGCCACCCCACCGTTCCTCGGCGGGCGCAGGGTGGTGGTGGCACGCGACGTGGGCCGCCTGGGGTCGAGCGACATTGCAGCCGTGCTCTCCTACCTGGAGGACCCGCTGGGGACGACCTCGCTGGTGCTGGTGGCCGGGGGAGGGGCCCTATCCCCGAAGCTGGTGGCGGGGGTGCGCAAGGTGGGCCATGTGGTGGACGCCAGCCCTCCTCAAGGCAAGGGGCGGGGGTCCTGGATAGCGGAACAGGCTGCCCGCGGGCCCGTGCGGCTGGACCGGGGCGCCTTGAACCTGGTCGAGGAGCACTTGGGGGAGGACCTGGCCCGCTTGTCCGGCCTCCTCGACATACTGGCTGCCACCTACGGCGAGGGCGCCAAGCTGCATCTCGAGCAGGTGGAGCCGTTCCTCGGCGAATCGGGAGCCGTGCCCCCCTGGGACCTCACCGACGCCCTGGACCGGGGCGAGACGGAGCCGGCACTGGCCGCCCTCCATCGGCTGCTCGGAGCGGGCCAGCGCCATCCTCTGGCGATCATGGCCGTCCTGCACCGGCACTACGAGGGCCTCCTGCGCCTGGACGGGGCCCAGGTGACAAGCGACGAGGAAGCGGCTCGGACCGTGGGGACGGGCTCTGCCTGGCGGGGCGGCAAGGTGCGGAGGCAGGCCCGCCAGCTGGGCTCGGGCCGCATCTCCCAGGCGGTGCAGCTGCTCGCCGCTGCCGATCTCGACCTCAGGGGGGCCAGCGCTCTGCCTCCTGAGCCGGTGCTGGAGGTGCTGGTGGCCAGGCTGTGCCGGCTGTCCCGGGAGAGCCGGCGGTCCGGGGGGAGGACGGCCGCCCGGCGCCCCTAGGCCTCGGCCTGCTCCAGACGGGCCAGTCGGCGCATGAGCCGGGACTTGCGGTTGGCGGCCTGGTTGGGGTGGATGATGCCCTTGGCCGCGGCCATGTCCAGGCGCTTGACGGCCAGCCGTGCCGCCTCCGCCCGGTCGGGCGTCCCAGCCTCAGCGCTCGCCACGGCGTGCTTGATCCTAGTCTTGACCTCCGACCGGACGCCCTTGTTGCGCAGGCGCCTGCGCTCGTTCTGGCGATTGCGCTTGATCTGGCTCTTGATGTTGGCCACGAAGTGGCGACTCTACCAGGGGTGGGCCCCGGCATCGGCTGTCCCGGCCCCCTTCTCCCGCCACAATGGGACCACCGTGACCTCCACCGAGCGAATCCGCAACCTGTCCATCATCGCCCACATCGACCACGGCAAGTCGACCCTCTCGGACCGCATACTCGAGCTCACCCACGCCGTTGACCCCCGGGAGATGCGGGACCAGTACCTCGACACCATGGAGATCGAGCGGGAGCGGGGGATCACGATCAAGGCCCAGAACGTGAGGGTCTCCTGGCGGGGGCACGTGCTGCACCTGATCGACACCCCGGGCCATGTCGACTTCGCCTACGAGGTGAGCCGGAGCCTGGCTGCGTGCGAGGGCGTCGTCCTGCTGGTGGACGCCTCCCAGGGGATCGAGGCCCAGACCCTCGCCAACTGCTACCTCGCCCTGGAGCACGACCTCGAGATAGTGGCCGCCCTCAACAAGATCGACCTGCCGGCGGCGGAGCCCGACCGCTATGCCGCCGAGATCGAGAGGGTGCTCGGCCTCGATGCCGGCCAGATCCTGCGGCTGTCGGCCAAGACCGGCGAAGGGGTTCCCGAGCTGCTGGACGCCGTGGTGGAGCGCATCCCCCCTCCGGCAGGGGACCCCGAGGCTCCGCTGCGGGCCCTGATCTTCGATTCGTACTACGACCAGTACCGGGGGGTGGTGAGCTCGGTCAGGGTCATCGACGGCTGCTTGCGGGCGGGCGCCAAGCTGGCCTTCATGCAGGCCGGGCGCACCCACGAGGTGGAGGAGATCGGCATCCGGACCCCCGCCATCGTTCCTGTCGACCAGCTGGGCCCCGGTGAGGTGGGGTACCTCATAGCCGGGATCAAGGACGTGGGGGAGGCCCGCAGCGGCGAGACGGTCACCGAGGCCGGCCGGCCGGCCCCCCACCCCCTGCCGGGGTACCGGGACCCAAAGCCCATGGTCTTCTGCGGGCTCTACCCCGTGGACGGTGACCAGTTCTCCGACCTGAGGGAGGCCCTGGAGCGGCTCCGCCTCAACGACGCCAGCTTCACCTACGAGCCCGAGAGCTCGGGGGCCCTCGGCTTCGGGTTCCGCTGCGGCTTCCTGGGCCTCCTGCACATGGACATCGTGAGGGAGCGCCTGGAGCGGGAGTTCGGCCTCTCCCTCATCGCCACGGCTCCTTCGGTCGAGTACCGGGCCCACCTGGCCAAGGGTGGTGAGACCGTGGTGGTGGACAACCCGAGCGCCATGCCCGCTCCCAACGCCGTGGACCGGATCGAGGAGCCCTGGCTCAAGGCCACCATCCTCACGCCCGCCGAGCACACCGGGGCGGTGATGGAGCTGTGCCAGTCCCGCCGGGGGGAGATGGAAAGGATGGAGTACCTGTCGCCCGAGCGGGTGGAGCTGGTGTACCGCATCCCGCTGGCCGAGGTGATCACCGACTTCTTCGATGCCCTGAAGAGCCGCACCCGGGGCTACGCCAGCCTGGACTACGAGCCGGCGGGGTACGCTCCCTCCGACCTGGTCAAGGTGGACGTCCTGCTGAACGGCCAGCCGGTGGATGCCTTCAGCACCATCCTGCACCGGGCCAAGGCCGAGGATTACGGCCGGCGCATGACTGCCAAGCTGCGGGAGCTGATACCCCGCCAGCTGTTCGACGTGCCCATCCAGGCCGCCATCGGGAGCCGGATCATCTCCCGGGAGACGGTCAAGGCCAAGCGCAAGGACGTCCTGGCCAAGTGCTACGGGGGGGACATCACCCGGAAGCGCAAGCTGCTCGAGCGCCAGCGAGAGGGCAAGAAGCGGATGAAGTCCATCGGGCGGGTCGAGGTGCCCCAGGAGGCCTTCATCTCCGCCCTGCGCCTGGAGGAATGACCGCCCCCTGAAGCAGGATCCCGGCCTCTCGGTGTTAGGGTGCGGGCCCGAAAGGGAAAGTAGCTTGCCCGTTGGGGCAATTCCCGTGCGCTCGAAGGTACGGGAGTGATCGGAAGACGAAAGGAGTCACTACATTGCGCAGGACCATTGGTGGCGTCGTCCTGTTGGGGGCGCTCGGGCTCGGCCTCACGGCGTGTGGCGGGTCCAGCAAGCCCTCGACCAGCTCGGTGCCCTCGTCCACGCCGTCGTCGGTGACTTCGTCGTCCGCTCCGGCAGCCGCGGCGTCGTCGGCGTGCACCAAGATCGAGAAGACGGTGGGCAAACTGCAGCCGCAGCTCACCAAGCTGGAGTCCAAGCCCTCCCAGCTGGCCAAGGCCATCGCGACCGACGTGGCCCAGCTCAAGACCGAGTCAGCCAGTGCCTCGCCGGCGGTCAAGAGCAAGGTCAACGCCTTTGCCGCCCAGCTGGAGGCCGCCGCCCACGGGAAGGTCAACATCCCCAAGATGACGGCGGACGCCAAGGCTATCGCCAAGGCCTGCTCGGCATAGTGACCTGAGCCGCCCGGCCGGCCCCCCGTGAGTGGCCAGGGGGGCGGGCCGGGCGCCGGTCTCATTTCGCCGATCCTCGGGTACCATCGGGGCGGTCATGGCTGTCCTCCGTCGCCGGGCAGGCACCACCGCCGGGGATCTATGGGTCCAGCCCACGCCCAGCCTGGAGCTGAGCGTGGTCGTGCCCTACTACAACCCGGGGGCCCGCTTGCGAGCCACCATGGAGCGCCTCCTTGCCACCCTCGAGGAGGCCTCCGTGAGCTTCGAGGTGATCGCGGTCTCCGACGGGTCCACCGACGGGAGCCCGGAGGCCCTGGAGGGCCTGGAAGGGCTGGCTGGCCAGTCCCTGCGCCTGGTGCGCCTGGACCGCAATGGCGGCAAGGGGCAGGCCCTCCGGATCGGGCTGGCCATGGGGAGGGGGGCCTACCTCGGGTTCATCGACGCCGACGGCGACCTCTCACCCGAGCTGCTGGGGCCGTTCGTGACCCTCATGCGGCTTTACAAGCCCGACATCATCCTCGGCTCCAAGCGCCACCCCATGTCCGAGGTCGTCTACCCCCCGGCCCGCCGGGCGTACTCGTGGGGATACCAGCAGCTGATCCGGGCCCTGTTCCACCTCAAGGTGCGTGACACCCAGACCGGCATCAAGCTGGTGCGCCGGGAGGTCCTGGCCGACGTGCTCCCCCTCATGGTGGAGAGGAGGTTCGCCTTCGACCTGGAGCTGTTCGTGGTGGCCCGCCATCTGGGCTACCAGGCCTTCTTCGAGGCCCCGGTACGGATCCACGAGAGGTTCTCCTCCACCATCTCGCTCCCCGCTGTGGCCCGCATCTTCATGGACACCCTCGCCATCTGGTGGCGGCTGCAGGTGCTCGGCTCCTACGGCGCTCCCGGGGCGGGGCGAAGTGTCGGGCGCCCGGCAAGCCAGGAGGAACCACGGCGCTCGGTAGAATCCAGTGCCGAGTCCGGGTGAACGGGACCAGCGAGAGAGGCTGATGGACGAGCGTCAGGCTGCCATCCTGCGTGCAGTGGTCACGGAGTACATCGAGACGGCCCAGCCGGTGGGCTCGGGCCATGTGGTCAACGCGCCCGGGGTCTCGGTGTCGGCGGCAACGGTTCGCAACGAGATGGTGGCCCTGGAGCACGAGGGCTACCTGACCCACCCCCACACCAGCGCCGGACGCGTGCCCACCAACAAGGGCTACCGCTTCTTCGTGGACCAGCTGGCCGGGCCCCTCTCCCTGAAGCCCAGCCAGTACCAGCAGGTGAAGCAGTTCTTCGCCAAGGCCCACGGCCAGCTGGAGCAGATGCTGGCCGACACCTCGAACCTGCTCTCGCACCTCACCGACCAGGCCGCGGTGGTGGTGGCTGCCCACCAGGATGCGGCGACCGTCCGTTCCGTGCAGCTGGTCGGCATGAACCGGCGCACGGCCCTGCTCGTGGTGGTGCTGTCGGACGGCACCGTGGAGAAGCGAACCCTCGAGCTCGGCCAGGAGACCGGGGAGGAGCGGCTGGCGGCTGCCTCGGCCCACCTGATGGCCCACCTCAAGGGACGCCACCTCACCGACGTCGGTGGCGTGCCCTCGGTGGGGGACCCGGTGGTCGACGCGGTGACCTCCTCGGCTCTCTCCGCCCTGGCGGACATGGTGGCGGGGGAGCCCGAGCACGTCTTCGTCGGGGGAGCCTCCCGCATGGCACGGGCCTTCAATGCCGTGGAGACGGTGCGGGCGGTGCTGGCCACCCTGGAGGAGCAGTACGTGGTCGTGAGCCTGCTGCGCGACGTGATCGACAGGGGCCTGTCCGTGGCCATCGGGGCCGAGCACGGTGTTGTCCCCCTGGCCGACTGTGCCGTGGTGGTGTCCCGGTACCAGGTGGAGGGCTCGGAGGCGGGCACGGTCGGCATCCTCGGGCCGACCCGCATGAACTACCCCCACGCCATGGCGGCCGTGGCTCTCGTGAGCGAACGCCTCGGCAACTACCTGAGCGAGGGATGAGCCAGGCCTTGCCTACCGACTTCTACGCCCTCCTCGGGGTCGACCGCAACGCCACCGAGGACGAGATCAAGCGGGCCTACCGGAAGCTGGCCCGGGAGCTCCACCCCGACGCCACCGGCGGGGACCCCGAGACGGCGGAGCGGTTCAAGGAGGTCACGCTGGCCTACGAGACGCTCCGGGACCCCGAGCGGCGCCGGCGCTACGACCTCTTCGGCCCCGAGGCTGTCCGGGGCTCCGGGGCGGCGGGCACCACCGGACCAGGGCCCGGCGACATCTTCGGTGGGGGACTGGGCGACCTGTTCGATGCCTTCTTCGGCCAGGGGTCGCCGTTCGGGACCACCGGGGGGCGGACGGGCCCAGCCGGGCCCACGGCCGGTGGGGATGCGCGGCTGTCGGTGGAGCTGACCTTCGAGGAGGCGGTGTTCGGCGCCGAGAAGGAGGTGCGGTCCCGCCTGCCGGTCGTGTGCTCCACCTGCGGGGGGACGGGAGCCGCCCCCGGGACCTCTCCCACCACCTGCCCGGCCTGCAACGGCACCGGCGAAATTCACCGGGTGCGACAGTCGATCCTGGGGCGGATGGTGACGGCCACGGTCTGCGGCCGGTGCCATGGGATGGGCGAGATCATCTCGTCCCCCTGCCCGGACTGCCGGGGCGAGGGCCGGCGGACCGAGGAGCGGACCTGGACGGTGGACGTCCCCGCCGGAGTGGACGACGGCTCCGTCCTCCGCCTCCCGGGACGGGGGCCGGCCGGGCCGCGGGGCGGACAGGCCGGGGACCTGTACGTGCAGCTGCGGGTCCGGCCACACCCCTATCTCCGCCGGGAAGGCTACGACCTGGTCCAGGTCCTGCACCTGTCGATGACCCAGGCCGCTCTGGGCGCCGAGTTGGCCCTCCCCACCCTGGACGGCGAGGAGGAGCTGGTCATCCCGGCCGGGACCCAGGGCGGCCGCACCTTCCGGCTGCGGGGCCGGGGGGTCCCCCATGTCAACGCCCGGGGCCGGGGCGACCTCATCGTGGAAGTGGTCGTGGACACGCCCACCGACCTGACCCCGGAGCAGGAGGAGCTGCTGCGACAGCTGGCCGCCCTGCGAGGGGAGGAGGTGGCTCCACCAGAGAGCGGGCTGCTGCACCGGATCCGTTCTGCCTTCCGGTAGGGGCGGCCCGGTGCCTGGAGCGGGCCGGGGGCCCGGGTCCGGGGGGGCGCGACGGCCGGCCCCCGAGCTGGTCGAGGCCGCCGCCCATCTCCTGGTGGACGACCTGGAAGAGCCGGCGCTTGGCGCCGAGGAACGCCACCACCTGGCGAGGGTTCTCCGCCTGCGCCGGGGGGAGGCCGTCACCATCTCCGATGGGGCGGGCCGCTGGCGGCCCTGCCGGTGGGACGGGAGCAACCGCCTGCACCCTGACGGGCCCATCATGGCGGAGGACCGGCCAACCCCGCCCGTAGCCGTCGGCTTCTCCCTCGTGAAGGGGCAGCGTCCCGAGTGGGCCGTCCAGCGCCTGACCGAGGTGGGGGTGGACCGCATCCTCCTCTTGGTGGCGGAGCGCTCGGTGGTGCGATGGGAGGGACAGCGGGGGGAGCAGCACATGCAGCGCCTGAAGCGGGTGGCCCGGGCGGCGGCCATGCAGTCCCGGCGGGTGTGGCTCCCGGTGGTGGAGCCACCCGCCCCGTCGTGCGGTGTGCTGGCTGAGCTGGGCCAGGGCGGCGGCGCTGCCCTGGCGGACATGGGGGGGAGGCCGCTGTCGCTGGACCACCCCATCGTGCTGGTGGGGCCTGAGGGAGGGTGGGCCCCTCCCGAGCTAGCGGAGGGCCTCCCGGTGGTGGGACTGGGGCCGACGGTGCTGAGAGCAGAGACGGCAGCCGTGGTGGCCGGGACGCTGCTGTGCGCCTTGCGGGCCGGCGTGGTGAGCGCCGGATGAGGCAGGACCAGCCATACGGCGTGTACGTGCACGTGCCCTTCTGCTCGGCCCGCTGCGACTACTGCGACTTCGCAACCTGGACCGACCGCCACCACCTGATGGCCGACTACACGGCGGCCTGCACAAGGGAGATCGAGGCTGCCGTGGCGGAGGGGATGCCCGAGGCGACCTCGGTGTTCTTCGGCGGGGGGACGCCGTCACTCCTCCCCGCTGAGTCCCTCTTGGCCATCCTGGCGGCCATCCCGAGGACCCCCGATGCCGAGGTGACCGTGGAGTGCAACCCGGAGACGGTGGACGCACCGCTCCTCGAGGCGTACCGAGAGGGAGGGGTGAACCGGCTGTCCTTCGGGGTCCAGTCGTTGTCCCCCAAGGTGCTGAGCGGGCTGGGGCGACAGCATGACCCGGCCACGGCCAAGAGGGCCGTCACCCTGGCGGGGGCGGTGGGCTTCGAGCGGATCAACGTCGACCTCATCTACGGGGGTGCCGGCGAGACCGATGCCGACTGGGTGGGCACGCTCGAAGGCGTCCTCGGCCTGTCACCCCGCCCTGGGCATGTGAGCGCCTACGCCCTCACGGTCGAGCCGGGCACGCCTCTCGCCGCTGACCCCGCCCGCCATCCTGACGATGACGTCCAAGCGGGCCGCTACGAACTGGCTGACGCGGTCCTCGGCGGCGCCGGCCTGGCCTGGTACGAGGTGTCCAACTGGGCCCTCCCCGGCGAGGAGTGCCGGCACAACCAGCTCTACTGGTCCCAGGGCAACTACCGCGGCATCGGGTGCGCCGCCCACTCCCATGTGGACGGCCGGCGCTGGTGGAACATACGCACGCCCGAGAGGTACATAGGGGCCATTATGGGTGGCGCCTCGCCGGTGGCTGCCTCTGAGGTCCTGTCGGAGGAGGAGCGGGCCATGGAGAGGCTCGTGCTGGCCCTCCGGACCCGGTGGGGTGTTCCGGCAGGGGCCCTTGCGGCTTCCGGCGATGCGGCTTCCGGCGGTCACCTGGATGAGGCGGTAGCGGGGCTGGTGGAGCCCGCGCTGGCCGGCGGCTCCGCGGAGGAGGGGAACCTGGTACTCACCCTTCGGGGGCGCCTTCTCGCCAACGAGGTGACAGCACGCCTGCGTGTCCCTCCTGGCCAAGAGCGCCCTGCGACCGGTAGCTCCCTGCCCCGCTAATTCCTGGCCCGGCCCCGGAAGGGCCACCTCCCGTGGGCGCCAGCCCACTCATCGTGCCGATGTGCCTATAGAGAGCCCCGGCCTGGCTCACGGCAGGGCCGGCCCAGCTCAAGCACTGCCCTTCCCGGTGCCGGCTGGGGTCCCTGGGACGTTCGCGCTGCTCAGGGCCCTCTCGACGGTGGCCAAGACCCACCCTGGGCGACCGGTCACGTCGTTCCAGGTGAAGCGGAGGAGCAGCCATCCGGGCAGGGCCAATACCAGCTCGTCCTGGCGCCTCAGGTCCCTTTGCCAGTCACTCCACGTGCCGTGCGAGCCCCGACCATCCAGCTCGACAAGGACCCGCTGCTCCGGGAAGGCACGGTCGACCCTGGCTACCAGGCGGCCTGCGATGTACACGGGCCATTGAGCCACCCCCAGAGGAAGGTTGGCGTTCCTGAGCAGCTGGAGGAACTTCGTCTCGAGATCGCTCTCGGTGGGTGGCTGTTGCCCGTGCCTGCGGAGCACCTCGCGCAGGACTGCGGTCCCGGTGCAACCCCGGCCCCCCAGGACTGCCAGCCGTTCCTCCAGGAACCGCACCGAGGTACGCCCCGAGCGCAAGGCGGCCTCGAGTGCCGCTTCCAACCGATCGGCACTGGCCACGGCTGAGAGGTCGATCACGGTCCGGGTCACAGTGGTGGTGGGGATGCGGTCGATCCTGTCTCGGTCGATGCGCTCGATCCGGGCCCTCCTGTGGACGATGGCACCGGGGTAGCACGTGGGGTGGCGGCTCCGATCGACAGTGATCTCCACCGGGCAGCGAGCTGCCTCGTGCAGACCGTGCAGGGTGGCAGCTGACCGATGGGAGGCCAGGGCGCCCGGCCCCCCGGCGAGTACCGCAGCCATGACCTTCTGGTGCCAGGACCGGGGGAAGGAGGGATCGCGGTAGATGCCTTGCTTGACGCGGACCCACTTGGTGCCAGGTCCCCGCCGAAGATGCTGTTCGGGGGCACCGAGGGCGCGGGCCTGCTCGTAGGTCACCAACCCGTACTGGCGCTGCTTCAACTCGTCAATGCGTACTTGGTACCGTGACGGTTCTTTTTTACACGTCATGGTACCAAGTACATCAGGAGAGGATGACAGTTGCCGAGGTCGGCACCATGGGTGGTGTGACACGCACGAATCTGCCCAGGTCACCCCAAGCGGGGCGCCTCGCCCCCCGCCGGCCCGCCGGCTGGCCCCCCGCCGGCCGAAAGGCCACCCCCCGCCGGCCGAAAGGCCACCCCCCCGCCGGCCCCTATCCCGCCAGCGACTCCTTCATGTGCCGCCAGGCCTCCCGTGCCTCCTCCACGGACCCCTCGTCCTCGATGGTGGAGACGTCCCCGGGGTCCTTGTCCAGGGTCACCGCCTTCAGCACCCGGCGCATGATCTTGCCGCTGCGGGTCTTGGGCAGGCTGTCGACCACGTTCACCTCCCCGATGACGGCCACGGGCCCGAGCTCCTGGCGAACGGTGTCGGTGAGCTCCTTGATCAGCCCGGGGGAGGGGGTGTGGCCCGCCCGCAGGACGATGAAGGCCGAGATGACCTCCCCCCTCACCTCATCAGGTCGCCCCGTCACGCCTGCCTCGGCTACGGCCGGGTGGCGCAGGAAGGCGGTCTCCACCTCGATGGTGCCGACGCGGTGGCCGGCGATCTTGATGATCTCGTCAGCGCGGCCCGAGAACCAGAAGTACCCGTCCTCATCCTCCTCGGCGGCATCCCCTGTGAAATACACGCCCGGGATGATCCCCCAGTAATCGCGCCCATACCGCTCGGGATCACCCCAGATGGTGGGGGTGAGCCCCGGGAAGGGCTTGGTGAGCACGACGATCCCCTTCTCTCCTGGGGAGCAGCGGCTGCCGTCCAGGTTGCGAACCTCCGCCGAGAAGCCGGGCAGCGGGATTCCCGCCGAGCCCGGCTTGATGGGCAGCATCCCGATGCCGTAGGGGTTCCCGAACACCGGGCCCCCGGTCTCGGTCTGCCACATGTGGTCGATGACCGGGACCCGGTCATGGAGCACCTGACGCTGGAGCCACTCCCAGGCCGGGGCGTTCAGCACCTCGCCGGCGCAGAACACACGCTCCAGGCTGGAGAGGTCCGCAGACTCAGCCGGCCCGGTGCCGTAGCGCATGAGCATCCGCACCGCCGTTGGTGCCGTGAAGACCCCCGTGACGTGGTTGTCCTCTATGAGCTGGTAGAAGTGCTCAGGCCCGGGATGGTCGAGCGCCCCCTCGTAGGCGATGGTGGTGCAGCCGGCGAGAAGGGGCGCGTAGACGATGTAGCTGTGACCGACCACCCAGCCGATGTCGGAGGTCGACCACCAGACGTCGTCGGGCCGGAGGCCGAAGCACCACTTCGCCGTGCTGTGGATGCCCACCTGGTAGGCCCCGTGGGTGTGCACCGCCAGCTTGGGCTTGGCCGTGGTGCCCGAGGTGGCCAGTATGTAGGCCGGCTCGTTGGCCTCCATCACCTCGTGGCTGGTGGGCTGCCCGGCACCACCGGCAAGGAACTCCTCCCACGTGAGGGGCTTGGCCTTCTCCCAGCGGACCGGCTCGCCCCCCCGGCCCATCACCACGACGTGCTCTATGGGTGACCCCGGGTCGGCCAACGCGTCCGAGACGATGGGGCTGAGGGACACCTTGTTCCCCTTGCGCAGGGTCAGGTCCGAGGCCAGCAGGACCTTGGCGCCCGCCAGGCGGATCCGCTCGGATAGCGCCCCGGACCCGAACCCGGCGAAGACCACGAGGTGGATGGCGCCGATCCGGGTGGTGGCCAGCATGGCGGCGATGGCCTCGGGGATGGTGGGCATGTAGATCGCCACCCTGTCCCCCTTGCCCACACCCAGCCCCCGCAGGCCGGCGGCAATGCGCTTCACCTCCGTGAGGAGCTGGGCGTAGGTGTAGCACCGCCGCCCGCCCGCCTCGTCTTCGGCTATGAGCGCTGTGTGCCCCGCCCTCCCACCAGCCACGTGGCGGTCGATGGCGTTGTAGCTGATGTTGGTCAGGCCGCCCGTGAACCACCGGAAGCTGGGGGGGTCAGGCTCGAAGGTGTGGTCCCATCCCCTGAACCAGGGGAGGTCGGAGGCGGCCCGGGCCCAGAACCCCTCGTGATCGGACTCGGCCTCGTGGACCCAGCGCTTGACGATGGGGCTGATCACGTCCATGGTGGCTCCTTGGGAGGTTCCAACTGGGCGGGTCTCGCTGCAAGGGGCCACAGCGCCCAATCGATGGAGCACCCGGCGTTTGCTCGACCGGCCTGCCCCGATCATCCCCCCCGGAGTGTGAGCCGTCAAGGTGCCGGGGGCTATCCTTCGCTGACCCTGGGCGATCCTTCCCCGATCCCCGGGGTCGAGCTGTCCTGCACTCCCCGCCGGCGACGGCAGGCCCTTGTTGCCCCCCAGCCCGGATGAGAAGATGGCAGCCGGGAGGGTGACGCCAGGCTTCGGGCCTCGCCCGAGGCCACCCCCCATCAGCGCTCCAGGAGGTGCACCGATGGATCCCCTTGCTCCGCCCGTCTTCCGCACCGAGCTGACGCCGCTCGTGCTCCTGGAGCGCTCGGCCGCTGTCTTCCCGGACAAGGAGGCCATTGTCTACCGTGACCGTCGTATCACCTACCGCCGGTTCGCTGCCGAGGCCACCCGGCTGGCGCGAGCTCTGCAGGCCTCGGGCATAGGCCCGGGGGACAGGGTGGCCTACCTGATGCCCAACCTGCCCGAGATGCTGGTGGCCCACTTCGGAGTGCCGCTGGCGGGAGCAGTCCTGGTGGCTATCAACACCCGTCTGTCACCCCCCGAGGTCAGCTACATCCTCGAGCACTCGGGGGCCAAGATGCTCGTTGTCGACGCCCAGCTGGCCCTAGGCCTCAAGGATTCGAACCGGGTCAAGGAGACGGTCACCCTGGTCGACGCTGCCGACCCGGCTGAGGCGGTGCTGGAGGGCCCCAGCTATGAGGAGCTGCTGGCCCGCGGCTCGGAGGAACCGCTCCCTTGGTCGGTCGAGGACGAGAGGGCCACCATCTCTATCAACTACACGTCGGGCACCACCGGCCGGCCAAAGGGCGTCATGTACCACCACCGGGGTGCCTACCTCAACGCCCTGGGCGAGATCATCCACTCTCGCCACAGTCCGGGCAGCGTCTACCTGTGGACCCTGCCCATGTTCCACTGCAATGGCTGGTGCACGACGTGGGGTGTGACCGGCGCAGGCGGGAGGCACGTCTGCCTGCGGACGGTGGATCCCGAGGAGATCTGGCGCCTGCTGGACACCGAGGGGGTCACCCACCTCAACGGGGCGCCCGTCGTGATGACCATGATCGCCAACCACCCCCAGGCCCACCGCCTCGAGCGTCCATTGCTGGTCACCACGGCCGGTGCCGCTCCCAGCCCGACGGTCATCGAGCAGATGGAGGGGCTGGGCGCGACCATCGTGCACGTCTACGGCCTGACCGAGACCTACGGCCCCTACTCGCTTTGCGAGTGGCAGCCGGGTTGGGATCTGCTCGAGGTGGGAGAGCGGTCCCGGCTGCTGGCCCGGCAAGGCGTGGGGATGCTCTGCGCAGACCGGTTGCGGGTGGTGGACAAGCAGATGCGGGACGTCCCGGCGGATGGCACGACCATGGGCGAGATCGTCATGCGGGGGAACAACGTCATGACCGGCTACTTCCGCGACGAGGAGGCCACGGCGAAGGCCTTTGCCGGCGGCTGGTTCCACTCAGGAGACCTCGGGGTCATGCACCCTGATGGTTATGTCGAGCTGCGCGACCGGGCCAAGGACATCGTTGTCTCAGGAGGGGAGAACATCTCCACCATCGAGGTGGAGCAAGCCCTCCTGTCCCACCCGGCGGTGCTGGAGGCAGCGGTCATCGGGGCCCCCGATGACAAGTGGGGAGAGCGTCCCAAGGCCTTCGTGGTCCGCAAGGCCGGAGTCGAGGTCTCTTCTCAGGACCTCATCGACCATGTTCGGCAGCGCCTCGCCCATTACAAGGCGCCCCGTGATGTCGAGTTCATGGAAGCCCTGCCCAAGACATCCACCGGGAAGATCCAGAAGTTCGAGCTGCGCGAGCGTGAATGGGCGGGCTATGCCAGCCGCGTCAAGGGCTGAACCGGGGCGGGCAACGGCCCGCCGCTGCCCGCAGCGCCCGGACGAGCCCGGAGCTCCCGGGCCCAGTGGCACAGGAGCCGGGCCCAGGGGGTGCCGATGACCCCCCGGGCCCACTGGGGGCCGAGCTGCCCTCGACCTAGGGCTGTACGTGCTCGGGGTAGTGCACCGGGGGGGTCAGGGGGGTGAAGAAGGGCTTCTTGAAGGGGAACAGAGGGAAGACGGGCCGCTTCACAGTCTCGTTCACGACCTCAGCCCCCACGATGTACCAGGCCATGGCGGCCAACAGCATCTCTCCTATGCCGGTCCCCAGGCCGGAGGCCTGTGAGATGCCGGTCCAGGCCCCGATGTCGGCCACGATCAGGGTGGCCAGGAACTCGCAGAAGGTGAGGAACACCATCCAGTTCGTCCCGAGCGTGGCCACGAGGAAGATGAACGTGATCACCGACCACATGACGAGGAAGATCGTCACCGCCTGGGCGGCGTCGTGGGCCCCGGCGGCACCACCTGCCTTGGCCACGCCGGGGACGACGTAGAGGATCAGCACGTCGTAGCTCCACCAGAAGGCCCCGTAGGTCGTCATGAAGGCCGCCGGGAACAGGTCTCCGCGCCGAAGGGCGAAGAAGCCCGCCACCATCTGCACCAGGCCTCCGTAGAAGCCGGCCAGGGGAATCACGAGCAGGGCCTCCGCTGACGGGAAGAACCCACTGGTCATGAGCCCCAGGGTGAAGGTGGTGAGGGCGAAACCCCCTACGCCGACTGGGACCGGGTTCGTGATGAACGGGTGGGTGGCAGGCATCTCCGTGAGCGCCACCCGGGAGATGGGCCTGCCGTCCTCAACGTTCGTGGGAGTCTGTGCCATCCGCCTAGATCCCTCCTTGTGGAGCCGCCAGCGTTCGCCGCCGACGGGTTGTAGCCGCCTGCTATGGAGCGGGCCCCCGCGCCTTGGCGCGCCGGAAGAGGGGGCCGCTGGTCTTCTCTCAGTCCTCTGCGGCCCGCACCCCCTTTGCTCGCTCGGCGATGTCCTGGACGACATCAGCGTTGGCCAGGGTGGTGACGTCGCCGAGCTGGCGTTGCTCGGAGACGTCCTTGAGCAGGCGCCGCATGATCTTGCCTGACCGGGTCTTGGGCAGCTCGGGGGTGAACACGATCGAGGCGGGCCTGGCGATCTTGCCGATCTTGTCCGCCACGTGCTGGCGCAGCTCTGCCAGGAGGGCGTCGTCGCCTGTGGCCGTGCCCCGCAAGGTGACGAAGGCGGCTATGGCCTGTCCCGTGGTGGGGTCGGCCCGGCCGACCACGGCCGCCTCGGCCACGGCAGGATGGTCCACCAGGGCCGATTCGACCTCGAGGGTCGAGATGCGGTGGCCGGACACGTTCATCACGTCGTCCACCCGGCCCAGCAGCCAGTAGTACCCCTCCTTGTCCCGCTTGGCGCCGTCACCGGCGAAATACACCCACTTGCCTGACGACGGGTCCGAGAACCGGGTCCAGTAGGTCTCGATGAAGCGCTCGTCGTCGCCCCAGAGCGTGCGGAGCATGGACGGCCAGGGCCTGGTCAGGACCAGGTACCCACCCCCGCCGAGGGGGACACTGTTGCCGGACTCGTCCACCACGTCGGCGAACACGCCAGGGAGGGGGAAGGTGGCCGAGCCTGGCTTGAGGGTCGTCACACCGGGCAGGGGCGAGATCATCATGGCCCCGGTCTCGGTCTGCCACCAGGTGTCCACCACGGGGCAGCGGTCCCCGCCGATGTTGTGGTGATACCAGATCCAGGCCTCGGGGTTGATGGGCTCACCGACGGTCCCGATGACCCGCAGCGACGAGAGGTCGTGCTTGGCCGGGTACTCCGTCCCCCACTTCATCATGGTCCGGATGGTGGTGGGGGCGATATACAGCTGGGTGACCTTGTACTTCTCGACGATGTCCCAGAACCGGTCCTTGTCCGGGTACTGGGGGACTCCCTCGAACAGCACGCTCGTGCAGCCGTTGGCGAGAGGCCCGTAGACGATGTAGCTGTGGCCGGTGACCCAGCCGATGTCGGCCCCGCACCAGTAGACGTCGGCCTCGGGCTTCAGGTCGAAGACCAGCCGGTGGGTGGTGGCGCACCCCGTCAGGTAGCCACCGCAGGTGTGCACGACGCCCTTGGGCTTGCCGGTGGTGCCCGAGCTGTAAAGGAGGTAGAGGATGTCCTCGGAGTCCATCTCCTCGGCAGGGCATTCGGTGCTCTGGTCCGACACCAGCTCGTGGTACCAGCGGTCCCTGCCCTCGACCATGGGGACGTCGTGGCCGGTGCGACGCAGGACCACCACCGACTCGATGGAAGGGGTATCGGCCAGGGCCTGGTCGGCGAAGGCCTTGAGGTTGACCACGGAGCCGTTGCGCCGGGAGCCGTCGCAGGTGATGAGCACCTTTGCGTCGCAGTCGTTGATGCGGTCCCTCAAGGAGTCGGCGGAGAAGCCCCCGAACACCACCGAGTGGGGCGCTCCCAGGCGGGCACAGGCGAGCAGGGCCACGGGCAGCTCCGGCACCATCCCCATGTAGATGGCCACCCGGTCGCCCTTTTTCACACCGAGGGACCTGAGTCCGTTGCCCAGCCTGCAGACCTCGGCGTGCAGCTCCCGGTAGGTGATGGTGCGGGTGTCGCCCTCCTCGCCCTCGAAGTAGTAGGCGACCTTGTCGCCGTTGGACTCGAGGTGACGGTCCAGGCAGCTCTCCGTGACATTCAGCTTCCCGCCCACGAACCATTTGGCGAACGGAGGGTTGGACCAGTCGAGCACCTGGTCCCATTTGCGCCTCCAGGCCAGGCGGCCGGCCTCCTCGGCCCAGAACCCTTCCGGGTCCTCCTCTGCCCGCCGCAGGATCTCGTCGGAGGTCACCGTGGCCCCGGCCCGAAACTCCTCCGGCGGCGGGAACGTGCGACTCTCGTCGAAGAGGGCCTCGATGGTTTGCTCGGAAAGTTCAGCCATCGTCTCCCCTTTGTGATGCTGGATTGTCTCTGTCTCGTCCGGTGCGGCCGCAGGGCCATGGTATCGCGCTACAGCAACACGGTGTGACGGTAGCCACTTGTCGAAGTGGTCCCCCCATGGACACCACCCTCTGTGCTCGGCATGGGGTCGAGTAGGACAAGCAGTGGTTCATGCACTACCCCTTGACACAGGCCACCGGCTGGGGTACACATCTCAATCAGTAACCTGCGCACCACAAGGGGGGTTCCTATGAGAGTGCGTATCGCTGGGGAGCCGTCGAGCCGCTCTCGGCCTCGTCCCCGTCCCTGCCGGCGGCTTCTGGCCTTGACCGCCGCCGCCCTCGTCACCGGCGGGGTGACCATGACCCCAATGGCGCTGGCCCCACCGGCCGGCGCGGCATCGGCTCCGAAGCTGGGCTTCACCGCCTTCGCCTATGGAACCGAGATGAAGAACCCCACGATCGTCGAATCGGGCTACTCGGCCTTGGCCTGGGTGGGGTGCACGACCAACGCCGGGCTCTCCCGGTACAACACCGTGGCGGGGGTGAGCCTGGCTCCTGCTGGGACGGTGGGCTCGGTGGACAGCCATGCCTCGACCGAGGCGACCTCCAGCGGCACTCAGGAGGCCAAGTCGTCGGCCAGTACGGCTGACGTGAACCTGCTGGGCGGTCGGGTGAGAGCCAGTGCTGTGTCGGTGAGCACCCTGTCCAGCGAGACGGCCGCAGGCGCGGCGGCATCGCATGCCAGCGCGTCCTTCGCGGGGCTCACCATCGACGACAAGGCCCTGAAGAGCGCAGAACCGGCCAATACCAAGGTCGTCATACCCGACATCGGCTACGCCGTCTTGAACGAGCAGGGCCAGCGGATCACCAGCACCGGAGTGAGTGGCTATGTCGTCGGGCTCGACATCCACGTCACCAGTACGTCCAGTTCGCTCTATGGGACGAGGATCGTTGTTTCGGCGGCGACCGCCTCGCTGCACGGCCCGGTGTCCGGCGTGCTGGGGGGCCTCTCCTACGGCACGGAGGTGACCAGCGGATCCGGGCTCATCGAGTCCGGCCCCACCTACAGCGAGCCGATGGCCTGTTACGGGACGGCCGGGCACACCAGGGAGGACGCCGGTTCAGGGTCGAGCTATCGCGGTCTCAAGACCGGGGCCACCACCGACACGGTCAAGGGGACCGACACTGCCAGTGCCCTGGCGGCCTACGTCACCTCCTCGGTGGCGGACCTGCATCTGGACCTCGGCCCCGGCTCACTCGCCGATGCTCTGGGTGCCACCTCGATCAAGTCGGTGGCCAGCGCCTACGTGAAGGATGGCAGGACAGTGCTGAGCGAGAATGGTTCGGGCATCCTCGGCCTCACCATCCTTGGGCACTCCTCCGAGAGCGGGTTGCCATCACCCAACACCAAGATCCAGATTCCCGGTGTGGGCACCCTCTACCTGAACAAGGTGATCAAGACCGCCAACAGCATCACCGTCGAGATGATCGACCTGCAGGTCACGGCTTCATCCCCGGAGCTGGCGGGCGACACGATCGTCGCCGGCTACGCCCGCGCCAAGGCATAGGGCCCGCCCACTCCCGGGACGGCCGGGCCGGGCTCTAGGGCCTGCGGGTCGGCTCGTCCTCGAGGAAATGGCCCAAGGTGCCGCGGGCGACGAGTCGGATGCTCGCTCCGGGCGCCTCCCGGCGCCCGGAGCGGGCCAGCACCCGGCCCACGGCTGCAGTGAGCGGTGCCACCAGGGCGGTGGGCAGGGACCGCCCGTGGCCCACGAGGTCCGCCTCGGGCAGGTCGGGGAGCTGGACCTGGTCGGGACCGGCGGCTATCCCGTCCCCGCGGTTCATGACCAGCAGGGTGCGTGACGGAGGGACCCCACCGGCCTCCAGGTCCTGGGCCAGGCAGGCCAGGGCGTGGGCCCCCTTCATCCCCGGTAGCCCCACCGCCACGATCACGTCGGCGCTCGCCAGGGCGGCGCGGGAGAAGGCATTGCGCTCCTCCACCTCCAAGAAGCCCGTCTCCTTCTCCCCGTCCCAGTCGGGATGGATGTCGAGCACCAAACCCGCGCTGATCGAGGCGAGGAGGGCCAGCACCCGGCCCACGGCCTGGGGTCGGACGGCGGCCCAGGCGGAGCGCTCGGGCAGGCCGGGCAGGAGCCAGTAGCCCCGTTCGGGCATCCTCAGGCACGAGTCGAGGACGGAGCCGGGGCCCCCCGGGCCCGGGGGCCGGTACATGAGGAGGTCGCCCAGTCCTCGCTCGGGTTGGCCGGCCCCATGGAGGACAGCCTGGTCGGCCCGCCGGGCCAGGTCGGCTAGGACGACGGGTCCACCGGTGGCCAGCCCGCCGGTTGCCAGGCCCTGCGCCGTGGCCATGGCCACCGTGGAGGCGCCCGTCCCCCCGGAGCCGCACACGGCCACGGCGACCCCCCGACCAGGCGGTGGCACGCCCCGGAGCGCTCGGTGCAGGTCCTCCGGGCAGCAGATGCCGGCGGCGGGAACGGGCAGGGCACAACGGCGCAGGACGGGCGGGAGTTCGTGTCGCAGGGACCCTCCTGCCACCATGGCCTGGGCCCCCAGGTCCATCCCGCTGGCCCAGGGAGAGGGGGAGACCACGATGACCGGGCAGCGGGCCCGGTGGCACGACGCCACCAGGTCTTGGCTCAGGGCGTCATGGTGACCGTCCACTACCACGGCGGAGAAGGCCCGTCCCGAGGCCAGCCGCAGGCCCAGCTCCTCGGCCGAGCCTGCCACGACCACCTGGAGGGCCTCCCCGTCCGGCCCCGGGGGCTCCAGGGCGAGCAGCTCCCTGAGCCACCGGCGCTCGGGAGGTACCAGGGCCAACACGACGTAGCGGTCACCGAGCACAGGCACCTCCCTGGGAACCGGGCCGTCAGCCGGGGTGGGTGGGCGTCCGGTGTGGCAGCCGGCTGCACATCCGCGGACGCAAGGGTGAGGAGCTCGAGGGTGGGCGTCCCGTGCAGCGGCCCTGGGCACCGAGGGCAGGGGCGAAGCTAGTCCGCCCACCGGTGGCCCGGCAACATGAACTATGATGTCAATCGGTGTCAATCGATCCCGAGATCCTCGATGGCTTCCGGTTGGGACCGGTCCTGGGTTGGGGCCCTTCGGGAGCGACCTACCGGGGTGAGGACCCGAGCGGCCGGACCGTTGCCGTGAAGGTCCTCACTCCAGGGGAGGGGGCCCGGGGCAGGGATGCAATTGGCCGGTCGGTGGCCGCCCTCAGGCGTGTCGGCCACCCTGGGCTGGTCCCGGTAGAGGCCGTCGTACCCGCGGGGCGAGAAGCCGTGGCCCTGGTGTCCCCTCTCTTGTCCGGCCCCTCGCTGGCGGTCTCCGTCCGGCGGGGGGCCGGACCAGGCATTCCCGTCGAGGAGGCCCTGGGGCTCGGCGTGGCGCTGGCCGGGGTCTTGGGGGCACTCCATCGGGTCGGCCTGGTGCACGGCGGCTTGAAGCCCACCAACATCTTCTCGTGCCGGGAGGAAGGGGTGCCTCGAGGAGGCCGGCCTGCTGTCACTGATGCCGGCCTGGTGGGGTGGGTGGCTGCCACCTCTGGCTGGGGCCCGGCCCTGGCTGGTGCCATCGAGTACCTGGCCCCCGAAGTGGTGAGGAGCGAGCCCCCGGGGCCGGAGAGCGACGTGTACGCCCTGGGGGTGATCCTGTGGGAGCTCCTGGCTGGCTGCCATCCCTACCGTCGGGCCACCAGCCAGCAGACCCTGCTGGCTGCGGCCCGGGCTGACTTCCCGCCACTGACCGCGGCAGCCCCGGGGGTGCCCCCCTGGCTGGCCCGGGTGGTCGGACAGGCCATGGCCGGCCGACCAGCGGACCGCCCGAGCCACGGAGCGGAACTTCTGGCCCTGCTGGCCGGCGGCTCAGGGGGAACAGGTCGTGTTCCCTCCGGCCTGCGGGCGGCTCCAGGAGCCAACCTGCCCGGAGGGCTGGTCCCGGAGGCAGGGGCAGAGGGTCCCGAGGAGGAGCCGCCCCCGTGCCCGGCCGCCAGGCCCTCCTGGACGGTCCTCCAGCTGGTATGGCTGGCCGTGATCGTGGTGCTGGCGGGTCTGGCGGCGGTGGCCCTGCTGGCCGGCCTGGGTGGCCCCCTCGGGAGCCACCTCCCGCTCACTCAGAGTCTTTGAGGGCGCCACATGGAGCTTCGGGCAGAAGCCCATGAGATAGGCCGTAATGGATCACGATAGGGTACGATGGCAACATGGAGGACGCTACACCGACCACTGACGAGCACATCCAGTGGCTGAGCACGCGTCAGGCATCGGAGCGACTGGGAGTGACTTTGCGCACTCTCTACCGCTTCATCGACGAGGGACAGATCCCCGCCTACCAGTTCGGCCGCGTCATCAGGCTCAAGGCTGCCGACGTCGTCCGGTTCATCGAGGCCTCTCGCATCACGCCCGGCACGCTCAAGCACCTGTACCCCGAGCCCAAGTCGGAGTCCTCGGGGTAGGCCGACCCTAAAGGGAGCAAGCGCAGGGAGTGCTCCCTCCCCATCGCCCACTGCTATCCGAAGTGGGCCGGCCGTTCAAGGGAGTGAACGGATCCCGAGCTCAGCGATGGCAGCCAGGGGCACGTAGACAGCTCGGCGGTCCGGTCGGGCCAGCAGGCACACCAGGTCCCGACCCACCCACCTGAGGTCCCCCTCCAGCGGGGGGGACGGAGGTGCCACGATCCTGACCCTGGTTCGGGCGGCAGCAAGGGCGTCCAGGGCATCGACCATCGCCATGAGCTCCCCTGGGACTCCATGACCAGGTCCGGGCTGCACCTCACCCCGCTCCGGGACCATCTGGCAGATGGCGGCACTGGCAATGAGGACCGCATGGCTCGAGGGAAGCTCGTCCCGGCCCTTGTCGGGCCCCGCCTCGACCAGGATCACGAAGTCCTGCCCCACCCCGGCCAGCCGGCCCCGGCGCCTGCCGGCCGTCGTGACCAGTCCCACCTCCGTTCCCCGTTCCACCCACCCCAGCGCCAGCTCTTCCCAGGCCAGGTCCTCGGCGGCTTGGCGTCCCAGCCAAGCCCGGCGGATCCGGGACCGGAGAACCTCCTCCCCTTCAGCGGCACGGGCCATGCGGGCCAGTTCGGCGGCGAAACGCTCCCAGGACCGGTCCCCCTCGCCCTCCACGGCTCGGACGCTATTGCCCGGAAGGACTAGGGTCGGCGGCGGTGAGCGACTGCCTCTTCTGCCGGATACTGGCCGGGGAGCTCCCTTCGGAGGCCGTGGCCAGCACCGACACCACCTACGCCTTCCGGGACATCAACCCTGTGATGCCCACCCACGTCCTGGTGGTGCCGAGACAGCACATCGAGAACGCCCACTACCTGAGGAGCGAGCACGGAGAGGTGCTGGCCGACATGTTCCAGGTGGCCCAGGAAGTGGCCAGCTCGGAGGGGATAGCCGAGCGGGGCTACCGGCTGGTGCTGAACGTCGGCCCCGACGCCCTCAACTCCGTCCCCCACCTGCACATCCACGTGCTGGGAGGTCGCCCCATGGGTTGGCCTCCCGGTTGAGATTTACTAGTTAACCTGGGTCAGCTACCATAGCCCGGGGAGTTAGCCGCCGGGAGAAGAGCATGGCCAAGGTGGGAGATCAGATGGCCTCGTCAGTGGTCACCAAGCTGCGCTCTGCCATGACCGAGCTGGGCGAGGAGTTGGGAAGCGCAGCAGCCAAGCAACTGCTCTCGACCATGGAGCTGGCCAGGGGGGAGGACGCGGGCTCAGGGATCGGGGGCGAGGTTGAGCGCCTCAGGAGCCTGGTGGAGGAATCCGAGGCCCGCTGGGCAGAGCGGTTCTCCGAGCAGGCCAGCCGGTTGGGCGAGCTGTCCCGGGAGGTGGCTTTGCTGCGCCGGCGGGTGGCAGCCCACAGCCAGGCCCTGGCTGGCCCGTCGTTGGCAGGGCCGTCCCGGTCCGGCATCCCTTCCGCCGACCAGCCGGCGGAAGGTGAGGGACCAGTCCTCTGCCAGGGTGAGGAGGTGATGGAGCCGGTCACCCGCTCCCTGCCCCCAGGCCGCTCCCCGCGCGCTAACCGCCCCCTCCGTGCCAACCGCCCCCTGCGCGCCAATCGACCCCTCCGGGCCGGCCCTCCCACCGATTAGGCCTGTTGGGCGCTGCGGGCGGCCTCGGTTGCCTCCTCGCCTGACCACAGGGTCAGGGCTTCGGGCGGGACGGCGACGCGGCACCGGTCGCCCGGAGCCAGGCGGGGTGGAGTAGGGGTCCGGGCCGTCAGCTGGAGCCCCCCATCCAGGACCACCACCACCTCGTGCCAGGCCCCGAGGTCGGCGGCGTCCAGCACCACCCCCACGCTGCCTCCTTCGCTCCGGCCGGGGGGCACCGCCCCGTCCACCACGACGTGCTCGGCCCGGATGCACCAAGTGACGGAAGCTCCGGGGGGGAGCCCCAGGTCCGGGCAGGCCAGCTCCGTGCCCTCGGCGAGCATCCGGCCCGGCCCGATCCAGGTGCCGCTTCTCAGGTTGTCCACCCCGAGGAGTCGGGCGACGCGGGCTGAGCTAGGGCGGGCAAAGACGGAGCGGCGGGGACCGGCCTGCAGCACCCTGCCGTCTGCCAGGACCAGGATCTCATCGGCCAGCAGGGCCGCCTCCTCGGGGTCATGGGTGACCAGGACGGTGGCGACTCCGGCCTCGCGCTGGAGGCTGCGCAGCTCGTGGCGAAGCTCGCTGCGCACGGGCGAATCCAGGGAGGAGAACGGCTCGTCCAAGAGGACCAGATCGGGTGAGCGGGCCAAGGCCCGGGCCAGGGCCACGCGCTGGCGCTGCCCTCCGGACAGCTGGTGGGGGCGGCGCCGCTCCAGCCCGGTCAGGCCCAGCCGGGCCAGCCACTGGGCCGCCAGACCCGGGTCGGCCTCCTTCCCGAAGGTCAGCTGCTCCCAGACGGAGAGGTGGGGGAAGAGGCCGGCGTCCTGGGGGACCCAGCCAATCCGCCGGCCCTCGGGGAGAAGCCGCCCCAGCCGGCGGGGACCCAGCCGAACCTCCCCCACCCCCGGCCCGAGGAGGCCGGCCAGGCTCCGCAGGGTGAGAGACTTACCAGCCCCGGATGGCCCGAGCAGGGCCAGGTGGGCGGCCTGGGCCTTATGGGCGACCCTCAGGTGGAAGCTGCCCACCGTGATGTCGAGATCCATGGCAAGCGGTCCCGGGGGAGGAGCCTGGCTCCGGGCGGTAGGGCTGGGACCGGGCACGGCGATGGGGGCGGAGCCATCGGGTCGGGCCTTCGACCACAGCCACCGGCCCGGCCGCCAGTGGGCTACGGCGAGGACCGCGAAGGCGGCCCCGAGGGCGCTCCCCGTGGGGGCCAGGGTGGCGGGCAGGCCGGTGCCGGTGAACTGCACGAAGGTGAACACCGGGAGGGAGTAGGGATGGTAGGCGAGGATGATGGTGGCCCCGAACTCGCCGAATGCCCGCAACCAGGCCAGCAGCAGGCCGGCCCGGATGCCCGGTCCTGCCAAGGGGAGCCCCACCCGCCAGAAGCGTGACCAGCCCCGGTGCCCGAGCGTGGCGGCCACGTCGTCCAGCCCGGGATCGATGGCAGCGAAGGCTGACCGGGCCGCCACGATGAGGAAGGGGGAGGCCACGAAGGTCTGGGCCAAGACAATGCCGGCCAGGGTGTCCGTGAGGCGGCCCCCGAAGATGCTCCCCAGGGGGGTGGCCGGCCCCACCACCTCGAGGAGGAGGATGCCGCTCATGAGGGGAGGGAGGGCCAAGGGCAGCTGTACGGCCAAGCCCAGGAGGTCCCAGGCCCGGCCCCGGCCCTGGGCCAGCAGCCAGGCCAGGGGTATGCCGAGAAGGGCTATGACGGCCGAGGAGACCGTGGCCGTGAGGGCTGAGACGCCGAGGGCGGCAGCGAGGCCGGAGGTGGGGATCCCGGCCCAGGCCGCTGGGCCCAGGCGCCCGATGAGGGCGGCTATGGGCCCGAGGAGATAGAGGGCCAGGAGGCCCCCGAGCCAGGGGAGGGGGCCCCTGCCCCGGGCTTTGGCCGCCCTCGGGCGGTTGGGCGCCGGCATCTCTTCCGCCGACCTCTGGCGTGCCAGCACGGCCGCCCTGCCTCAGCCCTCCAGCACGGAACGCAGAGTGGCCGGTACCGCCCTGACGTCACCTGACAGCTTGGGGGAAACGGGGGTGAGCCCGTGGCTGGCCAGGATGCTCCGGGCCCTGCGCCCCAGCAGGAAGCGGGTGAAGGCCTCCGCACCCCGGCGGTCAGGGGCCCGGTTGGGGATGGTGACGGTGAAGCTCGCCGCCAGGTGCAGCCCACCCAGGCCCACCGTGGGCAGGTGGGCGGACTCCGCCTCGACCCGGTAGAAGAAGCCGGCATCCAGCTGACCGGACTGGAGCCGGCTGACCAGGTCCTCCTCAGGGAAGACCCCGGCCTGGGTGCGAATGAGGGCGGTCAGGGCGGGATCGTGGTGGGCCCGGGCCGCCTCCTCGAGGGCCTCCACGGTCAGCTTCCCCTTGGGGTCGAGGCGGGGGTCGGTCCGCCCCAGGCGGAAGCCGGGCTCGGTGACCACCTTCCACCACGGCTTGGTGCGCAGCTGGTGAGCGAAGCTGCTCTTGGGGTTGTAGGCGAGGAGAAGCGGGGAGCGGGCAAAGACGGCGTACCACGAGACCCATTGCCCGTTGGCCTTGCCCATGAGGAGGCGATCCGGCCCCGGGTCGGCGCTCACGAACACGTCCGCCTGGCGGACGCGGCCCTTGATCTCGTTGGCCAGCTCCTTCGAGCCGCCGGGGAATCCCTGGAAGCCTCGGCAGCCGGTGGCGGAGCGGAAGGCCGGGGCCAGGCCCTGCTCCATGAGCCGCACCAGGGAGCCGGCGTACAGGACCTCGATGCGCTGGCCCCCGGCGCAAGCTGCCGAGGTCTGCTCCCTCCCCCCCCGGGCGGCGCCGCAGGCGGCGAGCAGCGTGACCAGGGACAGGGCCAGGACGGCCCGGACCAGACGGTCGCTCTTCATTGCTCGGGAAGCTCCACGATGACGTTCGTGGCCTTCACGGCGGCCACGGCGATGACCCCCGGGGCCAGGCCCAGCTCGTCAGCGGCCTCCCGGCTGAGCAGGGAGACCAGCCGGTGGGGCCCGGCCTGGATCTCCACCTGGGCCATGACGGTGTCCCGCAGGACCCTGGTCACTATGCCCGTGAAGCGGTTGCGGGCCGACTCCGAAACGACGGCTGGAGGCGAGGATGGCTCCGCCAGCGAGGTGGCGAGGCGGGCCAGATCAGCACCGTCGATCACCCGGCGCCCTGAGGAGGTCCGGGTGGAGGGCAGGCGCCCGCTGTCCGCCCAGCGCCTCAGGGTGTCCGTGCTCACCCCGAGCAGCTGGGCGGCCTGGTTCATGCGCAGGCTGGTCATTCCGCCATGCTAGCCCGCTATTTCGAGATATAGCTCAGAACTGGGGGGCAGAAGCGAGGTAGATCGAGGTCAATGCCTGGAATCTGCGGGTATTCGTGCTGGGACCGGTGCCGGGCTCACGTCCCCGTGCAGGCGCGGTGACCGGCTGAGCACGACCACCCCCACGGCCATGAGACCGAACGTGAGCAGCTCGAGGAGGACATCCCAGCCCGTGGTGCGCAGACGGTCCCCGAACAGGGCCACGCCGATGGACACGCTGACCAGTGGATCGACGATGGTGAAGGCGGGCTGGGAGGCGGCCAGGGGTCCGGCCTGGTAGGCGTTCTGGGCCAGGAAGACGGCACTGAGGCCGGTGGCGGCCAGGGCATAGGGGGCCCAGCTGGCGAAGGCGCCGGCGAAGCCCGAGCTCACGATGGAGACCGTGAAGATCTTGGTCAGGGCGGCGGTGAGACCGAAGGTGGTCCCGGCCGCTGCCCCGAGAAGAGCGGCTCTCCTGGCGCCGCTGCCGTGCTGGGAAAGGCCTATGGCCGCCACCACCACCGCCAGGGTGGCTATTCCGGTGCCGATCAGGGGCAGAAGGCCGGGGGTCTGGCCACCGGGCACCGGGCTCGCCACGGCCAGGAACCCGCCCAGGCCCACCACCACCATGGCGGCTCCGAGCCAGTCCCGGCGGGTCACCCGGACGTGCAGGCACAAGGCGAGGATGCCCAGCACGAACAGCAGCTCGCTCACGAGCAGGGGCTGCACGACCGAGAGGCTGCCCCTGGTGAGGGCGGCGGCCTGAAGCACGAAAGCCCCCATCATGGCCAGGATCCCCGCCACCCACAGGGGCCTGCGCAGCAGGTAGGTGAGGAGCCGGAGGTGGAAGGAGTTCTCGTCCGGGGCGTTGCGCGCCGCCAGGCGTTGGAGGACGGAGGACACGGCATTGCACAGCGCCGCCCCTACGGCCAAGGCAATGACCATCACGCTCGTCGTCCTCTCTCTTCCTCCACCGACCCTAGCTGAGCAACAGGGGGCGCTGGGCGATGATTCCCCCGGCCGAGCGCGGATGGAGAACGAAGGGGACGCGACCGACCGGAGGAAGACCTATTGCGCTCCGGGCGCCCCCAGCAGCCGCCGGTAGGTGTCGAGCATGGGGCGGTCGAAGGCCACCAGGTAGGCGACCTCGACCTTGGTCTTCGCCTGGCGCAGGGCCTCCACCGCCACCTGGGCAGCCTTCTCCGGGGGGTAGCCGTAGATGCCCGTCGAGATGGCGGGGAAGGCGATGGAGGAGGCGCCCACCTGGTCGGCCAGGGCCAGGGCGGCCCGATAGCAGGAGGCCAGGGCCTCAGCTTCCCCCCGGTCCCCTCCTCTCCAGCGGGGGCCGACGGCATGGGCCACCCAGCGGGCCGGAAGCCCGAAGCCCGGGGTCAGACGGGCCTCGCCGGTCGGGCAACCTCCGTGGGCGCGGCAGGCTTCGAGCAGCTCCGGCCCGGCGGCCCGGTGGATGGCGCCGTCCACCCCGCCCCCTCCCAGGAGGGACGTGTTGGCGGCATTCACGACCATGTCCACGTCGAGCGTGGTGATGTCGGCCTGGATGGGCTCGATCCTCATGATTCCCCCTTGCAACCCGGGCCCGGCTGGAGCAAGATAACAGGAGTGTAATTACATCGGTGCCACGCACCTGAGGGAAGGCAAGGCCGATGGAGCAACTGTTGGAGGAGATCCTGGGCGGGGACCGCAGCTGGCAGCAGCGGGCCAACTGCATGGGAGTGGACCCGGAGCTGTTCTTCCCCCAGCGCGGGGCCTCGACGCGGGAGGCCAAGGCCGTCTGCCGGGGCTGTGTCGTGAGGGAGGACTGCCTGGAGTACGCCATTGCCAATGGCGAGAAGTTCGGGATCTGGGGCGGATTGTCCGAGAGGGAGCGCCGCCGGGTCCGCCGGCACCGCAACCTGATGGCCAGGCAGGCCCAGCAGGCTGCCTCGGCCTCCTAGCCCTGGCCAGAGCCTGAAGCAGCATCGTCGTCACCGGCAGGGTCCCTTGCCGTGGGCGAGCCCACCCGGTGGGGGAGGGCGGCCAACCGGGCCTCGATGGTGCGGTCTCTGCTGAGGTCGAGTTGTGCCCAGCGCTCGGGGGGTATGGCCTCCAGCGTGGCCCTCGGGACCAGGCCCACCAGCTCGGCACGAGATATGCGGGCCCGTCCGGCCACGGCGTCGTAGACCCGGTCGGGACCGACGACGCTGGGGGCGACGAGGTTACAGGACACCTGGGCCCTACCACCCAGGTCCAGGCCCAGAGCCCTTACTGCCGGCCCCCGCAGCTCCCGGGCCAGCTCCCGGGCCAGGGCCAGGTCAGCGTCCTCGAGCCAGAGGTTGTAAGCGACCAGGAGCGGACGGGCACCTACGCACACCGCCCCGGCAGTGGGGTGGGGACGGGCAGGCCCCCGGTCAGGTGCCAGGTCGAGCCAGGCCCGGCGGCGTACCTCGGGGAGGGGGCGTTCGGGGCCGTAGAGGAAGCAGGGCAGATCGAGGGTGGTGGCGGCCCAGGCCGCGAACCGGTCCCGGGCAGCCACGGCGTCGGCGGGGGTGGAGCCCTCGAGGGGGACGAAGGGGACCACGTCCACCACGCCCAGGCGGGGATGAGCACCGGAGTGGGTGCGCAGGTCGACAAGGGCAACGGCCTGGCTGGTGAGCGCCCGGGCGGCCTCCTCCACCGCCGGGCCGCCCAGGGTGAAGACCGACCGGTGGTGGTGGGGATCCAAGTGCAGGTCCATGAGGGATGCGGAGACCTCCTCGGCGAGGCGCTCCAAGGTGGCCGTGGAGCGACCCTCACTCACGTTGACCACGCATTCGAGCAGCGGCCGAGGTGTCATCTCCTGGCGACCGCTGCCAACCCGTTCCCCGGGCCGAGGCTCCCCGCCCGGGAGCAGCCGGTCAGCGGGAGCTGGTGGCAGCCGCGATCCGGCGCCGCCGGGCGATGCGGCGGCGCTCCCGCTCCGACGCTCCACCCCAGACGCCGTGGTCGATGCGGTTGTAGAGGGCGTACTCCAGGCACGGCTCCTTCACCGGGCAGTCGGCGCAGATCCGCCGGGCCACCTCCACCCCCACCCCATCGCTCGGGAAGAACATGGACGGGGGCAAGTCCCGGCACTTCCCCTCGGCCATCCAAGCTGTGTCCATCACACCTCCATGGGTCCCCTGACCCAGTTGGACCCCGTAGCCCCCCGCTGTGGTTCCCACGAGCATCGGTGGTTACGTCCGGCACCGCTCACCGGATCGCCCTCTCCCGAGGGGGATCGGCAGCCATGCAACGAAGCCTAATGGCTCTGGTGACTCACCGTAAGCTTTATGGCCCGACCGGGCAGCCTATGTGCCCGTTGGGGCGCCAGCCGCCCGGTGGGTAGGCTCCGCCCGTGTCCTTGGTGTCCAGCGATCAAGAGCCCCAGCCCCCCCGCGGCCACGCGCGCGTGGTGTACCTGGGGCCGGTGGCTCCCCACTGGGAGGTTCAGGGGGTCTTCGGGGACCGGAGCTTGATCGAGGAGTTCCGCCAGCGGGCCCTGGCCCGTCTGCTCCTCCTGCCCCCCCACGACCCCCAGTTCCGCCGTAACCGTGAGCGGGTGGCTCGCGATGCCGAGCGGGAGAACCTGATCCTCGAGTGGGACCTGGGGTTGCCCGAGGGGGAGGAACCTGTGGAGGTCTCCTAGGCCTCAGCCCTCGGGGTCGGGCTGGTCGAGGAGCTCAATCCGGGCGAGCCAGAGGCCGGGGGCGTCGATCTCGGCAGGGGTGGGCAGCGTGGCGTCTGACTGCCACAGTCGGGCCAGGGCATCCTCCCCTGCCCGCTCCACGACGCCCCGGATGAAGGCCGTGCCCCGGTCGAAGCGGGCTTGGCTCAGCTCGAGGCCAAAGAGCTGCTCCACCATGCGCTCGCCCCCGTCACGCTCGACCCGGCGCCGGCGGAGAGCCTCGGTGAGGGCGGGGTAGGAGCCGATGAGCTGGTGGCCCACCGAGTCCATGACGTGGTCCACGTAGCCCTCGAGGGCCATCACCACCGCTCCCAGCTGGCCCAGCACGCGGCGCTGCTCGGGTGTCTGGAGCTCCCCGAGGAGGGCGGTGGGGTCACCGAGGGCGGCCTGCAGGGAGGCGGGGTCGGTCGGGTCCACCCCTGACAGGCGGGATTCCAGGGCGGAGGGGTCGATACGGAACCCCCCCACGTAGTCGTTGATGAGCTGGTTGAGCCGGTGGCGGACGTGGGGGCGGCCGATCACGGCATGGTGGGTCAGCTCGCTCAGGCACACCCAGAGCCGCACCTCGTCCCCTGGCAGGCTCCAGTCCGTGGTGAAGGAGGAGATGTTGGCCGGCACCAGCAGCAGCTCGTCCCCCGGAGGCCAGGGCACCGGAAGGACGTAGGGCCCCATGGCCCGGCGGGCCAGGTGGCCGATGGCGGAGCCCACCTGGAGCCCCAACATGGCCGGGCCTATGGCCTGGCCGAGGTTCCCGAGAAGCCCCATGAGGCCGGCATCGCCTCCCGAGTCGCCGGCCTCACCCGGCTCGGGAAGGAACTCACCGGGCCACTTCTGCTCATCCAGCCCCGCCGGCCCCGCCGTGGGGTGCTCGCTGCCGGGGAGGGGCCCGCCCGGGGGCTCCTGGCCGCCCTGACCCCCTCCAGGGGCCCGGCCCCCGGGGGGACGGGTGATCGACGTGGCCAGCGACTCTATGAGCGGCCGCCAGGCCTCCAAGGCCCGCCAGGCCCACTCGGAGCGAGTCACTGGTCGCACGGTGACGAGATGACCGGTGGTGGAGGTGGGCAACCCGGTGAGAGTGGAGACATGGAGGTCCGCCACCCGGATGAGCTCCTCCAGGCGGATGCGGTCCACCGGCTCCACGTTGGTCTCCGGCTGCCCATCGGTGGCCACGGCGTGGGCCAGCTGGCGGGCCAGGTCCCACTGCATAGGCCCGGCGTTGGAGATGAGCTTGATCAGGTCACCCAGCAGGTGCTCAAAGGGATTGCTACCCCCGAACGGTGACGAAGAGCTCACGGGCCCATCGTAGGGGGCGCCTGTCAACCGAGCGTGCTCAGCTGGGCTGGCCGGCCAACGTCACCTTCACGGTCAGGCGATGGTGCCGGTGGTCCACCTCGACCGGGACGACAGTGCCCGGCCTGAGGAGGGCGACGGCCTCGGACAGGGCCGTCATGGAGGTGACGGGGTGGTGGTCCACCTTGGTGATCACGTCGCCAACCACCAACCCGGCTTGGGCCGCGGGGCTGTCCGGCACGACCTTCGTTATGAGGGCGCCCCCCCGGATGCCCAGGGCACGGGCTCGCCCAGGGCTGAGGTTGGTGCCGCTCACTCCCAGCCAGCCGTGGACGAGGGGGCCGCCCGCCGCCAGCTGGGTGGCGGCCAGCTGCAAGTCCTCGGCCGGGGTGGCCACCGCCATCGAGCGTGAGTCACCGGAGGGAAGGGCAGCCTGGATCAGGCCCACCACCTCCCCGTCGCCGTCCAGGAGCACACCTCCGAGGGGATCGGGCGGAGGTGAGTCGGTCTCCATGGCGTCCGAGAAGGGGCGGTGGTCCAGGGTGACCCGCTGTCCCACCCCCTTCACCTGCACGACGGAGACGCGGGCCGGGGTGTCGTCCTGGCCGCCGACCGCCACCGACACGAGCAGGTCCCCCGCCCTGGGCGGGTCCGAGGCGGCTATGGGCAGGGCATGCAGGCCCTTGGCGGGGACCTGGATCATGGCCAGGTCGGTGCTGGGGTCCGACCCGAGGACGGTGGCGCTCCACTCGGCCCCTCCCTGGCCGGTCACGGTGATGGTTGTCGCTCCCGAGACCAGCCGGGCCGAGGTGAGGATCATCCCGTTGGCCTGGTACACGAACCCTGTGCCCCGCCGGTCCCCCACCGCGGCGGTGACGTCGATAGCGACCACGCCGCGTAGGTCCTGGCTCAGGCCGGACTTGACGGCCCGACCCACCTGGACGGCAGGGGGCGCCCCCTGGGCCTGGGCCGACCCCGGAGGCGGGTCGGCCAACGGGGCCTGGGACCCGGTCGTGGCTGTCGTCAGCGGCCCCCGGTCCATGGCGTAGAGGATGGCCGCCGAGAGCAGGGCCCCGGCCACTGCGGCAACAAGTGCCACGCCGGCCAGGCGGCCCAGTTGCAGGCCGGGTCCCCGCGGGGCCGGCCGGTGCCTGGTGCCTCCAGCCCACGCCTTGGCTATCTCGGAAGGATGGCGCCAGAGGCGGTCGTCGGGGTCGGGGGGAGGGCCACCGGCCTCGTCGCCGGGGTCGTCGAACTCCGGTCCCTCGCCCGCTACCACCCCCTGAGATTACGGCCGCGCTCCTGCGGGCTGGTCGCGCCCCGGGGTCCCACTTTGCCCGGCGCTCACTACCATGCTGGCGTGGGCACCGCTCCGGCGGCAGACGACTGGGTGGAGATCACCGAGGCTGCGTTGCCCGTCGCGTCGGCCACGACGTGGGCTTGCCTGCCCTCCTGCGGAGCCGTGGTCACTTTCGTGGGCACGGTGCGTGACCACGCCGAGGGGCGGGCAGGGGTGGTGAGCCTCGAGTACGAGGCCTACCTGGAGCAGGCCGTGCCCCGCCTGCAGAAGGTGGCCGAGGCGGCCCGCCGGCGCTGGCCCGAGCTGGGCCGCCTGGCCCTGTTGCACCGGGTGGGGCTGCTCGAGGTCGGAGAGCCCTCCGTGGTCGTGGTGGCCTCGGCCCCTCACCGGGCGAGCGCCTTCGAGGCGGCCCGCTACTGCATCGACACCCTGAAGGCCACCGTCCCCATCTGGAAGAAGGAGACCTGGGACGAGGGGACCGGTTGGGGGACAGGGGCCCAACCCGTGGCGATGGTGGGGGGTCTCCCACCACCGGCAGAGCCGAAGGAGGAGCCCGCTGGCTAGGGACCTCGCCATCGACATCGGGACCGCCAACACCCTCGTCTACACCCGCCGGCGGGGCATCGTCCTCAATGAGCCCACCGTCATCGCCCTCAACTCCCAGACCCAGGAGGTCCTGGCCATGGGCCAGGATGCCTGGAGGATGATCGGGCGGACTCCGGGCTACATAGTTGCCGTGAGGCCCCTCCGCCAGGGGGCCATAACGGACTTCGACATCACTCAGCGCATGATCCGCCTGCTCCTCCAGCGGGCCGGCGTGTCCCGGTTGTACCGCCCCCGGGTGGTGATCTGCGTGCCCTCGGCCATAACCGAGGTGGAGAGGCGGGCGATGGAGGAGGCGGCCAAGCGGGCTGGCACCACCGCGGCCTACCTCATCGACCAGCCCTTGGCGGCGGCCCTGGGGGCTGGGCTGCCTATCAACCAGGCGGTGGGCAACATGATCGTGGACATAGGAGGGGGCACGGCGGAGACGGCGGTCATCGCCCTGGGGTCCGTGGTGGCCAGCCAGGCCATCCGCGTCGGCAGCTTCGACCTGGACGCCGCCATCCAGACCTACGTGCGGCGGGAGTACGGCATAGCCATCGGGGAACGCACGGCCGAGGAGATCAAGCTCGCCATCGGCTCGGCCTACCCGGTGGACGACGACATCAAGGCCGAGGTGAGGGGCCGGGAGCTCATGTCAGGCCTGCCCAAGACCGTCATCCTTTCCCCCGCCGAGATCAGGGAGGCCATGGCCGAGCCGGTGGGGGCCATCGTGGACTCCGTCGTGAGCTGCCTGGGTCAGGCTCCTCCCGAGCTGGCCCAGGACCTGATAGTCCAGGGCATCCACCTGGCGGGGGGCGGTTCGCTGCTCAAGGGTATGGACCGGCGCCTATCGGAGGAGACCTCGCTCCCGGTCAAGGTGGTGGACGCCCCCCTGGAGTGCGTGGTGCTGGGGGCGGCCCGCTGCCTCGAGTCCTTCGAGGAAGTGAGGGAGATGCTGAGGGGTCCGGTGCGCTGAGGTCCTTGGCCCCGGGCTCGTCCGCAAAGGGCGGGGCTTCCGCCCCGCTGAGGTCCTCCGCCCCCATGAGGTCCTCCGCTGCCTGGCGGACCTGCCAGTCCCGGTCCTCGAGCGCCCGGCGGAGGGCCCCCTCCACCTCGGGGCCATCGAAGGGCGCCAGGGCCAGCACGGCCCGCCTACGGACCGGAGGGCGGTCGGAAAGGGTGGTCAGGATGGCCTCGAGGCCCGCCGGGTGCCCGATGCAACCCAGTGCGGCGACGGCCGCTTCCCGGCACAGGGGGTCAGGGTGGCTGGTGGCCATGAGAGAAAGCTCTGAAAGGGCTCGGGTCTCCCGGAGCTCTCCGAGAGCCCACGCCGCGGCCTCCGCCACGCCGGGCTCCGGGTCGGCGAGGGCCTCCAGGAGCGGTTCCGGGCGGGCACCCGGGGCCTTGGCGGCCAGGGTGGCCGACCGGCGCCTCACTCCCGGGTCAGGGTCGGCCAGACCCCTTTCCAGGTCGCGCTCCCCGAGGGCTCCCATCCGGCCCAGGGCCCCCAGGGCGGTGGCCCGCACGTCAGCGTGGGGATCTTGCAGCCCGGCCCGGGCCCTGGCCCGGTCACCCCGGTGCCCGGCGATGGCCATCTCCCGCCGGCGCAGTTGCCCGCCGGCGATCTGCCTAGCCTCCGTGATGGATGAGGGCATGGAGCAGGGCGTAGATCACCGCCAGCACTCCTGCTGCTGCTGCCGCCCCCACCAGGACCGTGAGCACCAGCAATCCGACCGCCGAGCCGATCCGGTGCCATATGGGGTGCAGCCGGGGGCTGGGGCGGGAGCGGCGGCCACTCGGGGAGCTGCCGGTGGGGACCAGGGTGGACGCCGGGACTGACGCCGCCCCCGGGCGGGTCGGGGCGACCCGGGCCGTAGGGGGCGATGACGGGGGGAGGGTGGCGCGGGGGCTTGGACCACCTGCTGGCGCAGGGGCGCCAGCGGCACCCGGCGACGGGTCGGCCAGGAAGGTGGTGCGGACCGCCAAGCGGGCGGGAATGGGGGCAGCGGCGGCCGGCGGCACCAAGGTGGGGAAGGTGGGGGGAGCAAGCACGCTGCGGCGGTCCAGCGATGGGACCGGCAGGAAGGCCCGGGCCACCGCTTGGCGACGGCCGTGGCTGGTCAGAGGTGTCGCCTCTGCGTCGCCTGAGGGAGCCTCACCATCACCGTTGGTGCTGGAAAGGGGCCGGTCCCCGTTCGAGGCGGGGGGCGTGCCGGCTCCCAGCGGCTCCTCGGGGTGGTCCTGGTCGAAGGGGTGGGTCACCGCTCCTCGCTCCTGCTGGCGTGGATGGGGCGTGGCGACATGGCAGGCTGGGGGGACCGCCAGTGGTCGCAGGACCTCGAGAAGGCGGTCAGCGCGAAGGGCTCCCTGACCGGCGTGCGCACTATTCGACACATGGTACAACCAGGTACACCACCCTCCGCCAGCCAGCGGCGCCGACGGCGCCGCTGGGCGGTCGCGGTCGCCGTGCTGGTGGTGGCCCTGGTGGTCGCCGGGTTCGTGGCCAACTCCATCCAGCTGGACGACTACGTCCTTTCTCCGGGGCTGGCCCAGCCCGTCGGGCCCCTCATCACGATCCCCTCGTCCCGGTCGCCCCGCCGCCGGGACATCTACCTCACCGATGTCTACCTGAACCGGGTCAGCGCCCTCCAGTGGCCGCTCTATGCCCTCAACTCGAACGACGCCATCTACCCCGCCAAGGCTCTCTTCGGGCCGGTCACCAAGCCGGCCAAGATCGCCCAGGAGCAGGCCCTCGAGATGGTGTTCTCCAGCGAGGAGGCCAGGGTGGAGGCCCTTCGCTACCTCGGCTACCACGTCCCGGAGCACCAGGGCGCCCTGGTGCTCCAGATCCTGCCCCACTCGCCAGCGGCGCGGATCAAGGGGCTGGGGCTGGGTGATGCCATAACCGCCATCGGCGGGCGGGCCACCACCTCCACCAAGGCGGTGGCCCGGGCCCTCAAGGGCGAGCGTCCCGGGGAGCGGGTGAGCATCTCGTTCCAGACCGTGGACGGGGTGCACCGCCGAGCCCTGGTCGTGCTCGGCCACCGCCCCGGCCACCGCTCCGAGGCCTTCATCGGAGTGGGCATACAGACCGGGCCGTGGTTCGCCCTGCCAATCCGGGTTGACATCAACTCCGACGGCATCGGGGGACCCTCGGCGGGGCTGGCCTTCACCCTGGGGATCATCAACCAGCTGACCGGAGGGCACCTGACCGGTGGGCACAGGGTGGCCGCTACGGGGACCATAGACCTGCACGGCCGGGTGGGACTGGTGGGAGGAGTTCCGCAGAAGACCGTCGCCGTCCAGCGGGCCGGTGCCACCGTCTTCCTGGTCCCCAAGGGCAACTACCACGATGCCCTGTCCAAGGCCGGTCCCCACCTGCGGGTGATCCCGGTCTCGACGCTGAACCAGGCCATCGCCGCCCTCCGCCGGCTGGGAGGCAGGGCACCCCGCCATCCTGCACTGGGCTCCCGCCGGTGATGGGGCCGACCTGATCTCGGGAGGATCGTTGTCCCCCGGGGCACCGCCCGTCGAGCTGGTATTCGCCGTGGAGCTGGCCTCGTTCCTGGTGGCCGCGGCCGGCTTCGCCCTGGTGCTGTTGCGGACCGACGCCCTGGGGTGGCGCCAGGGCCAGTCGGCGGCCCTGGCCCTGGGATTTGGTGGGGTGGCGGCGGCTGCCTTCCTGCACGGCTCGCTCCTGGTCCCGAGCTTCACCGCCCCCTGGGTGCTGGGGCTCGGGGCCGGGGGGCTGGCCCTCCTCCTGCTCGGGTCGGTGCTGGCCTGTGCCTTCCCCGGCAACGATCGAGGCGGCGGGCCCCGGGGATGGTGGTACTTCCTCTGGGTGGGCATTGTCCTCCAAGGGGCTGCCATCGCCGAGTGGGCCCTCTTGGTGGCGCCCGGGGGGGCGGCGCCCGGTGCGGGGCCGGGGCCTGCCGTGCTGGCCGGCCCGGGGCTGCTCGGGGCGGGCGCGCTGTTCCTGGGCCTGGGCCTGGCCCTGGCCAGCCGGTTCTCGGTGGCAGCCACCATGGCCGCCACCGCGGGAGGGACCCTCCTCGCCCTGGTGCTGGTGCTCTCGGTGGCTCTTTCGGCGGTCCTGTCGTCCACCTTGCGATCTGACGCCCTCCGCCGCCTGGACAGCCGGGCCTCGGCCGGGGTGGCCCAGATCGAGCACGTCGCCTACAGCTCGCTTCCCCCGGAGGCTCTCCTGCTGGCCCGCCTGGTGCAGGCCCATCTGGACAGTACGCCGGGGTGCCAACCCACCTCGGAGGCCTGCGTGCGGGCCTACCTGGGGGGGGCGGCCTCCCGCTACCTACCTGGTGCCGTGGCCCTCTGGGTCGGCCGCCAGCCCGGTTCGCCGGCACCGGTCGTCGTGGCTCACTCCCCCCACCTGGGGCCCCTGAGCGGTCGTGTTCTCGGGTTGGCCCATCTGGCGCCGGTGGCCAAGGCGGTACGAGCGAAGCGCTCGACGGCCTCGCTGGTCGTGGTCTCGGGGCGGGTGGTGGCGCTGGCCGCCGCCCCGGACGTGGTGAGGCTGGGGTCGGCTCCCGCCTCACCCACCCGGCTGGTGGGCGTGGCGGTGGTTGCCTACCCACTGGGGGAGGGGTTCCTGGGTCAGCAGCGCCAGCTGGACCCGACCGTGAGCCTGGCCCTGGTGGCGGGAAGGGGCGCGGTGGCGTCCAGCCCTGCCCTCAACCCCGCCGGCGTACGGGCGGTGGCCGGAAGGGCCCTCGCCTCGGGGCTGACGGCCAACATCGAGACCGGCGGGCGCTTCTGGGCCGTGCAGCTCGTCCCGGGGGCCGGCGGACACCCCGCAGCGGTGTTGGTGGCCAGCGCCACGACGACGGCGGTGGACCAGGCCCGCGACCAGGTGTCCCGGACCCTCTTCCTCATCGCCCTGGGCGGGACCCTCCTCGCCCTGCTGATGGCAGCGGCCGTGGGTGACCGGGTGGGGAGCCGCCTGCGCCGGCTCACGGCGGCGGCCGAGGCCATTCGCAGGGGCGAGAGCGGGGCCAGGGCCGGCCTCGGCGGCGCCGATGAGGTGGGTGTGCTGGGCTCGGCCTTCGACACCATGGCGGGGTCCGTCGAGCAGAAGGAGGCGGCCCTGCGCCGCGTGGCAGAGGAGGAGGCCCGTCTGCGCGACCGCCTGGAAGCGGTGGTGGCCGGCATGGGGGAGGCCCTGGTGGCGGTGGACCGGGAGGGCCGTGTCACGGCCTGCAACCAGGCCGCCGAGGAGCTCCTCGGTATCAGTGCCTCGGCAGCCGTGGGCCAACCCGTGGACCAGGTGGTGGCCCTCGAGGACGACGCTGGGTCCAGCCTCTCAGGACGGCTGCGCCGGCCTCCCACCCAGCGCTGGGCTGGCCTGGGCTGGCTGGCACCGGGGAAGGGGGAGCGGGTGCCCGTGGCCATCTCGGCGGGGGCAGTGAGGGAAGATGACAGGCACCTGGCCGGAGGCGTCTATCTCCTGAGGGACCTCCGCCAGGAGCGGGCGGCCGAGCAGATGCAGGCCGAGTTCCTCTCCCGGGTCGGCCACGAGCTGCGCACCCCCCTCACCGGGATCATGGGCTTCGCCGACCTGCTGGGCCGGGCCGATGCCGGCCCGGACCGGGCGAGAGGGTGGCGGGAGGAGATCCAGGAGCAGTCCCGCCGCCTGCTGCGCACGGTCGAGCTGCTGGAGTTCTTCGCCGCGTCGGGAGTGGGGGAGCCGCCCCTTCGCCGGGAGCGCCTGGAGCCGGGGCAGCTGGTGCAGGATGTCGTGAGCAGGTGGTCACACCGCCTGGAGGGCTCCCACGTCCTCAGCTGCCGGGTGGCTCATGGGTTGCCGCTGGTCGAGGGCGATCGGCGGCTGCTCGGGATGGCCCTGGACGAGCTGGTGGACAACGCCGTCAAGTTCTCGCCCGCCGGCAGCCGTGTGAGCGTGCGAGCCGAGGCAGGTGAGCGCCCCCGCACCGTGGAGCTCTCGGTGAGCGACAGGGGGAAGGGCATGACCGCCGATGAGGGGGAGAGGGCCTTCTCCCGCTTCCGCCAGGGCGACTCGTCCGACACCCGGCGCTACGGGGGCCTGGGGCTGGGCCTGGCCCTGGTGGAGCGGGTCACGGCAGCCCACGGCGGGCGGTTGACCTGGCAGTCGCGCCCCGGGGTGGGCTCCCGGTTCACCATCGTCCTGCGGGCCCTGGGGGCACCCGCCCACTTGCCACCGGTGCCTGCTGAGCGGCTCCCGGTTGCGGGTGACGTCTCCCCCCGGGGGAGATCTGCGTAGTATCCCTTCAGGGCCGCATCAGGCGGCCCCCGTTGCGTAGAGGCAAGTGCGGCCTGCGGGCCGGGGAGAGAGGAAACGTGGCTGCGGTTCGCAAGTGGATGAGGGGCCACCGGCGGGTGGTAGCCGGGCTGGCAGGGGTGGCGCTCGTGGCAGCGGCCTGTGGCGGGACGTCCAAGACGACGACGTCCAGCAGCACGCCCCCGAGCAGCACGCCGTCGAGCTCGCCCAGCAGCAGCGCGGCGGCCCTTGGCAAGCAGACCATCGTGTTCGCCGAGTCCGGGCTCGGGCCCGAGGGAAAGGCCACGCAGGCAGCGGTGAACGCCTTCATGAAGGCCAACCCCAACATCACCGTCAAGATCCAGGTGCTGTCCCCCAACTCCACGACCTACCTCTCCCAGCTCGAGCACGACTTCATCGCCGGGTCGTCCACGCCGGACGTCTTCGAGTCGGACGTCACCTACCCTGCCGCCTTCGCCCAGGCCGGCTGGGTGCAGGCCCTGGACAGCTACCACCCCAACGTGAGCCAGTACTTCCAGGGCGAGGTCAAGGCGGGCCAGTACAAGGGCAAGACCTATGCCATCCCCTGGTTCGACAACCCCGAGGGGGTCTTCTACCGCACCGACCTGGTCAAGACCCCGCCCAAGAGCGCGGCCCAGCTGATGGCCGACGCCCTGGCGGCCATGAAGAAGGACCATTCGCTGAAGGAGGGACTGGCCTTCGAGGGGGCCAAGTACGAGGGAGCGGTTACCGCCTACCTGACTGTCCTGTCAGGCTTCGGGGGCAAGCTCAACCCCTCGAACCTGGACACGCCGGCCAACTTGAAGGCACTGGAGTTCCTGCACGACGCCATCTACACGACCCACGTGTCGCCCCAGGCGGTCACGGGGTGGCAGGAGGGCCAGGTCCAGGCTGAGTTCTCCTCGGGCCACACCGCCTTCGCCATCAACTACCCCTTCGTCTTCTCCACCCTCAAGGGCGGGCCGGCGGAGGGCCACACGGGCTTCATCCCCTTCCCCACCAAGGGGTCGGCCCTGGGCGGTGAGATGCTCGCCATCAACGCCAAGAGCACGCACAAGGCGGCAGCCTGGAAGCTCATCCAGTACCTGACCAGCCCCAAGACCGAGATCACCAGGGCGCTGGCCACCGGGGACCCGCCGTCCCGGCCCTCTGCCTATACGTCGGCCCTCTACTCCAAGGCCCCGTACTTCAGGGAGGTGAAGGTGCTGGCCGCCGACGCCCAGCCCCGGCCCGTCAGCCCCAAGTACCCCCAGATCTCCTCCGACCTGCAGGACATGCTGTCCTCGGTCTTCGCCAACCTCACCACCCCCCAGAAGGCGCTGGCCAAGGCGGCCTCGCAGGTCAAGTCCCTGGCTGGCGGATGATGGCCGGGCCGGACCGGGCCCCCACGGGCGGGCAGGGCCGGAGGATCTAGGGAATGGCTCAGACGGTGGCGGTGCCCCGGGCGGAGCCCGGGACGCCGTCACCCCAGGAGGGGGGACGGGGCAGGACCACCGCTCTGGTGAGGCGGGAAAGGCGCTTGGGCTACCTGATGGTGGCTCCCACGGTGATCGTCCTGCTGTTCGTGACGGCCTTCCCGCTCGTCTACAACTTCTGGAACTCCTTCCACAACGTCATCTTGAACCAGCCTGGGCCCCACGGCTTCTCGGGGCTCAAGAACTACGCCGACCTGTTCACCCAGCAGGGTTTCCTCGGGTCCCTGGTGCGCACCCTCGGCTTCACGGCGGTGTCCGTGGCCTTCGAGATGGTGGTGGGCCTGGGCCTGGCCGTGCTGATCAACAAGGCCTTCCCGGGCCGGGGCCTGGTACGGGCGGCCATCCTGGTCCCCTGGGCCGTCCCCACCGTGGTCTCGGCCATGCTGTGGAAGACGATGTTCGACCCCCGCAGCGGGTTCGTCGACTACCTGCTCGGCCAGCTTCACCTTCCCGGGTCGAACATCAGCTGGCTCACAGGGCAGTGGACGTCCTGGACGGCGGTGTTCGTGGCTGACGCCTGGAAGAACGTGCCGTTCATCGCCATCATCCTGCTGGCGGGGCTCCAGGTGATACCCGACGAGGTCTACGAGGCAGCCAGGATCGACGGGGCCAGTGCCTGGCAGTCCTTCCGGCGCATGACCCTGCCCCTGCTCAAGCCGGCCCTGCTGGTGGCCCTGGTGTTCCGCACCCTGCAGGCCTTCCTCATCTTCGACGTGATCTACATCATGACCGGCGGGGGGCCGGGGACCAGCACAGAGACCCTGTCCTTCCTCGACTACCAGGCCTTCATCAACCAGTTCAACTTCGGCTACGGGGGGGCCATCGCCATCATGCTGGTAGTGCTCTCGCTCATCATCGCCGGCATCTACGTGAAGGTGCTGAGGCCCAGCACATGACAGCTGTCGCCGTGAGGCCCAGGGCGCCGGCCAGGCGCTGGCCGCGACTGGTGTGGCGCCAGGCGCTGCTGTACCTGGCTGTCCTCGTCGTGCTGGGGGTGGCCCTCTTTCCCTTCTACTGGATCGTGCGCACCTCGCTCGAGACCACGGCAGAGTTCTCCCAGGGCGTCTCCAGCCTGCTGCCGCCGCACCTCACCTTCCAGAACTTCGTGAACGTGTTCAAGCAGGAGCACTTCGGGAGGCCTCTGCTCAACAGCGCCATCGTCTCGCTGGCGACCACCTTCGTGACGATCGTGTTCTCGTCCCTGGCCGGCTACGCCCTGGCCCGCCTCCCGGTCCGGGGTGGCGGGGCGATCCTCGGCTTCATACTGCTGGCCGGCTTCTTCCCTCCCCTGGCCATGGTGGGCCCGCTCTTCCTCGTGTACCGGGACTTCGGCTTCATCGACTCGATCTACCCCCTCATCATCGTCTACTTCGTTTACACCCTCCCCATCGCCACCTGGCTGCTCAAGAACTTCTTCGCCCAGATCCCCAAGGACCTGGAGGAGGCGGCCATGGTCGACGGAGCCACGCGCCTGCAGGCCCTGTGGCGGGTGGTCATCCCGGTGGCCGTGCCGGGGGTGTTCACGGCGGCCATCCTCTCGTTCATCCTGGCCTGGAACGACTTCACCTTTGCCGTGTCCTTCATCACGAGCTCCCCCCACTTCACCGCCCCGCTGGCCATCGTCAACTACGGCCAGAGCCAGTTCCAGATCTTCTACAACCTGATCGACGCCGCCGTGGTCATCGTCACCCTCCCGGTGGCAGGCCTCGTGCTCCTGGCCCAGCGCCGCATCGTGACCGGCCTCACGGCAGGAGCCCTCAAGTAGTGGGGCAGTGGTGGCAGGGGGGAGCCATCTACCAGGTGTACGTCCGGTCCTTCATGGACTCCGACGGGGACGGGGTGGGCGACCTGGCCGGCATCACGCAGCGCCTGGACTACCTGTCCTGGCTGGGCATCGACGGCATCTGGCTCTCACCCACCATGCCCTCGCCCAACGAGGACTGGGGGTACGACGTCTCGGACTACCTGGGGGTGGACCCCGCCCTGGGCACCATGGGGGACCTGGAGGACCTCATCGCCGAGGCCCGCCCGAGGGGGATGGCCGTGTTGCTGGACCTGGTGCCCAACCACACCAGCAGGGAGCATCCCTGGTTCCAGGCCGCCCTGCGGGGCCCGGACGACCCTCACCGCGACCTGTACGTGTGGGCACCTCCTGGTCCCGGGGGTGGCCCGCCGAACAACTGGCTGGCGGCCGGGGGCGGGCCGGCCTGGACCCTCGACCCATCCAGCGGCCAGTACTACCTGCACCAGTTCCTCCCTGCCCAGCCCGACCTCAACTGGTGGAACCCCGAGGTGGGGGAACGCTTTGACGACATACTGCGCTGGTGGTTCGACCGTGGCGTGGCGGGGTTCCGCATCGACGTGGCCCACGGGCTGGTGAAGGACGCCCTGCTGCGCGACGACCCCCCCGCCTCCGAGGACGACCACCCCATGGCGGGGCGCCACGGGCTGCGCAGGGTGTACAGCGCCAACCGCCCCGAGGTGCACGACATCTACCGGCGATGGCGGCGCATAGCCGACAGCTACGACCCTGCCCGGGTCCTCCTGGGCGAGACCTGGGTGTTCGACCCCCACCAGCTGGCCGCCTTCTACGGCGACGGCGACGAGCTGCACCTGGCCTTCAACTTCTCCTTCCTCTTCTCCGATTTCAACGCCCCCTGCCTGGCCCGGGTGGTGAGGGAGACCATGGGCGCTCTCCCCGAGGGGGCCTGCCCCGTGTGGACGGGGTCCAACCACGACGTCTCCCGCCTGGTGAGCCGGTGGTGTGCCGGCGAGCGCAGCCGGGCCGGGGCTGCTCTGGTCCTCCTGTGCACCTTGCCGGGCACTGTCGTCCTCTACTACGGGGACGAGATCGGCATGGCCGACGTGGACGTGCCGGTCGCCGAGGCGCGTGACCGGATGGGCCTGGGCGACCCGGAGGGCCAGCCCCCCCGCGACCGGGCCCGTACGCCGATGCAGTGGGAGGCCGGCCCCGGGTGCGGGTTCACCTCGGCCCCACGGCCCTGGCTGCCCGTGGGCGACTGCCTTCAGGTGAACGTGGCCGACCAGCGGGAGGACCCCGGTTCGCTCCTCTCCCTCACCCGCCGGCTGCTCTCCTTGCGCCGTGACGGCATGATCCCCACCGGGGGCAGGTATGAGGAGGTGGCGGTGGGAGACCGGCTCTGGGTCTACGGCGTGGGGGAGGCCACGGTGGCGGTCAACCTGTCCGACGAAGGGGCACCGGTAGAGCTGCCGGACGGCCCGCTGCTCGTGTCCAGCAGCCCTGGGGCGCTGGAGGACGGGGTGCTGGGGCCATGGGGGGCGGTGGTCGTGGGAAGGCCGTCGTGAGTGGATGCGGAGAGCCAGTGGGACGAGGCACGATCTTGCTAGGCCGAGAAGGGAGGGCGAGATGGCCCAGGTGAGCCTGGAGCAGGTGTCCAAGGTCTACCCCAACGGGACCACGGCGGTGGCCGGTCTCGACCTCGAGGTGGCCGAGGGTGAGTTCATGGTCCTGGTGGGCCCGTCGGGGTGCGGCAAGACCACGGCTCTGCGCATGGTGGCGGGGCTGGAGGAGATCACCTCGGGCACGGTGAGAGTGGGGGGACGGGTGGTGAACGACCTGTCGCCCAAGGACCGGGACGTGGCCATGGTGTTCCAGAACTACGCCCTCTATCCGCACATGACGGTGGCGGAGAACATCGGCTTCGCCCTGAAGCTGCGCAAGATGCCCAAGTCCCAGATCAAGGCCCGGGTGGCCGAGGCGGCCCAGATCCTGGGCCTGTCCGAGCACCTGTCCCGCAAGCCGGGGCAGCTCTCGGGGGGCCAGCGCCAGCGGGTGGCCATGGGAAGGGCCATAGTCCGAGAGCCCTCGGTCTTCCTGATGGACGAGCCGCTGTCGAACCTGGACGCCAAGCTGCGGGTCCAGATGCGAGCCGAGATCTCCCGGGTCCAGCGCCGGCTCGGGGTGGCCACCTTCTACGTCACCCACGACCAGACCGAGGCCATGACCATGGGGGACCGGGTGGCCGTGCTGCGCCTCGGCCACCTGCAGCAGTGCGAACCTCCCCAGCGGCTCTACGACCACCCGGCCAACCTCTTTGTGGCAGCTTTCATCGGCTCGCCCGCCATGAACCTCTATGAAGGGGTGCTGGCGGCCGACCGGTCGGCGGTGCGCCTGGGCAACCAGTCGCTGGCGCTCCCCGAGGTGGTGCTGACGGCCCGCCCGGGGCTGTCCCGCTACCAGGACCGCAAGGTGGTGGTGGGCATACGGCCCGAGCACCTGTCGGCCCCCGGCGCGGGAGCCCCATCGGGCTCCACTCTGGTGGGGGACGTGGAGCTCGTGGAGGCGCTCGGCAACGAGCTGCAGGTCCATTTCGGCCTGGACGCCACCAGGGTGCGCTCCGAGGACGCCATCTCGGCCACCGAGGACGAGGGTCTCGAGACCCTGGGGGCGTCGGGCCCGGTGGGGCGTGAGGCGCTGGCCGAAGGCGTGGCTCGGGTGGACCCGCGTTCGGGGATAAAGGCAGGGGAGCGGGTCACCTTCCAGGTGGACACCGAGCGGCTGCACTTCTTCGACCTGGACAGCGGGGCGGCCATCTGGGACTAGCGACGGGCCGTGTGGGCCACCCCACCTCCCTGGTGGCAGATGGCCAAGGGTGCCCTGTGGCGGGGGGGCCAAGAGCGGTCGCCGAGTAGAGCTGTCGGGCGCTGCCTCGAGGGTAGGGGTCGGGCGTAAGCTGGCCCAGCGTGCGGGTACGGCCCATGGACGTGAGGCGCCGGCACTGGCGCTACCCCGGGGGCCGGGTGGGGGTGGCCGTCAGCATCGGGATCCTGGTGGCGCTCCTGCTCTCGCTGCGGGGCATCGCCGATCTCCTCACCGACGGCCTGTGGTTCTCCTCCCTCCACATCACCCAGGTCTGGGCCCGGATGGTGGAGACCAAGGTCGCCTTGGCCCTGGCCTTCTCGGCCGCCTTCTTCGTGGGCATCTGGGCCAATCTGGCCCTGGTCGACCGCCTGGCGCCCCCCCTCGCCGCGCTCCGGTCGGATGACGAGGTGGTCCAGCGGTACCGGATCTTCACCGCCCGCCGTCCCGTCCTGATCCGGACCGTGGCATCAGCGATCCTGGGCCTGGCGGCTGGCTCCGGGGCTTCGGCTGAGTGGCAGAGCTGGCTCCTCTTCTCCTACGGCGTCCCCTTCGGCGTCCGTGACCCGCTGTTCCACCAGGACATCGGCTTCTTCGTGTTCCGCCTGCCGTTCCTCTCCTTCCTCGTGGGTTGGGCCTTCGTGGCCGCCACCGTCATCACCGTGGCCGTGGCCCTGGCCCACTACCTCACCGGGAGCATCCGGCTCCAGGGACCGGGCCAGCGGGTGAGCTCGGGGGCCAAGGCCCATTTGTCAGCACTGCTGGCCGTGCTGGCGGTGGTCAAGGCGGCCGGCTACTGGTTGGCGCGCTACCAGCTCGACCTATCCACCCATGGGTTGCAGAAGGGCGCCTTCTACACCGATGTTCACGCCCGCCTGCCCGGCCTGGACCTGCTGGTCTTCGTGGCCCTGGTGTGCGCGGCGGTCCTCCTGGCCAACATGAGGCGTCCGGGCTGGGTACTCCCCGCCATCGCCGTGGGGCTGTGGGGCCTGGTCTCCCTGGTCTTGGGAGCCATCTATCCGGCTGCGGTCCAGGGTTTCACCGTCCAGCCGGCACAGCTGGCCAAGGAGAGGCCCTACCTGGCCAGGAACATCAGCGCCACACGGGTGGCCATGGGCCTTGACGGCGTGAAGGTGCAGCACTTCGCCGACTCCTCGCAGCTGACGCTCAAGCAGGCGTCCAACGACATGGCCACTTTGCGGGACGTGCGCCTCTGGGACCCGGCCTTCGCCCAGACCTCCTACGACACGCTGGAGAGCCTCCGGCCCTACTACCAGTTCGGCATCACCGGCCTGGACCGTTACAACCTAGACGGGGCCCTCACCCCGACGATCCTGTCGGTCCGCCAGATAGCGGACCTGCCCTCCTCCCTGCGCACCTGGGTCAACGAGCACCTGCAGTACACCCATGGGAACGGCGCCGTGCTCTCTCCTGCCAACCAGGCAACGGCGCAAGGAAACCCCTTCTTTGTCGTGAGGGACGTGCCCCCTGTTTCCTCTCGGGGCGCGCCGGTGATACGACAGCCAGCTGTCTATTTCGGGACCGGGCTGTCCGGATATGTGATCGCCGACTCCAAGCAGCCCGAGCTGGAATACCAGTCCGGGGGCGGGACGGCGGTTGAGGGGCATTACCACGGTGGCGGGGGAGTGGCCCTCGGGGGCTTCTGGCGGCGCGCCGCCTTCGCCCTCCGCTTCGGGACCCTGAACCCGCTCATCTCACCTCTGCTGACCCGGCACTCACGGGTGCTCTTCGTCCGGGACATCCGCCAGCGGGCGGAGATGGCGGCTCCCTTCCTCGCCTACGACTCGAGCCCGTACCCGGTCATTGCGAATGGCCGGATCCTCTACGTCATGGACGCGTACACCACCACCGACTACTACCCGTACGCGGCGGAGGGGGACACCCAGGCACTGCCAGCGGGGAGCGGGCTGGACCGGTCCTTCAACTACGTGCGGGACTCGGTGAAGGTGGTGATCGACGCCTACTCCGGGGCCATGACCTTCTACGTCGTGAACCCGCACGACCCGGTCATCCGGGCGTGGGAGCGCGCCTTCCCCCACCTGTTCACGCCGGCGTCCAGGATGCCGGTGGCCCTCAAGGCCCAGCTCCGCTACCCCTACGACCTCTTCGCCGTGCAGGTAGCCATGCTGGGGCGCTACCACGTGACCAGCCCTGACGCCTTCTACGCCGGCAGCGGGGCGTGGAGCCTGGCACCAGACCCGGGTGAGGGTCCGGTGGCGCCGGCGAATGGCAGCAGCTCGGGGTCGGCGGCGGCGTCGGGGCTGGGGTCGGGGGGCGGGCAGGCAGCTGGCAGCGGGGGGACGGCGTCCTCGGGGCAGGAGGCCGTGGGAGCGGCGGCCTCCGGGTCCTCGTCCACCCTGGCCGACACGGGGATGCTGGCGGGGGGCACCCGCAGCCTTCGTCCCATGCCGCCCATCTACCAGGTGAGCCGGCTCCCCGACGATTCCTCTCTGACCTTCAACCTGACCGAGGCCTACGTGGACGGGCCCTCAGGGGCCAGCCGGGAGGACCTGACGGGCTTCGTCGTGGCCCGGTCCACGCCGGGGAGCTACGGCAACGGGCAGCTCGAGCTGTACCAGGTTCCGGGTGGGGCACAGCACGCCGCGCCTGGGCTCATGGACACCGAGGCCATGCAGAACCCCAAGATCGCCTCGGCCATCACTGCTCTGGGCCGCCACGGGTCACAGGTCCTGCTGGGCACGGTCCTCATGGTGCCCGTGGGTCAGTCCCTGGTCTATGTGAGGCCGGTCTACGTCTATTCGGGCCAGGGTCCCCTGCTCCCCCAGGTGCAAAGGGTGATAGTCGGCTACGGCGACCGCTACGTCATGGCCCCGACCCTGGCCGAGGCGATGGCCGAGCTGCTGGGCCGGCCTGTGCCCGGCCTCGGTTACACGAGCGGTGTGACCTCACCGGGAGGGTCGCCGGGGGCAGGAGCCCTTTCGCCGGCGGTGGCTTCGCTCATCCAGCAAGCAGACACGGCCCTTGCCCAAGCACAGGCGGACCTGGGCCAGCGGGACCTGTCGGGCTACCAGCACGAGGTGAACGTGGCCCAGCAGCTGCTCGAGCAGGCCCAGAAGCTGGAGAACCAGGCGTCGGGGACCAGCCAGCGGCCGTCCGGTTCCGGCTCCACGGGCGGCAGTGGGACCACCTCGACCACGGCGGCGGCCTAGCCTCGTTGGCAGACGGGCGGGCTAGTCGGGGGTCCGAGGGCCCGGTGCCAGGTCGGGACCGAGGCGATGTGAGCCGGGGCGGGACACCTGCTATGATAGGGGCAACGACGCGGGGTGGAGCAGTCTGGTAGCTCGTCGGGCTCATAACCCGAAGGTCGCAGGTTCAAATCCTGCCCCCGCCACTACGACCGCTGGTCGAGCGCGAACCTCGTGCAGGGGTGCAGGCGCCTGACCAGCGGTTTCTCGTTCCGGCGGTCGTCGGAGGGGCGGGTTTCTCGGGTGTTTTTCTCGGGGCCTTCTCAAGGCTGCATAGGGCACGTCGTGGCAGGGTGGCGCGGCGCGTGCGGCCGCTGAGCAGCGGGTTTGCGGCGGGCTTCCTGGCAGCGTCGCTGGTGCGTAGGGCAGCACAGGGCATGCGTACGCAGTGCACTGATCAACGGCGGACGTAGCTTCGCCCGCCTCCGCTTCGGAACCGGCCGATGGATAGCTGGCTTGCACAGGGGCCTGTCCAGGCGCCTTCGACAAGGGCTGGACGATCACCCAGATCGCCCAGGGAGTGCACAAGCACCCGGCGACGGTGTCGTCGTGGTTGAGAATGGGCGTGCCGCCGCCGCAGCGGAGGCCGCCGGCGGGACGCGTGGCGGTGGCCGATGACCGCTGGGCGGCCCGGATCGATCGAACCGCGCGGAGTTGGGCGCGGTGTCGATGCCGCGTAATGGCTCAAACGAGCGCCTACCGGCGGAAGCCCCTTGTCCAAGCTGACGCCCCGTTCGGTCGACTGCCATAGTTCGGGGATGTGGTTAACGTCGGCGATCCTCCTGGACAACGGGGGCGATCGATACCGGGTGGTCGACATCGAGGTGAGCGACGGACATGTCAGCGCGTTGCTCAGTCCCGGCGCGCGCCGGGCCGATGCTGTGGATGCCTCCGCTCTGGTCGTCCTGCCCGGGCTCTGCAACGCGCACTACCACGGCTGCTCGTCGCTGTTCACCGGGTTGACGAGCGGAATGGAGATTGACGACTGGGGCGACGCCAGTCCCCGAGGCCGCGCACAGGCACGTCTGTTCCGGTGGCTGGACGAGGAAGCCACCCGCGCTGATCTGGTAGCCCTGTACCGCAAGGAGTTTCTAGACCTGCTCGGGCAAGGCGTGACGTTCATCGCCGACTCCGGGGTGTCCGAACGGGCCGAGGGCGTGGCCGCGGAGGTGATGTCGGAGATCGGCATGGTCGGCAGCATCGAGTGCTACGGCGCCCTCGCCACATCGGGCGGGCGGGGCGACGTGGGCGTGAGCCTGCACTTCCCCGAAGAGGAGGATCTCGACGAAGACAGCGTCGCGGCGACTTCCGATGCTTGGGCGGCCGGATCTGTCCCGCTGACGGGGCACTGCCTAGAGACGGCGCTGCGCCGGGAGAAGGTCGGGCGTCGCTTCGGGACCTCCACGGTCGGCGTCTTGGACGCAGCAGACCTGCTCGGACCGTCGACGGTGCTCTTTCACGGCTGTCTCATGGACGATACAGACATCGAGCTGGTGGCCGCCCGTGGGGCGTCCGTCGTGAACTGCCCGATGTCCAACGTGATGACCAGCGGTCGGGTGGCGCCGCTGCGGCGCTGGCTGGAGGCCGGCGTGAACGTCGGACTAGGCACTGACTGGGCGGACACCGACATGTGGGGCTGCCTGCGTGCGGCTTGGGCGATCTTGACGGCGCAGGGAGATCGTCGCCCTCGCTCGGCCGCCGACGTCCTGACGATGGCAACCGAAGGAGGGCGGTCCTGCTACCGCCCGGCCGTCGGGGGCATCACGGTCGGAGCACCCGCCGATCTCGTCTTCGTGGACGCGGGCGCGCTCCGGCCCTACCTGCAGTCAAGCGAGGTTTCCACCATGGCAGCGGCGCTGGTCTCGCGTGGTGGCGCCAGTCTCGTGCGCCACGTCATGGTGGCCGGGCAGTGGGTTCGGTTCAACGGTTCGGCAACTCGCCTGTCGTGGCCGGACGTGCAACTCCGTTATGAGCAGCTCACTGATGAGCTGTTTACCAGGCTCCAGCGGGATGCCGAATAACGTCATCCAGCGGCGAGTCGGTCGCAGCCAAGGGCCACCTGCTGGGGTCCAACCGGGTCGGTCCAACCAGGTCTGACCACCCCTTTCGGGGTCGTCAGCGTCTGGCAACGGCTCTACGAGCACGCTGACGCCGACGAGGGCCCACCACCCTATCGCGTGGAGCACCGCCAGCGATGACCGCCGTACCGCCGTACGCTCGCGAGCCAAAGCGGAGCGTCGCCACGCAGACGGCGTGACCGATCCTGCGACGCGAGGATCCGTCGAGTGTGTCGCGCTGGCCTCCGCTCGGCGCAGGAAGCCAAAGCCGGCCGCCGGCCCGGGCGCTGCCGTGCCCGGGTGAACCGACAGCGCCGCGCCGATTCATCGCATCCTTCACCGGGCGCCCTGTTTGACTGGCGCCGCGCCGATCGAGGCGGTCTCGGCGGTGCAGCCGCGTCGCGTGCCGCAACAGGCTGTCCTGCACATGGAGGAACGCGCCCGCCGCGGCGAGATGGAGCGCCGAACGCTTCACCGAGAGGGTGCTATTCCAATGCACGGCCGTGGCACTGAGAGTTAGGAGGGAGCTCAGCCGGGGGTTCACCGCCCACTGCGGCTCGACGAAGGCCACCACGTCGACCTCTTTTGGGGTCCGGCGTTCCCACCTGTCACTGTGCCGTGCCTGGTGGTTGATATTGCGCAGTCGAAACAGGGGGGCACGGGGTTCGGTGTATGCGGTGCCCCTATCGGATCGTCGGCGGCCGTTCGCCTCGGAGCGAGCTCGGGTTGCTCGACCAGCTCGCGATGGGGCTTCACGAGGTGGCTGCTGCGAGCATTGGGCACGCAGTCGACGCTTGTGTCGGGTCCGCGCGGCGGAGTCTGGATGCATGCCTTCCTACCTTCGGATGACTGTCGATGGCACCCAGGGGCGACGACATGTGCGGCCGTGGGCGAAACACTTGGTGCATGACCACCTGCGCGTTGCCGCCGAGTTCTGTTGCTGTTCCTCTTCCGGTGCGCCTCGGCCGTTTCGCCGATCTGGGCCGGCTGGGCGTCCGCCGAGGGAGCGCGAGCGTGGCTCACCGGGTGCGCCGGGCGGTGGCTCCGGCCGTAGAACGCGAGCAGCTTGACAGCGCCCATCAGTTGCGGAGCGCCGAGGACGTGGCGGCCACGTTGGGGAACATGCGGGGAGCTGCCATGAAGCTTGGCCAGCTGCTGAGCTTCTGCTCGGAGGGGGTTCCCGAGCCTCTGCGAGTGGCGTTGGCCGGCCTGTGCGCGGACGCTCCTCCGATGAGCTCGCAGCTGGCTCGTGAGGCAGTCACGGCCGAACTGGGCCACCCGCCGGAGGTGCTCTTCGGTAGTTGGGACCCGGTACCGGTGGCCGCCGCGTCGATCGGCCAGGTACATCGGGCCGTGACTCATGACGGCAGGCAGGTGGCCGTCAAGGTGCAATACCCGGGGGTGGACGCAACCTTGCGTGCCGACCTCGAGTGTGCTCCGCTGCTGCTCCACGGGTTGCGCCATTTCTGGCCGGGGCTGGACACCAAGGTGGTGGCGGCGGAGCTGCGCGAACGGCTGGAGGAGGAGCTCGACTACCGGCGGGAGGCAGCCAACCAGGTCCTGTTCGCCCGGTTCTTCCAGAACGATCAGTGCGTACGGATCCCTGCCGTTGTGCCTGAGCTGTCCGCCCGCCGGGTGCTGACCACCGAGTGGGCTGCTGGTGCCCGCTTCGACGAGGCAATGTCGTGGCCGCAGGACGGCAAGGACCGCATCGGGGAGGCACTGTTCCGGTTCGTCTTCGAGAGCCTCTTCGTCCTCGGCGCCTGCCATGGCGACCTTCACCCGGGCAACCTCCTCGTCGGGCCGGATGGCACGCTCACGGTGTTGGACTTCGGGATGGTCCGCCGCTTCAGCGACCCCGACGTAGCCGGGTTCGCGGCGATCATGCGGGCGGTCGCCACCGGGGACCCCCGGGGGCTGCGCCGCCACGTCGAGGAGGCTGGCCTCCTGCCTGCCGGGGCAGGCTTCAGCGACGCCGAAGTCGCCCTCGCCTTCGGCGGGCTGTGCCCTCTGCTGAACCTGCCGGGCCGGTCCGAGGTGACCGCCCGGCGGGCGTCTGCTCTCGTGGCGGCTACCTTCGCCACCGGCGGCGACCAGTCCCCGGTGCTTCGGGACGCGAGGTTGCCGGCGCCGTTCGTCGTGCTCCAGCGAGTGAACCTGGGGCTCGTGGCACTCCTCGGGCGGCTCGGCGCCTGCGGGGATTGGGCGGCGCTGGCCGCCCGAGCCTGGTCGGCTCGCCCGACCGACTGCCTGCCGGTCCGAGACGCGAAGGATGTCCTCAGCGGGGCACCGGACATTCTGGCGGGGTGCCGGGACGGGCGGCCATGACCGGCCGTTCGGGGCGTTTCTCCTGGGTGGGGCGATTGTCGGGGCGCTATGTTGAACCCATGGTCGCCAGCCGGCCAGCGGGGTGGGTGCGGGGACACCCGGTCGGCGCTGACGCCGTCCTGGCCGCGGTGTTGGCCGGGCTCGCCGTGCCGAGCCCGTTTTTGGCCGGGGGCGGCTCCCGGCCCGCTGACGCCTTGGCGGTGGCGCTGGTGCTGGCCGAGACGGTGCCGCTGGTGTGGCGCCGTTCGCGCCCGGATGTGGTGCTGGTCGCCGTCGGTGCTGCCACCGTCGCCTATTTCGCCGCCGGCTACGGCTCCCAGCCGGCCTGGGCTGCCTTGGTGGTCGCGTTCTACTCTTTCGCCGCCCACCGGCGGGGTTGGGCTGACCTGTGGGCGATCGGGGCTGTCGCGGTCGAGGTGGCGGCCAGCTTCGCCGTCCGCCCCCATCGGCCGGCCGGCCTGGGCGTCGCGGGCGTGTCGCTGGGAGCGTGTGTGGCGTTCGTGGCGGCCTGGGCGGCCGGCGAGGTTCTGCGGTCCCGACGGGCGGAGGCCGCCCGCCTCTCGCAGCGGGCCGAGCGAGCCGAGGAAGAACGGGAAGCCCGTGCCCGCCAGGCGGTCGCCGACGAGCGGGCCCGCATCGCCCGGGAGCTTCATGACGTGGTCGCCCACGCTTTGGGGGTGATCGTCATGCAAGCGGGAGGCGCCGCCCGGGTCGCCGAGCTCGACCGCTCCGTCGCCCAGGACGTCCTGGCGTCGATCGAGCAGTCCGGCCGGCAGGCTTTCGCCGAGATGCGCCGGCTCCTCGACGTGCTGCGCGACGACCAGTGCCCGGCCCAGCTCGCACCGCAGCCGACCATCGCAGACCTGGCCGGCCTGGTCGCCGGCTTCAACGACGCAGGCCTGACAGTCAGCCTCGAGGTCGAAGGCGACCCGGTGGAGGTGGGAGCAGGGATCGAGCTGTCGGTCTATCGGATCGTCCAAGAAGCCCTCACCAACACGCTCAAGCACGCCGGCGAAGTGCCCGCTCGGGTCAAGCTCGCCTGGACGTCACGAGACCTGCACGTCGAGGTCACCAACCCCACGCCCCGTCCCGGTGGCGCCGCTCCCGCTCCCGACAGCGGCGGTCACGGGCTGGTCGGCATGCGGGAACGTGTGAGCCTGTTCCGGGGCGAACTGTGCGTCGGCCCCACCGCAGGCGGTGGCTTCTGCGTGCATGCCCGGATGCCGCTGCCGAGCAACACTGAGCAACCCGCCGGCGCCCCACTGGCGGCGCCGTGAACCCCGTCAAGGTCGCCGTGGTCGACGACCAAGCGCTGCTACGTCGTGGTCTGCGGATGATGATCGACGCCGAAGCAGACCTGGTGGTCGTGGGTGAGGCAGGTGACGGGGCGGCAGCCGTAGACCTCGTCGCCCGGACCGGTCCCGACGTCGTCATGATGGATGTTCGCATGCCGGGAACCGACGGGGTGGAAGCCACCCGGCAAATCACCGGCTGCACCCCGCAGGCAGCTCCCAAGGTGATCATGCTGACCACCTTCGACCTGGACGAATACATCGTCGAGGCACTCCGAGCCGGCGCCAGCGGGTTCCTGCTCAAAGACGCCCCGCCCGACGACATCGTCGGCGCCATCCGGGTCGTCGCGGCGGGCGACGCCCTCTTGGCGCCGTCGGTCACCCGCCGGCTCCTCGAGCGCTTCGCCGCCGTCGCGACGGCGACACCGCCAGCTCCGCCTCCCGGCCTCCAAGATCTCACCGCCCGGGAGAACGAAGTGCTGCTCCTCATCGCCCAAGGGCTCTCCAACGCCGAGATCGGCCGCCGGTTGTACCTCTCGGAGACGACCATCAAGACCCACGTCGGTCGGATCCTCATGAAACTCCAGCTACGCGACCGCGTCCAAGCCGTCGTCCTTGCCTACGAAACGGGGCTCGTGCGACCCGGCGAGCGAGCCGGATGACCGGAGTGGGACCGCGACCCGGCTCCCGGTCGCCGGCAGGCTGAGCCTCGCTCCCGCCCCTCCACGAGCGGTGTGAACCGGCTCCTCAAATGGACTGGCCGGTCGAGGACGGATCGTTCGGAAACACCACAGGAGCGCCGACGGTTAGGCGTCGCTGCCGGCTGGGCCCTGTCATCGCGGGCTCCAACCGTCAATGCTCGGCCATCTCACGGCCCGCAGACGTCGTCATCCGGTAGCGCCGCGTCACGCTTCGGCGGCGCCAGCTCGATGCACCCGTGGAAAGGTCCCGAGACCGCTGGCTTGATACCAGGCGCGATCGGTCCTGTCGCAGCGCAAGGCAAGCCGGTGAGAGCGAAAGTCCTTTCGGCTCACGGCCCGCGATGTCGCGCCGCCGTCGGTTCGCCGCTGGTCCTACCTGAGGATGAGCTTCATCGGCACCTGAGGCCGACGACATGGGGGGTGGCGGTACCTCATGATCGGCTCATGACCACCAAGCGCAAGCACTCCCCGACTATCGAGGTGCGAGGACTGACCAAGTCTTACGGGCAGACCCTCGCAGTCGACCATCTCAGCTTCGAGGTGCACCCCGGCCGGGTCACGGGGTTCCTCGGCCCCAACGGTGCAGGTAAGTCGACCACGCTTCGGATGATCCTCGGCCTTGACACTCCCTCCTCGGGTGTGGCCTTGGTCAACGGCCGTCCGTTCAAGGAGCACCGCCAGCCGCTGTTCGAGGTCGGGGCCCTCCTCGACGCCAAGGCCTTCCATCCCGGCCGCAGCGCGCTGAACCATCTGTGCTGCCTGGCGCTGGCCAACGGGATCGACCGGCGGCGCGTCGACGAGGTCCTCGACCTCGTCGGGTTGACCGCCGTCGCCGCCAACCGGGTCGGCGGGTTCTCCCTCGGAATGGACCAGCGGCTCGGGATCGCGGCGGCGATGCTGGGCGACCCGCACACCTTGATCCTCGACGAGCCGGTCAACGGTCTCGATCCCGAAGGGATCCTGTGGATCCGGACGCTGATGCGCTCCCTCGCCGAGCAAGGCCGGACCGTGCTGGTGTCGTCGCACCTCATGGCCGAGATGGCCCTCACCGCCGATCACGTCGTCGTGATCGGACAGGGCCGGCTCGTGGCCGACGACAGCGTCGACAGCATCGTCTCAGCCAGCAGCCGCAACATCGTCCAGGTTCGATCACCGCAAGCCGACGCCCTCAAGGCGCTCCTCGACGAGGTGGGAGCGGCGACCACCATCGGCGCCGACGGTGAGATGACCGTCACCGGCATGCCGGCCGAACAGATCGGCGACCTCGCCTCCGCCAATGGGATCACCCTCCACCAGCTAGCCACTCAGCACGCTTCGCTCGAAGAAGCGTTCATGCAGCTCACCCACGACAGCGTCGAGTACCGCGCCACTGCCCCTGCCCACACCACGCAAGAAAGCGCAGCCTGAACCATGACCGCCACCACCATCCCCAACACCCCCCTCGATCCTTCGACCATTGCCACCGGTGAGGACGCCGGCCCCACCGCCGTCCAGGCCCGGCTCCCACTGCTACCGATGCTGTTTCGCTCCGAGTGGGCCAAGACCAAGACCGTGCGCTCCACCTACTGGAGCGTGCTCCTCGCCGCCGTCGCGATGGGCCTCGGCACCGTCATCGCCGCCATCCAGGCCAAAAGCAACAAGCCCATCGTCGACCCTGTCGGCCTCACGCTGGGCGGCGTGCTCTTCGCGCAACTGGCGATCGGTGTTCTCGCCGTCCTGGTGGTTACCAGCGAGTACTCCACCGGCATGATCCGCTCCACCTTCGTCGCCGCCCCCCAACGGCGCTGGGTGATCGCCACCAAGGCGGCCGTCGTCGCCAGCATCGCCTTCGTCGCCGGCACCATCGCCAGTCTCGGCACGTTTTTGGCCGGCCAAGCCATCCTCGGCCACCACGGCGTCAGCATCACCGCCCCCGGTGCGCTCCGATCGGTGATCGGGGTAGGCATCTACCTCGCCCTCGTCGCCATCTTCGCTGTAGGGCTGGGAACGATCGTCCGCAGCAGCGTCGGCTCCATCGCCATCCTCTTCGCGCTGCTCTTCGTGCTCCCGCAGATCCTCACGGCCCTGCCCTCGCTGCACAACATCGCCAAGTTCCTGCCCAGCACCGCCGGCCAAGCCATCACCCACACCGCCGCCACGACGACGAGCCTCTCGCCCTGGACCGGCCTAACCGTCCTGACGTTCTACACCGCTGCCATCCTCGCCGCCGGCCTGGTCATCGTCCACCGCCGCGACGCATGATCGGAAGGCGTGACGCAAAGGGCGCTACGTCACCTCGCACAGCCGAGTTCCGCCTCCAACGACCGCCGACGCGCAGGCCGCCGACCCGCCAATCGATGGTCGGCGGCCTGTCGCTCTCCGGGACCAGGTTCGCTGGTCGCAATCCAACTCCGCCGAGGCGTACCTCTTGCAACACCTTTGTCAGGACTTCCTGCAGCAGGGCTGGATCGGTCCGACTGCAGGGGGACGCTAGCGTCTCACCCCATGGTCACCTTCCGGTATCCGGCGCTGAGCCTCCGACAGACCGAAGAGTCGCGGCCTCTCGTGCTGTTTGCAGCCTCGGCTACCGAGATCGAGCAATGGGCCGGCGTGCCCCAGCGGCGCCGACTATCTGGAGAAGAGACCGTCGGCTGGCAGCGCGAAGAGAACCCCGACCGGCTGCGCGAGCTGACCCGCTTTTTCAGCGACGGGCGCAACGTCGTGCAGAACCCTCTCCTCGGAGCGGTGCAAGACGGCCCCAGCGTCCGCTTCGAACCAGCCGGGAACGGTGGCTTCGGGCACCTCGTCATCGAGGGCCAAGACCCCAGCCAGTGGACGCTCCTTGAGATGCTCCGGGAGGTTTGCCAGCGGCTGAAGGTGCGAGTGCCATGGCTGGCCGAGTCTGAAGTACCCGAGGCGAGGCTGCGAACGGCGATGGATCTAGCTCGCGAGACACACGGATTGGAGCTCGCCGAAACCCCTGATGGCGAGGACGAGGAGGCGCTCACCGACGAACTCGACGAGGAGTCGGAAGGTGAGATCGCTGAGGAGCCCAGCGAGGCGGCCTCCGCCGTCTTCGACGAGGAGACCCAGATCCTCGACTTTTAGGGTCTACTGACGTTGTCGTGGGTGGGTTGAGCGGCCATCCGCGGTGACACCCCGCATGGCTCCTACGGTTCTGGGCTTCTTGACGGTCCAAGACCACGGAGGCCAGACGGGGTGTCACAGCACAAGCTATGGAAGCGGCTGCTCGGTGTCGAGCACACAGTGATCGAGGCAGTC